>ERZ1034939.1-NODE-1-length-1372624-cov-106.397893_pt1 | contig 1372624 bp, 1303 predicted proteins | sample MGYA00520626_ERZ1034939 | MGnify/ENA primary metagenome ERZ1034939 (study PRJEB33766, sample SAMN09781751) | gut metagenome | biome: gut microbiome | host: Homo sapiens | place: Madagascar | study: EMG produced TPA metagenomics assembly of the PRJNA485056 data...
GCAGTTGACTTTTAATCAATTGGTCGCAGGTTCGAATCCTGCACGACCCACCAGTGTAGAAAGGCGCCCTAAAGGCGCCTTTTTGCTATCTGCGGTACAACAAATGCTCCGCCCATCTATTCCCGGTGACTTTTCACGCCAGATTCGCTATCTTGTTTAGTATACAAAACACAATTGCCACGCGTTTTGCTATGTCAGGCAAATGAAAGGCAATATTGTTAAGCCCGTAAAACGAGAAGCCATAATGAGTGTGATGTTTGATCCTGAAGCCGCAATCTATCCGTTTCCGCCAAAGCCTGTCCCGCTGAGCCAGGACGAAAAGCAGTTCTACCGCGAGAAGATCAAACGTCTTCTTAAAGAGCGCGATGCGGTAATGGTGGCCCATTACTACACCGACCCGGAAATCCAGCAGTTGGCGGAAGAGACCGGCGGCTGCATTTCTGACTCACTGGAGATGGCGCGCTTCGGTGCACGGCATCCCGCTTCCACGCTGCTGGTTGCCGGCGTGCGTTTTATGGGCGAGACGGCAAAGATTCTGAGCCCGGAAAAAACCATTCTGATGCCCACGCTTAACGCGGAGTGTTCCCTGGATCTCGGCTGTCCGATTGACGAATTCACGGCCTTCTGTGACGCTCACCCTGACCGGACCGTGGTGGTCTACGCTAACACCTCTGCGGCGGTAAAAGCGCGGGCTGACTGGGTGGTTACGTCGAGCATCGCCGTTGAGCTGATTGAACATCTGGACAGCCTGGGGGAGAAAATTATCTGGGCGCCTGATCGTCATCTCGGCAATTATGTTCAGAAGCAGACGGGGGCTGATGTCCTTTGCTGGCAGGGTGCCTGCATTGTGCACGATGAATTCAAAACTCAGGCGCTGGCGCGCATGAAGGCGCTTTATCCTGACGCCGCCATTCTTGTTCACCCCGAGTCACCGCAGTCAATTGTCGACATGGCGGATGCCGTGGGCTCAACCAGCCAGCTTATCAACGCGGCCAGGACGTTGCCTCACAAGCAGCTCATTGTCGCGACCGATCGCGGTATCTTCTATAAGATGCAGCAGGCCGTGCCGGAGAAAGAGCTGCTTGAAGCGCCAACGGCGGGCGAGGGCGCAACGTGCCGCAGCTGCGCGCATTGTCCCTGGATGGCGATGAACGGCCTGAAAGCAATTGCCGAAGGGTTAGAAACCGGTGGTGCGGCGCATGAAATCCACGTGGATGCCGCCCTGCGTGAAGGCGCGTTAATTCCGCTTAACCGCATGCTGGATTTTGCGGCTACACTACGTACTTAATTCAACTCGCCCCGGGGAAAAGATGGATTTTTTTAGCACACATAACATTCTGGTTCATATACCGATTGGTGCAGGTGGCTATGACCTGTCATGGATTGAGGCCGTTGGTACACTGGCGGGCTTATTGTGTATCTGGCTGGCAAGCCTGGAGAAGATCAGCAACTACGCGTTCGGGCTGATTAACGTCACGCTGTTTGCGATTATCTTCTTCCAGATCCAGCTGTACGCCAGCCTGCTTTTGCAGCTGTTCTTCTTTGCCGCCAATATTTACGGCTGGTATGCCTGGTCGCGTCAGAACAGCCAGCAGGAGGCCGAGCTGCAGATCCGCTGGCTGCCCCTGCCGAAAGCCATCGCCTGGTTCGTCGCCTGCGTGGTGGCCATTGGCTTAATGACCGTTTACATCAACCCGGTGTTTGGCTTCCTGACCCGCGTTGCCGTTTCGGTCATGTCCGGCATCGGCCTGAACGTGACGATGCCAGAACTCCAGCCGGATGCTTTCCCGTTCTGGGATTCCTGCATGATGGTGCTGTCGATTGCGGCAATGATTCTGATGACCCGTAAATACGTTGAGAACTGGCTGCTGTGGGTCATCATCAACGTGATCAGCGTGGCGATCTTCGCCCTGCAGGGCGTCTATGCCATGTCGCTGGAATATCTGCTGCTGACCTTCATCGCGCTGAACGGCAGCCGAATGTGGATTAACAGCGCGCGTGAGCGAGGTTCTCGCGCGCTTTCCAGCTAGTGGTCATGATGATGTGAATGACCGGACTGCGCCTCGTTAAGATGGCAGTCCGGTCCGCTACAGGGCTGATACTCCATCTGAACGGTAGCGTGGCTAATGTCGTAGTGGTGCTCCAGGAAGTGCTGAATTCGATCGAGCAGCGCATCGTGGTCGTGAGGTGGGATCACCTGGACATGTAGCGTCATGACCGGTTTCTCTCCCACCAGCCAGACGTGCACGTGATGGACATTACGGACTTCCGGGACAGTACGGCGCAGGTTACGCTTCAGCTCGTCGATGTCCATGGATGCTGGCGCCCCTTCAAGCAGTTCGTTCACGCTCTCCTTCAGCAGCCGCCAGGCGCTGCGCAAGACCAGACACGACACCAGCACGGACAGAATCGGATCGACAGGCGTCCAGCCGGTATAGAGGATCACCAGCGCGGCGACAATCGCCCCGACGGAACCGAGCAAATCACCCAGCACATGCAGTGCCGCCGCGCGCACGTTGAGGTTCTTTTCCCCGCTCCCGCGGTGCAGGATCCAGAAGGCCAGAATATTCGCCAGCAACCCTGCCACGGCAATGACCATCATTGTCGCCCCGGCGATCGGCTGTGGATGCCGAAAGCGCTGTATGGCCTCCCAGACGATAAGCACGGTAATGACCACCAGTGCAATGGCGTTAACAAACGCGGCCAGGGTGGTCAGCCTCAGCCAGCCGAAGGTGTGGCGCGTATTCGGAGGACGACGCGCAAACTGCACGGCCAGCAGGGCGAAGAGCAGGGCGGCGGCATCGGTCAGCATATGTCCGGCATCGGCCAAAAGCGCCAGAGAGCCGGAAACCAGGCCGCCAATGACCTCGATAATCATAAACGTTGCCGTGACGCCAAAGGCCAGCATCAGCCGTTTAGCGTTGTCGTTGCCGGGTGCATGCGAGTGGGAATGGGAGTGCGCCATGTCTGCTTTCCTGAAGTGTTATTGTTTTTAGTGTAGCGTTTTTAATAGGTTACTCCAAAAAGAAAGGAGAGCCTGGGCTCTCCTTTTTCTGACGGTGCATACAAATTACTGGGTGGTACCATCCGTTTTGGTATTGGCGTCGTCACCCACTTTGTCGTTAGGGTCCGGGCATTTGCCATCCTTACACATGGAGTTCTTGTGGACCTCGTCTGAACTCATATTGTCATGGTTCATGGTGCCGGAACCGCTACCGTCTGGATGCAGCATGGTGCCGCCCGTGTTGGTATTACCGGTATTGATCTGGCCGTTGTCGACGTTATTCGGGGCAATATTCTGTTTTGCATCAGGCGCAGGCTGACCTGCCGCCGCAGCCGCATTCGCGTCACCGTTGCTCTCTGAGGTGCCCGTTTCGGCGGCCAGGACGCTGCCGCTGGCAAGGGTAAGGGTGGCGGTCAGGAAGAGGGTTGCCAGTTTTGTCATTTTCATCATGGTGCTCCTGTTCTTGTCGTTACGCTGGATAACATTCTCCAACAGTGCATCTTTTTTGAGGCGAAAGATTCCGCCTTACGGACTTACGTCAGTACGGAATCGCGTTTAAGCGTTTAAAATTGGTTGTTACAGTTAAAAAGCTTAGGTTAGATCTCATTTTTCGCTATTTTGTGGCGATTTTTAGGCGAATTCCAGGAATTATCTGCGTGAAGTGTAAAATCGTGTTTACACTTCCTGGTCGACAAGATAGATTGAAAGGATTGCTTTCATTACTAAAGATATGGCAGAGCTGGAAAGAAAATGAATTATCAGAACGACGATTTACGCATTAAAGAGATCAATGAGTTATTACCTCCTGTAGCACTCCTTGAGAAATTCCCCGCCACTGAAAATGCCGCAAACACGGTTTCTCATGCTCGTAAAGCGATCCATAAGATCCTGAAAGGTAATGACGATCGTCTTCTGGTGGTGATTGGTCCGTGCTCGATTCACGATCCTGCTGCCGCGAAAGAATACGCTGCCCGTTTGCTCACCCTGCGTGAAGAGCTAAAGGACGAGCTGGAAATCGTCATGCGCGTCTACTTTGAAAAACCGCGCACCACCGTGGGCTGGAAAGGGCTGATTAACGATCCGCACATGGATAACAGCTTCCAGATCAACGACGGTCTGCGCATTGCGCGCAAGCTGCTGCTGGAGATTAACGACAGCGGACTGCCTGCGGCCGGTGAATTCCTGGACATGATTACGCCCCAGTATCTGGCAGACCTGATGAGCTGGGGGGCAATTGGTGCCCGCACTACTGAATCTCAGGTTCACCGCGAGCTGGCGTCCGGTCTCTCTTGTCCGGTGGGCTTCAAAAATGGCACTGACGGCACCATTAAGGTGGCTATCGACGCCATCAACGCAGCGGGCGCACCGCACTGCTTCCTGTCCGTGACCAAGTGGGGTCACTCTGCCATCGTTAATACCAGCGGTAACGGTGACTGCCATATCATTCTGCGCGGCGGCAAAGAGCCGAACTACAGCGCAAAACATGTGGCCGAAGTCAAAGTCGGGCTGGAAAAAGCCGGGCTGCCACCGCAGGTGATGATCGATTTCAGCCACGCCAACTCCAGCAAGCAGTTTAAAAAGCAGATGGAAGTGGGCGCAGATGTCTGTCAGCAGATTGCCGGCGGTGAGAAGTCGGTAATTGGGGTGATGATCGAAAGTCATCTGGTTGAAGGTAACCAGAACCTGGAAGGCAGCGAGCCGCTGGTATATGGCAAGAGCGTGACCGATGCCTGCATCGGCTGGGACGATACCGACGCCATCCTGCGCCAGCTGGCTAACGCAGTGAAAGCGCGTCGCGGTTAATTCTGACGGCTCAAATAAAAAAGCGCGGACGGTTCCGCGCTTTTTTTATGGTCAACGAAATTACTTCGCTTTACCCTGGTTCGCAACGGCCGCCGCTTTCGCTGCGATTTCGTCCGCGTTACCCAGGTAGTAGTGTTTGATTGGCTTGAAGTTTTCGTCGAACTCATACACCAGCGGTACGCCAGTTGGGATGTTCAGTTCGAGAATTTCGTCTTCACCCATGTTGTCCAGGTATTTCACCAGCGCACGCAGGGAGTTACCGTGAGCCGCGATAATCACGCGCTCGCCGCTTTTCAGGCGTGGCAGAATGGTTTCGTTCCAGTAAGGCACAACGCGGTCGATGGTCAGCGCCAGGCTCTCGGTGGTTGGCAGCTCAGCGTCGGTCAGTTTCGCGTAACGCGGGTCGTGGCCCGGGTAGCGTTCGTCATCTTTGGTCAGCTCTGGTGGGGTGACCGCGAAGCCGCGACGCCACTGTTTAACCTGCTCGTCACCGTATTTCTCAGCGGTTTCCGCTTTGTTCAGGCCCTGCAGCGCACCGTAGTGACGCTCGTTCAGTTTCCAGGATTTCTCAACCGGCAGCCAGGCCTGGTCCAGTTCGTCCAGCACGTTCCACAGGGTGTGGATGGCACGTTTCAGCACAGAGGTGTAAGCAAAATCAAAGCTGAAGCCTTCTTCCTTCAGCAGTTTACCTGCTGCTTTTGCTTCGCTTACGCCTTTCTCGGACAGATCAACGTCGTACCAACCGGTAAAGCGGTTTTCGTTGTTCCACTGGCTTTCGCCGTGACGCACCAGAACCAGCTTAGTAATAGCCATCTCTTACTCCTCAAGCATTTTTAGAATGATAACAATTCTCATTATATTGCTGTGGCCGTGCCAGCAGCAACGCTTAACCCTAACCATAGCGAAAATAGTCTCTGAGTGTAAGATGCTTGTGAATCCAGGGTTATGATTTTGTCTGCGATCGGCGCTATTTTCAGCAAGGCGCGCAGAAAAAAGCCCTCCAGAGGGAGGGCTGAAGATTAATGTGGAATAAAATGATATTCCGTCACGCTAACGTACTCTTCACCCGGGCGCAGCACGCAGTCTGGCTGCGGCCATTCCGGATGATTCGGGCTGTCCGGCAGGAACTCGCTCTCCAGCGCCAGGCCTTGCCAGTCGCTGTACTCTTCGTGTTCGCGCGCCGTTGTGCCGCCGAGATAGTTACCTGAGTAAAACTGCAGGGCAGGGGCAGTGGTATAAACCGTCATCTGCAGCTTCTCATCGGTGGACCAGACCTGTGCGGCAGGTTGTTTCACATCACCTTTGGCCTGCAGCAGGAACGCGTGGTCGTATCCTTTCACCTTGCGCTGGTCGTCATCGCTCAGGAAATCCTGGGCGATCGTTTTCGCGCGGCGGAAATCAAAGCTGGTCCCGCTCACGTCCTTGAGCCCCTGATACGGAATGCCCATTTCGTCAACCGGCAGATACGCATCCGCCAGGATCTGCAGCTTGTGCTCACGCACGTCGCACTGGTTGCCGTCCAGATTGAAGTACGCGTGATTGGTCAGGTTGACCGGACACGGCTTGTCGACCGTCGCACGGTATTCAATGGCGATACGGTTGTCGTCCGTCAATGTAAAGCGCGCGGAGGCGATAAGGTTACCCGGGAAGCCCTGATCGCCGTCCTGCGAATCCAGCGAGAACAGCACTTCGCCGTCGTTTTGACGAACAATTTTCCAGCGACGTTTATCAAAGCCTTCCGGGCCGCCGTGCAGCTGGTTTTCACCCTGGCTTGGAAGCAGGGTGTACTGCACGCCGTCGAGTTCAAAACGGCTCTTCGCGATGCGGTTAGCATAGCGTCCTACGGATGCGCCCAGATAGGCGGACTGATTAACATACTGCTCGGGCGATGCGCAGCCGAGCAGGGTTTCGCGCACGCTGCCGTCCGGCATCGGTACGCGGGCTGAAAGCAGGGTTGCACCCCAGTCCATAAGCGTAACCACCATCCCCGCGCGGTTGCGCAGGGTTAACAGGCGATACGGCAGACCATCCGGTGCGAGGGTAGGTGTTTCGTTTAGCACTGTCCGGCTCCTTGTGATGCTTTGCAAACATAGAAGGTTTCTTTAATACCTGTTTTCGCTTCGTACTGCTTCGCCACGGCGTCCTGTACGGCAGGGACCAGCTCCTCAGGCACCAGCGCAACGATGCAGCCGCCAAAACCGCCGCCCGTCATGCGTACGCCGCCTTTGTCGCCAATGACCGCTTTGACAATCTCCACCAGGGTGTCGATTTGCGGAACGGTGATCTCGAAATCATCGCGCATGGAGGCGTGAGATTCTGCCATCAGCTCACCCATGCGTTTCAGGTCACCTTTCGCCAGCGCGGAGGCGGCTTCAACGGTACGGGCATTTTCCGTCAGCACGTGACGAACGCGTTTGGCGACAATCGGATCCAGCTCGTGCGCCACTTTGTTAAATTCATTGAGCGTCACGTCGCGCAGGGCGGGCTGCTGGAAGAAGCGGGCGCCAGTTTCGCACTGCTCGCGGCGGGTGTTGTACTCGCTGCCCACCAGCGTGCGCTTAAAGTTGCTGTTGATGATCACGACAGCCGCGCCTTTTGGCAGGGGAACGGCTTTGGTGCCAAGCGAGCGGCAGTCGATCAGCAGCGCGTGTTCTTTTTTGCCCAGCGCGGAGATTAGCTGGTCCATGATGCCGCAGTTGCAGCCCACGAACTGGTTTTCCGCTTCCTGACCATTCAGGGCGATTTGTGCGCCATCCAGCGGTAAATGATAGAGCTGTTGGAACACGGTGCCCACGGCGACCTCCAGAGACGCAGAGGAGCTTAAGCCCGCCCCCTGCGGCACGTTGCCGCTGATAACCAAATCGGCGCCACCGAAGTTTTTATTACGCTTCTGCAGATGCTTCACCACGCCGCGCACGTAGTTAGACCACTGCTGGCTGTCGTGCGTCACAATCGGGGCATCGAGCGAAAACGCGTCCGTCTCATTCCCGTAATCCGCCGCAATCACGCGAACCTGGCGGTCGTCGCGTTTCGCGCAGCTGATGACCGTCTGGTAATCGATGGCGCACGGCAGGACGAAACCGTCGTTATAGTCAGTGTGTTCACCGATCAGGTTAACGCGGCCAGGTGCCTGAATTACGTGGGTGGCAGGGTAGCCAAATTTCTCAGCAAACAGGGATTGTGTTTTATCTTTCAGACTCATTTTTTAGACTCCTGATTCGCGATAGTGGACGTCGCTAACGGCACGCAGACGTTCTGCCGCCTGTTCCGCCGTCAGATCACGCTGGGTTTCCGCCAGCATTTCGTAGCCCACCATAAATTTACGCACCGTCGCAGAGCGCAGCAGCGGCGGATAGAAATGGGCATGCAGCTGCCAGTGCGGATTCTCTTCCCCGTTAAACGGTGCGCCGTGCCAGCCCATGGAGTACGGGAAGGAGCACTGGAACAGGTTGTCATAACGGCTGGTCAGTTTTTTCAGCGCCAGGGCAAGGTCGTCGCGCTGCGCGTCGCTGAGTTCGGTGATGCGCAGCACGTGTGCTTTCGGCAGCAGCAGCGTCTCAAACGGCCAGGCGGCCCAGTAAGGGACGACGGCCAGCCAGTGTTCGGTTTCCACCACGGTACGGCTGCCGTCTGCCTGCTCACGCTGTGCGTAATCCACCAGCATCGACGAGCCGTTTTCCGCGTAATACGCTTTTTGCAGACGGTCTTCACGCTCGGCTTCGTTAGGCAGGAAGCTGTTCGCCCAGACCTGGCCATGCGGATGCGGGTTGGAGCAGCCCATTGCCGCACCTTTATTTTCAAACACCTGCACCCACGGGTAAGTTTGACCCAGCTCGGCAGTTTGCGCCTGCCAGGTGCTGACCACCTCTTTCAGTGCCTCAACGCTCAGCTCCGGCAGCGTTTTGCTGTGATCGGGAGAGAAGCAGATCACGCGGCTGGTACCGCGCGCGCTTTCACAGCGCATCAGCGGATCGTGGCTTTCCGGCGCGTCCGGCGTGTCGGTCATCAGGGCGGCAAAATCGTTGGTAAACACGAAGGTGCCTTGGTAGTCCGGGTTTTTATCCCCGGTCACGCGCGTATTGCCCGGACAGAGGAAGCAGTCCGGGTCGTGCTGCGGTAAGGTCTGTTTTGCAGGCGTCTCCTGCGCCCCCTGCCAGGGGCGCTTGGCGCGATGCGGAGAAACTAAAATCCATTGCCCGCTTAACGGGTTAAAGCGACGATGCGGATGATCGACGGGATTAAATTGCGTCATGACGGATCCTTAGTCCGGATAGCCTTGCGGGTGGCGTGACTGCCAGTGCCAGGTATCCTGTGCCATTTCATCAAGCGTGCGCGTAACACGCCAGTTAAGCTCTTTGTCGGCTTTGGTGGCGTCGGCCCAGTAAGCAGGCAGATCGCCCTCACGACGCGGTGCGAAGTGGTAGTTCACCGGCTTGCCGCAGGCTTTGCTGAAGGCATTGACCACGTCCAGCACGCTGCTGCCGACCCCGGCGCCGAGGTTGTAAATATGCACGCCAGGTTTATCCGCCAGCTGCTGCATGGCGGCAACGTGGCCATCTGCCAGATCCATCACGTGGATATAGTCGCGCACGCCAGTGCCATCTTCGGTGGGGTAGTCATTGCCAAAAATCGCCAGCGAATCGCGACGACCGACGGCAACCTGCGCGATATACGGCATCAGGTTGTTCGGAATGCCCTGCGGATCTTCACCCATATCGCCTGACGGATGAGCACCGACCGGATTGAAGTAGCGCAGCAGCGCGATGCTCCACTCCGGCTGGGCTTTTTGCAGGTCGGTCAGGATCTGCTCCACCATCAGCTTGCTTTTGCCGTACGGGCTCTGCGGCGTCCCGGTCGGGAAGCTTTCAACGTAAGGAATTTTGGGCTGATCGCCGTAGACGGTGGCGGAAGAGCTAAAGATGAAGTTTTTGACGTTGGCCGCACGCATGGCGGAGATGAGACGCAGGGTACCGTTGACGTTGTTGTCGTAATACTCGAGCGGTTTTGCAACGGACTCCCCGACGGCTTTCAGACCCGCGAAGTGGATCACCGCTTCAATAGCGTGGTCGTGAAGGATCTCGGTCATCAACGCTTCGTTGCGGATGTCGCCTTCCACGAAAGTCGGTTGTTTACCGCCAAGACGTTCAATCACAGGCAGCACGCTGCGCTTACTGTTGCACAGGTTGTCGAGAATGATGACGTCATGGCCGTTTTGCAGCAGCTGCACGCAGGTATGACTACCGATGTAACCGCTACCACCTGTTACCAGAACTCGCATATTTCGCTCCATTGGGCTTATGGTATGTAATAACCATAGCATAACAGAGACGCAAAAAGTGTGACATGGGATAAAATAGTGGAATCGTTTACACTGTTTTTAAAATCCGATTTTCAGCTGCCATGAGGCATTGTAGATCAACGGGATAGCAATGTATTAGTGCAGGTTATCTGAAAAACGGAGGGCGGTGCCCTCCGGGGGTCAATCGATTTTGCTTTGCAGATAACGATAGTGCTCACCGTCCGGAACAAACTCCAGGCGATGCGTGATGCAGGAGGGGGCATCTTCGGCATGATGTGAAACAAACAGCAGCTGCGTTTCACCTTCGCTAATCAGCACGTCCACAAAGCGGCGGATAAGCTGTCGGTTCAGCGGGTCGAGTCCCTGCAGCGGTTCGTCGAGGATCAGCAGCGTAGGGTGTTTCACCAGCGCGCGAACGATTAGGGCCAGACGCTGTTGCCCCCACGACAGGCTATGAAACGGCGCGTCAGCGACCCGGTTGTCCATGCCCAGGATATCCAGCCACTGCTGGGCCAGCTTGTGCTGTTTGTCCGACACCGCCTGATAAATACCGATGGAATCAAAATAGCCGGAGAGGATCACGTTGCGTACCGTGGTACTGACCCGGTAATCCAGATGCAGGCTACTGCTGACATAGCCGATATGTTTTTTAATATCCCAGATGGTTTCGCCGCTGCCGCGACGCCGACCGAACAGCGTCAGATCGTTGCTATAGCCCTGCGGGTGATCGCCGGTGATCAGGCTCAGCAGCGTGGATTTCCCCGCGCCGTTGGGGCCGACAATCTGCCAGTGCTCGCCCGGATTGACCGTCCAGCTGAGGCGGTTAAGGATCGGGCGATCGTCATAAGAGACCACCCCGTCACGCAGCACGATGCGCGGCTGGTGGGGGTCAAGCGCATGGCGGACCGAAGGGGCGTCAGGTTCCGGCAGGGTAATACCGTCGAGCTGTTCGCTGTGGGCGAGCTGGGCAATCAGCGCCTGCTTAAGCAGCGCGGTTTTTTCGCCGGTCTCGGTCAGGTTACAGTCGGCCAGGACGCCCGCGTGCTGGATAAAGTCCGGAATTTCATCGAAGCGGTTAAGCACCAGCACGAGGGTATATCCCTGCTGATTAAGCGATGCCAGCAGGGATGCCAGCTGCGCCCGGGACTGTACGTCAAGACCGTCAAACGGTTCGTCCAGAATAAGCAGTTCAGGTTGGCTCATCAGCGCCTGACAAAGCAGCGTTTTTCGCGTCTCGCCGGTCGAAAGGTATTTAAAGCGCCGGTTCAGCAGAGGGGTGATACCGAACTGTTCTGCCAGGCGCTCACAGCGGGCAGGGTCTTTCACCTCATCCTGTATAATTTCTGCGGTCGTACGGCCGGTATCCTCTTCGCCAGGGCTGAGCAAATCGGTGTTGTTGCGCTGCCACTCGTCGCTGACCAGCTTTTGCAGTTGTTCAAACGACAGGCGCGTCAGGTGCGTAAAGTTGCTCTGGTATTCGCCCTTGAGGAGGTTGAGCTCTCCCGCCAGCGCACGGGCCAGCGCAGATTTACCGCTGCCGTTGGTGCCGACAAACGCCCAGCTTTCACCCGCGCGTAGTGTCAAATCAGCAATCGTCAGCGTTCGGGTATCGCTAAGACGAAACGTGCCTTGCGAAATATGCAATGATGACATGATTTATCCCTGTTTTTGCAGCAATAGATATCAGGGATACGCACTGTCGGTACGATTGTCAATGCGCTCAGCACAAAGTGGCGATAATCACCCGGTCCGCGTTGAAATACGCGGTGACGACAGCACCTTCTTCTAAGTCGTCCGACTCGCTGAGCGGTATGGTCGCGCAAAGCGGTTGCCCGTCTGCCAGGGTCATGAGCACTTCGCACTGCGCCTGGCCGCGTTCGATGTGGCTGATTGTGCCCTGCAGCTGGTTATCTGCTGCCTTTGCCGCATCGGGATCGCGCGTGATAGTGACCCACGGCGCCTTCAGCAGCACCAGCACCTCTTTACCTTCATCCAGTTCAAGACGTTCCGCGCTTTGCGCCGTTATGGCGGCTTTCAGGCGGGTGGTGCCATCGGCAAGCAGGATCTCAATATGCTGCTGTATCTGCAGATTATCGCGTGCCGTCACCGTTCCAAACCACTGGTTGCGGGCGCTGGTTTGTAGCGAGAAGCGGGAAATGGCGGCCAGCAGACTGTCCAGCGGCACCTTATCGTCATCGCTTAACACATCGAACGCTTTTTGCTGAATCTGGGCCAGGAGGTCGTAAAGCTGAATAAGGCGCTGTCCATAACGCGTCACGATCGCACCGCCACCCCCTTTGCCGCCCGTGGCTCTGTCCACCAGCGGCTGTTCGCTCAGGGTGTTCATTTCGTTGATGGCGTCCCAGGCGCTTTTATAGCTGATGCCTGCGTTTTTCGCCCCCTGGCTAATCGAGCCTGTTTGTTCTATTTGTTTAAGCAGGGCGATACGTCGCGGATCGGCGAAAAGCTTTTGCTGAAGTCGGAGTGTGAGGAGAATTTCGGCCTGCATAACAGTGTCCTGGCAAAAAGGGTATTGTGACCCAAATGGTGCAGGGCGCAAAGGGTACCGCACAAAAGGGGATGTTTTTCTCAGTTGAAAGGGTAGAATACGCTATTCACAATATCTGGAGAAAACCATGTTAGAGTTGTTGAAAAGTCTGGTATTCGCCGTGATCATGGTACCAGTAGTGATGGCCATCATCCTCGGTGCCATCTACGGCCTGGGTGAAGTGTTCAACGTCTTTTCGAACATTGGTCACAGAGACCAGGCTAAAAAGCAGCATTGATTCCCCCCAAAACGCCCGGCTTGCCCGGGCGTTTTGCTCTCAAGATTTTCCCGTTTTCGCCGATAATATTTAACGTATCACGCCGGTTTACCTCTTCAGCGGTACGATTTAACGCTGGGATCTCCCTGACGTTACCGTTATATTAATGTGTATATAACGCTACTCACAGGAGTTAAAAATGGCACGTACCTGGGTACGCCTTTTCGCAGGGGCAACGCTGACGCTTTCACTTACCGGCCATGCGCTGGCGGACGACGGTAAAATCACGGTCTTTGCGGCGGCGTCGCTGACCAACGCGCTGCAGGATATCGCGGCGGCGTATAAAAAAGAGAAAAACGTCGAGGTTGTCTCCTCGTTTGCCTCTTCCTCGACGCTGGCGCGCCAGATAGAAGCGGGCGCACCGGCGGATCTGTTCATCTCGGCTGACCAGAAGTGGATGGATTACGCGGTGGAGAAGAAAGCGATTGATGCGGTAACCCGCGAAACGCTGCTGGGGAATAGCCTGGTTGTCGTGGCACCAAAAGCCAGCGCCCAGGCTGACTTCACCATCAACAAAGAGACCCACTGGATAAGTCTGCTGAACGGTGGGCGTCTGGCGGTGGGCGATCCGGAGCACGTTCCGGCCGGGATCTACGCCAAAGAAGCGCTGCAAAAGCTGGGCGCGTGGGAGACATTGTCGCCGAAGCTGGCTCCGGCGGAAGATGTCCGCGGCGCGCTGGCGCTGGTGGAACGCAACGAAGCCCCGCTGGGCATTGTGTATGGCTCTGATGCCGTCGCCAGTAAGGGTGTGAAAGTGGTGGCAACGTTCCCGGAAGACTCCCACAAGAAAGTGGAATATCCTGTTGCGATTGTTGATGGACATAAAAATGCGACCGTGACGGCTTTCCGCGATTATCTGAAGGGGCCGGAAGCGTCCGCAATCTTTAAACGTTACGGATTTACGACTCACTGATGATATTGACCGATCCTGAATGGCAGGCTGTTCTGCTGAGCCTTAAAGTCTCTTCCCTGGCGGTTGCGCTGAGTTTGCCCTTTGGGATCTTCTTTGCCTGGTTACTGGTTCGCTGTCAGTTTCCCGGTAAAGCGCTGCTCGACAGCGTGCTTCATCTTCCGCTCGTGTTGCCGCCCGTGGTGGTCGGTTATCTGCTGCTGGTTTCGATGGGGCGGCGCGGTTTTATCGGCGAGAAGCTCTACGACTGGTTTGGGCTGACGTTCGCTTTTAGCTGGCGCGGTGCGGTACTGGCGGCAGCGGTAATGTCATTCCCGCTGATGGTGAGGGCGATCCGTCTCGCGCTGGAAGGCGTGGACATGAAGCTCGAACAGGCGGCGCGTACGCTGGGTGCCGGGCGCTGGCGCGTCTTTTTCACCATCACGCTTCCCCTGACGTTACCCGGCATTATTGTCGGGACGGTACTGGCCTTCGCCCGCTCGCTGGGCGAGTTTGGCGCGACAATCACCTTTGTCTCGAACATTCCCGGCGAGACGCGAACCATTCCATCGGCCATGTATACCCTGATTCAAACGCCGGGCGGAGAGGGCGCGGCGGCGCGGCTGTGTATCATCTCAATCGTATTAGCCCTGGTATCGCTGCTGGTGTCGGAATGGCTGGCGCGGCTCAGCCGTGAGCGGATGGGGAAATAAGCATGCTGGAACTGAATTTCTCCCAGACGCTGGGAAACCATACCCTGACGCTTAACGAGACGCTGCCTGCAAGCGGTATCACCGCCATCTTCGGCGTGTCGGGGGCGGGAAAAACATCGCTGATAAATGCCATCAGCGGCCTGACGCGCCCGCAGTCAGGACGGATTGTATTGAATAACCGCGTTCTGAATGACGTGGAAAATAAGGTTTATCTCTCGCCGGATAAACGCCGCATTGGCTATGTTTTCCAGGACGCACGCTTATTCCCACACTACAGCGTGCGCGGCAACCTGCGTTACGGCATGGCGAAAAGCATGGCCGGGCAGTTTGATAAGCTGGTGACGCTTTTAGGCATTGAGCCACTGCTCGACAGGCTTCCATCCTCGCTTTCCGGCGGAGAAAAACAGCGCGTGGCCATTGGCCGCGCGTTGCTGACCGCGCCCGAACTGCTGCTGCTCGACGAACCGCTGGCCTCGCTGGATATTCCGCGCAAACGTGAGCTCCTGCCCTACCTGCAGCGCCTGACGCGGGAAATTAATATTCCAATGCTCTACGTCAGCCATTCGCTGGATGAGATCCTCCATCTGGCCGACAAAGTGCTGGTGCTGGAAGAGGGCAGCGTTAAGGCCTTCGGCAACCTGGAAGAGGTCTGGGGCAGCAGCGTAATGCACCCGTGGTTACCCCGGGAACAGCAGAGCAGTATCCTGAAAGTGAGCGTGCTGGAACACCATCCGCATTACGCGATGACGGCGCTGGCGCTGGGCGATCAGCACCTGTGGGTCAATAAGATCGACAAGCCATTACAGTCCGCGCTGCGTATTCGTATTCAGGCATCTGACGTTTCGCTGGTGCTGCAGCCGCCGCTGCAAACCAGTATTCGAAATATCCTGCGCGCCAAAGTGGCGGAGTGTTTTGATGATAACGGCCAGGTGGAAGTGAAGCTCGAGGTGGGAAGCAGAACGCTCTGGGCGCGCATCAGCCCGTGGGCCAGGGATGAGTTAGGGATCAAACCTGGCCTGTGGCTCTACGCGCAAATCAAGAGCGTCTCGATCACCGCCTGATTACAGCAGGTGGGTATAAATGTACTGCGCGATGCTGTCGGTAGTGTTGTCGCCAATCACCACGTTAGCGCGCGCTTTTACTGCGTCGTCGGCATTGCCCATCGCCACGCCCGTACCGACGGCTTCCAGCATGCTGATGTCGTTGTAGTTGTCGCCGAAGGCGATCGCGTCCTGCATTGACCAGCCCTGCGATTCCACATACTGCGTCAGACGCTTGCCTTTGCTGTTGCCTTTGCGGGCAATATCCACCTGATCGTGCCAGGACCATTCGCACTCCAGACCCAGCGTCTGTTCCACGTGTTTCGCGAAGGCATTCAGTTTGGTGGTGTCTTCATCCGTCAGGGCGAATTTCCAGATAGCTTCAACGTCCTGGGCTGCCTGACGCAGGGAAGATACCTGAGTAAAGACCGGACGCTGCGCTTCAGGCAGGGACAACGCCCAGTTGCTGGTGCGCACCACATGGCCGGTTGGGCGCTCGTACACCATCGCGTTATCCACGTACATCAGGCCGTGAATGGCATGCTCATCCAGCAGATCAATCAGTTGCAGCGCCTGGGGAACCGGCAGCGGGTCGGAGGCTAAAACCTTTTTTGCCTGATAATCATACAAATAAGTGCCATTACAACAAATTGCAGGTGTATCTAACGCCAGTGCCTGATAAAAAGGGTGAATGGCAACGTGATGTCGACCCGTTACGATAAGGAGTTGATATCCCGCTTCCTGTGCGCGTTTAAGCGCTTCCAGAGAAGAGGGGAGAAGGGTTTTTTGCGGCGTCAGTAAGGTACCGTCTAAATCCAGAGCAATCACACGCGAGGTCATTTGTTTTTCCGGGTTAATATTGAATTTACGTTTTGATGGGATGGTACACCGAGAGGCGAACGCTTCAAAACTCCTGTCGACAATTCAGCATTCACCGTCAAAAGTTAACTACTTTCATGCGCAGTGAGGAGTGAATATTCATGAAACAAACCGTTTATACCGCCAGTCCTGAAAGCCAGCAGATCCACGTCTGGCGTTTAAATACCGAAGGGACACTCACGCTGGTTCAGGTTGTTGATGTGCCAGGTCAGGTGCAACCGATGGTTATCAGCCCGGATAAACGTTTCTTGTACGTGGGTGTGCGCCCGGAGTTTCGCGTGCTGGCCTATCGCATCTCTCCGGACGACGGCGCGCTGACTTACACTGCCGAAGCCCCGTTGCCGGGCAGCCCAACCCATATCTCAACCGATCGTAAAGGCAACTTTGTCTTCAGCGGCTCTTATAACGCGGGTTGCGTCAGCGTAACCCGTCTTGAAGATGGCATTCCGGTCGAAACCGTGGATGTGGTGGAAGGGCTTGAAGGCTGCCACTCGGCGAATATCTCTCCGGATAACCGCACGCTGTGGGTGCCTGCGCTGAAGCAGGATCGTATCTGCCTGTTCACCCTGAGCGACGATGGTCACCTGGTGGCGCAGAATCCAGCTGAAGTCACGACGGTAGAAGGCGCAGGTCCGCGTCATATGGTCTTCCATCCGAACCAGCAGTACGCCTACGTGGTCAACGAACTGAACAGTTCTGTGGACGTATGGGAACTGAAAGATCCAAACGGTCAGATTGAGTGCGTGCAGACGCTGGACATGATGCCGTCTGATTTCTCCGACACCCGCTGGGCGGCAGATATCCACATTACGCCAGATGGCCGTCATCTGTACGCCTGTGACCGTACCTCCAGCCTGATTACCGTGTTTAGCGTGTCCGAAGACGGCAGCGTGCTGGCGGTTGAAGGTTTCCAGCCGACGGAAACCCAGCCGCGCGGCTTTAATATCGATCACAGCGGCAAATACCTGATTGCGGCGGGGCAGAAATCCCACCATATCGCGCTGTATGAAATTAAAGGCGAGCAGGGTCTGCTCGAAGAGAAAGGGCGCTACGCCGTAGGCCAGGGGCCGATGTGGGTGGTGGTTAACGCTCACTAAGCGGCTTAAAACAAAAAACCTCGCGAATGCGAGGTTTTTTTATGCCCGGTGGCACCGCGTTTACCGGGCCTACATAACCTGTAGGCCGGGTAAGGCGAAGCCGCCACCCGGCAAAAGGACTGCTTACTGCTTCGGCTCAGCAACCACTTTGCTACCCAGACCGCGGTTGTTGTACTCCCACATGCGGTTGAAGTTAGCGTCGTTCAGGTTACGCTGCACGTTCCCTTTATCGTCCACCGCACCGGTATTGCCGGAGAACGGACGTTTGGAGATCGCCGCATCCGCCCACGGCTTCGCCATGTTGAAGCCTTCGTTGATCACGCTGTCGCGGATCACAACCTGACCGTTGGTCGCAGCGTCCACGTCCAGGGAGCGTCCCAGTTGCGCCACGCCGTCACCGGCAGCGTTAAAGCGGCTGTTCACGGCCAGAAAGCCGAAGAAGAGGTTCGACTGGGTTGCCGGAGCAAACACGTAACCTTCCTGCTGAGTGCGTGAGTTCACCACGCGGAAATCGGTGTTATCAAATACCACCGCGCCGCGGCCGGACACCAGATCCACATCACCTTCAACGTAGCTGTTGGTCACCAGCGTACGGGTCAGACGGTTATTCTGCAGGGTGTTCTGTACACCGCTGTTGGTCACGAAGAAGGTGTTCTGACGACCCAGAATGTTGACGTTGTTAATCTGCACCTTATCGCCATCGCTGCGCAGCGCGACGGCCTGGTGGTTACCGGCGTCAACGCTGTCACCCAGGGTATTCTGGATGGTCAGGTTCTGCAGCTGCAGACCGTTATTCTGGGACCAGAACACCGCAGAGCACATCACGCCAATGGTGGCGGCACGCTTGCTCTGGCAGTTATCGAACATGTACCACGCCGGTTTACCCGGCATATATTTACCGGCCGGGTTCACCAGGTGACGCCAGGTGTTGCTGTCGATTTCGGAATCAATCGCCAGGCCAATTTTTACGTCGATCGCTTTTTCGCCCAGACCGTAAAGCGTAATGCTGCCTGGTGCCGCCGGAACATACACGGTGCCTTCATATTCACCTGGCAGGATCGCGATGTACTGGCGAGACGCGCTGTGTTTCGTGATGGCAGCATCTACCGCAGCCTGAATCGAGGTATGCGTTACGCCCTGCGCACCCGCCGGGCCAACCACGAAATCAGGCTGTTTCGGCAGGTTAATCGAAGACGGGGTCCACGGTGCAGCGTTAGGATCCATCGACGAGAAGTAGTGCGCACGGTCGAAGTTCTTCGCTTCATCAGCGGACAAAATCGGGCGGGAGGCCGTACCGGGCGCGACCTGCTCAGAAGGCCGCTGATCCGGTGGGGTTGAACTGCATGCGGATAATGTCACGCCAAAGGCGAGTGCTAACGCCAGACGGGAAATCCTGGAAATGTTCAAGGTGAAGCTCCTGGGTATGCAAGTCTTTACGGGATAGACGAAATAGCCTGCTTTTTTATACTAAGTTGAGCGAAACGGGAAGATAAAAAGGGTAAAAGTTGCATTTTTAGCCCAGGGGCGGCGGGTAAGTGATCACAAATAAATAACATTTTCCGCAAAGTCGGTTGACAGCAGACAACAGATGAAAATAAATGTCTATACAACCTATGACAAGTGGAATGCCCATGCAGCAGATTCATCCCGACGATGTGATATGGCGAAATGCGCGACTGGCTACGATGGCGCCGGACGTCAGTGCGCCCTATGGACTGAAAGAGCAACATGCCCTGGTCGTACGCGGCCACACCCTTCTGGCCGTGATCCCTGAATCTGACATTCCGGCCGGACACCGTCACTGTGTCGATCTTCAGGGACGTCTGGTCACGCCGGGCCTGATTGACTGCCATACCCACCTGGTGTTTGGCGGCGATCGCGCGGCGGAGTGGGAGCAGCGTCTGAACGGTGTCTCTTATCAAACCATCAGCGCCCAGGGGGGCGGGATTAACGCGACCGTGACGGCGACGCGCAGCAGCTCGCCCGAAACCCTGCTTAAACTGGCGCAGCAGCGGCTTCAGCGTCTGATGAATGAAGGTGTCACCACGGTTGAAATCAAATCCGGATACGGTCTCAACGCCGAGGCCGAAGAGAAGATGCTGCAGGTCGCACGCCAGCTGAGCCTCAATAATCCGGTTGATATCAGCCCAACGCTGCTGGCGGCTCATGCGGTTCCGCCGGAATACCGACAGGATCCGGATGCGTACCTCACGCTGGTCTGTGAGCAGGTATTGCCCACGCTGTGGCAAAAAGAGTTATACGAATCAGTAGACGTGTTCTGTGAAAACGTCGGCTTTACCCCGTCGCAAACCGAGCGCCTCTTTAAGGCGGCGACCGCGCTCGGTATTCCGGTGAAAGGGCATGTCGAGCAGCTGTCGAATCAGGGCGGTGCGGCGCTGGTCAGCCGGTATAAGGGACTCTCCGCCGATCATATCGAATATCTTGACGATGCAGGCGTTCAGGCGATGGCGCAAAGCGGCACGGTTGCGGTCCTGTTGCCGGGCGCGTTCTATTTTCTGCAGGAGCGCCAGCGTCCGCCGGTGGAACAGCTCAGAAAACAGGGCGTGCCGATGGCGGTCGCCACCGACTATAACCCCGGTACCAGCCCGTTTGCCAGCCTGCACCTGGCGATGAACATGGCCTGCGTCCAGTTTGGCCTGACGCCTGAAGAGGCCTGGGCTGGCGTCACGCGGCATGCCGCGCAGGCGCTGGGCCGCGGTGAAACCCACGGACAGCTGCGGGCCGGGTTTGTCGCTGATTTCATCGTCTGGGATGCACACCATCCGGTAGAGATGGTCTACGAGCCGGGACGCAATCCGCTGTATCAACGTGTTTTCCGTGGGGAGGCAGTATGAGGTTATGGCGGCCCGTAGCCGAAACGGTCTGGCAGGGGCGCGACGACAGCGCTGAGGCCAGCAACGCAACGCGCATTTTCCAGACGATACGGCAGCAGGGAGCGTTCACGCCGCTATCATCCGGCATTGCGCTGATAGGTTTTGAATGTGATGCAGGGGTAAAACGCAATCAGGGCAGGCCCGGCGCCGTGCAGGCGCCTGATATGCTGCGAAAGGCGCTGGCGAATATGGCAAGCCATCAGGGACACGATCGGCTGGCGGATATGGGGTCGGTCTACGTTGAAGGTGACGAGCTTGAGGCGGCGCAGCAGACGTTAAGCGATGCCGTGACAGCCTGCCAGCGCTCCGGGATGCGCACGCTGGTCTTTGGCGGCGGACACGAAACCGCGTGGGCGCACGGTCGCGGCGTGCTGGACGCCTTCCCGAACGAGCGGGTTGTCATCATCAACCTTGATGCCCATCTCGATCTGCGCAAGGCCGAGCGGGCGACGTCCGGCACGCCGTTTCGCCAGCTGGCGCACTACTGCGATGAGCGCGGGCGGGCATTTCAGTACGCCTGCTTTGGCGTGAGCCGGGCGGCAAACACGCAGGCGCTGTGGGATGAGGCTGAACGCCTGAACGTCACGCTGGTGGAAGATCTCCATTTCAGGCGCGATGCACTGTCTGCGCTGGAAAGTGTGCTGGCGCAGGCCGATCGCGTTTACCTGACGATCGATCTGGACGTGCTGCCCGCCAGCGAGATGCCTGCCGTTTCCGCTCCGGCTGCGTTAGGCATACCGGCACTGGATCTCCTCCCCGTCATCGAACATATCTGCCGTAGCGGTAAGCTCCAGGCCGCCGATCTGGTAGAGTTTAACCCGCAGTACGATCGGGACGGGCAGGGCGCTAAGCTCGCCGCCCGCCTGGCCTGGCAAATTGCTCACTGGTGGGCATAACACTATTCAAGGAGTCACGATGTTTTCACGCTCACCCCTGCCGCAGTCGAGCTCTCCCGCACCTTTCTACGAAAAGGTGAAGCAGGCGATCAGCGAAAAAATCGCCACCGGCGTCTGGCGGCCGCACGACCGCATTCCCTCGGAGGCCGATCTGGTGGCGCAGTTTGGCTTTAGCCGGATGACCGTCAACCGCGCGCTGCGCGAGCTGACCGACGAAGGGCTTCTGGTACGTTTGCAGGGCGTCGGGACGTTTGTGGCGGAACCGAAAGGGCAATCCGCCCTGTTTGAAATCCGCAGTATTGCGGACGAAATTGCCGCGCGTAATCATCAGCACCGCTGTGAGGTGCTGGTGCTCGAAGAGACCCAGGCCAGCGCCGAGCAGGCGGTAGAGCTGAATGTCAAAGAGGGAAGCCGCATCTTCCACTCCGTGATGGTGCATTTCGAAAACGACATTCCGGTGCAGATTGAAGATCGCTGCGTTAACGCCGAACGGATACCGGACTATCTGAACCAGGATTACACCCACACCACGCCACATGCCTATCTTTCGCTTGTCGCACCGCTGACGGAAGGGGAGCACATTGTGGAAGCCGTGCGCGCCACGCCGCAGGAGTGCGAGCGGTTGCGCATTAAAGAGCACGACCCGTGCCTGCTGATCCGCCGTCGAACCTGGTCCTCGTCGCACATTGTGTCGCATGCCCGGCTGCTTTTCCCGGGTAACCGTTACCGGCTGCAGGGCCACTTTATGTCATAAGTTTTATAAGCGTGATCGCTAACGCAATATAACAAAATTGTATCTTTTTTGTTAAATCCGACCTTGTGTGTGCTTGTCTATACAAGTATATCTAAATGCATCATCTGTCCCGTATAGGAGCACACAATGTCGTCAGGTAAATACCGCCAGCAGGACGTCCGCGCCGCGCGCGGCACCACCCTTACCGCCAAAAGCTGGCTCACCGAAGCCCCGCTGCGCATGTTGATGAACAACCTCGATCCTGAGGTGGCGGAAAACCCCCACGAGCTGGTGGTTTACGGCGGCATAGGCCGCGCCGCGCGCAACTGGGAATGCTATGACGCAATTGTAAAATCCCTGACCGAACTCGAACACGACGAAACCCTGCTGGTGCAGTCCGGCAAGCCGGTGGGCGTGTTTAAAACGCACAAAAACGCCCCGCGCGTGCTGATCGCCAACTCTAACCTCGTGCCGCACTGGGCAACGTGGGAACACTTCAACGAACTGGACGCGAAAGGGCTGGCGATGTATGGCCAGATGACCGCCGGGAGCTGGATCTACATCGGTAGCCAGGGGATCGTGCAGGGCACCTACGAAACCTTCGTGGAAGCCGGTCGCCAGCACTACAACGGCTCGCTGAAAGGCCGCTGGGTATTGACCGCCGGTCTGGGCGGGATGGGCGGCGCGCAGCCGCTGGCCGCCACGCTGGCCGGCGCGTGCTCTCTGAACATTGAGTGCCAGCAGAGCCGCATTGATTTCCGTCTGCGCACCCGTTACGTCGATGAACAGGCGACCAGCCTGGACGATGCGCTGGCGCGCATCAAAAAATACACGTCCGAAGGCAAAGCGGTGTCGATCGCTCTGTGCGGCAACGCGGCGGACATTCTTCCTGAACTCGTCGCCCGCGGCGTGCGCCCGGATCTGGTTACCGACCAGACCAGCGCCCATGACCCGCTGCACGGCTACCTGCCAAAAAGCTGGTCGTGGGAAGAATATCAGCAAAAAGCGGAGACCGACCCGGAAGGTACGGTGCTTGCCGCGAAACGCTCCATGGCCGAGCACGTCTCCGCGATGCTGGCCTTCAGCCAGATGGGTATTCCGACCTTTGATTACGGCAACAACATTCGCCAGATGGCGAAAGAGATGGGCGTGAATAACGCCTTCGATTTCCCCGGCTTCGTTCCGGCCTATATCCGTCCGCTGTTCTGCCGCGGCATCGGGCCGTTCCGCTGGGTTGCCCTGTCCGGTGACCCGGAGGACATCTACAAGACCGATGCCAAAGTGAAGGAGATCGTCGCCGATGACGAACACCTGCACCACTGGCTGGACATGGCCCGCGAGCGCATTAACTTCCAGGGCCTGCCAGCGCGTATCTGCTGGGTAGGGCTGGAGTGGCGTCAAAAACTCGGCCTCGCCTTTAACGAAATGGTGCGCAGCGGTGAAGTCTCCGCGCCGATTGTGATTGGCCGCGACCACCTGGACTCCGGCTCCGTTGCCAGCCCGAATCGTGAAACGGAAGCCATGCGCGATGGCTCGGATGCGGTCTCCGACTGGCCATTGCTGAACGCCCTGCTGAATACCGCCAGCGGCGCGACCTGGGTGTCGCTGCACCACGGCGGCGGCGTGGGGATGGGCTTCTCCCAGCATTCCGGGATGGTTATTGTCTGTGACGGAACGGATGAAGCCGCCGCGCGTATCGCTCGTGTGCTCCACAACGACCCGGCAACCGGCGTGATGCGTCACGCGGATGCGGGTTACGAGATTGCCATTGACTGTGCTAAAGAGCAGGGCCTTAACCTGCCGATGATCCCTGCCACACAAGGAAAGCATGAATGAACGCATTAACCCTTACTCCCGGCTCACTGACGCTCAAACAGCTGCGTAACGTCTGGCGTCAGCCGGTCAACCTTTCGCTGGATGAAAGCGCCCACGCCGCCATTAACGACAGCGTGGCCTGCGTTGAAGACATCGTTGCCGAAGGGCGCACGGCTTACGGGATTAATACCGGCTTTGGCCTGCTGGCGCAGACCCGCATCGCGACGCACGATCTGGAAAACCTGCAGCGTTCTCTGGTGCTGTCACACGCGGCGGGCGTCGGCCAGCCGCTTGACGATGAGATTGTCCGTCTGATGATGGTGCTCAAAATCAACAGCCTGGCGCGCGGTTTCTCCGGCATCCGCCTGAGTGTGATCCAGGCGCTGATGGCGCTGGTTAATGCGGAGGTCTATCCGTGGATCCCGGCGAAGGGATCCGTCGGGGCCTCCGGCGATCTCGCGCCGCTGGCGCACATGTCGCTGCTGCTGCTGGGTGAAGGCAAAGCGCGCTGGCAGGGCGAGTGGCTTCCGGCGAAAGAGGCGCTGAAAAAGGCTGGCTTAACGCCGATCACGCTGGCGGCGAAAGAGGGGCTGGCGCTGCTGAACGGCACCCAGGCGTCGACCGCCTTCGCGCTGCGCGGCCTGTTTGAAGCGGAAGATCTGTTTGCCTCAGCGGTGGTGTGCGGTGCGCTGACTACCGAAGCGGTGCTGGGCTCGCGTCGCCCGTTCGATGCCCGCATCCACGAGGTGCGCGGTCAGCGCGGGCAGATTGATGCTGCCGCGATGTACCGTCACGTGCTTACCGACACCAGCGAGATCGCGGATTCACACCACAACTGTGAAAAGGTGCAGGATCCGTATTCCCTGCGCTGCCAGCCGCAGGTGATGGGCGCGTGCCTGACGCAGCTGCGCCAGGCGGCGGAGGTGCTGCTGGTGGAGGCCAACGCGGTGTCCGATAACCCGCTGGTGTTCGCTCAGGAAAACGAGGTGGTCTCCGGCGGTAACTTCCACGCCGAGCCTGTGGCAATGGCGGCGGATAATATCGCACTGGCGATTGCCGAAGTCGGCGCGTTGTCCGAGCGCCGCATCGCGCTGATGATGGATAAACACATGTCCCAGCTGCCACCGTTCCTGGTGCGTAACGGCGGGGTCAACTCGGGCTTTATGATTGCTCAGGTGACGGCCGCAGCGCTGGCAAGCGAGAACAAGGCGCTGTCGCATCCGCACAGCGTGGACAGCCTGCCAACCTCGGCGAATCAGGAAGATCACGTTTCGATGGCACCGGCTGCCGGGCGTCGTCTCTGGGAAATGGCCTCCAACACCCGCGGTGTGCTGGCGGTGGAATGGCTGGCGGCGAGTCAGGGTATCGATCTGCGTGAGGGGCTCAAATCCAGCCCGCTGCTGGAGCAGGCGCGTCAGGTGCTGCGCGAGCACGTCACGCATTACGACGACGACCGCTTCTTTGCCCCGGATATTGATAAGGCGATGCAGCTTCTGGAAGAAGGGCGGCTGGTGGGGCTGTTACCTTCGGTGCTGTGATTTTTTTGCCCGGTGGCGCTGCGCTTACCGGGCCTACGCGTGCGAAATCCAGGCCGGGTAAGGCGTAGCCGCCACCCGGCTTTTTTCAGGAATACATCGCTGTAATCGATGCGCTCCCCAGGGAATGGAAATGCACGTTAAACCCGACCATTGCGCCGCTCGCGCCTTCATCGACCTCAATCTTCTCCACATCCAGCGCGTGCACCGTGAAGATATAGCGGTGGGTTTCCCCTTTTGGCGGCGCCGCGCCGCCGTAGCCCGCTTTACCGAAGTCAGTACGCGTCTGAATGGCACCTTCAGGCAGGGCAACCAGGTCTGAACCGGAACCCTGCGGTAGTACGCGCGTGTCGGCAGGCAGGTTCGCCACAATCCAGTGCCACCAGCCGGAGCCAGTTGGCGCATCCGGGTCGTAGCAGGTCACGACAAAGCTTTTGGTGCCTGCCGGAACCTCGTCCCACGCCAGGTGCGGGGAGATATTGTCTCCCTGATAACCCATGCCGTTAAAAACGTGACGTTCCGGCAGTTTTTCACCGTCGCGCAGATCTTTACTGATGATTTTCATACGGTTTACCCTCGTTGATCGCTCGTTCAGCAAGTGTAATGCATAGGGTTAAATCGTGAAATGCGCGGGAATGTTAACGGCTGTTACGACCGCATCAGTTAATTTACGCAGCTGCTCCGGCGTAATGCTGTACGGCGGCATCAGGTAGATAAGCTTGCCGAAAGGCCGTACCCACACGCCCTGATCCACGAAGAAACGCTGCAGCGCCGCCATATTCACCGGATGGGTGGTTTCAATCACCCCGATGGCGCCCAGCACGCGCACGTCCGCCACGAAATTCGCCCCCGAGGCGGCGCTCAGCTCCGCTTTCAGCTGCGCTTCTATCGCCGCAACCTGCGTCTGCCACTCGCCGCTCGCCAGAATCGCAAGGCTTTCGCTTGCGACCGCGCAGGCCAGGGGGTTACCCATAAACGTCGGGCCGTGCATAAAGCAGCCTGCTTCGCCGTCGCTGATGGTGTCGGCCACCTGGCGGGTCGTGAGCGTGGCGGAGAGCGTCATGGTGCCGCCCGTCAGCGCTTTGCCGAGGCACAGAATATCCGGGGCGATACCCGCATGTTCGCAGGCAAACAGCTTGCCGGTGCGGCCAAAGCCGGTGGCGATCTCATCGGCAATCAGCAGAATGCCCTCGCGGTCGCACATCCTGCGAATACGCCTCAGCCATTCCGGATGGTACATCCGCATTCCGCCCGCGCCCTGCACGATCGGTTCAAGAATGACGGCAGCAATCTCGTGACGATGTGCCGCCATCAGCCGCGCGAAGCCGACCATGTCCATCTCGTTCCACTCGCCATCGAAGCGGCTCTGCGGCGCAGGGGCGAACAGGTTTTCCGGCAGATACCCCTTCCACAGGCTGTGCATGGAGTTATCCGGATCGCACACCGACATCGCCCCGAAGGTATCCCCGTGATAGCCGTTGCGGAAGGTGAGGAAACGCTGGCGCGCTTCGCCCTTCGCGTGCCAGTACTGCAGCGCCATTTTCATCGCCACTTCCACCGCCACGGAGCCGGAATCCGCCAGGAATACGCACTCCAGCGAGTCAGGCGTCATCGCTACCAGACGTCGGCATAAATCCACCGCGGGCTGATGGGTGATCCCGCCAAACATCACGTGCGACATCTGGTCAATCTGGGCCTTCATCGCCGCATTCAGGCGCGGGTGGTTGTACCCGTGAATCGCCGCCCACCAGGAGGACATCCCGTCAACGAGCCGCTCGCCGCTGGCGAGGTGCAGCTCGCAGCCGTGGGCGGAGGCCACCGGATAGACGGGAAGGGGGCGGGTCGTGGAGGTGTAAGGGTGCCAGATATGCTGCTTGTCGAAGGCGAGATCGTCCTGGGTCATAATCGACTTGTAAACCATTTTGAAAAGTTTTAGGTTTACGAGTATAAACCGAACCGAAAATTAACAAAACCCTTTGGAGAAGCCCGATGGCTCACCACGCACGCTGGACGATGTCGCAAGTTACTGAATTATTCAACAAACCTTTCCTTGAGCTGATGTTCGAAGCCCAACAGGTGCATCGTCAGCATTTCGATCCCCGCCATGTTCAGGTCAGCACGCTGCTGTCGATCAAGACCGGCGCCTGCCCCGAAGACTGCAAATATTGCCCGCAGAGCGCGCGCTACAAAACCGGTCTGGAGTCAGAGCGCCTGATGGAGGTCGAGCAGGTCCTCGACTCCGCGCGCAAGGCGAAAAACGCTGGCTCAACCCGCTTCTGCATGGGCGCGGCGTGGAAGAACCCGCACGATCGCGACATGCCGTACCTGGAGCAGATGGTTAAGGGCGTGAAGGAGATGGGGCTCGAAGCCTGCATGACCCTCGGTACGCTCAACGAAGAGCAGGCGCAGCGCCTCTCGGCCGCGGGGCTGGATTACTACAACCACAACCTCGACACCTCGCCGGAATTTTACGGCAATATCATCACCACGCGTACCTACCAGGAGCGTCTGGATACGCTGGATAAAGTGCGTGACGCGGGGATCAAGGTCTGTTCTGGCGGCATCGTGGGCTTAGGCGAAACGGTGAAAGACCGCGCGGGCCTGCTGCTGCAGCTGGCGAACCTGCCGACCCCGCCGGAAAGCGTGCCAATCAACATGCTGGTGAAGGTCAAGGGCACGCCGCTGGCGGATAACGAGGACGTGGATGCGTTTGATTTTATCCGCACCATCGCGGTGGCGCGCATCATGATGCCGACCTCTTACGTTCGCCTCTCGGCGGGCCGCGAGCAGATGAACGAGCAGACCCAGGCGATGTGCTTTATGGCCGGGGCCAACTCCATCTTCTACGGCTGCAAGCTGCTGACCACGCCTAACCCGGAAGAGGACAAAGACGTTCAGCTGTTCCGTAAGCTGGGGCTGAACCCGCATCAAACCGAAGTGCTGACGGGCGATAACGAGCAACAGCAGCAGCTGGAGCAGCAGATTTTCAATGCCGACACCGACCAGTTCTACAACGCGGCAGCCGTATGACCTGGCAGTCACGTATCAACTCTGCGCTCGACGACCGTCGGGCGGCAGAGGCATTTCGCGTTCGCAGGGTGGTGGAAAACGGCGCGGGTCGTTTTCTTACCCGTGAAGGCCAGCGGTTCTGCAATTTCTCCAGCAACGACTATCTCGGGCTGAGCCAGCATCCGGCCATTATCCGCGCCTGGCAGCAGGGCGCGGAGCGGTTTGGCGTGGGTAGCGGCGGATCGGGACACGTCAGCGGATACACCACGGCGCATCAGGCGCTGGAAGAGGCGCTTGCCGACTGGCTGGGCTACCCGCGCGCGCTGCTGTTTATCTCCGGCTTTGCCGCCAACCAGGCGGTCATCACGGCCCTGATGGGGAAGGCGGACCGCATTGTCGCCGACCGCCTGAGCCACGCCTCCCTGCTGGAGGCGGCAAATTTAAGCCCGGCGCAGCTGCGGCGTTTTGCCCATAACGATGCGGGACAGCTCGCTGCGCTGCTGGATAAACCCTGCGAAGGACAACAGCTGGCGGTCACGGAAGGGGTGTTCAGCATGGACGGCGACAGCGCGCCGCTTGCCGCGCTGCACGAGGCCGCAAAGCGGCAGCATGCCTGGCTGCTGGTCGATGATGCGCACGGCATTGGCGTGATGGGCGACGAAGGGCGCGGGAGCGCGTATCAGCAAAACGTGAAGCCGGAACTGCTGATTGTCACCTTCGGCAAAGGTTTTGGCGTTAGCGGTGCCGCCGTGCTGTGCAGCGAATCCGTCGCCGACTATCTGCTGCAGTTTGCCCGACACCTGATTTACAGCACCAGCATGCCTCCGGCGCAGGCCGTGGCGCTGTCAGCGTCGCTGGCGGTGATACGCAGCGCGGAAGGGGATGAGCGTCGCCAGCGTCTGGCAGAGCATATCGCCCGCTTCCGTCAGGGACTCGCGGCGCTGCCCTTCCGCAGCACCGATTCGCAGAGCGCTATCCAGCCGGTGATTGTCGGTGAAAATGCCCGCGCGCTGGCCCTGGCACAGGCGCTGCGCCAGCGCGGCATGTGGGTGACCGCTATTCGCCCGCCCACCGTACCACCGGGCACGGCGCGGCTGCGCTTAACCCTGACGGCGGCGCATGAACGACAGGACATTGAGACGTTGCTGGAGGCGCTCCATGATGCCGGTGAATAAGCAGGCCATCGCTGCCGCATTTGGCCGCGCCGCGCAGAGCTATTCGCAGCATGATGAGCTGCAGCGTCTGAGCGCGCAGGGGCTTCTGGCCGCCCTTGGCGAGAACCGTTTTCCCCAGGTGCTGGACGCCGGCTGTGGTCCCGGCAGCAACAGCCGCTACTGGCGCGGAGCGGGAAGCCAGGTGACGGCTATCGATCTCTCAGCACAGATGCTGGAAGAGGCGCGCCAGCGGCAGGCAGCAGATCGTTATCTGCTGGCCGATATCGAGGCGATTCCGCTGGCGGACGCGAAGTTTGATCTGGTCTGGAGCCATCTGGCGGTTCAGTGGTGCAGCAGCCTGCCGCAGGCCTTGCGCGAGCTTTATCGCGTGGCGCGACCGGGCGGGAAGGTGGCGTTTACCACCTTGCTGGAAAGTTCGCTGCCGGAGCTGAATCAGGCCTGGAAAGCGGTGGATGAACAGCCGCACGCTAACCGGTTTTTATCGCATGAGCAGGTTACGCAGGCGCTGGGAGGCTGGCGCGCTCGCAGCGTGGTGCAGACCATCACGCTCAATTTTAGCGATGCGTTCAGCGCCATGCGTTCGCTGAAGGGCATAGGCGCCACGCACCTGCATACCGGACGCGAGAAAAAACCGCTTACCCGCGGTCAGCTGCAGCGCCTTGAGCTGGCCTGGCCGCAGCAGCGGGGTCAATTCCCGCTCTCCTATCAACTTTTTCATGGGATTATCGAACGTGACTGAACGTTATTTTGTCACCGGCACGGACACAGAAGTGGGCAAAACGGTGGCCAGCTCGGCGCTGCTGCAGGCGGCACGGCTGCTCGGGAAAAACACCGCCGGGTATAAGCCCGTGGCGTCCGGCAGCGAGATGACGGCGGAAGGGTTACGCAACACCGACGCGCTGGCGCTCCAGCGTAACAGCACGCGTGAACTCGCCTATTCCGCGGTGAATCCGTACACCTTTGCCGAGCCGACCTCGCCGCACATTATCAGCGCCGATGAAGGTCGTCCGATTGATTTCGCCGTGCTGTCTGCCGGACTGCGGACGCTGGAAAATCAGGCCGACTGGGTGCTGGTGGAAGGGGCTGGCGGCTGGTTTACGCCGCTTTCGGACACGCAGACGTTTGCTGACTGGGTGCAGGCCGAGCAGCTTCCGGTCATTCTTGTCGTCGGCGTCAAGCTGGGCTGCATCAATCACGCCATGTTGACCGCGCAGGCCATACAGCAGGCCGGACTGCGTCTGGCGGGCTGGATAGCCAACGACGTGGTTGCGCCGGGTAAACGACACCTGGAGTATCTGGCGACGCTCAGGCGCGTCCTGCCCGCGCCGTGCCTCGGGGAGATCCCCTGGCTTGCTGGCGGCGCGGAAAATGCCGAAACAGGACGTTATCTCGATCTCAGCGTTTTGCTTCCCGCGACATCCAGTGAGCGATAAGCTCATCATCCAGTTCGTTAACGTGGCCCTGCGCCACGTTACGCCCGCGATAGAGCATACAGAAACGGTCCGCCACCCGACGGATAAACGACAGCTGCTGCTCCGCTAACAGCACCGTCATTCCCAGCTCCCGGTTTAATCGCCCCAGCAACTGCACCAGCTTCTGGGCAACGCTGTGCCCCGCGCCGTGCAGGGGTTCATCCAGGATCAGCAGGTGAGGGCGGTTTACCAGCGCATTAGCCAGCGCCAGCTGATACTGGTCGTCCGGAGAGAGCGTGTTAGCGCGGGTTTGCCGCACCCCATAGAGCGCCGGAAACAGGTCGTAAACGTCATTTTTCGCCTCCGGATTAGGTTTCCCCGTCGCCCGCATGGCGATATGCAGGTTCTCCTCAATCGTTAGCTGAGAGAAGATCCGCCTGTCCTGCGAGACATAGCCAATCCCCGGCCCGGAACGCTGTTCTGACGGCGGGTGGAGCAAATCACGCGGCGGCGCGCCCGCCTCATACCAGATGATGCTGCCGCTTTCGACGGGCACTTTCCCGGCGATGCAATTCATGAGGGTGGTTTTCCCCATCCCCGGCAGGCCAACGACGCCTGTACACATCCCTTGCGGAAAATCTAAATCCACATTCCATAGCGTATGTTGACTTCCGTAAAACTGATTCACTGCACGCAGACTCAACATCTTTCTCTCCTTAAAAATGTGTGTAGGTGTGGCTCGTGGATGAATCTGCAAAACCCCTGCCATAAAGCGGAAAGTGGTTAAAAAAGCGACTTTTTTAGGAATAAGTCACAGAAGCGCGGCGGATAAAAACCGGGCTTGCACATCGACGGTGCTGGCGGTGGTGAGTTGTGGTGCAGAGCCCGAAAAGGTGAAAATGTGAGCAAGATCGCATCGGTTGGTTATGAATGACGCAACTGTTAATCAGCAAAAAATAGCTATAAAAATTTTTTGCCGCCGTCTCGTGGGAAAATCCGGGAATTTGCGGAGCGCCAGTCTGTATGGGCTGGAAGCAGTTATCCACTATTCCTGTGGATAACCATGTGCATTAGAGTTAGAAAACACGCGATAAGCGAGAGAAGACGCGGCTTACGCCCAAATTGACGCGAAACGCGGCTTTAGAAAATATCGTTTAGTTTTTAATTGCTTAGATAAAAGCAATTCCCGTCATGAAAGTGTCACCGGTTGCCACAAAACTATCATTACCTGGCTTGACAAATGTTAAAAAAGAAAAAGTTCTGGGGATAACCTGACCTGACTGGTGTTTTATGTTGTCACAGTCCAAATTTTGGTCGCTATCGCGCTAATCATTCAGGCGCTACTCTAAATATCCTGACATGCTACTGGTTTTTCATCCAGTGTTTTTTACTGGCATTCCTGGCAACAAGGAGTAAAATTACTCACCTGCCGCTTATAACGTCATCAGGTTGTCGCCCATGAGTAAACCGTTCAAATTGAATTCTGCTTTCCGTCCATCTGGCGATCAGCCTGAGGCGATCCGTCGTCTGGAAGAAGGACTGGAGGATGGGCTGGCGCACCAGACGCTGCTGGGGGTAACCGGCTCGGGTAAAACATTTACCATTGCCAACGTGATTGCGGATCTCCAGCGCCCAACGATGGTGCTGGCGCCCAATAAAACCCTGGCGGCGCAGCTTTACGGCGAGATGAAAGAGTTCTTCCCGGAAAACGCGGTGGAGTATTTCGTCTCCTACTACGATTACTACCAGCCTGAAGCCTATGTGCCGAGCTCTGACACCTTCATTGAGAAAGATGCCTCGGTGAACGAACACATCGAGCAGATGCGACTGTCGGCCACGAAGGCGCTTCTGGAGCGTCGTGATGTGATCGTCGTGGCCTCGGTTTCCGCGATCTACGGTCTGGGCGACCCGGATCTCTATCTCAAGATGATGCTGCACCTGACGCAGGGGATGATCATTGACCAGCGCGCGATTTTGCGTCGCCTGGCGGAGCTGCAGTACACCCGCAACGACCAGGCCTTCCAGCGCGGCACCTTCCGCGTGCGCGGTGAAGTGATCGACATCTTCCCGGCAGAATCGGACGATATGGCGCTGCGCGTCGAGCTGTTTGACGAGGAGGTCGAACGCCTGTCACTCTTCGACCCGCTGACCGGACACGTTGAGTCGGTGATCCAGCGCTTCACCATCTACCCGAAAACGCACTACGTGACGCCGCGCGAGCGTATCGTGCAGGCGATGGAAGAGATCAAAGTGGAGCTGGCCGAGCGCCGTAAGGTGCTGCTGGCGAACAATAAGCTGCTGGAAGAGCAGCGCCTGAGTCAGCGTACCCAGTTCGACCTGGAGATGATGAACGAGCTGGGCTACTGCTCCGGCATCGAAAACTACTCCCGCTTCCTCTCCGGGCGCGGGCCGGGCGAGCCACCGCCGACGCTGTTTGATTACCTTCCGGCCGACGGTTTGCTGGTGATCGATGAATCCCACGTCACGATCCCGCAGATCGGCGGGATGTACCGTGGCGACCGGGCGCGTAAGGAGACGCTGGTGGAGTATGGTTTCCGCCTGCCGTCAGCGCTGGATAACCGTCCGATGAAGTTTGAAGAGTTTGAGGCGCTGGCGCCGCAAACCATCTACGTCTCGGCCACGCCGGGCAACTATGAGCTGGAAAAATCGGGCGATGAGGTGGTTGACCAGGTGGTACGTCCGACCGGGCTGCTGGATCCGGTTATCGAGGTGCGTCCGGTGGCCACGCAGGTGGACGACCTGCTCTCTGAGATCCGCGCCCGTTCCGCCATCAACGAGCGCGTGCTGGTGACCACGCTCACCAAGCGCATGGCGGAAGACCTGACCGAGTATCTCGAAGAGCACGGCGAGAAGGTGCGTTATCTGCACTCGGATATCGATACCGTGGAGCGCATGGAGATTATCCGCGACCTCCGTCTGGGCGAGTTTGACGTGCTGGTAGGGATTAACCTGCTGCGAGAAGGTCTCGATATGCCGGAGGTCTCGCTGGTGGCGATTCTGGATGCGGACAAAGAGGGCTTCCTGCGTTCCGAGCGTTCGCTGATTCAGACCATTGGCCGCGCCGCGCGTAACGTCAACGGTAAAGCGATTTTGTACGGTGACAAAATTACCCCGTCGATGGCGAAAGCGATTGGTGAGACGGAGCGCCGCCGTGAGAAACAGCAGCGCTACAACGAAGAACACGGCATTACCCCGCAGGGGCTGAACAAGAAGGTGGTGGATATTCTGGCGCTGGGTCAGAACATCGCCAAAACCAAAGCGAAAGGCCGCGGCAAGGCGCGTTCAGTGGTGGAAGAAGATACCGTCGTGCTGACGCCAAAAGCGCTGCAGCAGAAAATCCACGAGCTGGAAGGGCAGATGATGCAGCATGCGCAGAACCTGGAGTTCGAAGAGGCGGCGCAGATCCGCGACCAGCTTCATCAGCTGCGGGATCTGTTTATCGCGGCGTCGTGAGTAAAGCGTTGTTTTCTCCCTCTCCCCGTGGGTTGAGGAATCCCCACAAATTAATGCGAGCACTGAACAATCCCCTCGCCCCTTTGGGGAGAGGGTTAGGGTGAGGGGAACATACGGCAGCGGTGGTCATTCCGTTCACTTTATGTTCCTTGCTACTCTGTGATTCCTATACCGGTGAACGTGCCAGGGCGGCTCAGTCGCCGCCGCCCTGGCGACCCGGGCTCCCGGCGGTAAATCGCCGCTTCGCGGTGCCCTCGGCTTATTCCTTCCGGCTTATCGGGTACGGGCGGAGGTAACGTCCCTGTAAAGCCCGCCCTCTCGGCGCATCCATGCGCCTCGCCCCGGCCTGCAGGAAACGCCTCAGCGATTTACAGCCGGACCAGGGCGTCGCTGCAAGCCGTTCATTTTTCTGAAGCAACATTCATCGCTTCGTGTAGAGAAATTACAGGGGGTTCCTCAGCTCCGTGGGAGAGGGCCGGGGTGAGGGCATCAGGCCTCACAAAACGAATCTAACCCAGCGCCTGAATCGCCTTCTCCAGCGCCTCGCGCAGCAGATGGCGGTCGTGGCGATACTTGATGTCTGAGGCCTCCAGCGGCTCCTGTACCACCAGACGATCGCCGATACCGGAAACATCCACCTTCGGCCCCACCACCACGCCGTCAATGATCTTCTTACCGACGTAATGCTCCATCAAATTGAGTTTATCCGCCAGCGACAGGCTTGCGGCTGCCGGGCTCAGTTCACGCCCGAGGTTACCGATGTAAACCATTGGCGCCGGGGTGCGGCGTAGCGCCTGCGCCAGCTCTTTCACCAGCAGGATCGGCATCAGGCTGGTGTAAAAGCTGCCCGGGCCGATCAGAATTAAATCCGCGTCGCCAATTGCTTCTACGGCTTCACGCGTGGCGGGCACGCTTGGGTAAGTCATCAGCTCTTTGGGCGGCAGCAGAAGCTGGTCGATATTCACCTCGCCGTAAACTTCATGCCCTTCGGCGTCGATGGCCATCAAGTCAACCGGTTGTTCAGACATGGGGATCAGGAATGCGTCCACTTTGAGCAGATTACGGATCAGATTGATGGCTTCGAGAGGCCTTACGCTCAGGTGATCCAGCGCCTTTAACATCAGATTTCCGAGGTTATGTCCGGAAAGTTCGCCATTGCCGCCAAAACGGTACTCAAACATCGCCGACGCGACGCTCGGCTCGGTAATTAACTGGTTCAGGCAGTTGCGCATATCGCCCCAGGCAATGCCGCCTTCGGCACGTCTGATCCGCCCGGTTGAGCCGCCGTTGTCGGTGGTGGTCACTATCCCTGTCAGCCTTGAGCCGAGTGACGACAATGAGGACATGACGCGGCCCAGGCCGTGGCCTCCGCCAAGAGCGACCACTCGGTCAAGATCCGCAAAAGTGCGATTGCGCATACGTATTCCTTATCACGTTCGATCGCGTAACAGTAACCTAACTACCCCTAAAAGACGATGCCTCACCCGATGCAAAATGACGTATATCAATGTGAAAGTGCGATTTTTAGGTATTCTGTAGCGAAAATGGACGAATGATTCGCTATATACGTAATTATATAGCGAAAAGCGACAATGGCGCTGTCCGAATTTCCGCGCTACTATCGCCCTAACCACGTTTTCAACATTGAAAACATACACTCTAGCCCTTGTGCCTGTGTCGAAAGATATGGCGCTCTGGCCGTGGCGAATTTGCCACCAGGGTACAGAAAGAAATGACTGTGCCTCCCGTATCTGGAAAGGTGTACATGGCTTCACAACTTACTGATGCTTTCGCGCGTAAGTTTTATTACTTACGTCTGTCGATTACCGATGTGTGCAATTTCCGTTGCACCTACTGCCTGCCCGACGGCTACAAACCGGGCAGCGTCACCAATAACGGCTTTCTCTCCGTGGATGAAGTGCGCCGCGTCACGCGCGCCTTCTCTGAACTCGGCACCGAAAAAGTGCGCCTTACCGGCGGTGAACCCTCGCTGCGACGCGATTTCCCCGACATCATTGCCGCCGTGCGTGAAAATGAACGTATCCGCCAGATTGCGGTGACCACCAACGGTTACCGTATGGCGCGCGACGTGGCCACCTGGCGCGATGCGGGCTTAACCGCCATTAACGTCAGCGTGGACAGTCTGGACGCCCGCCAGTTTCACGCCATTACCGGCCAGGATAAATTCCAGCAGGTCATGGACGGTATCGATGCGGCATTTGCGGCCGGCTTCGAAAAAGTCAAAGTCAACACGGTGCTGATGCGTGATGTAAACCATCACCAGCTCGATACGTTCCTGGCGTGGATCAAAACCCGCCCCATTCAGCTGCGTTTTATTGAGCTGATGGAAACCGGCGAGGGCAGCGAGCTGTTTCGCCGCCATCACATCTCCGGCATGGTGCTGCGCGACGAACTGCTCAGGCGCGGCTGGATCCACCAGATCCGCCAGCGCAGCGACGGTCCGGCGCAGGTCTTCTGCCATCCTGATTATGAAGGCGAGATCGGGCTTATCATGCCTTACGAGAAAGACTTCTGCGCCAGCTGCAACCGCCTGCGCGTCTCTTCCGTGGGCAAACTCCATCTCTGCTTGTTCGGCGACGGCGGCGTGGACCTTCGCGATCTGCTGGAAGACGATGCGCAGCAGGACGCGCTTGAAGCGCGCATTTCTGAAGCACTGACGCATAAAAAACAGACCCACTTCCTGCATCAGGGCAATACCGGCATTACTCAGAACCTGTCTTACATTGGCGGGTAACCAGTCTTAAGAAGGAATCAGAAGATGAGTCAGGTCAGCGCAGAATTTATCCCGACACGCATTGCGATCCTTACCGTTTCCGACCGCCGTGGCGAAGAGGATGATACCTCCGGCCACTGGCTGCGCGAGGCGGCCCATGACGCGGGGCATAACATTGTTGATAAAGCGATCGTGAAGGAAAACCGCTACGCCATTCGTGCGCAGGTCTCGCAGTGGATCGCCAGTGATGAGGTGCAGGTGGTGCTGATCACCGGCGGCACCGGCTTTACCGCGGGCGATCAGGCGCCTGAAGCGCTGCTCCCGCTGTTCGACCGCGAGGTGGAAGGCTTCGGCGAGGTGTTCCGCATGCTCTCCTTTGAAGAGATTGGCACCTCCACGCTGCAGTCGCGCGCCGTTGCCGGGGTGGCGAACAAAACCCTGATTTTCGCCATGCCGGGCTCGACGAAAGCCTGCCGAACCGCGTGGGAAAACATCATCGCCCCGCAGCTGGATGCCCGTACCCGTCCGTGTAATTTCCATCCCCATTTAAAGAAATAAGCTATGTCACAACTGACCCACATTAACGCCGCTGGCGAAGCGCACATGGTTGACGTCTCCGCCAAAGCGGAAACGGTGCGCGAGGCGCGCGCCGAAGCGTTCGTCACCATGCTGCCGGAAACGCTGGCGATGATTATCGACGGCAGCCATCACAAGGGTGATGTCTTTGCGACCGCGCGCATCGCGGGTATTCAGGCCGCCAAGCGCACCTGGGATCTCATTCCGCTGTGCCATCCGCTGATGCTGAGCAAGGTGGAGGTGAACCTGCAGGCCCAGCCGGAGCACAATCGCGTGCGGATTGAATCGCTGTGCCGCTTAACCGGTAAAACAGGCGTGGAGATGGAGGCGCTGACGGCGGCCTCCGTTGCCGCGCTGACCATCTACGACATGTGCAAAGCGGTGCAGAAAGATATGGTGATTGGCCCGGTTCGCCTGCTGGCAAAAAGCGGCGGCAAATCCGGTGATTTTAAGGTGGACAGCCATGATTAAGGTGCTCTTTTTTGCGCAGGTGCGCGAGCTGGTGAATACCGACAGCCTGACGCTGGATGCCTCTTTTGAAAACGTTGCGGCCCTGCGCGCGCATCTGGCGGCACAGAGCGACCGCTGGGCGCTGGCACTGGATGAAGGCAAGCTGCTGGCCGCCGTTAACCAGACGCTGGTGGAGCTTACCCATCCGCTGAAGGCCGGGGATGAAGTGGCCTTCTTCCCGCCGGTAACGGGGGGCTAAGATGGCTGAAACCCGCATTCTGGTGAGCCCCGGGCGTTTTAACGTGGGGACCGAATACAGCTGGCTGGCGGAACGCGATGAAGACGGCGCGGTCGTGACCTTTACCGGCAAGGTGCGCAACCACAACCTTGGTGACAGCGTGAAGGCGCTGACGCTGGAGCATTATCCCGGCATGACGGAAAAATCGCTGGCGGAGATTGTGGACGAGGCGCGAGGCCGCTGGCCGCTCGGGCGCGTCACGGTGATTCACCGCATCGGCGAGATGTGGCCTGGCGAGGAGATTGTCTTTGTCGGGGTGACCAGCGCGCACCGCGGCAGCGCGTTTGCCGCAGGGGAGTTCATTATGGATTTCCTCAAAACCAAAGCCCCGTTCTGGAAGCGCGAAGCCACGCCGGAAGGCGATCGCTGGGTAGAATCTCGCGATAGCGATAAACAGGCCGCCAGCCGTTGGTAGTCGGTTTACGCGGATGTGTTACTCTTAACGAGTGTGTCTACTTAATCTTAATCAGGAGTGAATCATGGACCGATTTCCGCGTTCCGATTCAATAGTACAGCAGACCCGTAGCGGCCTGCAGACGTATATGGCTCAGGTGTACGGCTGGATGACGGTTGGCCTGCTACTTACCGCGTTTATCGCGTGGTATGCGGCGAACACGCCGGAGCTGATGATGTTTATCTTCTCCAGCAAAATCACCTTCTTTGGGCTGATTATCGCGCAGCTGGCGCTGGTGTTTGTGCTTTCGGGTCTGGTGCACAAGCTGAGTGCCGGCATGGCAACGACCCTGTTTATGCTCTATTCGGCGCTAACGGGGCTGACGCTTTCCAGCATCTTTATCGTTTACACCTACTCATCCATTGCCAGCACCTTCGTGGTCACCGGCGGGATGTTCGGTGCGATGAGCCTGTACGGTTACACCACGAAGCGCGATCTGAGCGGTTTCGGCAGCATGCTGTTTATGGGGCTGATTGGGATTGTGCTGGCGTCACTGGTGAACCTGTGGCTGAAGAGCGAAGCGCTGATGTGGGCCGTGACCTATATCGGGGTGGTGCTCTTCGTCGGGTTGACGGCTTATGACACGCAGAAACTGAAAAACATCGGCGAGCAGATCGACGTGCGCGACAGTTCAAACCTGCGCAAATACTCGATTCTGGGCGCGCTGACGCTCTATCTGGACTTCATCAACCTGTTCCTGATGCTGCTGCGAATTCTTGGCAACCGTCGTTAAGATTGCTTTGCCGGGTGGCGGTTTCGCCATACCCGGCCTACGAAGCGCGAACCGTAGGTCGGGTAAGGCGAAGCCGCCACCCGACTTATTCACTTCGCTAGCATCCTCTCATTCTTCGCCCGCAGCTTTTTCGCCCGACTTTCCAGCACCAGATAGCAGATCGTGGCCAGCGCCAGCGGCAGGAAGTAATACAGCATGCGGTACGCCAGCAGAGCGGCGATAATCGTTCCCTGAGAAACATGCTCCCCGGCCAGCAGGGCAATAAACACCGCCTCCAGCACGCCGATCCCCGCCGGAATATGCACAATCACCCCGGCAATACTGCTCACCAGCAGCACGCCCAGCACGAAGAAGTAGTTTACGTCCTCGCCGATCAGCAGCCAGATGATGGCTCCCATCGCCATCCAGTTGGCGCTGGAAACCGCCATCTGCAGCACCGCAAACTTCCACGAGGGCAGGACCAGCTTTTGCCCTTTAATGGTCATATGACGGCGTCTGGCAAAGGCGCAGGCCCATAGATAAACGGCGATAATCAGCAGCAGTACGATGCCCAGAATGCGCAGCGTGGCCTCATCGATATACCAGTGCGCGGGCAGCTGCACCACGCCGATGGTGAAGATCACCCCGCCGAGCAGAATATAGCCCAGCCAGTTCGTGGTGATACTCAGGGAAAAAATGCGCGTGATGGTCCCGCCCGGCAGCCCGAGCCGCGAGTAGAGGCGATAGCGCATGCCAATCCCCCCGACCCAGGTGCTCAGCGTCAGGTTAAAGGCGTAGCAGATAAACGACACCAGCATTACCTGACGTTTGGCCAGCTTGTGGCCGCAGTAGGCCCGACCCAGCAGATCATAGCAGCCGTACATCAGGTAGCTCACGATAACCAGCCCCGTCGCGCCCAGCAGCACCATCCGGTTATAGTTGCGGATAACCTTCCACACCTCTTCCCAGTCCACTTTCTGCGCGTAGACCACCAGCAGCACCGCGACGGCAATAAAGAATACCCAGGTGAGGATCTTTTTTGCCAGACGCCAGCGTGGATGCGATTTCGACATCAGGGTTTGCCTCCGTCTTCCGCTTCTATGCGGTCCTGGGTTTCCATTTCGGGTTGTACCGGCGGGTCCACCTGCGCCAGCTTCGGCGTATGCGCTGGCAGCCAGCCGACCATCGCCGGGAAATGCCGCAGAAAGTGGAACACCACCACGCTGATGCCCAGGTTCCACCAGGTGCGTTTGGGAACCATGGACTCATCCACGCGCACGCAGTCGTTAACGATCAACGCCTGCAGGTTATCCCGCAGGGTCTGATTAAACTGGCGATCGTGAATGATCAGGTTGGCTTCAAGATTCAGCGACAGGCTCAGCGGATCGAGGTTGCTGGAGCCCACGGTGGCCCAGTGATCGTCCATCAGCGCGACTTTGCCATGCAGCGGTCGACGGCGGTATTCGTAGATCTGGACGCCGCCCTTCACCAGGTAGTTATACAGCAGCCGCGCCCCGACTTTGACGATCGGCATATCCGGCTCGCCCTGCACGATCAGCTTCACGCGCACGCCGCGTCTTGCAGCATTGCGCATGGCATGCAGCAGGCGATAGCCCGGGAAAAAGTAGGCGTTAGCAATAATCACTTCGCGCTTGGCGTTGGCCAGCATCTTAAGGTAGTGGCGTTCAATGTCGTCCCGGTGCTCGCCGTTGTCGCGCCAGACGAAAAGCGCCTGCGCTTCACCGGGCTTCCGGTTCTCTTCCGGGCGATGGCGGCGTCGCCACCAGCGGCGAACGGCCTCTTTCCCCGGCAGGTTCTCCAGCTCAAACAGCAAGATATCCTGCACCACCGGGCCTTCAATGCGAATGGCGTAATCCTGCTTCGCTTCCGGGCCGTAGTCGGACATATGCTCAGCGGAGTAGTTAATGCCGCCGACAAACGCCACCGTCTCATCCACCACCACAATTTTGCGGTGCATCCGGCGGAAAAGGTTGGTACGCATGCCGAACAGGCGAGGGCCGGGATCGTAGTAGCGGAACACCACCCCCGCGGCGGTCAGTTCATTGACGAACGCATCGCTGAGGTCCGGCGAGCCGTAGCCATCCAGCAGCACTTCAATTTTGACGCCGCGCTGGGCGGCGCGCAGCAGCACGCTGTGCAGCTGCTTGCCGACGTTGTCTTCGAACCAGATAAAGGTTTCGAGGATCACCTTCTGCTGGGCGTGATCAATCGCCTTAAACACGGCCGGGTAATACTCGTCCCCGTTGACCAGCAGCGTGATCCGGTTGCCTTCCTGCCAGGAACATTTCATAGGTGGATCTCCGCGCTGAGCGGGGCATGGTCGGAAAGATGTCGCCAGTTAAGGAGCGCCAGGGCGGTCGGGCTACTGGCATGGGCATTTTTTACGTAGATGCGGTCAAGCCGCAGCAGCGGGAAACGGACCGGGAACGTGCGCGCAGGCCTGCCGTTCGCCCGGGTGAAAATTTCCTCCAGCCCGGCCTCCACCTTCAGGGGGTGGTTTGCCCGCTGGCGCCAGTCGTTGAAATCGCCTGCCACGACAACAGGTTCGCCGTCAGGCAGCGCGTTGGCCCATCCGGCCAACATTTTCAGCTGTGCCTGACGATGGGCTTCGCGCAGGCCCAGGTGAACGCAGCCGACGTGGATGGGCAGCTCAAGGTCGGGCGGGGTAATACGGCAGTAAAGCAGGCCGCGTTTTTCGCTCTCCCCGACGGAAACGTCGCGGTTTTCGTAATGTTCAATGGGGTAGCGGGACAGCACCGCGTTGCCGTGATGACCTTCCGGATAGACCGCGTTGCGGCCGTAGGCATAATCACTCCACATGGTGTCGGCCAGAAATTCATAGTGCGGCGTGTCGGGCCAGTTCTCAAAGTGAAGCGGATGCACTTCGTGTGCGCCCATCACCTCCTGCAGGCAGACAATATCCGCGCTGACGGTGCGCACCGCGTCGCGCAGCTCCGGTAAAATGAAGCGGCGGTTAAATGCTGTGAAGCCTTTATGAATGTTTATCGTCAGCACTTTAAGCGAGAAATGCTGCATTTTTTTCGTCATAAGCTCCTTCCTGAGTGACTATCCCAATGAAAATAAAGTGTAGTCGGCGTCACAAAAAGATGCGGCGTTACGGAATTTTCCGTAAAGTGCGGTAGTCTGATTAAGCAGAGAAAAATCCTTCAGGAGAGAAGCCATGAAGTGGCAACAACGTGTTCGTGTCGCAACTGGCCTGAGTTGCTGGCAGATAATGTTGCATTTACTGGTCGTGGCCGTACTGGTGATGGGCTGGATGAGCGGCACGCTGGTGCGTGTTGGCCTGGGGCTATGCGTCCTTTACGGCGTCACCGTGCTGTCGATGCTGTTCTTACAGCGCCACCATGAAGCGCGCTGGCGTGAGGTGGGTGATGTGCTCGAAGAGCTCACCACCACCTGGTACTTTGGTGCCGCGATGATTGTCCTGTGGCTGCTGTCACGCGTCCTGCAAAACAACCTGCTGCTGGCCCTGGCGGGTCTGGCTATCCTCGCAGGGCCTGCGGTGGTCTCGTTGCTGACTAAAGAGAAAAAGCTACGCGATGTTGCGTCTAAACATCGCATAGGCCACTGAGCCCGTCGTGGCCGCGATGACCAGTAGCGGCCACAAACTTCCCCAGACAATATCCAGACTCGCATCCTTCAGATAGATCTGCTTGGTGATATCCGTAAAGTGTCGTATCGGGTTTATCCACGTCAGATCCTGGAGCCACACCGGCATATTCTCGACGGGTGAGACGTACCCCGAGAGCAGGATCGCGGGCATCATAAAGACGAATACCCCGATAAACGCCTGCTGCTGCGTCGAGCAGAGTGCGGAAATCAGCAGCCCAAACCCCACCAGCGACAGCCCGTAAATCACCATCGTGAAGTAAAACAGCGCCAGCGATCCGGCGAACGGGATCTGGTAGGCCCAAATTCCCACCCCCAGCACGATGGTGGCCTGGAAGGTCGCGACAATCAGCGCTGGCACCGCTTTGCCGACGAAAATTTGCCAGGTGGCGAGCGGGGAGACCAGCAGCTGATCCAGCGTGCCCTGTTCGCGCTCGCGGGCGACGGAGAGAGAGGTCACAATCATCACCCCGATGGTGGTGATCATGGCGATCAGCGACGGCACCACAAACCACTTGTAGTCCAGATTCGGGTTATACCAGTTGCGCACCACCAGTTCGCTGTTGTTGGGCTTCGGTTTGCCGTCCATCAGCTCCTGCTGGTAATCCTTCACGACCTGCTGCAGATAGTTGGCCGCGATCTGGGCGCTGTTGGAGTTGCGTCCGTCGAGGATCAGCTGCAGCGGCGCGGTCTGGAAGGTATCCAGATTGCGGGAGAAATCCGCCGGGAACCGCACCAGCAGCAGCGCTTTTTGCGTGTCGATGGTAGGCTGGATCTCCTGCGGGCTTTTCAGCAGCAGGATGTGGGTAAAGGCTTTCGCACGCGCAAAGCGCTGCGTCAGCTCGACGGCGTGTTTGCCGTTGTCTTCGTTGTAAATGGCGATGGTGGCGTTGGTCACCTCCAGCGTGGCGGCAAACGGGAACAGTAAAACCTGGATCAGCACCGGCAACACCAGAATGGCGCGGGTTTGCGGCTCGCGCAGCAGGGATTGCAGCTCTTTGCGTATTAATGTCCATAAACGGTGAAACATGCGCGCTCCTTAATCTAACCGCCGTTTGGTTTTCATCCACGTTAACCCGATAAACATCGCCGCAGACGCCAGTAAAAACAGCGTGTTGACGATCAGCACCACCGGAATATTCCCTGCCAGGAACAGGCTCTGCAGCGTGCTCACAAAGTAGCGTGCCGGAATCACGTAGGTCACGGCGCGGATCACGGCAGGCATGCTGTCTATCTGGAAGATAAAGCCGGACAGCATAATCGACGGCAAAAAGGCGGCGTTGAGGGCCACCTGGGCCGCGTTAAACTGGTTGCGGGTGATGGTGGAGATGAGCAGCCCCATCCCTAGCGTGCTGAGTAAAAACAGGCTGGTGATAAAGAACAGCACCACCAGCGAGCCGCGATACGGCACGCCGAGGATAAAGACGGACACCAGCATGCAGAGCAGCATCGCCAGCATGCCGAGGAAGTAGTAGGGAATAAGCTTGCACAGCAGCAGCTCGACGCGCGTCACTTCAGTTGAAAGCAGCGCTTCCATGGTGCCGCGCTCCCACTCGCGGGCGATCACCAGCGAGGTCAGAATCGCGCCAATGACCGTCATGATAATCGTCACCGCGCCCGGAATAATAAAGTGCTGGCTGATGGCGGCGGGGTTAAACCAGTAGCGCGTCTGCACGTCGATGAGCGGTTTAAATTCTTCACCCCGATCTTCCGCCCGCTGCATCTGCCAGAGCTGCCAGATCCCCTCCGCGTAGCCCTGCACGAAGTTCGCGGTGTTTGGCTCGCTGCCGTCGGTGATCACCTGGATCGGCGCATCGGTATTCGCCCGCGCCATATTGGCGGCAAAATCCACCGGAATGACGATCAGACCGCGAATTTTCCCGGCCTGCATCTTCTGGATCAGCTCCTGACGATTGTCGCTGATGGTGGCGTCAATGTAGGGCGAGCCGGTCATGGCGTGGGTGAAGTCCAGCGCCTCCTCGCTCTGCTGCTCCAGCAAAATCCCGACCCGCAGCTTGCTGGAGTCCAGGTTAATGCCGTAGCCAAAGATAAACAGCAGCAGCAGGGGGATCACCACCGCAATCAGCCAACTGCTGGGGTCACGCACGATCTGCCGCGTCTCTTTTATGCACAACGCGCGCACCCGGCGCCAGGAAATGGCGTTACTGCGCATGGGCATTCTCCTTATCCCAGTCGTGGATGAGGGTGATAAACGCCTGCTCCATGGTCGGGTCCGGGACCTCATCGTCGGCGGCCTGGTTTTTCAGGTCGTCCGGTGTACCGTGAGCAATCAGCTTGCCGCGATACACCAGCCCGATGCGGTCGCAGTACTCCGCCTCGTCCATGAAGTGGGTGGTCACCATCACGGTCACCCCTTTTTCCACCATGCTGTTGATATGCAGCCAGAACTCGCGGCGGGTGAGGGGATCAACGCCGGAGGTCGGCTCATCCAGAAACAGAATATCCGGCTCGTGCATCAGCGAGCAGGCCAGCGCCAGCCGCTGCTTAAAGCCGAGCGGCAGTTCGTCGGTGGCGTGGGAAGCAATCGTCGTTAACCCGAAGGCGTCGCTCATGCGGCGGATCTTCTCGTTCTGCGCCCGTCCGCGCAGGCCATACACGCCAGAGAAAAAGCGCAGATTCTGCTCGACCGTCAGGTTGCCATACAGCGAGAACTTCTGCGCCATATAGCCCAGATGCTGGCGCGCCTTGCCGGAGCTGACCTTCAGATCCATATCCAGCACCAGCGCTTTGCCGGATGTCGGCACCAGCAGGCCACACATCATCTTAAAGGTGGTCGATTTTCCCGCGCCGTTCGGTCCAAGCAGGCCAAAAATCTCGCCACGTTTTACCGCGAAATTGACGTTATCGGTGGCGGCGAAATCCCCGAACTTTTTGGTGAGGGATTTGGCTTCGATCACCGTTTCGCCCGGCGTGCCGTCCACCGTGTGCAGGATTGCGCCAAGCGGAGACTCTGATGTCCCTGCGCCGCCCAGCAGGTCAATAAACGCATCTTCGAAACGCGGCGCCGTCTCTTCCATGTCGATCTCAGGCATGCCGGGCGCCTGGCGAATATCGTCGACGGTGGCCTCTTTTTTGAGGATGACCCGCACCGAGCGGCCCTGAATCATTCCGTCGCTGACCTGCGGCAGCTTGAGCACCCGCTGCAGCAGCGAGCGGTTGGACGCCTGCGAGCTGTGCAGCAGGAAGCTGCGCCCGGCCATGCTCTGCGTCAGCGTCGTCGGCTCGCCCTGATAAAGCAGTTCGCCTTCGTTCATCAGCAGCACGTCCCGGCACTGTTCCGCTTCATCGAGGTAGGAGGTGCTCCAGAGAATCAACATCCCGTCGCCCGCCAGCTCGTGCACCATCTGCCACAGCTCGCGGCGCGATATCGGGTCGACGCCCACGCCGGGCTCGTCCAGCAGCAGCACTTTTGGCTCGCCCACCAGCGTGCAGGCCAGCCCCAGCTTCTGCTTCATCCCACCGGAAAGCTTGCCCGCCAGCCGGTCGGTGAACGGGCCGAGGGAGGTGAACGCCAGCAGGCGGGCGAAGGTCTTCTGTCGGGCTTCGCCGGTGACGCTGCGCAGGTCGGCGTACAGGTTCAGGTTTTCCATCACCGTCAGGTCTTCATACAGGCCAAACTTCTGCGGCATATAGCCGAGCATGGCGTGGAGCGCGCCATCGTCTTTTATCGGATCAAGCCCAAGCACGCTGGCCGAGCCTTCATCCGGCTTCAGCAACCCCGCCAGCATGCGCATCAGCGTGGTCTTTCCCGCACCGTCCGGGCCGACCAGGCCGGTGACATAGCCTTTCTGGATGGTGCAGTTCAGCGGCGCGACCGCCGGTTTGTCCATCCCTGCGAAGCGTTTGACCAGATTGTTAAGCTGAATAACCGCATCATTCATGTCGTTCCCCGCTGTTCACTTTTACGGTGACGGGCATGCCCTGGCGCAGGGCGTCATCCGCATCAGTCACGATGATGCGCAGGCGATACACCAGGTCGGTACGCAGGTCCGGCGTTTCTACTGTTTTCGGCGTGAATTCGGCGGTAGGGGAGACAAAGCCCACCTTGCCGTGATACGGCTTGTCCGGGCGACCGTCGGTATAGAGCAGCAGCTCGCGGCCCGGCTGCATCTGGCCGAGATTAGGCTCATCAATGTAGGCACGTACCCAGACCGGGCGGGTCAGGGAGAGGGTTAACACGGTGCTGCCCGCGCTGAGCATGCTGCCCGGCTCCACGGCGCGGGTCATCAGCGTGCCGTCAGACGGTGCGATGAGCGTGGTGTCGTGCAGATCCAGCTCCGCCTGGGCCAGTTGCGCCTGCGCCTGTTCAAGGCTGGCTTTCGCCTGGGCGATATCCTGCGGGCGGTTACCGGTGTGGTACTGGCTTAACTTATCCTGCGCGGATTTCAGCGTTGCCTGCGCCTGGTCGCGGGAGGAACGCGCATTTTCCAGGTCATTTGCGGAAATGGTTCGGCTTTTCCACAGCCCCTGCTGGCGAGCGTAGAAGTTCTGCGCGTAGTCATAGGCCGCCTGCGCCTGTTTGACGGCCGCCGCGGCCTGAGCGATCTCTTCGTCGCGATAGCCGGCCAGCATCAGGTCATACTGTGCCTGCGCAACGGAGACGCCCGCTTTGGCCTGCAGCAGCACATTTTCATAGGGCGCTTTGTCCAGCATTCCCAGCGTCTGCCCGGTTTTAATGGCATCGCCTTCGTCAACGCTCAGCGCGGCGAGACGGCCGCCGACGCGGAAGCTCATGTTCACCGTGCGAATATCCACGTTACCGTACAGCGTCAGGCCTTTATCCTGATGGCTCTGGTACCACAGCCATCCACCGACGCCCGCGGCAAGCAAAACAACAACCACCAGAATGATGGCGACAGGTTTTTTCATGACTTCAGGCTCCTTTGCGTTAAGCCTTGCAGGATCAGATCGAGATGACAGGCGATCACCTCACCGATCTGCGCGGCTTTATCCTCATCAAATTGTGTCCAGCCGGTGCGTAACAGGATGGTTTCCCGGCCCAGACGGAAGGCAAGGATTTCACCCAGCAGGGCGTGGGTATGCAAAATTGTCGCGGTATCGTTGGCATCCCGCCCGGTATAGGCGGCGATCAGCCGGGTCAGGTGGGTATGCATCGGGGCAATGACCCGATCGTGTACCCGCTGATAGGCGGCAGTGGGGGAGAGCTGCTCGCGGGAGATAAACTTGCTCAGGTTGAGCGTATCGTCGTGGGTCAGCACGCGGATCATGTTGTGGCAGGCATTGAGGATCAGCTGGCGGATGGCCTCGCGATCGGGTGACGGCTGGCTAAGCAGCGCGGTGGCCTCCTCGACGTGAGGGTGAAACTGCGTGCCGATAAAATCGGCAATCCACTCGGCGCAGGCGAGATATAAATCCTCTTTTGAGCCAAAATAGTAGGTAATCGCCGCAATGTTTTGCCCGGCCAGCGCGGCGATATCGCGCGTGGTCGCATGCAGCCCATACTCACCAAACTGCGCCAGCGCGGCGGCAATAAGCTGGTTTTTGGCCTGTTCACCTTTGGTTGTTGTGGGTGTTGTATTCATGGCGGCATTAAAAATTAATCAATCGATTGATTAAGATTATGCCTGATTCACGCTCACGTCGAGGGAACGCGGAGGGATATTTTATGCGCCACGTCACAAAAGCTGCTACACTCCGCCCCTTCGCGACATTGTGGTTTTTGTCCTCCTAATTGTTATATCTCCCTGAAAACTACACCTGTGATGGTCGGGGCGGTTCGGAGTTTTTATGTCTTTTGATTCCCTTGGCCTGAACCCGGAAATTCTGCGCGCGATCGCAGAGCAGGGCTACGTTGAGCCAACCCCAATCCAGCAGCAGGCTATTCCTGCCGTTCTTCAGGGCCGTGACCTGATGGCCAGCGCCCAGACCGGCACCGGTAAAACCGCGGGCTTTACGCTGCCGCTGTTAGAGCTGCTGGTAAAAAACCAGCCGCACGCCAAAGGCCGTCGTCCGGTTCGTGCGCTGATCCTCACCCCAACCCGCGAACTGGCCGCGCAAATTGGCGAGAACGTGCGTGACTATAGCCGCTATCTCAACATTCGCTCGCTGGTGGTGTTCGGCGGTGTCAGCATCAACCCGCAGATGATGAAGCTGCGCGGCGGCGTGGACGTGCTGGTGGCAACGCCGGGCCGTCTGCTGGATCTGGAACACCAGAACGCGGTGAAGCTGGATAACATCGAAATTCTGGTGCTGGACGAAGCCGACCGCATGCTCGACATGGGCTTTATTCACGATATTCGCCGCGTGCTGGCCAAGCTGCCACCGCGTCGTCAGAATCTGCTCTTCTCCGCGACCTTCTCCGACGAGATCAAGGCGCTGGCGGAAAAGCTGCTGCATAACCCGCTGGAAGTCGAAGTGGCGCGCCGCAACACCGCCTCTGAGCAGGTGACGCAGCACGTTCACTTTGTTGATAAAAAGCGCAAGCGCGAACTGCTCTCCCAGATGATCGGCCAGGGTAACTGGCAGCAGGTGCTGGTCTTTACCCGCACCAAGCACGGCGCGAACCACCTGGCGGAACAGCTGAATAAAGACGGCATCCGCAGCGCGGCGATCCACGGCAACAAGAGCCAGGGCGCGCGTACCCGTGCGCTGGCGGACTTCAAGTCTGGCGACATCCGCGTACTGGTGGCAACCGACATTGCTGCCCGTGGCCTCGACATTGAAGAGCTGCCGCACGTGGTGAACTACGAGCTGCCAAACGTGCCGGAAGACTACGTGCACCGTATCGGCCGTACCGGTCGTGCGGCGGCAACCGGCGAAGCGCTCTCTCTGGTTTGCGTGGACGAGCACAAGCTGCTGCGTGATATCGAACGTCTGCTGAAGAAAGAGATCCCGCGTATCGAAACCCCGGGGTATGAAGTGGATCCGTCGATCAAAGCCGAGCCGATTCAGAACGGTCGCCAGGGCGGTCGCGGTCAGGGCGGCGGTGGTCGCGGTCAGCAGCCGCGCCGTGCCGAAGGCGGCGCGCCGAAGTCAGCGGGCAAACCGCCGCGTCGTAGCAACGACAGCAAACCGGCCGGTGACAATCCGTGGCGCAGCGGCGAAGGCAAGCCGGCAGGAGAAGGGCAGCGCCGACGCCGCCCGCGCAAGCCTGCTAACCCGCAGTAATCTGGAAGCCCGGTCGTAAAGCCGGGCTTTTCTTTTTGCGGCTGCGAAGAGAAAGTGCCACAATAGTGGCTGTTTATACAGTGTTTCAGGTTTTCCGATGGCTTTAACCGCTGCGCTCAAGGCGCAAATTGGCGCATGGTATAAGGCGCTACAACAGCAGATCCCCGATTTTATCCCCCGAGCGCCGCAGCGGCAGATGATTGCTGACGTGGCAAAAACGCTCGCCGGGGACGACGGGCGCCATCTGGCGATTGAAGCCCCGACCGGCGTCGGGAAAACCTTGTCGTATCTCATTCCCGGCATTGCCATCGCGCGGGAAGAGGACAAAACGCTGGTGGTCAGCACCGCCAACGTGGCGCTGCAGGATCAGATCTTCAGCAAAGATTTACCGCTGCTGCGCAAAATCATCCCCGACCTGCGGTTTACGGCCGCCTTTGGTCGCGGTCGCTACGTCTGTCCGCGTAACCTGGCAGGGCTTGCCAGCAGCGAGGCGTCGCAGCAGGATCTGCTGGCGTTCCTCGACGACGATCTCACGCCAAACAACAAAGCCGAGCAGGAGCTCTGCGCAACGCTGAAAGGCGATCTTGATGGCTATAAATGGGACGGCCTGCGCGATCACACCGATAAAGCCATCAGCGACGATTTGTGGCGCAGGCTCAGCACGGACAAAGCCAGCTGTCTGAACCGCAACTGTCACTACTATCGCGAATGCCCGTTTTTTGTCGCCCGGCGTGAAATTCAGGAAGCGGAGGTGGTTGTGGCTAACCACGCCCTGGTGATGGCGGCGCTGGAGAGCGAAGCGGTGCTGCCGGAGCCGAAAAACCTGCTGCTGGTGCTCGACGAAGGCCACCATCTGCCCGACGTGGCGCGCGACGCGCTGGAGATGAGCGCGGAAATTACCGCCCCCTGGTTCCGCCTGCAGCTGGATCTCTTCTGCAAGCTTGTCGCCACCTGCATGGAGCAGTTCCGGCCGAAAACCACGCCGCCGCTGGCGGTGCCGGAGCGTCTGAGCGACCACTGCGAAGAGGTTTACAGCCTTATCTCGTCGCTGAACAACATCCTGAATCTTTATCTTCCCGCAACCCAGGAAGCGGAACACCGCTTTGCGATGGGCGAACTGCCGGACGAGGTGATGGAGATTTGCCAGCAGCTGGCGAAGCATCTCGAAAAGCTGCGCGGGCTGGCGGAGATGTTCTTAAACGATCTCAGCGAGAAAACCGGCTCGCACGACGTGGTTCGCCTGCACCGTATTCTTTTGCAAATGAACCGTGCGCTCGGCATGTTTGAAGCGCAGAGCAAGCTCTGGCGGCTGGCCTCGATGGCGCAGGCGTCGGGCGCGCCGGTCACCAAATGGGCCACCCGTGAAGTGCGCGACGGGCAGGTTCATCTGTTTTTCCACTGCGTGGGCATCCGCGTGGCCGATCAGCTGGAAAAGCTCATCTGGCGGAGCGTGCCGCACGTGGTGGTCACCTCTGCCACGCTGCGCTCCCTGAACAGTTTTTCGCGTTTGCAGGAAATGAGCGGGCTTAAAGAGAAAGCGGGCGATCGTTTTGTCGCGCTGGACTCGCCGTTTAACCACTGCGAGCAGGGGAAGCTGGTGATCCCGCGCATGAAATTCGAGCCGCTGATCGACAACGAAGAGCAGCACATTGCGGAAATGGCGGCCTACTTCCGCGAACAGGTTGAGAGCAGGAAATACCCCGGCATGCTGGTGCTGTTTGCCAGCGGGCGCGCGATGCAGCGCTTCCTGGAGCACGTCACCGATCTGCGTTTATTACTGCTGGTCCAGGGCGATCAGCCGCGCTACCGGCTGGTGGAAACGCACCGCAAACGTATCGATAACGGCGAGCGCAGCGTGCTGGTGGGATTACAGTCCTTCGCGGAAGGTCTGGATTTGAAGGGCGATTACCTGACGCAGGTGCATATTCATAAAATTGCCTTCCCGCCCATCGACAGCCCGGTCGTCATCACCGAAGGCGAGTGGTTGAAAAGCCTCAATCGCTATCCGTTTGAGGTGCAAAGTTTACCTGCGGCGTCGTTTAATCTCATTCAGCAGGTCGGGCGTCTGATCCGTAGCCACGGCTGCTGGGGGGAGGTGGTGATTTATGACAAACGTCTGCTGACCAAAAATTACGGCCAACGTTTGTTAAACGCGCTGCCGATCTTTCCGATTGAACAGCCAGAAGTGCCCGAGGTAAAAAAACGCCCGGCAACACTGACCGCCGGGCGCAGGAAAAGCATCCGTGCTAAGGGGCGCGGTCCTACTGGTAAGTGAAGGTCACCTGCACCACGCTGCTGAACGTCCCCGCGCTCACCGGCATGGAGGTGGCGTAGTAGCGTGCGGCGAGAGGGAAGGTGGCCGTGTGATCGTTTTGATTAATCAGCGCGTTAAAGCTCGCCTGCGGGGCGATGAGGATATTGTCCTGCCGGTCCGCCAGCTCAAGCGCCAGCCCTTTTGCGCTGCCGATGTTGGCAAATTTTGTCGGGTGCAGGCTGTCTGCCTGGCCATAGAAAAAGGCCGTTGCCAGCGTCAGCGTTTTGGGACAATGCGAGACGTTCAGCGAAAATTCTTTCCATTCGCCCGTATCCCCCACATCTTTAAAGTTGCCGGACGCGGTCTGGCCGAGGTCGACGGTTAAGTTTTTGCTGGCACTGTCGATCACGCAGGTATTGGCATAGATGTTCCCGACCATCTGAACCTGGATATCATCCGCCCACGCCTGCGTCATCAGGCCCATCCCAATGAAAAGCACTATTTTTTTCATCATCGTCACTTATAGGCCAGAGTAATGGTGGCAACGGTGTTGGCCGGGCCGGGCGTAACCTCGTCGCTGATTTGCTGGTAGCGCACCTGGAAAGGAATATCCAGCGTCTGGTTGGCAACGGCCTTGCTGGAGGTCGTGACGTATTGATCGAAGGTGGCGATATCGTTGTCGAACAACATTCGCACCCCGACCCCGGTGGCCATTCCGGGCTGCTGAGTGAGTTTGATCACCCCAGCGTAGCCGGTCTCATAGCCGTTAGCGCTGGTGATTTTCACTTCCGGCTGCACCGTGGCGTTACAGTTGACCGTTACGTTAAACTCCTGTGCCGGCATGGAAAGCGTGCCGATGCCGATAAAATCGCTGACCGGAAAATCGCCTAAATTGACGGTGAGGTTTTTAGGGGAAACGGAGCAGGTGACAGTCTGAACATTCACGTTTCCGGCATAGGAGAGGGTATTCGGATCACCAATCCCTTCGTGTTGGTAAACGCCGATGCCAAATTTCGTTTGCGCCATAGACAGCGCGCCTGACTGGATGTTATCGCTGGTTTTAACCAACTCAAGCGTCACGTTAAAATCAAAGGCCTGGCTTGCATCGTCAGTGATATACCCCAGCGGCGTGCTGGTCGAGTTACAATAAATACCGCCAGCGCCGGTAATGCGCTGACCTTTATCATTCATCAGCGCGACGCCAATACCCTGCACGCCAGAATCATATACACCTGCAAGTCCCGGAATTTCCGAGCCCGTGCCGTAATAGCAAGCGATAATGGGTAGCCCAAAGTTATTTGTGCCGTAGCAGGCTCCTGAAATATGGACGCTCTGTTCCGTCCCCTCAATGGTTGCGCCAACGGGCAGCGAGGAAGGGACAGATATAGAGGCGACGTCAATCAGTTTTGGCAGATCGGGCGTATCGCATGATGCCTTTGCATGCGGCATAAACAATGCCGCTGTTCCAAGAACCAGTAAGAAAAAACACTGTTTAATTATCTGCATAGTCAAGCCTTCACGATGAATCAATGACACTGCGCGGCAGCGTTAATGATGCTGTTTTTGTCTTTCTCATCCGTGAGGGCGTATTCAGCGACGCAATGTTCGCCGGCACCTTCACCCCACGAAACGGAGAGCGTGCCGCGCTGTGGCATGCCGGAGAGGTAGGTCTGGCCGCCGCTGCCCACGATAAATTCGCTGTCCTTATCGTCGGTGGTCACCGTTGCGCCAAAGGGCAGCGGTTTCCCGTTTTGCGTGAGCACCATCAATACCCGGTTCCCCACGCGGGTGTTAAAGCTGGCGCGCACCACCGCACCGCGGGTCGGGGTAACAACTTGCGCGGCGTGGGTAACGTCGGCGTCGTCCGGCAGCGTTTCGGTGTCCAGGGCAATCGTGTTATGGCGGTAGGCCGTGACGAACGGCACCACGGTATAGCCGCGGAAGTCGGTTTCAACGCCGGTCTGGTTGGCAATGTGCGTACCGTGGGTGCCCGGCGCTTTGACCAGTGCAATTGTTTCGCCGAGCGGCTGGCTCAGCGTTATGCCGTTGGCGTGGGCAATAACGCCACCCTGCACGCCGATGTTTACGCTCTGCTGATAGTTGTCCTGACTCACGCCGCCGCTGAGCTCGCCGTAGGTACCTTTGTAGTCAGCGTTCATGCTGGTCGAGTTTCCGCTACCGGTGCGGCTAAGCCCCTCCTGGATGTTCCAGTTCAGGTTATCTTCGGCCAGCGCCGTGCCGTTAAGGCCAATGTTCTGCGTCGTGCCGTCTTTGGTATTGTTCAGGTTGTAGGTTGCCCAGGTGTTATGCATCCAGCGATCGAGCGGCACGGAGACGCTCAGTGAAAACTAGTTGTCGTTGGAGACGGAATTGCCATTTTCATCGCTGTCGTCGGTATTCTTGTTCATGCTGTAGCTCAGGCTGTAGCTCACGCCGTGCCAGCTGTTGTTGTAGCTGACGCTCATTGAGGTCATGTCCTGGCTCTGGCTCCAGTAGGTCTCTTTGACCAGGCTCAGCGTCATTGAGCCCCAGCCTTCGGGCAGGGTTTGGTCGATGGTGGCTTCTTCACGCTCGCGGCGCTGCTGCGGTGCCGACCAGTCATCCGAGCGGGTATAGGATTCCATGGTGTCTTCCAGCGTGTAGAACCCTTTGCTGTTGTAGCGATAGCCCGCCACGGAAAAATTCGTCCCCGATCCCGCAAAATCTTTGCTGTAGCGGAGGCGCGCAGACTGCCCTTTGCTGGACTGCTGTTTTTTCAATAGCGCTTTTGCGCGGGTGACATCGAGCGAGAAGGCGCCTAAATCTCCCATGTTTTTACCGACGCCCACCGCCTGAGACTGATAATGGCTGCTCTGCTGCATGCCGCCGTAGGCGGTGAATCCGTAAGGTAAGCCGTAAATTACACTCCCCTGGGCAAACGGCGTTTTCTCGACGTCGCTGTCATATGAGCGGTAGCGGCCTGCGGTTACGCTGTAGCGCAGGTTTTTTTCACGCTGCAATACCGGCACCGACGCGTAGGGCACCACAAAGTGGCTTTCGCTACCGTCGGTCTCTTTTACGGTCACCTGCAGATCGCCGCTGCTGCCGGTAGGGTAGAGATCGTTAATTTCAAACGCGCCGGGGGCGACGGTGTTCTGGTAAATGACATAGCCGTTCTGGCGAACCATCACCAGTGCGTTACTGTGGGCCGTTCCGCGAATAATCGGCGCATAGCCTTTTTCGCTGTCCGGCAGCATGTCGCTGTCGGAATTAATCTGCACCCCGGTATAGGGCACGCTGTCGAACACATCGGCAGGCGAAGAGCTCTGCCCGACGGTGAGATCGCTTTTCATCGACACGATATCGCGCTGGGCATAGGTATAGACGGAGGAGAACTTCTGCTGTTCTTCCTTGCCCGTCGTGCTGCGGTTCCAGGTGGAATAGTTGCGTACGCGCCAGGCCCCGACATTAAAGCCCGGGCGCAAATTGACGTACTGGCTGCTGTTATCCTCTTCGCCCTGCTGGCGAGCGTGGCTCTGGCTGGCGTTGGCGCTGTAGTTTAATAAGCCTGCGGTAATCCCTTCATCAAACTCTTTGGGATCGATATAGCCGCGTGGCACCTGGCCCAGTGCCGTTTGCGGTATGCTCAGGAGCAGCTGTTGATTCCGAACGTGGAACGAGGCCGATGCCGAAGGGATGGCGCTTAAGTCGGCACACGAACCCTTTGCCATTAACTGCGGGTATTTTTGGGTTTTGATGCCCAGACTTTTTAACTCTTCGAGGCTAAAACAAGGCTGAAGCGAACTGTTGCCCCGGCTATCCTGCTGCAATGTAAACGTCACGTCACGGGTGTCGATTTTATTATTATCAATATAGATCGCGACCTGGTATTTCCCCGGCGCCTGTCCAGGCCCTTTTTCATATACGGAGAGATCCGTTTTGGTCTGCTGAGGGTTGTCAATATCCAGCAGTGCCGGGTTAAAATAATCATCAGCCCACGCGAACTGCGCAAAACACACGGCTGCCAGACCACATAGCAGGGTCAGCAGCGTGAATAATTGGCAGGTGAACGGCTTTTTATGGCTGTACATGATTATTTTAATGCGTTATCAGACATGAAATTAATGAACGGATTTTGTCCAGGTTTTGCTGATGCTGCCGTAATCCGTAATAATGGAATACGTCACAGTATCGCCACTCGTATTGGCTGGCAGGGTAATGTGCGTTCCGGTTTCAGGCACGGCCCAGGTGGCTTTCGTGATTTTATGACCATTCAACGCCACGCTCTGGAAATTCATATAGAAGGGGGTCGGATTATTAACGACCAGATCGTTACCTTCACGATGCCATTCCAGCTTATCCGCCATCTCTTCCGACTTGCCCTTAACGGACGATGGACGGTAAAGCAATTTGATGCGCGTATTAATCGCAATTTGCAGCGTATTCACCCCCTCAACGTGCTTCGATGAGGGAATCGCTTTAATATTTAACCAGTACAGCGATTCGCGATCTTCCGGTAAATTCCCGCCGGTGCGAACGACGCGCAGTACGTTATCCTCTTTCGCATCAAGACGAAACAGGGGCGGTGTAATCAGGAATGGCGCAGCGGCATGATTTTTACTGTCGGCATCAACCCAGGACTGCACCAGATAATCCGTTGTATCTGGATTTGAAATACCAAGAGATGACTCCTTTTTATCTCCCCGGTAGACCAGACGGGTGCCATTAATAATGACCCCCGCATGAGCGGTCGCGGCTACCAGTAACAGAGTGCTCAGTAAATAACCATGGCGCATAAATATTTCTCAACATAAAGAAAAGATATTAGCTTTGACACAAAGCTAATATCTTCAGATTGAAAATATCAGTTATAAATAACGGTGAAGGTCGATACGGAGTTGGCAGGGCCAGCCGTAACGGCAGCCTGCGTCTGAATATATCGCGCTGCAAATTCCAGATCGTTAACCGTACTTCCTGCGTTGAGTGGATACGCGCGGGAAGGCGTATATAAGCTGACGGGTTGTTCAGATGAGTCAAGCAATTGAATGGCGACGCCGGTTGCGGCATTCGCATCTGCCGTTAACGCCAGCGTGGTGCTGTTATTCGCATCTGGCGTACCGCCAAAATTAATTGCTGCAGAGGTGACCGTCTCCGGACAATCTTTTAACTGAATATCAAATTTTGTTGGTGTGCTGGTGGAGCCTGCACCGGTGAATACCGTTTTAGAAACTTTGCCTAACTGGACGTTGAGTGGATCGCTTAATCCATTTACTACCTGACAGGCAGAATCAATAATTTCGCCGGTAAAGTTAATCTGCCCTTCACCGTTTGTTGCCGCAAAGGCGGATGCAGAACACCCTATCGTTGCAGCGATAAATAAACCTAAAGCAACCTTGTTCATAGTCAATCCTGGTGTGTTTCGGGTAAAAACGTTGCCTGGACGTTTTCACCGTGACCCTCAATAGTGTTTCGGCGACTATTTAATCAAAAAAGATATGCTTTAGAATCTTCTATAGAAATCACAAATAATTGAAATAAAGCTTGTCTTTCGTTAACTGCTAAAAAATCAGCGGGTTGATTGTCTTCATAAAAAACTATCGGCCAGCGCTTCTTCAGGACTATAGTGTTCACAAGATGACGTAGTCAGGAGAAAAGACGTGGATTATCGCAAAATTATCAAAGAGGTAGGGCGGGGCAAAAATCATGCGCGCGACCTGGATTACGAAACGGCTAAAGCACTGTATACGCACATGCTGAATGGCGATGTGCCAGATCTGGAGATGGGCGGCATCCTGATCGCGCTGCGTATTAAAGGGGAAGGTGAAGCGGAGATGCGCGGTTTTTACGAGGCGATGCAGGCGCAAACGATGCGCTTAACGCCGCCAGTCGCAAAGCCGATGCCGATTGTCATCCCCAGCTATAACGGGGCGCGTAAACAGGCAAACCTGACGCCGCTGCTGGCGATTTTACTGCACAAGCTTGGATTCCCGGTTGTCGTACACGGCGTAAGTGAAGATCCCACGCGCGTATTGACGCAAACCATCTTTGAGCTGCTGGACATCAAGCCGACCCTTCATGCGGGTCAGGCACAGGCGAAGCTTGACGGGCATCAGCCGGTCTATATTCCGGTTGGTGCGTTCTGCCCGCCGCTGGAAAAGCAGCTGGATATGCGCTGGCGTATGGGGGTGCGTAACAGCGCCCACACGCTGGCAAAACTGGCAACGCCGTTTGGCGAAGATGCCGCGCTGCGGCTTTCCAGCGTCTCTCATCCGGAGTACGTAACGCGAGTCGGCAAGTTCTTTGAAGAGGTTGGCGGGCGCGCTTTACTGATGCACGGCACCGAAGGGGAGGTGTATGCCAACCCGCAGCGCTGCCCGCAGATTGTGCACATTGATTCTGCCGGCGCGCGCGTCATTCTGGAGCGCGGGACGGATAATCGTGATGTGGCGTTGCCCGAAGCCAAAGATCCGCACACCACTGCCCACTGGATCACCCAGTGTCTGGCGGGCCAGGTCCCTGTTCCGCACGCCATTACGCAGCAGATGGCCTGCTGTCTGCTGGCGACGGGCGAGGTGGACTCGATAGAGGACGGTCTGGCGCGCGTGGCGCAGTCGTTTTAACTAAAAAAAAGCCCGTCCAGTGGCGGACGGGCAAGCAAGGGTAACAAACAACAGGGTCAATGAGGGTTGGAGCAGCTCACCAGAGGGTTTGGCGAGGGGACAGCATTCGTTCAGGCGATTATTTGTAGATAACCGCGGTACCGCTCAGCTTGTTATTGCCGTTAGCGGAGGTAATGGTGTATCCGCTTGCACCAGCAGCAGCCGCTTTCTCAGCCAGTTTGGCTTCCAGACCGTCCAGCGTGGTCGCGCCATCAGCACTTACCACACCGACTTTATTCATGTTCTGTGCCTGAGTTGAAGAGACTGGCTCTACGGCGAAAGCGCCGAAGGACAGAGCGGACAGGGCAACAGCAGCTACAGCATATTTGATGGTTTTCATAATTAATCTCTCGCAGGTGTTTCTGTTAAGGGGACGATGTTCCGTCGATGTGATAAGTATCACGGTTTTTTGCGAGGGATAAAATCGAAGAGAATTGACGTGGTTGCTCAAAAAAATTGAATGACAAATAACTTATTGAATATTAATAAATTCAAACTGGCGATTTACACTTCTTGTTGATGCGCTTTACAGAAGAAAGATGAAGGGCACATTTTGCTACGCGGTTCGCTAAAAATCGTGAGCGTAAAGGTAAGGGCCTGTGCGGTTAACTTAGGTAAAGGAAAGTCAACGTAACTGGCTGTCTTTCGAACCTCTGCGATTATATCCCGAATGCGATGAATTTTTCGAATCTTTATGCTGCTGGCAGGTGATGCAAAGCCTTACTCCGGGGATGGCTTTTCTGCGCGCCTCGGGAATAGGGTCTCCACACTCTTCGCATTCAGATAAGCTTTCGCCGCGCGGAATTTCACCGCGAGCACGCGCTACCGCATCTTCAATTGTACTGTTGATCTGGTCGTTAACGGCATCATCATTTGCCCAGCCGGAAGCCATTATGCCCTCCTGATATTGGTTCAGCCCTGCTTTTAATATGGGGTTAAAAAACGAACAGTCAAGGCGAGGGGGGAAGAGAACTGCATCCGGTGGACAGATGCAGTCTGGGGAAAAAAGCAGATTATTTATAAATGGTCGCTGTGCCGTACATATGGTTATCGCCGCCAGCGGAATTTACCACGAAGCCTTTTGCACCTTCCTGACGGGCTTTTTCGGCAAGTTTAGACTGGAGATCGTCAAGGTTGCTGGCACGGCTTACCGAGACGGTGCCCGCAGGCCGAAGCTGGCTGGTGTCGGTACTCGGGGTCAGCGACTGAACGGCCATCGCAGAGAATGACGCAGTCGCCAGGGCGGCAGCGATAACAGCAAGGGTCAGATACTTTTTCATAATCACATCCTCATGAGGAAACAACAGGTGATTCCCCTTAAGTTTAGAAGCCGGAGGAGTGTGACTTAGCGCAAATATTTGATGATGATCTGCTTATTTTTTGAACAACATCAGTTGACATTTCGCTGACAGATCATAGACATAAAGGTGTTTGATTTATGTCGAATTTTTAATCGATGCAGAGAAAGATTTACCGTTGGGCCAGCAAAGGGTATCTTACGCCGCTGTTTAAAGGAGAACGCCATGACTTCCCAAAAGCCGGGATTGCACCCACGAAATCGCCACCGCAGCCGCTACGACATGAATGCGTTATGCCTGAGCTGCCCGCCGCTGCAGGACTACATTGTCCAGACCCCCGCGGGTGAACCTTCGGTCAACTTTGCTGACCCCCAGGCGGTTAAAATGTTGAACAAAGCGCTGCTTGCACACTATTACGGTGTGGCGAACTGGGATATTCCCGAAGGCTTTCTCTGTCCACCTGTGCCGGGCCGCGCGGATTACGTGCATCACCTTGCCGACCTTCTTGCCGAAGGTAATGAGGGCGTTGTTCCAGAGCAGGCCACCATTCTGGATATTGGCACCGGGGCGAATCTGATTTACCCGCTGATCGGCGCGCATGAATACCACTGGCGCTTTACCGGAAGCGAAATCGGTGCCGAGGCCTTTGCCAGCGCCCAGGCGATTATCAGCGCGAACCCTGGGTTAAGCCGCGCCATCCGTCTGCGTCGTCAGAAAGAGGCGGCGTCGATCTTCAACGGTATCATTCACAAAAATGAAAGCTATGACGCCACGATGTGCAACCCGCCGTTCCATGATTCGGCGGCCGCGGCCCGTGCGGGCAGCGAGCGCAAGCGCCGCAACCTGGGTCAGGCGGAAGATGCCGCGCTGAACTTCGGCGGTCAGCAGCAGGAATTATGGTGTGAAGGCGGCGAAGTGGCGTTTATCCTGCGCATGATTGCGGAAAGCAAACAGTTTGGTCGTCAGGTGAAGTGGTTCACGACGCTGGTTTCCCGCGGAGATAACCTGCCGCCACTCTACCGCGCGCTCACCGAAGCGGGTGCCGTAAAAGTGGTGAAAAAAGAGATGGCGCAGGGCCAGAAGCAAAGCCGCTTTATCGCCTGGACGTTTATGGACAATAACAAACGTCGCAAATAGCACGCCGTCGTAGGCCGGGTAAGGCGAAGCCGCCACCCGGCAACAAGGCTACAGCGTTGGCTCCTGCGGTGGGAGCGGCGCTGCAGGCGGCGGCAGTACCTGATAGGTCTGAACCGGCATCCGCACGTTCGCCAGATCGAAGTGTTTTTTCACCATGCTGTCGAGCGCAAAGCGCACCGTCCACTGCTTCAGCGGCTGGGTGGTGAACGACACGCGCAGGGTAAAGGCCGTGTTCGTCAGCCCGACAATGCCGGCAAATGACGGCTCGCCAATCACCAGTCCGCGAATATCCTCCATCTGCATCAGCTCCTCTACCGCATCGCGCAGCGCCTGCTTCGCTTTATCGGCATCCTCATGACGATCCACATCGTAGTTCGCCACCACGGAGCCAATGCCGCGCACAAAGTTGGCAAAGGTGGTTATCGAGGACCAGGGAATGATGTGGTACGCCCCGGTGTCCTGGCGCACGCCCACCGAGCGAATCGACATCCTCTCAACGGTGCCGGTTAACGGCCCAATAGTCACCAGATCGCCCGTGTTCATCCCGTTCTCAAACTGGATAAAGATGCCGGTAATAATATCCTTCACCAGCGTTTGCGACCCGAAGGAGATCGCCAGCCCCAGAGCACCGGCACCGGCCAGCAGCGGGGCGATATTCACCCCGATTTCCGACAGCACAATCATGATAGTGATGGTACTGATAATGACCGCCAGCGCGTTGCGGAACAGGGTTAACAGCGTTCTTGCCCGCGCGCTGGGCAGGGGACGGCCATGAATATCCGACACCAGACGGTTCTCGATAAGGCTCGCCAGCAGCGTCCAGCCGACGGCAGAGAAGAACAAAATCAACGCGATGCGAATCAGGATGTCGACCGTTTTCTCACCCGCACCGTTGTGCAGCCAGTTCCAGAAATCAAACAGGCTCCACGCATTCAGGAGCAGCATAATCGCCACGCAGACGGTGAGGATGCGCGCTACCTTCAGCGATACCGACATCCAGCCGTTTACCCGTTTTTGCAGTTCCGGGTAATTACGCTGTACCTGCGGCGACAGGGTGATGGTTTTCGAAATCCAGCGCGACAGCAGCCCCGACACAAACGCCGCGATGCCGATAATGGCCAGGCTTTTGAACGTTGCCCCCATCATGAATTTCAGGCTATTGCCCGGGTCGAACAGCGAGAAGAAGCACAATACGATGAAGTAGGCGCTTGCCAGCCAGTGCCACACCAGGGCGAAAGCGCGGATAAACAGGCTAAAGAACGAAAGGGAGCGATCGGCCAGATTCAGCAGGCTTTGGGTAATGGTTTTTTTATTGTGGAAGATCAGATACAGCGACCAGACGGTAATGCAGATCATGATAATGACGTTTGCCAGCGCGCCAAACTGGACGTTCACCTGGTTGGAGATGATCGGCACGGCAACCAGCAGGCCGTAGCCAATCAGCCCGCTGAGCACGCTCAGGCGCAGCGCCCAGTACTTCGCCGTTTCATCCCGGATGGCGAAAGGACGCAGCGCCGGCACGTGGGGACAAAAGAGTAGCCGCAGCAGCGCCTTGAAGAATTCAATCAGGGCAAAGGCATTCAGGAAAAGCGACTGCTGGAAGGCGATGGTTTTGTTGCCCGCGTTCAGCCTGTCGGCCAGCATCTGGCCTAAGAACAGCGTCAGCGCCAGCAGCAGTAAATCAATGATAAACGCTGAGGCGATCATCAACGGCAGGTGCAGCCAGCTGCTTTTCTGCTGATTCTTTCTGCGTCCCCATTGCCCCATTTTGCGGTACAGCGGCCACGCGCACAGGCGCACCAGCCAGTAAAAAAGGAATACTGCACCGGCCAGCATCAGGAACTGCGTGGCGGCGGCGGTAAACGTTTGTGGGTTAAACGGCTTATGCGGTGAGCCAATCAGGTTGCGGTAGAGCTGAGCAAAGCGCGAGGAGAGGGCTTCCCCATAGTGTCGGCTCACGTCGGTGACATTTTCCAGCACCGTTTTTTGTTCCTCCACCTGGGGAGGGGTGATGACAGGCACCGGCTCCTGCGGCGGCGTGGCGGCCACTTTCCGCAGCTGGCTGATGAGTTCCTGCCGGGAGGTGTCGTTCTCAAGGACGTCGGCGAGGGCGCTATAGGCGGCTTTTTTCTGTTCGACATCGGGTTCAGGAGGGGGCGTACTTTGCTGACTGGCGGTTGTTCCGGTGGTCACGCCGGGGATCGCGACGGCGAACGATGGCGCACTAAACAGGCTTATCAACAGCAACAGGATCCACGGCACGGCGTCCTCCGGTGAAAATGTCGAACAAAATGATAAGTATAGAAGTCGGGACGCGGAGGGGGATTTTTGGGAACAATCTGGCGTAAAAAAGCCGGGCAAGCCCGGCTTTAGCGTTAAGCGAGGGATCAGGAGACGTGCTGCAGGAACTCCTGCAGACGCGGGCTCGGCGGGTTCGCAATCAATTCCTGCGGGTTACCGTCTTCCGCGATACGGCCTTTATCAATAAAGATCAGGCGGGACGCCACTTTCTCAGCGAAGCCGATTTCGTGGGTCACGATAACCATCGTCATCCCTTCTTCCGCCAGATCCTGCATAACCTTCAGCACCTCGTGGCGCAGCTCCGGGTCGAGTGCGGACGTAGGCTCATCAAACAGCATCAGTTTCGGTTTGACCGCCAGCGCGCGGGCAATTGCCACGCGCTGCTGTTGACCACCGGACAGCTCGGAAGGGTAGTGGTGCGCGCGTTCAGCCAGGCCGACTTTCGCCAGCAGATCTTTGGCCAGCGCTTCTGCCGCCGCTTTGTTGGCGCCGCGCACGCGCAGGGGGCCAAACATCACGTTCTCCAGCGCCGTCAGGTGCGGGAACAGGTAGAACTGCTGGAACACCATGCCCGCTTCCTGACGAATCAGACGGTCATCCACTTTCGGGTCATTCACCTTCAGACCGTCGACGATCAGATCGCCGCTGGTGATCTCTTCCAGCTTGTTGATGCAGCGCAGCAGGGTCGACTTACCGGAGCCGGATGGCCCGATAATGACCACCACTTCACCCTGCTGGATGTTCAGATCGATATTGTGCAGCACCTGGGTTGGGCCAAAGTGCTTGGAAACGTTTTTAAATTCAATCACAGGATTTTCATCCTTCTTTCAAGACGACGCAGAACGAAGCTCAGAACCAGAGTAATGATCAGGTAGACCACGGCCACCGCACTCCAGATTTCCAGCGCGCGGAAGTTGCCAGCAATGATCTCCTGCCCCTGACGGGTCAGTTCGGCCACGCCGATAACAATGAACAGCGACGTATCTTTAATGCTGATGATCCACTGGTTACCCAGCGGTGGCAGCATGCGACGTAGCGCCAGCGGCAGAATAACGTGGCGGATCGTTTCGCGACGCGAAAGGCCTAATGCCAGACCGGCTTCACTGAAACCTTTATGAATCGACAGCACCGCACCGCGGGTAATTTCCGCAATGTAGGCGCCTGAGTTGATCATAATGGTGACGACGGCTGCGCTGAACGGGTCGATGCGCAGGTCAGTGAACGCCATAGGCAGGGCGAAGTAAATGAACATGACCTGCACGACAATAGGGGTGCCGCGGATCACTTCGATGAAAACCAGTGCGATGTGGTTTGCAATCCAGCCACCGTAGGTACGGGCGAAACCGGCGACAAGACCGATAATCAACCCGCCAACCAGACCCAGGACCGAAATCCACAGGGTCATTTTAGCGCCTTCAAGCAAGAGTGGAATGGCAGGCCAGATGGCGCTCCAGTCAAACTGCATGATGTATTCCTGTATACCGTGGTGAAAAACGAAAAACGTAGGCCCGGTAAGCGGCAGCGCCACCGGGCGTTACAAACCTGAATTCAGGTAAATTATTTAGGCTCGGTACCGAACCATTTTTTGTAGATTTCGTTATAGGTGCCGTTCTCTTTCAGCGTTTTCAGCGCGCCGTTAACTTTCGTGCGCAGGTCGTCGCTGCCTTTCGGGAACGCGATACCGTACTGCTGGGCTTCCAGAGACTCGCCAACGGCTTTGAACTTGCCGTTACCGGCTGTTTTGATGAAGTACAGGATGTTCGGCGTGTCGTGCAGAACAGCGTCAGCACGGTTGGTGCCGAGTTCCATGTACGCGTTGTCGATGTTCGGGAACTGACGCAGGTCTTTGGTTTTGATATTGGCTTTCGCGTAATCAACCGAACCGGTGCCGCTCTTCACTGCCACCACTTTGCCGTCGAGATCTTTCACGCTTTTTACGTCGTTATTATCGGCTTTGACCATCACCAGCAGGCCGCTTTTGTAGTAGCCATCAGAGAAGTCGATCGCTTTTTTACGTTCGTCGGTAATGGTGATACCCGCCAGCGCCAGATCAACGTTCTTGGTTTGCAGTGCCGGAATAATGCCGCTGAAGTCCATCGGCTTCAGGGTGTAATCCAGTTTGAGTTCTTTTGCGACGGCGGCCCACAGATCCACATCGAAACCAACGTATTTATCACCCTGTTTGAATTCAAACGGAACGAACGCCGTGTCGGTCGCCACAACCAGTTTGTCGGCAGCCTGAGAGGACACCGCAAAAGCCAGGGTAAGTGCAGCCAGTGAAACTTTTAATACAGACTTCATAGCATTTCCTTTTATATCCACGGGGCGATCCCCTGCGAGAACAGGTGGCACAATGAAAAAATCGTGCCAACTTTACAAGCTATTGTTTTGCAAAGGGGATGATGTCATGCATTGCACAATAAATGGGGCAATGAGGTCTTATTGCACCAAAGTGGAGCACTGTTTTGGTGCGCTTCGTTTGGCTCAACTGACGGGGAGATATTTAGCGTAAATTCTGACGAAAAAACAATCTTCCGTTAACGGTTGTGTGAGGTGATTATTACAATTTCTTCACTTTTGCACGTTCTCAGGCAAAAAACGTGCACCATAGATGTGCAAAACCCTCACCGAAGGGCGAGGGTTTGATAGAAAATTCGTATGAATTATTCGATGTTAGATTCGATGAACCACAGGAACTGATCCAGATCGCGGGAGGCAGCGGTGAAGATGTCTGCGGTATCTTCGTCTTTCGCTTCGCTAATCGCTTTGCGCACATCGTTCGCCACAATCGCATAGCGGTCCGCCAGCTCTTTCAGGTGATCCTGAACGGTATGGATATCCAGCGGATAGCTTTTCAGCGGGGTTTTGCTGTTGATCACCTGCGTGGTGCCCAGCGCCACGCCGCCTAACTGAACGGCACGCTCAGCCATCGTATCGAGGTGGGTAACCAGTGCTGTGCGGAAGCCATCCAGCATTTCATGAACGGCAATAAAGTTTGCACCGCGCATATTCCAGTGGGCCTGTTTGGTGATCAGCGAAAGATCGATGAACTGGATCACCTGGCGATTCAGCAACTCAATGGTCGCTTTTTTGTCGCTGTCCGATACATCGTTACGGGTATAAAGCAGATTAGACGCTTTCGTTTTCACCAGTTTAGCGGTACTCATAATCTCATATCCTCTTGATGTTTATGTCCCAGGTAATTACGGAACTAAGTATAGCACCGGATTTTTTCTCTGCGGTTTGGCTGTGCCTATCGGTTTAATAGCGAGAAGGAGGTTGAGAATTTAATTTATTGAAAGTATTGGATAATTTATAAATTGATACAGAGCAATCTTAATTGCTGAATGGGGAAGTTAACGCAGAGGAATATTTTGCTGGCAGGAGTGAGTGTGTAAGAAATTATAACGCCTGTGTTTCTGGCCTTTATTCTGCATGGCGTGGAAGCCATGCAGAATATATGGCCTTAGTTGATATCCACTTTCTCAACTTTTGGCTCCGGACGCATGGTAAGCGTCGAGCCCATTGATGCCGCGATAATCGAGCAGAGCGCCAGCGTCTGGGTCAATGTCAGGGTTTCGCCGAGAAACACCATCCCGGAAATCGCGGCAAGCGCAGGCTCCATACTCATCAGGGTGCCAAATATGCGTGTCGGCAGACGCGTCAGCGCAATCATCTCCAGAGAATAGGGGAGTGCGGTAGAGAGAATCGCGACCGCCAGACCGATGGGCATGACGGACCATTGCCAGATAGACTCTGTCGCCTGCGCCATGCCGATGGGCACAAACACGATGGCCGCAATCAGGGAACCCAACGCGACGGTCGCCGGACCGTGCTCTTCCCCTGCGCGCTGGCCGGTGAGGATATAGACAGCCCAGCAGGCACCTGCGCCCAGCGCCAGCGCTGCGCCCGTCAGGTCAATCTCAGAAACGCTCTGGCCCAGCGGCAGCAGGAACCATAAGCCCAGTACGGCCAACACGACCCAGATAAAATCGACCGGACGTCGGGAGGAGAACAGCGCCACCGACAGCGGGCCGGTAAACTCCAGCGCGACGGCAATACCCAGCGGTATCGTCTGGATGGAAAGGTAGAACAGGTAGTTCATTGCCCCCAGGGAGAGTCCATAAAACAGCAGCGGTAAACGCTGCTCCTTTTTGAAGCGCAGACGCCACGGTTTAAAAATGACCACCAGTATCGCCGTGCCCAGCACAATACGCAGGGCGGTCACCCCGGGCGCGCCAACCAGCGGAAAAAGCGATTTTGCCAGCGAGGCACCGCTTTGAATGGACAACATGGCAATGAGTATGACGGCTACCGGCAACCAGACCGACGACGTGCGGGATAACCCAGGCATCCTTTCTCCTGTCAGCTTATGTCAAATGAGGTAAAGGTTGCAGTGTAAAGGAAATATGCGGCTACGGTTGAGGTACTGTTGAAAAAAAAGCAGGTGAAATCCGTAAAATGGTTAAGCGCTGGTGGATTTATCGCCTGTCAGATTAGGAATAATCTGGATGAATGTAACTGCGCAGACGCGCACTATGCGCATTTAGTAGTGAAAATTGCATGTGATTTGAAAGAGATAGCTGATGCTGGAAACGTTCTGTTACAGGAAAGGTTTCATTAGACATCACGAATCACAAAGAGTTTCGCAAATTTTTTTGATATATTTAAAACTTACGGACTTACTTGGATCACATTTGAGGTGGTTATGAAAAAAATTGCATGTCTTTCAGCACTGGCCGCTGTACTGGCTGTTTCCGCAGGTACCGCTGTAGCTGCTACTTCTACTGTTACTGGTGGTTACGCTCAGAGCGACTATCAGGGCGTGATGAACAAAGCTAACGGTTTCAACCTGAAGTATCGTTACGAGCAGGATAACAACCCACTGGGCGTGATCGGTTCTTTCACCTACACCGAGAAAGATCGTTCTGAAAACGGCGCATACAACAAAGGCCAGTACTACGGTATCACCGCGGGCCCAGCTTACCGTCTGAACGACTGGGCAAGCATCTACGGTGTTGTAGGTGTTGGCTACGGTAAATTCCAGCAGACCGAAAACGAAGGTCTGAACCGCACTGCAAGCAACAGCGACTACGGCTTCTCCTATGGCGCAGGCCTGCAGTTCAACCCAATCCAGGACGTTGCTCTGGACTTCTCCTATGAGCAGAGCCGTATCCGCAACGTTGACGTTGGCACCTGGATCGCGGGCGTAGGTTACCGCTTCTAATCACTTCGGTGATTAAATAAAAAATCCGCCCACTGTGGCGGATTTTTTTTTATTTTGTTCCCTCCCGCTGTGGGGAAAGGTCCCTGGTAACTTTAAACCAGAAGCGATTCAGGTTTTGAAGTGAAATGATTAACCTTCAGCGATGCTATGGTCCGGCTGTAAATCGCCGAAGCGTTTCCGTAAGGCCGGGGCGAGGCGCAGGGATGCGCCGAGAGGGCGTGGCCTGCAGGGATGCAGGCTCATGCCCGACCCGATAGCCTGAAGGAATAAGCTGAGGGTACCGCGAAGCGGCGATTTACCGCCGGGAGCCCGGGTTGCCAGGGTGGTGGCGACTGAGCCACCCTGGCACGTTCACCGGTGATGTCGTTACAGAGTAGCAAGGAACATAAAGTGAACGGAATGACCACCAGAGCCGTATGTTCCCCCTCACCCCATCCCTCTCCCTCAAAGGAGAGGGAGTCGTCCGTGCAGGCCTCAGCCCTGTAGGAGAGGACCAGGGTGAGGGCATCAGACTGCTACTTACTCTTAATATCAAAAATATCCGTACCCAGATGGTTGTAGTCAACTTTCTGTAACTTGAAGTTGGTAACGTACACTTGGGGAGCTTTCTTGTTAGAGACAAACGGGTAAGCGTTTTTTATCTGCCCGGCGGTAATCCCCGTCCACTGCGAGAAAAACTGCAGGAAATCATTCGCTGAACGACGCGCTTTAATGACGCGATGCGTTTTATCGTCACTCGACAGCACCATAAACGGCACCTGGAAGTTCTGCTGGAACTTGTCATCGTGCGCCAGGTACTGCACCTCTTTCCCGCGCTCCTTAAACGCCAGTCCGTGATCCGAGAAATAGACCAGGGAGAAGCTGTCGCCCGTATTGCGCAGCTGATCGTAGAGCTTGCTCAGCAGGTCGTCGGTTTGCGTCATGGTGTAGAGATAGCAGGAGGTCTCTTTGGACTGCACGAACTCCGCGTACTTCCCGCCGGTCCGATCGCAGGCCTGCGGGTGCGATCCCATCAGGTGCAGGACGATCAGCTGAGGCTGGGTGCGCGGGGTGGCGAAGACCTGCGCCGTCATTTTCAGCAACGCTTCGTCTTTAGTGTTTTTGTCAGCTTCAAAGTCGCCGTTTTTCAGGAACTGCACTTCGTCAGCCCGTTTGGCGATGCTGGCGATGGCCGTATCGTATTCGCCAATTTGCCCCTGATTCGAGAACCACCACGTCTGAAAACCTGCGCGGTTTGCCAGGGTGACGAAATTATCCTGATACTGCGGTTTGCCATCCACCACCCGGTTAAGGGTCAGGCCGAGCGATTTCTGCGTTGAGCCGCTGGCCGCGACATAATCGGTAAACAGGGTGCCTTTGACCGAACTGGCAAACGGGGTGTTATCCCAGTGGCCGCCAAACGCCCCCATTGCATCGCGACGCGCGCTTTCGCCAATCACCACCACATAGGTGTGATATTTCGGCTTAACGGCCAGCACGTTCCAGGTGTCTTTCATATTGGAAAGCTCAGCCATGCGGGCCTGTTCGTCGAGAACCTCTTTATTATTTACAACGACGTCTTTCACGAAGCGGAAAACCGGATAGCCGATGTTAATAAGTCTTAGCTTACCGTCCCAGGGAATATTCTGGATGGGGGCGACAAACGCCACGGCAACGCTGAATACCAGACAGAGTATGTCGATCTTACCCCAGGATTTTTTCTCGCCCGGCTGACGACGGATGGCGATAACGCCCAACGCGAAGATAAAGAGCCCGACCACGTAGCTGTACCACGGGAAGATCGTCAGGATCTCCGTCGACTCTTCCATATTGGTCGAGTGCAGCGCCAGCAGGGTATTAAAGTTTGGCGAGCCGTACGCCTGACCAAACGGAAAATAGAGTGCCGCAACCAGCGAACAGATGCCGATTAATGCTTTTTGCGCGCGCGGCGCGGCTCGCCACAGCACATGCAGAATGCAGGTGAAGGCCACCGCGTAGAGCAGACTAAAGGGATAACCGAGCGCAAAGTTAATCAGTAATGACTGCAAAAAGTAAAACCCCGTCCACGGGCTTAAGGCCCGGCTGCGGGTCACAACGGTATCTATCAGGGTTAAATTCATAGGTCACTATCATGGATGAAAACGCCATGTGCTCACCCTGGCGTCAAGGGTCATAACCTGCCTGACAGTGCGTGGAGAGGGAATGAGGGTCCGCTTCAGCGAGCCGCAAATTGTGCAGGGCTGCAAGAAGATAGTGCGAGCGCTAAATAATATCAACAGTTGCTAAGCAGATGTTTTGCGAAGGGGATTGCAAATCCGTAAAAAAGATCGGGAATAGGGCGGCTGGAAGCCAGTTTATAGCGAAAATGTGACGGGAAAATGAAGCGGCGTACCGCGACGCCGCTTAGTGGGAAGGTTTGTCATCCTGAGGCGGTTTGCCGTTAAACATATCGCACAGCATGTTCAGCAGCATTAAGCGCACTTTAAAGGGTGAGTGGGTAAACACGGTCATGCACCTCTTGAATTCGTTCATAAGACCTCCTGATTTTTGATCCCTTCGATCCGTGAAGGGTGACTGCATTACATACAGATATAGCACAGGCTATATTGTATAGCTATGGCTATTTCGTTAATTTTTTGTGCTTGTGGAGGGATGGTTTACAATGTGCGCTCTCGATACCGGGCGCTGGAAGCGTCACCCCACTGAGGAAGTACAATGAACCGTCGCGCAGGTAAGCCAACCATTAAAAAAACGACGCAACTGGTGAATGTTGAAGAGCATGTCGAAGGTTTTCGCCAGGTCCGTGAAGCGCACCGGCGTGAACTGATTGATGATTATGTTGAACTCATTTCCGATCTGATTCGTGAGGTCGGGGAAGCGCGTCAGGTCGATATGGCCGCCAGGCTGGGGGTATCGCAGCCAACTGTCGCAAAAATGTTAAAACGTCTCGCCTCCGTGGGCCTAATCGAAATGATCCCCTGGCGCGGGGTCTTTCTGACGCCAGAAGGGGAGAAACTCGCGCAGGAGAGCCGCGAGCGCCATCAGCTTGTCGAGAATTTTTTGCTGGTGCTGGGCGTTAGCCCGGAGATTGCCCGCCGGGATGCGGAAGGCATGGAACACCACGTCAGCGAAGAGACGCTGGTGAAGTTTCGTGAGTTTACGCTTAAATATGGTCCCTCCGCTGAATGAAAATCCCTGGACTGCAGGCCCTGGCACGCGATCGTTTCTTCCATCTCTTATTACTCATTGGCGCAGGGTTAAGCCTCTTTGTGCCGTTTGCGCCACAGGCCTGGCCCGCTGCCATTGACTGGCGCACCATCATTACCCTGAGCGGCCTGATGATGCTCACCAAAGGGGTCGAGCTGAGCGGCTATTTTGACGTGCTGGGCCGTAAAATGGTGCGCCGTTTTGCCACCGAGCGCAGGCTGTCCCTGTTTATGGTGTTCTCCGCCGCGGTGCTGTCGACGTTTCTGACCAACGACGTGGCGCTGTTTATCATCGTGCCCCTCACGCTCACGCTGCGTAAGCTTTGCGAGATCCCGGTCAGCCGGCTGATCATCTTTGAAGCGCTCGCCGTTAACGCCGGTTCTCTGTTAACGCCTATCGGCAACCCGCAAAATATCCTCCTCTGGGGACGTTCCGGGCTGTCGTTCGCCGCCTTTACCTGGCAGATGGCGCCGCTGGCGCTGGTGATGATGCTGTCGCTGCTGGTGGTGTGCTGGTTTGCGTTTCCGGATAAAAAACTGCAATACCACAGCGGCACCACGGGCCCGCAGTGGCAGCCGAGTCTGGTCTGGAGCTGTCTCGGGTTATATATCGTCTTTCTGTTCGCGCTCGAGCTGAAGTATGAGCTGGCGGGTGTCCTGCTGGTCGCCGCAGGCTTTGTCGTCCTCGCGCGGCGCGTGCTGGTCAGCGTGGACTGGACGCTGCTGCTGGTCTTTATGGTGATGTTTATTGATGTGCATCTGCTTATCCAGCTTCCGGTGCTGCAAAACGTGCTGCACAGCGTCAGCACGCTGTCTCAGCCGGGACTGTGGCTGACGGCGATTGGCCTGTCGCAGTTTATCAGCAACGTGCCGTCCACCATTCTGCTACTCAACTATGTTCCGCCGGACACGCTGCTGGCCTGGGCGGTGAATATCGGCGGGTTTGGGCTGTTGCCCGGCTCGCTGGCCAACCTGATTGCTCTGCGCATGGCCAACGACCGTCGTATCTGGTGGCGCTTCCATCTCTGGTCGATACCGATGCTGGTTTGGGCCGCGGCGATCGGTTTCGGAATATTCCTTCTCATATAGTGCGCAATTTGTCAGTTTTTCCTGGCAAACGTATAGCAACGTCCTAGCTTTAGTGAACGGCATAGTGTGATGCCGCTCACTGACAGGACCGTTGCTGAACTATGGCTGAAGATCAAAATAAGCCTGCTGACGAGCAGGACAAAAATAATAATGAGCGTAAGCGCCCGGGCAAAAAACCGTTAATTATCCTCGGCATTGTCGTGGTGGTGATGGTTGTCGTGGCGCTGGTCTGGTGGTTTTTAACCCGTAACGAAGAGACGACTGACGACGCCTTTACCGACGGCGACGTGGTGACGATTGCCCCGAAAACGGCAGGCTACGTCACCGAGCTGCGGGTGCGCGATAACCAGCGCGTGAAAAAGGGCGATCTGCTGGTGGTTATCGATCCGCGGGATACCACCGCGCAGCGCGATCAGGCTCAGGCCCAGCTTGGGCTGGCCATCGCGCAGCTGCATCAGGCTCAGGCGCAGCTGGCGCTCTCAAAAGTGCAGTATCCCGCCCAGCGTGACGAAGCCAAAGCGCAGGTGCTGAAAGCACAGGCCGATCTGGCGAACGCGCAGGCGGAGTACCGTCGCCAGCGCGGCGTCGACCCGCGGGCAACTACCCAGCAAAGCATTGATTCCGCGAACGCTCAGCTGCGCAGCGCGCAGGCGGGGCTGGCCAGTGCCCAGGCGCAGCTGGAGGTGGCAGAGCAGGTCCAGCTGCAAATCCGCCAGCAGGAAACCAACGTTGAAGCGCGCGAGCGTCAGGTCGATCAGGCGAAAGCGCAGCTGGAAACGGCCAATCTGAACCTCTCTTACACCGAAGTCCGCGCCCCGTTCGACGGGTTTGTCACCAAACGCAACGTGCAGCCCGGCACGCTGGTGCAGGCGGGTACGGCGCTGTTCTCCCTGGTTTCGCCGAACGTGTGGGTGGTGGCGAACTTCAAAGAGTCCCAGCTTGAGCGCATGAAGCCCGGCGATAAGGTCACCGTGTCCGTCGACGCGTGGCCGGATATGGCGCTTGAGGGCCACGTTGACAGTATCCAGCAGGGCAGCGGCTCGCGCTTCTCCGCCTTCCCGGCAGAAAATGCCACCGGTAACTTTGTCAAAATTGTGCAGCGCGTGCCGGTCAAAATCGTGATTGATAAGGGGCTCGATCCGAACAAACCGCTGCCGCTGGGGCTGTCGGTTGCGCCGAAGGTGATGGTGGAATGACGGATCACAGCCACGACAGCTGGAAGCCCGCCAGCAATCCGTGGGCGGTGGCGATTGTCGTCACCCTGGCGGTGTTTATGGAAATTCTGGACACCACCATCGTCAACGTGGCGCTGCCCCACGTGGCGGGTTCGCTCTCGTCCAGCTATGACGAATCCACCTGGGTGTTAACCAGCTACCTGGTCGCGAACGGCATCGTGCTGCCCATCTCGGCGTTTCTGAGCCGCGTCTTCGGCCGCAAGCAGTTCTTCCTGATCTGCATCGTCATGTTCACCGTCTGCTCGTTCCTGTGCGGGATCGCCACCGAGCTGTGGCAGATCATCCTGTTCCGCGTGATGCAGGGCTTTTTTGGCGGCGGACTACAGCCCACGCAGCAGTCGGTACTGCTCGACTACTTCAAGCCGGAGGACAGGGGCAAAGCCTTTGGGCTCTCGTCCATCGCGATTATTGTTGCACCGGTCCTCGGCCCGACGCTGGGGGGCTGGATCACCGATAACTACTCCTGGCGCTGGGTGTTCTTTATCAACATCCCGGTGGGGATTGTCACGGTGCTGGCGATCTACCAGCTGCTGGAAGATCCGCCGTGGGAGAGCAAGTCAAAAGAGAAGCTGACCATCGACTGGACGGGGATCGGCCTGATCGCCTTGGGGTTGGGCTGCCTGCAGGTGATGCTTGACCGGGGGGAAGATGAGGACTGGTTCTACTCGAACTTTATTCGTACCTTCGCGGTGTTAACGCTTATCGGCATTATCGGTGCCATTTACTGGCTGGTGTATGCCAGAAAACCGGTGGTGGATCTGCACTGCATGAAGGACCGCAACTTTGCCATCTCCAGCCTGCTGATGGCGGGGATGGCGATGATTTTGTACGGCAGTTCCGTGGTGATCCCGCAGCTGGCGCAGCAGGACCTGGGCTATACCGCCACCTGGTCCGGGCTGGTGCTGTCGCCCGGGGCGGTGCTGATTGTGCTGACTATACCGCTGGTGCTGAAGCTGATGCCGGTGGTGCAAACGCGCTGGATTATCGCCTTTGGCTTTACCTGTCTGGCGGTGTCGTTCTTCTGGTCGCGCACGCTGACCCCGGATATCGACTTCGAGACGCTGGTGCTGTTCCGCAGCGCCCAGTCACTGGGGCTGGGGTTCCTGTTTGTACCCCTGACCACCATTGCCTTTATTTCGATTCCGAGACGGCTGAATGCCGATGCGGCGGCGCTGTTCACCATGTTCCGTAACGTCGCGGGCTCGGTCGGGATCTCGCTGTCGACGGCGGCCATCACTGAACGGTCCCAGGCGCACAGCGCGCATCTGGCGTACCACGCCTCGCCGTTTAACGAGCAGTTCCAGCAGGCGATACGCGAAAGCGCCCAGGCGATCCAGAACTTCACGACCCAGGTGGGAGACCCCACCGGCATCGCCACCGGACGCCTGTACCAGACCATGATCGAGCAGTCGCGCTTTTTGGCCTACATCGACGTCTTCACCATCCTGAGCGCCGTGGCCTTGCTATTGATTCCGTTTTGTTTGTTGCTCTCGCCGGTTAAGAGCGAGGGGAGTGCAGGAGCACATTGATGATACACAGACGTTTACACCCCCTGATGATAATGATGCTGCTGGCAGGCTGCGCCGTCGGACCGGACTATCAGCCGCCCGCGCCACCTGCCGTCACGCACTGGAACGATAAGGGCAACAGCGCGGTAAAATCGCAGACGACCTCCGCCGCGACCAACCCGCGCTGGTGGAAGACCTTCGGCTCGCCACAGCTCGACAGCCTGGTGGAACGCGCCATCGCCGGGAACCTGACGTTGCAGCAGACGGTGCTGCGCATCGCTGGCGCGCGCGAGCAGATTAACCAGGCGGGCGGGGCATTTTATCCGTCGGTGAACGGCAATCTGCAGGCGACGCGCCAGCAGCTCGGGCTGGAAGGGGAGCTGAAATCCCACGGCGTGTATGACCAGGTGGATAGCATCGATCCCGCTCTCAAGGGCGCGCTGGGACCGCTGACGCAGCCGATCAACCTCTACCAGGGCAGCTTCGACGCCCAGTGGGAAATTGACCTGTGGGGTAAGGTGCGTCGTCAGGTGGAAGCCGCCGAAGCGCAGCAGAAAGCGGCTATCGAGCAGCGTAACGACGCGCTGGTGTCGCTGGAGGCGGAAGTGGCGCGCGCGTGGCTCCAGCTGCGCGGGGCGCAGAGCGTTATCGCCACGCTGAACACCCAGATTAAAAGCGCGCAGCAGACGCTGGATCTGACCGAGAGCCGCCAGCGCGGTGGGCTGTCGCCGCAGATGGACGTGGAGAATGCGCGTGCACAGCTGGGTAACCTGGAGGCGCAGCTGCCGCAGTACCAGGCGCAGGCGCGTCAGGCGATGAATGGCCTGGCAATTCTCCTGGGCAAGCCGCCGGGGGCGCTGGATGCGGAATTACAAAGCGTGCAGCCGATGCCCGCGCTGCCGGATATCGTGCAGACCGGCATTCCGTCGACGCTGGCGCGCCGCCGTCCGGACGTGCGTGAAGCGGAGGCGAACCTTCATGCCGCCACGGCGCAAATCGGCGTCTCGGTGGCGGAGCTGTTCCCGAGCTTTACCCTCTCCGGGCAGTTTGGCCTGCGCAACAGCGAAACCAACTGGCTGACCGACTGGAGCAGCCACTTCTACAGCTTTGGCCCGCAGGTCTCCATTCCCATCTTCCAGGGCGGTCGGCTGGTCTCCAGCGTGAAGGTGGCGCGCGCGCAGCAGGGGGCGGCGGTGCTGGACTATCGTCAGACGGTGCTCACCGCGCTTGGCGATGTCGAAAACGCCCTGGTGAGCTATCGCACCGACCAGCAGCGTGAAGCGGGTCTCGCAAAAACGATCGACGCTTTGCAAAACGCCTTTGATTTAGCCAGCGACAGCTACCGCCAGGGGATCGCCAGCTTCATTGACGTGCTGGATGCCCAGCGACAGCTGGCCCAGGCCGAGCAGCAGCGCGCGCAGGCGCAGGTGCAAAGCGCGCTCGATCTGGTGGCGCTCTACAAGGCGCTCGGCGGCGGCTGGGAGCCGTATCAGCAGGTGCAATTACCGGACTACAGCGTCTTTGGCGACGCCCCGCGCGGATAAATTTTCAGAGGATTGGGCAAGAAACGGACAGGAACGCCACATTCGCGATGGCTGAGGGGCGGGTATAACTATCGGGTACCCCTTAAACGACATGCGAGGATTATCTTATGCGTTATCAAAAACTGGGCAACACCGGTCTGTTCGTTTCTGAACTGTGCCTCGGCACCATGACCTTCGGCGGTGAAGGCGGCATGTGGGGCAAGATTGGTCAGCTCCAGCAAAGCGAAGCAGAACAGCTGGTGGGCCGCGCGCTGGATGCCGGGATCAACTTTATCGATACCGCGGACGTTTACTCGGAAGGGCGTTCGGAGGAGATCACCGGCCAGGCGCTGAAAAACCTGAAAATCCCCCGCGAGAACGTGGTCGTCGCGACCAAAGTGTTCGGCGAAACCGGAACGGCAGGGGTGAACTCGCGCGGCAGCTCGCGCTATCACATCATCAGCAGCGTGAAGGAGAGCCTGCGTCGCCTGCAGCTCGATCATATCGATCTTTATCAGCTGCACGGCTTCGACCCGGCCACGCCGATTGAAGAGACGCTGTATGCGCTGGATAACCTGGTGCAGCACGGCCACGTGCGCTATATCGGCGTCTCGAACTGGGCGGCGTGGCAGATTGCCAAAGCGCTGGGCATTTCCGAGCGTCTCGGGCTGGCGCGTTTCGCATCCCTTCAGGCGTATTACACCATCGCCGGACGCGATCTTGAGCGCGAACTGGTGCCGATGATGCAGAGCGAAGGCGTCGGGCTGATGGTCTGGAGCCCGCTGGCAGGCGGCCTGCTGAGCGGAAAATATGGCCGCGACGGGCAGAGCGAAGCCGGTGGTCGTCGTCTGGAGTTTGATTTCCCGCCGGTGAACAAAGATCGCGCCTTCGACTGCGTGGACGTGATGCGCACTATCGCCGAAAGCAAGGGTGTCTCCGTCGCGCAAATCGCGCTGGCGTGGCTGCTGCACCAGAAAGCGGTGACCAGCGTCATCATTGGCGCGAAACGCGTTGAACAGCTGGACGACAACATTGCCGCCACCGGGATCCTTCTCAGCGAAGACGAGCTTAAACAGCTGGATGCGGTCAGCGCGCTGCCGCGGGAATATCCTGGCTGGATGCTGGAGCGGCAGGGTGAATATCGCCGCAACCAGCTCGCGCAGCAGTAACCTTTCTTGCCCCGGTCGCGCATCGCTTACCGGGGCTTTTTTTCCCGCATTGCTCACAAAAAGCGATCCTCATCTTTGATCGTTTTTACATCTTCACCTATATGACTATTCATTAATTTTTAAATGACTAGTCATATAGGGAGAGAACATGAACAATCAGCTGCCAGCCAACTTTTTATGGGGCAACTCGGTCTCCAGCATGCAGACGGAAGGGGCCTGGAACGAGGGCGGGAAGGGGATGTCGGTGTATGACATTCGTGAAGCCGGGGAGAACGTCTCCGACTGGAAAGTGGCGACCGACTCCTACCACCGCTACCGGGAAGATTTCGACCTGATGCAGGATCTGGGCATGAACTGCTACCGCTTCCAGATCTCCTGGAGCCGCGTCTGCCCGCAGGGCGACGGCCCGTTCAACGACGAAGGCATCGCATTTTACGACCGCTTTATTGACGATCTGATCGCCCGCGGCATCGAGCCGATGATCTGCCTGTACCATTTCGACATGCCGCTCGCGCTGGCGCAGGAGTACAACGGCTTTATCGACCGCCGCATGATGGACGCCTTTATCCGCTACGGCAAAAAGATGATCGACTGCTTTGGCGACCGCGTGAAGTACTGGCTGACCTTCAACGAGCAGAATATTTTCCATATGCCGGAAGCTTTCCGCATTTCCGGCTATATGAAAGGCGAGAAAACCCTGCGCGAGCTGTACCTGCTCCAGCACCATACGATGGTGGCGCACATGGCGCTGACCGAATACCTGCACCAGACGAAACCGGGCAAGCTGATGGGCGGCATGCTGGCGCACCAGCTGATCTACCCGGCCACCTGCAAACCGCGCGATATCTTCTGCGCCCAGCAGTATGACGAATTCCTCAACCAGAATTTGCTGCGCGTCTTTGCCGGGCAGGGCTACAGCCCGGCGGTGATGGCGGTGGTGGAGCAGGAGGGCTTTGGCGATATCTACCGCGCAGACGATCTCGCGCTGCTGGCGCGCACCCAAAACGACTATATGGCCTTCAGCTACTACGCCAGCAAAACGCTGGACAGCGATGCGATCCCGGAAGGCACGCCGGTCAACTATTACCTGCTGCACGGCGAGAAAAATAACCCCTACCTGAAAGCCACTGAGTGGAACTGGCAGATCGATCCGCTGGGCTTCCGCACCATCATCACCCGCTACGCCAACGACTGGCGCCTGCCGGTGTTCCCGATTGAAAACGGCATTGGGGTGATTGAGTCCTGGGACGGGGTGAACCCGATTGAGGACACCTACCGCATCGACTACCACCGAGCGCACATCGAGGCGATGAAAGCAGCGATGTTCGAGGACGGGGCAGAGGTCATTGGCTACCTCGGCTGGGGGTTAATCGACATTCTCAGCTCCAAGGGCGACATGCGTAAGCGCTACGGCGTGGTCTATGTCAACCGGGAAAACCACGACCTGAAAGACCTCAGGCGCGTGCCGAAGAAGAGCTACGCGTGGTTAAAACAGGTTATCCATACCAACGGACGCGAGATGTAAGCCGTACGCTGCCGGGCCGTTTTTGTGACTGATTGATGGGAACACGCCGCTATGTCTGAAACAAAAATCACACCGCACATGCAGTCCTTTGTCGATAAGTTTGTCGAGTTCTCGGCGCGCCTGGCAAACCAGGTGCACCTGCGCTCCCTGCGCGACGCCTTCGCCACGGTAATGCCCATTTTCATCCTCGCCGGTCTGGCGGTGCTGGTGAACAACGTGGTGTTTCCGTGGATGTTTAAGGGCGATACGCTGGCGCATTTTCAGGTGTGGGGCGAGGCGATTATCAACGGCACGCTGAACATCGCCGCGCTGCTGCTGGCCCCGATGATTGCCTGGTCGCTGGCGCGCAACAAAGATTTCGACAATCCGGTCTCGGCAGTGGTTATCGCCGTCAGCAGTTTTATCATTATGATGCCGATGCGCTTACAGATTACGCCCGTCGGCAGCGACGCTGCGGTCAGCGTGACGCAGGTGCTGACCTTCGCCAATATCGGCTCCACCGGGATTTTCGCCGGGGTGCTGATTGGGCTGCTCTCAACGGAAGTGTTTATCGCTATTTCGCGGCTGAAGGCGCTGCACATTTCGCTCGGGGAAAACGTGCCCCCGGCGGTGAGCAAATCCTTTACCGCGCTGATCCCAACCATTCTCACGCTTTCCCTGTTCGCGGTGCTCGCGGCGATACTGGCAAACGTGCTGCATACGGACCTGATCCATCTCATTACGACCTTCATCCAGCAGCCGCTACGGCTGATCAACACCAGCCTGCCGGGGACGATTTTCATCTACAGCTTCGGCAATTTCCTGTTCACGCTCGGCATTCATCAGTCGGTGGTCAACAGCGTGGTACTGGAGCCGTTCCTGCTGATCAATACCAACGAGAACATGCTGGCCTTCGCCAACGGCCAGCCCATTCCGCACATCATCAATAACATCTTCGTGCCGACCTTTGGCATGGTGGGCGGGACGGGCAGCACGATATCGCTGCTGATCGCCATCTTTATCTTCTCCCGACAACAGTCGGCGAAGCAGGTGGCGCGTCTCTCGCTGGCGCCGGGCCTGTTTAATATTAACGAGCCGGTGATTTTTGGCCTGCCGATCGTGTTTAACCTGCCGCTGATGATCCCATTCGTGCTGCTGCCCGCGATAGGCATTTACTTTGCCTGGCTCTGTACCACGCTGGGATTCATGTCGCGCTGCGTGGTGATGATCCCGTGGACCACGCCGCCGATTCTCAGCGCCTGGCTGGCCACGGCGGGAGACTGGCGGGCGGTGGTGGTGCAGTTGGCAATCATCGTATTTGGTGTATTCTTCTACCTGCCTTTCCTCAAAATTGCCGAGCGAGTGGCCTTGAAAAACAGCGGGATAGAAAACTAACAGAAAGGAAGGACGATGGCGGCGAAGTACATCACCATAGCGCGGGAAATCAAGAAACGCATTATCAGCCAGCAGTACGCCGCCCATGAACCGCTGCCGGACCAGTTTGCGCTGGCGGCGGAGTTCAGTACCAGCCGGATGACCATCCAGCAGGCGATGCGCCAGCTGATCGTCGAAGGGCTGGTCTATACCCGCCAGGGGCAGGGGACGTTCATCCGCAAAAATTTCCTCCAGCTTTCGCAGTGGGATCTCTCCGGCAGCGACTACTTTGGCGCGACCAAAACCTGGGCGCATCTGGGTACGGTTACGAGCCAGGTGGTGCATTTCGAACTGCGCTTCCCGAACGAAAAAGAGCAGGCGTCGCTGATGATTAACGCCGATGCGCCGATCTACGACTTCATTCGCCTGCGTTTACTGAACGGCGAACCGATGTCGCTGGATTCCACGGTGATGCCGATGAATCTGGTGCCCGGCCTGACGAAAAACCATCTTGAAGGTTCGGTGTTTCAGTACGTTCAGGAGACCCTGGGGCTGAAAATTATGGGCTCGTATCGGGTGGTGCGGGCGCTTAAGCCCAGCGCGCTGGACAGAGAGCATCTGGTCTGCGAGGAAACCGATCCGGTGCTGGAGGTAGAGCAGGTCATTTATCTGGAAGATGGCACGCCGCTGGAGTATGCCCACTGTCACTATCGGTACGACCACGGCGGGATTGTGATCGTGAATAACGGGTAAAAAAAAGCGGGCCTCGAAGCCCGCTTTTTTAATGCGCGTGATTAGTTCAGACGCACTGGCATACCGGAACGGTTCTGCACGGCCTGGTCAACAATCGCCGTTTCAACGTCTGGCTGAGACGTTACCGCCTGTACCGCGCTGTTCAGCGTAACAGGAACGACTTCGTTGTTGTTGATCTGGTCTTCGCTGGTGGACAGCGGGTTGTGCACTTCGATGTAGCGGCTGCCGTCTGGCTCAGACGTTGCTTTCACCGGTTCGTTGATGAACTGCACGCGCGTACCGACCGGCACGTTTTCGAACAGGAACTTGATGTCGTCGTTACGCAGGCGCACGCAGCCGTGGCTCACGCGCAGGCCGATACCGAAGTTGGCGTTGGTGCCGTGAATCGCATACAGACGACCAATGTACAGGGCATACAGACCCATCGGGTTATCCGGGCCGGCTGGCACAACGGCTGGCAGCGGTTCGCCCGCAGCGATGTATTCCGCGTGCATTTTGGCGGTTGGCGTCCAGGTTGGGCCCGCTTTCTTACGTTCGACTTTGGTGGTCCAGTTCAGCGGGGTGTCTTTACCCAGCTGGCCGATACCGATTGGCAGCACGATCACGGTGTTGGTGCCTTTCGGGTAGTAATACAGACGCATTTCGGCGCTGTTAATTACGATACCTTCATGAACGGTATCCGGCAGGATCAGCTGCTGAGGGATATTCAGCACGGTACCTGCTTTCGGCAGGTACGGGTCAACGCCCGGGTTCGCTTCCAGCATGTTAGACAGACCCAGCTGGTACTGCGCCGCGAAATACTCCAGCGGCTGAGAGTTACCTTCAGGAACCGTCACCACCTGGTTTTGACCCACCAGACGGCTTCCGTCGGTCGGCAGGGGATACGTCACCGCAGACGCGGTCTTACAAAAACCTACTACGGCTAACGCCGCCGCAAAAAGCGCTGTTAATTTCATGTTCATGTTGTGCGAGGTATCTAAGCCATTCTGGCGATGAGTTGATAAGTCTGAATCTGTGATGGGAGCGCATTATATGTGCATTCCCGCTCACTGGGAATTCAGATGTGTACGAAATCACATTTTTTTCGATTTTGTTAAAGTTTAGTGGATGGTTGCAACGCGGGATCTCAATTCGGAATTGTGGCATAATGCCGTGTTTATCACACTTTTCGCAGGAATCTCCCCGTGTTAGTTACCAGCAACGTCACTATGCAGTTTGGCAGTAAGCCGCTGTTCGAAAACATTTCCGTCAAATTTGGCGGCGGCAACCGTTACGGCCTGATTGGTGCCAACGGTAGCGGTAAATCCACCTTTATGAAGATCCTCGGCGGCGATCTGGAGCCGACCCTCGGCAACGTGTCGCTCGATCCGAACGAGCGCATCGGTAAGCTGCGTCAGGATCAGTTCGCCTTCGAAGAGTTCACCGTGCTCGACACCGTGATCATGGGGCACGCGGAGCTGTGGGAAGTGAAGCAGGAGCGCGATCGCATCTATGCGCTGGCCGAGATGAGCGAAGAAGACGGCTATAAAGTGGCCGAGCTGGAAACGCAGTACGGCGAGATGGACGGTTACTCTGCGGAAGCGCGCGCGGGCGAGCTGCTGCTGGGCGTCGGCATTCCGGTTGAACAGCATTACGGCCCGATGAGCGAAGTCGCGCCAGGCTGGAAGCTGCGTGTACTGCTGGCTCAGGCGCTGTTCTCTAACCCGGACATCCTGCTGCTCGACGAACCGACGAACAACCTGGACATCGACACCATCCGCTGGCTGGAGCAGACGCTCAACGATCGCGACAGCACCATGATCATCATTTCGCACGACCGTCACTTCCTGAACATGGTCTGTACGCACATGGCGGATCTGGACTACGGCGAGCTGCGCGTCTATCCGGGCAACTACGACGAGTACATGACGGCGGCCACCCAGGCGCGCGAGCGTCTGCTGGCGGACAACGCCAAGAAAAAAGCGCAGATTGCCGACCTGCAGTCCTTCGTCAGCCGCTTCAGCGCTAACGCTTCTAAATCGCGTCAGGCAACCTCGCGTGCGCGTCAGATTGATAAAATCAAGCTGGAAGAGGTTAAAGCCTCCAGCCGTCAGAACCCGTTCATCCGCTTCGAGCAGGACAAGAAGCTGTTCCGTAACGCGCTGGAAGTGGAAGCCCTTACCAAAGGCTTCGATGAAGGCCCGCTGTTTAAAAACTTCAACCTGCTGCTGGAAGTGGGCGAGAAGATTGCCATTCTGGGCGCCAACGGCGTGGGTAAATCTACCATGCTGAAAACCCTGGTCGGCGAACTGCAGCCGGACAACGGCACCGTGAAATGGTCCGAAAACGCGCAAATTGGTTACTACGCGCAGGACCATGAGTACGAGTTCGAAAATGACCTGACCGTCTTTGACTGGATGAGCCAGTGGAAGCAGGAAGGCGACGACGAGCAGGCGGTGCGCAGCATTCTGGGTCGTCTGCTGTTCAGCCAGGACGACATCAAAAAGCCTGCTAAAGTGCTCTCTGGTGGTGAGAAAGGCCGCATGCTGTTCGGCAAACTGATGATGGAAAAACCAAATATCCTGGTGATGGACGAACCGACTAACCACCTGGACATGGAATCGATCGAATCCCTGAACATGGCGCTGGAGATGTATCAGGGCACCCTGATCTTCGTCTCTCATGACCGTGAGTTCGTCAGCTCGCTGGCGACCCGCGTGATCGAAATTACGCCAGAGCGCGTGGTGGACTTCACCGGTAACTACGAAGATTACCTGCGCAGCAAAGGTATCGACGGTTAAAAAAAGCCCGGTGGCGCTTCGCTTACCGGGCCTACGGGTGACTTTGTAGGCCGGGTAAGGCGAAGCCGCCACCCGGCAATGTTCAGAGCACCCACTCACTCCTTTCAACCCCGTTCACCCGCAGCGTACGTTTTTCCCCCGCCGGTAATGACACCTTTAGCGCCTTCCACGCCGGACGATAATCCCCGCGCGCGTTCACTCTCAGGTTAATGGTTGCGCCGTCGCACACCATTTCCCATTCCACCCACAGCGCATTGCCGTTCTGATAGCCCCAGCTTTCACCGTCGTCTTCAAACAGCAGCCCCGAGGTCGCGCCGACGCCTTTCACCGGGAACAGCTTCAGCTCGCGGGCCGTATCTTTTTCGGCACTCACATGCGTGATGCGCTCGCTCAGCGGCAGACCGGCTCCGGCGCGCACCAGCAGCGGCAGTTTTTCCAGCGGCGCATCAAGGACGATGGATTGCCCGCCTGCATACCAGGCGTGGGTGTAAAAATCATACCAGCCCGTTTCGTTATCCGGCAGCCAGACCCGGCGCTCGCGCTGCCCGGCTTCGACGACGCTGGCGACCAGCAGGTCGCGGCCCAGCAGGAAGTCGTCGCACTCTTCGAAGGTCTGCGCATCGTGCTCGTGGTCGAGGAAGGTCGGGCGCAGCATCGGCTCGTCGTCGGCGTGCGCCTGCCAGAGCAGGGTATAGAGATACGGCAGCAGGCGGTAGCGCAGCTCAATCGCGCCGCGAATGGCAGGCGTGACGCCCGGATACATCCACGGCTCGTTTACCGTGTGGTCATCGTTCCACGAATGAATGGTAAAGCGCGGGTGCATCACGCCGTTCTGCACCCAGCGCACGAACAGCTCGGCGTCCGGCTTGTCGCCGGAGAAACCGCCGACGTCGTGCCCGACGTTGAACAGCCCGGACAGGCTCATGCCCAGCCCCATGCGGATGTTATAGCGCAGCGTGTCCCAGTTGGTGCGGTTGTCACCGCTCCAGGTCTGAACGTAGCGCTGCATCCCGGCGCAGCCGGAGCGGGAGATGAGATACGGGCGTTTTTCCGGCGCAAAGCGCTGCTGCGCTTCCAGCGAGGCGCGCATCATCAGCAGCGGCATCACCGGGCGAATATGCTTGATGGCGATCTCCTTGCCGAAGCCAAAGCAGCGGGCTTCCCCGTCCCACACTTCATATTCGTTATTGTCGTTCCAGGTGGAGTCGATGCCCATCTCCAGCAGCTGCGTGGTGACGCCGTTCTGCCACCACTGCACCGTCTGCGGGTTGGTAAAGTCGAGGTGTGAGCCTTCGTCATCCCAGAAGCTGGAGCGTTCGGGTGCATCGGTTTCTGAATCGCGAATGAACAGGCCGCTCTCCGCCACTTCGCTGTAGCGCGGATGGTCCTGCAGCAGGCACGGCTTGATGTTCGCCGCAAGCTTCATTCCCGCGTCGTGGAAGGCCTGGCTCATCACTTTCGGCTGCGGCACCTTGTCATAGTTCCAGTTGAAGACGTAGCGCTTGTCGTTGATGGAGGTATAGCCAGACGAAAGCTGGAACGAGTCGCACGGAATGGCGTGCTCTTCGCACAGGCGAATAAAGTTCATCAGCTGATTCTGCGCGTCCGGCGCGTCGGTGTAGTGCATGGTCGAGCCGCTGTAGCCCAGGCTCCATTTCGGTCCGAACAGCGTTTTTCCGGTCAGGCGAATAAAGGCTTTAGTGACGTCCAGCACGCGTCTGCCGGTAAAGAGGTAGTAGTCGATATCGCCCGCTTCCGCCTGCCAGCGGCGATAGGCGGTGTGGTAGTTGTCGATTTCGTTACCCAGATCCAACCAGCAGTTGCTCAGGTTGTCGTAGAACAGGCCGTAGCTCACGTCGTCGCGGCGGGTAAGGGTGAACGGAATGTGCTTGTACAGCGGATCGGTGCTGGCGGCGTTGTAACCCATCGCGTCGAGGTTACGCATCTCGTAGCGTTTACCGTTGCGCTGCAGATCGCCCGCTTTCTCGCCCAGGCCGTAGAAACGCTCGTCCTTGCGGCGGCTCAGGTAGTGCGCCACGCCGTCGCCGTGGGCGTTCAGCAGGTAGGCGCTGGTGGGACGGTCGTTCACCAGCGGCTGCCATTCGCCCGCGTCATTGCGGTAGTGCCACTCCAGCCACAGCGGCTGGTGGACGGTGACGCGCAGCTGCTCGGTTGCCATGGTTAACGTATCGTCCTGCTGCGTCAGCGTCCAGGCGGGGCAGGAGAAGCCGCTGATATTGTCGCGACGGCGACCTTCCCACGGCACGTCTTTTTCCGGTGCGATGCTCCAGGTGCGGTCCAGCGCCAGCTCGCCCTTGCGCTTGATCAGCACGCGGAACAGGTTCTCTTCCAGCACATACAGGCACAGGCGGTGCTGGCTATCGACCAGCAGTTCCAGATGGTTTGCCGACTGCGTATCAAGGGTCCAGTTTTTCAGGGTTTTCATATGCAATACATCCACTATCAGGCGCGCTTCGCGCGACGTTCAGCAATAAATGCTACCAGGAAGAGAGCGCCAATCAGGTCAAAGAAGCCCATGGCGATAAAGAGCGGGTTAAAGCCGATTTTGTCGGCGGTCACACCGATTAACAGCGAGAACAGGAAGCTGGCGATCCACGCCGCCGAGCCGCGCATGCCGTTGACGGTCGCCATCTGGCCTTTGTCGAACGACTCCACGACCAGGGCGCTGAGCATGCAGGAGATGATCTGGTGCCCGAAGCCGCCGATGGAGATCAGCACGATGGTGATGTATGGGTCGCGGGTAATGGCCACGATGGCCAGCGAGATCATCAGGAACGCGCCCGTCACGGAGCTGGCGACGACCGAATTCACGCGGGAGCAGCCGAACAGGCGAGTGTACAGACGCGTCAGGTAGCCGCTCGCCACGCTGCCGAGGTCAGCGGCGAGGAACGGCAGCCAGGCAAACATCGCAATCTGCTTCAGGTCCATGCCGTGCTCTTTGGCAAGGTACAGCGGCACCCAGAAGCTCAGCACCGCCCAGGCCGGTTCCGCCATAAAGGCCGGGATGGCGATACCGTAGAAGCGTTTGTTCTTCGAGACGGTTTTCAGCGCGGTCAGGAAGGGCAGTTTGACGGCAGGCGGTTCGTTATCCTGCTTGATAAACGCCAGTTCGTCCTTGCTCAGGTTCGGGTGCTGCTCCGGGTTGTGGTAGAACGCCCACCACAGGATCACCCACAGCAGCGCCAGCACGCCGGTAAACATGAACGCCCCCTGCCAGCCGAACGAGGCGTGAGCGAAGTAAATGATAGGTGGAGCCAGCATCGCGCCGATAGAGAAGCCCACGCCCGCCCAGCCGGCAGCAACGGGACGCTCTGATTTCGGGAACCATTCACCGATGGTTTTGGCGTTCGCCGGGGTAGCGGCGGCTTCGGAAGCTCCCATAAAGAAGCGCAGGATCGCCAGGTGCAGCCAGCTTCCGGCGCCCGCATGGAAAATACACATCAGCGCCCAGATCCCGGCGCAGACCATAAAACCAATCTTCAGGCCGATCACGTCAATCAGCCAGCCGCACAGGGGCTGGAAAATGGTGTAGGCAATCTGGAACGCACCGACGATCCAGGAGTATTGCTCGGTGGTGATCCCAAGGCTCTCTTTCAGTTCCGGGGCGAGGATCCCGAGCGAGTTTCGGGTGATGTAGTTAACGGTGACGCCAAGTAAGAACAGCACCAGCACGTACCAGCGCAGGTTCTTGATGACGCGACGGGTTTTGCTTGTCGCAACGGTGTTATTGATGTCCTGACTCATTTTACTCTCCACAAGACGGACGGTAAGGGGACGGAGGTTCAGGTGTCACACAGATTTTTATGCCTTTGATTTCTATCCGTTTAAACTGCTTAAGTTGGTATACAACTAGTATGGAAGTTGTGTGACAGGTTCACCTTAAGGGAGAAAATGAGCGGGCAATAGTCTATTTTGTGCAAAATTTCTCATAACTGACGTAAACACTCTGGCAAGATGGTATTGATGTCAGTTATTGCCTGATAAACACGCTATGAAAATTTTTTCATTTCGCAAATGGAGCCAGATCACAAAATGGACAAAAGGCTAAAAATCACCGAAATCGCTGCCCGCACGCAGCTCTCGATCAGCACCGTGTCACGCGTGCTGGCGGGGAAAGCGAATACCAGTGAAAAAGCGCGCGCAAAGGTGCTGGCGTGCGCGCGGGAGCTGGGCGTGATGGAGGGCATGGCGGCGGGACGGCTGCTGCTCAATAGCCTGGTGGTTTTTGCTCCTCAGCGCGCCTTCGACGAGCGGTCCGACATCTTTTATTACCGCGTGATCCAGAGCGTGAGTAAAGGCCTGGCATCCCACGATGTGCGCCTGCGCTACTGCGCGCTGGAAGAGAACGACAGCGACGCCCAGCTGTTTCTGGCGCGCATGAACGAGTCGGACACCCAGGCCGCCATTCTTCTCGGTATCGACGACCCGCATATCCACGATCTGGCTGTGGATGTCGGCAAACCCTGCATGCTGATTAACTGCCGCGACCGGCACATGCGTCTGCCTGCCGTTGCGCCGGATCACCGCGCCATTGGCGAGCGGGCGGCGGAATACCTGTTCGAGATGGGACACCGTGAGGTAATGAACGTGCTGTGCCTGCGTCGCTACACCATGGAGCTGCGCCTGTCGGGGATCCGCGATGCATGGCAGTCCCACAACCTGACGTTCAGCGATAAACGCGATCTGCTGGTGGTGCCCAGCTTCAGCGCGCGCGAAACGGAAGAATTGGTCAGCGCCTGGCTCAGCGAAATGCAGGGCAAGGATTTGCCAACCGCGTTCCTGGTTGGCGGCGACTTTATGGCGGCGGGGACCATCAGCGCATTACAAAACCACGGATTGCGCGTGCCGCAGGACGTGTCGGTGATGAGCATTGACGGGTTTAACCTGGCGGCGATCCAGGATGTGCCGCTGACGGCCGTGCATGTTCCCCGCGACGAGCTGGGGACGGAAGCGGTACACATGCTCCAGCAGCGGCTGATGCGCCCGGACGCGCCGGTGGGGACGTTACTGCTTAACGGCACCCTGACCGTACGAGAATCGGTACGGCGGATACGTCAGGGAAAACGACGCACCGCCGTCGAGCGGGAAGGGCTGTACGACAGTTAGACCATGCCCAGCGCGCGCTTGCCGTGGATGTTGAGATCGTTCACGGTAAAGCGGTCCTGCCAGCTCTTTTCATAATCTTCGCGTGGGAAATCCCCCGGCGATGCGCCGGTCTCCAGCGCTTCCTTGACCTTCTTCGCGTAGGCGAGGTTTTTCTCGCACATCGGTGCGGCGGGGATATACATCACGTTGCCCCAGCCCTGCTGATTGTCCACCGGCGCGACGGAGTGGATCACATCGCAATGCCACCACACGGAATCGCCCGCTTCGAGCGCCGGAATGCTGGTCAGCGCCTCGATGAGCAGCGGATGCCACTTCTCGGAAATCGGCAGCACGCGCCCCGGCGCCACGCCGCACAGCTCGTCTTCCGGCACGTCGTTCAGCAGCGGACGCAGCAGAATGTACGCCATCGCTTCCGGGATCGGCACCACGTGCAGCAGCCCCTGGCCAGGGATCATGTCCGACAGCGCGGTCCAGCCCTGGAAGGTGCGGAACACCGAGCATTTGGTGGTGTTATCGACGGTATACTCTTCCACTTCGGTACGGTGCGCGGCGTTCCACGGATCGTACTTGTCGACATTGCCGTCAAACACGCGGGCAAAGACCTGCTGGTAAGCCGGCAGCAGCCAGCGCTCCAGCGCGCCGGAGTCGGTATGCGCGCCGAGCCCTTTCGAGGTGGTTCCCGGCGGACGGCGGCGGATACGATCCGGATAAATCACGCTCACGTCCGGGTCAAACCACTGCTTGCCGTTGCTCTCGAACGTCCATAAACGGTTCAGGAACGACTGCACCTGCGCCATCTCTTCGCTCTGGCGCGCCTGCATTTGCGCCTGCGACCAGTAGATCGGGTAAATCTCCGGACGGGAAGCGGTCAGGGTGCCAAAGAAGTTATCGCCTGGCCCTTTGTACACCTCGTCAAACTTGTTCAGATCGAGGTAGTCGAGCATCGACTGATCCCACGCCAGCGCCTGCTCGCGCGGGAAGTGACCTTTAATCACCGCGCAGCCGCGGCGTTTAACGGCGTCGCGCTGCGCGTCGGTAATCGTGCCGTTTTTTACATCGGCAAACGGGATCACCGGCCAGACGGATTCACCTTTATTTTTAAGCGCGTTAATTTCCGCCACGCGGGTGGCAATGCTATCGCTGAGCTTGTTGAACACCGCCTGCACGTCGCCGATCTGCGCGCGTAACTCACGTTTCAACTGACGGATTGCCGCTTTGTGATCCGCCGGCAAGGTTTCACTGGTAAAGGTCATAACTGCCTCACATCTTTCATTCGAAAGTAAAAGTGTCTACAAGTGATACTTTAAGTTAAAAATAAGTTAATGCAAGTTTAAAAACTTGACGTGCGCCACAGGACGGAAAAAGAGTGAGAGGCCGGAGCCAGGCTCCGGCGAAGAAAGGATCAGGCGTCGAACGGGGAATGGTTGTCGAGCACGGCCTGAATGACGTTCAGCGCGCCCTGATGGTTGTTGTCATCGGTGCTGTAGCGGCTGATTTCTTTGATGCTCTCTGCCGCGTTACCCATCGCAAAGGAATATTTCACCAGCTTCAGCATCTCGGCATCGTTGCCGCTGTCGCCAATCGCCACGCACTCTTGCGGGGAGATTTTCCAGCGCTTCAGCAGACGGCTGATGCCGTTAGCTTTGTGCAGGCCGGGGATAATCAAATCGACAAAGCCAAAGCCGCTGGTGACCGGCTTCATGATGCCGTCCAGCGAGACGTGCAGCTTATCCACCAGATTGGGGATATCGCTGTCCGGCAGGTTCAGGGAGAACTTAAACAGCACGTCGTCAGTTTCACGGTAATCGCTAATGCGCTTTAAGCGGTGGTAGTGCTTTGACATCAGCGCCACGAACGCGTCCGGGGCTTTATCGCTGACGTACGCGCTCTCCAGCCCGCAGGCCACGAAGTTCAGCCCTTTATCTTTCAGCAGTTCGCCAATCACGATCTGCGATTCATGGCGGGTCAGCTCGCCGTGAAAAATCTGCTCCCCGCGATCGAACACCAGCGCGCCGTTTTCCGCCACGAAGGAGATCCGATCTTTGAGCTCCGGAAAAAAGGAGATGAGCTGGTAATACTGGTTGCCGCTGGCGACAACGAATTCAATGTCGCGGGCTTTAAGCTGTTCAAACTGTGCATGGAAGCGGTCACGATCGTACTGCTTGGCATCATCAAGAAAAGTTCCGTCCATATCGGTGACGATAACTTTAACGGTCATACTGTGCTCCTGGGTCACTGCGTTTTGAAACATTCTAATAACAAGGTGACGGGGAGCACAAATTTAATTTCGAATGAAAGTCAGAAAGCCGGGTGGCGGCTTCGCCTTACCCGGCCTACGGGGAGACTCTGTAGGCCCGGTAAGCGCAGCGCCACCGGGCGTTTTTCTTACAGCGTATGTTCAGTACGGGCGATAATATCGTCCTGCGCATCCGGCGACAGGGCGGTGAAGAACGCCGAGTAACCTGCGACGCGCACCACGAGGTCACGATACTGGTCAGGGTGTTTCTTCGCCTCCAGCAGCGTGTCGCGGGAGACGATGTTGTACTGAATATGCCAGCCCTTATGTACCTCGAAGAAGGTGCGCAGCAGCACCATCAGCTTCTGGCGATCGCTGTCGTTTTCCAGCGTTGACGGGTTCAGCTTCTGGTTCAGCAGCACACCGCCGAGAATCGCCTCGGTAGGCAGTTTACCCACGGAACCGATGACCGCCGTTGGACCCAGGTGGTCGGTACCGGAAGCCGGGCTGGCCCCTTCCGCCAGCGGCGTGTGCGCCTTACGTCCGTCCGGTGTCGCCATCGTCGCCGCGCCAAACGGCACGTTCGCGGAAATCGAGGAGGTGCCCGCGTAGTAGTTACCGCCAATCGGGCCACGGCCGTGGCGTGGGTTGTGGTACTGCTTCAGCTCTTCAATATAGGTCTGATAGGCGCGGGTCAGCAGCATGTCCACGCTGTCGTCGTCGTTGCCGTACTTCGGTGCGCCGTTGATCAGGCGCTGACGCAGCTGCTCGTGGGTCAGTCCGTCGAAGTCATCCGCCAGCGCTGCCGCCAGCTGCTGCTGGCCGATGACGCCCTGTTCGAACACCAGCTTCTTCACCGCCGCCAGGCTGTTGCCGAGGTTGGCGATCCCCACCTGCAGGCCGGACACCCAGTCATACTTCGCGCCGCCCTGCTTGATGCTTTTCGCGCGCTCGATGCAGTCGTCCACCAGCGCCGAGCAGAGAATATCGTGGACGTTCTCTTCCAGCATGGTGTCCACCACGTACTCAATTTCGATGGATTTGCGGGTGTAGTAGCGGATCTGGCTATCCCATGCCGCCATCACCTCGTCGAAATTGTCGAAGTTACCTGCAGAGAGCGCTTTCTCCTGCGGCAGGAATACCTTGCCGCTGGTGGCGTCGCGCCCGCCTTCCAGCGCGGCCAGCATCACGCGGGCAAAGTTGATAAAGCTCATGCCGGTGCAGCGGTAGCCCCACTTGCCGCCCACCGCGGTTTCGATACAGCCGATGGCCGCGTAGTCGTAGGCGTCGTCGCGTTCAACGCCGAGCTTGATGAATTCCGGAATGACGATTTCATCGTTGTTGAACGCGGGCATCCCGAAGCCGCAGCGGATCACCTGCACGCAGGCGTCGAGGAAGTCGTTGCTCATGCCCGCGTGATAGCGCACGCTCAGGTTTGGCTGGGTGGAGCGCAGACGGCCGCAGGATTCCAGAATCGCGTAGGAGAGCGGGTTCACCGCGTCCATTGGCTCACCGTTGACCAGCTTCTGGCCGCCGATGGTGACGTTCTGGTACAGCGGGCTGCCGGCGGAGGCTTTGGAGTGCGAGCCGGAGCGGATCTTGTTCACTTCCAGCAGCTTCAGCCAGCAGCTGTGCAGCAGCTCGATGGCGTGTTCGCGGTCGAGGCTCTGGTTCAGCTCCACGTCGCGGCGGTAGTACGGATAGAGATACTGGTCCATACGCGCGAAGGAGACGGAGTGGCCGTTGGACTCAATCTGCAGGATCAGCTGAATGAAGTAGCACAGCTGCAGCGCCTGCCAGAAGGTTTTTGGCGGCTCGTGAGCAATCACGTCGCAGTTTTCTGCCATCGCCAGCAGCTCGTCGCGGCGGCTTTCGCGGGTTTCGGTGGAGGCCATCTCGCGCGCCAGATCGGCGAAGCGTTTGATGTGCAGGCTCACCGCTTCCAGTACGATATCAATTGCCTTCAGGAACTGATCGCCGTGCAGGTCTTCCAGCACCGTCAGGTTGATGCGCGAGCGGCGCTCGGCCACTTTAGTGCGCAGGCCGTCGAGACCTTTCTCCAGCACCAGCGGGAAGTTCACCGCCAGGTGCGCGTCGCCGGAGGTCATGTTGCCTTCGGCTTTGATGATGCCGGTTTCCAGCAGGCCTTTCTGCTCGTCGGTGAACATGCCATAGCAGCGGTCCTGCACCGTCTGGCCGCGCCACCAAGGGCAGATCTCATGCAGCACGCGCTTGTTCTCTTCGCTCACCGCAAAGCCCGCGCCCGGGCGATCCGCCAGGTCGTCAATCTCTTTCTCAATCCAGGAGACGGTGTATTCCGGGAAGATCGGCGCGGCGCGCACTTCGCTGGCCTGGTTACCGATAATCAGCTCGTCGTGTTTGATCCAGATGGTACGCTCGGCAAGGTGATGCGCCAGCGCCAGGGCGCGACGGACCGGGATCGGCTTGTCCATGTGCTGCTGGTACATTTCGGTGTAATGCTGGGCGCGCTCGGTACAGACCGGCGGCTTAACGATATGCACCAGCGCCGTTTTGTGCGCCTTAATGCGCTCGCTGAGGGTGTTGAGATTCAGGGTTGTCATAAGTTTATCCTCGTAAGGTCGCGGTTAACCCTTTCTGGCAGGCGTACTGCTGCGCGAAGTCCAGCAGGGCAGGGTTATCCAGCGGTTTGTCAGGGGCAGAGTAGGGTTGGCCGAGCAGGGTGTATTTGTTCATGCCCAGCGTGTGATACGGCAGAAAATGAATATCGTCGACGCCGAGCTCATCGGCAGCGAAGTTGGTAATGGCGGTGATGGAGGCTTCATCCGCGTTGAAGCCCTGGATCAGCGGCACGCGGATGGTGATCGTTTTCCCGGCGGCGGCCAGGCGTTTCAGGTTGTCCAGGATGCGCTTAGCCGAACCGTCCGTCCACTGCTTGAACACGTCACCGTCGACGTGCTTCAGGTCGGCGAGGAACAGATCGACGTACGGTAATGACGGCTCGATATAGTGCCACGGCACGTGAAGGCAGGTTTCGACGGCGGTGTGGATCCCCTGGTCATGGCTGGCTTGAAACAGGGCCTGCGCCAGCTCCGGGTTCATAAACGGTTCGCCGCCGGAGAGGGTGATCCCGCCGCCGCTGCGGTCGTAGAAGGGTTTGTCGCGCAGTACGGTCGCCATGATCTCCTCGACCTGCTGTTCTTCACCGCAGACGGTCAGCGCCTGCGTCGGGCAGCAGTCGGTGAGGGCATTGAGCGTATCTTCACTTAATTTCTCACGATGAATGACCATCCCGTTCAGCGCACGTTCGATACAGCCCGGTGCCGCCTGCTGACACAGGTCGCAGCCGTCCAGGCACAGACGCGCATCAAACAGCACGTCCCGACTGCGGGAGCGGCTTTCCGGGTTCTGGCACCAGCGACAGCCCAGCGAGCAGCCTTTCAGGAACACCACGGTACGGATACCGGGGCCATCGTGGGTAGAGTAACGCTGAATATTGAAGATCATGTTTTCGCCTCTCGTCTTGCATACGAAGATTAAATTACTTTCGAATGAAAGTTATCTTGATGCAGGTCAACTCTTGAGCAGGTTTTGTCGTGATAGGGTAAGTGCAGGCTAATTTTGAGGGCGACATCATGGAACTTTATCTCGACACATCTGACGTTGCGGCAGTCAAAAAGCTGGCGCGTATCTTCCCGCTGGCGGGGGTGACCACCAACCCAAGCATCGTTGCGGCCGGTAAAACGCCGCTCGACGAACTGCTGCCCGCGCTGCACGACGCGCTGGGCGGTAAAGGCCGTCTGTTCGCGCAGGTGATGGCGACCACCGCCGAAGGGATGGTGGAAGACGCGCGTAAGCTGCGCGCTATCATTAACGATCTGGTGGTGAAAGTGCCGGTGACCGCAGAAGGGCTGGCGGCGATCAAGATGCTGAAAGCGGAAGGGATCCCGACGCTGGGTACGGCGGTATACGGTGCCGCGCAGGGGATGCTGTCCGCGCTGGCGGGGGCGGAGTATGTGGCGCCTTACGTTAACCGCGTGGACGCGCAGGGCGGGGACGGGATCCAGACCGTGGTGGAATTACAGCAGCTGCTGACGCTGCATGCCCCGCAGTCAAAAGTGCTGGCCGCGAGCTTTAAAACCCCGCGTCAGGCGCTGGACTGCCTGCTGGCTGGGTGCGAGTCCATCACGCTGCCGCTGGACGTGGCGCAGCAGTTTATTACCTCTCCGGCTGTGGATGCGGCGATTGTGAAGTTTGAGCAGGACTGGCAGGGGGCGTTTGGACGGACGTCTATCTGACGCGGTTGCCGGGTGGCGCTGGCGCTTACCCGGCCTACGTTCGAGCCGTTGTAGGTCGGGTAAGGCGAAGCCGCCACCCGACTTTTTTACTGGCTACACACCTCACACCCCGGGTTACGCATCAGTTTCATCTCGCGGAACTGGCAGGTCATCGCGTCGTACATCACGATTTTACCCGCTGCGGGCGTGCCGTAATGCGCCAGCACCTTGATCGCTTCCATTGCCTGCAACGAACCAATCACGCCGACGAGTGGCGCCATCACGCCCGCCTCAACGCAGGTCAGCGCATTCTCGCCAAACAGACGGCTCAGGCAGCGGTAGCAGGGTTCACCCTCGGCGTACGTGAAGACGCTGATTTGCCCCTCCATGCGGATCGCCGCGCCGGAGACCAGCGGGGTTTTGTGAGCAAAACAGCCCGCGTTGAGCTGGTTGCGGATGGCGACGTTATCGGTGCAGTCTAGCACCAGGTCGTGCCGGGCAATGTGTGCGAACAGCGCGTCGTCATCCTGCATTGCGTCAATCAGCGTGAACTGAACGTGGGGGTTGATGCGCGCCAGCGCAGTCCTGGCGGATTCCACTTTCGGCTGGCCCACCGTCGCGTCGCTGTGCAGCGTCTGGCGCTGCAGGTTGGAGACCGATACGGTATCGAAATCCAGCAGCGTCATGCTTCCCACGCCCGCCGCGGCAAGGTACTGCGCGGCGGCGCAGCCCAGCCCGCCCAGCCCGACGACCAGCACGCTGGCCGCCTTGAGCGCTTCCTGACCTTCGAAGTCAAACCCGCGCAGCACAATCTGGCGGTTGTAGCGCATCATCTCCTGGTCGCTCAGCTCCACCGTCATGTCAGCCTCCGAACAGGTGGTTAAAGCGCTCGACCTCAACCCATTCGCCGGCTTCCACGTTGCCGCGCTCGCGCTCCAGCACGATGAAGCAGTTGCCCAGACTGAAGGAACTGAAAATGTGCGAGCCCTGATGTCCGGTAGTGCGTACTTCGAGCTCGCCGTCCGTGCTGCGGGTCAGAATGCCACGCTGGAAATCGAGACGGCCCGGTGATTTTTTCAACCGCGTGGCGGCACGCACGCGCACGCGTTCCGGCAGCGGGCTGGCCTTGTTGCCGGAAAGTTTCGCCAGCAGCGGGATCGCCAGCTGGTAGAAGGTGAGTGCCGCCGAGACCGGGTTACCCGGCAGGCCGCAGAACCAGCTGTGTGAAAGCTTGCCAAACGCGAACGGCTTGCCCGGCTTGATCGCCAGCTTCCAGAAGGCGATTTCACCCAGCTCTTCAAGAAGGGTTTTGGTGTAATCCGCTTCGCCCACGGAGACGCCGCCGGAGCTGATGACCACGTCGGCGGATTTATCCGCCTCGATAAACGCCGCGCGCAGTTTTTCCGGATCGTCAGGAATGATGCCGAGGTTAATCACCTCGCAGCCCAGCTGCTCCAGCATCAGGTGTACCGCCAGGCGGTTGGTGTCGTAAATCTGGCCGTCCTGCAGCGGCTGGCCCGGAAGCTGCAGCTCGTCGCCGGTGGAGAAAACGGCGACGCGCACTTTACGGATTACGTCGATTTCAGCAACGCCGAGCGACGCCAGCACCGGCAGCTCCGCCACCGTCAGCTTCTGTCCGGCGGCAAAGACCGTCGCGCCGAGGGTAATGTCTTCGCCGGTACGGCGGATGTTCTGGCCCGCTTTGACGCTCGCGGTAAAACGCACGCCGTCGTCGGTCTGTTCGGTCTCTTCCTGCATCACCACGGCGTCGCAGCCTGGCGGAACCGGTGCGCCGGTCATGATGCGCACGCAGGTGCCCGCAGACCATTCGCCGCTAAACGGCTGACCTGCAAAGGCTTTACCCGCCACCGGCAGGGCGTTACCCGTCTGGAGATCCGCCAGGCGTACCGCGTAACCGTCCATCGCGGAGTTATCAAACCCCGGCACGTTGAGCGGAGAGACGATATCGCGTGCGGCAATACGGCCAAAACAGCGCACGAGGGGCAGCGTCTCAACGTCATGCAGCGGGGAAACTCGGTCAAGCATCTGCGTGAGTGCCGTCTCAAGCGGCATCAGTCCGGCGGTAAAATCCATGGTGGGCTCCTGCGGAGTAACAACGAAAGCGTCCATTATGGCAGAAAAGTGCGGCTAACTGTATGACCGAAGGGTGCACGCTTTACATCACTGTTACGTCTTTCTATATTCAAAAATCATCTGAAGTTTCGTCGACGATAATGATATTTATAGAAAAAGCCGCAAAACAGGCTAACGGGTGATGCGAATGGTTAAGGCGGTAATCGCAATTCATGGCGGGGCCGGGGCAATCACCCGTGCACAGCTCACTCCTGAGCAGGAAAAACGCTACATCGACGCGCTGTACGCCATTGTCGAAACGGGCCAGAAAATGCTGGAAGCGGGCGAGAGCGCGCTGGATGTGGTCACCGAGGCGGTGCGTCTGCTGGAAGAGTGCCCGTTATTTAATGCGGGGATCGGTTCGGTCTTTACCCGGGATGAAACGCACGAGCTGGATGCCTGCGTGATGGACGGTATTACCCTGAAAGCGGGGGCCGTGGCAGGCGTCAGCCACCTGCGTAACCCGGTGCTGGCCGCGCGTCTGGTGATGGAAGAGAGCCCGCACGTGCTGCTGACGGGCGCGGGGGCGGAGAGGTTTGCCTTCGAACACGGAATGGAGCCGGTATCGCCCGACCTGTTTTCCACGGAAGCCCGCTATCAGCAGCTGCTGGACGCCCGTTCGGCGGGCATGACACAGCTTGACCATACTGCGCCGCTGGATGAGCGCAGCAAAATGGGCACGGTGGGCGCGGTGGCGCTGGATAAAGCCGGCAACCTCGCGGCGGCAACCTCCACGGGCGGGATGACCAACAAGCTGCCCGGACGCGTGGGTGATAGCCCGCTGCCTGGCGCGGGTTGCTATGCCAATAACGCGACGGCGGCGGTGTCGTGTACCGGCACCGGAGAAGTGTTTATCCGCGCTCTCGCGGCCTATGACATTACCGCGCTGATGGATTACGGCGGCTTAAGCCTGAGCGAGGCCTGCGAGCGTGTGGTGATGGAAAAATTACCTGCCCTGGGCGGCATCGGCGGACTCATTGCGGTGGATCGTGAGGGCAACGTGGCCCTGCCGTTCAACAGCGAAGGCATGTACCGCGCCTGGGGCTATGCCGGCGATGAGCCGAGCACGGGGATTTATCGTGAATAAGGGGGCAGCGCGTGCCGCACAGTGAAGAGCTGGACAACCGTGAAGTGCTGGCTGTCCATCAGCTGAATATTGCGTTTCAGGAAGAGCGGCAGTTCATCCCCGCAGTACAGAATTTATCGTTCACGCTCAGACGCGGCGAGACGCTGGCGATTGTTGGCGAGTCCGGTTCCGGGAAATCGGTCACCGCGCTGGCGCTGATGCGCCTGCTGGAACAGACGGGCGGTCAAATCAGTAGCGAGAAAATGCTGCTGCGCCGCCGTAACCGCCAGGTTATTGATTTAAACGAGCTGAGCGGCGCGCAGATGCAGGGCGTGCGCGGGGCGGATATTGCGATGATCTTCCAGGAGCCGATGACCTCCCTGAACCCGGTGTTCCCGGTGGGGGAACAAATTGCCGAGTCCATTCGCCTGCATCAGGGGCTGAGCGGCGATGAGGCGCTCAGGGAAGCGAGACGCATGCTGGAGCTGGTACGCATTCCGGAGGCGCAGGCCATTCTCGGCCGCTACCCGCATCAGCTTTCCGGCGGCATGCGCCAGCGGGTGATGATCGCCATGGCGCTCTCGTGCCGTCCCGCGGTGCTGATTGCCGATGAGCCGACGACGGCGCTGGACGTGACGATTCAGGCGCAGATCCTGCAGCTCATCAACGTGCTGCAGCAGGAGATGGAGATGGGGATGATCTTTATCACCCACGATATGGGTGTGGTCGCCGATATCGCCGATCGCGTACTGGTGATGCACAAGGGCAGCGCGGTAGAAACCGGCACGGTTGAGCAGATTTTTCACGCGCCCGTGCATCCCTACACCAAAGCGCTGCTGGCGGCGGTTCCGCGTCTTGGGGCGATGAACGGCAGCGATCTGCCGCGTCGTTTTCCGCTGATTTCCCTGGCGGCGTCTGAGCCGCAGGAGGAGGAACGCGAGCAGGACACCGTGGTGCCGGGCAAGCCCATTCTGGAAGTGCGCAATCTGGTCACCCGGTTTCCGCTGCGCAGCGGTGTACTGAACCGGGTGAAGCGCGAAGTGCACGCGGTGGAAAACGTCAGCTTCGATCTCTGGCCGGGCGAAACGCTGGCGCTGGTGGGGGAGTCCGGCTGCGGTAAATCCACGACCGGGCGCGCGTTGCTCCGTCTGGTGGCCTCTCAGGAGGGCAGCATTACCTTTAACGGCGAGCGCATTGATACCCTTCCGGACAGCAGGCTGCAGGCGGTGCGGCGGGATATTCAGTTTATTTTCCAGGATCCGTATGCCTCCCTCGATCCGCGCCATACGGTGGGGTATTCGATCATGGAGCCGCTGCGGGTGCATAACCTGCTCGACGGCGAGGCGGCGCAGCGTCGCGTCGCCTGGCTGCTGGAGCGCGTTGGCCTGAAGCCGGAACACGCCTGGCGTTATCCGCACGAGTTTTCCGGCGGACAGCGGCAGCGTATCTGCATCGCCCGCGCGCTGGCGCTGAACCCAAAAGTGGTGATTGCGGATGAATCCGTCTCGGCGCTGGATGTCTCTATCCGGGCGCAAATCATCAATTTGCTGCTGGATTTACAGCGGGATATGGGGATCGCCTTCCTGTTTATCTCGCACGACATGGCGGTGGTTGAGCGCATCAGCCATCGCGTGGCGGTGATGTTTATGGGGCAAATTGTGGAAATCGGTCCGCGAAGAGCGGTATTCGAGAACCCACAGCACCCGTATACCCGCAAGCTCATCGCGGCGGTCCCGGTCGCCGACCCGGCGCATCGTCACGGCCAGCGCGTGCTGCTGCAGGATGAAATGCCGAGCAATATTCGTAAACGCGGCGAGGCCGTAGAGCGCGTGGCGTTGCGTGAGGTCGGGCCGGGGCATTTCGTGGCTCCCCCTCGTCAGGACAATGCTTTTTCGCGGTTATAACTTTCAACAGGCAGGAGAACATAATGGTTACATTTGTAGCGCGTAGATGGTTGTTAGCCGCGAGCGTGACGGCAGCCCTGGCCGCTGCCCCCGCGTTCGCTGCCAAAGATGTGGTGGTCGCTGTCGGCTCTAACTTCACGACGTTGGATCCGTATGACGCTAACGACACGCTCTCCCAGGCGGTGGCGAAATCGTTCTACCAGGGCCTGTTTGGCCTGGATAAAGAGATGAAGCTCAAAAACGTGCTGGCGGAGGGGTACACCGTTTCGGATGACGGGCTGGTGTACACCATTAAGCTCAAAACCGGGGTGAAGTTCCAGGACGGCACCGACTTTAATGCAGACGCGGTGAAGGTTAACCTCGATCGCGCCAGCAATCCTGAAAACAGCCTCAAGCGTTATAACCTCTATAAAAACATCGCCAAAACCGAGGTGGTCGACCCGGCGACGGTAAAAATCACCCTGAAAGAGCCGTTCTCAGCGTTTATCAATATTCTGGCGCATCCGGCGACGGCGATGATTTCCCCTGCAGCGCTGAAGAAATACGGCAAGGAGATCGGCTTCCACCCGGTCGGTACCGGTCCGTACGAGCTGGTCACCTGGAATCAGACCGATTTTGTGAAGGTGAAGAAATACCCGGGATACTGGCAGAAAGGGCTGCCGAAGCTGGACACCATCACCTGGCGTCCGGTAGTGGATAACAACACCCGTGCGGCGATGCTGCAAACCGGCGAGGCGCAGTTTGCCTTCCCTGTGCCGTATGAGCAGGCCGCCATTCTGGAGAAAAACAGCAAGCTGGAGCTGGTCGCCAGCCCGTCGATCATGCAGCGCTACATCAGCATGAACGTCACGCAAAAGCCGTTCGATAACCCGAAGGTGCGCGAAGCTATTAACTATGCCATTAACCGTCAGGCGCTGGTGAAGGTCGCTTTTGCGGGCTATGCCACTCCGGCCACCGGCGTGCTGCCGCCGGCTATCGCGTATGCGCAAAGCTATCAGCCGTGGCCGTACGATCCGGCTAAAGCGCGCGAGCTGCTGAAAGAGGCGGGCTATCCGAACGGCTTTAGCACCACGCTGTGGTCGTCGCATAATCACAGTACCGCCCAGAAGGTGCTGCAGTTCACCCAGCAGCAGCTGGCGCAGGTGGGTATCAAGGCGCAGGTGACCGCGATGGATGCCGGACAGCGTGCGGCCGAGGTCGAGGGGAAAGGGCAGAAAGAGAGCGGCGTGCGGATGTTCTACACCGGCTGGTCGGCCTCGACCGGTGAAGCCGACTGGGCGCTCTCGCCGCTGTTTGCCTCGCAGAACTGGCCGCCAACCCTGTTCAATACCGCGTTCTACAGCAACCCGCAGGTGGACAAAGACCTTGCCGATGCGCTGAAAACCACCAAACCGGAGGAGAAAGCACGCCTCTACAAGGACGCGCAGGACATCATCTGGAAAGAGTCGCCGTGGGTGCCGCTGGTGGTGGAAAAACTGGTGTCAGCCCATAACAAAGCGTTGACCGGGTTCTACATCATGCCGGATACGGGCTTTAGCTTTGACGATGCGGATTTAAAATAACGCCCATGCTGAACTATGTTTGTAAACGCCTGCTGGGGCTTATCCCGACACTGCTGATTGTGGCAGTGCTGGTGTTTTTGTTTGTCCATATGCTGCCGGGCGATCCGGCGCGTCTGGTTGCCGGGCCCGAAGCGGATGCAACGGTCATTGAGCTGGTGCGTAAACAGCTGGGTCTTGACCAGCCTCTGTATATGCAGTTTCTGCACTATATTGGCAACGTTCTGCAGGGTGACTTTGGTATCTCGATGGTGTCGCGTCGTCCGGTGTCGGAGGAGATCGCCAGCCGCTTTATGCCCACGTTCTGGTTAACGATAGCCAGCATGAGCTGGGCCGTGGTGTTCGGACTTGGCGCCGGGATTGTGGCGTCCGTCTGGCGTAACCGCTGGCCGGACAAGCTCGGCATGGCGCTGGCGGTGACCGGCATCTCCTTCCCGGCTTTCGCGCTGGGGATGCTGCTGATGCAGGTCTTCTCCGTTGAGCTGGGCTGGCTGCCCACCGTCGGGGCCGATACCTGGAAGCATTACATTCTGCCCTCGATGACGCTGGGGGCTGCCGTGTCGGCGGTGATGGCCCGCTTTACCCGCGCCTCGTTCGTTGACGTGCTGAGCGAAGATTATATTCGCACCGCGCGGGCGAAAGGGGTCAGCGAGAAGTGGGTCATCCTCAAGCACGGGTTCCGCAATGCGATGATCCCGGTCGTGACGATGATGGGGCTTCAGTTTGGCTTCCTGCTGGGCGGCTCTATCGTGGTGGAAAAGGTCTTCAACTGGCCGGGGCTGGGACGTCTGCTGGTCGATTCCGTCGAGATGCGCGACTACCCGGTGATTCAGGCGGAAGTGCTGCTTTTCTCGCTGGAGTTTATTCTTATCAACTTAGTGGTGGACGTGCTTTACGCCGCCATTAACCCGGCCATCAGGTATAAGTAAGATGCGATTGTTGAACTGGCGACGTCAGGCCGTTTTAAACGCCATGCCGGGGCTCAAACCGGACCACATCCGCACCCCGTGGTCTGAATTCTGGCGGCGTTTCCGCCGTCAGCCGGTCGCGATGACGGCGGGGCTGTTCGTGCTGCTGCTGATTGTGGTGGCGATCGTGGCGCCGTGGGTGGCGCCGTTTGATGCGGAAAATTATTTTGACTACGACCGCCTGAACGACGGGCCCTCGATGCTCCACTGGTTCGGCGTGGATTCCCTCGGGCGGGATATCTTTAGCCGGGTACTGGTAGGGGCGCAGATCTCGCTCGCCGCCGGGGTGTTCGCGGTGCTGATCGGCGCGGCCATCGGGATCGTGCTGGGGCTGGTTGCCGGGTATTACGAAGGCTGGTGGGACCGCATCATCATGCGCATCTGCGACGTGCTGTTTGCCTTCCCCGGCATTCTACTGGCGATTGCCGTGGTGGCGATCATGGGCAGCGGCATGGCCAACGTCATCATCGCGGTCGCGGTGTTTTCGATTCCGGCCTTTGCCCGCCTGGTGCGCGGCAACACGCTGGTGTTAAAACAGCAGACCTTTATCGAGTCGGCCCGCAGTATGGGGGCCAGCGATGCGACCATCCTCTTCAGCCATATTCTGCCGGGGACGGTGTCGTCCATCGTGGTCTATTTCACCATGCGTATTGGCGTGTCGATTATCTCGGCGGCCAGCCTGTCGTTTCTGGGGCTAGGGGCACAGCCTCCGACGCCGGAGTGGGGCGCGATGCTGAACGAGGCGAGGGCCGATATGGTGATTGCGCCGCACGTGGCGATTTTCCCGAGCCTGGCGATTTTCCTGACCGTGCTGGCGTTTAACCTGTTAGGTGATGGGCTGCGCGACGCGCTGGATCCGAGGATAAAGGGGTAGTGCAGTGAAATGTGCCGGGTGGCGGCTACGCCTTACCCGGCCTACAAAAGCGGAGTGGGGCGATTAAACCCGGCTACCCCACAGGTCATACTCGTCCGCGTTTTCAACCTTCACGCGAATAATATCACCCGGCTTAACGTTGGTTTCGCCATTCAGGTACACCGCACCGTCGATTTCAGGAGCGTCCGCCATGCTGCGGCCAATCGCGCCTTCTTCGTCCACTTCGTCGATGATAACCATGATCTCGCGGCCCACTTTCTCCTGCAGACGCTCGGCAGAGATCTGCTGCTGCAGCTGCATGAAGCGGTTCCAGCGCTCTTCTTTCACCTCTTCCGGCACCTGGTCCGCCAGCTCGTTGGCGGTTGCGCCTTCCACCGGGCTGTACTTGAAGCAGCCGACACGGTCCAGACGCGCTTCTTTCAGGAAGTCGAGCAGCATCTGGAAGTCTTCTTCGGTTTCACCCGGGAAGCCGACGATAAAGGTGGAGCGCAGGGTCAGGTCCGGGCAGATCTCACGCCACTGCTTGATGCGCGCCAGCTGGCGGTCAACGGAGCCAGGGCGCTTCATCAGCTTCAGGATACGCGGGCTCGCGTGCTGCAGCGGGATGTCCAGGTACGGCAGAATCTTGCCTTCCGCCATCAGCGGGATGACGTCGTCAACGTGCGGGTACGGGTAAACGTAGTGCAGACGCGTCCAGATACCGAGTTTAGACAGCTGCTCGCACAGGCCGACCATGCTGGTTTTCACCGGCTCGCCGTTGTGGAAGCCGGAGCGGTGCTTCACGTCCACGCCATAAGCTGAAGTGTCCTGGGAGATGACCAGCAGCTCCTTCACGCCCGCGTCAGCCAAGCGCTTAGCTTCTGCCAGCACTTCGCCGATTGGACGGCTCACCAGATCGCCACGCATGGACGGGATGATGCAGAAGGTACAGCGATGGTTACAGCCTTCGGAAATCTTCAGGTATGCGTAGTGGCGCGGCGTCAGCTTCACGCCCTGTTCCGGCACCAGGCTCAGGAACGGGTTGTGTTTTGGTTTTGGCACGTAGTGATGAACATGTTGCAGCACCTGCTCGTAGCTGTGTGGGCCGGTGATCTCCAGCACCTTAGGGTGCACTTCGCGGATCTGGTCTTCTTTCGCGCCCAGACAGCCGGTCACGATCACTTTACCGTTTTCGGTCAGCGCTTCACCGATGGCTTCCAGTGACTCCTGGACCGCGCTGTCGATAAACCCGCAGGTGTTAACAATCACCATATCGGCGTTGTCGTAGCTTGGCACCACGTCATAGCCCTCGGTGCGCAGTTCGGTCAGGATGCGTTCTGAATCCACCAGGTTTTTCGGGCAGCCCAGGGAGACGAAGCCGATTTTCGGCTGGTGCGTAACATTGCTCATAGGTTAAAAATTCATCAATTATGGAGTTATCAGGGCGGGATTTTACAGCGTATCGCGGGGGATTTATACACTCTTTGCAAGGCGGATGCGTCGGGCCGAGGTTGTAACATTGTAAATAATGTTAATCAGTTAATAAAAATTGATCCCAGGCATTAAACTGTACAAAAAATGTACTTATCCTGACTATGCACCATGGCTGACAGAGGAGGAAAGAGCATGACCGTTGACAGACTAAAACGCGATCTGCTGAACAAGCTGATCAACGCCCGAATCGACCTGGCCGCGTACCTGCAGTTGAGGAAGGCAAAAGGGTATATGTCAGTCAGCGAAAGCGAACATCTGCGTGATAACCTGTTTGAACTGTGTAATTTCATGCGTGAAAAAGCACCGACCCTGAAGGCGAACGGCGGCGAAAGTGAAGAGATCGCGCTGCGCCGTGCCGCCGAGGTGCTCTCCATTGCAGGGGTGTGTCTGATGAACGGACGCCACGACTGCCCGAACTTTATCGCCGTAAACGCGGAGAAGCTTGAAAACTGCCTGACAACGCTCTCTCTATGCATCATGTGTCTGAACGAGCACAAACAGCTCGAACAACACTGATCCCGGGGGAGGCAACTCCCCCTTCAGCTTAAGCTTTTGTAAAAGTGATAACGCGCCCGGACGCAGTGGCTAATCTTTATGCCATATGCCGATAAAGGAGCGCGTTATGCCTCGATCCTCGCTGATTTCCCTGCCAGCGTTATTTATTTCGTTTTCACTTCTTGCTGCGCCAGAGGCAGTGAAGGTCGAGGTGCTGCAAAACAGACTCGATCACCCCTGGTCCCTGGCGTTCCTGCCGGATAATGACGGGCTGCTGGTGACCCTGAAGGGCGGTCAGCTCAAACGCTGGCAGGCCGGAAAAGGGCTCTCCGATCCGATTGTCGGCGTACCGAAGGTCTGGGCAAACGGTCAGGGAGGATTGCTGGATGTGGTATTGGCGCCGGATTTTGAGAAGTCGCGCCGCGTCTGGCTGAGCTACGCCGAGGCCGGGCATGACGGCAAAGCCGGAACGGCGGTGGGCTATGGCCGCCTGAGCGACGACTATTCCCGCATCGAGGGATTCCAGGTGGCGTTCCGCCAGATGCCGAAACTCTCAACCGGTAACCATTTTGGCGGGCGGCTGGTGTTCGACGGCAAAGGCTCTCTCTTTATTGGACTCGGCGAAAACAATCAGCGTCCGACGGCGCAGGATCTGGATAAATTGCAGGGCAAAGTGGTGCGCCTCACCGAAGACGGGAAAGTCCCGTCGGATAACCCCTTCGTGAATACCCCCGGTGTGCGACCCGAAATCTGGTCTTACGGCATTCGCAACCCGCAGGGGATGGCGATGAACCCCTGGAGCGACACGCTGTGGCTGAACGAGCATGGCCCGCGCGGCGGGGATGAGATCAACATTCCGGAGAAAGGTAAGAACTACGGCTGGCCGCTGGCCACGCACGGCATTAACTACAGCGGCCTGAAAATCCCGGAAGCCAAAGGCGAGCACGTTGAGGGCACCGAGAAGCCGCTGTTCGTCTGGAAAGTCTCACCCGCGGTGAGCGGCATGGCGTTTTACAACAGTGACGTCTTCCCGCAGTGGAAAAACAAGCTGTTTATCGGCGCGCTGAAGGAGAAGGACGTGATCGTGCTGAGCGTGGAGGGAAACAAGGTGACGGAGGACGGGCGCATTCTGGGCGACCGGGACCAGCGTATTCGCGACGTGCGGGTGGGGCCGGATGGGTACCTGTATGTCCTGACCGACGAGACGGACGGGCAACTGTTGAAAGTCAGCCCGTCCGGCGCGTAATCAGGTGACCGGGATCATCACGACGTTACGATACGCAGGGCGATCGCTCAGCTGTTTAAGCCAGCGCTCAAGGTGAGGGCGTGGCGTCCACTTCAGACCCATATTGGTCAGGTTCCAGACGAAGGGTGCCACGGCGATATCGCCTGTGCCGAACGCCTCGCCGGAGAACCAGGCGTGCTTCGCCAGCTCGTCATCCATCATCGCAAACAGATTTTCGCAGGCATCCTGCGCGGCGTGAATCGCGGGATAGTCGCGTTCAGCTTCCGGCGTGCGGATAAGCCCCATCAGGATCACGCGGTGGGTTGGGGACAGCGTCTGGTTTGCCCAGTCCATCCACTTTTCGCCCTGGGCGCGCCGGGCCGGGTTTTCAACCCACAGGCGTCCCTGACCGTACTGGGCGGCGAGGTAACGGACAATGGTGTTGGACTCCCAAAGCGTCGCGTCTGTTTCATCATCGCGTAGCAGCGGCACCAGGCCGTTCGGGTTCATGGCCAGATAGTCGGCCTCCTTGTTCACGCCGAACGCCATGCCAGCCATGATTTGATTGAACGGTAAATCCAGCTCTTCCAGCGTCCAGAGCACTTTCTTAACGTTGGTCGAATTATTCCTGCCCCACAGCGTAATCATATTTACTCCCGATGAGATGTGAATCCGAGTCAGCCTTTCGCCATGGTGAGATAAACCTAACAATTACGCAACAGAAGACAAAAAAATCGTCTTAATCAAAGCGTATCTGAATGTTATTGCATAAACTTTAATAACTTTACCCTCGTTGGGTTTCTTTAACGGTTTTAGTGCGCTATTACTCATCGCTTCTTGCGACACGGTGATGTGACGTAATTTTTGAATGGACACTCGGGTGGCATTTATGACGCGTAAAATGACTTCTCTGCGCAGCCTGGCGGCAGGCTCTGCGCTTCTTTTCCTGTTTGCACCAACGCTCTACGCAGCTGAACAGGCTGCGCCCGAAGCGCCGCCAGTGGATGCGCGCGCCTGGATCCTGATGGACTACGCCAGCGGTAAAGTGCTGGCGGAAGGGAATGCGGATGAGAAACTCGATCCGGCAAGCCTGACCAAAATCATGACCAGCTATGTGGTGGGCCAGGCGCTGAAAGCGGGCAAGATCAAGCTGGACGATATGGTGACCATCGGGAAGGACGCGTGGGCGACCGGCAACCCGGCGCTGCGGGGTTCTTCCGTGATGTTCCTGAAGCCAGGCGATCAGGTTTCCGTTTCCGATCTGAATAAAGGGGTGATTATTCAGTCGGGAAATGATGCGTGCATCGCGCTGGCCGATTACGTTGCCGGCAGCCAGGATTCTTTCATTGGTTTGATGAATGGCTACGCGCAAAAGCTGGGCCTGACCAATACAACCTTTAAAACCGTTCACGGTCTGGATGCGCCGGGCCAGTTCAGCACCGCACGCGACATGGCGCTGCTGGGGAAAGCGCTGATCCACGATGTGCCGGATGAATACGCCATCCACAAAGAGAAAGAGTTTACCTTCAACAAAATTCGCCAGCCGAACCGCAACCGCCTGCTGTGGAGCAGCAACGTCAATGTGGACGGGATGAAAACCGGCACCACGGCGGGGGCAGGCTACAACCTGGTGGCTTCCGCGACGCAGGGCGACATGCGCCTGATTTCGGTGGTGCTGGGCACCAAAACCGACCGTATTCGCTTTAATGAATCCGAAAAACTGCTGACCTGGGGCTTCCGCTTCTATGAAACCGTGACGCCGATTAAGCCGGATGCCACGTTCGTCAGCCAGCGCGTCTGGTTTGGTGACAAGAGCGAAGTGAACCTGGGCGCGGGTGAGGCGGGCTCGGTGACCATTCCACGCGGCCAGCTGAAAAACCTGAAGGCCAGCTACACCCTGACTGACCCACAGCTTACGGCTCCGCTGAAAAAGGGCCAGGTGGTCGGGACGATTGATTTCCAGCTTAACGGTAAATCGATTGAACAGCGTCCGCTGATTGTGATGGAAGCGGTGGAAGAGGGCGGCTTCTTCAGCCGGATGTGGGATTTCGTGATGATGAAATTCCACGGGTGGTTTGGCAGCTGGTTTAGCTAAGTTTTTTGCCGGGTGGCGCTGCGCTTATCCGGCCTACGTTCGAGCCGTTGTAGGCCGGGTAAGGCGAAGCCGCCACCCGGCATAACCTCAATACATCAACTTCACCTGCTGCGCCTTCGCGTGGGTCACAATCTCGTCGTCCGGGCGGCAATCGCTGACAATGGCATCGAACTGCGCCAGCTCGCCCATTCTTGCCGAACGTACCTTACCAAACTTGCTGTGATCGACCACCAGCACATGATACTGCGCGGCGCTTAACGCCCAGTGCTTTACCGGCAGCTCTTCCAGATTAAAGCAGGTTGCGCCCTGGCGCACATTAACGCCGGCGGCGGAATAAAACGCGATATCCGGGCAGAGATTACTGAGCGTGTCCTGCAGGTTGAGCGGCTTAAAGATCGCGTTGCTGGCGTGAAACTCACCGCCGCAGAGGATCACCCGGCACTCGGGTTTCTCCTGAAGCGCCAGAAAGGTGTTCAGGGAGTAGCACACGGCAGTGAAAGGGATGCTGCTGTCGATGGCTTCGATAATCCACGGCGTGGTGGTACCGCAGTCAAAAAACAGCGTCTGGTGCGGCTGTACCAGTGAGGCCGCAAGCCGCGCGGCTTTGCGTTTCTCCTCCACCAGGCGTGTCTTCTGGTCGCTGATCAGATAATGGCTGGCGCTGCGTGGCTCAAGCACAATATATCCGCCCAGCAGCACGACGGGCGCGCTCTCGCTGTTCAGATCCCGACGAATGGTCATCTCTGAGACGCCGAGGAGGTTGGCGGCTTCCTTAAGATGCAGCTTATCGCTGCGCTTCAGCGCCTGAAGCAGCTGAGCAATGCGGTCATCGCGACGTGTTTCCATAGTTCCTCGGGATAAAAAAGTGAACCCCCGCAGGGCGGGGGTTCAAGTGTAACCTGTCAGGTCGGGGTTAGTCACGTATCCAGCCTTTGCGGATCGGGATAGCGAAAATGGCGCGATAGAGGGTAGAGAGCCCGCTATAGAGCGCCTCACCAATGAGGCTCCACAGGATAGCCGCGCTCACGCAGCCAATCAGCCCCACCAGGAAGCCGCCCACCATATCCAGCGGCCAGTGGACGCCCAGATAAACGCGAGACCAGGCGATGGCTACTGCGACCACCATCAGAACCGCACCTGACCACAGGCGATGCCAGAACAGGAAGGCCAGCGCAAAGGTGAAGATCACCGTCCCGTGATCGCTCGGGAAAGAGTCATCCGGCGCATGGTGCAGGAAGGTATAGCCCACGTGGGCAACAAAAGGGCGGGCGTGCGGGAACACATGACCCAGTACGAAGCTCACCAGAACGCTCACGCCCAGCGCCATCGCCACTTTGATCACCAGCTGGCGCTGCGCTTTCACCTGGCTACGAGGTCCCCACAGCCAGAGGATGGCGGCCAGCGCGGGCACGATGCTGATCAGATCTTTTGCCAGAAAGGTGGCAAAGTCGATCATCCACTCGGGCGAGGCCGGGGTGGCATTGATCAGATAGAACAGCTGATAATTCAGATTCTCTAGCATAGCGTTATCACTCTTTAGCAAACCGGGTGGAAACAAGGCCGTAGACCACCACCTGAGAAAACCAGACCCACCACCCAGCCCACAGGTTGTGAGAGAAAAAATGTGCCCCGCGCATGATCTGGCCATAACCCATCACCAGACCTAACACCACGCCCAGCGCAACGAAGCTCCAGGCGAGACGCGGACGCTCGCGCCAGAAGGCAAAAAACAGCCCCATCACCATAAAGCCGCTGGAGGCATGACCGCCGGGGAAACAGCGCCCCGGACCGCTGTCTGCAGGGGCGGCGCTAAAAAGGGGATAAGAGACAGCCTTACCGCCATATTCCACCAGGTCCCACGGGCAGCTGTGATGGCTCATGCTTTTCAGCAGGCCCACCACCAGCGCGCCAACGCCCATCAGCAGCGCTGCCGTCACCAGCCTTGTGTTACGCTTGTAAGCGCCGTAAAACAGCGCCACGGCGCCTAAGGCGATGGCGATGTACTTCGCCAGACGATGGTTGAGCAGATCCAGCAGGTGGTCTTTCTGCAGCGGGAAGCTCTGCGTCGCCGCGTCATACCAGAAGCCGGTTACCCATCTGTCGAGCGCTTCATTGCGCGATAGCCACGTAAACACCACGGCAAGGGCTATCAGTATGAAAAGCTGATAACCATAAAAGCGGGCCGGTAAGCGGTAAAGGCGTTTTGTCTTATTTGTCTGTAACTTAGACAATTCTGAACGACTGGAGGTGAGTGCCATAATTTGGGGTCGTTGACGAGTAATGGGGCTATCATAAATCTGTCAAATTAAGGAAACCTTAAACGAAGACGATATGTGCTTTATTTCTGTTTATCCTCGATAAATCACTATCTCGGGCTGCGGCATTTCATTACACTCGTCGCGATTTTGTCATTATAAAGAGATTGCATGTTAAACCGTTCTTCTTCAGGTTCACGTCTGGGTCGTCAGGCGTTGCTTTTCCCTCTGTGTCTGGTGCTCTACGAATTTTCTACCTATATCGGTAACGATATGATCCAGCCCGGGATGCTGGCCGTGGTGGCGCAGTACAACGCCGGAATCGAGTGGGTACCGACCTCCATGACCGCCTATCTGGCCGGCGGCATGTTTTTGCAGTGGCTGTTAGGCCCGCTGTCGGATCGTATTGGCCGTCGTCCGGTGATGCTGACGGGCGTGGTGTGGTTTATCGTCACCTGCCTTGCCACGCTGCTGGCGCAAAACATTGAACAATTTACCCTGCTGCGTTTCCTGCAGGGGGTGAGCCTGTGCTTTATCGGCGCCGTGGGGTATGCCGCCATTCAGGAGTCGTTTGAAGAGGCGGTGTGTATCAAAATTACCGCGCTGATGGCGAACGTGGCGCTGATCGCTCCCTTGCTCGGGCCGCTGGTAGGCGCCGCATGGGTGCATGTTGCGCCGTGGGAAGGGATGTTTGTGCTCTTTGCGGTTCTCGCTGCCATCGCGTTCTTTGGTCTGCACCGGGCAATGCCGGAAACCGCCACCCGCATAGGCGAGAAACTCTCGCTGAAAGAGCTGGGGCGGGATTACAAAGAAGTGCTGAAGAATGGCCGCTTTGTGGCGGGCGCGCTGGCGACCGGGTTCGTTAGCCTGCCGCTGCTGGCGTGGATTGCCCAGTCACCGGTCATTATCATCAGCGGTGAAAAGCTGAGCAGCTACGAGTACGGCCTGTTGCAGGTGCCGATCTTTGGCGCGCTGATTATCGGCAACCTGGTGCTGGCACGTCTGACGTCACGACGCACCGTGCGTTCACTGATTATCATGGGCGGCTGGCCGATTGCCGCAGGGCTGATTCTGGCGGCGGTGGCGACCGTCGCGTCATCACATGCTTACTTATGGATGACGGCAGGACTCAGCATTTACGCCTTCGGGATTGGCGTGGCGAACGCCGGGCTGGTGCGCCTGACGCTGTTTGCCAGCGAGATGAGTAAAGGCACGGTCTCCGCGGCGATGGGGATGCTGCAGATGCTGATTTTTACCGTCGGTATCGAGGTGAGCAAGCATGCCTACGCGATGGGCGGTAACGGGCTGTTCAGTCTGTTTAACCTCGCCAACGGTGTGTTGTGGGTTGGCCTGATGGTGGTGTTCCTGAAAGACAAGCGCGTCGGAAACGCCCTGCAACCTTAATCTGTCTATTCCCTCTCTCTCTGGGGGCTCAGTAATTTATTTACCTGAAGCGACGAATGTTGTTTCAGGAAAATGAATGACTTACAGCGACGCCCTGGTCCGGCTGTAAATCGCCGAAGCGTTTCCGTAAGGCCGGGGCGAGGCGCAGGGATGCGCCGAGAGGGCGTGGCCTGCAGGGATGCAGGCTCATGCCCGACCCGATAGCCTGAAGGAATAAGCTGAGGGTACCGCGAAGCGGCGATTTACCGCCGGGAGCCCGGGTCGCCAGGGGGGTGGCGACTGAGCCACCCTGGCACGTTCACAGGTGTTGTCGTGACAGAGTATCAAGGAACGTAAAGTGAACGGAATGACCACCACAGCCGTATGTTCCCCCTCACCCCAGCCCTCTCCCTCGAGGGAGAGGGCACCAGACCGCACGGTGTTAATTAAACGGTGCCTCCCCATCCAGCACCTTATCAATCACATCCAGCACGCCTTCATCGTTATTATGCGGAGCTTCAAATCGCGCCGCCGCTTTAATATGCGGTCTGGCATTCGCCATCGCAAAGCTGAACCCTGACTGGCGCAGCATCTCCACGTCGTTGCCGCTGTCGCCGAAGGCCACCACGTCGCTGTTCTCTATCCCCCAGCGCTGTTGCAGGATCCGCAGGCCGTTGGCTTTATGCACGCCGGGGATAATCAGGTCGATACTGCCGTGACCGGTGGTGACGGGCACCATGATGTCGCTGAGTTTTTCATGCAGCAGCGCCTGAATACGCGGAATTTCATCATCAGACACGTTAAGCCCGAACTTGAAGAAAATATCGTTCAGGTTGTCGAAATCGCTGACCATTTCCAGACGGTGATAGTACTTTGCCGCGATGGCCTTAAAGCCCTCGTCATAGCACTTGAGCGTGTAGGCGCTGCTCTTCCCGCAGGCGATGATCTCGATGCCCGGCACGTCGTTTAACACGTTCGCGACGGTCTCGAAATGGGCTTTCGACAGTTCACCGTTGAAGACGTCTTCACCCTCACTCACGACCCAGCCGCCGTTTTCGGCGACGAATGAAATTTCATGCGCAATCTCCGGGAAAAAGGAGATCAGCTGGTAGTACTGGTTACCACTGGCGACCACGAAGCGAATGCCTTGCGCCTTCATGCGCGCGAACTGCGCCAGAAAGCGCGGGCGATTGTAGGTCTTGGCATCACTCAGGAATGTGCCATCCATGTCGACGGCGATCAGTTTAACGCTCATATCCCTTCTCCAGTGTCGTGTGTTTCGTTTCCGGCTTTGCCACCGCGCGCGCCACCAGCGCCGCGACGATCACCAACCCTAATACCACCAGCATGGCGCTGCGCAGCCCGTAGTGCTCCCCGAGGAAGCCGAGCAGCGGCGGCCCGACCAGGAAGGCGAGATAGCCGGTTGTCGCCACCACGCTGACGCGCGTCGGGGCGTCCGGGCCGGTGTCGCTGGCGGCGGAGATGGTCAGCGGGAAGCCGAGGGACGCGCCCAGCCCCCAGAGGATCACCGAGACGCCGGCAATCCAGTCCACATCCACAAAGATAATCATCGCGATACCCAGCCCGCCGAGCAGGGCGCTGGCGCGTACCACCGCCACGCGGCTGTAGCGGTCGATAAACCAGCCGCCGGTGAAGCGCCCGACGGTCATCCCCAGCGTAAACCCGGCGTAGATCAGCGAGCCGGAGGTCGGGCTAAAGCCGTGACCGTCCACCATCAGCAGCGGCAGCCAGTCGTTGGCGGACCCTTCCGCGAACGCCATCGCCAGCACCACCACGCCAATCAGCATCAGCTGATAATCACGGTAGAAGGGCAGTCCTTTTTCAGCCGAATGTTGTTCATCTGAGGCGTTCTTGCCGGTGCCGTCCGGGATCGCCCGGATGCCGGTCAGAATCGGAATAATGCACACCAGCGCCGCCAGCAGGATATGCAGATTCGCGGTCATGCCGAAGGCCGTCAGCGCCATCCCCACGCCCGCACCGGCCAGCGTGCCGAGGCTGTAAAAGCCGTGCATCATCGGCAGCACGGTTTTGTTCATCTCGCGCTCGACCGCCGCCCCTTCAACGTTTATCGCCACTTCCGCCGAGCCGAAGCTGCCGCCAAACACCGTCAACCCCAGCGCAAACAGCACCGGTGAGGCAAACCACAGCGCCACGCTCAGCACCATCATCCCGAACACCGCGAAGCACATGGTGGTGCGGATCACCGCCCGCGTACCGAAGCGCTTCACCAGCCATGCGGAGCAGAGAATGCCGCTCATGGAGCCTATCGACAGGCCGAACAGCACGATGCCCATTTCCGCGGTAGAAACGGACAAAATGTCGCGAATGGCGGGGGTGCGCGTGGCCCAGGAGGCCATCAGCAGACCGGGAATAAAGAAGAACATAAACAGCGCCCACATGCGGAGCTGCAGGGCTTTGCGGGGAGAGGTCAGCGTCATTGGGGTAGCACCAGAAGTACAACAATAGCGACAACACTAGCAAGTTTGTGTACATTTGTACACAAACACAGGTGAGGAATTGATGAGCAGACCACCCAACGATCCGCATCGCCGGGAGAAAATCCTGCAGGCGACGCTCGACACCATTGCTGAACACGGTATTCACGCCGTCACACACCGTAAAATCGCCACCTGCGCGGGCGTGCCGCTGGGGTCGATGACCTACTATTTCGACGGTATGGAGCCGCTGCTGGAGGAGGCCTTCACGAGGTTTACCCGCCAGATGTCGCAGCAGTACCGGGATTTCTTTGCGGGCGTCACCGGGCCGGAAATGGCATGCGAATCCATCACTACCCTGATCCACAGCTCACAGGTGACCACGCCGCACAACATGGCGCTGATGTATCAGCTTTACGCTTTTATGCACCGCAGCGCGGCGCTCAAAACGGTTATGCAGGACTGGATGAAGATGAGCCAGACCACGCTGGAGCAGTGGTTCGACCCGGTTACCACCCGCGCGCTGGATGCCTTTATCGAAGGGATGACGCTGCACTACGTCACTGACCGGACGCCCTTAACCCGCCAAGAGATCCGGGCCATGGTGGGCAGGATTGCGGGCGAGAGCTAGGTTGCACCGGCGGTCATATTGACTGTGGTTCCCGTGATGGCGCTGGCCGCATCTGAAGCCAGAAACGCAATCGTGTCTGCTACCTGCGCTAGCGTCGGCAGGCGATGCGTCAGGGTGCTTTGCGCGGCGCCGCCGAGAAACTGCTCAACCGTTATCCCCATCGCCTGCGCCTTGGCGGCGAAAATGGCGCCCACATACGAACCCGCCTGCACCGCGTCGGCTATTGCGTGCGAGCGCAGACACAGCACACGAATATTTTGAGTCCCCAGCTCAGCCGCAAGCGCCCGGGTAAAGGCTTCCGTTCCCGCGCAGCCGACGATATGTCCGAGGTGGCCCGCCATCGTCATGTTTGCGGCGGGGGCGACGACGGTAATTATGGTCCCGCCATGCTCGCCGCCCATGCGGGATGACACGGCTTTCGCAATGTTAAAGTACGCGGCCAGGAAAGGGTCGAAGCCCTGACGGAATTCGCCGAGCGTTAATGCCTCAAGACGTTTGCCCTGATCGTGCATAAAGCCCGTGGCGTTGACGACGATATCAATGCGGGCAAGGTCGGGGAGCAGCGAGGACTCCTCGAGCGCATCGAAAACAAACGTGCTGGCAGAACCGCCCGCGGCGCGAATGCTGCTGGCGGCCTGCTCCAGCCTGGCGTGGGTGCGTGCGGCGAGATACACCTCCGCGCCTTCACGTGCCAGAGCGTGTGCGGCAGCGCTGCCGATGGTGCCGCTGCCGCCGAAGATGACGGCGGTTTTGTTTTTAAGACCCATGCCTGCATACCCTCATCAGACTTAACCCTCAACAGTATGTGCCGGGTTCCGGCGGATGCAACTCAGCCGTTGGGCGGGGTATGCGGTTGGCAGATCTTACCGTGCCATTATCAATGGGTTACTTGGGCGAGATTTTTTTCCCGCTGGCGTCTACGACGGCTTCGCCATCCTCTTTTGTAAATGCCCCTTTCTGCGCATCCGGCAGAATATCTAGGACGACTTCAGACGGGCGGCACAGGCGGGTGCCCAGCGGTGTGACCACGATCGGACGGTTAATCAGAATCGGGTATTGCAACATAAACTCGATTAGCTGGTCGTCGGTGAAGCTATCTTCGGCAAGGCCGAGCTGTTCATAGGGCTCCACGTTTTTACGCAGCAGGTCCCGCACCGAAATGCCCATATCGGCAATCAGGGTGGTCAGCGTATCGCGCGACGGCGGGGTTTCCAGATAGAGGATAATCTCTGGCTCCGTGCCGCTGTTGCGGATCATCTCCAGCGTGTTGCGCGAGGTGCCGCAGGCGGGGTTGTGGTAAATGGTGATGTGGCTCATATCAGTGACTCATTACAGTGTGAAGGAGAGACGTAGCGCCAGCGCGGCGAGCGTCACAAACAGGACCGGCAGCGTCATGATGATGCCCGTCCGGAAATAGTAACCCCAGGTGATCGTCATGTTTTTCTGCGCCAGCACGTGGAGCCAGAGCAGGGTGGCGAGGCTACGAGTGTGCGCTTATGGTGGATTTATGGTATCAAGTGATAGAGAGTATTCATATTGTTGGTAATCGATGATAAAACACATTTTCCGTTTGGAGAGGGATTGGTATGGTGATGTTAGTTGATGACTGTCCAAGATGTGGGTCACGAAAAATTGCTTTTGATGTAAATGGGCTTAATTGCTCAGGATTTTATACTAGCTTAGGTGGTGATAAAACATACGAGTACGAAGTGTATTGCGTTTGTCGCGAATGTCACAAAACGACTATGTTTCTTTGCAGACCCTTGGAAAAAAATAAAACGTTAGATGGTTACAACTGGGGGAATGGGATTTTTGGTTTAAAAGATGTTGCCAATGTAGTCAGGCCTATTTCTCCAGCAGATTTAGCCGTAAATCAGCCACCTGAGTCATTGCCTGAACATATAAATAACGTATATGAAGAAGGCGCAAAATGTTTGTCGATTGGGTGCTTTAATGCAGCAGCAACTATGTTCAGGCTTTGCCTTGATTATGCAACGAAAGGACTTGTCCCAGATGGTGAAAAGGGTCCTGCACAGAAAGTAAAGAGAAGCTTGGGGCTAAGAATGGAGTGGTTATTTGATAACCATATTCTACCTGAGGCATTAAGAGAACTAGCTGAGTGTGTCAAAGATGATGGTAATGATGGTGCTCATGAAGGGATCTTAGACAGAGCAGCTGCTGAGGACTTGGAGGATTTTACCTATCTTTTCCTTGAGCGGCTTTACACTGAGCCTCAGCGTCTTATTAATGCAAGAGTAAGGCGAGAGGAAAGAAGAATCAAAGAATTGTAATTTTATTCGGTATCAAGGCATAGAGGGGAAAAGTTTTATAAATGCTTGACCCCGCTAAATGATAGGTAGCTACAGTTGCATTAATTTATTATGAACAAAACTCGGCTGGTCTGAACCACAATAGTAAAACCGTCGATGTTACAAGATATAGTGTCCATCATCAGTGGTGGCAGATGTTATCACAGCTCTCTTTTTGATATTCAAATATCATTTTTCGCACATCTCTGATAAAGGTGTGATTTAAGTCCCTTTTTTACATTAGCCAAATATCAACACATTCTGTGGGGTTTATTAATCATTCGCAGTCTTTTATTGTCGGGTGGTTATCGTTCATGTATTCAATATTTGGTACCGTATCGGTCTTGTACAGGCTGAAATCTGCGTAACTGCCTTAGATGTAAACTCCCGGCGGGACATTGTGGCGGACTTTTTCATTAGAGCGAAAAGAATGGCATAAAGGTATTTAAGTCGATCGTAAATGTTCTGATTCAGGTCTGAATACATTAAGAGAACGTAGGAGAAAGATGTTATTTTGTGGGGCTCATGCGGCTGCATGGTCCTGCTGCACAGCATAAACCAGTTGGTATCCAGACCTGTTACCTCGTGCAAAAATAGTTAGCTCGAATCTAGTTTATGTTAAGTATTGATAGCTTTTTTCTCTTTCTATTTTATTAAATGTTGTGATTTTTTTATTTATATATAAATCAATGAATATGGCTGAGCCTAACATTAAAATAAATAGTGACGTCAAATAAGCTATAGGAATTAAGATCATCAAACCGAGTGCGTTTTTATTGACAGATTTATTTAATTCATCTTTCTTTTTTGGTTCTAGCATGTAGCTGCAGATGAAATCTTTAGTGGCTGGTTTTATAGAATTAATTTTAGATAAAGTCTTTACATCAAGGCATGTATCTGGGGATATATTCCACTGCGGCTTACTTGGTTTATTCTTGGCTTCATTCACTCTTATCCAAAACGAATCATGTGTCTCTTTATGCTTGTAATCAATCCACTGTATTGGCCCTTGATAAAGAATATTTGTGAATTGATATAAACCGACAGTAGATATGGCTATAACTACAATGCCAAATATGTTGAGGAAAATTTTGTTGTGCTTGGTATGGGACTTAGTGCTTTGTTTGTACTTACACAAGCTAAGTCTGATTAAGGGTTTTGCTATGCCGATTTTGGATACTAAAAAATCTTCTTCAGGATGAGTTTTATTTAACCATAACCAAAAAGAGGAAACCCCACCCGCAAGCCATTTAAATATTAAACCTCCAATTGCAGTGGCTAAGAAAGCATTTATTTTATCGAATTCCATTTAGATATCCCTCTCAATTAACTATAGGTGGATGTAAGTAGTAGAGAACAAACAATAACACATTGTTTTTTTTCAAACATAAATTCACTGACAATCTGGAACCAAGAACACGCAATACAGAGAAATGTGCGCCTTATCACCAAACTGTTCTGCACCAATACCCGCTTTATTCAGTTAGGTCGCACAAACACGCAGTAACTTTCAGGTTTACAGTGCAGCTAAAGAAGGATACAACCAGCGCAATAATACTAAGTGGGGACATACGCTTGTGATGTCGTCGGCAAAAAAGCGTTGTGCCACTTTTTCAGCTTACTGATTCTCATCTACTTGCGTCGGTGTTATTAATCTTCTTCGGAAACCTCTTTCATCAGCAATCTCCATCAATCTTGCCTCCGCAGCAGCCTGACTACGCATTCCGGAAAGCGTCATTTTAAAGCCATGTTCATTTCCCTGAATGTTTAGTGGTAAGGAAAGTGATGCAATCAGCATATCCTCAAGTTCCCAGGGCGCTTCGACAGGATGCCAGTGAACTTTGGCATTCTTTTCCATCCAAGCGTCAAGCCACTGCTCGCCAGGGTGAGTAAATGTCATTCTGGATCCTGAACCCACGCGCCGCAGGGGAAAGCCACTTAAACCACTCAATAACACACCCAGCGTGCGCCTGAGTGTTGATCCAGCCGCATTGCCGCTGTAATGCGTTTTGATGCGTTTCCTTAAGTTCGAGCGGCTGTTAGGTTTCCCCCTCTGGTCGGGTGAAATACCAACGTATAGCAGCGTGTAGCCGTCTGAGGTGATGCAGCCCTCTGTCGGCACACCTGGAGGGATCTCCTTAAACCACCAGAAGTAGACGCCATTTACTGGCGGAACTGGCGATGGTTTGCTCATTACTTCTGTTCTGCTGTAGGTTTTCTCGGGATAAAAATCGAACATGCGGCTTTCCTTGCTGACGTTTTTCCTGATTTTATTCTTTTGCTGTCAGGGAGCGATAGTTTTATGAAGCCTGGAAGGAGAAAGTAATGGGATAGATTTTTTTCCGGAGCTGACGCCCAACGTCAGAAAGCGTGGCTGTAAGCGATTGATTCTGTGAGTGAGTGGATTTCAGACAACAAAAAACCCATCAACCTTGAACCAAAACGGCGGGGTTGATGGGCTCCACAAATTGGGGACATCAAAGAAAAGCAGTGGCACTAGTTATGACTGCCCCCTGATAAAAAAGTTCTGCGCGTAACAAAAATATTTTCCGCCACGCGCATTCTTAGGAGTTATCCGAGTCCCGGCCAGATGATGATGATCAGCGTACCCGCCAGCGTCAGCAGCACGTTAGCGATAGCGTACGTGCCCGCATAGCCCAGCGCCGGGATGTTGCTGCGCGCGGTATCGCTGATGATTTCCATGGCAGGTGCACAGGTACGCGCCCCCATCATTGCCCCGAAGAGCAGGGCGCGGTTCATGCGCAGCACGTAGGCACCGAACAGGAAGCAGATGACCACCGGTACCAGGCTGACGATAAGTCCGGAAACCAACATCTGCCAGCCGACGGCGCCAAGGCTGTGACCAATCCCGCTGCCCGCGCTTAAGCCCACGCCCGCCATAAAGACCATCAGACCGAACTCTTTCACCATGTTCAGTGCGCCCTGCGGGATGTAGCCGAAGGTCGGGTGGTTCGCTCGCAGGAAGCCCAGCATGATCCCGGCGAACAGCAGCCCGGCGGCGTTACCGATGCCGAAACTGAAGTTGCTGAACTGGAAGGTGATCATCCCGATCATCAGGCCAACGATAAAGAAGGCGCAGAAGGCCAGCAGGTCGGTGACCTGGCTGTGAATGGAGATAAAGCCGATGCGGTCGGCCACGGTTTTCACGCGGCGGGCGTCGCCGCTGACCTGCAGCACGTCGCCTTTGTTGAGCACCACGTTGTCGTCGATAGGCATCTCAATCTGGCTGCGGATCACGCGGTTGAGGAAGCAGCCGTGGTCGGTCAACTTCAGCTGCGCCAGGCGGCGGCCAACGGCGTTATGGTTTTTCACCACGATCTCTTCGGTGACGATGCGCATGTCGAGCAGGTCGCGGTCGAACACCTCTTTGCCGTTACGGAAGCTCGGGTCGAGACGGGCGTGGGCGTCCGGGTAACCTACCAGCGCGATGTCATCGCCCATCTGCAGCACCGCGTCGCCGTCCGGGTTCGCCAGAATGCCGTTGCGTCGGATACGTTCGATGTAGCAACCCGTCTGGCGGTAAATCCCCAGCTCACGCAGATTTTTGCCGTCAGCCCAGGCAACCAGCTCTGGCCCGACGCGATAGGCGCGGATCACCGGGAGATAGACTTTACGTTTGGAGTCGGTATCGAGACCGCGCTCGCGGGCGATTTGCTGGGCGCTGGTCTGCAGATCCTGATGCTGCAGTTTTGGCAGGTAGCGTGCGCCGACAATCAGGCTCACCAGACCAATCAGATAAGTCAGGGCATAGCCCAGGCTCAGGTGGTCGAGTGCGGTAGAAAGCTGCGCGCCGGCCATGCCGGAATGGCGCAGGGTATCACCGGCGCCCACGAGCACAGGGGTGGACGTCATGGAGCCTGCCAGCATACCGGCCGTTAACCCGATATCCCAGCCAAACAGTTTACCCAGCCCTAACGCGATCAGCAGCGCGCTGCCGACCATTACCAGCGCCAGCATCAGATAATTTTTGCCGTCGCGGAAGAAAATTGAAAAAAAGTTCGGTCCTGCTTCCACGCCAACACAAAAAATAAACAGCATAAAACCTAAGTTGAGCGCGTCCGTGTTAATGCTGAAGTGCTGCTGGCCTAATAATAAGGAGACGACTAAAACGCCAATGGAATTACCAAGTTGAACTGAACCCAGGCGCAATTTACCCAGGCAAAGGCCCAGCGCCAGTACCACAAATAATAACAGGATGTAATTCCCATTTAACAAGTCTGCGACGTTTATATTCACGGAGGCTAACTTCTTGTTTACCAGTAAGTTGTTGAATGAAAGGACTTTTTGGGCTACTGTTTTCTGGGTCAGGGAAAGGCGTTAACGCTCCCTGTTTCCTGCTTTATTCCCTAAAACATTAGCTGGCGTGTAGTTTAATCGTATTAGCTACTGACAGCTACTGATTATCGCATCACCCTGTGCGTACTTTGGCAAGGATTGCCGCATTGCTTTATCTGACTGGGCGTCTACCCGACGAAAGTGTATTTGATAGAGATAAGTCAGGAGGATAGTTTGAACATTAAACGAAACTGGGCGGGGGTGATCAGCTGCTTTTTGCTGTTCACGGTCGTATGCATGTCGCTTGCTTTTAACGTGAAAGGGGCATTCAGGGCATCGGGTCATCCGGAGCTGGGGCTGCTCTTTTTTACGCTGCCGGGGGCTGCTGCCAGTTTTCTCTCCCGTAAAGGGGAGGTGGTGAAGCCGCTGTTGGGTGCCATGCTGGCCGCGCCGCTCTGTTTGCTGCTGATGCGCTTGCTCTATATCTCAACGCGGAGTTTCTGGCAGGAGCTGGCATGGTTGATGAGCGCCGTATTCTGGTGCGCTCTTGGCGCGCTCTGCTACTTATTTGTGCGCAGTCTGCTTCATAACCGGCGGCACCACAAATAAAAACGCCCTCTCGGTGAGGGCGTCTTCACATTACTGGGCGGCAAACAGGCCCAAATGCTCTTTGGCGTAGGCTTCAAAGTCCGTGCAGCCGCCGATGTGTTTCTGATCGAGGAAGATCTGCGGTACGGTTTCAACCGGCTTGCCGACGGTTTTTTCGAGATCCGCCTTCGTGATGCCTTCCGCGTGGATATCCACGTAGCGGAAGTTGAAGTCATCGCGCTCTTCGGTCAGTTTCTCAGCCAGCTCTTTCGCGCGTACACAGTATGGGCACCCTGGACGACCAAAAATTACTGCAAACATTTCTCTCTCCTCAAAAAACAAGCCTGACGGCGAATAAGACATATAGTGCCCGATAACCTGCCGCCATTAAAGAAGGTTTCGCCTGTCGCTTTGATACAGTGAGGCTATGTTTCGCCAATTACATCGCGCAAATCATTGCCTATACTGGCTGGCATAAGGTTTAAGCACGACAAAGAGAGAGAAGATGACACCCACAATTGACCTGCTCCGTTCCCACCGTTCCATTCGCCACTTCACCGATGAGCCGATTACCGAGGCGCAGCGTACCGCGATTATTGACAGCGCCAGGGCGACCTCAAGCTCCAGCTTCCTGCAGTGCAGCTCCATTATCCGCATCACCGACCCGGCCATGCGCGAGCAGCTGGTGACGCTGACCGGCGGGCAGAAGCATGTGGCCCAGGCGGCGGAGTTCTGGGTGTTCTGCGCCGACTTCAACCGTCATCTGCAGATCTGCCCTGAGGCCGAGCTCGGGCTGGCCGAACAGCTACTGCTGGGGGTAGTGGATACTGCGCTGATGGCGCAAAACGCCTTCACGGCGGCGGAGTCGCTGGGGTTAGGCGGCGTTTACATCGGCGGTCTGCGTAACAACATCGAAAGCGTGACCGAGCTGCTGAAGCTGCCAAAACACGTGCTGCCGCTGTTTGGCCTGTGCCTCGGCTGGCCGGCGGATAACCCGGATCTGAAGCCGCGCATTCCTGCGGCGATGCTGGTGCATGAAAACCACTACCAGCCGGTCGATCAGGACGTCCTGAATCAATATGATGAAGAGCTGGCGAACTACTACCTGACGCGCGGCAGCAATAACCGTCGCGATACCTGGACTGACCATATTCGTCGCACCATCATTAAAGAAAATCGCCCGTTTATTCTTGATTATCTGCACAAACAGGGCTGGGCGACGCGATAGTCCATTTATCCTGCGCCTGCCTGCGTATATGATACGCAGGCTTTTTCCATGTCTTCAGAGAGGTGCAGGGTGAAAATTGCCATATTGTCCCGGGATGGAACGCTCTATTCATGTAAGCGCCTGAGAGAAGCGGCGGCGAAACGCGGGCATCAGGTTGAGATCCTCGATCCGATGTCCTGCTATATGAACATCGACCCGGCCGCCTCGTCGATTCACTACAAAGGTCGCAAGCTGCCGCATTTTGATGCGGTCATCCCCCGCATCGGCTCCCAGATTACCTACTACGGCACCGCCGCGCTGCGCCAGTTCGAGATGCTGGGCAGCTATCCGCTCAACGAATCCGTCGCCATTTCCCGCGCCCGCGACAAGCTGCGCTCGCTGCAGCTCCTTGCCCGTCAGGGGATCGATCTCCCCGTCACCGGAATTGCCCATTCACCGGACGACACCAGCGATCTGATCGACATGGTGGGCGGCGCCCCTTTGGTGATCAAGCTGGTGGAAGGCACCCAGGGCATTGGCGTGGTGCTGGCGGAGACGCGTCAGGCAGCGGAGAGCGTGATTGACGCCTTCCGCGGGCTGAATGCCCACATTCTGGTGCAGGAGTATATCGAAGAGGCCAAAGGGCGCGACATCCGCTGCTTCGTCGTGGGAAACGAGGTGGTGGCGGCCATTGAGCGCCAGGCCAAAGAGGGTGATTTCCGCTCTAACCTTCACCGCGGCGGCGTCGCGCGTGTAGCCGATATCAGCGACCGCGAGCGGGAAATTGCCGTGAAAGCGGCGCAAACCCTGGGGCTGGACGTGGCGGGTGTAGACCTGCTGCGGGCGACGCGCGGGCCGCTGGTCATGGAGGTGAACGCCTCGCCCGGACTGGAAGGCGTGGAAAAAACCACAGGGGTCGATATTGCGGGTAAAATGATCTTATGGATCGAGCGTCATGCGACGCCGGGCTACTGTCTGAAAACGGGTGGTTAAATGGATTAGCGCGCGCTTTTTAAGTAACCTATGCGAAGTTTTTATTAAAGAGGCTGCACAGCGATGGATTTACAGGTCGTACCTACACTGGATACGTTACGTCAATGGCTTGATGATGCCGGAATTACGTTCTTCGAATGCGATTCCTGCCAGGCGCTGCATCTGCCTCACATGCAGAATTTCGACGGCATTTTCGATGCCAAAATCGATCTGATTAACGACGTGATCCTTTTCTCCGCGCTGGCCGAAGTGAAGCCGTCCGCGCTGCTGGCGCTGGCCTCCGACCTGTCGGCCATCAATGCCAGTTCTTTGACGGTGAAGGCATTTCTCGACATACAGGATGATAATCTGCCAAAACTGGTCGTTTGCCAGTCTTTATTCTCCGGGGCAGGGCTGTCGTTCAAGCAGTTCGCCTGGTTTATGCGCCTGAGCGAAGAGCAAATTTCGATGGTCATGATGGAAGCCAATGCACATCATCTGTTGTATAGCGCGGAAGATGATGCAGAGAATAATGATGCATCTCCCAATTTTCTTCACTAAGCCTGTCTGACTTTTGCGCAGTCGCTGCCATGGCGGCTGCAGAAGGCCATTTTTTCTGCTGCTTTTAACCTTCCTTTAAAGAATTATTCACCTCCCTGAAGGCCGTTTCGGCTTATCACGTAGACTTAACCTGCATAAAAAATTGATAAAAGGCGTTTTTTCGTCTGGGCTATAGCCGGAGACACGGGCTACAGTTATTCTTGCGATGCTTCAAAAAGCGAGCGGAAGCTGCCGGGTAAAGAGGTTTCTTTTTATTTTGAGCAGAGCGACAAACTATGCATGATTTTTGCATATATCCAGATTGCACAGTTTTAGTTCGTTTGTTAACGAGCTTTCAGAAGGAATAACACTATGATCGCCTTGAATAAAAAATGGTTATCGGGTCTGGTTGCGGGTGCTCTGATGGCCGTCTCTGCCGGCACGCTCGCTGCGGAACAAAAAACGCTGCACGTTTATAACTGGTCTGACTATATTGCGCCGGACACGGTGGCAAATTTTGAAAAAGAGACCGGCATTAAAGTGGTCTACGACGTGTTCGATTCCAACGAAGTGCTGGAAGGAAAACTGATGGCGGGCAGCACCGGGTTTGACCTCGTGGTGCCTTCCGCAAGCTTCCTCGAGCGCCAGCTGACCGCAGGCGTCTTCCAGCCGCTGGATAAGAGCAAATTACCGAACTGGAAAAATCTCGATCCGGAAGTGCTGAAGCTGGTGGCCAAGCATGACCCGGACAACAAATACGCGATGCCGTATCTCTGGGCGACCACCGGTATCGGCTTTAACGTCGATAAAGTGAAGGCGGCGCTGGGCCCGGACGTGAAGCTGGACAGCTGGGACGTGGTGCTGAAGCCGGAAAACCTTGAGAAGCTGAAAAGCTGCGGCGTCTCCTTCCTCGATGCGCCGGAAGAGATTTTCGCGACCGTGCTGAACTACCTGGGCAAAGACCCGAACAGCAATAAGGCGGATGATTACACCGGCCCGGCGACCGATCTGCTGCTGAAGCTGCGTCCAAACATTCGTTACTTCCACTCGTCTCAGTACATTAACGACCTGGCGAACGGCGACATCTGCGTCGCGATTGGCTGGGCAGGGGACGTATGGCAGGCGGCTAACCGCGCGAAAGAGGCGAAAAACGGCGTGAACGTCTCTTACTTCATTCCGAAGGAGGGGGCGCTGGCCTTCTTTGACGTCTTCGCGATGCCGGCTGACGCGAAAAACAAAGACGAAGCGTATCAGTTCCTCAACTATCTGATGCGTCCTGAGGTTATCGCCCATATCAGCGACCACGTTTACTATGCGAACGGTAACAAGGCCTCCGTGCCGCTGGTGAGCGAAGAGATCCGTAATAACCCGGCTATCTATCCGCCAGCGGATGTGTTCGCCAAGCTCTTCACCCTGAAAGTTCAGGATCCAAAAATTGACCGCGTGCGTACCCGCGCGTGGACCAAGGTGAAAAGCGGTAAATAACGGCGTTTGGTATTGCTGCCCGGTGGCGCTATCGCTTACCGGGCCTCTACAACCCGTAGGCCGGGCAAGCGTTAGCGCCGCCCGGCGATGCGCACCCTGACGGTGCGTTTGCACCAGTTTTGATCTCTACCGGAGAACACCCCGTGAATGACGCGATCCCCCGCCCGCAGGCGAAAGTCCGTAAAGCGCTGACCCCGCTGCTTGAAATTCGTAACCTCACCAAATCTTTTGATGGCCAGCATGCCGTGGACGACGTCAGCCTGACGATCTATAAAGGCGAAATTTTTGCCCTTCTGGGGGCCTCTGGCTGCGGTAAATCGACCCTGCTGCGCATGCTGGCCGGTTTTGAACAGCCCACCGCCGGGCAGATCGTGCTCGACGGCGTGGATCTCTCCAGCGTGCCGCCGTATCAGCGCCCGATCAACATGATGTTCCAGTCCTACGCGCTGTTTCCGCACATGACGGTGGAGCAGAACATCGCCTTCGGCCTGAAGCAGGACAAGCTGCCGAAAGCCGAAATTACCGCGCGCGTGGCCGAGATGCTAAGCCTCGTGCACATGCAGGAGTTCGCGAAGCGTAAGCCGCACCAGCTCTCCGGCGGCCAGCGCCAGCGCGTGGCCCTGGCCCGCAGCCTGGCAAAACGCCCGAAACTGCTGCTGCTCGACGAACCGATGGGCGCGCTGGATAAAAAGCTGCGCGACCGTATGCAGCTCGAAGTGGTCGATATCCTTGAGCGCGTGGGCGTGACCTGCGTGATGGTCACCCACGACCAGGAAGAGGCCATGACCATGGCCGGACGTATCGCCATCATGAACCGCGGCAAGTTCGTGCAGATTGGCGAGCCGGAAGAGATTTATGAGCATCCGACCACCCGCTACAGCGCGGAGTTCATCGGCTCGGTTAACGTCTTCGAAGGGCTGCTGAAAGATCGTCAGGAAGACGGTCTGGTCATCGAATCGCCGGGGTTGCAGCATCCGCTTAAGGTCGATCCGGATAACTCGGTAGTGGATAACGTGCCGGTCTACGTCGCGCTACGTCCGGAAAAGATCATGCTCTGTGAAGACCCGCCTGCTGATGGCTATAACTTTGCCGTCGGGGAAGTGGTGCACATTGCCTATCTGGGCGATCTCTCTATCTATCACGTGCGCCTGAAAAGCGGGCAGATGCTCAGCGCGCAGTTACAGAACGAACATCGCTATCGCAAGGGACAGCCGACCTGGGGCGACGAAGTGCGCCTGTGTTGGGATGCAGACAGTTGCGTTGTGCTGACGGTATAAGGAGCGGCCAATGAGTACACTTGAACCTCCAGCCCGCGTCGAAAAGCCGGGCGGCTTTGCCCACTGGCTGACGCGCATGCAGATGAAGCACGGCCGCAAGCTGGTGATCGCCATGCCGTACGTGTGGCTGATCCTGCTGTTCCTGCTGCCGTTCCTGATTGTTTTCAAGATAAGCCTGGCGGAAATGGCGCGGGCGATCCCGCCTTACACCAACCTGCTGGACTGGGCCGACGGGCAGCTGACGCTGACCTTAAACCTGGGTAACTTCCTGCAACTCACCGACGATCCGCTCTATTTCGAAGCCTATCTGCAGTCGCTGCAGGTGGCGGCGATCTCGACGCTCTGCTGTCTGGTGATGGGCTACCCGCTGGCGTGGGCGGTGGCGCACAGCAAGCCGTCAACGCGTAACATCCTGCTGTTGCTGGTGATTTTACCGTCGTGGACCTCGTTCCTGATCCGCGTTTACGCGTGGATGGGGATCCTGAAAAACAACGGCGTGCTGAATAACTTCCTGATGTGGCTGGGGGTGATCGATCAGCCGCTGACGATCCTGCACACCAACCTCGCGGTCTATATCGGCATTGTGTACGCCTATCTGCCGTTTATGGTGCTGCCGATCTACACGGCACTGACGCGTATCGACTACTCGCTGGTGGAAGCGTCGCTCGATCTCGGTGCCCGTCCGTTAAAAACCTTCTTCAGCGTCATTGTCCCGCTGACCAAGGGCGGCATTATCGCCGGGTCGATGCTGGTCTTTATCCCGGCGGTGGGGGAGTTTGTGATCCCGGAACTGCTCGGCGGACCTGACAGCATCATGATTGGCCGCGTGCTGTGGCAGGAGTTCTTCAATAACCGCGACTGGCCGGTGGCGTCTGCGGTGGCGATCGTGATGCTACTGCTGCTGATCGTGCCGATCATGTGGTTCCACAAGCATCAGCAGAAACAGATGGGAGATCACGGATGAACAACTTACCGGTAGTGCGCTCCCCGTGGCGAATTGCGATCCTGGTCATCGGCTTTACCTTCCTGTATGCGCCGATGCTGATGCTGGTGATCTACTCGTTTAACAGCTCCAAGCTGGTGACGGTCTGGGCAGGCTGGTCGACGCGCTGGTACAGCGAGCTGTTCCACGATGATGCGATGATGAGCGCGGTGGGGCTGAGCCTGACCATTGCGGCGCTGGCGGCGACCATGGCGTCCGTGCTGGGCACGATCGCCGCGCTGGTGATGGTGCGTTTCGGGCGTTTTCGCGGTTCAAACGGCTTCGCCTTTATGATCACCGCTCCGCTGGTTATGCCAGACGTGATCACCGGTCTCGCGCTGCTGCTGCTGTTCGTGGCCCTGGCGCACGCCATCGGCTGGCCGGCGGACCGCGGGATGCTCACCATCTGGCTGGCGCACGTCACCTTCTGTACCGCCTATGTCGCGGTGGTAATCGCCTCGCGCCTGCGCGAGCTGGATCGGTCCATTGAAGAGGCGGCGATGGATCTCGGCGCGACGCCGCTGAAGGTCTTTTTCATCATCACGCTGCCGATGATTATGCCAGCGGTGATCTCCGGCTGGCTGCTGGCGTTTACCCTGTCGCTCGACGATCTGGTTATCGCCAGCTTTGTCTCCGGCCCGGGGGCGACGACGCTGCCGATGCTGGTCTTCTCCAGCGTGCGCATGGGGGTCAACCCGGAGATCAACGCCCTGGCCTCTATCATCCTCGGCGTGGTCGGAATTGTCGGATTTATCGCCTGGTATTTGATGGCGCGCGCGGAAAAACAGCGCGTGCGCGATATCCAGCGTGCAAGACGCGGCTGAAGGATTTAAAATTTCCAGTGATGTGCCGCGCATGACGCGGCACTGTTTTTCAGGGAAGTAAAACATTGGGATTATTAAAAAAATCACGTATTACGCACGCGCGTCCTAACGTACCTGCACTGGTTCAGGTGGCGGCGCTCGCCATTATTATGATCCGCTGCCTGGACGTGCTGATGATTCTGAATACCCTGGGCGTGCGCGGCATCGGTGAATTCATTCACCGCAGCGTGCAGACGTGGAATCTGACGCTGGTCTTTTTGAGCAGTCTGGTGCTGGTGTTTATCGAGATCTACTGCGCGTTTTCGCTGGTTAAAGGGCGCAACTGGGCGCGCTGGGTCTATATGCTGACACAGATTACCGCGGCGAGCTATCTGTGGGCCGCCTCGCTGGGCTACGGCTACCCGGAGCTGTTCAGCATTGCCGGTGAATCCAAACGCGAGATCCTGCGCGCGCTGTTTATGCAAAAACTGCCGGACATGCTGGTGCTCTTTCTTCTCTTCGTTCCGGCCTCCAGTCGGCGGTTCTTCCGCCTGCAATAATGTGTATAATCGCAGCCCTCGTGATTTTTAAGGTTTTCATATGCAGTGCGCACTCTATGCCGCCGGACGCTGCCGCTCCTGTCAGTGGATAGAACAACCGGTCTCTCAACAACTCACCGCCAAAATGGCCGACCTGCAACAGCTGCTGGCAGAACACGCGGTGGGCGAGTGGTGCGCACCCGTCAGCGGCCCTGAGCAGGGCTTTCGCAATAAAGCCAAAATGGTGGTCAGCGGCAGCGTAGAAAAACCGCTGCTGGGGATGCTGAACCGCGACGGCACGCCGGAAGACTTAACCGACTGCCCGCTCTATCCCCCTTCCTTTGCGCCGGTCTTTGCCGCACTCAAGCCGTTTATTGCCCGGGCAGGGTTAACGCCCTACAGCGTGGCCCGCAAGCGTGGCGAGCTGAAATACCTTCTGCTGACGGAAAGCCAGATCGACGGCGGTATGATGCTGCGCTTCGTGCTGCGCTCTGAAACTAAGCTTGAGCAGCTGCGCGCGGCGCTACCGTGGCTGCAGGAACAGCTTCCGCAGCTTAAGGTCATTACGGCGAACATTCAGCCGGTGCATATGGCGATCATGGAAGGGGAGAAAGAGGTTTTCTTCACCGACCAGCACGCGCTGCCGGAGAGCTTCAACGGCGTGCCGCTGTGGATCCGCCCGCAAAGCTTCTTCCAGACCAACCCGACCGTGGCAAGCAGCCTGTACGCCACCGCCCGCGACTGGGTGCGTGCGTTGAACGTTGACCACATGTGGGATCTGTTCTGCGGCGTGGGCGGGTTTGGCCTGCACTGCGCCACGCCGGAGATGCAGCTCACCGGGATTGAGATCTCTGGCGAAGCGATTGCCTGCGCGAAGCAGTCCGCCGCCGAACTGGGGTTAACGAATCTGCACTTCCAGGCGCTCGACTCCACGCAGTTCGCGACCGGCCAGGGCAACGTGCCGGAGCTGGTGCTGGTCAACCCGCCGCGCCGCGGCATCGGCAATGCGCTGTGCGACTACCTGAGCCAGATGGCGCCAGAGTACATCATCTATTCCAGCTGCAACGCGCAGACCATGGCGAAAGACATTGCGCAACTACCGGGCTATCGCGTTGAACGCGTTCAGCTTTTTGATATGTTCCCGCATACCGCGCATTATGAAGTGTTGACGTTGCTGGTGAAAACGCACTAATCCTCAACATCGCCCGGTGGCGCTGCGCTTACCGGGCCTACGATCCGGAGTAGGCCGGGTAAGGCGTAGCCGCCACCCGGCTTTGTTTGCTCAACCCAGTAATGCGACTCCCGCCTCTGTTTTAAGCCAGCGTGGCGCTTTCAACTGGTCGGCAAAATAGCCTGTCAGCTCAAAGAGCAGATCACCCATCACGCGGGCTGACTCCGGCGCAAGTACCCCCCCTATTAAGAGTTGCGTAATCTCCTCACAATAACGGCACAGTTGATCAGGCTCCGCGTTGAATGCAGGTTCTCTTTCTGGGGAAACGTCCACCGTTAATCGTTCATACAAATGCTCCGGCACAGGTTCCAGCAGCATCGGGCGGAGCAAGGCAAGACAGGTGGCGAGGCGGCCACAGAGCGCGATTTTTCTGGCAGGATCGGTATCTTCAACCAGCGCTTCGCAGTAGCGCTGGCAGTTGTCGGCCAGATCGGTGAAATCGGTATTGTGATTAACAGGAAGTGTGAGAAGTGTGTCTGAAAAAGACGAGACGATCGACATATAAACATCCTCAGTATGTTGGTTTGTTACCTTCCAAATCTTCAACAAAATGTGAACTCTTCATCCCGGCGAAATCAGGTAAGCTTACGTCATAAGAAATGAATGAAGGCTTACCCATGAAGCAGATACTGCTGGTGGAAGACGACCACGATATCGCGGCGCTTCTGCGACTCAATTTAGAAGACGAAGGCTACGCCATCACCCACGAGCCCGACGGGGGCAAGGCCCTGCAGCGTCTTGAAGCCCAGACGTGGGATGCGGTGATCCTCGACCTGATGCTGCCCAACGTGGACGGTCTGGAGATTTGCCGCCGCATCCGTCAGATGACGCGCTACCTGCCGGTGATCATCATCAGCGCCCGCAGCAGCGAAACCGACCGCATCACCGGGCTGGAAACCGGCGCCGATGACTATCTGGCAAAACCGTTCTCCGTGCAGGAGCTGATTGCGCGCATCAAAGCACTGTTTCGTCGCCAGCAGGCGATGGGGCAGGCGCAAACCGACGGACACATTCAGGCGCACGGACTGACCATCGATCCGCTGGCGCGCAGCGTGCTGCTTCACGGCCAGGTGGTGGACCTCACCCCGCGCGAGTTCGAGCTGCTCTACTTCTTTGCCCGTCATCCCGGCGAGGTGTTCTCCCGTCTGGCGCTGCTGGAGCAGGTCTGGGGCTACCAGCACGAAGGCTACGAGCACACCGTCAACACCCATATCAACCGCCTGCGCATCAAGATAGAGAAGGACGCCGCCGAGCCGGAGATCATTCGCACCGTCTGGGGCAAGGGCTACAAATTTGCGGAGCCGCAGCATGATGCGTCGCTTTAGCCTGAGCCAGCGCCTGACGCTGCTCTTCATCCTGCTGATGATGCTCTGCGCCGCCGTCGCCTGCGCGGTACAGCTCTACAGCAGCATGCAGTACGGTAACGCAATGGTGCAGCGTTTGTCGGGTGGGCTGGCGCAGCAGATCGTCCAGCGCGAACCGATTCTGGACGCGCAGGGCCGGGTCGACCGCAGCGCACTGAAACCGCTGTTTGGCCGGCTGATGACCTTTAATCCGAGCGTTGAGCTGTACGTTATCTCTCCTGACGGCGATATCCTCGCCGATGCCGCACCGCCGGGCCATATTCAGCGGCAAAAAATCGACCTGGCGCCGGTGCAGAGCTTCCTGAGCGGCACCACCATGCCGGTATTGGGCGACGATCCGCGCAGTCAAAATCAAAAAGTCTTCAGCGCCACGCCGCTGCGGCAGGACGGCGAGCTAAAAGGCTATCTGTACATTATCTTGCAGGGCGAGGAGTCAAACGCTCTGGCGGAAATGGCCTGGCACAAGGCGCTGTGGAGTACCGTCCTGTGGTCACTGCTGTGGGTCGCGCTGTTTGGGCTGCTGGCAGGGCTGCTAGTCTGGTACTGGGTCACGCGCCCGGTCAAACAGCTGACGGTGGAGGTCGCCGGGCTGGAGCAGGACAGCATGAGCGCAATCAGGCTGCTGGCGGCACAGACGCCGGACGCGGCGGCAAAAGATGAAGTGGCGATCCTGCGCAACAGCTTTATTGAGCTGGCGCGCAAAATCACCCAACAGTGGGATCGGCTGGCCGACAGCGATCGCCAGCGCCGGGAGTTTATCGCCAATATTTCGCACGATCTCCGCACGCCGCTGACCTCACTGCTGGGGTATCTCGAAACCCTGTCGCTCAAATCCGCCACCCTGACGCCGCAGGAGCACCAGCAGTATCTCGCCACCGCGCTGCGTCAGGGGCAAAAAGTCCGGCATCTTTCGCAGCAGCTGTTTGAGCTGGCGCGCCTGGAGCACGGCGGCATTAAACCCCAGCGCGAGCGGTTCGCAATGGCGGAGCTGATTTCCGACGTGGCGCAGAAGTTTGAGCTCACCGCCCGCACGCGAGAGGTCAATCTGCATATTGACGTGCCGGGGCCGCTGCCGATGGTAAACGCCGATGTGTCGATGATTGAACGCGTGGTGACCAACCTGCTGGATAACGCGATGCGCCATACGCCGGGCGGCGGAGAAATTCGCCTGGCGGTGTGGCAGGAAAATGAACAGCTGCAGGTCGAAGTGTCCGACAGCGGAACGGGCGTGGATGCCTCGCTGCGCGACGATCTGTTCCAGCGGCCGTCGGCGCTCAATACCAAGGCCTCGCGGGAGAATCGCGGCGGGTTGGGGCTATTAATCGTGAAACGGATGCTGGAGCTGCACGGGGGCGGGATCAGGCTAATGGAGTCGGTGAGCGGGGCACGGTTCAGGTTCTTTGTGCCGTTATGAGAGAGTGCCGGGCGGCGCTGCGCTTGCCCGGCCTACAAATCCCCCCGTAGGCCGGGTAAGGCGAAGCCGCCACCCGGCAAAAGACATTACTGCGGGAACCACTGCTCGCTGATTTTCTGGTACGTCCCGTCCGCTTTAATCGCTTTCAGCGCGCCGTTCAGTTTTTCCAGCAGGGCTTTGTTATCCGGACGTACCGCGATGCCGAGGCCCGTGCCGAAGTATTGTGGATCGGTCACTTTTTCCGTTGCGGTGCCCAGCTGCGGGTTGGTTTTGAGCCACTCGTTCACCACGGCGGTGTCGCCGAAGACGCCGTCGATACGGCCATTTTTCAGGTCGATAATCGCGTTCTGGTAGCTGTCATAGGCCACGGTCTTCACTTCAGGATGTTTGTCCTGCAGGTATTTCTGGTGGGTGGTGCCGTTTTCCATCCCGATGCGTTTGCCTTTCAGCTGATCGAAAGAGGTATAAGCGCCTTTCTTCGCAATCACCACCGCCGAGTTGGCGTAGTACGGGTCGGTGAACGCCACCTGCTTGCTGCGCTCAGGCGTGATGTCCATCCCGGAGATCACCGCGTCGTATTTTTTGAACTTCAGCGACGGGATCAGGCTGTCAAAAGCATGGTTAGTAAAGGTGCAGTCGGCCTGCATCTGTTTGCACAGCGCTTTCGCCAGATCGATATCGAAACCGACGATCTGGTTGCTGGCATCCAGCGACTCAAACGGCGGATAGGTGGCGGACACGCCGAAATTGATTTTTTCCGCAGCGGATGCGCCAGCGGCGAAGGTGGCGAGTAATGCGGCCAGAACTAACTTTTTCATTGTAATGCTCCCGTCTGTCTTATTGTTGCGCCGTGTCTGCGGCCTGGATGTACAATGCCAGTTAATGAATTTATATGCAATAAAAATGATTAAGTATTATTTTTGTCGCAAAAAAAAGCGGATAACCCATCAGGTTACCCGCTCCATGAACACCGTTTTATGCATTCGCGTGGTTAATTTCTGCGCTCAAACGCTAACGCCTTACGCTCGATCAGGCGCATCATCAGCGTCAGCAGACCGTTCACCACCAGATACACCACGCCCGCCGCGCCGAACACCATCACGTCATAGGTGCGTCCATACAGCAGCTGTCCGTGACCCATCACTTCCATCAGGGTGATGGTGTAGGCCAGCGAGGTACTTTTGAACACCAGCACCACTTCGTTGGAATAGGAGGAGAGCGCGCGTTTAAAGGCGTACGGCAGCAGGATTGCCAGCGTGTCTTTCTTGCTCATGCCCAGCGCCCCGCAGGACTGCCACTGGCCTTCCGGGATGGCGCGGATCGCCCCGTAGAACAGCTGGGTGGTATAGGCCGCGCTGTTCAGCGAAAGGGCAATCAGGGCACACAGCCACGGCTCAGAGAGCAGATGCCAGATAACCGGATACTCCTGCAGCGACGGGAACTGGCCCGGGCCGTAGTAGATCAGGAAGATCTGCACCAGCAGCGGCGTACCGGTAAACAGGGTAATGTACCAGCGCACAATCCACACCAGCACCGGCGTTTTCAGCGTCAGGATGATGGTGAAGATAAGGGCGAGGATCAGCGCCACGATAATGGACGCCACGGTCAGCGTCAGGCTGGTGTGCAGCCCTTTCATCAGCTCGGGAAAGTATTCAAGCATCAGCCTGGTCTCCGTTCAAAGCGCGTTGCTCGCAGGTCAATACGCTTGAGGATGTACTGACTGAGCAACGTGATCACCAGGTAGATCGCCGCCGCCACAATGTACCAGGTAAACGGCTCCTGGGTACGGGTGGCGATGCTTTTGGTTTGCAGCATCAGATCATTAACGCTTATCAGGCTCACCAGCGCGGTATCTTTCAGCAGCACCAGCCACTGGTTGCCGAGCCCCGGCAGGGCATGACGCCACATCTGCGGCATCACCAGACGGAAAAAGATGGCGGATTTCGACAACCCTAACGCCTGACCCGACTCCCATTGTCCCTGCGGCACGGCCTTCAGCGCACCGCGCAGGGTTTGCGACGCGTACGCGGAGTAGAGCAGGGAGAGGGCAATCACGCCGCACAGGAACGGGCTGACGTCAAAGTTGTCGATCTGCATCTGCACCGGGATCTGCGCAAAGCCAAGATTGATCGTGAAGCCGTCCGACAGCGTCAGCAGCAGCTGTGAGGAGCCGAAATAGATAAACAGGACCACCAGAATTTCCGGTAGCCCACGCAGCACGGTGACCAGCGCGGAGCCTGTCCAGGCGACGGGGAACCATTTCGCGGATTCCCACACCGCAAAGAACATCGCCAGCACGAGGCCGATAATCAGTGCGCAAACGGCAAGGCCGACGGTCATCCCGGCGGCGCTTGCTAAAGGAAAAATTTCATTCATCAGGAATTACTTCTGGAACCATTTTTTGTAGATGGTTTCGTAGGTGCCGTCTTTCTTCACTTTTTCCAGCGCAGCGTTGAATTTCTGCTGCAGCTCAGTGTTGCCCTGACGAACGGCAATCCCCAGACCGGTACCGAAGTAATCCTTATCGGTCACTTTGTCGCCCACTGGCGCCAGCTTGTCGTTGGCTTTCAGCCACTCGGTCACCACCGCGGTATCACCAAATACGCCGTCGATACGGCTATTTTGCAGATCCAGCTTCGCGTTCTGGTAGCTGTCATACGGAACGGTGGTGATTTCCGGATGCTTATCCATGATGAATTTCTGGTGCGTGGTGCCGTTCTGCACGCCCACTTTTTTGCCTTTCAGCTGATCGACAGAGGTGAATTTACCTTTCTGACCAATGAACAGGGCGGAGTTGTCGTAGTAAGGGGTGGTGAATAGCACCTGCTTTTCACGCTCGGGGGTGATGTCCATACCGGCCATCACTGCGTCGATACGGCGGAACTTCAGGCTTGGGATCAGGCTGTCGAACGCCTGGTTGCTGAAGGTACAGGTTGCATCGATCTCTTTACACAGGGCGTTAGCCAGGTCCACGTCGAAGCCCACAATTTTGTTGTTCGCATCAATGGACTCAAACGGAGGGTAAGAGGCTTCCGTCGCGAAACGAATGGTCTGGGCTGCGGTAGCAGAAAGGGTAACGCCAGCAAGCAGCACGGCAAGTAATACTTTTTTCATTATATTTCCCCTGACACAATCAATGAGATAAATAGTTTTTGAAGGCATCGGTTTGCGGGTTAGCGAAGCAGCTCGCATCACATTGCTCAACGATATACCCATTTTCCATGTAGACCACACGGCTGGCGGTTTTGCGCGCCACTTCCACTTCGTGGGTGACGATAACCTGCGTAATGTTGGTTTCCGCCAGCTCGCGAATGATGCTCACGATCTGGGCGGTGATTTCCGGATCCAGCGCCGCCGTCGGTTCATCAAACAGCAGCACCGCAGGCTCCATCATCAGCGCACGGGCAATGGCCACGCGCTGTTGCTGACCACCGGACAGGTGCAGCGGGTAGCGGTCGCTGTAGGGCTTAAGGCGCAGACGCTCCAGCAGCTTTTCGGCACGCGCAATGGCCTGATCCTTGCTTAACCCCAGCACGCGGCACGGGGCTTCAATCAGGTTCTGCAGCACGGTCAGGTGCGGCCAGAGATTGTATTGCTGGAAGACCATGCCGACGTTTTGACGCAGTTCGCGAATCGCCTTATCAGACGGCGTCTTCGCGAAATCAAAATGGTTACCGGCAATCGCCAGCGTACCTGAACGGGGCATCTCAAGCAGATTAAGAACACGCAGAAGGGAGCTTTTACCTGCACCGCTTGGGCCAAGCAAAACCAGCGTTTCGCCTTCCGGGCAGTTTAGCGTGATGTCAAACAGCGCCTGGTGTGCGCCGTAGAAGCAGTTAATGCCGTTTAGTTTAATACTCATCGGGGCAGTCTTTACTCATCCAGGCAATCTATAGCAATTGAGGCCGCAGATAGTACCGTTGACAGAATAGTTATGCAATATTTCTGCGTTAAAAGTTAAATATAACCCGTATTTCCTCTTAAACATAGCACAAAATAGCGAACGGCAAGGTCGGCGAGTATAAATGTCGGCATTCCGCAAGAAATGCCGGACATTTTACGGGGGTAACATTTTTATCATTGATGAATCAGCGGTTCTCAATCGACTGGCGAAGCGTGCCTGCCGGGGCATGAACGCTGCCGCCCACGTAGCGTACGTCGTCCACCGCCCAGCACTGTCCTTCACGGATCATCAGCACTTCGTCCTGCCAGGTTTGGGTGCCCTGCGTCAGCTTCACGCGCAGTGGAATATTACGGGCATCCGTGTTCGGGATGGTTGACGCGCTGGCCACTTCGGCGCTGTCCGGTAGCGTGGTGCGGCTGGAGAACGGATCGGATTTCAGCAGCGCGTTGTGCTGCGGATCGCGGGTGGCATCGTTAAGCAGTTTTGCCAGGCCATCGCTCAGATACGGGCGCAGGCCGCTGAGATCGTTGCTGCGGTGCTGGATGCGATAATCATAGAACTGCTGCGCCACGGTGTCCGGGCCGCCCTCAATGCAGGGGCCGCTGCGGGTACCAATATCCTTAAAGGCAGGCGTGACCGTGGTGGTACAGGCGCTGAGCACCAGCGCGCAGGGCACCAAAAGTGTTAAAGCTGAATAGCGCATGTTGATTTCCTTATTTATTAACTATCCTTTCAATCATAGCGTAACGAACCGATAATGCTGTGCCTAAGGCATTGAACGCTAAAGAAGGAGAGAAACCATGCAGTTTTCAACAACGCCAACCCTGGAAGGGCAGACAATTACCGAGTACTGCGGCGTGGTCACCGGCGAAGCGATTCTCGGCGCCAATATCTTCCGTGACTTTTTTGCCGGTATCCGCGATATCGTGGGTGGCCGCTCGGGTGCATACGAAAAAGAGCTGCGCAAAGCCCGCGAAATCGCCTTCAAAGAGCTCGGCGAGCAGGCGGAAGCCCTCGGCGCGGATGCGGTCGTGGGGATTGATATCGACTACGAAACGGTCGGTAAAGATGCCAGCATGCTGATGGTGAGCGTGAGCGGTACGGCGGTGAAAACCCTGCGATGACGCGTTTGTTTGCCACCCTCCTGCTGGCGCTGCTGCTGGCAGGATGCGTCACGGAAAAGGGGATTGTTGATAAAGGTGCCTACGAGCTGGATACGCGTCATCAGGCGCAGGCGGCTTACCCGCGCATCAAGGTGCTGGTGATCCACTACACCGCGGATGATTTTGACAGCTCGCTGGCCACGCTGACGGATAAAAACGTCAGCTCTCACTATTTGATCCCTGCCAGCCCCCCGGCGCCGGACGGCAAGCCGCGCATCTGGCAGCTGGTGCCCGAGAGCGAGCTGGCCTGGCATGCGGGCATCAGCTTCTGGCGCGGTACAAATCGCATCAACGATACCTCTGTCGGCATTGAGCTCGAGAACCGCGGCTGGCAAATGCGCGACGGCGTGAAAACGTTTACTCCGTTTGCCCCTGCGCAGATTGCGGCGCTGGTGCCGCTCGCCAAAGACATTATTACCCGCTACAACATCAGACCTGAAAATGTGGTGGCCCATTCGGATATCGCCCCGCAGCGTAAAGACGATCCCGGTCCGCTGTTTCCGTGGCAGCAACTGGCTCAGCAGGGGATAGGTGCCTGGCCCGATCCTGCCCGCGTGGCGTTCTATATCAGTGGACGGCCGCGCTATCAGGAGGTCGAACGAGGGGCGCTGCTCGATGTGCTGAAGCGCTATGGCTACGAGGTGCAGGACAACGCCACGGAACAGCAGCAGAAGAGGGTGATCTGCGCGTTTCAGATGCACTTCCGCCCCGCGCTGTGGAACGGCGTGGCTGATGTAGAAACCCTGGCCATCGCCGAGGCGCTTTTAGAGAAATACGGGCAGGGGTAGTCCTTCAGGACTGCCCCCTGACCAGGTCATATTACCTTATTTTCTTTGAGATTAATCTTAAGTACATTCTCAATTCATTTTTAGTTAATTGACTTAAAAATACCCTCATTTAAGATAGACGTATAGCTTGCTAAGTAATAACAAAAAATAACACCTGCTTATTGCTCTTATTTCACTTCTTCCAGAAGTTTTTATCAGGATTATACGAATAGTTCGGTGGTTCCACCGTGGCCCCTTTTTATCTAAAATTAACATCTTAATTCGGGTATAACAATGTTAAGCATTTACGGCAGAAAATTGCGTCCTCATCATGAAATGGAAAACATTATTTCCGCAACAGAAGGATATGAAGTAAAAACGTTAAAGAAATGGCAAAAAATTACCACCGTCGACAATGAATTTATTCATGTTATCGTCAGCGGTGAAGTGGAATTTCGCCGCGAATCCGACGAGCTCTGCATGTTCACCCTGCAGGGGCAGTGCGTGTTTGGACTCTCTTCCATTTTTTATCATTCATCCCATATGTATGGCCTGGTCCGCTCGAATACCGTAGTGCGTTCGATTCCTAAAGACGCCTTTTCTCAGCTTATGACGGAGAAAGGCTTATGGCCTGAGCTTACCAAAGTGCTGGCCTGGTATATCTGCATGCTGAGCAAGCGTGATGACGTGCTGGTCGCCCGCAGCGCCTATTCTGTTGTGCGCGAGTTTTTGCTGGAGATTAATGAACTGATTGTCCATCATCAACGCGATATTAACGTTTATGATTATATTCAGGAATACACCAACCTGGCACGCAGCACCATTATCAAAATTCTTTCTGACCTGAAAAAAGGTCAATATATTGTGGTGGAAAAGGGTCGACTCCTTAACATCACCAACCTGCCTGAAAAATATTAACTATTCCAGCCGGTCTCCTTTTTCACTTAACGGAGACCGGGAATTTTCTTTATGTAATGTGCTGGCCTGAGCATTATCCTGCGTTTCGTCAACAGGCGGCGCGGGTATTTTGCCTTGCGAATAATCCTGCTCCTGTTCTTTTAACGCCTGCTTAAACAGCTCGGTTAATGAACCGTCGTCACCGTCCGTGCGGGCGGGGGCTGCATCGTCGTGCGCTTGCGTGCCGGGGAGGGTATCCCGCGAGGTATCGTGCGGCACCGTGCCGTCCGGCGCCTGCTGCCAGTCGGCGTCGTCGCTGTTAATCGGCAGATCCTGCATGGCAGGGACGTCGGCCTGCACCGGCGCGGGTTTCGGGTGCGGATGCGGGAACGGCTTACTCACATACACGTAGTGCATGTCGGAAAGCTGCGTTTCAGGCTTCGCCACGTGCACTTTTTTTACCGGCTCCGGCGCAGGGTGGCGCAGTTGCCAGTAAACGTGGGCGTACAGCCCCGCCATCAGCATGACGCAGAGGCTTACTATTCCTAACAAGGCGTTAGAAACGATCTTTCTCAGGCTGGGCATGCGGTACGAAAACCAGACCGCTTCCCCGGAAACGTAGCTGCGCTGAGCCGCAAGACAGATGGTAGACATTAGGAATGCTTCTCCTGCGTTTTCGCGTCCGGCGCGGCGTGGGTGGTCTGAAGCAGTACGCTCGGCGTGGTGTTGGTGTCACGCATTAACTGCATCAGCGTATCTTCCCCGGGAATGCCGTCGACGCGCAGATGCATTTTTTGCTGGAACTCGCGGGTGCGTTTCATCATCTCCGCCGTCCAGGTTTGCGCGTGGGTTACCGGTTCGGCAAGGGCCTGGCTCAGCTGCTGGTCAAGCCAGGCCAGCTCTTTGCCGTCGCTGGCGGCGCTGATGGCGTCTTTGCCTTCCGGCGTCAGGCGGTGGAGCTGGGTATAGTTGCCGGTGGCATGCTGGTTAAACCAGTGACGGCTTACCTGCCAGGTGCGGTTGTTCATCAGCAGGTCGAGTGAGTTATCCCCGACGCGGGCGACCACGGCATAGTTAAGGTGGTTGCCGGTTTTCAGTTCACTCACCCACGGATACCCTTCCTGTGCCAGCGCATCCGGGGAAGCATTCCCCTGCTTACACATCAGGTTCACCTTCGCGGCGTTCTGGCACAGGGCATCCTCCGCCGAGGCGTCATACCCCCACATCAGATAGAGCTGATGCATCGCATCCGGCTGATTAACCACCTCGTTGTCGATAACCGGCACCACCGGCGCCTGGACTTTTGGCGTCTGCTGTTTCCAGCTGGCAGGCACCGGCAGTTGAATCGGAAGTCTTGCACCGATCGAAGAGGTCAAATACCAGCCGCAGGCGGCGAACAGCACGGAGGCGAATACGCTCACGGTAGCCAGGCGCTTACCGTGTTTTTTCGCAGGCAGGATCTCACCTGCCGCCAGGCGCAAATGGCGCGGGCTGACCTGGACTGCACGTTCGGTCCAGGCGGCAAGCATCGACAGGTGCGCCAGTTCGTTCAGCTTGCTGATATTCCCTTTGGTCAGGGTATGCATTTTACGCACCCGCGCGGGGGTTAACGGCGCGTGCTCACACCCGTGCGCTTCACACTGCGCCTGAACGTAGCTGAGAAACTCCCGGCAGGTAAGGGGACGCAGGGTGTGACAGGTATGCGCATATTCACGCAGTTCAGGCTGCTGCATCAGCGCGGCATCCCGATCCGCTGGCCCCATCAGCACGACGGACAGGCGAAACTCCAGCTCCTGCGCACGCGTCAGCAGCAGAGCCAGCACCTCCCGACAGGTCTCTTTCATGGCATCGGTATGGCTAATCACCAGCACTTTCGTCCTGCTTTTCCCTCCCTGCCACTGGTGCAGGATGGTATCCACCGCCTGAAGCCGGTTTTTGCTCTCTTTCGTTCCCGGGTTGAGCTTATACAGCAGGCTACTGGCACTCAGTTTTGGAAACGCATTGATAGCAATAACGCCAGGGGAAGTGGATTTCAGGACGTCGCTGAACTGGCCCAGCAGCGGGGCATCGTCAGCAAAGAGCCCAATAATCCCCGCCTGTTGGGTTTTCTCTTTCAGCAGGTTGAAAATATCCTGATGATACGGCACGAAGAAATCGCCCGAGGCGCGGGTGATTTTTCGAAAAGGCGGGTGATTAAATTTAAAATGACTCTGATACATAGCGACTTACCGTCTCTGGACATGAATAGCAATGGTCCGGAAAAGTACGGCAAGGCTGCATCATGGTCAATTTACGGACAGGGTAAAAATAACCTGTTGGCTACCTCTAACACCGGTCTTTTTGACGGTCAATCTTTTTCTTTATCAAAGTTAACGGCGAAGCAGGTGGTCGATTATCTGGCCGCTAATTACTATTTATGCCACATATTGGCGCAGCATGATGCTGCTTATTTTCGCTTTGCTAAAGGCCAGATGAATAATGAGGCTCTCACTTTTTTCACGGTGGATAACGCCCTGTATTATGTTTGTATTGCTGATTTTTTGCGGTCAGCAAGGCTACGTCATTTTTAAAGATTATAAAAAAGTGACGAATAAGCTGGCGAACGCAGCGGCGAAACCGCAAAAAAGACGTCAGGAAGAAAAGGCTTTTTCACTTTTCACCGCCGCCGTGCGTCAGGATAGCCTGCCTGAGGCCGCGAAAGCCCCGCTCGCCGCCGAAATTGAGGGGATCGTCCGCAGCGACGATGCCTGGCTCTCCTTCGCCGTGATCAAAACGCCGGGGGGACAGAAGAGCTATCGCGAAGGCGAGGCGCTGACTGGTTTTAACGATGCCTTTATTCAGGAAATTAACAAAGACAATGTGGTGGTTAATTACGAAGGTGCTACACAGGTACTGGCGTTAAATAAACCTGATTATTTTAAGGGCGGCGTTGACAGCGGTCCGGTAACCAAATCGACGAAAGATGCAGGTGCGGAAAGCGTGCATCTGGATGATTATCTGGTGTTAAAACCACTTATCGAAAAGGGCCAACTGGAAGGCTACAACATTAATCCAAGGAATGCCTCTGCCTTCTACAGCCATTCCGGGCTGGAAAAAGGCGATGTGGCGGTAAAAGTCAATTCTGTCGATATGACCGATGCAGCAAAGGCAAAAAATATTATTGCCAACTGGTCGAAAATGAAAGAAGCGGAGGTCGTCGTCAGACGTCACGCTCACCTTGAAAATATTCGGGTCAATGTTCTAAACAATTAACAAGTGTACAGACATGAAGAAATTTCCTTGGGCGTGCGTGGCGCTGACCGCATTGTCGTTATATTCCAGTTCGCTGCTCGCAGCCAACTTTAGCGCCAGCTTTAAAAATACCGATATTCGCGAGTTTATTGATACGGTAGGCCGCAATCTGAACAAAACCATTCTGGTCGATCCGTCCGTTCAGGGCACGGTGTCGGTCAGAACCTATAACGTGCTGACGGAAGATGAGTATTACCAGTTCTTCCTGAGCGTGCTGGACCTGTACGGCCTGTCGGTGATCCCAATGGATAACGGCATGGTCAAGGTGGTGCGTTCAAGCATTGCCCGCACCGCCGGTGCGCCGCTGGCCGACGGTAAAAATCCGGGCAAAGGCGACGAAATCATCACCCGCGTCGTGCGCATGGAAAACGTGCCGGTGCGCGAGCTGGCCCCGCTGCTGCGCCAGCTCAACGATGCCACCGGCATCGGGAACGTGGTGCACTTCGAGCCGTCCAACGTGCTGCTGTTGACCGGTAAAGCCTCGGTGGTCAATCGCCTGGTGGATCTGGTTCAGCGCGTGGACAAAGACGGTATTCAGCGCCGCGAGATTGTGCCGCTGCGCTTTGCGTCCGCTAAAGAGCTCTCCGACATGTTGAACAACCTCAACAATGAAGAGCAGAAGGGGCAGAACGCGCCGCAGCTGGCCACCAAAGTGGTGGCAGATGACGAAACCAACAGCCTGGTGATCAGCGGCTCGGAAGACGCGCGCATGCGTACCCGCTCCCTGATCCATCAGCTGGATCGCGAGCAAAATAACGAGGGGAATACCCGCGTCTTCTATCTCAAGTATGCCAGCGCCACCAAGGTGGTTCCGGTCCTGACCGGCATTGGCGAGCAGCTGAAGGATAAGGCGGGCGCGCCGAAGTCGAAAGCCGCGCCTGCGTCCAGCGATCTGAACATTACCGCCGACGAGGCAACCAACTCGCTGGTGATCACCGCCCAGCCTAACGTGATGAACTCTCTGGAGAAGGTGATCGACAAGCTCGACATCCGTCGTCCACAGGTGCTGGTGGAAGCCATCATCGCGGAAGTGCAGGACGGTAACGGCCTGGATCTCGGCGTGCAGTGGACCAGCAAGCACGGCGGCGTACAGTTCGGCTCAACCGGTCTGCCTATCAGCCAGATTAAAAACGGCACCATGAAGGGGGCGAGCTTCACTGGCCTGGCGACCGGCTTCTTTAACGGCGATTTCGGTGCCCTGATGACCGCGCTCTCCACCGACGGCAAGAACGACATTCTCTCCACCCCAAGCGTGGTCACGCTGGATAACAAAGAAGCGTCGTTCAACGTCGGGCAGGATGTGCCGGTGCTCTCCGGCTCGCAGACCACCAGTGGCGACAACGTTTTTAACTCCGTTGAGCGTAAGACGGTCGGTACCAAGCTGAAAATTGTGCCGCAGATCAACGATGGCGACATGATCCACCTGAAGATTGAGCAGGAAGTCTCCAGCGTCGACAACAGCGCGACGGAGGACGCCAGCCTTGGCCCAACCTTCAACACCCGCACCATCAACAACGAAGTGATGGTACACAGCGGTCAGACGGTGGTGCTTGGCGGCCTGATGGAAAACGTCACCAAGCAGTCGGTTTCCAAAGTGCCGCTGCTCGGCGATATTCCGCTGGTTGGTCAGCTGTTCCGCTACACCTCGCAGGATACCTCGAAGCGCAATCTGATGGTGTTTATCCATACCACCGTCCTGCGCGACGACGATAACTTCAGCGCGGCGTCGAAAGAGAAATATGACCAGATCCGCGCCCGCCAGCAGCAGCGCGTGGAGGAGAAGAAGCTCGGTATTATTGAACCGTCCGACAACGCGGTGCTGCCAGCCTTCCCGTCGGCCAGCGCCGCGCCGGCCACAACCCGCGCCAGCACGTCGCGCAATCCGTTTAAAAACTAAGGCGGAGGGCGCAACGTGGATGAACTGAGTAAAACGCTCTGCAGCAGCAGTTACGCAAAGGATAACGGCGTCCTGTTTTACAACAACGACGTCTACATTCGCGAGGATGCTCCCGCGTTTGCCCTGCTGGAGATGCGCCGGGTACTGGGACGCCCCTTCGAGCCGACGATCCTCGCCCCTGAGGCCTTTGAGGAGATGCTGGCCAAAATCTGGCAGCAGAGCAGCGGCGTCTCCCAGCAGCTGGTGGACGATATGGACGCGGATATCGACCTGATGGCGTTAACCGAGGAGATCCCGGACAACGAAGATCTGCTCGATAACGACGAAAACTCGCCGGTGATCCGCCTGATCAACGCCATTCTCGGCGAGGCGGTGAAGGACGGCGCGTCGGATATTCACATTGAAACGTTCGAACGGACGCTGAGCATTCGCTTCCGCGTTGACGGCGTCCTGCGCCCGGTTCTCCAGCCCGCGCGCAAGCTCGCGCCGCTGCTGGTGTCGCGCATCAAGGTCATGTCAAAACTCGACATCGCCGAAAAACGTCTGCCGCAGGATGGCCGTATCTCCCTGCGCATTGGCCGCAAGGCGATCGACGTGCGCGTCTCGACCATTCCGTCCCAGTACGGCGAGCGCGTGGTGATGCGCCTGCTCGATAAAAGTAACCTCAAGCCCGACATCAACAAGCTGGGCCTGATTGATGAAGAGCTGGAGAAGTTAAAAGGGCTGATTGACCGCCCGCACGGCATCATCCTGGTCACCGGGCCCACGGGCTCCGGGAAAAGTACCACCCTGTACGCCATTCTCTCGGCGCTGAACGGTCATGAGCGTAATATCCTGACCGTCGAAGATCCGATTGAATACGAGCTGGAAGGGGTGGGGCAGACCCAGGTGAACCCGCGCGTGGACATGACCTTTGCCCGCGGGCTGCGCGCCATCCTGCGTCAGGACCCGGACGTGGTGATGATCGGGGAGATTCGCGACGGCGAAACCGCGCAAATTGCGGTGCAGGCCTCGCTCACCGGTCACCTGGTCATGTCTACGCTGCACACCAACAGCGCCGCCGGGGCCATCACCCGTCTGCGGGATATGGGGCTGGAGTCGTTTTTAATCGGTTCATCGTTGCTCGGTGTCATTGCCCAGCGTCTGGTGCGTCGGCTGTGTACGCACTGCCGCACCACCAGTCCGCTGGACGCCAATGAAAAAGCGCTGTTCAGCTTCATGGAGATGCCGCCGAAAGCGATCTATCGCGCGGTGGGCTGCGAGCATTGCCGCCAGAGCGGCTATCAGGGACGTGCGGGTATTCATGAATTCCTGGTGGTGGACACCGCCATGCGCCGCGCTATCCATGAAGATAAAGATGAAATGTCCATCGAAACGCAGCTCTTTAAGCAGGCCTATAGCCTGCGCGAAAACGGGCTGCTGAAGGTGATCAGCGGCGTCACCTCTCTGGAAGAGGTGATGCGCGTTACCGCCGAGCGTGGAGAGGATGAGTAATGGCCCTCTACACATGGACGGCAACGGATGCGGCGGGCAAAACCCGGCGCGGCACGCTGCAGGCCGAAGGGCAAAAGCAGGTTCGCCAGACGTTACGTGAGCAAAAGCTGATGCCCGTCAGCATCTCCGAAACGCGCGAGGCGGCGTCCGGGAAAGCGAAAACCGGGGCGAAGCTCTCCACGCCGGTGCTGTCGATGTTTACCCGTCAGCTCTCCACGCTGGTCAACGCCGCACTGCCGCTGGAGAGCGCGCTGAAGGCGATCTCGAAGCAGACGGAGGACAAAAAGCTGGCGGCGATGGTGGTGGAGATCCGCGAGAAGGTGGTGGAAGGGCATACGCTGTTCGACGCCTTCAGCCAGTTCCCGCGCACCTTCGATAAGCTCTACTGCACGCTGGTGATGGCCGGTGAAAAAACCGGCCACCTCGGCGACGTGCTGGAGAAGCTGGCGGAGTACAACGAGCAGCGCCAGAAGATGAAGAGCAAGCTGACGCAGGCGATGGTCTACCCGATCACCCTGACGGTGGTGGCCATCGCGGTCATTAGCATTCTGCTGGTGGCGGTGGTGCCGCAGGTGATCGAGCAGTTCACCCACATGAAGCAGCAGCTGCCGATCACCACCCGCACGCTGATTGCGGTGAGCGATTTCCTGCAGGCGTACGGCATCTATATTGTCGGGATCCTGGCCGGTGGGGTTATCGGCTTTAAGACCTGGCTCAGAAACGCTAAAAACCGCTTTCGCTGGCACAGCTGGCTGGTGAATGGCTCGCCGATTAAAAAGCTGGTGTGCGCCATCAACAGCGCCCGCTATATCCGCACGCTCAGCATCCTGCAGGCGAGCAGCGTGCCGCTGCTCGAAGGGATGTATATCGCGATGGACGGTATCGAAAATCTCTACGCCCGGCAGGTGCTGGAGCAGGCGGCGGATACCGTGCGCCAGGGGGCATCGCTCTATGCCGCGCTGGAGCAGGCGAAATTATTCCCGCCCACCATGCTGTACATGATTGCCTCCGGTGAAGAGAGCGGCGAATTAGGCAACTTAATGGACCGCGCGGCGGAAAACCAGGAATCGGCGCTACAGCATCGTATTACGTTAACGCTGTCGGTATTTGAACCGGCGCTGGTGGTCTCCATGGCGACGATTGTTTTATTCATCGTGCTGTCAATATTACAGCCGCTTCTGCAACTTAATAATATGGTAGGTTAAATCATGGCTATAAAAACAAAACGTCTGGCTCGCCAGGCGGGGTTCACCTTGCTCGAATTAATGGTGGTGATCGTTATTCTCGGCGTTTTAGCGAGTATGGTGGTGCCAAATTTAATGGGTAATAAAGAAAAAGCGGACGCGCAAAAGGCGACCAGCGATATTGTTGCGCTCGAAGGCTCGCTGGATATGTATAAGCTCGATAACCACCGCTACCCGACTACCGAGCAGGGCCTGCAGGCGCTGGTGACCAAACCTGAGATTGCGCCTATTCCCAACGGCTACCGCGCCGACGGCTATATTCGCCGCCTGCCGCAGGACCCGTGGGGCAACGATTATCTGCTCGTCAGCCCGGGTGAACACGGCGCCGTAGACGTCTTCTCTGCCGGTCCTGATGGCGAAGCCAATACCGCAGACGATATTACGAACTGGTCTCTGGATAAGAAAGAGAAATAATGAAGAGTCAACGCGGCTTTACGTTGCTGGAAATTATTCTGGCGCTGGTGATATTTGCCAGCTGCGCCATGATGGTTGTATCAACAATACCCTCACGCAGCGGTGCGGATATATTTGGCCAGCAATTAAAAGCCCTCGTTGATTATGGTTCAGACCGCGCGGTAATGGACGGAAATATTGTCGGGCTGGTCATCACTACCGATAACTATCAGCTGGTCACGCTCGACGATAAAAACGGCGAACGTCGCTGGGTGCCATTATCCGCAGGCCGTATTACCACGAAGGGCAATTTCCCGGAAGAGATGCACGTATCGCTTTCGCCTCAGCGTCTGGCGGCGACCGTCGAGGCCGAGCCACAGATCCTCTTTCTGCCGGACGGCGAGATTGGCCGTTTTACGCTGACGCTGCAAAGTTACGACAAACAGCATCACTTCCGCGTGGTGTCGCAGGGCGCTGCCCCGGTATCGGTAGAAAACGATGACTAAAGGCAAGGTTAAGCAAAAGGGGATGACGCTCCTGGAAGTGATGGTGGCGCTGGTCATTTTCTCCACCGCCGCGCTGGCGCTGATGAATTCTGTCTCCCTGAACGTGCGCTTCACCCACGGGCTGGCCGACACGCTGCAGGCCAGCTGGGTTGCGGAAAATCAGCTGGCAGAAGCCCAGCTTGGTAAAGCCGATTTTCCCGATGCCGAGGAGCAGGGGACGGAAATTATGGGGGGACGCAGCTGGTACTGGCACAAGCAGCGAGTGAAAACCGCCAATAGCGGCTGGGCCAATGCCATCCGCGTTTACGCCGAAGGTGATGAAAGCCAGCCGGTCATTTCGCTTCAGATTATCGGGCCGGGAGAAGAGAGCAAGTGAAGACGATCCGACGCCAGCGCGGTTTTACCCTGCTGGAGATCATGATTGCGCTGACCATCTTCGCGGTCATCAGCACCCTGGCCTGGCAAATTCTGGACGGCGCGATGCGCACCAGTTCAGCCACGGATGCCAGTGCGGCAAAGCTCAACCAGCTTCAGCGTGCCTGGAGCCTGATGGAGCGCGATTTTTTCCAGCTGCAGGCGCGGGCGCCGCGCAACGAGCCGGATCTGTTTTTGCAGGATGGCGATGCGGTTGAATTCACCACGCTGAACGGCGTGAGCGGCACGGTCCAGCTGGAGCGTGTGCGCTGGCGGCTGGAAGAGGGGCGCCTGTATCGCGACGTCTGGCCGGTCATTGACAGCCCGGCAGACGTCAAACCCGATGAAGTGCCGATTGTCAGCGAGGTGAAATCGATGCAGTGGCGGTTTTATCGCAAGGGCTGGCAAAAAAGCTGGGGTGAGTCCGCCCATCTGCCAGACGGCGTGGAGCTCACGCTGACCATGGAAAATGGCGAGACCTGGCGCTGGGTGTTTACCACGCCGGGAGACATGCCGGAAGCGGCGGCACCGCAGCCGGGCACCGAAACGGCGGCACTGGCGGCTGAAAATGCACCCGCCCCGCAACCTGCGCCTGCGCCGGACGTGAAGCCATGAGCCGGATACATCAACAACGCGGCGTTGCCCTGCTGGTTGTGTTGATCCTGTTGGTCATGATGTCGGCCCTGGCGGCCAAAATCAGCCAGCAGTTCTGCCGTAATTTGCAGAAAACCCACTATCAGGTGAGCCAGCAGCAACTGCGCTGGGCAATGCAGGCGCAGGAAAAGGTGGTGAAAGATCGCCTGCAGAGCGACGCCAGCGGCGAGAGCAAACCGCTCGACCCGGAGGGCGACTGGCACCAGCCGCTGGAGACGCAGGGTGAAGACTATACGGTGGTCAGTCAGGTCGAGGACGCGCAGGACTGCTTCAACGTCAATAACCTGCTGGCCGCAGACAAAGTGGCTCAGGATCAAACTGCGTCAGCCGTGCCGGAAAAGCCGCGAAAAGAGAAGATTGTCGAGCAGATCCTGACGGACGGCGGCGTCAGCCAGACGACGGCGGAAGAGGTCTATCAGCAGCTGGTGGATTATCTCGACGGCGACACCACAACGGTGAAAGAGGGCGCGGAGACGGACGCCTGGGCTGGCGTGGTGCCGGCGCGTCAGCCAGCGAATCAGATGATGCGCACCCTTGCCGAGATAAAGCTGCTGCCGGCGTTTCCTGCTGCGGCGTACCCGAAGGTGAGCAAGCTGTTATGCGCGCTGCCGGACTCCGCCAGCAAGGTGGATGTCAATACCCTGACGCCGGAGCAGGCTCCCTTACTGGCAGCCCTGTTCCCGGGAAAACTGACCGCGGACGATGCCGTTCGTCTGATTGCGTCGCGGCCGGAGACCGGCTGGGAAAGCATGGAAGTCTTCAGCAAAGCGCTGGAACAGGCCTTCCCGCAGCTGAAGGACGATCTCCCGCAGGTGGCTGAGGTTCTCTCCATCAACAGCCGGTATTTCCGCGTCAACTATACCGGCAATACCGATGAGTTAACGCTTCGCGTGGTGAGCCAGCTTCAGGTGAATAACGAAGCCGGTGAAATTGTGACGTGGCAACGTCGTTACCGAATGATTGAATAAGAAAAGTAGAACGCTATGAAACAGGTCCTTTTTGTTCGTCCCGACAGCCGTGAGGACGGGAAAATCATGTGGTGTGAGTCGGGAAGCGAACAGGTTACAACCCTGGACACTCCGCAGGCGCTGCATACCCTTGCCGATCATCCGCTGGCCGCGCGCGTCTGTCTGCTGCTGCCCGCCAGCGAGATGATCTTCCGCCACTTTACGCTGCCGAAGAAAGTCGCGTCGCAGGCGACCGCCTTCTCGTGGATGGCGGAGGAGACCCTGATCGGCGAGGTGGACGATCTCCACTGGACGGTGCTGAACAAAAAAGGCGCCGAGGTGGACGCCGTGGCGATAGATACCGCCCGCCTGCACCAGTGGCTGACCCGCTTTCACGAGGCGGGCCTGAAGGTGATTCAGGCCCTGCCGGACGCCTGGCTGCTGCCGGTGACGGCGGGCGGAAGCACGCTGGTCGCACAGGAGGAGAACTACTGGCTGCGCTTATCCCCGCATACCGCCTGTAACGTTGAGGCGGGCCTCTTGCCGCTGCTGATGCAAAAAGCCGGAGACGGCGAGGTGCGTTGCTACGGGGAGATCCCGCCAGGCGTTGAGGTTGACGAACAGCTGGCAGGCGAACATCCGCTGGTGCTGATCCAGCCCCAGTGGCAGGCGTGCCGCGTCAACGTGCTGCACGGTGCGTTCAGCGCGAAGGCGGCCAGCGCGAGGGCGGCGAAAGGGATGAAGGCCGCCGTCGCGGCGATGGGGCTTCTCTCTCTGGGCCTGCTGCTCGGCCCCCGCATCGCCCTGGCGTGGATGCTGGTCGATCAGGAAAATCAGGTCCAGCAGGAGATGGTCCAGCTCTATCAGCACCATTTTCCAAGCATGCGCCAGCAGACCAACCTCAAGTACCACTTCGGGCAGAACATCAAGAAGCAGCCGAAAGGCATTTTTTTGCAGATGGACGAGCTGGAAAAAATCCGTCAGTCCGTTCCGTCGATGGAAATTACGCTGTTTGAATATGACGACACGCAGGGGACCCTGACGTTAAGCGTGAATGCGCAAAACGAGCAGGCGCTACAGGAATTCATTCATCAGGCCAGCGCGAACTTTGATTTTACGTTAGAGCCTATTTCAAAGGACGCGCCGTATACGGCCATGATTACAGGGAAATATAAATGAAAGGGCGAATTGCACAGCTTAAATCTCGTTATCAACAATACAGCGTCAGAGAACAACGCATTTTAAAAATAGCGGCGGGAGCCTTATTCGGCGCTGTCATCTATTACGCGGGGGTAATACCCCTGGATAACATGATAAAAAATAGCCAGGCGACGCTGGCGCGACAAACGGAAACGGTAAACTGGATGAAAACAGAAATTGATAAAAACCATCTGCCGGTGCTACAGGTGAAAACTGATAATCCACGCAGCGTGGTGGAGAATAGCGCGCATGAAATTAACCTGACCTTGACCGATATTCGCCAGGATGGTCAGACCCTGGCCTTTGTGGTAAACCGGGTCAACGTCTATGAATTAAAAAACTGGCTGCGTGAGATGAACCTCGCCTCCGGCGTCAGGCTGGAGAAAATAAACCTCACGCCGGTTGATCACCTGAGCGACGTGAAGGCCGAAATCCAGCTGACCTGGAAAAAAGTGGCATGAGCGGGCTGATGCTCGTCCGGGAGAGTTATCCCGTCGGGTTTGCCGCGATGAGCGGCGTGTTCGGCGCGATCCTGGGGAGCTTTCTCGGCGTCGTGGTGGACCGCGTGCCGGGGATGGTGATGGAGGAGGCGTGCCGCAGCAACCTGCTTTTCCCTGCCTCGCACTGTCCCGTCTGCCAGCATGCGCTGCGCGCCTGGGAGAATATTCCGCTGCTGAGCTGGCTGGCGCTGCGGGGACGCTGCCGCTGCTGTCAGTCGGCGATTCCGCTGCGGTTATTTTTACTCGAACTGGTGATGGCGCTGTTCTTTGGCGTCACCGCCTGGTGGATACCGGGATTGGCATCTCTTTTCTCGCTGTGGGTGCTGGCGGCCTTTCTGTTGCCGCTGGCGATGATTGACGGACAGCACCAGTTGCTGCCCGACTGCCTAACGCAGCCGCTGCTGTGGGCCGGGCTGCTGTTCCACGCTTTTAGCCACGGACTGCCCCTGCGCGATGCGCTGTTGGGCGCGGTGGCGGGCTATCTTTCGCTCTGGCTGGTGTACTGGGCGTTTCGTCTGCTCACCCGACGCGAAGGGCTGGGCTACGGCGATTTTAAGCTGCTGGCGGCGCTGGGCGCCTGGTGCGGCTGGCAGGCACTGCCTGAGATTGAATTAATTGCCGCATTAAGCGGCATCGTGGGTTATTTGCTTTTAAATAAATTAAATAAAAATAACCTCACCATCGCTTTCGGACCTTATCTGGCTTTTGCTGGAATAGCGATCTATACCAGCCAGTTATTTGCGCTCACATATTAAATAACCGGGTCAAGTTTTTTTATCAATTTTTTCGACGGGGAAAGAGAAGGACGACCTTTTATCCTCAGTGTATCGTAAAAGGCATAAGCTACACGGAGTTTTAGCTTGTATCTTTTAATGGAGGAATACAACGCGTCTTTAAGGTTTAGGTAACGGCTGTCTGCGTATTTAAAAAACGCACTATGTGAATAATATTCCATGTTTTAAAGGAAGACATGGGTCAATTACGTTTACGAATAAATTTATCAGGAAATAAAAATGAAATTTATTAAGCCTAAATATCTGGCGCTCTTTATTGCAGCGGCAACCGGTTCTGCATTCGCAGCTGCGCCAGGTGCACCGACCATCGGCTACGGCAATGACAAATTTGCGCTGGTGGAAGTGGATCAGGCCGCGCAGGATTACAACAGCCTCGTCAAGGTGCATAACGACGGCGTGGATGTGAAAGTCGAGTGGAACGTGTGGAGCGGCGACGCGCCAACCTCTGCAAAAGTGCTGCTCGATGGTCAAACCGTGTGGACCGGAGCAGCCGGTGCAAGCGGCTCAGCCACCTTTAAGGTGAAAAAAGGCGGACGTTATCAGGAACAGGTGGAAGCCTGTAACGCCAGCGGCTGTACCAAAAGCGCCAGCAAGCTGATCATCGTGGCGGACACTGACGGCAGCCATCTGCTGCCGCTGAACGCACCGCTGCAGGAGAACAACAAAACGTTCGCCAAACATCCTGATAAAGTGGTCGCGGCGTACTTCCCTGAATGGGGCGTTTACGATCGTAACTTCCCGGTTGATAAAATCCCGGCTGCAAACCTTAACCACATCCTCTATGGCTTCATTCCAATCTGTGGCGGCGACGGCATTAACGACGGCCTGAAAACCGTTGAGGGCGGCAACAGCTTCTCCGTGCTGCAGCGCGACTGCGCCGGACGTCCGGACTTTACCGTGGCCATCCATGACCCGTGGGCTGCTCTGCAAAAACCGCAGGCGGGCGTCGCTGACTGGGACGACCCGTACAAAGGGAACTTTGGCCAGCTGATGGCGCTGAAAAAAGCGCATCCTGACCTGAAAGTGCTGCCATCCATCGGCGGCTGGACCCTGTCCGACCCGTTCTACCACATGGGCGACCCGGCAATCCGTTCTCGCTTCGTGGCCTCCGTGAAGGAGTTCCTGCAGACCTGGAAATTCTTTGACGGCGTGGACATCGACTGGGAATTCCCGGGCGGCGGCGGCGTGACTGAAACCAAAGGCAACCCGCAGCAGGATAAAGCCACCTACACGGCGCTGATTCACGATCTGCGTACCATGCTGAACGAGCTCTCCGCACAGACGGGTCGTACCTATGAGCTTACCAGTGCCATTGGCGCAGGCCGCGATAAGATTGAAGACGTGGATTACACCACCGCTCAGCGCGATCTCGACCATATCTTCCTGATGAGCTACGACTTCTACGGCGGCTGGAGCAACACCGAGCTGGGCCACCAGGCCGCGCTGCGCGCGCCGTCATGGCGTCCGGACACGAACTACACCACCGAGAACGGCGTGGACGCGCTGCTTGCTCAGGGCGTACAGCCAGGCAAGATCGTGGTGGGTGCGGGCATGTATGGCCGCGGCTGGACGGGCGTGCATGGCTACACCGGCGACAATCCGTTCACCGGTACCGCAACCGGCATGGTGAAAGGCACCTGGGAACCGGGCGTGGTGGACTATCGTCAGATTATTAACGAGTACAAAGGCAAGCCAGGCTGGGAATCCGGCTACGATGCGACAGCCGAAGCGCCGTACGTCTTCAATAAGGCAACGGGTGATCTGATCTCCTATGAAGATGCACGCTCTACCACGGCAAAAGGGAAGTACGTGCTGTCGAAAAACCTGGGCGGCCTCTTCGCCTGGTCTATCGACTCCGATACCGGCGACATCCTGAACGCGATGAACGAAAGCCTGATGGGCGGCTCTGCGCCGGTTGATCCGGTCGTGACCAACCATGCGCCGGTTGCCACCGCGGTTGACCAGACGGTAACCGGTCCGGCTACCGTGACCCTGGACGGTTCGGCTTCAACCGATCCAGACGGTGATGCCATTACCTACAAATGGACCCAGATCTCTGGCCCATCGGTGACCCTCACCAACAGCACCAAAGCGAAGGCTTCCTTCAACGTGGCGGCCGTCACCAGCAACCAGACGCTGGCGTTCCGACTGACCGTGACCGACGCGAAGGGGCTGAGCAACTCCGCTGATGTTCAGGTCGTTAACAAAGCGCCAAAAGCGAACCAGGCGCCGGTGATTAACCCAATGCAGAACGTCACCCTGCAGGCAGGCGAAACCTACGCCCTGCACGCGCAGGCGGCGGATCCAGACGGTGATGCGCTGACCTACGCCTGGAGCGTACCGGCTGATATGCACGCGACCGGTACCGATAGCGCGAACGTGAACATCACCGCGCCTGAGGTGAGCTCTGAGTCGTCCTATACCCTGAGCGTGGTGGTGAGCGATGGCAAGACCAGCGTTCAGTCCAACGTCCAGGTCGTGGTCACACCAAAACCGGCTGACGAAGTGACGCCTCCGGCAGAAGACGTCACCCCGCCTGCGGATGAAGTGACGCCACCGTCAGACGAGGTGACCCCGCCATCTGATGAAGGTACGGCGACCGGCAGCTGCGATAAGCCTGTTGACGCCAACGCCAGCAAATATCCAGCGTGGGAATCCAGCAAAATCTACAACACGGGCGATACCGTCAGCTTCGACCATCTGGTGTGGAAAGCGAAATACTGGACGCAGGGCAACCAGCCTGACTTCGGTGTGGACGCATGGGAAATGGTAAGCAACGTGAAGATGAACTGGCGCTCTGACCTGGCATATAACGGCGGCGAAACCACGACCTACCAGGGTAACGTTTACCGCGCGAAATGGTGGACGCAGGGTGATAACCCTGCCAACAGCGACGTATGGGTGAAAGAAGGCGCATCAACCGATTGCAAATAACCTTCTGAACCGTGAATTGCGGGAATGATATCAACCCGCAATGGTTGGTCACACCCCACTTCGGGTGTGACCAACACTTCAGAATGATCGCTAATTATGAGCAGGAAGAGGTTCAGTATTTAAGAGCAGGTGCTCATGAAACGCGTGATTTTATTTTTACTGCTGTTTAGTCAAAGCGTATTTGCGAACTGTTGGGATAACGCCGGACATTATTATCACGTCGATCCGTGGCTGTTATATGCGATTGCCAAAGTGGAATCCGGAATGAATCCCTACGCGGTAGGCTGGAACCACGACGGCACGCGTGACGTCGGGTTGATGCAGATTAATAGCTCGCACTTCAGCGAGTTAGAGCGTCAGGGGATTGATGAGAACCAGCTTATGACTGAGCCCTGTACCTCCATTATGGTCGGCGCGTCCATCCTGTCCGGGATGATAAAAGTGTATGGCTATAACTGGGAAGCGGTAGGTGCCTATAACGCCGGGTTGAAAAAAGAAAATTATCCGCAGCGCATGCGTTATGCCCATAAAGTGTGGGCGAAGTATCAGCAAATAAAGTCGGGTAAATAACGATGGCGTCATTTTTGTTTTTTGAAGAATTCCTTTTGGTGTTCTTCAGAAAATGAAAAAGAACCACACTCTCAGGCTTATTTATTAAGGGAGTAATACATAAGCCGGGAATGTACTCACCCTAGTTGCTTAAATACAGGATTATTTGAAATGACGAAAAGGACATTACTGAGCGTTCTCGTGGCGGGAGCATGCATTGCACCCTTTATGGCGCAGGCTGCATCACTGCAGGCGGCCAGCAGCGAGCCGTACACCATGAAAGCCAGCGATCTGGCGAAAAAGGAAAAAGAGCTGACCAATTTCCCGCTGATGGTTTCGGTGAAAGACACCATTGCGACTCTGGACAACAGCCTCGTTGAGCAGATTGAGCCAGGTCGTGCGTCGAACCCTGACAACGTCAAGCGCGTTGAAGGGATCGTGAAGGCCAGTGATTGGGAATATCTCTTCCCGCTGCGCGCTCAGTCTTACACCTACAGTAACTTCCTGAAGGCTGTTGGTAAATTCCCGGCACTGTGTAAGACCTATAACGATGGTCGCGACAGCGACGCCATTTGCCGCAAAGAGCTGGCGACCATGTTTGCCCACTTTGCGCAGGAAACCGGCGGTCATGAAAGCTGGCGTCCGGAAGCCGAATGGCGTCAGGCCCTGGTTCACGTTCGTGAAATGGGCTGGACTGAAGGCCAGAAAGGCGGCTATAACGGCGAATGTAACCCTGACATCTGGCAGGGACAGACCTGGCCATGCGGTAAGGACAAAGACGGCGACTTCGTAAGCTACTTTGGCCGCGGCGCGAAGCAGCTGTCTTACAACTACAACTACGGTCCGTTCTCGGAAGCGATGTTTGGCACCGTCCGCACCCTGCTCGACAAACCTGAGCTGGTGGCGGATACCTGGCTGAACCTGGCGAGTGCGATCTTCTTCTTCGCCTATCCGCAGCCGCCAAAACCAAGCATGCTGCAGGTTATCGACGGCACCTGGCAGCCAAACGATCACGATAAAGCCAACGGCCTGGTTCCTGGCTTCGGCGTGACCACCCAGATCATCAACGGTGGCGTAGAGTGCGGCGGCCCGACCGAGATTGCCCAGTCTGAAAACCGCATCAAGTACTACAAAGAGTTCGCGAACTACCTGAAAGTGCCAGTTCCGGCGAATGAAGTGCTGGGCTGCGCCAACATGAAGCAGTTCGATGAAGGCGGCTCCGGCGCGCTGAAGATCTACTGGGAGCAGGACTGGGGATGGAGTCCGGATACGCCGGACGGTAAGACCTACTCCTGCCAGCTGGTGGGTTACCAGACGCCGTTCAGCGCGTTCAAAGAGGGTGACTACACCAACTGCGTTAAGAAGTTCTATAACGTGAACATCATTAACGATGACGGCTCGGCAGTGACCCCAGGCGAAGACAAAACTCCGGCAGACACCACGCCGCCAGCGGATACCACGCCAGCGGAAGATACCACCCCTGTTGAACCGGCAACCGTGAATCACGCCCCTGTAGCGCAGATTGCGGGACCAATCGGGGCGGTTGAAGCGGGTGCGCAGGTTTCCCTGAGCGCGGAAGGCTCCACAGACGCCGACGGTAACAAGCTGACCTACACCTGGCGTTCCCAGGATGGCCAGACCGTGACCGGTCAGGACAAAGCGGTGGTGACCTTCAAGGCACCAGAGTCTGCAACGGCTCAGCAGTACGAAATCGGCCTGACCGTCAGCGATGGCGAACTGACCAGCACCACGTCTTACCTGCTGAACGTGAAAGCGAAAGCCACGTCTAAGGACGAAGGCACTTCCGGCTCTTACGCCGCGTGGAGCGCGAACAGCAAGTACAACGCAGGTGATATCGTGAACAACCACGGTAAACTGTTCCAGTGCAAACCGTTCCCGTACAGCGGCTGGTGTAACAACTCTCCGGCATACTACGAACCAGGCGCTGGCCTGGCGTGGGCAGATGCCTGGACAGCTCTGTAAAAGCAAACGGCAACCCTCGGGTTGCCGTTTTCGTACATGAGGCTAATGGGGCGAGGGGGCAGTACGGAGCAGTTGTAGGCCCGGTCAGGCGAAGCCGCCACCGGGCAAAAAGGCTAGCGATGAAGCTTCCCGTGATCCCGTAACCACGCCGCCGTGCGCATAATCCCTTCATCCAGCGTCACAACCGGTTTATACCCCAGCTCATTCTCCGCCCGCGAAATATCCAGCGTGAAGTCAAAGTTGAGTTTAGAGACGCCGTAATGCGTCAGCGCAGGCTCTTTGGCTGTTTTACTGCCAAAGCGCTCCATGCTGCGGGCAATCATATCCAGCATGGGATAGGGAACAGAACGGATACGGCAGTCGATCTGCAGCTCGTCGATCAGCCGCTGCACAATGCTGCGCAGCGTGCAGGGTTCGCCGTTAGTGATGTTGTAGGCGCGACCAGAGATCAGCTTATCGCAGTCCGGCTGGCTTGCCAGCCACATGGCGTGGACGGCGTTTTCGTAATAGGTCATATCCACCAGCGCATCGCCGCCGCGCGGCAGCAGCACGCTGCCGTAGTGGTGCATCATCTGCGCCAGACGGGGAATAAATACCTTGTCGTGCGGCCCGAACAGGCTCTGCGGACGCAGGACCGTAAAACGGGTATGCGGGTTTGACTGCGCCAGCAGGTCAATGACCTCTTCGCTGGCCGCCTTGCTGCGGGCAAATTCACAGGCAAAGCGGGCAGGGCGGAAATCTTCCTGCACGTCGCGATGGTGGTGATAATCGAAATAGAGTGACGGTGACGAGATATGAATAAAGTTACGCACGCCCCAGGCAACGGCCCATTCACCCAGACGGCGGGTGGCCCGCACATTGGCGAGATCGAAGGCCTCCTGGGTCCCCCACGGGGAGGTAAAACTGGAACAGTGCCATAGCGTGTCGATACCGGCGAGCATCACCTTCGCCTGCGAGGAGACGAGCTCCGTCAGGTCGGCATGGACGAACTCTGCGCCCATTTTTTGCAGCAGTTTACCCATCGCTTCGTTGCGACCGGTAGCCCTGACGCTGATGCCTTTATTGCGCAGAAATTCGACCGCATTTCGGCCTAAGCCGCTGGTCGCCCCGGTAACCAGTACCTTCATAGCTATCCACTGTGTTGAAAAGAATTTCGTGCGCATTCTTTCGTGAATTACGGCGCTATGCAATGGGAAAGGTGAAAGAAAGAGAGTTTTATTTAGATCTTTTCCGTCTTTTGTTCTGCCCGTTGCGCAATGCGTTTCGCCATGCCCCGGAAGATAAACAGGTGGGCAGGGATCATCAACAGCCAGTAGAACAGACCCGGCATTCCGTGCGGATGCCACCACGCGCGGACGTCCAGTTCACGATGATCGCCTTTGTCTTTCAGGGTAAAGCAGAGTCGGCCCAGCCCCGGGGCTTTCATGCCGAACAGCAGTGCCAGCTGTTTTTCCGGCTCGACAATAATCACCTTCCAGCTGTCAACCGCGTCACCCACCTCAAGATACGGGCGTGCCGGGCGGCCTTTTGCCAGCCGGTGGCCCACCAGCAGGTCCATTGCCCCGCGCGTTTGCCAGAGGAGATTACCGAAGAAATACCGTTCTTTGCCGCCAATCTGGTTCACTACCTCCCACAACGCGGCCAGGCTGGCGCGGGTTTTCACCGTACAGCCCGCCTGTTTCGGGTAATAACCATACTCCGGCCGCCAGCGGGCAAAGGCCTGGGCGTCGTAACCCCAGTCGCTGGAGTTCACCAGCTTTTCTTCTTCCTTGAGCGTATTGCGCACGGCATCGTCAAAGCGGATCAGGTCCTGGGGAATTAAGGCGCGCAGCGCGCGATCGTCGGCCAGTAAATCATGCTTCAGCCCCTGAATAAGCGCTTTGGCGGTCGTCGGCGGCACCGAGGTGATCACATTCAAAAACCACACCGAAATCCAGCGGGTCGGGAAGGGAATGGGGATCAGCCAGCGGCGGCGTCCGCTGACGCGCATGAAATGTTCGAACTGCTCCTGATAGCTCAGCACGTCCGGGCCTGCCGCCTCAAGCACGCGGTGTTGCTCCGCCGGATGATCCAGCAGGGCCACCAGATAATGCAGCAGGTTCTCCAGCGCAATCGGCGTAGTGCGCGAACGGACCCAGCGCGGCGGCGTGAGCACCGGCAGGTTGTAGACCATATCGCGCATCACTTCGAAGGCGGCAGAGCCTGCGCCGACGATGATCCCGGCGCGCAGTTCGGTGACGGGGACATTTGCCCCCCGCAGGATGTCCGCCGTCAGCTGGCGGGCGCGCAGGTGATCGGACTGCTCGTGTTCAGGCGCCTGGAGTGAACTGAGAAAAATTACCTGCTTCACCGGGGTTTGCAGCAGGGCATCGCGGACGTTCATCGCCACCTGACGCTCGTGGGCGATAAAATCCCCGCCTTCGCCCATGCTGTGCACCAGGTAGTAAAGGGTGTCGACCCCGTCCAGTAGCGTGGGAAGTGACTTCGGCCAGTTGAGGTCAACGTTGTGACAGGTAACGCCCGCTAAACAGAGTTTTTGCAGGCGTTCGGTGTTGCGTGCCGCAGCCAGCACCTGGTGCCCCTGCTGGCTTAACGCCGCGGTGAGATGCTGACCGATATACCCGCTGGCGCCGAGCACCAGAATGCGTTGCGGCACGTGCTGCTCCTTATCGCTGTAAAAACGCCTGCCAGTGTTTCACCACGTCGGTCAGCTGCTCGCGGCTGACGTCGAGATGCGTGACCAGACGCACGACAGGCGAGGCGTTGATCAGCACGCCACGTGCTTTCATGAACTCGCCAAGCGCAGCGGCGTGGTCATCGCCCACGCGAACGAACAGCATGTTGGTGTCGTAGCGCATCACGTCGGCGCCAATTTCACGCAGCTGCGCCGCCATCCACGCGGCGTTGTCGTGATCGTCCTTCAGGCGCGCCACGTTGTTTTTCAGGGCATACAGCCCCGCAGCTGCCAGAATACCCGCCTGACGCATGCCGCCGCCGGTCATCTTGCGCCAGCGGTTGGCACGCTTGATGTAGTCGGCATTGCCGACGAGCAGGGAACCCACTGGGGTGCCCAGCCCTTTAGAGAGGCAGATAGTGAACGAGTCGCAGTATTGCGTAATCTCTTTCAGCTCGCAGCCGTACGCCACCACGGCGTTGAAGATGCGTGCGCCGTCCACGTGCAGGCCCAGCCTGCGTTCGCGGGTAAACTCCCATGCGGCTTTCAGGTATTCGCGCGGCAGCACTTTGCCGTTGTGGGTGTTTTCAAGGCTGAGCAGCCTGGTGCGGGCAAAGTGAATATCGTCGGCTTTTATTTTCGCCGCGACCTTGTCGAGCGGCAGAGTGCCGTCCGGCGCGGCGTCAATCGGCTGCGGCTGAATGCTGCCGAGCACCGCGGCACCGCCGGCTTCGTAGAGGTAGTTATGCGCGCCCTGGCCGACAATGTACTCTTCACCGCGCTCGCAGTGGCTGAGCAGCGCCACCAGGTTGGCCTGCGTGCCGGTGGGCAGGAACAGGGCGGCCTCTTTTCCGCTCAGCTCTGCGGCATAGCGCTGCAGTTCGTTGACCGTCGGGTCGTCGCCGTAGACGTCGTCCCCGACCAGGGCGGCCATCATCTCTTCGAGCATGGCGCGACTCGGGCGGGTAACGGTATCACTGCGTAAATCAATCATGGCATGTCCTTATATTTAAAAAGGCGATGCCAGATGTTTTACCTGAGCCAGTTGGTTTTTGCCAGTTCGATCACCTCGTCACCGCGACCGCTGATGATGGCGCGCAGCATGTACAGGCTAAAGCCTTTGGCCTGCTCAAGCTTGATCTGCGGCGGGATCGCCAGCTCCTCTTTGGCGACGACCACATCCACCAGTACCGGGCCGTCGATGGAGAAGGCGCGCTGCAGGGCTTCATCCACCTCGGAGGCTTTCTCCACGCGGATACCGGTGATGCCACAGGCCTCGGCGATGCGGGCAAAGTTGGTGTCGTGCAGCTCGGTGCCGTCCGTCAGATAGCCTCCAGCCTTCATCTCCATCGCCACGAAGCCCAGCACGCTGTTGTTAAAGACCACGATTTTCAGCGGAAGCTTCATCTGCACCACCGACAGGAAATCGCCCATTAGCATGCTGAACCCGCCGTCGCCGCACATCGCCACCACCTGGCGCTCCGGCGCTGTCGCTTTTGCGCCCAGCGCCTGCGGCATGGCGTTGGCCATCGAGCCGTGGTTGAACGAGCCGAGCAGACGGCGCTTGCCGTTCATTTTCAGGTAGCGTGCCGCCCAGACGGTTGGCGTGCCTACGTCGCAGGTGAAAATGGCATCGTCGTCCGCGAAATGGCTGATCTGCTGCGCCAGATACTGCGGGTGAATGGCTTTGTCGCTCGGTTTGGCGAGATCGTCCAGACCCTTGCGGGCATCGCGATAGTCGCTTAGCGCTTTATCGAGGAACTTGCGATCGGTTTTCTCTTCCAGCAGCGGCAGCAGGGCGGCAAGGGTGGATTTGATGTCGCCCACCAGCGCCATATCGACCTTGCTGTGCGCGCCGATGCTGGCCGGGTTGATATCAATCTGAATGATTTTGGCATCCGTCGGATAGAACGCGCGATATGGGAACTGGGTGCCGAGCAGGATCAGCGTGTCGGCGTTCATCATGGTGTGGAAGCCGGAAGAAAAACCGATCAGTCCTGTCATGCCCACGTCGTACGGGTTATCGTATTCGACGTGCTCTTTGCCGCGCAGGGCGTGGACGATCGGCGCTTTCAGCTTACCGGCAAATTCCAGCAGCTCCTTGTGCGCGCCCGCGCAGCCGCTGCCGCACATCAGGGCGATATTGCTGGCGTAACGCAGCAGTTGCGCCAGCTTTTTCAGCTCCTCCTCGGCTGGCGTTACCACCGGCTGCGGCGCGTGATACCAGTGGGTGCTGGCCCCTTCTGGCGCAGCCTTGAGGGCCACGTCGCCCGGAATAACGACCACCGAAACGCCGCGATTCAGCACGGCCTTGCGCATGGCGATCGCCAGAACCTGCGGGATCTGCTCCGGGGATGAAACCAGTTCGCAATAGTGGCTGCATTCACGGAACAGCTCCTGCGGATGCGTCTCCTGAAAATAGCCGCTGCCAATTTCGGAAGAGGGGATGTGGGCGGCAATCGCCAGCACCGGAACGTGGTTACGATGACAGTCGAAGAGACCATTGATCAGGTGCAGGTTACCCGGCCCGCAGGATCCGGCGCAGACGGCCAGTTCCCCGGTAAGCTGTGCTTCAGCACCTGCGGCGAACGCGGCAACCTCTTCATGGCGGGTCGGCATCCATTCGATGGTCTTCATCTTGTTAAGGCTGTCGCTGAGCCCGTTCAGGGAATCGCCGGTGACGCCCCAGATACGTTTTACGCCAGCCTGTTCGAGCGTTTTCGCTATATATGCAGCCACGGTTTGTTTCATGGTTGTCCGTCTCCTTTTTGTGATAACGCTTACAAGCTTAGAAGAAAGTCTCCGTATTGCCCGTCAAATCCCCCCAATTAAAAGGTGCTTTTCACGCGCAATTATTCGGCATAATCTGGTGATACTTCAGTGAAAACAGGAATCATTTCAAATGGTTAAATCATTGTTAATTGCTGTTAATGAAAAGCTATCGTGCGACGATCTTGGCAAACTCTTGTTACGACTTGCCGTCGGCGGGCTGATGCTCTTTCACGGTTTGCATAAGCTGTTTGGTGGGGTGGGCTTTATCAGCGGCATGCTGGTGGAGAAAGGGCTGCCGGGGTTTATTGCCTACGGCGTGTTGATTGGCGAAGTGGTGGCGCCGATCCTGATTATTGTCGGGCTCTTTACGCGCCCGGCCGCGCTGGTGCTGGCGTTTACGATGATCGTGGCATGGCTGATGGTGGGAATGGGGGAAACGCTCGCCCTTGATAAGGTTGGGGCATGGGCGATTGAAAGCCTGGTGTACTTCTTTATCGGCTCGCTGGCGGTGGCGTTTTTAGGCGCGGGGCGGTTTGCGTTAGGGAAAGCACCTGCGTGGCGGTAGGGGTTGGAATCTGTTCCGAGGGAAGGGGTCTACGGACCCTTTTTTATTGTTGAGTTTTAACTTGTTGATTTCACAACGGTGAATTGTAGGTGGTGAAAAAAGGAGTTACGGAGAATTTTAGGGGGATTTCTTTATATCACAAGAAGATAGGTGTAGATTGTTCCAGTTCACTGCCGTACAGGCAGCTTAGAAAACTCGCTGTAGGAATGGTGTCAGTGGGCACAGGTTCACTGCCGTACAGGCAGCTTAGAAAATGCTGTTGTCTGGATTTCAGCACCAACTTTGGTTCACTGCCGTACAGGCAGCTTAGAAAAGATCTTCGCGCTGCTCAGCTCGCCGGTGCTCGTTCACTGCCGTACAGGCAGCTTAGAAAGTGAAGCGCTGGATACGCGTCGCGGCTCGAACGTTCACTGCCGTACAGGCAGCTTAGAAAGGTGGCCTGGTGCACACGATAGAAGGGAATACGTTCACTGCCGTACAGGCAGCTTAGAAATTGCTGACCTGCCTGACTTCCTCCGACTCGGCGTTCACTGCCGTACAGGCAGCTTAGAAAATGGGCCACAAACGAGAAAGGGTATCTGAATTGTTCACTGCCGTACAGGCAGCTTAGAAAATGGGCCACAAACGAGAAAGGGTATCTGAATTGTTCACTGCCGTACAGGCAGCTTAGAAATGATGCACACCGGCATAAGCCAGCGGCGAACCGTTCACTGCCGTACAGGCAGCTTAGAAATAACAATCCGGCGACTATTAACGCTATACCTTGTTCACTGCCGTACAGGCAGCTTAGAAACGGTTGTCACTAACGTCGGCCGGGTTGTATTAGTTCACTGCCGTACAGGCAGCTTAGAAATCCGGATTCAGCGCCATCAGCGAGACGGCGTTGTTCACTGCCGTACAGGCAGCTTAGAAACTCCGGGGTAGCTTCGCTATCCTCTGCTTCAGGTTCACTGCCGTACAGGCAGCATAGAAAGCACTTCAGCCGGGTAAGCGTCGGTGGTTAGGGTCGAATGCCGAACAGGCAGTAGGCACAACGTAGGCCGGGTAAACGCAGTGCCACCCGGCAAAAAAGCCCGGTGGCGCTGACGCTTACCGGGCCTACGATCGAAAACATAACCTTTATGCGAGGACGAGATCACCCTGTGGATGGCACGAGCATGCCAGCACGTAACCCTCGGCAATTTCCGCGTCGGACAGCGTCATGGTGCTGGTCACGGTGTACTCCCCGGACACTACCTTCGTTTTACAGCAGCCGCACACCCCGGCGCGGCAGGCCGCTACCACCGGCACGTGGTTGCTTTCCAGCGCCTCCAGCAGCGTGGTCCCCACGCGGCCAAAGAAGGTCTGCGCAGGCTGCAGTTTGGTAAACGTAATCCCGCTGGTTGCTGCTTCCGCCACCGGCGTGAAAAACTGCTCTTTGAAGAAGCGGGTCACACCGAGCGCTTTCACGTCTTCTTCCACGATAGCCATGTACGGCGCCGGGCCGCAGGTCATCACGGTGCGGTTCGCGATATCCGGCACGCTTTGCAGCAGCTCGCGGCTCAGGCGACCGGGCACAAAACCGTGGGTCGCGTTGTGCTCCGCCACCAGCGTTACCGGATAATTCCGCCACTCATCGGCAAAAATGACATCTTCCGGTGAACGTACGCTGAAGATCGCCTGCACGTCAGCCTGCGGGCGATTTTTTGCCAGCCAGCGGCGCATCGACATAATCGGCGTTACGCCACAGCCCGCCGCCAGCAGCAGGAATTTCTCTTCCGCTTTGTCGTCACAGGTAAACTCACCCTGCGCATCGGACAGCCAGATATAATCCCCGCGCTTCACGTCCTGGGTCAGCCATTCTGAACCGGCTCCGCCTTCAATGCGACGGACGGTAAGCGTGATGTACTCGCTCACGCCCGGCGTGGAAGAAAGGGTGTAGGCGCGCAGGGTGTCTGCCGAATGGCGAACGCTAACCAGCGCATACTGACCCGCACGGTACGGATAGTAGTCGTGGCACAGCAGCGACAGCGTCCACACATCCGGCGTCTCCTGATGGATGTGATGAACCTGCATGCGCCACGGGCAGTGTGAGGTTGGCATGGTCATGAGTTACTCCTTACGCGCTCAGCAGCTGCTTCATATCGTCTTCAACGTTGGTCACGGAGCGCAGGCCGAATTTTTCATTGAGCACCGCCAGCAGGTCCGGCGTCAGGAAGCCTGGCGCGGTCGGGCCAGTCACGATGTTAGTCACGCCCAGAGAGAGCAGGGTCAGCAGGATGACAATCGCTTTCTGCTCAAACCACGAGAGCACCAGCGACAGCGGCAGGTCGTTCACGCCGCAGCCCAGTTTCTCTGCCAGGGTAACGGCCAGAATGATGGCCGAATAAGCATCGTTACACTGGCCCGCATCGATCAGGCGTGGCAGACCTTCGATGTCGCCGAAATCCAGCTTGTTGAAACGGTATTTGCCGCACGCCAGGGTCAGGATCAGGCAGTCTTCCGGCACGCGGGTGGCGAAATCGGTAAAGTAGTTACGCTCGCCGCGCGCGCCGTCGCAGCCGCCGACGAGGAAGATGTGGCGCAGCTTTTCACGGCTGACAAGGTCAATCAGCGAATCGGCGGCACCGAGCAGGGTTTCACGACCGAAGCCGACGGTGATCAGATGCGGGATCTCGCTGTACGGGAAGCCAGCCATCTGCTGCGCTTGCGCTATCACCGGACCGAAATCGTCACCTTCAAGATGACTCACGCCCGGCCAGCCGACGATGCTGCGGGTCCAGATGCGGTCGTCATACGCGCCTACGGTCGGGTCGATGATGCAGTTAGAGGTCATCACAATAGGGCCAGGGAAGCGGGCAAATTCCACCTGCTGGTTCTGCCAGCCGCTGCCGTAGTTACCGATCAGGTGCTTAAACTTACGCAGCTCAGGATAGCCGTGCGCTGGCAGCATTTCACCGTGGGTATAGACGTTAACGCCGGTACCTTCGGTTTGCTTCAGCAGGTTGTAGAGATCTTTCAGGTCATGACCGGAGATCAGGATGCATTTGCCCTCGGTCGCTTTGACGTTGACCTGCGTCGGCGTCGGGTGGCCGTAGGTGCTGGTTTCACCGGCGTCCAGAATGCTCATCACCCTGAAGTTCATCTGCCCGATTTCCATCGAGCATTCCAGCAGCGCGTTCATATCGGCAGGCCAGGTGCCCAGCCACGCCATGATTTTATGGTATTGCGCGTAAATGTCGTTGTCGTATTGACCGAGCACGTGCGCGTGTTCCATATAGGCCGCAGCGCCTTTCAGGCCGTACAGGCACAGCAGGCGAAGGCCGAGAATGTTCTCGCCAATCGCCGCTTTGTCTTTATTCGGCGTGAATTCTGCCGCCTGACGCTGCAGCTCGCCCAGATCGTCGCTCACCAGCTGAAGGTCTGACATCGGGTTTTCCACGCGGGCGCTGGCATCCGCCTTCAGACACTGCGCCTTCAGCGTTTCACGCAGGGCAATGGCTTCGCGGGCATAGCCAACAATGCGCGGAGAGTCGAAGTTAACGTTAGTTAGCGTGGAGAAGAAGGCGCGCGGGGCGAAGCTGTCGACGTAGTGGTCGATGATGCCATATTCACGGGCTTTAAACGCCCATGCGGAAAGGCCTTGCAGGGCCGCAATCAGCAGGTCCTGCAGGTCAGATGTTTCTGCGGTTTTGCCGCACATACCCTGTGCGTAAGAGCAGCCATTGCCTGCCGGGGTACGGATGGTTTGTTCACATTGCACACAAAACATAATCACACCTGTTAAAGTTATATTTAATATACATGTTTAAGGTTATGCCTGTGCCAGAACGGTGAAAAGGGCTTTTTACTACAAAATAGAGGGAGATTGATTTAGCGCAATTTTGGCGGCAGGAACCCTACCGCCAAAGAAGTATCAGGCCGAGAAGACGGCCATCAGAACCGGAACCAGCAGGCTTAAAATAAAGCCGTGAACGATGGCGGCGGGCACCATCTCCAGCCCGCCAGAGCGTTGTAACACTGGCAGGGTAAAGTCCATCGACGTCGCGCCGCACAGGCCCAGCGCGGTAGAGCGGCTGCGGCGAACCAGTCCCGGGATCAGCATTATGGCGATCAGTTCACGCGCCAGATCGTTAAAGAAGGCGGCGCTGCCGATCACCGGACCGAATGATTCGGTCAGCAAAATACCGGAGAGGGAATACCAGCCAAAACCAGACGCCATCGCGAGGCCGGTTTTCAGCGGCAGGTCGAGAATAAAAGCGTTAATCACGCCCGCCACCATGGAGCTGGCGATAACAATGACCGCGACCATCATTCCCCGACGGTTCAGAACAATTTGCTTCAGCGTCATGCCATTATTTCGCAGCTGGATACCGATCAGGAACAGCAGGAAGATCAGCGTATATTCACTGGCCTCTGTTGCGTGCTGTAACAACGCCCAGCCGGTCAGCCCAAGAAGAAAACCGAGCACCACGACGCCGCACAGTTTTAATGATTCCAGCGCCATCGCAATTCGGGAAGGCAGCTTTTCCTGATGATGATGGTTTTTCCACGGAACGGTGCGCTCAAGCCAGAATAATGCGGCGATATTACACAGCAAAATAACCACCACGGTGACCACCGAATAATGCAGGATGGAAAGCAAATTCGTCGCCAGATTATCCAGGAAGGCCAGGCTTATCCCCATAAAGAAAAGAATGACGTAAACAATCCAGCTGAGAAAACGGTTGATGAGCCGTAATGCGGATTCTCTGTGCAGCGGAATAAGGTAGCCCACAATCAGGGGCAGCAGAATAATGAGGAGTCCTGAAAACATGAACAGCCGGTCCTTTTGAGTATCTGTTGAGCGCCAGAGACACTACCCAATAAAGGCTGTCAGGTAAAGGAGCAATAAAAAAGCCGGGTGGCGGCTGCGCCTTACCCGGCCTACAAGTGCACTCTCACGTAGGTCGGGTAAGCGTTAGCGCCGCCCGACACCGCGCGCAATTAATCGCGTTTTTCCAGCAGGGTGCGGTACAGCACGCCACCCAGGATACCGCCGATAATCGGCATGACCCAGAACAGCCACAGCTGCTCAAGCGCCCAGCCGCCCTGGAAGATGGCGACGGCGGTACTGCGTGCCGGGTTAACGGAGGTGTTGGTGACCGGAATCGAAATCAGGTGAATAAGGGTCAGCGCCAGACCAATCGCAATAGGGGCAAAGCCTGCTGGTGCGTGTTTGTCGGTTGCGCCGTGAATCACCAGCAGGAAGCCTGCGGTCAGCACAATTTCAATCACGATGGCAGACAGCATGGAATAACCGCCCGGAGAATGCTCGCCGAAGCCGTTAGAGGCGAAACCGCTGGCCGCCGCGTCGAACCCGGCTTTACCGCTGGCAATCACGTACAGAACGCCCGCTGCGATAATACCGCCAACCACCTGGGCGACAATATAACCAATCACCTCTTTCGCCGGAAAACGACCGCCGGCCCATAAACCTAACGTTACTGCCGGGTTAAAATGACCGCCGGAAATATGCCCCACGGCAAAGGCCATGGTTAATACGGTCAAACCAAATGCCAGCGCGACGCCGACAAAACCGATACCTAATTCCGGGAATGCTGCTGCCAGAACGGCGCTACCGCAGCCACCAAATACCAGCCAGAATGTACCAAAGCATTCTGCAGCCAATTTTCTAAACATAACCACCTCAAATAATTTTCCGCACGCTTTCCCGCGCGCGGGATATATCGCCATAAAGGGATGACGACTCAAAGAGTCCGTATTTTAAAAACCAACAACACCCCTTCGCCACTTAAATAAATTCGATTAATTTGATTTAAGGCAATGTGATGTCAATCCTTGTTCAAATCAGCGGTAAATAGAGCATAGACCAATTCTCGCCACGGTGAATGTTGTGCTGTCGTGACAGGGCGCCTCCCGCTATACTGCTGATAACTTAAAGGAAAAAGTGATCATTGCGCGGGGGATTTATGCTTCTCGAACGTGTGGAAATTGTCGGGTTTCGCGGTATTAACCGCCTGTCGCTGCAGCTGGAACAGAACAACGTCCTGATCGGCGAGAACGCGTGGGGTAAGTCCAGCCTGCTGGATGCGCTGACGTTACTGCTTTCGCCCGAAGACGATCTGTATCACTTCGTTCGCGACGATTTCTGGTTCCCGCCCGGCGACGTGACGGGGCGCGAGAAGCACCTGCATATCATCCTGACGTTCCGCGAATCCGAGCCCGGACGGCATCGGGTGCGTCGCTTCCGCCCGCTGTCGCCCTGTTGGGTGCCGTGCGATGACGGCTTCCACCGGATTTTCTATCGGCTGGAAGGTGAAATGGCGGAAAACGAGGGCGTGTTGACCCTGCGTGATTTTCTTGATGAGAAAGCCAGTCCGATCCCGCTGGACAATATCGATGATCTGGCCCGCCACCTGATCCGCCTGACGCCGGTGTTGCGCCTGCGCGACGCGCGTTTTATGCGGCGTATTCGTAACGGTACCGTCCCGAATATGCCAGAAGTGGAAGTCACCGCCCGCGAGCTGGATTTTCTGGCAAGAGAGCTGGTGTCGCGTCCGCAAAATCTGACCGATGGTCAAATTCGTCAGGGGCTGTCCGCCATGGTACAGCTTCTGGAGCACTATTTTTCCGAGCAGGGGACGTCGGAGTCGCGCCATCGCCTGATGCGCCGCCGCTCTCATGACGAGCAGCGCAGCTGGCGCTACCTCGATATCATTAACCGGATGATCGACCGGCCCGGCGGTCGTACCCATCGGGTGATTTTGCTGGGGCTGTTTTCAACGCTTCTGCAGGCCAAAGGCACCGTTCGTCTTGACCGGGACGCCCGGCCGCTGCTGCTGGTGGAAGACCCGGAAACGCGCCTGCATCCCATCATGCTCTCCGTTGCATGGCATCTGCTGAACCTGCTGCCGCTCCAGCGCATTACGACCACCAATTCCGGTGAATTATTATCGCTGACGCCGGTAGAGCACGTCTGTCGTCTGGTGCGTGAATCTTCCCGCGTCTCCGCCTTCCGCTTAGGGCCGGGGGGATTGAACGCGGAAGACGGGCGGCGCATCGCATTTCATATTCGCTTTAACCGCGCGTCGTCGCTCTTTGCCCGCTGCTGGCTGCTGGTGGAAGGAGAGACGGAAACCTGGGTCATCAACGAACTGGCGCGCCAGTGCGGCCACCATTTTGATGCGGAAGGCATTAAGGTGATTGAATTCGCCCAGTCGGGACTCAAGCCGCTGATAAAATTTGCCCGCCGGATGGGGATCGAGTGGCACGTTCTGGTCGACGGTGATGAGGCGGGCAAAAAATATGCCTCGACCGTACGCAGCCTGCTGAATAACGAGCGAGAAGAAGAGCGCGACCATTTAACCATGCTGCCCGCCATGGACATGGAGCACTTTATGTATCGTCAGGGGTTCGACGACGTATTCCACCGAATTGCCATGGTGCCGGTCGATGTCCCGATGAACATGCGGCGCGTGATCGCCAAAGCTATTCATCGTTCTTCAAAACCGGATTTAGCCATTGAAGTGGCGACGGAAGCGGGGAGGCGGGGCGTGGAGGCGGTGCCGACCCTGCTGCGGAAGATGTTCTCCCGCGTGCTGTGGCTGGCACGCGGGAGAGCGGATTAACGTTGTGTCGCCTGGTTCACCTGCTGAATCAGGCTATCGAGCAGCGCGTAGCGGCGGCGATATTCGGAACGCTTTTTGCTCGCGATCTCTTCCATCGGTTTGCGCGGCATGACGAGGGGCAGCATAAAGTTGCCGCTATCCTGCTTTTCACCGCCGATGGAGATCCAGAAACTGTCGTAATCGGCCAACAGTTTCCCCTCTTTTTTCTTGCGGTAGCGCCAGCTGCGATAAATATGGGTGTCGTTACTGACGGCGACAATCTGTTCTACCGGGAAGGCGGTGCCGAGCGTCATGGCGGCTTCGACCAGCAGACGTTTCGGGAACAGACCATGGCAGGCCTTCGTCGCGCCCTGGATCAGCTCATGGGGAACGTGGGCTTTTGCGCCCTGCAGGCCGCCGATAAACAGCGTCGATTTTCCCTCAAACTGGCACAGGGTGAAGGTCATCTCGGCCAGCACCGTATTCTGATGGTCGCAGAAGGCGAGGGTGGCTTCCCCTTCTTTATCCAGAAACGCATCGGCGCACAGTCGGACGGTAAATTGCTCTTCATCTTTACCGGTTAAGGTGAGCAGCGTGAAGCCCTTTTTCGACAGATAGCCCGAGAGCAGCGATGCCGGCATATGGCGGCTCATCGTTTGATAGTGCCAGTTAAGGGACTCGAGGGCCTGCTGGCGATTCATATTCACCGTCAGCCAGGGGCGATGCAGACGGCACGGCAGTCCTGGCTGTACCTGCAGCATTTGCATCAGGCTCGGCTGTTTTGCAAGGCTCGTCAACAGGCGAGCGGTACTTACAGGCGTCGCCAGCGAACGTAGCATGAATTTACGTCGATAGGCGGGGTTTTGCCACGCCAGCCCTGGCATGAGCTTACCGGAAGCCAGATGACTGAAGAGCTGCCAACCCGATGCAGGCTGTGGCAGGTTTGAAAAAGGTGTATCGACGATGGAAGACATGTTAGATCCTGCTTCTTGATGAAGATTTCCATTTCAGCAGGCGAACGTTCAACGTCTCGTAAACAAATTGTGACGATTTCGGAGAACAGGGGTTTCGTTGAGGAATCGTTTAGATAGAATCAGCATTTATCATTGCCAGAACATTTATTTGGAATATTTATGAACCTCAAGGGAAAACGCAGAACGCTGTTTCTGCTGCTGGCGGTCGTGGTGTTAGCCGGTGGATACTGGCTATGGCAGGTGCTGAATGCGCCGGTGCCGCAGTATCAGACGCTGATTGTTCGCCCGGGCGAACTGCAGCAAAACGTCCTCGCGACGGGCAAGCTTGATGCCCTGCGCAAGGTTGACGTCGGCGCGCAGGTCAGCGGTCAGCTGAAAACGCTGTCGGTTGAGATTGGCGATAAGGTGAAAAAAGGCCAGCTGCTCGGCGTGATCGATCCTGAACAGGCTGAGAACCAGATCCGCGAGGTGGAAGCCACGCTGATGGAGCTGCGCGCGCAGCGTGCGCAGGCGCAGGCAGAACGTAACCTGGCCCAGGTGACGCTGACCCGTCAGCAGGCGCTGGCCAAAACCCAGGCGATCTCTAAGCAGGATTTAGACACGGCCACCACGGAACTGGCGGTGAAGCAGGCGCAGATTGGCACGATTGACGCGCAAATCAAACGCAATCAGGCCTCGCTGGATACGGCGAAAACCAACCTCGACTACACCCAGATCGTGGCGCCGATGGCCGGTGAAGTCACTCAGATCACCACGCTGCAGGGGCAGACGGTGATTGCCGCGCAGCAGGCGCCAAATATTCTGACGCTGGCGGACATGAGCACCATGCTGGTCAAAGCCCAGGTCTCCGAGGCGGATGTGATCCATCTGAAGCCGGGGCAGAACGCCTGGTTTACGGTGCTGGGCGATCCGCAGACGCGCTACGAAGGCGTGCTGAAGGACATTCTGCCGACGCCGGAAAAAGTGAACGACGCAATCTTCTACTATGCCCGTTTTGAAGTGCCGAACCCGAAGGGCGTGCTGCGTCTCGACATGACCGCGCAGGTGCATATTCAGCTGACCGGTCTTAAGAACGTGCTGACCATTCCGCTCTCTGCGCTGGGTGAATCCGCCGGGGAGAGCCGCTATAAAGTTAAAGTGCTGCGCAACGGCGAAACGCGCGAGCGCGAAGTGGTGATTGGAGCGCGCAACGACACCGACGTGGTGGTGGTGAAAGGGCTGGAAGAGGGCGAGGAGGTTGTTGTCAGTGAAAGCCTGCCCGGAGCCGCGAAATGACGGCATTGCTTGAGCTGAAGGACATTCGCCGCAGCTATCCGTCGGGCGATGGGCCGGTGGAGGTGCTAAAAGGCATCTCCCTTCGGGTAGAAGCGGGCGAGATGGTGGCGATTGTCGGGGCATCGGGTTCCGGTAAATCGACGCTGATGAACATTCTCGGCTGTCTGGATAAGCCGACCAGCGGGACCTATCGCGTGGCCGGAACGGATATCTCCACGCTGGATGGCGACGCGCTGGCGAAGCTGCGCCGGGAGCACTTCGGTTTTATCTTCCAGCGTTACCATCTGCTTTCTCATCTCAATGCCGCGCAGAACGTGGAAGTTCCGGCGGTCTATGCGGGCGTCGAGCGGAAAAAACGGCTCGAACGCGCGCAGATGCTGCTGACGCGTCTGGGGCTGGCGGAGCGGGTGGAGTACCAGCCCTCGCAGCTCTCCGGCGGCCAGCAGCAGCGCGTGAGTATTGCCCGCGCCCTGATGAACGGCGGGCAGGTGATCCTCGCGGATGAGCCAACCGGCGCACTCGACAGCCATTCCGGCGAAGAGGTGATGGCGATCCTGCACCAGCTTCGCGATCAGGGGCATACGGTCATTATCGTGACCCACGATCCGCAGGTGGCGGCGCAGGCGGAGCGAATCATTGAGATCCATGACGGCGAGCTGGTCAGCAACCCGCCGCCGCGTGAGTCCAGGGCTGCGGCGCCGAAAGAAGTGCTTCCGGCATCAACCGGATGGGGGCAATTTTCCAGCGGCTTTCGTGAAGCATTGACCATGGCCTGGCTGGCGATGGCGGCCAATAAAATGCGTACCCTGCTGACCATGCTCGGCATCATCATCGGTATTGCCTCGGTGGTGTCGATTGTGGTGGTGGGCGATGCGGCCAAGCAGCTGGTGCTGGCCGATATCCGCGCTATCGGTACCAATACCATTGACGTCTATCCTGGCAAAGACTTCGGGGACGACGAGCCGCAGTATCAGCAGGCGCTGAAATACGACGATCTGGCGGCCATTCAGAAGCAGCCGTGGGTCAACTCCGCCACGCCTGCGGTGTCGCAGAATCTGCGCCTGCGGGTGGGCAATGTTGACGTGGCTGCCAGCGCGAACGGCGTCAGCGGGGATTATTTCAACGTCTACGGCATGACCTTCAGCGAAGGCGCCACCTTCAACGCCGAGCAGCTGGCGGGCAGGGCGCAGGTGGTGGTGCTGGACGCGAATTCGCGCAGACAGCTCTTCCCCAATAAAGCCAACGTGGTGGGCGAAGTGATCCTGGTCGGCAACATGCCTGCCACGGTCATCGGCGTGGCGGAAGAGAAACAGTCGATGTTTGGCAGCAGCAAGATCCTGCGCGTCTGGCTGCCCTATACCACCATCTCCGGGCGGATTATGGGGCAGTCCTGGCTTAACTCCATCACCGTACGCGTGAAGGAGGGCTACGACAGCGCGCTGGCCGAGCAGCAGCTGGAGCGGCTGTTAACCCTGCGCCACGGAAAGAAGGATTTCTTCACCTGGAATATGGACGGCCTCTTGAAAACGGCGGAAAAGACCACACGTACTCTTCAGCTGTTCCTCACGCTGGTGGCGGTGATTTCGCTGGTCGTCGGCGGTATCGGGGTGATGAACATCATGCTGGTGTCGGTAACCGAGCGAACCCGGGAGATTGGCATCCGCATGGCGGTCGGGGCCAGAGCCAGCGACGTGCTGCAACAGTTTTTGATTGAAGCCGTGCTGGTGTGTCTGGTCGGCGGTGCGATGGGGATTGCGCTCTCGATGATGATCGCCTTCGCGCTCCAGCTCTTTTTACCCGGCTGGGAGATTGGCTTCTCGCCGGTGGCCATTATTACCGCATTCTTGTGTTCGACCTTTACCGGCATTTTGTTTGGCTGGTTGCCCGCCCGCAACGCGGCGCGGCTGGATCCGGTGGATGCGCTGGCTCGGGAATAACCCGAAAATAAAAATGCCAGCCGATCGGGCTGGCATTTTGACTGCGGGATGTACACAATAAAACAGAGAGCTATGCAACCGTCTCTGCTTCAATGGGGACGATAAGGCTTGCATGATTGCCTTTTGGTCCCTGGTGTACATCGAACCGGACGGACTGCCCGGCTTTGAGCGTTCTGTAACCATCCATCTGAATGGTGGAATAGTGAGCGAAGATATCCTCGCCGCCGCCTTCGGGGCAGATGAAGCCAAACCCTTTGGCGTTGTTGAACCACTTAACAGTACCCATTTCCATGCTTCGACATCCTTCGTAAATCTTATAAGTTAAGATGGAATGAACCGGTGGTGGAGTGGGGGCTGTTCAAAACCTCGCCATCTCACGCTTGTACAATTTAGAGAAACGAAAGAAGTCGTCAAGCGTTTGGCGCTGGAGATGGGACAATAATCAACCAAAGTTTGAAGCAGTTAACGCTATTGCAACAGTTTGTGACAGACATCGCGGATGACAGTAATAGATGATTGTTATCTAACATCTGAGGTAGATTCAAAGTGGTTATGCAAAATGGGTAAGACCAACGACTGGCTGGATTTTGACCAGCTGGCGGAAGACAAAGTGCGTGACGCGCTAAAACCGCCATCTATGTATAAAGTTATGTTAATGAACGATGATTACACGCCGATGGAATTTGTTATTGACGTGCTACAAAAGTTCTTTTCTTATGATGTAGAACGTGCAACGCAACTGATGCTTACCGTTCATTATCGTGGCAAAGCTATCTGCGGCATCTTCACTGCCGAAGTGGCGGAAACCAAAGTGGCGATGGTGAACGACTATGCGAGGGAGAACGAGCATCCGTTGCTGTGTACGCTGGAAAAGGCCTGATAAGGCATAAAATTGGGGGAGGTGCCTATGCTCAATCAAGAACTGGAACTCAGTTTAAACATGGCTTTCGCCAGAGCGCGTGAGCACCGACATGAGTTTATGACCGTCGAGCATTTACTGCTCGCACTGCTTAGCAACCCATCTGCCCGCGAAGCGCTGGAAGCCTGCTCCGTGGATCTGGTGGCGCTACGTCAGGAACTCGAAGCCTTCATCGAACAAACCACACCGGTGCTGCCAGCCAGTGAAGAGGAGCGCGACACGCAGCCGACGCTCAGCTTCCAGCGTGTGCTGCAGCGCGCGGTATTCCACGTCCAGTCTTCCGGACGTAGCGAAGTGACTGGCGCAAACGTCTTAGTCGCCATCTTCAGCGAGCAGGAGTCACAGGCTGCCTATCTGCTGCGCAAACACGAAGTCAGCCGCCTCGATGTGGTTAACTTTATCTCTCACGGAACGCGCAAAGACGAGCCTAACCAGGCATCGGATTCCAGCAATCAGGTCAATAACAATGAAGAGCAAGCAGGCGGGGAGGATCGTATGGAAAACTTCACCACCAACCTTAATCAGCTTGCTCGCGTTGGCGGTATCGACCCGCTGATTGGTCGCGATAAAGAGCTGGAGCGCGCGATCCAGGTGCTGTGCCGTCGCCGCAAGAACAACCCGCTGCTGGTAGGGGAATCTGGCGTGGGTAAAACCGCAATTGCCGAAGGGCTTGCCTGGCGCATTGTGCAGGGCGACGTGCCGGAAGTGATTGCCGACTGCACCATCTACTCGCTGGATATCGGCTCGCTGCTGGCGGGCACGAAATACCGCGGTGATTTTGAAAAACGCTTCAAGGCGCTGTTAAAACAGCTGGAGCAGGACACCAACAGCATCCTGTTTATCGATGAGATCCACACCATCATCGGCGCAGGTGCGGCTTCCGGCGGCCAGGTGGATGCGGCTAACCTGATCAAACCGCTGCTCTCCAGCGGCAAGATCCGCGTGATTGGCTCCACCACCTACCAGGAGTTCAGCAACATCTTTGAGAAAGACCGTGCGCTGGCGCGCCGCTTCCAGAAAATCGACGTGACCGAACCGTCCGTCGAGGAAACGGTGCAGATCATCAACGGCCTGAAGCCGAAGTACGAAGCGCACCACGACGTGCGTTATACCGCGAAAGCGGTGCGTGCGGCGGTGGAGCTGGCGGTGAAATACATCAACGACCGTCATCTGCCGGATAAGGCGATTGACGTGATTGATGAGGCAGGGGCGCGTGCGCGCCTGATGCCGGCCAGCAAGCGTAAGAAAACCGTTAACGTGGCGGATATTGAGTCCGTGGTGGCCCGCATCGCGCGTATCCCTGAGAAAAGCGTCTCTCAGAGCGACCGCGACACGCTGCGCACTCTCGGCAATCGCCTGAAAATGCTGGTCTTTGGTCAGGATAAAGCCATTGAGGCCTTAACCGAAGCCATTAAGATGGCCCGTGCCGGGCTGGGGCATGAGCACAAGCCTGTCGGTTCCTTCCTGTTTGCCGGCCCGACCGGCGTGGGGAAAACCGAGGTGACGGTTCAGCTCTCCAAAGCGCTGGGCATTGAGCTGCTGCGCTTTGATATGTCCGAGTATATGGAGCGTCACACCGTCAGCCGTTTGATTGGTGCGCCTCCGGGCTACGTGGGCTTTGACCAGGGCGGCCTGCTCACCGACGCGGTGATCAAGCATCCGCACGCGGTACTGCTGCTCGATGAAATCGAGAAAGCGCACCCGGACGTGTTCAACATCCTGCTGCAGGTGATGGACAACGGGACGCTGACCGACAACAACGGGCGCAAGGCGGACTTCCGTAACGTGGTGCTGGTGATGACCACCAACGCCGGGGTACGTGAAACCGAGCGTAAATCTATCGGCCTGATCCACCAGGATAACAGCACCGATGCGATGGAAGAGATCAAGAAGATCTTCACGCCGGAGTTCCGTAACCGTCTGGACAACATCATCTGGTTCGATCACCTGTCTACCGAGGTGATCCATCAGGTCGTGGACAAGTTCATCGTCGAGCTGCAGGTTCAGCTGGATCAGAAAGGCGTGTCGCTGGAAGTGAGCCAGGAGGCCCGCAACTGGCTGGCCGAGAAAGGCTACGACCGTGCGATGGGCGCCCGTCCGATGGCGCGTGTGATTCAGGACAACCTGAAGAAACCGCTGGCGAACGAGCTGCTGTTTGGCTCGCTGGTGGACGGCGGCCAGGTAACCGTGGCGCTGGACCAGGCGAAGAACGAACTGACGTACGATTTCCAGAGTGCGGCGAAGCACAAGCCGGAAGCGGCTCACTGAGTGAGTTGAATGTTAATGTTAAAAACCGGGCGAATGCCCGGTTTTTTTATGCCTGCTTTTCTTCCTCTCCCTGTGGGAGAGGGCAACAGACCGCAGAGGAATTTTGCGAGGCGCTTTCCAGTTTCGTACGACGTTGGTTGCTGGATAAATCCACAGTAATAAAATGGCGGCGCACCTGCAAAATCAGGTGCCGGGATTGGCGTCCTGATTACACACGAGAAATGATGTTGATACGTCAACTATCATCAGGTTCGTTCACACTTTTGAAAGCTAGCGATATAATCCGCAGACTCAATTATGGTGGGCTGAACCGGGGCTTCTTTTGAAGCGCCGATTTTCCCGTGTGGGTCGGTACGCCAAACCGGTTCAGTCTGCCACCTGAGTTGGCGTTCGGGTGGAGATCTCATCATTTCACACGGAGTCATAACCAAATGGAACATAACAATTTTTCACAGCTCTACACCGAACTCTCCCTCAACCCCGATCTTCCAACCCTTGCCGAGCGCTGCAAACTGCTCACCGAAATCCTTCTCGACTGCAAATCACTCTCCCAAACGCAGCCCGTTTGCCGTTGCCTCGGAGCTTACCTGGAAGAGATGAAATCCGGCCTCACAGAATCCATGCGTGATTTTCAGGTGGTAGAATTTGAGGACGAAGCGGAACAACCGCGACAAAAAGAGTGGTTGCTGGAAGATACCGAAACGAAATGTGACTACAGCCGGGCGTTAAACCATGTGCTGCTGGTGTCGCATTTTGACCGCGATATGTTGCCGCACCTCACGGGGCTTCTTCATGACATTGCGCATTCGATGGTCGCAGATGTCGTTGTGCCTCAAAGTGCAGAAACGGTAATTCACATTATTTCCTGAGTGCTATCTGAGGCGTCGGGAGGGCCTCTGACGCCATTGGTTTAAACCCTTTTTTCTGATGCTTACGTAACATATTGATTTATATGGTGTGGATTTGCGTTTCAGAAAAAAGGGTTTTATGCGTATAAGTTGATTATTTTGTTTGCTAACAATAAGATGGCGTTGTTTCCTTTCAGTTCACTGCCGTACAGGCAGCTTAGAAAGCTATGAAACGTAAATTAACGGAAGTTAACGGGTTCACTGCCGTACAGGCAGCTTAGAAAGACATCGTGTCGCCAGTTTTTGCGACCGCCCCGTTCACTGCCGTACAGGCAGCTTAGAAAATTGCCCCACCCCAAAATATGACGCTGTTTCAGTTCACTGCCGTACAGGCAGCTTAGAAAAACCTAAAAATGACATTGATGGGGTTTGGAAAGTTCACTGCCGTACAGGCAGCTTAGAAATGAACCAAAGACATCAGCGATGCCATTCGGAAGTTCACTGCCGTACAGGCAGCTTAGAAATTGGCAATCGTGCTTTTAATGCTGGTGGCGGTGTTTACTGCCGTACAGGCAGCTTAGAAAACCCTCGCGACGAATCCAGATGCTTTTCACGCGTTCACTGCCGTACAGGCAGCTTAGAAATGCTGGCCGTGCAGCAGGAAATTGCGAATAAGGTTCACTGCCGTACAGGCAGCTTAGAAACGAATGGCGTGTCAGAAATAAATTAGGAGTTATGTTCACTGCCGTACAGGCAGCTTAGAAATGGGATGATGAAAACGCCGCGGACGCTATCGCGTTCACTGCCGTACAGGCAGCTTAGAAAGGAATACCTTCGAGGCAAGGCCAGAGTGAGCCGTTCACTGCCGTACAGGCAGCTTAGAAACAAAACCGCCCGCGGCCGCTCGGCTCCTAAGATGTTCACTGCCGAACAGGCAGCTTAGAAAAGCGAGCCAGAACGGTGGGGGCTTTCAGATTTGTTCACTGCCGTACAGGCAGCTTAGAAATGCTGCAGATGTGATTAGCGGGGTGGGGCAGGGTTCACTGCCGTACAGGCAGCTTAGAAAAGACACAGACCAAAACATTCAGCGCACCTAAACGTTCACTGCCGTACAGGCAGCTTAGAAACCCTAAACCGGAAGTAAATCTGACCATTTTTGGTTCACTGCCGTACAGGCAGCTTAGAAATGTCCGTCTGCGGTATAGAAAAAGGCAGGGGAGTTCACTGCCGTACAGGCAGCTTAGAAAGGACGGAGTTGCCGAGGGCGTTGTGATTTACTGTTCACTGCCGTACAGGCAGCTTAGAAAACCAGCTCCAGTTGATCATCAAGCGTGAATTTGTTCACTGCCGTACAGGCAGCTTAGAAATGGGAAAGTTCGATTGCCGTCAAGCGCGACGAGTTCACTGCCGTACAGGCAGCTTAGAAATGCGGGAGCAGTCATTTGGGGAATTAAATAATGTTCACTGCCGTACAGGCAGCTTAGAAATGGGGCGTTCTGAGGGCCTTGCTACGCGCTGGGTTCACTGCCGTACAGGCAGCTTAGAAACACCTTGAGCACAAAAGCCAACGGTGGGGCATGTTCACTGCCGTACAGGCAGCTTAGAAACGACTAATCATTCACGTTCCGCCAAAGATATGGTTCACTCCCGTACAGGCAGCTTAGAAAGTGAACGTGCTCGTCTCCTGAAAACAGACCCAGTTCACTGCCGTACAGGCAGCTTAGAAAACGAAAGGGAAAGCAGTGCATTCACTTACGTAGTTCACTGCCGTGCAAGCAGCTTAGAAAAATGAGCAACATCGACAAACAGGCGCTACAGGGTTCACTGCCGCACAGGCAGCACATCTAAAACCAACCCTCTAAAACATTCACCCTATCTATTTAAACCTTAATACCATCAAATCCACACTCTCTATTTTTCACAATAAATAAAAAATACATTCACGCACCAATTATATTCTGGCCAATATATTATTTGTAAAAATAATGCATTAAATGGAAAAGTGATCTTCAGTTTTATTATCACGGTAATTACTGTTCATTTGATACTCGTCACATTTGTTTTCATCTTATCTCCGATAACATACCCGCATTCAACACCTTGAAATAAAAGCCGTTGCTATGCCTGCAAACAGCATTACCCCAACAGATTTAAAAACTATCCTGCATTCGAAACGCGCCAATATTTATTACCTGGAAAAATGTCGCATCCAGGTAAATGGTGGGCGTGTTGAATATGTCACCCAGGAAGGCAGGGAGTCGTTTTACTGGAATATTCCCATCGCGAATACCACGGCAGTGATGCTGGGAATGGGAACATCCGTTACGCAAATGGCAATGCGGGAATTTGCCCGGGCTGGCGTGATGGTCGGTTTCTGTGGAACGGATGGCACGCCGCTTTATTCTGCGAACGAGGTGGACATTGACGTCTCATGGCTCAGCCCGCAAAGCGAATACCGTCCGACGGCGTATTTACAAAACTGGGTCTCATTCTGGTTTGATGAAGAAAAACGTCTGCAGGCAGCAAAGCATTTTCAGTTTATCCGTTTACAGCAAATTGAAAAACAGTGGGAGAGGCTGCGGATGCAGCGGGAAATGCCTTTTCAGCCTGATAAGGTCGCGCTGGAGACTATTCTGGATCGGGCCAGAACGGGCATGGAAAACGCACAGGATCACACCTCACTGATGCTCCAGGAAGCGCAGCTCACAAAATCGCTCTACAAATTGACCAGTCAGACGGTGGGTTATGGCAGCTTTACCCGCGCCAAACGCGGTGGTGGGGCGGATATGGCCAACCGTTTTCTCGATCAGGGCAACTATCTGGCCTACGGGCTGGCGGCCGTCGCGGCCTGGGTCACGGGCATTCCTCACGGTCTGGCGGTCATGCACGGTAAAACCCGGCGCGGCGGGCTGGTTTTTGATATTGCCGATCTAATCAAAGACGCACTCGTTATGCCGCAGGCGTTTATTGCGGCTATGGAGGGTGAGGATAATCAACAGTTTCGCCAGCGATGCATCAACGCGTTTCAACAGTCTGATGCGCTGGATGTGATGATCACCACCTTGCAGGACACCTCGCAATCACTGGCTGGCGTCGCAAAATGAATGTACTGATTATCTCACGGTGTACCAAGCGCGCGCGCGAGCAAAGCTGTCAGATTATCGATCAGTTTGCTGAACGTACTGGGGATGCCGCGTGGCAGACGACGATAACGATGGAAGGCGTTAACACGCTGCGCAAGCTGCTGCGTAAAACGGCACGCCGTAATACCGCTGTGGCCTGCCACTGGCTGAAAAAAAACGGTCAAAGCGAGCTGTTGTGGATAGTCGGGAATTTGCGTCGCTTTAACGCGCAAGGGCGCGTGCCTACGAATCGCACGACGCTGCAAATTATCCGCAACGACGGGGAGCATCGCTGGCAAAGTGCGGAAAGCATCGCCTTGCTGGCGGCGATCGCCGGGCTGTTTCATGATTTTGGCAAAGCGGGGATGTGCTTCCAGCAAACGCTTAAGGGAGAAAGTCAGCACGTTTGCCAGCCGTATCGACATGAGTGGATCTCGGTTCGTCTGTTCGAGGCGTTTGTGGGAGAACAAACGGATGCGCAGTGGCTGGCATCGTTGACACAGCTTAAAGCCGCTGATGAAAAGTGCATGCTGAAAGTATTGAAGATGGACAGGGTAGAGTGGAGCAATAGCCCACTCGAAAAATTGCCCCCTGTCGCCAGGGTGGTGGCATGGCTAATACTATCGCACCATCGTTTACCTCAACCGTACCCGGCAAAATCCTCGTTACTGTACAGCGAAGGCTGGCTTGAGCGGCAGCTAAATGCAGACTGGAACGCGCTTAATCATAAATCCAATGAAAAACATCAGTGGAAAGAGCGTGATTTTAAAAATGTCTGGAAATTCCCCCACGGCACACCGCTAAGAAGTCAAACCTGGCGCGAGAAGGCCCGCCAGATTGGTAAACGCATCCGGAACCTGCCCGCGCTGCTTCAGGCGGGATCGCTGGATAATCTTTTTATCCTCCATCTCGCCCGCCTGTCGCTGATGCTGGCCGATCAGGTTTACTCCTCGCAACCCGCTTATTCCGGATGGCAGGATGATGCCGTCCCGTGCTGGGCCAACAGCGACCGCCAGTCCGGGCTGCTCAGGCAAAAACTGGATGAGCACAATGTCGGTGTCGCCCATCAGGCGCTGTTGATGGGACGTTCTCTTCCAGCGTTGCGTCGTTCATTGCCCGCCATCGCCCGGCATAAAACGTTTCGGGAGAGGGCGAAAGATCCGCGTTTTCACTGGCAAAACAAGGCGTGGGACGTGGCGTCTTCTCTGCGCGAGAAGAGTGCCGGGCAGGGCTTCTTCGGCGTCAATATGGCCTCGACCGGATGCGGTAAAACCTTTGCCAATGCCCGAATTATGTACGCTCTGGCGGATGAGCAGGAAGGGTGCCGTTTCAGCGTCGCGCTGGGGTTACGCACGCTGACGCTGCAGACGGGTCAGGCTCTGCAGTCGCGCCTGGGGCTGGATGACGACACGCTGGCCGTGGTGACCGGTGCTGCGGCAGTGAAGGAACTGTATCAGGGCAATGATGCTGAAGATACCAACAGCGCCAGCGATGAAACATTCTTCGCCAGCCACCATTACGTGCATTACGAAGGTGCCACCAGTAGCGGTATCGCGCAGCAGTGGCTGGCGAAAGAACCGATGCTTAATCGTCTGGTCAGTGCCCCGGTGCTGGTGACAACTATCGATCATCTGATGCCGGCAACGGAAGGCGTGCGCGGCGGCAGGCAGATCCCTGCCATGCTGCGCCTGCTGACCAGCGATCTGGTGCTTGATGAGCCTGATGATTTTGACGTTGATGATTTGCACGCCCTTTGTAGGCTGGTGAACTGGGCGGGAATGCTCGGCTCGCGCGTGCTGCTTTCCTCTGCAACATTACCCCCCGCCTTAACGGAAGCGCTGTTTGAAGCCTATCGGGAAGGGCGCAAAGCCTGGCAGGCGGCGTCCGGCCAGTCGGACAGACTGACGAGTATCTGCTGCGCCTGGTTTGATGAGTATGGCACGCAGTCGCAGGATGTGGCCGACGATGCTCAATTTCGTCAGGCGCATGACGATTTCGTCAGGCAGCGGATTAAACGTCTGCCAGACCAACCCCGGCTTCGTCTGGGTAAGTTGGCCGCAGTAATACCGCAGTCTTGCCGTAATGCCGATGTTGTCTCTGCGCTGGCACAGACGTTGCACCAGCAAATGATCGCGCTGCACGGCGATCATCGCAGCACGCACAAAAGCGGCAAAACCGTGTCGTTTGGTCTGGTGAGAATGGCCAATATCAACCCGCTGGTTGCCGTCGCGCAAGCGCTGATGGCATTACCATCCCCGGACAACCATCGCATTCATTATTGCGTGTACCACAGCCAGCACCCGCTGGCGGTACGAGCGGCCATTGAAAAACGTCTCGACGCGGCGTTCACGCGACACGAACCGGAGCAGGTCTGGCAGTTGCCTGACGTTAAGCAGGCGCTGATGTCACCGGAACAACATCACCTCTTTGTCGTGCTGGGGACCTCTGTTCTGGAGGTCGGGCGCGATTTTGATGCCGACTGGGGGATTATTGAGCCGAGTTCAATGCGTTCGCTTATTCAGTTTGCTGGGCGTATTCAGCGCCATCGTCAGATCGTTCCTGACAACGAAAATCTGGTGATTCTGGAACGTAACGCTCGCGCGCTTCGCGGAGAAAGGATCGCCTACTGCCGACCCGGTTTTGAAACCGGGCATCACCTTCTGCCTCACCACGATCTCCGGGAGCTGCTCAGCGAAGAGTGCTATCGCACGCTGAATGCGATCCCGCGCATCGTTGAAAATTTTCCCAGCAATGCGCTGGCAGAGCTGGAGCATGCTCGCTTGCGCGCCGCGTTGTTGGGCGCAGAGCAGGGAACAGATGCGGTTGCCGCGTCGTGGTGGCGGCTGCCGCTGACGTGGAACGGTGAGTTGCAGCGGCGAACGCCGTTTCGCCGCGCTTCGCCGCAGGACACTTTCTTTTTGAGTATGGAAGAGGAAGGTGATCAACCTGAGTTTTGCCTGATGCAGGAAAACGGAGTGTTAAAGCCTGCGGGACGGTTTTGCGAGAAGACCTTATCGATGGCTCGTGGCGTAGAACCGTGGATGGCGATTGAGTATGGCGAGGTATTACAGGCGCTGGCCGAGGCAAGACAGATGGAGCTGGCCGCGGTATCGCGACGGTATGGCGAAATTACGTTAAGAGTCAGCAGGAAGGAGGAGACGGAACAATGGCTGTATCACCCGGTGTTGGGTGTGTTCAGGGAATATCGATAAAGAGCCAGGAGCGAGTATGTCAGTTGAAGCACTAAGCGCTTTCATCGCTGAGTACATTGCCGGACGACGGCAAACAAAGCTGGAAGCATTTGATAAAGAGGCCGCAAAGCGTAGCGCTGAAGAGAGCGCGACGATTGCGGCAGAACGGCGGGATCTGGAGCTTCGCTATGAACCGAAAGCCTGGCTGACGGATGCCGCGAAGCGAGCCGGACAAATTAATCTCGTGACCCATGCGGCGAAATTTACCCACGGGGATTCAAAAAGTAGCAGTATTTACAGCGAGGCAGTGGCGCAGGAAGGGTATCTCTGCACCGCTGCGTTGTCAGGTCTGGAACCAGATGCCGTGGGAAACGCTGCTGCGCTGGACGTGGCGAAATTGCTGCAAACACGGGTTAACGGTGGTGATTCTCTACTGGCGAGCCTGAAACGTGGGGATCACGCTGCGCTGGCCGCTTTTACCGATGACGCGAACCAACTGAGTGAATGGATTGCGGGTTTTTCCCGTGCGTTAACGTCCGGCGAACCCGCTTCGCACAAATTGGCTAAACAGGGGTATTTCCCGGTAGGTGAAAATTACCATCTGTTGAGCCCGTTATTTGCCACCTCGCTTGTTCACGCCATGCATCAGAAAATGATTGCCTTCCGTTTTGGCGACGATGTTAAAGCTATCTGGAAAGCACGCCGGGAAAAAACCTGGCATCCCACTCCGCTGACGCTTTTCCCGGATTCAGCGGAAATACACTTTGGTGGCACCAAACCGCAAAACATTTCCTATCTCAACAGCGTGCGCGGCGGGCGTAGCTGGCTGCTTTCCTGTCAGCCTCCGCAATGGAAAAAAGCAGAAAAGCCGCCGACGACGTTACGTTCTATTTTCACTTCAGGTGGTCAGTTTGATCGGCGTGCAAACAGCACTGTTCAACTGCTTATGTCTTTATTGACAAGAACCGGTGATTACACCAACGTCCGTATTCGCGAAGCGCGTGATCAATACATTGATGCACTTATCGATCTGCTCTTTGTGGTCGCGTCGGAACTACAGCGTGATACGTGGCAAAACTGGACGCTCTCGTGCGAACGACTAGTCAGTCATCAACAACTCTGGCTCGATCCCTGGCGCACCAAAACCGATGAGGCTTTTCGTCTCGAGCGGGATAAAGACGACTGGCAGGTAAGCGTCGCGACAGATTTTGCCCTGTGGCTTAACGGGCGCCTGAGCAAGGCATTGAAGGATGTGGGGTATGTGGAACAGCGTGAATGGCAAACCCGTGAACGTTTACGCAGCAACTTACGTGAGATGGAAAAAATTATCCGGGAGGCGCTGAAATGAGTTCCTTGATCCTGCTTCGCCATATCAGCGTCGAAAACGCCAACGCAATTGCTGGCCTGACTTACGGTTTCCCCGCCATTACCCATTTCCTGGGATTTACCCATGTGCTGTCCCGCAGGTTGAAGGAAACACACGGGCTGCGCATTGATGGCTGTGCTGTCGTCAGTCACGAGCACCAGATCCACGCGCATACCTCTGGCCGCGATTATCAATTTGCCCTGACCCGCAACCCGCTCACACGGGAAGCGAAAACGGCCTCCTTTAACGAAGAGGGGCGCATGCACATGACGGTTTCACTGCTGCTGGAGTGTCGCGGGGAAATTCCAAATGGCGAATACGGTCAGCGCGACCTTGCCGAGCATCTCAGGCAGGTATGTCCGACGCTCCGACTTGCGGGGGGAATCATCGTCAATATCCAGGACATTTCGGTTATGGCGATGCCTGCCAGCGGTCAGGAGATGGGGCGATTAAAGTGGCAACTGATGCCGGGCTTTGTCTTGCGGGATCGCAGCAACTGGCTGGGCGAGCATCATAAGACTCTGCTTGAACATAACCCGGATGCAACGCTTCTCGACGCCTGGCTGGATTTTGCCGCACTAAAAATACAGGCAGAAACGCCAGAGGATAGCAATATCCAGGAAGGCGAACCGGCCAACTGGCACGTTGTTCCCAAACCTAACCCCGGTTATCTGGTGCCGTTGATGACGGGCTATCAGCGCATCTCTGAACTCTACGCGCCGGGCATCGTGGCAAACGCACGCGATGCAGAAACGCCCTTTGCATTTACCGAAGCGGTGTATGGCGTGGGCGAGTGGTGCGGTCTGCACCGGATTCGGTCACTGGAAGAGATTTTCTGGCGTTATCGCACGACAGAAACAGGCTACTACTGTCAGGGCGCGGGCGCGCCGGTGACAACTGAACATCTTAATTAAAAAAAGGACTTATCTATGGCAAAGGCTCCAACTGCCGTTAAAACGGCATCCGTACTGGCATTTGAACGTAAGCTGGCAACCTCGGATGCGGTGATGTATTCCGGAAGCTGGGAGGGTAAGCAGTGGCAACCGATCCGCATCCAGGAAAAAGCGGTGCGTGGCACCATTTCTAACCGTCTGAAAAACGCGCTAACCAACGATCCGGCAAAACTGGATGCTGAGATCCAGAAAGCGAACCTGCAGCGTGTGGATGTGGCGGCGCTGCCTGCCGATGCAGATACCCTGAAGGTGAAATTTACCCTGCGCGTGCTGGGAAACCTGTCGACGCCTTCTGTGTGTAATGACCGCGCGTATCAGGATGAACTTCAGCAGGTTATCGATGGCTACATCAATGAACACGGTTTTGCCGAACTGGCGCGCCGTTACGCAACTAACCTAGCGAACGGCCGTTTTTTATGGCGCAACCGCGTCGGTGCTGAAAAAATCATCGTGAACGTGACGGGCAGTAAGTCGTGGACGTTTGATGCATACAATTATGCGCTGCGAGATTTTACAGCCAGCGACGAGAGCCTAAACGCGCTGGCGCAGGAAATCGAAAAAGGACTTAGCGGTGAAGGTTTTGTGCTGTTGAACGTCGAAGCGCAGGTACTGCTCGGTGCCGGGCAGGAGATCTTCCCGTCGCAGGAACTGGTCCTGGACAGCAACAGTAGCAAGAGCCGTCTGTTGTATCAGGTAGACAGTGTTGCGGGCATGCATTCGCAGAAAATCGGGAATGCCATTCGAACTATCGATACCTGGCATCCTCAGGTAGATGCGCTGGGCGCTATCGCCATTGAGCCGTACGGCTCAGTCACCAGTCGCGGTGTGGCTTGTCGTCAACCGAAAGAGAAAATGGACTTCTACACCTTGCTGGATAACTGGGTGACGAAAGGACTGAAACCTGAGGTTGAGCAGCAGCATTACGTCATTGCCGTTCTGATCCGCGGTGGCGTTTTCGGTGAGAAGGGCGACTAAGGAGTGGCTATGGATCACTATCTTGAGATCCGCGTTCTGCCCGATCCGGAGTTCAGCGAGGAGATGCTGATGGCTGCGCTGGTGGCCAAACTGCACCGCGCGCTGGGACAACGAGGGCAGGGGGATATTGGGATCAGCTTCCCGGCATATGGCCTTAAGCCTGGCCCCGTATTACGCGTACACGGTCATCATCAGGCATTAAGCGATCTTGAAGTATTGTCCTGGCGAAAAGGATTAAGCGACTACTGCATGTCCTCGGGAATACAGCCTGTACCTGCCGTCAATCAATGGCGCTGCGTGAGTCGCGTTCAGGTTAAAAGCAGCGCGCATCGGCTTATGCGGCGTTCAGTGAAAAAAGGATGGTTGACAGAGGAAGAGGCGCAACAACGTCTTTTGACGATGCAGGAGGCGAGGACGGATTTACCCTGGCTAAACTTGCGCAGCCTTTCTACGGGCCAGACGTTTAAGCTCTTTATTTGTCATGGAGAATTGCTCTCCTCACCTGTCGTGGGGACGTTTACGACCTACGGTCTTAGCGCGACGGCGACGGTTCCCTGGTTCTGATATGCATCACCGCATCCGCGTTCAGGGTGCGGTTTTTTCTGTCAGGCGGGTATCAAAAACAAAGGGGAGTTGCTGAACTGAATTGAGTGCCGAGTGGAACGCCGGATGTAAGGGGTTAAGAATGGCATTATTTTCATAAGGGATGATACAGGAAGGTAAGATGAGCGCGAGGGCACTGTTAGCCTGTAACCAACCGGTTCCCAGATCCATTGTCGATACCGGCGCCGGATTTTCCTGCCAGTCCTCAGGGAGCCACGCTTTATCCAGGTAATCTATCTGGTCATCCGGGATATCAATGCTGAAAAGCTGGTACTGATTCAGCACGGTATCTTTTCTGACATGTACCAAAATCTCCAGTGAGGCCAGCGAGATGGAGGTGGAGGCATACACAGCTGGATGGCCTTTATGATTCCACCGTCCGCCATACTGATTTGCGCCACTTCCACTCCACGCTTCGCTGGCATAGCGGCCTGTCACCAGACGATAAAAAATCATGCGAACACTCCGTGTTCCAGGCGGCCAATTAAATCGGTGACTTCCAGCGCACCGGTTTCCGTCGCTATTAAGTCGACGGGCGCCACGTTCCCCAGTCCGCGCACCGGTGCCTGCAGCCAGGTCCATGCTTCTTCTTTACTACCAAAATAGTCAACGGCAGCATCCAGCACCCGAACGAAACGGGCCACGCGTTCGCTCTCGTCGGGCGTTAACGTCCGTCCCGCGCTTTTGCGGCGGGCCACGTTACGTTCGTTGATACCCGTGACACGCAAAATGTCCGCTTTCGACATGGACGTCCACTCGTGAATGTTGTCGAGCACGCTGACGGGTAATCCCTGATTGAGAAATTCAATCAACCGCATACCTCGGTTGGCAGGTAAACCGGCGTAACGCCAAAGTGCGTTATCAGCAGGTTTCTGTGCGGGGATCCATGTTCTCATGTTACCTCCTGAGTAATGTCATTTGTCATAGGCAAGTATAGTCATTTGTCAGAGGGAGTGGAATGGGCGTTTTTTGTGCGGGTGGTTAATGCGAAGAAAAGTGTTTTGACCCTAATTTTTAGCGGTTGTGTAATGGATTGATTTTAAATGATTATTTTGGTGGGTGAAAAAGAGGGTGAGAGAAGGGTTTTTAGCTTTTTTTGTATGCAAATCATAAGGGTGTGGAGATATTATTTCAGTGCACTGCCGTACAGGCAGCTTAGAAAATCACTGCTGGCGATCTTCACAGACACACAGCGTGCACTGCCGTACAGGCAGCTTAGAAAGGAGTGCGAAACTGCCGGGACCTGACCGAGTTGTGCACTGCCGTACAGGCAGCTTAGAAAGCATAGCGAACGACCCCACAGCCCGCACCGGGGTGCACTGCCGTACAGGCAGCTTAGAAAACTGGAGGCGAATCGCCGCAGCTTGATTGGCTGTGCACTGCCGTACAGGCAGCTTAGAAAAGTACCGAAACGACTACGAAACAGCAATGGGAGTGCACTGCCGTACAGGCAGCTTAGAAAATTCAGAGCCGCTCGCAATGGCCGTGGGAGCTGTGCACTGCCGTACAGGCAGCTTAGAAAGGCAGCCGCCAGGGAAATCTGCCAGCACCGCTGTGCACTGCCGTACAGGCAGCTTAGAAAGTTCAGGGCGCGACACATGACCGTGTCTCAGTGTGCACTGCCGTACAGGCAGCTTAGAAAGGGAAAGCAATTTCCGCAGGTTCGGTCGGTATGTGCACTGCCGTACAGGCAGCTTAGAAAATCCGGCGGCACATCGCGAGGTCTTCGTCAGTGTGCACTGCCGTACAGGCAGCTTAGAAAAACCGGCTGATAGTTTTCCAGCGTGCATGTCAGTGCACTGCCGTACAGGCAGCTTAGAAAGTCGCCGTCATCTTCATTCAGCAGCTTCAGCTGTGCACTGCCGTACAGGCAGCTTAGAAATTCGACCAGTGCGTTAAACACTGCGACCGGATGTGCACTGCCGTACAGGCAGCTTAGAAAGTGGCCCAGCTGACGCATGAAGACTTTCTGATTGTGCACTGCCGTACAGGCAGCTTAGAAAGTCGATCTCGATGGTGCTAGTCCACCACCCGTGTGCACTGCCGTACAGGCAGCTTAGAAACAGCTCGTGACCGTCGAATCTGCTGTCGTGCCGTGCACTGCCGTACAGGCAGCTTAGAAAATAGAAACGGAGTCGGGAGCGTAAATTGAGCGGTGCACTGCCGTACAGGCAGCTTAGAAATGTTCGATAAACGTGTCGATAACAGCGCAGGTGTGCACTGCCGTATAGGCAGCTTAGAAAGCTGGGGTATAAACATTTTGAGGGGGGGTATTGTGCACTGCCGTACAGGCAGCTTAGAAAGAAAAGTGAAGGGCTGCACTCGATGAGCTGGCGTGCACTGCCGTACAGGCAGCTTAGAAAAGAGTGAGCCAGGACGTGCAGCAACAGCAGGAGTGCACTGCCGTACAGGCAGCTTAGAAATGGCCAGCACTGGCATTTACTGCCATAGCGGTGTGCACTGCCGTACAGGCAGCTTAGAAAGAAGCACGGTTAGCGGTAGCCGGGGCGAAAAGGTGCACTGCCGTAAAGGCAGCTTAGAAAGTGTTCGTCTTCCATTTCCGCAGCATCAAAACGTGCACTGCCGTACAGGCAGCTTAGAAATAGCGCATCTGTTCGTATTCGGTAACCCGCCCGTGCACTGCCGTACAGACAGATTAGAAAGGCAACAGCCAGCTCACGCGTAGGGAAAGAAGGTGCACTGCCGTACACGCAGTTTAGCAAAATAGAAAATAAGGTCTCCCTTTACTCTCTACACTGTCGAACAGACAGCCCTGAAGCTGGAACGAACGGCTAAATAATTGTTCAAATAATCAACTGCAACACAAAAAAATAAAGCCGGGGAAAGCCCCGGCCTTATTTAATATTCATCTGCCATTACAGGCGAAAACAATTAGCGACTACGGAAGACAATGCGGCCTTTGCTCAGGTCGTACGGGGTCAGTTCAACAGTCACTTTGTCGCCCGTCAAAATGCGGATGTAGTTTTTGCGCATTTTACCGGAGATGTGCGCAGTTACCACGTGACCGTTTTCCAGCTCTACGCGAAACATGGTATTAGGCAACGTATCAAGTACGGTACCCTGCATTTCAATATTGTCTTCTTTGGCCATCTAATCCTCTGGGGTATCACTACCAAGTTTTGAACCGGCAAGATAATGCCGAAATTCATCAATTAAGTAAAGAATTGCGCGATTAAAACGCAGCAAAACAGTTTCGGCGCATTGCCCAAGCGTCACGGTACAACCGAACAGGAAGCGCATTCGTAAAGGGGAGACAACAGGATAAACGTCAGGACGTTATCTGAAGCGAGGGTCCCAAACGGCGGCGGGGCAACAGGCAGAAGCTACTCTGCGGCATAATTATAACACCCTCACAAAAAATATGCGGAAAACATTTAGGCATTGGGCATAAAGAGCGTTCTCGGTATCCAGAAGTCGCGGGGGAGCTTCTCCTGACGACTGGCATCCAGATGCTCGATGTACTGGCGTCTCGGGATCTCAACGGCGCCGAGAGAAGCCGTGTGCTCGTTGAGCACCTGACAATCGATCAGGCGTCCACCGCGCTGGGCAAACGCCTGGCTGAAGACCAGCAGCGCCGTTTTCGAGGCATTCACCGCGCGGGAGAACATCGACTCACCGCAAAACAGCGTCCCCTGCGCCACGCCATACATGCCGCCGACGAGGGCTCCACCGTCCCAAACCTCGATGGAGTGAGCGTAGCCAAGTTCATGAAGCTGGTGGTAGGCGGTAATGATATCGCGGGTTATCCATGTTCCCTCAAAGCGGTCTTCGGCACAGCCTTCAATGACCTGTCCAAAGGCGTGGTTCAGGGTGACGCGGTAGGGGGATTTCGCATGGAAACGCTTCATGCTGCGGCTCAGGTGAAACTGCTCTGGCCACAGCACGGCACGCGGATCGGGAGACCACCATAAAATGGGGTCGCCGGGAGAAAACCAGGGGAAGATTCCGCGCTGGTACGCCATCAATAACCGCGCAGGGCTGAGGTCACCGCCAAGGGCCAGCAGCCCATTGGGCTCACGCAGCGCCCCTTCCGGAGAAGGGAACGCGATATTATGACGAGAAAGCTGGACCAGGCGCATGACAGCAAAACTCCAGTACGCGAGTGAGGACGCTACAAATATAGTCTACAGACGCTGTTTAAACTGGTAGTAGCGACCCTGTTTCGCCAACAGCTCTGCGTGACTACCTTGCTCAATAATGTGTCCGTTGTCCATCACAATTATCCGATCAAAACTCGCCAGTCCGCGCAGGCGGTGCGTGACCATCAGGACGGTTTTACCGGTCATGACATTGGCCAGCAAATCAAGGATTTGGCTCTCGGTCGTGGCATCCAGCCCTTCGGTGGGCTCGTCAAGCAGCATCAGCGGCGCATCGTGCAGCAGCGCGCGCGCAATCGCCAGACGGCGCAGTTCACCGCCGGAGAGTTGACGGCCACCTTCGCCCAGCCAGCTGTTCAATCCCTCGTCCTCAAGCAGCTTATGCAGACCGACCTGTTCCAGCATGGCGCGAAGCGCATCATCAGTGGCCTCTGGGGCTGCCAGCAGCAGGTTATCGCGCAGGGTGGCGCTGAACAGATGCACGCGCTGCGGAACGACGCTGACCGTTTTGCGCAGAGCCTCCTCGCTGAAATCAGTCAGCGACGTGTTATTAAAACAAATCTGGCCGCGCTGTGGATCCCAGGCGCGGGTCAGTAGCTGCAGCAGCGTCGATTTACCACAGCCGGTACGGCCGAGGATCGCAATCCGCTGTCCTGCATTAACAGACAGATTGATACCGTCCAGCGCGTTCTGCGCCTGCTTGTCGTAGGCGAAAGTGACATCTTCCATCGTCAGTGCAACCTGCTCTGGTACCACGGTCTGCCCGGCACTGAACGTGACTTCAGGTTTCTGCTCGGCAATCTGGGTGATACGCAGGGCAGAGGCGATGACCTGCCCCAGATGCTGGAATGCGCCCGTCACCGGGGCCAGCGCTTCAAACGCGGCCAGCGCACAGAAGACGAAAAGGGCAATAAGCGGACCCGGCTGTGTATTTCCCCCGATATCGCCGGATGCCAGCCAGAGCATGGCTATTACCGCCACGCCGCCGATCAGCATCATCAGCGCCTGAGAGAAGGCCGTCAGTTCCGACTGGCGGCGCTGGGCTTCATGCCAGTTCAGCTCCGTGCTTTCCATCCGCGCGCGGTAGCGCTTGCTGGCACCAAAAATGGTCAGCTCCGCCTGCCCCTGAAGCCAGGCGGTCAGCTGCTGGCGGTAGTCCCCGCGCAGGCGCGTCAGGTTTTCCCCGGTGGATTTCCCGGCGCGGTAAAACAGCGGCGGCAGAATGATAAGCGTCAGCAGCATGATCCCACCCAGCGTCAGCGCAACGGGGACATCCAGAACAGACAGCCCCAGCGTGACCACCACAATCACCACAAACGCGCCCACGATCGGGGAAATCACCCGCAGGTAAAGGTGATCCAGCGTGTCGACATCCGCCACCACGCGGTTAAGCAACTCGCCCTGACGAAAACGCGCCAACCCGGCAGGGGAGAGGGGCAGCAGTTTGCTAAAGGTATAGATACGCAGGTGCTGCAGCACGCGGAAAGTGGCGTCGTGGCTGACCAGCCGTTCGAAATAGCGTCCGGCAGTACGGGTGATGGCGGTACCGCGAACCCCGGCAGCCGGAAGCATGTAGTTGAAGCTGTATAATCCGGCGAACCCCGCGACGGCCGAGGCCGACAGGAACCAGCCGGAAAGCGTGAGCAGGCCGATGCTGGCGAGCAGCGTGACAATAGCCAGCACAATCCCCAGCGTCAGCATCCATTTGTGGCGTTTATAGAGCGCCAGGTAAGGCAGCAGAGCGCGCATCAGATATCCTCCTGACGGTTCGCCAGCAGGGTAGCAAATGGCCCCTGGGCGGCAACGAGAGAGGCGTAATCGCCTTGCTCAACAATACGGCCGTTTTCCATGACCCAGATCTGGCCCCAGTCGGCAATCCCTTCCAACTGGTGGGTGACCATCAGTGTGGTTTGCTGCAGGGAGGCGGCGTTAAGCGCTTCCATTACGCGCTGCTCGCTGTGTGCGTCAAGGCTGGCAGCAGGCTCGTCCAGCAGCATCAACTGGCATGGGTTGAGCAGCGCGCGGGCAACGGCTACACGCTGCGCCTGCCCGACCGACAGCCCGGCGGACTGGTCGCCGACAACGGTATCCACCCCTTGCGGCAGCAGCGGCAGAAACTCGCTGACCCAGGCGCGGTCGAGAACCGACTGCAGTTCATCTTCACGCGCGTCCGGGCGCGCCAAAAGCACATTTTCGCGCAGCGTAGCGGCGGGAAGCTGTGGGTTTTGGCCTACCCAGCTGAGCTGTTTACGCCAGGCGTCAGGGTCGAGATTGCGCAGTTCGGTTTTGTTGATCCGCAGTGAACCCGTGTAGGCCATAAAACCGGACAACGCGTTCAGCAGAGAACTTTTCCCGGAACCGCTGATGCCGACAAGGACCACGCGTTGTCCGGCAGGTAAGGTAAAGTTCAGCGGACCGGCGAGTACTTTGCCTTCGGGCGACAGAATGGAAAAGTCCTGCGCTTCAATGGTCACCGGATCTTTCGCATTCAGCGTCACGTCACCGCGCTCCGGGTGGGCCAGCGGCGTTTCCAGGAACGTTTTAAGGCTATCGGCGGCGCCAACCGCCTGGGCTTTGGCGTGATAGAAGGTCCCCAGATCGCGAAGCGGCTGGAAAAATTCAGGGGCCAGGATCAGCGCCAGGAACCCGGCAGAAAGGGTCACCGCCGTGCCGTAATGGCCGAAATCCAGCGCGCCGAGGTAGGAGAAGCCGAAGTAGACCGCCACAAGGGCAATCGACAGCGAGGTGAAGAATTCCAGTACGCCTGAAGACAGGAAGGCGAGGCGTAGTACTTCCATGGTGCGCTGACGGAAGTCCTGTGACGCCAGGCGAATATTTTCAGTTTCTGCTTCACCGCGGCCAAAAATGCGTAACGTCTCCATGCCGCGCAGACGATCGAGGAAATGACCGCTTAAGCGACCCAGTGCGAGGAAGTTACGGCGGTTGGCATCCGCAGCCCCCATCCCGACCAGCGCCATAAACAGCGGGATCAGCGGGGCGGTGCCCATCAGAATCAGCGCCGCCATCCAGTTCACCGGGAAGATGGCGATCACGATCAGCAGCGGAACGAAGACGGCAAGGGCCATCTGTGGCAGATAGCGCGCGTAGTAGTCATGCATATCGTCAATCTGCTCAAGGATCAGCGTCGCCCAGCTACCGGCCGGTTTACCCTGGATCCACGCGGGCCCGGCTTCCTGAAGCCTGTCGAGCACCTGACGGCGGATCTCGTAGCGGATGTGCTGTCCGGCGTGAAAACCGACACGCTCACGTAGCCACACCACCCAGGCGCGCAGGATAAAAATCAGGATCAGGACAATAAAGGGCAGCAGGAGCGCTTCGCGTGGAATGTTCTCCATGATCATGTGATTAAGAATGCGGGCCAGCAGCCATGCCTGGGCAACAATCAACAGACCGCTGACGAAACCCAAAAGACGGGAAATCGTAAGCCAGCGGCGGGAAAGAACGCTTTGCTGTTTCAGCCAGCGTGTTAACTCTTGTTGACGGGTTTTTTCCATTGCGTACTTTGCAGGTGACGTTATTAGAAGTTGGGCAGCGCAATGTTACAACGGGGAGACAATAAAGGCGACTTATCGCCGCCTTTATTTACGTTTGTTACTGACTTGTAAAGATTATTTACCTTGTTCAGCCAGTCCATCGAGATAGCGTTCAGCGTCCAGCGCGGCCATACAGCCGGTGCCCGCAGAGGTGATCGCCTGACGATAAATATGGTCCATCACGTCGCCAGCCGCGAATACGCCCGGGATGCTGGTTTGAGTCGCATTACCGTGAATGCCGGACTGGACTTTGATGTAGCCGTTTTCCAGCTCAAGCTGACCGTCGAAGATTGCGGTGTTCGGGCTGTGACCGATGGCCACAAACAGACCCGCCACTTCCAGCGTTTCGACATTATCGGTGTTCTGGGTATCACGAATACGCAGACCGGCAACGCCCATCTGGTCGCCCGTCACTTCTTCCAGAGTGCGGTTGGTGTGCAGCACGATGTTGCCGCTCGCTACTTTGTCCATGAGACGTTTGATCAGGATCTTCTCCGCGCGGAAGGTCTCGCGGCGGTGGATCAGGTGCACTTCAGAGGCAATGTTCGCCAGGTACAGCGCTTCTTCCACGGCAGTGTTGCCGCCGCCGATGACCGCGACCTTCTGATTGCGATAGAAGAAACCGTCGCAGGTGGCGCAGGCAGAAACCCCGCGGCCTTTAAACGCTTCTTCGGATGGCAGGCCGAGGTAACGGGCAGAGGCACCGGTTGCAATGATCAGCGCGTCACAGGTGTATTCACCGCTGTCACCCGTCAGGCGGAACGGACGGTTCTGCAGGTCGACCTTATTGATGTGATCGAACAGAATTTCGGTTTCGAATTTAGCGGCATGCTCGTGCATACGCTCCATCAGCAGCGGCCCGGTCAGGTCGTTCGGGTCGCCTGGCCAGTTTTCCACTTCGGTGGTGGTGGTCAGCTGACCGCCTTTTTCCATGCCGGTGATTAATACCGGGTGCAGGTTAGCGCGTGCAGCATAGACCGCCGCGGTATATCCCGCAGGTCCAGAACCAAGGATTAGCAGCTTACTGTGTTTGGCCGTGCCCATGAGATCCCCATTGTTGTTGGCAGACATTTGGCTGGATTGTAGGGAATTTGTTGCCGTAAAAAAAGAGCGCAGCAATTTTGATATCAATCTGTGTAATAGCCATGGACGATGAATCGCGCGCGATAACATCACGCTTTCTCCAGAAAAGCGGTCGTTTGTAAGGCAATAAAATGAGGATTAATACCCTGCCGCAATGAATATCCGGCATGTTGTACTAAAAAACGATGTTTTGCTTTGACAATCCCCTGCGCTTTTGCGAAAACATTCAAGGAAGAAAAAAAACCGCGTTAACCGTATGCCGCATAGGCATGCACGTAAATGCCATTTTTACCGGGTCAGTGAAATCTACGCATGGCGTGGACAGACGCCATACGTGATGTCGGTGACTGCCTTCGGGCAACGGTCTTCTTACCAACAGAACCCGAATCCGCATCGCGTCTATTACATAATCAGGCGATGTGATGACTAACGGGTACAGGCTCTGAACAGTGATGTGCACAGGGTCCAGGCAGGAGTAGGGAAGGAATACAGAGAGACAATAATAATGGTAGATAGCAAGAAGCGCCCTGGCAAAGATCTCGACCGTATCGATCGTAACATTCTTAATGAATTGCAAAAGGATGGGCGTATTTCCAACGTCGAGCTTTCAAAACGTGTGGGACTTTCCCCGACGCCGTGCCTTGAGCGTGTGCGCCGACTGGAAAGACAGGGTTTTATTCAGGGCTATACGGCTCTGCTGAACCCGCATTATCTGGATGCCTCACTTCTGGTATTTGTTGAGATTACTCTGAATCGTGGTGCGCCGGATGTGTTTGAGCAATTTAACGCCGCTGTACAAAAACTTGAAGAAATTCAAGAGTGTCATCTGGTGTCCGGTGATTTCGACTACCTGTTGAAAACCCGTGTGCCTGATATGTCCGCCTACCGTAAGCTGCTGGGGGAAACCCTGTTGCGTCTGCCGGGCGTGAACGACACCCGTACGTACGTGGTGATGGAAGAGGTCAAACAGAGCAATCGTCTGGTTATTAAGACGCGCTAACACGGAACAGGTGCAAAATCAGCGTAGTTTGATTACACTCCTGTTAATCCATACAGCAACAGTGCCGGGGAGTCCCGGCGCTGTTGTCCGTTTTAGCAAACAGGCAGGATATGCCTGATACCTGGAGAGCCTTTCTTGAGCCAGGAATACACTGAAGACAAAGAAGTCACACTATCGAAGCTAAGCAGCGGACGTCGTCTCCTCGAGGCTTTGCTGATTGTTATTGCCCTTTTTGCCGTCTGGCTGATGGCAGCCTTACTCAGTTTCAACCCCTCGGATCCCAGCTGGTCACAAACTGCATGGCATGAGCCTATCCATAATTTGGGCGGTGTCCCCGGTGCCTGGCTTGCGGACACGCTGTTCTTCATTTTCGGTGTGATGGCCTACACCCTTCCCGTCATTATCATTGGCGGATGCTGGTTTGCGTGGCGTCATCGTCAGAACGATGATTACATCGACTATTTCGCCGTCTCGCTGCGCCTGATTGGCGCGCTGGCGCTGATCCTCACCTCCTGCGGGCTGGCGGCGATTAACGCCGATGATATCTGGTACTTCGCCTCTGGCGGGGTGATCGGCAGCTTATTAAGTTCTGCGCTCCAGCCGATGCTGCACAGCAGCGGCGGCACGCTGGCGCTGCTGTGCATCTGGGCCGCCGGGCTGACGCTGTTTACCGGCTGGTCCTGGGTGAGCATTGCCGAGAAAATTGGCAGCTTTATCCTCACCATTCTGACTTTTGCCAGCAATCGTACCCGCCGTGACGATACGTGGGTGGATGAAGACGAATACGAAGATGAAGAGGAAGAGGAAGATGACGCGCCTGTGCAGCGTCGCGAGTCTCGTCGCGCCCGAATTCTGCGCGGCGCGCTAGCGCGTCGCCAGCGTGTGGCCGAGAAATTTGCCAACCCGCTGGGCCGTAAAACCGATGCGGCGCTCTTCTCCGGTAAACGCATGGATGAAGACGAGCAGGTGGCGTATCGCGCTGCGGGTGTCGCCGTCGATCCTGACGATGTGCTCTTCTCCGGCAGCCGGGCCACGCCCGGGGACTTTGACGAATACGACCCGCTGTTAAACGGCCACTCGGTCACCGAACCGGTAGCAGCCGCGGCCGCCGCGACGACTGCAGCCCAGGCGTATGCCGCGCCTGTCGACGCCGTGATGCCATCCACGCCGGTCCCGCCACCGGAATCCGTTATTCAGCAGCCTCAGGTTGAGTGGCAGACTGCGCCGGGTGTTCACACGCCAGAGCCCGTCATTGCGCCTGAACCTGAAAGCTACATCCCCATGCAACAGGAACAGTGGCAGCAGCCTTATCAGCCGCCGCAGCCTGAGTATGAACCGCAGCAATATCACCAGCCAATGGCTCAACCGTATCAGGAATATGTGCCTGAACCGGTTGAACCTGTGCAGCCTTACGTTGCACCGCAGCCTGAACCTGAGCCTGAAATCGTGGAAGAGGTGAAGCCTGCCCGTCCACCGCTGTACTATTTTGAAGAAGTCGAGGAGCGCCGCGCGCGTGAACGCGAACAGCTGGCCGCCTGGTATCAGCCTGTGCCTGAACCGGTGCAGGAGCCGGTTACGAAAGCGCCTTCTGTTTCTGTTCCACCTGTCGACCCGACGCCTGCTGTTGCACCCGTAGCGGAAAGCGTGAAGCAGGCTACCGCGGCGGCGGCCGTGGCTGCACCCGTCTTTAGCCTGGCAACCGGGGGGGCACCTCGTCCTCAGGTGAAAGAGGGGATTGGTCCGCAGCTGCCTCGTCCTAACCGCGTCCGCGTGCCCACCCGCCGTGAGCTTGCCTCTTATGGCATCAAGCTGCCTTCCCAGCGTATGGCTGAAGAAAAAGCGCGCGAGTCTGAGTACGACGATGATGCTGATGAAATGCAGCAGGACGAGCTGGCCCGCCAGTTCGCTGCGCAGCAGAATCAGCGCTACGGTGAAGAGTATCAGCACGATGAACCGGCGCTGGAAGACGACGATGACGCCGCAGAAGCGGAACTGGCGCGTCAGTTTGCCGCCACCCAGCAGCAGCGCTATTCCGGTGAACAACCGGCTGGTGCAAATCCGTTCTCGCTGTCGGACTTTGAATTCTCGCCGATGAAAGATCTGGTGGATGATGGCCCAAGCGAGCCTTTATTTACCCCGAGCGTGATGCCGGAAGCTGAGCCTGTGCGCCAGCCACCGGCACCACAGGCCTACGCGCAGCCGCAACAGCCCGTTCAGCAGCCGTATACACAACCGCAGCAGCCACCACAGCCGCCGCAGTTCCAGCAGCCTGCGCCTCAGCCTCAGGAGAGCCTGATTCACCCGCTGCTGATGCGTAACGGTGACAGCCGTCCGCTGCAGCGACCAAGCACGCCGCTGCCGTCTCTGGATCTGTTAACGCCGCCGCCGTCAGAAGTTGAACCGGTTGATACCTTCGCGCTGGAGCAGATGGCGCGTCTGGTGGAGGCCCGTCTGGCTGACTTCCGTATCAAGGCGGACGTGGTGAACTACTCTCCGGGTCCTGTGATCACCCGTTTTGAACTGAACCTGGCGCCGGGCGTAAAAGCCGCGCGTATTTCTAACCTGTCCCGCGACCTGGCGCGTTCGCTGTCGACCGTGGCGGTGCGCGTGGTGGAAGTGATACCGGGTAAACCTTACGTTGGTCTTGAGCTGCCGAACAAAAAACGTCAGACCGTCTACCTGCGTGAAGTGCTGGACAACACCAAGTTCCGCGATAACCCCTCTCCGCTGACCGTGGTGCTGGGTAAAGATATCGCTGGCGATCCGGTGGTGGCAGACCTCGCAAAAATGCCTCACCTGCTGGTCGCGGGTACTACCGGTTCCGGTAAATCCGTCGGTGTGAACGCCATGATCCTCAGCATGCTCTATAAAGCGCAGCCGGAAGATGTGCGTTTCATCATGATTGACCCGAAAATGCTCGAACTGTCGGTCTATGAAGGTATTCCTCATCTGCTGACCGAAGTGGTCACCGACATGAAAGACGCCGCCAACGCTTTGCGCTGGAGCGTGAATGAGATGGAGCGTCGCTACAAGCTGATGTCTGCGTTGGGCGTACGTAACCTGGCCGGCTATAACGAGAAAATCGCCGAAGCGGCGCGCATGGGACGTCCGATTCCGGATCCGTACTGGAAGCCGGGTGACAGCATGGATGCCCAACATCCGGTGCTGGAAAAACTGCCTTATATCGTGGTGCTGGTCGATGAATTCGCTGACCTGATGATGACCGTCGGTAAGAAAGTGGAAGAGCTGATTGCCCGCCTGGCGCAGAAAGCGCGTGCGGCCGGTATTCACCTTGTGCTGGCGACCCAGCGTCCTTCCGTGGACGTTATCACCGGTCTGATTAAAGCGAACATTCCGACGCGTATCGCCTTTACCGTATCGAGCAAAATTGACTCGCGTACTATTCTTGACCAGGGCGGTGCGGAATCGCTGCTGGGTATGGGTGACATGCTCTATTCCGGTCCGAACTCCACTTCTCCGGTGCGTGTTCACGGCGCGTTCGTGCGCGACCAGGAAGTGCACGCGGTTGTGCAGGACTGGAAAGCGCGCGGTCGTCCGCAATACGTCGATGGCATCACCAGCGACACGGAAAGCGAAGGCGGCGGCGGTGGCTTTGACGGCGGTGAAGAGCTGGATCCGTTATTCGATCAGGCGGTTAACTTCGTTACCGAAAAACGTAAAGCGTCTATCTCCGGCGTACAGCGTCAGTTCCGCATCGGCTATAACCGCGCTGCGCGCATCATCGAGCAGATGGAAGCGCAGGGCATTGTGAGTGAGCAGGGGCATAACGGTAACCGCGAGGTGCTGGCACCGCCACCGTTTGATTAACCTTCCGCAATTGCAAAGAAGGGTAAATCAGCCAAAATTAAGCATTTTCTTCTGTCGCCTGCCTTCGGGCAGGTCCAGAATAGAAGACGGAACCCCCCTATCGGGAAGACGTATTTTAAGGAATAACAATGAAAAAAATCGCCATCGCCTGTGCATTACTCACCAGTTTTGTCGCCAGCAGCGTCTGGGCTGATGCAGCCAGCGACCTTAAAAGCCGACTGGATAAAGTAAGCAGCTTCCACGCCAGCTTCACCCAAAAAGTGACGGACGGCAGCGGCAACGCGGTGCAGGAAGGTCAGGGAGATTTGTGGGTTAAACGCCCCAATCTGTTTAACTGGCACATGACCCAGCCGGATGAGAGCATTCTGGTCTCTGACGGTAAAACCCTATGGTTCTTCAACCCGTTCGTTGAGCAGGCCACGGCGACCTGGCTGAAGGATGCGACCAGCAATACGCCGTTTATGCTGATTGCCCGTAACCAGGCCAGCGACTGGCAGCAGTACAATATTAAACAGACGGGTGACGAATTTGTCCTGACGCCGAAAGGCAGCAACGGCAACCTGAAGCAGTTCACCATCAATGTCAGCACCAACGGTACCATTAATCAGTTCGGCGCGGTTGAGCAGGACGATCAGCGCAGCAGCTATCAGCTCAAGTCTCAGCAGAACGGCGCCGTTGATGCATCGAAATTCACCTTTACCCCGCCGAAGGGCGTAACGGTGGACGACCAACGCAATAAGTAAGAGGCGTGAGTGGGCAATCTGTCGCTCGATTTTTCAGATAACGCGTTTCAACCTCTGGCCGCACGTATGCGGCCAGAAAATTTAGCGCAGTACATCGGTCAGCAGCACCTGCTGGCTGCCGGTAAGCCCTTGCCGCGCGCCATTGAGGCGGGGCATTTGCACTCCATGATCCTCTGGGGGCCACCCGGCACCGGTAAAACGACCCTCGCTGAAGTGATTGCCCGCTATGCCAACGCAGACGTCGAACGTATCTCGGCGGTGACGTCCGGCGTGAAGGAGATCCGCGAAGCGATCGAGCGTGCGCGGCAGAACCGCAATGCCGGGCGGCGCACCATTCTCTTTGTGGACGAAGTCCACCGCTTCAACAAGAGTCAGCAGGATGCTTTCCTGCCGCACATTGAAGACGGCACGATCTTCTTCATCGGCGCGACCACCGAAAACCCGTCGTTTGAGCTGAACTCGGCGCTGCTTTCCCGCGCGCGCGTTTACCTGCTCAAATCGCTGACGACCGAGGATATCGAAAAGGTTCTTACTCAGGCGATGGACGACAAATCGCACGGCTACGGAGGGCAGGATATCGTTCTGCCTGACGAGACGCGTCGTGCGATTGCGGAACTGGTTAACGGCGATGCGCGTCGGGCGCTGAACACGCTGGAGATGATGGCCGATATGGCCGAGGTCGACGATGCCGGCAAGCGGGTGCTGAAGCCGGAACTGCTCACCGAAATTGCCGGGGAACGCAGCGCACGGTTCGATAATAAAGGTGACCGTTTTTACGATTTGATTTCGGCGCTGCATAAGTCCGTGCGCGGCAGCGCGCCGGATGCGGCGCTGTACTGGTATGCGCGTATTATTACTGCGGGTGGCGATCCGCTATACGTCGCGCGCCGCTGTCTGGCAATTGCCTCAGAAGATGTCGGCAATGCCGATCCTCGCGCCATGCAGGTCGCGCTGTCGGCCTGGGACTGTTTCACCCGGGTTGGACCTGCGGAAGGCGAGCGTGCCATTGCGCAGGCGATTGTCTATCTGGCCTGTGCGCCGAAAAGCAATGCCGTCTATACCGCGTTTAAGGCCGCGATGTCTGACGCACGCGAACGCCCGGACTACGATGTACCGGTTCATCTGCGTAATGCGCCGACCAAACTGATGAAAGAGATGGGGTATGGGCAGGAGTACCGCTACGCTCATGATGAACCCAATGCCTACGCCGCCGGGGAGGAATATTTCCCGCAGGAGATGGCACAAACGCGCTATTATCACCCCACAAACAGAGGTCTTGAAGGCAAGATTGGTGAAAAGCTCACCTGGCTCGCCGGACAGGATCAAAATAGCCCTATAAAACGCTACCGTTAGTTCAGTCGTTGCGGTAATGTTGGCAATTGTATCCTTGTGACCGCAGGCTGTGGTCACATTTCCTATTTTAATTCGATAAGCACAGGATAAGCATGCTCGATCCCAATCTGCTGCGTAATGAGCCAGACGCAGTCGCTGAAAAACTGGCACGCCGGGGCTTTAAGCTGGATGTAGATAAGCTGCGCGCTCTTGAAGAGCGTCGTAAAGTTCTGCAGGTACAAACTGAAAATCTGCAGGCAGAGCGTAACTCTCGATCGAAATCCATCGGCCAGGCGAAAGCGCGCGGGGAAGATATTGAGCCATTACGCCTGGAAGTGAACAAGCTGGGTGAAGAACTGGATCAGGCGAAAGCGGAGCTGGATGTTCTTCAGGCCGAAATTCGTGATATTGCCCTGGCTATCCCGAATATTCCTGACGACAGCGTGCCTGTCGGCAAAGATGAAAACGACAACGTTGAAGTGAAACGCTGGGGTACGCCTCGTGAGTTTGACTTCGAGGTGCGCGATCACGTGACGCTGGGCGAAATGCACGCGGGCCTGGATTTTGCGGCTGCTGTTAAGCTGACCGGCTCTCGCTTCGTGGTGATGAAAGGCCAGATTGCCCATCTGCACCGTGCGCTGGCGCAGTTCATGCTGGATCTGCACACCGAGCAGCATGGCTATAGCGAAACCTACGTGCCGTATCTGGTCAACCACGATACGCTGTACGGTACGGGCCAGCTGCCGAAATTTGCCGGCGATCTGTTCCATACCCGTCCGCTGGACGAAGAAGCAGACAGCAGCAACTACGCGCTGATCCCAACCGCGGAAGTGCCGCTGACTAACCTCGTGCGTGATGAGATCATCGACGAAGACGATCTGCCGATCAAACTGACGGCGCACTCTCCGTGCTTCCGTTCTGAAGCCGGTTCTTACGGTCGCGACACGCGCGGTCTGATCCGTATGCACCAGTTCGACAAGGTTGAGATGGTGCAGATCGTTCGTCCTGAAGAGTCCATGGACGCGCTGGAAGAGATGACCGGCCACGCGGAGAAAGTGCTGGAGCTGCTGGGGCTGCCATACCGTCGTATGGCGCTGTGCACCGGTGATATGGGCTTTGGCGCCTGCAAAACCTTCGATCTGGAAGTATGGGTGCCTGCGCAGAACACCTACCGTGAAATCTCCTCCTGCTCTAACGTCTGGGATTTCCAGGCGCGCCGCATGCAGGCACGTTGCCGCAGCAAATCTGACAAGAAAACCCGTCTGGTGCATACCCTGAACGGTTCTGGTCTGGCTGTGGGCCGTACCCTGGTTGCCGTGCTGGAAAACTACCAGCAGGCAGACGGTCGTATCGAGATCCCTGAAGTGCTGCGTCCATACATGAAAGGCCAGCAGTACATCGGTTAATATTTGCCTTAAAACAAAAAAGCGCCTCGGGGCGCTTTTTTTATGCCTTTGATTTGATACGACGCAATAACCCCTCCCTCTAAAGTAGTAATACTCCTCCGAATGAAAGTCAGCATAAAACGCTGATAACGAAAAAATTCGTTATATATAAAACTACATAGCGGTTTGCGCCGCCTCTCTTTTCTTTGTGAGCAACCAAAGTGAGTCTCTATGAAAATCAACGCGCCTGAAGCATTAATGGCTGCCGAGGTCACTCGCCGTGGGTTGATGAAAACCACGGCCATAGGCGGCCTGGCCGTCGCCAGCAGTGCCTTCACGCTCCCCTTTACCCGACTGGCGTCGGCGGCAGAGGCTCTGTCTCCGGCCACTTCGCCGGAAAAAGTGGTGTGGAGTGCCTGTACCGTCAACTGCGGTAGCCGTTGTCCGCTGCGTATGCATGTGGTGGACGGTGAAATTAAATATGTCGAAACCGACAATACTGGTGACGATAACTACGAAGGGTTACATCAGGTCCGTGCCTGCCTGCGTGGTCGTTCCATGCGTCGTCGCGTCTATAATCCGGACCGCCTGAAATACCCGATGAAGCGCGTCGGTAAGCGTGGGGAAGGGAAATTCGAGCGGATTAGCTGGGACGAAGCCTACGATATCATCGCCACCAACATGCAGCGGTTGATTAAAGAGTACGGTAACGAATCCATCTACCTGAACTACGGTACCGGGACGCTTGGCGGCACGCTGACCCGCTCCTGGCCACCGGGAAAAACGCTGGTGGCGCGCCTGATGAACTGCTGCGGCGGTTATCTCAATCACTATGGCGACTACTCCTCTGCGCAGATCGCGGCAGGACTGAACTACACCTACGGCGGCTGGGCTGACGGCAACAGCCCGTCCGATATCGAAAACAGTAAGCTGGTCGTGCTGTTCGGTAACAACCCGGGTGAAACCCGCATGAGCGGTGGCGGGGTGACCTACTACCTCGAACAGGCACGCGCCAAATCCAATGCCCGCATGATCATCATCGATCCGCGCTATACCGACACCGGTGCCGGACGTGAGGACGAGTGGATCCCAATCCGTCCGGGAACCGATGCCGCGCTGGTCTCCGCGCTCGCGTGGGTGATGATCACTGAGAACCTTGTTGATCAGCCTTTCCTGGATAAATACTGCGTCGGCTATGACGAGAAAACCCTGCCCGCCAGCGCACCTGCTAACGGTCACTACAAGGCGTATATTCTCGGACAGGGCAGCGACGGCGTGGCGAAAACGCCGGAGTGGGCCTCCACCATCACCGGCATCCCGGCAGAGCGTATCGTTCAGCTGGCGCGTGAGATTGGCTCAGCCAAACCGGCCTATATCAGCCAGGGCTGGGGTCCGCAGCGTCATGCGAACGGCGAAATCGCGACCCGTGCCATCTCCATGCTCTCCATTCTGACCGGCAACGTCGGCATTCACGGCGGTAACACCGGCGCGCGTGAAGGTTCATATGAAGTGCCCTTCGAACGTATGCCGACGCTGGATAACCCGGTTCAGACCAGCATCTCCATGTTTATGTGGACCGATGCGATTGAACGCGGCCCGGAAATGACCGCTCTGCGCGACGGCGTGCGCGGCAAGGACAAGCTGGACGTGCCGATCAAGATGATCTGGAACTATGCCGGTAACTGTCTCATCAACCAGCACTCTGAAATCAACCGCACCCATGAAATCCTGCAGGACGACAAGAAGTGCGAGATGATTGTGGTGATCGACTGCCACATGACCTCCTCGGCAAAATATGCCGATATCCTGCTGCCGGACTGCACCGCCTCTGAGCAGATGGATTTCGCGCTGGACGCCTCCTGCGGCAACATGTCCTACGTGATCTTTACCGACCAGGCGATTAAACCGCGCTTTGAGTGCAAAACCATTTATGAGATGACCTCTGAGCTGGCGAAACGTCTTGGCGTTGAGCAGCAGTTTACCGAGGGACGTACTCAGGAAGGGTGGATGCGCCATCTGCATGAACTCTCCCGCAAGGCGATCCCGGACCTCCCTGACTTTGATACCTTCCGCAAGCAGGGGATGTACAAACAGCGCGATCCGGAAGGGCACCACGTGGCGTACAAAGCGTTCCGTGAAGATCCGCAGGCGAACCCGCTGACCACGCCGTCGGGCAAAATCGAAATCTACTCCGAAGCACTGGCAAACATTGCGTCAACGTGGGAGCTGCCGGAAGGGGACGTCATCGATCCGCTGCCGATCTACACGCCGGGCTTTGAAAACTATAACGATCCGCTGACGGCGAAATTCCCGCTGCAGCTGACCGGCTTCCACTATAAAGCGCGTGTTCACTCTACCTACGGTAACGTCGACGTGCTGAAGGCCGCCTGCCGCCAGGAGATGTGGATTAACCCGATGGACGCGAAAGCGCGCGGCATCAGCAACGGCGATCGCGTGCGTATCTTCAACGGTCGCGGCGAGGTGCATATTGAAGCCAAAGTCACCCCACGCATGATGCCCGGCGTGGTGGCGTTAGGGGAAGGGGCCTGGTACAGCCCGGATGCCAACCGCATCGACCAGGCAGGCAGTATTAACGTACTGACCACACAGCGTCCGTCGCCGCTGGCGAAGGGTAACCCATCCCACACTAACCTTGTCCAGGTTGAAAAGGTTTAAGGAGTAACCGATGACAACTCAGTATGGATTTTTTATTGATTCCAGCCGTTGTACCGGGTGCAAAACCTGCGAGCTGGCCTGCAAAGATTACAAAGACCTGACGCCGGACGTGAGCTTCCGTCGCATCTACGAATACGCCGGGGGCGACTGGCAGGAAGATAACGGCGTCTGGCATCAGAACGTCTTTGCGTATTACCTGTCGATTGCCTGTAACCACTGTGAAGATCCTGCCTGCACGAAGGTTTGTCCGAGCGGAGCGATGCACAAGCGCGAAGACGGTTTTGTGGTGGTGGATGAAGATGTCTGCATTGGCTGTCGCTACTGTCACATGGCGTGCCCGTACGGCGCGCCGCAGTACAACGCCGCCAAAGGTCACATGACCAAATGCGACGGTTGCCACACCCGCGTAGCGGATGGCAAAAAGCCGATTTGCGTCGAGTCCTGCCCGCTACGCGCGCTGGACTTCGGCCCGATTGAAGAGCTGCGTCAGAAACACGGTCAGCTCGCCGCCGTGGCACCGCTGCCGTCTGCGCACTTCACGAAGCCGAGTATTGTGATTAAACCTAACGCCAACAGCCGTCCTACAGGTGATACCACCGGCTACCTGGCAAACCCGAAGGAGGTGTGAGATGGGAAGTGGATGGCATGAATGGCCGCTGATGATCTTCACGGTCTTTGGTCAGTGCGTGGCGGGCGGCTTCATTGTGCTCGCGCTGGCGTTGTTGAAAGGTCAGCTCAATGCTGAACAGCAGCAGCGTTTAGTGTTGAGCATGTTTGGCCTGTGGGTGCTAATGGGGATTGGCTTTATCGCCTCAACGCTGCACCTGGGCTCGCCGATGCGCGCGTTTAACTCTCTGAACCGCGTGGGGGCCTCATCACTGAGTAACGAGATTGCCAGTGGCGCAATTTTCTTTGCCGTCGGTGGGCTAGGCTGGCTGCTGGCCGCTATGAAGAAGTTGCCTGCGGGTTTGCGCAGCCTGTGGCTGATCCTGACCATGGTGCTGGGTGTGGTGTTCGTGTGGATGATGGTGCGTGTCTATAACACCATTGATACCGTCCCCACCTGGTACAGCGTCTGGACGCCAATGAGCTTCTTCCTGACGATGTTTATCGGCGGGCCGCTGTTGGGCTACCTGCTGCTGCGCGTGGCGGGTGTCGACGGATGGGCTATGCGTTTGCTGCCCGCTGTTTCGCTTCTGGCGCTGGTAGTGAGTGCGATGGTCGCCCTGATGCAGGGTTCTGAACTGGCAACTATTCACAGCTCTATCCAGCAGGCCTCTGCCCTGGTGCCGGACTACGGTGCGCTGATGGCCTGGCGTATCGTCCTGCTGGTCGCTGCGCTGGTATTCTGGATTGCTCCTCAGCTCAAAGGCTATCAGCCTGCGCTGCCGTTGTTGTCACTGGCTTTTGTGCTGGTACTGGCGGGTGAACTGATTGGTCGCGGCGTGTTCTACGGGTTGCATATGACTGTAGGTATGGCTATCGCCAGTTAACGTTGTATTTGGTTATATCAAGCCGGGCCTGAGTGCCCGGCTTTTTCTTTTTTCGATCATGAAATTTTTCGACTGTCGTTTTGTTTTAATTTTGCCCATTAATAAATGAAAACAGAGACATAATTAATATCTATAGCAGGCGTGGCATTAGCAGGATAAGTTTTTTAAATCGACAGGGAACATATTGTGCGAGGCGGCTAAATCAGTGGATTGACTTTGTTTTTGCCAGTGGCATGATGCGCACGAAATCTGAACTTCCTCACGGCTTTTTAATCCATGACCACCTATACCCGGCCAGTGCTGCTGTTGCTCTGTGGCCTGCTTCTGTTGACCCTGGCGATCGCAGTGTTAAATACGCTCGTCCCGCTGTGGCTCGCCCATGAAAACTTACCGACCTGGCAGGTGGGTATGGTCAGCTCATCCTTTTTTACCGGGAACCTGCTGGGTACGTTGGTGACCGGGAGCCTGATTAAGCGCTTTGGCTTTAATCGCAGCTATTATCTGGCCTCGCTGATTTTCGCCGCCGGGTGTGCGGGGCTGGGCCTGATGGTCGGCTTCTGGAGCTGGATGGCATGGCGCTTTATCGCCGGTGTCGGCTGCGCGATGATTTGGGTGGTGGTTGAAAGTGCGCTGATGTGCAGCGGCACCTCCCGCAACCGCGGACGCCTGCTGGCTGCCTACATGATGGTTTACTATGTCGGCACCGTGCTGGGACAACTGATGGTGAGCAAGCTGCCAACCGACCTGATGAGCGTTCTGCCGTGGGTGACCGGTATGGTGCTGGCCGCGATCCTGCCGCTGCTCTTTACGCGCATTGTGAACCAGAACAGCGAACACCAGGAAGCAACCCACGTCTGGCCAATGCTGAGGCTGCGTCAGGCGCGTCTGGGCGTTAACGGCTGCATTATCTCGGGGATTGTCCTCGGCTCGCTCTATGGCCTGATGCCACTCTATCTGAACCATCAGGGCGTCAGCGACTCCGGAATTGGCTTCTGGATGGCGGTGATGGTGAGTGCGGGTATTGTTGGACAATGGCCAATTGGCCGCCTGGCGGACCGCTTTGGCCGTCTGCTGGTGCTGCGCGTTCAGGTCTTCGTGGTGATCATGGGCTGTCTTGCTATGCTCAGCAACGCCGCGATGGCGCCTGCGCTGTTCATTCTCGGGGCTGCTGGCTTTACGCTCTATCCCGTCGCGATGGCCTGGGCCTGTGAGAAAGTTGAGCATCACCAGCTGGTGGCAATGAACCAGGCGCTGTTACTGAGCTATACCATCGGCAGCCTGTTAGGGCCGACGTTTACCGCGATGCTGATGCAGAATTACTCCGACAATTTACTGTTTATCATGATCGCCAGCGTGTCGTTTATTTATCTGTTAATGCTGCTGCGTAAAGCCGGCGAACATCCAACGCCTGTGGCACATGCCTGATGAATTAAAAGCCTGTCGATGACAGGCTTTTTTGTCCCCATCACAACTCAGAGTTTTACTTATTGTTTGTTTATTGCGCCGGACGATAATTCAGGTGAGTCCTACCACAATAAGGCAGCAACCATGTCTACACGTCGTTTTTCCACTACCGCACTGGCCGTAGTGTTGTCTTTAACGTTCGCAACGGCTCCGGTCATGGCTAATCCTGGCAACGGGAATGGCAATGGTCACGGAAACGGAGGCGGACAGGGTAACAGCGGCAATCATGGTAACGGGAATTCTGGTAACGCCGGTAACCATGGTAATAAACAAAATAACGGTCAGGATAACCCTGGTAAATCGGATAAGGGCGTTAAAAACAGCAAAGATGTCGGTAATGACGTTGATGCTCGCGTGAGCTTCGATCATGCCCGCCATCTGGCCGTGAATTACGGCTTAACGGGCTATAAGTCTCTGCCTCCGGGGATCGCAAAAAACCTGGCGCGCGGTAAACCACTGCCTCCGGGTATTGCTAAGAAGGCCGTGCCGGCCTCAATGCTGGACCAGCTTCCTTCCTATCCCGGCTATGAATGGCGCGTCGTGGGTGACGATCTGGTCTTAATTGCGCTGAGCACTGCCATTGTGACGTCCGTTATTAACGGCGTCTTTAAATAGAATATAAAAAGGCCCGGTTTTTACCGGGCCTTTTCTTTAATACATCACTTTGTGACCGTACTGTTCAAGAATACCTTTGACGCGTTCCATCGTCTCTTTTTTCGGCGGCTTCACGCCATCGAGCTTGTACTCTTCACCCATGGCCACCCATTTATGTTTACCCAGCTCGTGATAGGGCAGAAGCTCGATTTTCTCGACGTTGCCCATGTCGCGGGTGAATTCCCCCAGGCGGTGCGCGGAGTCGTCGTCATCTGACCAGCCTGGTACCACCACGTAGCGGATCCAGGTTTTGATGCCTTTATCGGCAATGTATTTGGCAAACTCCAGCGTGCGGTGGTTGGAGACGCCCACCAGGTTCTGGTGGATCTCATCGTTCATCTGTTTGAGATCGAGCATCACCAGATCGGTCACCTCGAGCAGTTCATCAATCACCGGATCGTAGCGACGTACAAAGCCATTGGTATCCAGGCAGGTATGAATGCCTTCTTTGTGGCAGGCGCGGAACCAGTCGCGGACAAATTCAGCCTGAAGAATGGCTTCACCGCCGGATGCGGTCACACCGCCACCTGAAGCGTTCATAAAGTGGCGATAGGTCACCACCTCTTTCATCAGATCGTCGACGGTGACTTCTTTACCGCCGTGCGTGTCCCAGGTGTCGCGATTATGGCAGTACAGGCAGCGCATCAGGCAGCCCTGGAAAAAGGTGATAAAGCGGATACCCGGGCCATCGACGGTGCCACAGGATTCAAAGGAGTGAATACGACCAATAGTTGACATTGCGGTGATATCTCCATCATCGGCCCGTCCCGGGCCTGTGCATGCACAGCTCAAAGCCGGCTGTGTTAAGTCTGTTTTGGCTGTTATCCATTCAGTATAGATAGCGGACAAAAGAGACTGAGGTGGAGAGGGTGCTAAAAAGGCCCCACTGACGTGGAGCCTTTATTGTACGCTTGTTAACGCGTGATTTCAGTCAATTCCACTTACATGGACTGAGTGAAGGTACGGGTGATAACGTCCTGCTGCTGTTCTTTAGTCAGGGAGTTAAAACGTACTGCGTAGCCAGATACGCGGATGGTCAGCTGAGGATATTTCTCAGGGTGTTCCATCGCGTCGAGCAGCATTTCACGGTTCATGACGTTCACGTTCAGGTGCTGACCACCTTCGATGGACGCTTCGTGGTGGAAGTAACCATCCATCAGACCCGCGAGGTTAGTTTTACGCACTTCGTCGTCTTTACCCAGCGCGTTTGGCACGATAGAGAAGGTGTAAGAGATACCATCTTTCGCGTAAGCAAACGGCAGTTTAGCAACGGAAGTCAGAGAGGCAACCGCACCTTTCTGGTCACGACCGTGCATTGGGTTCGCACCTGGGCCGAATGGCGCGCCAGCACGACGACCGTCTGGGGTGTTACCGGTTTTCTTACCATACACAACGTTAGAGGTGATGGTCAGAACAGACTGAGTCGGGATAGCGTTACGGTAGGTAGTCAGTTTCTGAATTTTCTTCATGAAACGTTCTACCAGGTCAACCGCCATGTCATCAACGCGAGAATCGTTGTTACCAAACTGCGGATATTCGCCTTCGATTTCGAAGTCGATAGCCAGACCGTCTTCGTCACGAATTGGTTTAACTTTCGCATATTTGATTGCAGACAGGGAGTCAGCAGCAACGGACAGACCTGCGATACCACACGCCATGGTGCGGATAACGTCACGGTCGTGCAGCGCCATCAGAGAGGCTTCGTAGCTGTACTTGTCGTGCATGTAGTGGATGATGTTCAGTGCAGTGATGTACTGTTTAGCCAGCCAGTCCATGAAGTGATCCATGCGCTCCATCACTTCATCATAGTTCAGGACATCGCCTTTGATCGGTTCAGACTTCGGACCAACCTGCATTTTCAGTTTTTCGTCAACGCCGCCGTTGATTGCGTACAGCATGGTTTTCGCCAGGTTTGCACGCGCACCGAAGAACTGCATTTGTTTACCAACGATCATCGGGCTTACGCAGCAAGCAATAGCGTAGTCATCGTTGTTGAAGTCCGGACGCATCAGGTCATCGTTCTCATACTGCAGAGAAGAGGTGTCGATGGACACTTTAGCGGCGAATTTCTTGAAGTTCAGAGGCAGTTTTTCAGACCACAGAACGGTGATGTTCGGCTCCGGAGAAGGACCCATGGTGTACAGGGTGTTCAGGAAGCGGAAGCTGTTTTTGGTCACCAGAGTACGGCCGTCAACGCCCATACCGCCGATGGATTCAGTTGCCCAGATTGGGTCACCGGAGAACAGCTCATCGTATTCAGGCGTACGCAGGAAGCGAACCATACGCAGTTTCATGACCAGGTGGTCAATCATTTCCTGAGCGTCTTGCTCGGTGATTTTGCCTGCTTTCAGGTCACGTTCGATGTAAGCATCCAGGAAGGTGGATACGCGACCGAAGGACATCGCTGCACCGTTCTGAGACTTAACTGCGGCCAGGTAGCCGAAGTAGGTCCACTGGATAGCTTCCTGAGCGTTGGTAGCAGGACCAGAGATATCGCAGCCGTATTTAGCCGCCATCTCTTTGATCTGACCCAGCGCGCGGTGCTGTTCAGCGATCTCTTCACGCAGACGGATAGTCGCTTCCAGGTTTACGCCGTTTTCCAGATCGGACTGCAGGGAAACAAACTGCGCGTACTTGTCTTTCATCAGGAAGTCGATACCGTACAGCGCAACGCGACGGTAGTCACCGATGATACGACCACGGCCATACGCATCTGGCAGACCAGTCAGAACGCCAGATTTACGGCAGTTCAGAATGTCTTTGGTGTAAACATCGAATACGCCCTGGTTGTGGGTTTTGCGGTATTCGGTGAAGATTTTTTTCAGCATTGGGTCCAGCTCGCGGTTATACGCTTTGCAGGAACCTTCAACCATTTTAATACCACCGAACGGGATGATTGCGCGTTTCAGTGGTGCTTCAGTCTGCAGACCAACGATTTTCTCAAGGGCTTTGTTGATATAGCCAGCATCGTGAGAAGTGATGGTGGAAGCAACGGAGGTGTCAAAATCAACTGGCGCGTGAGTGCGGTTTTCCAGTTTAACGCCTTCCATTACGCTGTCCCACAGCTTGGTGGTCGCGTCAGTTGCGCCAGCCAGGAAGGATTCGTCACCTTCATACGGGGTATAGTTTTTCTGAATGAAGTCACGTACGTTTACTTCATTCTGCCAGTCACCTTTCGCAAAACCTTCCCAGGCTGTGGCTAACTTTTCATTAAGCTCGGACATGTAACACCTACCTTCTTAAGTGGATTTTTTATTTACTGCCTGAGAAAACCATCAGTGATGATCGTCGCCACGCAGGTAAATGACCCAGTATGTCAACCCAACTAACAGACCCCCACCAATAATGTTCCCGATAGTGACAGGGATCAGGTTATCAGTAATGAAATTCATAATAGTCAGGTGAGAGAAACTTTCCGGGGATGAACCAACTGCGGTCCAGAACTCCGGGCTCGCAAAGTCGCGGATAACAATGCCCATTGGGATCATGAACATATTCGCGATACTGTGCTCAAAGCCGCTGGCAACAAACATCGCAACCGGCAGAACCATAATTAAGGCTTTGTCCATCAGGCTACGACCCGAGTAGCTCATCCATACAGCCAGGCAGACCATCAGGTTAGCGAGGATGCCGAGAGCAACGGCTTCGATAAATGTGTGGTGCATTTTGTGGTCGGCGGTTTGCAGGACGTTAAGGCCCCAGCCACCGTTGGCGGTCATGTACTCGCCAGAAAGCCACATCAACAAAACAAAGAGCAGACAGCCAACCAGGTTACCCACGTAAACATTAAGCCAGTTACGTGCCAGCTGACCCCAGGTAATTCTTCCGCTGGCCTTTGCCACGACAATCAGCACCGTTGAGGTGAAGAGGTCGGCGCCGCAAATGACGCAAAGAATCAGACCCAGTGAGAAACAAATGCCGCCAATCAGTTTGGCCATGCCGAAAGGCATTCCGGCAGTACCGGTGGTGGCGGTGATGTAGAAGACGAAAGCGATAGAGATGAACACACCAGCCGTGATCGCCAGATAGAACGTCTTCATCGGGTGTTTCGTTGCTTTATAGACACCTGCTTCTTCGGCAACTTTGGCCATCGCAGCAGGGAGTAAAAGATCAAAAGGGTTGTCAGCTTTCACACTAACTCTCTCTTTATTAAGTCGGCGACGAGATACTAACAAAGCATTATAGAAGAGAAATTGATATAGATCATATCTCGCCTGGCTTATAGGCCCGCAGTGTGTATGGATTTACAGCAAATGCGGAGTAAGTGTTTGATTATCCGTATAAAAATAAATTTTAAAACTTATGAAAAGAGTTGAATTTTTTCGTTCAGCCACCTCTTTATCAGTTAATTAATATGGAGTATTAACCATAAAAAGTAACAGTAAAGCCCAGATCAATATTATTATATTTACCCGTGTTTAACTTTATTATTACAATCAACAATCATTGCCGAAGAAAATAAAAAACGGGGCAATGAAATTGCCCCGTAATATAGCCCAGACGATTGAATACGCCTACTGCTGGTAATGTTATGTGCGCTTATTTTGACCAGTAAGCGGCTTTTGCTTTCTGCAGCTTTTCGTAGGCCTTCAGCAATGACTGATGCGCCGGGAAGGCTTTAAGATCGCTATCAACAGCCTGCAGGCCATAGAACGGCGCTTCGCCGCTCAGGGCCGCGCTGGCTGCTTCAACGGCCTCAGCCCCGTACATACGCACGAAAGCATTCAGGTATTGCAGCGGTTCGCGATCCTCTTCCTGTGCAAGCAGCAGCAGGGTTTGCAGGCAACGGTAATAGTTGGTGCGCTCGGCAGAGAAGACCGACTGGTTGAACTCCATGGTCCATTCGGTCCAGGCCAGGGCCTGATCCAGATCGCCACCCGCAAGTGCCAGCATTGCTTTCAGTTCACCGATACGCAGGGTATACCAGCCGTTATCTTTACCGGTCGCCAGACCCAGGAGTTCGCGTACGCGGGTGAAGTCATCGTGGCCTTCTTCGTCCAGTTGGGCGATCAGGTTCAGATAATCTTCTTTCTCCCATTCACTGCCCGGCAGAGCCAGCAGCGTTTCGCGCAGATGGGCGCCCATGCTGTTGTTTGCCAGCCACAGGTCTTCCGCTGGATAGATATCAGACATGCCAGGCACGATGATGCGGCACGCGTAAACGCCCAGGTGCTCGTAATCGGCAATGTACACTTCCTGGTCTTCCGCGTTGAAGATCGCCATCAGCGTGGCGAACTCTTCTTCCGTGGTACCGGCGAAGCTCCAGTCCACGAACGGATAGTCCGCGTCCTGCTTGAACATATCCCAGGAAATTAAGCCGCTGGAATCGATGAAGTGGGTTTCGAGGTTGGTATGCTCGGCCACTTCTTCATCGTCAAACGTTGGCGGCGTAAACACGTCGAGATCTTTCAGGCTACGGCCCTGCAGCAGCTCAGTGACGGTACGCTCCAGCGCCACGCCGAAGTCCGGGTGCGCGCCGAAGGAGGCGAAGCAGGTACCGTTGGTCGGGTTAAACAGCACGACGCAGATCACCGGATACTTGCCGCCCAGCGAGCCGTCATACGCGAAGATTGGGAAACCTTCTGCTTCCAGTTTGGCAATGGATTCCACCACGCCCGGGTAGCGCGCCAGGACGTCTGCCGGAATTTCAGGCAGGCTGATGGATTCGGCAATAATGCGGTTTTTGATGTGACGCTCGAAGACTTCAGACAGACCCTGCACGCGCGCTTCATTGCGGGTGTTACCGGCAGACATGCCGTTAGACACATACAGGTTGCCGACGATGTTCATCGGGATATAGACGGTCTGCTCGTCAGACTGACGGGTAAAGGGCAGGGCGCAAATACCGCGATCGTCGTTTCCGGACTGCAGATCGATCAGCATGCTGGCGGTCAGTTCGTTTTCCGGATCGTAGAAAGCGCGCAGACGCGCGTCGAGAATACCTTCCGGCAGTTCGTCATCTTCCGTCAGTGGGAACCATTTTTCGTTCGGATAGTGAACGAACGGGCCGTTGGCGATGGTTTCGCCCAGCCAGAAGTCAGCGAAGAAATAGTTGGTGGACAGACGCTCAAAATACTCACCCAGCGCGGAGGCCAGTGCCGCTTTTTTCGTCGCGCCTTTACCGTTGGTAAAGCACAGGGCACAGTCTTTATCGCGAATATGCACGGACCAGACATGAGGCACCGGATTGAGCCAGGAGGCTTCTTCGATGTTAAAACCCAGGTCGGTCAGTTTCTGCTGGAAGCGAGCGATGGAATCTTCCAGAGCGGCGTCTTTGCCGGGGATAAACGTTTGAGTCATGGCGTTCACTTTTATCGTACGTAAAGCGCGCAATGATACGGGTTTTGCGTGACGGGTGCTATCTTCGGCGAAAATAAATGCCTGAGCTATGCTTACACTCAGTAACCTACTGTTAAGGCATAGAAAAATGAAAGCGTTTGATCTCCAGCGGATGGCGTTTGATAAAGTCCCTCCAGAGTTTTTAGGCGAAGTCGCGCTTCGCAGCTTGTATACCTTCGTCCTCGTGTTCCTGTTTCTCAAAATCACGGGCCGTCGCGGCGTGCGGCAGATGTCGCTTTTTGAAGTATTGATCATCCTGACGCTGGGTTCCGCGGCGGGGGATGTCGCCTTCTATGATGATGTGCCGATGGTGCCGGTCTTCATCGTTTTTGTCTCCCTGGCGCTGCTTTACCGGCTTGTCATGTGGCTGATGTCGAAAAGTGAAAAGCTGGAAGATCTGCTTGAAGGGAAGCCGGTCGTTATCGTCGAGGACGGTCAGCTGGCCTGGGAAAACGTTCAGAGCGCCAATATGACCGAGTTTGAGTTCTTTATGGAGCTACGCCTCAACAGCGTGGAACAGCTCGGGCAGGTGCGTCTGGCGATCATGGAAACCAACGGGCAGATTAGCGTCTATTACTATTCTGACGATGAGGTGAGGCCGGGACTGTGCATCCTGCCGGATATGCTGATCGAGCGTTTCAGAACCGTACCTGAGTCAGGCGAGTATGCCTGCGTGAGATGTAGCCATGTTGTCGCGATGCAGCCAGGGGATCGTCAATTATGCCCCCGCTGTGCAAATCCGGAATGGACGAAGGTTAGCCGGGCTAAACGCATCACCTGACAGCCATTTTGTCGGTTTTGTCCTGGCGAGGCGGCAGATTGTTTTGTGTGACGTGGGGCACATTTCACGGGTCATAAGTTTTAGACATTGCGGCGCGTGTCACTGAATGATAAAACCGATATCCACAGTTATAACTTATGGCTTTTAGCGTGGTGAGGGGAAATGGCTCAAGTCTTTAATTTCAGTTCAGGTCCGGCAATGTTACCGGCAGACGTGCTTAAACAGGCTCAACAGGAACTTTGTGACTGGAACGGTCTGGGAACGTCGGTGATGGAAATCAGCCACCGGGGTAAAGAGTTTATTCAGGTGGCGGAAGAGGCAGAAAAGGATTTTCGCGATCTGCTGAATATTCCCTCGAACTACAAAGTATTGTTCTGTCACGGCGGCGGGCGCGGCCAGTTTGCGGGCGTACCGCTGAACATCCTGGGCGATAAAACGACGGCAGACTACGTTGACGCAGGCTACTGGGCGGCCAGTGCGGTGAAAGAAGCGCACAAATACTGCACGCCGAATGTGATCGACGCCAAAGTGACCGTTGACGGCCTGCGCGCGGTGAAGCCAATGAGCGAGTGGCAGCTTTCTGATAACGCCGCGTATCTGCACTACTGCCCGAACGAAACCATTGACGGCATTGCCATCGACGAGACGCCAAACTTCGGCAGCGATGTCGTGGTTGCCGCTGACTTCTCCTCCACCATTCTGTCTGCGCCAATTGACGTTAGCCGTTATGGCGTGATCTACGCGGGCGCACAGAAAAATATCGGCCCTGCAGGCCTGACGATTGTTATCGTGCGTGAAGACCTGCTGGGTAAAGCACATACATCCTGCCCGTCGATTCTTGATTACACCGTGCTGAACGACAACGATTCTATGTTCAACACCCCACCGACGTTTGCCTGGTACCTCTCCGGCCTGGTCTTCAAATGGCTGAAGCAAAACGGCGGCGTGGCGCAGATGGACAAAGTGAATCAGCAGAAAGCCGAACTGCTGTATGGCGTGATCGACAAGAGCGATTTCTACCGCAACGATGTGGCGAAAGCTAACCGTTCCCGCATGAACGTGCCGTTCCAGCTGGCGGACAGCAACCTGGATAAAGTGTTCCTGGAAGAGTCCTTCGCGGCAGGCCTGCACGCGCTCAAAGGTCACCGTGTCGTGGGCGGCATGCGTGCCTCCATCTATAACGCGATGCCGCTGGAAGGCGTTAAAGCTCTGACCGATTTCATGATCGACTTCGAACGTCGCCACGGTTAATTGCGCTGTTTTCACCCCCGTAGCCCTGCTGCGGGGTTTTTATTATGTTGAGTTGAGAGTTAAGTTTTCATGGAATCCCTGACGTTACAACCTATCGCGCGGGTAGATGGCACCATTAATCTGCCTGGTTCAAAAAGTGTCTCGAACCGCGCTCTGCTGCTGGCAGCACTGGCAAACGGCACCACCGTCCTTACAAACCTGCTGGACAGCGATGACGTGCGCCATATGCTCAATGCGCTGAAAGCGTTGGGCGTTCATTACACTCTCTCCGACGATCGCACCCGCTGCGAAGTGACCGGCAACGGCGGCGCGCTGCAGACGGGTGAAGAGCTTGAGCTGTTTCTGGGCAACGCGGGTACCGCGATGCGTCCGCTGGCGGCGGCTCTGTGTCTTGGGCGCAACAACATTGTGCTGACCGGTGAGCCGCGCATGAAAGAGCGTCCGATTGGCCATCTGGTGGATGCCCTGCGTCAGGGCGGCGCGCAGATTGAGTATCTGGAGCAGGAAAATTATCCGCCACTGCGTCTGCGCGGGGGCTTTACCGGCGGTCACGTCGAGGTTGACGGCAGCGTTTCCAGCCAGTTCCTGACCGCGCTGCTGATGACCGCGCCGCTGGCGCCGCAGGATACGGTAATTACGATTAAAGGCGAGCTGGTCTCCAAACCGTATATCGATATCACGCTGCACCTGATGAAAACCTTCGGCGTCGAGGTGGAAAACCAGTCTTATCAGCGCTTCGTGGTACGTGGGGCGCAGCAGTACCAGTCTCCGGGCAGCTATCTTGTTGAAGGCGACGCCTCGTCGGCTTCTTACTTCCTGGCGGCGGGCGCGATCAAAGGCGGTACCGTGAAGGTAACCGGTATTGGCCGCAACAGCGTGCAAGGCGATATCCGTTTTGCGGACGTGCTGGAGAAAATGGGCGCGGTTGTGACCTGGGGCGATGACTTCATCTCCTGTACCCGCGGCGAGCTGAAGGCCATCGACATGGACATGAACCATATTCCGGATGCGGCGATGACCATTGCCACAGCGGCGCTGTTTGCAAAAGGCACCACCACGCTGCGTAATATCTACAACTGGCGCGTAAAAGAAACCGACCGACTGTTCGCGATGGCGACTGAGCTGCGTAAGGTCGGCGCTGAGGTGGAAGAGGGCGAAGACTACATTCGCGTCACGCCTCCTGCAAAACTGAAGGTTGCCGAGATCGGAACCTACAACGACCACCGTATGGCGATGTGCTTCTCGCTGGTGGCGTTGTCAGACACGCCTGTCACCATTCTTGATCCAAAATGTACGGCGAAAACGTTCCCTGACTACTTCGAACAGCTGGCACGCATTAGCACGCTGGCCTGATAACGCCTGCCGCATCACCCGATGCGGCATTTCCTTACGCTTCCTGACGAACACTTCCGTTCATTTCTTCTACACTCTGCTTCAATCAATCCGTAATTTGCACGCAAAGGTAACAGTTGCGCACGTTGACGCGTATAATGCGCGGCGTTCATGTAAACGGTATGCCTTATTTAAGGAGAAAAAGATGACGGCAATTGCCCCGGTAATCACCATTGATGGGCCGAGTGGCGCAGGGAAAGGGACTCTGTGCAAAGCGATGGCGGAAGCGTTGCAATGGCATCTTTTAGATTCGGGAGCAATCTATCGCGTGCTGGCCCTGGCTGCGCTGCATCATCATGTGGACGTGGCGTCTGAAGAAGCGCTGGTTCCGCTGGCTGCGCATCTTGATGTGCGTTTCGTGTCGACCGATGGCAACCTGGAAGTCATCCTTGAAGGGGAAGACGTGAGCGGGGAAATTCGTACTCAGGAAGTGGCGAATGCGGCCTCCCAGGTAGCAGCCTTCCCGCGCGTTCGTGAGGCGCTGTTACGTCGTCAGCGCGCGTTTCGTGAAGCACCGGGCTTGATCGCAGACGGACGCGATATGGGAACCGTGGTATTCCCTGATGCACCTGTGAAAATTTTCCTTGACGCCTCTTCGGAAGAACGTGCTCAACGCCGCATGCTTCAGTTGCAGGAAAAGGGGTTTAGTGTTAACTTTGATCGCCTTTTATCCGAGATAAAAGAGCGCGATGACCGCGATCGTAACCGCGCCGTCGCCCCACTTGTTCCAGCAGAAGATGCATTAGTTCTGGATTCAACCAGTTTAACTATTGAGCAAGTGATTGAAAAAGCGCTACAATATGCGCGCCAAAAACTGGCACTCGCGTAATCGCGACCGATTTAGCAGTACCCCCGCTGCAAGGGATTGACGGCGGGTATGTGAAACAACCCCATCCGGCACGGAGCCAGGTGGACGTTAATATTAACCTGAAGATTAAACATGACTGAATCTTTTGCTCAACTGTTTGAAGAATCCTTAAAAGAAATCGAAACCCGCCCGGGTTCCATCGTTCGCGGTGTTGTTGTTGCTATCGACAAAGACGTAGTACTGGTTGACGCCGGTCTGAAATCTGAGTCCGCCATTCCGGCAGAGCAGTTCAAAAACGCCCAGGGCGAGCTGGAAATCCAGGTTGGCGACGAAGTTGACGTTGCTCTGGACGCAGTAGAAGACGGCTTCGGTGAAACCCTGCTTTCTCGTGAGAAAGCGAAACGTCACGAAGCATGGATCACGCTGGAAAAAGCTTACGAAGAAGCTGAAACTGTGGTCGGTGTTATCAACGGCAAAGTTAAAGGTGGCTTCACTGTTGAGCTGAATGGTATTCGTGCGTTCCTGCCAGGTTCTCTGGTAGACGTTCGTCCAGTTCGTGACACCCTGCACCTGGAAGGCAAAGAGCTTGAGTTCAAAGTAATCAAGCTGGACCAGAAGCGTAACAACGTTGTTGTTTCCCGTCGTGCCGTTATCGAATCCGAAAACAGCGCAGAACGCGATCAGCTGCTGGAAAACCTGCAGGAAGGCATGGAAGTCAAAGGTATCGTTAAGAACCTCACTGACTACGGCGCATTCGTTGACCTGGGCGGCGTTGATGGCCTGCTGCACATCACCGACATGGCGTGGAAACGCGTTAAGCACCCAAGCGAAATCGTGAACGTGGGCGACGAAATCACTGTTAAAGTGCTGAAGTTCGACCGCGAGCGTACTCGTGTATCCCTCGGCCTGAAACAGCTGGGCGAAGATCCATGGGTAGCTATCGCTAAGCGTTACCCAGAAGGGACTAAACTGACTGGTCGCGTAACCAACCTGACTGACTACGGCTGCTTCGTTGAAATCGAAGAAGGCGTTGAAGGTCTGGTGCACGTTTCCGAAATGGACTGGACCAACAAAAACATCCACCCATCCAAAGTTGTTAACGTTGGTGATGTAGTGGAAGTGATGGTTCTGGATATCGACGAAGAACGTCGTCGTATCTCCCTGGGCCTGAAGCAGTGCAAAAACAACCCATGGCAGCAGTTCGCGGAAACCCACAACAAGGGTGACCGTGTTGAAGGTAAAATCAAGTCTATCACTGACTTCGGTATCTTCATCGGCCTGGACGGCGGCATCGATGGCCTGGTTCACCTGTCTGACATCTCCTGGAACGTTGCAGGCGAAGAAGCAGTTCGTGAATACAAAAAAGGCGACGAAATCGCTGCAGTTGTTCTGCAGGTTGACGCAGAGCGTGAGCGTATCTCCCTGGGCGTTAAACAGCTCGCAGAAGATCCGTTCAACAACTGGGTTGCACTGAACAAGAAAGGCGCAATCGTAAACGGTAAAGTGACTGCAGTTGACGCTAAAGGCGCAACCGTAGAACTGGCTGACGGCGTTGAAGGTTACCTGCGCGCTTCTGAAGCTTCCCGTGACCGCGTTGAAGATGCCACTCTGGTTCTGAACGTAGGCGACGACGTTGAAGCTAAGTTCACCGGTGTTGACCGTAAGAACCGTGCAATCAGCCTGTCTGTTCGTGCTAAAGACGAAGCTGATGAGAAAGATGCAATCGCAACTGTTAACAAACAGGAAGATGCAAACTTCTCTAACAACGCAATGGCTGAAGCTTTCAAAGCAGCTAAAGGCGAGTAATATCAGGTTCTCAGCATCATGTGCGCTGTAATGCATTTACAGCGTGAAGGATGAGGAGCAAACTTGACAGATTACAGGATTCGTCCTGTAATCAATAACAAAGGGCGGCTACGGCCGCCCTTGTTTAATGAGCTGTTCAGCTAATTGGTTTGAAAGGAACCGGAGGAATCATGACCAAGTCAGAATTGATTGAAAGACTTGCCAGTCAGCAACCGCATATCCCTGCCAAAGCAGTGGAAGATGCCGTAAAAGAGATGCTGGAGCATATGGCCTCCACTCTTGCCCAGGGCGAGCGCATTGAAATCCGCGGTTTCGGTAGTTTTTCTCTGCACTATCGTGCTCCACGTACCGGGCGTAACCCGAAAACTGGCGATAAAGTCGAGCTGGAAGGTAAGTACGTTCCACACTTTAAGCCGGGTAAAGAACTGCGCGATCGCGCCAATATTTACGGCAACTGAGTTTAGCCAGCCGGTTAAACTGGGTTCGAAAGAAAGCACCTGCGGGTGCTTTTTTTGTACCTGTCGCTTTCTTTCTGAAGGTGCCCCGCATTTGCCGTTTCGTTTTCTGCAACCCGTAAAATACCTTGCTGCGCTTGCTGTAAATCGCATCCTTCACACCTGACGACCCGCTCACCCTGCTTGCATACTGCCACCCTGAAACAGGGAGGTAGCAATGGGAATTCCCGCGCTTAGTGTCTGCGCCATGCTGGCGATAGTTCCGTTACTCTGGTTACCTGAATTGCCGTCACCTTACACTGTGTGGGCCATGGTGGCTGGGGGGATAGTGCTTGCTGCATGGCAAAACCGTCGAGTGAAGTATGCTGGTATCACGCTGTTATTTTGTGCGTGGGGCATTCTGGCCGCGCAAGAGAGCGTCTGGCCGATGCAGCATTTAACAACGGGGGCCGTGCAGGCTGAGGTAGAGCTCACCGCGACCGACGGCGCCACTCTGCATCAGGGAAACATTCGCAGCGTCGATGGCAAGCGCTGGTGGGCCTCCACCGGCGTAACGCTGTATGGCAATTATCTGCCGCAGAAAGCCTGTGCCGGTCAGCGCTGGACCATGACGCTCAGGCTCAGGCCTGCACACGGCGAACTGAACGACGGCGGTTATGATGCTCAGTGCAGCGCTTTTGCCCGACATCAAACATTGAGCGGGCGCTTCACCCGTGCGGAACTCGTCGACGGGCGCTGCAGCCTGCGAGCGCAATATCTGCTGTCGTTGCAAAACCGACTTTCTGCTTATCCATGGGGAGCGGTTATCCTGGGCCTTGGGATGGGGGAACGCCTGGATGTACCGCGGGAAATAAAAGATCTTATGCGGGAAACCGGCACGCTGCATTTGATGGCGATTTCGGGTCTGCATATCGCGCTGGCAGCCTCTCTCGTCTGGTTACTTGCACGTGGACTCCAGTTTTTATTACCCAGCCATCGGGTCCACTGGCAAATGCCTCTCCTTGCCGGGTTAATCTTTGCTGCTTTCTACGCCTGGCTTACCGGCCTGCAACCGCCTGCGCTGCGGACGGTCATCGCACTTGCTGTGCTTGCTATGTTGCGTATCGCTGGCCGTCAATGGTCTCCCTGGCAGGTATGGGGGTGCTGTATCGCGGCGATACTGTTAAACGATCCGTTAGCCGTACTTTCGCAGAGTCTGGCTTTGTCAGCCTTTGCCGTCGCCGCGCTGATTTTCTGGTTTCAGTGGCTGCCGCTTCCTGACTGGCAGTGGACGCGACGTATACGGCCGCTAGTGAACCTGATTTATCTGCAGGTCGGCATGTTGCTTCTGCTCATGCCGTTACAGGTTCTGATTTTCCATGGCTTCAGCCTCTCATCCCTGGTCGCGAATCTCTTTGCCGTGCCCCTGGTAACGTTTGTCTCTGTCCCGCTGATCCTGCTCGGTATGCTGCTCCATCTGCTACCGCTGGCAGCGGTTGAAAGTGCCATCTGGTTTGCTGCCGATAAGTCGCTTGCGGGACTCTTCTGGCTACTGATGCGCCTGCCTGATGGCTGGCAGAATGTCGATCAACGCTGGCAAACTATGGCATTACTGCCGTGGTTGATCATCATTGCCTGGCGTTTTCGTGCCTGGAAAACTGTTCCTGCCGTTTGTCTTGCAGGCAGCGTCTTACTGACGTTTCCTCTCTGGCGAGAGGCAAAAAGCGAGAGCTGGACGCTGCATATGCTGGATGTGGGGCAGGGGCTGGCCATGGTCATTGAAAGGCAGGGAAAAGCCATTATTTATGATACCGGGCTCGCCTGGCCGGACGGAGACAGCGCGCAGCGGTTAATTATTCCCTGGCTTCGCTGGCATCACCTGCGGCCAGACGGGGTGATTCTCAGTCATGAACACCTCGACCATGCAGGAGGCCTCATTTCGTTGCAAAAAGCATGGCCGGATATATGGATAAGAAGCCCGTTGCGCAGGACGGGACACCATCCCTGTTTTCGTGGGCAGAAATGGGAATGGCAGGGGTTAACCTTCACCGTCCACTGGCCCCCTGAAAATTACCCGGCCCAGGGGAATAACCGTTCCTGCGTGGTAAAGGTGGACGACGGGGAGCAAAGTGTTCTGTTAACAGGAGATATTGAAGCGCAAGCGGAACAGGCTATGCTTAGCCATTACTGGCGTTATATGACGTCCACGCTGATACAGGTGCCCCATCATGGCAGCAATACCTCGTCTTCATTGCCGCTGGTACAGCGGGTGGGAGGACAGATTGCCCTGGATTCCGCGGCCCGCTATAACGCATGGCATTTTCCGTCGCCAAAAGTTGTCCGACGCTATCGAAAAGAGGGGTATATCTGGCACGATACCCCTCACTCAGGACAAATATCGGTGACATTCTCGCAACATCACTGGCAAATCCGGCGCTTGCGAGAGCAAATTTTACCACGTTGGTATCATCAGTGGTTTGGCGCGCCCGTCGATAACGGGTAGAATATGCGGCTATTTCAACAATGCTGGTTTTTTGAATGCATAACGACAAAGATCTCTCCACGTGGCAAACGTTCCGCCGACTCTGGCCGATGATTGCCCCTTTTAAAGCAGGCTTGATCGTGGCGGGTGTAGCGTTAATCCTCAACGCAGCCAGCGATACTTTTATGCTATCGCTTCTTAAACCGTTACTGGATGACGGTTTTGGTAAAACGGATCGCTCAGTGCTGCTATGGATGCCTCTGGTGGTTATCGGACTGATGATCTTACGCGGTATCACCAGCTATATCTCAAGCTACTGCATTTCCTGGGTATCCGGGAAAGTGGTGATGACCATGCGCCGTCGACTGTTCAGTCACATGATGGGCATGCCGGTTGCGTTCTTTGACAAGCAGTCAACCGGGACGCTGCTGTCGCGTATTACCTACGACTCCGAGCAGGTTGCTTCTTCCTCTTCCAGCGCGCTGATTACCGTTGTGCGCGAGGGCGCGTCGATCATCGGTCTGTTCGTGATGATGTTCTACTACAGCTGGCAGCTGTCGCTTATCCTTATCGTTCTGGCACCGGTGGTTTCCATTGCTATCCGCGTCGTGTCAAAGCGCTTCCGCAATATCAGTAAGAATATGCAGAACACGATGGGGCAGGTGACCACCAGCGCAGAGCAGATGCTGAAAGGGCATAAAGAAGTGCTGATTTTTGGTGGTCAGGACGTCGAAACCAAACGCTTTGATAAAGTCAGCAACAAAATGCGTCTGCAGGGGATGAAAATGGTCTCGGCCTCTTCCATCTCTGATCCGATTATTCAGCTGATTGCTTCGCTGGCACTGGCGTTCGTCCTGTATGCAGCAAGCTTCCCGAGCGTCATGGAGACGCTGACGGCGGGTACCATTACCGTGGTCTTCTCCTCAATGATTGCCCTGATGCGTCCGCTGAAGTCACTGACGAACGTGAATGCCCAGTTCCAGCGTGGGATGGCCGCCTGCCAGACCCTGTTCAGCATTCTGGATTCCGAGCAGGAAAAAGATGAAGGCAAACGCGTCATTGAGCGCGCGAACGGCGACGTTGAGTTCCGCAATGTGACCTTTACCTATCCTGGCCGCGAAACACCGGCTCTGCGCAATATCAACCTGACCATTCCGGCGGGGAAAACCGTTGCGCTGGTAGGCCGTTCTGGTTCGGGTAAATCGACCATTGCCAGTCTGATCACCCGTTTCTACGACATTGACGAAGGTGAAATTCTGTTAGACGGCCACGACCTGCGGGAGTATACCCTGCAGTCGCTGCGTAATCAGGTAGCGCTGGTCTCTCAGAACGTGCACCTGTTCAACGATACCGTGGCAAACAATATTGCCTATGCGCGTACTGAAGAGTACAGCCGCGAGCAGATTGAGAACGCCGCGCGTATGGCTTACGCGATGGACTTTATCAACAAGATGGATAACGGTCTGGATACCATCATCGGTGAGAACGGCGTACTGCTCTCCGGTGGGCAGCGTCAGCGTATCGCCATTGCCCGTGCGCTGCTGCGCGACAGCCCGATCCTGATCCTGGACGAAGCGACCTCTGCGCTGGATACGGAATCTGAACGCGCGATTCAGTCCGCGCTGGATGAGCTGCAAAAGAACCGTACCTCGCTGGTGATTGCGCACCGTCTGTCGACTATCGAGCAGGCTGATGAAATCGTCGTGGTTGAGGACGGTATCATTGTTGAGCGTGGAAGCCATGCTGACCTGCTGGAACACCGCGGCGTTTACGCTCAGCTTCATAAGATGCAGTTCGGCGAATGATTGCACGCATCTGGTCCGGTGAATCCCCGCTGTGGCTGCTGCTTTTGCCGCTCTCATGGCTCTACGGCCTGGTGAGCGGCATCATCCGCCTGCTTTATCGTCTGGGGGTGAAGCGGGCCTGGCGCGCGCCGGTGCCGGTTGTGGTTGTCGGTAATCTTACGGCGGGCGGCAACGGCAAAACGCCGGTGGTGATCTGGCTGGTGGAGCAGCTACAAAAACGCGGTATACGCCCGGGCGTGGTATCGCGCGGATACGGTGGTCAAGCGGCGCATTACCCGCTGTTGCTGACGGCGGAAACCACGACGGCTGAAGCGGGTGATGAACCGGTATTGATTTTCCAGCGTACCGGCGTACCGGTCGCGGTTTCCCCGGTGCGCAGCGACGCCGTACAGGCACTGCTTGCCGAACACGCGGTACAAATCATCATCACTGACGATGGTCTGCAGCATTACGCCCTGGCGCGTGATAAAGAGTTTGTGGTCATCGACGGCGTTCGCCGTTTTGGGAACGGCTGGTGGTTACCTGCCGGCCCCATGCGCGAACGCGCTTCGCGTCTGAAATCCGTTGATGCGGTGATCGTGAACGGGGGGGAGGCGAAAACGGGTGAAATCCCGATGCACCTGCAGCCGGGTCTGGCAATCAACCTGGTGACGGGGGAACGCCGGTCGGTTTCAGAGTTGCCTTCACTGGTAGCGATGGCGGGCATTGGTCATCCGCCGCGCTTCTTCGCGACGCTGGAACAGTGTGGTGCCCGGCTGGAAAAACGCGTTCCGCTGGCCGACCATCAGGCGCTGGTGGAAGGGCAGGTAGACGCCCTGACCGCACCCGGGCAGTCGCTGATCATGACCGAAAAAGATGCGGTGAAATGCCGCGCCTTTGCGAAAGATAACTGGTGGTATCTGCCGGTTGACGCCGAACTCAGCGGTGAGCAGCCGGAACATTTGCTCAAGGAACTGATTGCGTTGGTGCACTAAAGGCTTACGCGGTTCTGGTGGCGCTTTGACTGACAGGAAAACGCATGTCTCTACCGCAACTCTCGCTTTCAGCCGCACGTAATCTCCACCTGGCCGCGCAGGGGCTGCTCAAAAAGCCCCGCCGCCGCGCGCAGCCTGCCGATATTCTCTCTACCGTACAGCGCATGTCGCTACTCCAGATCGACACCATTAATATTGTGGCTCGTAGCCCTTACCTGGTGCTGTTCAGCCGCCTGGGGAGTTATCCTTCCCAGTGGCTGGATGAGGCGCTCAGCAAGGGGGAGTTGATGGAGTACTGGGCGCATGAAGCCTGCTTCCTGCCCCGCAGCGATTTTGCTCTGGTGCGTCACCGCATGCTTGCGCCGGAAAAGATGGGCTGGAAATACCGACAGGCGTGGATGCAGGAACATGCGGCTGAAATAGAGCAGCTCATCGTGCATATTCAGGAAAACGGTCCTGTACGCTCTGCCGATTTTGAACACCCGCGCAAGGGGACAAGCGGCTGGTGGGAGTGGAAGCCTCACAAACGTCATCTCGAAGGGTTATTTACCTCTGGGAAAGTCATGGTGATTGAGCGGCGTAACTTTCAGCGCGTCTACGATCTGACGCATCGCGTGATGCCGCACTGGGACGACGAGCGCGACCTGCTTACCCAGGAGGCGGCCGAGGCCATTATGCTGGAGAACAGCGCCCGTAGTCTGGGGATTTTTCGCACGCAGTGGCTGGCAGATTATTATCGCCTGCGCCAGCCTGTGCTGAAACCGCTGCTGGACATGTGGCAACACGAGCAGCGCGTTATTCCCGTTACCGTGGAAACGCTGGGCGAAATGTGGCTGCATGCGGATCTCCTTCCGCTATTGCCGCAGGCCCTGGAGGGGAAACTTCAGGCAACCCACAGCGCGGTATTGTCGCCTTTCGACCCGGTCGTCTGGGACAGAAAACGCGCCGAGCAGCTCTTTGATTTCAGCTACCGGCTGGAATGTTATACCCCGGCCCCAAAGCGCCAGTATGGCTACTTTGTTTTACCGCTCCTGCATAAGGGGCAACTGGTCGGGCGCATGGATGCCAAAATGCACCGCAAGACCGGCACGCTTGAAATCATTGCGCTTTATCTGCAAGAGGGCGTCAGGGTGACGGCGAGCCTGGAAAAAGGATTAACGTCCGCCATTAGCGAATTCGCGCGCTGGCAGGGTGCCGACGACGTGACGCTGGGCAGGGTACCCGACGGATTGTTTACATCCTGTCGAAGTGGCTGGGAAACAGGCACGCCCTGAAAAGGGAATGTGTTAAGCTTTAGCGATTACCCATACGGAGGAACTATGGATCACCGTTTACTTGAAATTATTGCCTGCCCGGTATGCAACGGCAAACTGTACTACAGCCAGGACAAACAAGAGCTCATTTGCAAGCTGGACAGTCTGGCTTTCCCGCTGCGTGACGGTATTCCGGTATTGCTGGAAAATGAAGCCCGTTCCCTGGTGGCAGAAGAGAGCAAGCCATGAGTTTTGTCGTCATTATTCCTGCGCGTTATGCCTCAACGCGTCTGCCGGGTAAACCGCTGGTGGATATTAACGGCAAGCCGATGATTGTGCATGTCCTCGAGCGCGCGCGTGAATCGGGTGCTGACCGCGTGATTGTTGCCACCGACCATCCGGATGTCGCTCGTGCGGTTGAGGCCGCAGGCGGAGAGGTGTGCATGACTCGCGCCGATCACCAGTCCGGCACCGAACGTCTGGCGGAAGTGGTTGAGAAATGCGGTTTCAGTGATGATACGGTCATCGTAAACGTGCAGGGTGACGAGCCGATGATCCCCGCGGTCATTATCCGTCAGGTGGCCGAAAACCTGGCGCAGCGTCAGGTCGGAATGGCGACGCTGGCGGTACCCATTCATCATGCAGAAGAAGCTTTCAACCCGAATGCGGTGAAGGTCGTCATGGATGCGGAAGGCTATGCGCTCTATTTCTCCCGCGCCACGATCCCGTGGGATCGCGATCGCTTTGCGCTCTCTAAAGAGACCGTCGGTGATACCTTCCTGCGTCATATTGGGATCTACGGCTATCGCGCGGGCTTTATTCGCCGCTATGTGGCCTGGGCGCCGAGCCCGCTGGAGCATATCGAAATGCTGGAACAGCTTCGCGTGCTCTGGTACGGCGAGAAAATTCACGTTGCTGTTGCTGAGGAAGTCCCCGGCACGGGCGTAGACACCCCTGAAGATCTTGAGCGCGTTCGCGCCGAACTGCGTTAATCTTACCGGCATCTCTCCGCTGGGAGGGATGCACTCTCCGCTTTATTTTTCACTTTCTTTTTCCTGATTGATCTCTTCCGGGTGACATCTTCATTAAGGACGCTCATTATAAAAGCAGTAGTCTTAATGGGGGTAATCTCATATGGAACAGCTGCGTGCCGAACTTAGCCATCTGCTGGGTGAGAAGTTAAGCCGGGTCGAATGCGTGAGTGAAAAAGCCGATACCGCGCTCTGGTCGCTTTACGACAGTCAGGGTAACCCGATGCCGCTAATGGCAAGAAGTTTCACGTCACCCGGTGTTGCCAGGCAGCTTGCATGGAAAATGTCGATGCTGGCGCGGGAGGGAACCGTGCGTATGCCGACGGTGTATGGCGTGATGACCCATGAGGAACACCCCGGCCCGGACGTACTGCTGATTGAACGTTTACGCGGTGTGCCCGTTGAAGCGCCCGCGCGAACGCCGGAACGCTGGGAGCAGCTGAAAGACCAGATTGTCGAGGCGCTGCTGGCCTGGCACCGTCAGGATAGCCGTGGGCTTGTCGGACCGGTTGACAGCACCCAGGAAAACCTCTGGCCGCTGTGGTACCGCCAGCGGGTTGAAGTGCTGTGGGGAACGCTTAACCAGTTCAACAATACCGGTTTAACCATGCAGGACAAACGTATCCTGTTTCGCACCCGGGAGTGCTTACCGGCCTTGTTCGAAGGTTTTAATGACAACTGCGTGCTGATCCACGGCAATTTTACCCTGCGCAGCATGCTCAAAGACGCCCGCAGCGATCAGCTTCTGGCAATGGTGGGGCCGGGCATCATGCTCTGGGCACCGCGCGAATATGAGCTATTCAGGCTCAGCGACAGCGGGGCGGCGGAAGGCTTACTGTGGCATTACCTTCAACGCGCCCCCGTTGCGGAAGCGTTTCTCTGGCGACGCTGGCTCTACCTGCTCTGGGACGAAGTCGCGCAGCTGGTGAACACCGGACGATTCAATCGCGCAAACTTCGATCTGGCAACAAAATCACTCTTGCCCTGGCTCGCCTGAGGAGCCTTTCAGCCACTGCCAGAGGCGTCCGAGCGTCTCGTAGCCGACGCGGTCGCTATGCATCAGCCACACCGGGGAGGGGATCGCCCGTTCCCACGGGTTGAGCGGTGCGTCGATGGCCATCTGGTTTGCCGGTGCGGGAAGCGGATGCAGGCCTTGCTTCTCAAAGAAAATCATCGCGCGCGGCAGGTGTGAGGCGGAGGTCACCAGCAAGAACGGGGCATCGCCAATTGCCTGCTTCACTGCAGCAGCCTCTTCTTCGGTGTCTTTTGGGCTGTCCAGCGTGATGATTGAGGAACGCGGCACGCCGAGAGATTCCGCGACCCTGGCGCCCGCTTCAGCCGTACTCACCGGGTTCGTTTTGGCCGCCGCGCCGGTGAAGATCATTTTTGATCCCGGATTCGCCAGCCACAGGCGAATACCTTCGTTCAGCCGTGGCAGGCTGTTGTTGATCAGGTTTGAGCTCGGAGCCCAGTCAGGATCCCAGGTATATCCACCGCCCAGCACCACGATGTACGACACTTTCTGATATCCCTGCCATGTTGGGTACCTGTTTTCGATGGGGCGTAACAGGCCATCCGCGACCGGTTGCAGGCTCAACAGCAGCAAGACCAGCCAGCCGAGCGTGATAAGCGTTTTGCCACTCTTCTGAAAGCGGCTGAACCACACCAGCGCCAGCCCCAGCGCGATGATGATGAGCAGCAGCGGAAGGGGAAGCATCATCCCTCCAATGTATTTCTTAAGGGTAAAAAGCATCCTTTTTGGTTCCTTTTTTGACCATATAGCAGGTGATTGCCGGTGATATTACACCAGAGAGGTTCATTCTCCGCGCGGGTGTGACAAAATAGCGGTTTTGCAGTTAGCGAGTGGAACTCTCCCAATGCGGGATCGCAATTTTGATGACATCGCGGAAAAATTTTCGCGCAACATTTATGGCACCACGAAGGGGCAGCTTCGTCAGACGATCCTCTGGCAGGATCTGGACACCATTCTGGCTACGTTCGGTGGCCAAACGTTGCGCGTGCTGGACGCCGGTGGTGGTGAAGGGCAGACGGCCATAAAAATGGCTGAACGCGGTCATCACGTCACGCTTTGCGATCTTTCTGCTGAAATGGTCGCCCGCGCGACGCGTGCGGCAGAAGAGAAAGGTGTGAGCGACAACATGCATTTTATACAATGCGCCGCTCAGGACATCGCACAGCATTTGGAAACCCAGGTTGATCTGATATTGTTTCATGCGGTGCTGGAGTGGGTTGCCGATCCGCAAAGCGTGTTACAAACCCTGTGGTCGATGTTGCGCCCGGGCGGCACGCTGTCGCTGATGTTCTACAATGCTAACGGCTTCCTGATGCACAACATGGTTGCGGGAAACTTCGACTATGTTCAGGTCGGGATGCCCAAAAAGAAAAAGCGCACGCTTTCCCCGGACTATCCGCGCGATCCACAGCAGGTTTATGGCTGGCTGGAAGCGATTGGCTGGCAGATTGTCGGGAAGACGGGCGTCAGGGTGTTTCATGATTATCTGCGTGAAAAACACAAACAGCGTGACTGTTTTGACACCTTAACAGAATTGGAAACGCGGTATTGCCGTCAGGAGCCTTTTGTCAGCCTTGGCCGCTATATTCACGTCACCGCGCACAAGCCGCAGATGCAAGGATAACCTATGAGTGAATTTTCCCAGACAGTCCCCGAACTGGTTGCCTGGGCCAGGAAAAACGATTTCTCCATCTCGCTGCCGGTAGACAGACTTTCATTCCTGCTGGCGGTCGCCACGCTGAACGGCGAGCGGCTGGATGGTGAAATGAGCGAGGGTGAACTGGTGGATGCGTTCCGCCACGTCAGTGATGCGTTTGAGCAAACCAGCGAAACCATTAGCGTCCGTGCCAACAACGCGATCAACGATATGGTGCGTCAACGTCTGCTGAACCGCTTTACCAGCGAGCAGGCGGAAGGAAACGCCATCTATCGCCTGACGCCACTGGGCATCGGCATCACCGATTATTATATCCGCCAGCGTGAATTTTCCACGCTGCGTCTTTCCATGCAGCTGTCGATCGTGGCGGGTGAGCTTAAGCGCGCCGCCGATGCGGCAGATGAAGACGGTGACGAATTCCACTGGCACCGAAACGTCTATGCACCGCTGAAATATTCGGTGGCGGAAATCTTCGACAGTATCGATCTGACCCAGCGCCTGATGGACGAACAGCAGCAGCAGGTGAAAGACGATATCGCACAGCTGCTGAATAAAGACTGGCGAGCGGCCATCTCCAGCTGTGAACTTCTGCTGTCAGAAACCTCCGGTACGCTGCGTGAGCTGCAGGATACGCTGGAAGCCGCAGGGGATAAGCTGCAGGCGAACCTGCTGCGTATCCAGGACGCGACGCTGGCGCACGACGATCTGCACTTTATCGACCGTCTGGTGTTCGACCTGCAGAGCAAACTGGACCGTATTATCAGTTGGGGCCAGCAGTCGATCGACCTGTGGATTGGCTATGACCGACACGTGCATAAATTTATCCGTACCGCGATCGATATGGATAAAAACCGCGTCTTTGCCCAGCGTCTGCGCCAGTCGGTGCAGACCTATTTCGATGCGCCGTGGGCGCTGACCTACGCCAATGCCGATCGTCTGCTGGATATGCGCGACGAAGAGATGGCGCTGCGCGATGAAGAGGTGACCGGTGAACTGCCGCCGGATCTGGAATATGAAGAATTTAACGAAATTCGCGAGCAGCTTGCGGCGATGATCGAAGAACAGCTCGCGGTCTATAAAACCAGACAAGCTCCGCTGGATCTTGGACTCGTGGTGCGCGACTATCTGGCGCAATATCCGCGCGCGCGCCACTTCGACGTTGCCCGCATTGTGGTAGACCAGGCTGTTCGCCTGGGTATCGCGCAAGCAGACTTCACCGGACTGCCGCCGAAGTGGCAGCCAATTAACGATTACGGAGCCAAGGTACAGGCGCATGTCATTGACAAATATTGAACAAGTGATGCCGGTTAAGCTGGCACAGGCGCTGGCGAATCCGTTATTTCCGGCGCTGGACAGCCAGCTGCGTGCCGGTCGTCACATTGGCTTAGACGAGCTGGATAATCACGCCTTTTTGATGGACTTCCAGGAGTACCTGGAAGAGTTTTACGCACGCTACAACGTGGAGCTTATCCGCGCGCCGGAAGGGTTTTTCTACCTGCGCCCGCGCTCCACGACGCTGATTCCGCGTTCCGTGCTCTCCGAGCTGGATATGATGGTCGGCAAAATTCTTTGCTACCTCTACCTCAGCCCGGAACGTCTGGCGAATGAAGGGATCTTCACCCAGCAGGAGCTTTACGACGAACTGTTGACGCTGGCAGATGAGAGCAAGCTGCTCAAGCTGGTGAACAACCGCTCCACGGGGTCGGATCTTGACCGTCAGAAATTACAGGAAAAGGTTCGCTCTTCCCTGAACCGTCTGCGCCGTCTGGGGATGGTCTGGTTTATGGGCCACGACAGCAGCAAATTCCGCATTACGGAATCTGTCTTCCGCTTCGGCGCCGACGTGCGTGCGGGCGATGACGCGCGTGAAGCGCAGCTTCGCATGATCCGCGACGGTGAAGCGATGCCGGTGGAAAACCATTTGCAGCTCAATGATGAGCATGAAGAGAATCTGCCGGATAGCGGGGAGGAAGAGTAATGATTGAACGCGGTAAATTTCGCTCACTGACGCTGATTAACTGGAACGGCTTCTTTGCCCGAACGTTCGATCTGGATGAGCTGGTGACGACGCTCTCCGGCGGTAACGGTGCGGGTAAATCCACCACCATGGCGGCCTTTGTCACGGCGCTGATCCCTGACCTGACGCTGCTTCACTTCCGTAACACCACTGAAGCGGGTGCCACAAGCGGCTCCCGTGACAAAGGTCTGCACGGGAAGCTAAAGGCCGGCGTCTGCTATTCGGTTCTGGACGTCATTAACTCCCGCCATCAGCGCGTGGTGGTGGGCGTACGCCTGCAGCAGGTTGCCGGTCGCGATCGTAAAGTCGATATTAAACCGTTCGCCATCCAGGGGCTGCCAACGTCTGTGCAGCCGACGGCACTGCTGACGGAAACCCTGAACGAACGCCAGGCGCGCGTGCTGACGCTCCAGGAGCTGAAAGATAAGCTCGAAGCGATAGAAGGCGTGCAGTTCAAACAGTTCAACTCGATTACCGACTACCACTCGCTGATGTTCGATCTCGGCGTGGTGGCGCGTCGTCTGCGTACCGCATCAGACCGCAGCAAATACTACCGCCTGATCGAAGCGTCTCTTTACGGCGGTATCTCCAGCGCGATTACCCGCTCCCTGCGCGATTACCTGCTGCCGGAAAACAGCGGCGTGCGTAAGGCCTTCCAGGATATGGAAGCGGCGCTGCGTGAAAACCGCATGACGCTGGAAGCGATTCGCGTGACCCAGTCTGACCGTGACCTGTTTAAACACCTGATCAGCGAAGCCACCAACTACGTGGCGGCGGACTACATGCGCCACGCTAACGAGCGCCGCGTCCACCTCGATCAGGCATTAGAATATCGCCGCGAGCTGTTTACCTCCCGTAAACAGCTGGTGGCCGAGCAGTACAAGCACGTCGAAATGGCGCGCGAGCTCGGTGAGCACAACGGTGCCGAGGGCGACCTGGAAGCCGATTACCAGGCCGCCAGCGATCACCTGAACCTGGTGCAAACTGCGCTCCGTCAGCAGGAAAAAATCGAGCGCTATGAAGCGGACCTCGACGAGCTGCAAATTCGTCTTGAAGAGCAAAATGAAGTGGTGGCCGAAGCCGCCGAGATGCAGGAAGAGAACGAAGCCCGCGCCGAAGCGGCCGAGCTGGAAGTGGATGAGCTGAAAAGCCAGCTTGCCGATTACCAGCAGGCGCTGGACGTGCAGCAGACGCGCGCGATCCAGTACACCCAGGCACTGCAGGCATTACAGCGCGCGAAAGAGCTGTGCCATCTGCCTGACCTGACGCCGGAAAGCGCCGACGAGTGGCTGGATACCTTCCAGGCCAAAGAGCAGGAAGCCACTGAGAAACTGCTGTCCCTCGAACAGAAAATGAGCGTTGCGCAAACGGCGCACAGCCAGTTTGAGCAGGCCTATCAGCTGGTCGTAGCGATTAACGGCCCGCTGGCGCGTAACGAAGCCTGGGACGTTGCCCGTGAACTGCTGCGCGACGGTGTTAACCAGCGCCATCTGGCCGAGCAGGTTCAGCCGCTGCGTATGCGTCTGAACGAGCTGGAACAGCGCCTGCGCGAGCAGCAGGAAGCCGAGCGTCTGTTGGCGGAATTCTGCAAACGTCAGGGCAAAAATTACGATTTTGACGAGCTTGAGGCCCTGCATCAGGAACTCGAGGCGCGTATCGCTGCGCTTTCAGACACGGTCTCCAGCGCCAGCGAACAGCGTATGACCCTGCGTCAGGAGCTGGAACAGCTGCAGTCCCGTTCGCAAGCGCTTCTGCAGCGTGCACCGGTCTGGCTGGCGGCCCAGAGCAGCCTTAACCAGCTCAGCGAACAGTGCGGTGAGCAGTTTGAATCCAGTCAGGAAGTGACCGAATACCTGCAGCAGCTGCTGGAGCGTGAGCGCGAAGCCATTGTTGAGCGTGATGAAGTCGGCACGCGCAAGCGTGAAGTCGACGAAGAAATTGAACGCTTAAGCCAGCCGGGCGGTGCGGAAGACCCGCGTCTCAATGCCCTGGCGGAGCGTTTTGGCGGCGTGCTGCTGTCCGAGATTTACGACGATGTCGGTCTGGACGATGCGCCATACTTCTCCGCGCTGTACGGTCCATCCCGTAATGCGATTGTGGTGCCAGATCTGTCGCTGATTTCTGAGCAGCTTGCCGGCCTGGAAGATTGTCCGGAAGATCTCTACCTGATCGAAGGGGATCCGCAGTCGTTCGATGACAGCGTATTCAGCGTCGACGAACTGGAAAAAGCGGTGGTGGTGAAAATCGCTGACCGTCAGTGGCGCTATTCCCGCTTCCCTGAGCTGCCGCTGTTTGGCCGCGCCGCGCGCGAAAGCCGCATCGAAAGCCTGCACGCCGAGCGTGAAACGCTATCTGAACGTTTTGCGACGCTGTCGTTTGACGTGCAGAAAACCCAGCGCCTGCATCAGGCGTTTAGCCGCTTTATCGGCAGCCATCTGGCCGTGGCCTTTGAAGCTGATCCGGAAGCGGAAATTCGCAAGCTCAATACCCGTCGCGGCGAGCTGGAGCGGGCGATTGCCAGTCATGAAAGCGACAACCAGCAGAGCCGCGTCCAGTTCGAGCAGGCGAAAGAGGGCGTCGCGGCCCTTAACCGTATTCTGCCGCGCCTGAATCTGCTGGCGGATGACACGCTGGCCGATCGCGTGGACGAGATCCAGGAGCGCCTGGATGAAGCGCAAGAAGCCGCGCGCTTCGTGCAGCAGCACGGCAATCAGCTGGCGAAGCTGGAGCCGGTTGTCTCTGTCCTGCAGAGCGACCCGGAACAGTTTGAGCAATTGAAAGAAGACTATGCCTGGTCGCAGCAGGTGCAGCGCGAGGCGCGTCAGCAGGCGTTCGCCCTGACGGAGGTGGTGCAGCGTCGCGCCCACTTCGGCTACTCCGATTCGGCAGAAATGCTGAGCGGTAACAGCGATCTGAATGAAAAGCTGCGTCAGCGCCTTGAGCAGGCGGAAGCGGAACGTACCCGCGCCCGCGAAGCAATGCGCAGCCATTCCGCTCAGCTGAACCAGTACAACCAGGTGCTGGCCTCGCTGAAAAGCTCCTTCGATACCAAGAAAGAGCTGTTGAACGACCTGCAGAAAGAGCTTCAGGACATCGGCGTTCGTGCCGACAGCGGGGCAGAAGAGCGCGCGCGCATTCGTCGTGACGAGCTGCATGCTCAGCTGAGCAACAACCGTGCGCGTCGCAATCAGCTGGAAAAAGCGCTGACCTTCTGCGAAGCAGAAATGGATAACCTGACCCGTCGCCTGCGCAAGCTGGAGCGCGACTACTTTGAGATGCGCGAGCAGGTCGTGACCGCGAAGGCGGGCTGGTGCGCGGTGATGCGCATGGTGAAAGACAATAACGTTGAGCGTCGCCTGCACCGTCGCGAGCTGGCATATCTTTCTGCCGATGAGCTGCGTTCCATGTCGGATAAGGCGTTGGGTGCTCTGCGTCTGGCGGTGGCGGATAACGAACACCTGCGCGATGTCCTGCGCATGTCCGAAGATCCGAAACGTCCTGAACGTAAAATCCAGTTCTTCGTGGCGGTTTACCAGCACCTGCGCGAACGTATTCGTCAGGACATCATTCGTACTGACGATCCGGTCGAGGCTATCGAACAGATGGAAATCGAGCTGGGTCGCCTGACGGAAGAGCTGACCTCCCGCGAGCAGAAGCTGGCGATCAGCTCCCGCAGCGTGGCGAACATCATCCGTAAAACCATTCAGCGCGAGCAGAACCGTATCCGCCAGCTCAACCAGGGTCTGCAGAGCGTGTCGTTTGGCCAGGTGAACAGCGTGCGCCTCAACGTTAACGTGCGCGAAGCGCATGCCACCCTGCTGGAAGTGCTGTCTGAGCAGCACGAACAGCATCAGGATCTGTTCAACAGTAACCGTCTGACCTTCTCTGAAGCGCTGGCGAAACTGTATCAACGCCTGAACCCGCAGATTGATATGGGCCAGCGTACGCCGCAAACCATCGGTGAAGAGCTGCTGGATTACCGTAACTACCTGGAAATGGAGGTAGAGGTAAACCGTGGTTCAGACGGCTGGCTGCGTGCGGAGTCCGGAGCGCTCTCAACCGGTGAAGCGATCGGTACCGGTATGTCAATTCTGGTGATGGTGGTACAGAGCTGGGAAGACGAAGCGCGCCGCCTGCGCGGCAAAGACATCTCCCCATGCCGACTGCTGTTCCTGGATGAGGCGGCGCGTCTTGATGCGCGCTCCATTGCTACGCTGTTTGAGCTTTGCGAACGTCTCGATATGCAGCTCATCATTGCGGCACCGGAGAACATCAGTCCTGAAAAAGGGACAACCTACAAGCTGGTGCGTAAAGTGTTCCAGAACAGCGAACACGTGCACGTTGTGGGGCTGCGTGGCTTTGCGCCGCAGCCGCCAGAGTCACTGCCAGAAACCACGGCGGACGCTTCCTGACGCGTTTTCCGATCCGAAGCGGCGCCCTGGCGCCGCTTTTTTTTAAACTTAACTTGTGCTTAGGGCTGCGTTATCTTTAAACTTCTTTACATAAGGTAAGGCAACAGCTTAGCCGTCTACCTATAATGAAAGAAAGCCCCAACGTGATGGGCATGTCGTGAAAACAGGGGGCAAGGGATGTTGCTTAAGAAAGAATGTGGTCGTCAGCTGTCGGCGCTTAGTTTATGCCTGGCAGTGATGTTTGCTCCACTGTTAACCGCCCAGGCCGACGAGCCTGAAATTGTGCCGACTGACAGCTCGGCAACGACAGGCACGCAGCCTACGTCGTTGTCCCAGCCGCTGGAACAGTCTCCGGCGACGGCTATCGTGGCCGGTATTAAGCCGCTGCCGGAAGGCATCGATGCCGAATCGCTCAGCCAGCAGCTGCAGTCAGGGCTGCCGTCAGGCTACACGCCGGTCTATATCAATCAGCTCACGCTCCTCTATGCTGCCCGCGATATGAAACCGATGTGGGAAAACCGCGATGCCGTGCGCGCCTTCCAGCAGCAGCTGGCGGAGGTCGCGATTGCAGGGTTTCAGCCACAGTTTACAAAGTGGGTTGAGCTGTTAACCGATCCTGCCGTGTCCGGTCAGGCACGTGACGTCGTGCTTTCCGATGCCATGATGGGCTATCTGCAGTTTGTGGCGGGTATTCCGGTCAATGGCAACCGCTGGCTGTACAGCGATAAGCCGTATAAGCTGGCGACGCCGGCGCTGTCGGTGATTAACCAGTGGCAGTTAGCCCTGGATAACGGCGAACTGCCGCGCTTTATTGCCAGCCTCGCACCGGCACATCCACAATATGCCACTCTGCACCAGTCGCTTCTCGCGCTGGTGGGCGACTCGCGTCCATGGCCGCAGATGCGCGGCACCGCGACGCTGCGTCCGGGGCAGTGGAGCAGCGATGTGCCTGCTCTGCGTGAGATCCTGACGCGCTCCGGTCTTCTTGATGGCGGGCCACATATCGCTCTGCCTGGTGACGATCCACAAAACGCGGCGGTCAGCCCGTCAGCGCCCGTGAAAGAGAAAAAAGCGATTGCCGTCAGCAATAAACCCGCAGCATACGATCGCGAGCTGGTTGCGGCAGTGAAGCAATTCCAGGCCGCTCAGGGACTGGGAGCCGATGGCGTCATTGGCCAGACGACACGAGACTGGCTGAACGTATCGCCTGCGCAGCGGGCTGGGGTGCTGGCGCTCAATATCCAGCGTTTGCGCCTGCTGCCTGGAACCCTCTCTACCGGGATTATGGTTAACATTCCGGCGTATTCACTGGTCTATTACCAGGACGGTAGCGAAAAACTGGCGTCACGCGTGATTGTCGGGCGTCCGGATCGCAAAACGCCGATGATGAGCAGCGCGCTGAATAACGTGGTGGTTAACCCGCCGTGGAACGTGCCACCGACGCTGGCGCGTAAAGACATTCTACCGAAGGTCTGGAACGATCCGGGTTATCTGGAACGTCATGGTTATACGGTGATGCGTGGCTGGAACAGTAAAGAGGCCATCGATCCTTATATGGTCGACTGGTCGACAATCACGGCTTCTAACCTGCCGTTCCGTTTCCAGCAGGCACCGGGGGCGCATAACTCTTTAGGGCGTTACAAATTCAATATGCCGAGTTCTGACGCTATCTATCTGCACGATACACCGAACCACAATCTGTTCCAGAAAGATACGCGCGCGCTGAGTTCTGGCTGCGTGCGCGTGAACAAAGCCTCGGAGCTGGCCAATATGCTGCTGCAGGATGCGGGCTGGAACGATACGCGCATTTCGGATGCCCTGAAGCAGGGGGATACGCGTTACGTTAATATTCGACACAATATTCCGGTCAATCTTTACTATCTGACGGCGTTTGTTGGCGAAGACGGGCGGACTCAGTACCGTACAGATATTTACAATTATGATCTCACCGCGCGATCCGGCGCACAAATTTTGCCAAAAGCGGAACAATTAATCAGGTAAATGAAGCAGTTCGGGAAAAATGATTGTCGTAAGTTAGGGTGAATAAGGGGCTATATCGCTGCAAGCCGCGTATTCACTGGGGTTGGGCGCCTTGACGTACCCGGTTTTGCCAGTTAAGGTGCCCTTCGTGCGCTAAGCATATTACGATTTCTTTTACCTGTAGACCTGATTATCATGGACAAATTTGACGCTAATCGCCGCAAACTGCTGGCGTTAGGTGGTGTTGCGCTTGGCGCAGCGGCCATCTTGCCGACGCCAGCATTTGCCACCCTCTCGACACCTCGTCCGCGAGTTTTAACGCTCAACAATCTTCATACCGGTGAGTCGTTAAAAGCGGAGTTCTTCGATGGCAGAGGCTATATTCAGGATGAATTAGCAAGACTTAACCATTTTTTCCGTGATTTCCGCGCGAATAAAATTAAAGCCATCGACCCAGGACTGTTTGATCAGCTTTTCCGCCTTCAGGGCCTGCTGGGTACCAGCAAGCCGGTGCAGCTTATTTCTGGTTATCGCTCGGTTGATACCAATAATGAACTGCGCGCCCACAGTCGCGGGGTAGCGAAAAAAAGCTATCACACGAAGGGCCAGGCAATGGATTTCCATATTGAGGGCGTTTCGTTAGCCAATATTCGCAAAGCTGCGTTATCTATGCGCGCAGGTGGTGTAGGATATTACCCCAGCAGCAACTTTGTGCATATTGATACCGGTCCGGTTCGGCACTGGTAATAACGAAACACAGGAGCAGTATGAACTATCGTATTATTCCGGTTACCGCGTTCTCCCAGAATTGTTCACTCATCTGGTGCGAACAAACTAAACTGGCCGCGCTTGTCGATCCCGGCGGTGACGCTGAGAAGATCAAGCAGGAAGTCGCCGACAGCGGCGTGACGCTCATGCAGATTTTACTGACGCATGGTCACCTCGACCATGTGGGCGCAGCGGCTGAACTGGCTGAACACTACGGCGTGCCGATTGTCGGTCCGGAAAAAGAAGATGAGTTCTGGCTGCAGGGGTTACCTGCCCAAAGCCGCATGTTTGGCCTTGATGAGTGTCAGCCTCTGACGCCCGATCGCTGGCTGGATGAAGGAGAGCGCGTTAGCATAGGGAATGTAACTTTACAGGTGTTGCATTGTCCTGGGCATACGCCAGGCCATATCGTCTTCTTTGATGACCAGTCCCGTCTGCTGATCTCCGGCGATGTGATTTTCAAAGGTGGCGTAGGACGCAGCGATTTTCCGCGCGGCGATCACGGACAGCTGATTCAGTCGATTAAACAGAAGTTATTGCCGCTGGGTGATGATGTGACGTTTATCCCTGGGCACGGTCCGATGTCGACGCTGGGCTATGAACGGCTCCATAATCCGTTCCTTCAGGATGAAATGCCTGTCTGGTAACCCGCATAAAAAAAGCCTGCATAATGCAGGCTTTTTTATAGGCGCAAATTACAGTACGGCGACAATCGCTTCGCACAGCGGCGCCATGTTGTCAGGCGTCATGCCTGCAACGTTCACGCGGCCAGACGCCACGGCGTACACGCCGAACTCTTCACGCAGACGCAGAACCTGCTCTTTGGTCAGGCCGCTGAAAGAGAACATGCCGTTCTGTTTGATGATAAAGCTGAAGTCGCGATCCGCGCCTTTCTCCGCCAGGGTGTTCACAAACAGCAGGCGCATGCGCTGAATACGCTGACGCATATCGTTCAGCTCTTGTTCCCAGATGGCGCGCAGCGCATCGTTGCTCAGGATAGTCGCAACGACAGATGCACCGTGAGCCGGCGGGTTAGAGTAGTTAGCGCGGATAACGGATTTCATCTGGCTGAACGCGCGATCGACGGTCTCATCGTTAGCCGCAACCAGCGTACAGGCACCTACACGCTCATTATACAGACCAAAGTTCTTGGAATAGGAACTGGCAACGATCAGCTCCTGATGCACGGCAGCGAACGCGCGCAGGCCTTCAGCATCTTCTTCCAGACCACGGGCGAAGCCCTGGTAGGCAAAGTCAAACAGCGGCAGCCAGCCTTTCTCTACGGACAGCTTCGCCAGGTGTTCCCACTGCTCAAGCGTTGGATCGATACCGGTTGGGTTGTGGCAGCAGCCGTGGAACAGCACCACGTCACCCGCCTGCGCTTCGTTCAGGCTTGCCAGCAGGCCGTCAAAGTCCAGAGAGTGGTTTGCTGCGTCGTAGTAGGCGTATTCACGCACTTCCAGACCCGCAGAGTTAAATACGCTCTTGTGGTTCGGCCAGCTTGGATTGCTTACCCAGACACGCTTCACAGAGGTGTTTTTCGCAAGGAAATCCGCCGCCACGCGCAGCGCGCCGGTACCGCCCGGGGTCTGAGCTGTACGGGCACGTTTGTCACTCACAATTGCGCTGCCTTTACCGAACAGCAGCTCCTGGGTGCAGCGACCAAATTCAGGGATACCATCAATACCGAGGTAGTTTTTGGTGGTTTCGTTTTCCAGCAGATACTGCTCAGCTTTCTTAACGCTGGTCAGTACTGGAGTTTTGCCGGTTTCATCTTTATATACACCAATACCCAGGTTGATTTTGCCAGGGCGGTCGTCGGCACGAAACAGATCGGCCAGGCCCAGAATCGGGTCGGCAGGAGCGGCGGTAATGTTCTCAAACATGACGAAGTTCCATTGTGATTACAGAAGTGAAATCCGCTATCAGGTTAACGGTAGATTTACAAAATGCCAACCGTTTGCGACGAAAAGCGTGCGGCTTTTCAAAAGTCGCCATTATTTTCTGTCACGCATAAAAAAACAGGGCCGTAGCCCTGTTCATTAAGCATATAACAAAGTGGTGTACTGATTAGAACTGGTAAACGAGACCCAGTGCTACGATGTCATCGTTGCTGAGACCCAGTTTGTTGTCATCTTTCAGCTGGTTGATCTGGTAGTCAACATAGGTGGACATGTTTTTGTTGAAGTAGTAAGTCGCGCCAATGTCGATGTAGTTGATGAAATCTTCATCACCAATGCCTTCAACGTCTTTCGCTTTAGATTTGTAGTAAGCGATGGATGGACGCAGACCGAAGTCGAACTGATACTGAGCGACAACAGAGAAGTCCTGAGATTTGTTAGCGAAACCGCTGCTGCCCAAACGTGCGGCGTTGTGCATTTCGCCGTACAGCGCTGCCAGGTAAATGTTGTTTGCGTCATACTTCAGGCCAGTTGCCCACTGCTCAGCTTTATCGCCTTTACCCCAGGCCAGAGTCTGCTGGTTGTTGGTACGGTCAGCTGCGCCGTACGCACCTACAACGCCAAAGCCTTCGAAATCATAGCTGACTGAAGTTGCCCAGCCGTCACCGTTAGAACGTACTGCATCAGCACGGTCATTTTTGCCCAGGTACTGAACGCCAAAGTTCAGACCGTCAACCAGGCCGAAGAAGCCGCTGTTACGGTAAGTCGCCAGACCACCATTACGGCTGGAGAAGAAGTTATCGCTCTTGCCAGTGTCGCCACCGAACTCTGGCAGCATATCGGTGATGCCGATTGCATCATACACCAGGCCATAGTTACGACCGTAGTCGAAGGAGCCTGCATCACCGAATTTCAGACCTGCGAACGCCAGACGGGTTTTGTTACCGGTCTGAGCATCGGCGCCTTCAGAGTTGTTACCCTGGAAGTTGTATTCCCACTGGCCATAACCGGTCAGCTGGTCGTTAATTTTTGTTTCGCCTTTGAAGCCCAGACGAGCATAGGTCTGGTCGCCATCGTTGCTGTCATCATCAGAGAAGTAATGCAGACCAACTGCTTTCCCGTAAAGATCCAGTTTATTAGCGTCTTTGTTATAAATTTCTGCAGCGTTCGCTGCACCGGCTACCAGCAGGGCAGGGATTACCACTGCCAGAATATTGCGCTTCATCATTATTTATTACCCTCATTGGTTTTTTTATGACACTCGCCACTGCCGTCAATAAATTCTGTCAATAAATATTTCCGGAACTATTGATGAGAGTTTGGTGTCTTTATGTATCTGACAGGCATCTTTCCATTCGCCGAAGCGTTTCGCTAGCCTGAAAGTGCTACAATTCTCAAGATTAGGTAACCAAAAGAAAATATGTGTAACTAAATATGTATTTTTGGGAACTTTGTGAACCACCTCAAACTTCAGAGCGTCCTGGCGAATTAAGCGAGAGGACATATCCTATATATATGAATTCCTTATGATTAATTTGGATAAAGGCATTTCATATAAACAGACGCTAAACGACTCGTTTTTTCTTATGGCGCCGAAAAGCCTTCTGGATGGCTGTAAAACTGGTTGAAATTTGTGCTATCGCTTGAGAATGCAATAATCGCAATAAGAATAGGGTTTATTTTTTGTGGCTGGATATTTCGTGGAAATAAAACGTAACAACCAGGGATTGTGACGGGGTGATGGTTTAAAGAAGCTGACTTTGCGCTGACGAAAACTGACAATGCAGAATAAAATAATGGCCAGCATAAGCTGGCCATTTTAGTCTTTACTGATTAGAAGCTGGCGTTACGTGGTGTACGTGGGAACGGAATCACGTCACGAACGTTCTGCACACCGGTCACGTAGGCGATCAGACGCTCGAAGCCCAGACCAAAACCAGCGTGCGGTACGGTACCGTAACGACGCAGATCGCGGTACCAGCTGTAGTCCGCAGGGTTGAGACCCATCTCTTCCATACGCGCGTCCAGCACGTCAAGACGCTCTTCACGCTGAGAGCCACCGATGATTTCACCGATGCCCGGCGCCAGGACGTCCATCGCTGCCACGGTTTTACCGTCTTCGTTAAGGCGCATATAGAAGGCCTTAATGTCTTTCGGATAGTTTTTAACGACAACCGGCGCTTTGAAATGCTTCTCAGCCAGATAGCGCTCGTGCTCAGACGCCAGGTCTACGCCCCAGTAAACCGGGTTCTCGAACTTCTCACCGCATTTCTCGAGGATCGCCACCGCGTCGGTGTAGTCCACCTGCGCAAAATCGGCAGAGACGAAGCGCTCCAGACGGGCTACTGCGTCGCTGTCTACGCGCTCGGCGAAGAATTTCATGTCGTCCGGACGCTCTTCCAGCACCGCTTTGAAGACATACTTCAGCATCGCTTCCGCCAGACCCGCAACATCGTCCAGGTTGGCGAACGCCACTTCAGGCTCCAGCATCCAGAATTCCGCCAGGTGACGGCTGGTGTTGGAGTTTTCGGCACGGAAGGTAGGGCCAAAGGTGTAGATTTTAGACAGCGCGCAGGCGTACGTTTCGCCGTTGAGCTGACCGGATACGGTCAGGAAGGCCTCTTTACCAAAGAAGTCTTTGTCATAGTCCACTTTACCTTCCGGGGTGCGCGGCAGGTTTTCGAGATCCAGCGTTGAGACGCGGAACATCTCACCGGCGCCTTCCGTATCGGACGCGGTGATCAGCGGGGTAGACACCCAGAAATAACCCTGCTCATCGAAGAAACGATGCAGCGCCTGCGCCAGCGTATGACGTACGCGAGCAACCGCACCAATCAGGTTGGTACGTGGACGCAGGTGCGCCACTTCACGCAGATACTCAATGCTGTGACGTTTAGCCGCCATCGGATAGGTATCCGGATCTTCAACCCAGCCGGTGACTTCAATGGCAGAAGCCTGAATTTCGAAACTCTGACCCTGACCCGGGGATGCCACGACCACGCCGGTGACAATAACGGAACAGCCCGTCGTCAGGTGCAGAACGTCATCATTGTAATTGGGCAGAGAATTATTAATGACGGCCTGTACAGGATCAAAGCAGGAACCGTCATAGACGGCAAGGAAGGAGATGCCAGCTTTAGAATCTCGGCGGGTACGCACCCATCCGCGCACGGTGACTTCCTGGTCAACGGCGACACGGCCCTGGAGTACGTCGGCTACAGGCACAACGCTCATAATATTCTCTCTGTTAATAGTCGGAAAAAATAAACACTTGTCCACCCTTATGGGGGGATATCTATGTTACCTGCCATCCGCTATCAGACAAGTAAATTTCGCAGTCAAAAGAGAAGAATTGAGAAATAAATAAGAAGAGGGGAGCCATGAAGGCTCCCTTAAGCGCTTAACTGGCTTTTTTGATCTGGGGAAGATCGAAGGCTTTGCGCAATGCGCGGACAAACGCCTTGTCATGGCAGATGGTTTTGCCCGGGCTGTCGGAGAGTTTCGCCACCGGCTTGCCGTTACATTCCACCAGCTTTATCACGATATTCAGAGGTTTTACCTGAGGGATGTCGCAGGTTAACCGGGTACCAATCCCGAAGCTCAGGTTCACTCTGGCGTTGAAATGGCGATAGAGTTCGACGGCTTTCGCCAGATCGAGGTTATCGGAGAAGACCAGCACCTTGCTCATCGGGTCAATGCCCAGTTTCTCGTAATGGGCAATGGCCTTCTCGCCCCACTCAATCGGATCCCCTGAATCGTGGCGTAGCCCCTGATAACGCTCCGCAAATTCAGGTCCAAAGTCGCGCAGGAAGGCATCCATCGTAATACAGTCGGTGAGGGCGATCCCGAGTTGATTCGGGTACTCCTCAAGCCATGCGGCCAGTGCCGCGCGCTGGCTGTTTGCCAGGTCAGGGCTGATCTGCTGATGCGCCTGGAACCACTCGTGTGCCTGGGTACCCATTGGCGTCAGGTTGAGGCGACGGGCCAGATCGTAGTTACTGGTGCCCACGAACCATGGCTCCTGTTGCAGACGTTTAACGATGGCCTCCTGGACGTCGCGCGAAAAACGGCGACGGGTGCCAAAGTCCATCAGGCGGAAGCGGGACATGTCCAGCCCTGCGGTCAGCGTGGAGAAGTCAGCGAGCTTATTTTCCAGCGAGGCAACCGCCTGCGCTACGCCCGTTTCCGGTGAGCGATAGCGGTGAGCCAGTTCACTGATCACCGCCAGAAGCGGCACTTCCCACATGATCACTTCCCGCCACGGACCTTCAAGGCGAATATCCAGCTTGCCGTTATCGTTAACCACGGTGACCTGCTCCGGTCTATAGCGGAAATCGCGCAGCCAGTTCAGGTAGTCGGCTTTGAAGAAAGGCAGGCCAGAAAGCCACTGATATTCCTCGTCCTGCAGCGTCAGATGCTGCATAGCATTGACCTGTTCACGAATGGCGTCTGCGTAGATACCGAGCAAGTCGTCGCCACGGCAGCGGAATTCCGCCGCGACATGAACGTCATAGTAATGGTGGAAAACGGCTTGCTGCATGTGCAGTTTATACGCGTCGGTATCCAGCAACGTATGCAGAACTGGAGAAGCGAATTGAGTCATAGGTGCGCAGTAGCATCCTCTCACAGGAGCGTTTAGTACAATAAACAACTCCGGAGTATACCTTGTTTAGTGATTTATTGAACCCCGATCACAACATAAGCGCGTTTTATGGTCGAGGGCATTTTGTGCCCCGTGTTATACAAATGTAGCAAAAAAAGGTGTTGACCCTGAAAAGATGAACATTCTGCATAGCGCGTTTTGCGCAACAGGAATATATTGAAACGTTACTCGACAAACGATGCATAAGGTTTTCTATGACACAACAGCCACAAGCCAAATACCGCCACGACTACCGTGCGCCGGATTATCTGATTAGCGAAATCGATCTGACTTTTGACCTGGATGCCACTAAAACCGTTGTCACGGCGGTGAGTCAGGTGACGCGCCACAGCGCAACTGCCGTGCCGCTGCGTCTGGATGGCGAAGACCTGACGCTGGTCTCCCTGCATATTAATGATGAAGCCTGGTCGGACTATAAAGAAGAAAACAACCAGCTGGTCATCGACAACCTGCCGGATCAGTTTACGCTGCGCATCGTGAATGAAATCAGCCCGGCCGCCAATACCGCGCTGGAAGGGCTGTACCAGTCTGGCGTGGCGCTGTGTACCCAGTGTGAAGCGGAAGGGTTCCGCCACATTACCTGGTATCTCGATCGCCCGGATGTCCTGGCGCGCTTCACCACTAAAATCATCGCCGATAAAACCCTGTATCCCTTCCTGCTCTCCAACGGCAACCGCGTAGGTGAAGGCGAGCTGGAGAATGGCCGTCACTGGGTTCAGTGGCAGGATCCCTTCCCGAAACCTTGCTACCTGTTTGCGCTGGTGGCGGGCGATTTCGACGTGCTGCGCGACACCTTCAAAACGCGCTCAGGCCGCGAGGTGGCGCTGGAGCTGTTTGTTGATCGTGGTAACCTGGACCGCGCGCCGTGGGCGATGACCTCGCTCATCAACTCCATGAAGTGGGACGAAGAGCGCTTCGGCCTCGAATATGACCTCGACATCTATATGATCGTCGCCGTTGATTTCTTCAACATGGGCGCAATGGAAAACAAAGGCCTGAACGTCTTTAACTCCAAATACGTGCTGGCGCGCACCGATACCGCCACTGATAAAGATTATCTCGATATCGAACGCGTCATCGGCCACGAATATTTCCACAACTGGACCGGTAACCGCGTCACCTGCCGCGACTGGTTCCAGCTGAGCCTGAAAGAGGGCCTGACCGTCTTCCGTGACCAGGAGTTCAGCTCCGATCTGGGGTCACGCGCGGTGAACCGCATCAACAACGTGCGAACCATGCGCGGCCTGCAGTTTGCGGAAGATGCCAGCCCAATGGCGCATCCGATCCGCCCGGATAAAGTCATCGAAATGAACAACTTCTACACTCTGACGGTGTATGAGAAAGGCGCTGAAATTATCCGCATGATCCACACTCTGCTGGGTGAAGAGAACTTCCAGAAAGGGATGCAGCTCTACTTCGAGCGTCATGACGGCAGCGCGGCCACCTGCGACGATTTTGTGCAGGCAATGGAAGATGCCTCTAATGTCGATCTTTCCCACTTCCGCCGCTGGTACAGCCAGGCCGGTACGCCGATTGTTACCGTCAAAGACGATTACAATCCAGAGACCGAGCAGTACACCCTGACCATCAGCCAGCGCACGCCGCCGACGGCAGAGCAGGAAGAGAAATACCCGCTGCATATTCCGTTCAGCATTGAGCTGTACGATAACGAAGGCAAAGTGATCCCATTGCAGAAGGGCGGTCACCCGGTACACCACGTGCTGAACGTGACCCAGGCCGAGCAGACCTTTATCTTCGATAACGTCTACTTCCAGCCGGTGCCTGCGCTGCTGTGTGAATTCTCCGCGCCGGTGAAGCTGGAGTACAAGTGGAGCGATCAGCAACTGACGTTCCTGATGCGTCACGCGCGTAACGACTTCTCCCGCTGGGATGCCGCACAAAGCCTGCTGGCGACCTACATCAAGCTCAACGTAAACCGTCATCAGCAGGGCCAGCCGCTGTCGCTGCCTGTTCACGTAGCTGACGCGTTCCGCGCGATCCTGCTGGATGAGAAGATTGACCCGGCGCTCGCCGCTGAAATTCTGACCCTGCCGTCAGCAACGGAAATCGCGGAGTTGTTCGAGATTATCGATCCGATCGCGATCGTGGCGGTGCGTGAAGCGCTGACCCGTACGCTGGCTGCTGAGCTGGCGGACGAGTTCCTCGCCATTTATAACGCCAACAAGCTTGACGCTTATCGCGTTGAGCACGCGGACATCGGTAAACGTTCTCTGCGCAACACCTGCCTGCGCTATCTGGCGTTTGGTGAAACCGAGCTGGCGAACACCCTGGTGAGCAAGCAGTATCACGAAGCGGATAACATGACCGACGCGCTGGCCGCGCTGGGCGCAAGCGTTGCCGCCGAACTGCCATGCCGCGATGCGCTGATGCAGGAGTACGACGACAAGTGGCATCAGGATGGCCTGGTGATGGACAAGTGGTTCATCCTGCAGGCGACCAGCCCGGCGGCCGATGCGCTCAGCAACGTGCGCAGCCTGCTGAAGCATCGTTCCTTTACCCTGAGCAACCCAAACCGCGTGCGTTCGCTGATTGGCGCGTTTGCCAGCAGCAACCCGGCCGCGTTCCACGCCGAAGACGGCAGCGGTTATCAGTTCATGGTGGAAATGCTGACCGAGCTGAACAGCCGTAACCCGCAGGTGGCGTCGCGTCTGATTGAGCCGTTGATCCGTCTGAAACGCTACGATGCGAAGCGTCAGGCGAAGATGCGTGCCGCGCTTGAGCAGCTGAAAGGGCTGGAAAACCTGTCTGGCGATCTGTACGAGAAGATTGCTAAAGCCTTAGCGTGATGTAGAAAAAAAGCCCGGTGGGCAGGTAAACGCAAAACGGCAACCTCGGTTGCCGTTTTTAGTGTTTCCTTCCTCTCCCCGTGGGAGAGGATCGGAGTGAGGGGATCAGACATTAGCCTTAACTCGCCGCAACTCCGTTTCCCCTCGCTTCATCACCCGATCCAATACCTCAGCCTCCAGCTCCGCCAGTCTTGCCGAACCCACGCGACGAGGCCGCGGAAGATCCACCGTCAGATCCAGACCGATTTTCCCTTCCTCTATTAACAGCACCCGGTCGGCCATTGCGACGGCTTCACTCACGTCATGCGTCACCAGCAGTACCGTAAAGCCGTGCGCCTGCCAGAGGGATCCAATCAAATCCTGCATTTCGATTCGCGTCAGGGCGTCGAGCGCGCCCAGCGGTTCATCGAGCAACAGCAGGCCCGGACGGTGAATTAACGCCCGCGCCAGCGCCACGCGCTGCTTCTGTCCACCCGAAAGGGCAGCAGGCCACTCATCGGCGCGATTTTCCAGCCCAACGGCGGCCAGCGCCTGGCGGGCTTCATCCCGCCAGCTGCCCTTAAGGCCGAGCCCGACATTGTCGATAACCGTTTTCCACGGCAACAGCCGCGCGTCCTGGAACATCATGCGGGTATCGTCCTGGATATTCGCAAGCGGCGTTGTCCCTGCCAGAATGTCGCCGCCGTTGGGTGCTTCCAGTCCGGCCAGCAGCCGTAGCAGCGTACTCTTGCCGCCGCCGCTGCGTCCGACAACGGCCACAAACTGTCCGGCGGGAATATGCAGATCCAGCCCGTTAAGAATGGTGTTTTCGCCGTAGCGTTTGGTGACGCCGTTCAGCAGTAACGGGGTCCCCTGATTCAGTCGTGCCGTATTCATGCTTTCGCCTCCTGAAGGGTATAGGCCGGGTTCCAGCGCAGCCAGCTGCGCTCCAGCCACTGGGCGCTGACGTCAGCGAGTTTGCCGAGCAGGGCATAAAGAATAATGGCAACCACCACCACGTCCGTTTGCAGGAATTCACGGGCGTTCATCGCCAGGTAGCCAATCCCGGAGTTAGCTGAGATGGTTTCCGCCACAATCAGCGTCAGCCACATCAGGCCGAGCGCAAAACGCACGCCGACCATAATGGAGGGCAGGGCGCCCGGCAGAATCACATGAATAAAGAGGGAAAAACCCGATAAGCCGTAGCTGCGCGCCATCTCCACCAGACCGCGATCGATATTGCGGATGCCGTGCCAGGTATTGATGTAAATCGGGAAGAGCGTGCCCAGTGCCACGAGGAAGATCTTGGCACTCTCATCAATTCCAAACCACAAAATGACCAGCGGGATCAGCGCCAGATGCGGCACATTACGCAGCATCTGGATGGAGGTATCCAGCAGCCGTTCACCCCAGCGTGAAAGGCCGCTGATCAGGCCCAGGACCAGCCCGATACTGCCGCCGATGGAAAACCCGATCACGGCGCGCCAGGAACTGATCGCCAGGTGCTGCCACAGTTCTCCGCTAACGCTCAGCGACCAGAACGCTTCTACAACGCCCTCCGGAGAGGGCAGAATGCGGCTCGACAGCCAGCCGGTAGACGATGCGAGCTGCCAGAGCGCCACAATGCCGACGGGTAAAAACCACGGTGCGGCGCGCAGCAGCCATTTTTGTGAGGTGGCAGACATGGTCACTCCTTAGCTCTGTGCGGCTTTGCGTGGAATGAATTCGTTCGCCACGGCTTCGCCCTGAAGCTGGAGCCGCTGCGGCTGTGGCACCTCCGGAATGGCGACATCCAGGTGCGGGAACAGCAGTTCGCCCACCTTGTACGCCTCTTCCAGATGCGGATAACCGGAGAGAATAAAGCTGTCGATGCCCAGTTCGGCGTATTCATTGATACGCGCGGCCACGGTCGGGCCATCGCCGACCAGCGCTGTGCCTGCACCGCCGCGCACCAGACCGACGCCCGCCCACAGGTTCGGGCTGATCTCCAGGTTCTCGCGCTTGCCGTTGTGCAGGGACGCCATCCGGTGCTGCCCGACGGAGTCGGTTTTGGCAAATGCGGCCTGGGCTCTGGCGATCGTTTCATCATCCAGATGGGAGATCAGGCGGTCCGCCGCCTGCCAGGCTTCTTCATTGGTCTCGCGCACAATCACATGCAGACGGATACCGAAGCGCACCTTGCGGCCATGGGCGGCCGCCTTCGCGCGAACCTGGGCAATTTTTTCTTTTACCAGTTCAGGCGGTTCGCCCCAGGTCAGATAGAGATCGACCTGCTCTGCTGCCAGATCCTGCGCCACATCCGACGACCCGCCAAAATAGAGCGGCGGGCGCGGCTGCTGCACCGGCGGAAAGTAGAGCTTCGCGTCGCGAACGTGAATATGCTTGCCTTCAAAGGTGACGGTTTCCCCTTCCAGCAGACGTCGCCAGACGCGGGTGAACTCGGCGGAGGCTTCGTAGCGTTCGGTATGGTCGAGGAACACGCCGTCGCCCGCCAGCTCCTGCGGATCGCTGCCCGTCACCAGGTTAAACAGGGCGCGGCCGTTGGACAGTCGGTCGAGCGTTGCAGCCTGACGTGCCGCCACGGTAGGAGAGACGACGCTCGGGCGTAACGCGACCAGGAATTTCAGACGCTGGGTGACCGGGATCATCGACGCGGCGACCAGCCACGCATCTTCACATGACCGTCCGGTTGGGATCAGCACCCCGGTGAAGCCGATTCGGTCCGCCGCCTGAGCAATCTGCTGCAGGTAGCCATGGTCAACCGGGCGTGAACCCTCTTCTGTGCCAAGATAGTGTCCATCACCGTGGGTGGGTAAAAACCAGAAAAGATTCAGACTCATGATTTAGCTCCTTCTTTGCCTGCGGGTTGCCAGATGCGTTCGCGAATAGTGACCTGTTTTGGAACCAGGTGGTTTTGATAGAAGAGGTCGGCCGTTTGCTGCTGAAGCGCGGCGACGTGCGCGTCAACGGGCGTAATGGTGGTCGGCGGACGGTGGTTGAGATAGCTCGCGATCACCGGCTCAGGTAAGCCCATGGTTTTCGCCAGCAGGGCAATGCTCTCCTGACGTTGGCTCTGAGTCAGGGCATCGGCCTGGGTAAAGGTATCCAGCACGCCCTGAATAAATGCGCCGTTCTTTTCCGCATAAGGGCGCGCGGCCAGATAGAACGAGCCGGTCTGCTTCAGCGTGGTACCGTCTTTCAGCACGCGAACGCCTCCCTGCAGTAATGCGGCGGAGTAGTACGGATCCCAGATGGCCCAGGCATCAACGTTCTTCTGCTGGAACGCGGCGCGCGCGTCGGCAGGCGTCAGGTAAACAGGCTGAATGTCAGTGAACTTGAGCCCGGCCTCTTGCAGGGCACGCAGCAACAGGTTGTGTGAGCTGGAACCTTTCTGGAATGCGACCTTATGGCCTTTGAGATCGGCGACACTTTTGATATCGCTGTTTTCAGGCACCAGGATCACCTCGGCCTTCGGCTTGGGCGGCTCAACGCCTACATAGACGAGGTCCGCTCCCGCCGCCTGGGCAAATATTGGCGGAATATCGCCCGTGCTGCCGAGATCGATACTGCCCACGTTAAGGGCTTCCAGCATCTGCGGGCCGGCAGGGAACTCCACCCAGGAGAATTTGGTGTCCGGGAAGCGTTTTTCCAGAAGCTGGTGGCTTTTTGCCAGCACCATGCTGACGCTGCCTTTCTGATAGCCGATACGTAAGCTTTCCGGAGCCGTTTCTGCGGCATGGGCCAGCGAGGTAAATGCAATCAAACCGGCCAGTCCGATGCGGGTTAAGGTTTTAAACATGGGCGACTCCTTGAGGCTGACCAAACGCCGGGGCCTGGATATCCCGGCGGTGCAGGGCATGCCAGAAGGTTTCCAGAGCGTTATCGAGGCGGGTTTGCAGGTTGGGCGTAAAGTGGGGTTTGTGCTGATAGTCGATGACCTGTGAGTCATCGGCGAAAACGCCGTGGAGGATCTCCTGCGCTTTCAGCGCGTTCAGCACCGGCTTCAGGGCATAATCCACGGCCAGTAAATGAGCAACCGTACCGCCCGTTGCCAGCGGCAGCACCACCTTTCCGTCCAGCGCGCGTTCCGGAAGCAGATCGAGCAGGGTTTTCAGCGCCCCGGAAAAAGAGGCTTTATAAATGGGCGTTGCCACGATCAGGCCGTCCGCGCCGTTAAGTTGCTCAATAAGGGTTTTCAGCGCGGGGCTGTCGAAACGGGCGTAGAGCAAATCTTCAGGTTCGAAGTTATGCAGGTTCCAGTGGCACACTTCCACATCCAGAGCATTCAGTTTTTCACGGGCATATTCCAGCAGGGCGCTGGAGCGTGACGGGAATCGTGGACTTCCGGCCAGGGTAATGACGCGCATACTTCCTCCTTATAACTAATTGTTTGCTTTTATCTAACATTCATAACAATTTTAAGGAGTGTGACACCGCGCGTTTATTCCACTAAATGATTTATCTGCAATTAAAATGCGAAAAAGTGCATAAGAAATAGGCGGGGAGGTAAACGATTGCGTTTTGCGCTGATTTTTTGCCGCAGGTCAATTCCCTTTCGCGCCGGGATCGCCCATAATCCCCTCCCGGTTTGCACACCGGGAATCCAGGAGAGTTCATGTACTACCCCTTCGTTCGTAAAGCCCTTTTCCAGCTCGACCCTGAGAGCGCTCATGAATTGACATTCCAGCAATTACGTCGTATTACCGGAACGCCTCTGGCCGCGCTGGTGCGCCAGCATGTGCCGGTAAAACCTGTGCAGTGCATGGGGCTGACCTTTAAAAATCCGCTGGGTCTGGCGGCCGGTCTGGACAAAAACGGCGAGTGCATTGATGCCCTGGGCGCGATGGGCTTTGGCTCCATTGAAATCGGCACCGTTACCCCGCGGCCGCAGCCGGGAAATGACAAGCCGCGCCTGTTCCGACTGGTGGAAGCCGAAGGGTTGATCAACCGCATGGGCTTCAATAACCACGGTGTTGATCACCTCGTCGAGAACGTTAAAAAAGCCCACTTTGACGGAATTCTGGGCATCAATATCGGCAAAAATAAAGACACGCCGGTCGAGCAGGGTAAAGATGACTATCTGATTTGTATGGAAAAAGTCTACGCCTATGCCGGTTATATTGCGGTGAATATTTCGTCTCCCAATACCCCGGGGCTGCGATCCTTACAATATGGTGAGGCGCTGGACGATCTTCTGAGTGCCATTAAAAATAAACAAAATGAACTCCAGTCGATCCATCATAAATATGTTCCGGTCGCGGTTAAGATCGCGCCGGATCTTTCTGTCGAAGAATTGATCCAGGTTGCCGACAGTTTAGTTCGTCATAATATTGATGGTGTGATTGCGACCAATACCACCCTCGATCGCTCCCTCGTGCAGGGAATGAAAAACTGTGACGAAGCGGGTGGGTTAAGCGGCCGTCCGGTGCAATTAAAAAGCACCGAAATTATTCGTGCTCTGTCTGCGGAATTAAATGGCCGTCTGCCGATTATTGGCGTCGGTGGCATTGACTCGGTGATTGCTGCGCGCGAGAAGATGGCAGCGGGTGCGTCACTGGTGCAAATCTATTCCGGCTTTATTTTTAAAGGGCCGCCGCTGATTAAAGAAATCGTTACTCATATCTAATCTTTTCTCTTAATCAGACAACCAGGGCTTTATTTCCAGCCCTGGTTGTTTTATATTCCGTCACTGTTGCTTATTTAGACATTATAGTCTTTTATTAATGGTGTTATAAACGAAGCGGCGATCAGGACATTTTTAGTACAGGACGTTTCGGGGACGGGAGAGAAACATGCGAATTAAACCTGACGATAACTGGCGCTGGTATTTTTGCGACGAGCATGACCGAATGATGCTCGACTTAGCCAATGGCATGTTGTTTCGCTCTCGTTTTGCCCGCCGAATGTTAACCCCGGACGCCTTTTCCCCGTCAGGCTTTTGCGTTGATGACGCTGCGCTGTATTTCTCCTTTGAGGAAAAATGTCGCGATCTGGTGCTCTCGAAAGAGCAGCGTGCCGAGCTGGTATTAAATGCGCTGGTGGCTATCCGTTTCCTGAAACCGCAAATGCCAAAAAGCTGGCATTTCCTGCCGCACGGCATGAACTGGACCCCGGCAACGGGTGATGCGGCCAGCGTCAATCTGAGCGATACCGCAGAAGAGGTGAGCCTGCTGGTGGTGGAGCCCGGCGAAAATGCCGCGCTCTGTTTGCTGGCCCAGCCCGGCGTGACGATTGCTGGGCGGACAATGCAGCTTGGGGATGCCATTAAGGTTATGAACGACAGGCTGAAGCCCCAGCTTCGCGTGGATGCCTTCAGCCTCGAGCAGGCGGTTTAAGCTTCCAGCTGTACGGACGTTTTCGGGACGCAGCTACAGCACAGAATTGTGCCGTCATTTCCAATTGCCGATTTTTTCAACGCACTCACTTCGCCATCCACCAGCCTGATGCGGCAGCATCCGCAAATTCCCGCGCGACAGGAATAGGGGATGCGGATCCCTGCTTGTTCCAGCTGCTCAAGCAATACCTGCTGGTTATTACCCCGGATCACGTTGCCCTGCCAGTGAATCTCTACCGCAGCGGCGACGTTTGTCTCAACGTCGACAAACTCCTCTTCCTGACCCGAGCCGTACACCCTTGCTGGCCCACGGGCGAGCACTTCTACCTCATCACCAACGCGGATCGCGCCGCTGGAGCGCGGGATCAGGTTCTGGCCGAAATCGACATCACCGTTATCCTGCGCGGTGCGGAATGACTGCAGCGTCTTCAACGGTTCGCCGGAAGGGTGCTTCTGGCCTTTCTCCGGGCTGACCGTCGTGAAAATGCAGCGGCTGCACGGCTTCACCACGTCAAAAATGACGCTGCCAATGCGGATCACTTTCCAGGTATCTTCGTCCCAGGCCTCTGCACCCGTCACCACCAGGTTCGGACGGAACTGTTCCATCTGAACGCTGGCTTTGCAGCGGCCTTGTAGATCACGCAGTGAGGCTTCGTTGGTCAGCAGGAACGGGAAGCCATCGGCGAAGGAGAGAGGAACGGCGTCGTGGCGCTTCACGCGACGCGTCAGTTCAGGCCCAACCCAGCGCAGCTGCACGTCACGGGAAAAGAAGCCGCTCAGCCAGCGGTTAATCTCATCCGGGGCGATGCGCGCGGTAAAATGGTTACCCCACACTTCCGTTGGCGCATCGACGGGCGCAAAATCAGCAAAGCGAATCACCGCGCTGGAACCGTCCGGCGCGGTAAGGTGCAAACCGTCGTGAAGCGGGGAAGGGGTAAAGCGAACCATCTGAGGGAACTGGCGTGCGGTAATGAACGTACCGTCAGGCTCGGTGACCATAAAAATACGATCGAAGGCAAATCCGCTCATGTCGGCAAGCGCGTGAGAGACGCCGATGCCGCGCATGGATTTCACCGGATGAATAAAAAGCCTGGATAACGTCGCCACTGCACACTCCCTCGAATGAAAATAAGCCTTCAACTTTATGACATACACGCCATATTAGCTATAATGCGCGACAATTTTCTAAGAGTAAAAGTGACGATATGAATTCTCTGTTTGCCAGTACGGCCCGTGGGCTGGAAGAGCTGTTAAAAACTGAACTGGAAAGCCTGGGCGCGCAAGAGTGCCAGGTGGTTCAGGGTGGTGTCCATTTTGAGGGCGACACGCGGCTTATTTACCAGAGCCTGATGTGGAGCCGCCTGGCGTCGCGCATCATGCTGCCGATGAAGGAGTGCAAGGTCTATAGCGACCTTGATCTCTATACCGGCGTACAGATGATCGACTGGACAGAGATCTTCACCCCGAATGCCACCTTTGCGGTGCATTTCAACGGCGTGAACGACGAGATCCGCAACAGCCAGTACGGTGCCCTGCGCGTAAAAGACGCCATTGTGGACTGCTTCACGCGTAAAAATAAGGAACGTCCCAATGTCGATCGTGAAAACCCCGATCTGCGTATTAACGTCTGGCTGAACGGCGACACGGCGAGTATCTCTCTCGATCTGAGCGGCGCGGGCCTGCACCTGCGCGGCTACCGCGATCGTACCGGCATGGCACCCATCAAAGAGACCCTGGCGGCCGCGATTGTGATGCGCTCCGGCTGGCAGCCGGGCACGCCGCTGCTCGACCCGATGTGTGGTTCCGGTACCCTGCTGATTGAAGCGGCTATGCTGGCCACCGACCGCGCGCCGGGACTTCACCGCGGCCAGTGGGGCTTCAAGGGCTGGGCGCAGCACGATGAAGCGCTCTGGAAAGAGGTCAAAGACGACGCGCAGACCCGCGCGCGTAAGGGGCTGGCGGAATATACCTCTCATTTCTACGGCTCCGATAGCGACCCTCGCGTCATTGAGCGTGCGCGCAGCAACGCCCGCCGTGCCGGTATCGGCGAGCTGGTCACCTTTGAAGTGAAAGACGTGGCGAACCTGACCAACCCGCTGCCAAAAGGCCCGTACGGTACCGTCATCAGCAACCCGCCATACGGCGAACGTCTCGACAGCGAACCGGCGCTGATTGCCCTGCACAGCCTGCTGGGCCGCAATATGAAGGACCACTTCGGCGGCTGGAACCTGTCTCTGTTCAGTGCCTCGCCGGAACTGCTGAGCTGCCTGCAGCTGCGTGCCGATCGCCAGTTTAAAGCGAAAAACGGCCCGCTGGACTGCGTGCAGAAAAACTACCATCTGGCGGAGAAGGCGGCCGACAGCAAGCCGTCCGGCGTGGCGGAAGATTACGCCAACCGCCTGCGCAAGAACCTGAAGAAATTTGAGAAGTGGGCGAAGCAGGAGGGCATTGAATGCTATCGCCTGTACGATGCCGACCTGCCGGAATACAACGTGGCGGTTGACCGCTACGCGGACTGGGTGGTGATTCAGGAATATGCGCCGCCGAAAACCATTGATGCGCAAAAAGCGCGTCAGCGCATGCTGGACGTCATTGCCGCCACCATCGCCGTGCTGGGTATTGCGCCAAACAAGCTGGTGCTGAAAACGCGTGAACGTCAGAAAGGCAAAAATCAGTACCAGAAGATGGGCGAGAAGGGCGACTTTATCGAAGTGGGCGAATACAACGCGCGCCTGTGGGTCAACCTGACCGACTATCTGGATACCGGTCTGTTCCTCGACCACCGTATCGCTCGACGCATGCTGGGCCAGATGAGTAAAGGCAAGGACTTCCTGAATCTCTTCTCCTATACCGGCAGCGCCAGCGTGCATGCCGGTCTGGGCGGCGCGCGCAGCACCACCACGGTGGATATGTCCCGTACCTATCTGGAATGGGCGGAGCGCAACCTGCGTCTTAACGGCTTAACCGGACGTCAGCATCGCCTGATGCAGGCTGACGTGCTGGGCTGGCTGCGCGATACCGACGAGCAGTTTGATCTGATCTTTATCGATCCGCCGACCTTCTCCAACTCCAAGCGTATGGAAGATAGCTTTGATGTACAACGCGATCACCTGCGCCTGATGACCGACCTGAAGCGTCTGCTGCGCAAAGGCGGCACCATTATGTTCTCGAACAACAAACGCGGCTTCCGTATGGATCATGACGGCTTAGCAGCCCTGGGACTGAAAGCACAAGAAATCAGCCAAAAAACGCTGTCTCAGGACTTTGCCCGTAACCGTCAAATTCATAACTGCTGGTTGATTACCGCGGTCTGAAAGGAAAAATAAATGTCTTTAATTAGTATGCACGGCGCGTGGCTCTCCTTCAGCGACTCACCGCTTCTCGACAATGCAGAATTGCACATCGAAGATAACGAGCGCGTCTGTCTGGTGGGCCGTAACGGCGCGGGTAAATCCACGCTGATGAAAATCCTTAACCGTGAACAGGGGCTGGATGACGGGCGTATTGTTTACGAGCAGGATCTGATTGTCTCCCGCCTGCAGCAGGATCCACCGCGTCACGTGACCGGCAGCGTTTACGATTTCGTGGCGGAAGGGATCTCCGAGCAGGCTGAATACCTGAAGCGCTATCACGAGATTTCGCATCTGGTGATGACCGATCCGAGCGACAAAAACCTCAACGAACTGGCGAAAGTGCAGGAGATGCTCGATCACCACGGTCTGTGGCAGCTTGAAAACCGCATTAATGAAGTACTGGCGCAGCTCGGCCTGGAACCCGATATGGAGCTGTCGGCGCTCTCCGGCGGCTGGCTGCGTAAAGCGGCCCTGGGCCGTGCGCTGGTCAGCGGGCCGAAGGTGCTGCTGCTGGACGAACCGACCAACCACCTGGATATCGAAGCGATCGACTGGCTGGAAGGTTTCCTGAAAACCTTCAGCGGCACCATCATCTTTATCTCGCATGACCGTTCGTTTATTCGCAATATGGCGACGCGCATTGTCGACCTCGACCGCGGCAAGCTGGTGACCTATCCCGGCGATTACGATACGTATCTGCTGGAGAAAGAAGAAAACCTGCGCGTGGAAGAGCTGCAGAATGCCGAGTTCGACCGCAAGCTGGCGCAGGAAGAGGTCTGGATCCGCCAGGGCATCAAAGCCCGCCGTACCCGTAACGAAGGCCGCGTGCGTGCCCTTAAGGCGATGCGTCGCGAGCGCAGCGAACGCCGTGAAGTGATGGGCAGCGCCAAAATGCAGGTGGAAGAGGCGTCTCGTTCCGGCAAGATTGTCTTTGAAATGGAAAACGTCAACTATCAGGTTGACGGTAAAGTGCTGGTGAACGATTTCTCCGCGCAGGTTCAGCGCGGCGACAAAATCGCCCTGATTGGCCCGAACGGCTGCGGTAAAACCACGCTGCTGAAACTGATGCTGGGCCAGCTGCAGGCCGACAGCGGACGCATTCACTGCGGGACCAAGCTCGAGGTCGCCTACTTCGACCAGCACCGCGCGGAGCTGGATCCGGACCGCACGGTGATGGACAACCTCGCCGAAGGCAAGCAGGAAGTGATGGTGAACGGCAAGCCGCGCCACGTGCTGGGCTACCTGCAGGACTTCCTGTTCCATCCGAAACGCGCCATGACGCCGGTGCGCGCGCTGTCCGGCGGCGAGCGAAACCGTCTTCTGCTGGCGCGCCTGTTCCTGAAGCCAAGCAACCTGCTGATCCTCGATGAACCGACGAACGACCTGGATGTCGAAACGCTGGAATTACTCGAAGAGCTGATTGACGGCTATCAGGGTACCGTGATGCTGGTCAGCCACGATCGTCAGTTCGTTGACAACACCGTGACCGAGTGCTGGATCTTCGAAGGTGAAGGGCGAATTGGTCAATATGTCGGCGGTTATCACGATGCAAAAGGGCAGCAGGCACAGTCGCTGGCGACGAAGCAGTCAAAGTCCAAAATAAGTTCTGAACCTGCTGTAACAAAAGCAGAAACTGTCAAGAAAACCTCGGCTAAACTAAGCTATAACCTGCAGCGCGAACTGGAGGGGCTACCGCAGCGTCTTGAAGAGCTGGAGGCCGCGCTTGAGGATCTGCAAACACAGGTTGCTGATGCGTCATTCTTTACTCAATCGCATGACTATACTCAGAAAGTACTGTCAGAACTGTCCGCGGCTGAAAAAGCCCTGGAAGAAGCATTTGAGCGCTGGGAGTACCTTGAGTCTCTGAAAAACGGCGCATAAACAGGGATAACATATGTGTGACCAGCACCATGCCGACAGGCATATTTTATGCTCGCAATGCGATATGCTCGTGGCGTTGCCAGAGCTTGGTCACGGACATAAAGCCCTGTGTCCACGTTGCGGTGCGACGTTGACAACCGAGTGGGACGCGCCGCGGCAGCGTCCCACTGCTTACGCTCTGGCAGCCTTGTTTATGCTGCTGCTCTCCAATCTCTTCCCCTTCATCTATATGAAGGTGGGGGGGATCACCAGCCAGGTGGATTTGCTTGAAATCCCGGGTGTGATGTTCTCGGAAGATTACGCCAGCCTGGGGACCTTTTTTCTCCTGTTTGTCCAGATAGTCCCGGCTTTTTGCCTGGTCGTCATCCTTTTGCTGGTGAACCGCGTCAGGATGCCGGTACCGCTGAAAATCCGACTGGCGCGTATTCTTTTTCAGCTCAAAAGCTGGGGGATGGCCGAGATTTTTCTGGCGGGGATTCTGGTCAGCTTCGTGAAGCTGATGGCGTACGGGGACGTGGGGATTGGCAGCAGCTTTATTCCCTGGTGTCTGTACTGCGTTCTGCAGCTGCGCGCCTTCCAGTGTGTGGACAGGCGCTGGGCGTGGGACGATATCGCGCCAGCGCCGACGCTTTCACAGACGGTGAAGGTCGGGGTGCCCGGCATTCGCCAGGGGCTTCGCTCGTGCCCGTGCTGTACCGCCGTGCTGCCCGCCGATCTCGACGTCTGTCCGCGCTGCGAAACAAAGGGGCACGTACGCCGTAAAAATAGCCTGCAGTGGACGATGGCGCTGCTGGTCACGTCCGTCATGCTGTATCTGCCAGCCAATATTCTGCCAATCATGATCACCGATTTGCTCGGTGACAAAATGCCCTCGACGATCCTCGCCGGGGTGATACTGCTCTGGGGCGAAGGTTCCTATCCGGTCGCTGGCGTCATCTTTATCGCCAGTATTATGGTGCCCACCTTAAAAATGATCGCCATCGCCTGGCTCTGTTGGGATGCGAAAGGTCATGGGAAACGCGATAGCGAACGCATGCACCTGATTTATGAAGTGGTCGAGTTTGTCGGACGCTGGTCAATGATTGACGTGTTTGTCATCGCCGTTCTCTCTGCGCTGGTGCGGATGGGCGGTTTGATGAGTATTTATCCTGCGATGGGGGCTTTAATGTTTGCACTGGTTGTGATCATGACCATGTTTGCGGCCATGACCTTCGACCCTCGTTTATCGTGGGATCGTGAGCCTGAATCAAGCCATGAGGAAGAGTAAGAGCATGGAAAATAAGAGTGGAGAGGCGAAAGTGCAGAAGGTCAAAAACTGGTCTCCGGTGTGGATTTTTCCCATCGTGACTGCGCTGATCGGTGCCTGGATCCTGTTTTATCATTACAGTCATCAGGGACCGGAAGTGACGCTGATAACCACCAATGCCGAGGGGATTGAGGGCGGTAAAACGACCATCAAAAGCCGTAGCGTGGATGTGGGCGTGGTCGAAAGCGCAACCCTGACGGACGATTTAACCCATGTGGAGATTAAGGCGCGCCTTAATGCCGGCATGGAAAAACTACTGCACGGCGATTCCGTTTTCTGGGTCGTTAAGCCACAGGTAGGGCGTGAAGGGATCAGCGGCTTAGGGACGCTGCTTTCGGGTGCCTACATTGAGCTGCAGCCCGGCGCTAAGGGTAACCAGCCAGCCAAATACCAGCTCCTGGACTCGCCGCCGCTTGCGCCGCCTGATGCCAAGGGTATCCGCGTGATCCTCGATAGTAAAAAAGCAGGTCAGCTCACGGCGGGCGACCCGGTTCTGTTCCGCGGCTACCGCGTCGGGTCGGTTGAGAAAAGCACATTTGATCCGCAGAAACGCGCGATCAGCTATCAGCTCTTCATCAATGCGCCAAACGATCGCCTGGTCACCAGCAATGTCCGTTTCTGGAAAGACAGCGGGATCGCGGTGGATCTGACTTCGGCAGGCATGCGCGTTGAAATGGGTTCGCTGACCACGCTGTTTGGCGGCGGCGTGAGTTTTGATGTGCCGGAGGGCCTGGATTTGGGCCAGCCGGTTGCAGAGAACACCGCTTTCCGTCTCTTTGACGATCAAAAAAGCATTCAGGATGCACTCTATACCGATCACGTTGACTTCCTGATGTTCTTTAAAGACTCCGTTCGCGGCCTGCAGCCGGGGGCGCCCGTTGAGTTCCGCGGTATTCGCCTCGGTACGGTTGGGCAAGTGCCGTTCTTCGTCCCGGGTCTGAGCCAGATGCTGGATGATGACTATCGCATTCCGGTGCTGATCCGCATTGAGCCGGAGCGTCTGCTAAACCAGATTGGTGAAAATCAGGATATTGCAGCCCATATCTCTCAGCTGATGGAACGCGGTTTGCGCGGGTCGCTGAAAACCGGCAACCTGGTCACCGGTGCGCTGTATGTGGATATGGACTTCTACCCGAAAGCACCGCCGATTACCGGTATCCGTGAATTCGGTGGCTATAAGATCATCCCAACGGTGAGCAGCGGGCTGGCGCAGATCCAGCAGCGTCTGATGGAGACGCTGGATAAGATCAACAATCTGCCACTGAATCCGATGATTGAAGCGGCGACCGGGTCGTTACATCAGAGTCAGGAAACAATGCAGCGCCTGCAAACCACGCTGGATAACATCAACAAGATCACGGCGAGCCAGAGCATGCAGCAGCTGCCGCAGGACATGCAGAAAACGCTGCGTGAGCTGAACCGCAGTATGCAGGGCTTCCAGCCGGGTTCAGCAGCCTATAACAAGATGGTGGCAGATATGCAGCGTCTTGATCAGGTCCTGCGTGAACTGCAGCCTGTTCTGAAAACGCTCAACGAGAAGAGCAACGCGCTGGTGTTCGAAGCGAAAGATAAAAAGGATCCTGAGCCGAAGAGGGCAAAAGAATGAAAAAGTGGCTATTGATGGTTGGCGCTCTGCTGTTAACGGCGTGCAGTTCAGGGGTAGAGAATAAAAGCTACTATCAGCTGCCTGTGGCGACCCACAGCGGCGGGCAAAGCACGGCGAGTCAGGGAAACCGCCAGCTGTGGGTTGAGCAGGTTGCCGTGCCGGATTATCTGGCAGGAAACGGCGTGGTCTATCAGACCAGCGACGTTAAATATGTGATTGCGACCAACAACCTGTGGGCCAGCCCGCTGGATCAGCAACTGCGCAACACGCTGGTGGCCAATCTGGGTAGCCAGCTTCCGGGCTGGGTTGTCGCGTCGCAGCCGCTGGGTAACGATCAGGATACGCTGAACGTCACCGTAACGGGCTTCCACGGCCGCTATGATGGTGCAGTGGTGATCAGCGGGGAGTGGTTGCTGAATCATCAGGGGCAGCTGATTAAGCGTCCTTTCCATCTGGAGCTGAAGCAGCAGAAGGATGGCTATGACGAAATGGTGAAAGTCCTGGCTCAGGGTTGGGCGCAGGAGTCGGCCAGTATCGCGAGAGAGATTTCCCGGCTGCCATAAGTAAAATTCATCATCAAAAACCGCAATCGGTCTGTCGCTGATTGCGGTTTTTTTTCGTTTTCACTTCAGGCCGTTACTTGTGCCACGTCACAATTTTTGTACAAATGATCTTCCAGGTAGCTCACAAATATGACACCCGTATGAATTTTGAACATTGACGATGCGACTAATTCGGGGTATTCGTTATCTGTGCCTGTGCAGATAGTGCAGACACTGTTTTCTTTCCACCAGACAAAAGAATGAGGGAAACGAGGCATGAAGAGACAGAAACGAGATCGCCTGGAACGGGCTCATCAACGTGGTTATCAGGCCGGCATCGCTGGACGTTCTAAAGAAATGTGTCCTTATCAGACGATAAATCAAAGGTCACAATGGCTTGGAGGCTGGCGAGAAGCCATCGGCGACAGGGCACTCATAGCCTGATAACGTCTCTTTTAAAAAAGAAACCTCCGCAATGCGGAGGTTTCGCCTTTCCGGGGGTGCAAAAAGCACGATCAGAACGCGGACGTGTCCTGGAACAGGCCAACCTTCAGGTCGCTTGCGCTATAGATCAGACGACCGTCGACCAGCACTTCGCCATCTGCCAGGCCCATAATCAGGCGGCGGTTAACGATGCGCTTGAAGTGAATACGATAGGTCACTTTCTTCGCTGTAGGCAGAACCTGGCCGGTGAATTTTACTTCGCCTACGCCCAGCGCGCGGCCTTTACCTTCACCACCCAGCCAGCCCAGATAGAAGCCAACCAGCTGCCACATCGCATCCAGACCCAGACAGCCAGGCATTACCGGATCGCCGATAAAGTGGCAACCGAAGAACCACAGGTCCGGGTTGATATCGAGTTCTGCTTCTACGTAACCCTTATCGAAGTTGCCGCCGGTTTCGGTCATTTTCACGACACGGTCCATCATCAGCATTTTCGGGGCCGGTAACTGTGGGCCTTTCGCGCCAAACAGTTCACCGCGACCAGAGGCAAGAAGATCTTCTTTTGTATAGGATTCGCGTTTATCTACCATGTTCTCAGTAAGCCTTATTTTAGTGAAGGACGCAGGATAGCTAACACGTGTACGCTGAACAAGTCCGATCAGTTCGAACTAAACCAGCCCAGCCAGCGTAACGGCCATGGATAACGATGACGAGCATCCTGCTGTGTCGCCTGAGCAATACGTTCCTGGATAGTCTGCATCAGGGTGGTTTGCCCTTCGCCATCCCATACCAGGTTTGTCAGTAAGGGCAGTGCATCCTCAATCCCTTCGATGGCCCAGATAGCGAACTGCTCTTGTTCAACCGCATCCAGGATCTCCTGACTGAGGCTTAAATGGCGTGCGTTGGGAGCCGGAATAATCACACCCTGCTTGCCGTTTAAACCGCGCTGCTGACAGATAGAGAAGAAACCTTCAATTTTCTCGTTGAGGCCACCCACAGGCTGCGCACGACCAAATTGATCCACCGAACCGGTGATCGCGATGTTCTGATTGATGGGCACTTCCGCCAGGGCGCTAATTAAGGCGCACAGTTCAGCCATAGAGGCGCTATCGCCATCCACTTCGCTGTAGGACTGCTCAAACGTCAGCGAGGCGGAGAAGGGGATCTGTTGCTCAAGCTGCAGTTCAGACATCAAAAACGCCTGCATGATCATCATGCCTTTGGCGTGAATGTTTCCGCCCAGCTCGGCTTTGCGTTCGATATCGGTAAATTCGCCATCGCCAATGTGCACAACGCAGCTGATACGGGACGGCTCCCCAAACGCGCGCGGATGGCCAGGAAATTCAATCACCGACAGGGCGTTAATCTGACCGACGCGTTCGCCTTCGGTTTCCACCAGAATTTGTTCCAGCAGAATTTCATCCTGCATACGGTCAGCAAGATAGCCTTCTCGCCACTCTCGCTGAGCCAGCATCTGGGTGAGTTGTTCTCCGGTGAACGCACCGTTACCGCTAATCACACCTACTTCACGCAGCTGCTTGCCGATCCAGAGCGGGCAGAGTGGCAGCGTTTCCTGGTCACCGGTATAGCGCACCGCTTCGCGGATCAGGCCTGGCCACGCGTCAGCCGCAGGCGTTGGCAGCGCAAAACGTTCGGCAACGGCCATCACCCACTGACACCACTGCGCCATATCGTCGGCATCGGCAATCTGGATATTGTCTTCGTATTCGCTATATACCGCCTGCTCAGCCAGTTCCGGCTCCATTTCCTGGAAATCCGCCAGCGATTCACGATCGCCCGTCAGCACGACGGTTAACGACAGCGGCATAGACGGAACAGAGACGGGCAGAGGACGGGACTCATCGTAGCCGACCCAGTCGAAACGCTGCTGGTGCACGATGGTTTTCAGACGCATCCACAGCAGCGGCTGCGAGAGCAGGGTACGCAGTGAGATAATCAGAACACCGCCATTTGCGCGATGTACCAGCCCCGGCTGCAGCGAAAGCTCGCCGTTAAACTGGCGCAGACAACCAAAGAGTTGTTCTGCCTCGACCCAGTTCGCGGTAATCACCTCGCCCTTGGCGGCAAAACGACCGTCGGCCTGTGCCGCCGGTTCGAAAGTGACATCATGTCCCGTAATACGATACTGGCCGCCAAAAACGGCATTCGCTTCCGGCTTTAACTGACGCACGGCATCCCCGAACAACGTCAGGTATTCCGCTTCTTCCGGGGCTTTGAGCAGCATAAAAGGCGCAGTTGCCCATGGGCTTAATACCTGCTCCAGCGCGTAATGCAAACGGGGCTGCGTATCGCTAAGGATGAATTCGTGTTCTTTTGCGAGATCTGGCTGTGCAAACAGTTCCTGATAACTTTCGGTATCCGGAACAAGGTCACGCCATGCAAGTTTCGTAATGGTCAAAGTTGATGTTTTTTAGTCAGATGTAAAAGCGTGGAGTATACCGTAAGCGGGGGGCTGTACCCAAGCAGGATTGGGGATTTCGACAGGGTGATTGGCTGCATTCACTCACAGGATATGATTTCTTTTCAGCAGATTGCTAAAAAACTGATATTCTGAACAGAGTTACGTGGTAACACTGAGATCGCAATGAAATATCAACAACTGGAAAATCTCGAAAGCGGCTGGAAATGGAAGTACCTGGTCAAAAAGCACCGTGAAGGGGAGCTGATCACCTGCTACATCGAAGCCAGCGCTGCACAAGAAGCCGTGGATATTTTGCTGACCCTCGAAAATGAACCGGTACAGGTTAACGGCTGGATTGAGAAACACATCAATCCTGCCTTGTTAAACCGGATGAAGCAAACTATCCGTGCGCGACGCAAACGGCATTTTAATGCTGAGCATCAGCACACGCGCAAAAAATCAATCGACCTGGAATTTGTTGTCTGGCAGCGCCTGGCCGGGCTGGCACAACGACGGGGCAAAACGCTGTCGGAAACCATCGTGCAGCTGATTGAGGATGCAGAACATAAAGAGAAATACGCCAACCAGATGTCGACACTGAAGAACGACCTTCAGGCGCTGTTGGGTAAAAAGTAGATTTTTTTACTTTTCTTCAGACAATAAAAAACCCCGCATTGCGGGGTTTTTTTATAAGACGATAACTTATGCCGCTGGCTGAGTTACAACGTCTTTGATGCCTTTAACTTCGATCTCTACGCGACGATCTGGAGCCAGGCAGTCGATCAGTGCAGCGCGAGCTTTCACGTTGTCACAGGTGTTGCCAGTAACTGGGTTAGATTCGCCCATACCACGTGGGGAGATCTTGTTAGCTGGGATACCTTTAGAGATCAGGTAATCAACAACAGACTGAGCACGTTTCTCAGACAGTTTCTGGTTGTAAGCGTCAGAACCGATACGGTCGGTGAAGCCCAGAACCACTACAGAACCGTCTTTAGGATCCAGGTTGCTCAGCTGGGTGTACAGCTGATCCAGTGCCTGCTGGCCTTCTGGTTTCAGAGTCGCTTTGTTGAAGTTGAACAGAACGTCAGACTTCAGAGTGAAGTGCTTGGTCTGTACTTCTGGAGCTGGAGCCGGCGCTGGAGCAACAACTGGTGCTGCTTCTTCCTGCTGACCGAAACGGTAGGAAACACCTACGCTCAGCATGCCGTTGTCTGGACGAACACCAACGGTGTTGCCGTCGCCGATGTTGTTAACCCACTGGTATTCCAGACGGGTAGCGATGTCACGGGTCATAGCCCACTCAACGCCACCAGCGAATACTGGGGAAACACCGGTGTCATGGTCGTCGCCAGCGATGCTGTTGCTGGAGTCAGCGCGCCATACCATGCCGCCCAGACGGGTGTACACGTCCAGATCGTCAGTTACTGGGTAACCCAGTTTAGCGGTCAGCTGAACGCCCTGTGCTTTGAAAGCGCCGTTTACGGTGTCGCCTTTGTATGGCATACGACCTAACCAGTCGTAACCCATTTCAAAACCAACATACGGGTTAACCTGATAGCCACCGAACGCACCTGCACCAAGCTGGCTCTCGTGAGTTGGGCCATCATTGTTCAGGCTGCTGTTGTACCAGCCAGTGTCGTGGAACTGAGACCAGCCCAGTTTACCACCTGCATACCAGGTATTATCTTTCGGAGCGGCCTGCGCTACGGTAGCGAAGCCAGCCAGTGCCACTGCAATCGCGATAGCTGTCTTTTTCATTTTTTGCGCCTCGTTATCATCCAAAATTCGCCATGAAAGTCTCAAGAGAGAATCACGGTTAAATCCTTCACCGGGGGGCGTGGTCAAATATAAATCTACCGATATCTTCGGCTTAGGCCGAGCACCCCTGGCGATGTAAAGTCTACAACGTAGCTGAAAACTTACAAGTGTGAAGTCCGTCAGGCATATGAAAAAAAAAGTTCCGTATACCGATTATTTAACATTTTTCGAACGAATTTTGTGCAATAAAATGAAGGAGAACCGCACCAGACAAGCCTTGCCGCAATTTTGAGGTCGGGAACTAAAACCTCATCTTGCGGTCAAAAAAAATTCTAGGAAAAATCTTAATTTCACTCAATGATACAAATTTGAGTGAATTTTTAACCCAGAAAGTTGTCCTCTGCGGTAAGAATCCGATCGAACCGGACGCATAATGAACCCGATCGCATTCCCTTCTTCAGCAGCTTCAGTCAGTCGGAAATGTTCCTCTTCCGTCAACTCTTCCGGTAACCAGCCAATCACCACGCTGTAATTCCCTGTGCGTAACGCGCGGATCATCGACTCAACGGTATCGCAAGGCGAGAGCTGATTAATCTGCATGACCTTGGTCAGCGGCAGGCCAGCGGACTGAACCCACTCGCGGCTCAGCTTTTGCTGTGGCGTGAGCCAAAGCTGCCAGCGCGATTGCTGACCGAGCTGTTGTAATAACGGCAGTAACAGAAGTTGCGTTAACAAGGGCTGGTCTTCACGATAAACCACTTCACTGATAAGCCCTGTGGAAACACGCTCGACGGAATTCTGCGCGACATTGCCTGCGGCAGAAGAGAGAGAGATTGCGCGATTTGCATAGCCTGAAGTGTGCATATTCATTCCAGCCCTGTAGTTACTGTATGGATATACAGTAACCCCTGTATGCCCAAAGATCAACCTCATTTTCGGAAAGCGACTCGCAAAATTCATTCATTCTTGATGCCCCTCGAAAAATCATCTTGCTCAACGACGATAAGTTGCCTATTTTCCTGCTAACGGATCCGCTAGTAAGAAATTTTGTTGTTAGTCTATGATTCTGAAGGGAAATATCATGAAAAAGATATCTTATGAACGGATTTATAAATCCCAGGAATACCTGTCCCCGTTGGGCGAGATTCATCATCGCGCGCTGTTTGGCGGCTACACCCTGGCGGTGGATGATGCGGTCTTTGCCATGGTGTCCGATGGCGAACTTTATCTTCGTGCGTGTGAGGAGAGTGCAAAATACTGTGTAAAAAACGCCTCCTCCTTTTTGACGTTGATGAAGCGAGGCCGCCCGGTGCTGCTCAACTATTATCGTGTGGATGACGGATTATGGCAGGACAGGGAGCGGTTGCTTCAGCTCTCCTCGTTTGCGCTCAGTGCAGCAAGGAAAGAGCGCTACCAGCGTCATCAACGAAATCGTCTTAAGGATCTGCCGAACCTGACCTTTCAGCTTGAAGTCTTGCTCTTTGAAGCCGGTATCACCAATGAAGAAACGCTGCGGGCGCTGGGCGCCAGAGCCAGCTGGCTGAAGATGCGGGCAAAGAATAAAGCGCTCAGTATTAAAGTTCTCTTTGCGCTGGAAGGGGCTATCGAAGGGCTGCATGAGGCGGCACTCCCGGCAGGCATCCGCCGGGAGCTGACGGAGTGGTTTAATGCGCTGCCTGAGCCACAGGAGAGTCGTTCCTCCAGGTAGCGATGTGCTGTTGCAGCCGGCAAATTTCAGGCAGCAGAGCGATAAGCAGGCCTATCTGCTGAAGAACCAGCGGCGCTTTGCTGTCGTTTCCCGGGTCAAGATGCGCAATGCGTTGAGCAAGTTCATCCAGAGCCTGTTGCACACGCGGTTCATCGGCTGGGCGGTGATGCAGTGCATCATCGACATAGCAGACGGCGTCATCAAGAAGGTTGAGAATTCCCGGGTTGGTGAGTTTCTCACGGTGGGCCCCCAGCGTCGAAATATAGCTGGTGAACGTATGGTTAAGGCAAAGCAGGCGAAACGCGGTCTCACGAATCTCTGCCGTGGCGCGTGGCTCCGTTGACATATTAGAGACAACGGAAGCCAGTTCAGCATCACTGTTATGCGCGTCGCGACGTGCTATCCGGTAAGCCAGACGGTTATCGCGGCCCTGGTGATACTGCTCCAGAATAGCGTCAAGGTAACGACAGTTGGCATTCATCGCCCTGTCTACCACGCGCGGCAAATTGCGAAAACGCCAGTCCGGCCAGATAAAGCTGACCGCGGCCCAGGCGATCGCGCAGCCAATCAGCGTATCAATCACGCGGGGCAGGGCGACTTCAAACCCTTCACCCAACAGATTAAAGCAGAGCAGCACCAGCAGCGTGATGAACATGGTGGCATGGGCATACTGCACGTTGCGAAACGCGAAAAACAGCACGCCGGTGATCACGATCAGAATCAGCTGCCCTTCGACGGAAGGCACGAAGTAAAGCACCGGCAGGCCGATTGCGACGCCGACCAGCGTGCCGATAATGCGCAGCGCAAGACGGTGTCGGGTGGCGTTATAGTTCGGCTGACAGACGAACAGGCTGGTCAGCAGGATCCAGTAGCCATGATGCAGCCCGGTTATCTGGATAAAGGCATACCCCACGCACAGCACCAGCGACATTCTCACCGCGTGGCGGAAGAGAGCTGACTCCGGGGTAAAGTTGCGGCTCAGGCGAAGCCACATATCGCTAAAACTGTGCACGCTGTCATCAGCAAGCTGATTGTCCACTTCACTGCCCGGAAGCGCCATCGCCTGCTCGGACTCAATGGTCGCCAGCTGCGCGTCAATCGCCCGCAGGTTGTTCAGCAGAAAGCCCAGCGCTTTGATGTGTTCCGGTGACGTTCCGCTGGCCTGAACGCGGTCGAGCGCCGCGTCAAGATGGCTGAAGACGCGTTCAAAACGTGGGTCATGCTGATAGGGCGTGCGCAGCAGAATGGAGCGCGAGAGCTGCTGGCACGCCTGGGACTGCATGGACAGCAGGCGCTGGAAGCGGAACATCACGTCGCTATAGCGGAACTTCTCGCGCAGGGCGGCATATTGAACGTGCGAGGAGCTGGCACGTTCATGAATGTCCTGAGCGGCAAAATAGTAGTGTAAGGTTCTTCGCGTTCCGCGCTGACCACGATCGCCGCGCAGACGGGTCAGCAGAGAGGCTTTTGTCTGGTTAAGTGTGGCGACCAGTTGGCCATTTGCCAGCGCCAGATCGTAGAGCGGCGCCTGGCTTTCTTCCTCGATATCCGGGTCGAACAGCCGGGATTTCAGTTCCAGATAGTGGGCTAGCTGCTCAAAGCTGCGGGCAAGGTTGTCCTGCAGAGGGCGAACCGGGAAGAGCAGATGACCGGTTAAGGTCAGCAGGTTATACCAGATGGCACCGAGCAACAGCAGAACCGGCTGCTGGTACCACTGTTCGTAGAGGGATGCGCCCAGCATGGTGTAGATGGCGATCAGCAGGGCGCCAAACGCGATAGTGGCATAGCGCTGCCCAAGGCCGCCCAGCAAAATAAACCCGCTGGTTGAGAGCGTCAGACCCAGGGCAAACAGCCAGGGCCAGGGGAAAAGTAACTCAACGGACGCTGAGGCAATAAAAAAGCAGACGAGCGTGATGACAAGGTTACGTAAACGCCCGGCCAGACGATCGTCCAGGTCCGCCAGCGCCCCGGCCACGACGCCCAGCGTGAGTGGGATAGTGAGCTTGACATCATTCAGCCACCAGGGCAGGGCAACCGTGCCGCAAAGCGCGATAAATATCCTGACGTTATAAAGCCAGGTGCTGTTCCAGGTATAACGGCGAAGCAGTGGGCTTAGCATAAACGCGGCCAGTCCTTAGTTACTGAAAACGACGACGCGCATTGGCTTCACGCGCCGCCTGGGCCACTTCGACCGGAACAACCCTGCGCCCGACGGGCCAAAGGGCGATCGCGGCGATCTTAAAGTTCGCGATCCCCACCGGAATACCAATAATCGTGATGCACTGCGCAATCCCCGCAAAAATATGCATGATGCAGAGCCACCAGCCGAAGAAAATCAGCCACAGAATGTTCAGCAGGGTTCCGCCTGTATTCATCAGGGCGTTTTTGTTCTCCGGATTCAGCTCGTCAACGTGGATGGCTTCATTCCCGTAGGGGACGAAGGAGAGTTTTGTGATTTCCCAGCAGGAGCGGGTCAGGGGGAGCGTAAAAATCAGGACGATGCTCACCAGCGTGGCAAAAAGCCAGGAAAGGGTGGTGGCAAAACCGCCCAGCACAAAATTCAACACATTCAGAACGGTACGCATAAACCCTCACTTCCTTTCGATAAAATTAACGCCCAATGATTGTAACGTTTTTTTAGGCTGGAGCACCTTAAAACTGGCAGTTACACTGTCAGGTAAATTATCTCTTCGTGGATTTGGCGGAACATGGAACTGAAAGCAACGTCGTTAGGCAAACGTCTGGCGCAACACCCATACGACCGGGTGGTTCTCCTTAATGCCGGGGTGAAAGTCTCCGGAGAACGCCACGAATACCTTATTCCGTTTAATCAGCTTCTGGCTATCCACTGCAAACGCGGGCTGGTGTGGGGCGAACTGGAGTTCGTACTGCCTGACGATAAAGTCGTGCGTCTTCACGGCACCGAGTGGGTAGAAACCCAGCGTTTTCATCATTACCTGAACGCGCTCTGGCAGCGGTGGAGTCAGGATATGAGCGTGATTGCCGCCGGGGTGCTTCAGAAGGTGCTGGACGATATCGCGCAAAGCAACGCGCAGCATTCTTGGCTCACCCGTCAGCAGACCGCCGGGCTACAGCAAAAAATCCGGCAGGCACTCTCGGCGCTGCCGATCTCCGTGACGCGTCTCGAGGAGTTTGACAACTGTCGCGACGCCTGGCGCCAGTGCCAGGCCTGGTTGAATGATAAGGATAAAAGTCGGCTCGCCCATAATCAGGCCTGGACGGACGCCATGCTCACCCAATACGCCGACTTTTTCAGTACGGTGGAGTCTTCTCCGCTCAACCCGGCCCAGGCGCGCGCGGTGGTTAACGGCGAGCAGTCGCTGCTGGTGCTGGCGGGGGCCGGTAGCGGTAAAACGTCGGTGCTGGTGGCCCGTGCCGGCTGGCTGCTGACCACCGGGGAAGCGGTCGCCGATCAAATTCTGCTTCTGGCCTTTGGTCGCAAGGCGGCCCAGGAGATGGACGAACGGATCCAGGAACGTCTGCATACCCGGGATATCACGGCCAGAACCTTCCATGCCCTTGCCCTGCATATTATTCAGCAGGGCAGTAAAAAAGTGCCTGCTATCAGTAAGCTGGAAAACGATGCGCAGGCGCGTCAGGCGCTGTTTATCAAAACGTGGCGCCAGCAGTGCAGTGAGAAAAAGGCGCAGGCGAAAGGATGGCGTCAGTGGCTCGAGGAGGAACTCAACTGGGACGTGCCGGAAGGTAGCTTCTGGCAGGATGACAAACTGGCGCGTCGGCTGGGTTCACGGCTTGACCGCTGGGTCAGCCTGATGCGAATGCACGGCGGAACGCAGGCAGAGATGATTGAAAGCGCGCCGGAGGCGATCCGCGATTTGTTTTCGAAGCGGGTCAAGCTGATGGCACCGCTGCTGAAGGCCTGGAAAACCGCGCTGAAAGCGGAAAATGCCGTTGATTTCTCCGGCCTGATCCATCAGGCCATCATCATTCTTGAGAAGGGACGTTTTGTCAGCCCGTGGAAGCATATTCTGGTGGATGAGTTCCAGGACATCTCTCCGCAGCGTGCAGCGTTGCTCTCAGCGCTGCGGGCGCAAAATAAGCATACCTCTCTGTTTGCGGTGGGGGATGACTGGCAGGCCATCTATCGCTTCAGCGGGGCACAGCTTTCGCTGACGACCGCATTCCACCACTATTTTGGCGAAGGCGATCGCAGCGATCTGGACACGACCTACCGCTTCAATTCACGGATTGGTGAAATCGCCAACCGCTTTATCCAGCAGAACCCGCATCAGCTGGCAAAGCCGCTCAATAGCCTGCGGGCAGGGGATAAAAAAGCCGTGACCCTGCTGGCGGACGATCAGCTGGAACCGCTGCTGGACAAGCTCAGCGGCTATGCGAAGCCTGATGAGCGTATCCTGGTGCTGGCGCGCTACCATCACCTCAAACCCGAGGCGCTGGAAAAGGCGGCCACCCGCTGGCCGAAGCTGCAGCTTGAATTTATGACGATTCACGCCAGCAAAGGGCAGCAGGCCGACTATGTGATTGTCATGGGGCTGAAAGAGGGCAGCGACGGTTTCCCGGCTCCGGCCCGCGAGTCGGTCATGGAGCAGGCCTTGCTGCCGGTGCCGGAAGACTTCCCGGATGCCGAAGAGCGGCGTTTGCTGTATGTGGCCATGACTCGCGCGCGCCATCGCGTGTGGCTGCTGTTCAATAAAGAGGAGCCATCCGTGTTTGTCGATATTTTGAAGAGTATTGATGTGCCAGTGGCGCGAAAGCCTTAACGAAGACGGGCAAGGATGGGTAGGCCGGGTAAGGCGTAGCCGCCACCCGGCAAAAAAAGCTACTTCAATCTTTCTGAAAGATAACGCTGATAGTCCGGAATAAGGATATCTACCGGTGAGTTAAACTGCGGCGATTCGATGATGAAATCCGCCGTCGAGAGGTTTGTCGCCACCGGAATATTCCACACCGTCGCCAGACGCAGCAGGGCTTTGACATCCGGGTCGTGCGGAACCGCGTTCAGCGGATCCCAGAAGAAGATCAGCACATCAATCTTCCCTTCGGAGATCTGCGCGCCGACCTGCTGATCGCCACCCATCGGGCCGCTCAGCATGGCGTTCACCTCCAGACCCGTTTCGCGCTGGATCAGGTTACCGGTAGTGCCGGTTGCCGACAGGGCGTGCTTTTCCAGCAAAGACTGATGGCGGCGAACCCAGTTAAGCAGCATTTGTTTACAGTGATCGTGCGCCACCAGAGCAATGTGTTTGCGTTCCGGGAGCGTGCGTGTTGTCAGTTCCATAATCATATCCATCAGGTTAACTGCCTACACGATGACGGGAACCGTTTGACGCTGCAAGAGAAAGGCGTAAAAAATGTGGCTTATGATGAAGGTTGTTGTTTTGCCCACTGTAAAAATCGGGCCCGCGTGTCGGCATCGGCCTGCTGGAACCAGAATTTAAGGCGTTGTTCCGTCAGGGTCTGGGACTGGGGAGGAATGACGTCCAGTTCTGAGACGCCGGAAAGCAGCGTACTGTCGTCAGCCATCATGGTGGCAAACTGAGGAAGCGACGCGCGTTTACCCGCTTTGTTATAGGTCTGCATCGCGGCCTCGTAGTCCGGACCTTTCGGTGAGGTCGTCAGCGCCAGAATATCCAGCTTCACCGGAATCGGCATCGCATCCCCGTCCAGCAGTTCAATGCGGGGTGAAGCGTCGAAGGCCGCCGATTCCTTCTCGGTTTCAAGACGAGGCAGGGTAATATTGACCTGACTGATTTGCCGGGTATTAAAGCTGACAATCAGCGGCGGGGAGATATACATCCTTTGCTCGTGATTCGCCAGACCGATCGATTTTTCCACCCGGAATACCAGCTGATGCGGCCCGTTATCCAATTCGATGCTGTCCGCACCGCGCAATAAGGAACTGGAGACCTTTTTTCCGTCCAGTACCAGGAGATCAATATCGGTAGAGAGCCGGAGCGTGGTCGCAAAAACGCAGACCGGCATCACTAACGCAATCAGAGCAGTGGCAATACCGGTTTTCATAGAAGGCTCCCGTCAGAAATCCTGTCGCCGCATTAATGTATCTAAATTTTTCGAGAATCATGTTTACTAACATATAGACATATTTCGCCGTTTTGCCCTCATGCGTCGGTATGGGATGGATGGTTGAGATGTGCGGTTTGGCGTACACTTTTAAAAAAGCCAGGAGAAAAACCATGAAAGAGAACGATATTGCCGAGATTCTGACATCCACGCGTACCATTGCGCTGGTGGGCGCGAGCGATAAACCCGATCGTCCAAGCTATCGGGTGATGAAATACCTTCTCGATCAGGGCTACCACGTCATCCCGGTCTCGCCAAAAGTGGCGGGGAAAACCTTACTGGGCCAGCAGGGTTATGCCACGCTCGCTGACGTGCCGGAAAAAATTGATATGGTTGATGTCTTCCGAAACTCCGAGGCGGCGTGGGAAGTGGCGCAGGACGCTATCGCCGTCGGGGCGAAAACGCTGTGGATGCAACTGGGCGTGATTAATGAGCAGGCTGCGGTGCTGGCGCGGGATGCGGGGTTAAACGTCGTCATGGATCGCTGTCCGGCGATCGACATCCCCCGTCTGGGGCTGGCGAAATAATAAAAAAAAGCCCGTTCATCGGGCTTTTTTTACACGCTTAGTTCCGCAGGCGCGGAGCCTGTAACTGTTTGCGGATAGTCTGAGCAAGTTCATCCATAGTGGGTTGCTCCGGATGCTCTTCCTGCAGCTCGCTGCTTAGCTGCGCTTCAGCAAGATAGGTGTGAACGGGTTGTCCATCATCCCCCTCCATCACCACATGGTACCAGGGCGCGGCGCGAAGCTCTGCGTTCACCGCCAGTTCGTCTGCTGACGGTTCATCAAGGGAATACTCCGGGTCGATATCCACGACCACACCCAAATACCCGAGCAAAGTGTGGCGGACCTGCTGGCCGATACCGAATTTGCTGGCAATCATAGTCACCTCCCGGGAAATACGACTTACACGTTATGTGCGGGCAATATTTCTCTTTTCAAGTTACATGACGCGACAGGCAAACCCTTTCAGATACAGTCCTTCCGGGTAGGTAGCAATCACGGGGTGATCGGCTGCCTGACGGAACTGCTCTATAAATTGTACATCACGGCCAGCATCTATTGCGGCATCGGCGATGATTTTCTGAAATAAATCTGTGGTCATCAGGCCGGAGCAGGAGAAGGTGAGCAGAACTCCGCCCGGGTTCAGCAGCTGGATGGCCAGCATGTTGATATCTTTATACCCACGGCAGGCGCCCATCAGTTGGCTTTTGTTTTCCACGAACTTTGGCGGATCCATCACGATGACGTCGAACTTCTCGCCCTGATCGCGATATTTACGCAGCAGCTTGAAGACGTCGTCACGTATAAATTCGGCTTTGCTCAGATCCAGCTTATTCAGCTCGACGTTCTGCTTTGCCACGTCCAGCGCTTCCTGCGAGGTATCCACGCTAACCACCTGGGCACAGCCGCCCATCAGCGCCGAAACGGCGAAACCACCGGTGTAGGAGAAGCAGTTCAGCACGCGTTTGTCGGCAACGTACTGACGCGTAGCCAGACGACTGTCGCGCTGGTCGAGGTAGTAACCCGTTTTATGCCCGCCCTGAATATCCACCAGCAGCTTCATGCCGTGCTCTTCAATCGGCAGCAGGGCAGGCGGCAGTTCACCCGTGACCGGACCCTGCGTCAGCTCCATGCCCTCTTTTTTGCGCACCGCCACATCGCTGCGGTCGTAAATGGCGCACTGCGGGAACAGCGTTTGCAGGGCGCTAATCAGCGCAGCGCGCTGGTATTCCGCCCCGGCGCTCAGAAGCTGTAGCACCAGGAAGTTACCGAAGCGATCGATGGTCACGCCCGGCAGACCGTCAGATTCACCGGCAATCAGGCGGTAGCTGTCCAGCCCGTCGCGTTTTGCCAGCCACTCACGCCACTGCTGCGCCTGCTGCAGACGACGCACGAAGAAGTCGATGTCGATGGTTTCGTCTTTATCGAAGGTCCAGACGCGGGCACGGATCTGGGACGCTGGCGAGTAGGCGCCTCGCGCTAACCATTTCCCCTGGTGGTCCACGATATCAATGGTTTCACCGAGGCTGGCTTTGCCTTCCATACGGGCAACCGCGCCGGAAAAGACCCAGGGATGACGGCGCAGTAATGATTTCTCGCGCCCTTTGGCTAACACTAAACGTACACTCATAATTTGCTGTTCTGTCGATTTCAGGGAAATGGCGCGTAGAGTAGCACATCAAAACGGATCAGAGCTTGTTGAAATCATTTTCTGTTGTTCCTGATCGCGTCGCACGTAAAATAATCAAAGCGATGGAGTAATTAAGCTCGTTACCGTTAAAAAGCCGGAGGGAATCAAAATGGATATTGCGTTACTAAATAAGGGAAGAAACAGGGCATGGTCTGAGACCATGGTTAATCTGGAGGCGCGTAAGCTCGTTGATACAGCCAACCAGTTATCAGCCTTCTACCTTCAGGACGGGCTTTGTCGTATCAAGTTTGTAGAAGAAATAAAACAGGTCGTTGAAAAGGAGTTTGCAACAGCGCGTCGTGCCAGAACAGATGAAGAATGTATGGTTTGCATCAAGAATCTTCGAGCTGAAACGGAAAATCTTCGTGAGCAAGAGCATCTGCTAAGAACCCGCGCCGCGCAGCTTTATGCAAAAGTCGAGTTTGTCAGGGAAAATAATAAAATTGTCGGATATGTCATTTCGGCAGTGAATGTTGTGCTATCAGGCGTCGTTTTGTTTGGTGGATTTGTGATGTTATCCACTATGGGGCCGATAGGCATGTTTGCAGGAGCTGTCCTTATTGCTGATGGAATTAACGGGTTGACCCGGGAAGTACTCAACTTTGATCTACCAGCAGGACAAAAACCTTCACAGGGAATGATTGCTGATACCGTTATGGAAACAGCTCAGTTTATGGGGTTCAGTCCCAACTCAGGATTGGCTTTTTATAACGGTGTTACTCTTGGTGCCAGTGTCTATAGTATCGCTGGACTAGCCCGAAAAACGGGAGCGTGGAGATTGTTTCGATGGCTTCCACACGATTACTATCGCAAAGTCAGTACGATGGGCGCGCCTAAACTCACGATGAAAATTGTCGGATATGGCGTTAAAGCCAAGGTCATTTTTGATCTGATAACAACAGATAACGGAATCCGTTAATCTCTGGTGCTTTTTCGGTAACGCCAGGATTTATACGACAGTACAGGAGGCTGTGCGAGAGTCATAATGCTTACCCCTATGATAATCGCCAGCCCCCACGCCAATGCTTTGAGAGGTGAACTGAAAACGACAAGTATAATCAGGATCGTGAAGCATACACTGGCTACCCAAAGTAGGGTATTAAATCGACGGGCGAGATCGTAAATCGCCTCTTCAAGCGTTCCACCGTATCTCTCAACGTTATTTTTTATCTTCTGCAAGTCAGACAGTGTGAAACCAGAACGCAACAGAGCTTCATCAGTGACATTCATATCGTTTTCCTTTCACGCAAAAAATCCCATTTACTGTTTGTACACGTACATACTCACGGTGCGTAGAGTAGCACATTCAGCAAGGCGCAATCATCTGCGGATGCCGTTGAGCGTTTCGGCACAAAATCAAATCGCTTAGGCACATTGGGGCATTGTTGCGTGCTTTATCTTAGGGCTTCCGGTTCAGCAAAGGAAATACCCATGAAAAAGCGCAGTGTCATCACAATAGCCGCTCTGACGGCAATGAGTTTTCAGGTTTTCGCAGCAACGTCTTTCAGCATGACCAGCCGGGATATCTCCGGCGATCGGCGGTTAGCGTCACCGCAGGTGTTTGAGGGATTTGGCTGCCATGGTGGGAATACCTCACCGCAACTGGTGTGGGAAAATCCGCCCGCGGGTACGAAAAGTTTTGCCATTACGGTCTATGACCCGGATGCGCCTACCGGCAGCGGCTGGTGGCACTGGACCGTAGCCAACATTCCCGCGAAGACAATGACGCTGCCCGCTGGTGCCGGTAACCCAAATGGCGAAAAATTACCTGCTGGCGCTGTGCAGGGGCGTAATGATTTCGGTTATTCTGGATTCGGCGGCGCATGTCCCCTTGCCGGGGACAAGCCTCACCGCTATCAGATTACCGTCTGGGCGCTGGACGTGGATAAACTGCCCGTCGACAAAAATGCCAGCGGCGCGCTGGTCGGTTTTATGCTCAATAGTCACGTTCTTGCAAAGGCTCAGTTAACAGCAACCTACAGCAGATAAGGATGGCGGGGTGCAGGAGTTCCATTTTCGACATAAACATCTCACGGCGGGTGAAGTGAGTGCCAGCAAAATGCATCGCCTGCACCAGGTTAAGCTCTTTTTTCCGGCGATTTGTCATATCACTCACGGCAGTAAGGTGATTGTGCAGGACGACAACCGCCTGGTGGCAACCCGGGATGAACTCATCATTATTCCTGCCAATACGGCGATGGAGATCATCAATCAGCCTGCAAACGGTCTGTTTCACTCGGACTTGCTGATGTTATCGCCGGAAATCGTTGCCGAGTTTAAAGCGCATTATCTGAAGTCCTGGCCGCGCACGACGCTGCATTCGCTCTGCGCTCCGCTGAGCGAGGGGCTGGCGTTTATGTGGGATAACCTGCTGCACGCCGTGCGTCAGGATTTACCGGAGGCGCTGCAAAAACATCAGGCCTTCGGTCTGTTGCTGGCATTGCTGCATGACGGCGTGGCAGGTCCGCTGCTTATTGAGCGAAACAATAACCTGACCGAGCAGGTGCGTCAGTTCATCATGCTGTCGCCCGCCAGAGCCTGGACCGCGCAGGACATTGCCAGCCGTCTGGCCCTGAGCGTGCCGACGCTGCGCAGGCGGTTACGCGAGGAGTCACAGAGTTTTCGCCAGATTGTGGAGGAGGTGAGGATGGGCGTTGCGCTGTCACAGTTACAGTCAACCCGATTACCGATCGGCGAAATCGCATTACAATGTGGGTATCTGTCCAGCTCTCGTTTCACCGCCCGTTTTCGGCAACACTACGGCTGTTTGCCGAAAACGCTACGTTAAGGAGAAGAAGAATGTCTAAAGTCTGCACTATTGCCTGGGTTCACGGCGTCGTTCAGGGAGTGGGTTTCCGCTACAGTACCCAGCGCGAGGCTGTTCAGCTTGGGCTAACGGGATACGCGCGCAACATGGATGACGGCAGCGTTGAAGTGGTCGCCTGCGGCGAAGCGGAGCAGGTCGACAAGCTGGTGGCGTGGCTAAAGGCGGGCGGGCCGCGCAGCGCGCGGGTTGATAAGGTACTAACGGAACCGCATCAACCCGGTCGGGAGTACGTTAACTTCGGTATTCGCTACTAAATGCACTTCACCGGTTTAGGCAGGCCGGCAATTTTGGTGGCCTGTTTTGCCGGGCCTTTCGGGAACAGACGATAGAGATAGCGGCTGTTGCCTTTCTCTTCACCGAACTTATTGGCCATCGCCTTGACCAGCATGCGGATGGCCGGAGAGGTGTTGAATTCAAGGTAGAACTCGCGGACAAAACGCACCACTTCCCAGTGTTCGGGGGAGAGGGTAATGCCTTCGTTTTCCGCAATTTTCTCCGCCAGCGGTTCGCTCCAGAGCGTCGTATCTTTCAGATAGCCTTCGCTATCGGTCTCAATTTCCTGGCCTGCAAAAATGAACATAATCTTCTGTCGTAGGTGAAAAATCGGCGACAGTGTAGCAAAAAAGCGGGCTCAGGATAAACCGTGACCTACAGGAGCAGCTGAAGCAGGTTGTTGGCATTGAGCTTCTTCAGCGCGTTGCATTTATGGGTTGAAACCTGTTTCTCCGACATGTGCGTCACGATGGCAATGTGGCGGACCGGCAACCCGGTCAGCATCAGATCGAGCACGTTGAATTCAGGAACGGTCAGACAACAGTCCAGGCTTCGAACGCGACGCGGCTCTTTTGCCAGCAAATACGCCGCATCGGCAACGGCGATCCTGTCGTCGATGATATAAAGCGTTAGCGTACTGAAACGCTTGCGTAAATGCGTCGCCAGCGCCCACCCCTTTTCGTTGCAGACCAGATAAAGGCTGCCTTTCCAGCGGGCGGCTTCCAGCCTGAGCAAAATGTTGATCAGCGCCTGATGCGTCGCCGCCACGGAAAAACGGCAGCGGACGACAATCACGCGGCGGGTAAGCAGCGTTGGCTGCCATTGTACGGTATCGCTCTGGACCTCTAACTGAACGCCCCGACGCAGCAGCGCATAGCGCAGTCCTTCGGCGTAAAATCGATTATTGTCGAGAATGGCGTAACTCACGGTGACCTCGTTATAACGTGCTGGGCGTATAGATAACGCGCAGCGTGCCGGTATAGTCGCCTGCGTTTTTGCTGCTGGCGGCAAACGCAGGCGTTTTCAGGATAATTGGCGCCGGAATGCACAGTACGCTTTCGCGTCCGCCCGGCAGCACGACCTGACGCAGATACTGCGGATCGTTAGTGCCCTGCCAGACCACGGTTTTACCGTTCGCAACGGTTTCGGTTGCGCCTGTGATGGGATTAGTGACGGAGACCCGATAATCGAGTCGATCCCGCGCGTCGGTCTGGCTTCCACCGCGCCGCCGGATAGAAAACGCCCCTTCGGCACGTCCCTCTGAGGGAAGCCCGTCATCCTCAAAGCGCAGATAGGCGCGGGTGCTGGTGCTGTTTTTGCCGTCGTACAGGCACATATCCAGCGTGTTTTCCCCCTGGATCTCGCTCCCCCCGGGTCGCCCTGGGAAGTTGGTCAGGTTGAGGTTAACGATGGGCGTGGAGTGCGGAAAGGCCGGCAGATAGATCTGCTGATTACCCGGATCGACCACCTCAATGCGAATATTGGCCTGCCATTTGGCGATGGTGAGATAACCAGGACAGCCGACATTCACGTCATTGAAGTTCCCGCCGCAGTCGGCGCTTCCCCACTGGCGCAGGTTCTGCTTCAGCGTGGCGGTCCAGATCCCCGGCAGGGCGAGCTTATCCAGTTCACTTTTTACGATATAGAAATCGAAGTAGGGCTCTCTGTTCCACGCCGGGAGGTCGACCGTTCCTCCGGTCACGAAGCTGGCGAAAATAAACACTCTGTTGTTGATAAACATGTAGTGATCGCCATACACCTTGATATCCACTGTCTTGCTGGTGAGAGCATGCGTAAAACGCAAGTTGATGGCATAAGGCGCGGCTGGGTTCGCCGAGAACCAGACCGGGGCGTTCATGCAGGCGCCGTTCGTGGTGTCAGTCCGGGACTCACAGGTCAGGGTGTTACGTCCCCACTTTTGAGGATCGGCGGGGTCATAACCACCTGATTCATGAAACCAGATGTCAAAACGCGCAGGCGGTGCCATACGATCGAAGCTGATCCCAACGCTGGAGTTTCGTCCCGCGGGAGCGCCAGCCAGCGTCTGGCCGGCCCACAGGCTTAATAACAGTAAAATAAAGAGGCACTTAATCACATCATTTCCCTTTAGTGAGGCTATCGGTGTTCATGGCAGTCGGGCCAGCAGGGACCGACCGTCCGGCCAGCATCAGCTGCGCCTGCTGCTGGATGGCATCCGGCAGGGCGGAGAAGGTTAATTCCTTACAGGGAATCGAACCGACGTAACGCACGACGTCGCGCATACTCTTCACGTTCAGCGCGCACTGATAAAATTGCTGCTGACGCACCAGGTAGAGGTTATGCAGCAGGGCGTCGCTTTGCGCGCTAAACCCGCCGTTGCCAAGGTCACTCCAGCCGTTCACGTTCAGCGGCACGCCGCCGATAAACGGCGAATGGTGCTCGTCGGTTAACTGGCCAAGCCAGGTGTAGCTTGCGGTCGTTTGCACGTCCCGGCGCAGCAGTTTGCCTGGCACCATAAACAGCGTTCTGCTGCCTGACCCTTGCGTGATTTCACTGCTGGCTCCCCGGGAGACGTCCAGCGATTCGTTAATCGTCAACGTCGTCTGCTGATAGCCCGGTACCGCGAAGAGGGCGCGGCTATTGCCCGGAATGTCTGCGCTCCCGCTGTTATCCAGCGACACGGCGACGCGCGGATCCTGAGCATCTTCCGGCGTCGCCACGTTCACCGCGACGGCGGAAGCAGGGCGACCGTCGCTCCAGCGGCCCAGCCACAGGCCAGAGCGGGACAGCGCGAGCGTTGAGCTGTAGTTGCCGCTGCTGCTCAGCGTATGGCGACGATCCTGACGATCCCAGGCGTCGCTGACGGTCAGGCTTCCGTTGCCATATCGTCCTCCCTGGCGCGTATAGGCTGAGGTATTCAGCGAGTCGCTGTTAATGCCCGACGCGCTGAGGCCATACTCATTTTCACCGCGGGCATCGGCATACCAGTTATGCGCCACGCTGTAGCTCAGCTGGTTTTTTTCACGCTGCTGGTGCTGCCATGTCGCGCCCAGAGAGGTGTAGCTTGACGCATCACCCTGACGGTTATGCGCCATGGACAGGCTCACGCTCAGGTAGCCGCCTTTATCCCTGCCGTCGCGGGCGTCATCGTTACGCATAAACAGGTTAATGCTGCTGTTAATGTTCAGGCCTCGGGTGCTAAAGGCATTGCTCAGGCCAGCCTGCCAGGCCCGCGTGCGCGAGCGGGTCATATAGACCGATTCCCACGGCAGACCCGCATCGTGGCGATTGTCACTGTTCGGGAGCTCTCGGCGTGAAACGTACCGGCCTTCGTTGCGGTTATCTGAATACCCCAGGCTCGCATACCAGGCGCCGACCGGGACGGAGAACATCACCGAGAGGGTGCGATAACAGCCGTTCACGGCGTCAAATCCCGCGCTTTGGGTGTTGCAGTTTTCAGCGGATAACGCGTTGCGATAGACGCTCAAAGAAAAACCGTCGTTGTAGCTGATTTGCTGGATATTGCCGCGCTGGCCTTCGCTGCCGAAAAGGTAGCTAAACCGGGTACTCAGCACGCCATCGATCGGGCCCGCGTTGAAGCCCCGGCTCCAGTCGATCGCGTTTTCCAGAAAACGCTGGTTTTTCTTGAACGTTGCCCCGCTGGTCAGCGCCAGCGTCGGGGTGACGGGCAGACGAACGCCCGCCTGCGCAACCGCGCGGCGTTCTTCGTTTTGATCGCTGTTGTCGGTTTCGCCCGCCTGCAGGAACCACTCGACGCGGTCAAATGGCGTAATGCCGGTTCGGGTAAACGGCACCTGCTCGGTGCGCGTCAGCCGGTTATTTTCATAGATGGAGAGCGTCACGGTGTAGCTCCCGTCCGGGAACGAACGCGTGTCCAGGGTTTGCGCCCCGGCATTCAGATAAAAGCTCGCCAGCAGCTGATTTCCCCGGCGGGCATCGATACGTGCGTCATGGGAAAGCAGCACGGTAACTGGGGTTCCCTTCGACTGCTGAACCGGGTTCATCCATGCTCGTGTTGAACCGGTGCGCAGGCCGCGAATTTTGCCCAGCGGCAGCTGGCTGAGGTTGATATTTCCGCCCGCGTTACTGAACAGATCGCGGGTATCCATCTCACCTAACTGGACATAGTACTGACGCAGGATATCCTGGCGGAACCAGGCGTTGTTGACGGTGACCTCCTGCTGCTGCTGGTGCCGTGAACGCTGCCCCAGCCAGGTCCAGTCGAGATTCACATAGCCGTCCTGGGTGAGCGCCAGCGCGCCGTTGCCCTGCACGGTTGCCGACTGATAATCCCTGTCGGCCACGAAGTTAATGTTCTGCTGATGGATCAGCGCATTTTCGGTGCCCTGAGTGGGCTGATACCATTGATTCTCTGCCGTCTGCTTAGGCAGAAATTTCTTGTCCAGGAACAGGTTAATGCGGGCGTTATTCTCGTCATAAATAATGGCCGCGCGGTCGGTATTGATGTAATCACAGCCCGTTGTGGAGCCGTTGCTGCTGCAGGCCAGGTTGCCGTTACGGGCAAGCGGAACGGCCAGCGCGGCAGACACGGTGGCAACGAGGGATGGGTCGTCATTAAACCGGCGTTTGATGGCCGCTACCACGGTTTCAGGTGCGACAAAGCTCACCGTTTCAAGCGTGATATCCGTTTCAAAAAGACCCAGCGATTCGCCGTAGAGGTTCACCTCAGTCCACAGGCGCTGCGTCTTCGCCAGATCTTCAAAACCTGGCGGGACGGCCATCCCTGCGCAGGCGAGTTGGATGGAAGCGGGTAACAAAGCAACAAAGAGGAGGGTATTTCTGTGAAACGCCATGAACGAGCCTCGACATCATCCTGACGTCAGAGGGTGAGTACCCTCTGACGTTATTCCTTAGGTGCTGTGGTGTTACGCACCGCCTTCCGTGGTCGTCGCCTGCGTCAGCATCAGGCTGACAACGCCGCTGTACTGACCGGTTTTCAGAATGCCTTTGGTGGTCTGGGAAATGGTCAGCGGCAGTACCGCTGAACCATTTTCAATGCTCCCCGGGAACAGTTCGGCGCCGGTATATTCCACATCTGCGGTAGAGAGGGTTTTATCACCCAGAATCACCGTCATTGGGATGGTCTCAGCACCGTCGGCATTCGCCAGCTTCGCGGCGCTTACCAGACGGACTTTTACGTTGCTGGTCGCGGAGTTAGACCACACCTTGGTATTCAGACGGTAGCTTTCCAGGCCACGGCCAGGCAGGTACTGCATATCGATGCTTGCCGGCAGCGGCGTGTTATCGGCCTGGGTCATATCCAGCTGTGAATCAACGCTGGCGTTGACGGTAATATCTTTTTGAATCGCCAGCGCGTTAACGGACGTGGTCATCGCGGCAACAATCATCAGAGGTTTAAAATACTTACGCATTGATATCTCCATATTTACAAATGAGCACCCTGGCTCTTTAAACAAACCCTTTGGGGTCTTTACGGTAACGTCGTGTTATTGCACGACGGGTAAATCAGCTTCTTCAGCGGTTTTATTCAGCCAGTTGAAGTAGCGGAATTTATATTTCTGGCCTTGTGCCTTCGCGAGCGTTTTTAATTTCCGTTCGGTATCCGGATAAATCGTCGCGTCTTCTTTAATCCATCTGCACGACGAATCCGCATCACAAATACCGATCTCTCTCAGCGGCACGCGCAACGTGCCGTTGTTTTTTAACGTTCCCCTCTGAGGGTCAATCGACAGCGAAACCACGCTTTTTTCCGGTGCGAGATGGATCAGGGCGCCCCAGATTACATTGACGCCCAGTCTTGCCGTCGCAGCAGGGCTTTGTGCCTTGCCCGGAATAATGCTGTCAGGCTGCTTGACCCCTTCAAAATAGACGCGCCAGGTCGTCTCTTTTTCCGGGGGCGTAAGCGATACCAGGCGAACCACGCGCATTGCGCCTGCCGCAAGGGCGAATTTTTCCGGCGTGACAACAACGCCACCCTCTTTCCACGAGGCCACATCAATCTCTTTTTCCTGGGCTGTGCCGGGATTAAGAATTTTCTTTTGCCTCACCCGAATGAACTGAATATCATCCGTTTTTGACGCCACCTTAATTTGCGCCGCACCGGACTTATCCACGTTAAGTTCCATGGGATACACGCTCATATTGGCCAGTGCCATTTCCGGGAAAAATGGCAATGACAGCGCGGCGACATAAAAGGCGGTTGTGACGCTCACTCTTTTTTTCTGTTTCACGATCAAGTCTGCCTGCTCTGAGTTTAAAGGCGGCGCGTTAACACCAGGACACCGTCTGCTTTCGTATCGCTTCAGGGCAGGGAAACTTTAACCAGAACAGCAGTTTGTGAAAATTTGTATTAATTAACTCGTTATATACAGTTTTTTATCCTGATTTTCTGGCTTTAAGGTTGTATAGTTAAGCGAAAATACCGCGACCAGGGATGGAGAGAAAATTCCTTCTGATGAAAAAATAAGCAAGTCAGGAGGGGGTTTTCATGTCGATGTACCAGGGATTAAAAAGCATGCGGTAACAGCCGAGAATAAAAGATGTTTTTTATATGCAATAATTCGTTGTTATTTGATCCTGAAGCACATGCAATAAGTCTTGTTGGGCAACCGGAATCTGTATTAACGCTTTCGGCCCCCGCCGTTCGCCTTTTACAGGAATTTATTAAGCACAAAGGGCACGACCTGAGTCGGGAGGAATTGATTACCCGCGTGTGGGAGGAGTTTGGCTTTACGCCATCGGGAAATAATCTCAATAAAGCGGTGAGCGAATTACGTAAAAGCTTCCAGGCACTGGGAGAGGGGTACGAATTTATCGTAACCGTACCCCGCTATGGGTTTCGTTTTGAGGCCGATGTGATTTTTCAGCCCGGAGAGCGTATTCAACCCGCCGAACCGCAGCCTCAGTCTGCAGCGAAAGTGGAAAAGCCACAACGCGCTTCCCTGAAACGGTGGGGGATGCCGGCCGTATTGATTATTGCTGCATTGGGGGCGAGCTTCTACTTTAGCCGGCAGCAGGGGATATTCGTTCCGGCGAAACTCATGCCGGTTAAGGAGAAAATCGCGCATTGTCGTCTCTGGATTATCAACGATCACGGAAGACCGCTGGTGTTATCGAAATTAGCGGCGCAGCTGGCGGCCAATAACGTGGCGTGCGAACGTGAGGAGTACGACATTTATTATTTCAGCGCCCGTTTTTCTATTGCCGCCGCAGATGAGGTGTTCATTGGCGCCTGCCCGGTCAGTCAATCCAGCCTGTGCAAAACCATCCGTTATAAAAGCGGGGCACAAAAATGAAAATAAAACTTCTTTTTGGGCTGGGTGGTGCATTGGTCGGCAGTGCCCTGGCGCTGTTTTACTATTCCGGCTGTGTGTTTAAAAAGGATGTGCTGGCCTGCAGCACCGAATTTAACTTTACGCGCAATGAGGGAAAAGCCAGCGAAGTGAAGGTCAATACCGTTGCCCAGTTCTATTTTCATCGGGACGGTACCGGAGTGACCACCTATAAAGGCGCGGCAAGGGCTGACGGGCAAAATCTGATCGTTGACAGGGACGTGGATTTTACCTGGCAGCAGCGGGACGATGATAACGTCATTGTGTTGAGCTACACCGAAACCTGGCGTCGACACAACGACAATACGCCCGACGCCCAGTGGGGGAGCTTTGCCAGTCCGACCGCACGCTACTATCTCACCATCTCTGAACTCTCGCCTTCCGTGTGGCTGATTCAGGACCGGCGCTATCCGACCTATATTTGCCGGGGTGAGTAGGGCATAAAAAAAGGAGAATGCCGTGGCATTCTCCTTTTTCATATCCGTTGTGCTTAATCGCGGCTGGCGAAGCCCAGGATGCTCAGCAGGCTGACGAAAATGTTGTACAGCGACACATAGAGGCTCACGGTGGCGCGAATATAGTTCGTCTCACCGCCGCGAATGATGTTGCTGGTTTCAAACAGGATCGCGCCGGAAGAAATCAGAATAAACACGGCGCTGATCGCCAGATGCAGGGCAGGCAGTTGCAGGAAGATGTTAGCCACCATACCCACCAGTACCACCACAACCCCCGCCATCAGCATGCCGCCGAGGAAGGACATGTCCTTACGGGTGGTCAGCACGTAGGCCGAGCAGCAGAAGAACACCAGTGCGGTACCGCCCAGCGCCATGCCGATAAGGTCACCCATACCGGCAGACAGATACGCGTTCAGCATCGGTCCCAGGATGTAGCCCAGGAAGCCGGTGAAGGCAAACGCGGACAGAATACCGACCGGTTTGTCAGCGGTTTTGTAGGTCAGGAACATCAGGCCATACATGCCCACCAGGGTCAGGATCAGCCCCGGAGACGGCAGCATCAGCACGGTGCTGGCGGTGGCGGTGATCGCGGAAAACGCCAGCGTCAGGCTGAGCATGAAATAGGTATTGCGCAGCACCTTGTGGGTGCTGAGTAGCGATGTGCGGTCGCGTGAGGAAGTAATTATACGATCCATGAGTCACTCTCTTATGACAGATGTAATTAACGGAAAGAATAGGAAACGGCGCGTCACTCTCAAAGTGGTTTTACCCATCTTTACTCAGCAGGTTAGCGCTGGAGCTGGTTGTTTCTTCTGCATAAATACGTTTCACCAGTATGAATAGCGGTTTGACGCGATTAATCAGATCAACCTCTTATAGGTTACTGAAAATTATTGCGTTATTACCATAAGGCCGCTAAGAGTTATTTCCGGATCGTCACAAAAACAGACAATAAGGCGAAGGAAATGAAACCACAAACACGCACGCGCTTTACGCTCTCTTTACTTACCGCCGGGATCCTGTGCGCCAGCACGGCAGCCTGGGCGGCTAACGTGCCGGCAGGAACGCAGCTGGCCGATAAGCAGGAACTGGTCAGGAACAACGGTAATGAGCCCGCTTCGCTCGACCCGCATAAAGTCGAAAGCGACGTCGAATTCAATATTATCAGTGATTTATTCGACGGGCTGGTCAGCGTTTCCCCGTCGGGTGAAGTTCAGCCACGGCTGGCGGAAAAATGGGAGAACAAGGACAACACCGTCTGGACGTTCCATTTGCGTCCAGGCATCACCTGGAGCGACGGCACTGCGATTACCGCGGAAGATGTGGTCTGGAGCTGGCAGCGTCTGGTTGATCCTAAAACCGCTTCACCGTATGCCAGCTATCCAGGCAACATGCACATCGTAAATGGTGCGGATATCGCGCAGGGGAAAAAAGCCCCCGATACGCTGGGCGTGAAAGCCATTAACGACACCACGCTGGAAGTGACATTGACGCAGCCTAACGCGGCGTTCCTCGCGATGCTGGCGCACCCGTCGCTGGTGCCGGTGGATAAAGTGCTGATTGGCCGCTTTGGCGACAAGTGGACCAAGCCTGAACATATCGTCACCAGTGGGGCCTATAAGCTATCCAAGTGGGTGGTCAACGAACGCATCGTGGCGGAGCGCAACCCGCGCTACTGGGATAATGACCATACCGTGATTAACAAGGTGACCTATCTGCCTATCACCTCCGAGGCCGCGGATGTGAACCGCTATAAAGCGGGTGAAATTGATATTGTCTACACGGTGCCGATCAACCAGTTCGCGCAGCTCAAGAAAACCCTGGGCAGCCAGCTGGATGTCTCCCCGCAGCTGGCGACCTATTACTACGAATTCAATACCACCCGACCGCCGTTCAACGACGCCCGCGTGCGTAAGGCGCTGAACATGGCGCTCGATAAAGACATCATTGCCGGGAAAGTCTTAGGGCAGGGGCAGCGCCCGGCGTGGCTCATCAGCCAGCCGGATATCGGCGGCGTTAAGCTTCAGAATCCAGACTACGCCAGTTGGCCGCAGGACAAGCGCATCGCTGAGGCGAAAAAACTGCTCAACGAGGCCGGGTACAACGAAAGCCACCCTCTGAGCTTCAACCTGCTCTATAACACTTCTGAATCGCACCAGCGTATCGCGATTGCGGCCAGCTCTATGTGGAAGAAAAACCTCGGCGTGGAGGCGAAGCTGCAAAATCAGGAGTGGAAAACCATGCTGGATACCATGCACACCCACAACTTTGACGCGGTACGTTACGCCTGGATTGCCGACTACGACGATGCGGCGACCTTCCTGAACACCTTCCGCACCGGCGACAGCGAAAACACCAGCCAGTACAGCAATCCGGAATATGACCAGGCGCTGGTGAATGCCGCAAAAGCCAAAACAACGGAAGAGCGGGGTAAGTTCTACCAGCAGGCGGAAGATCTGCTGGGACGCGATGTGCCCGCCATTCCGGTTTATCACTACGTCCGAACGCACCTGGTTAAACCGTGGGTGGGCGGATTTACGCCGGATAAGCTGGGGTACTATTACACGAAAGACATGTACATCAAGAAACACTAAGCCTGTGCTGATAAAATCGTCGATGTGTTGTCAGTTCAACCGATTAAACACGTTTTGACTATTTTTACAGCGAACGATTGCTGGCACTCTTTACAGCACGCGGTGAGGTGTTTATAGTTCGCCTCACTCAGGAAGTGTGGCCGAGCGGTTGAAGGCACCGGTCTTGAAAACCGGCGACCCGAAAGGGTTCCAGAGTTCGAATCTCTGCGCTTCCGCCAGATCTAAACCCCAGGTTACTCGTTAACCTGGGGTTTTTCTTTTGCCTTAACGCAGGTTTGTTCTTCACCAGATTCTGGCCATTCCTTCGCTTGCCGGGCGAACGAGCGTAAAACCAAATTTAGTATAAAGCTCAGGCACATCGGCCATTAAGCAAACGTACGCTCCTTTACAGGCGTGGTTATCCAGCCAGGCAACAAGCGTTTCCATAATGACTCTGCCCAGTCCTTTCCCCTGATGAAGCGGATCAACCGCGACGTCGACGATATCAAAATTCAACGCACCATCCCCTACGATGCGCCCCATACCGACCGGTTTTCCCTGAAACACTATATGCATTCCATAGCAGCTGCCGGGCAGCGCTTTTCGGGCCGCCTCCAGTGGGCGAGGGCTAAGACCCGAGATTTCGCGCAGCCGGCAAAACGCTTCTGCAGTGGGGACGGTTTCAACCACGGTATAGTTATCAGGCATAAGAAGAGCTCCAGTCGGTGTTCAGTAAAGGGCTTCAGTCTGGCAGTAAAATTGACGAAAGACGATTTTACGGACCGATCCCGTTCACACTTTTAACCTCCCGCTATTCCCCTGTAAAAAACAGGCGTTATCATTCACCCCGTAAATACCTTTTAACCGCTTACCGAGGCTTTGATGCTGGAGAATGTTTTCATCAGATAATCAGCTTCCCGCCCATCTCAGGACGGACTGGTTATCGCTGCGCTTAAACCTTACGCACGCACCTGCGGGTGTGGGCTCGTTTTTACGCATGATGATTACACAGGTTTTCCAGTATGAATTTATCCCGTCAGGAACAACGTACCTTACACGTTCTCGCCAAAGGTGGACGTATTGTGCACGTCCGCGACAGTTCTGGCCGCGTCACGTCCGTTGAGTGCTATACCCGTGAAGGGCTGGTGCTGAGCGACTGCACGCTCAGCGTCTTCAAAAAACTCCGCACCAAAAAGCTGATCCGATCCGTGAACGGGCAACCTTATCGGATCAACACAACCGGGCTGAACAACGTTCGCGCCCAGCTGGATAATCGCTAAGCAGAATAAACAACGCCACCCTCGGGTGGCGTTCATGCATTGAATGGAATATCGTAGCGGAATGTAGGCCGGGTAAGCGCAGCGCCACCCGGCAAGAAACGCAGCGTTATGAGCGAATAAAAGCCAGAATGTCCGCGTTGATAGTATCCGCATGGGTGGTATGCATCCCGTGCGGGAAGCCCGGATAAATTTTCAGCACGCTGTTCGCCAGCAGCTTGTCCTGGAGAAGGGCGGCATTTTTATACGGTACAACCTGATCGTCATCGCCCTGCAACACCAGAACGGGAACCGTGATGGTTTTCAAATCTTCCGTCTGGTCGGTCTCTGAAAACGCCTTAATCCCCTCATAGTGGGCTTTGGCGCTTCCGATCATACCCTGTCGCCACCAGTTCTGGATCGTACCCTGCGAAACCTCGGCGCCATCGCGATTAAAACCGTAGAAAGGACCGCTGGCAACGTCGAGATAAAACTGGGCGCGGTTAGCCGCCAGCGCTTTGCGGAAGCCGTCGAAGACCTCGATGGGCGTTCCGCCGGGATTCGTCTCCGTTTTGACCATCAGAGGCGGGACGGCGCTCACGAGCACCGCTTTGGCGACGCGCCCCTGTGGTTGTCCATACCGCGCAACATAGCGGGCGACCTGGCCGCCGCCGGTGGAGTGACCGACATGCACGGCATTGTGCAGATCCAGGCTTTCAACCACGGCTGATGCATCGGCCGCATAATGATCCATATCGTGGCCTTCACTCACCTGGTCCGATCGTCCATGTCCGCGGCGATCGATAGCGATAACGCGATAGCCTTCTGCAAGGAAGAAGAGCATCTGGTTATCCCAGTCATCGGCACTCAACGGCCAGCCGTGGTGGAAGACAATGGGCTGGGCCTCTTTTGGGCCCCAGTCTTTGTAGTAAATATTGACGCCGTCTTTCGTGGTTACGAATGCCATACCGCAGACTCCTCTGTTAAGAACAACACGACCCCTAAAGTGTAGGAGAAATCACAAAAGCGGTTGGTTTAATTCCGGTGATGGATATTCATTTTGCGTCTGGGCTCTGGCGCGATGCGCCAGAGCCTTCAGGACAGGATTAACAGCAGGGGCGTTTAGCGGTTTTCTTCAATATAGCGGGCCAGGTCCGCCGGGGTTTTCAGCACCGTCGCTACGTCTGTTGGCGGGATCATGCAGCCGTAAACGTCCTGCACTTCCAGAACCATATCGACCGCCAGGATGGAGTCGAGAATGTCGGATTCAATCAGTTCATCGTGAAAGCCCACCTTACGGGATAACACTTTTTCGAACAGGGCGAGAATTTCTTGTTCCATAATTTTTCCTGGGGTCATTAATTTGTGCGGGCGTAAGCGTCCAGCAGCTTGCGGTCAATTTTGCCGTTAGGATTCAGCGGCAAAGCGTCTTTTACGATAATTTGTGAAGGCACCATATAGTGGGGAACCACCTTCGACAGCGAGGTTTTAATGGTATCCGGCGCCAGCTCCGTCACGCAGAACGCGGCAATGCGCAGCACGCTGCCGCAGGATTTCATCAGCGGCAAAACCACCGCTTCGTTAATGCCGGACATCGCCAGCAGGCGGTTTTCGATCTCGTTAATTTCAATACGGTAGCCATTCAGTTTGACCTGGCTGTCGTTGCGGCCCTGACAGTAGATGAGCCCCGCTTCATAACCCAGATCGCCGGTCCGGTAGCCGCGAAACGCCTCGTTTTCCCGATGAAGTAATTTCGCCGCGTTCTCCTGCGGCAGGCCGAGATAGCCGCGCATGACGTTTTTCCCCCAGATGATCAGCTCGCCTTCAGCGGAAATTTCCATTCTGCTCTCAGGCATCATGACCCCCACCGGCAGCACGGCGCTGTCGCTGTTCAGGATCGCATCCGTGATCTCGACGACGGTTGTTGCGATGGTCGCTTCCGTTGGGCCATAGGAATTAATAATTTTGGCCTGCGGGAAACGGCGGCGCAGCTGTTTGACCAGCGCTTTATTCAACACTTCACCAATGAAGATAAAGACGCTCAGCGCAGGCAAATACTCGCTGTTGAACTGCGGGGAAAGCAGCTGCTGATACGCAAAAGAGGGGGTGGAAACCCAGGCGGAGACGGCGTTGCTTTTCAGTCGCTCCAGCCAGTTCTCTTTCTGAATATCGTCTTTGGCGTTCAGCACGATGTGTCCACCCATCGCCAGATTCGCCAGCAAAGGGATCAGGGAGAGGTCAAAACTGAACACCGCGTGGTTCATCAGCACCGGTTTTTCCGGCAGCGAAAAGTCCTGGCTGACCCATTTCATGAAGTGCCACACGCTTTCACGCCCAATCTGCACACCTTTAGGCTTGCCGGTGCTGCCTGAGGTAAACATGATATAGGCCAGATCCTGCTCCTCCAGCACCTTGCCCGGTTCACCGGTGGCGATGAACTGCCGGGTCACGACGTCGTAATAGTAAGGGGCGCTGGCCAGATGGCAGATCTCCCGCAGGCGCTCCTGCGGGTAAATGCAGTCCACCGGAATGTACGGAATGTTGTGTAGCAGGCAGCTATAAATCGCCACGGCGAACTCGGCCTGCTGGTGTCCGTACAAGACGACCGGCGTACCGGCAACAGGCTGGCAACGCTGATAGCGCTGAGCCCAGTCCGTCACGGCAGCGGAAAGCTGCAGCCAGCTTAAGGCTTCGTCGCTGCCGCTGATGGCCAGCTGCTGCGGGGAGGCGGGATCGTATAATGCCGCACGCAAGAAATCCTGCAGTTCCTGAAGATCGGAGTGATTTTTCATAGAGGTGACATTCCACTAAAGATGTAAAGGGAGCCCGCGGCGCTTCCCAGCGTCAGAATGCGTCCCAAAAACGCAACAGCCGGATACTGCAACCCGCGGTGTAACGCCGGGCTGCGTTTGGCTGACCACAGCAGCATGTTGTGAGCGACAGAGATGGCGCCAAACAGCGCGCCGCTGATGACGTAATGGCGTTCCAGGCCATTCCATGCCCCCATGCAAAACAGGGTGCAAAAAATACCGATATTTTGCGCCAGCGTTTTGTTCTGACGGAAAAAGTTGAACTTCATCAGGTTCATATAAACGGGCATAAAGACCACATCGCGCAGCCATTCAGACAGGCTAATGTGGAAGCGACGCCAGAAGTCCTGCGGATTCTTTGCCAGAAGCGGCATATTGAAGTTTGCCGGAATGTTCAACCCAAACAGGCGGCCCGCACCGATGGCCATATTGCTGTAGCCCGCAAAATCAAAGTAGAGGTAGGCGCTATAGGCAATCGACATCACCACGCCCACGGTCAGCGTAAACGGCTTATGGCTCCAGGGCTGCACGACAAGTGAATCAACCAGCATGGCAAACAGGAACTTCTGGACAATGCCGGTAATGATTTGCTCCAGCGCCACTAAAAACTGTTCGCGATTAAGGGCAAAGACGGGCTTGCTGACGTCGCTCATCCATGTCCGCCAGCGATACATTGGGCCCGCCAGAATAATAAAGGGCATAAACAGATAGCAGAAATAATGCAGGAAATTCTGTCCTTCTTTTTTACTGCGATAGAGCAGCACGTCCACCGCGCGGAACGTCATAAAAGAGAGGCCGATCATGCCGAGATGATGATTAAGATGCAATTTCACCAAAAATAAAGGCAGCAGCGTTAACACAATCGCCTGCCAGGTTTTTAACCATCCTTTTTCTTTTAACGTGGCGACAAGGTAAAAACTGAAAAAAACGACCGCGGGAACACGGTAATCACCCTGAAAAATATAGCCCCAGCCTAATGCAGCGAGGACGGATAACGCCGATAAATACGTCAGGCGATGACGTAATACGCGATTGACCAGCGCAAACGCCAGGGCGGATGAAAATAAATAGACAAAAAACATGCCTGAGCTATACATCATTCGGCCTCAGAACTTTTGATATTCAAAATGCAGCTGCATACTCATGCTGTCATCGACAGAGGTCCACGCGACGATGGTGATCGCCAGCAGGAGATAAAGGAAAAAAAGACGGATCGCGATTTTCATTATTTAAAGCTCTGTGCAATAAAGCGAATCATAGGAACCCAGGCCAGCTCGGAAGGGTGCAAACGATCCCAGTTCCAGCCATTCTGATAAGGCATGGCGTACATATCTAAATAGGGGATCTGGTTCGCTTCCAGAATGGTTTGAATTTGCTTATCAACCGGGCGGAAGGTATCGGTATTGTAAAGCGCCCAGGGGTTAACCGGGTCGACGATAGCAATCACCTGCACGTGACGGTCTTTCAGCAGCTGGACGGTTTTTCTGAACGCGGCGATTTGCGCAGGTACGACCGGCGTGTCATCCCACTGCTGCCGCGTACCGTCCTCCTCGTAAATCGTTTTGTCCATCCACAAGGTGGCCGCGCTCTGCTGGCGTTTTTTATTTAACTCGCGGGCATTCGCCAGCTCTTTATCCCAGTCTGGGGCAATATGGGTGGTTGGCTGCGGCGGCCACGGCTGTACCGTCCGGGGCGTAACGTTGAGCAGCGCCAGCCAGTCGTTTTTTATCAGGGTGCAGATGTTGGCAAACTGGAAACTCACCTCGTCCCATATCAGATCGGGGTGCCAGCCAAAGACACGCATTTGACCAAAGGTTAAATGGCTTATTTCTTTACTATCAATATGTTTTAAATAATTGACTAATATTGGGCGCGCCTGCGGATCCTTCATCAAAGGATTAAAAACAGAGCCCGGGAAATTATCGGCATAGATAGCAGGTGGTAGACCTTTTGAGTAAAAGCTGTCGGGTGCCAGAAGCAAAACAACTTTACTGTTTGCGTTAAGGCTATTTTTAAAACGTGAGAACAGTAAAAACTGCGTTTCGTCATCAACAAACGCATCGCCATACGCCACGACGGGTTTGTGTAATTGCTTATTAAAATAATTATAGACAGCGTAATGTTCATCTTCTGAGGTCGCTACCTCAGACGCACCAATGAAGAATATCGCATTCCCTTCTAAAGCATGAGAAATAGTGGCAATTTTTTCCGCTTGTTCTTTAGGCGTGCCCGCCATTGATTTAATCAGCGGCTGGAAGGCGAGCGGTGGATCGAAGCTCGTCACCAGCGGGTGAATACAAAGGAACAAAATGGCCAGGGTTGCCATCAGGATATGTAAGCAAAGCGTATTCTTGATTTTCATCATCAACCCGTAACACTGCATGGCAGTAATGTCTAAAATCTGCGGGAATTCAGATTTATAACAATTACACTACAAATGACCGTCTATTTTTGTGGCATTCTATACCAGAGCGATTTAAAAGGATGAGCGTTGCTATGTTACGGTATGTACAAGGTCGTGGAGAGTGACGTAAGGTCAGCGTGCGGGTGACTTTTTGCGCAGTCAAACGCATGTGGGGAAAAATAGAAAAATTCCTGCTTTACAAGGCGCTAATAGATGTTTATAGTGCGCCTCACTTTGGAAGCGTGGCCGAGCGGTTGAAGGCACCGGTCTTGAAAACCGGCGACCCGAAAGGGTTCTAGAGTTCGAATCTCTACGCTTCCGCCAAATTCGAAACCCAGGTCGTTATGCGACCTGGGTTTTTTTGTGCATAAAACCTCCTGGCCAGGCTGAGGTTCAGCAAACCTGTTTAAAATCGCCCTGAGAGGGAATCCTGGTGCAGCGGATACTGCGCCGATACTGTAGTGGCGTCTGACGCATCATCTTTTTAAAGCAGGTAATGAAATAGGTCACCTCGCTAAACCCGACTGCCAGGGCAATAGCGTCAACAGGCTCATTGCTGTACCGTAACAGCTCGCAGCTGCTTTTTATTCGCCGGGTCAGCAAATATTCGTGGATGGTACCGCCGGTCTGCTGGCGGAAAATTCGTGAGGTATAGCTGCGTGAAAGCCCCAGGTCGTGAGCTAACTGGTCGAGCGAAAACTTGCTGGCATAGTGGGCTTCGACCCAGCTCATAATCCGCGAGGCGACGGTCTGCTGGCGCGGCGGGTAGGGCTGCGGCTGCTCGGGCAGAAACGTCATGAGCTGCATCATCAGAAAGGCCACCTCGCAGGCCTCTGTCTGCTCGTTGCCCTCCAGGCGCTGAAATTGTTCAAGGACCCTCTCGATAAACGCCGCGTGATTGCTGAGATCGTAAATCTGTGCTGGCAGATTGCTGGCGGCCAGCGCGGCGAACCGGGCCTGATGGCGCGGGAAGGCGCTGAGCGCACTTTCGACGACCGATTGCTCAATGTGCATCGTCGTGCGGTGATAGGGGTTCTTATCACTATGATCGACCTGCACTTTGTGCAAACGGAAGGGCGGGAAGATAAAGAGTCGCCCCGGACGGGCGGTGTAGTGCTGGTTATCCACCACCACGATGCCGTAGCCGCTGGAGATATAGAGCAATTCAACGCATTGATGCCAGTGGTAGTAAATCGCGCTGGTGGTGTACATGCGGTTAAAAGAAATGGCCTGCCGATCGAGCGTAATGCGTTCCAGTAGTTGCGTTTCACCCATATTACCTCCAGAACAACAGATTTAAATTTTTAGGCCATCATTTGTAATTTATCCCCCTCGCGTTCGACAAAATCCAGAAAAAATGAAATGGCGGTTTAATTTTGTGAGTCTGCTCACTCAGCGCCAGGAATAAAAGCAGTTACTCTTCATTCAGACGTCGCACTCGTGGCTTTAAAAAAGCCTAATAACAATAACTTATCTCTACCCTCGTGTAATGCGGGAGGACCCTGTGCAACCTGAAAATATTCATCTGGATAATCCACTGACAAGCCGGGAAGAGGTGCTACGGCTGGTCAACGACATGCTGAACGCGGTGGCGCCCTGGTTTAAAAAAGACGCCAGCCGCATTGATTTAGCGAACTTTACCGCTCACTACGGTCAGCAGGTGGCGAGCATGGAAACGTTTTCCCGCCTGCTGTGGGGCGTGACGCCGCTGTTGGCTGGCGGCAGCGAGCCGCAGCACTTCTCATTCTATTTACAGGCGATAAAAAACGGCACCGATCCGCAGCATGCCGATTACTGGGGCGATGTCGGGCCTTACGATCAGCGAATCGTCGAGATGGCGGCCTACGGGCTGCTGCTGGCGCTGGCGGGTGAAACCGTACTGGCACACTTCACTGAGACGGAGAAAGAGCATTTATGGCGCTGGCTAAAGCAGTGCGAGACCCAGGAAATCCCCGATAACAACTGGCACTTCTTCCCGATTCTGGTGCAGGTCGGCTTCCATTATTGCGGCATGCCGACCAACCCGCAGGCGCTGGAAGATCATTTTGCTGCCATGGAGCACTACTACCTCGGCGATGGCTGGTATTCCGATGGTCCGGGACGGCCGCGCGACTATTACATCTCGATGGGCTTCCATTTCTATGGCCTGATTTACGCGAAGCTCATGGCCGGGGTCGATCCGAAGCGCTGTGCAACGCTGCGCGATCGGGCCGCGCGTTTCTCCTCTGACTTCATCCATTTCTTTGCTGAAGATGGCGCGGCGATCCCGTTTGGCCGTAGCCTGACCTACCGCTTTGCCGAGGCGGCGTTCTGGAGTGCGGCGGCCTTCGCCGGGCTGGAAGTCTTTTCGCCCGGCGTGATGAAGGGCATCGTCCTGCGTCATCTGCGCTGGTGGCTGAAGCAGCCGATATTCGACCGCGACGGCGTACTGAGCGTCGGTTACAGCTATCCGAACCTGGCGATGGCGGAAGACTACAACGCGCCGGGGTCGCCGTACTGGGGCCTGAAGACCCTGCTGGTGCTGGCATTAGATGAGGGCGATGCCTTCTGGCAGGCAGCTGAGCTGCCGCTGCCGCCGTTGCCCGCGCAGCACACGATAGCCCACGCGGATCAGGTGGTGGTACATCAGGCCGACCACCTGTGGATGCTGACGTCCGGCCAGCTGGAGCTGAACAACTTCGTGAACACCGAAGCGAAATACTGCAAATTTGCCTATTCCACCCGCTTTGGCTTCACCATCGAACGCGGCCGCTACGGCCTGAACCATGCCGCGCCCGATTCGATGCTGCTGCTGGCCGAAAAGGACAACTACTGGCGTGGCCGTCGCGAATGTCAGCACGTGGTCACCGCTGACGGCACTATTTATAGCCGCTGGCTGCCGTGGCATGACGTGGTGATTGATAGCTGGCTGTTGGCGCTGGGCGACTGGCAACTGCGCGTTCATCGTATCAATACCCGACGCGCGCTGGACTGCGCGGAAGGCGGCTTTAGTCTGGCAAACCGCCCGCAGCCGCAGGTACACGAGAGTGACGGCGCCTGCTGGTTACGCAATGCCCGGGATGTCTCAGCCATTTTCTGTTTACATCCGCGCGCTCGCCGCGGCGAGACGGTGTTGACGCCGCCAAACAGTAATCTGCTGTTCGCCGAGCGCACGGCGGTGCCGGTGCTGCGCGGCGAGCTCGACCCCGGTACGCATGTGTTAATCAGCGCGGTGTGGGCGGGAAATGCCGCCGACTTCGATCCGCAACGCTGCCCGCAGGCCTTCATTAGCGATGACGCGGTACGCTTCGTGACGGCACGACAAGAAACGACGCTCGTTCTGGCTCCGGAGGCATCGCTATGAGCACATCATCGTCCGTACGCGCCGCGCAGTACAAAATGAGTACCTTTATTTTCCTTTACTTCTTCACGTGGTCATCCAGCTTTGGCCTGTACGCCCTGTGGTTGAGCCAGAAAGTGGGCCTCGATAGCGTCACCATCGGCAGCGTATTCGCTATAAATGGCGTCTTCGCGGTGGTTCTGAAGCCGGTGTACGGCTACATCATGGACAAAATCGGCATGAGCAAGTGGCTGCTCTATTTTGTCTGCGCCATTTCTGCGCTGATGGCGCCGTTTTTTGCGCTGGTTTACCAGCCGCTGCTGCAAAGCCATGCGATGGCGGGGATTATCATCGGCGCGCTGTATCTGAGCCTGGGCTGGTACGCCGGTGTGGCGGCGTCTGAATCTTACGCCGACCGCTTTAGCCGCCTGTACGGGCTGGAGTTTGGCCGCATCAGAATGTGGGGCTCACTGGGCTGGGCGATGGCGGCGTCGGTCTCCGGGCTGTTGTTTAACGTCACCCCGCTGGCCAACTTTCTCCTCAGCAGCGGTACCTCGGTACTGATGCTGCTGGTGCTGATTAGCCTCAAAATCGGCGATGAGCAACTGCGCAATAACAGCGTCATTTCCGCTAATAAGATCGTCTTCGCCGATGTACTGATGCTCCTGAAAAACCGCAAATTCTGGATGTTCAGCCTCTATGTCGCCGGGGTCGCGTGGATGATGTTTATCGCCGAACAGCAGTTCCCGCGCTACTTCCTCTCGTTCTTCGCCACCAAAGAGCAGGGGAATGCCTGGTACGGCTACCTGAGTACCGTCCAGTCGGGGATGGAGTTCGTGATGATGATGTTTATCCCGTGGCTGGTGAACCACTACGGCGCTAAGCGCGGCCTGCTGTTCTGCGGCTGCGTGGTCGGGGCACGGCTGATCGCCTCCGGGCTGACCAGTGACCCGATTGTTATCTCCATCATCAAACCGTTTTATGGCGTCGAGATCGCGCTGCTGCTCATCTCCGTCTTCAAATACATCGCCGAACATTTCCATCGTCGGGTTAACGCCACGATGTACCTGCTGGGCTACCAGGCGATGATTTACGTGGGTTCGATTGTGGTCGCCCCACCTGCCGGCTATCTGTACGACAAGATTGGCTTTGAGCATACCTATCTGCTGATGGGCAGCTGCGCCCTGGTATTTACGCTGCTTTCCGCCTTCACGCTGTCGCGCTGCCAGTCGACGCGCGATGACTCACGATCCTTTGCTCCGGCTTTAGATACCGCCCCGGTTGAACCGGCCAAACATTAATTCAGGAGTTGTTATGACCAAATCTGTTATCACCGAAGCGCTGCGGCCGATCGAACTGCATCAGGTCGATCGCCTGGCACTGAGCCAGAAGCTGGAAGCGGCGTTAGTCCGCGTCACGCGCAAGCTCGACAACAATATTGTCGCCTTCGGCGATAAGTTCCCCGGTGAGGCCTGTGAGAAGGGGGTCTGGCCGCGCACCGATAACGTGGAATGGACCACCAGCTTTTGGCCTGGCCAGCTGTGGCTGGCGTGGGAGATGACTGGCAAAGCGCATTATCGCGAAGCCGCCGAACGCTATTTACCGTCGTTCGCCCGGCGTATTGAGCAGCGCATCGATACCGCAACGCACGATCTCGGGTTCCTCTATTCGCTCTCCTGCATCAGCGCCTGGCGCCTCACCGGCAACGAAGCCGCTCGCCAGTCGGCGCTGCTGGCAGCCGAGCGCCTGATGGAGCGTTTTAACCCGACGGCCAACATTATTCAGGCGTGGGGTGATTTAAACGACCCGGAGCAGCAGGGGAGAATGATCATCGACTGCAATATGAACCTGCCGCTGCTGTACTGGGCCAGCGAACAGACCGGGGATCCGCGCTATGCGCAGGCGGCGACGGCTCATGCCGGACAGGCCGCGAACTATATCGTGCGTGAAGATGCCTCGACTTATCACACTTACTATATGGATGTGCAGACGGGTGAGCCGCGCTTTGGCAACACCCATCAAGGCTACAGCGATACCTCGTGCTGGTCGCGCGGCCAGGCATGGGGCATTTACGGCTTTCTGCTCAGCTATCAGCACACCGGCGATAAGCAGATGGTTGAGCTGTCACGCAGCCTGGCGCATTACTTCCTCAACCGTCTGCCGGAAGATGATGTTTGCCACTGGGATCTGGCGCTGCTCGGTACCGACGCCGTGCGCGACAGTTCAGCGGCGGCGATTGCCGCCTGTGGCCTGCTGGAGCTGGTCAAGGCGCTGCCGATGCTCGACGCAAACCGTGCGTATTATGAAGAGATGGCGCTGCGTATTGCGCTGTCGCTGACCGATAACTACCTTGCTCACGACGACGATCCGACCGAAGGGCTGCTGCAGCACTCGGTTTATCATATGGGCAGCGGTAAGGGCGTCGATCAATGCTGTAGCTGGGGAGACTATTTCTATCTTGAACTGCTGGCGCGGCTGCGACAGATTTGGCACCCGTACTGGTAACCCTTAAGCAATGGAGAGCAAAATGAAAAGCGTAGCCGTGCTATTAGCCCCTGGTTTTGAAGAGGGGGAAGCGATTGTCACTATCGATATCCTGCGCCGCCTGAATATTTCGGTGCAGACGATTGCCTGCGGCGAGAGTCGCGAAGTGGTGAGCTATCACGCCATCCCTATGGTGGCGGACAGTACTCTGCAGGCCAGTCTCGACCGGACCTTTGACGCCGTGGTGTTACCGGGCGGTCCGCAAGGCAGCGTTAACCTGGCGAAAAGCGCGGAGGTCATTGCCTTCGTCCGCCGCCACGATGAAGCGGGCAAATATATCTGCCCGATTTGTTCCGCCGCCGCCCGCGTGCTGGGCGGCAATGGACTGCTGAAGGGACGGCGCTATGTCTGTTCCGGCGATCTGTGGAAAACAGTCAGCGATGGCATCTACGTTGATGCCGACGTGGTGGAAGACGGCAATCTGCTGAGCGGCCGTGGGCTGGGTAAAGTGTTTGATTTCGCCTTTACCCTGGCGGCGCGATTGCAGGGCGATGACGCGTTGGCGCGCGAGCAGGCCAGCCATATTGATTATGCGTGGCAGGATAGCGAGCCCGTTTACGGGCTGGCAAAGCGCGATTTGTAAGTTTCGCCCGGCGGCGCTACGCTTGCACGGGCCTACAATGAATAGTGCAATATATTGATATTGTTACGGATTATAGGCCTGGTAAGCGCAGCGCCACCCGGCAAGAAAGCGTGTGCAGACGGTTTACAGCCCAATCACCAGCTCCCCGGAATGGCTCCGCGAACAGCACAGCGCCACCTGCTGGTCCGTTGCGCTTTTTTCCGCCTCCGACTGCACGCTATCCCGGTGATCCACCACGCCGTCAATCACCGGCGTCAGGCAGGCTCCGCAGATCCCCATCTCACAGGAAAGCGGGACCGCCACGCCATTTTCCTGCAGCACCTGGGCGATGGTTTTATCCGCAGGCACCGGCCAGCGCTCCCCGGTGGAGGCCAGCTTGACCGTGAAGATCTCCCCGGTTTCACCGCCTGCGGCGGGCGCAACGGGCTGAAACGCCTCGCTGTGAAGATGGGCGTCATCCCATCCCTTTGTCGTGGCGACCTCACGCACTTTTTCCATAAACCCCGCAGGTCCGCAGATCCAGGCGTGAAGGCCCGATTCGGCCGCTGGGAGATGTTCCGCCAGCACTGTGCGCGGGCTGGCGGTATGAATGATGCACTCATCGCACAGCGAGAGTTCGCGCGTAAACGCCGCGCTTTCCCGGTTCCTGACGTAGTAGTGCAGCGTGAACGGCGTTCCGGTCGCCTTCAGCTGCAGGGCCATCGCATACAGCGGCGTAATGCCAATTCCCGCCGCCAGGAGCAAAACCCGCTCTGCCTGCTGAAGCGGAAACAGGTTGCGCGGGGCCGATATCATCAGCTTCTGCCCGGGACGCAGCGTCTCGTGAACGTAGCGCGACCCGCCGCGCGAGGCGTTTTCCCGCCCCACGCAGATCAGGTAGCTCTCACCGCTACACGCTCCGGTCAGGGAATACTGGCGAACCACGCCGCATGGCAGGTGAACATCAATGTGCGCACCGGGCTGCCAGGGTGGCAGCGCTTCGCCGTCTTCCGCCACCAGCCTGACGGCGAGGCTTTTGTCGCCCTCTCGCCACAGCCCGTCAACAATCACGCTCAGCATATCGGCCTCCGTCATACCAGGAAAAACTCGCCAAAGCCCATCTTCTTCAGTCCCCGACGATAGGCAATCGAGCTTTTATCTGCGGGGATATGCGCTTCCAGGGTCAGGTCCAGCGGCAGGCTTTCCGGGCGCTGGGTTTCCACCATCAGACGGTCCTCTTCAAAAATCCGCAGATTGAAGGCATGCACATCCTCCACCGGAATATGCTGGTCAAAATTGCGGGCGATAGGGGCAAACATGCGGGTCACGCGCGATGACACCGGCGATGCGGCGTTCATAATGACCAGTCTCGATTCACCCGGAAAATGAATCGTCAGGGTGGCGGTGAACGGCAGGTGCATTTCAAAATGGCGCAACCACTGGAATCCTTCCGGAGCCTGCACGGGGGAACTGGCGGGATAGTTGCTCACGGAGCTCCAGTAATCCGCCACGAAGCCAAACGGCGTCTCCTGCGGCTGATAGTGGGGCACCAGCGGGTTGTTCGGGTCCGCAAAGGTATCGGTGTGGATCCAGGCAAAGTGCGCCACGTCCAGAAAACCCTCTACCTGACGTCCGGCAAAGCCGTTGACCTCAAATGCCGGGCAGTTAATCTGCTGAAATCCGTCGTCATCCCAGTGCGGCATGGTGGGCAGCGGCGCGGGGTTTTCCGGATCAAACGCCAGGCAGGTCCAGATGAGCCCGAACCGCTCCTCCACGGCGTAGTTAATCAGGTTCAGCTTCGCCGGAACGGGCTGGTCGGGGCTGGAGGGAATACGGTTGCAGCGCCCGTCCTCCCCAAAGCGTAAGCCATGATAGGGGCAGATAATCCCATGCTCGTCGTGAAAGCCGAGCGTCAGCGGCACGCCGCGGTGCGGGCAAACGTCACGGGCGACCACGACCTGGTCGTTAATGCGGTAAATCACCAGCTGTTCATCCAGTAGCGTCGCTTTGACCGGCGCCGGACCGACGTCGCAGGCACGCGCGACCGGATGCCAGCATTTCGCCAGACGCAGCCAGTCCTCTGGCTCAAACGTACAGTGGGCGGGTGGAGTCGGTTCTCTTTTCATCATTATCCCTCTTACGTTCAGCCTAACGGGCCGCCCTGAATGGTCTCGCACAGACCGTTGATGATGCGCTCTCCGGTCTCCTCGCGAAGCTCCTGATACCAGGCCTGCGTCAACGCCATGTCTTTGCCGTGGGTGACGTCGCAGCGCTTACGCGCCTTCAGCACCAGATCGCGCACCCGGTCACAGCGCAGCGCCTCGTACTGCCGAAGCGCCAGCGTGATGTTGTGGTTTTCACGCAGGCATTCCCCCAGCACCACGGCGTCTTCCATCGCTGCGCAGCCGCCCTGGCCGATATCCGGCGTGGTGCTGTGCCCGGCATCGCCCAGCAGCGCGACGTTGCCGCGTACCAGGCTGTCGAACGGCTCAATGTCGTGGATTTCAATCCGGTTGGTGGTTTCAGGATCCAGCGCCGCGATAAGCGTCTGCACCGGCGGCGCCCAGCCGCGGAAGTAGCCCGTCAGATCGGCGCGCAGGGTAGTGCGATCCTCCGCCAGACCCGCAGGGAGCGGCACGTCAAAGAAGAAGTAGAAGCGTCCACCGGAGACGGGCATCAGCGAAACGCGTTTGCCTTCGCCAACGAAGGTGGTCCACTGGTGCGCCGGGGCGATCTCCTCGTCAATCTTCACCAGCCCGTTCCAGTTCACGTAGCCGGCGTAGCGGCGCTCGGGGGTATACCCCAGCACGTACGGGCGAACCGCCGAGTGGCTGCCGTCGGCGGCAATCAGGAAATCCCCGGTAGCTGTGCTGCCATCGGTGAAGGTGACGCTCACGCCAGCCTCGTCTTCATGGACGCGTTCGACGCGCTTGCCGAACTGCACCTTGCCGCGCCCCCAGAAGTCCAGCATTTCGCGCTGAAGCTCAGCGCGCGAGACGGGGCAGGGACGCCCGCCCGTACGCTCAACCAGCGGGGCAAGGCTAAAGCGGGTCAGGGTATCGCCGCGACGGTAATCCTTATAGGCCATAAAACGCATCGGCCCGCCGTAGGTCTCGATGATGTCGCCCATGCCGAGGTGCTGCATGCATTTCACGCCGTTCGGCCAGATGGAGATGGCCGCCCCGACGGGCCTGATCTCCTTTACGGCTTCAAACACGGTACAGTCGATGCCCGCTTTCTTCAGCGCGACGGCGGCGCTCAGGCCGCCAATACCCGCACCAATAACGATTGCTCTCATGCTTCTCTCCTTTTGCAGGGTGTAAAGACATTCAGCAATTTGCGTACCAGGCTGCAGAGTGGTGAAAACGGCGTTGTGAGGTAGATGTTTGCACTGCTAAGGTGCGCAAACGCGGTGAGCGTGCCTTTTTATGAATCAAAAATTTCCTGGTCAGCCATCCGGAATCGACTGTTTCACGTTTGTCTCAAGAGTGGCGTGGTTTGTGCACTAACCTGAAGGAGGATAATCAAGGAGAACCTATGATCGCACTGCACGACTTCAATCAGCTGCCTGAGAAAGACGCTTTTACGCTGCTTCAGCCCTGCGTGGCGATACCCGGCTGGGCCGACGCGCTGGTGAGTGGGCGGCCTTATTCGAGCCGGGACGCGTTGTTCATTGCGGCGCAGGCTCTGACGCAACGCTGGGATGAAGCGGCCTTAACGCAAGCCCTGAGCGCCCATCCGCGCATCGGGGAAAAGCCTGCGGGCTCAGCGGCGGAGGCGGCACTGTCGCGCCAGGAACAGGGCGCGGTGAACGATCGCGATACCACCCTTGCCAAGGCGCTGCGTGAAGGTAATGCCCGCTATGAAGCCCGCTTTGGGCGCGTCTTTCTGATCCGCGCGAAGGGACGCAGCGGCGAGGAGATATTACAGGCCCTGCACGCGCGGCTGGAGAACAGCGACGCGCAGGAAATCCGTGCCGCGCTGGAACAGTTGCGGGAAATTACGCTGCTGCGACTGGAAGGAGTCATTCACGAATGAGCACACTCAGCACCCATATCCTCGATATTTCGACGGGCAAGCCCGCAGAGGGCGTGACGGTTCATCTGCAACAGGACGGGAAGACGCTGGCCACGGGCGTGACCAACGTCCAGGGACGCATCGCCGCGTTCGTTCCCTCTCTGCCCGCGGGCCGCTATCGGCTGGTGGCGGAGATCGGCGCGTGGTTTAGCGATACCGGCCGGAAGACGATCTATCCCTGCGCGCACATTGAGTTTGTGACGGGAGAAACGGCAGACGAGCATTTCCATCTGCCGTTTGTGATTGCTCCCGGCGGGTGGTCAACCTACCGGGGAAGTTGACCACACCCGCTCGCCGTTGACCCAGGTCTCGCTGATGTTGCGCTCGTCGCCGAGGGTCATCAGCACAAAGAGCTGCTCGTAGATATCCTGGCAGCGACGATTGCGCAGGCGCTGCAGCGGCGTTACGTCGGGGTCGATAACCACGAAATCCGCCTCTTTGCCTGCCGCGAAGTTGCCAATCTTATCGTCCAGCCGGAGGGCGTGCGCACCGCCCAGCGTGGCGTGATAAAACGCCTCGCTGGCGCGCAGGCGGTAGCTCTGAAGCTGCCCCACCTTGTAGGCCTCCCCCAGCGTGCGCAGCATGCTGAAGGTGGTGCCCGCCCCGACGTCGGTGCCGATGCCCATCCGCACCCTGTGCTGCCAGCAGGCGGGAAGGCGAAACAGCCCGCTGCCGAGAAACAGGTTAGAGGTGGGGCAAAACGCCACCGCCGAGCCGGTGTCATGCAGGCACTGCCACTCGCTGTGGTGCAGATGGATCGCGTGGGCAAACACGCTGCGCTCGCCGGTCAGGCCGTAGTGGTGATACACGTCCAGATAGCGCTCATGCTCCGGCCAGAGATCGTTCACCCAGGCCACTTCGTTGGGGTTCTCGCTCAGGTGGGTCTGCAACCAGGTGTCCGGGAACTCCTCTCTGAGCAGGCTGACCGCCGCAAGCAGCTCGGGTGATGACGTCGGCGCAAAGCGCGGCGTAATCGCATAGCCCAGCCGTCCACGGTGATGCCAGCGCTGGATCAGCGCCCGGGTCTGCCGGTAGCTCTGCTTCGCGTCTTCGCTCAGGTAGTCCGGCGCGTGCCTGTCCATCATCACCTTTCCGGCGATAAGGCGCATGTTCAGGCGCAGGGCCTCGGTAAACAGTGCCTCGACCGATTCCGGATGCAGCGTGCAAAACACCAGCGCGGTGGTGGTGCCGTTGCTCACCAACTGGTTAATGAAAAATTCGGCGATCTCTTTTGCGTAGGCCTCATCGGCAAACTGGCTCTCCACCGGGAAGGTGTAGGTGGTCAGCCACTCCAGCAGCTGTTCGCCAAAGGCGCCAATCATCTCCGTTTGCGGATAATGGACATGGGTGTCGACAAATCCGGGTAGCAGCAGCTTGCCGCGCAGGTCGGTATAGCCTTTGTGCGGGTCAAGATACTGCTCGCCCTTCTGCCACGGCATCTGTGCCAGAATTTTTCCGTGCTGGATAAACAGCAGGCCGTCCTCAAGGTAGCGCGCGTGCTGGGCAATGGCGTCTGCGCTGTCGCAGACCCGGGCAATATCAAAAAAAGCACCGCGTATCGCAGTCTGGTATTCCATCATGGTTCCTGCCTTCGTGTGTGCGTAGCGGGGGTGAGAAGGCTCAGCAAGAACGGTGCCAGAATGAACGGGCCGCAGATATGCTGCGGCCGGAGGGAAAGGTTACTCTTTTTGCGTCGCCACGCGGGAGCCAAACGACGTCGCACCTGCCGTCTCGCGCTCTTCCCGCGCCAGCCAGCGGTAGGTGACGCCGCCGAGGAAGACGCCAATAAACCAGCTGAAGTTTGCCACCTCATGCAGGGCCGGGATAAAGCTAATGACCAGGCCTACGGCAACGGACGGGATCAGCGCCCCAATGGCTTTCGGGTTAAAGCCGTTGCGGTACCAGTATTTGCCCTTTGGCGTGTCGTCGAACAGATCGTCAACCGACACCTTGCCGCGTTTAATCAGGTAGAAATCGGCGATCAGGATGCCGAACAGCGGGCCGATAAACGCCCCGAGCACGTCCAGGGTGTAGTGGATAAGCTCCGGCGAGTTGAACAGGTTCCACGGGGTGAGCAGGATCGAGCCGACGGCGGCAATCATGCCTCCGGTGCGGAAGCTGATTTTCTGCGGCGAGCAGTTAGAGAAATCAAACGCCGGTGAGACGAAGTTCGCCACGATGTTGATCCCGATGGTGGCGGTGATCATCGTCAGCAGGCCAATCGCCACGGCCAGATCGTTGCCCACGCGGCTGACGGTCTCAATCGGGTCGGTGATCATGCGGCCAAACAGCGACTGGGTGCCAGAGACAATCACTACGGTGACGATGGAGAACAGCAGGAAGTTAAACGGTAGCCCCCAGCGGTTGCCGCGGCGGATTTCACCCATGCTTTTGCCGTAGCGGGAGAAATCGCCAAAGTTGAGCAGCGGACCGGAGAAGTAGGAGACCACCAGCGCCGTGGCTGTGATCATCTGCCAGGTCTGCTCGCCCGCGCTCAGGGATTTGCTGGCGAGGGTAAAGGAGATCCCGTCAAAACCGGTCTTGTATACAATCCAGCCGGCGAGGGCCAGCATCACCACATAGACCGCCGGACCGGCGATATCAATAAAGCGCTTGATGGCGCTCATGCCGTGCCAGAAGACCATCGCCTGCAGGACCCACATAATGGCAAAGCAGATCCAGCCCAGATGTGACAGGCCAAGGAATGCGCCGGTAGTGAGTGAAGAGAGCGACGGCCAGAACTTCAGCGCCACCAGCATCAGCGCGTTGGCGGCGAGATAGGTCTGAATACCGTACCACGCGAAGGCAATCAGCCCGCGGATCACCGCCGGAATATTGGCCCCGAACACGCCAAACGCCTGACGGCTGATCACCGCGTAGGGCACGCCCGCCATCTGGCTCGGTTTGGCCACCAGGTTGGCGCACAGCTGCACGATGCAAATCCCCGCCAGCAGGCAGAGCAGCACCTGCCAGCTTGCCAGCCCGAGCGTAAAGAAGCTCGCGGCGACAACATAACCCCCCATGCTGTGAACGTCCGACATCCAGAACGAAAAGATGTTGTACCAGCTCCAGTTCTGGTCACGCGTCGGTGCCAGATCCTCATTGCAAAGACGTGGGCTGTAAACCGCACCGGAATCAGCGGCCGTACCTTGCTGTGCGTTTTGACTGTTTGGCATGAAACCTGCTCCTGTGAATGAAAACCCGTTAAGTGGGAGTGCAAACGGTGTTGCAGGATCCAGGCCAAAATAATAAATCTTGTATGCAATATTTTATTTTTATGTATACGATTCGATAACGGAAAGTAAAATTCGGAGTGGTGAATGAACAACATAAACGCCCTGCAGACCGCGCCAGACCTGCATGATAAAGACGAATCCATCTTCCAGGCGCTGATGACCGCGATTGTCGAACACCAGCTGCTGCCGGGGAGCAAATTGCCGGAAGAGGCGCTGGCCGAGGTCTTTGGCGTGAGCCGCACGGGCATCCGCAAGGTGCTTCAACGACTCGCCGCTGTGCAAATGGTCACCCTGACGCCCAAGCGTGGTGCACACGTTGCCAGCCCGACGGTGGAAGAGGCGCGGCACATCTTCCGCACCCGCGCCCTGCTGGAGGTCGCTAACCTGCCGGACGTGCTGGCGCACTGCCAGCCGCCGCATCTTGCCGCGCTGGAGGCCATTATTCGTCAGGAGCAGCAGGCGCACGAGGCCTATGACGGCCCGGCGGCGATCCGCCACTCCGCCAATTTCCACATTCAGCTGCAGGCCATCTCCGGCAACCAGGTGCTCACTGAGATGGTGACCAGCCTGAGCCAGCGTTCTTCGCTGGTGATTGCCACCTGGGGCGCGCCGTGGCGTCAGGGCTGCCGCTGCAACGATCACGAGCAGCTGGTGGATCTGCTGCGCCAGAAGGCGCTCCAGCCGCTAAGCGATGCATTAATGCACCATTTTGAACATATCGTCGCCAGCCTCTGCTTCGAGCGGGCGGGCGAGTGCTTGCCTGATTTTGCCCGGCTGTTTGCCGGCCACAAGGAGTCGTAATGTCTGTCTGTATACAAGTGATCAACCCCAACACCAGCCTCGCCATGACGGAAACCATCGGCGCGGCGGCGCGCGCGGCGGCGGCACCGGGAACGGAGATCCTCGCGGTCTGCCCGAGCGCGGGCGTGCCGTCGATAGAAGGCCACTTTGATGAGGCCATCGCCGCCGTCGGTGTCCTGGAGCAGATCAAAAAAGGCAGAGAGCAGGGCGTGGACGGTCACGTGATCGCCTGCTTTGGCGATCCGGGCCTGCTGGCGGCGCGCGAGCTGGCGCAGGGGCCGGTTATCGGCATCGCCGAAGCCGCCATGCATATGGCGACGCTGGTCGCGACGCGCTTTTCGGTGGTCACCACGCTGCCGCGCACGCTGATCATTGCCCGTCATCTGCTGCACCAGTATGGCTTTCAGGACCATTGTGCGGCGCTGCACGCCATCGACCTTCCGGTGCTGGCGCTGGAAGACGGCAGCGGTCTGGCGCAGGAGAAAGTGCGCGCGCGCTGTATACAGGCGCTGAAAGAGGATGGCTGTGGCGCCATCGTGCTGGGCTGCGGCGGCATGGCGACGCTGGCGCAGGAGCTGACCCGCGAACTGCGCGTGCCGGTGATCGATGGCGTCAGCGCGGCGGTGAAGATGGTGGAATCGCTGGTGGCGCTGGGGCTGTCGACCAGCAAGCACGGGGATCTGGCGTTCCCGGAGAATAAACCGTTAAGCGGGCATTTTCAGGCATTGAATCCATTTTAATTTTTTGGGGGTGGCAATGGGGCTTTTTGAACAGGATTATCCGCGGGATCTGCGCGGCTACGCGGGCAACCCGCCGCACGCGCGGTGGCCGAATCAGGCGCGCATCGCCGTGCAGTTTGTGCTCAATTACGAAGAAGGGGCAGAAAACCACGTTCTGCACGGCGATGCCGGGTCCGAGCAGTTCCTGTCGGACATCATTGGCGCGGCCAGCTACCCGGACAAACACATGTCGATGGACTCTCTCTACGAATACGGCAGTCGCGCCGGGTTCTGGCGGATCCACAGTGAATTTCAGAAACGCGGCCTGCCGTTGACGGTCTTCGGCGTGGCGATGGCGCTGGCGCGTCATCCGGAGATAGTCGAGGCAATCAAAGCCGCGAATTACGACGTGGTCAGCCACGGCTGGCGCTGGATCCACTACCAGAATATGGACATCAGCCAGGAGCGCGAACACCTGCACAAGGCGGTGCACGTTCTGACCGACCTGTTCGGCAAGCCGCCAACGGGCTGGTACACCGGGCGCGACAGCCCCAACACCCGCCAGCTGGTGGTAGAGCACGGCGGTTTCGACTACGACAGCGACTACTACGGCGACGATTTGCCCTTCTGGACGGAAGTGGCCTGCAGTAACGGCTCCCGTAAACCGCACCTGATTGTGCCGTATACGCTGGATGCGAACGACATGCGCTTCGCGACCGCGCAGGGGTTTAACACCGCCGAGCAGTTTTATACGTATCTGAAGGACAGTTTTGACGTGCTGTACGAAGAGGGGGAAAGCGCGCCGAAGATGATGTCCATCGGCATGCACTGCCGCCTGCTGGGGCGACCGGGGCGTTTTCGCGCGCTGCAGCGGTTCCTGGATTATGTGCAGCAGCACGAGCGGGTGTGGGTCTGTACCCGCCAGCAGATTGCCGACCACTGGCGGGAGGTACATCCGTTTCAGAAGTAAGTGTGCGATGTTTTGCCGGGTGGCGGCTGCGCCTTACCCGGCCTACAGGGCCCACAGGGCATACGGGACATCGTAGGCCCGGTAAGCGCAGCGCCACCGGGCAGGTTTTTCAGCGTTACACCATCAAACTCACCTGCGCCGCTACGATGCGCCATCCGTAAGCAAACCGCACCCACGTCTGCTGCTGGCGGCCAATGCGTTCTGTGCTCTCCCGGGTAAACTCGGTGCTGCACACGGCATAATCCTCCCCGAAGGTGGTGATGACGGTGTGGCGCAACGTCCGCTGCAGCCCGGTGGCGGGGCGCGCCGCGCGAAAGGCGCGGATTTCATCAATTCCGTACAGGTTTTCCCCCGCCCCCAGCCGCACCGTGTTTTTGTCGTGCCAGAACAGCTCGTCCAGCACCGCAACGTTGTTGCTCACCAGCGCGTTTTCATAGCGGTAAAACGCGGCCGTCACCTCGGCAACCACCCACGGGAGGTTAATGTCATCGTGATTCATCATGCTGCTATCTCCGCCGGACGGGCATCGGTGATGCCGCTCTCCTCCAGAACCCGCGCGACGCGCAGGCAGGCCTGCTCGTTAAACGGCGCGGCAATCAGCTGCAGGCCGATGGGCGCGCCCTGCGCGGTGCGCAGCGGAACGGTGGTCACGGGCAGGCCCAAAAACGAAATTGGCTGGGTCAGCATCCCCATGCTGGCGCGAATGGGCAGCGGCTGACCGTTAATTTCCATGGTTTGCTCGCCTGCCAGCGTGGCGCTGCGCGGGGTGGCCGGGGCGATCAGCACGTCGGCCTGCGCGAATAAGGTTTTAAACGCCTGCCGGGCGTGAGCGCGAAACCGCTGGGCCTGAATGTACCAGGCGGAGGGGATCATCGCCCCGGCCAGCAGGCGTTCGCGGGAGTGCGGTTCAAAACGCGCCGGCTCCTGGCGAAGCGCGGGCAGGTACTGGTTTCCCCCTTCGGCGGCGCTGATGATAAACGCCGCCGAACGCGCCAGCTCGGCGTCCGGGAACTGCAGCTCATCCTGCACGTCGAGCGCCTTCGCCACCCGCGCCACGGCGTCTCTGGCGTCCGCGTCGCACCAGGTGGTGAAGTAGCCGCCGAGCACCGCGCAGCGCAGGCCGTCAAGCCCGCGGTCAAGCAGGGGGCGCGTCTGTTCCCGGGAGCTCTCTGCCTGAAAACCGTCGCTGGTGTCCCGTCCCTGCAGGGCGTCATACACGGACGCCAGGTCACACACGCGGCGGGCGAAGGGGCCGATATGATCCAGACTCGGGACAAACGGATGGCTTCCGGCGCGCGACAGGCGGCCAAAGGTGGGCTTCAGGCCGTAGATGCCGCACAGGGAGGCCGGAACGCGAATCGACCCGTTGGTGTCGGTGCCGAGTGAAAAGTGCACCAGCCCGGCAGCCACCGCGGCCGCTGAACCGCCGGACGACCCGCCCGCAATGCGCGCCAGGTCGTGCGGGTTACGCGTCGTGCCGTAGTGGCTGTTCTCGGTGGTAAAGCCGTAGGCGTAGGCGTCCATATTGACCATCCCGGTCAGCAGCCCGCCCGCGCTGCGCAGCTGGCGTACCGCAAAGCCGTCAGCCGCGGCGGCAGGGCGCTGGCTGAACAGCTCGGCCCCGGCGAGGGTGGTGTGACCGGCAACGTCGAACAGGTTTTTCACCGCATAAGGCACGCCCGCCAGCGGCGGCAGGGGACGCTTTTCCCGTCGCAGGGTATCAATATTATCGGCTTCGGCGAGCATGCGTGCTTCCGTCACGGTGGTCCAGGCGTTGATCCGCGGGTTAACGCGCGCAATCGCCTCCAGCGTCTGTCGGGCGATCTCGTGGGCGCTCAGCTCTCCCGCACTTAGCGCCTGCTGGATCGCGCTGATACTCATCTCGTGTAGCGTCATGCTTTATACACTCCTGCAATCTCCAGACGGTCGTCGAGCGGCAGCGCCATCAGCGGGGCGGCCATGCTGGCAATGCGGCTGAACTGCAGCTGCAGCTCGGCGCGGCGGGCGTCATCCAGCTCAACGCCGAGTACGGTTTCCATCTGCGTCAGGTACGCCTGCCAGTCGGGTTGGTGTGTCGTCATTGTTTTCTCCTCAGAATCCGGCGGCTGTGCCGTTGCTGCGCGGGTCAAATGCCCCTTCGAACAGCCCGTTGGGGTGGCGGACAATGGCGCCCGCGTGACCCATGGCTTCACTAAAGTCAGGGAAAAGCTCCACCTCGTGGCCGAGTGCCTGCAGGCGCGCGACCGTCTCGGGTGAAAAACGTCCTTCAAGCTTTAAGGTGTCCGAGGTTTGTCCCCAGGTACGTCCCAGCAGCCAGCGCGGGCGGGTAATGCTCTCCTGCAGGGGGACGCCCTGAACAACGTAGCGGGTAAAGAGCGCAGCCTGGGTTTGCGGCTGTCCGTCGCCACCCATCGATCCGTAGACCATCACGCGTCCGTCCTTCAGACGCGCCGCCGCCGGGTTCAGGGTGTGGAACGGCTGTTTGCCCGGCGCGAGGGCCAGAAGATGGGCGGGATCGAGGCTGAAGGATGCGCCGCGGTTCTGCCAGACGATGCCGGTATCGGGCAGCACCACGCCGCTGCCGAACTCGTGATAAAGGCTCTGGATAAACGACACGGCAAGCCCGCTGCTGTCCATCACCCCCATCCACACCGTATCGCCGGGACCTTTTCCGGTTCCCCACGGTGCGGCGCGGCTGTCGTCAACCCTGTCGGCAAGCGCCTGCAGGGCGGCGGAATCCAGCAGTTGCTGAACATCGGTTTTCAGCGCGCGCGGGTCGGTGATGTGGGCATCCCGCAGGCCAAAGGCCAGCTTGGTGGCTTCCACGATACGGTGAAGGGTGTCGGCATCGTCGGCCTCCGCCATGTTCAGGCGGTCAGTAATGCCGAGTATCGCCAGCGAGACCAGCCCCTGCGTCGGCGGGGCATGGTTAAAGATCTCTCCTTGCTGATGCTTGAGCTTCAGCGGCACGGTGCGTCGGGCGGCGTGCGCGTTGAGATCGGCCAGCGTCACGGGGAGATCCAGCGTCTCCATGCCGCGCGCCAGGACTTTCGCCAGCGGACCGCGATAAAAGCTGTCCAGACCGTCCTGCACCAGGCGCGTCAGGGTCGTGGCCATGGCGGGCTGGTAAAAGCGGCTCCCGACCTGCGGCGGCTTGCCGTCCACCAGCCAGGTTTCCGCGAAGCCGGGAACGTCCTTCAGCTCGTCGAACTTGCTGGCCGTGGCGTGGGCCTGAGAGGCCGTGACCGGCGTGCCGTTTTGCGCATAGTCAATAGCATCGGCCAGCAGGCGGGCCAGCGGCAGCGCCTTGCCGGTCATCTCGCGCGAGACCTTCAGCGCCTCGTCCCAGCCGCTGACGGTTCCGGCGACGGTCAGCGCCGCACGGGGGCCACGATGGGGGATCTGCGTGAGCCCGTCGTAGGCGGCCAGCGTCGCGCGCGATCCCGCCGCGCCGCTGGCATCGATGGCGATGGGATCGCCTTCCGGGGGCACGATAAGCCAGAAGCCATCGCCGCCCAGTCCGTTCATATGCGGATAGACCACGGCGATGGTGGCCGCCGCCGCGACCATCGCTTCGATGGCGCTGCCGCCTTCGCGCAGCACTGCCAGCGCGCTCTGGCTGGCGAGGTGGTGGGGCGCAACCGCCATACCGTGTGTGGAGACATTACTTTGCATGAAGAGTCCTCGTAACCCTGAAAGTCACAAGGTGCTGCAAAAGCTGTTCCAGTTCTGAATAAAAAGTTTCATGCCAGTTGCCGCAGAAGCTGGCATGCTTAATGAATGATGAGCATGAGATGAAACAAACGTTACAGAGGCGTTATGGAACAGCTTGATGAACGACTGAAAGCACAATACGCGTCATTGTCGCCGCAGGAGCAGCGGGTGGCGGATTTTATTTTCGATCATTTTGACGACCTCATTAGCTACAACAGCGCCGAGCTGGCGCAGCTGAGCGGGGTGTCGAAAGCCACGGTGAGCCGTCTGTTTAAGCGTCTGGGCTATGAGAAATATAAGGACATGCGCGAAGAGCTGCGCACCCTGCGCCAGAGCGGGATGCCGCTCACCGACAATCGCGATGCGGTGCAGGGCAATACGCTGCTGGCGCGCCACTATAAGCAGGAGATGGCAAACCTGACCCAGTGGGTCAATGCCCTCGACGCGCAGCAGTTTGCCGACGCCATGGCCTGCATGGTCAGGGCGCGCCGGATCGTCATTATCGGCATGCGTAACGCCTATCCGGCGGCACTGCACCTGCGCCAGCAGCTGCTGCAGGCGCGCGGTCAGGTGCTGGTGCTGCCGCAGCCGGGGCAGAGCCTGAGCGAGGAGCTGGTGGACTTAACGCCGGACGATCTGGTGGTGATGATGGCCTTTCGCCGTCGCCCGCGCATCATTCGCCCGCTGATGCAGCAGCTTCAGAGTAGCGGTATTCCGGTGCTGCTGATGTGCGAGCCGCAAGCCCACAGCCTGTTCCCGCTGGCGAGCTGGCAGCTCTGCACCCCGCTGGACAGCGTCTCCGCCTATGACAGCTATTCGTCGGTCAACAGTCTGATCAACCTGCTGGCGAACGCCTTCCTGCATGACATTCTCGATAAAGGCCGCCCGCGCATTCACGAGATTGCCTCCCTCTACCAGCAGCTGGACGAGCTGGAACAGCGATAATGGGGCATCAGGCTGGTGCTTTGCATTAAAACAGTGCAATCAGACGGGGCGTAAAAGAGCGCCCCCTTTTCGACATTCCCCGATTTATCAGGCTTTATGACAATATCCCCCGTTTCGCCTGACCTGGCACATTAGTTGCAAAATCACATTCAAAGAATCTTTTGTTTCATGTTAACGTTACGGGGAAGCACCATGAAAAAATTGTTGATTGCACTGGCCGGGGCAGCATGCCTCTTCACACAGCTGCCGGTAAAGGCTGACCAGCTTCAGGATATTGAGAAACGCGGCACCATCCGCATTGCCGTTCCGCAGGATTTCCCGCCGTTTGGCTCGGTGGGAACCGATCTGCAGCCGCAGGGCTATGACATCGACATGGCGCGCTATCTGGCTAAACAGATGAAGCTCAAGCTGCAGCTGGTGCCGGTGACCAGCGCCAACCGCGTGCCGTACCTGCAAACCGACAAGGTGGATCTGGTCATTTCCAGCCTGGGTAAAAACCCGGAGCGCGAGAAGGTAATCGACTTCAGCCGCGCCTACGCGCCGTTCTTCCTCGGCGTGTTTGGTCCGAAAGGGGCTGAACTGAAGGATGCCGCCGCGCTCAGCGGAAAAACCATCGGCGTAACGCGCGGGGCGGTGGAGGACATGGTGCTGACCGGCCTGGCGCCGAAAGACGCGGATGTGAAGCGCTACGAAGACAACAACACCACGCTGTCGGCATATCTGTCCGGCCAGGTGCAGTACGTGGCGACCGGCAATCTCGTGGTGGCGGCCATTTCGCGCCAGAACGCGGCGAAAGCCCCGGTGCCGAGCTTTATGCTGAAAGACTCGCCGTGCTTCATTGGCCTGAAGAAAAACGAACCGGCCCTGAAGGCAAAAGTGGACGCGCTGATCGAGCAGGGCATTAAGGACGGCACGCTGAACGGTCTGTCTGAGCAATGGCTCAAGGCCCCGCTGCCGGCAAACCTTGGCGCCTGAGCCGATGACTGAGCAACTTGATTTTTCCGCCCTCTGGCCGCACTGGCCGGAGTTGCTGGCCGGGCTGTGGGTCACTATTCAGCTGACGGTGATGGCCACCGTCGGCGGGCTGGCAACAGGGATTGTCGGGGCGGCGATCCGCAGCGGACGCACCACCTGGTACAGCCGGATCTGGGGCGGGTATGTAGAGATCATCCGCAACACGCCGTTTGTGGTGCAGCTGTTTTTCATCGTCTTCGGCCTGCCGAATCTGGGGCTGAAGATGACGGCGGGGGAAGCGGCGCTGCTGGCCATGGTGGTCAACCTGGGCGCCTACAGCACCGAGATTATTCGCGCGGGCATTCAGGTCACGCCGAAAGGGCAGTGGGAAGCCGGTCGCGTGCTGGGGCTGACCCGCCTGCAGACCTTTATCCGCGTGGTGCTGCCGCCTGCGCTGCAGCGCATTTATCCGGCGCTGGTGAGCCAGTGCATCATCGTGATGCTCGGCTCGTCGGTGGTGTCGCAGGTCTCGTATGAAGAGCTGACCTTCGCCGCCAACCTGATCCAGTCCAGAACGTTTTTGAGCTTTGAGGTCTATCTGGTGACCACCGGGATTTACTTAGCGCTGTCGATTACCTTGCGCCAGCTGATGATGGCGGCAGGACGGAAATGGCTGGGGGTGCAGGCATGATGACCACCTTTACCGACTGGGACATTATTCGCAACCTGCTGCTGGCCGGACGCTGGACGGTGCTGCTGTCGCTGGTGGCGTTCGTCGGCGGCGCGGTGGTAACGCTGCCGCTCCTGCTGCTGCGCCTGACGGGCGGACGCACGGTGAAGCGCATTATCCGCGGCTATATTGAGCTGTTTCAGGGCACGCCGCTGCTGATGCAGCTGTTCCTGGCCTTCTTCGGCGTGGCGCTGTTCGGCATCGACGTTTCGCCGTGGACCGCCGCCTCGCTGGCGCTGACGTTCTACACCAGCGCATTTCTGCTCGATATCTGGTACGGCAGCATTCGTGCTTTACCGAAGGGGCAGTGGGAAGCCTCGCGCTGCCTGGGGCTGACCTTCGGCCAGACCCTGTTTCGCGTGGTCGCCCCGCAGGCGCTGCGCATCGGCATTGCGCCGACGGTCGGCTTTGCCGTGCAGGTGATCAAAGGCACCGCGCTGGCATCGATTATCGGTTTTGTCGAGTTGACCAAGGCCGGGACCATGCTGACCAACGTGACCTATCAGCCGTTTAAGGTCTTTGCGCTGGTGGCGCTCGGCTACTTTATTCTGTGTTATCCGCTGTCGCGCTACAGCCGCTATCTGGAGACGAAATTCAATGCCTCTCATCACCATTAATCAGGTGCAGAAGTACTACGGCGATAACCACGTGCTCAAGGGCGTCGATCTGGATATCGACATGGGCCAGGTGATCTCCATCATCGGGCGCAGCGGATCGGGCAAAAGCACGCTGCTGCGCTGCATTAACGGCCTGGAAGGCTATCAGGACGGCAGTATCAAGCTGGGGGGCATGACCATTACCGACCGGGATTCCCAGGCGCGTGAAATCAGCCGCTCTGTGGGGATGGTGTTCCAGAGCTTCAACCTGTTCCCGCACATGACGGCGCTGGAGAACGTGATGCTCGCCCCGCGTCGGGTGCTGAAAAAAAGCGCCGCCGAATGCCGGGCGCTGGCGCAGCAGATGCTGGAGAAGGTTGGCCTTGGCGATCGTCTGGATTACTACCCGTCGAGTCTCTCCGGCGGCCAGCAGCAGCGCGTGGCGATAGCCCGCGCGCTGGCGATGTCGCCGAAAGTGTTACTCTGCGACGAGATCACCTCCGCGCTGGATCCGGAGCTGGTGGGTGAAGTGCTCAAAGTGCTGGAGCAACTGGCGGCCGAGGGGATGACGCTCATACTGGTTACCCATGAAATGAATTTTGCCCGCGAAGTGGGCGACCGCGTGGTGTTTATGCACCAGGGGAAAGTCTGGGAGCAGGGCGACAGCAAAACGCTGTTCGCCAACCCGCAGACCACGGAACTGAAGCAGTTCATCTCCTCCGTGCGCGGCCTCAACTGATAAGGACTGAACAATGGATATCGCACACTTTCCGCAAATCAACCCGCCGCAGCGCCTGCTGATGGGCCCGGGCCCGATCAACGCCGACCCGCGCGTGCTGCGCGCCATGTCGAGCCAGCTGATCGGCCAGTACGATCCGGCCATGACCCACTACATGAACGAGGTGATGGCGCTCTATCGCGGCGTATTCCGCACCGAAAACCGCTGGACGATGCTGGTGGACGGCACCTCCCGCGCGGGAATTGAAGCCATTCTGGTTTCCGCCATTCGACCGGGCGATAAGGTGCTGGTGCCGGTCTTTGGCCGCTTTGGCCACCTGCTGTGCGAAATTGCCCGCCGCTGCCGTGCAGAGGTGCATACCATCGAGGTGCCGTGGGGCGAGGTGTTTACCCCGGACCAGGTGGAGGATGCGATAAAACGTATTCGTCCGCGCCTGCTGCTGACCGTGCAGGGCGACACCTCCACCACCATGCTGCAGCCGCTCGCGGAGCTGGGCGCGATCTGCCGCCGCTACGACGTGCTGTTTTACACCGACGCCACCGCGTCGCTCGGCGGTAACGCGCTGGAGACCGACGCCTGGGGGCTGGATGCCGTCTCGGCCGGGATGCAGAAATGCCTCGGCGGCCCGTCGGGCACGTCGCCGATCACCCTGAGCGCGCGGATGGAAGAGGCGATCCGCCGCCGCAAGTGCGTGGAGGAGGGCATTCGCACTGACGCCCACCGCGATGGCGACGAGGAAATGATCTACTCCAACTACTTCGATCTCGGCATGGTGATGGACTACTGGGGGCCGGAGCGGCTGAACCACCACACCGAAGCAACTACCGCGCTGTTTGGTGCCCGCGAATGCGCGCGGCTGATCCTGCAGGAAGGGCTGGATAACGGCATCGCGCGTCATAAGCTGCACGGCGATGCGCTGCTGAAGGGGATTCAGGCGATGGGGCTGGAGACCTTCGGCGACCTGACGCACAAGATGAACAACGTGCTGGGCGTGGTGATACCGCAGGGCGTCAACGGTGACCAGGTGCGTAAGCTGATGCTGGAAGATTTCGGGATTGAAATCGGCACCTCGTTTGGCCCGCTGCACGGCAAAGTGTGGCGCATTGGCACCATGGGCTATAACGCGCGCAAGGACTGCGTGATGACTACCCTGAGCGCGCTTGAGTCGGTGCTGAACTACCTCAAATTTACCACCACGCAGGGGGCCGCCATGCAGGCCGCGTGGGACCACTATCGCCGCGAGACGCCGCAATGAGCCCGGCGGCAGAACGGGTGATGGCGCGCGCCGACGCGCTGGCCACCATCAGCGAAACCCCGGATGCGCTGACAAGGGTGTATCTCTCCACGCAGCATCTGCAGGTCAACCAGCTGGTCGGGGAGTGGATGCGCCAGGCGGGCATGACCGTCTGGCAGGACAGCGTGGGCAACATCTGTGGACGCTACGAAGGCGCGCAGGAGGGGGCCCAGGCGGTGCTGCTTGGCTCGCATCTGGACACCGTACGCAACGCCGGGCGCTACGACGGCATGCTGGGGGTGCTTACCGCCATCGAAGTGGTGGATAGCCTGCACCAGCAGGGTGTGCATCTGGCGCAGGCCATAGAGATTGTCGGCTTTGGTGACGAAGAGGGAACCCGTTTTGGGATCACCCTGCTAGGCAGCCGGGGGCTGACGGGCACCTGGCCGCAGGGCTGGCTGGAGACGTGTGATGCTCAGGGCATCAGCGTGGCGCAGGCGATGGTGCAGGCGGGGCTCGATCCTGCCCGCGTGGCGCTCGCGGCACGTCATCAGGAGGATTTTAGCGCCTGCCTGGAACTGCATATCGAACAGGGACCGTGTCTGGAGCAGGAAGGGCTGGCGCTGGGCGTGGTGGAAGCCATTAACGGCGCGCGCCGCCTCAACTGCCGCTTCACCGGCGAGGCCGGGCACGCGGGTACTGTGCCGATGCATCACCGTAAGGATGCCCTGGCCGCCGCCGCCGAATGGATGGTGCTGATTGAAAACACCACCCGACAGCAGGGCGGCAACCGGGTGGCAACGGTCGGTGAACTGCGCTGCCTGCCCGGTGCGGTCAACGTCATCCCCGGCGAGGTTGCGCTCTCGCTGGATATTCGCGGCCCGCAGGATGCCCCGCTTGACGCGCTGCTCGCTGAGCTGCTGGCGCAGGCGCAGGCGATTGCCGCTCGTCGCGGGCTGAGCTTCAGCGCCGAGGAGTTTTACCGTATCGCTGCCACGCCGTGCGATGCGCGTTTGCAGGATCTGCTGGGACAGGCCGTTGAGTCGGTGCAGGGGCGCTCATTATCGCTGCCGAGCGGTGCCGGGCACGACACCATCGCGCTGGCAGAGCGCTGGCCGGTCGGGATGCTGTTTGTGCGCTGCAGGGGGGGCGTCAGCCACCATCCGGCGGAATCGGTGATGGCTGAGGATGTTGCCCTGGCGATTGAGGCGTTTGGGCGGGCGGTGAGAAAGCTTGCTGACGGTGGCGCGCGTTAAGCCACCGAACGCACCGCATCTTCGATATCCGCGCTCACCCGGACATCCTGCTCGTCAAAGACCATGCAGTGGCGATCGTCGAAGGCCACGTCTATCTTCTGCCAGGGCGCGAACTTCACGTCGCCCGGCAGCAAGATCTTCACGTTGTCATGGCCGTAGCATTGTCCAAACAGGTAAGTATTGTTCCCCAGCCGCTCCACTACTTCACAGCTAAATTCCAGCCGCGTGCCGCGGTGAAGGTCAGTGGTTAAATGTTCCGGACGGATGCCCAGCGTAACCTGGCTGCCCGGCTGCAGCGGTGTGGTGGTTATCGCGAGCGTGAGCGACTTCTGCTGCGACAACCTGACGGTGAACTTGCCCGGCTGCCAGGCCTCAACGGTCGCCGGCAGAAAGTTCATCTTCGGAGAACCGATAAACCCGGCGACAAACTTATTCGCCGGTTTGTAATAGAGATCCATCGGGGCGCCCATCTGCTCCACTTTGCCGTAGTTCATGACCACAATTTTGTCGGCCAGGGTCATCGCTTCGATCTGGTCGTGCGTGACATACACCATGGTGGTTTTCAGCTCCTGATGCAGGCGGGCGAGGTGCAGGCGCATCTCCACGCGCAGTTCGGCATCCAGGTTGGAAAGCGGCTCATCGAACATAAAGACGCGCGGGTTACGTACGATAGCGCGGCCAATCGCGACGCGCTGGCGCTGGCCGCCGGAAAGCTGTTTAGGTTTGCGGTCTAGCAGGTGGGAGAGCTGCAGCGTTTTGGCGACCATCTCGACCTGATGGCGGATCTGATCTTTCGGCACTTTATTCACCTTCAGCCCGTAGCCCATGTTTTCGGCCACCGTCATATGCGGATAGAGAGCGTAGGACTGAAAGACCATCGCCACACCCCGATGGGAAGGGGCGATGTCGTTCATCACCTCGTTACCGATCAGCACTTCACCCTCGCTTATCTCCTCCAGCCCGGCAATCATACGCAGCATAGTGGATTTGCCACAGCCGGAAGGCCCGACGAATACGGCAAACTCACCGTCCTCAATATCAAGATTAACGTTGTGGAGCGTGACGGTGTCGCCAAAGCGCTTGGTGACATTCCTCAATTGTATGTTCGACATCAGTGTTCCCCAGGTAAACCGCCGAGTATGTTTTACGTATAACAATTGTGTTCAACGTGGCCGGACGGTGCAATTTGTCTGCCTTGACTATAACTTCCAGCATTCATGCGCCCTATATAGATATTCCATTAATGTTATGACGATCACACAACTTACAGTTTTATGTAGAGTTATCATGATGTGAAGGGTAGCGTATAACAAACCAAAAGCATTTGGTGTCAGACGTACAACGCCAGTTTAATCAGGATATATAGCGGGGTTTGTAGGGCGTCATATGCGATAACAACCATAAAATTGTTATACCTTCACATGAGGTTGATAATGAAAAAGAACATACTCGCTGCTCTGATCCTCTCTACGCTCGCGGTACAGGCTCACGCCACCGCGCAGCTTAACGTCTGGGAAGACATCAAGAAGTCGTCCGGTATTAAAGATGCGGTCGCGGACTTTGAAAAACAGTACGACGTTAAGGTCAACGTGCAGGAAACTCCTTACGCACAGCAGCTGGAAAAACTGCGCCTGGACGGCCCGGCAGGCATTGGCCCGGACGTGCTGGTCATTCCTAACGATCAGCTGGGCGGCGCCGTCGTGCAAGGGTTATTGGCCCCCCTGAATCTGGAGGCTAAGCAGACCGAACAGTACACCCCGGCCTCGATTAACGCCTTCAAAATGGATAACGCCCTCTACGGCGTGCCGAAAGCGGTTGAGACGCTGGTGCTGATCTACAACAAAGATCTCATCGACAAGCCGCTCAACTCGCTGCAGGACTGGTATGACTTTTCCAAACAGCAGCGCGCAAAAAACCAGTACGGTCTGCTCGCCAAGTTCGATCAGATTTACTACAGCTGGGGCGCGATCTCCCCGATGGGCGGCTACATCTTCGGTCAAAACGGCAAAGGCGGCTATAACGCCAGCGACGTCGGCCTTAACAAGCCGGGCGCGGTAGAAGCCGTGACGTACCTGAAAAAATTCTACGCTGACGATATTTTCCCGGCCGGGATAGTCGGTGACAACGGCCTGAACGCTATCGACTCCCTGTTTACTGAGAAGAAAGCGGCAGCCGTCATCAACGGCCCGTGGGCGTTCCAGCCGTATGAAGCGGCAGGCATCAACTACGGCGTGGCGCCGCTGCCCACGCTGCCGGACGGCAAGCCAATGAGCTCCTTCCTCGGCGTGAAAGGCTACGTCGTTTCCACCTGGAGCAAGGACAAAGCGCTGGCGCAGAAATTTATCGAATTCATCAACCAGCCGCAGTACGTGAAAACCCGCTACGTGGCCACGCGTGAGATCCCGCCTTTGACCGCAATGATCGACGACCCGGTAATCAAGAACGACGAGAAGGCAAGCGCCGTTGCGGTGCAGGCCGCGCGAGCCACCGCCATGCCGGGTATCCCTGAAATGGGCGAAGTCTGGGGGCCGGCCAACGCCGCGCTGGAGCTAAGCCTGACCGGCAAACAGGATCCCAAAGCCGCGCTGGACAGCGCAGAGAAACAGGTCCAGATGCAAATCGAAGCCATGCAGGCCAGCAACCAGTAATTTTCTGACGTCGCAGAACGGGAGGCCACTCTCCCGTTTTATTGAAAGGAGTTGTCTGTGAGTATCATCCCGGAAAATTTTGCCAGACCGCACGGGGCCGGGCGTCACGCCTGGACCGGCCTGCTGCTGGCGGTCATCCCCGGCTTCGGCCAGTTCTATCACCGCCAGTGGCTGAAGGGCGTTATCTTCCTGGTGCTGCTGGCCAGTTTTATCGGCGTTTTTGCCGATTTCCTGCGCGAAGGACTTTGGGGGCTGGTGACGCTGGGGGAGGAAGTGCCGCGTGATAACTCCATCTTCCTGCTGGCAGAAGGGATCATTAGCGTACTGATCGCCGCATTTGGCGTGATGGTGTATTACCTGTCGATGCGTGATGCCTGGGTCAACGGTCGAAAACGCGATGAAGGGCTGGGGCTAAACAGCGTGCGTAAGCAGTATCAGATGCTGCTGAGCGACGGCTTTCCGTATCTGATGATCACGCCGGGCTTTATTTTGCTGGTGTTTGTGGTGGTTTTCCCGATCCTCTTCGGTTTTGCCATCGCCTTTACTAACTACAATCTTTACCACACGCCGCCGGCTAAGCTGGTGGACTGGGTTGGGTTTAAGAACTTCATCAATATTTTCACGCTCTCCATCTGGCGCTCAACCTTCTTTGACGTCCTGCAGTGGACGGTGGTCTGGACGCTGCTCGCCACCACGCTGCAATGTACCGTGGGCGTGCTGCTGGCTATTCTGGTGAACCAGAAAGACCTGCGATTTAAGCCGCTTATCCGCACCATCTTCATTCTGCCGTGGGCGGTGCCGGGCTTTGTCACCATTCTGGTGTTTGCCGGAATGTTCAACGACTCTTTCGGTGTGATAAACAATGCCATTCTGGCCTTCTTCGGCATTGCGCCGAAAGCCTGGATGACCGATCCGTTCTGGACCAAAACGGCGCTGATCCTGATGCAGACCTGGCTCGGTTTCCCGTTTGTTTTCGCCATGACCACCGGCGTGCTGCAGGCGATCCCTGACGATCTGTACGAAGCCGCCACCATGGACGGGGCCAGCAGCGCGACCAAACTGCGCACCATCACGCTGCCGCTGGTGCTTTATTCCATTGCGCCAATACTGATCACCCAATACACCTTCAACTTCAATAACTTCAACATCATCTACCTGTTCAACAACGGCGGGCCGGCGGTGGTGGGCTCCAATGCGGGTGGGACAGATATCCTGGTGTCGTGGATCTACAAGCTCACCATGTCGTCGTCGCAGTACGCGATTGCGGCGACCATCACTATCCTGCTGTCGATCTTTGTCGTCGGCCTGGCGCTGTGGCAGTTCCGCGCCACCAAATCTTTCAAAAACGACGACATGGCGTAAGGGACGTAACAATGGCTCAATCACAAAGTATTAAACGTGAGAAGTGGGTACGCCTCTCGCTCTCCTGGCTGGTTATCGTGCTGGTGTCGACGATTATCATCTACCCGCTGGTGTGGACGGTCGGCGCGTCGTTTAACGCGGGTAATAGCCTGCTCAGCTCCTCAATTATTCCTGAGAACTTTTCGGTGCAGCACTACGCCGACCTGTTTAACGGCCAGGTGAACTACATGACCTGGTACTGGAACTCGATGAAAATCAGCTTCCTGACGATGGTGCTGACCTTAATCAGCGTCAGCTTTACCGCCTATGCCTTTTCGCGCTTTCGCTTTAAGGGACGCCAGAACGGGCTGATGCTGTTCCTGCTCCTGCAGATGATCCCCCAGTTCTCGGCGCTGATTGCTATCTTCGTGCTGTCGCAGCTTTTGGGCCTCATCAACAGCCATCTGGCGCTGGTGCTGATCTACGTGGGCGGCATGATCCCGATGAATACCTACCTGATGAAAGGCTACCTCGACGCCATCCCGAAAGATCTGGATGAATCCGCGCGCATGGACGGGGCCAGTAATTTCCGGATTTTCATCGAAATTATCATGCCGCTATCGAAGCCGATTGTGGCGGTGGTGGCGCTGTTCTCCTTCACCGGGCCGCTGGGGGATTTCATCCTCTCCAGCACGATTCTGCGCACCCCGGACAAATATACCTTACCCATCGGGCTCTATAACCTGGTGGCGCAAAAAATGGGTGCCAGCTACACCACCTACGCGGCAGGCGCGGTGTTGATTGCGGTGCCGGTAGCGATCCTCTATCTGGCATTACAAAAATACTTCGTCTCCGGCCTGACCTCCGGGAGTACCAAAGGATAATCATGAAAAGACTCAAACCTGCTTTACTTGCCGTTTGCCTCTCATGTGGCCTGGCCGCGAGCGTGTTTGCTGCGGACGGGGTGCAAACGCGTCCTTTTAACGCCATGCCCGCGGACTTTATCAAGGGCGCGGATATTTCGACGCTGCTGGAAGCGGAACAACATGGCGCCAAATTTTATAACCAGAGCGGCCAGCAGCAGGACGCGATTGCTATCCTCAAAGCCAACGGTGTGAACACCGTGCGCCTGCGCCTGTGGGTTGATCCGCAGGATGCCGACGGTAACACCTACGGCGGCGGCAGTAATAATCTCGAAAACACCCTCGCGCTGGCGAAGCGCGTAAAGGCGCAGGGCCTGAAGCTGCTGCTCGATTTCCACTACAGCGATTTCTGGACCGATCCGGGCAAACAGTTCAAGCCAAAAGCCTGGGAGAAGATGGACTACCCGCAGCTGAAAACGGCTATTCATGACTATACCCGCGACACGATCGCCCGCTTTAAGAAAGAGGGCGTATTGCCGGACATGGTGCAGATAGGAAACGAAATTAACGGCGGCATGCTGTGGCCGGAAGGGAAAAGCTGGGGGCAGGGCGGCGGCGAATTCGACCGCCTGGCCGGGCTGCTCAAGGCCGCGATTGGTGGGCTAAAGGAGAACCTGACCGATGGCGAGCAGGTGAAAATCATGCTCCATCTGGCCGAAGGCACCAAAAATGACACCTTCCGCTGGTGGTTTGATGAAATCACGAAGCGCGACGTGCCGTTCGATATCATCGGCCTGTCGATGTACACCTACTGGAACGGCCCGATTAGCGCGCTGAAGACCAACATGGATGATATCAGCAGGCGCTATAACAAAGACGTGATTGTGGTGGAAGCGGCCTATGGCTATACGCTGGAGAACTGCGATAACGCCGAGAACAGCTTCCAGGCCAAAGAAGAAAAGGACGGCGGCTATCCCGGCACCGTTCAGGGTCAGTACGACTATATTCACGATTTAATGCAGTCCGTTATTGATGTGCCTGACCATCGCGGCAAGGGCATCTTTTACTGGGAACCGACCTGGATTGCCGTTCCGGGCACCACGTGGGCCACCAAAACCGGCATGAAATATATCCATGACGAATGGAAAGAGGGTAATGCCCGCGAGAACCAGGCGTTATTTAATTGCCAGGGTAAAGTGCTGCCGTCAATAACGGTATTTAACTAGTTTTTATCTCCATTCAGGACGTTTTAAATATGAATAAATTTGCGCCTTTAAGTCCAAAGGTCGCGGCGTTATTGCATGGCGCCGACTATAACCCGGAGCAATGGGAGAATTACCCCGGTATTATTGAAAAAGATATCGCCATGATGCAGCAGGCGAAATGTAATGTCATGTCGGTGGGGATATTTAGCTGGGCGAAACTGGAGCCGCAGGAAGGGGAATATGATTTTGCCTGGCTGGACAGCATTATTGAAAAACTCTATGCGGCGGGCATTCATATATTTCTCGCTACGCCGAGCGGCGCGCGTCCGGCATGGATGTCGCAAAAATATCCGGAAGTGCTGCGCGTCGGGCGCAACCGCGTCCCTGCGCTGCACGGCGGGCGTCATAACCACTGCATGTCGTCTCCGGTCTACCGCGAAAAGACGATGAAAATTAACAGCCTGCTGGCGGCGCGTTATTCGCATCATCCGGCGGTGCTGGGCTGGCATATCTCCAATGAGTACGGCGGCGAATGCCACTGTAGCCTGTGCCAGGAACGCTTCCGCGACTGGCTAAAGGCGCGCTACAAAACCCTCGACGCGCTGAACCATGCGTGGTGGAGCACCTTCTGGAGCCATACCTACACCGACTGGTCGCAGATTGAGTCCCCCGCGCCGCAGGGAGAAATGTCGATTCACGGCCTGAATCTCGACTGGCGCCGCTTCAATACCGCGCAGGTCACCGATTTTTGCCAGCATGAGGTGGCACCGCTGAAGGCCGCCAATGCTGAACTGCCGGTGACAACCAACTTTATGGAGTATTTCTACGATTACGACTACTGGCAGCTGGCGAAAGCGATCGACTTCATCTCCTGGGACAGCTACCCGATGTGGCACAAGGAGAAAGACGAAACGCAGCTGGCCTGCTATACCGCCATGTACCACGACATGATGCGCAGCCTGAAGGGCGGTAAACCCTTTGTGCTGATGGAGTCCACGCCGAGCACCACCAACTGGCAGCCGACCAGCAAGCTGAAAAAGCCGGGGATGCATATTCTCTCCTCTATTCAGGCGGTAGCGCACGGGGCGGATTCGGTGCAGTACTTCCAGTGGCGTAAGAGCCGCGGATCGGTGGAGAAATTCCACGGTGCAATTATCGATCACGTGGGGCATCTTGATACCCGCGTCGGGCGCGAAGTAACGCGTCTGGGGGAGATGCTGGCACGTCTGCCTGAGGTGGTGGGTTGCCGCACCGACGCGCGCGTGGCCATTATCTTTGACCAGCAAAACCGCTGGGCGCTGGACGATGCTGAAGGCCCGCGGAACATGGGGCTGGAGTACGAAAAAACCGTCAACGAACACTATCGTCCGTTCTGGGAAAAGGGCATCGCGGTCGACGTCATCGACGCTGACGGCGATCTGAGCCGCTACGCGCTGGTGATTGCCCCCATGCTCTACATGGTGCGCGAAGGTTTCGCCGAGCGGGCGGAAGCCTTTGTGGCCGCGGGCGGGCATCTGGTGACGACCTACTGGAGCGGGGTAGTGGATGAGACCGATCTCTGCCACCTCGGCGGTTTCCCGGGCCCGCTGCGCAAGCTCCTCGGCATCTGGGCGGAAGAGATTGACTGTTTGGGCGAGGGGGAGCGAAACCTGGTCCAGGGGCTGGCGGGCAATGCGGCGGGCCTGCAGGGACCGTATCAGGTCAGGCATCTGTGCGAGCTGATCCATACTGAATCCGCGCAGGCGCTGGCGACCTACCGGGATGATTTCTACGCCGGTCGCCCGGCGGTGACGGTCAACCGCTTCGGCAAAGGCAAGGCGTGGCACGTGGCGTCGCGCAACGACCTGCCGTTCCAGCGCGATTTCTTCGCCGGGATTATCGACGAGCTGGCGCTGCCGCGCGCAGTCGAAGGAGATTTCCCTCCGGGCGTGGTCGCCGCGGCGCGCACGGATGGCGAAACCGCCTGGGTGTTTGTACAGAACTACACGGCCCAGCAGCAGCTCATCACGCTGCCGCAGGGGTATACCGACTGCATGACCGACGCCGCCGCGGCGGGCGATACCGTGCTGCTGGCGTGGGACTGTCGGGTGCTCAGGCGTAAAGCGTAAGAACCGCCCGGCGGCGCTGCGCTTGCACGGGCCTACAAAACCCGTAGGCCGGGTAAGCGCAGCGCCACCCGGCAACAAGGCACAAAACGCCTGCTCCCCGAGCAGGCATTTTTTTATCTGCATAAAAGAGAGGCGTATTATGGACAGTCAAATTACTCAGCGTTTAATTCCTGCATTTGGCGGCGACGATAATATCGAGCACGTCGAAGCCTGTATTACCCGCCTGCGCGTGACGGTAAAAGATTTAAATAAGGTCGATTCACAGACGTTACAGAGTGAGGGGGCGCTGGGGGTGATTATTATCGGTCAGCAGGTGCACGCTATATTCGGCAGGCAGTCTGATACATTACGGAAATTATTAGACGAACATTTTAATCAGTAAATATAAAAAAGGGATAGCCAAAGTAATGGCTATCCCAAAGCAGTAAAATAGACTGCAGGTTGCTGGAGATACGATAACGATTAACGCAAATTATGAATTAAGACTTACCACCAGGCCTCGACCTGCACACCAAAGTTCCAGGTATTGTTGGCCGTGCCATCTTCGAAGGATTGCCCTTTTTCGGAGTCATTCAGATAGGAGGCGAATACGCGCAGTTCAGGACGTGACATAAACTCAGGACCGTCTGCCAGGCCCAGCGCGAGGGTGTACTTCTCGCCGCTCTGCTTGTACTTAGTGCCGTCGGTGTAGGTATCTTCCTGGTAGAATCCGCCCACTTCGCCAATCAGACGCACGTACTCGGTAAACTGATACTGTGCGCGCCCCACCAGCGATACCAGGCGTGATTTGTCCGTATACTGCGTGATGTCGTCTGCCGAACCCCATGTCAGGACGTGGTTAAAAGAGAACTTGTCGGTAATCGGAATTAAGCCGGTGTTAATCACGCGGTAGCCGGTGGCGTCGTTCACGTAGTTCCACATGTCGTACCAGCCCCCACCCTGTGACACCATGTTCTGGGCCAGACCTTTATTGGCGTACTGCAGCACCAGCTTGTTATAGCCGCCAAACATATCCTGGCTGATCTCACCGGTGACCATCACGCCGTTATCGGCCTCGTACAGCCCGCCATACTCTTTCTGCTTGTTGGTCGGGTTTGGCATGGCGTAATCAATACCCACTTCCGTCCACGCGCCCGCCCACGGCTTCCAGCCCGCATAGCGAAGGTCGATATAGTTGATGTTAACGTCGCTGTCGCCATCCACGCGATAGTCCACGTCGTTAGCATCGCCGCGGATCCACGCAACGGAGACTGCGCCCGGGCCAAGCGTGTAGTTCTCGATACCCGCACCGGAGCCGGAAATATTCCAGTATTTGGTATCAATGATGTGCAGGTCATGGCGCTGGTAGTAGCGCTTACCGCCCCAAATCACCGCATTGGGATCCCCGGGGATCAGCCCCTTGATCTGCAGGTTAAGCTGGCGCAGGCCGAACTGGGCATCGTCATCTAAGGTGGTTTCATTGTCGTTGGAGCCGTCTGATACCATGCTCACCATGCTGTCGAGATAGAAACTGACGTCGTTCTTTTTGTATACCTCGGAGCCTAGCTCCAGCTCGCCGTAGGTGTCGGCCTCGTTACCCAGACGGCCAATCTTGTTTTTTTGCCACTCCTCCATCCCACCATCCCGTGAGACGCCCACACCGGAGCGAAGATATCCATGAAAATCAATCGGTACTGAAGACGCTGCAAACAGCGAAGGCGATGCCAGCGCGGCAGCCAACGCAACAGATACAGAGCGGATCGTCGTGTTCATTGTAACCCTCTTATTGTTTTGTAATACGTTCACAAATCCGCTGTCATAAAATGCCTAAACCCGTTGGCTGGCAATTACACGATCTGAAATGTGTGATTAACTGCAAATAAAATAGACAATTTTGTTACGAGTAATGAGATTGGACACAAATTATGGCATTGTGAGCGTCATACTTTTTGATGGTGTTATGCCCGCAGCGAGAGGGTGATAAGCGTTTTTTTTCAGCACCCCTGTTACAATCAGCGCATAACAACATAAGGAACCGGACCATGAAGTCGAAAAGCGCAACGTTAGAGGACGTGGCACGCCATGCGGGCGTCTCCTATCAGACCGTGTCCAGGGTACTGAATAAGTCTGCCAATGTATCCGACGCCACGCGCAGCAAGGTGGAGAAATCCATAGAGTTATTGCGGTATGTACCCAACCGACTGGCTCAGCAGCTGGTGGGCAAGCAGAGCCAGACCGTTGGGCTGGTGACCATTTCGCTGGCGCTGCACGCGCCTTCGCAGGTTGCGGCGGCGGTGAAACGCTATGCCAATGTGGAAGGCTACCAGGTACTGATCTCAATGATTGATGAGAACGTCAACCACAGCATCCAGGATTCCATCAACGAGCTGAAATCCCAGCTGGTGAGCAAAGTGATCATCAACGTGCCGCTGGAGGCTGAAGCGGCGCAGAAAATCGCCACCGACAACGATGACATTGTCTGCCTGTTCCTCGACGTGGACCCGTACAGTTCCGTGTTTAACGTTTCGTTTAACCCGGCGGACGGCACCCGCGCCAGCGTCAAATATCTTTACGAACTGGGGCATCGCGACATCGCTCTGCTGGCGGGGCCGACGTCTTCCGTCTCGGCGCAGCTGAGGCTGAAAAGCTGGATCGAGACCCTGAAGGGCTACGGCCTGGAGCCCGCATCGGTCATTCGCGGCAACTGGGATGCGCAAAGCGGTTATTCGGGAGCGTTGCAAATGCTGCGGGAGACGGCGCAGTTTACCGCCGTGCTGGTGGCTAACGACCAGATGGCGCTCGGGGTGCTGAGCGCGTTCCATCAGCAGCAGATTTCAATTCCGGGCGAGAAGTCGGTGATTGGCTACGATGACACCTATGAAAGCTCGTTCTTCTACCCGGCACTGACGACGGTATCGCTGGATTTAGATCTGCAGGGTAAAGAGGCGGTGCGCCGTATTCTCGACAGCGGTGAAGAGAATGCCCAGCGCATGTCCTCGATTTTACCTGCCCGTCTGGTGGTGCGTCAGTCCACCGGCCCAAAAGGGGAGAAGGGGAAAAACCTGCAGGCGCTTGCCCAGCAGTTGCGTGAGATCGCGCATCAGCTCGGCGATGCGTAGCGAAGTGAGCACCTCAATCACGTGAATGAGGTGCTCGCAAGCTTACTCTAGCCCCAGCGTGTACTGGGCAATTTTGAAGTAGATAATCAGCCCGGTCCCGTCAATCAGCGTGGCGATAAACGGCGCGGACACCACGGCAGGGTCGATCCGGCAGCGCTTGAGCACCATCGGGATCACGGACGACACAATCGCGCTCCAGAGCGTGATACACACCAGCGTCAGACTGACGATAAGCGTGATCTCCAGGCCGATACCCATCATCCAGGCGCGGATACACCCGGCGATACCGAGTGTGGCGGCAATCATCAGCGAGGTGGTCATCTCTTTGCGCAGCACGCGCCCGACGTCGCGAAGGTGGACTTCTCCCAGCGCCATCGCGCGCACCAGCGTGGAGGTGATCTGCGTCCCGCTGTTGCCGCCCGTGCCGATCAGCAGCGGAATGAAGAACGCCAGCGCGATGGCGGACTCCAGCGCCTCTTCAAAATGCTGAATAACCGAGCTGGTGTAGGCTTCGGCGACAAACAGCAGCAGCAGCCAGACGGAGCGTTTTTTCCACAGGCTATACGGGCTGGTCTCCAGATAAGGCTTCTCCAGGGGGAGCGTCGCCCCCTGAAGCTGGGCATCTTCGGTGACGTCATCTTCCAGTAGATGGGCGATTTCGCGCTCGGTCAGGCAGCCGACGAGTTTGCCGTGGGTCACCACGGGCACGACATCCGCGCCGCCGTGCGCCAGCAGTCCGGCAACATCGGCACGTTCATCCTCCGGTTTGACCTGCAAAAACTGCGAAATCATCAGCGATTTCACCGGCTGCACCGTATCGGTGGTCTGCAGCAATTTACGCACGGCAACCATCCCCGCCAGGCGGCCATGGTCTTCGATAAAAATATGCGACGGAATATCATCGTCTTTTAATTTTTCGAAGAATTGCTCGCGCGCCAGCGCCACGCATAATGCCATATCGAGGACGATAAAATCGGTATTCATATATTGCGCGATCGCGCTGTCATTGAATGCCAGGTTTTGGTTGTGAATAGCGTAAGACATAGTGAATTCCCTTTGAATAATAAAATCTCTCAGGGGCGAGCAAGACAGGGCATGTCGAAGAGGAGATCCCCACGTCCTGGGTTCAGCACTGTACACCGTATCCCGCGAGGGAAGTTATACTGACAAAGCCTTGATTCGACAGTGCCTGTTTTACCCTGTGTCGATTCTCTCGAACCTACCAGAGCGATAACGTGTATTTGTACAGGAGCCTCGCCATAACGAGATCGTTGTAAAACGAGAGGAATAATACGCTTATTTAACATTGCCGCTCAGGAATTTAAAAAATGTTTAAGAACGGTTTAGGAGAATATTATTAATAGAATGTTGAGGGTTTATTTAAGGTTATTCATTTTAAATGGAGAATTAAATAATTAACGGGGGAGGGAAAATGGCGTGGCTTGATAATCTGCTGAATCATTTTGCGCTGTATCCGGCACATCTGTTCGCGCTGTTATTTATGATGGCGCTGAGCAAGTCGACGGTGCTGATCTCCTCCGTGCTGCCGCCCGCCTCGGTCATGCTGCTGGCGGGCATTACCGTCAGCCAGGCAAGCATGCATCCTGCCCTGGCGTGGCTGGCCGTGGTGATGGGGGCAACGGCGGGCTCGGCGCTGAACTACCACTTAGGGCAGCGGATGGGGCACACGCGCTGGATGACCCGCTTCACGGCAAAACACGCCGGTAAATTTCTGCGGGTGCAGCATCAGCTACAAAAAAACGGGGTGCTGGTGCTGTTTACCGCGCGCTTCCTGGCGGTACTGCGCTACATCGTGCCGCTGGCGGCAGGCATGCTCAGGCTGAACGTGGTGAAAGTTTACGGCGTGAGCCTGGCCTCTGCCGCCGTATGGGCGGCGCTGTATGTCGGCATTGTCACCGGCATCAGCGCCTTTTGAGTTACAGGCTCCCCATTCCGCCGTCCACCAGCAGTTCCGTTCCTACCGTGTAGCTCGATTCGTCGGAGGCGAGATAGAGCGCGGCTTTTGCCAGCTCCGTCGTTGAGCCCATTCTGCCCAGCGGCACCAGCTTGATGATCTCCGCCATCATTGCGTTAAGCGCCTCTTCGCTTAAGCCCGTTTTCGTAAAGGCCGGGGTTTCCACCGGACCGGGGCTCAGGCCGTTGACGCGGATCCCGCGCGGCAGCAGCTCCGCCGACAGCGTGCGCGCCAGCGACAGCAGGGCGGCCTTGCTCGCGGCATACACGCTGCTGGTGGGCAGGCCGATGCGCGCGCTCACGGAGCCGCAGAGGATCACCGACGACGGGTTATTCAGCAGCGGCAGCAGCGCCTGGATTAAAAAGAACGGTCCCTTCAGGTTGATGTTCATCAGACGGTCCCAGGTCTCTTCCTGCCAGGCTTCCAGCGGCGCGTGCGTCACGTCGCCGGCGTTGAGAAAGACCGCGTCCAGGCGTGGCCAGCGGGCGGCGAGGGTTGTCGCCAGCGCTTTTTGCAACGCGATATCGCCCGCATCGGTTGGGATCACCCAGGCCTTATCGCCCAGAATGCGCTCTGCTTCGGCGAGGGTGTCCGGGTTGCGTCCGGTCACGGCGACGTGCGCCCCTTCGGCGATAAATGCCTGCGCGGTGGCGAGACCGATACCGCTGGTGCCACCGGTAATCAACGTATACTTATCGGTTAAACGACCCATGTTCTTCTCCTGAAATGTCACTGGAGAAAGCACTATAGAAACGTTAGTATCGAAAGGAAACCAGGTACCAAATGGATACTAAAGAGGCAAGAGGTGTGCTATGGCAGAAATGCTGGAAGAGTGCTGTGAAAAAAAATCTGAGGCCTATACCTGCCCGATGACGCAGTTTGTAAACCTGATTTCCGGCAAATGGGCAATCCCGATACTCTATCGTCTTATTGTGATTAACACGCCTGTCCGCTTTGGCGACCTGCTGCGGGCGGCTGCCCCCATCACCCAGAAAGAGCTGACGAAGCAGCTGCGCCTGTTTGAACAGCGCGGGCTGGTGACGCGGACGGTCTACCCGGAGATCCCGCCGCGCGTGGAGTATCAGATTACCGGGCTGGGGTTAACCCTGCAGGATGCGCTCGCGCCGCTGGCCGCCTGGATGAGCGAGTACGGCGACCAGCTTCAGCGTTAGGCTACTGTTTTACGTAGCGCGGTGCCGGGATGCCGGTGCGCGCGCTGCTAAACAGCTCAAGGCGCGCCGCTTCGTAGCGGTCCCACAGGCCTGCATCATGCATCGGCGGGATGGTGATCGGTTCGCCCTGATCCAGACCCGCCAGCGACGCATCCACCATATCGTCGGTGGTCATTACCGATCCTTCCGGCAGATCGTCCACCGTGACGCCTGAATGGCTCCAAATCTCCGTTGCGGTAGCGGCGGGCAGCACGGCATGAATGCGCACGCTGCTGTCGGCAAATTCTTCCTGTAGCCCACGGGTAAAGCTCAATACCCACGCCTTGGTGGCGCTGTAGAGTGCGCTGCCCGCCCGGACGTGCAGCGCCAGCACGGACGCGATATTGATCAGCGTGCCGCGATTGTTCTGTGCCAGGCGCGGCAGGATGGCGTAGGTCAGACGCATCAGCGCCGTGGTGTTCAGGGTGTTAATGGCCTGATGCAGCGCCACCTCTCCCGCGAGGAACGGTGCCATCTGCGCGGTGCCCGCGTTGTTGATCAGCGTATCAATGGCGGTATTGCTGCGCAGTTCGTCTTCCACCGCTCGGATCCCGGCTTCATCGGTGAGATCGGCCACCAGAATATCGACGGCCACGCCATAGCGTGCGCGCAGGTCGGCGGCGAGGGCTTTCAGGCGATCCTCGCGGCGGGCGACCAGGACCAGGTTAGCACCGCGCGCGGCAAGGCGATCGGCATAGACGGCACCGATCCCGGAAGAGGCACCCGTAATCAGGGCGGTGGTGATTTGCGTAGTCATCGTGCATTACCTCAGGCAAAGTGGGTTGTTTGGTTTCAATATGAAACTGAATTAACTCTCGGCTATTTGGTTTTATAATGCAACCATATTGGCGATCATTTTGTGCTTTTGCCGTCGGGAACGGTCAGGAGGGGAGTTTAGCCACGATCTCTTCAGGCGTCAGTTCGCGGCCATCGTCGGCGATAAGCGCCAGTTTACGCAGGGGTTTGCGCTGTTCGCTATCGACCAGCACGGTGCCGCATTCGTTTTCCGCGAACAAAAATTCATTGCCCCACTGGGACAGGGCAACCAGCACGGTCTGCAGGGCGCGTCCCTTGCCGGTCAGGACGTATTCCTGCCAGGCGCTGCCGTCGGAGGCGGGCTGAAGCCGGAGAATGCCTTCGTCCACCAGCAGCTTGAGCCGCGTGGTCAGCATGTTTTTCGCGATACCGAGGCTTTTCTGAAACTCGCCGAAGCGTTTAATCCCGCGGAGCGCGTCGCGGACGATCAGCAGCGACCACCAGTCGCCGATGATATCCAGCGAACGGGCGACGGGGCAGGTGCTCTCTTCAAGGCGGGTACGTTTCACAGCGAATTCTCCGGTGGGGTATGGTTTTATTATAAAACTAATCCGTACACACCGTAAGCACGTTAATCATCAGTTTGAGAAATGCTTCCCGGAAAATTGTGACGAATCTGTCACACTGAGCGCGACATTTTAAAACGAGTGAGGAATTAGGGATGAGAAAAGCACTACTCGCGCTGGCAGTCGCCGGTTCCATTTCAGCAACGTTTGGCGTGCAGGCGCAAGAGACGCCGGAAGGGTATCAGCTGGAGCAAGTTTTAATCATGAGTCGCCATAACCTGCGCGCGCCGCTGGCTAACAACGGCAGCGTGCTGGAGCAGTCCACGCCGAAGCAGTGGCCGGAGTGGGAGGTGCCGGGCGGCCAGCTCACAACCAAAGGGGGCGTGCTGGAGGTCTATATGGGCCATTACATGCGCGAGTGGCTGGCGCAGCAGGGGATGGTGAAGACGGGAGAATGTCCACCGGCGGAGAGCGTTTACGCCTATGCTAACAGCCTGCAGCGCACCGTCGCCACCGCGCAATTCTTTATCACCGGCGCGTTCCCGGGCTGCGATGTGCCCGTGCACCATCAGGAAAAAATGGGCACCATGGATCCGACATTTAATCCGGTGATCACCGATAATTCGCCGGAATTCCGCGAAAAAGCGCTCAAGGCGATGGAGGCGGAACGGCAGAAAATGCAGCTAGGCGAAAGCTATAAGCTGCTGGAGCAGATGACGAACTACGCCGACTCGCCGTCCTGCAAAGAGAAAAAGGTCTGCTCGCTGGCGGATGCGAAAGATACCTTCAGCGCCGACTATGAAAAAGAGCCTGGCGTATCCGGGCCGCTGAAGGTGGGCAACTCGCTGGTGGATGCGTTCACGCTGCAGTATTACGAAGGCTTCCCGGCCGACCAGGTCGCCTGGGGAGAAATCAAAACCGACCAGCAGTGGCGCGTGCTGTCGAAGCTGAAGAACGGCTATCAGGACTCGCTGTTTACCTCCACCGAGGTGGCGCAAAACGTGGCGAAACCGCTGGTGAAATATATCGATAAAACGCTGGTAACCGACCAGGCGAAAGCGCCGAAAATCACCCTGCTGGTGGGGCATGATTCGAACATTGCTTCCCTGCTCACCGCCCTCAATTTCAAACCGTATCAGCTGCACGATCAGCAGGAACGTACCCCGATCGGCGGCAAGATTGTCATCCAGCGCTGGCATGACAAAAATGCCAACCAGGAGCTGATGAAAATTGAGTATGTCTACCAGAGCTCAGAGCAGTTGCGCAACGCCAGCGTGCTGTCGCTGCAGTCTCCGGCACAGCGCGTGACGCTGGAGCTGAAGGGCTGCCCGGTGGATGCGAACGGCTTCTGTCCTGTCGATAAGTTCAATGCGGTGATGAATAACGCGGCGAAGTAAGAGAGAACCCCCCGCTGCGGCGGGGGGAAACGCTTAGACGTTTTTACGTTCGATGGTTTGCTCACCCCAGAAGAGCGAGTCTTTGTCCGTTTTTTCGAAGGCGCGCACCAGCACCTCATCGTTACCTTCCTCCCAAATCTGCTCGGCCAGCTTTTCATCGTATTTCGCGACTTCAAAGATAGCTTCGGCAATCTCCGGAGAGGTGTTGCGTAAACTTGCCCATTCGCCCACGTGGTGAGCTTTGGATTCTTGAGTTGGCATGCTTGTCCTCCTGTTGGGTGTTAGCCGTTCAGTTTTTTGGCCAGACCCGCGACGTATTCACCCTGATAGCGGGCGATAGACAGTTCTTCATTGCTTGGCTGACGTGAGCCATCCCCACCGGCAATGGTGGTTGCGCCGTACGGCGTACCACCGCGCACCTGGGAAACGTCAAACAGCTCCTGCGCGCCGTAGCCAATCGGCACAATCACCATCCCGTGATGAGCAAGGGTAGTCCAGGTTGAGGTAATCGTCTGCTCCTGACCGCCGCCAGTCCCGGTAGAGCTGAATACGCTGGCGAGTTTGCCGTAGAGCGCCCCGGATGCCCAAAGTCCGCCGGTTTGATCGAGGAAGGTACGCATCTGGCCTGACATGTTGCCGAAGCGGGTCGGGGTGCCGAATATAATGGCATCATAATCCGCCAGCTCCTGCGGGGTGGCGACCGGGGCGTTTTGCGTTTTTCCCCCGGCTTTCGCGAAGGCTTCCGCCTGCATGGTTTCCGGTACGCGTTTCACCACAACCTCTACGCCATCAACCCTGTTTGCACCTTCTGCTACCGCGTGAGCCATGGTTTCAATGTGTCCATACATGGAATAATAGAGCACCAGAACTTTTGCCATTTTGCTTCACTCCTCGTTGGTTTCTCTGACAGCGGATCGCTGCGCTCTTTTAAAGATATGTCATCACAGCCAGACTGCAAAAATGAACGCCATTTATTTGATTTATAACAACATGAGGAGAAAAATGGCTTTGTAGCAAAATGATACAACTTTCCCGGTGCGGATTTTTAAAATGATAAGAAAGGCTTATGGATTGCCGCCGCGTCATCTCACCCGAAAGACTGAGATCATGTTGCAGGATATTACCTTCGGCTTGCCGGATAACCTCATTCCACTAAGCTTAGTTTCACGCGGCACAGATAAAGGCGTTGTCCTTGAGCCGCGAGGTGAAAGAATCCTCTTTTACTGAATGCAATATGATGTCTAATGTTTCACATTCTGGAGGTTAGAGATGGCAAACCATCGTGGTGGTTCAGGTAATTTCGCAGAAGACCGTGAAAGAGCATCAGAAGCAGGCCGTAAAGGTGGCCAGCATAGCGGGGGTAACTTCAAGAATGACCCGCAACGCGCATCTGAAGCTGGCAAGAAAGGGGGGAAAAACAGCCACGGCAGCAGTAAGTAACACGCCGGGTTGAACCCCTGCCGCCGGGATATCCCGGCGGTTTTTTTATTTCTGCAACATTGAACTGTAACCAAAGGCAACGCACACTACAGAATTGTTCTCACTTGCTGGTGCCGCATGTCTGTCTCACGCTTTAAATTCTCCGTTAAACCGCAGGAAGCCATCCTCATTCTCATCACCATGTTCTGGGGCGGGACGTTTCTGGCCGTTCAGTACGCGGTGACCCTTAGCGATCCGTTCTTTTTTGTTGGTCTGCGCTTTGCAACGGCGGCGATAGCCGTGGGGCTAATATCCCTTAACACGCTGCGGGGTCTGACGCTCAAAGAGCTTAAGGCGGGCGTGGCGATTGGGGTGGCGATAGCCATGGGCTACAGCCTGCAGACATGGGGATTGCAGACCATCTCCAGCAGCAAATCCGCATTTATCACCGCCATGTATGTGCCCCTGGTGCCGCTGCTGCAGTGGCTGTGCCTGGGGCGGCTGCCGGGGCTGATGTCCTGTATTGGCATCGTGCTGGCGTTTATCGGTCTGATTTTGCTGGCCGGGCCGGAAAACAACCTCCTGGCGCTGGGGCCGGGCGAGATCATTACCCTGATTGGGGCGATTGCCATTGCGGCGGAAATTATTCTGATCAGCGCCTGGGCGGGCAAGGTGGACGTCAAACGGGTGACGGTGGTGCAGCTCGCCACGGCATCGCTGGTGGCCTTTGCGACGATGGTGCCGGCAGGGGAGTCCGTGCCGCCGATGTCCACTGGCCTGGTCGTGGTGGCGCTGGGGCTGGGGATTTTCAGCGCCATTATTCAGGTCACCATGAACTGGGCGCAGCGTAGCGTATCGCCGACCCGGGCAACGGTCATTTACACCGGCGAACCGGTCTGGGCGGGCATTTTCGGGCGACTGGCCGGGGAACGTTTGCCGTTGCTGGCCCTGGTGGGCGCGGCGTTTATTGTCGCCGGGGTGCTGGTGAGCGAGTTGAAGCTCAGAAAGCGTCGGAACCCGGTGAGCGACATGACTGCTGAAGAAGGTTTAGATTGAAAAAACAGACGGGTTTATCTACGATATGTACGGATAAATACCGTACACGGTGAAGTAAACCATGCCAGCACTGAAAAAACAGCGTATCGATCTTCGCTTAACGGACGAAGACAAAACAATGATTGAAGAAGCGGCGGCGATGACGAACCAAACGATCACCCAGTTTATGGTGAACAGTGCGTCAGAGCGCGCTGCAGAGGTCATTGAACAGCATCGGCGTCTCGTCTTAAACGAAGCATCATGGAATGCCGTGATGGATGCCATCGACAATCCGCCAGAGCCAAATGAACGCCTGAAGCGAGCGGCAAAACGTCTTCGAAACATGGAGTGAAGCGTCGTGGAAAATCTCACGATCGAAATGTTTTCAGAGGGAAAAGATTATGATTTCAGGGACTTCGATTGTGGTGAACCCTCGCTAAATGTCTTCCTCACAGAACATCTGGTGCGTCAGCACAATGGGCGTATTTTACGAGGCTATCTGCTTAAAGACCGCGATGGTCCGCGAGTCCTGGGCTATTACACGTTATCGGGAAGTTGCTTTGAAAAAGGGATGCTGCCTTCCAGGACTCAGCAGCGTCGGATCCCTTATAGCAACGTACCGAGCGTAACGCTGGGACGTCTGGCGATACATAAAGACCTGCAGGGACAGGAGTGGGGAACGACGCTCGTCACGCATGCCATGCGGGTTGTCTATCTGGCATCGCAGGCGGTGGGCGTACACGGAATATTTGTTGATGCACTCAATGACCGGGCAAAACGATTTTATCTGAAGCAGGGTTTTATTCCGCTGACGGGTGAAAACAGCCATTCTCTTTTCTTTCCTACAAAATCTATCGAACGACTGTTTGAGCAGGTGTGATTGCCTGGCATTATGGTGTTCTTACGGAACGTAAAGGTCGGGTAAGGCATCGCCGTTACCCGACATTGAGATTTCACGACTCCTGACGCACCACCTCGCCCTGCGGGGCAGCGGCCATCCGGCGGCTCAGCAGGGCGTTAAGCAGGATCGCGCCGAAGGTCGCCGTGCCAATCCCGCCGATCGTAAACCCGCCCAGCGTCAGGGCAAAATCGCCCGCGCCCAGCACCAGCGTAACGGCCACCATAATCAGGTTGCCGTTCTGGCTGAGATCGACCCGATGCTGCACCCAGATCCGCGCGCCGGCCACGGCGATCAGCCCAAACACCACGATTGAGGCCCCGCCGATCACCGGTGACGGAATGGTGTGGATCAGCGCGCCGAATTTCGGCGAGAAGCCGAGCAGCATCGCCATCACCGCCGCCGCGACAAAGACCAGCGTCGAATAGACTTTGGTCACCGCCATCACGCCGATATTCTCGGCATAGGTGGTGACGCCGCTGCCGCCGACTGAGCCCGAAAGCATGGTCGCCAGCCCGTCGCCGACGAACGCGCGGCCCATGTACGGGTCCATACTGCGGCCCGTCATCCCCGCGACCGCCTTCAGATGACCCAGGTTTTCCGCCACCAGGATAACGGCGACGGGGGCGATAAGCATCATCGCCTGGGTGTTAAAGGTGGGCGAGGTCACTTTCGGCAGGCCGAACCAGGCGGCCTGATGCAGCAGCGTAAAATCAACCGGCTTGCCGAGACCAAAAACGTTCGCCAGCAGGGCATACACCAGACAGGCAACAATCAGCCCGACCAGGATCAGCAGCCGCTGGATCATGCCTCGCGTAAACACCGCTACCAGGCCGATGCACAGCACGGTCACGACGGCCATCCAGCTTTCAAACGGCGAGCCGGAGACGCTTTTCACCGCGATCGGCGCAAGGTTAAGGCCTATCGCCATCACCACCGCGCCGGTAACAACGGGAGGCATCAGGCGTTCGATCCAGCGCGTACCGATTTTCATCACCACCAGACCAATCAGGGTATACACCAGACCGCAGGCGATAATGCCGCCGAGGGCCACGCTCAGGTTGGGGTTGATTCCCTGGCCGTTAAATCCGGTGGTGGCGATCACCACGCCGACAAAGGCGGCGCTGGATCCCAGATAGCTGGGCACGCGCCCGCCGGTGACAAAAAAGAACAGCAGGGTGCCGATACCGGACATCAGAATCGAGAGGTTGGGATCGAGTCCCATCAGCATCGGCATCAGCACCGTGGCGCCAAACATGGCGACCGCGTGCTGAACGCCCATTACCATCGTCTGCCCGAGCGGGAGGCGTTCATCCGGCGCGACCACGCCAGCGTCTGTGGAGGTCGATTTCAACTGCCAGTGGGGAAATCCGAACATGGTCTGTCTCCTTAGAGCGCCTTAACAGGCGGGTCGCATCAGCGCGTGGTAGCCGCGGTCAAACCACACCAGGCCCTGCGGCGCGGGGTGGCGAATAATCGAAACGATGTCGCAAAACAGAATGTCATGGGTACCGACGCTCACCACCTGGCTGATGCGGCAGTCAAACGAGGCCAGCGCATCCTCCAGACGCGGGCAGCCGGTATCGCCCGTCTGCCAGCGGGCGGCGGCAAAGCGTTCTTCCATCGGCGTTTTGCCGCCAAACAGGTTTGAGAGCGGCTCCTGTCCGGCGCTGAGGGTATTGACGCACAGCGTGCGGTTCTCGCTGAACGTCGGCCAGACGGACGCGCCGCGGTTCAGGCACACCAGCAGGGTGGGCGGTGAATCCGTGACGCTGCACACCGCGCTGGCGGTGAAGCCTGCCATCCCCGCCGGACCGTCGGTGGTGATGATATTCACCGCCGCGCCGACGCAGGCCATGGCATCGCGAAAGGTTTGTTTATCCGGTGTCGTCATCATCACTCCTTACGCCAGCCCGCAGGCATCGTCGAAGGTCAGGCGCGGCAGGCGGCCGTAAAGTTTGCCCGGGTCGCCGTAGCCGATGTTGATCAGCAGATTGCTTTTAAGCGTCGTGCCGGTGAAAAAGGCCTCGTCGACCTTTTGGCGGTCAAAGCCCGACATCGGGCCGGTGTCCAGCCCCAGCGCGCGACAGGCGAAAATCATGTAGGCGGCCTGCAGCGAGCTGTTGCGAAAGGCGGTCTCTTCCGCCAGCGCGGGGCTTGCGGTAAACCAGCTTCTGGCATCGCCGTGCGGGAACAGTTCAGGCAGGCGCTCGTAGAATTCACCGTCCCAGGCCACAATCGCCGTGACCGGGGCGGTGAGCGTTTTCTCCAGGTTGCCGCTGGAGAGCGCCGGGCGCAGCTTCTCTTTTCCCTCCGCGCTTCGCACAAACACAATGCGCGCCGGGGAGCAGTTGGCGGAGGTTGGACCCCATTTCATCAGGTCGTAGATTTCGCGCAGCGTCTCGTCGCTGACGGCAATATCCTGCCAGCCGTTATGGGTGCGGGCGCCGGTGAACAGCGTTTCCAGCGCGGTGGGATTAATGGCTTCGCTCATTACAGCTCCTTATAAAGCGGGTTCATGACTGTGCAGCAGGCTGGCCAGCCCGTTAAGCAGCAGGGTGTTAAAGGTGTCCGGCTCGGTGACGTTGCAGGCATGGCCGCCCTGACGCATCACCGCGCTGTGGCTGTGCGGGATCGCTGCCTGCAGCTCAGACGAGCAGACAGAGGGCACCAGCATGTCGTCGGCGGAACAGATGATCTGGACCGGGCAGCGAATGCGCGCCGCATGGCGGCTGAAGTCGGCCTTTTTCAGGGCGCTGAGCCGGTGCAGCAGGTTGGCTTTGCCCTGGAAATGGGCCAGCGCCAGCGCTTCTTCGGCCTCCAGGCGGGGAGCGCGAGCGGCCATCCAGTCTGCCGGGTAGAGAAACAGCGGCTGCGCCTCAACCCACGCCTGCGGGCCGCCGTAATGCAGCAGGCGCTCGCGGATCTGAAAGCAGCGGCGGGTATGCGCGTTGAGGGTCAACCAGCCGTTGACGCACACCAGCGCGGTGAGGGCGTCGGGTCGGTCGAGGGCCAGCTGCAGGCCGACCAGTGCCCCTAGCGCGTGGCCGACAACGCTGTAGCGTGCGATCCCGGCCTCAGCCAGCGCCAGGGCCAGTTCGTCCGCCATCTGTGCCAGGCTGTAGCCTTCCGGCAGGGCGTCGGGGTTAGTGCCCGTTCCACGCTGGTCATAGCACACCACCTGATACTCCGGTTCCAGCGCGGCCAGCTGGGGCAACCAGTAGCTGCCACTGCCGCCGAGACCGGCAATAAGGACCACCACGGGCGCACCCTCATACGGGGGCGGTGAGACGGAGAGTTTCATGGCCGCCTCACTTCGCGATGTGCGCAACGGTGGCGATCTCAACCAGCGCGTCTGGCTTAACCAGCCCGCACTGAATGCAGAATCGGGCCGGCTTATCGCCGGGGAAGAACTCCGCGTAGATTTCATTAATCGCGGCGTAGTTTTTCCAGTCGGTGATAAAGATGCTGTTGAAGGTCACATCCTCCATCGTGCCACCCGCCGTTTCGATCACGGTTTTGATCGTCTCCAGCACGTGACGGGTTTGCGCCTTTGGGTCGTTGATAAACACCACGTTGTTGTCTTTATCAAACGGCAGCGTGCCGGAGACATACACCACGCCGTCGGCGAGCGTGCCGGGGACAAACGGGGCGATGGGCGTGCTGGTGCCCGGCGGGATGATTACGGATTTCGGCATCGTGCGTCTCCTCAGGCGATACGGGCGAGCGGGGGATTCAGGGCGTCGCAGAAATCCGCAACGTTACTGACCCAGCCAAAAAAGGTTTCGATATTGAACAGGGCCGCCTTCTGGGCGAAATCCGGCCCGGCCTGATGGGTCGCGTCTTCCAGCACCACGCCGAAATACTCGAGGAAAAAGCCGTCGCGCAGGGTCGACTCCACGCAGACGTTGGTGGCAATGCCGGTGAAGACCAGGTGGCGAATGCCCCGGCTGCGCAGCAGGCTGTCGAGCGGCGTGTTGAAAAAGCCGCTGTAGCGCGGTTTCTGCAGGACAATATCACCCGCCTGCGGGACCAGCTCATCCACCAGCTGATAATCCCAGCCACCCTTCGCCAGCAGCTTGCCCTGCAGTTCGGGCCGCTTGCGCATGGTTTTCAGGGCGTTCGACTTGTGGAAGTTCGGTGAACCGGGGCCACCGGCCTCAACGTACTGGTCATCCCAGCCGTTCTGGAACCATATGATAAGCATGCCCGCAGCGCGTGCGGCGGCGACGGCGGTTTTGATATTCGCTATCACAGGCTGCGTAGCGGAGACGTCGAAGCCCGCCAGATCAAGATAACCACCGGGGCTGGCGTAGGCGTTTTGCATGTCCACCACGATCAGCGCGCTCTGCTGGGGCGTGAAGGTAATGGCTTCCGGGCGTGCGTTAAGGGTTGTCATTACGCCACCTCCTTCGTGACGGCGGGGATGTGGGCGCGGCACTGCATCAGCGGCTGGATGCGCTCGCCGAAGGTCTCCACACCGGTTAGGAAGTCATCGAAGGTCAGCAGGACGCCTTCCGCACCGGGAACGGCCGCCACTTCATCGAGCATTCTGGCAACGCTCGCGTACGAGCCGACCAGCGTGCCCATGTTAATATTGACGGCGGAGGTCGGGTCGGCCATCTGACGAACGTTGGTATCCGCCCCGGAGTGGGTGTCCTTCTGGCTCTGCTCGGTGAGCCAGCTCAGGGCTTCCTCGTCGGCGCCGTCCTTATAGCGCTCCCATTTTGCGCGCGCGGCGTCGTCGGTTTCGTCGGCGATCACCATAAACAGCACGTAGGAGCCCACGTCGCGCCCGGTTTTGTCGGCGGCTTCTTTCATGCGCGCGGCGGTCGGGGCGAAGGCGGCAGGCGTGTTAACGCCTTTACCGAAGCAGAAGTTAAAGTCGGCGTATTTCGCCGAGAACTCCATTCCCGCGTCGCTCTGCCCGGCGCAAATCACCTTCATTGGCACCGACGGCTGCGGGCTGACGCGGCAGTCGTTCATGGTGAAGAAGTCACCCTTGAAATCGCTTTTGCCGGTACCCCACAGATCGCGCAGGACCTGCACGTACTCGGTCAGGTAGTCGTAGCGACGCGAGAAGTAATCGTCACCCGGCCAGAGCCCCATCTGCTCGTACTCGGGTTTTTGCCAGCCGGTGACCAGGTTGACGCCAAAGCGTCCGCCGGAGATGGAGTCGATGGTGGAGGCCATGCGCGCCACGATCGCCGGGGGCAGGGTGAGGGTGGCTGCGGTGGCGTAGATCTGGATCCGCGAGGTGACCGCGGCCAGCCCGGCCATCAGGGTGAAGGACTCCAGATTGTGATCCCAGAACTCGGTTTTGCCGCCGAAGCCGCGCAGCTTGATCATCGAAAGCGCAAAGTCGAAATGGTAGTGCTCCGCTTTCTGCACGATGGCTTTATTCAGCTCAAAGGTCGGCATGTATTGCGGTGCAGTGGTCGAGATAAGCCAGCCGTTGTTGCCGATGGGTACAAATACGCCAATTTTCATCACGAACCTCTCTTCATTACGTCGCAGGTGTAACGGTGTTTTTGCAAAGGCAGTGCCAGTTTTAAAAATGGCAGTGTTATTAATGTGTTAATCAGAGGTTGGGGGTTTGATGCGATTAAATGTGGACTAACTGGTCAAAAACATTGCACAGAAAACAGGCATTCATGCGCGATCGGAGTGCAGGATGTCGTGGCGAGACGGGGGTTTTGCTATGCTGAGGGCAACGCAGAATAAGGAGAGCGGGAATGACACAAGGCGCAGTGAAAACACCAGGTAAACGTTCGCAGGCGGTGAGCGCCAAGAAGGAGGCGATCCTCAGCGCGGCGCTGGAGACCTTTTCGCAGTTTGGTATTCACGGCACGCGCCTGGAGCAGGTGGCGGAGCAGTCCGGGGTATCCAAAACCAATCTGCTCTATTATTACCCGTCGAAAGAGGCGCTGTATGTTGCGGTGATGCAGCAGATCCTCGATATCTGGCTGGCGCCGCTGAAAGCGTTCCGCGAAGAGCTGGCCCCGCTGGTGGCGATCAAAGAGTACATACGCCTGAAGCTGGAGGTGTCGCGCGATTACCCGCAGGCATCACGGCTGTTTTGTCTTGAGATGCTGCAGGGGGCGCCGCTGTTGCAGGCGGAGCTGACCGGAGATTTAAAACAGCTGGTGGACGATAAGTCGGCCATTATCGCCGGATGGGTGGCCAGCGGAAAACTGGCCCCGGTCGATCCGCATCATCTGATCTTTATGATTTGGGCCTCCACCCAGCATTACGCTGACTTTGCGGCCCAGGTCGAGGCGGTGACCGGTAAAACGCTCCAGGACGAAGCGTTTTTCCACAGCACCCTGGAAAACGTGCAGCGGATGATTATCGAAGGGATCCGCTTGCGCTAGTTCCCCTCACCCTAACCCTCTCCCCAGAGGGGCGAGGGAACTGTTCTGCGCTGTCTTTTCTCCCTCGCCCCTATGGTGAGAGGGGACAGCTTAGGTTGCCCTCTTCACACTGCATCAGCGAGGCCAGAAACGCTTCGCGCTCCACGGTTTTCTCCGCCAGGCACTGATTCACGATCATCGGCTGAACGCTGCCGCCTTCCGTTCCCGAACCGATAAACGCACAGTCCGCGTCGCGCAGGGCAATCCAGGCCTGCTGCGCCTTTTTCAGCAGCTCGCGCTGGGGAGCTTCCGCACGCTTGACGGCGGCCTGATAGGTCTGGTTGAGTTTTTTATCGGCAGCCTGGTATTGCTGCGCGCTACAGGTATTCAGTTCAAGCTGAGTGGTCGCTTTGTCGCACTCGTCGGCCAGCGCGCTGGCGCTCAGCAGCAGTGCTGCGCCTGCGAGAGATACTCTTTTCATCTTTCCCTCAGTGTAAAAAAGCCGGATGCGCTGCGCTTATCCGGCCTACGGTTGTTTTGTCGCCCCGGTAAGCATAGCGCCACCGGGGAGAGTTTACACGATTAACCGATGGTCATCAGGCTGGCGTTACCGCCCGCTGCCGCGGTGTTGACGCTGAGGGAACGCTCCACGTACAGACGCTCCAGCAGCAGGTTGGTTTCCCCGCGCGCGAAGCCCTGCACCGAAACAATTGCCCCGCTGCGGGCCGCAACCTGCTCGCAGAGCTCGCGCAGCTGATCGGAATCACCGTGATATATGACGGCATCGAACGCCTGCGTCAGCAGAGCATCGGCTTTCGCGAAGTGGATACGGGCCGAGACCGCTTTCGGCAGCTGTTTGGCGAGATCGCGATGCAGCGCATCGTCCGGCCACAGCACTTCACACCCGGTGGCCATCGCGGCGGCCAGCTGTACCAGCGCGTCCTGCTCGTTATCCGCCACGCACAGAACGCGCTCGCGCGGCATCAGCGTCCAGGTATTGCGCTCGCCGGTCGGCCCCGGCAGCAGACGCTGCGTACCGGCCTGTGCCAGCTCGCCATACTGCTGCGCCACGGCACGCAGTTCAGGACGTTTTTCCGCCCAGGCGATCAGCGCTTCCAGCGGCTGGGTCAGCACGGTTTTCAGCTGCGCATCCACCGGATACTCCGCATCCTGACGCGCCAGGGTGACGCCCAGCGCGTTCTCAGGACGGTTCGCCAGCAGACGGTACAGGTAGAGCGGACCGCCCGCTTTCGGGCCGGTGCCGGAGAGGCCTTCACCGCCGAACGGCTGCACGCCCACGACCGCGCCAACCATGTTGCGGTTAACGTACAGGTTGCCCACTTTGGCGCTGCCGGTTACCTGCGCGATGGTCTCGTCGATACGGGTATGTACGCCGAGCGTCAGGCCATAGCCGGAGGCGTTGATCTGCTCAACCAGCTCGTTGAGGTTGTTACGGTTGTAGCGCACCACGTGCAGCACCGGACCGAAGACCTCTTTTTTCAGCTCGTCGAAGCTTGCCAGCTCGATAAGCGTAGGCGGCACAAAGGTGCCGGAACGCCACTCGCGGGCGTCTTCGCTGTTGTCTCGCACCGCCTGGAACACCGGACGGCCTTTCGCGCGCATGGCCTGAATGTGGTTTTCAATATTGGCTTTGGCTTCCGCGTCGATCACCGGCCCGATGTCGGTGGTGAGACGGCCCGGGTTGCCCATGCGACATTCGGCCATCGCGCCGCGCAGCATTTTCAGCGTGTGGTCCGCCACGTCATCCTGCAGGCACAGCACGCGCAGGGCGGAGCAGCGCTGACCGGCGCTGTCGAAGGCGGAGGCCAGAACGTCAACCACCACCTGCTCGGTGAGGGCAGAGGAGTCGACGATCATGGCGTTCATGCCGCCGGTTTCCGCGATGAGCGGCGTAGGACGACCCTGCGCATCCAGACGGGTGGCAATATTGCGCTGCAGCAGCGAGGCCACTTCGGTCGAACCGGTAAACATCACGCCGCGCACGCGGTTATCGGAGGTCAGTTTGGCGCCCACGGTTTCACCGCGGCCCGGCAGCAGCTGGACCACGCCCGCCGGTACGCCTGCTTCCAGAAGAATGTTGATGCCCTGCGCGGCAATCAGCGGGGTCTGCTCTGCCGGTTTTGCCAGCACGCTGTTGCCAGCGGCCAGGGCGGCGGCAATCTGGCCGGTGAAGATCGCCAGCGGGAAGTTCCACGGGCTGATACAGACGACCGGGCCGAGCGGACGGTGGGTTTCGTTGTCGAAATCATCGCGCACCTGACCGGCGTAGTAGTGCAGGAAGTCGACCGCCTCGCGCACTTCGGCGATGGCGTTGCTGAAGGTTTTACCCGCTTCGCGCACCAGAATGCCGATAAGCTGCTGCATCTGGTCTTCCATCAGCACCGCCGCGCGCTCCAGAATAGCGGCACGCTCCTGCGGCGGGGTGGCGAACCAGATAGGGGCGTTATTCACCGCGCTGTCCAGCGCCTGCTCCACTTCCGCATCGGTGGCTTCACGCACGTAGCCGACGATATCTTTTGGCTCCGCCGGGTTGATGACCGGCTGCATGTCGCCGTCAGCAACGGGCTGCTCCAGCATCGGTTTGGCCTGCCACTTCTGCAGCGCGCTGTTGAGCAGGGCAGAGGAGAGGGACGCCAGACGGTGTTCGTTGGCGAGATCCAGCCCCGCCGAGTTGACGCGACCCTTGCCGTACAGCTCGCGCGGCAGGGCAATCTTCGGATGCGGCAGACCAATCTGGCCTTCCTGCGCCGCCATCTTCTCAACGGCCTGCACCGGATCGGCCACCAGTTCGTCCAGCGGCAGCGTGGTGTCGGCGATGCGGTTAACGAAGGAGGTGTTCGCGCCGTTTTCCAGCAGGCGACGCACCAGGTAGGCCAGCAGGGTTTCGTGGGTACCTACTGGGGCATAAATTCGGCACGGGCGGTTCAGCTTGCCGTCCGCCACTTTACCGGTCACCTGCTCGTACAGCGGTTCGCCCATGCCGTGCAGGCACTGGAATTCGTACTGGCCCGGGTAGTAGTTCTGACCCGCCAGGCTGTAGATCGCCGCCAGGGTGTGGGCGTTGTGGGTGGCGAACTGCGGATAGATCAGGTTCGGCACGCCAAGCAGCTTTTTCGCGCAGGCGAGGTAAGAGACGTCGGTGTAGACCTTGCGGGTATAGACCGGATAGCCTTCCAGCCCTTCCATCTGGGCGCGTTTGATTTCGCTGTCCCAGTAGGCCCCTTTCACCAGGCGGATCATCAGGCGACGGCGGCTACGGCTGGCCAGGTCAATCAGGTAATCAATGACGAACGGGCAGCGTTTCTGGTAGGCCTGGATAACGAAACCAATCCCGTTCCAGCCCGCCAGCTCCGGCTCGAAGCACAGTTTTTCCAGCAGATCGAGGGAGATCTCCAGACGGTCGGCCTCTTCGGCGTCGATGTTGATGCCGATGTCATACTGGCGCGCCAGCAGGGTCAGGGACTTCAGGCGCGGGTAGAGCTCTTCCATCACCCGGTCGTACTGCGCGCGGCTGTAACGCGGGTGCAGGGCGGAGAGCTTGATCGAGATGCCCGGGCCTTCATAAATACCGCGACCGTTGGACGCTTTACCGATGGCGTGGATCGCCTGTTGGTAAGAAACCATGTAGGCCTGCGCGTCGGCGGCGGTCAGCGCCGCTTCGCCGAGCATGTCGTACGAATAGCGGAAACCTTTATCTTCCAGCTTGCGGGCGTTCGCCAGCGCTTCGGCAATGGTTTCTCCGGTCACAAACTGTTCGCCCATCAGACGCATCGCCATATCCACACCTTTGCGGATCAGCGGCTCGCCGCTCTTACCGATAATGCGGTTCAGGGAGCGTGACAGGTTGGCTTCGTTATGGGTGGAGACCAGTTTGCCGGTAAACAGCAGACCCCAGGTCGCGGCGTTGACGAACAGCGACGGGCTGCGGCCAATGTGCGAATGCCAGTTACCATTGCTGATCTTGTCGCGGATCAGCGCGTCACGGGTGGCTTTATCCGGAATACGCAGCAGCGCTTCCGCCAGGCACATCAGCGCCACGCCCTCCTGTGAGGAGAGGGAAAATTCCTGCAGCAGACCCTGAACCATCCCGGCGCGGCCGGTGGCGGTCTTCTGGTTACGCAGTTTGTCAGCCAGCTGGTACGCCAGGCTGTGCGCCTGGGCGGCAACGGCTTCCGGCAGGCGAGCCTGCTCCAGCAGCATCGGCACGGCGTCGGTTTCAGCGCGACGGTACGCGCCGGTAATGGCGGCGCGGCTGACGGACTGCGGCAGGATCTGCTCGGCGAATTCCAGGAACGGCTGATGGCTCTCGTCGCCAGCGGCCGGCGCTTCCTCGCTTTCATTGGCGGCGCCGGCGAGCAGGGCAGGCAGCTCCGGCAGGCCCTCGTCGCTCTCGAGTCTTTCGAGATAGTTAAAAATCGCCTGCTTAATTAACCAGTGCGGCGTGCGGTCAATGCGGGTTGCTGCGGTCTTAATCCGTTCGCGGGTTGCGTCATCCAGCTTAACCCCCATGGTGGTCATACCCATGCCAAAGCTCCTGTTGTGCTTTCATCGTGTTTGGTCGTTAGCGTGAAATATCCACCATGTTGCAACTTTGTGCAACCGTGTTAAATGTGACCTAGTTTGCAACCCGGGAAATGAATGAATTGTTAACGGATGGTTAGCTGGAAAAACGTGCTGCCTTTGTCCCGGGAAGCCTGTTTTTATGCGGGAGTTAACACTTTTAAAAGGTGCAACCCGTAAAAGCGTGAGCGAGTGCAACCTATAGGAAACTCGTATCAAACCGGGGATGAAATTGATGTAAATGCAGTGTTAAATCGTTTGTCAGCGGAGGGCGCATACGGCAGGATAGCGCGCCTCACCGAAACACAAGATACCGTCACCTCGTTCCGGTGATCATATAACAAGGCAACCCGGACGGTTGTCGCTCGACACTTTTGGAGAATTTGAATGGCAATTAGCACACCGATGCTGGTGACATTTCTCGTTTATATTTTTGGCATGATCCTGATAGGGTTTTTGGCGTGGCGTTCAACGAAAAACTTTGACGACTACATCCTGGGCGGACGCAGTTTAGGCCCGATGGTGACTGCACTCTCTGCGGGCGCATCGGACATGAGCGGCTGGCTGCTGATGGGTCTGCCGGGTGCGATTTTTATCTCTGGTATCTCGGAAAGCTGGATTGCCATCGGTCTGACCGTGGGCGCATGGATCAACTGGAAGCTGGTGGCAGGCCGTCTGCGCGTGCACACCGAGGCCAACAATAACGCCCTGACGCTGCCGGACTACTTCACCGGACGCTTTGAGGATAACAGCCGCGTGCTGCGTATTATCTCGGCGGTGGTGATCCTGGTGTTCTTCACCATCTACTGTGCCTCCGGCATCGTGGCCGGTGCGCGTCTGTTCGAAAGCACCTTCGGCATGAGCTACGAAACCGCCCTGTGGGCCGGTGCGGCGGCAACCATCCTCTATACCTTCGTGGGCGGCTTCCTGGCCGTCAGCTGGACCGACACCGTGCAGGCGAGCCTGATGATCTTCGCGCTGATCCTGACCCCGGTGATTGTGATTTTCACGGTTGGCGGCTTTGGCGATTCGCTGGAAGTGATCAAGCAGAAGAGCATCGAAAACGTCGACATGCTGAAAGGGCTCAACTTTGTCGCCATCGTCTCCCTGATGGGCTGGGGTCTGGGCTACTTCGGTCAGCCACACATTCTGGCGCGCTTTATGGCGGCGGATTCTCACCATACCATCGTCCATGCGCGTCGCATCAGTATGACGTGGATGATTCTGTGTCTGGCGGGCGCGTGTGCGGTCGGCTTCTTCGGGATCGCCTACTTCAGCAATAACCCGGCGCAGGCGGGCGCGGTGAACCAGAACGCCGAACGCGTGTTTATCGAGCTGGCGCAGATCCTGTTTAACCCGTGGATTGCCGGCATTCTGCTCTCCGCGATCCTGGCCGCGGTGATGTCCACCCTGAGCTGTCAGCTGCTGGTCTGCTCCAGTGCCATCACCGAAGATCTCTATAAGGCCTTCCTGCGCAAGGGCGCGAGCCAGAAAGAGCTGGTATGGGTAGGGCGCTTTATGGTGCTGCTGGTGGCGCTGATTGCGATTGCGCTGGCGGCCAACCCGGAAAACCGCGTGCTGGGTCTCGTGAGCTACGCGTGGGCGGGCTTCGGTGCGGCATTTGGTCCGGTCGTCCTGTTCTCCGTCATGTGGTCCCGTATGACCCGTAACGGCGCGCTGGCGGGGATGATTATCGGTGCGGTGACCGTTATCGTCTGGAAACAGTTCGCCTGGCTGGGCCTGTACGAAATCATTCCGGGCTTCATCTTCGGCAGCATCGGTATCGTGGTCTTCAGCCTGTTGGGTAAAGCGCCGTCTGCCTCCATGCAGAAACGCTTTGCGGAAGCCGACGCGCATTACCACTCTGCACCGCCGTCTAAGCTGCAGCCAGAATAATTTTCTCACGCAGTACCGTAGGCCGGGTAAGCGCAAGCGCACCCGGCTTTTTTCTTGCCAAAATCCGTCTTTTCCTGTGATATCCCTGTGCTTATAACAATGAGGATAGCGAAGCATGACAATCAAAACAGGGTTAATGGCGGCGGCATTATTGATGCTGGCGGGCTGCAACGCGCCATCGCAACACGCGGCGGTGGAGACCTGCAAAGCGGATAGCCAGATGCAGCAAACCACGCTCTATTTCGGCTTAAACCGTCCTGCCGGGGCGCAGATTACCCCCAATGAGTGGCAGCAGTTTGTTGACCAGGACGTGACGCCGCGCTTTCGCGATGGCTTAACGGTATTTGATGCCCGCGGGCAGTGGCTGGGGAACGACGGAAAAGTGGCGCGTGAACCGAGCAAGGCGCTGATGCTGATCCACGGTAAAGATGCGCAGAGTGAGAAGAACATCGAAGCGTTACGCGGGATTTATAAGTCACGCTTCGCGCAGGAGTCGGTGATGCGTGTCGATCAGCCGGTGTGTGTACAGTTTTAATGAAAACGGCGGGAATTCCCGCCGTTGTTGTTTTGCAGGCCGGGATCGCTACGCGCCACCCGGCATTGCATCAGAGCACCAACCCCGCAAAGCTCGCCGACAGCAAACTCACCAGCGTCGCGCCGTAGACCAGACGCAGCCCGAAACGCGATACCACGTTACCCTGCTGCTCGTTCAGGCCCTTAATCGCCCCGGCCACGATGCCGATGGAGGCGAAGTTAGCGAACGAGACGAGGAAGACGGATAAAATCCCCAGCCCGCGCGGGGACATCTGGTGCGCTATTTTCTGCAGCTCAATCATCGCCACAAATTCATTCGCCACCAGCTTGGTCGCCATAATGCTGCCCGCGTTTAAGGCATCGCTCAGCGGAATACCTACCAGCCATGCCAGGGGATAAAATACATAGCCCAGGATCTGCTGGAAGCTCATGCCAAATACGCTGGAGAAGAGGGCGTTAACGGCGCTAATAAGGGCGATAAAGCCAATCAGCATCGCCAGAATAATCATCGCCACCTTAAAACCGGCCAGAATATACTCGCCGAGCATCTCGAAGAAGCTCTGCGATTCATGCAGTTTTTCAAGCTTGATATCCGGCTCCGCTTCCGGGCGCGCCGGGTTGATGACGGAGAGAATAATAAAGGTGCTGAACATGTTCAGAATCAGCGCCGCGACGACAAATTTGGCATCGAGCATGGTCATATACGCCCCGACAATCGACAGGGAGACCGTCGACATGGCCGTGGCCGCCATGGTGAACAGACGACGCGAGGAGAGATCGCCCAGCACGCCTTTGTAGGCAATGAAGTTTTCCGACTGGCCGAGGATCAGCGAGCTCACCGCATTAAAGGATTCCAGCTTGCCCATGCCGTTCAGTTTGGACAGCAGCGTACCGATCACCCGAATAAAAATCGGCAGGATCCGCCAGTGCTGAAGAATACCAATCAGCGCGGAAATAAAAATAATCGGGCAAAGTACGCCGAGGAAAATGAACGCCAGCCCTTTTTCTCCCATACCGCCAAAGACGAAATTAGTCCCTTCGCCAGCAAATTTGAGCAGTGACTCAAAAAATCCTGAGACGTATTTAATCAGGAATAACCCGCTTTCGGCGTGCAGGAAAAAGAACGCTAGCGCAATTTCAATAACAATCAGCTGTAAAACAAAACGAACCCGAATTTTCCGGCGGTCAAAACTCGTAAGCCAGGCCAGCGCAAGAATAATCACCAGCGCCAGCAGGAAATGGACAATTTTAAACATGGTTTATTTTCAGTTAGGTTGTGAGGCGGATATTTAGCCACAGCCCTGAATCAGCGTAAATGGGCATTTTCGTTATAACTTATAAACTTGACCGTTACGTATGTAACTATTATCAGGCTCTGCGTTTACAACTCGTCATCAAAACACCGCACATTTCGCTTGTGTTTCTTTCTGCCGTAATGATAATCACTATCACAAGAATTTACCTTTCTTTGCATCAGTTGACCGCGATAAACATTTAAGGTGTCGGCATGTTTGTTCCATTTCTCATTATGTTACGTGAAGGGCTCGAAGCCGCCCTTATCGTGAGCCTCATCGCCAGTTATCTGAAGCGAACCCAGCGCGGGCGCTGGATTGGCGTCATGTGGATCGGGGTCTTCCTTGCCGCGGCGCTCTGCCTGGGTCTGGGGATCCTCATCAACGAAACCACCGGCGAGTTTCCGCAGAAAGAGCAGGAGCTGTTTGAAGGTATCGTCGCCGTAATTGCGGTGGTGATCCTCACCTGGATGGTGTTCTGGATGCGTAAAGTCTCCCGAAACGTGAAGGTGCAGCTGGAGCAGGCGGTGGATAACGCCCTACAGAAGGGGAACAACCACGGCTGGGCGCTCATTATGATGGTCTTTTTCGCCGTGGCGCGCGAAGGGCTGGAGTCTGTTTTCTTCCTGCTGGCGGCGTTTCAGCAGGATGTGGGGATCTGGCCGCCGCTGGGGGCCATGCTGGGCCTTGCCACGGCCGTGGTGCTCGGTTTCCTGCTCTACTGGGGCGGTATCCGCCTGAACCTGGGCGCCTTCTTCAAGTGGACCAGCCTGTTTATTCTGCTGGTAGCCGCGGGTCTGGCGGCAGGGGCGATTCGCGCCTTCCATGAAGCAGGCCTGTGGAACCATTTCCAGGACGTGGCGTTCGATCTCAGCAACGTTCTCTCCACGCACTCTCTGACCGGCACCCTGCTCGAAGGTATCTTCGGCTATCAGGAAACGCCGAGCGTCAGCGAAGTGGCGATGTACTTTATCTATCTGGTTCCGGCGCTGGTGCTGTTCGCAATGCCGCCGCGTACCGGCACGCAGGCGTCGCGCGTTGCGCCGTAATCTTTGATTGAGTAACAACATACTTTTAAAGGGAAGAGTCATGGCAATTCAGTTCCGTCGTAGTGCGTTATGCGCAGGCATTGCCGCGCTGTTCGCTTCTGCATTCTCCGCCTGGGGCGCGGATGTTCCACAGGTTAAGGTCACCGTCAACGACAAGCAGTGTGAGCCGATGACCCTCACGGTGAACAGCGGAAAAACCCAGTTTATTATTCAGAACCACAGCCAGAAGGCGCTGGAGTGGGAGATCCTGAAAGGCGTTCTGGTGGTGGAGGAGCGCGAAAATATCGCTCCTGGTTTCAGCCAGAAGATTACCGCCAACCTGCAGCCGGGCGAGTATGAGATGACCTGCGGTCTGCTGACCAACCCGAAAGGTAAGCTCATCGTCAAAGGTGAGGCGACGGCCGATGCGTCAAAAGGCGCTGCGGTACTGAGCCTGGGCGATGCGATTACCGCGTATAAAGCGTACGTCACGAAAGAGACGGCGGAGCTGGCGACGGCAACCAAAGCCTTTACCGATGCGGTGAAGGCCGGTGATATAGAAAAAGCGAAATCCCTCTATGCGCCAACCCGTCAGCACTACGAGCGCATCGAGCCGATCGCCGAGCTGTTCTCTGACCTTGATGGCAGCATTGACGCCCGTGAAGATGATTTCGAGCAGAAAGCGGCCGATCCGAAATTCACCGGTTTCCACCGTCTGGAGAAAGCCCTGTTTGGCGATAATTCTGCCAAAGGGATGGAGAAGTATGCCGACCAGCTGAACAGCGACGTGCTGGAGCTGCAAAAGCGCATCAGCGAGCTGGCCTTCCCGCCATCAAAAGTGGTGGGCGGTGCGGCCGGGCTGATTGAAGAAGTGGCCGCGAGCAAAATCAGCGGCGAAGAAGATCGCTACAGCCATACCGACCTGTGGGACTTCCAGGCTAACGTCGACGGCGCGCAGAAAATCGTTAACCTGCTGCGTCCTCAACTGCAGAAAGAGAACGGCGAGCTGCTGGCTAAAGTGGATGCCAACTTCAAAAAAGTCGATACCATCCTGGCGAAGTACCGTACCAAAGACGGGTTTGAGACCTACGACAAGCTGACCGATGCCGACCGTAATGCGCTGAAAGGCCCGATTACCGCCCTGGCGGAAGATCTCTCCCTGCTGCGTGGCGTACTGGGTCTGGACTAAGCACGATGAATAAGCATAACGAAAGCGACGTGGCTGAACCTTCCCGTCGCCGGTTGTTAAAAGGGGTAGGGGCGCTGGGGGGCGCGCTTGCTCTGGCTGGTGGGTGTCCGGTGGCGCACGCGGCGAAACCGCAAAGCGCGCCCGGCACGCTGTCACCCAATGCCCGCATGGAGACGCAGCCGTTTTATGGCGAGCATCAGGCCGGTATCCTGACGCCGCAGCAGGCGTCGATGATGCTGGTGGCCTTTGATTCGCTGGCCAGTGATAAAGCCGATCTGGAACGTCTGTTCCGCCTGCTGACGACGCGCATCGCGTTTCTTACCGCCGGTGGACCGGCGCCCGATACGCCGAACCCGCGTCTGCCGCCAATGGACTCCGGCATTCTGGGGCCATTCATTGCCCCGGATAACCTGACCATAACCGTTTCGCTGGGAGAATCGCTGTTTGACGCGCGTTACGGGCTGGCAAAACAGAAGCCGAAAGCGCTGCAAAAAATGACGCGCTTCCCGAATGATTCCCTGGATGCCGCCCTTTGTCACGGCGACCTGCTCCTGCAGATCTGCGCCAATACCCAGGACACGGTGATCCACGCCCTGCGCGACATCATCAAGCACACGCCGGATCTGCTGAGCGTGCGCTGGAAGCGGGAAGGGTTTATCTCTGATCACGCCGCCCGCAGCAAGGGAAAAGAGACCCCGGTGAACCTGCTGGGCTTTAAGGACGGCACGGCCAACCCGGACAGCCACGATAGCGCGCTCATGAAGGAGGTGGTGTGGGTCACTGCCGACCAGAATGAACCGGCATGGGCGGTGGGCGGCAGCTATCAGGCGGTGCGCATTATTCAGTTCCACGTGGAGTTCTGGGACCGCACGCCGCTGAAAGAGCAGCAGACGATCTTCGGTCGCGATAAGCAAAGCGGGGCACCGCTCGGCATGAAGAACGAGCATGATGTGCCCGACTACGCCAGTGATCCGAATGGCGATGTGATTGCGCTGGACAGCCATATTCGTCTGGCCAATCCGCGCACCATAGAGACGCAGTCGAGCCTGATGATGCGTCGGGGATACAGCTATTCGCTGGGCGTCACCAATTCCGGTCAGCTCGATATGGGGCTGCTGTTCGTCTGCTATCAGCACGATCTGGAAAAGGGCTTCCTGACAGTGCAGAAGCGGCTCAACGGCGAAGCACTGGAAGAGTACATTAAACCCATCGGCGGCGGCTATTTCTTTGCCCTGCCAGGCGTGCGCGACAGCAACGCGTACCTCGCTCAAGGTCTTATTGAAGCCTGATAATTGTCCCTGCGACGATTCGCAGGGACATTATTTTTTCATATGACTATCCTGCTGTTATATTTCTGTAATATTTCTATATGAGACTGATTTCAACTGTAGGGACAGTCTTAAAAGTTGCATTCAGGTAAAATAAATGTTGCATTTATGATAACTCCTGATGTACTTAAGATAAGACAGCGGTAGTTCCCGGCAGTGATGCTGAATCACTATGGAGATCGCGAATGGTTGCGTCCTGTACTGGACAAGGTAAACATAACAACCGCAGCACCCGGCGCGGAGGCTCAGACTCCGGCAGCGATTTCCTCACCACTAAATTTTCCCCCCTCCCTCAAGAATCTGATTCGACCGACGTGCAGAACGGTGCGCGTAGCTGTTCCGTATCGTCATCCGATAGTGCAAGCAATGGCTTACAAGGAAGCCAACCCTCTGATGTTCGTGCGCATAATCGTGCCGACGCTGGCGCGTGTGATGAATACCAACAACTCAAGGTGCTATCCATGGGAAGACAAAAAGCAGTGATCAAAGCTCGTCGCGAAGCAAAACGTGTGCTGAGACGGGATTCACGTAGCCATAAACAGCGTGAAGAAGAATCGGTCACCTCGCTTGTGCAGATGAGTGGCGTAGAAGCAATTGGCATGGCCCGTGACAGCCGTGATAATTCTCCAATTGTGGCGCGCAATGAGGCTCAGGCGCACTACCTGAATGCTATCGAGAGTAAACAGCTCATCTTTGCAACCGGTGAAGCCGGATGCGGGAAAACCTGGATCAGTGCAGCCAAAGCGGCGGAAGCGCTGATCCATAAGGACGTGGAGAGAATCATTGTTACCCGTCCGGTACTGCAGGCTGATGAAGATCTCGGCTTCTTGCCCGGTGATATTTCGGAGAAGTTTGCCCCGTACTTCAGGCCCGTCTATGACGTGCTGGTGAAGCGGCTGGGTGCATCCTTCATGCAGTACTGCCTGCGGCCAGAGATTGGCAAGGTGGAAATCGCGCCGTTCGCCTATATGCGCGGACGTACATTTGAAAATGCGGTCGTCATTCTTGACGAGGCTCAGAACGTGACCGCTGCGCAAATGAAGATGTTTTTAACGCGCCTCGGGGAGAACGTGACGGTTATCGTTAACGGCGATATTACCCAGTGTGACCTGCCGTCCGGCGTGAAATCCGGACTGAGCGACGCCATGTCACGTTTTGAGGAAGATGAGATGATTGGGGTGGTACGCTTCACCAAAGATGATTGCGTGCGCTCGGCGCTCTGCCAGCGCACGCTGCAAGCCTATTACTGAGTTTGCTGTTGCGTTCAAGGCCCGGGAAACCGGGCTTTGTTTTTTGTGCGGGCATGTCGTCGGGTGGCGCTGCGCTTACCCGACCTACAATACTGCATGCATGCAATATGCGAAAAAAAAGCCCGCATTTTCATGCGAGCTCTTCTTTAAATATGGCGGTGAGGGGGGGATTCGAACCCCCGATACGTTGCCGTATACACACTTTCCAGGCGTGCTCCTTCAGCCACTCGGACACCTCACCATATTGTTTTGCTGCCTGACCGCTTGGGGGGCAACGGGGCGCTACTATAGGGAGTTGCGCTGACACGGTCAAGCAGATTTTCAGCTTTAGTGCCTGTTCGGTTAAGCAATAATCAGCTCCACGGTTTTTACGCCGTGGAGCAGGGGATTAACGCTGTGAATCGAGCACTTCGCTGTTTTTAACCACTTCCTGCGCTTTGCTGTAGCTTTCGATCAGCAGCTGATAAGCCGGGAAGATGTGGGTGTACACTTCCGCCCACTCCGCGGCATCTTCACGGTTCCATGTACGCTGGATCTCAGAGGCCACCGCCGCCGTATCCATCGGGACCACACCGGCCTGCACCACGCGCGCCAGCGTGATCTCCTGCGCCATCTTGCTGTAGGTGCCGGAGGCATCAATCACCGCAAATACTTTGTACCCGTCCGCCACCGCGCTGATTGACGGGAAGGCCATGCAGACGCTGGTGATGGTGCCCGCAATGATCAACGTCTTACGCCCGGTGGCTTTTACCGCTGCCACGAACTCCGGGTTATCCCAGGCGTTGATTTCGCCTTTACGGGCAACATATTGCGCATGCGGCGCGTTGGCGTGGATCTCCGGGATAAGCGGTCCGTTTGGTCCTTGTGGGACGGACGCGGTGGTGATCACCGGGATCTTCGCCAGGGTTGCGATTTTTGCCAGCGCTGCCGCACGGGCACGCAGTTCCGGCATTGGCATATCCCCGACGGTCTGGAACAGACCGCTCTGGTGATCGATAAGCAACATCACCGCATCGTTTACATCGATGGCCGGACGGGTTCCGTTAAAATTCGCAGGTGTAGACATCTTCTTCTCCTTTATTACGTTCAGATCTGGCCGAAGCGGCCGGAATTGAAATCACGAATGGCTTCGTTGATTTCGGTTTTACTGTTCATCACAAACGGGCCATAGCCCACGATCGGTTCATTCAGCGGCTCACCGGCCATCAGCAGCACTTTTGCGTCGCTGTTCGCTTCCAGGTGCAGTTTGTCGCCTTCCTGACTTAACACGACCAGCTGGGCTTCACCCGCCTGAGCGGTACCGTTTACCGTGATGCTGCCTTCAAGCACGACCAGCGCGGTGCTCCAGCCTTCCGGCTGAGCGAGCGTCAGATGGCTTCCCTGGTTCAGCGCGATGTCCCAGACGTTGAGCGGCGAGAAGGTGTGCGCCGGGCCGGTCACCGTGTCGTAGCGACCGGCAATAACCCGCAGCGTTCCACCATTGTCAGGCAGCGTCACCACCGGGATGTCGGCTTTCGTGATGCTCTGGTAGCCCGGTGCGGCCATCTTGTCTTTCGCCGGCAGGTTGACCCAAAGCTGTATCATTTTGAGTTCCCCGCCTTTCTGCGAGAACGCGCTGGAGTGGAACTCCTCGTGCAAAATGCCTGCGCCTGCGGTCATCCACTGCACGTCGCCGGGGCCAATGACGCCGCCTTTCCCCGTGGAGTCGCGATGCTCCACTTCACCGGAATAGACGATAGTGACCGTCTCAAAACCCCGGTGAGGGTGTTGGCCGACGCCGCGTTTCGCACCATCTGCCGGAAAGGTGTATGGACCCGCGTAGTCCAGCAGTAGGAACGGGCTGAGCGGCTCGCCGTGGGTTTGATAAGAGAACATTGAACGGACCGGGAAACCATCGCCCACCCAGTGCTGACGAGGAGCGGTATAAACGCCAGTGATGTTTTTCATGATTAACTCCTGATGTTCTGTTGATGTAATTAGCTTATATTCAGGGTTAATATCCCGGTAGATAGTGAAAATGGCATTCACTGTTCTGAAAATAGAACGATGAGGATTTATGCAGGATCTCAATGACTTCGTCTGGTTTGTGAAGGTTGTGGAGTACGGGGGGTTTGCGGCGGCGGGAAGGGCGCTTGATTTGCCGAAGTCCAGGCTAAGCCGCCGGATTGCGCAGCTGGAAGAGCGTCTCGGCGTGCGGCTCATCCATCGAACAACCCGGCAGTTTACGGTAACCGAGGTCGGCCAGACGTTCTATCAGCACTGTAAAGCGATGATGGTTGAGGCGGAGGCCGCGCAGGAAGCCGTGGCGGCACTGCAGGCTGAACCGCGCGGTGTCGTCAGGATCACGTGCCCGATAACCTTATTGCATGTTCACGTTGGTCCGATGCTGGCCAGATTTATGGCGCGCTATCCCGGCATCAATCTTCAGCTTGAGGCGACCAATCGGCGGGTAGACCTGGTGGGAGAGGGCGTGGATATCGCGATCCGCGTCCGCCCGCGTCCGTTTGATGACAGCGACCTGGTGTTAAGGGTGCTGGCTGATCGGGGACATTGTCTGGTGGCAAGCCCAGCGTTGATTACCCGTCTGGGGAGACCGTCAATGCCGTCTGAACTCAGCGCCTGGCCTGGGTTAAGTATGGGGGAGGGAAAACACATCCATAAGTGGGCACTTTCCGGACCCGACGGGGCAAAAGCGGAGATTCACTACCATCCCCGGTTGATCACGACGGATATGCTCGCGCTCCGTGAAGCCGCCATGGCAGGCATCGGCGTTGTACAGTTGCCGATATTGATGGTGAAGGATCAGCTTGCGTCAGGGGAACTGGTACGGGTGCTGGACGCGTGGGAACCCCGACGGGAAGTGATTCACGCGGTTTATCCTTCGCGGCGCGGCATGCTGCCGTCGGTCAGGACGCTGGTGGATTTTCTGACTGAAGAGTATGCGAAGATGGTGGAGGAGTAGCTTTTTGTAGGTCGGGTAAGCGCAGCGCCACCCGACATAAAGAGCGCAGGGAGTTTCAAGGTTCGAATCCCCCCTGCATGCGTGCAATATGCGAAAAAAAAGCCCGCATTTTCATGCGAGCTCTTCTTTAAATATGGCGGTGAGGGGGGGATTCGAACCCCCGATACGTTGCCGTATACACACTTTCCAGGCGTGCTCCTTCAGCCACTCGGACACCTCACCATATTGTCATCCCGTTGTTGACGGGACGGGCGCTAATGTAAGGAAAAGCCGAACTGCCGTCAACTCACTTTTTCATTAATTTAGCGCATTTAGACAAACTTCAGACAACATGATTCTTAAATGTGCTGAAAGCGTCTTTTTTATCAACAACACAGCCGTGCAATAAATTTGTTATGCTGACAACCTCGTTAAAAAACAAAATAAATCAGCGCAATAAAAGGCAGGAATGACTATGGATATACTTTTCTATCACCCCACGTTTGATACGGCCTACTGGATCGAGGCGCTCACGGCGGCATTACCCGGCGCACGCGTTCGCGAGTGGAAGCGTGGAGATAACGAACATGCTGACTATGCGCTGGTCTGGCATCCGCCGGTAGAAATGCTCCAGGGCCGTAAACTGAAGGCCGTTTTTGCCCTGGGAGCCGGTGTGGATTCCATTCTGAGCAAGCTGAAGGCGCACCCTGACATGCTGCCGGAAGCGATTCCCCTGTTCCGCCTGGAAGATACCGGAATGGGGCAGCAGATGCAGGAATATGCAGTCAGCCAGGTGCTGCACTGGTTCCGCCGTTTCGATGACTATCAGGCATTTAAACAGCAGGCCCACTGGGAGCCGCTGCCGGATTACCGTCGTGAAGACTTTACCATCGGCATCCTCGGTGCGGGCGTGCTGGGCTCAAAGGTGGCTGAAGCCCTCGCACCGTGGGGCTTTCCGCTGCGCTGCTGGAGCCGCAGCCGCAAAGATTATCCGGGCGTCGAGAGCTTTGCTGGCACGGATGAACTCCCGGCCTTTCTGAACGGCACGCGCGTGCTGATCAACCTGCTGCCCAATACGGCGGAAACGGTCGGTATCATCAATGAAGACTTGCTCAACCAGTTAGCCGATGAGAGCTACCTGATGAACCTGGCGCGCGGGGTGCATCTGGTCGAGTCCGATTTGCTGAAGGCGCTGGACAGCGGAAAGCTAAAAGGCGCCATGCTGGATGTCTATAGCCGTGAGCCGCTGCCGGTGGAAAGCCCGCTGTGGGCACATCCGCGTGTGGCGATGACCCCGCACGTGGCCGCCGTGACGCGTCCGGCAGAAGCGGTGGCGTACATATCCCATACCATCAGGGAAATGGAGAAGGGTAACGCGGTCACCGGCCAGGTCGACAGACAGCGCGGCTACTGAGAGAAACCCGGCGTTCGCCGGGTTTTTGCTAATATTCGCCGCTGATAACTGCTATCCTTTGGAAAAACCGCAGAGGAGAGAGAGATGTATCCCGTTGACCTGCATATGCACACCGTCGCCAGTACCCACGCGTATAGCAACCTCCATGATTATATCGCCCAGGCGAAGCTTAAGGGGATTAAGCTGTTCGCGATCACCGATCATGGCCCGGACATGGCGGATGCGCCGCACTACTGGCATTTTGTGAATATGCGGATCTGGCCACGTCTGGTGGACGGCATTGGGATACTGCGAGGCATCGAGGCGAATATCAAAAATACCGACGGTGAGATCGACTGCACCGGCCCGATGCTGACGTCTCTGGACCTTATCCTCGCCGGTTTCCACGAGCCGGTTTTTGCACCTCAGGATAAAGAGACCAACACCGCGGCGATGATTGCCACCATTGCCAGCGGCAATGTGCATATTATCAGCCACCCCGGCAACCCGAAGTACCCGATTGATATTCAGGCTGTCGCGCAGGCGGCAGCGAAGCACCGCGTGGCGCTGGAGATTAACAACTCCTCCTTTGTTCACTCGCGTAAGGGCAGTGAAGCCAACTGCCGCGAAGTGGCGGCCGCCGTCCGCGATGCGGGCGGCATGGTGGCGCTGGGTTCGGATTCCCATACCGCCTTCACGCTGGGCGATTTCAGCGAGTGCCTGAAGGTGCTGAATGACGTTAACTTCCCGGAAGCGCAAATCCTGAACGTCACCCCGCGCCGCATGCTCGATTTCCTCGAATCGCGCGGCATGGAGCCGATTGCCGAATTTGCCGATCTTTAATTGTGTAATGGAATAATAAAAATGAACGAGTTTTCCATCCTTTGCCGCGTGCTGGGTACGCTCTATTATCGCCAGCCGCAAGACCCGCTGTTGGTTCCGCTTTTTACGTTAATTCGTGAAGGTAAACTGGCGGAGAACTGGCCGCTGGAACAGGATGATTTACTGGCGCGTCTGCAAAAAAGCTGCGACATGCAGCAGATTGCGACCGATTACAATGCGCTGTTCGTCGGTGAAGAGTGCCGCGTTTCGCCATACCGTTCTGCCTGGCAGGAAGGGGCGACGGAAGCGGAAGTCCGTGCTTTCCTCTCCACCCGCGGTATGCCGCTAAGCGATACGCCAGCCGATCATATCGGTACGCTGCTGCTTGCTGCCTCCTGGATCGAAGACAACGCCGGGGATGATGAAAACGAAGCCATCGAAACCCTCTTCGAAACGTATCTGCTGCCGTGGGTCGGCACATTCCTGGGTAAAGTCGAAGCCCATGCCACCTCGCCATTCTGGAGAACGCTGGCACCGCTGACCCGCGACGCGATCGCGGCGATGTGGGATGAGCTGGAAGAAGAGAATGAAGAGTGATTTAGATCACATAAATTCTGCAACTCCGCATTTCAATTTGCACATAATGTGCTTCTGATCGCATTTCTATGGTGCGCTTCTGCTAAGATGCGCGCCATGAACATATTACTTTGTATCGCAATAACGACGGGCATTCTCTCCGGACTTTGGGGATGGGTGGCCGTGTCTCTCGGATTGCTCAGCTGGGCCGGATTCCTAGGCTGTACGGCCTATTTCGCCTGTCCGCAGGGGGGCGTCAAAGGGCTCTTCATCTCAGGCTGCACGCTGATGAGCGGGGTTATCTGGGCGCTGGTGATCATGAAAGGCAGCGCGCTGGCGCCGCATCTGGAGATACTGGGGTACGTCATGACGGGCGTGGTTGCCTTCCTGATGTGCGTTCAGGCTAAGCATCTGCTGCTTTCGTTTGTGCCGGGAACCTTCATGGGAGCGTGCGCGACCTTTGCAGGGCAGGGTGACTGGAAGCTGGTGGTGCCTTCCCTGGCGCTGGGGTTGCTGTTTGGCTATGCCATGAAAAACAGCGGTCTTTGGCTGGCGTCGCGGCGGGAAAAAGCGCAAAACATCACGGCGGTGAGCGAATAAAAAAAGGCGAGATAATCATCTCGCCTTTTTTATGCGCTTCCTGTCAGGATTCCGGAGGGACTGACATATCGCGGTATTTCACCAGAATCGGGTTCTGCACGTCTGCTTTGTTTTGCAGATCCCACAGCCCGCGATCGATACCATCGTTGATTAAGAAGATCACGCCGGTTTCAATGGCTGACATCAGACACATCATCACCGGCTCGTTAGAGGTGTAGCCAATTTCACCTTCCAGCAAACGCTGGTAATCGATGAAGCGGAATACCCCCGCCTGAACTTCATAAGACAGTATGGTTTTGCTGGTGTTCACAGAAGAGAGCACTTCGCCGGTGCTGACGTTGACCACGCGCAGGTTAACGGCGATTTGATCGAGCTGGTACTGGGTATCCGCACCGATACCGAAGTACCGCGCGCCCACCCCGCCCGATTTAACGTTACTTTCGTAACCAATTATCGACCCTTCAATCATCACGTTCGCCGCCGCCAGCGATTGCAGAGGCGTACGGTTGTTGTCCGCGACGGTGCCATTTTCCTGGGCAGCACGAATAATCTTGCGTTCATTCAACAAGTTCTGCAGCCCCTGACGTTCCAGAGGAATAAACCAGTGTGAATCCTTCAGCGCGGTAACCAGCATCGCGGTGGCGCTTTGCGGCACGGCCGTGGAGAAGTTACTTGCCGGGTACGGTTTGAATTGCCCGGTTTCATCCTGAATGTTGTACACGGAGACAAATATTTTCCCCGTAGGAGAAGGTAAATGCGTTAAATCACGATAACTCTGGGCCCGAGGCATTAATGTCGGTTTTGCAGCTTCTTTAGGTGGAGCAGTTAAACAACCGCTCAATAAGCACACTGCAACAAATATCAGGAAGCGCTGCATGATTGTTGTCCTTATTTCGTTGTTGTTTAGAAGTTAGTTGAATCGTTTTGTAGACCGGAAACCTGAATGGTCGAGACTTTTCCGGTTTTACGATCGGTCACGTTCAGCTGAAGCTGTCCGTCCCGGTTGGCGATATCAACAATAAAGTCGTTGGTCACCATTCGGCCGGGTTTACCGGTATTAATATTGGTAAGCAAACCGCCTAAAATCTGCGACTGGATAGCCTGGGTGAAATTGTCCAGTGCGGAGGGGGTATCCACGCTAAAATTCTTTAAGCTTGGGTCCTTATAAGAGTTTTGCGCCTGAGCCTCATTCAGCAGAAACGCGCCGTTGTTAGGGTTACCGCCAAAGTTAGGGTTACGGAACTGAAACGTCATGTTCCCAGCCCAGCTAATCGGGGTGATCAGCATTATCGAAACAACTGCATATGCAATACGCATGACAGCCTCCAGATATCGGTTCGCTAGAACTCATCTTTTGCTAAATCGCGCGTGCTTAATAGAGCTTTATCTATTTGCAGGCGATTAATAGCGTCTTCTGATTGTGCCAGTGCCTGGGCTACGTTTTTATCGAAGTCTAATTTGGTCGGGAATAAAAACGTTTGATATATAACGTCCTGATTAGCCGTTATTGTTATCCAGCTTCCCCATCGTGCACTGGGCCGCTCGTTGATTGTTATATTTCCGGTATAAGTACTGTCCCATTTGTCACTGAAGGCCCGGTAAAAGCTGTGCCCGACCGACGAGACGGTGTGGTCTGTTAACAATCCGGGAACTTCGACCTCGACGGCCTTCAGATTCCCGGCAGCGAGCAGAAAACCCGCTGCGGCGATCCAACTCAACGTGCGTTTCATGTGATTAACGCCTGAGGTTATCGTTTGCCCACGAAACCGCCTGAGTTCGGTTTTTCACAGCTATCTTCTTGAAAAGATTATAAAGGTGCGTTTTTACCGTATTTTCGCTGATAAATAACGAACGGGCGATTTCAATATTTGAAGCACCAATGCGTAACTTATTCAGGATCTCTTTCTCACGGTGCGTGAGCAGTGCTGACTCTGAGCTGTTGTAGCGATAATTTCCGGAGTGCGTGATGAGATAGCTGGCAAGCTTTTGCGAAAAATAACACTCTCCGCGCAAGATACCCTGCAGGCCCTCGACCACCCGGTCTTCTTCTTCCGTGACGTAGAACACGCCATTGATATGCGGCCAGCTTTCGATATCCCTGAAAGGATATTCATCAGGGGTATTTAACAACAGTACGCGGATATTATTGTTTTTCCTGCTTAAAATATCTTGCCAGTAATGGATAAGCTTTTTATCAGCTTCCATCATATCGAACAGAATAATGCTGCCAGGTGCAATATCATCAAAAGAACGTTGAATATTATGCAATTTCCCGTTCAGTGATAAAGATTGCTTTAAATGTTGTAATAACGCTGTCGCTTGCAAAGAAGGTTTTGTGATCAACAGTAATGTATGACCATGTAAACTATGGACTTCATTATACATGATGAAACCCCACTTTTTTTGGCACCTGGCAGCTGCCCTCCTGTTTATTAGAGGACACCAGAAGTACTGACAGATGTTGCACTGCTGTGTGTAGAATCAGACCATAACCTCCACAGGGAGGTAAATATAAAACCAATTTCGTACATCTAATTTCAATCTAGCTTTTACGAAGTTTAAAGCAAGTGTTAAACATGTAACTGAATGTAAAAATCAATATTAATTTGTGAAATTAGCTTGTAATGAATGGCGAGAAATGATGAGAAAGTTGTACATATTAATAGAGGTGCACAGATTTTAAAAATCATACAAATATTTATAATTATTTGATTTATAGAGTTATTTGTTATTTTTATGAAACGATAATTAAGTATGAGTTACAGGTTGGTTCTAAGTCCAGGAATGAGCCGTGGTCTGGCTTAAGAAAAGAGGTGTCGTGTCACGCACTGAGAAAAAATGTTCTTCAGCCGTTACGTTTAAACACCCCGGGAGGACCCGTGGACAGCCTTCGCCTCGCTGTACAACCCTTTCGCAAAACACCTGTAATAAAAAATATAAGCTGGCCTGAATAAAGTGTTTTTTGATGTAAATTACGACTTTGTGGTGATCTGAAAAATAAAAATAAGCCGCGCGGGTGAGATATTTAAAATGTTTCAGCGGACATACTCTTCACCGTAACGACGCGTTAACACAATACGAATCGTTTTTACAAGTAACACGGTTATACGGTTATGGCGTGATTCAATAACCAGGTCCAGGGTGACAACATGAAATACACATCGTTATTTATGGTGTTTACATTACTGGGTGCGCCTGGATTTGTAACCGCAGCGAATTCAGATTTAGCCAATCCTGAATATAACTTTGCGGTTAACGAATTAAGTCTTTCATCACTCAATCAGGCAGCCATTATTGGTCAACAGGGTGTTTTCAATGACGCTCAGGTTCGCCAGGAAGGTTCAAAACTTTTGTCCATTATTTCCCAGGATGGAGCAGGCAACAGAGCGAGAGTTGATCAATCAGGGGGTTACAATATTGCCTGGATCGCTCAGAGCGGTAACGGGAATGATGCAGGTATTACGCAAGATGGATACGGTAATAGCGCAAAAATTATCCAGCAAGGGTCGGGTAATAGAGCAAATATTACGCAGTACGGTACGCAGAAAACCGCAGTTGTAGTGCAGAAACAGTCGCAAATGGCGATTAACGTTATTCAACATTAACGCTTACGCGGCGACTTTAATCAATCCGACGGGGGTTTACCATGAAATTTTTCAAAGTGGCAGCGCTTGCAGCAATCGTAGTTTCTGGTAGTGCTATGGCTGGTCTGATTAATCAGGATGGCTGGGGTCATGGACATGGCCATGGCGGTTACAGTGGTCCAAATTCTACCCTGAATATTTATCAGAACGGTGGCGGTAACTCCGCGGTAGCCCTGCAGACAGACGCCAGAAATTCCGTCCTGAATATTAGCCAGACCGGTGGCGGTAACGGCGCTGACGTTGGTCAGGGTTCTGATGACAGTAAAATCAACCTGACCCAGAACGGTTTCGGCAACAGTGCAACACTTGACCAGTGGAACAGTAAAAAATCTGTTATGAACGTTAGCCAGTCCGGCGGCTTTAACGGTGCCCTCGTAGACCAGACTGCTTCTAACTCTACTGTCAACGTTACCCAGATCGGCTTCGGTAACCACGCGACAGCTCATCAGTACTGATACTGAAATCTGTGCTACAAAAAAACAGGGCTGATGCCCTGTTTTTTTTCGGGAGTTCATCATGAATACCTTAATTCTCCTTGCCGCGCTTTCCAGTCAGATAACCTTCAAAACGTCGCAGCAGGAAAATATGACCACCATTATTCCCCAGGTCACTCTGGCGCAGCCGTGTGATTGTCAGGTTCAGATTGTTTCCGTTCGGGAAGGGCAGGGGGGACAAAGTTCGTCCCGACAGCAAAATACCCTTTTTATACCCGCTAATCAGACGATTGATTTAATGCGCCTGAGTTTAAATATTAACGCAGGAGACACGGTAAAAATCGTTGTCACCGTCTCAGATGGAAAATCGCTTCATTTATCACAACAGTGGTCGCCAGCGGGAAGTTCGATCTAAACATTCATGGAATCAATGGTTTGCGAATGTGGCGGGTCTGCACCGTTGAGCTATGCTGATATCAGGGACCAGGTCATTATGTTCCTTAACGTGAGACTTCGTTTGTTATAATGAAGTGCGTTTACCCCTCAAGGACGATTTTCATTGAGGAGTACCTATAATGAACCACTCTTTCGCTCGACTCGTGACGGGTCTGGGCCTGATCGTTTCTGTTTTTAGCCTCCCGGTTTATTCCGCTACCATTGTGAACGGTGGCGTCATTCATTTTCGCGGTGCCATTGTTGCCGACCCCTGTGAAGTTTCGCCGCATCAGAGACAGTTTGCCTTGTCCTGCCCGGATAATAATCGTATGCAAACGCGCATGGTCAGCTATGAAGAGGCGCTTAATGGCCACGTGTCCGATTCGAACCTGGCATCGCTGCGCATGAAATACCTCAACCCTGAAAAAACGCTCGCGGTTGTCGAAATACAGTATCGATAACGCTCTCTCTTCCGCTTTGTGCGGAAGAGGATTTTTTCTGATAGTTTTTTCTCCCGGGCAGCCCTGCGATACACTTAAGAAAAAGGCGGGTTGCAGAGGGGCTTTATGAAACCGCAAATTGAAGTTATTCATGGCGATATTACGACCATGCACGTCGACGTCATCGTCAATGCGGCCAATCCCTCCCTGATGGGGGGAGGCGGTGTGGACGGGGCTATCCACCGGGCTGCCGGACCGCAGCTGCTGGAAGCCTGCAAAACCGTGCGGCAACAGCAGGGTGAGTGTCCTCCCGGTCATGCGGTCATTACGCTTGCGGGGGATCTGCCTGCCAGAGCGGTAATTCACGCCGTAGGGCCTGTCTGGCACGGTGGCGATCGGCATGAGGCGAGTATTCTGGAAGAGGCGTACCGGAACTGTCTGCGGCTGGCTGCCGACAACGGCTATAAAACAATGGCGTTTCCGGCCATCAGTACCGGTGTGTATGGCTATCCTAAGGCGGCTGCCGCGACGATCGCCGTCGAAACCGTTTACCGCTACCTGTCGCTAAAACCGATGCCTGAGAAGGTTATTTTTGTCTGTTTCGACGAAGAAACTACCCACCTTTATCAACGGTTGCTGACCCAGCGCGGGCAGGAACTGGACACCTGAAGAAAGCGCGGCGCACTCAGTGCGCCGCGGTTGTTTATGAGGCTTTTACCTGTGGTTTTCCTGAAAAGAGGAAACGCAGGAGCGGGATCCGCAGATGGATTTCATAGAGCACGATCGCAATCCCCACGACAAACACCAGACCGGTAAAGAACCCCAGCGTGTTGGAGGCGATATGCGGGGTGATATAAGCCCCGAAGAAAAGCGTTAACGGGTGATGCACCAGATAAATAAACAGCGAAGCATTGACGAAGTAGGTCACGCGGCTGGACTTAAAGTTCAGCAGGCGGTGGCCGAGCGCGAATACCACGTTCACCATCCACAAACCCAGCAGCATGGTGATCACGCTTTCCGTTTCGTACATCCAGGCGTCGCCGCTGCCGTAGCGCTGATTCAGCAGATAGGCTGCGAACGCGAAGGCCGCACCTATCGCGCACCACGGTGACGGAGTGGTAAACAGTGCTTTCAGCTTCGGATAAATAAACGCCAGCGCGCCGATTAAAAAGAACGGGATGTAGAACAGCGACTGCATCACCACGAAATTAAAGAGCCCGTCGCTTAAAATCGGCGAATAGACGATAAGCAGGGTCCGTCGCACGGCAGCATAAGCGATCCCCAACAGCAAGAAGAGTACTGACAGTTTGCCCATCGTAACGTTGGCGAAAAAGGCGTCGGCTGTCGAACTCAGGTGGTGGCGCAGGCGGCTAAAAATGAACAGACTCACCGTGGTGAGCACCACCAGGACCAGCAGGAACCACAGGTGAGACACCAGCTCCCAGACCAGCGTATTGTACTTTTCATACAGCGACAGATTCGGCCAGTTTTCCGCTTTGCCTTTGACGTACTGCAGCATAATGAACTGAGGCAGCGTCAGCAGCGGAATCGCGGTCAGCATGGGGATCCCCACGCGCTCGACGCGCACCTTCCACCAGCGTTTAAGCGGGTATCGCAGAAACAGCATGTATGAGAAATAGCCGGAGATGACAAAAAACACCTGCATACGGAAGGCGTGAATAAAGTCATTAAACAGCGTCAGCCACCAGGACGGCATCTGGCTATTCACATGCCAGGTGTGGCTGGAGTAAATCAGTGATATGTGAAAAGGGATCCCCAATAGCATCAGCCATGCCCGGATCGAGTCGAGGAAATATTCACGTTCTGTTGGTGTTGTGCTCATATAACGTTGTGCATTCTCAGACTTTTCGTCTTATCCCTAAGACTCATAATGGTTACATTCGAAAGCAACCCTACACCAAGACCGACACCCTGTCTCCAGGATAAGCACGCAAAGTGAATAATGGGTTCTTTCATTTGCTTAATCCATGAGCCAGCAGCTGAACAAAGCAGTGATAATGTTGTCGGATTGCCTGAGTTTCCATTAAAATGGATCGGATCGATATAAGCACACAAAGGGGGAAGTGCTTACTTATTATGAAACATAAACCACAGATGATGAAAATGCGTTGGTTAGGTGCTGCAGTGGTGTTATCACTGTATACCTCATCGGCACTGGCCTTTAACATCGACGATGTCGCAAAACAGGCAAAATCGATGGCGGGCAAGAGCTACGAAGCGCCGAAAAGTAACTTGCCCTCCGTTTTCCGCGATATGAAATATGCGGACTATCAGCAGATCCAGTTCAATCACGACAAAGCCTACTGGAGCAACATCAAGACCCCGTTCAAGCTTGAGTTTTATCATCAGGGTATGTATTTCGACACGCCTGTTGCCATCAATGAAGTGACGGCCACAGCGGTACGTAAGATTAAATACAGCCCGGATTACTTCAATTTTGGCAATGTGCAACACGACAAAGATACGGTGAAAGACCTGGGCTTCGCTGGCTTTAAGGTGCTTTACCCGATCAACAGCAAAGATAAAAACGACGAAATCGTCAGCATGCTTGGTGCCAGCTATTTCCGCGTGATTGGCGCGGGGCAGGTATACGGGCTTTCTGCGCGCGGACTGGCTATTGATACCGCGCTGCCATCAGGTGAAGAATTCCCACGTTTCCGTGAGTTCTGGATTGAACGTCCAAAACCAACGGACAAACGTCTGACTATCTATGCGCTGCTGGATTCTCCGCGTGCGACCGGTGCCTATCGCTTTGTGATCATGCCGGGTCGTGACACGGTGGTTGACGTGCAGTCTAAGGTTTACCTGCGTGATAAAGTGGGCAAGCTGGGCGTTGCGCCGCTGACCAGTATGTTCCTGTTTGGGCCGAACCAGCCGTCACCAGCAACCAACTTCCGCCCGGAACTGCACGACTCCAACGGTCTCTCTATTCACGCCGGTAACGGCGAGTGGATCTGGCGTCCGCTGAACAACCCGAAACATCTGGCGGTGAGCAGCTTCGCAATGGAAAACCCACAAGGTTTTGGCCTGCTGCAGCGTGGTCGTCAGTTCTCCCGCTTTGAAGATCTGGACGACCGCTATGACCAGCGCCCAAGCGCCTGGGTCACGCCAAACGGTGACTGGGGTAAAGGTAAGGTCGAGCTGGTAGAAATTCCAACCAACGACGAAACCAACGATAACATCGTGGCTTACTGGACGCCGGATCAACTGCCGGAAGCCGGTAAAGAGATGAACTTCAAGTACACCATCACCTTCAGCCGCGACGAAGATAAGCTGCATGCGCCGGATAACGCGTATGTTATGCAGACTCGCCGCTCAACGGGTGATGTGAAGCAGTCTAATCTTATCCGTCAGCCTGACGGTACCGTGGCCTTTGTCGTGGACTTCACAGGCCAGGATATGAAGAAACTGTCACCGGACACCGCTGTTGCCGCTCAGGCCAGCATCGGTGATAACGGTGAAATCGTTGAGAATACCGTGCGTTACAACCCGGTAACAAAAGGCTGGCGTCTGACCCTGCGCGTGAAAGTGAAAGATCCGAAACAGACCACTGAAATGCGTGCAGCGCTGGTCAGTAACGATCAGCCGCTGAGTGAAACCTGGAGCTATCAGCTACCTGCCAATGAATAATACATCTGAATATATTGATGCTATGCCGCTGACGGATATCGAAAAAGCGGCACTGCCTAAGAGCGACATCCGCGCGGTTCACACCGCGCTGGATGGTGAACATCGTCAGTTTTCCCGTGATGATGATACGCCGCTGGGGTCAGTAAAGGCACGTCTGGAGCAGGCCTGGCCGGACTCGCTGGCAGAAGGGCAGTTGATTAAAGACGACGAAGGGCGCGATCAGCTTCAGGCGATGCCGAAGGCCACGCGTTCCTCAATGTTTCCCGATCCATGGCGCACCAACCCGGTGGGCCGCTTCTGGGATCGCCTGCGCGGGCGTGATGTGACGCCCCGCTATCTGTCACGCCTGACGAAAGAAGAGCAGGCTTCCGAACAGAAATGGCGTACCGTGGGGACCATTCGTCGCTACATCCTGCTGCTGCTGACGCTGGCGCAGACGGTCGTCGCGACCTGGTATATGAAAACCATCCTGCCTTATCAGGGCTGGGCGTTTATCAACCCGACGGACATGATGGGCCAGGATCTCTGGGTCTCCTTCATGCAGCTGCTGCCGTACATCCTGCAGAGCGGCATCCTTCTGCTGTTCGCGGTTCTCTTCTGCTGGGTCTCGGCTGGTTTCTGGACCGCGCTGATGGGCTTCCTGCAGCTGCTGATGGGGCGTGACAAATACAGCATTTCGGCGTCAACGGTCGGGGATGAACCCCTCAATCCTGAGCACCGTACCGCGCTGATTATGCCTATCTGCAACGAAGACGTTGACCGCGTGTTTGCGGGCCTGCGTGCCACCTGGGAGTCCGTAAAGGCGACCGGCAACGCGGAGCATTTCGACGTCTACATCCTGAGCGACAGTTACAACCCGGATATCTGCGTGGCGGAACAAAAAGCGTGGATGGAGCTGATTGCGGAAGTGCAGGGCGAAGGGCAGATCTTCTACCGTCGCCGCCGTCGTCGTGTGAAGCGTAAAAGCGGTAACATCGATGACTTCTGCCGTCGCTGGGGTAATCAGTACAGCTATATGGTCGTGCTGGATGCGGACTCCGTCATGAGCGGTGACTGCCTGAGCGGTCTGGTGCGTCTGATGGAAGCCAACCCGAACGCGGGTATCATTCAGTCTTCGCCAAAAGCCTCCGGTATGGACACGCTCTATGCGCGCTGCCAGCAGTTCGCCACCCGTGTTTACGGGCCGCTGTTTACGGCGGGTCTGCACTTCTGGCAACTGGGTGAATCGCACTACTGGGGTCACAACGCCATTATCCGCGTGAAGCCGTTCATTGAACACTGTGCGCTGGCGCCGCTGCCGGGCGAGGGTTCGTTTGCCGGTTCTATTCTGTCGCATGACTTCGTGGAAGCGGCGCTGATGCGTCGTGCTGGCTGGGGCGTCTGGATTGCCTACGACCTGCCGGGATCGTACGAAGAGCTGCCGCCGAACCTGCTGGACGAACTCAAGCGTGACCGCCGCTGGTGTCACGGTAACCTGATGAACTTCCGCCTGTTCCTGGTGAAAGGGATGCACCCGGTTCACCGTGCAGTGTTCCTGACGGGCGTGATGTCTTATCTCTCCGCACCGCTGTGGTTTATGTTCCTTGCGCTCTCTACTGCGTTGCAGGTCGTGCATGCCCTGACGGAGCCGCAATACTTCCTGCAACCGCGGCAGCTGTTCCCGGTGTGGCCACAGTGGCGTCCGGAATTGGCGATTGCGCTGTTTGCCTCCACCATGGTGCTGCTGTTCCTGCCTAAGCTGCTCAGCATCATCCTGATCTGGTGCAAAGGCTCGAAAGAGTACGGCGGTTTCTTCCGCGTGACCCTTTCACTGCTGCTGGAAGTGCTGTTCTCCGTGCTGCTGGCACCGGTGCGTATGCTGTTCCACACCGTGTTCGTGGTCAGTGCGTTCCTGGGCTGGGAAGTGGTCTGGAACTCACCGCAGCGTGATGACGACTCCACGCCGTGGAGCGAAGCCTTTATGCGCCACGGTTCTCAGCTGCTGCTGGGTCTGGTGTGGGCGGCCGGAATGGCGTGGCTGGATCTGCGCTTCCTGTTCTGGCTGGCGCCGATTGTCTTCTCGCTGATCCTGTCGCCGTTTGTCTCCGTGATCTCCAGCCGTTCGACGGTGGGGCTGCGGACCAAACGCTGGAAGCTGTTCCTGATCCCGGAAGAGTATTCCCCGCCTCAGGTGCTGGTGGACACCGATCGTTATCTCGAGCAGAACCGCAATCGCACGCTGGATGACGGCTTTATGCACGCCGTGTTTAACCCGTCATTCAACGCCCTGGCAACGGCGATGGCCACCGCGCGCCACCGTGCCAGCCAGGTGCTGGAGATTGCCCGCGATCGTCACGTTGAGCAGGCGCTGAACGAGACCCCGGAAAAACTCAACCGTGACCGTCGTCTGGTCCTGTTGAGCGACCCGGTCACGATGGCGCGTCTTCACTACCGCGTGTGGTCCGCTCCGGAGAGATACTCTTCGTGGGTAAACTACTATAAAGAACTGAAGCTGAACCCGCTGGCGTTGAAGGCGAAGTAAGTGGTTAAGTAGAGCGGGTAAGCGAAGCGCCACCCGCCAGATAAAATACCGGCTTAATCGCCGGTATTTTTTTAGAGGTTACTCATGAGAATAATCATCGTCGTTCTGATGGCATGCCTGCTCAGCGGCTGCGGCAGCATCATCAGCCGCACCATTCCAGGGCAAGGCCACGGGAATCAGTATTACCCGGGGGTGAAATGGGATCTCCGTGACTCCGCATGGCGCTACCTCACCGTGCTGGATCTGCCATTCTCGCTAATTTTCGACACGCTGCTGCTGCCGATCGATGCCAGCCACGGCCCTTACGAGTAGCGTAAATTAACGCTCGTCCCACTCATCGGCTGCGGTTTGACCTTCTTCCGTATCGAGTGGTGGCTCGAGCTGAAATTCGCCCTCATCCCACTCGTGCAGGGTGTTCTCTTCCAGCCATTCCTGCCGCAGTTCGATTTCATCATAGTCACCGTCAAAGACGGCCTGCGCACCTTCACCGCTCAGGACCGGCAGGCATTCCCCTTCTTCACCCTCATCGGCAAAGAATTCGGCCTGCCACATAATATCCCCATCCTGCAGAACGTATTTTTGGATATTAAGTTGTTGCACGTCAGCATCTTCTTCTTCAACGCCGGGGTTGTCGGCGAGGAACTCTTCACGAGCGGCATCAATAGCTTCTTCCAGCGTGGCGTACATGGTCATTGGTGTCTCCCTGTTTTCCAGAAGGTTTCAGGGAAAGAATAGCTGAATATCTGATTCTGCAAGTATGAATACGAAAATAAGCTTCAGGCGTTCGTCTTATTCCGCCACCGGCCGTAACGCGCGGGATAAACTGAACCACGAATAGATCGCATTAAACAGCACTACGCCTGCCGTCACGATAAAGACGGCGCGAAAACCAAAGCTGGCGGAAATGCCAGCCCCGAGGAGCGGCCCGGTGACGTTACCGATGTCGCGAAATGACTGGTTATAGCTGAAAATACGCCCGGCAATCTGGTTTGTGGAGTTGTAGACCAGCAGGGTCTGAACGGCGGGCAGTAACGCGCCGTCGGCAGCGCCCAGTAAAAAGCGCAGAACACCAAGCTGCCAGGGCGAGTGCACCATCGACATGGGGATCAGCAGCAGGACAGAGATCACCAGCGCACAGATCAGAATTTTTTCCGGGCCGACGCGGTCTCCCAGTTTCCCCAGCCTCGGGGCGCTGAGCAATGCCGCCACGCCGGGCACGGATGCGATCAGCCCGCTAATAAATGCAATATTGCTGACGTTGCCCGCCAGATCGCGAACGTACAGCGTGAGGATAGGAGCAATCGATCCGGTTGCAACCTGAATAATCAGGGTCGTCACGAACAGGCTGAGTACCAGTCTGGGATTTTTGAGCGAGGTCAGCACCTCCCTGGCGTGGAGCATCTCTTTCTTCGCAACGGGTGTGAAGTTTTCCCGAATACAGAGCAGGGTGACGATAAAGCACAGGAACAGCACGCTGGCGGTGATGAAGAATACCGGGCGCAGGCCATAGCTGTCGGCCAGGAGTCCGCCGGCCAGGGGCCCCAGCAGGGCACCGCTCACGCCGCCGGTTGAGAGCGTGCCCAGCGCCCAGCCGCTCTTATGGCGAGGAATTTGTGTGGCAATCAGGGCATTGGCATTCGGAATAAAGCCTCCCAGTAGGCCCAGCAACGCGCGCAAAATCAGGAACTGCCAGACGTTTTGCGCCACGCCCATCAGCGCCATGATGATGGCCATCCCCAGCGCCGAGCGGAGCAGCATAATTTTTCGCCCCTTGCGGTCGGCAAGGCCACCCCAGAAGGGCGAGGCTATCGCGGAAAACAGGAACGTGATGCTGAATACCAGGCCGGACCACATATTGAGCGCGCTGTGGCCCGTCACGCCCAGCTGTTCGACGTAAAGCGGCAGGAAAGGCATGACCAGGCTAAACGCTGCACCGGTGAGAAAACAGCCAAGCCACGCAACCGTGAGGTTACGCTTCCAGTTTATGGGGGCATCTGAGGGTGACATAACAATCCGCATAATGAGGTGCTGAGCACCTGAAGCATGAAGTAATAAGCCTGCTAATTATGCGCCTGGGTTATGATTGCCGCAATGAGGGTGAGCTTTTAAAGCTAAAACAGCATGCGGCCCTGAGGGCCGCACGTTGAAAATCAATAGCGGGACGGCGTGCCTTTTGGCCGGGTTTTAAAGCGACGGTGCAGCCACATATACTGCTCCGGGGCGAGCATGATGCACTTCTCCACCACGCTGTTCATCCAGCGTGCGGTGGTTTCTGCATCGTCAAGCGGCGGTGCGAGTTGCGGCTCCAGCATCATCAGCTCGTAGCCTGAACCGTCCGGCTTACGGCGGGGAACAAAAGGCACGATGGCGGCTTTGGACATCCGCGCCAGCATCCAGGTACCGGTGGTTGTCGCGGCCTCTTCAACGGCGAAGAAAGGGACAAAAACGCTGGCCTGTGGGCCATAGTCGTGGTCGGGGGCATACCAGACCACTTCACCGGATTTCAACGCGCGGATCATTCCCTTCAGATCTTTACGGTCGATCATGCTTTTGTTAGAGCGCATGCGGCCATTGGTCTGGATTAAATCGATGACCGGGTTATCGTTAGGGCGATAAACGCCAATGCCGGGCGCCTGCATGCCGAACATACGCGCCCCGATTTCCAGCGTCAGAAAATGGACGCCGATCAGCAGAACGCCCGTCTGGTTGGCCTGAAGCGTATGCACCGGATCCATGCCGGTTCCCGTCACCTCACTCCAGCGAGCCATGCGTTTGTCCGGCCAGAACCACGCCATGCCGGTTTCCATAAGCCCCATCCCGACGGATTCGAAATTCTTCGCGACCATGTCGTGACGCTCTGATTCGCTCATCTGCGGAAAACACAGCTCAAGGTTGCGGTACGCGATTCTGGCGCGACGCTTCATAAACAGCTGTGAGAAACGGCCCAGAAATTTACCCAACCGAAAAATAACAGGGTAGGGAAGCTGTACCAGAAGCCATAAAAAGCCGATGCCAAGCCAGGTCAACCAATAGCGGGGATGCAAAAGGGCGGCAGTAAATGTTGGTAACTGGGTCATGTCTTTCCTGTGTTCAAACGTCCTGTTTTGCTAGTGTCTCATTTTTTGAGGCGTAGCCAAAATATCTGCTTTCGAAGCGTGCACGAATACAGCAATTGTTAAGCCTGATTAATCAGGGTGTGTGAAATGTAGCGTAAATTGTGTGGATGTAAATTGGTTTTGTTTGCTATATGATGCCGACCGAATTTTCATTCTCTCTAACGATTCCAGGACTGTACACCATGCCAGTGTTACACAACCGCGTGTCGAATGAGATGTTAAAAGCGCGTATGTTGGCTGAAACCGAACCGCGCACCACCATCTCATTCTATAAATACTTCACGATCGACGATCCGCAGGCGACCCGCGATGCGCTTTATCAGGCGTTCACGGCGCTGAACGTCTTCGGCCGCGTCTACCTTGCCCGTGAAGGCATTAACGCGCAGATTAGCGTACCGGAAAGCAAAGTCAGCGCCTTCCGTGACGTACTTTATCAGTTTGACCCGGCCCTTAACGGCTTACGCCTGAACATTGCCCTGGATGATGACGGGAAATCCTTCTGGGTGCTGCGCATGAAGGTGCGTGAACGCATCGTGGCGGACGGTATCGACGATCCTGAGTTTAACCCGGCGGACGTCGGTGAATACCTGAAGGCGGCGGAAGTGAATGCGATGCTGGACGATCCGGATGCCGTGTTTATTGATATGCGTAACCACTATGAGTATGAGGTGGGGCATTTCGAGAACGCGATGGAAATCCCGGCCGATACCTTCCGCGAGCAGCTGCCGAAAGCGGTTGAGATGATGCAGGAGCATAAAGATAAAAAGATCGTTATGTACTGCACCGGCGGTATCCGCTGTGAGAAAGCCAGCGCGTGGATGAAGCACAACGGCTTTAATAAGGTCTGGCACATTGAAGGCGGCATTATCGAGTACGCACGTCGCGCCCGTGAGCAGGGGCTGCCGGTACGCTTTATCGGGAAAAACTTTGTCTTTGACGAGCGTATGGGCGAACGTATTTCGGACGACGTCATTGCCCAGTGCCACCAGTGCGGCGCGCCGTGCGATACCCACACCAACTGCAAAAATGACGGTTGCCATCTGCTGTTCATTCAGTGCCCGGCCTGTGCCGAGAAGTTTAACGGCTGCTGTAGCGAGCTGTGCAGCGAAGAGAGCATCCTGCCGGAAGAAGAGCAGCGTCGCCGTCGCGCAGGACGTGAAAACGGCAACAAGATTTTCAATAAATCACGCGGTCGTCTGAATACCAAACTGGGTATCCCTGACCCGGAATGATAATAACGCCCGGCACGGTGAAAGCCTGCCGGGCGACGTTATTACGATTTCTGCTGTACACCTTCAACGGAAATAATCAGCTCCACGTCCTGAGACGCCGGGCCTAAATCCGTTGTGATATTAAAATCTTTCAGGTGAATTTTCCCTGCCGCTTCAAAACCTGCGCGTTTACCTCCCCACGGGTCATCACCCTGACCCAGTAATTTCGCATCAAGCGTGACCGGTTTGGTTACGCCGTTAAGCGTCAGGTTGCCGGTAATATTCAGCTTATCGCCGTCTTTCTTCACCTCAGTAGAAGTGAAGGTCGCCTGCGGGAATTTCGCGACGTTGAGGAACTCCCCACTGCGCAGGTGTTTATCGCGCTCTGCGTGGTTTGTGTCGACGCTGTTCGTATTAATCGTCACATTGACTTTATCGGCCGCGGGATTTTTTTCGTCAAAGGTGAACGTGCCGTCAAAATCCTTAAAGGTGCCGTACAGCCAGCTATATCCCAGGTGCTGAATACGGAAATTGACGAAAGCGTGCTGGCCCTCTTTATCAATTTTATAATCCGCCGCCACGGCGGAACCGGCGGTGAATAACAGAGAACCCAGTGCGATACCCAGCAGGTGTTTTTTCATTTTATGCTCCAGAGTCAACTGACGAGCGGCCAAGCATGCGCTTTAGCGTGTCGTCTTTATCAATAAAATGGTGTTTGAGGGCGGCAAGCCCGTGAAGTACGGACAGGATCACCACGCTCCAGGCAAGCCAGAGGTGAATGACACCCGCCGTGTCGGCCTGCGCCCCGGCATCGCTCAGTGTTGCCGGAACGTCGAACAGGCCGAAGACGTTAATCGGCTTACCGTCAGCCGTCGAAATGAGATAGCCGCTAATCAGGATGCCAAACAGCAGTGCATAGAGGGCAATATGCGCGGCGACGGCACTGAGGCGGGTAAATTTACTGTGGGTCTTTGGCGCTGCGGGCGGCGGGGAAATATGTCGCCAGATCACGCGGAAAACCAGCCCCAGCATCAGCAGGACACCAATGCTTTTATGCAACTCCGGCGCCTGGTGATACCAGCCATCGTAATAGCTGAGCGTGACCATCCAGAGTCCAAGTCCAAACATACCGTAGACGGCAAGAGCAAATATCCAGTGCAAACCTATGGATATTATTCCGTAGCGCCGGGAGGAGTTACGCAATTGCATCAGAATGTCCATTTTCAAATTAACCGGAAAGTAAAAATGAACGGGAAGGCGGGATATTGCAACTGAAATAATTGTCTATTGATTTTTATTTTATTTATTTCAGCAATTTTGAAAAGGATCGCTGGCGCTAATTCAATCTCTTCGTGCAAGCGAAATGGTGAGTTTCAATAAAGATAAATTAACGTCAATTATTGTCAGTAAGGCTTTTCAGTAAAATACAATGTAAAAAAAATCAATAATGGCCAACAGCGCCCACAATAAGAGATAGAGCATAAAATGCTCGCGAATATTATTCATCAGAAAGCTAACGATCCTGCGCATAACGCCCCGTAATGCAGTGTGAATGAAACGGGCCCCGGGACGTCCGGCGCCCGCGGCGAATTATCCGTTAAAACGCGAGAGGGAGAAGGGCGTCAGATCAAACTGCGGTGCAATACCCTGGGCAAACTGCGCGGCGATTTCACCCAGCACGGAAGCAAACTTAAAGCCGTGGCCGCTCAGTCCGGTGATGAGCAGCGTGTTGTCATGCCCCGGCAGCGTATCAATGATAAAGTCTTCATCCGGCGTGTTGTCGTAGGTACAGGCCGCGCCATACAGCAAGCCGCCGACGCCCGGAAGAATAGTGCGCAGGAACGAGAAGGCTTCCGAACCATCCTGAGGAAAGGCGCCGAAAGGCTTACGCTCTTCAGGGGAGGTGATAGCCTGGCCCCCGTTGTGTTTACCGATTTTCAGCGCGTCTTTTTCTGACGGGAAGCCGTAGAACTGGTCGCCGTTGGGTAATTCGCCGGTGAAGGCCGGGAATTTATTCTGGACGCTGTAACGACCATCCGACTGGAACCAGGAGAAGACCTTGCGCACCGGCTGGATCGGCAGATCGGGCAGCAGGCGGGTAACCCAGGTTCCCGCGCTGACCAGCAGGCGATCCGCGGAATATTCACCGTCAAGGGTCGTTACCGTGACGCCATTATCGTCATGGGTGATGGCGTCCACCGGACAGTTGAACAGCTGCGCGCAGCCTGCCTTCTCTGCCAGCTCGATCCAGGTCTTGATCGCCGTTTCACAATGCAGCACACCAGAGTGGGCTTCAAAGAGGCCAATATAATCGTCCGGGACGCTAATTTCGGGCCAGCGCGTGCTAATGCCCGTCGCGTCCACTTTCTCAACGTCCAGATTAAACGCTTTCGCGCTGCGTTCGACGCCGGCGAGAAATTCAGAATGGGCCGGGCCCAGGTTGATAACGCCGGTACGTTCGAAAATGCGGTCTTCAGTCTGTTTCGCCAGTTCGTCCCACAGCGTCTGGGCGCGAAGCACCAGCGGAACATAGCGCTCGCCTTCGCCATACGCATGGCGGATGAGGCGGGTATCGCCATGATGGCTGCCCTCCGCATGAGGCGGAAGATGGCTATCGATCATCAGGACCTTCAGGCCCGCCTGCGTCGCGTAATAACCGGCGGCAGAACCCACGGATCCGCTGCCAATAATGATTAAGTCGTATCTCATATGCATCTCGTAAACTGATGTTTTGTTAGCAGAGTAATTAACAACGCGGGGTTAGACAAGGGAGAAATAAATAAGGCACCGCGAGGGTGCCTGTTGAGTGAAAAGTGGGCATAAGCTTAGTGCCGTTTATACTCATTTTCCTGATAGTCGCCAGATTCTATTTTTGCAATACCTGCCTCTAAAATAGAAATAAACTGACGGGCGACGTCTGTTGTTAGCCACAGCGTCTGTCCAACTTCCGCTTCTTCACGGTTGAGTTGATTTGGGGTCTGGTAGTGCAAACGCAGCATCAGCGCATCGTAGCTATCTACGGTACTGATATCCCAGCCAACGAGTGGGTGGGTCTGGATGACTTCACTATTCTTTTCCATTATAACCCCCTTAATGCGTGTTAGAAGACAACGGCTTTGAGGTTCAATGCATGTTTTTCTGAAAGCAACTTCAGTATACCAAGTAATAAGGGTTCCGAAGGGAAAAATAAACAGGTGGCAACACATTTTTCTGCTTTTTAGGATTGTTCGAACAATAAAACACCATCTCGTTCACGATTTTTAAAGAAGATGCCGAATTAATTTGAACTTACGGGATTTTAGGCAAAAAAAAAGCCGGGGCGACCCGGCAAAAAAACACAATGAGGGAGCAGTGTTAATCCGTGATGAACCAGTCGTCAGCGCTTTCCCACGTTTCCTGCAGGATTTCGCTGATGCGATCTTTATCTTCTTTTGCGGCACCAATAACGGAAAGGTTGTTTGCCGCGGCGTAACGCACCGTGACGGCACCTGCGTTGTCAGGAAAGGTATTGTTAATACGACGGGATAATTCGCCTGCCAGTGCATCAAGCGCGCCGGCAGGCAGAACGGTAGTTTTGGCTATGGTGACTTCAATACGCATAAATGCCCCCTGTGTAATATACTGTTTATTTATACAGGTATATTATCAGTTTGACAACAAGGGGCATTGATTTTTTAACGTTTTACCGTCCAGCTTACGGTTTCACCCGCCAGGAATGGGATCAGCGTGTCATCCGTCAGGGCAATGGACTCCTCAACGTGGCTCGCTTTACGCTCCAGTTCGATGAAGGTGTCATTGACCGGCAGGCCGTAGAAGCGTGGGCCGTTAAGGGAGCAGAACGCTTCGAAATGTTCCAGCGCGTTCATCTCTTCAAATACAGTTGCGTAGCTGGCAAGCGCCGTTGGGGCGTTGAAGCAGCCTGCACAGCCGCAGCTTGCCTCTTTACGATGGCGGGCGTGAGGCGCGGAATCGGTACCGAGGAACGCGCGGGAGAACCCGCTGGCGACCAGCTCACGCAGCGCCTGCTGGTGGATGTTGCGCTTGAGAATAGGCAGACAGTAGAGGTGAGGGCGCACCCCGCCCACCAGCATGTGGTTACGGTTAAACATCAGGTGCTGTGGCGTAATGGTGGCGGCGATGAGATCGTTGCCGTCACGCACGTACTCTGCCGCGTCTTTGGTGGTGATATGCTCAAAGACCACCTTCAGCGCGGGCAGGCGCTGGCGCAGAGGCTCCATCACGGTCTCGATAAAACGGGCTTCACGGTCGAAGATGTCAATGTCAGCATGCGTCACTTCACCGTGAACCAGCAGCGGCATGCCCAGTTTCTGCATGCGTTCCAGAACCGGCATGATGGCATCAATGCTGGTGACGCCGTGGCTGGAGTTGGTGGTGGCATTCGCCGGGTAGAGTTTCGCTGCCGTAAACACGCCTTCGTTAAAGCCGCGCTCCACTTCGTTCGGATCCAGTGAATCGGTCAGGTAGCAGGTCATCAACGGGGTAAAATCGTGTCCCGCAGGAACGGCGTCGAGGATGCGCTGGCGATAGGCTATCGCGGCATCGACGGTGGTGACTGGTGGCACCAGGTTAGGCATGACAATCGCGCGGCCATAAATTTCGCTGGTATAAGGCACGACGGTTTTCAGCATATCACCATCACGCAGATGAATATGCCAGTCGTCAGGGCGGCGGATTTTAAGAACCTGGGGTTGTGCAGTCATGGAAGCTCCGGCTTGTCAGGAATCAGTCATTAGGATGGCTGTTTTTGCCGGACACAAATCATAAGCGGAAACGTTTTCGTTTGCACACTTTTCCGTAAAAAAAAGGGCGCCGCAGCGCCCTTCAGGTTAATCGGTGAAGGGAATGATAATTTCACCCGGCTTAACCTCTATCCCTTTTGCGTATTTTTTCGCCAGGGCTTCACCCTTGCTTTTGTCTTCACTTAAGACGTACGCGGGCTGCTGGTTAAAGTAATTCCGCAGCGACTGATTCAGATAGGGCATCAGGGTTTGCAGAACCGGCGCCATTTTATCCGGAGACACCTGCGCATCGACGACCTCCATTTCCTGCAGGAAAATTGCCCCTTTATCTTTATTGAAAACAGGGAGTGCCTTCAGCTTGAGCTTGATGTTGGCTTTCTGGTTACCAAAAAGGGAGGACATATCGAGGTCCGCATCACCGGCCAGGGTGACTTTGTTTGGCTCTTCACGTCCGATCTGGCTGGTGAGATTTGTGAGCACGATATGCGCATCGGCAAGACCCGGTACGCCTATGTCTTTCGAGAAATTGTTATGTTTTTCCAGCGCCTGATTAATTTCCTGTTCACTGACGGTATATTGTGTGAGCTGGTTACAGCCAACCAGCAGACCGCTGACAACCAATGCCGCGGCTAAGACAATTTTCTTCATAGTGTTCCTCAACGAAAAATCGGCGCTTCTGTCCTGTTACGCCAGTATGTCAGCGTGAATGGGTAGAAACCAGCAGAAAAAACTGAGAAGTGGGGCGGGAGCCGCCCTGGCACGTTCACCGGTCATGTCGTTAAAGAGTAGCAAGAAATATAAAGTGAACGGAATGACCACCACAGCCGTATGTTCCCCTCACCCTAACCCTCTCCCCAAAGGGGCGAGGGGATTGTTCCCTGCCCACATTAATCCGTGGGGATACCTCAGGAAAGGCTACGCGCCTGGCTCGAGCATGCCGCTCGCGCTGCGTTTCTGGCTGAACTGCCACCACAGGGCGAGTAGCGTCATAAAGCCCACCACGCCAAGCATCATCCACGGGAGTTCAGGTTGATTTAACGCTTTGCCGGCATCAAACAACCAGCCGCCCCCGGCGTAACCTAATGCCCCGCCAAGCGCCAGCCCCAGGCGGCTGAACCCCATATAGCTGCCGCGCGCACGCGCATCCGCAAGCGAGGCGCTCAGCGTTTCGCGGGCAGGCTCGGCGATGATCGAGCCAATATAGAATGTGCAAATTAGCGTAAACAGCTGCTGGAGCGTGTTCACCAGGCCGATCGGCATCATGCTCAGCGTCATCAGGAACAGTCCGGCCATCAGACGATGTTCCAGACGAAAACGTCGCTCGCTCCAGCGGGCAATCGGATAGAGCAGCGTTAACGACAGGCAGGCTTCGATGGCGTACATCCATTTCACCGCCGCAGGGGTACCTGCAATGTCGTTAACCATGATCGGCAGCATCAGCATGACCTGCACGGCCAGCATGTAATATCCCGTCAGGGTCAACACATAGGTGACAAAGCGCTTGTCATGCAGGACGCGACCAAGCCCTTCCCGGACCGGCGCTTTCACCGTCGACAGTTTCCACGCCGGCAGGAACAGGCCATTAAACAGCGCGCACAGAATAAAGAGCACCGCGCCAGCCGCACAGACCAGACGGAAGTCATACTGCAGCAGCCAGCTTCCCAGCAGGGCGCCGACAACCGCCCCGGCACTGTCCTGCATCATGAGAATCGAGAAGAAGCGGCCGCGGTGCTGCGGGCGAATCAGCTTTACCACCAGCGCGGTGCGGGGCGGATCGAACAGCGTGCCCCCGATACCGGAGAGGAAACAGGAGAACCAGAGCAGCCACGGCTCCTGAGCGACCGCCATCGTGGCAAAGCCTGCCGCGCGCAGCAGCATACCGGTTACGATCATCGGTTTCGCGCCAAAGCGGTCGGCGATGGCCCCGCCAAAGACGCCCAGGCCCTGCTGGACAAACTGGCGTAGCCCCAGGGCAATGCCGACCATTAATGCCGCCCAGCCCATCTGATCGACAAAGCGGATCGAAATAAGCGGAAAAACGACAAAAAAGCCGAGCACGACCAGCATGTTATCGACGAGCAGAAAATATTTACCCAGGCTCCTGGCCTGTGATACGCGGGACATTTTCCCTCCAGGGAAAATAAGATGGTGAGCACGCTAACATTCTGCGGTGTCGCCGCGTTTTTTCCCACCCCTGAACGCGACAATATTTTTTTATCAAAAGGGTGCTTTGATAGAGAGTTCTCATCGAAAAGTGTGAAAAGAGGTGAAAATGGTATGTCACTGTTTTCACAGACGGCGCAGGCGCAGGTATAGTAAAGCTAATGGGTAAGCTGAAGTGACGGGAAGGAGTGGTATCGATGTTTGGCTATCGCAGTAATGTGCCAAAAGTGCGTCTGACAACGGACAGGCTGGTCGTTCGTCTGGTGCATGAGCGTGATGCCTGGCGTCTGGCGGATTATTACGCCGAGAATCGCCAGTTTTTAAAACCCTGGGAACCCGTTCGGGATGAGAGCCATTGTTACCCTTCCGGCTGGCAGGCGCGCCTCAGCATGATTACGGAATTTCACAAGCAGGGCAGCGCGTTTTACTTCGCGCTACTGGATCCTGAAGAGAAAGAGATTATCGGGATCGCCAATTTTTCAAATGTGGTGCGGGGATCGTTTCACGCCTGCTACCTTGGCTACTCCATCGGTCAGAAGTGGCAGGGACAGGGGATGATGTATGAGGCGCTGACGGTAGCGATCCGCTATATGCAACGCACGCAGCACATCCATCGCATTATGGCGAACTATATGCCGCATAACCAGCGCAGCGGAAATTTGCTGGCGCGTTTAGGGTTCGAGAAAGAGGGTTACGCCAAAGACTATCTGCTGATAGACGGAGAGTGGCGCGACCACGTTCTGACGGCATTAACCACCCGGGACTGGACTGCAGGTCGTTAAGGAGAAAAGATGAAGTATCAGCTAAACGGTACAGAAGCGCGCGTGATTGGGTGCTTACTCGAAAAACAGGTCACCACGCCGGAGCAGTATCCGCTCTCCGTCAACGCCGTGACCATGGCCTGCAACCAGAAAACCAACCGCGAGCCGGTGATGAACCTTAGCGAACATGATGTTCAGGAGGTGCTGGACGCCCTGGTAAAACGCCACTATCTGCGCACCGTCAGCGGATTCGGCAACCGCGTGACCAAATACGAACAGCGCTTTTGTAACTCCGAATTTGGCGACCTGAAGCTGAGCAGCGCGGAAGTGGCGGTCATCACCACGCTGTTGCTGCGCGGGGCGCAAACGCCGGGAGAACTGCGCTCGCGCGCTTCCCGTATGCATGAGTTCAGCGATATGCAGGAGGTCGAGCAAACTCTGGAAGGGCTGGCTTCTCGCGAAGACGGCCCATACGTGGTGCGTCTGGCGCGCGAGCCGGGCAAACGTGAAAGCCGCTATATGCATCTGTTCAGCGGTGACGTTGATATTTCAGTTAAATCCAGCGCAACCGATCTGAATGCTGGAGATGACGATTTGGTTGCCCGCGTAGAGGCGCTGGAAGACGAGGTCGCAGGGCTGAAACAGCGTCTGGATGCCTTGCTGGCACATTTGGGAGACTGACGGTGAAAAAATTACGCGTAGGCGTGGTGGGGCTGGGCGGTATCGCGCAAAAAGCCTGGCTGCCTGTTTTAGGTGCGGCGACGGACTGGACCCTGCAAGGGGCATGGTCACCCACCCGAGAAAAGGCAGAACGTATCTGCGAAACCTGGCGCATGCCGTATGCTGCCTCATTGCAGGATCTGGCCCGCGAGTGTGATGTGGTATTTGTCCATACCTCAACGGCAACCCATTATCAGGTGGTGAGCGAGCTGCTCAATTTGGGGGTTCACGTCTGCGTGGACAAACCGCTGGCGGAAAATGTTCAGGATGCCGAGCGGCTGATTGAACTGGCCGCGCGCAAAAAACTGACGCTGATGGTCGGTTTCAACCGCCGCTTCGCACCGCTTTATCAGCAGTTGAAGGCACAGTCGGACACGCTTTCCTCGCTGCGGATGGATAAACACCGCACAGACAGCATCGGGCCGAACGATCTGCGCTTCACGCTGCTGGATGACTATCTGCACGTTGTGGATACGGCGCTGTGGCTCGCCAGTGGCAATGCGCAGTTGCAAAGTGGCACGCTACTGACGAACGAGCAGGGTGAAATGGTCTACGCCGAACATCATTTCTCGATTGACCATCTGCAGGTAACCACCAGCATGCATCGTCGTGCGGGCAGCCAGCGAGAATGCGTCCAGGCCGTCACCGACGGCGCGTTGTTCGACATTACCGACATGCGTGAATGGCGTGAGGAGAAGGGCAGCGGCGTGGTGACGCTACCTGCCCCTGGCTGGCAGAGCACGCTTGAACAGCGCGGTTTTGCCGGCTGTGCCCGTCACTTTATCTCCTGCGTGCAAAATCAGACGGTTCCTGAAACGTCCGGCGAGCAGGCCATCATGGCGCAGCGCGTTGTGGAAAGGCTCTGGCGCGAGGCCATGAGTGAATAACTCGCTGTAACATCTGCGGATAGTAATTCGTTGAAATCCGGGTAGACTAAGCGCCGCTTGTAGGCTTTGCCGGGTGGCGCTTACGCTTGCCCGTCCTGGAAATCCGTATGGTTCTGGAAATTCACGTTAATGAACTTATTAAAATCGCTGGCGGCCGTCAGCTCGATGACCATGTTTTCCCGCGTGCTGGGTTTTGCGCGCGACGCCATTGTGGCAAGGGTATTTGGTGCAGGGATGGCCACGGACGCCTTTTTCGTCGCGTTCAAATTACCGAACCTGCTGCGCCGTATTTTTGCGGAAGGGGCGTTTTCTCAGGCATTCGTCCCCATCCTGGCGGAATATAAAAGCAAGCAGGGCGAGGACGCAACGCGCGTCTTTGTGTCTTATGTCTCCGGCCTGCTGACGCTGGCGCTGGCGGTGGTGACCGTCCTCGGGATGCTGGCTGCGCCCTGGGTGATTATGGTGACCGCGCCCGGCTTTGCCGATACGGCCGACAAGTTTGCCCTGACCTCGCAGCTTTTGCGCATTACCTTCCCCTATATTCTGCTGATCTCGCTGGCCTCGCTGGTGGGGGCGATCCTCAACACCTGGAACCGCTTCTCTGTTCCCGCGTTTGCGCCGACGTTCCTTAACGTCAGCATGATCGGCTTTGCCCTGTTCGCCGCGCCGCACTTCAACCCGCCGGTATTGGCGCTGGCCTGGGCGGTCACCGTGGGCGGCGTGCTGCAGCTGGCGTATCAGCTACCGCATCTGAAAAAAATCGGCATGCTGGTGCTGCCGCGCATCAACCTCAAAGATGCCGGGGCGATGCGCGTCATCAAGCAGATGGGGCCCGCCATTCTCGGCGTCTCCGTCAGCCAGATCTCGCTGATTATCAATACCATCTTTGCCTCGTTCCTGGTGTCCGGCTCGGTTTCCTGGATGTACTATGCCGACCGCCTGATGGAGTTCCCGTCCGGGGTGCTGGGTGTGGCGCTGGGGACCATCCTGCTGCCGTCGCTGTCGAAAAGTTTTGCTAGCGGCAACCATGATGAGTATTGCCGCCTGATGGACTGGGGCCTGCGTCTCTGCTTCCTGCTGGCCCTGCCAAGCGCGGTGGCGCTGGGTATTCTGGCCAAACCGCTGACGGTGTCGCTCTTCCAGTACGGGAAGTTCACCGCCTTCGATGCCGCCATGACCCAGCGCGCGCTGATTGCCTACTCGGTGGGACTGATGGGGCTGATCGTGGTGAAAGTGCTGGCGCCGGGCTTTTATTCGCGTCAGGACATCAAAACGCCGGTAAAAATTGCCATCGTGACGCTGATTATGACGCAGCTGATGAACCTGGCCTTTATTGGTCCGCTGAAGCATGCAGGCCTGTCATTATCGATTGGTCTGGCGGCCTGTCTGAATGCCGGGCTGCTGTACTGGCAGCTGCGCAAGCAGGATATTTTCACGCCGCAGCCGGGCTGGGGGAGTTTCCTGGCGCGTCTGATTGTTGCGGTACTGGTGATGTCTGCCGCGCTGCTTGGCATGATGTACGTGATGCCGGAATGGTCCCTGGGTACCATGCCTTATCGACTGATGCGGCTGATGGCCGTAGTAGGCGTCGGGGTGGTGGCGTACTTTGCCACGCTCGCGGTGCTGGGTTTCAAAGTCAAAGAGTTTGCCCGCCGGACGGCATAAACGCCAAAAGGGGAGTTCACCTTAGGGTGCTCCCCACTGCATAATTTGTCGCTTTAGCGTCAAATCGAAATCTTTTTCACACCCGCAATACGTGCAGTCGCTGTCTGACCATCCGCACCGTACAGTCCGGTTTCTTTATGCGGTTTCAACACCTCAAGCGCCTGCTGATTACGCTCAATCTGACCTTCCAGTAGCCAGCCGTTATGCTGGTTAAGATCGCGCAGATGCTGGGTTTTTTCGGTAATGGTCTGCCAGCGCTCAATAATATCGTCATTGGCGCTGCGCTTAGGATCCTGCTCAGCGCGTCGCTGCTGCTCCAGATAATCCAGCGTTGCCAGAAGCGAACTTTTGTCTTCAGTAATACGCTGCAGCGCGCTGCCGTTGATGTGACCGGAAGAGAGGTGCTGCTGTTCAGCGTCCATTACCGTTTTCAGGTCGTTCAGGACAACCGTCATTTGATCCAGTATTTCTGACAGTCGACTCATACGGTTAGTTACTCTGTAAGAAACTCTGTGCTTCCTGAATCAGGGCGTCAGCGATTTTGCTGGTGTCCATTTTCAGCTCACCGTTACGAATAGCTGTTTTCAGCGCTTCAACACGTTCCATATTGATATCGTTGCTGCCCGGCTGCATCAGTTTTGCCTGCGCGTCGCTCAGGGTCACGCTGGTGCTGTTGGACGTTGACGGTTTTTCCAGACGCGTTTTCTGCGCCGTAGCGTCATTCGTTTCGCGAGGTTGTACAGCGCTTACCGGCTTCAGGGCTGATGTACGATCAATGCTCATAGTGTTGTCCTCATCGAGGGTTCGCGGCGTTTGCGCCTGACATCATCATTAGTGGAATATTTATCGGCACGCGCCGCGAAATCTTTAAAAAGATTATAGGTTAATCAGAATATTCCCATCAGCATCGACGGTTCCGCTTACCACCTGGCCTGAGGACATTCTGACGCGGGCGTTTTGCGCCACCGCGGCATTGTTCAACGCTTTCCCTTCACTGTTGATGCTAAAGCCATCTCCGTTGGCGACCACCATCACCTGCTGGCCTGCTTTTACCCGCCATGCCTGACGCAGCATGGAGATCTGTATCGGCTGGCCTGGCGCGACGTCGCGCAAGCTGACGGCGTCCTGTGCCTGGTTAATATCCAGCATGGTGCGTGGCGGCAGTTGATCCAGACGGCCGCGCTTCAGCGTCACGCTGTTTGTCTGCAGCACGCTGCCGCGCGCAATGGGCACGGCAGCGACAACATAATTGCCCGTCGCCTGAACGGCAACCTGTAAATAGCGTTTTTCGTTGGCGCAGCGTGCCAGCACGTTCACATTCCCCCAAAGCTTTGTGAACCCCACCACGCTGAAGGACGGCTGATCACACGTCGGGTACAGATTCGGTGGCGTGCGCACGGTAACGGTCACGTCATCGCTAAAGCCTGCCAGTTTTTCAGCAAAAAAAGCCGTTAGCCGATCCTGTAACCCTTCAGCCTGCGCCAGAGGGCTTAACAGTAAGAGAGCCGCCACCAGACCACGTTTTAACGTTTGCATCGCAAGTTCCACCGTTTCCAGAGTTGAACGAATTCTACCTGCAGTGGTTTTGCATCAACGGAATAAATAGCGACGCATTTTGCGCTTATTCCGTCGATAGGGGAGACCGGGTGAGATTTAAGCTGTGAACTGAAATTTTGCCATCAGCGGAGGAGACATGCTCGATAAACTCGACGCCGCGTTACGTTTTCAGCAGGAAGCGCTCAACTTACGCGCCCAGCGGCAGGAGATTTTAGCCGCCAATATCGCTAACGCCGATACCCCGGGGTATCAGGCGCGCGATATTGATTTTTCCAGTGAACTCAAAAAGGTGATGGAGCGTGGACGTGCCGAAGGAACGGGTGTTGCACTTGCCATGACATCCTCTCGCCATATTCCTGCTCAGGCGATGACCGCGCCAGCGACCGATTTACTTTATCGCATTCCCGATCAGCCCTCACTCGACGGTAACACCGTGGATATGGACCGGGAGCGTACCCAGTTTGCCGACAACAGCCTGAAATACCAGACGGGCCTGACCGTACTCGGCGGACAAATCAAAGGCATGATGAACGTCCTGCAGGGGGGGAACTGATAGATGGCCTTGCTGAATATTTTTGATATCGCCGGTTCGGCGTTAACCGCACAGTCCAAACGCCTGAACGTGGCCGCCAGTAACCTGGCGAACGCCGACAGTGTTACCGGACCCGACGGCCAGCCCTATCGTGCCAAACAGGTTGTCTTTCAGGTCGATGCTGCGCCAGGCGCGGCGACGGGCGGCGTGAAGGTCTCTGATGTGGTAGAGAGCCAGGCGCCGGACAGGCTGGTGTATGAGCCGGGTAACCCGCTTGCGGATGCCAGCGGATACGTGAAGATGCCAAACGTGGATGTGGTGGGTGAGATGGTGAACTCCATGTCGGCTTCCCGTAGCTACCAGGCCAACGTCGAAGTGCTTAATACCGTGAAGAGCATGATGCTCAAAACACTCACTCTCGGCCAGTAAAGGAGACATGCATGTCCATCGCCGTAAATGTGAATGATCCTACGAACTCCGGTGTTAACAACACAAAGAGTACGACAGGTTCTAACTCCCTGACGGGGAGTAACGCCGCCGACCTTCAGGGCAGCTTTCTGACGCTGCTGGTGGCGCAGCTTAAGAACCAGGATCCCACCAACCCAATGCAGAACAACGAACTGACCACGCAGCTTGCGCAGATCAGTACCGTGAGCGGCATTGAGAAACTGAACACCACCCTCGGTTCCGTCTCTGGGCAGATTAACAGCGCCCAGTCTCTGCAGGCGGCAAGCCTGATTGGTCACGGGGTGATGATCCCGGGAACCACGATTCTGGCAGGCACCAGCACCACCGACGGTAATACCACCACGACGACCACGCCGTTTGGCGTTGAGCTCCAGCAGCCGGCTGAGAAGGTGACGGCAACGATCACGGATGCCAATAACGTAGTGGTTCGCACCATTGATATCGGCGAGCTGAAGGCGGGCGTTCACACCTTTACCTGGGATGGCAGCCTGACCGACGGCACCAAAGCACCAAACGGATCCTACAAAGTGGCAATCAGCGCCAGCAACGGGACGACCCAGCTGGTAGCGCAGCCGCTGCAGTTCGCGCTGGTCCAGGGCGTGATTAAAGGAAGCGACGGCAACAAACTGGATTTGGGAACCTCTGGTTCCACCACACTCGACGAAGTTCGGCAGATTATCTAAGCCTTAACACTTATCAGGAGTAAGTCATGGCCTTTTCTCAAGCGGTCAGCGGCCTGAATGCTGCGGCCACCAACCTGGACGTCATTGGCAACAACATCGCCAACTCCGCGACCTATGGTTTTAAATCCGGTTCTGCATCCTTTGCAGACATGTTTGCCGGTTCCAAAGTCGGCCTGGGCGTGAAAGTTGCGGGCATCACTCAGGACTTTAGCGACGGCACCACCACCAACACCGGTCGTGGTCTGGACGTTGCCATCAGCCAGAACGGTTTCTTCCGTATGGTCGACTCCAACGGTTCCGTGTTCTATAGCCGTAACGGCCAGTTCAAGCTGGATGAAAACCGTACGCTGGTGAACATGCAGGGCATGCAGTTGACGGGCTACCCGGTAGCGGGAACGCCGCCTACCGTTCAGACCGGTGCGAACCCTCAGGCAATTACCATCCCGAATACCCTGATGGCGGCGAAATCGACCACCACCGCGACGCAGCAGATCAACCTGAACTCAACCGATCCTGTTCAAACCGCTCCTTTCGATGCGACTAACCCGGATACCTACAACAAAAAAGGGACCGTGACCGTATTCGACAGCCAGGGTAACGCCCATAACATGTACGTCTACTACGTTAAGACGGCTGACAATAAATGGGATCTTTACACTCAGGACGGCAGCGTAGCGGGTTCTGCTGCGACGAAAGCGGCGCAGATGAACTTTGATGCGAACGGTAACCTGGCGGGTGTGTATAACTACGACGCGGCGGGTGTGCTGAGCGCAGCGCCAAACGCCACGCCGGCCATTAACATCACCACGGGCTCCGTCAGCGGTGCAACGGCGGCGACTTTCTCCCTGAGCTTCCAGAACTCCATGCAGCAGAACACCGGCGCGAACAGCGTGGTGGCTACCAATCAGAACGGCTACAAGCCAGGCGATCTGGTGAGCTACCAGATCAACGACGATGGCACCGTGGTGGGAAGCTACTCTAACGAACAGTCTCAGGTTCTGGGTCAGATCGTGCTGGCAAACTTCGCCAACAACGAAGGTCTGAAATCGGAAGGCGACAACGTCTGGTCTGCCACCCAGTCCTCTGGCGTGGCGCTTCTGGGTACCGCAGGCACCGGTAACTTTGGCAAGCTGACCAACGGCGCGCTGGAAGCTTCCAACGTGGATATGAGTAAAGAACTGGTGAACATGATCGTCGCGCAGCGTAACTATCAGTCGAACGCGCAGACCATCAAAACCCAGGACCAGATCCTCAACACGCTGGTTAACCTGCGTTAAGCGGCTAACAGGAAAGCGCAATGGATCACGCAATATATACCGCGATGGGCGCGGCAAGTCAGACGCTCAATCAGCAGGCCGTTACCGCCAGCAACCTGGCAAACGCCTCAACGCCGGGTTTTCGCGCGCAGCTTAATGCGCTGCGCGCGGTGCCGGTAGAAGGGCTTTCCCTGCCGACCCGAACGCTGGTGACCGCATCGACCCCAGGGGCCGATATGACGCCTGGGCAGATGGATTACACCTCACGCCCGCTGGACGTGGCTCTGCAGCAGGACGGCTGGCTGGCGGTGCAAACGGCGGACGGCAGTGAAGGCTATACCCGTAACGGGAACATCCAGGTGAGCGCGACGGGCCAGCTGACGATTCAGGGGCATCCGGTGATGGGGGAAGCGGGTCCGCTGACCGTACCGGAAGGCTCTGAGCTGACTATCGCTGCGGACGGCACCATTTCGGCGCTCAACCCGGGCGACCCGGCCAATACCGTTGCGCCCGTCGGTCGTCTGAAGCTGGTCAAAGCGGAAGGCAAAGAGGTGCAGCGTGGCGAAGACGGCATGTTCCGTCTGACCCAGGCGGCACAGGCGACGCGGGGTGCCACCTTACAGGCCGATCCGAGCATCCGCGTGATGTCCGGCGTTCTGGAAGGCAGTAACGTCAAGCCGGTCGAAGCCATGACCGACATGATCGCCAGCGCCCGCCGCTTTGAAATGCAGATGAAGATCATCAGCAGCGTGGATGAAAACGCGGGCAAGGCTAACCAACTTCTGGCTATGAGCTAACAGGATTCCTTATGATCAGTTCTTTATGGATCGCGAAAACTGGCCTGGACGCCCAGCAAACCAATATGGACGTGATTGCCAACAACCTGGCAAACGTAAGCACCAATGGTTTCAAGCGTCAGCGCGCCGTTTTCGAAGATTTGCTTTATCAAACCATCCGCCAGCCGGGGGCGCAGTCTTCTGAACAGACGACGTTGCCATCGGGTCTGCAGATCGGTACCGGTGTTCGTCCGGTGGCCACCGAGCGTCTGCACAGTCAGGGCAACCTGTCTCAGACCAACAACAGCAAAGACGTGGCGATCAAAGGCCAGGGCTTCTTCCAGGTGCAGCTGCCTGACGGTACCTCTGCCTACACCCGCGACGGCTCGTTCCAGGTCGATCAGAACGGCCAGCTGGTGACGGCGGGCGGTTTCCAGGTCCAGCCTGCGATTACCATCCCGGCGAACGCACTGAGCATCACCATCGGACGTGACGGTGTGGTCAGCGTAACCCAGCAGGGGCAGGCCGCGCCGGTTCAGGTTGGGCAGCTTAACCTGACCACCTTCATGAACGATACCGGTCTGGAAAGCATTGGTGAGAACCTCTACACCGAGACGCAATCCTCCGGTACGCCAAATGAAAGTACCCCGGGCCTGAACGGCGCGGGCCTGCTGTATCAGGGCTATGTTGAAACCTCCAACGTGAACGTGGCGGAAGAGCTGGTGAATATGATCCAGGTCCAGCGCGCGTATGAAATTAACAGTAAAGCAGTGTCGACGACCGACCAGATGCTGCAGAAACTGACGCAACTCTAAGGTGTAGCCCGGTGCGGTAAACGCCGCGCCGGCTCCCTGTTTTCGAAGATGAAGGCAATGCAAAAAAACGCGGCGTTTCGTTATCCGATACTGACTGTTCTGGCCGTCACCCTCAGCGGGTGTGCCTGGATCCCGTCTAAACCTTTGGTCCAGGGTGCGACGACTGCCCAACCCGTTCCTGGCCCTGCGCCAGTGGTAAACGGCTCCATTTTCCAGACCGCGCAGCCGATTAATTACGGCTATCAGCCGCTGTTTGAAGATCGCCGCCCGCGTAACGTCGGCGATACATTGACCATTGTGCTGCAGGAAAACGTCAGCGCGAGCAAGAGCTCGTCGGCGAACGCCAGCCGCGATGGCAAAACGAATTTTGGCTTCGACACCGTGCCACGCTATCTCGAAGGGCTGTTCGGCAACGCGCGTGCTGATGTGAACGCGTCCGGCGGCAATACCTTTAACGGTAAAGGCGGCGCGAATGCCAGCAACACCTTCAGCGGTACGCTGACGGTGACGGTTGACCAGGTACTGGTTAACGGCAACCTACACGTTGTGGGTGAAAAACAGATCGCCATCAACCAGGGCACTGAATTCATTCGCTTCTCGGGCGTGGTTAACCCTCGCACCATCAGCGGCACCAACACCGTTCCGTCCACTCAGGTGGCGGATGCGCGCATTGAGTACGTCGGGAACGGCTATATCAATGAAGCGCAAAATATGGGTTGGCTGCAGCGCTTCTTCCTTAATTTATCGCCGATGTAAGCGAGGTGACCCATGTTTAAATCGATCTTCGCCGTGGCGCTCGCGCTGGTGGCTACCTTTGCCCAGGCTGACCGTATTCGCGATCTCACCAGCGTCCAGGGCGTGCGTGAAAACTCGCTGATTGGCTATGGCCTGGTGGTGGGGCTGGACGGTACCGGTGACCAGACGACCCAGACCCCCTTTACCACCCAAAGCCTGAACAACATGCTTTCCCAGCTCGGCATTACCGTGCCAGCGGGAACTAACATGCAGCTGAAAAACGTGGCGGCAGTAATGGTCACCGCGTCCTACCCGGCGTTTGCGCGCCAGGGACAAACCATTGACGTGGTGGTCTCCTCAATGGGTAACGCCAAAAGCCTGCGCGGCGGTACGTTGCTGATGACCCCGCTGAAAGGCGTCGACAGCCAGGTTTATGCGCTTGCGCAGGGGAACATTCTGGTCGGCGGTGCGGGAGCTTCCGCAGGCGGAAGCAGCGTGCAGGTGAACCAGCTCAACGGCGGACGGATTACCAACGGGGCGATCATTGAGCGTGAACTGCCGACCCAGTTTGGCGCGGGCAACACCATCAACCTGCAGCTCAATAATGAAGACTTCACGATGGCGCAGCAGATTGCCGATACCATCAACCGCAGCCGCGGCTACGGTAATGCAACGGCACTCGATGCGCGCACCGTGCAGATCCGCACCTCCACCGGCAGCAGCAATCAGGTGCGCATGCTGGCCGATATCCAGAATATGGAAGTGAACGTTCCGGTGCAGGATGCGAAGGTGATCATCAACTCCCGTACCGGCTCGGTGGTCATGAACCGGGAAGTGTCGCTCGACAGCTGCGCCGTGGCGCAGGGGAACCTCTCCGTGACGGTAAACCGCTCCGCGAACGTGAGCCAGCCGAATACGCCATTTGGTGGCGGTCAGACGGTGGTGACGCCGCAAACGCAGATTGATATGCGCCAGAGCGGCGGGTCACTGCAAAGCGTGCGCTCCAGCGCCAACCTGAACAGCGTGGTGCGTGCCCTGAATGCCCTGGGGGCAACGCCGATGGATCTGATGTCCATCCTGCAATCGATGCAAAGCGCGGGCTGCCTGCGCGCCAAACTGGAAATCATCTAATGCTGACCGATAGCAAACTGTTGACCAGTGCAGCCTGGGATGCCCAGTCGCTCAACGAACTGAAAACCAAAGCAGGAAAAGACCCGGCGGCGAATATCCGCCCGGTCGCCCGCCAGGTGGAAGGGATGTTTGTACAGATGATGCTGAAAAGCATGCGCGAAACCCTGCCGAAAGACGGGATGTTCAGCAGTGATTCAACGCGTCTCTACACCAGCATGTATGACCAGCAGATTGCGCAGCAGATGACCGCCGGGAAAGGCCTCGGTCTGGCTGACATGATTGTCAAGCAGACCGAAGCCGCGCAGGGCATTCAGCCTCAGGATCAGCCGCAGCAGGTACCGATGAAATTCGACCTGGAAACTGTGACCAGCTATCAGAACCAGGCTCTGACGCAAATGGTGCGTAAAGCCATGCCGAAAGCCACGGGCAGCGGCGATGAGCCGCTCTCCGGTGACAGCAAAGACTTCCTGGCGCAGCTTTCTCTACCTGCGCGTCTTGCCAGCGAACAGAGCGGCGTGCCGCATCACCTGATTCTGGCGCAGGCCGCGCTGGAGTCGGGCTGGGGTCAGCGCCAGATCCGCAAGGAAAACGGCGAGCCGAGCTTCAACATCTTCGGCGTGAAGGCTACCTCCAGCTGGAAGGGGCCAACCACGGAGATCACGACCACCGAATACGAGAACGGTGCGGCGGTGAAGGTGAAAGCCAAATTCCGCGTCTACAGCTCGTATCTGGAAGCCTTGTCCGATTATGTTGGCCTGCTGAGCCGAAATCCGCGCTATACCGCCGTGACGCAGGCGGCGACGGCGGAGCAGGGCGCTCAGGCGCTGCAAAACGCGGGCTACGCGACCGACCCGAACTATGCGCGTAAGCTCACCAGCATGATCCAGCAGCTGAAATCAATGGGCGAGAAGGTCAGCAAAGCCTATAGCACAGATATTGAAAATCTGTTCTGAAAGTTCTCAAGTCCCGGTGGAGGTTGCCGATAACCTTCATCAGGACTCGTGTCTGAACGTATAAAAGGAACCCCCATGTCCAGTTTGATTAACAGCGCCATGAGTGGCCTCAGTGCTGCGCAGTCGGCACTCAATACCGTCAGTAATAATATTTCAAGCTATAACGTGGCAGGCTATACCCGCCAGACCACGGTGCTGGGCGCATCTAACAGCACGCTGACCGGCGGTGGCTGGGTGGGTAACGGGGTGTATGTCTCCGGTGTCCAGCGTGAGTATGACGCCTTCATCACCAACCAGCTGCGCGCCGCGCAGACGCAGAGCAGCGGCCTGACGACGCGCTACCAGCAGATGTCAAAAATCGACGATGTGCTCTCTGATACCACCAACTCACTCTCCACCACGCTGCAGGACTTCTTCAAGAGTCTGCAAACGCTGGTGAGCAACGCGGAAGATCCGGCGGCGCGTCAGACGGTGCTGGGTAAAGCGGGCGGTCTGGTCAATCAGTTTAAAACCAACGATCAGTATCTTCGCGACCAGGATACGCAGGTGAATACCGCGATTAGTACCAGCGTTTCTCAGATCAACAACTATGCCAAACAGATTGCCAATCTGAACGATCAGATTTCCCGTCTGACCGGCGTCGGCGCGGGCGCATCGCCTAACGATCTGCTTGATCAGCGCGATCAGCTCGTCAATGAGCTGAACAAAATCGTCGGCGTGGAAGTCTCTGTCCAGGATAGCGGCACGTTTAACATCTCTTTCGGCAACGGTTACAGCCTGGTACAGGGCAGCAAAGCCAACCAGCTGGCTGCCGTGAAGTCGAGTGCCGATCCGACCCGTACTACCGTGGCCTATGTCGATGACGTGGCCGGGAACGTCGAGATCCCGGAAAAAATGATCACCACCGGTTCATTAGGCGGTTTACTGACTTTCCGTACGGAAGATCTGGATAAAGCCCGTAATACCCTGAACCAGATGGCGCTGGCCTTTGCCGATTCGATGAACACGCAGCATGAAGCCGGTTTTGACGCTAACGGTGATGCGGGCGGTAAACTGTTCAACTTTGGTTCTCCGGCGGTGCTGTCCAACAGCAAGAACGGCGGATCGGCAGTTGTTACGGCCTCTGTGACGGACAGCAAACAGGTCCAGGCGACAGACTATAAGCTGCAGTTCAATGGCACTGACTGGACGATCACCCGTACATCAGACAAAACCAGTTTTACGATGAGCCCGGATGCCAGCGGCAATCTGTCGTTTGATGGTCTTAACGTCAACGTGAGCGGCACGGCAAATACCAAAGATAGCTTTACCGTGAAGCCGGTTTCCAACGTCATCATGAACATGGATCTGGCGATCAGCGACGAGTCCAAACTGGCGATGGCGCCAGTGCAGAACGGCGGCGAAAGTGATAACCGTAACGGCCAGAAACTGCTCGATCTGCAAAACGCGAAAGTCGTGGGGGGCAACAAAACCTTCAACGATGCGTATGCCTCTCTCGTCAGTACCGTGGGTAGCTCAACGGCGTCACTGAAGGTGAGCAGCCAGACGAAAGCCAACGTAGAGACGCAGTTAATCAAGCAGCAGCAGACCATCTCTGGGGTAAACCTCGACGAAGAGTATGGCAATTTGCAGCGTTATCAGCAGTATTACCTGGCGAACGCCCAGGTTCTCCAGACTGCCAGTACGCTCTTCGATGCAATTATCAACATTCGTTAAGGTTGAGGTGAACAATGCGTATTAGCACCCAGATGATGTATGAGCAGAACATGCGTGGGATCACCGATTCCCAGAGCAGATGGCTGAGCTACGGTGAGCAGATGTCCACCGGCAAGCGCGTCAACCGTCCGTCGGACGATCCTATCGCCGCGTCGCAGGCCATCGTTCTGTCACAATCGCAGTCGCAAAACAGCCAGTTCGCGCTTGCGCGTACCTTCGCCACGCAAAAAGTCTCGCTGGAAGATAACGTGTTAACTCAGGTGAACACCGCGATCTCAAGCGTGCGCGAGAAGCTCGTCTACGCATCGAACGGCACATTAAGCGATGACGACCGTCTGTCTCTGGCGACCGATATTCAGGGGATCCGCGATCAGCTTATGAACCTGGCCAACACGACGGATGGTAATGGTCGCTTTATCTTTGCGGGATACAAAACCGAGAGCGCACCGTTTGATGCCGCGACCGGGGATTATAACGGCGGCACTGAGGCCATCACGCAGCAGGTTGATACGGCGCGTAATATGGCCATTAGCCATACCGGGCAGCAAATTTTCGAAAGCATTACCAGTAATGCGGAACAGCTGCCGGGCGGTGGATATGGCGAGACGAACATGTTCAAAATCCTGGATTCTGCGATTGCGTCGCTGAAGACGCCGATTGAGAACGATCCGGCTGCCGCAACGGCGCAAAGCCAGGTGATTGCCAATGCGCAAATCGGCATTAAAAACTCCCAGAACAATATTCTGACGGTCGTTGCGGATGTGGGCACCAAGATGAACGAGCTGGAAAAACTCGATACGCTGGGCGATGACCGCGCGCTGGGTCAGACCAAGCAGATGAGCGACCTGGTTGATGTCGACTGGAACGAAGCGATTTCCTCTTACACCATGCAGCAGGCGGCCTTGCAGGCGTCTTATAAAGCGTTTAGCGATATGCAGGGCATGTCTCTGTTCCAGCTGAACAAATAACATCTTGACCTCTTGGAACATGTCTTGAAACTGGGCATGTTTTACTGCCCAATCCGTCTGGATTGGGCATTTTTTTTATGCGGCTTCCGCCGGTACGGAGGCGACACGCGCGCTTTCTATCAGACGGATGACCAGCGCAATGACGCCACAGACGGTGGCCAGTGCGACTACGCCCGTCCAGCCAGCCAGCGAGTAGATATTGCTGCCTAACGCGGAACCCAGCGCCATCCCGATAAAGACCACCGTAAAGAGCAGGGCGTTGAGACGACCACGCGCCAGCGGTTCTAGGCTGTACACCAGGTTCTGGTGGGCGACCAGGCTGGATTGCAGGCCCAGGTCGAACCCGACGGCAGAGATGGCGATCAGCATCAGCTGTCCATGAACGCCCAATGCGGGCATCAGGAACATCAGGGCGAAAGAGACGGTCACAAGGACGGCACCAAGCTGCGTGACTTTTCCGGCCCCCAGTTTGTCCGCCAGACCCCCCGCCAGTGGGGCAGCTAACGCACCCGCGGCACCGGCAATACCAAAACCACCTGCGACGGCACTACCCAGGTGATAGCGTTCCAGCAGCATGACCGCAAGCGTTGACCAGAAGGCGCTAAAGGCAATCGACAGGAAACCCTGAGCCAGCGCCGCGCGGCGTAGCGCCGGATAACGACGCCACAGGTGCTCCATCGAGCGCATCAGCGCGGGGTAGCTCAGCGTGGAGTGAATGGCAAAACGAGGAAGTACAAACCACATCATCACCCCGATGAACGCGATGCTCGCCGCCGCCAACTGGTACATGACGCGCCAGCCGAACGCTTCGCCCACAACGCCGCTTACGGTTCTGGATAATAAGATACCCATCAGCAGGCCGGTCATTACCGTGCCCACGGTTTTCCCCTGTTTACCTTCCGGTGCGAGAATGGCCGCGGCGGGGACGATATCCTGCGCCATGGTGGCGGCCATGCCGATGAGCAGGCTTGCCAGCAGAAGAGAATGGATCTGCCCGGTCAGGCTACAGCCGAGAAGAAACAGGGCCAGCGCCGCGCTTTTGATCAGAATTAACGTCCTGCGGTCGTGGCGATCGCCCAGAGGAAGCAGGAACAGGATGCCGAGCGCGTAGCCTGCCTGCGTTAATGTTGGCACCAGGCCCATACCTTCAATGCTCAGATGCAGGTCAGCACCCATCAGCGGCAGCAGGGGCTGCGCGTAATAGATTGATGCCACGCTGAAGCCAGCCCCCAGAGCCAGCATAAAAATCACCCAGCGGCTTACAGCATGGGTAGTTGTTGTGTTCATAAGTTGTTCCTCATTCGTCGTGTGCGGCTATTTTTTATCAGTACGCCTTGCGACGGTAGCGGGCCCGGTGGTAAAACGCTTATACGTTAAACGTATAACTGAAAATGCGATGAAAAGAGCTGAGCGTATAGACAGGGTAGAGCTAATGCGGACGTTTGTGCGCATTGTCGAGGCGGGTTCGCTTTCTGCGGCGGCACGGCAGCTGGCAACAACCCAGGCCACGGTAAGCCGACGGCTGCAGTCGCTTGAAACGATGCTGGGCGTGCGCCTGATGTTGCGCACCACCCACACGACGCGGCTAACGGATGACGGCGAGCGCTGCTATCAGCACGCCCGTCGGGTGATCGACAGCTGGCTTGCGCTGGAAGATGAGGTGGGGCAGACGGAAGATGAGCCGGTAGGCGTGCTGCGGGTGCGCGCTCCCCACGCGTTTGGTCAGGACCAGCTTCTGAAACCCGTAACCGAATTTTTGCAACGCTATCCCCAGCTTTCGATTGAGTGGATGCTGAACGATCGGTCGGCAGATTTTCTCGGTGACAACCTTGACTGCGCTATTCGGGTGGGTGTGGAGGTCGATCCGGCGACCGTATCCGTGCTGCTGGCGGAAGTGCCTCGCTCGGTGGTGGCCGCGCCAGCGCTGCTGGCCCGCTTCCCGGCGGTGAATACGCCGGAGGATTTGCAGCAGTTTCCCTGGATAGCCATCAGCTCTTTCTACCAGCGCCACGTGGAGCTATTTCACGATGCTTCGCCCGCCACCGCGCGGATTGCTATTACGCCACGCCTCAGCACCGACAGCCTGTACGTTGCACGAAATACGGCACTGACCGGGCTCGGTGTGGCGGTCGTATCAAGCTGGACGGTACATGATGATATTCGGGAAGGGCGGCTGGTGCATTTGCTGCCGGAGTGGCAGCCAGCGGCGCTACCGGTGCATCTGGTCTATCCCTGGTCCCGTTATTATCCGGCACGCTTGCGGCGTTTTCTTGAGTTGATGAGGCAGGTCATGCCGGAGGTGACCGGCATGAGGAAGCCTGTGCAGCAGCCATAAAAAAAGCCGACCTTAAGGTCGGCTTTTTACTTTCAGCGTTGTTTGTCGTTATTCGACAGACTGTGGACGCGTCGCGGGTGCAGTCGCCTGATGCGTTGCACTGTGACCGCCTGCAGCGCCTTTACCTTCGAAGCTGAAGGCCGGGCGAACCCAGTCGCTGTGACGCGGTGCTTCTGGCACGTAATCCGGCGCCGGAGCGCGGGTCATCGGTGCTGTCGCCACGTGTGCAGCGGCTGGCGCAGAGACAACCGGCTCAGGTTTCACTTCAGGCGCTTTCGGTTCTTCAACAACCGGTTCAACCTCAATCTCAACGTCCTGAACGATTTCTTCAGTGGTCGTTTCGACGATGGCTTCAGCGGTGTCTTCCACGGCGGCTACAGGTGCAGCTTCTTCAGCGATTTCCTCAGCCACCACGACATCTTCTTCAGCAATAAGCTGCGGTGCGGCATCAACCGGCGCGGCAATCACTTCCGGATGCGTGGTTTCGACCTCAGCTGCCTGAGGTGCTTCCGCTTCAACAACCTGAGGTTCAACCACGGTTGCCGCTTCAGTCACAACGTCTTCTACCGCTGCCGCAGGTGCAATGATCTCTTCCGCAACTGGCTGTTCTTCAACAACCTGCTCCTGACGTGCTACCGGGTAGCGGATCCAGACTTTGCCGGAAGCCATTTCTGGCGAAGCACAGGCAATGGTCAGCGGCATTGGCGACTGAGTCGGGTAACGCTCGTCACGATAGCGACGACGGCGCTGACCGCTGACGCGCAGATGACGTGGGGAACGACGTGAACGGCGCGGCATGCCGGCGTTATCACGGTTTTCACCGTTTTCATCCTGCTCAACGTTGTTATCAACGACCGCTGGCAGGTCAACTTTTGCCAGCTGTGTGCCGGTTGCGCTCTCGCGGGTTTCAACCGCGACGATTGCTGACTCTTCGGTTGCTTCGGAGGCGAAGCGAACTTTCTGAGCAAGCTGGCGCTGCTTACGACGCGGCATGACCTGAGTACGTTCTTCCTGCTCGCCGTCCTGCTGTTCAACAGGCTCTTCGCGGTTCAGGTTTTTGACTTCCTGCTGTGCCTGACGCTTCTCGTCGTTACGGCGACGGTTGCGTTCACGGCGCGGCTGCTGGTCGTCACGCTGTTTGCTCTTCTCAGACTCATCGCCCGCCTGCTGGCGAATTTCACGATCTTCAACATTCTGCTGCTGTTTCTCGCGACGGTTGCGACGGTTGTCTTCGCGTTGCTCACGGCCTTCGTTGTTCTCAGAGCGGTTGTCACGGTTGTCACGACGCTCGCTGCGGTCATTACGATCGCTACGGTCATTACGGTCGCGGCGGTTGTTCTGACGCTTACGGCGGTCCTGCTGACGTTCAGGCTTGGCCGCTTTTGGCTCTTCTTTCGGCTGCTCTGGCTGAACTTCCTCACCGGCAAACATCTTCTTCAGCGCACCGAAGAAGCGGCTCAGCAGACCCGGCTGTGCCGGCTGGGCTTTCGCTGCCGTTGCTTCTGGTTTCTGCGCCGCAGGTTTGGCCGCTGGTTTTTCCAGGGCTGCTTCCGGTGGGGCTTCTGGCATGATGAAGGTGGCTAACGCAGGCTGCTCTGGCAGTTTACGCTCTGCTGGCTCTTCATCTGAAGGCAGGGCCATCTCTTCTTCGTGCAGCTTCGGCAGCAGGTAGCTGAGCGTTGACGTCTCTTCACCTTTACGGACACGCAGCACGTGATAGTGCGGGGTTTCCATCTGATCGTTTGGCACGATGATGCAGCGAACGCCACCCTGACGCGCTTCAATCGCACTGACCGCTGCACGTTTTTCGTTCAGCAGGTAAGAGGCAATTGGCACAGGAACAATCGCGTGAACCTCTTTGGTATTCTCTTTCAGCGCTTCTTCTTCAATCAGACGCAGAATCGAGAGGGACAGCGATTCGTTATCACGCACGGTACCGGTGCCGGAGCAGCGTGGGCAGACGTGATGGCTGGACTCACCCAGCGACGGGCTCAGACGCTGGCGGGACATTTCCAGCAGGCCAAAGCGTGAGATATGGCTAATCTGGATACGCGCACGATCCTGACGCACCGCTTCGCGCAGACGGTTTTCTACCGCACGCTGGTGGCGAACAGGGGTCATGTCGATGAAGTCGATAACAATCAGACCGCCCAGGTCGCGCAGGCGGAGCTGGCGGGCGATTTCATCAGCGGCTTCAAGGTTGGTGTTGAAGGCGGTCTCTTCGATATCGCCACCGCGCGTTGCGCGAGCGGAGTTGATGTCGATAGCGGTCAGCGCTTCAGTGGTATCGATAACGATAGAACCGCCGGACGGCAGGCGCACTTCACGCTGGAAGGCGGATTCAATCTGGGATTCGATCTGATAGTGGCTGAACAGCGGGATTTCACCGGTGTACAGTTTAATTTTGCTGGTGAAATCCGGACGACCCAGCGCGGCGATGTGCTGGCGCGCCAGCTCAAGCACTTTCGGGTTATCGATCAGAATCTCACCGATGTCCTGACGCAGGTAGTCACGGAAGGCACGTACGATCACGTTGCTTTCCTGGTGGATCAGGAACGGAGCAGGGCGGCTTTCCGCTGCTTTCTGGATGGCTTCCCAGTGCTTCAGACGAAAGCTCAGGTCCCACTGCAGCGCTTCGGCGGATTTGCCGACGCCCGCGGTACGCACGATAAGCCCCATGCCATCAGGCAGTTCAAGGCTTGCCAGCGCTTCTTTCAGTTCGGTACGGTCATCACCTTCGATACGGCGAGAGATGCCACCCGCACGCGGGTTGTTAGGCATCAGCACCAGATAGCTCCCTGCCAGGCTGATAAAGGTAGTCAGTGCGGCACCTTTGTTGCCACGCTCTTCTTTATCAATCTGAACGATAACTTCCTGACCTTCACGCAGAACATCTTTGATGTTTGGTCGGCCATGGGCGTTGTAGTTTGCAGGGAAATATTCGCGGGCGATTTCTTTCAGAGGGAGGAAACCATGACGCTCAGCACCGTAATCGACAAATGCAGCTTCAAGGCTTGGTTCAATGCGGGTGATTTTACCTTTGTAAATGTTCGCTTTTTTCTGTTCGTGTCCAGGACTTTCGATATCCAGATCGTACAGGCGCTGCCCATCCACAAGGGCGACACGCAACTCTTCTTGCTGAGTTGCGTTGATTAACATTCTTTTCATCGTAACTTACTCGTTATTCTTACATTGACGACAAAGCTGCGGGCAAGGTGACGCTTTCCGGGGTATGAACCGATGGCCTCGTGTCTGTTCACGTCGCCAACCTCACGGTTGTCGCTCGCTTAAGAGGCGCAGAGTGTCGGTTGCCTGTATTTCATACGGAAACACAGCGCAATTATCAGGGGAATTGCCTGGGTAGAACTCTCCAGAGAACAATCCTTATACCGGGAAGTACTGCAACCCGCAGCCCGCTAACTGCCTGAAAGATCAATACGTCTTACGCCATTGCTGCGTGGATGATCGGTCAGACAAAATTGGTCATTCCGTCAACATCCTTACTTAACCAGGATTTAACACGGAAAACAGCCTCATTATTCCACTGCTCGCCGGGTTATAGCAAGATGACTTTTACCAATTATCACCCGGTTACTCACAGTTTCTTCACTTCAGAATGGCGATTGGTTTAATAACCACCAAATCGGTTGCGCGAAACGGGGGACAGGCCGGATAAAAGTAAATATAAGCATAGAAAAATGAGTGGCGCTAATGGCTGTCGATATTTAGAATCGCCAACCATGAAAACAGAGACTCCAGCCGTAAAAATGGTTGCCATCGCCGACGATGAAGCGGGGCAACGTATCGATAACTTTTTGCGTACCCAACTGAAAGGGGTGCCAAAGAGCATGATTTATCGCATCCTGCGTAAGGGCGAGGTGCGGGTTAACAAAAAACGCGTCAAGCCTGAGTATAAGCTCGAAGCCGGTGACGAAGTCCGTATTCCACCGGTGCGCGTGGCAGAGCGTGAAGAAGAGACCGTTTCACCAAAGCTGCAGAAAGTGGCGGCCCTGAGCGATGTCATCCTTTACGAAGACGACCATATTCTGGTGCTGAATAAACCGTCAGGAACGGCAGTCCATGGCGGTAGCGGTCTGAGCTTCGGCGTGATTGAAGGGCTGCGTGCCCTGCGCCCGGAAGCGCGCTTCCTTGAGCTGGTGCACCGTCTTGACCGCGACACTTCAGGCGTCCTGCTGGTGGCGAAAAAGCGTTCCGCGCTGCGTTCCCTGCATGAACAGCTGCGTGAAAAAGGGATGCAGAAAGACTATCTGGCGCTGGTGCGCGGCCAGTGGCAGTCCCATGTAAAAGTGGTGCAGGCGCCGCTGCTGAAGAACATTCTGCAAAGCGGTGAACGTATTGTCCGCGTGAGCCAGGAAGGGAAACCGTCTGAGACGCGCTTTAAGGTTGAAGAGCGCTATGAGTTTGCCACGCTGGTGCGCTGCAGTCCGGTGACCGGTCGTACCCACCAGATCCGCGTGCATACGCAGTTTGCAGGGCACCCCATCGCCTTTGATGACCGCTATGGCGACCGCGAGTTTGATAAGCAGCTGGCGGGGACGGGACTGTCGCGTCTGTTCCTGCATGCGGCAGCGCTGAAGTTTACCCATCCGAATACCGGTGAAGTGATCCGTATTGAAGCGCCGCTGGATGAGCAGCTGAAACGCTGTCTTAAGGTTTTGCGCGGCTGATTTCGTGCCGGGTGGCGCTGCGCTTACCCGGCCTACAAAACCCGTAGGCCCATGCAAGCGAAGCGCCGCTGGGCAAAAGTCACATGATCAGCGGATTACACTCTTCTCGCCGTAACATCTGACACAAGGCAATCAGCGGTAACCCCACCAGGGTGTTGGGATCGCGACCGTCCAGCTTGTCGAACAGCGCAATCCCCAATCCTTCACTTTTAAAGCTCCCCGCGCAGTTCAGCGGTCGCTCACGGCGTACATAATCCATAATCTCTTGCTCGCTGAGATGACGGAAGTGTACGTCGAACGGCTCACACTCGGTTTGCAGATGGCCTGACGCGGAGTTATAGAGGGCCAGGCCCGTATAGAAGGTCACGATAGTACCGCGCGCACGCAGAAGCTGCTGGCAGGCATTTTCCTCAGTATGGGGCTTGCCGGTGATTTCGCCGTCCAGCACGCAAACCTGATCGGAGCCTATAATCAAATGCGAAGGATAGCGTGTGGCCAGCGATTGCGCCTTCTCCTTAGCAAGACGTGTCACCAGATGGCGCGGTGACTCGCCCTGCTGTGGCGTCTCATCCACCTCTGGCGCGGCGCATTCAAACGGGATCCCGAGCTTTTCCAGCAGCATTCGGCGGTAGGGAGACGTGGAAGCAAGGACGAGATTTGGCATATTTTTATCACCAGATATAGCGTATCGATGCCAGCCATTTTAAACTACAGGCCGCAATGTGTGCGAATAATTGGCAAAAGGCAGCTCTGGTTGCCTTTTTCTTTGACTCTATGACGTTACAAAGTTAATATGCGCGCCCTATGCAAAAGGTAAAATTACCCCTGACTCTTGATCCGGTTCGTACGGCTCAAAAACGCCTCGATTACGAAGGTATCTATACTTCCGATCAGGCTGAGCGTATTGCCGAATCCGTAGTCAGTGTGGACAGTGATGTAGAATGCTCCATGTCGTTCGCTATCGACAACCAGCGTCTCGCCGTTTTAACCGGTGATGCAAAGGTGACGGTAACGCTCGAGTGTCAGCGTTGCGGGAAACCGTTTGTACAGCATGTTCACACAACGTATTGTTTCAGTCCGGTTCGTTCTGACGAACAGGCTGAAGCACTCCCGGAAGCGTATGAGCCGATTGAGGTTAACGAATTCGGTGAAATCGATCTTCTGGCTCTGGTTGAAGATGAAATCATCCTCACCTTGCCAGTGGTTCCGGTGCATGATTCTGAACACTGTGAAGTGTCCGAGGCGGACATGGTCTTTGGGGAACTGCCTGATGAAGCGCAAAAACCAAACCCATTTGCCGTATTAGCCAGCTTAAAGCGTAAGTAATTGAGGAGTAAGGTCCATGGCCGTACAACAGAATAAACCAACCCGTTCCAAACGTGGCATGCGTCGTTCCCATGACGCGCTGACTGCAGTTACCAGCCTGTCTGTAGACAAGACTTCTGGTGAGAAACACCTGCGTCACCACATCACCGCTGACGGTTTCTACCGCGGCCGCAAGGTTATCACTAAGTAATCACGCGTCAGCGTGATTAGGCTTAGTGAGGAGCTCCCCGTGCAAACGGGGAACTTACCGAACCAGGCTGCGACGATACCTTGACACGTCTAACCCTGGCGTTAGATGTCATGGGGGGAGATTTTGGCCCTTCCGTGACAGTGCCTGCAGCATTGCAGGCACTGAATTCTAATTCGCAACTCACTCTTCTTTTAGTCGGCAATCCCGACACAATCACGCCATTACTTGCAAAAGCTGACTTTGAACAACGTTCACGTCTGCAGATTATTCCTGCGCAGTCAGTTATTGCCAGTGATGCCCGACCCTCGCAGGCGATTCGTAACAGCCGCGGCAGCTCGATGCGGATAGCGCTGGAGCTGGTGAAAGAAGGTCGAGCCCAGGCTTGCGTTAGCGCGGGAAATACCGGCGCGCTGATGGGGCTGTCGAAATTATTGCTCAAACCGATTGACGGTATTGAGCGTCCGGCGCTGGTGACGGTGTTGCCGCATCAGCAGAAGGGCAAGACGGTGGTGCTCGATTTGGGCGCAAACGTCGATTGTGATAGTACAATGCTGGCTCAGTTTGCCGTAATGGGATCGGTGCTGGCAGAAGAGGTGGTCGGGATCAACACTCCCCGTGTTGCGTTACTGAACATTGGTGAAGAAGAGATCAAAGGCCTGGACAGCATTCGCGAAGCAGCTGAATTGCTCAAACAGGTTCCCTCCATCAACTATATTGGTTATCTCGAAGCCAATGAGTTGTTGACGGGTAAAACGGATGTTCTGGTGTGCGATGGCTTCACCGGGAACGTGACGTTGAAAACCATGGAAGGGGTCGTGCGGATGTTTCTTTCTCTGCTGAAATCACAGGGAGAGGGCAAAAAAAGCGCCTGGTGGCTGATTTTATTGAAGCGTTGGTTACAAAAGAGCCTGACGCGGCGATTCAGTCACCTCAACCCCGACCAGTATAATGGCGCCTGTCTGTTAGGATTGCGCGGCATCGTGATTAAGAGTCATGGTGCCGCCAATCAGCGAGCATTTGCTGTCGCGATTGAACAGGCAGTGCAGGCGGTGCAGCGACAAGTCCCTCAGCGGATTGCCGCTCGCCTGGGATCTGTATTAGCTAAAAGTGACTGAGCGTACATGTATACGAAGATTTTAGGTACCGGCAGCTACCTGCCAAAACAGGTGCGTACCAACGCCGATCTGGAAAAAATGGTAGATACGTCTGACGAGTGGATTGTCACGCGCACAGGTATCCGTGAACGTCGTATTGCCGCGCCAGACGAAACCGTGTCGACCATGGGTTACGAAGCCGCACAGCGTGCTATCGAAATGGCGGGCATTGATAAAGAACAGATCGGTTTGATCGTGGTGGCCACGACGTCTGCCACGCATGCTTTCCCAAGCGCGGCGTGCCAGGTGCAAAACATGCTCGGTATTAAGGGCTGCCCGGCGTTTGACGTCGCTGCCGCATGCGCAGGTTTTACCTATGCGCTGAGCGTAGCCGATCAGTACGTGAAGTCCGGTGCCGTTAAATATGCGCTGGTGATCGGTGCTGACGTGCTGGCGCGTACCTGCGATCCGACCGATCGCGGAACGATCATTATTTTTGGTGATGGTGCGGGTGCGGTGCTGCTGGGGCAGTCCGAAGAGCCGGGTATCATCTCTACGCATCTGCATGCTGACGGCAGCTATGGCGAACTGTTGACCCTGCCTAACGCCGATCGCGTAAATCCGGACAACTCGATTTACCTGACGATGGCAGGGAACGAGGTGTTCAAGGTGGCGGTGACTGAGCTTGCGCACATCGTTGATGAAACGCTGGAGGCGAATAACCTTGAACGCTCCGCGCTCGACTGGCTGGTGCCGCATCAGGCGAACCTGCGTATCATCAGCGCAACCGCGAAAAAGCTGGGCATGTCGATGGATAACGTTGTGGTGACGCTGGATCGTCACGGCAACACCTCTGCGGCGTCAGTACCGTGCGCATTTGATGAAGCGGTACGCGACGGGCGAATCAAACGGGGCCAGCTGGTCTTGCTTGAAGCCTTCGGTGGCGGGTTCACCTGGGGTTCCGCGCTGGTTCGTTTCTAGGATAAGGAATAAAAAATGACGCAATTTGCTTTTGTGTTCCCGGGGCAGGGCTCTCAAACCGTTGGGATGTTGTCTGAAATGGCAGCAACCTATCCGGTCATTGAAGAGACTTTCCGTGAAGCTTCTGATGCACTGGGTTATGATTTATGGGCGCTGACCCAGCAGGGTCCTGCCGAAGAGCTGAACAAAACCTGGCAGACCCAGCCTGCGCTGCTGACCGCGTCCGTTGCGCTGTGGCGTGTCTGGCAGCTGCAGGGCGGTAAAGCGCCCGCACTGCTTGCTGGACATAGCCTGGGTGAATACTCAGCGCTGGTCTGTGCCGGTGTGATCGCGTTTGCTGACGCGGTTCGTCTGGTGGAACTGCGCGGTAAATTCATGCAGGAAGCAGTGCCAGAAGGCACGGGTGGCATGTCAGCCATCATCGGTCTGGATGATGCCGCGATTGCAAAAGCGTGTGAAGAGTCTGCTGAAGGTCAGGTTGTCTCTCCGGTTAACTTCAACTCGCCGGGCCAGGTGGTTATCGCCGGTCATAAAGAAGCGGTTGAGCGTGCCGGTGCAGCCTGTAAAGCGGCGGGGGCGAAACGTGCGCTGCCGCTGCCGGTCAGCGTGCCGTCTCACTGTGCGCTGATGAAGCCCGCTGCCGAGAAACTGGCGGTTGAGCTGGAAAAAATTACGTTTAACGCACCGACGATTTCCGTTGTGAACAACGTCGATGTGAAATGCGAAACCGCGCCGGAAGCTATCCGCGACGCGCTGGTTCGCCAGCTCTACAGCCCGGTACAGTGGACCAAAACCGTTGAGTTTATGGCCTCTCAGGGCGTTGAGCATCTGTATGAAGTCGGCCCAGGGAAAGTCCTCACCGGTCTGACAAAACGTATTGTTGACACCCTGACAGCCTCGGCGATTAACGAGCCGGAAGCGATGTCAGCGGCACTCTCGCAATAAAAGAGGAATACCATGAGTTTTGAAGGAAAAATTGCCCTGGTCACTGGCGCAAGCCGCGGTATCGGGCGTGCAATTGCTGAAACACTGGTTGCGCGCGGCGCGAAGGTGATTGGGACAGCAACCAGCGAGAATGGCGCTCAGGCTATCAGTGAATATCTGGGTGCAAACGGTAAAGGTCTGGTACTGAATGTGACCGAACCTGCATCTATCGAATCTGTTCTGGAAAATATTCGCGCAGAGTTTGGCGAAGTGGATATTCTGGTAAACAACGCCGGGATCACTCGTGATAACCTGTTAATGCGAATGAAAGACGACGAGTGGAACGATATTATCGAAACCAACCTGTCATCTGTATTCCGTCTGTCAAAAGCGGTAATGCGCGCTATGATGAAAAAGCGTCATGGTCGTATTATCACTGTCGGTTCTGTGGTTGGTACCATGGGAAATGCTGGTCAGGCTAACTACGCTGCGGCGAAAGCCGGTCTGATTGGTTTCAGTAAGTCGCTGGCGCGTGAAGTCGCGTCCCGCGGTATTACGGTAAACGTTGTTGCTCCGGGCTTTATTGAAACGGACATGACGCGTGCGCTGACTGATGAGCAGCGTGCGGGTACGCTGGCGGCAGTTCCGGCGGGTCGTCTTGGCGACCCTAAAGAAATCGCCAGTGCGGTTGCATTTTTAGCCTCTGACGAAGCGGGTTACATCACTGGTGAGACCCTCCACGTCAACGGCGGGATGTATATGGTTTAACCACGATGAAAAATATTTGCGTTATTAGGGCGAATGGCCTCAAAATAACGTAAAATCGTGGTAAGAACTGCCGGGATTTAGTTGCAAATTTTTCAACATTTTATACACTACGAAAACCATCGCGAAAGCGAGTTTTGATAGGAAATTTAAGAGTATGAGCACTATCGAAGAACGCGTTAAGAAAATTATCGGCGAACAGCTGGGCGTTAAGCAGGAAGAAGTTGTGAACTCCGCTTCCTTCGTTGAAGACCTGGGCGCAGATTCTCTTGACACCGTTGAGCTGGTAATGGCTCTGGAAGAAGAGTTTGATACTGAGATTCCGGACGAAGAAGCTGAGAAGATCACCACCGTTCAGGCTGCCATTGATTACATCAACGGTCACCAGGCGTAAGTGAACATCTCCAGGCGGTCATTCGACCGCCTGAGTTTTATCTTTTTTAGTCCCACGAATCTCTTTTTTTATCCCTCCCTGGAGGACAAACGTGTCTAAGCGTCGTGTAGTTGTGACCGGACTTGGCATGTTGTCTCCTGTCGGCAATACCGTAGAGTCCACCTGGAAAGCTCTCCTTGCCGGTCAGAGCGGCATCAGCCTAATCGACCATTTCGATACTAGCGCCTATGCAACGAAATTTGCTGGCTTAGTAAAGGATTTTAACTGTGAAGAGATCATCTCGCGCAAAGAGCAGCGCAAGATGGATGCCTTCATTCAATATGGAATTGTCGCTGGCGTTCAGGCCATGCAGGATTCTGGCCTTGTGATTACGGAAGAGAACGCAACCCGTATCGGCGCCGCTATCGGCTCCGGGATTGGCGGTCTTGGCCTGATCGAGGAAAACCATACATCCCTGATGAATGGCGGCCCGCGTAAGATCAGTCCGTTCTTCGTTCCGTCCACGATTGTTAATATGGTGGCAGGTCACCTGACCATCATGTTCGGCCTGCGTGGGCCAAGCATTTCTATCGCCACCGCCTGTACGTCTGGCGTACATAACATCGGCCAGGCCGCGCGCATTATTGCGTACGGCGATGCAGATGCTATGGTTGCCGGCGGTGCTGAAAAAGCCAGTACCCCACTGGGTGTCGGCGGTTTCGGCGCGGCCCGTGCGCTCTCTACCCGCAACGATAATCCACAGGCGGCAAGCCGTCCGTGGGATAAAGACCGTGATGGCTTCGTGCTGGGCGACGGTGCGGGCATGATCGTACTGGAAGAGTACGAACACGCGAAAAAACGCGGTGCGAAAATTTATGCTGAAGTCGTTGGCTTTGGTATGAGCAGCGATGCGTATCACATGACGTCTCCTCCGGAGAACGGTGCAGGTGCTGCGCTGGCGATGGAAAACGCGATCCGTGATGCGGGTATTACCCCGGCTCAGATTGGTTACGTCAACGCGCACGGCACATCTACACCTGCAGGCGATAAAGCGGAAGCTCAGGCGGTTAAGTCTATCTTCGGCGAGTCTGCCAGCCGCGTACTGGTGAGCTCCACGAAATCCATGACCGGTCACCTGCTGGGTGCGGCGGGTGCAGTAGAGTCAATCTACTCCATCCTTGCGCTGCGCGATCAGGCTGTTCCACCCACCATCAACCTGGATAACCCGGATGAAGGTTGTGATCTGGACTTCGTTCCTCACGAAGCGCGCCAGGTTAGCGGTATGGAGTATACCCTGTGTAACTCCTTCGGCTTTGGCGGTACCAACGGTTCTCTGATCTTCAAGCGTGTCTAGCAGATCCTGAAGCTAAAAAAACGGAGCGCATTGCGCTCCGTTTTTTTTTCACTTGATCACTGGTACGTAAAGGTGAGCTGAACGACCGTCCTGAACTCGCCTGCCGTTACCATTCCCGACGGGGTATACATTCGTGCAGAAAGCGGGAATACCGCACGGCGACTGGTACCATCGATATTCACCGCCAGCTTGCCCGCGGGCGGGATCTCCTTGAGATGATCGCGGGTCATTATCTGGAGCGCCATACCCGTTGCACTGCCTTGTGCGTTGGCAAATTTCGTGCCGTCATCTTGATCGGCATTGCCGCTGAACAGTGCAGTCACCTGCGTGGTTGAGAGAGGGCAGCCTGAAAGCGTGAGCTCAAAGTCCTGCCACTCGCTGGTATTGCCAACCTTCGTGTAGTCAACGGCGCGAGCCTGATCAAATGTGACGGTCTGTTCTTTGGTGCCCGTATCTACCGTACAGGCGGAAGCGACGACGGTTCCGCTTAAATTGATATCGGCAGCGTACACTGCATGCGTTCCACTGACTGCCAACAGACAAGCAAGAGCAAGAAGCCGTTTAGTTTTTTGTTGCGCCATTGTCCTGTCCCGACTTACTGGTAGGTAAAGGTTGCCTGCACCTGGCCAACGATAGTCCCGGGCAGTACGTTGCCGGTTGATACGGCGCGAGCGCGCATGGCAAGGTCATAGCTGTGAGACGCGGGAATCGCAACGTTTTGCAATGTTGCACCATTCTTGTAGGCGGTATTACTGGTGCTGTCCGTCAGCTCCAGTTTCAGGTTGGTGGCCGTTCCCGTGTTTTTATAATAATTCCCGTCGGTGTCAGCGGTACCGGCAAAGGCGACGCTGAAAGAGGTGGTCGAGGCGGGGCAACCGGTGAGTCGAAGCGTGACGTCTGTCCATGCCGTGGCGCTGCCGCTGGTTGCCAGCGAATCCGCCTGTATATTATCGCCTAAGTTAACGGCCAGAGATTCGTTGTTGCCATTCACGACGCAGGGAGAAGCAACCACTTTACCCGTAATATCAATATTGACCGCATGGCTGGCCGCAGAGAACAATCCGCTACAGGCCAGTAAACCGATAATCATCTTCTTTCCATATATGATTTGCATAAATAATCCTTATTAGTTGTAGATCATTTTGAGTTCAATCGCTGATTTGACGTTTCCAGCCGTAACGTTTTCGGCATCGTCAACGTAATAAGCGACTTTGAAGTCGGGGATTTTGTAATCACCCGAGCCGTTATAGTCGTTTAACGGCACGGGTCCGTTGACAATATGTGGTGACCCATCAGCATTCTGTACCTGGATAAACACATTTTGCGCATAGCCTTCGCCACTCACGGTATTCATCACACCGTTTGCAGCATCGTGGGTACCGTATACGGCCGAGAAGTTATAGGAGATCCCGTCAACGGCTCCTGGACAATTCGTTAGAGAAATGGATGGCGACGCGGTAGCCAACTGCGCCCCATTTTTAAGGACATTGCCGTAAAGCGTAGGTAGACTGATTTCAGTCGGCGCGCTGACTGAACATGCACCCACTGTAGGCTGCGTGCTTATTCCGGCCATAATAATGCCTGACATTTCAGCGGTACCTTCGCCATCCAGGTTATGGACATTAAGGGTCACCGTCGGCACTGAGGTAATGCGGCCCGCAGGCACCTTATCTAACAGTCTGACGAGTCGGTACTGCAAATGGTAGTAAGTTGATATCCATAAACCGCTGGTAACGCCAGTAAGATCGAGCCGATAATTAGGCGCCGTTGTGGTTTGAGATGGCGTAAACCCGCTCATACCCGGTACTACTTTAAACTGGATACCAATCCCTGGGTTATTTGTTACCCATGAGACGCCATCACCGCTCAGCGTGCCATTGACCGAAAGCTCCATATAGGAATGGTTACCTTCACTGCTGGTGACTTCATATTTGATAGAACCCGAGTCGTGCCAGTTGCTGCTGGTTTCGCCCACTGCAGAGGGGATGGTGAAATCATCCAGGTCGTAAGTCATCACATGGAAGTTAACATTTGAAAAATAATCAGCATGGGCGGGGGTTATGGCAAAAAAAGTGCTCATAATCATCGCGTTGAATACAGGTAGCTTCTTCATTGCTTGAGTCTCTCTATTGGCAGGTGGCATTGAGTTCAATCACGCCGCTTGCCGGGGGCTCTGCCGGAAGACGGTAGCTGACGTTGCACTGTTCTTTTGAAGCATTACCCCATTTCAGCAACAAGGAACCCTTCTGCGGCATGCCGGTTAAATAAACCTGCCCACTGTCGCCAACAATGCTCCCTGACGCATTGTCCGAAGTGGTCACCATCGCTCCAAACGGCACGGGTTCGCCATTGCTTCGAATCAGGGTCATCAGTACGCGTTTTCCGACGCGCGTATCAAAATGCGCACGGACGATTGCACCGCGTGTTGGGGTGATCTTCTGGCTGGATAGCTCAACGTCAGCACTCTCTGGCAGGGTGGCGGTATCCAACGACAGTGTGGATTCCCGGTACGGCGTGACATAGGGCACGACGGTATAACCGCGGAAGTCGGTTTTGACCCCCGTCTGGTTACTCACCGAGACGCCGTTTGCGCCAGGGGCTTCCACCAGAGCGGCTGTTTCACCCAGCGCCTGGCTCAGCGTCACACCATGGGCATGGGCAACAATGCCGCCCTCAATGCCGTAGTTAACACGCTTCTGGTCGTGGTCGTAGCTGTAGGCGCTATTCACCCGGGCATAGGTGCCCTGATAATCCAGGCTGGCATAGCCACCGTTGCCTTCACCGTGGTTGGTTTGACTCTCCTGAACGTTCCAGTTGAGGTTGCGATCCTCGAGCAGCGACCCGTTCAACCCGACGTTATGGCTGGTATCGCCGCGCTTGCTGGTATTCAGGCTGTAAGTGGCGTAGCTGTTGCTCAACCAGCGATCGAGCGGTACGGTAATACTTAACGAGAAAATCTGGTCCTCGTCGTAAATTTTATCGTTCTCCGAATCGGTCGTGTTGCGGTTATAGCTGTAGTTAAGGTTGTAGGTGATGCCTGACCAGCTGTTGCTATAGCCAACGCCGATCGAACGCATTTTCCGATCGCTGTTCCAGTAGTCTTCGCTCATCGTCGTTAATGACAGTGAGCCAAGTTTCTCACCAATATTCTGGTTCAGGAGAAACTCGGCGCGGTTACGTCGGCGATCGTTATTTGTGCGCCACGCGTCGTCACGCCAGGTATCCAGCACTTCAGACAGGGTGTAATAGCCTGAGGTAGAATAGCGGTATCCGGCGATAGAGATGTTTGTCCCCGTTTCCAGAATGTTTTTACTGTAGCGAACGCGCCATGACTGGCCGCTCTCTTTATCCTGATCCTTCTGGCTGGACCATGCCTGCGTGCCATCAATGGATACCGCGCCAATCGTACCGAAGTTCTTACCAACACCGCTGAGCAGAGACTGATAGTGCTGCGAGAACTGACCGCCTCCATATACCGTAAACCCGGCCGGCAGACCGTAAATGGCAGTAGCCTGGGTAAACATCTCTTTGTCGATATCGCCATCATAGGGCCGATACTGACCGCTGGTCAGACTGAACTTAACGCGTCCTTCGCGCTGCAGGACGGGTAATGAGGCGAATGCAACGGTCTGGTGCTGTTCGCTGCCGTCAGCCTCTTTGATCGTGACATCAAGATCGCCGCTGCTTCCTGTCGGGTACATATCGGTGATTTCAAAGGCACCGGGCGAGACGTAGCTCTGGTAGATGGTGTAGCCGTTTTGCTTAATAATCACCTGAGCGTTCGTGCGGGCGATGCCACGCACGACCGGCGCGTAGCCGCGCAGGCTGTCTGGCAGCATGTCATCATCAGACGCGAGCTGCGCGCCGCGAAACGGCACGCTGTCGAACATGTCCGACGGCGCGTTGCTGTCCCCGACGGTCAGCTGGCTTTTTAGGGAAATAATGTTGCGCTGTGCGTAGGTGTAGATGGAATCCCAGCTTTCCTGTGTGTCGCTGCCGTTAGTGCTGCGGTTCCAGGTACTGTAGTTACGGATACGCCACGGCCCCACGTTGAGTCCCGGCCGCAGGCTCAGGTAGTAGTTATCAGAGTCAGGTATTTCACTGCGTCGGCCTTGCGTATTATCGCCGCTGAAGTTGTAGTTAAGCAGCAGGGCATTAATCCCTTCATCAAGCTGCTCGGGTGGTACATAGCCTCGCGCCTGCGCGTTGATAGCCGCCTGTGGCAAAGAAAGCTGCAACTGCTGGCGTTCGAAAATAAATTTGGCGCTAGCCTGAGGAATGACGCTTAAATCGGCGCAGCTGCCCGTAAGGGCAGGGAACTGTTCGAGGCGTACACCCAACTCACGTAACATCTCTGTGCTCAGACACGGCTGAAGTGAACTGTTGCCAGCGGCGTCTTTTTTCAGCGCGAATGCGATGTCGCGTGTGCCGAATACGGTGTTATTGAGAACCACGTCAACACGGTAGGTGCCTGGCATCTGGCCAACGCCTTCCTCAAAGGCAGACAGGTCGGTCAGGTCTTTGCCCGGGCCGTCAATCCCCAGAAGTGCCGGGTCAAAGTATTCACGGGCCATTGCGCTATTACATAGCGGCAGGGCGCACTGCAAGGCGATAAAGCAGGCAAGTTGACTCAATGTCATTGTTTTTTTGTATGCGTCTGCATGCATCCCGATATCCTTTCGGTAATGGTGTTAGAGGCGCGCGCGATGCTCGTCGCCGACGGAACCAAAATCATCAATCAATGTCCAGGTCACATCCCCGCTGGCATTGATGGGAAGGGTGAAGCTGGCTGAGCTCATCGGTGCAACATAGGTAGCGTCCGTTACCACGCCGGTCCCGACCTTGAGCTTGCTAAAATTCATGTAATACGCCGTGGGATTGGTCACCGTGAGTGTGTTTCCACTGCGCTGCCAGCGGAGCTTACCGGTGAGCGCTTCCGGTTGCTGCGTTAAGGATGTCGGGCGGTAGATCAGCTTGATTCGCGTTTTAACCGCAATTTGCAGGGTGTTGGCGTTGTCCTGCTTTTCGGTGGCTGGAATGGATTTAATATTCATCCAGTAAAGCGATTCACGATCTTCCGGCAGGTTGCCACCCGTACGTATGATGCGCAGCGTGTTTTCCTTGCCAGATCCAAGGCGAAAGAGCGGCGGAGTCACCATGAAGGGGGATTTATCCGCGCTGTTTTCACCCGCATCACTCCACGACTGAATGAGATAGGATGATTTATCAGGGTTTTTAACGCTAAGAGAGGTCTCTTTTTTATCGCCGTTATAAATAACGCGCGTTCCACCGACAATAACGCCAGCCTGCGCTGACGCCGTAACGGTAAGCACGGTTGCGGCAATAAAGGGGATGTATTTATTCATGGCATTACCTTAAAAATAAAGCCGGAGCACCTCCGGCTTTATGCGTTTCATATTACGGACAAGCCGTTTTCAGCAATTAGTTATAGGTCAGCGTAAAGTTGACGGAACCATTCGCGCTCCCGCCAGTGACTGCCGCTTTGGTTGCAATATAGCGAGCGAAGAAATCGAGTTTGGTTGACTCAGGTGCAGTTGTGCTGCCTTTAATGTTGATGGCTTTAGACGCGGTACCGAGCGGCAGCGCCGTGCTGTCAGCATTCAATAACTGAATTGCAACGCCGTCGGCAACACCGGTAGTGCCATAGCCCGTGAGCTGCAGATAGTCATTGTTGAGGGTATCAGGTGTACCGTCATACTTAACGGAGACCGGTTTGCCCAGCAGGTCTGCCGGGCAGCCACTTAACACCAGTGAAAATTTGGTGGTGGCTGCGGTGTCACCGGCGGCAGCGAATGCCGTTTTTGCCACTTCACCCATTTTCACAGACTGTGGGTTGGTGACGCTGCTGTCGACCTGGCAGCCTGCCTCAATAATTTTACCCGTGAAGTTGACGGTACCGTCCTGTGCCATCGCTGACGATGCCATACCCATGGCGGTAAGCAGTGCCGCAGCAGCCAATTTTCCTTTCATTTCAGAAGTTCCTTTCTTGGTTTATTTTCTTTGCGAATATTAAGCAAGCTCACCCGGGGGTAAACTTGCTTAATACATAATGACATGTTATTTCATCTGCAAAGTCTTGTTGCATCCGTTAATTATTTGTCAGGAGTATATTTATTTGTCGCTTTGTTAACCATAAACTTAATTTAAAAAACAATTTTAATTTTACTAAATTCATTTTTGACATAAATAATAGGGCTGTATTTTATTTGTTGTTTTTATTTCGCAATAAACTATTTTTCCCTTCACGGTGACGTTTAAGCGGCGTCATTCGCAATAAAAAATATTAATATTCAGAAACATCTATTCGGTTCCTGCATGCAAAAAGCTTGCGATGCTGTCCTTCACCTGACACTCTGGTACGCCTGTGTACGGAGGGCCCCATGTTTCTGATTAATGGTGAAGTGATTGATAAACTGGCAGCAAACGATCGTGCGGTTCAGTTTGGTGACGGCTGTTTCACCACTGCACGTATTGATGCCGGAAATGTGGTGATGTTAGCGCGCCATCTGGCTCGCCTTCAGGACGCCTGTACCCGACTGGCTATCCCGTTTCAGGACTGGGAATTACTCAGTGACGAAATGCGCCGCCTGGCACAGCCTCATGCGGAGGGCGTCCTGAAAGTGACGATCACCCGCGGGGCGGGGGGGCGAGGTTACAGTACGGCAGGGTGTCAGCATCCAACGCGCATCCTTCATGTTTCCCCTTATCCTTCTCACTATGTCCGCTGGAAAGCGGACGGCGTGACGCTGGCGCCCAGCCCGGTATCACTCGGGCGTAATCCTTATCTGGCGGGTCTCAAGCATCTGAATCGCCTTGAACAGGTCCTAATTCGTACTCATCTTGAACAGACGGACGCCGATGAGGCGCTGGTCCTTGACAGCGAAGGGTTCATTACGGAATGCTGTGCGGCTAATTTGTTCTGGCGACAGGGCAGGAACGTGTTCACCCCCGCGCTGGATCAGGCTGGCGTGAACGGCATAATGCGCCAATTTTGTTTGCAGCAGCTGGCACACTCTGACTTTCACGTTGTCGAAGTTAACGCAAAGGAAGAGGTGCTACAGACTGCTGATGAAGTCATCATTTGCAACGCGCTGATGCCTGTTGTGCCCGTTCGCGCCTGTGGCCAGCTACGCTGGTCGTCGCGCGAGCTGTTTCAGTTTTTAGCCCCGATATGTGAGCAAACCAGATAGTCATGAAAAAAATGTTGCGCTTTGTCCTTCTCCTCATTGTTGCGCTGGGCGTTGCTGGCGGAGCAGGCGTATGGAAAGTTCGCCAACTGGCGGACAGCAAGATCCTGGTTAAAGACGAAACGATCTTTACCCTGAAAGCGGGAACCGGCCGCCAGGCGCTTGGGGAACAGCTCTACGGTGATAAAATTATCAATCGTCCACGGGTATTCCAGTGGTTATTGCGTGTGGAGCCTGAACTGTCACATTTCAAAGCCGGTACCTATCGCTTTACGCCGGGAATGACCGTCAGAGAGATGCTGCAGCTGCTGGAAAGCGGCAAAGAAGCCCAGTTTCCGCTGCGATTTGTAGAAGGGATGCGACTGAGTGATTACCTCAAACAGCTGCGCGATGCGCCGTATATCAAACATACCCTGAAGGATGACAGCTACCAGACGGTGGCCGACGTGCTCAAGTTTGAGCATCCCGAATGGGTGGAGGGCTGGTTCTGGCCAGATACCTGGATGTACACCGCCGGCACGACCGATGTGGCGCTCCTGAAGCGGGCGCACAAAAAAATGGTCGCCGCCGTGGATGCGGCCTGGGAAGGGCGAATGGAGGGGTTACCCTATAAAGATCAAAACCAGTTTGTCACCATGGCCTCGATTATCGAGAAAGAGACCGCCGTTGCCGCCGAGCGCGATCGGGTGGCGTCAGTATTTATCAACCGTCTGCGCATTGGCATGCGCCTGCAAACCGACCCTACCGTCATCTACGGCATGGGCGACAGCTACACGGGCAAGATCTCCAGAAAAGATCTGGAGACGCCAACAGCGTATAATACCTACGTGATTAGCGGTTTACCGCCTGGTCCGATTGCCACGCCGAGCGAAGCGTCGCTGAAAGCCGCCGCGCATCCGGCGAAAACACCGTATCTCTATTTTGTGGCAGATGGAAAAGGGGGACACACCTTTAACACCAACCTTGCCAGCCACAATCGCTCTGTTCAGGACTATCTGAAGGCACTTAAGGAAAAAAATGCGCAGTAAATACATTGTCATTGAGGGACTCGAAGGGGCGGGTAAAACCACCGCCCGCAACGTGGTGGTGGATACGCTGAAATCGCTTGGCGTCGCCGACATGGTCTTCACCCGCGAGCCGGGCGGTACGCAACTTGCGGAGAAACTGCGCAGCCTGGTGCTGGATATTAAATCCGTTGGCGATGAAGCGATCACAGACAAAGCCGAAGTGCTGATGTTCTACGCGGCGCGCGTACAGCTGGTTGAGACGGTGATCAAACCCGCCCTGGCAGACGGCAAGTGGGTAATCGGCGATCGTCACGATCTGTCCACTCAGGCGTATCAGGGCGGAGGACGCGGTATTGACCAGACCATGCTGGCAACGCTGCGCAATACCGTACTGGGGGATTTTCGTCCCGACCTGACGCTCTATCTGGATGTGACCCCGGAAGTGGGTCTTAAACGCGCCCGCGCGCGCGGCGAACTCGACCGCATTGAACAAGAGTCGTTTGATTTCTTTAACCGCACCCGTGCGCGCTATCTTGAACTTGCCGCACAGGACAGCTCCATTCGTACCATCGATGCAACGCAATCCCTGGATGAGGTGACGCGTGACATTCAGCAAACCGTGACGCAGTGGGTGCAGGAGCAGCAGGCATGAAATGGTATCCATGGTTGCGCCCGCACTTTGAACAGCTGATCGGCAGCTATCAGGCGGGGCGGGGGCATCATGCGTTACTGACTCAGGCATTGCCGGGAATGGGCGATGATGCATTGATTTATGCCATCACCCGTTTTCTGATGTGCCAGCAGCCGGAAGGGCATAAAAGCTGCGGCAAATGCCGTGGCTGTCAGCTGATGCAGGCGGGCACACATCCTGACTACTACACGCTTGAGCCGGAGAAGGGGAAAAGCGCGCTCGGTATTGATGCCGTGCGGGAAGTCAGTGAAAAATTGTACGAACACGCGCGGCTGGGCGGCGCTAAAGTGGTCTGGCTTAAAGACGCCACGCAGCTGACCGAGGCGGCAGCTAACGCCCTGCTGAAAACCCTGGAAGAGCCGCCGGTAAAAACGTGGTTTTTCCTCTCGTGCCGTGACCCGGGACGCTTGCTGGCGACGCTGCGCAGCCGCTGTCGTCTTCATCACCTTGCTGTGCCTCAGGAATCGTGGGCGCTGAGCTGGCTGGAGCGAGAGGTGACAACGTCACCTGAGAGTGCGCTGTCCGCCTTGCGCTTGAGCAGTGGCGCGCCCGCAGCGGCGCTGGCATTGCTGCAGCCTGACGTCTGGTCACAGCGAGAAACGCTTTGCCGGGCCGTCGAAATGGCACTCAATAACCACGACTGGCTAAGCGTATTGCCTGCGCTTAACAGCGATCAGGCCGTTGAGCGCCTGCACTGGCTGGCCTCGTTACTGCTGGATGCCCTCAAACTTCAGCAAGGAGCAACGCTGCTGACCAACCCGGACGCGTGGACACTGGTGAATACGCTGGCGAACCGCCTCTCAGGGACGATTCTTCATGCGATGCTTCATGAAATTTGCCAGAGCCGAGAACAGCTTTTAACCGTGACGGGTCTTAATCGCGAGCTTTTACTGACCGACCAGTTACTGCGTATTGAACACTACCTGCAACCCGGCACCACACCGCCGGTTTCCCATCTCTGAGAGAGACATTATGTTTTTAGTCGACTCACACTGCCATCTTGATGGCCTGGATTATCAATCCCTGCATAAAAACGTGGATGACGTACTGGAAAAAGCCGCCGCCCGCGATGTGAAATTCTGCCTTGCGGTAGCGACGACGCTGCCGGGCTATCGCACGATGCGCGAGCTGGTGGGCGTTCGCGATAACGTGGTGTTTTCCTGCGGCGTACACCCCCTGAACCAGGATGAAGAATATGACGTTGACGATTTGCGTCGTCTGGCGGCGGAAGAGGGCGTGGTGGCAATGGGCGAGACCGGGCTGGACTATTTCTACACGCCGGAAACCAAACCGCGTCAGCAGGCGTCCTTCCGCAACCATATTCGCATTGGCCGCGAACTGAACAAGCCGGTTATCGTCCACACCCGCGATGCGCGTGCGGATACCCTGGCGATCCTCCGGGAAGAAAACGTGACGGATTGCGGTGGCGTACTACACTGTTTCACAGAAGACAGAGAAACGGCGGGTAAACTGCTTGATTTGGGGTTTTATATCTCGTTTTCCGGGATTGTGACGTTCCGTAACGCTGAGCAGTTGCGTGATGCTGCACGTTATGTTCCGCTCGATCGCATTCTGGTAGAGACCGATTCTCCCTATCTGGCACCGGTTCCGCATCGCGGTAAAGAGAACCAGCCCGCGATGACGCGAGATGTGGCTGAGTACATGGCCGTCCTGAAGGGCGTCAGCATCGAAGAGCTGGCCCGCGTGACGACGGAAAACTTCTCCACGCTGTTCCATATTGACCCTGCCCGCCTGCAATCTGTCTGATACACCTGTTTTTTTTAGGCTCGTAATTAATAAATAAACCGAGTAAAGTTCACCGCCTCATTTGGGGCGGTGATGCTGTTTTTAGACACATCCGGACATGCTTTTTGTAAATAACTGAAAGTTTTTCGACCGTCTTAAGCTGAAACGTGATAGCCGTCAAACAAACTCAGAGGGAATTATTTTACTCTGTGTAATAAATAAAGGGCGCTTAGATGTCCTGTCCACGGCACGGTACTCCCCCCGGGCCAATGCGTGAAAGCGTAAAAAAAGCACAAATACTCAGGAGCACTCTCAATTATGTTTAAGAATGCATTTGCTAACCTGCAAAAGGTCGGTAAATCGCTGATGCTGCCAGTATCCGTACTGCCTATCGCAGGTATCCTGCTGGGTGTCGGTTCTGCTAACTTCAGCTGGCTGCCAGCCGTAGTGTCCCATGTGATGGCCGAAGCAGGCGGTTCTGTTTTTGCTAACATGCCACTGATCTTCGCGATCGGTGTGGCTCTGGGCTTCACCAATAACGACGGCGTATCTGCACTGGCTGCAGTGGTTGCTTACGGTATCATGGTGAAAACCATGGCTGTGGTTGCGCCGCTGGTTCTGCATTTACCGGCAGAAGAGATCGCTGCGAAACACCTGGCAGACACCGGTGTTCTCGGCGGTATCATCTCCGGTGCGATTGCAGCGTATATGTTCAACCGCTTCTATCGCATCAAGCTGCCTGAGTACCTGGGCTTCTTCGCGGGCAAGCGTTTCGTTCCGATCATCTCTGGTCTGGCAGCGATTTTCACTGGCGTGATCCTGTCCTTCATCTGGCCACCAATCGGCTCCGCTATCCAGACCTTCTCTCAGTGGGCTGCTTACCAGAACCCGGTTGTGGCGTTTGGTATCTACGGCTTCATCGAGCGTTGCCTGGTGCCATTTGGTCTGCACCACATCTGGAACGTTCCATTCCAGATGCAGATTGGTGAATTCACCAACGCAGCAGGTCAGGTATTCCACGGCGATATCCCACGTTACATGGCGGGCGACCCAACTGCAGGTAAACTGTCTGGTGGCTTCCTGTTCAAAATGTACGGTCTGCCAGCAGCGGCGATTGCTATCTGGCACTCTGCGAAGCCAGAGAACCGTGCAAAAGTGGGCGGTATCATGATCTCCGCAGCGCTGACCTCGTTCCTGACCGGTATCACCGAGCCGATCGAGTTCTCCTTCATGTTCGTTGCGCCGATCCTGTACGTTATCCACGCGATTCTGGCGGGCCTGGCGTTCCCAATCTGTATTCTGCTGGGTATGCGTGACGGTACGTCCTTCTCTCACGGCCTGATCGACTTCATCGTTCTGTCCGGTAACAGCAGCAAACTGTGGCTGTTCCCAATCGTCGGTGCGTGCTATGCCGTTGTTTACTACACCATCTTCCGCGTGCTGATTAAAGCACTGGACCTGAAAACCCCAGGCCGTGAAGATGCGACAGAAGACAGCAAAGCGGGCGCGACCAGCGAAATGGCTCCTGCACTGGTTGCCGCGTTCGGTGGTAAAGAGAACATCACTAACCTGGACGCGTGTATCACTCGTCTGCGTGTGAGCGTTGCTGACGTCGCGAAAGTAGACCAGCCGGGTCTGAAAAAACTGGGTGCAGCTGGCGTAGTTGTTGCAGGTTCGGGTGTACAGGCGATCTTCGGTACTAAATCCGATAACCTGAAAACCGAAATGGATGAGTACATCCGCAACAACTAAGTTGTGACCCTGGGGAGACTAAGGCAGCCGAATGGCTGCCTTTTTTATTTGTGCTGTTTGTCATGCCCGGCGGCGCTGCGCTTACCGGACCTACGAAATGCAAATGTAGGCCGGGTAAGGCGTAGCCGCCACCCGGCTTAACACTCAGAAGTCGTAGCTCGCGCTCACCGAGACGTTCAGCGGCGCGCCATAAACCACATAAGAGCCGACGTAATCGTAATACTCTTTGTCGAACAGGTTGTTGACGTTCGCCTGAACAGCAAAATCTTTGGTGACCTGATAACGGCTGAACAGGTTAACCAGCCCGTAGCTGCCTTGCTCCGCGCGGGTACGGCCAGCCGGCGCGCCATCCACATCCGTCCACACCTTGTTTTGCCAGTTCACGCCACCGCCCACGGTCAGTTCCGGCAACATTGGCAGTTGATAACGGGTGAACAGCTTCATGGTTGTACGCGGCTGATCGGAGCTGACGGCGTTGCCATTCTTATCTTCCGCAATGTAGCGGGTCGCGCCGAAGGTCAGTTGCCAGTTATCGGTCAGGGCGCCGTTCAGCTCGAACTCAATCCCTTTGCTCACTACGCCGTCCAGCGATTGGTAAATTGACTCACCGCTCGGCATATAGGTATAGGTATTGCTTGCTACGTTATCCTGCTCAATGCGGAATATTGCCAGCGAGGTGGTAAGACGGGTATTGAACCAGTCTGCTTTCACACCGGCTTCGTAGCTTTTGCCCGTAGTAGGGTCGAGATAGCGTCCGCTGGCGTCCCGCTTGTCCTGGGGCTGGAAGATAGAGGTATAGCTGACGTAGGTCGACCAGTCTTCATTGATGTCGTAGACCAGGCCCGCGTAGGGCGTTACGTCATCTTTGGTACTTTCCAGACGGGTGTCCGGGGAGCCCGCAGGGTTATAGCGGATGTTATAGTTGGTATAACGTGCGCCGAGGATCAGATGCAGCGGATCGGCCAGCGAGAAGCGGGCGGAGGTATACGCTGAGGACTGGCGAATGTCGTCCTGGCTGTAGAGTTTCCACGGCGTCCACTGCGGGTCAGCAATGTTACCGTTCCAGTTCTTAAAGTTACCCACATCAACCATGCCGTAAACCGCGTCAGGCATTGAGTTGTCGTAATGGTTACGCTGACGACTGAAGCTGCCGCCGAACATCATTTCGTGCTGACGGCCGAAGAGATCGAAATCGCCGCGCAGGAAAGCGTCCACGGCATCCTGTTTCCGTTCGCCACGGTTCCAGCCGCCGTAGCCAACCATGCCTGCACCGGTCTCTTTATCCGGATAGCCGGACATATACATCAGCTTAGAGTCGAAGTTGGTTTCAGCATGCATGCCGTTAATGTGTGCTTCCCAGCCATTATCGAAACGCTGCGTCAGGTTAGCGAAGATGCGGGTGCTGTCTTTATCAGACCAGGCCCAGTCAGGCGCGACGGTCTGGCTGCGACTGTAATCGGTCTTACTTCCGTCACTGTACCAGGTCGGGAGTCCGCCCCAGGTTGGGTCGGCGGTATGGCTTTCCTGATATTCGTATCCCACCGAGAGGGTGGTGCTGTCGGTGACGTCCGCATCCATCACGCCATAGAGGAATTTCTTTCGGTAGTGATAGTTATCCATGAAGCTGTCGTTGTCCTGATAACCTGCGATCATCCGGCCCCGTAGCTTACCTGACTCCACCAGCGGCGCCTGGAGATCCAGCACGTAGCGCTGCTTATCCCAGCTGCCATAGCTGGCCGAAACATTGCCTTTGAATTCATTGCTGTCCGCATGCTTACGCACCATGTTGACGTACGCTGCCGGGTTGCCCGTACCGGACATCAGGCCGGTGGCACCGCGGACCACTTCGATGCGGTCATAAATCGCCGTATCGGCGGCGGTATCACCAAAGTTCCACACTTCGCTGATGGAGGTTGGCAGGTCGTCATAGGCGTAATTACTGACGAAAAATCCGCGCGAGTAAAACACGGTACGGTCGCTGTCCTGCACCTGCGCTGTTACGCCCGTGGTGTTGGTTAACACCTGGCCGATGGACTGCAGGTTCTGATCGGCCATGCGCTGCTGGCTAATCACGCTGACGGACTGCGGGATATCGCGGGGAACCAGCAACAGCTTCGTGCCGGTGGTGGTGGTTTTGACGCTGTAATCCCGCTCCTGACTTGCAGAAGGATCCTGCGTTTGGTCAAAACCGCCATCAACAATAACGGTATCTTCGGCTGTTGATGCAGCGAAAGCGGTGGCTGGCGTCAGTGCCATAGCAATGCAGACTGCCAGCAACGAAGGCGTTGCGACAGGCTGACGTTGCCCATCCCTGGTGTGATGAATGAAAGACATGATTAAACCCTTATGAACGATGAAGAGGGTATGCGTCAGTCCCGCGGACGCGGGCTGGCGTCGTTTTCTATGTTAAAAATGCGCATGAAAATGCAAATGCGAAATATACGCATTGCTATTAATGCTGTAAACAGATGTGTCGACCGGAACTGAAATAATGTTTCAGCCCATTAAGGCCCGCGCGCGGTCACTCTTCACTCAGCTGATAAACATTAAGGAAAGAAATCGAGGGAGGAGGTTGAAAGGACAGGAGAAACTCGCTCATACTCTTGAATTGTGTCACGCCCTCATCCAGAGCGTGTGTTAACAGCGGACGCATCGCGCCTGATTAATCAAAAAAGGAATAGGTCATGGCTGAAGAAACGATTTTCAGTAAAATTATTCGTCGCGAAATTCCGTCGGATATCGTCTATCAGGATGAACTGGTAACGGCTTTTCGGGACATTTCACCTCAGGCTCCGACGCACGTCCTTATCATTCCCAATATTCTGATTCCGACCGTAAACGACGTAAAAACCGAGCATGAAGTGGCATTAGGTCGTATGCTGACGGTGGCCGCGAAAATCGCCGAACAGGAAGGGATTGCAGAAGACGGTTACCGTCTGATCATGAACTGCAACCGTCATGGCGGCCAGGAAGTCTATCATATTCACATGCATCTGCTGGGTGGACGTCCTCTGGGGCCGATGCTGGCACATAAAGGTCTTTGACATGCGTAAAGGGCGTATTGCAGCGCTGGTAATGACGATGATGATTGTGGGGTGCAGCTCGCGCCCGGCGATCCCCGTGAACGATGAACAGACGCTGGTGATGGAATCCTCCGTGCTTGCCGCGGGCATCACGGCGCAACAACCCGCGCTGACCATCAGTGAAATCAATTCATCTGCCTCCTCTACGCTCTTTAATGAAAGACACGAACCCGTGACGGTCCACTACCGTTTTTTCTGGTATGACGTAAGAGGTCTCGAAATGCATCCGCTGGAGGCGCCGCGCAGCGTCACCATTCCGGCCAGATCGTCGGTAACGCTCTATGGCAGCGCCAACTATCTGGGTGCGCATAAGGTGAGACTTTATCTTTATCTCTAAGGGGTGAACCTTGATTAAAAACTTGAGCCGCTATGCGCTCGTGACAGCTTTCGCGCTGTTCCTGGCGGGGTGTGTGACCCGAACTGAACAGCCAGCGCCTGTGGAAGAGGCGAAACCGGGCACTGAACAGCCGACACAGCCAACGCAGCCGCAGCCAACCGTGCCGTCCGTACCGTCTATACCGGCACAGCCAGGCCCGATTGAGCATCCGGACCAGACGTCGCAGCCGACGCCGCGCGTGCGCCATTACGACTGGAACGGCGCAATGCAGCCCATGGTCGGCAAAATGTTGCAGGCACAGGGCGTGACGGCAGGTAGCGTGTTGCTGGTTGATAGCGTGAACAACCGTACCAACGGTTCGCTGAACGCGGGCGAAGCGACAGAAACGCTGCGCAATGCCCTGGCAAACAACGGTAAGTTTACGCTGGTCTCGGCTCAGCAGCTCGCGGTAGCCAAACAGCAGCTGGGCCTGTCGCCGCAGGATAGCCTCGGCACACGCAGCAAGGCGATCGGCATTGCCCGTAACGTTGGCGCACAGTATGTGCTGTACTCTAACGCCACCGGTAACGTGAATACACCGGCCCTGCAGATGCAGCTGATGCTGGTTCAGACAGGCGAAATTATCTGGTCAGGTAAAGGTGCGGTTACGCAACAATGACAGCACGCGTGAAGAGATTCTGACGCGCTATTTTCCTCAGTACCGCCTTATCGCGCCGCAGGCCCACTCCGGGCTTGGCGGCGCGAGTTGCATTATAGCGCAGGGCGAACGACGTCTGGTCTTGCGGCAACATCACGACCCCTATGCGCCAGCCTCCCATTTCCGTCGTCAGTTTCGCGCCCTGAGGCGTCTTCCGTCAGATCTCGTGCCTGCCCCCCGTTTTTTCAGAGAGAGCTGGATGGCCGTCGACTATCTGGACGGTGACGTGAAAAGCGCGCTGCCGGACACGCCGGCGCTCGCGGCGATGCTGTATCATCTGCACCGGCAGCCACGTCTGGGATGGCGAATCACGTTATCCCCGCTGCTGGAACGCTACTGGCAGCAGGCCGCGCCTGACAGACGCACCCCAGTGTGGCTGGCGCATCTCAAGCGGTTGCGTAAAACGGGCGAGCCGCAGCCGATTCGGCTCTCGCCGCTGCACATGGATGTTCATGCCGGAAATATTGTGCATACGTCAGCGGGCATCAGGCTCATCGACTGGGAATATGCCGGAGATGGCGATGTGGCGCTGGAGCTGGCGGCAGTCTGGACGGAGAGTGACGCTGCGCGGCAGGCGCTGATCAGGGACTACGCCGAGGCGGCACATATCAACGCCGACGCGCTGAGCCGTCAGGTCAAACGCTGGCGGCCCTGGGTCGTCATGTTAATGGCTGGCTGGTTTGAAATGCGCTATCAGCAGTCCAGAGACAAACACTTTATTGCGCTGGCAGACGATGCCTGGCGTCAGTTACAAACGAAAGGATAAGAGAGGTGGATGTGGGTCCAGTCATGTTGGATGTAGAAGGGTTTGAACTGGATGCGGAGGAGCGTGAAATTCTGGCGCATCCGCTGGTGGGTGGCCTGATCCTGTTTACCCGCAACTATCACGATCCGGCGCAGCTGCGTGAGCTGGTGCGTCAGATCCGCGCCGCGTCGCGCAATCATCTGGTGGTCGCCGTCGATCAGGAAGGCGGCCGCGTGCAGCGTTTTCGCGAAGGGTTTACCCGCCTGCCGGCGGCCCAGTCTTTTGCCGCGCTGCTCGGCACGGAAGAGGGCGGGAAACTGGCGCAGGAGGCCGGCTGGCTGATGGCCAGCGAAATGATTGCCATGGATATCGACATCAGTTTTGCCCCGGTTCTGGACGTGGGGCATATCAGCGCCGCCATTGGCGAGCGCTCGTACCATGACGATCCGCGCATTGCGCTGGCCATGGCGACCCGGTTCATTGACGGCATGCACGATGCCGGGATGAAAACCACCGGCAAACACTTCCCGGGTCACGGGGCGGTGACGGCGGACTCACACAAAGAGACCCCGCGCGATCCGCGCCCGGAAGCGGAAATTCGCGCCAAAGATATGTCGGTGTTCAGATCGCTTATCACTGACAACAAGCTGGATGCCATCATGCCTGCGCACGTTATTTACAGCGACGTTGACCCGCGCCCTGCCAGCGGCTCTCCGCACTGGCTAAAAACCGTTCTGCGTCAGGAACTGGGCTTCAATGGCGTGATCTTCTCTGACGATTTATCGATGGAAGGGGCGGCGATTATGGGCAGCTACGCTGAACGCGGTCAGGCGTCGCTGGATGCAGGTTGCGATATGATCCTGGTCTGCAATAATCGTAAAGGTGCCGTGAGCGTGCTGGATAACCTGTCGCCGATCAATGCAGAGCGTGTTACACAATTGTATCATAAAGGTTCATTTAGCCGTCAGGAGCTGATGGATTCGGCGCGCTGGAAGACGGTCAACGCCCGGCTTGAAGACCTGAATGAGCGCTGGCAGGCACATAAAGCCAGCCTGTAAACCCTCCCGGAAGGCGTAGCGTGGTGAGAAGACGATGATCATCTATTTACACGGTTTTGACTCAAACAGTCCTGGTAATCATGAGAAGGTGCTGCAGCTGCAGTTTATCGATCCGGATGTACGGTTGATCAGCTATAGCACGCGCCATCCGAAGCATGATATGCAGCATCTGCTCAAAGAGGTGGACAAGATGTTGCAGCTCAACGTCGACGATCGGCCGTTGATTTGCGGCGTGGGGCTGGGCGGCTACTGGGCAGAGCGGATTGGCTTCCTGTGTGACATCCGTCAGGTGGTATTCAATCCCAACCTTTTCCCGAACGAAAACATGGAAGGCAAAATCGACCGCCCGGAAGAGTATGTCGATATTGCGACCAAGTGCGTCAGCAATTTTCGTGAGAAAAACCGTGACCGCTGTCTGGTGATCCTGTCGCGTAACGATGAGGCACTCAACAGCCACCGGGCTGCAGAACTTCTGCATCATTACTATGAGATCGTCTGGGACGAAGAACAGACCCACAAGTTCAAAAACATCTCCCCACACCTGCAGCGTATCAAAGCGTTTAAAACGCTGGGTTAATCCTCTGTTTGCAGGCATCAAAGCCCGGCACGCGAAAGCGTGCCGGGCTTTCTTTTTGACCAGAATTGTCTACTTTTAAGCCATCAAAACTTGATGCATATCAATTTTGGTATGACCAATGCGCCTGACGTGGTATTCTCAATGCACCTGAATGGTTTCAGTGCTGTAACCTGTTGTTAATTAAGGGTTATTTTTATAACTTTTAATTAACAATTGGTTAATAATTTGAGGGGGTCACGTTGACTACGCCATTGAAAAAGATAGTGATTGTAGGCGGTGGTGCTGGCGGGCTGGAGCTGGCGACACAGTTGGGTAAGAAGCTGGGTCGCGGTAAAAAAGCCAAAATCACGCTGGTGGATCGTAACCACAGCCACCTGTGGAAACCGCTGCTGCATGAAGTGGCGACCGGCTCTCTGGACGAGGGCGTGGACGCGCTCAGCTATCTGGCACACGCGCGCAACCACCATTTCCAGTTCCAGCTGGGCTCGGTGGTGGACATCAACCGTGAAAGCAAAACCATCACTCTGGCAGAACTGCGTGATGAAAAAGGGGAGCTGTTGGTTCCTGAGCGCAAGCTGCCATATGACACGCTGGTCATGGCGCTCGGCAGTACCTCCAACGACTTCAACACGCCGGGCGTGAAAGAGCACTGTATCTTCCTCGATAACCCGCACCAGGCGCGTCGTTTCCATCAGGAAATGCTGAACCTGTTCCTGAAGTACACCAGCAATATGGGTGCGAACGGTAAGGTGAATATCGCCATTGTTGGCGGCGGTGCGACGGGCGTTGAGCTGTCTGCGGAGCTGCACAATGCGGTGAAACAGCTGCACAGCTACGGTTACAAAGGGTTAACGAATGAAGCGCTGAACGTCACGCTGGTCGAAGCCGGTGAACGCATTCTGCCTGCGCTGCCTCCGCGTATTTCCGGTGCGGCGCACAATGAACTCACCAAGCTGGGCGTGCGGGTGCTGACGCAGACCATGGTGACCAGCGCCGACGAAGGTGGCCTGCACACCAAAGACGGCGAGTATATCAAAGCGGATCTGATGGTCTGGGCGGCCGGTATCAAAGCGCCTGACTTTATGAAAGATATCGGCGGTCTGGAAACCAACCGCATTAACCAACTGGTCACGGAGCCAACGCTGCAAACCACGCGTGATCCTGAAATCTTTGCTATCGGTGATTGCGCCTCCTGCGCCCGTCCTGAGGGTGGATTCGTGCCGCCGCGCGCGCAGGCCGCACACCAGATGGCAAGCCTGGTCCTGCACAACATTCTGGCGCAGTACAAAGGCAAGCCAATGAAGGCCTATGTCTACAAAGACCATGGTTCTCTGGTGTCTCTGTCAAACTTCTCTACTGTCGGCAGCCTGATGGGTAACCTGATGCGCGGCTCGATGATGGTAGAAGGGCGCATTGCCCGCTTCGTGTATATCTCCCTCTACCGTATGCACCAGATTGCGCTGCACGGCTACTTCAAAACCGGGCTGATGATGCTGGTGGGCAGAATCAACCGCGTGATCCGTCCGCGTCTGAAGCTGCACTAATCTTTCACTCCCTCCGGGCTCTCCGGAGGGAGTTTTTAGCATTTCATGCTGTAGATCACAGATTGAGTGCTTAAGAGTTCTCTTAAATACAATATATCTCCTCTGAACATCCCTTTTTTGATCCTTTATCTGATTGGCGAAGCCGTGCCTCCATTGCAAAATTGTTACCAATAGCAACAAAGGAGGAAGTCCCGTGAATAAATCAATGTTGGCGGGTATAGGGATTGGCGTCGCGGCTGCGTTAGGTGTGGCTGCCGTTGCCAGTCTCAACGTATTAGATCGCGGCCCGCAGTATGCGCAGGTGGTTTCTGCTACACCGATTAAAGAAACGGTAAAAACGCCTCGTCAGGAGTGCCGTAACGTCTCCGTGACGCATCGTCGTCCGGTACAGGATGAAAACCGTATCGCCGGTTCTGTTCTGGGCGCGGTAGCGGGTGGCGTGATTGGTCACCAGTTCGGCGGCGGCCGGGGTAAAGATGTGGCGACCGTGGTCGGCGCGCTGGGTGGCGGCTATGCCGGTAACCAGGTGCAGGGCGCGATGCAGGATAACGATACCTACACCACGACTCAGCAACGCTGCAAAACCGTCTATGACAAGTCGGAAAAAATGCTGGGCTATGACGTGACGTACAAAATTGGCGATCAGCAGGGCAAAATCCGCATGGACAAAGACCCTGGCACGCAAATTCCACTGGATGGAAATGGTCAGCTGGTTCTGAATAACAAAGTGTAAAAAAGATGTTCTCTGAATTTAGCTCCTCATGCGCTCAGGCTGAGGAGCTTTTTTTTGCTTTAGATTTTGAGGAGCTCAGGCCACAGCCGCAGCGTGGTTTCGCTAATATTCTGCAGTTTTTCCAGCGTTGCCCCTTCACGGGCGCTGATCGACATCCCCTGCAAAATACAGCTCAGGTATTGTGCCAGCAGTTGGGGGTTGCACTGCGCAGGGATTTCACCGCGCTGCTGGCGCTGTGCCAGAAAGGCGCTCAGCGTCTCCTCCTGCATCGCATGACGCGATTTCACCGTATTGGCAATCTCTTTCGAGGACGCCGCCAGGGTGGCAGAGGTGTTAATCATAAAGCAGCCCGCAGGTGTATCTTTACTGGTGAAGCAGGTCGCGACGGCGGTGAAGTAATCCCGAAGCGCCTGTTCGACGCTTTTCTCTTCACAAAATAGCTGGGCTTCATGTTTCGCCGCAAAGCGCGAAATGTATCTGTCCAGCACCGCTCTGAACAGCCCCTCTTTATTGGTAAATTCGGCATACAGCGTCGGCGCTTTGGCTCCGGTAGCTTCTACCAGATCGGAAAGCGAGGTTGCTTCATACCCATGTTGCCAGAAGAGAGTCATGGCCTTATCAAGCGCTGCATCCCTGTCAAACACTTTTGGTCGGCCACGGCTTTTCTTCGCACAACTCGTGACGTCGGTTGTCATGTGCCGTTGGTCCTCTGTTGGTTTGGTGAATAACCATTATAAAAATAAACGCAACCCACCACCAGTGCTGAATGCTTAAAAATATATTAATCATATCTATATGAAAAATAACGACTTTAAAATTAAGTTAATGGTCGTTATAAAATTATGTTGACGCGTGACCTGGATCACATTTATGATTTACCTATCGATCGTTAACTAAATAGATAACGACCTCCAAATTCATCTGCTAAAGGTAAACATTATGAAAAACGTAAAAACCCTCATCGCTGCTGCTGTTCTGAGTTCACTTTCTTTCGCAAGCTTTGCGGCTGTACAAGTACAGTCCACCCCGGTCGATCAGCATAAAGTCGGGACGATCTCTGCGTCTGCCGGTACTAACCTGGGTTCACTGGAAGATCAGCTGGCACAAAAAGCGGAAGAGATGGGTGCTAAATCTTACCGCATCACCTCTGTGACCGGTCCTAACACCCTGCACGGCACCGCCGTCATCTACAAATAAGCCGGGCATAAACCCTCATTTATGCCACTGCAATAAAAAACGCCCTGCTGAGCAGGGCGTTTTTTTATTTATGATTTACATCGATTGCTGGATTACATCATGATGCCGGGTGACATCGGTCGGCATGCCTGAGCGGGCCTCCATTGCACGCTCCATCACCACGCTGTTGGTATTCGCATTCGTTTTAAAGCTTACCATTGCGGCATTCAGGTTAATGGGCAGCGTCTGCGGGTCATCGCCAATGTTTTTCGATAGCGGCTGGTGAATTTCGACCAGCCGCACGCCGCCCGGCTCCTCAGAAACCTTAATCGGCGTATTGATGATATTCACTTTGGTACCCGGCGTAACAACGTTAAACAGCGTTTTGATATCGTCATCGCGCAGACGAATACAGCCGGAGCTGACTCGCATGCCGATGCCAAAGTCCGCGTTCGTTCCGTGCAGCAGGTAAACGCCACCGTAGGCCGCCAGGCGGATCGCGTGGTGACCCATCGGGTTATCCGGGCCTGCCGGCACCACGGCCGGAAGATCGATGCCCTGAGCTTTATAACGGGCACGAATATTGGACGTCGGGGTCCAGGTTGGATTCGCGCGTTTATCCGAGACGGTTGTGACCATCGTCGGTGTCAGGGTGTCGCCGCCCAGCTGACCAATACCAATCGGGTAGACGGTCACCTCATTTTTACCCGGCGGGTAATAGTACAGACGTAGCTCCGCCAGGTTTATCACGATCCCCTCGCGCGGGGCGTCCGGCAGGATCGTCTGTAACGGGATAGTCAACACACTGCCCGCGCGCGGAACGTACGGATCGACGCCGGGGTTCGCCTGCAGCAGAGCCAGAAAACCGACGTTATATTTTTTGGCAATGGCTTCCAGCGAACCGCCATTATTTTCAACCACATGAAAGCGGTTTTCCCCCACCACTTTGCTGCCGGGCGGAGGAAGGGGCCAGGTATTTGCGCGAGCAGGAAGCGCCACCGCGACGGTGGCTGCCAGCGCAAACAGGGTTAACCAGCGAGTAAAACGCGAAAAGGTCATCATCACCATAATCCATGCAAATGATAAGGTTATTGTTTTATAAGGCGTTAATGATAATTATGGCGAATGGGTGTGTCGGGAAGATCGGGTGAAGTGCAAAGAGTTTGTAAATTGTCCCCCGTTAGCGCTGGGCTAACGGGGGGAAAGGGAGGTCAGGCGATCGCGTTCTCTTCCAGCTGGCGCATAAAGTTACGCACCCAGTCCATGCGGGTTTTGCGCTCCGTCAGCTCCTGGGTAAATTTCAGACGCGTTGGGCCATCCAGACGGTAATGCTGCGGCTGTTTTTGCAGCAGGCCGATGAGCCACATCGGGTTGACGTGGTTCTTCTCCGCGAACTCAATCACGCCGCCTTTTTCGTTGCCTTCAAGCTTGCGAATGCCCAGCTTCTGCGCCTGCTGGCGCAGGCGAGCGATATCCAGCAGATTTCGCGCCGCATCGGGCAGCAGACCAAAGCGGTCGATCAGCTCAACCTTAATCTCTTCCAGCTCGTTTTCAGTCTTCGCACTGGCGATGCGCTTGTAGAACGAGAGTCGGGTATTCACGTCCGGAATAAAATCGTCCGGCAGCAGAGAAGGCATACGCAACTCGACCTCGGTCTGCTGGCTGGTGAGATCTTCCAGCGACGGCTCGCGCCCGGCCTTCAGGGCATCAACCGCGTTTTCCAGCAGTTCCATATAGAGCGAGAAGCCGATGGTCTCCATCGAGCCGCTCTGGTCCTCACCCAGCAGTTCACCGGCACCGCGGATCTCGAGATCGTGCGTGGCCAGCGCGAAACCTGCACCGAGGTCTTCCAGAGAGGCGATGGCTTCCAGACGCTTTTGCGCGTCGGTGGTCATCGCTTTTGGATGCGGCGTCAGCAGCCAGGCGTAAGCCTGATGGTGCGAACGCCCGACGCGGCCGCGCAGCTGGTGAAGTTGCGCCAGGCCAAAGTGATCCGCACGTTCAATGATGATGGTGTTCGCGGTCGGAATGTCGATCCCGGTTTCGATGATGGTGGTGCACACCAGCACGTTAAAGCGCTGGTGGTGGAAGTCGTTCATCACCCGTTCCAGCTCGCGCTCGCGCATCTGCCCGTGACCGATAGCGATGCGCGCCTCCGGCACCAGCTCCGCCAGCCTGTCGGCCGCTTTCTGGATGTTTTCCACGTCGTTGTACAGGTAATAGACCTGACCCCCGCGCAGCACTTCACGCAGAATGGCCTCACGCACCACCAGATTATCGTACTCGCGGACGAAGGTTTTCACCGCCAGACGGCGCGCCGGCGGCGTGGCGATAATCGACAGATCGCGCATGCCGCTCATCGCCATGTTCAGGGTTCTCGGGATCGGCGTCGCGGTCAGGGTCAGGATGTCGACGTCGGCACGCATCGCTTTGATGCGCTCTTTATGGCGCACCCCGAAGCGGTGCTCTTCGTCGACAATCAGCAGCCCCAAATCTTTCCACTTCACGTCGCTTTGCAGCAGCTTATGGGTGCCGATCAGAATATCGATCTTGCCTTCGCTTGCATGCTCCAGGATCTGCGTCTGCTCTTTGGTGCTGCGAAAACGTGACAGCATCTCGATGCGTACCGGCCAGTTGGCGAAGCGGTCGCGGAAGTTGTCGAAGTGCTGCTGAGCGAGCAGGGTGGTCGGCACCAGTACCGCCACCTGCTTGTTGTTTTCCACCGCAAGGAAAGCGGCGCGCATCGCCACTTCGGTTTTACCGAAGCCGACGTCGCCGCACACTAAACGGTCCATTGCCAGCGGCTGGCACATGTCGCTCAGCACGGCGTTGATGGCCTGAGCCTGATCCGGCGTGGTTTCAAACGGGAAGCTGTCGCAGAACAGCTGATACTGTTCCTTATCATGCTTAAAGGCGAAGCCCTCTTTGGCCGCGCGCTGGGCGTAGATATCCAGCAGTTCGGCGGCCACGTCGCGCACTTTTTCCGCGGCCTTCTGGCGCGCGCGCGCCCAGGCATCGCCGCCCAGCTTGTGCAGCGGCGCGTTCTCTTCGGCCCCGCCCGCGTAGCGGCTGATCAGATGCAGGGACGACACCGGAACATACAGTTTGGCGTCGTTAGCGTAGGTCAGCATCAGGTATTCACCTTTGATGCCGCCCGCCTCCAGCGTGGTCATCCCCTGATAGCGTCCAACGCCATGCTCCAGGTGAACAATCGGCTGGCCCGGATGCAGTTCGGCCAGGTTGCGGATCAGCGTGTCCGGGTTGATGGTTCGACGGCTGTCCTGACGACGGCGCGCGACGCGCTCGCCCAGCAGGTCGCTTTCGCAAATCAGCGCCAGGTTGTTGAGCGTGTCGATGAACCCATGCTCGGCGGCGCCAATCATCAGGTAACGGCCGTTTCCGGTCGCTTCGCTCAGGCGCAGGATGCGCTTCGGCGCCACCTTAATGCGTCCCAGCAGCTCACCTAACGCTTCGCGGCGGCCTTCACTCTCAACGGAGAACACCACCGGGCCGGTAAACGACTCCAGAAACTTGCGCAGATTATCCAGCGGGGATTTCTGCTGCGCCTGGACGGCCAGGTCCGGCAGCGTCCGGAAGGCGAGGTTGGTGTTGGCGGCCTTATCGGCAAGCGAATCGGTTTTCAGCTGCATGCGCGGCCAGCGCTTCAGCTCGGCGTTGAGCTCGTCGGTACGCAGCCACAGCGCTTCCGGCGGCAGCAGCGGACGCATCGGATCAACGCCCCGGTTTTCGAAGCGAGCTCGGGTTTCGCTTTCAAAGCGGCTGGCGCTGGCGTCGATATCCCCGGTGTTAACAATCAGGGTATTCGCCGGGAAGTAGCTGAACAGGGCAGGGAGCGGCTCGCTGAAGAACAGCGGCTGCCAGTATTCGATCCCGGCAGGCAGCGTGCCTTTGCTGACCTGCTGATAAATATGTTCCGCGTCGCGCTTCACCTCGAACTTATCGCGCCACTGGCTGCGGAACAGTTCGATAGCGGTTTTGTCCGTCGGGAACTCATGTGCGGGCAGTAAATTGATGGACTCCACTTCCTCCAGCGTGCGCTGCGTGTCGGCGTCGAAAACGCGCAGGCTGTCGATTTCATCATCGAAAAAGTCCAGACGATACGGCTGGTCGCTGCCCATCGGGTAAAGGTCGAGCAGCGCGCCGCGGGTCGCGTATTCCCCGTGCTCCATCACCTGGTCGACGTGGCGATAACCGGCACCGTCAAGCTGCGCCCGCAGGGCATCACGGGACAGGCGCTGACCTTTTTTCATCACCAGCGCGTGACCGTGCAGGTAGCTGTGCGGACAGACGCGCTGCATCAGGGTATTCACCGGGACAATCAGCACGCCGCGCTGCATGGTCGGGAGTTGATAGAGCGTCGACAGGCGCGAGGAGATGATCTCCTGGTGCGGAGAGAAGCTGTCATAGGGCAGCGTTTCCCAGTCGGCCAGGCTGAACACCAGATTATCGGTGAACTGGCGAATTTCATCGTGCAGGCGCAGGGCGTTTTGCATGTCCGGGGCAACCAGGATCACCGGGCCAGGATGACGCTCGGCGATTTCCGCTACCAGCGTGGCGCACGCTGCGCCCGTGAGTTCACCCAGCTGGCGCTGGTCGCCCGCTTTGACAGGCAAGGAATAACGATAGTGTTCAGGCATGGCTATGTCAGAGTCTCTTATGGATATACCAACAGTATTGGGGCATATCACTGATACGCAATGTCTTTATTATCCTCGATCGTTTTACATAAGCAAATCGTAACCGCACGGCGGGATTATACGCCCCCGAAAGGGGGGCGGTGAGGGCATTAGCGGGTGGTGGGTGACAGCGTGAGCGGTGAAGGCGGAGAGAAGAAAATGTCCCCAAACAGCGCGGTGGAGATCTTACGCACCCCGAGTCCGGCAAGAGTACAGATCAGCAGGCTGGCAAACGGATAGACAAGAATTAGGGATAGCTCGGCCCAGACCGGCCAGTAAGCGGCATTCATCTCGCCGATCAGGAACAGGCTGAAGGCCTCAATGAGGATGCGGTGAGTGGTATAAATCGCAATGGTATTGGAGCCAATCACGTTCAGCAGGTTGTCAGGGTGAACGGCATAGCGCTGCTCAAAGCTGTAGAACAGCTTCATGATCAGCACAATCGACAGCAATGAGAGCAGCAGCGGAACGTTAGCAAACCACAGCACCACGGAGACGGCGGCGAAAGCGCCGGTTGTCAGCCAGCGGCGGCGCAGGCTGAGGTTTTTCATCCACGTCATCAGCGCTGCGCCATACCACGCCCCGAGGCTGTAGTAGATCATGTTGCGTACCACGCTGTTCATTCCCCACCACGGCAGCGGCAGGAAGTTGATCGCGATGCTTGCCAGCGCCAGCAGCCCCAGCATCGGCAGCTTCCATCGGCTCAGCAGTTTACACAGCGTGAAGTACACAACCAGGGCATACAGGTACCACAGACTGGTGCTGGCGGTGAGCATGCCTCGCACAAATCCCGGGAGCGAGTCGGCGTAGGCCGCGTTCGACGAGGTGGCAAGCTCGCGATCGGGGGCCAGCCAGGCATTCAGGTGGGTCAGCGCCTGCCATTGCAGAATCCCCCACAGCGCCAGGACCCAGACAATGCTCCAGATTCGCTTGTCGAGGCTGGTTCGCCAGTCCACCTCATCAATATAACGACGGATCAGATAGCCGGAGATAAAGAAAAAGACCGGCATACGGAAGGGGGCGAGGTAGAGATTAAAATAGACCCAGCATTTGGCGAGAAGGCCGGAGAGCGGGTGTTGCAGCCCGATCAGGTGCGGATAAAACGTGATAACCGAATGATAGATAACCACCAGGCAGATACATAGCCCTTTTATCTGGTTAATCCATAATGCTTTTTGCTTCATTGTTCGCAACTACCTTATTACCATAGACGAACGAACAATTGTTGTTAAACGAAACCGGGCTGTAATGGGTAACAGTCTGTATCAGGAGGTTTTTCGGAAAAGGTGGAGGTTGCGAGGGGCGGTTTCAGACATTAGTACCCTGATTTATCTGAATTTTTCGGAAAAATGATTACCAAAGCTTACGGTTTCAGTCATTTACGCTTAACGGATTCGCTTATATACTCGTGGGTCTGCTATCAGCAAACAGACGGACTTCATGTATCAACCTGTCGCACTCTTCATAGGCTTACGCTACATGCGTGGGCGCGCCGCGGACCGCTTCGGTCGCTTTGTCTCCTGGCTTTCGACTATTGGCATTACGCTTGGCGTGATGGCACTGGTGACGGTGCTTTCCGTCATGAATGGCTTTGAGCGCGAGTTGCAAAACAACATCCTGGGGCTGATGCCGCAGGCCGTTCTCTCATCGACTAACGGTTCGGTTAACCCACAGCAGCTGCCGGAAAGCGCGGCGAAGTTACAGGGCGTCACGCGCGTTGCGCCGTTGACCACAGGTGACGTGGTGCTGCAAAGCGCCCGCAGCGTGGCGGTCGGCGTGATGCTGGGTATCGACCCGGCACAAAAAGATCCGCTGACGCCGTATCTCGTTAACGTGAAGCAGACCGACCTGGAAGCCGGGAAATACAACGTGATTCTGGGTGAGCAGCTTGCCGGCCAGCTTGGCGTCAACCGTGGCGACCAACTGCGCGTGATGGTCCCTTCCGCCAGCCAGTTTACGCCGATGGGGCGCCTGCCAAGCCAGCGCCTGTTCAACGTAATTGGTACCTTTGCCGCCAACAGCGAAGTCGATGGCTACCAGATGCTGGTTAACATCCAGGACGCGTCACGCCTGATGCGCTACCCGGCCGGAAATATCACCGGCTGGCGCCTGTGGCTTGACGCGCCGCTGAAGGTGGATACCCTCAGCCAGCAAAAACTGCCGGACGGCACCAAATGGCAGGACTGGCGCGAGCGCAAAGGCGAGCTGTTCCAGGCCGTGCGGATGGAGAAAAACATGATGGGGCTGCTGCTGAGCCTGATCGTCGCCGTGGCGGCATTTAACATCATCACCTCGCTGGGGCTGATGGTGATGGAGAAGCAGGGCGAGGTCGCTATCCTGCAAACCCAGGGGCTGACGCCGCGCCAGATCATGGCCGTGTTTATGGTGCAGGGTGCCAGCGCCGGTATCATCGGTGCGCTGCTCGGGGCCGTGCTGGGGGCACTGCTTGCCAGCCAGCTCAACAACTTAATGCCGATTATCGGCGCGCTGCTCGACGGCGCGGCGCTGCCGGTGGCTATCGAGCCGCTGCAGGTGGTCGGTATTGCGCTGGCCGCGATGGCCATTGCGCTGCTTTCAACGCTTTATCCTTCCTGGCGCGCCGCCGCCACTCAACCCGCTGAGGCTTTACGTTATGAATAAGATCCTGTTGCAATGCGACAACCTGTCCAAACGCTATCAGGAAGGCACTGTGCAAACCGACGTGCTGCACAATGTGAGCTTTAGCGTGGGCGAAAGCGAGATGATGGCGATTGTCGGCAGCTCCGGCTCCGGTAAAAGTACCTTATTACATTTGCTGGGCGGGCTGGATACCCCAACCAACGGCGACGTGATTTTCTCCGGCCAGCCGATGAGCAAAATGTCCTCGGCGGCGAAGGCCGAGCTGCGCAACCGCGAGCTGGGCTTTATCTACCAGTTCCACCACCTGCTGCCGGATTTCACGGCGCTGGAAAACGTGGCGATGCCGCTGCTGATTGGCAAAAAGAAACCCGCAGAAATTAACGCCCGGGCCAGCGACATGCTGAAAGCGGTAGGGCTGGGCCATCGCGGTAACCACCGTCCGTCGGAGCTGTCCGGCGGCGAACGCCAGCGCGTGGCGATTGCCCGTGCGCTGGTCAACAACCCGCGTCTGGTGCTGGCGGATGAGCCCACCGGTAACCTGGACGCCCGCAATGCGGACAGTATTTTCCAGCTTCTGGGCGAGCTGAACGCCTCACAGGGTACCGCGTTTCTGGTGGTGACCCACGATCTGCAGCTGGCAAAACGTATGGGGCGCCAGCTTGAGATGCGCGACGGTCATCTGAACGCGGAACTGACCCTGATGGGAGCAGAGTAATGGCGTCACCGTTATCGTTACTCATCGGTTTACGTTTTAGCCGCGGCCGCCGTCGCGGCGGCATGGTGTCGCTGATCTCCGTCATCTCGACCATCGGTATTGCGCTGGGTGTGGCGGTGCTGATTGTCGGCCTGAGCGCCATGAACGGTTTCGAGCGCGAGCTGAATAACCGCATTCTGGCGGTGGTGCCGCACGGGGAGATCGAACCGGTTAACCAGCCGTGGACGAACTGGAGCGATGCGCTCACCAAAGTTGAAAAAGTGCCGGGCATCGCCGCGGCCGCGCCCTACATTAACTTTACCGGGCTGGTGGAGAGCGGGGTAAACCTGCGCGCCATTCAGGTGAAAGGGGTGAACCCGGCGCAGGAAGCGCGTCTCAGCGCGCTGCCGAATTATGTGCAAAACGGCGCGTGGGCCAACTTCAGGGCGGGCGAGCAGCAGATCATCATGGGTAAAGGCGTTGCTGATGCCCTGAAGGTGAAGCAGGGCGACTGGGTGTCAATCATGATCCCCAACGCCAGCGCCGATCACAAACTGCAGCAGCCAAAACGCGTGCGCCTGCACGTTACCGGTATTCTTCAGCTGAGCGGCCAGCTTGACCACAGCTTTGCGATGGTGCCGATGGAGGATGCGCGCCAGTACCTCGACATGGGCGACAGCGTGACGGGCATTGCGATTAAGGTGAACGACGTCTTTAACGCCAACAAACTGGTGCGCGACGCGGGCAGCGTGACCAATAACTATGTCTACATCAAAAGCTGGATCGGCACTTACGGGTATATGTACCGTGATATCCAGATGATCCGCGCCATTATGTATCTGGCGATGGTGCTGGTGATTGGCGTCGCGTGCTTTAATATCGTCTCGACGCTGGTCATGGCGGTCAAGGACAAGAGCGGCGACATCGCCGTGCTGCGTACCCTCGGAGCAAAAGACGGTCTTATTCGCGCCATCTTCGTCTGGTACGGTTTGCTGGCGGGTCTGTTCGGCAGCCTGTGCGGCGTGGTGATTGGCGTGGTGGTTTCCCTGCAGCTGACGCCGATTATCAACGGGATTGAAAAGCTTATTGGTCACCAGTTCCTGTCGGGTGATATCTATTTTATTGACTTCCTGCCATCTGAACTGCACTGGCTGGATGTTTTTTATGTGCTGCTTACAGCACTTTTACTGAGTCTGCTGGCAAGCTGGTATCCGGCGCGTCGCGCAAGCCGAATTGATCCGGCGAGGGTATTAAGTGGCCAGTAATTACGTCATGATCTAGCGGCTTTCGGGTCGCCAGATCGAAAGAGGAATGCGTTATGTATTATGGATTTGATATTGGCGGCACCAAGATTGCGCTCGGCGTGTTTGATAAAGACCTCAAACTGCAGTGGGAAACCCGCGTTCCCACGCCGCGCGACAGCTACGACGAATTTTTAACCGCCATTGCCGCGCTGGTGGCGCAGGCCGATGAACGCTTTGGCGTGAAAGGCAGCGTCGGCATTGGTATTCCGGGCATGCCGGAAACCGACGACGGTACGCTTTACGCGGCCAACGTGCCTGCCGCCAGCGGTAAACCGCTGCGCGCCGATCTCTCTGCTCTTCTTGAACGCGACGTGCGTTTAGATAACGATGCCAACTGCTTCGCGCTCTCTGAAGCCTGGGATGATGAATTCCGTCGCTACCCGCTGGTGATGGGGCTGATCCTCGGTACCGGCGTCGGCGGCGGAATCGTCATCAACGGTAAGCCCATCACCGGCCGCAGCTACATCACCGGCGAGTTTGGTCATGTTCGCCTGCCGGTGGATGCCCTCGAGGTGGTGGGACGTGATTTTCCGCTAACCCGCTGCGGCTGTGGCCAGCACGGCTGTATTGAGAACTACCTTTCCGGCCGCGGGTTTGCATGGCTTTACGAACACTTCTATCATCAGAAACTTGAGGCCCCTCAAATCATTACCCTGTGGGAGCAAGGGGATGCGCAGGCGCGTGAGCACGTCGAGCGCTATCTGGATCTGCTGGCGGTATGTCTGGGCAATATTCTCACTATCGTCGACCCGGATCTGCTGGTGATCGGGGGAGGGCTCTCAAACTTTACCGCGATTACGGAACGGTTGTCCGGGCGTTTGCCCCGACACTTATTGCCGGTTGCCCGCGTGCCGCGTATTGAACGCGCGCGACACGGGGACGCAGGAGGCATGCGCGGAGCCGCATTCCTTCATCTCACCGATTAGTTTACGAGGTTACTATGCTGTCGCGTCGCCAGGGTCGACTCAGCCGTTTTCGCAAAAACAAACGCCGCTTGCGTGAGCGTCTGCGCCAGCGGATCTTTTTCAGAGACAGAATGATGCCAGAAGCGATGGATAAACCCAGAGTGGTGGTGCTGACCGGGGCGGGGATCTCCGCCGAGTCAGGAATTCGAACCTTCCGCGCGGCGGACGGGTTGTGGGAAGAGCACCGCGTGGAGGATGTCGCCACGCCGGAAGGCTTTGCCCGCGACCCGGATCTCGTGCAGGCGTTTTACAACGCCCGCCGTCGTCAGCTTCAGCAGCCTGACGTCGCGCCGAATGCAGCGCATCTGGCGCTGGCGAAGCTGGAAGAGGCGCTGGGCGATCGTTTTCTGCTGGTAACGCAGAATATCGACAACCTGCACGAGCGGGCCGGTAACAAGAACATCATTCATATGCACGGCGAGCTGCTCAAGGTTCGCTGCGCCTGGAGCGGTCAGGTGCTGGACTGGAAAGAGGACGTGCTGCCGGAGGATAAGTGCCACTGCTGCCAGTTCCCGTCGCGCCTGCGTCCGCACGTGGTCTGGTTCGGCGAAATGCCGCTGGGAATGGATGAGATCTACAGCGCGCTGGCGATGGCCGACGTGTTTATCGCCATCGGCACATCCGGCCATGTTTATCCGGCGGCGGGGTTTGTCCACGAAGCGCGACTGCACGGCGCGCATACGGTAGAACTCAATCTTGAGCCAAGCCAGGTGGGCAGCGAGTTTGAAGAGAAACACTACGGTCTGGCAAGCACGGTTGTTCCGGAATTTGTCGACAAGCTGCTGAAAGGGCTGTAACGCGAATCGCGTGAAAAGGCACCCGCTGGACGGGTGCCTTTTTATTTAAGAATGAAAGAACGCCAGCGTCTTCTCCAGCGATTTAGCCTGCTCGTCCAGCGAGAGCGCCGCCGCTGAGATCTGCTGAACCAGTGAAGCATTCTGCTGGGTGGTGCTGTCCATCTGGTTAACGGCGGTACTGACCTGGCTAATCCCCCGATTCTGTTCGTCCAGCGCCTGAACAATGTCGTTGATGACCAGATGCACGTGCGACACCGCCTCAATCACCTGTTTCATCATTACGCCGGTCTCATTGACCAGCTCAACGCCTTTGCTGACGCGGCCTGAGGACTCGGCAATCAGTTGAGAGATTTCTTTGGCCGCGTTAGCGCTTCGCTGGGCAAGATTGCGCACTTCACCTGCGACAACTGCGAAACCGCGTCCCTGTTCGCCTGCGCGCGCCGCTTCAACGGCCGCATTCAGCGCCAGAATATTGGTCTGGAAGGCGATGCCGTCGACGATGCTGTTAATCTCACCGATCTTACGTGCGCTCTCGTCAATCTCCCCAATCACCATTACCACGTCGTTTACCAGCGTTTCGCCATGCCCGGCGAGGCTCGCGGCGCGATCGGTCAGCGTGGTGGCCTTGTGGGCGTTGTCGGCGTTATTCTTCACCGTGACCGAAATCTCTTCCATGCTGGCAGCTGTTTCAACAATCGCCGCCGCCTGTTCTTCGGTACGCGAGGCGAGGTCAAGGTTGCCCGCCGAAATTTCGCTGGTCCCGCCGTGCACCGAATGGCTGGCTTCGCTGATGTTGCCGACGATGCGCTTGAGCTGCGTCTGCATGGTGTGCAGGGCATAAAAAATGCTGTGGGTATCCCCGGAACGCACCGGGATAGTGTTGTTCAGATCTCCCCGAGCGACGGCAAGGGCAATACCGGCGGCCTCGGAAGGTTCTCCCCCCACCGGACGGTCAACCTTGCGGGTAAAGATCTGGGCCATCACCAGGCTGACCGCAACGATGCTTAACACCATCAGGACGATGGCTTTCAGTAAAAATGCGCGCGCTTCGGCCATCACTTCGCTGACCGGGGTGATAATAGCCAGTTTCCACGGCGTCTGGCTGTTGCCGACGGCGATGTCCTGCCAGGTGATAAACACCTCTTCCTTCAGCAGCGGATCGTTTACCCGGGTGACGTCATGACCGGCAATCTGACCCGCGTAAGGCTTGCCTGCAGCCCGTTTGTCCGGGCTGGACACCACGTTATTGCCCGCAGACAGGAGGAGGGCGTAGCCTGTGCCGTTCCACGGTTTAATTGCGCCGATCGTGGACTGCAGCGTGGCGAGCGAGAAGTCAGAGGTGACCGAGCCCAGAAACTGACCGTCACGCATGATGGGGGCGGCAATCGAGGTGAGCATCACGTCCACGCCGTTGTAGGGGTAAATATAGGGTTCGATGATCACATCTTTATGCTGCTGTTTCGGCAGCAGATAATAATCACCGCTGCCAGGCGTTTCGATGTCCGTCAGCAGGTGCAACGCCGGTTTGCCGGTAGCATCGCGGTCGACGTAGCGGGCGTAGCGCCCGGCAGGATCTTCTCCGCTCTGACCGGCAAAGGCGGCATCTTTATCGTCAAACGCGTTGGGCTCAAAGGCCATCGACATGGAGAGAAACGACGGGTGAGCCGAGAGGTAGTGGATGAGCAGTTGGTTCAGGCTCTGGCGATCGGATACGCCCGCCTCGCGCAGCGCCAGGGCGCTGTTGCCCATATCCCGGGCGGCAGTCAGGGCGGAATCCAGCTGTTTGCTGACCTGTAAAGCCTGTACCTCGGCTATCTGGCGGATATGTTTTTTGGCCAGCACCTCTTGCTGCGCCATCCACTGCCACATCATAAACCCGATCGTTGCCGTAAAGCCCACCGTCACGGTGAGGAAAATGGACAATAGCATCAACGTCTTGACTCTTATTTTTTGTTTTCGGACCATGGCGTCTTTCATTCTCATCTCCCGTAATGTCGTGCATGTCGGGCAGGCACACAGTACTTATCGGATATTTCGTTCTCTTTCTGTAGAGCGCCGGATATATTTAATTTAAATTCCAGAATATTAAATCCCGTTAATTAGTGTGGATGCTTTTATTTTGTGCATTCAATCAAAATAGCGCTCGATAATGCTCGTTATCATCGTGTAGAAAGAGGATGCTAATAAATATTAAGTGGTAGAGGAGGATGGGATATGTACGGATTTATCGCGCGACAACCCATTTTTAACCCAGAGATGAATACCGTGGCCTATGAGCTGCTTTTCAGGGACGGGATGACAAATCGTTTTCCGGATGTGTCGGCGGAATACGCCACGTCCAGGATGATATCCGATCAGTTTTTATGTGTGCCGTCCCAGCGCATCGCCGGGGCACATACGTCGTTTATTAATTTCCCTTCAAGGATGGTCATTGACCGCAGTGGCGAAGCGCTTGATAAAGAGAGCGTGGTAATTGAGATCCTTGAAGATGCTGTGCCGGGGGCCGAACTGCTGCAGGCCGTCAGGGAGATGAATGCGCATGGCTACCAGTTTGCGCTTGATGATTTCACTCTTGCACCTGAATGGGATGCTTTTTTACCCTATATTTCGATCCTGAAATTCGACGTCAGAAATTATACTTTAGCGCAAATTAAAGCGTATCTGAAAGCACGTCAACATCTGACCGGTCATATTAAATATCTCGCTGAAAAAGTTGAGACTAAAGAGGAATTCAACCAATACAGGGACGAGGGGTTCTCTCTGTTTCAGGGCTATTTTTTCTGCCGTCCGGAGGTCATTAAATATAAACGGCTGTCGCAAAATCAGCTGGCGATTTTCCGGCTGCAAATGGAGGTCGGACGCAATAAACCTGATTTTCGAATCATCGAGTCGTTGATAAAAACGGATCTGACGCTCTCTTATAAAATCATGCGCTATATGAAGCATACGGCGTTTAAACATGTCGGCGCCTGTAATTTCAGCAAGTTAACCCTGAGCGAGGTGCTCAGGTATCTTGGCGAAAATCAGCTCCGACGGTTTGTTGCCGTCGTGGTCCTCGCCAGTGCGGGTAATGACACCGTCAGCGAGCTTTACCCGTTAAGCATGATGCGCGGCAAGTTCTGCGAACTGATTGCAGAGACGATGAAAGACCCGATTCTGGCTGAAAATGCGTTCATGTGCGGCCTGTTTTCTTTGCTCGATACCCTTCTTGAGCTGCCGATGGCCGAGTTGATGAAGCAAATTGCGGTACCGCAGAGCGTGAGCAACGCGCTGTGCCATCAGGAGGGACAGTTAGCCGACATGATCAACCTCTGTCGTTATTATGAACAGCAGCGCTGGGACGAGGCAACCCGGGTTCGTCAGGCGCTGGGTCTGTCTGATGAGGAGGTGGTGGAGGCGATGCGAAAGGCGACGATCTGGGCAGGAGAGAATGCGGTCAGTTAATTCCCCCTCACGCCGCGCAGGCGGCGTGAGGAAGAACGCGATACCGGTTAGCGGCCCGCTTTTAACTTCTGGTAATACTCTTCGTAGAGGCGGCTGGCGTCGCCGACATCGTTCTGCCATTCACCTTTGCTGATGGTTTCGGCGTCCGGGTAGAGCGACTTATCGTTAGCGACGTCAGGCTTCAGCAGCTTGCGTGCGGCCAGGTTGGGCGTCGGGTAGCCAATCGTCTCGGCAACCTGTTTCGCCACGTCAGGGCGCAGCAGGAAGTCAATCAGCTTATGCGCCCCGTCCACGTTTTTCGCGTTGGCCGGGATTGAAAGACTGTCCATCCAGAAAATCCCACCCTCTTTTGGCCAGACAACCTCAAGCGGCGTACCGGCCTGGCGGGCGACATACGCGGAGCCGTTCCACACCATCCCCAGGTTCACTTCACCTTCCATATACGGGTTTGCCGGGTTATCGGAGTTGAATGCCGCCACGTTAGGCATCAGCTTTTTCAGCTCGGTATACGCCGCTTCAATCTCTTTTGGATCCGTCGTATTGCCCGAGTAGCCCAGCTTGCGCAGCGCGATCTGGAACACTTCACGCGCGTCGTCGGTCAATAACAGGCTGCCTTTGTACTCCGGTTTCCACAGGTCGGCCCAGCTTGTCACCGATTTCGGATCGACGGCCTCGCTGTTAACGCCAATCGCGGTTGCCCCCCAGATATACGGAATGGAGTAGTCATTATTCGGGTCAAACGGCTTGTTGAGCATCTCCGGATCGAGGTTTGAAAAATGGGTTAGCTTCGTTTTATCGATCTTCTGGATCATGCCCTCTTTGCGCATTTTGTCGACAAAGTAGGTGGAAGGAACCACCAGATCGTACGCGCCGTCTTTGTAGGTTTTGAGCTTGGCATACATGGTTTCATTCGACTCGTAGGTCGAGTAGATCACCTTGATGCCCGTCTCTTTGGTGAACTGTTCCAGCAGTCCCGGCGGCACATACTCGGTCCAGTTGTAGAAGTAGAGCGTTTTGCTGTCATCAGCGTGCGCGGCACCCATGCCAAGCACCAGCGCCGCAGCGGCGAGCATTTTTTTCATTTCATTGTCCCCTGAGATTTTGTTTTATCACGAGCAATAACCTGGCTGGCGATCACCAGAACCAGCGAAAACACCAGCAGAATGGTCGCCAGCGCGTTCACCTCAGGTGAAACGCCGACTTTCACCATCGAATAGATTTTCAACGGCAGAATTTCATAGCTCGGCCCGGTCACGAAGGAGGAAACCACCACGTCATCCATCGACAGGGTAAAGCTCAGCAGCCATCCTGCCGCCACGGCGGGCATCGCCAGCGGCAGGATGATTTTGCGCAGGATGGTCATCTCGCTGGCGCCCAGATCTTTCGCCGCCTCCAGCATGCGCACGTCGAACCCTTTCAGGCGCGCAAAGACGGTCACGACCACAAACGGCAGGCAGAAGGTGATATGGGAAAACAGCAGCGACCAGAAGCCAAGCTGAACGCCCAGCAGCATAAACAGCACCAGCAGCGAAATCGCCATCACGATGTCCGGCGACATCATCACCACAAACAGCATGCCGCTGACGAACGGTTTACCGCGAAAGCGATAGCGGTAGAGCGCCACGGCGGTCAGGGAGCCAATCAGCGTGGCGAAGGTGGCGGAGAAGATCGCCATCGTCAGCGAGTGCTGAGCGGCCTGCAGCAGGCTGTCATTGTTCATCAGCAGGCTGTACCAGTCGGTGGTAAAGCCCTGCCAGTTAATCCCAAAGCGCGAGCTGTTAAACGAGTTCACGATCAAAATAATGATCGGGATATACAGGTAAGCGTAAATGGCGGTCATAAAACCGCCGCGAAGCAGTCGACCGATCATTCGAGTTCCACCTTCTTGTTCAGCAGCCGTGAGGCGCGCCAGTAGACCAGCAGCATCAGACCCATCACCACCGTCAGCGTGATGCTGGTGGCGGACCCGAACGGCCAGTCGCGGATGTTGAGGAACTGGCTCTTGATCACATTCCCAATCAGCAGATTTTTCGCCCCGCCCATCAGGTCAGAAACGTAGAACAAGCCCATCGCCGGGAGCATCACCAGCAGACAGCCCGCGATAATGCCGGGCATGGTCAGCGGGATGATAATGCGGATAAAGGTCTGGAACCTGTTGGCACCTAGATCTTTTGCCGCTTCCAGCAGCGGTTTATCCAGCTTCTCAATGCTGGAGTAGAGGGGCATCACCATAAACGGCAGCAGGATATAGACCAGACCGATAATCACCGCGCTCGGGGTGAACATGATGCGGATCGGCGTATCGATCACTCCCAGCCACAGCAGAAATTCATTGAGGTAGCCTTTGGTGCTGAGGAAGATTTTCAGCCCGTAGATGCGAATCAGCGAGTTGGTCCAGAACGGCACAATCAGTAAAAACAGCAGCAGGGGCCGCACCTTTTGCGGCAGGCCCGCGAGGAACCACGCGAAGGGATATCCCAGCACCAGACAGGCAATCGTGGCAATCAGCGCCATATTCAGCGAGTGCAGCAGCACGTCAAAATAGAGCGGATCGAGCAGGCGCGCGTAGTTGTCCAGCGTAAAGACCAGCGAAACGAAATGGGTATCGTCGCGGGTCAGGAAGCTGGTGGCGATAATCATCAGGTTGGGTAGAAAGACAAACAACACAAGCCAACCGACGATCGTGGCAATCACCACATTCTGGAACTTACTTGTGTTCTTCATCAGCCAGTACAACCTCCCAGCTTTCTACCCAGTTGATAACCATTTTCTGGTCGAGAGAGTGGTCGAAGTCAGGGTCGTCCTCGTTAAAGAACTCGCTGACCATCACCATTTTGCCGTTCTCCAGCTCGACGACAGACTCCAGCGTCATCCCTTTGTAGTTGCGCTCGCGGATATAGCCGATTAACCCTTCGGCCTCGGCATTGCCGTGGATTTCATCGACGCGCAGATCTTCCGGGCGCAGCAGAACGTTGAGCTTTTGTCCCTTTTCGACGGGGAAATTCACCGTGATGGCGCACTCCCGTCCTTCGACGCGGGCCCGGACGCGCTGGTCGTCCAGACGTTCGATCACCGTGGCGTCAAAGATATTGATTTCACCAATGAAGCTGGCGACAAACAGGTTCTTCGGCTCTTCGTAGATTTCACGCGGCGTGCCGTCCTGCTCGATTTTACCGTCACGCATCACCACGATGCGGTCGGACATGGTCAGGGCCTCTTCCTGGTCGTGGGTGACGAAGACAAAGGTAATGCCGAGCTTGCGCTGCAGAGCCTTGAGCTCATTCTGCATCTGCTTGCGCAGCTTGTAATCCAGCGCGGAGAGGGATTCATCCAGCAGGAGCAGACGCGGCTTGTTGACCACGGCGCGGGCGATGGCCACGCGCTGCTGCTGGCCGCCGGAAAGCTGATGCGGTTTTCGCTGGGCAAACGTCTCGAGCTGCACCATGCGCAGGGCTTCGGTGACGCGCGGTTCGATTTCATTCGCCGGGGTTTTTTGCATCCGCAGGCCAAACGCCACGTTTTCAAACACGGTCATGTGCGGGAAGAGGGCATAGCTCTGAAAGACAGTGTTGACGTGGCGGTCTTCGGCGGGAACCTGGGTGATGTCCTGGTTTTCAAGATGGATATGGCCGTTATCGACGCTTTCCAGCCCGGCGATAAGGCGCAGTACGGTTGTTTTGCCGCAGCCGGAGGGGCCAAGCAGCGTCAGAAACTCACCGTCATTGATGGTGAGAGTGAGGTCGGAAATGACGTCCTTGCCATCAAAACTTTTACGAATTCGTTCCAGTTTCACCAGCGGTGAACGGGTTTGTGTATTCAATTTTTGCGCTGTCCCATATAGACGCCTCAGGCAGCAGACTGAAGCGGGGTTTGTGTGTAACCACCTTGGTGACTCGTAATGAGGGCGGACATTCTACGGCAATCCCCTGCAATCGCCAATCCTTGTCACTGATTCATAAGCTACATTTACTAACGCATAACGATATAAACGGAAAATATTCTCGTTTGCGGGATAAAAGTGACCTGACGCAATATTTGCGTTTTGATGCTTATTGATAATGTTGTCACAAAAAGTGAGGGTGACTGCATGGATAAATTACTTGAGCGTTTTTTACAGTACGTTTCGCTGGATACCCAATCTAAACCGGGTGTTCGCCAGGTGCCGAGCACCGAAGGCCAGTGGAAGTTATTAAACCTGCTTAAAGAGCAGCTTGACGCCATGGGGCTGGTCAACGTCACGTTAAGCGAGAAAGGCACTGTGATGGGAACGCTGCCGGCGAATGTCCCGGGTGACATTCCGGCGATTGGCTTTATCTCCCATGTCGACACCTCTCCGGATTTTAGCGGTAAACATGTGAACCCGCAGATTGTTGAAAACTACCGCGGCGGCGACATTGCGCTGGGCATAGGCGACGAAGTGCTCTCGCCCGTCATGTTCCCGGTGCTGCACCAGCTGCTGGGCCAGACGCTGATCACCACCGACGGAAAAACGCTGCTGGGGGCGGATGATAAAGCGGGGATCGCAGAAATCATGACGGCGCTGGCGGTGCTGAAGGGCAAAAACATTCCGCACGGGGATATCCGCGTGGCCTTTACGCCGGACGAAGAGGTCGGCAAGGGCGCGAAGCACTTCGACGTGGACGCCTTTAACGCGCAGTGGGCCTACACCGTTGACGGTGGCGACGTCGGTGAGCTGGAGTATGAAAACTTCAATGCTGCCTCAGTGACGATCAAAATTGTTGGTAACAACGTTCACCCCGGTTCGGCGAAAGGCGTCATGGTGAACGCGCTGTCGCTGGCGTCGCGAATTCATGCGGAAGTCCCGGCGGAAGAGAGCCCCGAACAGACCGAAGGGTATGAAGGTTTCTATCACCTGACCAGCATCAAAGGCACTGTGGACAGCGCGCAAATGCACTACATCATCCGCGATTTCGACCGTAAAGCCTTTGAGGCGCGCAAGCGTAAGATGATGGAGATCGCCAAGAAGGTGGGCAAGGGCCTGCATCCTGACTGCTATATTGAGCTCATCATCGAAGATAGCTATTACAATATGCGCGAGAAGGTGATGGCGCATCCGCATATTCTCGATATCGCCCAGCAGGCGATGCGCGACTGCGATATTGAACCGCAGCTGAAGCCAATTCGCGGCGGCACCGACGGTTCTCAGCTGTCATTCATGGGGCTACCGTGCCCGAACCTGTTTACCGGTGGCTATAACTACCATGGCAAGCATGAGTTTGTGACGCTGGAAGGGATGGAAAAGGCGGTGCAGGTGATTGTGCGGATCGCGGAGTTGACCGCTAAACGCTAAAAAAACGCCCGGTGGCGCTTCGCTTACCGGGCCTACGATCCGAATGTAGGCCGGGTAAGGCGAAGCCGCCACCCGGCATTGAGGCAAGGAGTGCCCATGTCAAACTACCGTCGCCATTACGTCCCCGGTGGAACCTGGTTCTTCACCGTCAACCTGCAAAATCGTCAGAGCGATTTGCTTACCCGTCATATCGATAGCCTGCGTTCCGCCACCTCAACGGTTAAGCGTGCGAAGCCCTTCACCATCAACGCGTGGGTTATTCTGCCTGAACACATGCACTGTATCTGGACCCTACCGGAAGGAGACAGTGATTTTTCTGCTCGCTGGCGGGATATCAAAAAGACGTTCAGCCGCAACATCGACATGCGCCATATCTGGCAACCACGATTCTGGGAACACACTATCCGCAACGAAGAGGACTATCGGCGGCATGTGGATTACATTTACGTCAATCCGCTGAAGCACGGCTATGTGGGTAAAGTCAGCGACTGGCCGTTTTCAACGTTTCATCGGGACGTGCAGGAGGGATTGTATCCGGTTGATTGGGCCGGCGAGATCGAGGATTTTGCGGCGGGTGAGCGGAAGTGAAAAGCCGGGTGGCGGCTACGCCTTACCCGGCCTACAAATGCGCGATCCCGTAGGCCCGGTAAGCGCAGCGCCACCGGGCATTAAGGCGACTCAGTCCTCAAAGAACCAGTACCCGCTGTTGACCAGTGCGGCCAGCATCGCGAGGAAGGACGGGTCTTCCAGCGCATCGCCAAAGGTATCGGCAGTCAGCACCAGATGGCTGGCAATCGCTTCCAGCGCCGGACGGTGTGGAGAGTCCAGCTTCTCGCCGTTGACGAACACGTCCTCACCAATACGCAGCACGCGTAGTCCGCCCAGACGCGTCAGCTTGTCGCCCTGCTGAAGCGCATCATAAATCTCGTCAGCTTGATAAGGCGGCTCCGGTGGTGCAACGTCCAGCTCGTGGCGCGACTGGCTGATAAACTCGCCAAACCACTGTTTGAAGTGCTCCGGCTCGTTAATCAGATCCAGCATCATGCCGCGCAGCTTATCCAGCTCTGCGGGCAGGATATCGGCCGGATGCTCGCGCGCAGGCACATCGGGATCGCTGTAACGATAGCTGCCCAGCTCGCGCTGCAGAACATAGTCGGCAAATCCGCTGATCATCTCGCGGCCGCTTGGCGCGCGGAACCCGACGGAGTAGTTGAGGGAATTCTCCAGGGAGTAACCTTCGTGAGGGAATCCCGGTGGAATGTAGAGAATGTCACCCGGCTCCAGCTCTTCGTCGATAATCCCGTCAAACGGGTCAACCTGAAGCAGGTCCGGATGCGGGCAGTGCTGCTTCATGGGGACTTTTTCGCCCACGCGCCAGCGGCGGCGGCCCGTACCCTGAATAATAAACACGTCGTACTGGTCCAGATGCGGACCGACGCCACCGCCAGGAACGGAGAAGGAGATCATTAGGTCGTCCATGCGCCAGTCGGGCAGGGCGCGGAATGGACGCATTAAGGCGGCCGTTGGCTCGTGCCAGTGGTTGACCGCCTGCACCAGCAGCGACCAGTTGTTTTCACCGAGGTGATCGTAGCTTTCGAAAGGACCGTGGCTAACCTGCCATTTCCCGTCCTGGTGGCTGACCAGACGGCTGTCGACTTCGTTTTCCATGGCCAGACCGGCAAGCTCGTCAGGCGAGATGGGGTCGACAAAATTGCTGAACCCGCGTTTCAGAACGACCGGGCGTTTTTGCCAGTAACGTTCAATAAACTCGGGCCAGTTAAGCGTTAAGTGATAATCCATATTTTTTTATTCCGCAGGCTCTTACTGACTCGGATTATAACGGAAGCTCAGCCCCCCGGCTGCGAGATCCTCGCATTTTTCACATAACGGGTTAACTATCGTTCGATGTGGGCTGCTGGCGACCAAAAATGACCTCCATTCGCGCGCCGCCCAGCAAACTTTCACTGGTTTCTATTTTCCCGTCGTACTGATCGACAATCTCGCGCGCGACGGCTAATCCAACGCCCTGGCCAGGACGTAGCGTATCGGCGCGTTGGCCGCGATCGAACACCACATCACGTTTATTGCGCGGGATCCCCGGGCCATCATCCTCAACGATGATATGCAGTTCGTTATCCGTCTGCCGCGCCGACACTTCCACGAACTCCAGACAGTATTTGCAGGCGTTATCCAGCAGGTTACCCATCACTTCCATGAAGTCATTTTTTTCACCCACAAAGCTTATCTCTGGCGAGATATCAAGGCTGATGTTCACCCCTTTACGCTGATACACCTTGTTGAGGGCAGACGTGAGGTTATCCAGAAGCGGGGCGACCGGATGCAGCTCGCGGCTCAGCAGCGCGCTGCCGGAACGCATGCTGGCGCGGTGGAGGTAATAGCCAATTTGCTGGGAAATACGGCTGATCTGCTCCAGCATCACCGGCTCGGCATCGTCAACGCTCAGCTTCGAACTGCGCATGGAACGCAGGGTGCTTTGCATGACCGCGAGCGGGGTTTTCAGGCTGTGGGTCAGGTCGGTAAGCGTCGTACGGTATTTATCATAGCGTTCGCGTTCACTTTTCAGCAGGCGGTTGAGGTTTCGCACCAGGCTGGTGAGCTCGCGGGTGGTTTCCGGATTAAGCTTTTCGCGATGATGTTCTTCCAGCTCGCGAACCTCTTTCGCCAGTGATTCAATGGGGCGCAAGCTCCACCACGCCGCCACCCACAGCAGCGGGATCACCAGCAGCAGATTTGCCGCCAGAACGTAGATGAACCAGCTCCAGACCATATAAGAACGCTTCAGCTCGACCGGAATGGTGTCGATCACCACGATGGTCAGTTGCGGCATGTTTAGCGTCGCCGGATAGAGGTTAATCGCGACGGAGTGCGTCATCTCCGTTTCGGCATCGTCGGCGCGGATCTCGTTCAGCTTTTGCTGCAGGGAGCGATCTTCACGGATCAGCGAGCTGGTGGTGTTGAGATCGGCTTCAATTTCATGAAACCCGTTGGTTTTAAGCCAGTCCGGACGAATGCTTTTGACCAGCCACGGGATGTCCCGCTGTGCCCACAGTAGCTTCCCCTTTTCGTCATAAATCAGGGCCAGCGTGGGGCTCTGCTGATTGAGGTTTTCCGGCATTTCGACGGTGATTTTATTGTCTTCCCACTTCGCCAGGGTATAAAACAGATTGCTTTCGCCACGCAGCAGGCGAAAGGTGGTTTTATCAAAGCTGACGCTGTAGCCCACCAGGGCGACCATGCCGTAGGAGAGCGACAGCACCAGCACGACGGCTGCCGTTGCCAGTAAAAAGCGCACCCGCAGCGAGAGGGGCAAAATATGGCGCAAGATCCGTCTCATTTAGCGTAATTCGAACAGGTAGCCCTGGCCACGGACGGTGGTAATCACATCCTGAGGATATTGCGCCTGAATTTTCTTACGTAAACGCCCCATCAGAACGTCAATGGTATGGCTCTCGCGCAGTTCAGCATCAGGATAGAGCTGGAGCATTAAGGAGTCTTTGCTCACGACCTTGCCGTTGTTGCGGATCAGCGTCTCCATGATGGTGTATTCGAAGGCGGTGAGCTTGATCACTTCATCATTGATGGATAATTCCCGGCGGGAGAGGTCGACCTGGAAAGGCGGGATGGAGATAACCTGAGATGCCAGCCCGCTGTTGCGACGAAGCAGCGCCTGCATGCGGGCCGCCACCTCTTCTATATGGAACGGCTTGGTGACGTAATCATCTGCACCCGCGCTGAGCACTTCGACCTTATCCTGCCAGCCTTCACGGGCGGTCAGCACCAGAACCGGCAGAGAAACATCGTGGCTGCGCCAGCGGCGAATCAATGACAGACCGTCTTCATCAGGCAACCCTAAATCGACAATGGCGATATCCGGCAGGTGTTCATTGAGATAATAATCAGCTTCTTTTGCATCTTCAGCATCGTCCACCTGATGTCCCATCTCCTGAAGCTGAACCTTCAGGTGATGACGTAGCAATGCGTTATCCTCAACAACCAGTACGCGCATCATCTTTTCTCCCAGAATAAATAGTATGAATAGTTTAACGCTGATTATGTTGCTGTGGGGATAAACATTGAGTAAACCGGGGAAAAGCAACCCCCTTTCCGGGCGGAAAGGGGGGAGAGGAGATTACTTCAGCTCGTCAACCATGGTGATGGCGCGGCCAATGTAGTTAGCCGGAGTCATCGCCTTCAGGCGGGTTTTCTCTTCTTCCGGCAGCGCCAGGCCGTCGATAAACTGCTTCATACCCTCGGCGTCAACGCGTTTGCCGCGGGTCAGCTCTTTCAGTTTTTCGTACGGTTTTTCGATGCCATAACGACGCATCACGGTCTGAATCGGCTCCGCCAGCACTTCCCAGTTGTGATCCAGTTCGTCCAGCAGACGATCGCGGTTCACTTCCAGCTTGCTCACGCCTTTCAGGGTGGACTGGTACGCAATCAGCGCGTAGCCGATGCCCACGCCCAGGTTACGCAGCACGGTGGAGTCGGTCAGGTCGCGCTGCCAGCGGGATACCGGCAGTTTGCTTGCCATATGCTGCAGCACGGCATTCGCCAGACCCAGGTTGCCTTCGGAGTTTTCGAAGTCGATCGGGTTCACTTTGTGCGGCATGGTGGAAGAGCCGATTTCACCCGCGATGGTTTTCTGTTTGAAGTGGTTCAGGGCGATGTAGCCCCACACGTCACGATCGAAGTCGATCAGGATGGTGTTGAAGCGCGCGATGCAGTCAAACAGCTCGGCGATATAGTCGTGCGGCTCAATCTGGGTAGTGTACGGGTTCCACTGAATGCCCAGAGAGGTCACGAACTCTTCGCTGAACTGGTGCCAGTCCACTTCCGGGTACGCGGCGATGTGGGCGTTATAGTTACCGACCGCACCGTTGATTTTGCCCAGAATTTCAACCTGTTCCAGCTGACGATACTGGCGCTCCATACGGTACGCGACGTTCGCCATCTCTTTACCCATCGTGGATGGGGTGGCTGGCTGGCCGTGGGTACGGGAGAGCAGCGGAATGTCGCGGTACTCCACGGACAGCGCTTTCACCGCGTCGATGATTTTACGCCAGTAAGGCAGCACCACCTCTTTGCGCGCGGTAGAGAGCATCAGGGCGTGCGACAGGTTGTTGATGTCTTCAGACGTACAGGCGAAGTGGATGAACTCAGACACGGCGTGCAGCGCAGGAACGCTTTCCACTTTCTCCTTCAGGAAGTACTCGACCGCCTTCACGTCGTGGTTGGTGGTGCGCTCAATGGTTTTAATGCGCGCGGCATCTTCTTCATTGAAGTCGGCAACGATTTTATCAAGGTAATCGTTTGCCTTTTCATCAAAAGCAGGAACTTCCTTGATTGCTGCCTGGGCGGCCAGCTTTTGCAGCCAGCGTACTTCAACCTGAACACGGAACTTCAGCAAACCATATTCGCTGAAGATCCCGCGCAGCGCGCTGACTTTATCGCCGTAGCGTCCATCGACAGGGGATACGGCGGTCAGTGAGGATAATTCCATAATTCGCAACTCCGGGAGGTTAACAATGAGCAAGAATTTGTTTTGCCTGAGTGGTCAGGCGATTACGAGAAAACATTAGCTGCAGGCGGCCACCGCCAACCTGGTGCCACAGCACGGCAGCGCGGATCCCAGCCAGCAGGGACGCGCGCACTTTTGCCTGTACCTGCGGACTTTGCAGCACGGCAGGGGAGCCGGTGACCTGTATACGCGGTCCCAGCGGGCTGATGACGTCAACATAAATGCCGGCCATGGCACTCAGCAGCGTGTCGGACTGCAGGTCAAAATGATCGAGCTGACGCTGTAGCCCGGCAATGCGATCGCCCAGGGTATTAAGCGCGCCTTTTGCTGCGCTCAGCTTACGCTCCAGCACCATCAGGCTCAACGTGTAGCGGGTCAGCTCTGCGTTTAACCCCTGACGGCTGCTGGCGTTAAGCACGCCAAGCAGGGTTTCAAGACCGAGACGAAGATTGGTTTCACTGCCACCGAACACGCCCAGGGTTGAACCAGGGTTGAGGTCGATAACGCTGTTGAGTGAAACGTGCAGGGCGTCAGCGTCGCAATGACCCTGATGCGCCAGCTGTTGCACCAGACGGGCTGACTGGCAAATTCCCGCCAGCGCCAGGGTGATGTCATAGTAGTTCTTCGCCACACGGTCTCCTTTATGTGTGCAATCGCTGTTAAACAGCGGGCAGCGGCAGGCGCTGTTCAATGATCCCGCCGCCGAGGCAGATTTCGCCGCTGTAGAAGACAGCAGACTGGCCTGGGGTGACGGCGGCGACCGGCTCGTCGAAGCGCACGTCAATGCGATCGTCATCGAGCGCGGTAACGGTGCAAGGAATATCGGTCTGACGGTAGCGTGTTTTCACCGTGCAGCGCAGCGTGCCTTTCAGCGGCTCACGATCGACCCAGTGCAGCTGTTGCGCAATCAGGCCAACGGACATCAGACGCGGATGGTCGTGACCCTGAGCAACAACCAGAATATTGTTTTCGACATCTTTGTCGACCACGTACCACGGATCTTCGCTACCTTCTTTCGTCCCGCCGATACCCAGGCCTTTACGCTGGCCTAAGGTGTGGTACATCAGCCCCTGATGCTGGCCAATCTCTTCCCCGTCGACGGTGACAATTTTACCCGGCTGTGCGGGCAGGTAACGTCCGAGGAAATCGCGGAATTTGCGCTCGCCGATGAAGCAGATGCCGGTAGAGTCTTTTTTCTTCGCGGTGATCAGGTCCAGCTCTTCGGCGATTTTACGCACCTGCGGCTTTTCCAGCTCGCCGACGGGGAACAGGCTCTGGGCGATTTGCTCGTGGCTCAGCGTATAGAGGAAGTAGCTTTGATCTTTGTTGCCGTCCAGACCGCGCAGCAGCTGGCTTTTGCCATTTACGTCTGCGCGACGCACGTAGTGACCGGTCGCAATGTAGTCTGCGCCCAGATCTTCCGCGGCGAATTCCAGGAAGGCTTTAAATTTGATCTCTTTATTGCACAGAATATCCGGGTTCGGCGTGCGGCCCGCTTTGTACTCTTCGAGGAACAGTTCAAACACGTTGTCCCAGTATTCTGCGGCAAAGTTAACGGTGTGCAGTTCAATGCCGAGCTTATCGCACACGGCCTGCGCATCGGCGAGATCCGCAGCGGCAGTGCAGTATTCCTCGCCATCATCTTCCTCCCAGTTCTTCATGAACAGGCCCTCCACCTTATAGCCCTGTTGCTGTAACAGGTAGGCGGAAACGGAGGAATCGACACCGCCGGACATGCCGACGATCACTTTTTTCTGGCTATTATCTGACATGGAATACTCACGACATTGAACTTCAAGGCGGCGTATTCTATCACGCCCCCCCACCATTGGCACCCTCTGTAAACGGCCAGTTAAAAGCGCCGATGACATCCAGCGGCAGGCGTGCGCCTGACTGCCAGCAGCGAATGCTTTCCGCAACCAGCGGCGAGCGCAGGTTACGCGCGTTCAGGATCTCGTCGGCGGTGACCCACAGACAGCGGTCGATATCGTCATCCTGCGGCTCAGTGGCGCACGTTTCGCTAAGCTCAACGGCAAATAAAAAACGCAGGAAGGGGGTGCTATCGGGTGCAATCCACTGGTGCATACGGATGAAGTGCTGGGGTTCAGCGTGAATGCCAGTCTCTTCCCACAGCTCGCGTTTTGCGGCCTGAAGAAGGGTCTCATTGGCTTCAAGGTGTCCGGCTGGCTGGTTCCACAGCGCTTTGCCGTTAATGCTCTCTTCGACAACCAGGAATTTACCCCGGGCGTGGACCACGCAGGCAACCGTGACATGAGGTTTAAACATAGTGACTCCTTAAAAGGTAACGTCTCGCCATTCACCGTTTGCCAGCGTTTCCAGGGTGTAGTTACCCATAGCGTAGCGAATCAGACGCAGGGTAGGGAAGCCGACGTGCGCGGTCATGCGCCGAACCTGACGGTTGCGGCCTTCATAAAGGGTGATTTTAAGCCAGCTGGTCGGAATGGATTTGCGTTCGCGGATCGGCGGATTGCGCGGCCACAGCCACTCCGGTTCATTCACGCGTTCAATACCTGCCGGCAGGGTGGGACCGTCGTTCAGCGTGATGCCTTTGCGCAATTTATCCAGCGTTTCTTCGTCCGGCTCGCCTTCGACCTGGACGAAGTAAATTTTCCCGGTGCGTTTTCCCGGCTGCGTGAGCTTCGCCTGCAGCGCGCCGTCGTTGGTCAAGACCAGCAGGCCTTCGCTGTCCCGGTCCAGACGCCCGGCCGCGTAGACCCCCTGAACAGGGATGTAGTCCTTTAGCGTGCTGCGTCCGGCTTCGTCGGTGAACTGCGGCAAAACATCGTAGGGTTTATTGAACAGAATCACCCGCTTTGGCTGGGTTTCTTGCGGTCGTCTGGCGGCTTGTCGCGAGCTGAATCGCTCAACCCGGTGTTTTGTAAAAGAAGTTTTCTTCATGGTATTTTCAGGCGTTATCAATTGCCGCATTATAGCCTAATAACGAAGACCTTTCATGGCGTCGGACAATCAGGTACTATCGAAGGGCTCATTACAATTTATTAACATAAGATCAGTAACAACCAGAAGCGCTCGAAGGAGAGGTTAATGGAAAGCAAAGTAGTTGTTCCGGCGGAAGGTAAAAAGATCACCCTGCAAAACGGCAAGATTAACGTTCCTCACAATCCGATTATTCCGTTCATCGAAGGCGACGGTATCGGTGTAGACGTTACCCCGGCAATGCTGAAAGTGGTTGATGCCGCTGTTGAGAAAGCCTACAAAGGCGAGCGTAAAATTTCCTGGATGGAAATTTACACCGGTGAGAAATCGACGCAAGTTTATGGCCAGGACGTCTGGCTGCCAGCAGAAACGCTGGACCTGATCCGCGACTACCGCGTTGCTATTAAAGGCCCCCTGACCACCCCAGTCGGCGGCGGTATCCGTTCTCTGAACGTGGCTCTGCGTCAGGAGCTGGACCTGTACGTGTGTCTGCGTCCGGTTCGTTACTATCAGGGCACCCCAAGCCCGGTGAAGCACCCGGAACTGACCGACATGGTTATCTTCCGCGAAAACTCAGAAGACATCTACGCGGGTATCGAATGGAAAGCGGACTCTGCTGACGCAGAAAAAGTGATTAAATTCCTGCGCGAAGAGATGGGCGTGAAGAAAATTCGCTTCCCTGAGCATTGCGGTATCGGCATTAAGCCGTGCTCTGAAGAAGGGACCAAGCGTCTGGTGCGCGCGGCCATCGAATATGCGATCACCAACGACCGTGACTCAGTGACCCTGGTTCACAAAGGCAACATCATGAAGTTCACCGAAGGCGCGTTCAAAGACTGGGGCTACCAGTTGGCGAAAGAAGAGTTCGGCGGTGAGCTGATCGACGGCGGCCCATGGCAGAAGATCAAGAACCCGAACACCGGCAAAGAGATCATCATTAAAGATGTGATCGCCGATGCGTTCCTGCAGCAGATCCTGCTGCGTCCTGCAGAATACGACGTGATTGCCTGTATGAACCTGAACGGTGACTACATCTCTGACGCCCTGGCTGCACAGGTTGGCGGTATCGGTATCGCCCCTGGCGCGAACATCGGTGACGAGTGCGCCCTGTTCGAAGCGACCCACGGTACGGCACCAAAATACGCAGGTCAGGACAAAGTGAACCCAGGCTCTATCATCCTGTCCGCAGAGATGATGCTGCGTCATATGGAATGGTTCGAAGCCGCAGACCTGATCGTTAAAGGTATGGAAGGCGCGATCAACGCGAAAACCGTAACTTACGATTTCGAACGTCTGATGGAAGGCGCTAAGCTGCTGAAATGTTCAGAGTTTGGCGACGCGATTATCGCGAACATGTAATCCAGATTCTGGGTTAAACAAGAGCGGGGGCCTGAGGGTTCCCGTTTTTTTTGCCCCTGCCTGCGGGAGACAACTCGATGTTAGCCACTGTCCTTATCGCTGTCGTTGCACTCATCCATCTCTACATTCTTGTGCTGGAAATGTTCCTGTGGAATACCAAAACAGGGCACAAGGCTTTTAATCTGCGTCCTGATTTTGCGCGCGACACCCGCGTGCTGGCCGCGAATCAGGGGCTGTATAACGGTTTTCTGGCAGCCGGTCTGCTCTGGAGCCTCTGGCTCGGCGAAAAGGGGATTCAGGTAGCCATCTTCTTCCTGACCTGTGTACTGATCGCCGGACTTTTTGGCGCAGCCACCGCCAGCCGTAAAATTTTGTATGTGCAGGCCATGCCCGCGCTTGCAGCGCTGCTTGCGTTACTCCTCTGAAGCAATGCTTTGGTTGAGATAACGCCTCCGATATACTCGTGACGTTACCTTTATTGACCTGAGACGAGACTGTTATGCACAACGACATCCCACTGAAATATTATGACATTGCCGACGAGTACGCGACGGAAGCCGCAGAGCAAGTCGCGGAGTCAGAGCGCGACGCGCTGGCACACTATTTCCAGCTGCTGCTCACCCGCTTAGCGAATAATGAGGAGATCAGCGAGGAAGCCCAGCAGGAGATGGCCACTGAAGCCGGGATCCGTGCGGGTCGCATTGATGATGTTGCGAACTTCCTCAATCAGTGGGGAAATGAATAGCCTGCCTTAGAAACCGTTATGCTGATGCTTTGCGATACAGCTCAGCATCACGCTATCGGACCACATGCATTTTTTTCGCAGAATAGGCGAAGCGGGTTTATCGATAAACAGCGCGAAAATAACGATCAAAAAGAACAGTACCACTGGAAAAAGTAAGGATAATTTCACGTTTTTAACCAAAATAAGAGTGTGCTTCAGGGTAATCTACCGTCTGAATATGACGACTATATGTTTTGGCGGAAAAAATGGAAACGCCTGAGCGTAAAAAAACGTGCATGGCAGGCTTCTGATTACGGGGCGACGCCAGTGAGTCGCTTCGCCAGTTCGCTCCGGGTGAGTGCTTTTGAAAAATACCATCCCTGGATCAAGGCATCGGGATATCTGTCCGCAATGAATCGATATTGAATTTCATTTTCCACGCCCTCGAAAACAAGGGTTTTATTCAACTTCGCAAGGGCATCGCTGAAGATAACAAAGATGTTTTGCTTATAATGCTCGCTGACGCCATCCACCAGCGATTTATCAATTTTAATTTCATCATATTCAAGCTGCGACAGCCGGGCCAGATTTGAATTTTGCACGCCAAAATCATCGATTGAAATTTTAACGCCAAGCGACTTCAGTTCCTGACAGAACTCCTCGAGGATACCCGCCGCGGAAACGGCTTTCTCAGAAAGCTCGACCTTCATCAGGGAAAGGGGGAGGCGATTGGCTAAGCACTCGCGACGCAAAATGTTAATAAACTGTCCGTCTTCAATTTCCTTTCGCCCAACGTTGATTGAAACGATCAGCTGATGCTTAATCGCCAGCGGGGCAATTTCTGAAAGGGACTTCGCGATAATATTGCTGTAATATTTTTTATACAGACCGATTTTCTTAATTAATGGGATGAACAGCTCCGGCGAGACGTCTCCGTGCTTTTGATCGCGCCATCGCGACAGAACTTCAACTCCCACGATTTTTTGATCGCGAATACGAATAATGGGCTGATAATTAACGCTGAAGGTATTCGTTATCACGGCTTTGATCAGCGTGCGTTCCAGCGAAAAACGGTCTTCATAGAGACGGAAGATAAATAACGTTATCGCGACCCAGATAAAAAAGAGTATGACCGCGAGAAACGTAAAGATAAACGGGGGGAGCGAGGCCAGTCCCGCATCGTGGTGTTTTACTATCACGCATAGATCCCACGAGGCGCTGCACTGTGTAATGGTCAGGGTGAACAATGTCGCATGCAGCCAGCTCCGGGGCTTCAGCTCAGGGGCGGCTGAAAAAAAGATCCGGCCAAAGTCCTTCGTGGTGGCGCTCAGAGAATAGCTTGCGGTTACCGGGGTAAATTTATCGTAAGCATAGCGGGAGGTGAAGATAATAATATTATTATAAATAGCCGCATTGCCGGTGAAAAAGTCTTTTCTGGAAAACTGCGCCAGCAGAAAACCTCTCGGCGTTTTATGCAGTTCCGCAGGAAGTGGAACGGGCGTCGCGAGTTTACCCCAAAAAGCGGTACAGACAATTTTTCCCTTTTCGATAAAACCGATATCGCTGAAATAGAGGTTATTAAGCTTTATTTGCCTGTAGCTATCAAGGCTGGCTTTATCACATCCCTGCGTCGTTATGCTTTTGAGGCCCAGCGCCACGCTTTGGGACAGATCTTCTGAATAATGTAAAAGGGTTTGGGATATTTCAAGCTGTTTGGTTTTTTGCTGGCCGATGATAACCACGTTGACCGCATAAAGAGACAGGATGACCAGAAGCGTTGAAACGATCGCAACGGCAATGCGCTTTTTCATTTTCCAGTTATCCTGTCCGCTCCCTGATTTCACAAAGCTTAACACAGCCAGGGCAAGGCACAAGCCTGATAGTCTCGTCGGGTGAGCAAATTTGAGCGGGTGAACTCATACGAAAGCATCAGTTTTTTAAGATAATTCTCAGCTAAGCTATTTTCATTGTGATAAGTAACGCCGGTTAAACCACGGGTTCTTCTTTCCGATCCTCCATGCTTGTTTATTCTATTAAGGAAAACATCGTGCGTAACGTGATGATCCCTGTTCTCAGTGCCTTGTTTCTTTTTCTGATCGGCATACTGATTATTAACTGGCAGTTATGGCAGATGGCGAAAATGAATAACGTTCATACCGCCACGGTAAGCACCCAGAAAATAGAAAACATTCTGGCGGAAGCCGTCAGTGCGGCCAGCACGGCGAAGCGCGTTGCGGAGCAGGGGTGTAGCAGCAGCGGACAGCTGGCGCTGGGGACAGAAGCCGCGCTAAAACCGCATCTGCGCGCCATCATGATCCAGCAGCAGGGAAAAATCATCTGTACTTCCCTTCCGGGGAATGGCGTTTTGATTGTGCATCCGGAGACGTTACCTGAACAAAAATTAATGCTGCTACCCGGTAACCGACTGGTGAACGGTATCCCGGTGCTTGTCTTCCAGATGCCCATTGCGGGAGGGCGCGTCATCGTCAGCGTCAGTGATGCGCATTTGCAGGACGTCATCGCGAACGCATCAAACAGCGTTAACCTGGGGTTGGTTGTCGGCGACAGGATGTTTACGCGCAACGGTGAGGTGACCGGCTGGAAAGTGGCCTCGTGGGCGGGGTCACTGACGACCTCTTCGCACTTCCCCTTCAGTCTGGCCTGGCAACCGCCTGCCTTTTTTAGCCTGACGCGGCTACTGCAACAGGGATGGAGCCTGATTCTGCTGATTCTCGCGCTATCCGTGGCGGTGGGCATTTTGATCCGCCGCTACAAGGGGAAAGGTACCACCTTTGAAGACGATTTGCGTAAGGCCATTTTGCAGGGAGAGATCGTGCCTTATTACCAGCCGATCGTGAACGGCGATACCGGCGGGTTATACGGTGTTGAAGTCCTGGCAAGGTGGAAGCATCCTAAGTCAGGCTTTATCCCGCCGGACGTCTTTATCCCGATAGCTGAACGTAGCGGGTTGATTATTCCACTGACCAAAGGCTTGATGGCGAAAGTGGTCACACAGCTTAAGCCGCTCCTGCCTAAGCTGCCGGACGGGTTCCATATCGGGGTGAACATCAGCGCCAGACACATCAATGCCCCTTCTTTCATCGGTGACTGCCGAATCTTCGGCAAGGGGTTTCAGGGTAAAGCCGTGAAGCTGGTGCTTGAGGTGACCGAACGTGAACCGTTGATCGATAATCCTCATCTGGTGGAAAACCTCAACGCGCTGCATAACGCCGGTTTTGTCATAGCACTGGATGATTTTGGTACCGGGTATTCCGGGCTGTCATGTCTCAATGCGCTTGCCATAGATTATATTAAAATTGATAAAAGCTTTGTTAACCGGGTATCAGAGGAGAAGGACTCAACGATCCTGCTGGACTGCGTTATTGACCTGGCGAAAAAACTTTCATTGCGGATCGTGGCTGAAGGCGTAGAAACGAAAGAGCAGCTGGAGTATCTCAACCGTAATGAGATTACCCTGCTGCAGGGTTATTATTTTGGTAAACCCGTCTCCTATATCGATTTTATTAAAGTCATTTTATCTAAGCCCAGGGAGACCGTGATGGTGTAAAACGCGGGCGTTGCTGAGCGTCAGGAATAGCGCCGGTTACCAGGCGGTGAAAAACAAAATAAAGACGAGCTTCTGTTGTATGCTTAAGTGCAATTCATTTTCCTCTTATCCTGAGCTTTGTTACAGTGACAAGAGTTGTCAGCCAGGGATATCAGGCGTGATAAGGTGGAAAAGCTCGTGCATGTGAAAAATACTTTTTACACAACAACCATTACCGTCATCATTGTCTCATTGATCATCTCGCTGGCGCTTGCTGTCCAAATTGCCACGTCCAGACAGCAGTCAATCCAGCAAATTAATACCAGCGTCGCTAACCTGAGCCATACCCTTGATGTCTATACTGAAGGGATCATGCGCCAGAGTGAAATGTTAATTACTACCGTTTCCGACATAATCGAAATTTATGGCATGACCCCGCAGCAGGCGACCAATATTCAGCACATGATCAATAATCAGGATAACCTTCTTACCCAGATTAATAATGTGGTTGTTTACAATGCTCAGGGCGATATCTTTACCGCGCTGCATGAAACTTTTACGGGGCCACGTAAAGGCTCGGACAGAGAGTTTTTTATCTATCACAAAGAAAATAAAAATCAGGCGATTTTTATTGGGGAGCCGGTGGTAAGCAGAACCAATGGCAAATGGGTTATCACCATCAGCCGGCGCCTTGAAACCCAGACCGGGGCATTTAACGGTGTGGTGGTGGTGACGCTGGGTATCGAAAATTTTCTGGCGCTCTACGGGCAGATTAATATCGGTCACTCGGGTGTCATCGGCTTAACGACACAATCAGGCGTGCTGCTGGTCCGGTATCCCTTTAAAAATACCTATATCGGCACGATTGTTTCTGATTCACCGCTCTTCAGGAAATATCTCAAGGTACAAAATACAGGGATAGCCAGCTCCATCTCACGGTTTGATAAAATCGAGCGCATTTATGCCTATGAGAAAAACAGACGCTACGGACTGGTCACCACCGTGGCGGTTAGTATTGATGAAGCTCTTGCCCCCTGGCGCAAACAGGCGATTCAGCTGGCGGTACTCATTTTTGTGTTCACGGCGATACTCATCGTCGCGTCATACTTCCTGTATTCTGACCTGTCCCGTAAAACACGGGATAACAAAGCGCTGAAGATTATTGCCTCAGAAGATGCGTTGACCGGGCTGTACAATCGCCGCGTCTTTGATGAAAAAATCCTCTCGGACATCGCTCTGTGTGCCGCGCATGACGCCCCGATTTCGATACTGATCGTGGACGTGGACTACTTCAAAAAATACAACGATAACTACGGCCATCCAGAAGGGGATCGGTGTCTGGCTATGCTTGGAAACAGCCTCAGGGAGAGCCTTACCCGTGATAATCAGCTTGTGGCACGATACGGCGGAGAGGAGTTTGCGCTGATATTGCCGGATACGGATATTCAGGAGGCGCTTCGTCTGGCCCAGACGATTATTCGCAATGTGTTCTCGCTGCAAATCGCCCATGCCTTTAGCCCCTTCGGCCGGGTGACGGTAAGCGTCGGGATTTCAACCGCCCGTGCCGTCGACATCGCGGGCAGCCAGCAAAATATCATTATTGCCGCAGACCAGGCCCTCTATCAGGCGAAACGCGCGGGACGTAACCGGTACGCGTTTGTTGGGGTATGAGCTAAAAAAAAGCCCACTCAGGAGTGGGCAAGAAATACTGGAAGCAATGTGAGCAATGTCGTACTGAATACCTGAGTGTTTCTCTCAACCATTCAGTGTTGAGAAAGATAATCTTTCTCAATAAAAGATGCAACCCCACAGTTTATGTGGCCCGTTCTTTTTGTTGATGAAAAATGACGCACTCTCTCACTGTGATGCTTATCACAAATTTCCTTTCTGGAATCCTGTGCTATTCTTTTTTGTGTCGTTGATTTAATGACAAAAACCATACAGAGAGGAAAGTTATGGGAATTTTATCCTGGATTATCTTTGGGCTTATTGCGGGTATTCTGGCGAAGTGGATCATGCCGGGCAAAGATGGCGGTGGGTTTATCGTCACCGTAATACTGGGTATTGTCGGCGCGGTAGTCGGCGGCTGGATCAGTACGCTGTTCGGTTTTGGCAAGGTCGATGGCTTTAACTTCGGCAGTTTCGCCGTCGCGGTGATCGGTGCGCTGGTTGTTCTGTTTATCTACAGAAAGATCAAAAGCTAAGTTCTGAAAGCGTTGAAAAAGGCTGCCGGATGGCGGCCTTTTTACGTATTGGGTTTACCACCAGCCAAGCTGCGTGCCAGCAAACGCTGCAATGGCAACGATCAGCATAATGACGGTTGTCTTCCGCATTTATGCCCCCGGCGCCGCGTAGCCGCCAACAAAAAACCACGCTAAAAAAACCACCGCCGTTATAAATATAACGACCGGGAAGAGGATCCCTATTCTCATACCATCACCTGTTTCGGTTTCTGTAACGCCGTAGAGTGTACGGGGTTAATCCATAGTGAGAAAGCGTGTTTTGCTTTTTCCTTTCTTATCCTGATACATCGCTACATCCGCAGCGCGTAACGCGCTGTCAGGATCGGTTGTGGCAGGGTCCACTTCGATCACGCCGAAACTGGCGCCCGGATAAATAATATGAACGCTGCCGAGCCAGTATTCACCGGCGATGCAGGCGCTGAGGCGCGTTTTGAGCAGCGTAAGCTGCGCGTTATTCCCGTCCAGGTGGGGCTGGCTCAGCGACGCGACCAGAAATTCATCCCCGCCCAGACGACCGATAATATCGTCCTGCTGCTTCTCTTCGGTCAAACGCTTGCCCACTTCTATCAGGAACTGGTCGCCAGCCTCGTGGCCGTAACGATCGTTAATCAGCTTGAAATCATCCAGATCGATAAACGCGATGATGGCGTTACGCTTCAGGTGCCGGGCCAGAGAAAAGAGGGTGGTCAGATCTTCAAAAATGGCGCGACGGTTAGGTAAACCGGTAAGGGCATCCGTATAGGAGTGCGCGATGAGGGCCGCATTGGCTTCGCGAAGCTGGGTCACCAGCGACTCTTTCTGAATGGACTGGGCAATCAGCCCGGCGAAGAGCTTCAGCACCTGTTCAGCGCGCTCGCTCAGCGGCTTTCTGGCCGTGCTGGTGGCGCAGAGCGTTCCGTAAAGTGAACCATCGGCAAGATGGACAGGAATACTCATGTAGGTGGTAATGCCAAGTGCTTTTGCGGCTTCACACTCGGGCCAACGTTCAGGCACGTCATTGCTGAACATCGTGTCACTATCCAGCGCGCGTTTGCACAGCGTCTCATCCCATGGGACGCTCAGCCCCTCCGGGATCGTCATCTGTTTGCTGTTGCGGGCGTAGAGGATGTGCTGCAGCCGCGCCTCGATATCCACCTTCGTCAGGTAGGTCGACTCCATGTCGGTGACAATTTCCAGCATCTCCAGCAGCTGGCGAACGAGGCTTTCAAGGGATTGCTCGGTGGCAAGGGTTTCTGAAACGCGAGCGAGGATAAGGTCCGACATGACGTAGAATGACTCCCAGGCAGAAGACGTCTGCATCTGCATGTTATGCTGAGTTTTTAGACTTCAGGCATAGTAAAACATGAATACAGAAAATTTAATATATGCAGGAAGCGGGGAGCAGGCGAGAAAAAAAGCCCCGTTGTTGAGACCGGGGCAAAGACATCTTGATTACGGAATGATGTTCTCTGGTCATATCGAGAACATGCCACACTATAGTGCTGAAAAGTGCAGTTAAAATGGAGAAATCATGGAGAACGCGACGATGACCCGTTACCCTTAGGGTGTAATGACGTCAAAAGGATCAATGAGATGAGATTTCTGCTTCTGACGCTGGCGCTTCCCCTGGCCGCCTGCACCGCAAAAACCACGCCACCCGATGCGCCGAAACCGCCGCACGTTATCGGTATGGCGAACCCGGCCTCCGTCTACTGCCTGGAGAAAGGCGGGGAGCAGATCCCAGTTCAAAGCCCGCAGGGCGTTCGCACCGAGTGCAAATTACCGGGCGGGGAAGTGATCGATGAATGGACGCTCTATCGTCGCGATCATCCGCAACCCACCAGGTGACAGACGGATACCGCCTGCGATACACTTCTCTTTAGGATTAATCTTAGCCAGTTTCTGGCGTTCGTTTCCGCGAGAGAAGTATGTTTCAGCTAAAACCGGGCAGCATGGCGATGATCGTGGGTGCCCGCACGGCGTCAGGCCGTCGCAATATTGGTAAATCTGTTGAACTGTTTGGCCTTTGCCAGCCTGGCCTGCGTTTCGTTAACCCGGTCAACGGCGTGATGACGCAATTACCCGCTACCGCAGATCGCGCACTTTGGCTGGTGACGGGTGATGTCTACGCCTTCGATAACCAGCACGGCTTTGCGTTTGTCCGCGCCGAACATCTGATGCCGCTCACCCCGGATGATGCACCGCAAATTCTGGATGAACTGACGATCGGCTGATCACAGATGGCGCAGCCAGTCGGCTAAGACCAGGGCGTGATTTTGCTCCGTGTTTTTGGCAGCAAAGAGCAGGGTGACGGTCTGCCTGCGCGCCAGCGTCGCCAGACGCGCGCCCTTGTCAGCCTGCTGCGCCAGCTCTTCCCGATAGGCCTGGCTAAAGGCGGTGAAATCAATCGTTTCGCTATGAAAGGCCTTGCGTAGTTCCGTTGAGGGCGCGAGCGCTTTACACCATTCGTCACACTCGAGGTCCGTTTTCTTAACGCCGCGCGGCCACAGCCTGTCCACCAGTACCCGATAGCCGTCGTCAGAGCCTGCCTGTTCGTAGACCCGTTTGCACTGAATCATGATTTCACCCTCCCAATTTAAGGTATTGTGATAATTGCAAAAGATCGGTAGTCTGAGGTTCCTTATGTTATCTGATAATACTCTGGCATAAGGAACCTTTCATGGAACACCTCCCGGTTAAAACGACGCTGCGCATTGCGCTGGTTGGCGATTACAATCCCAATGTTATTGCGCATCAGGCGATCCCGCTGGCCATTGACGACGCCGCCGCAGTGCTTGACCTCACCGCCGATTACGACTGGCTGGCCACGACGGAGCTGACAAGCTCTGAAGATCTGGTGGGCTACGATGCCATCTGGCTGGTTCCTGCCAGCCCCTACAAAAACACCGAGGCCGCTTTTATTGCCGCGCGCTACGCCCGTGAAAACAGCATCCCGTTCCTGGGCACCTGCGGCGGGTTCCAGCATGCGCTGATTGAGTATGCCCGTAACGTGCTGGGCTGGGCTGATGCGGCACACGCTGAGACGGATACCGAAGGCACTATGGTGATTGCGCCGCTGACCTGCTCGCTGGTGGAAAAAACCGATGCGATTGAACTGCGCAGGAATACGCTGATCGCCAAAGCGTACGGCAAGCCGGAAATTGAAGAGGGATATCACTGTAACTATGGCGTGTCGCCAGCGTTTGCACAGGCGCTGGAAAACGGAGATATGCATGTGACGGGCTGGGACGATCAGGGTGAAATCCGTGCTGCGGAACTGGTCACGCACCCGTTCTTCGTGATCACCTTATTCCAGCACGAGCGTGCTGCGCTGGAAGGACGTCCGGTCGTGCTGGTACAGGCGATGCTGCGCGCGGCGCGCGGGTAAAAAAGGCAGACCCGAGGGTCTGCCACACTGTTTAACGGGGCGCGATCTCCCGGTCTCGCCCGGCTAAGATGCCGCAGAGGGCCATTATCACGGCGGCCAGCGCGCAACCCAGAAGCGGGATCCGCCAGTCTCCCGCGCTATCGTGAATTTTCCCCATTAGCGGAGGGCCACAGGCGGCGAGCAGATAGCCAATCGACTGCGCCATGCCGGACAACGCCGCCGCCTGGTGTGCGGTGCTGGCGCGCAGACCGATAAACGTCAGGCCGAGGATCATCGTTGCCCCTGTGCCAAAGCCAAACACCAGCGTCCACATCACCGCCATGCCTGGCATAAACCATAATCCCGCCGCGCTTATCGCGCACATCAGCGCCACCGCGCCTGCGATCGCCCGCTGGTCTTTCAGACGGTGGAGGATCAGCGGAACGGCGAGTCCCGGCACGGCCGTGGCCAGCTGCAACAGACCGTGCACCGAGCCAGCCTGCGCTTCGCTGTAGCCGTGGCTCAGCAGTATTGCCGGCAGCCAGCCGATGATGACGTAGTAAATCAGCGAGTTAATCCCCAAAAAGAGCGTGACCTGCCAGGCGAGGGCCGAGCGCCAGATCGCGCGGTTATGCAGCGCGCCTGCGCCCGTTACCGTTGCGACGTGTTTCTGACGCCACTGCGGTAGCCAGAGCAGCAATGCGACCAGCGGAAACGCCATCAGCATCAGCAGCGCGCCATGCCAGCCCGCACTCCCCTGTGCAAGGGGAACGATCATCGCTGAGCCAAACGCCGCCGAGACGCCCATCGTCAGGGAATAGGCGCCGGTGAGCTTCGCCACCTGGCCTGGAAAATCACGCTTAATTAATCCGGGTAACAGCACGTTCCCGAGCGCAATACCGCAGCCGACGATCGCCGTTCCGGTGAAAAGCAAAGCGGCGGAGGGCAGTGAGCGAACGGCAATCCCGGCGCAAATCAGCAGCAGGGCGATAAACAGGCTGCGCTCCATGCCGATACGCCGGGCAACGCCTGCGGCGAGCGGCGAGACGAGGGCGAAAGCCAGCAGGGGCAGGGTGGTCAGCAGACCGGTTTGCGCCGTGCTTAAGCCATAATCAAGACGAATGGTATCAAGCAGCGGCGCTGCGCCGGTAAAGGTGACGCGAAGCGTAGTGGCAATCATCAGGATGCCTGCAATCAACAGCGCGCCGTGTTTTCCTGAGGTGCGAATAGCAGTAGTCATTATGTTCTCATACGTTCAAGCGAGCGCACACAATACCGATTTTCTCAGCGGTTTAAATCAGGCTAAAATGACAGTTTATCGCTAATATCGGACAAACTGATGATTGGTCTGGGACTGGAAGGCTACGATCCAGATAGCCAGCACGATGCGGCCGTCGCATTTCGCATTCAGGTGGTGGCGGAGGAACAGTACATTCCCCGGCATCATCACCGTAAGGGGCAGCTGATTCTGGCTCTCGGCGGCGCAATCACCTGTGAAGTGGAAAATGCGATGCTGATGGTGCCGCCTCAGTATGCCGTCTGGATCCCCGGTCAGATGCCGCACAGCAACAGGGCCACGCCGGGCGCGCAGCTCTGCTTTTTGTTTATTGAGCCGGGGGCCGTCAGCCTGCCCGAGCGCTGCTGTACCCTGAAAATCTCTCCTCTGGTGCGGGAGCTGATTTTATCCCTGGCGGAAAAATCGCGTGAGCAGCTTCCTCTTGCGACCACGTCGCGGCTGGTGGACGTGCTGTTTGACGAGCTGCCGCTCCAGCGTCAGGAACATCTGCAGCTGCCCGTCTCGCCCCATCCTAAAATTCGACTGATGAGCGAGAAGATGGCGGAAGAGCCCGCCGCCTGGCAGACGCTGGCGCAGTGGGCGAGCCATTTTGCCATGAGCGAACGCAGCCTGGCGCGGCTGGTGGTGAAAGAGACCGGTTTAAGCTTTCGCCGCTGGCGTCACCAGCTGCAGCTGATCGTGGCGTTACAGCATTTGATTAGTGGGAAATCGGTACAGCAGGTGGCCCAGTCACTGGGCTATGACTCGACCACCGCGTTTATCACCATGTTCAGAAAGGGACTGGGCCAGACGCCGGCGCGTTATATGGCCAGCCTGACTACGACTTCCCGATAAACAGCGAGACAAGGCCTGCCGCAATCAGCGGGCCGACCGGCACGCCGCGGAAGAGCGCCACGCCCAGCACGGTGCCCACCAGCAGACCCGCCACCAGCGAGGGCTGGCTGCTCATTAGCGTGACGCCGCGTCCGCCGAGCCACGACACAAAAATCCCCACCGCGATCGCCACCAGCGATTTCCAGTTTACGAACGAGTGCAGCAGGGTTGATGCAGGAAGCGTACCGCTGGCGATGGGCGCCATTACCCCGATGGTTAAAATGATTATCCCGATGGTGAGGCCTTGTTTTTCTATCCACGGGAAAAAGGTATTTAACGGGGTCACGCGAACAATAATAAGCACCAGAATCGAGATGGCGACCGTGGTGTTATGGCTGACAAAGCCGAGCGCGGCGAGTGCCAGAAGAATGAGCAGAGTAGGGTCAAACATAGGGAATCCTTGCCAGAAAAATTGTTCTGTTTACTGTACGCGCAAACGCGGCAGAGAACAGGGTTAAAAAGATTTTGTCGTTGTCATAACCTTGTCATTTACACGGATTAAAACGAAAGCAGATATCGCAAAAGGGGTCGCCATCATGAACGATCACATGTTTGTGGAAACGCTGATTATCTCCTCATCGTTTTTCGCTATTGCCGTTATTCTCGTTGCCTCCGTGCTGTTTCTGGAACGAAAAGGCTGACAGGGCGTCAGCCATCACAGTTACGCCTTATGGAAGGTGACGAGCTCAGGACGGGCGATGCGCAGGTAATCCTGGGTATCCATAATCACGGATTTCTCCAGCAGGCCGGCGTTAAACGCGATTTCGTCAAAGCGCTCGAACAGCAGCGGGTCGGCAACCAGTGCCAGATCAGGATGAAAGCTAAAGGGCGGGATAGCGCCGAAAACGCAAGCGGTCAGGGCATTGACTTCGGCCGGGCTGGCGAGGGAGGCCTTTAGCCCGCCAAAATGGTTGGCAAGCTGGCTCAGGTCAGCCTGCAGGTCGGCGGCCAGAATCGCCAGAACGTGTTTTTTCACGCCGTTTCCCTTCACCTTGCAGACCAGGGCTTTGGCGCCTTGCCGCAGATCGGTTCCGCGAATTTCACTTACCGCTTCACATTTCCCGACCGCCTCGTGCTCCATGACGCGAAAACGCGCGCCCTGCTCGGTAAGTAAGGTAATGAGCTGCTGGTGGGTTCCTGTTCCTATAACGTCGTCAGTCATAACGATTTTCCCGGTGATAATCCAGTATGCAGCCTTCTACATTAGCACGGGATGAACAGGGTCGAAAGAAAACAGCCAGCGGGTTCGCTGGCTGTGGGTTATGCGTTGCTGGTAGCAGACTGCTTGTGGAACAACTCCCTGAACACCGGATAAATGTCATCCTGGTCACGGATATGCTGCATGGCGAAATTATCGAACATTGCCTGCAGATGCTCATACTCCCGCCACAGGGTCTGGTGCGCGCGACGGGTGATTTCGATATAGCTGTAGTAACGCACGACCGGCAGAATTTTCTTCGCCAGGATCTCGTGACACAGCGGCGAGTCGTCGGCCCAGTTATCGCCATCCGACGCCTGCGCGGCATAAATATTCCACTGCGCCGGGTCGTAGCGCTCTTTGACCACTTCATCCATCAGCTTCAGCGCGCTCGAGACGATGGTGCCCCCGGTCTCCTGCGAGTAGAAGAACTCATGTTCATCCACCTCCTTCGCCTGGGTGTGGTGGCGGATATAGACCACCTCCACGTTCTTATAGGTTCTGCTCAGGAACAGATAGAGCAGGATATAAAAACGCTTCGCCATATCTTTGGTGGCCTGATCCATCGAGCCGGACACGTCCATCAGACAGAACATCACCGCCTGGCTGGAGGGCTCAGGGCGTTTTTCGTAGTTCTTGTAGCGCAGGTCGAAGGTGTCGATAAACGGTACCCGTTCGATCTTCGCCCTCAGCTCTGCAATCTCTTTACGCAGGCGCTCCTCTTCCAGCAGTTGCGCCGGTTCCGTGTTTTCTACTACCTTGAGGCTGCTCTCCAGCTCGCGCAGTTCGCGACGTTTGCCTGCCGTCATGGCCGTGCGTCGCGCCAGCGAATTCTGCAACGAACGCACGACGCTGATGTTGGCGGGCACGCCGTTGGCGGTATAACCCGCGCGGTGGGTTTTATATTCATTAAGCTGACGATGCTGATTCTTTTTCAGATTCGGCAGCGCCAGGTCTTCGAACAGCAGGTCGAGATATTCATCTTTCGAAATCTGGAAGACAAATTCGTCCTGGCCTTCACCGTCCTGGCTGGCCTGTCCCTGACCGCTTCCTGAACCACCGCCGCCGCCCTGAGGGCGCTCAATTCTGTCGTTCTGAACGAAGTGGTCATTACCTGGGTGTACGCGATGGCGCAGGCCGCCTCGCCCCTGATGAAACATCGGTTCGCTGATGTCATCGGTGGGGATGGAGACAGACTCGCCGCTGTCGACGTCGGTCACCGAGCGTTTGTTGATGGCCTCGGAGATAGACTGTTTAATTTGCGCTTTATAACGACGCAAGAAGCGCTGGCGGTTTACCGTGCTCTTGTTTTTGCCGTTAAGACGCCGGTCAATAAACCAGGTCATATACCCCCCGTACTGCATTTGCCAACTTGCATTTTGTAGGCCCGGCAGGCGCTAACCGCCGCCGGGCACTTGTTTTAAGACGATTTACGCACGCGCAGGTACCATTCGCAGAGCAGGCGGACCTGTTTGCGGGTGTAGCCTTTTTCCATCATACGGTCGACAAAATCGTCGTGTTTTTTCTGTTCATCGGTTGAGGTTTTGGCGTTAAACGAGATCACCGGCAGCAGTTCTTCGGTATTGGAGAACATTTTCTTCTCAATGACCGTGCGCAGTTTCTCGTAGCTGGTCCAGTTCGGATTGCGCCCGTTGTTATGCGCTCTGGCGCGCAGGACGAAGTTCACAATCTCATTACGGAAGTCTTTCGGGTTGCTGATCCCGGCAGGCTTCTCGATTTTTTCCAGCTCCGCGTTCAGGGATTCACGGTCAAACAGCTGGCCGGTATCCGGGTCGCGGTACTCCTGATCCTGGATCCAGAAGTCAGCGTAAGTGACATAACGGTCGAAAATGTTCTGCCCGTACTCTGAATAGGATTCCAGGTAGGCCGTCTGGATCTCTTTGCCAATGAACTCGGCGTATTTCGGGATCAGGTAACCTTTCAGGAACTCAAGGTAGCGTTCAGCCTGCTCCTGCGGGAACTGTTCGCGTTCAATTTGCTGCTCCAGCACATAGAACAGATGAACCGGGTTGGCCGCCACTTCCGCATGGTCGAAGTTAAAGACGCGGGAGAGGATCTTAAACGCGAAGCGCGTGGACAGACCGTTCATCCCTTCATCGACCCCGGCGTAGTCGCGGTATTCCTGATACGATTTCGCTTTCGGATCGGTATCCTTCAGGCTCTCACCGTCATACACGCGCATTTTCGAGTAGATGCTGGAGTTTTCCGGCTCTTTGAGGCGCGAAAGGATGGAGAAGCGTGACAGCGTTTCCAGGGTGCCCGGTGCGCACGGCGCATGCACCAGCTCACTGTGGTTAAGCAGTTTCTCGTAAATTTTGATCTCTTCGGAGATCCGCAGGCAGTAAGGCACCTTGACGATGTACACGCGGTCAAGGAAGGCCTCATTGTTCTTGTTATTACGGAAAGTCACCCATTCAGATTCGTTCGAGTGGGCAAGAATGATCCCGTTAAACGGCAGGGCAGAGATACCTTCCGTCCCGTTGTAGTTTCCTTCCTGAGTCGCCGTCAGCAGCGGATGCAGCACCTTGATGGGCGCTTTAAACATCTCGACGAATTCCATAATCCCCTGGTTAGCCCGGCACAGCGCGCCCGAGTAGCCGTAGGCATCCGGGTCGTTTTGCGCGAAGTTTTCCAGCTTACGGATGTCGACCTTACCGACCAGCGCCGAAATATCCTGGTTGTTCTCATCTCCGGGTTCCGTTTTGGCGATGGCGATCTGTTCCAGGATCGACGGCCAGACTTTCACCACGCGGAATTTGGTGATGTCGCCACCAAATTCGTGCAGGCGTTTGGCCGCCCACGGCGACATGATGGTGCCGAGATAGCGACGCGGGATGCCGTACTCTTTATCCAGAATCTGCGCATCTTCCTGCGGATTGAACAAGCACAGCGGATGGTCATTCACCGGGCTGCGCTCGCCGTTGGCGCTCAGCACATAGATAGGCACGCGCTGCATCAGCGACTTCAGGCGTTCCGCCAGCGAGGATTTACCGCCGCCCACGGGGCCGAGTAAATAGAGGATCTGTTTCTTCTCTTCCAGACCCTGAGCGGCATGCTTCAGGTAGGAGACAATCTGTTCGATGGCATCTTCCATACCATAGAACTCTTCAAACGCCGGGTATCGGGCGACCACCCGATTCGAAAAGAGACGGGAAAGCCGGGGTTCCAGGGCAGTGTCAACCATGTTTGGCTCACCAATAGCCATTAATAGCCGTTCTGCCGCATTGGCATAGGCACTGCGATCTTGCCGACAGATGGTAAGAAACTCCTGCAGTGTGAACTCTTCGTCCTTGGCAGCTTCATAGCGCTGGCGATAGTGATCGAATATATTCATGGCATGCCGTCCTTTCGTTTTTTAGCACAGGATAAGAGCCGTTCGTATGAGTAGTGGAGGCTCCCGGAAGAGAATCTCTCGCACCTCACTGCCAGAGCAGCAACCTGTGTGCCAGGTCAGACGCTAAGAACCGCAGGTGTTCAGGAAAACTCTTCTTAAATTAAAGCGTAGATGGCATTTGCAAAACTTGCATGCCCATAAAATCTACTTTCAATGACATATCAATAACTCATCCAAAAATTTCCACTCTGGTAATAAGGCAAAAGCACGTTTTTCATTCAGCGTTCATGTAAATGAAAGCAGGTTGTCATCTGATAAGTTAAAAATAATGGGTTAATCGGACTGATTAGCAGGCAAAAAATTTTGGGATGTATGGGAATGGCGGTTACACTTCACCCGCTGATTATTTGACTACAGGAAAGAATGGATTGTGACCAAACTCAAACTTCTGGCATTAGGCATCCTTGCCGCGACCGCAGTAAGCACCGCACAGGCGGAAAGTCAGTGGACGGTTGGCGCGGGTGTTGGCGTCATTAACAGCCCGTACAAACAGTATGACCGTGATATTTACCCTGTTCCCGTTATCACCTATGAAGGGGATAACGTCTGGTTCCGTGGGCTCGGCGGCGGCTACTATCTGTGGAACGATACGGCCGATAAGCTCTCCATCATGGCCTACTACGATCCGACGCACTTCAAGCCGGGTGACAGCGACAGCCACGCGCTTCGCCAGCTCGACAAGCGTAAAAGCTCGATGATGGCCGGCCTCTCTTATGTGCATAACACCCAGTATGGCTTCCTGCGTACGGCCCTGGCAGGCGATACGCTGGATAACAGCAACGGTTTTATCTGGGACCTGGCGTGGTTGTACCGCTATACCAACGGTGCTTTGACTCTGACCCCGGGGATTGGTGTGCAGTACAACAGCGAGAACTACAACGACTACTATTATGGCGTCTCTAAAAACGAGTCCCGCCGTAGCGGTCTGAAGAGTTACAGCGCAGATGACGGCTGGGATCCGTACCTGGAGCTGACCGCGAGCTATAACTTCCTCGGCGACTGGAGCGTGTACGGTACTGGCCGTTATGAGCGTCTGAGCGATGAAGTGAAGGATAGCCCGATGGTCGACAAGTCCTGGGCAGGCATCTTCTCTGTCGGTGTGACCTACAAGTTCTGATTGTGCACTCATAGTGTGCAATTGATGCATTAAAACGGGGCGCGTGCGCCCCGTTTGCTTTAGTGTGGTGCAGCGAGATTATCGCTTAACAATGCGGATCGTCTGCCCTAAACGCGATGGCTTTTCTTCACTCGCTTTCTGCGGGGTGGTCACGCAGGCGGTTTCCACGCAGACGAACGTTTTATAACCGTCGTCAGGCACGTCTGCCATGCTGACAGACAGCGCCGGACCCGGGTTCCAGCCCACCACGTTGCTATGGTGGTGATGTACCACCTCGATGCCGCGGTTCAGGGCACCGTCGTGGATCATGCTGCATGCTTCCGGATGCAGATAGACGCGGTCGGTACGGTCAGGAAACGCCTGAACGCCGTCACTCAGCTTCCCTTCTTTGGCGTTATCGACTTTGTCGATAAAGGTATCGCCAAGGCCGCTCACCTTCACTGCGCTGATGTCACCCACGTTGAAATAGGTGTGCAGGGCGGAGGTGGTTTCGAACTCGCCATGGGCTTCCAGTTCGATTTCACAGGTTTTACCCAGCTTAAAGCGGGCGTACAGGGTGAAATCATGCGGCCAGAGGGCACGAGTTTCATCGTTAGCCTGCAGCTCAAAGGTCAGCACGGCGCCGTTGTCGTCTTCGTTATGCGCTTTCAGGGTCCACTGCTGGTTACGGGCAAAACCGTGAGAAGGCAAACCTGGCTGTGCGGACGGGCCGAACCACGGCCAGCAGATCGGTACGCCGCCGCGAATCGCCGCCCCTTTTTTGAAAGAGGTCGCATCGCTCAGCCACAATCCCTCTGCTTCACCTTCGGGTTTCCAGGAGAGCAGGTGGGCGCCGTTCAGCGCCACGGAGGCCTTAACGCGTGGATGGTCAACGACGATAACGTCAGCACCGTCAATCTGGCGGCGGGAGAGCACAGGGGTAAGTTGTTCGACTACCGGAAGTGCAAAAATTTTATTAATCATTAAGCAATCCTCTGTCTTATAAATAAAAAAGGCGACCGAAGTCGCCTTTTTGGATCAAACACTCATCTCAACTTATTTGGAGATGTGAGCGATCAGGTCCAGTACTTTGTTAGAGTAGCCGGTTTCGTTGTCGTACCAGGATACCAGTTTAACGAAGTTGTCGTTCAGTGCGATACCTGCTTTAGCATCGAACACGGAAGTGCACACTTCGCCGTTGAAATCGGTAGAAACAACGTCGTCTTCGGTGTAACCCAGAACGCCTTTCATTGGGCCTTCGGAAGCAGCTTTGATTGCTTTCTTAATTTCTTCATAAGAAGCAGCTTTTTCCAGACGAACGGTCAGGTCAACAACGGATACGTTAGGAGTTGGAACGCGGAACGCCATACCAGTCAGTTTGCCATTCAGTTCTGGCAGTACTTTACCTACAGCTTTAGCAGCACCGGTAGAGGACGGGATGATGTTCTGGGAAGCGCCGCGGCCGCCGCGCCAGTCTTTGTGAGACGGGCCATCAACGGTTTTCTGAGTAGCGGTGGTTGCGTGAACGGTAGTCATCAGACCTTCGATGATGCCGAAGTTGTCGTTGATAACTTTAGCCAGCGGTGCCAGGCAGTTGGTGGTGCAGGATGCGTTAGACACGATATCCTGGCCAGCGTAAGTTTCGAAGTTTGCACCACGAACGAACATTGGGGTGTTGTCTTTGGAAGGACCAGTCAGAACAACTTTCTTCGCACCAGCAGTGATGTGTTTACGTGCAGTTTCGTCGGTCAGGAAGATACCGGTTGCTTCAGCAACAACGTCAACACCAATTTCGTTCCATTTCAGGTTAGCTGGGTCTTTCTCAGCAGTAACGCGGATGGTTTTGCCATTTACAACCAGGTGGCCGTCTTTCACTTCAACGGTGCCGTCGAAACGACCGTGAGTTGAGTCGTACTTCAGCATGTACGCCATGTATTCAGCGTCCAGGAGATCGTTGATACCAACGATTTCGATGTCAGAACGTTTCTGAGCAGCACGGAAAACAATACGGCCGATACGGCCAAAACCGTTGATACCTACTTTGATAGTCATATATTCCACCAGCTATTTGTTAGTGAATAAAAGGTTGCCTGTAAAATTACAAAAACCTTACGCAGCGTCAAGCGGAATCGTGTCAATCATTGCGACAAATCAATCCTGTGACTAACGTTTGTGCGACTGACTCGCCTCACTTTCCCTTTGAGCTTGCAACCACATGGGGGCTGCGCCCGGAATTTTAAAGTCCTCGCAGGATAAAAATGTGAATGTGATCACAATTGCCTGACCGCCTTTTCGCGACACATAAGTTTAGATCAAAAGTGCACGCAAGGGTGTTAATGTTTTGTTAGAATGCGGGGTAAAAGATGTCTGTTTCTACAGCGAGATGTAAGCATATGTCGAACCAACGTAACCCTGACGATTTGAAAAAAAACCTCACAGAAATGCAGTTTTACGTGACGCAGAACCACGGAACGGAACCTCCGTTCACCGGGCGTTTACTGCACAACAAGCGGGACGGTATCTACCACTGCCTGGTCTGTGATGCCCCGCTGTTTAATTCACAAACGAAATTTGATTCGGGCTGCGGCTGGCCGAGCTTTTACGAGCCGGTGAGCGATGAGGCTATCCGCTATCTGACCGACTCGTCGCACGGCATGGTGCGCACGGAAATTCGCTGTGGCAACTGCGATGCGCACCTTGGACACGTGTTCCCGGATGGCCCTCAGCCAACGGGTGAGCGTTTCTGCGTGAATTCAGCCTCAATGAGCTTCACCGATGATGAGAATGGCGACCAGATCAAGGGTTGAAAAAACGATTCAGCAAATTATTCCTTCGAAAGGGCGGGATTGTGAATATTGAAGACATGATTAGCGGTATGACGCCGGAAATTTATCAGCGTCTGGTCACCGCCGTAGAGCTGGGAAAATGGCCCGATGGCGTCGCGCTGACCCCGGAGCAGAAAGAGAACAGCCTGCAGCTGGTGATGCTGTGGCAGGCGCGCAACAACACCGACGCGCAGCACATGACGATCGACACCCGTGGTCAGATGGTGATGAAGAGCAAGCGTGAGCTGAAAGAGGACTTCGGTATCACGCCGAAGCCGATTGCGACTTTCAAATAAGGCTCTCCCTGTAGGCCGGGTAAGCGCTAGCGCCACCCGGCACACTACACCTTAGTGTGGGATCCCGAGCGACGCCGCCAGCTGCTTCGCTAACTGGTTTTCGTCATCCGCGCCATACTCCCAGAACATCGCTCCGGCGAGCCCTTTCTCTTTGATGTAGTCCGCTTTGATCGCCACGGATCGCGGGTTCTCATACGAAATCGCAAACAGCGCGCTGCCATCGGCACCTTTCACCGAGAGCCACGGCACCTTTGCCTGGTCGTCCCAGTGTTCAGTAAAGCGTTTCTGCGGATCGTTCAGCAGCTTTTTGACGATATCGTTGTACTTCACGTAGGTATCTTTGGTCAGGTCATAGCCGAGTGACTTGAACAACCCAATTTCCTGCGGCCCGAAGTAGGGCTGAGTGGCCGGATTTTTTTGCGCATCGGGTTTTGTCCAGTCAATGCCCGGTTCCACGGCGCGTTTCGGTACGCGGCCATAGAAACCAATCCCGAGATTCATCTGCTGCGGCTTCAGCCCGGCGGCCAGATAGTTGTTCACCACAAAATCGACGCTGTATTTGTCCGCGGCGGCCACCGTCGGCCAGGTGCTGGAGTCATACAGGTTGGCGTTAAAATACTGCGTACCGTACGCCATGTCGTAGGTCATCAGGTTGATGTAGTCGAGCAGGGGCGCAATAGCTTTCACATCCACCCAGCTTTTCGGACTTTCCGCATTCGCGCCTACCGCAATGGTCACCAGCTTTTTATGCCCGAACGCGTCGCGCATCTCCTTCAGCAGGGCGGTAAAGTTATCCCGGTCAGCGGGCTGGCTTGCCACCAGCCCCCAGGCGCCGTTAACCGGATACTCCCAGTCGAGATCGATCCCGTCCAGACCATATTTTTCGACAATCTCCTGTGCGGAGCGGATGAACACCGCGCGGCTCTCTTGGGTTGCCGCTGCGCCAGAGAAGCCACGCGCGCCCCAGCCGCCGACGGAGAGCAGGACCTTAAGATTTGGGTTTTGCTTACGCAGAGTGGGGATTAAGGCCAGATCGGACGCCACTTTTGGCGATAGCCAGATTTGATGCAGCTTCGCCGGATCTTTCAGCGCGGCGTTGGTTTCGTCTTTTTCGTCGTTATAGACCAGACCAAACGAGTAGTTCAGGTGGGTGATCTGGCGAACGTCCAGTTTATTGATATCGCCACCCGGTCCGGCGGTGACATCGCCACCCCCGTTAAAGTAGCCCACGGACATCAGGGAACTGGCGGAGGCAACTGACGCGCAAAGCAAGGGTAATGCTGCCAGCAAGGGCAAACGTTTCATACAAGTTCCTCTTTGACTTAATAAAATTAACCACGCCACGGAAAAGGCGTGGCGAAAAAACAGCCTAAAGAGAATAGCATTGCCGCTTCGCTGAGGTTGCGAGGGAGTTCACTTTATGGGGATCGGAGGGGGAGTTTTGCCGGGTGGCGCTGACGCTTACCCGGCCTACAAAACCAAAGAAGTAGGCCGGGTAAGGCGCAGCCGCCACCCGGCTTAAAAGGCCTAAGCCTGCGTTTCCAGCCAGTCTTCGAGCGTATACAGCGTCGCGCCTTCCGCAGCCATATCCATAAACGCCTGAGCGCTGTCATGCGGGTGAATGTTCACCCCGCGGCAGCCGTCGGTGATGACGCTGACGGTGTAGCCTAACTGAAGCGCGTCCAGCACGGTGAACTTCACGCAGTAGTCCGTTGCCAGCCCCAGCACAATCAGCTCCGTGATTTCGTGGTGACGTAACCACGCATCGAGAGCGGTTTTCTGACGATGCCCGTTATCAAAAAACGCGCTATAGCTGTCGATAGCCGGGTTTTCGCCTTTGTGGAACACCGCATCGATGGCCTTTTGATTCAGGAGCGGATGCAGCGCCGCGCCTTCCGTCTGCTGTACGCAGTGATCCGGCCAGAAGGTTTGCGCCAGCCCGTCGAGTTCACCCTGGGTGAACGGTTCGACATTGTGCTGGCTGGCAAAGCTGCCGTGATTTGCCGGGTGCCAGTCCTGGCTTGCGACAACTGCTTCACCACGGGCTTTGCACCAGTCAATCAGCGCGTTGGCCACGTCAACGGTGCTGTCACCTTCGGCGACGGCCAGCGCACCGCCCGCGCAGAAATCATTTTGCAAATCGACCAGGAGCAGGGCGCGTTGCTTCATGAGACCTCCTTATTCGTCAGGCGTCAGTTCGCCGCGCAGGTTTTGCATCATCGCGTTGCGAATGGACTGAATGTCCAGATCCTGACTCAGTAAATAGTGAAGTTTAGTCAGCGTTGCCTCAACGGTCATATCGAAACCGCTGATCACCCCCGCATGCGCCAGCGCGTTGCCGGTGGCATAGCCGCCCATATTCACTTTACCGGACATACACTGGGTCAGGTTCACCACCACAATTCCACGCTCGCTGGCTTCCTGAAGCTCTTTCAGGAATTCACCGTTCTGCGGCGCATTGCCCACGCCATAGGAGCGCAGAATCAGCGCCTTCACCGGCTGGCGCAGGAAGTTACGCACCACGTCCGCAGAGATACCCGGATAGATGGTGACCACGCCAATCGGTTGCGGAGTAATCGGATGCACAATCAGCTCGCCCGCGGTGTTCGGTGCAGGAGGGGTTCCCAGACGACGGATATGAATACCGGCCTCCAGCAGCGGCTGCAGGTTAGGTGAGGCAAAGGCGTCAAAGCCGTCGGCGTGGGCTTTGGTGGTGCGGTTACCGCGATAAAGACGATTGTTAAAGAACAACGACACTTCGTTAATCGGGTAATTCGCCGCCACGTACAGGGAGTTCAGCAGGTTGATCTGCCCGTCGGAGCGCAGCTCCGCCAGAGGAATTTGCGACCCGGTGACGATAACCGGCTTGCTCAGGTTCTCCAGCATGAAGGAGAGCGCCGAGGCGGTAAACGCCATGGTGTCGGTACCGTGCAGGATCACGAAGCCGTCGTACTGGTCGTAATGGGCTTTAATGTCATCCGCGATGTGCTGCCAGTCTTCCGGCGTCATGTCGGAGGAGTCCATCAGCGGCTCGTATTCGTGGATAGTGAAGTCAGGCATTTCCGGACGGTGGAATTCGGGCATCAGCGCAAGCTGACGCTGAAGGTGGCCGGAGACGGGGATATAGCCGTTTTCGGAGCGCTGCATACCGATGGTACCGCCAGTGTAGGCTACATAAATCGATTTCTTCTGCATGGTAGTGAGTTCTTGTTCTTCAAAAGAAAAAAATCCCCTCTTCGCGGGAAGAGGGGACGGTTTTTAACGGACGTTCGCGCAGGTCAGGCAAAACGCGTAACGACTCTGTGGATCGTTAAAGGCCGCAAGCTTATCGCTTTCCGCCTTCATCGCTTTTGCCGCCGTGGCGACCGGCGCAGGCAGGTAAGCCTGCAGCGCCTCCGGCAGCATGGCGCGTACCGAGCCGGACATGCTGTCCATGACCATATCGAAGAACGACGGTTCGTCCTGGTAATACTCGATATGCCACTGCTTCAGCTTCGCCAGTTCGGCGGCTTTCTTCACCGCGTCATCGAAGTCACCCAGGCTGTCAACCAGTCCGTTGCTCTTCGCATCCTGACCGGTCCAGACGTGGCCCTGTGCAATCTGGTCGATCTGCTCAGGCGTCTTTTTACGCGAGTCTGCGACCAGGGTGATAAAGCGTTTATAGCCGTTCTCAATGCTGAGCTGCATCATCTCAGAGACTTCCGGCGGCAGGGATTTGGTCACCGAGACATCCGCCAGCGGAGAAGTCGCTACGCCGTCGGTATGCACGCCCAGAGAATCCAGGCTGTTCTCTACGGTGTTGATCACCCCGAAGATACCAATCGAGCCGGTCAGCGTGCTTGGGTTAGCCACGATGTAGTTGGCTGGCGTGGAGATCCAGTAACCTCCGGAGGCGGCCATTCCGCCCATTGAGACGACGACCGGCTTGCCGGCGGCGCGCGCCGCGGCCAGTTCAGCGCGGATCACCTCGGAGGCGCTGACGCTACCGCCAGGGCTGTTGACCCGCAGGACAATCGCCTTCACTTTCGGATCCAGGCGCGCATCGCGGATTTGTGACGCGGTGGTATCGCCGCCCACGTTCCCCGGGGTCTCCTGACCGTCCATGATCGCACCGTTAGCAAAGACCACCGCGACGCTGTCACCGTTCTCATCCGGTTTCTTCGTCGAGTAATCATACATGCTGATGGCGCTGTAATTTTTGTCCTCTTTGCTCCAGCCAAACTGTTTGCTCAGGGATTTTTCAATCTCGGCGCTGGTGCCCAGGGCATCAACCAGTTTGTTATCGAGCGCATATTTCGCGGTATCGCCGTCAACCTTACGCAGTCCTTCCAGCACGCCCTGCGCGCCAGGGAACACCTGCTCAGGCGTAATCTGACGGTTCGCGGCAACGGTGCCCAGATAGTTCTGCCACAGCTCACCAATCCAGCGGCTGTCCGCTTCGCGGGCGGCAGGGGACATATCGTCACGGATAAACGGCTCCACGGCAGATTTGTACGTACCGACGCGGAAGACGTGGGTGGTGACCTTCAGCTTATCGAGCAGCGATTTGTAGTACAGGCCGTTGGTGGCAAAGCCGTGCAGATCGACCGTACCCTGTGGGGAGAGCCAGATCTTATTGGCGAAGCTCGCCAGATAATATTGTCCCTGGCTGTAGCTGTCGCCCACGGCAATGACCGGCTTGCCGCTGTCGCGGAATTCGCGCAGCGCTTTACCGATGTACTGCATAGACGGCTGATCGCCGCCGGCAAAATCTTTCAGATCCAGCACGATGCCGGTGATGTTGCGGTCATCTTTGGCCTGACGGATGGCATCGACGATATCGAACAGGGAATTTTCCTGCAGACGGTCTGACGTGGCGCCAAACAGCTGACGGCTGATTACGCCCAGACGGTTGCTGGCTGACGGTTTATCAACGATTACGCCGGTGATATCAAGTAACAAGGCCCCGCGAGTCGAATGCTGCGCCTGATTCGCGTTGCTGATGTGCATCCAGATACCCGCGCAAACCAGAACCAGCAGGATGAAGAAGATGTTCATCACCAGGTTGCGGACGAAGTTGAGCAGTCGCCACGTCCATTTAAAGAAACCGGCAATAATTCGCCAAAGGGTTCGCATGTATTCTCCCTAACCAGAAAATGACTGTTTCCGTCGCCACTGGACGGTAATGTTGGGTTATCGTAATGACCCAACCGCCACTTGTCAGCAGGAATCGCCTGCCAGGCTGTAACAAAATCTGCCGTCGTGTTAATTTTGTGAGTAAATTTCAAGAAAGGAGTTAACCAATGGACGCACTCGAACTGCTTGTTAACCGCCGTAGCGCTTCCCGTCTGGCCGAACCTGCCCCGGCAGGCGAGCAGCTGGAGAACATTCTGCGTGCCGGCATGCGTGCCCCCGATCATGGCACACTGCAGCCGTGGCACTTCTTTGTAATTGAAGGCGAAGGACGCGATCGTTTCAGCCAGCTGCTGGAGCAGGGGGCGGTGGCCGCAGGGCAGGATGAGAAGGGGATCGACAAGGCGCGCAATGCCCCGTTCCGCGCCCCGATGATCATCGCCGTCGTGGCAAAATGTCAGGCGGGCCATAAGGTGCCGGTCTGGGAGCAGGAAATGTCCGCGGGCTGTGCGGTGATGGCGATGCAAATGGCCGCCGTCGCGCAAGGCTTCAACGGTATCTGGCGCACCGGTGCGCTGACCGAAAGCCCGGCGGTCCGTGACGGTTTTGGCTGCGGTGAGCATGACAAAATTGTCGGTTTCCTCTACCTCGGCACCCCGCAGCTTAAAGCCTCCAGCACCATCAGCGTGCCGGACACCACGCCTTTCGTCAGCCGCTTCTGATAACGCACGCTAAACTGTCTGGATTCTGAGCATCTGCCGCAGAATTCAGACAGTCATACTTACCTCTTTATGGAATGAGCGCTACCATAGCGCGATTGAGATGACAGGAGACGTCCATGAGCGAGCAAACCATTCGTTTAACGCAGTACAGCCACGGAGCCGGTTGCGGTTGTAAAATTTCCCCGAAAGTGCTGGAGACCATCCTGCACAGTGAACAGGCGAAGTTTGTCGACCCGAACCTGCTTGTCGGCAATGAAACGCGCGACGATGCTGCAGTTTATGACTTAGGTAACGGCACCAGCATTATCAGTACCACCGACTTCTTTATGCCGATTGTCGACAATCCGTTCGATTTCGGGCGCATTGCGGCCACCAACGCCATCAGCGATATCTTTGCCATGGGCGGTAAGCCGATTATGGCGATCGCCATTCTGGGCTGGCCGATCAACACCATCCCGCCGGAAGTGGCCCGGGAAGTGATTGATGGCGGCCGTTTCGCCTGCCAGCAGGCGGGAATTGCGCTGGCCGGTGGTCACTCTATCGATGCGCCGGAGCCTATCTTCGGCCTGGCCGTCACCGGCGTGGTGCCGACCGAACGCGTGAAGCGCAACAGCACCGCACAGGCGGGCTGCAAGCTGTTCCTCACCAAGCCGCTGGGCATTGGCGTGCTGACCACCGCCGAGAAAAAGTCCCTGCTGAAACCGGAGCACAAAGGGCTGGCAACCGAAGTCATGTGCCAGATGAACCTCGCCGGTGCGGCGTTCGCCAATATCGACGGCGTGAAGGCGATGACCGACGTGACCGGTTTTGGTCTGCTGGGGCACCTCTCCGAAGTGTGTCAGGGCGCGGGCGTGCAGGCGCAGGTCTGGTATCAGGACGTGCCGAAGCTGCCGGGCGTGGAAGAGTACATTGCTCAGGGCGCGGTCCCGGGCGGTACCCAGCGTAACTTCGCCAGCTACGGTCACCTGATGGGCGAAATGCCAGAAGAATGGCGCAATCTGCTGTGCGATCCGCAAACCTCCGGCGGCCTTCTGCTGGCGGTGACGCCGGACTCCGAAGCCGAGGTCCAGGCCACGGCCGCCGAATTCGGCATTACCCTGACGGCGATCGGCGAGCTGGTGACCGCGCGCGGTGGCCGACCGATGATTGAGATCCGTTAATTCGATGCGGTTGTTTATTGCCGAAAAGCCGAGCCTGGCCCGTGCCATTGCCGATGTGCTGCCCAAGCCGCATCGCAAGGGCGACGGCTTTATCGAATGCGGTAACGGGCAGGTGGTCACATGGTGTATCGGTCACCTGCTTGAGCAGGCGCAGCCGGATGTCTATGACAGCCGCTACGCCCGCTGGAATTTGAACGATCTGCCCATCGTGCCGGAAAAATGGCGCCTGCAGCCCCGGCCTTCAGTCACCAAACAGCTCAACGTGATCAAGCGCTTCCTGCATGAAGCCGAAGAAATCGTGCACGCGGGTGACCCGGACAGGGAAGGACAGCTGCTGGTGGATGAGGTGCTGGACTATCTTGAACTGGCGCCGGAAAAGCGTCAGCAGGTGCAGCGCTGCCTGATCAACGACCTCAACCCGCAGGCGGTGGAGCGTGCGATCTCGCGCCTACGCGCCAACAGCGAATTTATTCCGCTGTGCGTCTCGGCGCTCGCGCGTGCCCGCGCCGACTGGCTGTACGGTATCAACATGACCCGCGCCTACACCATCCTCGGGCGCAACGCGGGCTATCAGGGCGTGCTCTCCGTGGGCCGCGTGCAGACGCCGGTGCTGGGGCTGGTCGTGCGTCGTGACGAAGAGATTGAGAACTTCGTCGCTAAAGATTTCTTTGAGGTGAAAGCGCATATCGTCACGCCTAAAGACGAGCGTTTTACCGCCGTCTGGCAGCCGAGCGATGCCTGCGAGTCGTATCAGGATGAAGAGGGGCGTTTGCTGCACCGCCCGCTGGCGGATCATGTGGTTAATCGCATTACCGGACAGCCGGCTATCGTTACCAGCTATAACGATAAACGGGAATCAGAACCCGCGCCGCTGCCGTTCTCGCTGTCGGCCCTGCAGATCGAGGCCGCGAAGCGCTTCGGCCTCAGCGCGCAGAACGTGCTGGACATCTGCCAGAAGCTCTATGAAACCCACAAGCTAATCACCTATCCGCGTTCGGATAGCCGCTATCTGCCGGAAGAGCATTTTGCCGGTCGTCATTCGGTGATGAACGCCATTAGCGTGCATGCGCCGGATCTGCTGCCGCAGCCGGTGGTGAACCCGGACACCCATAACCGCTGCTGGGACGACAAAAAGGTGGACGCCCACCACGCGATTATCCCGACGGCGCGCGCCAGCAACGTCAATCTGACCGACAACGAAGCAAAGGTCTATAACCTGATCGCCCGCCAGTACCTGATGCAGTTCTGCCCGGACGCGGTGTTCCGCAAATGCGTGATCGAACTGGAAATCGCGAAAGGGAAATTCATTGCGAAAGCCCGTTTCCTTGCTGAAGCAGGCTGGCGCACGCTGCTGGGGAATAAAGAGCGTGACGAGGAGAACGACGGCACGCCGCTGCCCGTCGTTGCCAAAGACGATGAGCTGCTGTGTGAAAAAGGGGAAGTGGTGGAACGTCAGACTCAGCCGCCGCGCCATTTTACCGATGCGACGCTGCTGTCCGCGATGACCGGCATCGCCCGATTCGTGCAGGATAAAGATCTGAAGAAGATCCTGCGCGCCACCGACGGTCTGGGTACGGAGGCAACCCGCGCGGGGATCATCGAGCTGCTCTTTAAGCGCGGTTTTCTTGAGAAAAAGGGGCGCTACATCCATTCGACCGAGCCGGGCCGCGCGCTGATTCATTCCCTGCCTGAGCTGGCCGCCAGGCCGGACATGACCGCGCACTGGGAGTCGGTGCTGACGCAGATCAGCGAGAAGCAGTGCCGCTATCAGGACTTTATGCAGCCGCTGGTGGGGACGCTTTACCAGCTGATCGATCAGGCGCGCAGCACGCCGGTGAAGCGCTTCAGAGGGATGGTTGCACCCGCTGGTGGCGCGAAGAAACCATTCAAAAAGAAAAAGAGCGCGGCCGCCTCTTAACCGTAGGCCGGGTAAGGCGAAGCCGCCACCCGGCGAAAAGCAGCTCTGCGGCCTGAAAAAAGCCCGGTGGCGCTAACGCTTACCGGGCCTACAAGTTGAGAACTCTGCGGAGCTTTAAATCACACCCTGCCCAATCATCGCATCCGCTACCTTCACGAATCCGGCGATATTCGCCCCGCGCACGTAGTTGGTTTGCGATGCCTCGCCGCCGTACTCCACGCACGCATGGTGAATATCCAACATGATATGGTGCAGGCGCGCGTCCACTTTTTCCGCCTTCCAGCCGAGACGCGCGGCGTTTTGCGCCATCTCGAGGCCGGAGGTCGCCACGCCGCCCGCGTTAGCGGCCTTGCCCGGTGCAAACAGCACGCCCGCCTCCAGGAACAGGTCCGTCGCGTCGATTGTGGTCGGCATGTTCGCCCCTTCGGCCACCGCTTTTACGCCATTGCTAATCAACGTGCGCGCGGCTTCAGCATCCAGCTCGTTCTGCGTGGCGCACGGCAGGGCGATATCCACCGGCACGCCCCACGGCTGTTTCCCTTCCAGGTAGGTCAGGCCAAACTCCCGGGCGTAATCCGCCACGCGTCCATCGCGGCTGGCTTTGATTTCACACAGGCGCGCCAGCTTCTCTGCTGTGAAGCCCGCTTCATCCACCACCGTTCCGCTGGAATCAGAGGCGGTCACTACGCGAGCGCCAAACTGCATCGCTTTCTCAATCGCGTACTGCGCCACGTTACCGGAGCCGGACACCGCGACGCGCATACCTTCGAAGCCTAAGCCGTGACGCTTGAGCATAGCTTCGGTGAAGTAAACCAGACCGTACCCGGTCGCTTCCGGGCGGATCAGGCTCCCGCCAAACGACAGCCCTTTGCCGGTAAAGACGCAGGCGCTGTTGTTGGAGAGCTTTTTCATCATCCCGGCCATAAAGCCCACTTCACGTCCGCCCACGCCGATATCACCGGCAGGCACGTCGGTGTCAGGACCAAGATGGCGATAGAGTTCGGTCATCAGCGCCTGGCAGAAACGCATCACTTCGCCTTCGCTTTTGCCTTTCGGGTCGAAATCGCTGCCGCCTTTCCCGCCGCCCATGGGCAGCGTGGTCAGCGCGTTTTTAAAGGTCTGCTCGAAGCCGAGGAATTTCAGAATCGACAGATTCACGGACGGATGGAAACGCATGCCGCCCTTAAACGGACCGATGGCCGAGTTAAACTGTACGCGCCACGCGCGGTTAACCTGCACCTGGTTGCGATCGTCCACCCACGTCACGCGGAACTGGATCACGCGCTCTGGCTCGACAAGGCGTTCAAGCAAAGACATCTGGCGATAGCGCGGGTTTTGTTCAAGGAAGGGCCACAGGGTGGTCATCACTTCACGCACGGCCTGGGCGAACTCGCTTTGGTGCGGGTCGCGCTGCTGAACATGGGCAAGGAAACTTTCCAGAGAGCGTGTCTGATCCATAGATATAAGAACCTCTTATAATAATGTTTGTATATGACTTATGCGTTTTGTGTTGTTTTTTTGACTATACCACCCGTACTGCTTTGTCTGGCAAGCAGAAATTCAGGGCGAAAGGGAAATTAATGAAATGAGCTGCGTCATAACCAAAAGCGATGACGAGATATATTAAAGGTTCCGCGCTGGTTTACCGTTATAGTCATTATCAAAGGAACAATAGGAAGATGTGTCTATGAACCGTTATCTACTGACCGCGTTATGTGTGATCTTTACCGCAGGTGCGCAGGCTGACCGCATTCGCCCGGACGTGGAAGTGAATGTGCCGCCGGAAGTGTTTAGCTCCAGCGGCCAGAATCAAACGGTGCAGCCCTGTAATCAGTGCTGCATCTATCAGAACCAGAACTACTCAGAAGGGGCCGTGGTGAAAGCGGAGGGCGTGCTGTTGCAGTGCCAGCGTGACGAGCGCGTTATTGGCACGAACCCGCTGGTCTGGCGTCGCGTAAAACAATAAACGCTTCCAGAAGGGGAATATCCGCGGGGGCTAAGGCGTAGCCAAACGCCTCTTCCGGCGTACACCACGCCAGCGCGCTGTGGTAGTGCGCCGTGAGCTCGCCGCTAAACGCAGGAACGTGCCAGGCGTGCAGGTTGATTAACCGCTGCGAGACTTCGCGCTGGTGGCTGGCCACGTATTGCGCAGGGCGTGCTTCAATACCTAACTCTTCACGCAGCTCGCGGATAAGTGCCTCGGGCTGGGTTTCACCCGCCTCGACTTTGCCGCCTGCAAATTCCCACATGCCCGGCTGGTCGGCGTGGGCAGGGCGCTGTGCCAGTAAAATTTTGTCGTCTTTTTCGATGATGGCGGCAACGACATCGAGTGTTTTCAGCATGGTCGTCAATAATTGATAGCGAAAAAAGACATATTATCGTGCCCTTTCTCAGAGTCCAGCTATCAGGAGAATCAGGTGAAAGAGACTACCGCCTGGGTTGCCCCTATCGAATCCCTTCCCGCCAGCCTTAAACCCATTGCCGTGATGCAGAAAAAGCATTTTGGCGCCGTGCTGAATCCCACGCGCTGGTGGGGGCGCATGCCGCGTCTGTTCTGGCTGGTGGCGCTGTTCGTCGGTTTTCTGGAGCGTCGTCGCGCGCGCCTGACGCCCGTGCTTCGTTCGCTGCTCATGACGCGGGTGTCCCAGCTCTGCCACTGCGCTTTCTGTATTGATGCCAACAGCCTGCGGCTTGCCGAGCGCTGCGGGGCGCTGGATAAGGTGCAGGCCGTGAGCGACTGGCAGGGTTCCGCCTTGTTCACGGATCAGGAGCGCGCGGCGCTGGCCTACGCCGAGGCGGTGACCGCCACGCCGCCCCGGGCGGATGAGGCCATCAGAGCGGCGCTGAAGCGTCACTTTACGGATGACGCTATCACCGAGATGACGGCGCTCATTGCCTTTCAGAATCTCTCTGCCCGCTTTAACGCCGCGCTGGATATTCCGGCGCAGGGGCTGTGCGCCACCTTTAACGAGACGCCTTATGCTTGATCGCCACCTTCATCCGCGGATAAAACCGGCGCTGAATCGTCTGGTCTCTGTGCTGGACCGACCGGGAATAACGCCCGACGGATTAACCCTGACCGGGTTTGCCATCGGCGTGCTGGCGCTGCCGTTTCTGGCCCTTGGCTGGTATCCGGCGGCGCTGGTCGTCATCGTGCTGAACCGCCTGCTGGACGGTCTGGATGGGGCGCTGGCGCGCCGCAGAGGGCTGACCGATGCGGGGGGATTTCTCGATATTGCGCTCGATTTTCTGTTCTACGCCCTGGTGCCGTTTGGCTTTGCGCTGGCAGCACCCGTTGAGAATGCGCTGGCCGCGGCCTGGCTGTTGTTTGCGTTTATCGGGACCGGCAGCAGTTTTCTGGCGTTTGCGGCGCTGGCCGCGAAGCACGACATCGACAACCCCGGCTATGCGCACAAGTCGTTTTATTACATCGGCGGGTTAACGGAAGGGACGGAGACCCTCGCGCTGTTTGTGCTGTGCTGCCTCTTTCCGGCGCACTTTACGCTTTTCGCGTGGGTATTTGGCGCGCTGTGCTGGTTGACCACCACAACGCGCATCTGGAGCGGCTACGTGACGCTGAAGTCACTTAACCCTTAGAGCGCGCTTTCAGGCCCGCGCTCACCGGTCGTCACCGGGTTCTGCGGGTGACTGCTCCATTCGTACCAGCCGCCGTCATAGACGGCGATATTCTTCCAGCCCATCGCCCGGGCGTACATAAAGGTTTCGGACGCCCGCCAGCCGGTGCCGCAGTAAAACGCGATGTGCTGTTCCGGCAGAATATTCCAGCGCTTCCACTGGGCGGCGATGTCGTCAGCGCTGCGCATGGTGCCATCCGGATTATGGAAATCCTCCATGTGGGTAGCATCGCTGCCCGCGTGACCCCAGCGGGCACCGGCAATTTCACCTTTTGGCTTGATGTAGCTGTAGCCGCTGGTTTCGCCGATGAACTCCGGCCACGAGCGAATGCTGACTAGGGAGGCATCCTGACGGTGCAGCATGCCGCGCGCCTGTTCCATATCCACCATCAGCTGCGGCTGACCGGGGATCTGCGCGCCAAAATCGGGGGCTGGCGTTACTTTACCGGGCGTGCCGCGCTCAACCGGCAGGCCTGCATCTGACCACGCCTTCCAGCCGCCGTCGAGAATACGCACATCCTTCACGCCCGCATACAGCATAATCTGCGCCACGCGCGCGGCGGCGTAGACGTCGTGGCCATACAAGATGACGGTGGTGTCGTGACGGATCCCGTGCTTCGCCAGCATCGTTTTCAGCTTGTCGTCGGAGACTTTATTCCACAGCGGTTCGCTTTCCACCTCGTTGGTGTCGATATAGCCCGCGCCGGGAATGTGGTTCAGCAGGTAAAACTTCGGTGCACCCCAGGCGGCCTCAATCACTTTCCAGTCGCCCGCCGGTGCGGCAGTCACGGGTTTACCCTGCTGGAGCCGGTGGATCCACTGCGGGTAAACCAGCTGTTCAAAGTGGGGCAGACGCTGAAGGCGATCTGGGGTCTGCAGTGCGTCACTGAGCAGCGAAACGTGGCGGTAACCGGCTTTCTCCAGGCGGGCTTTCACCGCCTGGTTATCGTTCTCGTCGCCGTACAGCGCGATGGCCGTCGCAGGGGTAAGCTGATGCTGTTTGGCCCACAGCGCAATCTGCTCGTCGCTCATGGCGCTAAGCCAGGCGGCAGCAAGGTTGAGTGCGGCGGGTTCATGCCCGGAGGGGCCGCTGAGCGTCTGCGGCCAGCCGTTATAGAAGGCGCTGGCGCGTGTGTCGACAGGCGTGCCGTGCTGTGCCTGAAGCTGAGACAGCGTGATGGCGTTGGGCATCTCAGCCGCCAGCGAGGAAAAAGAAGCGAGGCCGCAGAGCAGGGCCAGCGCGGTCAGTTGAGAAACACGTTTCATCGAATAACCTGACGTCAGTAAAAGAGGGGGGCATTGTCGTCTCTCCCGAATCGGAAAACATTGCGTTAGCACATTATTGCCAGCGAGAAATCTCAATCAGCTCGCCGCCGGGTGGAATATCGTCCTCATCGTGCGTGACCAGCACCACCGGAATATTGCGCGCGCGGACGGCGTCAAACACCCATGCCCGAAATGAGGCGCGTAACGCTTTATCGAGGCGGCTGAACGGTTCATCCAGCAGCAGTGCCTGCGGCTCCGCGAGCAGGGCCCGCAGCAGGCTGACCCGTGCGAGCTCTCCGCCGGAAAGGGTGGCCGGATCGCTGGCGTAATGGTCGCTCAGCCCGGCGGAATCCAGCGCCTGCGCGACCGCTTCCCGCCGCGCGCTGCCGGCGATCCGCTCAGGCAGCGCCAGCAGCAAATTTTGCCCGACGCTGAACGGGTCGAACAGCAGCGCGTCCTGAAAGAGAATACCCAGCCCGCGGGACTCCACGGGAAGACCGTCGCAGCGACGCGCGTCGAGCCACAGTTCGCCCCGCGCCTGGAAATCGTCTGACAGCGCGCCGACCATCCAGGCAAAAAGGGTCGACTTGCCGCTGCCGGACGGCCCCATCAGGGTGACGATCTCCCCCCGGGGCACGCAAAAACTGACCTCGCGGAAAAGCGGTTCGATGGTGAGATTTTTTACCTTCAGCATTAACGTAACCCTTGTCGGTAGCGGCCCACGAGCCGGGATAGCAGGGCGGCAAGACCAAACACCGTGCCCGTGACCAGCAGTAATCCCAGCGCCCGGTTAGCAAGAATCGGGATGCTGCCCCCGCTGCTCAGCGCGACGGTTTCGGTGGTCAGCGTGGCGAAACGCCCCGCGCCCAGCCACAGCGTCGGCATGTATTGCGACATGCTGACGGAAAAGCCGGTGGCAAAGGCCAGTAGCGCAGGGCGCACCAGCAGGGGGCATTTCACCAGGCAGAAGACTTTGGTCCGTCGCCAGCCTAGGGTTCTGGCGGTGAGGAGCAGCCGGGGATCGATCCGGCGCCAGGCGGGTTGCAGCACCAGCAGCGTCCACGGCAAGACCCACAGGAGGTGGCTCCAGAGCACGGCGGCGTAGTGCCCGTCGACGCCCAGGTGCAACGCAATCGCATACTGGCCGGTGACGAGCGGGAGGGCCGGAAGGGCGAGCGGTAACCATACCCACAGCGCGCGGCGCTGCGGACCCCATTCCAGCCAGAGTAAGCCGACGACCAGGGCGATCAGGGCTGAAAGCAGACCGAATGACAGGCTGGTCCCCACCGGGCCAACGTCTTCCCGTTGCGCCAGCATCAGCAGCACCGCGGCGCACAGCACGCCGCACGCGGGCAGGAACCCGCTCAGTGCCCGCTCAGGCAGGGCGAGCTGAGACCGGGGACGCGTTCCGGTGAAATCCGCAAACGTGCGAACCCATGCCTTCCAGAGGCCGTATCCCAGGGCGGCAAGCGCGGCCAGCAGCAGAAGGAGAAGCAGGCACAGCAGCGTCCCTTTTGCCTGCTGCTGCGCGTCGCCCTGGCTTAACCACTGCCAGGCCAGCACGGCCAGGGTAGGCGGGTTGCCCGGCCCGAGAACGATCGCCACATCGACGACCGACAGCGACCACGCCAGCACCGCCAGCATTACTGCCCCGAGGACAGGGGCGATAGCCGGAAGGAGCAGCCAGCTGAGCGTCTGAAAACGCCCGTAGCCGAACGTCTGCAGGACGATTTTCTGCTGCGCGAGCCGTTTTTCCGGCAGTACGGCATAAATGGCCCACAGGACAAACGCGCTCTCTTTGACCGCGAGCGTCAGCCCCAGCCCGGCGCCGTAGCGGTCAAACGGTGGGGAACAGACGGTGCAGACCTGATAAAACAGACCGCCCTCGGCAAACAGCAGTAGCGCGCCGGTGGCGAACGCCACATGGGGGATCGCCAGCAGCCACGGCAGGCGGGTTGTGAGACGTCGCCAGCGTTTCCCGGGCCAGACAAGGCTGACGAGGAGAAGGGCAATCAGCAACGCCCCCAGCGTGGCGATGAGCGTTGAGACCAGCGTGGCAATGGTTGCCTGAGGCAGCTGCGGATCGTTCAGCAGCCGCTGCCAGTTTGTCACCGAAAACGCTGGGGCAAGCAGCATGGCGCCGGCGGGCAGGAGCGGCAGATAAATCACCGCCATCGCCAGCCAGACAATCCCGCTCAACGGGTGCCGTAACGACGCAGCCATTCCTGCTCCAGCGCATTCACCCAGGCGGACTGGGGCTCTGCAAGTACCTTCGGCAGCCCCTGCGGCGTGTGGGCCAGCAGCTGTCTGGCTTCATCTTCAGGCAGCGTTTTGGCATCCAGCACGCTCGGATCGCCCCAGATGGCCGGGTCAGCTTTGCGGATCTGCGCCTGCGGTGAAAGCAGGAAATTGGCGACCACTTTCGCCCCTGCGCTGGCGCTGGCATTAGCCGGAATCGCCACAAAATGGACGTTGCCAATCGTTCCGCCGTGGAAACCAAAGCTGTAGCTGTCGGCGGGCAGTTCGCCGCTCGCCACTTTTTGCTGCGCATGTGCGGGGTTAAAGGTCAGGGACAGGTTCAGGCTGCCGCTCGCAAGCAGGGCATCCATCCGTGCAGGAGAAGGGGGAAAATCTTTCCCTTCGCGCCACAGCAGCGGGTGGAGTTTGTCCAGATAATCCCAGAGCGGTGCCGTCACCTCGGCAAAGGTGCTATCGGGGGCCTTTTGCAGCGCGTCCGGGTGAGCGGTCAGCGTCAGCAGCAGTTGCTCAAGAAATGCCGTGCCGGTAAAATCGGGCGGGCGAGGATAGCTGATCTTGCCGGGGTGCTGCTGCGCGTAAGCCAGCAGCGCCTCAGGATCCACAGGCGGCGTCGGCATGCTGGCCTTGCGGGCGATAAAGGTCAGCTGCGCGCCGCCCCACGGCGATTCCGCGCCGTCTGTGGGGATAGCAAAATCCTCCGTGACGGGCTTGCGGGTATCAACATAGCGCCAGTTGGGTAACGTCTGCGCCCATCCGGTCTGCAGCAGGTTTGCCTCTTTCAGCGTGCGGAAGTTCTCGCCGTTAACCCACAGCAGGTCGACGGAGCCGTTGGTCTTACGCCCCGCGGCGGCTTCGGTCTGAATACGTTTTACCGCGTCGGCGGCATCCGCCAGCGGGACAATTTTAAGGGTAATGGCATAGTGCGTTTGCATCTCACCGCTGACCCACTCCAGATAGCGGTTGACCGCCGGATCGCCGCCCCAGGCGTTAAACCAGACGGTCTGGCCTTTAGCCTGTTGCTGAATGGCCTGCCAGCCGTCGGCGGCAAATAGGGGGGCTGCCAGCAGCAGACCGGTCAGAAACGTGCAAAAACGCACACGGCGCATAATGCCTCACTTTTTAGCAGACGGGAGAAAACGGGAAAACAGCCGGCGGGTGACCAGCGGTAATAACCCCAGTAGTGTAAAGGCGAATACCATGCCCGGCGACAAAATATCGCGCAGCGAGGTCACTTTTCCCAGCTCGCGCCCGGCGTTCAGAAAGATAATCGTGGCGGGCAGCATGGCGACCTGGCTCACCCACCAGTAGCGAAATACCCCAATCCGGGTCAGCCCCATCAGCAAATTCACCAGAAAAAACGGGAACAGCGGCATCAGGCGCAGGGCAAAAAGAAAGTTCGCGCCGTCGCGTGCCATGCCGGTATTCACCGTACTCATCTGCCGGGCAAACCGCCGTTGCACCCAGTCACGCAAAAAATAGCGGCTGGCGAGCATCGCCAGCGTGGCCCCGAGCGTGGAGGCAAAGGAGACCAGCACGGTGCCTTCCCACAGGCTAAACAATGCCCCGCCCAGCAGGGTCAGGACCGCCGCGCCGGGTATCGAGAGGGCGGAGACCGCCACATAGACCGCAAAAAAGATCAGCGCGCTGCGCAGCGGCGCGTGGTCGACATAGGCGAGTAACGCCTGATGGTGCGTTTTAATCCCTTCCAGGGAGAGGGTTCCCGGGGGAAGCATGACAAACGTCAACATAAATGCGCCCAGAAGGGCGCACAGGAAGAGTGTTTTTGGAATGTTCACGCGTCATTACAGCTTGAATTTAGCCCACACTGGCGCGTGGTCAGACGGTTTTTCCATGCTGCGGATGTCGTAGTCGATCCCGGTTTCGATGCAGCGCTCGGCCAGCGGCGAACTGGCGAGCAGAAGATCGATACGCAGGCCGCGGTTGTCGTCAAAGCCTTTAGAGCGATAGTCAAACCAGGAGAAGCGATCCTGCGTTTCCGGATTGGCATTGCGGAAGGTATCCACCAGGCCCCAGCCCAGCAGGCGCTCCATCCACTCACGCTCTTCCGGCAGGAAGGAGCATTTGCCGGTGCGCAGCCAGCGTTTGCGGTTCTCTTCGCCAATACCGATATCGAGATCCGTCGGGCTGATATTCATGTCGCCCATGATCAGCACCGGATTCTCTTTTTTGAGTTCGGTGGTCAGGTAGTCCTGCAGATCCTGATAAAACTTCGCTTTCGCCGGGAATTTGGTTTCATGGTCACGGCTCTCACCCTGCGGGAAATAGCCGTTGATGACCGTGATATTCCCGATCGCAGAAGGGACTTCCGCCATGATAATACGACGCTGCGCTTCTTCACCGTCGCCCGGGAAGCCGCGACGCACGGAAACTGGCGGCGCTTTGGTGAGCAGCGCGACGCCATAGTGACCTTTCTGGCCGTGATAAAAGACGTTGTAGCCGAGTTTCGCCACCTCTTCGAGGGGGAACATGTCGTCGTGAACCTTTGTCTCCTGCAGGCCGATCACATCTGGCTGATGTTGCTCAACGATAGCTTCAAGCTGATGAGGGCGGGCACGCAGGCCGTTGATATTAAAAGAGACAAATTTCATAGTCGCTGCCAGTGCAAGGTGAATAGTGCAAGGATGGTAGCAGAATTTGCGTCAACTGTTACCGGCTTCGACCAATAACTGCAACAGATAATGCCGGTGGTGCAATATTTGCACCATTCTGACGCGCTTCGCCCCCAAACAGGGCGTAAATGGCCAATAAATTTCGCGAGCGATCACAATTCCAGAATTATATTTGGCCTGTGCATACTCTTTCTGATTTTCATGCGGCAAAGCGCCGCTTGTCGTAAAAATATTCACTTTTTATGCACTAATAGTGAATAACTCCATATTGTAACTCATTGATATTCTGTTACCTCAACCCGTTTATGCATTTTTATCGCTGGCTGGCACGAAGGCTGCAATCTACATTCACAGTGCAAACACTCAATTATTTAACATTCAAATAACCTTTTATTTACCGGATGAGGTCGCTATGTCTCTGTCAATTACGCGTGAAAATTTCGATGAATGGATGATGCCGGTTTACGCTCCGGCGGCTTTTATTCCGGTTCGTGGGGAAGGCTCGCGCCTGTGGGATCAGCAGGGTAAAGAGTATATCGACTTTGCAGGTGGGATTGCGGTGAACGCGCTGGGTCATGCGCACCCGGCGCTGCGTCAGGCGCTGAACGATCAGGCGGCGAAGTTCTGGCATACCGGCAACGGCTTTACCAACGAGCCCGCGCTGCGCCTGGCCAAAAAACTGATCGACGCGACGTTTGCGGAGAAGGTCTTTTTCTGTAACTCGGGGGCGGAAGCCAACGAGGCGGCGCTGAAGCTGGCGCGCAAATATGCGCACGATAAATTTGGAACCCACAAGAGCGGTATCGTGGCGTTTAAAAATGCCTTCCACGGACGCACGCTCTTTACCGTCAGCGCAGGCGGGCAGCCCTCCTACTCGCAGGATTTCGCACCGCTGCCGCCGGATATTCGTCACGGTATTTATAACGATCTGCAGTCCGCCAGCGAGCTGATTAACGACACCACCTGCGCGGTGATCGTCGAGCCGATGCAGGGCGAGGGTGGCGTGCTTCCGGCGCAAAAAGCGTTCCTGCAGGGGCTGCGCGAGCTGTGCGATCGTCACAACGCGGTGCTGATTTTCGACGAAGTGCAGACCGGCGTGGGCCGCACCGGCGAGCTGTATGCCTATATGCACTACGGCGTGACGCCGGACGTGCTGTCGACAGCCAAAGCGCTGGGCGGCGGCTTCCCGATTGGCGCGACGCTGACCACCGATAAATTCGCCAGCGTGATGACCGTCGGCACCCACGGCACCACCTACGGCGGCAACCCGCTGGCCACCGCCGTCGCCGGACAGGTGCTCGACATCATAAACACCCCTGAGGTGCTGAAGGGCGTTAAGCAGCGCCACGACTGGTTTGTTGAGCGCCTGAATGCCATCAACAGCAAGGTTGGCCTGTTTAAAGAAATTCGTGGTCTGGGGCTGTTAATCGGCTGCGAGCTCACCGCTGAGTTTGCCGGAAAAGCTAAACTTATTTCACAGGAAGCGGCAAAAGTGGGCGTGATGGTGCTGATTGCCGGTGCCAACGTCGTGCGTTTTGCTCCTGCGCTGATTGTCAGCGAGGAAGAGGTGCAAACCGGTCTGGACCGCTTTGCGCTGGCGTGTGAAAAAGTGAAATCCGGGGTGTCATCATGATGGTCATCCGTCCCGTTGAGCGCGGCGATCTCGCCGGGCTCATGCAGCTTGCCGGTAAGACGGGAGGCGGGCTGACCTCGCTTCCTGCTGATGAAAAAACGCTGTCGGCGCGCATTGAGCGCGCCCTGCAAACCTGGCAGGGGACGTTGCCAAAAAGCGAACAGGGGTATGTGTTCGTGCTGGAAGACACCGATACGGGAACCGTGGCCGGGATCTGCGCCATTGAAGTCGCCGTCGGGCTGAACGACCCGTGGTACAACTACCGCGTGGGTACCATGGTTCACGCCTCGAAAGAGCTGAACGTCTATAACGCACTGCCCACGCTGTTTCTCTGCAATGACCACACGGGCGCCAGCGAGCTTTGCACGCTGTTCCTCGATCCGGCGTGGCGCAAAGAGGGCAACGGCTATCTGCTCTCCAAATCGCGCTTTATGTTTATGGCCGCCTTCCGCGATCGCTTTAACGAAAAAGTGGTCGCGGAGATGCGCGGCGTGATCGACGACACCGGCTACTCACCGTTCTGGGAGAGCCTGGGCGAGCGCTTTTTCTCGATGGAGTTCAGCCGGGCAGACTATCTCTGCGGCACCGGCCAGAAAGCCTTTATTGCCGAACTGATGCCGAAGCATCCTATCTATACCCATTTCCTCAGCCCGGAAGCGCAGGCGGTGATCGGCGAAGTGCATCCGCAAACTGCACCCGCCCGCGCGGTGCTGGAGAAAGAAGGCTTCCGCTACCGCAACTATGTCGACATCTTTGACGGTGGGCCTACGCTTGAGTGCGATATCGACCGCGTGCGCGCGATCCGTAAGAGCCGGCTGGTTGAGGTCTCTGAAGGCCAGCCCGCGCCGGGCGACTGGCCGGCGTGCCTGGTGGCGAACGAAAATTATGCCAACTTCCGCGCCATGCTGGTGCGGACCAACCCGAAATGTGAACGTCTGGTGCTGACGGCTGCAGAACTGGATGCCCTGAAATGTAACGCCGGCGATAAGGTTCGCCTGGTGCGTCTCTGCCCTGAGGAGAAAACAGCATGACATTATGGATTAACGGTGACTGGGTCACGGGCGAAGGCGAACAGCGCGTAAAGACCAATCCGGTAGGAAAAGAGGCGCTCTGGAAGGGGAATGACGCCAGCGCTGCGCAGGTGGACCAAGCCTGCCATGCCGCCCGCCGCGCGTTTCCGGCGTGGGCAAAACAGCCTTTCGCCGTGCGCCAGGAAATTGTTGAAAAGTTTGCCGGGCTGCTGGAGGCAAATAAGGCCGAACTGACGCGCATCATCGCGTCTGAAACCAGTAAACCGCGCTGGGAAGCGGCAACCGAAGTGACAGCGATGATCAACAAAATCGCCATTTCGGTGAAGGCGTACCACACCCGCACCGGCGAACAGCACACCGAGATGCCGGACGGCGCGGCCACGCTGCGCCACCGTCCGCACGGCGTGCTGGCGGTGTTTGGCCCGTACAACTTCCCGGGGCATCTGCCGAATGGCCACATTGTGCCCGCGCTGCTGGCGGGCAATACCGTGATCTTTAAACCGAGCGAGCTCACCCCATTAACCGGCGAGGCGGTGGTTAAGCTGTGGGAACAGGCTGGCCTGCCGCCGGGCGTGCTGAATCTGGTGCAGGGCGGACGCGAAACCGGCCAGGCGCTGAGCGCGCTGAGCGATATCGACGGCCTGCTGTTTACCGGCAGCGCCGGGACGGGCTATCAGCTGCATCGCCAGCTGGCGGGGCAGCCGGAAAAAATCCTTGCTCTCGAGATGGGCGGCAACAACCCGCTGATTGTGGAAGACCCGGATGATATTGACGCCGCGGTGCACCTGACGATTCAGTCCGCCTTTATTACCGCCGGACAGCGCTGCACCTGCGCCCGCCGCCTGCTGGTGAAAAGAGGCGCGCAGGGTGATGCTTTCCTGAAGCGTCTGGTAGAGGTAAGCGCGCGCCTGGTGCCAGCCGCGTGGGATGCCGATCCGCAGCCGTTTATCGGCGGGCTGATTTCCGAACAGGCCGCGCTGAACGTGCTGAAGGCCTGGCAGGACCACGTCGCGCGCGGCGCGAAAACCCTGCTCGAACCGAAGCAGGTTCAGCCGGGTACCTCGCTGCTGACGCCGGGCATCGTTGAGATGAGCGGCGCGAGCAACGTGCCGGATGAAGAGGTCTTTGGCCCGCTGCTGTGCGTCTGGCGCTATGACGATTTCGATGCGGCCATTGCAATGGCCAATAACACCCGCTACGGCCTGTCGAGTGGGCTGATTTCGCCGCATCGCGAGAAGTTTGAACAACTGCTGCTGGAAGCGCGCGCCGGGATTGTGAACTGGAATAAACCGCTGACCGGGGCCGCAAGCACCGCGCCGTTTGGCGGCGTGGGCGCATCGGGCAACCATCGCGCCAGCGCGTGGTATGCCGCCGATTACTGTGCCTGGCCGATGGCGAGCCTGGAAACCCCGGCGCTGACGCTGCCGGAGACGCTTAATCCGGGGCTGGACTTTACCGGAGGGGATCGTCATGAAAGCGCGTGAAGTCAACTTTGACGGGCTGGTGGGGCTGACCCACCACTATGCCGGTCTCTCTTTTGGTAATGAAGCCTCCACGAAGCACCGTTTTCAGGTCTCCAACCCGAAGCTGGCGGCGAAGCAGGGGCTGCTGAAGATGAAAGCGCTGGCGGATGCCGGTTTCCCGCAGGCGGTGATCCCGCCACAGGAGCGTCCGAACGTGGCGGTGCTGCGTCAGCTCGGCTTTAGCGGCACCGATGAGCAGGTGGTCGAAAAAGCGGGTACGCAGACGCCGCATCTGCTCTCGGCGGCAAGCTCGGCCTCTTCGATGTGGGTCGCCAACGCGGCAACCGTCGCGCCGTCCGCCGATACGCTGGATGGCAAAGTCCATCTGACGGTGGCGAACCTGAATAACAAGTTCCACCGCGCCACCGAAGCGGAAACCACCGAGCGCGTGCTGCGCGCCATTTTCAGTCAGACCGCACATTTCGAGGTGCATCAGGCCCTGCCGCAGGTGGCGATGTTTGGCGACGAAGGCGCGGCCAACCATAACCGCCTGGGGGGCGATTACGGCGAGCCGGGTCTGCAGCTGTTTATTTACGGGCGCGAAGAGGGGGGCCACGCCGCGCCAACCCGTTATCCTGCGCGTCAGACGCTGGCAGCCAGCCAGGCCGTTGCCCGCCTGAACCAGGTCAATCCTTCCCAGGTGATTTTCGCCCAGCAGAACCCACATGTGATCGACCAGGGCGTGTTCCACAACGACGTGATTGCCGTTTCCAACCGCCAGGTGCTGTTCTGCCACGAGCAGGCGTTTGCCCATCAGGAAAAGCTGCTCGCCACGCTGCATGAGCGCGTACGCGGCTTTACGCCCATTCAGGTGCCTACGGAGGCGGTAAGCGTGCAGGACGCGGTCGAAACGTATCTGTTCAATAGCCAACTGCTGAGCCGCGATGACGGCAGCATGATGCTGGTTCTGCCGCAGGAGTCCCGGGATCATCAGGGCGTGTGGCGCTACCTGACCGAACTGGTGAAGGCCGATAACCCGATTGACGAACTGCGCGTGTTTGACCTGCGTGAAAGTATGGCCAACGGCGGTGGTCCCGCCTGTTTACGTCTGCGCGTGGTCTTGACTCAGGACGAAATGCAGGCGGTTAATCCGGCGGTCATGATGAACGATACGCTCTTTACGCGCCTGAATGACTGGGTCGATCGCTACTATCGCGACCGGCTAACGCAGGCCGATCTGGTTGACCCGCAGCTTCTGCGTGAAGGACGCGAGGCGCTGGACGCGTTGTCGACAATCCTGCAACTGGGATCGGTTTATCCGTTCCAGCGCTAAAGGAGTGGATATGGAAAATTTACTGGCGCTGACCCTGGCCGATGAAACGCCGGAACAGAAAGAGGGGGACGGTCCCTCATTTCGCTGGCGGTGGCTGGGGCGCGGGGTGCTTGAGCTGACGCCGACAGCAAAAAGCGATCTGTCGCTGCTGCTTTCAACGGGCATTCACGGGAATGAAACGGCACCGGTTGAGATTGTCGATCTGCTGCTGCGCGCGCTGTATCGCAATGAGATTGCCCTGACGTGCCGCGTGCTGGTGGTGCTCGGCAATCCGCCTGCGCTGGCGGAAAACAAACGGTATCTGGTGAGCGACATTAACCGCATGTTCGGCGGCCGCTGGTCGCAGTTTCCGCAGAGTGACGAAACGGCGCGGGCAGCGTGGCTGGAGAACGTCGTGACCGCGTTTTTTGCCGATGCGGGACCGGCGCGCTGGCATCTGGATCTGCATACGGCCATCCGCGCGTCCTACCATGTTCGCTTCGGCGTGCTGCCGCAGCGCAATCAGCCGTGGGAGGAAGATTTTTTGAGCTGGCTGGGAGACGCCGGGCTGGAGGCGCTGGTGTTTCACCAGTCGCCGGGCGGAACCTTTACGCACTTCACTTGTGAGCACTTTGGTGCGTTGTCCTGTACGCTGGAGCTGGGGAAAGCGCTGCCGTTTGGGCAAAACGATCTCTCTCGCTTTGCGCCCACGCATCTCGCCCTGCGGGCGCTGCTGGGAGGAAAGGCTCCCGAGCCTACGCATCAGCCCGTCGAGCGGTACCGGGTCGTACAGCAGATCACGCGCCGCAGCGATGCCTTCCTGCTCCATATGGCCGCGCATACCCTGAACTTCACGCCGTTCCGCAAAGGGGCGCTGCTGGCCGAGGATGGCGAGGAGCGTTATGAGGTGCAGAAAACCACCGAGTATGTTTTATTCCCTAATCCCACCGTGGCGTTTGGCCTGCGTGCCGGACTGATGCTGGAAAAAATATCCTGAACCTTTCCCCTCTCTTCATCCGGGAGGGGAAGTAAAATACCCTTTCTTAGCAATTAAAGCGCCTGTACGTGTTTTGCAGAATATTCCTGGTGAATTGCTTTATTATTCACCTTCACTCCGTTATACTTTTACTAAATCGCTTTAAAATCATCGCATTGAATATTTTTTGTTGCAACTCTCCACGCTTTATCCTTATTTCCTCCACATTTGGTGAAAATTTGTTTTTTACACTTTCATTGTTTTACCGTTGCTCTGACTAATTGACGATAAACCCCGTAAAGTTAATCTCGTCAACACGGCATAGCGCCGAAGAATAACTGAAAGAAAGGAAATAAATTATGCGTAAGTTTACTGCACTGTTTGTTGCTTCTACCCTGGCTCTGGGCGCTACCAGCATGGCGTTCGCCGCAGATACTGCGACCACAACCGCTGCCGCGCCTGCTGAAGGCAAAATGATGATGCATCATAAAGGCCCGGGTATGCACAACGAGATGATGATGTTTAAGGATCTCAACCTGACGGATGCGCAGAAACAGCAGATCCGCGATATCCGGAAAAGCGAACGCGACCAGATGAAACGTCCGCCGCTGGAAGAGCGTCGTGCTATGCATGACATCATCGCCAGCGACAGCTTCGACAAGGCAAAAGCCGAAGCGCAGATCGACAAAATGGCCGAGCAGCACAAAGCCCGCATGCTGGCTCACCTGGAAACCCAGAACAAGATCTACAACATTCTGACCCCGGAACAGAAAAAACAATTTAATGCGAATTTTGAGAAGCGTCTGACAGAACGTCCGGCGATGGAAGGTAAAATGCCAGCACCAACCGAATAATCGGTTCACTCTCTTAAGACCGCCGGGATCCTGTCCACAAAAGCGAAAACGCTGTGGACAGGACCGGCGGTTTTTCTTTCCTGCCCTCTTGTCTGCCGCCGCCAGCGCGGTATGCTCCTGTAGTCGCATCAGAGAATGTTTGTAGAGTCATGGCGTTAGCATTTTTATTAACGTTCCGCTAAGGCCTGCCCGCTCTGCTGCCGATACTGTGTCTGTGAATACCTAACGATAACAAACAAGACAGCAACGATAGCAATATCCTTGCCCTGGCACGGGTTGTGCCATTCAGGAGTGGTGATGGAGTTCTTTGATATCCGTAAAATGCCGGTCAGCCTGTGGCGCAATGGTGCGGGTGAAACGCGTGAAATTTGTTGTTTCCCTCCCGCGACGCGTGATTTTCACTGGCGTGCCAGTATCGCGACTATCGCCAGCAACGGCGAATTCTCCTCTTTCCCCGGCGTCGATCGGGTGATTACCTTGCTGGAAGGCGGGGAGGTGACGCTGGATGCCGGCCAGGCGTTCTTCCATACCCTGAAGCACCATCAGCCCTATAGCTTTGCCGGCGACCTGCCGGTGAAAGCGCTGCTGTCCGATGGGCGGATGGCGATGGACTTCAACATCATGACCCGTCGCGACTGCTGCCGGGCGAAGGTGCGCGTGGCTGACCGTACCTTTACCACCTTTGGCACACGCGGGGGCGTGGTGTTTGTGTTAAGCGGGGCGTGGCAGCTGGGTGATAAATTGCTGACGGCCGATCAGGGCGCCAGCTGGGAGGAGGGTACCCATACGCTGCGTCTGCTGGAGGCTCAGGGTACCTTATTGTTCAGCGAAATCACGTGGCTGCCAGGCCATTGAGTTCAATGATCTCAAACTTACCGGCCAGCACAGGTTTACAGAGAATTTTGTAGCCATCGTGGTCAAATCCGGCGGGCGTGCGCAGCAGGGTTGCCGCGTCGTTGATATCGTCGACAGCGCCCAGCCAGAGCCAGTTATTGACGATGTGATACTGGGTCATCGCGTCACCCACTTCTTTGAGCGCAACGGCGCTTTCCCAGGGCCAGCACTTCACGCTAATGGCCCCCAGACCGGAGAGGAGCCGGGCGTGGTGCGCCTCAACGCTCTCTTTCCCACAGCAGGCACCGGCACAGCGCTTCAGCGCGGATCGAAAACAGGCGCGTCCGCGCGTGGTCGCCTCAAGGCCTAAAAGGCTATAGCAAAGCTGGAGCTCGTCCGCCAGCGTCTGCAGCGCCTGAAGTGCGGCACGTTTATTGGCAAACAGTCCGTAGAGATTCGGGGCATGAGAAAAATCGACGTCGCGCGCGTAGACGACCTGTGGCTTGCCTTCGTTGATCTGCAGGGAGCAGAGCTGACGGTTGCGGCGCAGGCGCTTGTTGAACAGCGGCTGTTGTTCTTTTATCAACCGCGCCTCCAGCAACAGCGCGCCCATTTCTCCCGCCGTCTGGAACCAGGTAATGCGTCGCGACTGGCGCAGCATGGCGGCCTCGTCCGGCGTACGCAGATGGGATAATACCCGACTGCGAATGTTAACGCTCTTGCCGATGTAGAGCGGCAGGGTGTCGCTTTCGCCGTGAAAGATGTACACGCCCGGCTGTTTAGGCAATGCTTCAAGCCAGGGGCGAAGGTGCTCGGGATATTCGTAGATAGCCGCCGCTTCAAACTCAAGACGCGGGGCGGATTGACGCCTGCTCACATACTGCTCCATATACTGTTCAGGTATACAGTGTAGCAGGAGTGTGGTGGTTAAAAAAGAGCCGGGTGGCGGCGACGCCTTACCCGGCCAGGACGTGCGGCCTGATGCCCTCACCCCAACCCTCTCCCACGGGAGAGGGCGCAAACACAAAAAACGGTAACCTGGGTTACCGTTTTGCGTTTATTTCCAGAAGTCGTCAAACACCGTAATCGGTGGGCGACGCTTGTGCTCGGTTTTCAGATACCAGCCTTCGATGATCTTCGCGGTGCCTTCATCCAGCTTTTTGCCTTCCAGATAATCATCAATGTTGTCGTAGGTGACGCCAAGGGCCGCTTCATCCGGTAGGGAAGGGCGATCGTCTTCAAGGTCAGCTGTCGGCGCTTTCTTATACAGATGCTCAGGGCAGCCCAGCGCGGCAAGCAGCTGCTTGCCCTGACGCTTGTTCAGGCGGAAGATCGGGTTAATGTCGGTGCCGCCGTCGCCATATTTGGTGAAGAAGCCGGTGATCGCTTCGGCCGCATGGTCGGTGCCGACCACGACGCCTTTGGTCATCCCGGCGATGCTGTACTGCGCTTTCATGCGCTCGCGTGCCTTTTCATTGCCGCGAACGAAATCGCTCAGCTCAATGCCCGCTTCGCGTAACGCCTGCTCGCTTGCCAGCACCGAGCCTTTAATATTCACGGTCAGCACGCGGTCAGGCTGAATGAAGGCAATGGCATCCTGGCAATCCTGCTCGTCTGCCTGTACGCCGTAAGGAAGGCGAACAGCGATAAACTGCAGCGTCTCATCGCCCGTCTCTTCGCGAAGCTCTGAAATGGCCATCTGGCAGAGCTTGCCGGTCAGCGTTGAATCCTGGCCGCCGCTGATGCCCAGCACCAGAGATTTCAGGAAAGAGTTCTTCTTTAAATACGCTTTTAAAAAATCCACGCTGCGGCGGATCTCTTCATGTGCATCTACCGCAGGCTTAGCGCCCAGCGCCTGGATAATCTCTTGTTGCAGAGTCATCACGCTCTCCATAAACAGAATGTGTTAACTGTTAAAACTAACCCTTTGGGCGAGAAACGACAAGGATCACAGTTTCGAGTGCGCTATTTTGCGCCGATTTAGCAGCTTATCGTTGTTTTATTAGAATTTTCCGAAATTCGTCTGGCGTAACGCACAAAGTTGAACAATAGTACTTTTTATCCCATGCTTAGATAACACGCTGATAAACAAGAGGACGGAATATGAACAAGAACGTAGCAGGAATTCTTAGCGCAGCGGCGGTACTGACTATGCTGGCAGGGTGTACGGCTTACGATCGCACCAAGGATCAGTTTACCCAGCCCGTAGTAAAAGACGTTAAAAAGGGGATGACCCGTTCGCAGGTGGCTGCGATTGCCGGTAAACCTTCTTCTGAAGTCACCATGATTCATGCGAAAGGGACCTGCCAGACCTATATCCTGGGTCAACGTGATGGTAAGGCAGAAACCTACTTTGTCGCCCTGGATGATACCGGTCATGTGATCAACTCCGGCTATCAGACCTGTGCTGAATACGACACCGATCCGCAGGCACCTAAGGCGTAGTCACCCTGCTTGCCTGAGGATGTTAACAAACCGGCCCCGGGGCCGGTTTTTTTATGCATCAGAAAATCTTATTTCTTTTCGCGAATTATTTACCCGAAATGTGAGGGTAGTCAACAAGCCAGGTCAATGAGAGACAATTCTAGTCTATCCAGAATTATCCCCTGTCTGTACCATTGCGTATACTCACTCCAACGATAAACAACAGTACGCAAACTACCTGTCTGCCGGGACAGCGAGTCGAGTGATAGCGCGATGGCAGGTAGTCATACAAGAGGGAAATCACGATGGAAAAGAAACATATCTACCTGTTCTGCTCAGCGGGCATGTCAACTTCGCTTCTGGTCTCAAAGATGCGTGCGCAGGCTGAAAAGTATGAAGTCCCTGTGGTGATCGAAGCGTTCCCCGAGACGCTGGCGGGCGAAAAAGGTCAGACAGCCGATGTTGTTTTACTGGGACCGCAAATTGCTTATATGTTGCCCGAAATTCAACGACTGTTACCTAATAAACCGGTCGAAGTGATCGACTCGGGGTTGTACGGCAAGATTGATGGTTTAGGTGTTCTTAAAGCTGCTGTGGCAGCCATTAAAAAAGCTGCTAATTAATTTTTATTTTTCCCGTCAAAGAGTTATTTCACACACAATACGCCGTAACATGCGTTACGGCATTTAAGGGTATTTTCCTATGAGTAAAGTCATCGCTTCACTTGAAAAGGTACTCCTTCCTTTTGCTGTTAAAATAGGAAAGCAGCCTCACGTTAATGCCATCAAAAACGGCTTTATTAAATTAATGCCGTTGACGTTGGCCGGGGCCATGTTCGTTTTAATTAACAACGTTTTTCTGAGCTTTGGTGAAGGTTCCTTCTTTTATTCATTAGGAATTCGGTTAGACGCTTCCACTATTGAAACCCTTAATGGTTTTAAAGCCATCGGCGGCAACGTCTATAACGGTACGTTGGGAATTATGTCGCTGATGGCGCCTTTCTTTATTGGGATGGCGCTGGCAGAAGAGCGTAAGGTCGATCCGCTGGCCGCCGGGTTATTATCCGTCGCCGCCTTTATGACCGTCACGCCTTACAGCGTGGGTGAAGCCTATGCCGTTGGCGCCAACTGGCTGGGTGGGGCTAACATCATCTCCGGTATTGTTATCGGCCTGGTGGTGGCAGAGATGTTCACCTTTATCATCCGTCGAAACTGGGTGATTCGCCTGCCGGATAGCGTACCGGCTTCTGTATCCCGTTCATTTTCCGCGTTGATTCCAGGCTTCATTATTCTCTCCATCATGGGGATTATTGCCTGGGCGCTCTCTCACTGGGGCACAAACTTCCACCAGATCATCATGGACTCTATCTCTACGCCGCTGGCGTCGATGGGTGGCGTGGTCGGTTGGGCGTATGTGATTTTCACCTCTCTGCTGTGGTTCTTTGGCGTGCATGGTTCACTGGCACTGGCTGCGCTGGACAGCGGAATTATGACCCCATGGGCACTGGAAAACGTTGCACTTTATCAGCAGTACGGCTCCGTTGACGCGGCGCTGGCAGCGGGTAAAACCTTCCATGTGTGGGCGAAGCCGATGCTTGACTCCTATATCTTCCTGGGCGGTACCGGGGCGACCTTGGGTCTGATCATCGCGGTCTTTATTGTCTCTCGTCGTGCTGATTACCGTCAGGTCGCGAAGCTGGCGCTGCCATCAGGCATCTTCCAGATTAACGAACCGATCCTGTTCGGTCTGCCAATCATCATGAACCCGGTCATGTTCATTCCGTTCATCCTGATTCAGCCGCTGCTGGCCGCTATCACCCTGACGGCGTACTACATGGGCATCATTCCACCGGTTACCAACATTGCACCGTGGACCATGCCGGCGGGTCTGGGCGCCTTCTTCAACACCAACGGCAGCGTCGCGGCCTTCCTGCTGGCGATATTCAACCTCGGGATTGCCACCCTGCTGTACATGCCATTCGTGGCGATTGCGAACAAAGCCGCCACCATCATTGATGAAGAAGAGAGCGAAGAGGATATTGCCCTCTCACTGAAATTCTAAGATTGACGGCGCGGGGAAACCCGCGCCAGCCACAAGGAGCTTAAACATGTTAGATTTGGATAGTATTGTCGCAGACGACGCCGCCGAGAACGATCTGGAAGAAGTGGTGATGGGGCTTATCATCAACTCCGGGCAGGCCCGCAGCCTGGCCTATGCCGCACTGAAGCAGGCCAAGCAGGGGGATTTCGCCGCGGCAAAAACCATGATGGAACAGTCCCGCACGGCGCTGAACGAAGCGCACCTGGTGCAGACAAAGCTAATTGAAAGCGATCAGGGCGAAGGGAAGATGAAGGTCAGCCTGGTGCTGGTTCACGCGCAGGATCACCTGATGACCTCGATGCTGGCACGTGAGCTGGTGGCGGAGCTCATTGAGCTTCACGAGAAGATGCAGTAAGTCAGACTGAGTAGCAGGAGGTCAGCACGATGGAAATTAAAACCGCACTTGAACAGCAGCTGTTTAATGGCAAAAATTTTCACGTGGTTATCTACAACAAGACGGAGAGCGCCAGTGGTCTGCATCAGCATGACTACTACGAATTCACGATTGTTCTGACCGGTCGCTACTATCAGGAGATCAACGGTAAGCGCGTCCTGCTTGAACGAGGGGATTTCGTCTTCCTGCCGATGGGGTCTTATCACCAGAGCTTTTACGAATTTGGTGCCACCCGCATTCTGAATGTGGGCGTCAGCAGACGTTTCTTCGAGAAGCACTATCTGCCGCTGGTGCCGTTCTGCTTTGTGGCCTCTCAGGTCTATCGGGTCAAAAACGAGTTCATGACCTGGATTGAAACGGTGATCGCCTCGCTTAACTTCCGCGACAATGAATTTGATGAGTTTATTGAAACGGTGACCTTCTACGTGATGAACCGGCTGCGTCATCATCGTGAAGAGCAGCAGGTGACGGATGATATTCCGCAATGGCTACGCAGCACCGTTGAGCTGATGCACGACAAAGGCCAGTTCAGCGAAAATGCGCTGGAAAATATGGTCTCCCTGTCGGGCAAATCCCAGGAATATCTGACCCGTGCGACGCAGCGTTATTATCGTAAAACGCCCGTGCAAATTATTAATGAAATCCGCATTAATTTTGCTAAAAAACAGCTGGAAATTACCAACTATTCTGTCACCGATATTGCTTACGAGTCAGGATACAGCAGTCCCAGCCTGTTTATTAAAACCTTTAAGAAATTGACGTCATTCACACCGAACAGTTACCGGAAAAATTTGACGGTAATTAATTAACTTTCGGCGGATTACCCGCCGCGAATATTGCTTTAATGGCTTGCCCAAATAGCGGGAAGAGCACGCTATACCTTGCAGGCGATTAACCTGATACGCTAAGGGAGATATTATGCAGAAGAAATTAAAAGTCGTAACCATTGGTGGCGGCAGCAGCTATACCCCGGAATTACTTGAAGGTTTCCTGAAACGTTATCATGAGTTACCGGTCAGCGAATTATGGCTGGTGGACGTTGAGGAAGGTCAGGAGAAGCTGAATATTATTTTCGATCTGTGCAAGCGCATGGTGGAAAAAGCGGGCGTGCCTCTGACCGTGCATAAAACCCTCGATCGTCGTCTGGCGCTGAAAGATGCGGATTTCGTCACTACCCAGCTGCGCGTCGGCCAGCTGAAGGCACGTGAGCTGGACGAGCGTATTCCGCTGAGCCACGGGTATCTGGGGCAGGAGACTAACGGCGCGGGCGGCCTGTTTAAAGGCCTGCGTACTATCCCGGTCATTTTCGACATCGTCAAAGACGTACAGGAGATCTGCCCGAACGCGTGGGTCATTAACTTCACCAACCCGGCCGGCATGGTCACTGAAGCGGTCTATCGTCATACCGGCTTCAAACGTTTTATCGGCGTCTGCAACATTCCGATCGGCATGAAGATGTTTATCCGCGACGTGCTGGCGCTGACCGACAGCGACGATCTCTCCATCGATCTGTTCGGCCTGAACCACATGGTGTTTATTAAAGATGTCATCGTGAACGGAAAATCGCGCTTTGCCGAGCTCCTCGACGGCGTAGCCTCCGGTCGTCTGACGGCGGCATCGGTGAAAAACATCTTTGACCTGCCGTTCAGCGAAGGGCTGATCCGCTCGCTGAATCTGCTGCCTTGCTCATACCTGCTTTACTACTTCAAGCAGAAAGAGATGCTGGCCATCGAAATGGGCGAGTATTATAAGGGCGGCGCGCGTGCGCAGATCGTTCAGAAGGTTGAGAAGCAGCTGTTCGATTTGTATAAAGACCCGAACCTGAACGTCAAACCGAAAGAGCTGGAGCAGCGCGGCGGGGCCTACTACTCCGATGCGGCGTGTGAAGTGATCAACGCCATCTACAACGACAAGCAGGCGGAGCACTATGTCAACGTGCCGCACCACGGCCATGTCGACAATATTCCGGCTGACTGGGCCGTCGAAATGACCTGCATCCTGGGACGCGAGGGGGCTAAACCGCATCCACGCATCACCCACTTCGATGACAAGGTCATGGGGCTGATCCACACCATCAAAGGCTTTGAAGTGGCGGCAAGCAACGCGGCGCTGAGCGGTGAGCTCAATGACGTGCTGCTGGCCCTGAATCTCAGCCCGCTGGTGCATTCTGACCGCGACGCGGAGCAGCTGGCCAGCGAGATGATCCTGGCGCATGAAAAATGGTTGCCGAACTTTGCCGCCACGATCGAGAAGCTGAAGTTCAAACAGCAATAAGAGGACGCACAATGGAAAACCTGCTGATCGTTAATGCTGATGATTTTGGCCTCTCTAAAGGCCAGAACTACGGCATTATTGAAGCCTGTCGCCGGGGGGTTGTGACCTCTACAACGGCGCTGGTTAATGGTGAGGCGGTTGAACACGCGGCGCAGCTGAGCCGCGAGGTGCCGGAGCTGGGCGTCGGCATGCATTTTGTCCTGACGCTCGGGATGCCGCTTTCGCCAATGCCGGGCCTGACGCGCGATGGCCAGCTGGGTAAATGGATTTGGGAACTGGCGGAGCAGGGGGCTCTGCCGCTCGAAGAGATTGCCCGAGAGCTGGAGTGTCAGTTCAACCGCTTCGTTGATGTGTTTGGTCAGACGCCGACGCATATCGACAGCCATCACCACGTGCATATGATCCCGGCGATTTTCCCGCTTGTCGCCGGGTTTGCACAGCGCAAAGGCGTGGCGATGCGCGTGGATCGCGAGGTGCAGGGATTGCCGGACTGCACCGTTACATCCACTGAGGGGTTCAGCAGCGCGTTTTACGGCGACGAGATCGACGACGCGCTGTTCCTGAAGGTGCTGGATGATTCCGCCGCACGGGGTGAACGGTCGCTGGAGGTCATGGCACATCCTGCATTTGTCGATAACACCGTGCGTAAAAGCGCCTACTGCTGGCCGCGTCTGGCGGAGCTGGATGTGCTGACGTCGCCGTCGCTGAAATACGCGATTGCCGAGCGCGGGTATCGGTTGGGGACGTTCGGGGATCTTTGAAATAAAGCCCGGTGGCGGCTTCGCCTTACCGGGCCTACAAAACCAATCGAATGAAGGCCGGGTAAGCGCGAGCGCCACCCGGCTTTTTTTACGCCGGAATCTGATCGATCTTGCTGCTTCGCGACCAGACGCGGTGCGCGGCGAGCAAATCAAACAGCTTCGTCATAAAGGCATCGTCAACGTTATCTCCCTCGACAATCCCGTCCTCACCCTGATCGGCCACCTTCAGCTGCGCTTTGAACTGTCGCGCGTCGCCGGACAGCGCGATCGGCTTCAGGTGCTTATAGGCTTCCAGCAGATAATAGACGGCGTCGCCGTTGGTCAGCAGGCTGGCAATATCCCCGCAAGGCACGATCACCGCATCGACGGTCAGTGATGGCGCACCGGCAAAGGTCGCCGCGACCGGCAGCACAGAACCATCGTCGGCCGTCACTTCACCCATGCGGGAATAGAGCAGTTTGGCATGCACGCCCTGGGTTTTCAGCGCCTGCATAATCCCCAGCACGTCGCTGGCGCGGGTTTTGTCGTTCAGCAGAATGGCGACCACGCGGCCTTTAATCGAGCCGCCCGGCACCGCATACAGGCTCAGCGACGGATCTTTCTTCACGCCGTTAACCTCTTTCGGCGGAGCAAGGTTACGTTGCTCATCGGTCAGCGTAATGCCCAGGTTATCCGCGACGCTCTGGGCAAGCTGAATATCAATATGCGCCAGCTGATCGACCACGCGCTCGCGGATGTAGGTGCGCACCACTTTACTCAGCTCGAAGCTGAAACCGCCGATGATGTGCTGTTGCTCAATCGGCGTCTGGCTGTTCCAGAACAGGCGAGGGTGGGCGTAATACTCACCGAACGAGGGGCTGCGCTCGCGAATTTTATTGCCATCGATACGCTCCTGATACGATTCGAATCCACCGCGTTTCGGTCCGGGAGGCGTTTCACGCGGCCAGTTATCGTTGATGGAGTTCGGCTCATAGTTTGCCGGGTTGGTATCAATATCCTGACGGTGCATCCCGTCGCGCTGGAAGTTGTGATACGGGCAGGTTGGGCGGTTAATCGGAATTTCGTGGAAGTTCGGCCCGCCGAGTCGGCTAATCTGCGTATCGGTATAGGAGAACAGGCGTCCCTGCAGGAGCGGATCGTTGGTGAAGTCCAGCCCCGGCACGATATGCCCCGGGTGGAACGCGGCCTGCTCGTTTTCGGCAAAGAAGTTATCCGGGTTACGGTTAAGCACCATTTTACCCACCAGCTGCACCGGCACCAGCTCTTCCGGGATCAGCTTCGTCGGGTCCAGAAGGTCGAAATCGAACTTAAATTCGTCCTCTTCCGGTATGAGCTGCAGGCCAAGTTCGTATTCCGGGAAGTCGCCCGCTTCAATGGATTCCCACAGCTCGCGGCGATGGAAGTCCGGATCGCGCCCGGTCAGCTTCTGCGCCTCGTCCCACACCAGCGAGGCTTTACCCGCGACAGGCTTCCAGTGGAAGCGGACAAACGTGGCTTTCCCTTCGGCATTGATCAGACGGAAGGTATGGATACCAAACCCTTCCATGGTGCGGTAGCTGCGCGGAATGCCGCGGTCTGACATCGCCCACATCACGTTGTGTAAGGTTTCAGGCTGCAGGGAAACATAGTCCCAGAAGGTGTCGTGCGCACTTTGTCCCTGCGGTATGGCCCAGTGGGGCTCCGGTTTTACCGCATGGACAAAGTCAGGAAATTTATGCGCATCCTGAATGAAAAACACCGGCGTGTTATTGCCGACCAGATCGAAAATACCCTCTTCGGTATAAAACTTGGTGGCAAAGCCGCGGATATCCCGGACGGTATCTGCCGACCCCGCGCCGCCCTGCACGGTGGAGAAACGCACAAACACCGGGGTGATTTTATCCGGGTCGGAGAGGAAATCCGCTTTGGTGATCGCTTTCAGGCTCTTGTAGGGCTGAAAGTAGCCGTGCGCCGCGGAACCGCGCGCGTGGACGATGCGTTCTGGTATCCGCTCGTGGTCAAAATGGGTGATTTTTTCCCGCAGGATAAAGTCTTCCAGCAGGGTCGGCCCGCGCGTGCCTGCGCGAAGGGAGTTTTGATCGTCAGCAATGCGTACGCCCTGATTGGTCGTGAGCGCGAAACCTTCACCGCCTTTTCGGTGTGGTTCAAGAGATTTCAGCTTCTCGTTTCCCGTGTCCGGCGATTTCATGCTTCCCGGTGCGGTAGGCTGTTCGCCCGGTGCGGAGGGGCCAGGGGAGGGGCGGTGAGAGCCGTCAGCAGGGGCGAGAGAGTCCATACCCGGTTGAGATTCTTCAGTGCCATGAATGGGTGATTGATGTGTTTTATCTTTGTTCGACATTGCACGCTTCTCCTTTATCCATTGCTAAAAACCCTATTAAGGATAGAACAATGTCGCGACATGGTTCGCGAACTAAGAGTTTTCATATGCCGTGATTAGCGAAAGGAGCCATCTCACCCACTCGGAGCGCGACGGAAGGCAGCAGGATCGGCTATCATAGAATTTTCCTGCTTCAAGAATTTGCTTTAGTGAATCCGTTGCTTATGAAACCTCTTCGTCAACAAAACCGCCAGGTTATTAGCTATGTGCCCCGCGTTGAGCCCGCGCCGCCAGACCATGCCCTGAAAGTGGAGGGCTTTCGCGATGTGTGGCAGTTACGGGGGAAATACGTGGCCTTTGTGCTGGTCGGCGAGCATTTCCGTCGCTCTCCCACCTTTACGGTGCCGGAGTCCGCACAGCGGTGGGCGATGCAGATCCGCCAGGATGAAGAGGTTGAAGAATAACAGCCATAAAAAAACCGCCATCAGGCGGTTTTTTTATTTCTAACGTGCTTAGTGGTGCGCCAGCTCGGCGTCGTCTTCACTTTCCAGAATCGCTTTGTCGGTCTGCTTCAGCCACTGGCTGGTCAGCGTACCGGCGGTCATGGAGCCGCTCACGTTCAGCGCGGTACGACCCATGTCGATCAGCGGCTCAACGGAGATCAGCAGGGCGACCAGCGTCACGGGCAGACCCAGCGCAGGCAGCACAATCAGCGCGGCGAAGGTTGCGCCGCCGCCAACACCCGCAACGCCTGCGGAGCTTACGGTGACAATCCCAACCAGCGTCGCGATCCAGACCGGATCCAGCGGGTTGATGCCGACTGTAGGAGCAACCATTACCGCCAGCATCGCCGGGTACAGACCCGCACAGCCGTTCTGACCGATGGTGGCACCAAAGGAGGCAGAGAAGCTGGCGATAGATTCAGGCACGCCCAGACGACGGGTTTGCGCTTCAACGTTCAGCGGGATAGACGCGGCGCTGGAACGGCTGGTGAAGGCAAAGGTCAGTACCGGCCAGACCTTACGGAAGTACTTCAGCGGGCTGACGCCGTTCACGCCCAGCAGGATGCCGTGCACCACGAACATAATGCCCAGGCCCAGATAAGAGGCAACAACGAAGCTGCCCAGCTTAATGATGTCCTGCAGGTTAGAGCCGGCAACCACTTTGGTCATCAGCGCCAGCACGCCGTAAGGGGTGAGCTGCATGACCAGACGGACCAGCTTCATCACCCAGCTTTGCAGGGTGTCAATTGCGGTCAGCACGCGTTCGCCTTTTGGCGCATCGTCTTTCAGCAACTTCAGCGCCGCTACGCCCAGGAACGCGGCGAAAATAACCACGCTGATGATTGAGGTTGGGCTCGCACCGGTCAGGTCAGCAAACGGGTTCTTCGGAATGAAGGAAAGCACCATCTGCGGCACGGTCAGGTCAGCCACTTTCCCAACGTAGTTGGTCTGAATCGCGGTCAGACGCGCCGTTTCAGCGGTACCCTGAACCAGACCTTCTGCGGTCAGGCCAAACAGGTTAGTGACCAGCACACCCACCAGCGCGGCAATCAGCGTGGTGAACAGCAGCGTGCCGATGGTCAGGAAACTGATTTTTCCCAACTGGGTCGCGTTATGCAGGCGGGCAACGGCGCTCAGAATAGAGGCGAACACCAGTGGCATAACGATCATCTGCAGCAGCTGGACATAGCCGTTACCGACAATGTTGAACCACTGAATGGAATCTTTCAGAACTGGATTATCGGAGCCATAAATTGCCTGTAATGCCAGACCAAATACGACACCCATGGCCAGACCAACCAGCACCTTTTTCGCCAGGCTCCACTGTTTGTGGCGCGCCTGCGCGAGAAGCAATAGCAATATAGCGAACACAACGACGTTCGCGATGAGTGGAAAATTCATCCCCGTTCTCCTGATTTATTATCGGGTCGGTTTTTACCGATCCTGTTGGCGGAAGGTTAGCAGAAGTGTGATGTAGCGCTTATATCCAAATGGAATGGGTTATGACAAATGGGATAATTTTGTTGGTTTACTGTTCAATCTGGTGATGAATAAAGCGATTGAACTGAAATTGCAGCGAATTAATCATCTGGGAAGACCAGCGGACTGCACTGTTTTCGGGCAACGTTTGCGGCATCCAGACGGCGTAAGCAAACAGCGCCATGCACAAGACGCGCTCCAGCTGGTTCCCTTTCTGCGGTGCGAGGATGGGAAAACGGAAGCGCCAGCGGCAGGGCCACAGCAGCGGTACGCCCGCGGGCGTCAGCATATCGGCCAGAATATGGCTTAAATATCCCAGCACCATCCCCTGAATGGCATCACCGGGGACGATCCAGCTTTCGGGCACTTTTAAATAGAAAAGCGTCAGCAGGCCAAACACGGCCAGCAGGCTGTGCGTAAACCCCCGGTGGCCGAACGCGCGGGCGATGGGTTTCGATACCCACTTCAGACGCTGTCCGAGGAAGGACTTGGGGTGGTCGATGTCGGGCAGCAGACAGGTCAATACGGCGGAAGGGACGATATGCCACCAGTCCCCCTGTGCCAGCACGGGGGTGAGTTCAGCGTTTTTGGCAAATACTGCGCACGCGATAGAAAAAAGCAGGTGGCCTTCCGCCGTCATGATAAAACCCACAAAACTGTCAATTCATACAGTATAGGGTTTTTATACAGTAGGCGGAAGAGGTGACGGTGTAACTGTTTGTCACAAACCGGAGGAGGGCGTTAACCGCCCTGCAGGTGGCGCGCCGTCAGTTCTGCCAGTGAATGTAGCTTCACATCGGCAAGCGCGAACCGGGGATCGTGGCGGCCTTCTTCCGCAGGCACCACAATGGAACGCATCCGCGCGGCTTTAGAGGCCACCATGCCGTTAACGGAATCTTCCAGCGCAACGCAGTTGAGGGGATCCAGACCGAGCTTAGCGGCACAGTCCAGATAGACCTGCGGGTGCGGCTTGCTGTAAGGCAATTTCTCAGCGGAGGCAAGCGCGTCGAAACTGTCGCGCAGTTCAAACATGATGAGCACTTTTTCCAGCATATGCAGCGGTGACGCCGAGGCCAGGCCGACCTTCAGTCCCTGGGCTTTACACAGCGCGACTGCCTCACGTACGCCGGGCAGCAGCGGCTTGCTCTCTTCTACCAGCGAAATGGCGCGGCTGATAATGCGCGCGGTCACTTCATCACGACCTGGTCCAGCCCACGGCTGTTGGGCATACCACAGGTCAACCACCATATCGATGCGCAGGCCCAGCGTATCGGGAAGTTCATTACGGCGGCTGATATCCACGCCCAGGCTGGCCATGACGTCCAGTTCAGCGCGATCCCACAACGGTTCGGAATCGATCAGTAATCCATCCATGTCAAAAATTGCGGCAAGAATTTGGCGCGGTGTCGACATCACAACGTCTCCTTATCCAGGGTGTTCGACAGACGATAAGTGCTAAGCACACTCTGCAATTTAGCATATTGCTTTTAAAGAGCGGGCGAAATTGATGACCAGCAGGTAGACTTAGGCACAAATAACGCGTCTTTATGAAGAGGAACTGATGACGTATCAACAAGCTGGACGCATTGCGGTCTTAAAACGTATTGCTGGCTGGGTGATTTTTATTCCTGCCGTCATTTCTACGCTGATTTCTGTACTCAAATTTATGTACGATCACAGCGAAAAACAGCCGGGTATCAATGCGGTTATGCTTGATTTTGCGCATGTGATGATTGAGATGATGCGTTTCAATACGCCATTTTTGAATGTCTTCTGGTTTAACTCACCGACCCCGGATTTTCACCATCAGCTGAATATCGGCTTTTGGGTGATATACGCCCTGATCTTTGTTGCGCTGGCGCTGCAGGCCTCTGGCGCGCGAATGAGCCGTCAGACGCGCTTCTTACGCGAGGGCGTCGAGGACCAGCTCATTCTGGAGCAGGCCAAAGGCCCGGAAGGCATGAGCCGGGAGCAGATTGAATCCCGCATTGTTGTGCCGCGTCACACCATTTTCCTGCAGATCTTCCCGCTCTATATCCTTCCCGTGATTATCATTGTGGCAGGATACTTCTTCTTCTCACTGCTCGGTTTTCTGTAACCGATACGGGTGGCGGCAAGGCCACCCGTTCGCGTCTCAGGCGGCAAGCATGCGCTCAAACGCACGCTGTGCGTTAACCAGGTGTTCCCCACCAAAAAGTATGGCGCGGTTCATCAGCGTATAAAGCTGGTACACCGGTTGACGGTCGAGGAAGCCGGGCGGCAGGGGAGAAACCGACTGATAACCGTCATATATCTGCGGCGGTTGTTCAGGGTGCAGCGGCAGCATGGCAAGGTCGCACTCTCGGTCACCCCAGTAGCAGGCCGGGTCGAAGATATAGGGGCCGTTGGGCCCCAGCGCGCAGTTATCGGACCACAAATCACCGTGGAGCAGAGACGCCTGAGGCTGGTGGGAGGCCAGACGCTGCTGCACGTGCTCGACGATGGCATCTATATTGCCAAATTCCAGCCCTTTCTCGGCGGCAAGCTCAAGCTGCCAGCCAATGCGCTGCTCGGCAAAAAAGGTCGACCAGCGACGCTGCCAGGCATTGGGCTGTGGCGTGGTGGAGAGGTCATTGTCAAAATCGAGACCAAACTGCGGCTGGTCGCTCCACTGATGGAGGCGTGCTAGCTGCTGACCAAGAATGAAAGCGTTATGGGCATCCAGCGGACGGGCGGGGAGATATTCCATGACCAGAAAACTGTAATCGCGGTCGCTACCGACGGCCAGCACCTGCGGGACCGTCACCGTTTTACTGCGCGACAACAGTTCAAGCTGATCGGCTTCGGCGGTAAATATCGGCAACAGCTCACGTTCATCGCATTTTACGAAGAGATCGCGCCCTGCGTAGCGTAAATGCCACGCGGCGTGGATCTCTCCGCCTGGCAGTTCGTTACGCAGTTCAATTTCACCTTCACCCAGCTGCTCACTTAAAAGATGACTGATAGCCTGCCACATGTTGACTCTCCCATGTTGTCTGCCAGATCATAAAGTTAGCGCATTATTGCGGTAAAAAAATACGAACTAACGCACACCTGAGCGGTTTAATTTCATACAGGGCACTTATTGTTCTTTTTTCTGCCAGCTTTCCCAGGTGTCGACGTCAATTTCGGCTGGCTTGTCGGTCACACTTTCCACCAGACTGGCGGCCAGCGCATGAACCTCTTCTTTATTCAGGGCACCGATCAGACCAAATGCCAGGGTGCCTAAATCATGAATATTGCCCTCGTCATCCGTGAGCGTGAGGAGAAAATTAGCCCGGGTGAAGGCGTTGTTGAGCTCATTCAGCTCGGTCAGCGATGCTTCATGAAGGTTGACGGTTACGACGTAGCGGGTGATGTCACCACTGCTCATAATTCACCTCATTGTTATCACGGAAGTTTTCTTAGCATAGTCGATAGTTTGCGTTTGGCGACTCGGTGATGACATTCCCCTCCATAAGGATGAAGGGGAACAGGGGTTAATTTCGGGACAGATAATCGACAATTTTTTGCGTATCGGCCAGCGAACAGAGACGCGTGCCCTGGTTGATGGTAGCGGCGCTACCCGCCGCCACGCCGTAGCGCGTCATCTCCAGCAGTGACGCGCCCTGCGCCAGCTTAAGCGTCATCGCGCCCACCATGCTGTCACCCGCGCCAACCGTGCTCTGGCTCTTCATTGGCGGTGGGACAACCTGAACGGACGACGTTTCATCGACGGCCAGTGCCCCCTGCGGACCAAGGGAAACCACCACGCGCCGCGCTTTGCCGCTGCGCACCAACTCCTGCGCGGCGGTGCGCACATCGTCAGGCTGCGTCAAGTCGCGGTTGACCAGCGCACTTAGCTCTTTCTGGTTGGGTTTGACCAGTTCAAGATTGCCCGGCACTAAGGCCGCCTGCAGGGCCTCGCCGCTGCTGTCAACGATGCAGCGGATACCGCGTTGCTGCGCCGCCTGAATAAGCGCGGTTAATTTTTCCGTGCTGATGCCGGGTGGCAGGCTGCCGCTTACCACCAGCAGCGCGCCGCTTTCAATGGTCAGTACTTTCTCTTCAAGCTGACGAAACTCGTCATCGGTGAGTTTCGCGCCCGGCATGACAAACCGGTACTGCTCGCCGCTGGATTCAACGTGGACATGCAGGTTTTGCCGCGTCCAGTCTTTCGCCTCGACGGTCTCTACGGCAACCTGTTCATCTGCCAGCAGAGAGACCAGGTGTTCGCCGGTGGCACCGCCTGCGGGAAAAATGGCCGTGGCCTTGCCGCCGAGGTGGGTAATGGCGCGCGCCACGTTGATACCGCCACCGCCGGGCTCAAAGACCGGGGCGCTACAGCGCAATTTACCTTCCGGGTAAATCTGCGGCGTCAGGGTGGCGGAATCAAGGGAAGGGGAGAGCGTCAGGGTGTAGATAGAAACCATCATTACCTCCTTTTAGCATGGGTTCCTTTTAGTCTGGCACCATTTTTCAGGAAGGCAACGTAAATAACAGTATGATTTTAAATATGAATACTGAATAAAAGTAAGACCGGAGATATATAAAATAAAACGCTTTTTGGGATCGTTCTTATTCAAAAAATGAAATAAGAAAACATTGCTATGTTATTTGCGGCTTTTTATAATTTGTTACCTTTCTCTGGACGCCTTGTCATTGATCCTCAAGAAAGATTCCGGGACCGTGTGGTCTCTTTTTTTGTTGTACGGACTCCTTAATAAAATGAAGCTTTTAAAGACAGTTCCCGCTGCACTGATGCTGGCGGGTGGCGTGTTTGCGGCTATGAACGCGACCGCCGATGATTCCGTTTTTACTGTCATGGACGATCCCTCCACCGCGAAAAAACCGTTTGAAGGTAACCTGAACGCTGGGTACCTGGCACAATCCGGTAACACGAAAAGCTCTTCTCTGACGGCGGACAGTACGCTTACCTGGTACGGTAATACCACCGCCTGGTCTCTGTGGGGTAATGCCAGCAATACGTCCGCTAATGACGAACGTTCTTCCGAGAAATATGCGGTAGGCGGACGTAGCCGTTACAACATGACCGACTATGATTACCTGTTTGGTCAGGCAAGTTGGTTAACCGACCGTTACAATGGTTATCGCCAGCGTGACGTGTTCACCGCGGGTTATGGTCGTCAGTTCCTGAACGGTCCGGTACACAGCCTCCGTTTTGAATTCGGTCCGGGTGTGCGTTATGACGAGTACACCAATGGCGATACCAAAACCCAACCGCTCGGTTACGCTTCCGGCACCTATGCCTGGCAGATGACTGACAACACCAAATTTACCCAGGGTGTTTCTGTATTTGGTGCCGACGATACGACGCTGAACTCTGAGACGGCGCTGAACGTGGCCATTAACGAACACTTTGGTCTGAAAGTCGCCTACAACGTGACCTGGAACTCTTCACCACCCGAATCTGCACCGGATCACACCGACCGCAGAACCACGGTTTCACTGGGTTATAGAATGTAATGAAGACGGGCCGATGATCATGTCGGCCCGTTTATTCTGTCTGGTCTTGTGACGTCCCTTCTGATGAGCTGTATTTGCCCCTAACCCCAAATCATTGCCGCCCAACGGAGTAACAGCATTGCGCCGCAGATGGCGATCAGCACCAGCACCATTTTCCAGTGTTTTACGGCAAATCGTTTTGTTGGCATAACCTAATCCTTGTTCGTTGATACCCACAGTCTACCAAACAGGGCCGAAATATGCCCCTACTCAGGAAAGATTGGGTTATGCCAGCGCAGGGTTCGGCTCAGAACCAGTGGAATCGTTCGGCGAGAATCAACAATAAACCGGTGGCGGAAAGGATGTTTAAAATCACAACCGTTCTACTGGATACGTTCATAGTATGCACCTTTGGGTTTAAAGACCTGTTCAAGATTAGCCCGGCATCTTTGAAATGCGAGCACCGGGATTATGCGACCTGCAAATTCATGCGAAAGTGCCAGCACATCAATCTGCCAGCAGAGGGTGCAATCTCCCTTTTGTTAGTGTTAACATTGCAAGGCTTGCCGTATATCCGGCGTTGTCTGATTTTCCGGCAGGTGAATGATGACGAACCAATTTGACGATTGTTGGTCAGATGGTGTCGTAATCTATTGTCAAATCACGATTATTTTCTTTGTATATGCTCTTATGTGTGGGGCATCACTGCAAATAAGGATATAAAATGCCTGTAATTACTCTTCCTGATGGCAGCCAACGCCATTTCGACCGTGCTGTTAGCCCAATGGATGTTGCCCTGGACATCGGTCCTGGTCTCGCGAAAGCGACTATCGCCGGCCGCGTTAACGGTGAGCTGGTAGATGCCTCCGATCTGATCGAAAACGATGCGACGCTTGCGATCATTACCGCAAAAGATGAAGAAGGTCTGGAGATCATTCGTCACTCCTGCGCGCACCTGTTAGGCCATGCCATTAAACAGCTGTGGCCAAACACCAAAATGGCGATCGGTCCCGTTATCGATAATGGTTTCTACTACGACGTTGACCTTGACCACACCCTGACTCAGGAAGATATCGACGCGCTCGAAAAACGTATGCACGAGCTCGCCGAAACAAACTATGACGTCATCAAGAAGAAAGTCAGCTGGCACGAAGCGCGTGAAACCTTCGTGAAGCGTGGCGAGAGTTATAAAGTCTCGATTCTTGACGAAAACATTTCGCATGATGACAAGCCTGGCTTGTACCATCACGAAGAATACGTCGACATGTGCCGTGGACCGCACGTGCCGAACATGCGCTTCTGTCATCACTTTAAGCTGATGAAGATCGCTGGCGCCTACTGGCGTGGCGACAGCAACAACAAGATGTTGCAGCGTATCTATGGTACCGCGTGGGCCGATAAAAAAGCCCTGAACGCCTACCTGCTGCGCCTGGAAGAGGCGGCGAAGCGTGACCACCGTAAAATCGGTAAGCAGCTTGACCTGTACCACATGCAGGAAGAAGCGCCGGGTATGGTGTTCTGGCATAACGACGGCTGGACCATCTTCCGTGAACTGGAAACTTTCGTACGCTCCAAGCTGAAAGAGTACCAGTATCAGGAAGTGAAAGGCCCGTTCATGATGGACCGTGTGCTGTGGGAAAAAACCGGCCACTGGGACAACTACAAAGATGCGATGTTCACCACCTCGTCTGAGAACCGTGAATACTGCATCAAGCCAATGAACTGCCCAGGACACGTTCAGATCTTCAACCAGGGTCTGAAATCCTACCGTGACCTGCCGCTGCGTATGGCGGAGTTCGGTAGCTGCCACCGTAACGAGCCATCAGGTGCGCTGCACGGTCTGATGCGCGTGCGTGGCTTTACGCAGGATGATGCGCATATCTTCTGTACCGAAGATCAGGTTCGTGACGAAGTTAACGCCTGTATCCGTATGGTCTACGATATGTACAGCACCTTTGGCTTCGAGAAGATCGTGGTCAAACTCTCAACGCGTCCGGAAAAACGTATCGGTAGCGATGAGACCTGGGATCGCGCAGAAGCGGATCTCGCCGTAGCGCTGGAAGAGAACGGCATTCCGTTCGAATACCAGCTGGGCGAGGGCGCATTCTACGGTCCGAAAATTGAATTTACCCTGTATGACTGCCTCGATCGCGCATGGCAGTGCGGTACTGTACAGCTGGACTTCTCCCTGCCGCAGCGTTTAAGCGCCTCTTATGTAGGCGAAGACAACGAGCGTCAGGTGCCGGTAATGATTCACCGTGCCATTCTCGGTTCTCTGGAGCGCTTCATCGGCATCCTGACCGAAGAGTTCGCCGGCTTCTTCCCAACCTGGCTTGCGCCGGTGCAGGTGGTGGTGATGAACATTACCGATTCTCAGGCAGATTACGTTAAAGAATTGACGCAGAAACTACAAAATGCGGGCATTCGCGTAAAAGCAGACTTGAGAAATGAGAAGATTGGCTTTAAAATCCGCGAGCACACTTTACGTCGTGTCCCGTATATGTTGGTCTGTGGTGATAAAGAGGTGGAAGCAGGCAAAGTTGCCGTTCGCACCCGCCGTGGTAAAGACCTGGGCAGCCTGGACGTAAGTGAAGTGATTGAGAAGCTGCAACAAGAGATTCGCAGCCGCAGTCTTCAACAACTGGAGGAATAAGGTATTAAAGGCGGAAAACGAGTTCAAACGGCACGTCCGAATCGTATCAATGGCGAGATTCGCGCCCAGGAAGTTCGCTTAACAGGTCTGGAAGGCGAGCAGCTGGGGATTGTGAGTCTGAGAGAAGCAATCGAAAAGGCTGAAGAAGCTGGAGTAGATTTAGTTGAAATCAGCCCTAACGCCGAACCGCCAGTTTGTCGTATCATGGACTACGGCAAGTTCCTTTATGAAAAGAGTAAGTCTTCTAAGGAACAGAAGAAGAAGCAAAAAGTTATCCAGGTTAAGGAAATCAAATTCCGTCCTGGTACCGACGATGGCGATTATCAGGTAAAACTCCGCAGCCTGATTCGCTTTCTGGAAGATGGCGATAAGGCCAAGATCACACTGCGTTTCCGCGGTCGTGAGATGGCCCACCAACAGATTGGTATGGAAGTGCTTAACCGCGTCCGTGACGATCTGAGTGAACTGGCAGTAGTCGAATCCTTCCCTACGAAGATCGAAGGCCGCCAGATGATCATGGTGCTCGCTCCTAAGAAGAAACAGTAAGGCCTTCAAGCAGCAAAATCTGTGGAGCCTTCGGGTTTCATAGGTTTTGTTCGCCTATGTTTCGTTTATTTAACAATGCGAAGTGGAAGTTATTAAAATGCCAAAAATTAAGACCGTACGCGGTGCTGCTAAGCGCTTCAAAAAAACCGGTAAAGGTGGTTTTAAGCACAAGCACGCTAACCTGCGTCACATTCTGACTAAGAAAGCTACCAAGCGTAAACGTCACCTGCGTCCAAAAGCCATGGTTTCTAAAGGCGATCTGGGCCTGGTCATCGCGTGCCTGCCGTACGCATAAGTCGTTTCGTTTAACTTTTTTAACTTAGAATAGATACAGGAGAGCACACATGGCTCGCGTAAAACGTGGTGTAATTGCACGTGCACGTCACAAGAAAATTTTGAAACAAGCTAAAGGCTACTACGGTGCGCGTTCTCGCGTATACCGCGTTGCCTTCCAGGCTGTTATCAAAGCTGGTCAGTATGCTTACCGTGACCGTCGTCAACGTAAGCGTCAGTTCCGTCAACTGTGGATTGCGCGTATCAACGCAGCAGCACGTCAGAACGGTATTTCTTACAGCAAATTCATCAACGGCCTGAAAAAAGCCTCTGTTGAAATCGACCGTAAGATCCTGGCTGACATCGCAGTATTCGACAAAGTAGCGTTCACCGCTCTGGTCGAAAAAGCGAAAGCAGCACTGGCATAAGCCAGTTGAGAGAGGGGGCCTGGCTCCCTCTTTTCATATAACCCTGTAAGAAGATTGACATTTACCCGTGCAGGCTTTTCAATAAGGTCTCAACGGTTTTTACCCAACAAGGTAACGCAAGCATGAATGCTGCTATTTTCCGCTTCTTCTTTTACTTTAGCACCTGACTTCAGGAGGCTAGCGCGTGAAAGATGAAACGAAAAACAGCGCCAGATAAGCCTCCCGATGGAGGCTTTTTTTGTGCCTGAATTTGAGAGAATAACTCCACCAAATCGGTGTCTGCACCGACATAATGAGGAAAATCATGTCACATCTCGCAGAGCTGGTTGCCAGTGCAACAGCCGCCATTAATCAGGCCTCAGATGTTGCCGCGTTAGACAATGTCCGCGTCGAATATCTTGGGAAGAAAGGGCACTTGACCCTTCAAATGACAACCCTGCGTGAGCTGCCGCCAGAAGAGCGCCCGGCAGCGGGGGCGGTGATTAACGAAGCGAAAGAGCAGGTACAGCAGGCGCTGAACGCACGTAAAGCCGAGCTGGAAAGCGCGGTGCTGAATGCGCGTCTGGCCGCAGAGACGATCGACGTCTCTCTGCCGGGTCGCCGCATCGAGAACGGCGGTCTGCACCCGGTTACCCGTACCATCGATCGCATTGAAAGTTTCTTCGGTGAGCTCGGCTTTACCGTGGCGACTGGCCCGGAAATCGAAGATGATTACCACAACTTCGATGCCCTGAATATTCCTGGCCATCATCCGGCACGCGCTGACCACGACACTTTCTGGTTCGACGCGACGCGTCTGCTGCGTACTCAGACCTCCGGCGTTCAGATCCGTACCATGAAGGATCAGGCACCGCCAATCCGTATTATCGCGCCGGGCCGCGTCTATCGTAACGACTACGATCAGACCCACACCCCAATGTTCCACCAGATGGAAGGCCTGATTGTTGATAAAAACATCAGTTTCACCAACCTGAAGGGCACGCTGCACGATTTCCTGAACAACTTCTTTGAGGAAGATCTGCAGGTTCGTTTCCGTCCGTCCTACTTCCCGTTTACCGAGCCGTCTGCGGAAGTTGACGTGATGGGCAAAAACGGCAAATGGCTGGAAGTGCTGGGCTGCGGCATGGTGCATCCAAACGTACTGCGCAACGTGGGTATCGATCCGGAAGTTTACTCCGGCTTTGCCTTTGGTATGGGCATGGAGCGTCTGACCATGCTGCGCTACGGCGTGACCGACTTACGTGCATTCTTCGAAAACGATCTGCGTTTCCTCAAACAGTTTAAATAAGGGCAGGACAGAACAATGAAATTCAGTGAACTGTGGTTACGCGAGTGGGTAAACACCACGCTGGACAGCGACGCGCTTTCTAACCAGATCACCATGGCAGGTCTGGAAGTGGACGGCGTTGAGCCGGTTTCCGGCGCATTCAACGGCGTGGTCGTCGGCGAAGTGGTGGAGTGCGGCCAGCATCCTAACGCGGACAAACTGCGCGTAACAAAAGTAAACGTAGGCGGTGACCGTCTGCTGGATATCGTCTGCGGTGCGCCAAACTGCCGTCAGGGGCTGAAAGTGGCCGTGGCGACCGTCGGTGCGGTACTGCCGGGCGATTTCAAAATCAAAGCGGCTAAGCTGCGCGGCGAGCCGTCTGAAGGCATGTTGTGTTCCTTCTCCGAGCTGGGTATTTCCGACGATCACAACGGCATCATTGAGCTGCCGCTGGATGCGCCAATCGGCACCGATATCCGTGAGTACCTGAAGCTTGATGACAACACCATCGAAATCAGCGTCACGCCAAACCGTGCCGACTGCTTAGGAATCATCGGCGTGGCGCGCGACGTTGCCGTGCTGAACCAGACCGAACTGAACGCGCCGGACATTGCGCCGGTTGAAGCGACCATCAGTGACGTGCTGCCTATTCAGGTTGACGCTGCGGATGCCTGCCCGCGCTACCTCGGTCGCGTGGTGAAAGGCATCAACGTTAAGGCGCCAACCCCGCTGTGGATGAAAGAGAAGCTGCGTCGCTGCGGTATCCGCTCTATCGACGCCGTGGTTGACGTGACCAACTACGTTCTGCTGGAGCTGGGCCAGCCAATGCACGCGTTCGATAAAGATCGTATCGAAGGCGGCATTGTGGTGCGCATGGCGAAAGAGGGTGAAACCCTGGTTCTGCTGGACGGCAGCGAAGCGAAACTGAACGCCGACACCCTGGTGATTGCTGACCACAGCAAAGCGCTGGCAATGGGCGGTATCTTCGGTGGCGAACATTCGGGCGTCAACGACGAAACCCAAAACGTGCTGCTGGAGTGCGCGTTCTTCAGCCCGCTCTCTATCACCGGTCGCGCACGCCGTCACGGTCTGCACACCGATGCGTCTCATCGCTACGAGCGTGGCGTTGACCCGGCGCTGCAGTACAAAGCAATGGAACGTGCCACCCGCCTGCTGATCGACATCTGCGGCGGCGAAGCGGGCCCGGTGATCGACGTCACCAACGAAGCGACGCTGCCGAAGCGTGCGACCATCACCCTGCGCCGCAGCAAGCTGGATCGTCTGATTGGGCACCATGTTGCCGATGCGCAGGTGACCGATATCCTGAAGCGTCTGGGCTGTGAAGTGACCGAAGGCCAGGACGAGTGGAAAGCCGTTGCGCCATCATGGCGTTTCGACATGGAAATTGAAGAAGATCTGGTGGAAGAAGTGGCCCGTGTTTATGGCTACAACAACATCCCTGACGAGCCTGTCCAGGCCGGTCTGGTGATGGGCACCCACCGTGAAGCCGACCTGTCCCTGAAGCGTGTGAAAACCATGCTGAACGACAAAGGCTACCAGGAAGTGATCACCTACAGCTTTGTTGATCCAAAACTGCAGCAGCTGATCCACCCGGGTCAGGAAGCGCTGATCCTGCCAAGCCCAATCTCCAGCGAAATGTCCGCGATGCGTCTGTCCCTGTGGACGGGCCTGCTGGGCACTATCGTTTATAACCAGAATCGCCAGCAAAACCGCGTGCGAATTTTCGAAAGCGGTTTGCGCTTTGTACCGGATAATCAGGCAAATTTAGGCATCCGTCAGGATCTCATGCTGGCTGGCGCCATCAGCGGTAACCGCTATGAAGAACACTGGGACCTGGCAAAAGGCACGGTTGATTTCTACGATATGAAGGGCGATCTGGAAGCGATTCTGGATCTGACCGGTAAATTATCTGAAATTGAATTCCGCGCAGAAGCCATCCCGGCCCTGCATCCAGGCCAGAGCGCTGCCCTCTATTTAGACGGCAAACGCATTGGTTTTATTGGGGTTGTTCACCCTGAGCTGGAGCGTAAACTGGACCTGAACGGCCGTACCATCGTGTTCGAGCTGGAATGGAACCTGGTGGCAGACCGCGTGATTCCTCATGCTCAGGACGTCTCCCGCTTCCCGGCAAACCGCCGTGATATCGCGGTTGTGGTCGCGGAAAATGTGCCCGCAGCAGATATTTTGGCCGAATGTAAGAAAGTTGGCGTAAATCAGGTAGTTGGCGTAAACTTATTTGACGTGTACCGCGGTAAGGGTGTTGCGGAGGGGTATAAGAGCCTCGCCATAAGCCTGATCCTGCAAGATACCAGCCGTACACTCGAAGAAGAGGAGATTGCCGCTACCGTCGCCAAATGTGTAGAGGCATTAAAAGAGCGATTCCAGGCATCATTGAGGGATTGAACCTATGGCGCTTACAAAAGCTGAAATGTCAGAATATCTGTTTGATAAGCTTGGGCTTAGCAAACGGGATGCCAAAGAGCTGGTAGAGCTGTTTTTCGAAGAGATCCGTCGTGCTCTGGAAAATGGTGAGCAGGTAAAACTCTCCGGTTTTGGCAATTTTGATTTGCGCGACAAAAACCAACGTCCGGGCCGCAACCCGAAGACGGGGGAAGATATTCCCATTACAGCCCGCCGCGTGGTGACCTTCAGACCCGGCCAGAAGTTAAAAAGCCGTGTCGAAAACGCAACGCCCAAAGCAGAGTAATATGAACTAACTAAAAAGGCCGCCCACGCGGCCTTTTTTCTTTGCGCTCTTTGGTAAACCCGCCGTAAAATCAATTACATCTCACGCTACTAAAACCGTACACATGCTTGATTATGCCCATCACCAGCACCGTTCCGATCGGCGTCGCCTGCTTTTGCTGGCGCTGCTGCTCATTATTGCCGCAGGCGTTAGCCTCTGCGCCGGTGACCGATGGATAGGGCCCGAAAGCTGGTGGGGGCCTGACGGACAGCTCTTCGTCTGGCAAATTCGTCTGCCGCGTACCGTCGCGGTGATGCTGGTGGGCGCCGCGCTGGCGCTGTGCGGCACCATAATGCAGGCATTGTTTGAGAATCCCCTGGCGGAGCCCGGACTGCTCGGCGTGTCCAACGGTGCGGGCGTGGGGCTGATTGCGGCGGTAATGCTGGGCGGAGGAGAACTCTCCGGATGGCGTATTAGCCTGAGCGCGATCCTTGGCGCATTACTGATAACGCTCATCCTGCTTCGTTTTGCCAGACGGCATTTATCGACCAGCCGTCTGCTGCTTGCCGGCGTGGCGCTGGGGATCATCTGTAGCGCGCTGATGACCTGGGCGGTCTACTTCTCGACCTCCTTTGACCTGCGGCAGCTGATGTACTGGATGATGGGCGGCTTTGGCGGCGTAGACTGGCAGCAGGGCTGGCTGATGGCGCTGCTGGTGCCGGTCATCGTGTGGGCTGCCCTGCAGGCGCAGCCGCTGAATATGCTCGCGCTGGGTGAAACCTCAGCCCGCCAGCTGGGCATGCCGATTGGGTTCTGGCGTAATGCGCTGGTGATCGCCATTGGCTGGCTGGTCGGCGTCAGCGTGGCCCTGGCGGGCGCGATTGGCTTTATTGGCCTGGTGATCCCGCACATGCTCCGTCTGTGCGGCCTCACGGACCATCGAACCTTGCTTCCGGCCTCGGCGGTTGCCGGGGCCGTCACGCTGCTGGTAGCTGACATCATCGCCCGGCTTGCCCTGACGGCTGCAGAGCTGCCCATCGGCGTGGTGACCGCCACGCTGGGCGCGCCGGTCTTTATCTGGCTACTATTAAAAGCTGGACGTTAAATCGACAACCTGAGGAAATGCTATGCAGTCAGATATCCTGAATACTGAAGTGACCACCATTGATGGCGATAAAACCACGCTGGAAGGCTACAAAGGCAACGTGTTGCTGATCGTCAACGTGGCATCCAAATGCGGCCTGACGCCGCAGTACGAGCAGCTGGAAAACATTCAGAAGGCCTGGGAAAAAGACGGTTTCACCGTACTGGGCTTCCCCTGCAACCAGTTCCTGGGCCAGGAGCCGGGCAGCGAAGAGGAGATTAAAACCTTCTGCAGCACCACTTACGGCGTGACGTTCCCGCTGTTCAGCAAAATCGATGTCAACGGGGAAGGCCGCCATCCGCTGTATGCGAAGCTGATCGCTGCCGCACCGAAAGCCGTTGCGCCGGAGGGCAGCGGTTTTTATGAACGCATGGCCAGCAAAGGCCGCGCGCCGCTTTACCCGGACGATATACTCTGGAACTTCGAAAAATTCCTGATTGGTCGCGACGGCCAGGTCGTTCAGCGTTTTTCACCGGATATGACCCCTGAAGATCCGATCGTCATGGAATCTATCAAGCTGGCGCTGGCAAAATAATGTCGCTGCTGATGCAGCTCACGGACGTTGCCGAGAAGGGACGTCTGGAGCCGATAACCGGCACCGTCAATGCGGGAGAAATCCTGCATCTTGTCGGGCCAAACGGCGCCGGAAAGAGCACGCTGCTGGCACGGATGGCGGGCATGACTGCCGGAGAAGGGCAGATAACGTTGCTGGAGCATACGCTGGCCGACTGGTCGCCGGTCTCACTGGCGCATCGGCGCAGCTATCTCGTGCAGCAGCAGGTGCCGCCCTTTGCGATGCCGGTCTGGCAGTATCTGATGCTGCATTTGCACGACAAACACCGTACGGCGCTGCTGGCGGACGTGGCCGCGGCGCTGGGGCTGGAAGATAAACTCTCCCGGCATGTCAGCCAGCTATCCGGCGGCGAATGGCAGCGGGTACGTCTGGCGGCTGTCATCGTCCAGATCCACCCGGCCGGTAACCCGCATGGTCGGATGCTGCTTCTCGATGAACCGATGAGCGGTCTGGATGTGGCGCAGCAGGCGGCCCTGGATACGCTGCTAAGCGCGCTGAGCCGAAAAGGCATCGCCGTGGTGATGAGCAGCCATGACCTCAACCACACCTTGCGACATGCCCACCGGGTGTGGCTGCTGGCGAAGGGGAAGATGATCGCCAGCGGTACGCGGGATCAGGTTCTGACGCCGCCCAATCTTGCCCGCGCGTACAACATGTCGTTCCGCAGGCTGGATATCGAGGGCCATAAGATGCTGATTTCGACCGGGCAGGAGTAAGCGTTTCTTGCCTGTGAGTACAGTTGCACGCTAAATTACGAAAAGAACAAAAAAAGCAGAGGATTCGTCTGAAAATGCGATTCTGGTTTCTCCTGATGGCCGCACTTTTTCTTGCGGGATGCAGTAGCCATCGTGCACCGCCGCCTAACCCACGGCTTTCAGATTCGATCACCGTCATCGCCAGCCTCAACGATCAGCTGAGCAACTGGCGCGGCACGCCTTATCGCTACGGCGGTATGAGCCGTGGCGGTGTGGATTGCTCCGGCTTCGTTCTGATGACCTTCCGCGACAAGTTTGATTTACAGCTGCCGCGCGAAACGCGCAAACAGGCAGAAATCGGCACGGAAATTGATAAAGACGATCTTCTGCCCGGGGACCTGGTTTTCTTCAAAACCGGATCGGGGGAAAGCGGTCTTCATGTGGGTATTTATGACACTGACAACCAGTTCATACACGCGTCAACCAGCCGCGGCGTGATGCGCTCTTCCCTGGATAATGTCTACTGGCGTAAAAATTTCTGGCAGGCACGACGTATATAGTCTTCGTCGTATACCTCTCTTATGACGGCATGGAAACGAATAAAACATGCCGTTTTTTCTCAAATAAGATGATTAAAGTTAAATTTATCTAAAATTAGCGAATCCCGCATGTGTCTGTTTTATCTAAAACTGGCTATTATTCTGCAACCAGGATAAGATTATTTTAGATTCAGGGATAAATCTGAAAATTAATACGGAACTAATGAAATTAATCTTATTAAAATCAAGACAGTGGAATTGTGTCGGCAATTGCTCCAGGATGTCCTCTCTCATCTTTAATGCGGGGCGAGTGCAATGATAATTACGCTAGATAATGCTTACCAGTCTGAACTGCTGCTTCTGCCTGCCCGTAATAGCGCAGGGGAGCTTAAAGGTTTAGAAATTCTGGTTAACTTTACTGGCGTCGGCAGCGATGTGCGGATCCCCACTGAGCTTGTTATCCCACGACTTTCAGCGGCTGAAGAGTTAACGCTGTTTAACGAAAAATTGCAATTGCTTGATACCTGTAAACTGTTTTTTATTCAGCATCAGTTAATTGCATGGATCAATATTACACCTGCAATAGTTGAATTTTTATTAAGTAATGGAAACGCTGTTTCAATTCTTGAGCGTTATCCGTTTCTTGAGTTTACTGTTAATGAGAATTATCCAGGTTTAAATAACGGAAAGGACGATCTTCAACTGGCGAGAATGGCGATCCATTTTCCGTTGGTGCTGGCAAACTTTGGCGCAGGCGCGGCATCGCTCAAGGCGGTCTACGATGGATTATTTAAACGGGTCATTCTCGATAAAGGCTTCATTCAGCAGCGTGCGGCGGAACTCTCTTTTGAGCCCTTTATGCGCGCCATCCTCTGGCAAATCACGCCGCACTGCCAGTCTGTGATTGTCTCAGGCATTGATGACCATGGCCTCTTGCAGCGCGTGCTGTCCTTTAATTTTGGCGCCATGCAGGGAACACTCTGGCCTGCCGTCTCGGCGGAACACGTCACTACGCTGGTTCAGCAGCGATAACCCTTGCTTTCGCCCGTGTTTAAGTTCGGGTAAACCCTCTACACTAAAAGCAGGAGGACTTATGACCCTGTCTTTTACTGCTCGCTGGCATGACGAGTTGCCGGGATTTTATACCGCACTCAAACCCACACCATTACAAAATTCACGTCTTATCTGGCATAACGATCGGCTGGCAGAAGAGTTGGCCATTCCGCCTGAGCTGTTTCAGCGTTCAGAGAGCGCTGGCGTCTGGGGAGGCGAAACGCTTCTCGCCGGTATGCAACCCCTGGCTCAGGTCTATAGCGGACATCAGTTTGGCGTCTGGGCAGGACAGCTGGGCGACGGCAGGGGGATCCTGCTCGGTGAACAACAGCTTCCCAACGGGGAGACGGTTGACTGGCACCTGAAAGGCGCGGGCCTGACGCCGTATTCGCGGATGGGCGACGGGCGTGCGGTTCTGCGTTCAACGATCCGCGAGTGCCTGGGCTCCGAGGCGATGCATGCCCTGGGTATCCCCACCACCCGAGCGCTGTCGATCGTGACCAGCGACACGCCGGTTGTGCGCGAAACCGTGGAAAAGGGCGCTATGCTGATGCGTATCGCGCAAAGCCATCTGCGCTTCGGCCATTTTGAGCACTTTTACTATCGTCGCGAGCCGGAAAAGGTGCGCCAGCTGGCAGACTTTGCCATTCGTCACCACTGGGCGCACTGGCAGGACGAGGCGGATAAATACGTTCTCTGGTTCCGGGACGTGGTGGCCCGTACCGCCACCCTGATTGCCCGCTGGCAAACGGTAGGCTTTGCCCATGGCGTCATGAATACCGACAACATGTCGCTTCTCGGGTTGACCTTTGACTACGGCCCGTTTGGTTTCCTGGATGATTATCAGCCAGGCTATATCTGCAACCACTCCGACTATCAGGGGCGCTACAGTTTTGACAATCAGCCCGCGGTGGGCCTGTGGAACCTGCAGCGGCTTGCGCAAACCCTGTCTCCGTTTATCGACGTTGATGCCCTGAATGATGCGCTCGACAGCTATCAGGAGATCTTACTGCGGGAATATGGCACGCTGATGCGCAATAAGCTGGGGCTGGTCACGCAGGAGAAGGGCGATAACGACATCCTCAATGGCCTGTTTGCCCTGATGGCGCGCGAGGGCAGCGATTACACGCGCACCTTCCGGATGCTGGGGCAGACGGAGCAGCACAGCGCCGCCTCGCCTCTGCGCGATGAGTTTATTGACAGACAGGCGTTTGACGACTGGTTTGCATCCTACCGCGTGCGGCTGCAGCAGGAGCAAGTGGATGACGCGACCCGCCAGACGCAGATGAACGCCACGAACCCGGCGATGGTGTTGCGCAACTGGCTGGCACAGCGGGCGATTGAGCAGGCAGAGCAGGGCGAGTACGACGAGTTACACCGTCTGCACGTGGCGTTGCGCACGCCGTTTGCCGACCGGGATGATGATTACGTCAGCCGCCCGCCTGACTGGGGCAAGCGGCTGGAGGTCAGCTGCTCAAGCTAGTCTTTTGGCCGGGGGGCGGATTCGCTTTACCCGGCCTGAACATCACTGCGCGACCCAGCCGCCGTCCATATTCCACGCGGCGCCGCGAACGTTAACGGCGCTGTCGCTGCACAAAAACAGCGCCAGTTCGCCCAGTTGCTCCGGAGTAACAAACTCGCCCGAAGGCTGTTTTTCCGCCAGAAGCTGTTCGCGAGCGTGCTCCGGCGGTACGCCGTCAGCGATACGTTTGTCAATTTGCTGCTGCACCAGCGGGGTCATCACCCAGCCGGGACAGATCGTATTGGCGGTAATGCCGGTGCGCGCGATTTCCAGCGCCAGCGATTTCGTAAAGCCCACCACGCCGTGCTTGGCTGCCACGTAGGCCGACTTCTCTTTTGACGCGACCAGCCCGTGCACGGAGGCGATATTAATGATGCGCCCCCAGTTTTTCTCGCGCATGGCAGGGAGTGCCAGCCGGCTGGTGTGAAACACCGACGAGAGGTTAATGGCGATAATGTCGTTCCATTTCTCCACCGGAAACGCGTCAACCGGCGCCACGTGCTGTATGCCAGCGTTGTTGACGAGAATGTCCACGCCGCCAAACTGCGATTCGGCGTAGCGCATCAGGGCCTCTATTTGCAGGACGTCACGCAGGTCCGCATCGTGATAGCCCGGCTTTTTGCCCAGTTGCGCAATCTCAACTATTGCTGATTCACTGTCGCCGAAACCGTTGAGGATCAGCTGCGCCCCGGCCTTCGCCAGCACGCGGGCGATCCCCAGGCCAATGCCGCTGGTCGAGCCGGTGACCAGGGCGGTTTTACCGTTCAGATTCATCTTTCTCTCCTTACACAATGCCGGTCAGATAGAACACGGCAATGACAAAAAGCACTGCCAGACTTTTAATAATCGTGATAGCAAAAATGCCGCCGTAGGCCTGGCGATGGCTCAGGCCAGTGATAGCCAGCAGGGTAATCACCGCCCCGTTATGGGGTAGGGTATCCATTCCCCCGCTCGCCATTGACGCCACGCGGTGCAGCACCTCAAGGGGGATATTGGCGGCGTGCGCGGCGGCGACAAACGTGTCGGACATGGCGGCGAGCGCAATACTCATCCCGCCGGACGCCGAGCCGGTGATCCCCGCGAGAACGGTCACGCTGATGGCTTCATTCAGCAGCGGATTCGGAATGGCCGCCAGCGCGTGGGATAACACCAGAAAACCGGGCAGGGCGGCGATAACCGCGCCGAAACCGTACTCCGAGGCGGTATTCATCGCCGCCAGAATGGCACCGCTCACCGCCGTCCGGCTGCCTTCTGCCAGGCGTCCCCGGATGTTGCGGAAGCCAAAAATCAGCACCAGCACGATACCGGCGATCAACGCCGCCTCCACGGCCCAGATGGCGGTGATCTTGCTCACCTCGGTCACGATCGGTTTCGCCAGACCGGGCAGGGTCAGCTCGTGGCTCGTACCGTACCAGCCGGGGATCCAGCGGGTAAACAGCAGGTTCAGTATGCCCACCACCAGCAGCGGGGCGATGGCAATCAGCGGATGCGGAAGGTTAATGTTGTCCGGTGTCTCCGGTTCATTTTTCAGATCCGTGCCGTAACCCTCATTGTTGCTGAGCGCCTTGCGCCGCTGGCGTTCCAGCCAGAGCAGGCCAAAGACGATAATGAACAGAGAGCCGATAAGCCCCAGCCACGGTGCGGCCCAGGCGTTGCTACCAAAGAAGCTGGTGGGAATGATGTTCTGGATCTGCGGTGTGCCGGGCAGGGCATCCATGGTAAACGAGAATGCCCCCAGCGCCACCGTGGCCGGGATCAGTCGTTTAGGAATACCGCTCTGGCGGAACAGTTCCGCGGCGAACGGGTAAACTGCAAACGCCACCACGAACAGCGACACGCCGCCGTAGGTTAACAGCGCGCACACCAGGACAATCACCGGAATGGCGTGGCGACGGCCGAGGATCTGAATCGCGGCGGCGACGATGGAACGCGAGAAGCCGGAAAGCTCAATCAGTTTGCCAAACACCGCCCCCAGCAGGAACACCGGGAAGTAGAGCTTGACGAAGCCTACCATTTTTTCCATGAACAGACCGGTAAACGTCGGGCCAACGGCGCCCGGATCGGTCAGCAGTACCGCACCGAGCGCCGCAATCGGCGCAAACAAAATCACGCTATATCCGCGATAGGCCGCCAGCATCAGCAGCGCCAGCGCCGCCAGGGCAATTAATACACTCATCACGACTCCTCACTGTCATTATTATTCGGGTACCAACGAGATGTTTAACGCTCGACGGTGAGGGCAATGCCTTGCCCGCCGCCAACGCACAGGGTGACGAGCCCCTTTTTGACGTCACGGCGCTGCATTTCGTACAGCAGCGTCACGAGGATGCGGCAGCCGGAGGCGCCAATCGGATGACCGAGGGCGATCGCGCCGCCGTTAACGTTCACCCTGCGTTCATCCCAGCCGAGCTGCTGGCCCACCGCCAGCGCCTGGGCGGCAAAGGCTTCATTGGCTTCGATGAGGTCCACGTCATCAAGCGTCCAGCCCGCCCGCGCCAGCGCCGTCTGGCAGGCGCTGACCGGCCCGATGCCCATCACCGACGGGTCAACGCCCGTTACGGCATAGCTCACGATGCGCCCCAGAATCGGCAGCCCGCTCTCCCGCGCCTTTTCGCCGCTCATCAGCAGCACCGCCGCGGCGCCGTCGTTGAGCGTGGAGGCATTTCCCGCCGTGACCGTGCCTTCCTCCTGCAAAAAGGCGGGGCGCAACTGCGCAAGCTGCTCGGCGGTGGTGCCTGGCCGGGGCTGCTCGTCACGGCTGACAATAAGCGGCGGCTTTTTACCCTGCCTCACCGTCACCGGGGCTATCTCGGCATCAAACCGGCCCGCTTCGGCGGCAGAGGCCGCTTTTTGCTGCGACCGGGCAGCGAAGGCGTCCTGCTGCTCGCGGGAAATGCCGTACTGCCGGGCGACGTTTTCAGCGGTGATCCCCATGTGGTAATCGTTGAACGCGTCCCACAGACCGTCCGTGATCATGCTGTCCTGCAGGCCCGTATGGCCAAAACGCAGCCCTGAACGCGCGCCGTCCAGCAGATAGGGGGCGTTGCTCATGCTCTCTTGTCCGCCGGCAATCACTACCTCAGCGTCGCCGCAGCGGATCGCCTGCGCGGCGAGCTGCACCGCTTTTAATCCCGCGCCGCACACCAGGTTGACCGTTGTCGCTGGCGTGCTGACGGGTAACCCGGCGGCGATGGCCGTCTGACGCGCAGGGTTTTGTCCGCATCCCGCCGTCAGCACCTGGCCGAAAATCACCTCATCTATCGTCTCAGCAGGAAGACCGCTGTTTTCAAGCAAACGATGAACCGCGACGGTCCCCAGTTCAGCCGCAGAGAGGGGCGCGAGCGATCCGCGAAAACTGCCAATGGGGGTCCGCGTTGCCCCGACAATCATGACCTCTTTCATCCTGAGTCCTCAGCTAAAGCGCATCTCGCGAACGTCGTCCGCCACAATCATTTTTCCGGCCGTCTTAGCCGCTATTTCGTCGATACTGACGCCGGGGGCGTATTCCCGCAGGATGAATGCGCCGTCCGCGATCTCGAGCAGCGCGAGGTCGGTTAAGACCCGGCGGATGCAGCCCGCGCCCGTAAGCGGCAGCGTGCAGCGCGACAGCAGCTTTGACTCACCGCTTTTTGACGCGTGGGTCATCACCACGATAATGTTCTGCGCCCCGGCGACGAGATCCATCGCGCCGCCCATCCCCTTGACCATCTTTCCGGGGATCATCCACGAGGCGATATTGCCTTCGACGTCCACCTCAAACGCGCCCAGCACCGTCAGGTCAACATGGCCGCCGCGGATCATGGCAAACGACTGGGTCGAGTCGAAAATGGCCGCGCCCGTCCGTGCGGTCACGGTCTGTTTACCGGCGTTGATCATGTCGGCGTCGAGGCTCTGCTCGTCAGGGAACGCGCCCATCCCCAGCAGCCCGTTTTCCGACTGAAGCATCACATCCATTCCTTCCGGAATGTAGTTCGCCACCAGGGTAGGAATGCCGATCCCCAGGTTGACGTAATATCCGTCGCGCAGCTCGCGGGCGACGCGCATGGCCATCTGTTCACGGGTTAACATCGTCACACTCCTTCCGCGCGCAGCGTGCGCTGTTCAATGCGTTTTTCAAACTGGCCAACAATCAGCCTGTCGACGTAAATGCCCGGGGTATGAATGGCCGACGGGGGCAACTCACCCGGCGCAACAATCTCCTCCACCTCGACGACCGTTATCCGGCCCGCTGTTGCCATCAGCGGATTAAAGTTTTGCGCGGTATGCCGGTAGACGACGTTGCCGTACCAGTCCGCTTTCCAGCCCTTGATCAGTGCGAAATCCCCCGTAATGGTCTCTTCGAGGATGTAATGCTTACCGGCAAACTGGCGCACGTCTTTGCCTGCAGCCACGGGCGTGCCGTAGCCGGTGGCCGTATAAAATGCCGGAATACCCGCACCGCCCGCGCGCACCTTTTCCGCCAGCGTGCCCTGAGGCGTGAGTTCAATCTCCAGTTCACCGCTCAGTACCTGCTGCTCGAACAGCGCGTTTTCGCCGACGTAAGAAGCCACTACCTTACGAACCTGCCGCGTCTCAAGCAGGAGCCCGAGACCGAAACCGTCCACGCCGCAGTTGTTTGATACCACCGTCAGATCTTTCACCTGACGGCGTCTGACCTCTGCAATCAGGTTCTCCGGAATACCGCACAGGCCGAAGCCGCCCGCCAGCAAAGTCATCCCGTCCGTCAGCCCATCCAGCGCCTGCGCATAGCTGTCGACGCGCTTATCCAGTCCCGCCATCGTCATTCCTCCTCTTAACCGTGGCGGTATCATTAGGGGCGGCAACTCATTTGTTAATTTTGAATTTGTGACCCACTCATTTGGTTTTTTTATTAATTTCCTGTTAACTAAATTTTTTCAATTAGTTAACAGGAAGAAAAATGAGAATGAGTGTCAAACAGTTACGCGCGTTTTTAGCGGTAGCTCACACTCTGAATTTCGCCCACGCCAGCGAACGGCTGAATCTCTCCCAGCCAGCTCTGAGCCTGACGATTAAAGCCCTGGAGGACGCGCTCGGCGGACCGCTGCTGCAGCGGAGCACGCGCAAGGTCGCGCTGACGCAGGAGGGCGAGACGTTTTTGCCGATGGCGCGGCAGCTGCTTGCCGACTGGGATAATGTCGAAGAGGCGATGCACCAGTGCTTTACCCTGCAGCGCGGTAAAATCTCGGTCGCGGCGATGCCGTCGTTTGCCGCGAATGTCCTGCCCGAGGTGCTGAAAGCGTTTCGCGATCGCCATGCCGGGATCAACGTCACCGTGCATGACGTGATTAACGAGCAGGTGATTGAGATGGTGCGGGAAGGGCGGGTCGAGATGGGCATCGCCTTTGAGCCCGCGCCCACGCACAACCTGCTGTTTACCCCGCTGGGTCTCGACCGCTTTGTTGCCATTGTGCCGAAAGATTCCCCGCTGGCGGGCAAAAAGCGCCTGACATGGGAAGCGCTGCTGACGCTGGATTTCATCACCCTGCAGCGCCCGTCGGCGGTGCGTCTGATGATGGAAGAGGAGCTGGCGCGAAGCGGCAGAAAGCTGGACGTCGCGCTTGAAAGTCATCAGCTGGTGACGGTCGGGCGGATGGTCGCAAGCGGGCTGGGCGGCAGCGCCGTACCGGCGCTCTGCAAGACGCAGATGGCGTCGCTGGGCGCGGTCTGTATTCCGCTGGACAGTCCGCCTATTGAAAAGTGTATCGGAGTGATCCATCCAGGGCATACGCAGCTTTCAAAAGCGGCGCATGCCCTGCTGGAAACGCTGAAGGATTTTTATCAGCCCGATTAAGGGACAAGAAACACCTGCGGCGCGGCGTGAGCCGGGTGCCTGCCGACGTGAACCTGTGCGCCGTACCAGTGCGCCAGCGCATCGGCCTGCAAAACGGTTTCCGGCTCTCCCTGGGACACGATCCTGCCGCTGTGCAGGAGCAGGAGGCGATCCGCCCACAGCGCTGCCAGGTTGAGGTCGTGCAGCACCGCGCAAACGTGCAGATGTCCCCGGCTGGTCAGGGATTTCAGCAGGCGCAGGAGATGCTGCTGGTGATAGAGATCGAGCGCAGAGGTGGGTTCATCAAGAAACAGCCAGCCGCGCGGCGCACCGTCGCACCAGAGCTGAGCCAGCGCGCGGGCGAGCTGAACGCGCTGCTGCTCGCCGCCGGAGAGCGCGGCAAACTGCCTGCCCGCCAGCGGTAAACAGCCGGTGATGGCCATCACCTCCTCGATCACCGACGCTTCAGGCGTGCGGGTCCAGGGCGCACGCCCCATACCGACGACCGCCTCAACCGGCCAGTCAAATCCGAGCTGCGTGTTCTGGCGCATCACCGCCCGGTAGCGGGAGAGCTTGTCCGGCTGCCAGGCCGCAAGCGGTGTGCCCGCCAGGCTGCACCGTCCGCCCACAGGTTTAAGGTAGCCGGTAAGCAGCCGCAACAGCGTCGATTTCCCGGCGCCGTTGGGGCCAATCAGCGCCACCAGCTCGCCCTGAGATAAGGTCAGCGTCACGTCGTGAATCAGCGTGCGTTGCCCGGCGCGAAAAACAAGGTTTTCTGCACAATAGCGTTCAGCCATGCGCACCTCCGCGACGAAAGATAAGCCACAGGAACCACGGCGCGCCGAGAAGGCTGGTCAATAAGCCGACCGGCATTTCCGCTGGGGCGACCAGGCTACGCGCCAGCGTATCGGCCACCAGCAGGAGCAGCGCACCGGCCAGCACCGAGCCGGGGAGCGTGGCCCGGTGGTCGGCTCCCAGCCACATGCGCACCAGGTGCGGCACCACCAGGCCGACAAAACCGATCACGCCGCTGACCGCAACGGCGGCAGCCACCAGCAGGGCACTGCACAACAGCAGGATCCGCTGCACGGCGGGAACCTCCACGCCGAGATAGTGCGCCTCTTCATCGCCCAGCTGCAGCAGGTTGAGGGGCCCAGCCAGACGCCAGATCGCCAGCAGGGTGGGGATCATCAGCGACGCGACGGCCAGCAGCGTCGACCACTGCGCCTGGCCGAGGCTGCCCATTCCCCAGAGGGAAAGCTGGCGAAGCTGGGCATCATTGCTGAGCCATGACAGCACGCCGACGGCGGCGCCGCACAGGGCGTTGATGGCAATCCCTACCAGCAGCAGGCGCGACAGGGAAGCGTCACGCTGTCGGCTGAGCAGGAAAATCACGACGGTGGCGGCCAGCGCGCCGAGAAACGCCGCCAGCATCGGGGCATACAGCATCACCAGCGCTGGCAGCGAGAGCGGAAGCACTACCCACAGGGCGACGGCAAGCGCCGCGCCGCTGCTGATGCCGAGCAGGCCCGGATCCGCCAGCGGGTTGCGAAACAGCCCCTGCATCACGCAGCCCGCCAGTGCCAGCGAACCGCCGATCGCCAGCGCCAGCAGCACGCGAGGTAAGCGGATCGTCAGCCAGATTTGACGCAGGGCCTCGTCGGTGCCATTCCACAGCAGGCTGACCGGCAGGCGCAGCGCGCCAATACCGCTGGCCGTCAGCGTCGTGACGACCAGCAGCGCGGCCAGCATCCATAATGACAGGGCGGCTCGCCGGGACATCAGGGCAGTTGCTCCGCTTTGGCACGCAGCTCCCGGATGGCTTCCGGCGTTCGCACGCTGAAGCCCAGCAGCGCCATGTCATCAATCGCCAGCACCTGCCTGTTCCGTCCTGCCGGGGTTTGCGCCAGGCCGGGCAGCGTCCACAGATTCGCTTCCCCACCCAGGGCGTTGATGCCGTCCTGCGAAATCACCACCAGATCGGGTCGGCTGGCAATCGTGCCTTCCTGAGACAGCGGCTGATAGCGGGTGAACCCCTGCATCGCGTTCTGCAGCCCCGCCGCACGAATGGCCGCGTCCGCGCCGGTCTGTTGTCCGGCAGCCATGGCGGTCATTCCGCCGTGGTTGAGAATAAACAGCACCCGCTTATTGAGCGGTGACGCGGGAAGCGCCGACAGCGCCTGACGCAGCGTCTTGCGCAAGGCTTCCCCCTCGGCCTCGCGGTGCGTCGCTTCAGCGACGATCCGTACCTTTTCGTCAATGACGCTCAGATCGTTACCGGCAGGAATTGCGATGACCCTGACGTGGCTTTGCTCAACCTGCTTGAGCGCCAGAGACGGCTGCGCCTGGGCGCTGGCCAGCACCAGCGTAGGGCGCATGGATAAGATCCCTTCCGCGTTGAGCTGGCGCAGATAGCCCACATCCGGCAGTGCGGTTGCCGCCTGCGGCCACTGGCTGGTGCTGTCGCGGGCCACGAGGGAAGAAGTCGCGCCGAGGGCGTAGACAATCTCGGTGACGTCGCCGCCGAGCGTGATAATTTTCTCCTGCGGCGCAGCAAACGCCAGCAGGGGCAGGGCGCTGAACAGGGCAAGCCACCGTTTCATGCGGCCAGCCCTTTCGCCGTTAAGGCGTCAATCTGGCTGCGCCACTGGCTCTGCTCCGGTTCGCCTTCCGTACGCTGGCCGTACAGCTGGGCGATTTGCGTCCCGTCGGCGGCGAACAGCTCCAGGCTGGTGACATGCCCGTCCGCGGTCGGTTTGCGCGTGACCCACGTCTCGGCAATCGCGTCTTCAAGCAGGTGCAGGGTAAAGGTTGGGTTGAAGATGTTCAGCCAGCCTTTCATCGGCGCCAGCTTTTCCACCACGCCGGTGAAAATCTGCACGCAGCCGCGGTTGCCGACGAAGACCATGATTTCATTGCCGTCCCGACGCGCCGTCTCCAGCAGCTGCGTCAGCGCGCTGTTCTCTACCCGACAGGCCAGATCGTCCCCCACCAGGCGAAACGCCTGCTGGCGGCTGAGGTTATGACGTTTGAGCAGGCTGAAGAACTGATGCACGTCGGTCATGGCGCGCCACTCTTTGTCCACGAGGGCGGCTTGTGGACTTTCCGCGTGAGCAGGCGCATCGGGCGCCTTTAACGCCAGCGGTGGATTATCGGCAAAGATAAAACGGGTCAGCACGTCGCCCCAGGCGGAAAGGTCGGTGTTGTCCGTGGCGTAGACCTTCAGCAGGGCATCGCCCTGATGGTCGAAGAACTGAATGCTCTGCCGCTCGCCGCGGGTGGTGGCTTCACTGATGTGAAACGCGCTTGCCCACTGATTGAGGAACAGGCGCAGATCCAGCGCGCGCGGGTTCAGCACCAGCCCGGCATGGCCGTTCAGGTGCTGGTTGGTGAAGTTCCCGACCTGCTCGTGAACGGCGTAGTCGTTGCGGCAGATACATTTGGTTTCGCCCGCCGCCTCCAGCGCGCCCAGGATCTCGCGGATTTCACCGTGCAGTCGCCAGGCGTCGTGGCCCACGCGGGCAAAGGTCAGCTCCGCTTCGCTGATGTTCATTAGCCCTGCAAGGTCGCGCGCGTACTTACCCGGATTTTCTTCTTTTAGCTCAAGCCAGCGTGTGTAGTGATTCATTGTCTCTTCCTTTCAAAGCAATGCCCCGGTCAGCCGGGGCGAAGGGATTACCATTGATAACTGACGAAAATCTTCCCGTTACGGCCGTCCTGCGGAATGCCCTGAGGTGACCAGTATTCTTTGTCGAAGGCGTTGCCGAGTACCAGCGTTGTGGTCACGCCTTTGAGCCGCTCCTGGCCCTTATAGCTGACGTAAAAGTCGTTGACCGCATAGCCCGGCTGCTTGCTGTAGCTGCTGCTGATATGCGTTGAGCGATCGACAAAAGTGCCGATCCAGCCGACGGAAAAACCGCTTTGCGCCACCGGAATGTCCAGCTTGCTGGTGACGGTGTCCGGGTTGATGCTGGAGATGTACTCGCCTGTATCGGTATCTTTGCCGCGCGTGCGGTTGTAGGCCAGGTCGAGGTTGAAGAGGTCGGCAGAGTATTTTGCCATCATGTCCCAGCCCCAGATTTTGGCGTTCGGGACGTTATACGACATGGTGGTTGCCGCCGCGAAATTGACGGTGGTGGAGATGTAGTCTTTGGCTTTGGTATCGAAATAGCTGGCTTTAAACTCCAGCGCATCGTTGGCAAGCAGCAGATCGTCAAAGCGCAGACCAAAACCAAACTCCTGCGTTTCGTTGGTTTCCGGGCGCAGGTTCGGGTTCGGCACCCAGTAGTTGGTATAGAAGCGGCCAATAGAGAAGTGTTTGGCGTCGTTGTACATTTCGCCCATGGTAGGCGCGCGGAACGCCTGCGCATAAGAGCCAAACAGCATCAGCCAGTCGGTCGGGCTGACGGTTAACCCGGCGCGGGATGACCACTTGTCGGCATCGACATCGTCGTAGCCATTGCTGCTGCCGCGGTAGTTGTCATACCGTGTGCCGCCCAGCAGGGTGACCGGCAGATCGCGCAGGGTAATTTCGTCCTGCAGCCAGCCGGAACTGAAGTCGATTTTCGCCTCCGGGAAGCCGGTGGTTGCCCCGCCCGGATGCTGCTCCTGACGATAATATTCCCCGCCGTAGGTCAGGAGGTGTGATGCTAAGGTGTCGCTGAACAGGCGGGTGCGGTTTTCCACCTTGCCGCCTTTGGTGGTCTGCTTGCGGAACTCACCGCTGTTATCGATATTCTGGGCATTAATGCGCGCTTCGGACCAGTAGACCTTCGCGTCGGCGTTCAGCCAGTCGTTACCTTCCGGGGCGATGTGATAGCCCACCTGCGCGTCACGCTGAATGGTGGAGCGATCGGTCATCGGGTTGCTGCTGTCCGCCCCGGGGGTTTGCGGGTTTTTCGGTTCCTGAGCGTCGTTATTGTAGTAGCGCAGGGAGCCGCTCAGGGTCTGGGCCGGGTCGATTTTCCAGCTGCCTTTCGCCAGCATGTTATTGATGGATTCGTCGTTAGGGGCGGTTGCTCCGTCGCTCTGGCGAATATCACCGCGATCCCGGCTGGACCAGGCCACCAGACCGTCCAGGGTGTCGGTGCGGCCGTAGGCGCTGGCCCCCATGCCGAGACTGTGATCGCCCGTCGCGCCCGTCCCAAACACGCGGTAGCCGCTGTTTTTACCCGGCTCCAGCAGATCTTTCGCATCGGCGGTATCATAGGAAATCACGCCGCCCAGCGCGCCGCTGCCGTACAGCAGGGCCGACGGGCCGCGAACCACTTCGATACGTTTAATCAGCGCCGGATCGAGGAACGTGCTGTTCAGGTGACCGGTGTCGGTGCCCTGACGCACGCCGTCAACCAGCACCAGCACGCCGCGACGGTCATAGCCGCGCAGGTTCACGTCCTGCCCGTTGGTGCGCCCGGTACCGTCCAGCGTCAGGCCGGGGACGTTACGCAGCAGGTCGGCCGCCGAGCTGGCGGTTTGCTTCTCCGGCGCGCTGGCGTCAATCACGCTCACCATCATGGGGGCTTCAAAGGCGCTGCGGGCGTTGCCCGTGGCGGTGACGGTAATGTCATCTGTGGCAGCAAACGCCGCGGTCGGCAGGGCGCTGACAATCGCCAGCGTCAGAAGTGACGGGCGTAAAGACGCGGAAGGCAGGTGTGGCATAGCAACTCTCCATTAGAATTGAAAAGCGCTGGCTGCCTGGGGTTTACCTGGGTGGCTGGCGTAGTTTTTTGTGTTGTTTATTTTGTGAGGATCAGTTTTCCGGCATGGGTCTGGCGCAGCAGATAGCGCTGGCCGTCATGCTCGATAATGACCCGGCCCTCATCGCCGAGCAGGGTTTTGCTGTCAATCCGACGCTCGGTTGGGGCTGGTGCTGTGTCTGTTTTTGCTGGCGTTGCCGCGCTGTTATCCGTACGTGACATAATGTTTATAAATAACAATCAATGTAACAATGATAATCATTATCAATAAACTGCAAATTCACGGCAAGCGTTTTTGTGAAAAAAGGGTGAGAGGATCAATATTGTGCAATGAAAAGCCCGGTGGCGGCTTCGCCTTACCGGGCCTACAACGGCAAGAATCGTAGGCCGGGTAAGCGCAGCGCCACCCGGCAGGATGTTAAAAGCGTGTGTCCACGGCTGCTGCGAGTTTCTCCAGCAGCAGCTCGCTGTCTTCCCAGCTCAGGCACGGGTCGGTGATCGACTGGCCGTATACCATCTGCTGGCCAGCAACGATTTTCTGCGTGCCTTCTTTGATAAAGCTCTCCGCCATAATCCCTGCAACGGCGGTTGAACCGCTGCGGATCTGCTGGCAGATCTCATCGCAGACGTCCAGCTGGCGGCGATGCTGCTTCTGGCAGTTGCCGTGGCTGAAGTCCACCACCAGATGTTCCGGCAGGTCGAACTCGGCCAGGGTTTCACAGGCTGCCGCAATATCTTGTGCATGGTAATTGGGTTTCTTGCCGCCGCGCATAATGATATGCCCGTACGGGTTACCGCTGGTCTGGTAGATGGTCATATGACCGCTCTTGTCCGGTGACAGGAACATGTGGCTGGCACGGGCAGCGCGGATGGCATCAACCGCAATACGGGTATTGCCATCGGTCCCGTTTTTAAAGCCGACCGGACAGGAGAGGGCGGAGGCCATCTCGCGGTGGATTTGGCTTTCGGTGGTGCGTGCGCCAATCGCGCCCCAGCTGATCAGATCGGCGATAAACTGCCCGGTCACCATATCAAGAAACTCGGTGGCGGTCGGCACGCCCAGCTCGTTGACCTGCAAAAGCAGCTTACGTGCCAGCTCGATGCCGTGGTTCACGCGATAGCTGCCGTTCAGGTCAGGGTCGGAAATCAGCCCTTTCCAGCCCACCACGGTCCGCGGTTTTTCAAAGTAGGTTCGCATCACAATCTCAAGGCGGTGCTGATACTTATCCCGCAGGCCCTGAAGCCGTTTTGCATAATCCATCGCGGCATCCAGATCGTGGATGGAGCAGGGACCAATCACCACCAGAAGACGCTTGTCTTCACCATTCAGTATTTTTTCAATGCGGCGGCGGGAGGCCGTCACGTGTTCCGCAACGGCAGCGGAAACAGGATGCCGCTGGGCCAGTTCAGCCGGCGTAACCAGGCTGTCAATGCGCGCAGTGCGGAGTTCATCGGTTTTATTCATGGAATGTCTCAGAAAATTTTTGCTTCATCGGCAGACTACCGGGAAGTGATGGGCATCACCTTAAACCAATCCCTGCTGATTTCAAGTTCGGGGCGACACCGCCCCGTGGTTGCCGATGATGATACCTGAATCTGAGCTAATGTACTAGCATATTAGTACATGCGGCGGTTAAGCCCCATGATGTCGAGAATTTTGGTGGCAATTTCTTCCACAGAGTAGTTGGTGCTGTTCAGCCACGGGATCTGATTTTTGCGGTACAGGGCTTCCACTTCGGAGACCTCCATCCGGCACTGGCGCATGGAGGCGTAACGGCTGTTCTCGCGGCGCTCTTCGCGGATGGCAGCAAGGCGTTCCGGATTAATGGTCAGGCCGAACAGTTTGTGCTGCAGCGGCTTAAGGGCGGCGGGCAGCACCAGGTTATCCATATCGTCAGCAATAAACGGGTAGTTGGCGGCGCGAATGCCGAACTGCATCGCCAGGTAGAGGCTGGTCGGCGTTTTGCCGCAGCGCGACACGCCAAGCAGGATCACCTGCGCCTGGTCGAGATTACGCAGAGAGATACCGTCGTCGTGCGCGAGGGTGTAATCGATGGCGGCGATACGCGCGTCGTACTTGGTCAGGTTGCCGGGGTTCAGCCCGTGGGTACGGTGGGCGATAGGCGTCGGGTCGAGCTTCAGCTCACTTTGCAGCGGAGCCACCAGCGCCTGCACGATATCCTGACAGAAGCCTTCACTCTGCAGAATGATGGCGCGAATCTCGGGGATCACGATGGAGTAGAACACCAGCGGGCGGACGCCGGTCTGTTGGTAAATGGCGTCGATCTGGTCCTTCACCGCTTTGGCGCGGCTCTCATTTTCGACAAACGGCAGCGTAATGCTGTTGATCGATACGGGAAACTGCGACATCACCGCGTGGCCCAGCACCTCGGCGGTGATCGCCGTACCATCAGAAATATAAAAAACGTGACGATCGACAGCACTATCCATTTTACCCACCCTGAATATCAGACGTAATTGTCTGAAAGCATAAATTAAAAAAGTAATTTACACAGCAAAGAACTTATCCTAATTATGAATGAAACGCTGTTTTTGATTTTCCTGAAAAGTGGATTTCATTTTTCAAATAGCGACTTTATTTTTGGGGTTTCTGGCTGAATATAGAGGAATCATCGGGTTAATCGTTGATGGGAAAGTATCCGAAAAGTTGAAATTTTAAATTGCTTACACGATTCACCGTTTTTTTAGCGGAAATAAATATGCCAGTATAAATACGTAGTCAGGTGTTACTTACTCCGATCAAATATCACAAAAGGATTGTTTCGATGTCCAACAATGGCTCGTCACCGCTGGTGCTTTGGTATAACCAACTCGGCATGAATGATGTAGACAGAGTTGGGGGCAAAAATGCCTCCCTGGGTGAAATGATTACAAACCTGTCGGGTATGGGTGTCTCCGTACCGAACGGGTTTGCCACCACCGCCGATGCCTTTAACCTGTTTTTAGACCAGAGCGGTGTTAACCAGCGCATTTACGACCTGCTGGATAAAACGGATATTGATGACGTCACTGAGCTTGCCAAAGCCGGGGCGCAGATCCGCCAGTGGATCATCGACACACCTTTCCAGCCGGAACTGGAAAAAGCCATTCACAACGCGTACAACCAGCTCTCTGCTGACGATGCGCAGGCCTCCTTTGCCGTGCGTTCCTCTGCGACCGCGGAAGACATGCCGGACGCCTCGTTTGCCGGGCAGCAGGAAACCTTCCTGAACGTCCAGGGTTACGATGCGGTGCTGGTGGCCGTGAAGCACGTGTTTGCTTCCCTGTTTAACGACCGTGCCATCTCCTATCGCGTGCACCAGGGCTACGACCATCGCGGCGTGGCACTTTCCGCTGGCGTGCAGCGCATGGTGCGCTCGGACGTGGGCTCATCCGGCGTGATGTTCTCCATTGATACCGAATCCGGCTTCGACCAGGTGGTGTTTATCACCTCCGCGTGGGGGCTGGGTGAGATGGTTGTGCAGGGTGCGGTAAACCCTGACGAATTCTACGTTCACAAGCCTACGCTGGCCGCGGGCCGTCCAGCGGTGGTGCGCCGCACCATGGGCTCGAAAAAAATCCGTATGATCTATGCCCCGACCCAGGAGCATGGCAAGCAGGTTAAAATTGAAGACGTACCGCAGGAGCAGCGCGACCGCTTCTCCCTGACCGACGCCGAAGTGCAGGAGCTGGCGAAGCAGGCGGTGCAGATTGAAAAACACTACGGCCGTCCGATGGATATCGAATGGGCGAAAGACGGGAACACCGGCAAGCTGTTTATCGTGCAGGCGCGTCCGGAAACCGTCCGCTCTCGCGGCCAGGTGATGGAGCGTTATACGCTGCACGCCCAGGGCAAAATCGTGGCGGAAGGCCGTGCTATCGGTCACCGCATCGGTGCTGGTCCGGTGAAAGTGATCCACGACATCAGCGAGATGAACCGTATTGAGCCCGGCGACGTGCTGGTGACCGACATGACCGACCCGGACTGGGAACCGATCATGAAGAAAGCGGCGGCTATCGTCACCAACCGCGGCGGCCGTACCTGTCACGCGGCGATCATTGCCCGCGAACTGGGTATTCCTGCGGTTGTCGGCTGCGGTGATGCTACCGAGCGCATGAAGGACGGCCAGAACGTGACCGTCTCCTGTGCCGAAGGCGATACCGGCTACGTGTATGCCGATATCCTCGACTTCAGCGTGAAGAGCTCCAGCGTGGATACCATGCCGGACCTGCCGCTGAAGATCATGATGAACGTCGGTAACCCGGACCGCGCGTTCGACTTCGCCTGCCTGCCGAACGAAGGCGTAGGCCTGGCGCGCCTGGAATTTATCATCAATCGTATGATCGGCGTTCACCCGCGTGCGCTGCTGGAGTTTGACGACCAGGATCCGAAGCTGCAGAACGAAATCCGCGAGATGATGAAAGGTTACGACTCGCCGAAAGAGTTCTACGTCGGCCGTCTGACCGAAGGGATTGCGACGCTGGGTGCCGCCTTTTATCCGAAACGCGTGATTGTGCGTCTGTCTGACTTTAAGTCTAACGAATACGCCAACCTGGTCGGCGGCGAGCGCTACGAGCCGGAAGAAGAGAACCCGATGCTGGGCTTCCGCGGGGCCGGACGCTACGTGTCCGACAGCTTCCGCGACTGCTTCGCGCTGGAGTGTGAGGCGGTGAAGCGCGTGCGCAACGACATGGGGCTGACCAACGTGGAGATCATGATCCCGTTCGTACGTACCGTGGATCAGGCGAAAGCGGTTGTGGACGAGCTGGCACGTCAGGGGCTGAAGCGCGGCGAGAACGGGCTGAAGATCATCATGATGTGTGAAATCCCGTCCAACGCCCTGCTGGCCGAGCAGTTCCTGGAGTACTTCGACGGCTTCTCTATCGGTTCGAACGACATGACGCAGCTGACGCTGGGTCTGGACCGCGACTCCGGCGTGGTCTCCGAGCTGTTCGATGAGCGTAACGAGGCGGTGAAGGCGTTGCTCTCCCTGTCCATCCGCGCGGCGAAGAAGCAGGGCAAATACGTCGGGATTTGCGGGCAGGGTCCATCCGACCATGAAGACTTTGCCGCCTGGCTGATGGAGGAGGGGATTGATAGCCTGTCCCTGAACCCGGATACGGTGGTGCAAACCTGGCTGAGCCTGGCGGAACTGAACAAGTAACCGCTTAAAAACGGATAAAGGCGAGGAGATATCTCCTCGCCTTTTTTATTTTCCCTCTTATTTGCTCCCCATCACAAATAAAGTAAAAAACCAAATATCATAATTTGTCTGTCAATTTAGACAATTGTTAGCGCGCAACGCGTTGCTAATACTTGAGCCTTACTGCGCATTTCCCTTTCAGTGATGCGCAACTGGTTGAAATACGTTTTAACCTGATAAAAAGGCAAATAACAATGACACTCTCCTCTGTATTGCGTACCAAAGATAAAATAGGTTATGGCTTAGGTGATATGGCCAGCGCGCTGGTCTGGCAAACGGCAACCTTATTTCTCGCTTATTTCTATACGGACGTTTTTGGGCTGCCCGCCGCCATCATGGGCACCATGTTTTTAGTGGTGCGCGTGGTTGATGCGTTTGTCGACCCGTGCATTGGCGCCCTGGTGGATCGCACCCAGACGCGTCACGGTCGTTTCCGACCCTGGCTGCTGTGGTTCGCCATTCCGTTTGGCGTAAGCTGCCTCATCACCTTCTATGTACCGGACGTGGGGCCGACGGCGAAAATCGTTTATGCCTGCCTGACCTACGCGATCTTAAGCCTGATTTACTCCGCCATTAACGTGCCTTACTGCGCTATGCCCGGCGCGCTGACGCTGGATCCGCGCGAGCGTCACTCCCTGCAGTCGTGGCGCTTTGGCCTGTCGTTTATCGGCGGGTTGATTGTGACGGTGATTGCCCTGCCGCTGGTCTCACTGTTAGGCCAGGGCAACGTGCAGAAAGGCTATTTCTATGCCATGAGCCTGATGGGGCTGCTGGGTATTGTGCTCTTTTTCTGCTGCTTCCTGATGACCCGCGAGCGCTATTCGCCGCGCAATGATACCTCCGGCTCGATGCTCACCGATTTAAAACTGCTGGCCGGAAACAGCCAGTGGCGCATTGTTTTCCTGTTTAATATTTTGCTGTTAACGGCGGTGGTAACGCGTGGTTCCGCCACGATGTATTACGTGAACTATGTGCTGTTGCGCCCGGAGCTGGTTTTTGCCTTTATTGTTTCCGGAATGGTCGCCTCCTTAAGCGGCGCATTATTATCTGAACGGCTGCTGGGGAAATTTGACCGCGTGCGCGCCTACCAGTGGACCATTATTTCCTTCGTCATTTTCGGCGCGCTGATTTTCTTCCTGCCGCCTTCGCAGGTGTGGCTGATTTTTGGCCTCAACATCGTCTTTAGCTTTGTGCAAAACCTGACCACGCCGCTGCAGTGGACCATGTTCTCCGATGTGGTCGACTACGAAGAGCATCGCAGCGGCCGCCGCCTGGACGGGCTGGTCTTCTCCACCGCACTGTTTGCCATCAAATTTGGCCTGGCGCTGGGGGGCGCGGTGGTCGGCTGGGTGCTGGGCATGGTGGATTACGCCCCGGGACAGGCAACTCAGGCACCCCACGTACTCTCTACGATTAACGCGCTGTTCACCCTTATCCCTTGCGCGCTGTTCCTTTGCATGGTCGCGCTGCTTGCTATCTACAAGCTCAACAGTCGGCTGGTGGATTCCATCGCCCGGGAGTTGGCCAGCAAGCGTGAGGTGAGACCCGACGCGGGGCAGCTCAGCCCAACAATCCCTTCCGCACTACAGGAGTAAAACATGACAGCTATCTATAAGGACGCGGGACGTCCCGTGCACGAGCGCGTCGCCGATTTACTGGCGCGTATGACCCCGGAAGAGAAGTTCGCCCAGATGCATGCGTACTGGCTGATCCTGGATGAAAACGGCAACCACCGCGAACGCAGCGACCTCAGCGATGAATTCGCCGGCGTGAGCGAGCAGGCTGCGCTGAGCGAACGGCTAAAGCTGGGCGTCGGGCAGATCACCCGTCCGCTGGGTACCCATATCGTTGACGCGAAAACCGGGGTGCGCGCCGCTAACCGCCTGCAGCGCATGATGATGGAAGAGACGCGCCTCGGCATTCCGGCATTGTTCCATGAAGAGTGCCTGGTGGGGCTGCTGTGCAAAGACGCCACCCTGTTCCCGTCGTCGCTGAACTACGGCTCTACCTGGGACCCTGAACTGGTACAGCGCGCGGCAGAGCAGATCGGTGTAGAGGCGCGGTCCGTCGGCTGTCAGCAGGGGCTGGCGCCGGTGCTGGACGTTTCCCGCGACGTGCGCTGGGGGCGAACCGAAGAGACCTTCGGGGAAGATCCCTGGCTGGTGGGGGTGATGGCAACCTCCTACGTGAAAGGGTTGCAGGGCGAGAGGCGCGATCTGTTGGCGACGCTCAAGCACTACGTGGGCCACTCGTTCAGCGAAGGGGCGCGCAACCATGCGCCGGTACATCTGGGCTTTAGCGAACTGAACGACACCTTCCTGCTGCCGTTTGAAATGGCGGTGAAGCTGGCCAATGCCGGGTCGGTGATGCCGGCCTACCACGATATCGACAATCAGCCGGGGCACAGCGACAGCTTCCTGCTGACCACCGTCCTGCGCGAACAGTGGGGCTTCGACGGCATTATTGTCGCGGATTACGGCGGCGTCAGCCTGCTGCACCAGCATCACGGTGTGTCCCACGATGCGGCCGAATCCGCCGCGCTGGCCTTTAACGCCGGGCTCGACGTCGAGCTGCCGAAAGATGACTGCGCGCGCCATCTGGCGGACGCCGTTGAGCGCGGGCTGATTTCTATGACCAGGGTGGATGAGATCGTGGCGCGCGTGCTGACCGAAAAATTCCGCCTGGGCCTGTTTGAAAACCCGTACGCGGATGAAAATGGTATCGATCTGCAAAATGACACCACCCGACAGGTTGCGCGGGAGGTGGCGACGAAATCGGTCACGCTGCTGGAAAACAACGGTATTTTACCGCTCGGCGGTAAGCCCCGCGTGGCGGTGGTGGGGCCGACGGCAGACGATCCGCTGGCGCTGCTCAGCGGCTATAGCTTCCCGGTACATCTGATCATCAGCGATATGGTTGAAGAGACCTCGCAGGTAACGACCCCGCGCGCGGCGCTGGAACACTACCTCGGCGCGTCGCAGGTCCGTTACGCCAAAGGGTGTCACATCATCGAGAAACGGATGGCGGGTGCGCCGGTCTTCCCGGGCGATAGCGGCGGCAAGCCGATGCAGCAGTCGCCGGTCTCGCAAAGCACCGCGCTGATCCCTGAGGCCGTGAACGCGGCGCAGGAGAGTGACGTGGTGGTGGCCTGCGTGGGCGATCTCGCCGGGCTGTTCCAGAGCGGAACCGTGGGGGAAGGTTCCGACACCGACTCCCTGAATCTGCCGGGCGTGCAGCAACAGCTGCTGGATGCGCTGGTGGCGACGGGCAAACCGGTGATTGTCGTGATGACCGGCGGGCGCCCGTACAATCTGCAGGGGCTGGAGGATAAGATCGCGGCGCTGCTGGTGGCGTGGGCGCCCGGGCAGGAAGGGGGCTGGGCGATCGCGGACGTGCTAACGGGACGCGCAGAGCCGCAGGGACGTCTGGTGGTGAGCGTGCCGAAAAGCGCCGGGGCAATGCCGTATTACTACAATCACAAGCTCAAAAGCGGCGGCACGCCGTTTGCGTTCCACTTCGGTTCACGTTATCCGTTTGGCTTCGGCCTTGGCTGGACGACGTTTAGCTGGGGGGCTGCCCGCGTAGCTGAAAGCAGCGTGCCGGTCGACGGCGAGGTGACGCTAAGTGTGGATATCACCAATGCCGGGGAACGCAGCGGCAGCGAGGTGGTGCAGGTCTACGTCAGGGATAAGGTCGCCACCCAGGTACGTCCGCTTCAGGAGCTGAAGGCGTTCCAGCGCGTCACGCTCTCGCCGGGCGAAACCGCCACGCTCAGCTTTACGCTGCCGGTTGAGATGTTCAACTTTACCCGCCGGGACGGGAAACGTATCGTTGAGCCGGGCGAGTTTGAACTGCAGGTTGGCGCATCGTCGGCGGATATCCGCGAGGCGGTGACGGTTAATGTGACAGGGGAAACGCGGGTGCTGCCTGCTGAGTGGCGGATGCTCAGTACCTGTGAGATTAAGCGCGCGTAGTCAGGATAAAAAAAAGCCCATCGTGGGAGATGGGCAAAGACTACACACAGCAATTCGTTGTTTCACTCAGGGGATTTCCATGCTTATAAATCAAGGTGTTGATCTATAACCGTGTCCTAATAGTAGGCATGTCATCTTTTAGCGTCGATCGGATTCGTCTCAATAGTTAAAGAGACGTAAAGATTTTTTAAGGTGAATAGCGGACTTAGAGCAAAAAAGGCGGGTCTGACCAGTGAGCAACGAATAAATACTTTAGCAGCGTTAAAGTATTATGAGGGGGAATGTAGGCCGGGTAAGCGTTAGCGCCACCCGGCAAAAAAACTTAATGCGTGTTCTTCTCTTCCAGCTCTTCCAGTTCGCTCAAAATCACGTCCGGGTCTGTTCCCGGAGGCGGAATTTCATGCACCCAGGCGGAGAACAGACGCCAGGTGACGGCGAGCAGTACCGGGCCAATAAACAGGCCTATCATGCCAAAGGCAATCAGTCCGCCAATGACCCCGGAGAGGATCAGGATCAGCGGCAGGTCAGCACCCATGCGGATAAGTATCGGACGAATGACGTTATCCATGGTGCCGACCACGCAACTCCAGACCAGCAGCACCGTTCCCCACGTGGTATCACCCGTCCAGTACAGCCAGATAATACTAGGGACCAGCACCAGCAGCGGTCCCAGTTGCGCAAGACAGGTCATCAGCATGACCACGGTGAACACGGTAGCGTACGGTACGCCGGAAATCGCCAGACCGATACCGCCCAGCACCGCCTGCACCAGCGCGGTCACCACCACGCCCAGCGCCACCGCGCGCACGGCCTGCGCAGCCAGTAAAACCGCCGCGTCACCGCGTTTGCCCGCCAGGCGGGTGGCGAAGTGACGAACGCCTAAAGCCACCTGCTCGCCGCGCCAGTAGAGCAGGGCGCTGAAGAGCAGCATCAGGGTACAGTGCATCATAAACCGGCCGATATGCGCCGCCTGACCCACAAACCAGGTCGTGGTCGTGCCTATATACGGGCGGACTTTTGCCATCAGCGCGCTGCCGCCCATCTCCAGCAGGCTATGCCAGCCGCTATAGAGCTTGGCGCCCACCACCGGAATGCTGTTCAGCCAGGCGAGATCCGGCAGCGTCAGGTCACCGCTGCTAATAGCGCGAATAACGGGGCCACTGGAATCCACCAGGCTATTCACCAGCAGGGCAATCGGAATAATAAACAGCAGGAACAGCAGGAGCGTCATGACCAGCACCGCTAACCCGCGGCGGCCAAACAGCAGCTTCTGCAAACGCAGCAGCAAAGGCCACGTGGCAACGACAACGGTCGCGGCCCAGGCGAAGCCGAGAATAAAGGGTTGAACAATCCACAGACACGCAATAATCATGAGGGCCAGGAACAGCACCGACAGCAAAATTTGCGCAACATCCCTGGGCTGGCGAAGATTGACCATAAATGAAACTTTCCTTAAAAGAACGCCAGCGTGGCTGGCGGGAACGGAAAACCGCGTTTCTCTAATCATTGATGATCTCAGCGGTTTTTGACAGGCGGATTTTGCCTGTAATTCGGCAGAGATTATAAGAAAAAAATGTGATAAAACTTTCCAGACACAACGCAAACGATTTTATACACAAAATCATTCGAGTTGCATCAAGGCGGCAAGTCTGAGAATCCCCAGGAGCTTACTGAAGTAAGTGACTGGGGTGAGCAGACGCAGCCAACGCAGAGGCAGCTCGAAGGATGACGTGTATATACAACTCTAATTAGGGTCGACAGTTATGATCCCACAGATTTCTCAGGCACCTGGCGTCGTTCAGCTGGTGCTTAATTTTTTGCAAGCACTGGAGCAACAGGGTTTTACAGGTGATACCGCCACGAACTATGCCGACAGGCTGACGATGGCGACCGATAACAGTATTTACCAGCTTCTTCCCGATGCCGTCGTTTTCCCTCGTTCAACGGCTGACGTCGCGCTTATCGCCCGGCTGGCCACACAGGAGCGCTTTGCCTCGCTGGTCTTTACGCCGCGCGGCGGCGGCACCGGGACCAATGGTCAGGCGCTGAACCAGGGCATCATTGTTGATATGTCGCGCTATATGAACCGCATCATTGAGATCAACCCGGAAGAGGGGTGGGTGCGGGTCGAAGCGGGCGTTATCAAAGATCAGCTTAACCAGTACCTCAAGCCTTACGGTTACTTTTTTGCCCCGGAGCTTTCCACCAGTAACCGCGCGACCCTCGGCGGGATGATCAACACGGATGCTTCCGGTCAGGGCTCGCTGGTCTACGGCAAAACCTCCGATCACGTGCTGGGCGTGCGTGCCGTTCTGCTGGGCGGCGATATTCTCGATACGCAGCCGATGCCGGTCGAACTGGCGGAAACGCTGGGCAAAGATAACACGGCCAGCGGACGCATCTATCGTACCGTGCTGGAGCGCTGCCGCGACAACCGCCAGCTTATTCTCGATAAGTTCCCCAAACTGAACCGATTCCTGACCGGGTACGACCTGCGTCACGTCTTTAACGACGACCTGACCCAGTTTGATTTAACCCGCGTGCTCACCGGCTCTGAAGGGACGCTGGCGTTTATCACCGAGGCGCGGCTGGATATCACCCGCTTGCCGAAGGTGCGTCGGCTGGTGAACGTCAAATATGACTCCTTCGATTCCGCGCTGCGCAATGCGCCGTTTATGGTGGAAGCGAAAGCGCTGTCGGTGGAAACGGTTGACTCCAAAGTGCTCAACCTGGCCCGGGAAGATATTGTCTGGCACTCCGTCAGCGATCTCATTACCGACGTGCCGGATAAAGAGATGCTCGGTCTTAACATCGTGGAGTTCGCCGGTGACGATGCGGCGCTGATTGAGAGCCAGGTCACCACGCTCTGCCAGCGGCTGGATGAGCTGATTGCGCAGGGCGAAGGCGGTGTGATTGGCTGGCAGCTCTGTAACGATCTGGCCGGGATTGAGCGTATCTATGCGATGCGTAAAAAAGCCGTGGGCCTGCTCGGCAATGCGAAAGGGGCGGCGAAGCCGATTCCCTTTGCCGAAGATACCTGCGTGCCGCCTGAGCATCTGGCGGATTATATCGTCGAGTTTCGCGCCCTGCTGGACAGCCACGGCCTGAGCTACGGCATGTTCGGCCACGTCGATGCCGGGGTACTGCACGTGCGTCCGGCGCTGGATATGTGCGACCCGCAGCAGGAGATCCTGATGAAGCAGATCTCCGACGATGTGGTGGCCTTAACCGCCAAATATGGCGGTCTGCTCTGGGGAGAGCACGGGAAAGGATTCCGCGCGGAATACAGCCCGGCATTCTTTGGCGAACAGCTCTATGCGGAGCTGCGCAAGGTGAAGGCGGCGTTTGACCCGCATAACCGCCTCAACCCGGGCAAAATCTGCCCGCCTGAAGGCGTGGACGCGCCAATGATGCAGGTGGATGCCGTCAAGCGCGGCACGTACGACAGACAGATCCCGATTGCGGTGCGCTCCTCCTGGCGCGGCGCGATGGAGTGTAACGGCAACGGCCTGTGCTTTAACTTTGATGTGAAAAGCCCGATGTGTCCGTCAATGAAAATCACCAGCAACCGTATCCACTCTCCAAAGGGGCGGGCGACGCTGGTGCGTGAATGGCTGCGTCTGCTGGCCGATCGCGGGGTTGACCCGCTCAGGCTGGAGCAGCAGCTTCCGGAAAAACGGGCCAGCCTGCGCTCGTTGATTGAACGCACCCGCAACAGCTGGCATGCCAACAAGGGCGAGTATGATTTCTCCCATGAGGTGAAGGAGGCGATGTCCGGCTGTCTGGCCTGTAAAGCCTGCTCAACCCAATGCCCGATTAAAATCGACGTGCCGGAATTCCGCTCGCGCTTCCTGCAGCTGTATCACACCCGCTACCTCCGCCCGGTGCGCGACCATCTGGTGGCGACGGTGGAAAGCTACGCGCCGCTGATGGCGCGTGCGCCGAAGACCTTCAACTTCTTTATCAACCAGCCGCTGGTGCGCAAGCTCTCCGAAAAACATATCGGCATGGTCGATCTGCCGCTGCTGTCGGTGCCGTCTCTGCAGCGCCAGCTCGTCGGGCATCGCTCGGCGAACATGACCCTGGAGCAGCTGGAGGCACTCACGCCTGAGCAAAAAGCGAAGGTGGTGCTGGTGGTGCAGGATCCGTTTACCAGCTACTACGATGCCCAGGTCGTGGCGGATTTCATCCGCCTGACCGAAAAGCTGGGGTATCAGCCGGTGGTGCTGCCGTTCTCACCCAACGGTAAGGCGCAGCACATTAAAGGCTTCCTGACGCGCTTTGCGAAGACCGCGCAGAAAACCGCTGACTTCTTAAACCGCGTGGCGCAACTCGCGATACCGATGGTCGGCGTCGACCCGGCGCTGGTGCTGTGCTATCGCGATGAATACAAGCAGACGCTGGGCGACAAGCGCGGTGATTTCCACGTCATGCTGGTGCACGAGTGGCTGCCGATGGCCCTGGAAGGCAAAGCTGTACAGGACGTCAGCGGCGAACCGTGGTATCTGTTCGGACACTGCACAGAAGTCACCGCGCTGCCGGGTGCCCCCGCGCAGTGGGCGTCCGTCTTTGCCCGCTTCGGCGCGAAGCTGGAGAGCGTCAGCGTGGGCTGCTGCGGCATGGCCGGCACCTACGGGCACGAAGTGAAAAATCACGCCAACTCGCTCGGCATCTATGAGCTGTCCTGGCATCAGGCGATGCAGCGTTTGCCGCGAAACCGCTGTCTGGCGACGGGCTACTCCTGTCGAAGCCAGGTGAAACGGGTAGAAGGTAACGGTGTACGTCACCCATTGCAGGCTTTACTGGAGATAATTGGATGATCTGGAAACGTGCCGTGACGCTGCAGGCGCTGAACGCCATGGGCGAGGGGAATATGGTGGGGCTGCTGGATATCCAGTTCACCCGCATTGGCGACGATGATATCGAGGCCACAATGCCCGTCGATCGTCGCACACATCAGCCGTTTGGTTTATTGCACGGCGGGGCGTCCGTCGTGCTGGCCGAAACTCTGGGCTCGGTAGCGGGATATCTCTGTACTGAAGGGGAGCAGAAGGTGGTCGGACTCGAGGTGAATGCTAACCATATCCGCTCGGTACGCAGCGGGCGCGTGCGCGGAGTTTGCCGCACGCTGCACGCTGGTAGCCGCCATCAGGTATGGCAGATTGACATTCTCGACGAGCAGGATCGCCTGTGCTGCTCGTCGCGGCTGACGACGGCGGTCGTGTAAAGTTTTCAGATGTTTTGCCTTTGGTCAAAAACTAGTCAGTGGGTTGTGATATACTGGTCAGGTTTTGTACATAAGCGAGGACATCATGGATACTGAAATAACCCCAACACAGCTGGCAATTGAATATTTACGTCGCGATAAGAGCAATCTGTCCCCGGCGCAGTACCTGAAAAAGCTGAAACAGCTTGAGCTGGAATTTACAGATTTGCTGGCGCTCTCTTCGAATGAGTTGAAAGAAGAGATTTACTTTGCCTGGCGGTTGGGCGTTCACGTCCATTGAGAGAGTAAAAAAGGCCGCAAGAGCGGCCTTTTTTGTGTCTGACGTTCAGTATTTAGCGGGGAGCTTGTTGATTTTAATAAGCCTGCCTTCTTCCATTTCGATAAATCCGCCGGTTTTTAAATCCGCCAGAATGCGCATCACGCCGCTGCGGGAGAGCTGGGTTTTCTCCCTGATATACCTTTCTGCCGTCACGCTGCCGCGATAGCTCTCATCTTCATCCATCAGTTTTATGAGCTGCTGGCGAATCATCTCATACGCCGTTGGCGCGCCCTGCGGCATCACGTTGTTATAAAGACGGCTATAGACATACATGAGCTGTTGAGAGAGCAGTCCCCAAAGCGCCTTCTCTTTAATAATGGCATTCACCCGTTCGGTGGTGAGCGTGCCGATCAGACACGGGCTGACGGTCTTAAGATAATCATTAAAATAGATATCGGTGAGGTTAGCGATGCCGAAGACGGCAGGGCTGCGGGCCGTAGACAGCATCCTGTCATCGCTTTTTCTGTAGATGGCGACGGTTCCCTCAAGAATTAAATAGCACATGCCCTGACCGTTGACCTGCAGGTCCAGCCGCTCGCCGCGGGCGATATGTCGCGTTGTGCAATCAGATAACAGGTGTGAAATAAGTTCTTGCGCGTAGGGGGAACCCCGTTGAGACTTTTCTGGAAGGGACATGGTTGCCGACAGCCTTAAAAATAACCTGGCTAATTATAGCGCTTCTCCTGGTTTCAGGCACGCTGGCTGTCAATATTTGCGGGGCAAATGGTGAATGTCAAGCAGCACCCCACGCTCCATGGTGATGTACTTCCCGGTCCGCAGTTCTGCAAGAATGCGCATAATTCCGCTACGTGAAAGATAGGTCCTGCTTTTGATATACGCGGCCGCCGTTGTATTTTGCCGTATGGCATCGGGCTCCTGCATTAGCTCAACAAGCTGGAAACGAATGATGTCGTAAGCAGACATTTGCGATATTTGCGCGCAGTGCTCATACACCCGCGAGGCCGTATAAATCAGCAGCTTTGAAAAGTGCTCCCATAAATCCTGCTGCGCAACGATCTGATTAAACGTCTCCAGCGGCACGCGGGCTATTTCTGCCGTCTCAAGGGCCCTGACATACAGATGTTCCGAAGAAAACTGGCTGCTGACGCCAAGAATAAAAGGCGCAGATTCAGAGTTTAAAACAATACCGTCGCCGCGACGATGAAGCGCCACACTCCCCTGGAGAAGTAAAAAGCACTGACGAATCTCATCTTTATAATAATGTACGGTTTCCCCTCGGCTGATAATTATTCTGTCCGCCGCAGGTACCACTGATTTAATCAGGGCGCCTATATGGCTAAGCGGTTTTAAACCCAGAACGGTTGATTCCTGGTGATTCAGTGGAGGGGTTAAACGCGTATTCATAAGATACCTCACGGCGACTACGGGTCCGATCGTTTTTTGAACTGTGGGAAGAATTATCTTAAAAATGAAGAAGTCAGGGAATGTTTCGACGAGGTCTAAAAGTAGACCATTGAGTCGTTGTAATCTAACAGCCTGAATATAAACAAAAAGATTTCATGGTCTATTAATAGACCAGGAAAGTATGGCTTAAGTATTTCCTGAAAGGAATGTTGTTTTTTCGTTAAATCAAAGTCTACAGCTAGACCATCTAAGCGTTGTATTCACCCGTATGATTATATAAATTTTAACCAATCAGTCAGAAAGAGCTTATGGCTTTAATAAAAAACAAATGAATTCGCATTGATGTATTCATCAGCTTTCTGCTGCATGAGTGTTAATAATAAATAAAGTTATTCCCTAAATCAGGAAAATAAAGATTATGAAAAAGAACGTTATTTTAGCGATGGCTGCGACGGGGGCCGCCTTAATGATGGGCAACGCTTTCGCTGCTGCAGGAACCGTCAATTTTAATGGTAACATCCTGGACTCTGCCTGCGATGTTGCGGTTTCATCTCAAAATCAGGTGGTGGTATTGGGCGATTACAATAAATCAGAATTTACGGCGACGGGTTCCCGAACGGCGGCAGCGAAATTCGATATTGTCCTGAAGAACTGCCCGGTCACGGTCACCAGTGCCAAAGTGCGTTTTGACGGTACCCCCGATCTGACCAACGCCGACCTGCTGGCTATTGATACCTCCGTCGCCGGTGCGGCAACGGGTGTTGCCATCAATTTGATGACCGCCGATAAAGCGGATCTGCCTTTGCACGGCAGCAACAGCTATAGCTATACGCTCAGCAGTACCGCAGATAATACGCTGAATTTCTATGCGCAGTATATTTCAACGGCGTCATCGGTGACGGCCGGCCCTGCCAACTCCGTAGCTAATTTCTCCGTTGTTTATAACTAGTCATTAAGCAGAACCTGAGCCGGTTCCACGCGGTTCTGCGTGGGGGCATTCACTGCCCCCGTGTTTCACGAGGTGTAACATGCATTTTATTAGCAAGACCCTGCTCATCGCGGTCATCCTCTCTGCATCGTTTTCGCATGCTTATGCCGGGGTCATTATTGGCGGGACCCGCGTCATTTTTGATGGCGGGAAAAAAGAGGCATCAATCAGCATCAACAATGCAGACAGCGTGCCTTATTTAATCCAGTCCTGGGTTGAGATGCCCGAGGGTAATGCTAATAAAGCACCTTTTATTGTTACGCCTCCGTTATATCGACTGGATGGGGGTCTGCAAAACATTGAGCGCATTTTGTTCTCGGGTTCGTTACCTCAGGATAAAGAGAGTCTTTTCTGGCTGAATATTAAAGCGATACCGTCCGCCTCGAAGCAGACAAACTCACTGCAAATTGCCGTCAAAACGCGCATTAAGCTTATTTATCGCCCGACAGGTCTGAAGGCATCCACCCCGGAAGAGCAAGCGAATAAATTAACCTGGTCGCGTAGCGGGGATAAACTTCTGGTCACCAATCCAACGCCCTATGTCATCAATTTTAATGAAATAAGCATCGGCGATAAAAAGCTGGATGAGGTCTCCTGGGTGGCGCCTGGCGCAATGGCGGCATTTACCTTACCCGCAGGAGCCAGTGGCAGTCATATTTCATTCAAGGTTATTAATGATTACGGCAGCCCCGGAATAATACATCAGGCTAGCTTTTAATTTATTAAAAGCGGTGCTCCTCGTTTCGAGTCAGGTTCATGATGATGGCAACGAAAACTAAAAAAATGCAGCCTGCGCGTCTGGCGATCTGTATCGCCTTCGCGCTGGTCAATGCAATGCAGACTGTTGATGCCCGTGAGTCGTTCAACGCTGAACTGGTTGAGCTGGACAATCCGGGCGCAGATAAAGCTGATTTATCTGCTTTTGAATCAGGTTCGCAGGCACCAGGGAAATACCACGTTGACATCATTCTTGACGACCAGCTCATCGAGACCAGCGATATTGACTTCATCTCCGTAAACGGCGGACAGGAGGGCGATAGCCTTAAGCCCTGTCTGAGTCTTGAACAGCTAAATAAATGGGGCGTCAAAACCGCGCTTTTTCCCGACTTAGCGAGCCAGGGCACGTCCTGCGTTAACCTGCAGGCTATCCCTCATGCCAGCACGGATTTTCAGTTCGCCGCGCAGCGACTGATTATCAGCATTCCTCAGGCTGCCATTGACCTGCCTGCACGTGGGTATGTTTCGCCAGCGCTCTGGGATGAAGGGATCGCCGCCGTCATGTTGAACTACAGCCTGAGCGGTGCAAGCAGCCGGGCGAAACAAAACGAGAGTAAAAACAGCGACAGTCAATATGCCAACCTGCGCACGGGTCTCAACGTTGGGCCGTGGCGAGTGCGGAATTACACCACCTGGTCACGGGATGAGACCGGTCAGGACAAATGGGATACCGTCTACACCTACGCGCAGCGGGCCATTATTGCGCTCAACGCGCAGCTCACCCTGGGGGATAGCTCGGCACCAGCAGACGTGTTCGACAGTATGCCGTTTCGCGGCGGACAGCTGGCTTCGGATGATGACATGCTCCCGGATTCGCTGAAAGGCTATGCACCCGTGGTGCGGGGTATTGCGCGCACCAATGCCCAGGTGGTGGTGCGGCAAAATGGCTATCAGATTTATCAGACCTACGTGGCGCCTGGGGCATTTGAAATTACCGATATGTACCCGACGGGGGGCGCCGGGGATCTGGACGTCACCGTTAAAGAGGCCGATGGCAGCGAGCAACATTTTACCCTGCCGTACGCGTCATTACCGGTTTTGCCGCGTGAAGGGCGCCTGAAATATGCGGTGACCGGAGGGCAGTATCGTTCTTATAACGGCAGCGTTGAGAAGACACCCTTCGGGCAAATCACCGGGATCTATGGTCTGCCGTATGGACTCACGCTCTATGGCGGGCTGCAGGCGTCGAACAAATACCAGTCTTTCGCACTGGGCGTCGGGAAGAATATGGGGGATTTTGGTGCCATTTCTGCGGACATGACCCAGGCCTGGTCCACCCCGCAGGGCAGTGATAAATCCAACGGTCAATCCTGGCGCGCGCGGTACAGCAAAAGCGTGATCGGAACGGGGACGCAATTTTCGATTGCGGGCTACCGCTATTCCACGTCCGGCTACTACGGCATGCAGGAGGTACTGGATTCGTACGGTGACAGCAGTGCGCTTCAGGACCGGCGTCGCAACCGGGCCGAGCTGACGATGAGCCAGACGCTGGGCGGTAATCTTGGTTCGCTGACGCTGAGCGCGGCCCGTGAAGACTACTGGAATTCGGGTCAGACGATGGCGTCCTACACCCTGGGTTACAACAACGCCTGGCATAACATCAGTTACGGACTCACCTGGACCTACAGTAAAAACGGCAGTGCGGGTGATAAGCGATACGACAGCGATCGGCTGCTGGCTTTTAACGTCAGTATTCCTCTCGACAAATTTTTACCGCAGACCTGGACGAACTATGGCGTGAGCGCCAGCAAGAATAACGGCACCACGCACAACCTCGGGTTGAACGGCGTGGCGCTGGAAAACCACGCGCTGAACTGGAACGTGCAGCAAGGCTACGGGTCGGACGGCGTCGGCTATACGGGTAATGTGAACGGTGATTATAAGGGAACCTACGGCGAAGTTACCGCGGGCTATAGCTACGACAGGAACAGCGAGCGGCTTAATTATGGCCTGCAGGGCGGCATTATTGCCCACAGAGAAGGGATCACGCTTTCGCAGCCCCTGGGCGAGACTAATGCTCTGATTCGCGCACCGGGCGCGCACGGCGTGGAAATTCGCAATCAGCCGGGAGTCAGAACGGATTACCGGGGATATACGGTGGTCAGTAACCTCGCCGTTTATCGTAAAAATGACATCACCCTTGCCCCGGAAAGCCTGCCGGATGAGGTTGAGCTGGATATCAATACCCGGACGGTGACGCCGACGCGAGGGGCAATCGTGATGGCCGACTATAAGGCAAAAGTGGGGCGACGTGCGTTGTTCAATGTTATGCACAACGGCCATGGCGTTCCCTTTGGCGCGATTGCGAGCCTGAAAGGCGTCGAGAGCAGCAGCTTCATTGTGGGTGATAAAGGCCAGGTTTATCTCACCGGGCTGGATACACAGGGCACCGTCTTTGTTACGTGGGGAGCGGAACGCGATCGGCAATGCCGCGCCCCGTACGTGCTTACCCCGCCGTCGCCTTCCGGCGGAATAACAGAAATCAACGTCAATTGCCTTTAGGATTTTAAAATGCGCTTAATGAACATGCTATTCCTTCTGAGCATTGCCGCAGGCTGGAATAGTGCCCATGCAGGAACATGCACGACGATTACGCCACAGGACTCAACCTTGTCTGTCGGTACAATTACGGTGCAACGCGACGTCGCCGTTGGGACCGTCCTGTTTTCGCGTAATGCAACGCTAACCGGTTCCTATTTAACGGGATGTACCAATCCGTTAATGCTGGGTTTTAGCATGCGCTACCTTAATGCCACGCCGAGTACCTACGGTAATCATGTCTACGACACTAACGTCAGCGGTATTGGAATACGTTTTTCATCGGGTAATTATTTTGAAAACCCGGCTAATACCTTTTCCTATACTGCGCAGGCAAGTTATGTCGAGTGGTGGGGCGGTAAAGTAGAACTTATCGTCACCGGACCGGTTGCGTCCGGTTCGCTGACGCCGGGGGTACTGGGTGTGGTGACGCTGCAGGGGAGCGATGGTGTATATCGTGATGGCCTGACGACGACCCTGCTGGGCGGAACGATTAACGTGCTTGCCTGCACGATTACGACGCCGCAACTGACGTTTCCGATAGGGGATATTTCTGCCGCGGCGTTTGGCGCAACGGTGGGCACCACGCCGGTGGGCGCCCAGAATACCCAGAATCTCGGGCTTAACTGCGATGCGGGGGCTAACGTCAACGTGTCACTCAGCGGTATTCAGAATCCCGACGTTGCGGCGACGAGCGTGCTGGCGCTTACGGGGCAAGGGAATACCGGCACGGCGAAAGGCGTCGGCGTTCAGCTGCTCTATAACGGTACGCCTCTCATGCTCAATACGCGTCTGCCGTTAAAGCCCGCGGCGGGTGGCCTGGAAGCGTTCCCCTTAACGGCGCGTTATTATCAGACGCAAACGACGGTAGAACCCGGCACAGCAAATGCGTCAGCAACCTTAAATTTGACATACCAGTAAAGGGAATGACGATGAATATTTTGCGCACGGCAGCGTTCACCGCGGCATTAATCAGCGGCAATCTCATTGCAGCGGATACCGTTAACGTCAGCGTCACCGGTAATATTGTTGCCTCTCCCTGTGTATTTAATGGGGGAAATAACAATCTGGATGTTAATCTCGGCAATATTCAGGCATCCAATATGGCAACCCCGGGATCGTCTTCCGAACCTGTGCCTTTTAACCTGATGTTTACCCAGTGCCCTGCGGGTACGCGCAGCGTGACGGTCTTATTTACCGGAAACCCCGATCCCATCGCAGGGGCGGGTTACTATATGAACAGCGGTTCGGCCACTCACGTCGCAATAGCGATGAACGATGCCGCTACCGGTGCTTTAAAGGGAACCGGGACTCAGATTACGCAGGCCATCTCAGCAGACAGAACCGCGACGATAGCCCTGCAGGCATCGGTCAACTCTGTTACCGGGAGCGCGACGCCGGGGAGCATCAGTGCCGTCGTGGTCATGACGATGCAATACAACTGATCGGCCCGTGCATGAGTTATCCTTTTATTTGCAGATGTCGGTAACCGCTATGTTGAATATTCTGATTAAAGAACCGGATTCTTTTTTAAAAAATGGCCTGCAATATTTTCTTGTCGATTTCTTCCTGCATAATTTTAGATATCAGGTTAATTTTGGCATTGAGTTTACTTTTGACAGCGTCAATAGCGCCGATATTGTTATCCTCTCTTTATGCCCGGGTGAAGCGCTGACCTGTATACCTGAATTAAAAGCGAGAAAAAAAGGGATCTTAATTGGGATGGTCGATGACGAACGGCGCTTCACTGAATTTTCATCCTGTTTTCAGGATATGATTTTCATCTCCCGCCGGGCCCCGCTGGATCGGGTAAGCGAGAGACTCTTTCTTGCATGGTACCGTACGCAACTGCCGGATTATCGCTGGAAACATAAAGACTGCTTCCACTGCCCGCATAAAATATTATCGACGCAGCAGATTCGTCTTTCGGTGAATTTATACAAAGGGTTATCGATCGGACAGATTGCGAACAGGCTCAGGACGAGTAACAAAACGATATTCACGCATAAGTATTTATTGATGCAAAAATTCGATCTGCGCAATGATTTCGAACTTATGGCGCTGATTCACCGGATGGTTGAAAAGAACGCCCACCCGAATAAATTGCATGACCATTTAGTGGGGCAGGACGGCTAATAGGGAGAAAAGGGCGCAGGCGCTGTTTTGTCGCCGGGTGACGGTTACGGCACCCGGCATTTTCCTCAGACGTTCGCCGCACTCATCAGCCGCGACTTCATGGACTGATACGCCGACGCGGCATAGTCCTCCGCCCAGCGCTGGTCCTCAATCGCCTCCAGTTGCACCGCGCAGTACTTCGTTTCCGGGGTTTTGGAGATGGGATCGAGGTTGTCCTGGGTCAGCTCGTTGCAGGCGCCAATCCACCACTGATAGGTCATATAGACGGCCCCGGCGTTGATACGCTCGCTGATGCTGGCGCGGGTAATCACTTTCCCGCGACGTGAACGTACCCAGACCAGCTGCCCGTCAGTAATGCCCAGCTTTTCTGCATCGGCAGGGTTCATTTGCACCCGACCCGGCTCGTCGGCCAGGCTTTGCAGCGCGGCGCAGTTCCCGGTCATGGAGCGGCAGGAGTAGTGTCCCACCTCGCGTACCGTACACAGCACCAGCGGGAAATCCGCATCCGGGGTTTCCGCCGGCGCGCGCCACGGTGCGGCAAAGAGTTGCCCTTTACCGCTCGGCGTGTCGAACTGATTGTCTTTGTACAGGTACGGCGTACCGGGGTGATCCAGCGTCGGGCAGGGCCACTGCACGTGGCCCATCTCGCCCATTTTTTCATACGTCACGCCGTAGAAGAGTGGGCACAGCGCGCGCATCTCATCCCAGATCTCCTGGTTGGAGTCATAATGCATCGGGTAGCCCATCTCGGTGGCGAGCAGGCTGATGATCTCCCAGTCGCGCTTCACGTTGCCGCTGGCGTCAATGGCTTTGCCAAAACGCTGGAAACCGCGATCGGCACAGGTAAAGACGCCGCCGTGTTCACCCCAGGAGGTGGCCGGGAGCAGAACGTCCGCCACCTCTGCCGTTTTGGTCATAAATATGTCCTGAACCACGACAAAATCGAGCGCCTCAAAACCGCTGCGCACCAGGCCGAGATCGGCTTCGGTCTGAAGCGGATCTTCCCCCATGATGTAATAGGCCTTCACCTTGCCTTCCAGCGCAAGGTGCGGCACTTCGGTAATGCGCGTCCCGACGCGATCGTCCATCGCATTGACGTCAATTCCCCAGGCGTTGGCGAACTTCTGCCTGACCGCCGGATCGGTCACATCCTGATAGCCGGGGAACATATTCGGCAGAACGCCCATATCGCAGGCACCCTGTACGTTGTTCTGACCGCGCACCGGCCCGACGCCGACGGCGGGGCGACCGAGATTCCCGGTCAGCAGCGCCAGGCTGGACAGCCCTTTGACCACATCCACAGCCTGTCCAAACTGGGTCACGCCCATCCCCCACATCACGGTGGCGGAAGGGGCCGCTGCGAAGGTGCGCATTGCCTGGCGGACGTCACGGGCGGGGATGCCGGTAAGATGTTCGACCTTCTCAGGCGCATAATCTTTTACCGTTTGCCGGTAGGCCTCAAGCCCCTCCGTAAAGCGCGCCACGTAGCTTTTATCGTACAGCTCCTCTTCCAGCAGCACATAGCCAAAGGCGTTCACCAGCGCCATGTTGCTGCCATTTTTCAGCTGCAGATGTTGGTCGGCAATACGCGCCGTTTCAATACGCCGCGGATCGCAGACGATAATTTTTGCGCCGTTTTCACGCGCTTTCAGCACGCGGCGGGCGACGATAGGGTGGGAGTCCGCGCAGTTATAGCCAAAGACCAGCAGGCATTTTGAGTTATCAATATCGTTAATGGAGTTGCTCATCGCGCCGTTACCGAGCGTTTCCTGTAAACCGGCGACGGACGGGCCATGACAGACGCGCGCACAGCAGTCCACGTTGTTGGTGTTCAGCACCGCGCGGGCAAACTTTTGCATCACATAGTTGGTTTCATTGCCGGTTCCGCGCGAGGAGCCGGTGGTCATGATCGACCGCGGCCCGTGCTGCGCTTTAATACTGCTGAGCCTGTGGGCGGTGTAGCGGATCGCCTCTTCCCAGGTAACGGGGGTGAAGGCTTCGCCTTTGCGGTAGCGGATCATGGGCTGGGTGAGGCGAGGGGTGAGCAGACGGGTATCGTTAAGGAAGTCCCAGCCGTAAAATCCTTTCAGACATAAGGTGCCCTGGTTTGTGACCCCCTCTGCCGCTTCGGCACGGATGATACGGTTATTTTCAACGACAAGGTTCAATTTACAGCCTGCACCGCAGTACGGGCAGACGCTGGCGATCTTTTTCATCAATAACAGACCTGTTAAGAAATGAAGCAAAGTTGACTGGAAACCCAGTCCCGTGTACGGAGGTAAGCAGGAACCGTGCCAGGTTGATTTTGCGTGGATTACAGGGCGTTATGCGGGGAGGGCGCGTGTCATCGTCAGGCCGATCGTCAGTTTTGACGATGACACGTTAGGGGGCGTGGCGAGCAGGAACTCAGAGATCGTCCATCGTGTAACCCACCACGATTTCCAGCGTCTTGCGAATCACATCCGCCTGAACCACGTCGTTGGTGGCTTCCAGCGTCTGAATGAGCCAGAGGATGATCGCCTTGTTGGACAAATGCCCTTCGGAGGCCAGAACACAGCGTACTGCAGTAGAAAAAATAGCGGACTCTTCAGCAAAACGATCGCCTGCATGGCGGAAATACTCCGCCAGCGCACTGTCTAAAAAAGCAGAGTGGTATTCGGGTTGAAGCTGAATATTTTGTCTCATTTGTTCTCACCGTAGCTGTTAAATTGCAGTCAATGTATTTTTTTGGGATCGGACGGTTTTCCACTACCAAATAACGGCACAACATTGTCTCGGGTATCGTTGAGAGATCCCTCTCTTTTCGTTCGTCCTTGCGCGGTTCTGCGACGTGTAAAGGCGGTGCTGTTTGAGCCGATCTCGGCAATCACCACCGCAAGTGTCTCCCGCCGCTGGGGATCCTTTTCATGTTCTTTCATGACCCGCAGACGCTGTAGCAAGCCTTCAGTTGTCACCGGTCCCCGCTCTTTCAGAAGAGAGAGAACGGCTTCACCGATAAGCTGGTCTATCAGTCGGTCTGCGTTACTGCTATTCATATCCTTACCGTTCGAAGAGCAGACCAAGCAGCATGTGGTAATGCTCTTCCTCTTCCGGGCTGTCGGCTTTTTCGAGGCGACTCAGCAATTTTGTACAAAGCGATTTGCGATTAAGGTTTCGCCCGTCGCTGAGAATTTCAACAACCACCTGGCCCAGCGTTTCCTGCTGGGTAGGAAGCGCGGCTTTTTCGAAGTACTGTGCGATTGCTGCTGCGGAATCTGCGACGTAACCTTTCTGCTGCATGTTTCGCTCCTGTAAAATTTTGTAATCAGTAACGTTACATTTAAGGTATACATAATTTCCAAATCTGTACATCTAAAATGTACAGTTTTTTAGATTTTTTACGATGTATCTTATAAATCATTTATTTTTCATTGCGTTGGGTTGGCGTTGCGATGAGGGTAGAGTGCAGGATATATTGTACAAAAAGCGCAGGTGCTGGTAAGTTGTACAGCCGAGTCAAAAGGTCTCGTTAACTGCCGTAAATGGTTGAGATGTAAATTATTTGTCAGGCAATTAATGTGCTATAAATGAACATTACCCACGTCTTTCGTGGCCAAAACCCTAACCCCCAGGAATAGCATGCTCACAACCATCATTTACCGCAGTCATATCTGCGAGGACGTTCCAGTGAAAGCGCTGGAAGCAATGGTCGCTGCTGCAAATCGTAAAAATCGGCAATCCAATGTCACGGGGATCTTGCTGTTTAACGGCACACATTTTTTTCAACTGCTGGAAGGGCCGGTTGAGCACGTTTCGGCTATCTATGAGCAGATCTGCAACGACCCGCGCCACCATAACGTGGTCGAGTTAATGCGCGATCACGGGCCTGTCCGGCGTTTTGGTAACGTGGGTATGGAGCTTTTTGATTTGCGCCACTTCGACAGGGACGAAGTACTGCAGCAGGTGCTCAATAAGGGGACGACACGCTACCAGTTGACGTATAACGACCGCCCTCTGCAGTTTTTCCGCACCTTTGTCGAGGCCACGGAAAAAGCAAACTATTTTGAACTGCCGCCTGCGGACTCATGGGAATTCGTTCGCGAAGAAACGCGCTTGTCCGCGCAGCCTGAGGTGGTCGCGAAGGGGGCGGATTGCAGCTTCGCGTTCCAGCCGATAGTCGATCCATTTATGCAGCAGGTTGTCTCCTGGGAGGCGCTTCTCCGCACCCCGTCCGGCGACTCGCCGGGAGCTTATTTCGCCAGCCTTCCGCATGAGGAAGTGTACGCGTCTGATTTGCAAAGCAAGCAGGTGGCGCTCTCCATGGCCAGCGCGCTGGGGTTACAGGACCAGACGTTATCCCTTAACCTGCTGCCTATGACGCTGGTTAACATTCCCAACGCCGTGGATTTTCTGCTCACCGCGATTGAAGCAAACGGTTTTGTACCTGAACAAATCGTGGTGGAGTTCACCGAGAGCGAAGCCATTTCCCGTTTTGATGAGTTCACGGATTCGGTCAGGCAGTTAAAAAGCGCGGGTATCAGCGTGACGATCGATCACTTTGGTGCTGGTTTTGCCGGGCTGCAGCTGCTGGCCCACTTCCAGCCTGACAGAATTAAGATTAATCGCGATTTGGTCGCGAACGTGCATAAAAGTGGCCCCCGACAGGCCATTATTCAGGCCATCATCAAATGCTGTTCCTCGCTCGAAATCCAGTTCTGCGCGGTGGGAGTAGAGAAGGCGGAAGAGTGGATGTGGCTGGAATCTGCGGGGATTTCCCAGTTCCAGGGGCATCTTTTTGCCAGCCCCCGGCACGGCGGGATTCCAGCCATTGCGTGGCCGGAGAAAAAGTTCGAATTGTGATAAAGCTGTACACAATCGGACAGACGTAACTGTACGAACGGTAAATTTTATACAACAATGTATTAACAGGTGAATGGCGTCGTAAGCCATTCACCCGTTCAAAATGCGGTCTTAGTTATACAAATGGTGTGTACAATCTGATAAGGTTGGTGCAGTTAGGTATGGAAGTTCTGAGCGTGAGGGAGTTAATGGCCTATTACAGTATCGGCGAAGTGGCCGAACGATGCGGTATCAACCCCGTTACGCTGCGTGCCTGGCAGCGCCGTTATGGATTGTTGAAGCCGCAGCGCAGCGAAGGGGGTCATCGTCAGTTTGACGATGAAGATATCCTGCGTATCGAAGAGATCAAACGCCTGATGAAGAGCGGCGTTTCGGTCGGGAAAGTAAAAGCCTTGCTGGAAAACAAGGAAGTTTTGACTCAGGGTAACTGGGTCTCGTTCCAGGAAGAGATGATGACCGTTCTGCGCTATGCCAGCCCGGCAAAGCTGCGCGCCAAAGTCGGTGAGTTCCGCCGCGATCACCCGATAGACGCCCTGATTGACAATATTATTTCTCCCGTCCGTCAGCGGATGAACCAGGACCAAAATACCGTGCGTCACATGGCGAGCCTGTTTGACGGGGTCCTGATCGAATTCGCGATCGCAAGCCTGGCGGAGTCCCGCAAAAAAGCCGGTAAAGATGCGCTTCTGATTGGCTGGGAGTGTGATGACCGCACCCATCTGTGGCTTGAAGCCGCGCGCTTATCGCAGAAGGGCTGGCACATTGATGTCCTGGCAGAACCGATTGATTCGCCGCGTCCCGAGCTTTTCCCGGGGCAAAAAATCTTTGTCTGGACGGGGAAATCGCCAACGCCTCGACAGCAGGAACAGCTCGACCACTGGCGTGAGCAGGGTTTTGCTGTTTCATTCCACCATTGAGTGTAAGAGGCCTTGAGGGCCTTTTTTGTTTTTGTCACTTTCCAAGCAATATCTATCTCAAAAATAGGCATTTCCGATGCATATTTTACTTTTCACCTCTCCGCCACAAACCCCACGACGAAATGCATTATTAATCAATGCATTGAACAATTAAATCCATCCTGCCTGCATCCTGCCACAGGGTCTATGCTTAATAAAAGTAGGCAAAAAGGGCGGTTTAGCCGAATGCCCCTGCTGACAGAGGGTTGAAGTGATAATCGTTATCACTAACATGGTGTTATGCCCTGATGGCTTATCAGATGAGGTGGACCTATGGAACTGCATTCAGAAACCTTTAATCCTGCCGATTTCGCCTGGCGCGGGTTAACGCTCACGCCAGCGGCGGCGGCACATATTCACGAGCTGGTGGCGAAAAAGCCCGAGATCCTTGGTGTGCGTTTGGGTGTCAAACAGACCGGCTGCGCAGGTTTCGGTTACGTGCTTGATACCGTCACCGAACCCGAGAAAGATGACCTGGTGTTCGAGACCGACGGCGCAAAATTGTACGTCGCGCTGCAGGCCATGCCCTTTATCGATGGCACCGAAGTGGACTACGTCCGCGAAGGCTTAAATCAGTTATTCAAATTTCATAACCCGAAAGCCCAGAACGAATGCGGCTGCGGCGAAAGCTTTGGGGTATAGGCGGAACTATGTCTCGTAATACTGAAGCAACGAGTGAAGTAAATACCTGGAGCGGCGGGCACCTCAACTATAAAGAGGGGTTCTTCACCCAGCTGCAGACCGATGAGCTGGCAAAAGGCATCAACGAGGATGTCGTGCGGGCGATTTCGGCGAAACGTAACGAGCCCGAGTGGATGCTGGAGTTTCGCCTGAGTGCCTACCGCGCCTGGCTGGAGATGGAAGAGCCGCACTGGCTGAAAGCGAATTATGACAAGCTGAACTACCAGGATTACAGCTACTACTCCGCGCCGTCCTGCGGCAGCTGTGATGACACCTGCGCCTCGCAGCCCGGCGCGGTGCAGCAAACCGGCGCGGAGAACAGTTTCCTCAGCAAAGAGGTGGAAGAAGCCTTTAACCAGCTGGGCGTACCGGTGCGCGAAGGGAAAGAGGTGGCGGTGGACGCTATCTTTGACTCGGTCTCGGTGGCGACCACCTACCGTGAGAAGCTGGCAGAACAGGGGATCATTTTCTGCTCCTTCGGCGAAGCGATTCACGATCATCCGGAACTGGTGAAAAAGTACATCGGGACCGTAGTGCCCTCAAACGATAACTTCTTTGCGGCGCTTAACGCGGCGGTGGCCTCGGACGGTACCTTTATTTACGTGCCGAAAGGCGTGCGCTGTCCGATGGAGCTTTCCACCTATTTCCGTATTAATGCCGAAAAAACCGGCCAGTTCGAACGAACCATTCTGGTGGCCGATGAGGGCAGCTACGTCAGCTACATCGAAGGGTGCTCCGCCCCGGTCCGCGACAGCTATCAGCTGCACGCGGCGGTGGTGGAGGTCATCATCCATAAGGACGCCGAGGTGAAATACTCGACGGTGCAAAACTGGTTCCCGGGCGACGGCAATACCGGCGGTATCCTGAACTTCGTAACCAAGCGTGCGCTGTGCGAAGGGGAAAATAGCAAGATGTCGTGGACCCAGTCCGAAACCGGCTCGGCCATCACCTGGAAATACCCGAGCTGCATCCTGCGCGGGGATAACTCCATCGGCGAGTTTTACTCGGTGGCGCTCACCAGCGGTCATCAGCAGGCGGATACCGGCACCAAGATGATCCACATTGGTAAAAACACCAAATCGACCATTATCTCGAAAGGTATCTCCGCCGGACACAGCCAGAACAGCTATCGCGGGCTGGTGAAAATCATGCCGACGGCCACCAATGCGCGAAACTTTACCCAATGTGACTCGATGCTGATTGGCGCAGACTGCGGCGCACATACCTTGCCGTACGTCGAATGCCGTAATAACACGGCCCAGCTGGAGCACGAGGCGACCACGTCACGGATTGGGGAAGACCAGCTCTTCTACTGCCTGCAGCGCGGGATCAGCGAAGAAGACGCCATCTCTATGATTGTCAACGGCTTCTGTAAGGACGTGTTCTCTGAACTGCCGCTGGAATTTGCCGTTGAAGCCCAGAAACTCCTCGCCATCAGTCTTGAACACAGCGTCGGTTAAGGAAAGCACATGTTAAGCATTAAAGATTTACAGGTCAGCGTAGAAGATAAAGCCATCCTGCGTGGCCTCAATTTTGACGTTAAGCCGGGCGAAGTCCACGCCATCATGGGGCCGAACGGTTCCGGGAAAAGTACGCTTTCTGCGACGCTGGCCGGCCGCGAAGATTATGAGGTGACCCACGGCTCGGTCGAGTTTAACGGCAAAGATCTGCTGGAGATGTCGCCGGAAGATCGTGCGGGAGAGGGCATTTTTATGGCCTTCCAGTACCCGGTCGAAATTCCTGGCGTCAGCAACCAGTTCTTCCTGCAGACGGCGCTGAATGCGGTGCGCAAATACCGTGGGCTGGAGGCGCTCGACCGCTTCGACTTCCAGGATCTGATGGAAGAGAAGATCAGGCTGCTGAAAATGCCGGAAGATCTGCTGACCCGCTCGGTGAACGTCGGTTTTTCCGGCGGCGAGAAAAAGCGTAACGACATTCTGCAGATGGCGGTACTCGAGCCCGAGCTGTGCATTCTTGATGAGACCGATTCCGGTCTGGATATCGACGCCCTGAAGATTGTCGCTGACGGCGTCAACGCCCTGCGCGACGGCAATCGCTCGTTTATTATCGTCACCCACTACCAGCGCATTCTGGACTACATCAAGCCGGATTACGTCCACGTGCTTTACCAGGGGCGCATTGTGAAATCCGGTGATTTTACGCTGGTTAAACAACTGGAGGAGCAGGGTTATGGCTGGCTTACCGAACAGCAGTAATGCGCTCCAGCAGTGGCACCGGCTGTTTGAAGCCCAGGGCGGCACGCGCTCGGCGCAGGCGCAGCAGCATTTGCAGCAGATGCTGCGACTCGGGTTGCCGACGCGTAAGCATGAGAACTGGAAATACACCCCGCTTGATGGCCTGCTGAACGCCGAGTTTGTTACCCGTCTGGCGGATCTCACCCCAGCGCAGCGCGACGCGTTGGCCTTGCGTGTCGATGCCGTGCGCCTGGTGTTTGTCGATGGCCAGTTCCGTCCGGAACTGAGCGACACGCTCCAGGAGAGCGGCTTTGAGATTGAGATAAACGACGATCGCCAGCGCCTGAGCGCCCCGGTTCAGCCCGAGGTTTTCCTGCACCTGACCGAGAGCCTGGCCCGCAGCGTGACGCATATCGCCGTGAAGCGTAACCAGCGTCCGTCAAAGCCGCTGCTGCTGATGCATATCACTCAGGGTCTGGACGGCGATGAAATCAATACCGCGCACTATCGTCACCATCTTGAGCTGGCGGAGGGCGCGGAGGCCACGGTCATCGAACATTACGTCAGCCTCAATGAGACGCGTCACTTTACCGGGTCGCGTCTGACGATGAACGTGGCGGCCAATGCCCAGCTACACCACATCAAACTGGCGTTTGAGAATGCGCAGAGCCACCACTTTGCCCATAACGACATTGTCCTGGGCCAGGATGCCGCCGCTTACAGCTACAGCTTCCTGCTCGGTGGGGCGGTGCTGCGCCACAACACAAGCACGCAGCTTAACGGGGAAAACACCACGCTGCGCATCAACAGCCTGGCGATGCCGGTTAAATCGGAAGTCTGTGACACGCGCACGTGGCTGGAGCACAACAAAGGCTACTGCAACAGCCGCCAGCTGCACAAAACCATTGTCAGTGATAAAGGGCGCGCGGTGTTTAACGGCCTGATTAACGTGGCGCAGCACGCCATTAAAACCGACGGGCAGATGACCAATAACAATCTGCTGTTAGGGCGACTGGCGGAGGTGGACACCAAACCGCAACTGGAAATCTACGCGGATGACGTCAAATGCAGCCACGGTGCGACGGTCGGGCGAATCGACGACGAGCAGATGTTCTACCTGCGCTCCCGCGGCATCGACAAGCAGGCAGCGCAGAAAATGATTATCTACGCGTTTGCCGCCGAACTGACGGAAGCGCTGCACGATGGTCAGTTAAAACTGCAGGTGCTGGATCGGATCGGTCAGCGCCTGCCTGGAGGCGAAGCATGAGTTTTCCCGTCGAGAAAGTACGGGCAGATTTCCCGGTTCTGACCCGTGAAGTAAACGGTCTGCCGCTGGCCTACCTGGACAGCGCGGCCAGCGCGCAGAAGCCGAATCAGGTGGTGGATGCCGAAGCCGAGTTCTATCGCCACGGCTATGCTGCCGTGCATCGCGGTATTCATACCCTGAGCGCCGAGGCGACCCAGCGGATGGAAAACGTGCGCACGCAGCTTGCCGCCTTCCTTAACGCCCGCTCGCCGGAAGAACTGGTCTTTGTTCGCGGGACCACCGAAGGGATTAACCTTGTCGCTAACAGCTGGGGCAATGCTCAGGTTCACGCGGGCGATAACATCATCATCACTCAGATGGAGCACCACGCCAATATCGTGCCGTGGCAGATGCTCTGCGAGCGCGTGGGCGCCCAGCTGCGGGTGATCCCGTTAAATGCGGACGGGACGCTTCAGCTTGAGCAGCTTGACGTCTTGCTGGATGATCGTACGCGGCTGGTGGCGGTTACCCAGGTCTCCAATGTGCTGGGGACAGAAAACCCGGTGGCAGAGATCGTCGAAAAGGCCCATCAGGCGGGCGCAAAGGTCCTGATTGACGGTGCCCAGGCGGTGATGCACCACGCGGTTGACGTCCAGGCGCTGGACTGTGATTTCTACGTCTTTTCAGGCCACAAGCTCTATGGGCCGACCGGGATCGGCGTGCTATATGTGAAGGAAGACATCCTGCAGGCGATGCCGCCGTGGGAAGGGGGCGGGTCGATGATCGCCACCGTCAGCCTGACGGAAGGCACGACCTACGCGCGCGCGCCGTGGCGTTTTGAGGCGGGCACGCCCAACACCGGGGGGATTATCGGGCTGGGGGCGGCGGTCTCTTACGTCTCTGCCATCGGCCTGGACGCCATTCAGGAGTACGAACAGCTGCTGATGCACTACGCGCTGGCGGAACTTGCCAGCGTGCCGGATTTGACCCTCTACGGGCCTGCCGATCGGCAAGGGGTGATTGCGTTTAATCTCGGGAAACACCATGCCTATGACGTGGGCAGTTTTCTCGATAACTACGGCGTTGCGGTCCGTACCGGGCACCACTGCGCCATGCCGCTGATGGCGTTTTACCAGGTACCGGCAATGTGCCGCGCATCGCTGGTGATGTACAACACGACGGAAGAGGTCGACAGGCTGGTAGCGGGGCTTAAGCGCATTCACCAGCTGCTGGGCTAACGGAGAGGCGAAAGATGGCAGAGCTGCCGGACAAAGATAAATTACTGCGCAACTTCTCGCGTTGCGCAAACTGGGAAGAGAAGTATCTCTATATCATTGAACTGGGACAACGCTTACCACCGCTCGGTGAAGAGGCGCACAGCGCAGAGAACACTATTCAGGGCTGTCAGAGCCAGGTGTGGATCGTGATGGCGCAGTCTGATGACGGCACGATCGAATTGCGCGGCGACAGCGATGCCGCCATTGTAAAAGGGCTTATTGCCGTCGTCTTTAGCCTTTACCAGCAGATGTCGGCGCAGGATATTGTGGCGTTTGATGTCCGTCCGTGGTTTGAAAAAATGGCCTTAACCCAACACCTCACCCCGTCCCGTTCTCAGGGACTGGAAGCGATGATTCGCGCCATCCGCGCCAAAGCTGCAATCCTTAGCTAGACTTACAGAACTGCATTCATTCTGTTTCGCGAGGTGGTTCCCGCCTCGCTGGTTTTTCAGCTTTCTGGCGTTCTGTCAGTGAATAAGGAATCTCAGCATGAAGCGCGCGTCTCTCATTACTCTGTTACTCCTCAGTTCGCTCGGTGCCCTTAATTCGGCCCGTGCGATGGACTATCCGTTGCCGCCCGCAGGCAGTCGTCTGATTGGGCAAAATCAAACCTACACGATACAGGAAGGGGATAATAAGCTGCAGACCATTGCCCGTCGGTTTAATACGGCGGCGCAGGTGATCCTGGAAACCAACAATACCATTGCGCCGGTAAACCCTGCGCCGGGAACCGTGATAACCATTCCGTCGCAAATGCTGTTGCCGGATACGCCCCGCGAGGGAATTGTGGTCAATCTCGCTGAGCTTCGGCTCTACTACTTCCCGCCGGGGCAAAACATTGTTCAGGTTTTCCCCCTGGGCATTGGTCAGCTGGGACTGGAAACACCGGTGACGACCACGCGGGTAAGTCAGAAAATCCCTAATCCGACCTGGACACCCACGCCTGGCATCAGAGCACGCTCTCTGGAGCAGGGCATTAAACTGCCTCCGGTGGTTCCTGCCGGGCCAAATAACCCCCTGGGACGCTTCGCGCTGCGTTTAGGCGTGGGGAATGGGGAATATCTTATCCACGGTACCAGCGCGCCGGACAGCGTCGGCCTGCGGGTCAGCTCTGGCTGTATGCGGATGAACGCCCCGGACATTAAGGCCCTGTTCGAACAGGTGCGGGTGGGCACGCGGGTGCAGATTATTAATGAACCCGTGAAGTTTTCCGTTGAGCCGGATGGTAAACGCTATATTGAGGTCCACCGTCCGCTGGCGCAGGTAGAAGGGGAAAATCCACAGGTCTCGCCCATTACCCATTCCGCCGAGTTTGCGACCTTTGTTTCCCAGACGGGAAGCGATAAAGCGCTAATTGATAAAGCGCTGTCACGTCGCGCCGGGATCCCGGTTATCGTGTCGGCCGGTAGCGGCCCGTCAGCCAGCAATAGCGTGTTGTCGGTGCAGAACAGCCGGGTATCTGCTGCGGTAGCGGAAGATGAAGGGGAGAAGGTGACGCAGTAGCCGTTTAACGCAGGCAAAAAAAATGGCGCACAATGTGCGCCATTTTATTAACAGGTACTATTACTTACGGTATTTAGTAGCCTGGTTGTCCAGACGCTGGTTAGCGCGAGCTGCGTCGTCTTTAGCAGCCTGAACGTCGGAACGGATTGCGTTCACGTCGTTGCTCAGCTGGTCAACTTTAGCGTTCAGAGTCTGAACGTCAGAAGACAGCTGATCGATTTTAGCGTTGCTGGAGCAACCAGCCAGCAGAGTAGAACCCAGGATTACCGCGCCCAGTACCAGTTTAGTACGATTCATTATTAATACCCTCTAGATTGAGTTAATCTCCATGTAGCGTTACAAGTATTACACAAAGTTTTTTGGGTTGAGAATATTTTTTTGATGGGAATACACCTATTTTTGATCGTTCGCTCAAAGAAGCATCGAATCAGCCGGTTTCGGGTAAAAATCTAAGGAAAAAAAGGCATTTATCATCGGATTCATCTTAGATAATTCGCAATTAAATAGAAAAACCCGATTTGCATTTTGAATGACTTTGGCTAATGCCAGGAATAAAAAAAGCGCCCGACGGGCGCTTTTTATCCAAATTAATTCGTTCGGGAATTATTACAGCACGTGAACAGATGCGGTATTGGTGGTGCCGCTTGGTACCAGCGCGCCAGAAACCATGACCACAACGTCACCTTTCTGTGCCAGACCGCTTTCCAGAGCCAGTGCTTTACCCTGAATGTAGAAATCGTCAGTAGAGGCGATCTCTTTAACCAGATGCGCAACGACGCCTTTGCTCAGTACCAACTGACGAGCGGTGGTTTCGTTGGTGGTCAGGGCCAGGATGGTCGCATCCGGGAAGTATTTACGCACGGCGCGTGCAGATTTACCGCCCTGAGTGGCAACCACAATCAGTGGGGCTTCCAGTTTCTCAGCGGTTTCTACTGCACCGCGGCATACTGCTTCGGTGATACGCAGCTTGCGGCTGTCGTTATTGAAGTCCAGACGGCTGGTCATCACGCGGTCAGTACGTTCACAGATGGTCGCCATGATGCCGACCGCTTCCAGCGGATATTTACCTTTCGCGGATTCGCCGGACAGCATAACCGCATCAGTACCGTCGAGGATGGCGTTTGCCACGTCGCCTGCTTCAGCGCGGGTTGGGCGTGGGTTTTTGATCATGGAGTCCAGCATCTGCGTTGCGGTGATAACCACTTTACGCGCGCGCACACACTTCTCGATCATCATCTTCTGCGCGAAGATTACTTCTTCAACCGGGATTTCAACGCCCAGGTCGCCACGTGCAACCATGATGCCGTCAGACGCTTCGAGGATTTCGTCGAAGTTGTTCAGGCCTTCCTGGTTTTCGATTTTGGAGATGATCTGGATCTTCTCGCCGCCGTGCGCTTTCAGGTGCTCACGGATTTCAACCACGTCGGAACGCTTACGGATGAAGGAGGCCGCGACGAAGTCAACGCCTTGCTCGCAGCCGAAGATCAGGTCCTGTTTGTCTTTTTCAGCCAGGGCTGGCAGCGCGATGGAGACGCCCGGCAGGTTAACGCCTTTGTTTTCGCCCAGGTCGCCGTTGTTCAGCACTTTACAGATAACTTTGTTGCCTTCGATAGCGGTGACTTCCATACCGATCAGGCCATCGTCGACCAGCACGGTGTTACCGACGGACAGATCGCTGGTGAAGCCTTCGTAGGTCACTGCAACGATTTCGCTGTTGCCGACGACGGATTTATCGGTGGTGAAGGTGAAGGTCTGGCCCGCTTTCAGAGAGACGTCGTTACCGCCTTCCAGTTTGATGGTACGGATTTCTGGACCTTTGGTATCCAGCAGGATGGCCGCTTTTTTACCGGTCTTGCTCATCACGTTGCGCAAGTTCTGGATGCGCTGGCCGTGCTCTGCGTAGTCACCGTGGGAGAAGTTCAGACGCATCACGTTCATGCCGGCGTCCAGCATTTTGCTCAGCATCTCTTCAGATTCGGTTTTCGGGCCGATAGTACAAACAATTTTCGTCTTTTTCATGACAGTCTTAGTCTTTAAGTTGGGAAGGATATGGAAATCTCGCTCCGGGGGCGCACCGCCGCGGAGTCAAACCTGTGTTGCAAAAGAGTATATGACACGCACTAAGGATAGGAGACATCAAATGAGCGTGCAGAAGAAAGTGTGCCTGAGTGACAGCCCAACGAAGGAGAGGAGAAGTTGTACGTTGTTTTTTGTATTCCAAGCGCTGAAACCATTCACCAGGGATTTGGCGCGCATTATACGCTGATTTTAAGATAAAAGGAAAATGGAAACGGTGTTTCAGAAATAATCAATGCTGTTTCACATAATATTGTTATCAAGGCGTTAAGCCATGATGACAACTTGTGGCGGCAGGTGAATAACCTGCCGCCGTTTGCTTATTTTTGCAGCGCCTGGCTGAGGTCTGCAATCAGGTCTTTAGGATCTTCAATCCCCACCGACAGGCGGATCAGCTGCGGCACAATGCCGTTTGCCAGCCGTTGTTCCAGCGGAATCGAGGCGTGCGTCATGCTGTAAGGCTGACTCACCAGACTCTCCACGCCGCCCAGGCTCTCCGCAAGAGTGAACAGCTTCAGGTTGCGAATCACCTCGGTGGCGCGTTGCGCATCGCCTTTTACCACGACGGAAATCATGCCACCGGGCAGCGCCATCTGCGTGCGGGCCAGCTGGTATTGCGGATGTGATTCCAGGCCAGGATAGAATACCTTTTCGACCAGAGGATGCTGATCGAGCCATTGCGCAATCGCCAGCGCGTTGGTGCTGTGCTTTTCGACCCTCAGCGCAAGCGTGCGAATACCGCGCAGCGTCAGGAAACTGCTGAACGGATCCAGAACGCCGCCCACCGCGTTTTGCAGATAGCCCAGCTTGTCCGCCAGTTCCTTGTTGTCCCCGACAATCGCCAGCCCGGCCACCACGTCAGAGTGGCCGTTAAGGTATTTGGTGGCAGAGTGCACCACGATATCGAAACCAGACTCCAGCGGACGGTGGATCACCGGCGACGCGAAGGTGTTATCCGCCACGCTGATGACGTTATGTCGACGGGCAATGGCCGCGATGGCCGCCAGATCGGCCAGCTTCAGCAGCGGGTTGGTCGGCGTCTCGACCCACACCATACGCGTCTGTGGGCGAATGGCGGCCTCGAGCCCGGCCAGGTCATCCGGTTTAACCCAACTGACCTGCAGCCCGGTGCTGCGCTTGCGCACATTTTCGATTAGGCGGTACGTCCCACCGTAAACGTCATCAATGGCGACAATATGGCTGTCTTTATCCAGCAGTTCGAGCACCGTGGAGATGGCCGCCAGACCGGAGGCAAAAGCGTAGCCGCGCGTGCCGCCTTCCAGTTCGGCAATCGCCGTTTCCAGCGCATGGCGGGTAGGGTTGCCGCTGCGGGAGTACTCATAACCGGTATGCTCCCCGGGCGCGGGTTGCGCAAACGTCGAGGTGGCGTAAATCGGCGGCATGACGGCACCGTGCTGGTCGTTGAATTCGCCGCTGTGTACGCTGAGGGTGGCCAGATTTTTCATCATTGATTCCTTTATTGCTGTAGACGGTTGCGCCAGGCGGTCAGAACGTCGCTGCGCGTAATCAGACCGAGAAAACGGTCGTTGTCATTAATGACGGCCACCAGGCCGCGGTCGAAGATGGCGTTCAGGGCGCTTTCCGGCGCGTGTTTATCAAGGAATTCGACCTGACGCGTCATGGCTGCCGTCACCGGCAGCGCGAAGCGATCGCCGTCGCCGCCGATATGCCGCAGGAGATCCCACTCGTCGATAATGCCCACCACCTTGCCGTTCTCCAGCACCGGCAGCTGGGAGATGTCATACAGACGCATGCGCGCCAGGACGGTGGAGAGCGTGTCGTCCGGGGCGGCGGTGACGGTCGCACCTTCGTCGTGGCGCAAGGCGATGTAGTCGGAGAGATCGCCGGCCTGAGGACGCGTGATGAGCCCCTGCTGTCGCATCCAGTCGTCGTTGAACATCTTCGAGAGATATTTATTGCCGCTGTCGCAGGCGAAGGTCACCACCCGCTTCGGCGTGGCTTGTGCCTGGCAATACTTCAGCGCGGCCGCCAGCAGCGTACCGCTGGAGGAGCCCGCCAGAATGCCCTCCGTTTTCAGCAGCTCGCGCGCGGTGGTGAAGGCCTCGCGGTCGGTGATGCGCCAGGCGCGATTGACGCCTTCAATGTGGGCCAGCGGAGGAATAAAGTCTTCGCCAATTCCCTCAACCAGCCAGGAGCCCGCGTCGTGGTAGCGTCCGGTTTCCACCAGGTCGGCGAGAACGGATCCAGCCGGGTCAGCCAGGACAAACTCCGTGTGCGGAGAGTGCTCGGCGAACCACGCCTGCAGGCCGCCCAGCGTGCCGCCTGAGCCGACGCCCACCACGATGGCGTCGATTTTGCCGTCAAGCTGCTCATACAGTTCCGGCGCCGTGGTGGTGCGGTGCGCCAGCGGGTTGGCTTCGTTGTTGAACTGGTCGATGTAAAACGCGCCAGGCAGTTCGTTCGCCAGACGCTGGGCGTAATCCTGGTAATAGGCAGGATGGCCCTTGTTGACGTCGGAGCGGGTCAGCACCACCTGGGCACCCAGCGCGCGCAGGTGGAAAATCTTCTCGCGGCTCATTTTGTCCGGCACCACCAGGATCAGCGAGTAGCCTTTCTGGGCGGCGATCAGGGCCAGGCCGAGACCGGTATTGCCCGCCGTGGCCTCAATAATCGTGCCGCCTGGCTGCAGCTGGCCGGTACGTTCCGCTTCGTTAATCATCGACAGCGCAACGCGATCCTTAATCGACCCGCCCGGATTTTGGTTTTCCAGCTTCAGGAACAGCGAGCAGGGACCGGTATCAAGCTTATGCAGCTGGATCAGCGGGGTACGACCAATCAGTTCGGTGACGGAGTGATAAATCGTCATGATGTTTTCCTTTCTGGATGTCATGACGGGATGATAGGGCGGTGAAATTTTCTCAATAAAGAACCATTCACTGCCGTTTAGAACAGAAAGGAATATAAATGCCATTTCTGGATGGAAGGACAGCAAGACGTAAAGTTGTCTGGATGTGAGGATGGCTATATCGGGATAAAATGCTGCAAAAATGAGCGTTTTTTGCGCCCGTCCGCCAGCAGATATGCATCCGGCAGATAATCATTGCTGAAATTGGTCTAAATGCTTCCCACCCGGTAAATCCGCTGTTTATCGCCGAAAGTTATAACACATTCTTTTTTGTTCATTCAAAAGCTGATAACGCCTGTTTACTATCGTTTGGACATCCATACTGCTAAACCGCCACGGGCGGCACGGATAACGAATAAGAATGATTGTACTGAGCAATATTTCGAAGGTTTTTGATAACGGAAAGGTGGCACTCACAGCCGTTGATAATGTCAATTTGACGATAGCACAGGGACAGATATACGGGATCATTGGTTACAGCGGCGCAGGTAAAAGTACGCTTATCCGCCTGCTGAATGGTCTGGAAAAACCGAGCAGCGGCAGCGTAACCATCAACGGGCAGAACATTTCAGCCGCAAAAGGTGAAGCGCTGCGCCAGGCGCGTCTGAAGATCAGCATGGTGTTTCAGCACTTCAATCTGCTGTGGTCGCGCACGGTCAGCGAGAATATTGCGTTCTCGATGCAAATTGCTGGCGTACCAAAAGCCGAAATAAAGGCCCGCGTGGCCGAGCTTATTGAACTCGTTGGTCTGAAAGGTCGCGAGCATGCTTATCCGTCACAGCTGAGCGGTGGGCAAAAGCAGCGCGTGGGCATTGCGCGTGCGCTGGCTAATCGCCCGGATGTGCTGCTCTGCGATGAAGCCACCTCCGCGCTTGACCCGCAGACCACCGATCAGATCCTCGATCTGCTGCTGGATATTAACCGTCGGTTCAAGCTGACCATCGTGCTGATCACGCACGAGATGCACGTGGTGCGCAAAATCTGCGACCGCGTGGCGGTGATGGAGAACGGTAAAGTGGTGGAAGAGGGCGACGTGTTGAGCGTCTTTACCCATCCGCAGCAGCCGATTACGCAGCAGTTTGTCCGTCAGGTGAGCCAGTACGCTGAAGAAGAAACGTTCAATACCGAACTGGCAAACGATCTGGAAGGCACGGTTATCAGGCTGACCTTTACCGGGCACAGCACGCATAAACCGATTGTGGGCGAACTGACGCTGCGCTACGGCCTGCCGTTTAACATCCTGCACGGAAAAATGACCCAAACCGCTCACGGCGTGTTTGGTCAACTCTGGGTGCACGTCGTGGCATCTGATGAACAACTGAACAATATCCTCGCCGACCTGCAGCACAGCGATATTGAAGGCGAGGTGATTAAACATGGCTGAGAATCTCTTTCCGCATCTCAAGTGGGATCAGCTCTGGGCGGCGACGCTGGAGACGCTATACATGACCGCGCTTTCCGGCGTGGCGACCTTTGTGCTGGGCATCGTGCTGGGTCTGGCGCTGTTTTTAACCGCGCGCGGCGGATTGTTCCACAACCGCACGGTGTATAGCGTCATTTCGATTGTGGTGAACGTGTTCCGCTCGATTCCGTTCATCATTTTGATTGTGCTGCTGATCCCGTTCACCAAGACCGTTGTCGGCACCATTCTTGGCGCCAACGCGGCGCTGCCGGCCCTGATTGTGGGGGCTGCACCGTTCTACGCACGCCTGGTGGAGATCGCCCTGCGTGAAGTGGATAAAGGCGTGATTGAAGCGACGCGCTCGATGGGCGCACGACTGAGCACGCTCGTGTTTCGGGTTTTACTGCCGGAATCATCACCTGCACTGGTATCGGGTATTACGGTAACGCTGATTGCGCTGGTGAGCTACAGCGCAATGGCGGGGGTGATTGGCGCCGGTGGTTTGGGAAATCTGGCTTATCTGGAAGGATTCCAGCGCAACCATGGTGACGTCACGCTGGTGGCAACGGTGACCATTCTGATCATCGTTTTCATTATCCAGTTCTGCGGCGATGTCATTACTTCACTGTTAGATAAACGCTAATAAATACACACAGGAACCACATCATGAAAAAGACACTGACACTGATCGCCGCTGCAACCCTGAGCGCCCTGAGCTTCGCCTCCTGGGCCGACACCCTGACCGTGGGGGCATCCAACACGCCGCATGCGGAAATTCTGGAGCAGGCAAAGCCGATTCTGGCGAAGCAGGGTATCGACCTGGAGATTAAACCGTTCCAGGACTACATTCTGCCGAACACCGCGCTGGCGGGTCATGACATTGATGCGAACTATTTCCAGCACATTCCTTACCTGAATAGCGTGCTGAAAGATCATGCGGGCGATAAGGACTACGATTTTGTCAGTGCGGGCGCGATCCACATTGAGCCAATCGGCATCTACTCCAAAAAATACAAGTCGCTGAAAGACCTGCCGGAAGGTGGCAAGATCATCATGCGTGACGCGGTTTCTGAAGAGGGCCGTATTCTTTCCATCTTCGAGAAAGAGGGCGTGATCAAGCTGAAGCCGGGCATCGATAAAGTGACCGCGCGCATCAGCGACATCGTCGAGAACCCGAAAAAGCTGAAGTTCACGCCTAACGTGGAAGCGTCTCTGCTGCCGCAGATGTACAACAACAACGAAGGCGATGCGGTGGTGATTAACGCCAACTACGCGATTGACGCCGGTCTGGATCCGGTTCACGACCCGATTGCGGTTGAGAGCGGTGAAAACAACCCGTATGCCAACATCATCACCGTGCATCGCGGTGACGAGAAGAAGAAAGACATCGTTGCGCTGGTGAACGTGCTGCACTCGAAAGAGATTCAGGACTGGATCCGCACCAAGTACAAAGGCGCGGTCATTCCAGTAAACAACTAATTAGCTGATTTTACGGATGAAGCCCGGCGAGTTCCTCGCCGGGCTTCTTTTTTGTATCCGGCAGGAGAATCATTTAAGCTCAACGTTTAACAGGCAATGGAGTGATGACGATGGGTAACGTGACCAAAGATGAAGCGCTGTATCAGGAGATGTGCCGGGTGGTCGGGAAGGTCGTGCTTGAGATGCGTGATTTAGGGCAGGAGCCAAAGCATATTGTCATTGCCGGGGTACTGCGTACCGCGCTGGCGAACCAGCGCGTGAAACGCAGTGCATTGACAACCGAGGCAATGGAAACGGTGGTTAAAGCGCTGGCCGGGTAAGGCGCCAGCGTTTCGCAAGCTGCTCGAGCGAGCAGCAGAGCAGGTAGTAGACCACGCCCGTAAAGATAAAAATGGCCGCCGGGTAGATTTGCACCCGGTTGTTGACCTGTCCCGCCACCGTGGTCAGCTCCGGGACGTTCACGATAAACGCCAGCGACGTATCCTTCAGCAGGCTGATAAAAATCCCCACCAGCGACGGCAGAATATTCCTCAGCGCCTGCGGCAGCAGTACGCGCCACAGGGTTTGCTGCGTGCTGAATCCCTGTGACAGCGCGGCTTCGAACAGCCCGGTCGGCAGCGCGCTCAGCCCGGCCAGCACCGAGTGCATCACGGTGGCCGCCGTAAACCAGGCCAGCGCCAGCGTGACGGTCAGCGCCCCGGGAAGATCGCCCCCGGTCATGAGCGGCAGGAGATACCACATCCAGAAAATCACGAAGATGAGCGGGATCCCGCGAATCAGCTCTGCCCATAAAAAGAGGACTTTTCGCACGAGCCCGGTAAAGCGCCAGGCCAGGCACGCGAGCAGTATCCCTCCGGGCAGAGCGATAACCGCAGCGCCTGCTGCCATCATTAACGAAAGCAGCACGCCTCCTGGTTCACCGGCTGCCGCGCGTCCCCACAGCAGATAATCGAGGTTATCGGTGATGACATTAAGTCCGGCAATCATGTTTTTCACTCCCTGTGGTGGCGACGATCGGGCGTTTACGTTTCGCCTGCGGCCCAAGGCGGACCAGCACCATTCCCATGACCAGACCGGTCAGCAGATAGAGTGCAGTACCGAGGGTAAATGCTTCCAGCGCGTGCGCGTTAAAGCTTTCGATCTGCCTGACCTGGTAGGTGAGCTCGGCGAAGCCAATCCCGCTGGCGAGCGAGGAGAGCTTCATCAGGTTGAGATACTGGCCCACAACGGGCTGCCAGGCGTTAGCCAGCCCCTGCGGCAGCAGGATGTAGCGAAACACGCGCCATGCTGAGAATCCCTGGGCGAGCGCCGCCTCCCGTTGCCCGACTGGCACAGAACGCAACCCGGCTTCCACTTCTTCGATTAAAAACGCCGAGGTAAAAACGCCCAACCCCCAGGCAGAGCATAAAAATTCGGGCGTAAACCACCAGACGTCGCCGGGCAGAATGGACCAGCTGTGATCGGCGTTGACCACGTCGCGAAACGCCTGCGGCAGCCCGTTCCAGGCGGCAAAATACCAGAACAGCAGCTGCACCAGCAGCGGCGTATTGCGAAACAGCGATACCCAGCCGCTGACGATCGCTTTCCCGACCCGTCCACCGGACAGGCGCAGGAGCATAAAGAGCAGTGCGAGCAGGCTGGCCAGCACGATCCCCGCCAGCGTCACCCACAGGGTGGTGAAAAATCCGGAAAGTATCCACTGCAGAGGCTGTCCGGTCAGTACCCCCTGCCAGTCGAGCGCGGGCATTACAGATGCTCCTGATGCAGCGGATCCAGCACCTTTTGCAGGAAACGCTGCGCGCGCGGATGCGCTGGCTGGCTGAAAAACTGCGCTGGTGGCGCGGTTTCCAGAATTTGCCCGCCGTCGATAAAGACAATCCGGTCGGCGATTTCCCGGGCAAACTGCATCTCATGGGTCACCACGATCATCGTGATCCCGCTGTGGGCGAGGGCTTTCATCACGAACAGCACTTCACCAATCATCTCCGGATCCAGCGCGGAGGTGGGTTCATCGAAAAGAATGATTTGCGGTGAAGAGGCGAGGGCGCGGGCTATCGCCACGCGCTGCTGCTGTCCGCCGGATAGCTCTGCCGGGAAATGGTGGGCCTTTTCCAGCATCCCGACTTTCTCCAGCAGGGCCAGCGCGCGCGCCTGGGCTGGCTGTGGCTTCCAGCCGTGAACGTGCTCCAGTGCCAGGGTGATGTTCTGGCTGGCGGTGAGATGGGCATAAAGATTGAACTGCTGGAATACAAACCCCACGCGGCTTCGCAGCTGCCGCAGCCCGTTACCGGAGAGCTTTCCGGTAGGCTTGTTGTCGACCAGGATCTCTCCGCCGCTCAGGGGTTCAAGCTGGTTGATAAGACGAATCAGGGTGGATTTACCGGAACCCGACGGGCCGAGGATAGCAACCACTTCACCGGGCGTGATGGTGAGGTTGATGTCGTTCAAAACCTGATGGTCACCGTAGCGTTTGTCCACATGACGAAACTCGACGCTGGCCTGTTCCAGATGTGAAAAATCCGCGGCACCGGCCGCGGAGTGTGAAAATAAACCTGAGAGCATAATTACCTGGCTTCTATTTTAAAGCCGCGAGGCTGTGGAGCAGGGGTGCCAGGACCAAACCAGACATCATAGATTTTTGCCGCCTGACCGGTCTTCTCGAGATTAACCAGCTCGTCGTTGACGGCTTTCAGCAGTGCAGTTTCACCTTTCTTCACCCCCACGCCAATCTCTTCTTTACTGAGCAGGTCGGGCAGGATTTTGAAGTTGGCTTTGTCCGGCGCCTGCGCCAGCAGACCGGCCAGAATGGTGCTGTCCTGAGTGATGGCCTGTACGTTGCCGTTGCGCAGTGCGGTCAGCGCCAGGGGAATGTCGTCATAAGAGAGGACGCGGGACTGCGGGAAACGCTGGTGCAGCGCCTGCTCGCCCGTTGTGCCTTTGACTGCACCAATGCGCGCCCGGCTATAGTCATCGAGCTTGTCCGGTGATTTCGCCGGAACCAGGAACTGCTGGCCAGTGATGAAGTAAGGCGTCGAGAAATCAATGACCTGTGCGCGTTCCGGGGTGATAGTAATATCCGCCACGATCAGGTCGGCTTTGCCGGACTGCAGCAGCGGAATGCGGTTGGCCGGATTGGTGGCAACCAGTTCAAGCTTCACGCCGAGTGATTTTGCCAGCGCTTTGGCAAAGTCCACGTCGTAACCCACGATCTCATGCGTTTTGGCATCAATCGAGCCAAACGGCGGGTTGGCATCAAACGTGGCCACTTTCACCACCCCTGCTGCCTTGATATCCGCCAGCTGATCGGCCTGCGCCTGCGCTGAAAACAGGCCCCAGGCTGCCACTACGCCCAGAGCCAGCGTCCGTTTTTTAAACCCTTTCATTTTTGCTGCCATAGTCATTCGCCATCCCGTTGTTTTTGTTTTACCCCGTTACGCTCCCATAAGGGAAAGCTATCGCCAAATAAGAAATCGTTCTTTGCTATGAGCAAAAAAGCATTAATGAACAAGGTGTTAATGAAGAGTGAAAAGGACGAGGGTGCTATTTGCAGATCCTGCACATCGACAGTGGATTTTGGTATTTCCCCTGCACGGGATTGGGGTGCTTAACTGAAGGCAGATACGGCGAGAGAGGGTAAGACGATGAAAAAATGGATCAGCACGTTACGGCGGTTTTTTGCGGCCCGACCAGCGAATGCGGAGAACAGCGCGCAACGTGTTCTTGAGTCGATACTGCCTGTCGCCAGCCTGTATGGCGTAGACGTTGCCAACATTGACCCGGAGTGGTTCCATGATAAAACGCCACGCTGAACTGCGCCGCACGCGCGAAACGTACTGGAATGAGGTGTGCGTGACGTTTAACGAGTGAAATAAAAAAGCACCGGTTTTCCGGTGCTTTTTTATTAGATCTTGCAGGCGTCGCCGCAGTCGTCGTCGGCGACAATCGCCTGCGCTTTTTTATCCGCGTCGTCCAGACGTTCCGCATTACGTTCTTCTGCTTCATCCAGACCGTTAAACACTAAGTTATCGAGATCAATTTCCATGTTGCACCTGCTCTGTTCAGTTTTCGATACTGGCACAGTATAGGGCAAAAAAAGCCCGCAATGTACCTCGCAGCACATAAGGATAATCCCTGCCATACTCAGTGCTTTATCGCTGAGGAGAGCACATGATTACACTCTGTAAAACCTGTGGAACCGCCTACGAGACGCAGCCGGACAGATGCCCAATTTGTGAGGATGAACGCCAGTATGTGCCCATCACGGGACAGGCGTGGACCGATCTCGATACCGTCAACGCGACGCACAGCAACAAATGGCAGCAGCTGGAGCCGCGATTGTTCGGTATCAAAACCGTTCCGGCGTTTGCTATCAACCAGCGGGCACTGCTTTTGCAAACGCCGCACGGCAATATCCTCTGGGACTGCATCGCCAACATTGACCCGGCAACCAAAACGCTTATTAACGCCCTTGGCGGCATCAGCGCGATTGCGATTTCACATCCGCACTATTACACCACGATACAGGAGTGGGCTGCGGCGTTTGACGCGCCGGTGTACCTGCACGCCAGCGACAGAGAGTGGGTGATGCGCGACAGTCCGGCCATTCATTTCTGGGAAGGCGATGCGCTGGAGATTTTCCCGTCGGTTACCCTGCTGCGTCTGGGCGGGCATTTTGCCGGGGGAACGGTGCTGCACTGGCAGGAGGGGGACGGGGTGCTGCTGGTGGGCGATATTCTGCAGGTCACGCCGGGTAAAGACGCCGTCTCGTTTATGTGGAGCTACCCGAACTATCTTCCGCTGCCGGCCCGCACCGTGGCGTCCGTCGTGAGTCATCTGGAAGGCAGAACGTTTGAACGTCTGTACGGCGCGTTCGAAGGGCAGAACATCCTCGCTAACGCGGACGAAATTGTGCAGCGGTCGGGCCAGAAATATATTGCTTGTCTGAAGTAAACCACGATGGGTAAACTTTACGAGTGTGATCTCGATCATACCTAAACTAAAACAGATAAAAGAGACATTGCTATGCAACATATCATTGAAGGTTTTCTCAGCTTTCAAAAAGAGATTTTCCCGCAACGTAAAGAACTCTTCCGCAGTTTAGCTTCCAGCCAGAATCCCAAAGCGCTGTTCATCTCATGCTCCGACAGCCGTCTGGTCCCGGAACTGGTCACCCAGCAAGAGCCAGGACAACTCTTTGTCATTCGTAATGCTGGCAACATTGTGCCGCCGTTCGGACCGGAGCCTGGCGGTGTGTCCGCTACCATCGAATACGCCGTCGTGGCGCTGGGCGTCACGGATATCGTGATTTGCGGTCACTCCAACTGCGGCGCGATGAAGGCGATTGCCGATAACGCGAACCTGGAGCCGATGCCTGCTGTATCGCACTGGCTGCGCTATTCCGATGCGGCGAAAGCGGTGGTGGAAAAGAAAAGCTGGGATAAGCCGATCGATAAGGTCAATGCGATGGTGCAGGAAAACGTGTTTGCGCAGCTGAGCAACATCAAGACCCATCCGTCCGTCGCGGTGGGCCTGCGTAATAACTCCATCCGACTGCACGGCTGGGTGTACGACATTGAAAGCGGCGAAATCCTCGCGCTGGATAAAGCGACGAAAAGCTTCGTCTCGCTGTCGGAAAACCCGGAAGTCTTCTTCGAGTAACCCGCAACAGCAGGGCACGGATGCCCTGTCAGTATTCAAAATAGGGTAATCTCCGCCGCACGCGTGACGCGGGTTTTTCCGCCGCTTTCGCCATCGCCTCTGCAATCTCTGCACACTCCACCAGCCCCTGAACGAAGGGACGATCGTGCATCAGCCACGGTATCGCACCGAAGGCGATGCGCCCGCGAACGGTGTCAGGCGCTTTTAAGGTGTAATCCTCGCCGATATCGGGTATCTCATCGCCGGTCGCTTCCAGCTGTTTTCGCAGCGTCGGGAAGGGCAGATCTTTCGTTTTGAGCGGCTTTTGTCCGCGCGCGTCAATAAATACGTCGAAACGATATACGGTCTCTTGTGTGGTTATTACCGTTCGATCGCTGCCAACGTCGAGCGTGTAGTCGTCACCGAGTGCGGCCACGCTGATGATGCCGGCTTCGCGAAGTGCGAGCAGCCTGCGGATAGACTGCGGAGGAATGGCGGCATAGTTGTCGATAAATACCCGAGCCAGCCCCTGCTTAAAGCGTTTTCTGTCCTGCTCGCTGAGATGGGGAACGATCTCCTGAACGACCTCATGCAGCCGCAGCACGGTGTAGCGCCACGCCACGGTACGGCGTTCCCGTTTGTTGCGTTCAACCTCGTTGAGATTCTCTTCCGCCCAGGTAAAGGGGCCGTGGCGTTGACGATCCTCAAACCAGGCCTCACGAACAGTGTCCGCATTTAGCGTATGCAGAGACATCTTCTCGCACCACGCCGGATCGGCAAGCTGAAGCTCTTTGACCATCAGGGCAAAAATGCGGTCAAGCAGGCCATCCGGTCCTTTGGCGATCTCGCTTTCCACCACGAATTCGGTCAATACCGACAGCGGCTCGTAAGGAATAGGGCAGTAAAAATCGGCTTCCGGCAGAATGCCCGTCCGGGACATCAGTGTAATGTGTAACCCTTCGCTGCTTTTGTCGAGGATGAATTTACCGTCACGAAACGCACCGTGCTGCATCACCACCGCCATAGCCGCGTCCAGGCCGCTCAAGGAGGTGCCCATAATGCCCACGCGGCAAGGGGGAATGCGGGCGTCCATCAGACCGGACCACGGGCTTGGGAAGAACGTGCGCGTGGCTTCATCCTCCTCTGGCCAGACGTGGCCGGTGGCAATAACCGCCAGGTCGAATTGATCCGGTAAGGTGCGGTCGTTGACCGAAATCGTCACGCCGGTTGTCGAAGGGATGATGTCGGTGACCTTCGCGGATTCATGGACCTTAACCTCGAACCCCAGCTTTTTCGCCTCTTTTACGATTGAACGAAAACTGTCGCGAAAGTACTCTCCCAACAGAAGCCTGGGCAGGAACTGTCGGTCATGCAGGCTGGCTTTATCCACCTTAAAGCGTGCCAGATGGGCGTCGCTCTGTTCCTTAAGCCAGTCGAGGTAGGTCATAAAAATGGGCGGGATTTCAATGCTCGCAATGTTCGCCAGCATCAGTCGGGAATTATCGTCGTCGTTATAGGGCATGCCCACGCCGGCTTCATCAGCCTGTTCGAAAACGGAAACAGAGAGCGGCGTGCTGTTTTGAAGCAGGTGATAAAAGGTGTAAATCCCTGTGGGGCCGGAGCCGATAATCGCGATCTTCTTCATCGACACGTTTCCTGTGTTTTTTTCCATAGGAAAAGCGTAGCAGGAGAATAATGATGAAAATAAAGGATTAAGAAAATTCAGGCTATCAGAGGAGAATTTGCACCATTTCAGGACTGAAATGGTGCGTCCGAGTGGACTCGAACCACCGACCCCCACCATGTCAAGGTGGTGCTCTAACCAACTGAGCTACGGACGCAGAATGGTGCGTTCAATTGGACTCGAACCAACGACCCCCACCATGTCAAGGTGGTGCTCTAACCAACTGAGCTATGAACGCAACGTGTTGTCGGTGACAACGGGGACGAATATTAGCGGCACAGCACCGAGGTGGCAAGAGGGAAAATGCAATTTTCTCTCTGATTTCACGCGATTGCTGTATTACCGCGCAAAGTGAAGAGAAAGTAGCCGCCGGGTGGCGGCTACTGCGTATTTAACGTGCAGCGCGTTGCAAAATGATCGTGGATGGCTGGCGCTGCAGGAAGCGCATGCGCATCATCATCATAATCGCCGCCGACGTCAGGCCGATGATAAAGCCCATCCAGAACCCCGCCGGTCCCATGCGATCCACCACCAGGTCGGTCAGGGCCAGAATATACCCACACGGCAGACCCAGCACCCAGTAGGCGATGAAGGTGATAAAGAAAATGGAGCGCGTGTCTTTATAGCCGCGCAGCACGCCGCTGCCAATCACCTGAATGGAGTCCGAAATCTGGTAAATCGCGGCCAGCAGCATCAGGTGCGATGCCAGCGCGACGACCTCCGGATTATCGTTATAGAGCAGGGCAATCTGCTCGCGCAGCGCCACGGTAAAAAGCGCCGTGCAAATGGCCATGCAGACGCCGACGCCCAGTCCGGTGCGCGCGGCGGTTTGCGCGTCGAGCGTCGAGCCTTGCCCCAGGCGGAAGCCCACGCGGATCGTCACTGCCGCCGCCAGCGACATCGGCAGGACAAACATCAGGGAGCTGAAGTTCAGCGCAATCTGGTGCCCGGCGACGTCCACAATGCCCAGCGGGGAGACCAGCAGGGCGACCACGGCAAACAGGGTCACCTCAAAGAACAACGCAAGGGCAATCGGCAGCCCTAGCTGCACCAGACGCGTCATGATGCTCCAGTCCGGCGTGCTGAATCTGTTCTCGTTACGAATATCGCGCATGGAGCGGGCGCGCTTCACGAAAGTAAGCATCGAGAAGAACATGACCCAGTAAACGGCTGCCGTTGCCACGCCGCAGCCGACGCCACCCAGCTCCGGCATCCCGAAATGACCGTAAATAAAGACATAGTTAACCGGGATGTTGACCAGCAGCCCGATAAAACCCATCACCATGCCGGGCTTGGTTTTCGCCAGGCCTTCACACTGGTTACGCGCCACCTGGAAAAAGAGGTAGCCCGGCGCGCCCCAGAGCAGCGCGCGCAGATAGCCCACGGCTTTGTCCGCCAGCGCCGGGTCAATATTATGCATAGCGCGAATGATATGGCCCGCGTTCCAGAGCACCACCATGATCAGCACGGAGACAAACCCTGCCAGCCAGAAACCCTGGCGAACCTGATGGGCGATGCGCTCGCGACGGCCTGAGCCATTGAGCTGAGCGATAACAGGCGTGAGCGCGAGCAGTAGACCGTGACCGAACAGGATGGCCGGAAGCCAGATTGACGTGCCGATAGCCACGGCTGCCATGTCGGTGGCGCTGTAGCCACCTGCCATTACCGTATCCACAAATCCCATTGCGGTCTGGGCCACTTGTGCGACGATCACTGGTATAGCCAGTGCCAATAACTGGCGCGCTTCATTCATGTACTTCTGCACGTGAACACCTTTATTTTGTAGTTATTTGAGAGACTAAAAAAGCCGCCGAAACGGGCAGCAAGAAGAAAATGCAGGGGGGTGCCAGCTATTGTAGCGGGCTTTAGCTATTTATCTAGTGAAAAAATCGCCAGAAAATGCGCTCCGCTGGCAACCTGTTTTTCCAACTGTTATTGTGGAGGGATTAAACGGTGTCATCACCGTTCGGAAAAAACAGGAGTTGTAAGCATGTTTACTGGTATTGTGCAGGGCACTGCCAAAGTGGTGTCCATTGATGAAAAACCTAATTTCCGTACTCATGTTGTTGAGCTGCCGGAATATATGCTTGAGGGTATCGAAACCGGCGCCTCGATTGCCCATAACGGCTGCTGCCTGACCGTGACCGAAATTAACGGCAACCAGATTAGCTTTGATTTAATGAAAGAGACGCTGCGGATCACTAACCTGGGCGAGCTGGTGGTAGGCGATACCGTCAACGTTGAGCGCGCGGCGAAGTTCAGCGATGAGATTGGCGGCCATTTGATGTCGGGGCACATCATGACCACTGCCGAAGTGGCGAAAATCGTGACCTCGGAAAATAACCGTCAAATCTGGTTTAAAATGCAGGACCCGTCATTAATGAAATACATCCTCTATAAAGGATTTATTGGCATTGACGGGATTAGTCTGACCGTGGGAGAAGTGACGCCAACGCGTTTTTGCGTGCATTTAATTCCTGAAACGCTGCAGCGCACTACGCTGGGCGCCAAAAAACTGGGGCATCGCGTGAATATCGAAATCGATCCGCAAACCCAGGCGGTGGTGGATACGGTTGAACGCGTGCTGGCAGCTAAAGAAGCCGCAATAATAAAGACCGCAGAAGAAGAATAAAAAATAACCCCGGCTATCCGGGGTTATTTTTTTAGCGTGCGACACGCAGTCCGTGTTCAATCCCCCGGCTGAATACCACCTGCCAGAGCTGAATATCCCGTGCGCGAAACGCCCCCGCGCAGGCATTCAGATAATAGCTAAACATCCGTTTGAATCGTTCTGAATAGTTGTCCGCAATCTCGGGCCAGGCTTTCTGGAAACGTTCATGCCACGCCATTAAGGTGGTGTCGTAGTCCGCGCCAAAGTTATGCCAGTCTTCCATCACGAAATGGGATTCACTGGCGTTGGCGATCTGGCGAACGGACGGTAAACAGCCATTCGGAAAGATGTATTTATTGATCCACGGGTCAACGTTATTGTCGGTCCGCTTAGAGCCGATGGTGTGCAGCAGGAAGAGCCCGTCCGATTTCAGATTACGATCCACCACCTCAAAGTAGGTATCGTAGTTTTTTGGCCCCACGTGCTCGAACATGCCGACGGAAACGATCCGGTCGAACTGCTCGTTCAGGTCGCGGTAGTCCTGCAGCCGGATATCCACATCGAGACCCTGGCAGCGCTCTCGCGCCATTTTTTGCTGTTCCGCTGAGATCGTCACGCCGACCACGCTGACGCCATAGTGCTTCGCCATAAAATACGCCAGCCCGCCCCAGCCGCAGCCGATATCCAGCACGCGCATGCCGGGCTGTAGCTGCAGCTTTTCACTGATCAGACGCAGCTTGGCCTGCTGTGCTTCCTCAAGCGTCGACGCGTCTTTCCAGTAGGCGCAGGAGTATTGCATGAAAGGGTCCAGCATGCGGCTGAACAGGTCATTGCCGAGATCGTAATGCTCTTTGCCGACGATCCATGCGCGTTTTTTACTTTGCAAGTTAAACAGTCGGGCAGAGGCGACACGCAGGGTGTCTTTCAGATTGCGGGGGAGTTGATTTTCCAGACCGGCACGCAACACGCTGGCAAAAAAGATATCCAGCCGTTCACATTCCCACCAGCCATCCATATAACTTTCTCCCAGGCCTAGCGACCCTTCCCGCAACACGCGTTTAAAAAAGTCGGGATGTTTAACCTGGGGATCGGATGGCGAAGATCCGTTGATAGTGATGCCTGCTCGACCTAACAGTTCACTGACGATCCGGGACCAGTTGTCGTCCGGAACGCTGACTTCTTCTATACACGATGAACTCATAGCTTCTCCATCACCCTGATGTGATCAGAACCTTCAAACAGCGTAGACGCTTTTTTTGGTTTGTGAGAAATCTCACGGTAAATACCGCGAGGCTAGTATCCGACGTAGAACAGAGGAAGGGAGATAACCCTTGCCGAAATGCCTTCCATGGTAAAACGGGAGCACTCCGGCTCCCGTTAACACTTAATATTTATCGTATTTAATCGAACCAAATTTAGTATAGGCCTCAAAATTTGGTGATTCAATAGAAAATTGTTAGCAACCTAATCACTGAAATGTAACATGATTTCTGGCGCAATCAGGCATGCGAGGTTTCCACCTGCGCACCGCTATCCTGCTCACGCTGCGCGGACGCCTGCATGCGGTAACCCAATACCGCCAGCGCAACGGTGACCAGCATCACGCTGGTGGTGGTTAACAGCGGTGTCGCAATCAGCGCCGAGACCACCAGGCTTGCCAGGAAGCACAGACCCAGCTGCAGGGTATTTTGCAGCGCGGCGGCGCGGCCTGTCGCCTGCGGGAACGGACGTAACGCCTGTGCCACCACGATCGGGTAAATCGCCCCGTTCGCCACGGCCATCACGCAGAAGGGAATCAAAATTTCAGCCAGGCCCGCGCCCGGAATAAACCCGACGGCCCAGGTACCGATGACGCTCATCGCATAGAGCACCAGCAGCCATGGCAGCATCTGCTGACCTTCCCATTTTTGCAGCGCCGCGCGGCAGCCGTACCCGCCCACCAGGAACGCGATGGTCTGCGGAACATAGCTCAGACCGATGGCCGCCGGGCTGTAGCCCATATCGTGCAGAATAAACGGCGAGCCAGTGAGCCACGCGAAGAAGCTGGCCGAACAGGCGGCATAAATCAGGACATTCCCGCGATACGCCTTGGCGCTCAGCAGGGAGGTGAAGGTAATCGGCTTCGCGTCGGCATGCGCCTCTTTTTTATGCGCGGGTTTAAGGGCAAACGCCGGCAGCATCAGCACCAGCGTGATGGCAAACAGCGTGGCAAAAATGGCCTGCCAGTCAAAGTGCGCGAGGATCCAGCTGCCCAGCAGCGGAGCCAGGGCAGGGGAAAGACCCACCAGCGGCATAATGGTGGCGAAAATACGGTTTGTGCGGTTAGCCGGATAGTAGTCGGTGACCAGCGCCTGCCAGGTCACCGCCGCAGCACAGACGCCCACGGCCTGAATAAAGCGCAGCACCAGTAGCCAGGTAGCATCGCGCACCCACAGCATTCCCAGACAGCCCACGGCAAAAATGGCCAGACCCAGCAGCAGTACCGGTTTACGGCCAAAGCAATCCGAGAGCGGTCCCCACAGGAGCTGCGCGAAAGCAAAACCGGCAAGGAACAGGCTCAGGCTGGCGCTGATGGCCGCCGCAGGGGTTTGCAGGTCTTCCTGCATCGCGGCAAACGCGGGCAGGTACATGTCGGTGGCCAAAAAGCCCAGCACGCTTAAGCCGCCGAGCCAGACTAAAAATCCTTTCCTGGGTTGCATTCTCTTATTCTCCTGAGGAGGCAGGTGTACGTTGGCGCAGAGTGTAGGGAGTGCAAAGCGGCTTGTGAAACGCTAATATTTGGCGGGTGCATTCAAATTTTTTGCAGGCAGAAAATGTGGTCAGATTATTCTCTTGAAGTGGTCGATGCTGTTGCGCGTAACGGCAGCTTTAGCGGTGCAGCGCAGGAGTTGCACCGCGTCCCTTCGGCCATTAGCTACACGGTGCGTCAGCTTGAGGAATGGCTGGCGGTTCCGCTGTTTGAACGGCGGCATCGCGACGTGGAATTAACGCCCGCAGGCGCGTGGTTTTTGAAGGAAGGGCGTTCTGTTATCAAAAAAATGCAGATCACCCGCGAACAGTGTCAGCAGATCGCCAACGGCTGGCGGGGACATCTCGCCATCGCGGTGGATAACATCGTGAAGCCGGAACGCACCCGGCAGATGATCGTGGATTTCTATCGTCATTTCTCTGACGTTGAGCTGCGGGTCTCGCAGGAGGTGTTCAACGGGGTGTGGGATGCGCTGGCGGACGGCAGGGCGGAGATGGCGATTGGCGCTACGCAGGCGATCCCGGTTGGGGGACGTTACGCCTTTCGCGACATGGGGATGCTGAGCTGGAAATGCGTGGTGGCACGCGATCATCCTCTGGCGGCGATGGACGGGCCGCTGAGCGACGATACGCTGCGTAACTGGCCCTCGCTGGTGCTGGAGGATACGTCCCGTTCACTGCCCAAGCGTATCACCTGGCTTCTGGACAACCAGCGGCGAGTGGTGGCTCCTGACTGGGAATCGTCGGCGACGTGCCTCAGCGCCGGGCTGTGCGTCGCGATGGTGCCCGTTCATTTTGCGCGTCCGCGCATCGATACCGGAGAATGGGTTGAACTGACGCTGGAGAATCCGTTCCCGGACGCGGCCTGCTGCCTGACCTGGCAACAAAATGATGTCTCGCCCGCCATGGCCTGGCTGCTGGATTATCTGGGAGACAGCGAAACGCTAAACCGGGAATGGTTACGGGAGCCAGCGTAGCTGGCCCCGTCAAAGGATTAACGACGGTAGTCGCGGAACGGACCATCCGCAACGGAACGGCGTTCAATCAGGCGCGGGTGAACTTCAATGGACTGCGACTCTTCGCGTTTATTGACGATTCTGTCCAACAGCATATTGAAGGCCGTTTCGCCCAGCGAATCTTTTGGCTGGTGAATGGTTGTCAGCGCCGGGGTGAAGAAGCGCGCGTTACGTACGTTGTCATACCCGATCACGGAAATATCCTGCGGTACGCGCAGACCCAGTTCATCGGCGGCGCAGAGCGCACCCATGGCCATGATGTCACCCCCGCAGAAAACGGCGGTCGGGCGGTGCGGCTGGGAAACGATCTGCTGCATTGCGCGGTAGCCTGATTCCGGCTCAAAGTCGCCCTGCACGATCCAGTTTTCCGGCACGGTGATCAGCGCTTCTTCCATCGCTTTCATAAAACCGGCCAGACGGCCTGCGCCGGTGTTACGCTCCAGCGGACCCGGGATCACACCAATCTCGCGGTGACCGCGTTCGATCAGGTAACGACCCGCCATGTAACCGCCTTCAAAGGCGTTGTCGATAACGGAGTCGGTGAAGTCCGCGCGCGCTTCACCCCAGTCCATGACCACCATGGGGATATGGCGATACTCTTCGAGCATCGACAGCACGGATTCCGGGTACTCGGAACACATCACCAGCAGGCCATCCACGCGCTTCTGCGCCATCATCGACAGGTAGGCACGCTGTTTTTCTATGCTGTTCCATGCGTTGCCCAGAATCAGGGTATAGCCTTTCTGGAAGCAGTTCTTCTCTACCGCTTCAATGATCTCGGCAAAATAGGCCGCTTCACTGCTGGTGGCCAGCAATCCAATGGATTTGGTGTGATTAACCTTGAGGCTGCGCGCAACCGCACTTGGCGAATAGTGCAGCTCTTTGATCGCTGCCCAGACGGCGTTGCGCGTCTCTTCCGCCACGAAGCGGGTTTTGTTAATTACATGTGATACGGTTGTAGTGGAAACGTTTGCGCGTTTTGCTACGTCTTTAATTGTTGCCATTAAATGTCACTCCAGACCATATCCTAAACTCCTGAAAAACTTGAAGGTAAACGTTTGCCTTCTCTCACCCTTATCACGCAATCTTGAATTGCGGCACGCCGGGAAAACGACACGGGACGTCAGGAGGGGGTCAATGGCCGGTACGCTAATAAATTTAGCGTGGAATTTTGTCCTATCTTGATGAAAAGGGGAAGAGGTAAAGTGTTTATCAGCCTAAATCCAGGAAGATTTTTGACGTAAATTATGCAAAAATGAGCAGGCTCACTTTTCGTGGGGGGATTAAAAGGAGAAAAATTGATGAGTTCCGATCTGAAGTTTTCGCTATTCACCACCGTTGTTGTGCTGGCTCTGATTGTCGCGGCGGGTCTGACGGCCGCGCTGCACTGATTTACGCGGAGGGAGAGCCTTCTCCCTCCCGCTCACCCCGATTGTTACTCCTAAGGCAAAAATCTTTTGCCATTTTGTTAACTTCTCATTTTTTGTGATTGATGTCATGCTTTCCGCTTCTTTGTTCTGTGTCACCACATGACACGGCATCCGGAGTTGACGCATGAAAATCAATTTTCCCCTGCTGGCCCTGGCGATTGGCGCTTTTGGGATTGGCACCACTGAATTCTCCCCGATGGGGTTACTGCCCGTCATCGCCCGCGGCGTGGACGTCTCGATCCCTGCGGCAGGCATGTTAATCAGCGCCTACGCTATCGGCGTGATGGTGGGGGCGCCGCTGATGACGCTTCTCCTTTCGCACCGCGCGCGCCGCAATGCGCTCATTTTCCTGATGGCAATTTTCACCCTCGGTAACGTGCTTTCGGCCATTTCGCCGGACTACACCACGCTGATGCTGTCGCGTATTCTGACCAGCCTCAACCACGGCGCGTTCTTTGGGCTGGGGTCGGTTGTGGCGGCAAGCGTGGTGCCAAAACATAAGCAGGCCAGCGCCGTGGCCACCATGTTTATGGGCCTGACCATTGCTAACATTGGCGGCGTTCCTGCGGCAACCTGGCTGGGCGAGGTCATTGGCTGGAGGATGTCCTTCCTGGCGACGGCCGGACTGGGCGTAGTCGCGATGGTGGCGTTGTTCTTCTCCCTGCCAAAAGGCAGCGCGGGTGAACGCCCTGACGTACGCAGAGAGCTGTCGGTGCTGGTGCGCCCGCAGGTGCTCTCTGCGCTGCTGACCACCGTGCTGGGGGCAGGGGCGATGTTTACCCTCTACACCTATATTTCACCTGTGCTGCATGACATCACCCACGCAACGCCTCTCTTTGTGACCGCGATGCTGGTGCTGATTGGCGTGGGCTTCTCGATTGGCAACTATCTCGGCGGGAAATTTGCCGACCGTTCGGTGAGCGGAACGCTGAAGGGCTTCTTAACCCTGCTGATTGTTATCATGATCGCCATTCCGTGGCTGGCGCGTAACGAGTTTGGCGCCGCGGTGGCGATGGTCGTCTGGGGGGCTGCAACGTTCGCTGTGGTGCCACCGCTGCAGATGCGCGTGATGCGCGTCGCGCATGAAGCGCCGGGCCTCTCATCCTCGGTCAATATTGGTGCCTTCAATCTGGGCAATGCGCTCGGTGCGGCGGCCGGTGGGGCCGTGATTTCTGGTGGACTGGGGTACAGTTTTGTGCCGGTGATGGGGGCGATTATTGCCGCGCTCGGCCTGCTGCTGGTGATGATGTCGGGTCGTAAACAGCCAGAAGCAGCCTGCGCTGCGGAATAAACCAAAAACGCAGAAGGGCGAACCCTTCTGCGTGTCTCTTACGCGGCGAAGTTCTTCGCCACAAAGTCCCAGTTAACCAGTGCCCAGAAGTGCTCCAGGTAGTTAGGGCGCGCGTTACGGTAATCGATGTAGTAAGCGTGTTCCCATACGTCCACGGTCATCAGCGGCTTAGCGCTGGTGGTCAGCGGGGTGCCCGCGTTAGAGGTGGACACGATAGCCAGTTTGCCATCCGCCTCTTTGACCAGCCACGTCCAGCCTGAACCGAAGTTCTTGATGGCGGCATCGGTAAACTTCGCTTTGAATTCCGCGAAGCTGCCAAAGGCGGCGTTAATGGCGGTAGCCAGTTCACCGGCAGGTTCGCCACCGGCGTTTGGCGCCAGGCAGTGCCAGTAGAAGGTGTGGTTCCACACCTGAGCGGCGTTGTTGAATACGCCACCCTCAGAGCTGCGCACGATCTCTTCCAGCGTTTTGCCTTCAAAATCGGTGCCCTTGATCAGGTTGTTCAGGTTGGTGACGTACGTCTGGTGATGCTTGCCGTAGTGATATTCCAGGGTTTCCGCAGAAATGTGCGGGGCCAGGGCGTCTTTTGCATACGGTAGTGCAGGTAATTCGAACGACATTGCTTCTCTCCTTATTGTATTTTGTGTTGTCAATAACCACACAGACAACAAGGACAGAATAGCAAATTGAAAGGGTATGCAAAAGAGGAACTTACCCTGCCACGGGTGTGGCAGGGCAGGGGTTAGCGAATGGTTTTCGGCGTCATCACGCGGCGTGCGCCGACGTAATGGCGTACCCAGTAGTCTTCACTGAGAGAGGTGATCTGAATATCCTGGCCGCTACGCGGTGACTGGATGAATTTTCCGTTGCCGACATAGACGCCAACGTGGTCAGCTGTCCCGCGGCCCTGCGTGCGGAAGAAGACCAGATCGCCGTTCTCCAGCTCTCCACGGTTGACCGGGGACGCGTCGCGCAGGTGGTACATTTCGTTGGCAGTGCGCGGAATGCGGAACTTGACCAGGTCTTTATAGGCGTAATAGACGAGGCCGCTGCAGTCAAAACCGGTACGCGGCGAAGTCCCGCCCCAGTGATAAGGTTTGCCAATCTGCCCCATCAGCTTGTTCATTGCGGTTTTTTGCGCTTTCTGGACGCGTACTTTATGCACTTCCGCTATTTTGGTGACCTTGGTGCATTTCGCCTTATGGCCTTTACGCGCGATGCATTTTTCAGTCACGAGGTTAGCGGCGGTTTGCGAAGCTTTACTTTTGGCGGTGTGGGCAGTGCGGGAAGAAGTGGTTTTCGTCTTGCTGGAAGCGGTTTTTTTAGTCTGTGTGTTTGTCTTTTTCTTGTCGTTCTTAGCGGTGGTTTTTTTCTTACGTTCTGTGGCTTTCACCAGATGGTTTTTTTGTACAGCAGAATGCCGCGCCTGCTGAGAGGCGTTTGCCACTGGCGTGAAAGTGAGTGAAGTAAACAGTAAAGCACAGAGCGTGATCGAGATTTTATTTATCCGCGCCACTGGGCAGTCCCCTGATAAATGCAGGTCATCAATAATACCCGCGTGTGATTTACAAAGCCCGTCGATTCTAATCCATAAAAAGCCAGAAAGTTAATATCATTTTTCAATCTCTAATCCTGTTTCGTTAGCAAGTGCAAAAAAATTCATCGTTCTGTCGTACATTTGCCCATTCCCTAAGCAAAACCCTGGCCGCCGCAGGGGTAAACACCATTTGCAATGCAACTTTTCGTGACTCGGCGTAAAATGTCTATACGTGACAAAAATGTTATTTTCCGATGCCAGTCTGAACCGCTACAATGTCAGACGAATGCCGTAACAGAAGTTAAAGGAAGCAAGACATGAGCACCACTATTGAAAAAATCCAGCGCCAGATCGCTGAAAACCCGATTCTGCTGTATATGAAAGGTTCTCCAAAGCTGCCAAGCTGCGGCTTCTCCGCGCAAGCGGTTCAGGCGCTGTCTGCCTGTGGTGAGCGTTTTGCTTACGTTGATATCCTGCAGAACCCGGACATCCGCGCTGAGCTGCCGAAGTACGCGAACTGGCCGACGTTCCCACAGCTGTGGGTAGACGGTGAACTGGTTGGCGGTTGCGATATTCTGATTGAAATGTATCAGCGCGGTGAACTGCAGCAGCTGATCAAAGAAACCGCGGCGAAGTACAAAACGGAAGAGCCTGACGCAGAGTAATTTTCTGCGGAAATAAAAAAGCGACCTGCTATGTGGTCGCTTTTTTTTTGCCGGGTGGCGCTGCGCTTACCCGATCTACGATTGGCGATCGGCCTCATCACCCATCGGCAGCGGCCAGCCGCCCAGACGCTTCCAGCGGTTGACGATCTCACAGAACAGCTCTGCGGTACGCTCCGTGTCATACAGCGCGGAGTGCGCCTGCGTGCCGTCGAACGGAATGCCAGCCGTAATACAGGCCTTAGATAACACCGTTTGTCCCAACGCAAGGCCGCTCAGCGCGGCGGTGTCGAAGGTGACAAAAGGGTGGAAGGGGTTGCGTTTGAGCGACGCGCGCTCCGCGGCAGCCATGGTAAAGCTGTGATCGAAGGTGGCGTTATGGGCCACCATAATGGCGCGGCTGCAGTTGCTCTCTTTCATGCCTTTACGCACCATTTTAAAAATGGCGTGCAGCGCGTCATATTCACTGACGGCACCGCGCAGCGGGTTATGCGGATCGATACCGTTAAACGCCAGCGCTTCCGGCTGTAAGTTTGCCCCTTCGAAAGGTTCAACGTGGAAATGCAGCGTGGTGTCCGGTGTAAGCCAGCCCTGTTCATCCATCTTCAGCGTGATGGCGGCAATTTCGAGCAGCGCATCGGTTTTAGCGTTAAATCCGGCTGTTTCTACATCAATCACAACGGGATAAAAACCACGAAAACGGTCGCACAGACCGCTAAATTGAGCGTTATCGGACATCAGGGTCTCTTACATGGGAAAAAGCAGAGCGCATTATGGCAAATTTTGCGGGGTGATGCAGTAAAACTACGGGCGCACGTTGCGCCCTGAGGGATCAGTTGCCCAGACCGCGACCGGCGTCTTTGGCTTCAATCAGCTCGATTTTGTAACCGTCCGGATCTTCCACAAACGCAATCACGGTGGTGCCGCCTTTTACCGGGCCCGCTTCGCGCGTGACGTTACCGCCATTTTTGCGAATGCGTTCGCACGCGTCGGCCGCGTTATCCACTTCCAGCGCGATATGGCCGTAGGCCGTGCCCAGCTCATAGCTGTCAACGCCCCAGTTGTAGGTCAGCTCGATCACCGCTTCATCCGTTTCCGGGCCGTAACCCACGAACGCCAGCGAGTATTTGTATTCCGGGTTTTCGCTGGTGCGCAGCAGCTTCATGCCCAGGACGTTAGTGTAGAAATCGATAGAACGTTGCAGGTCGCCAACGCGCAGCATGGTGTGAAGTAGGCGCATAATTTCCTCATTAACCAATGGAATAAAAAAGCTTTTTGATCAGAAACGATGTTTTAGTATAGCGGCGAACTGTCGCCGCTATCAATGAACAATGGCGAGATTACAGTGAAGGGTAATCGGTGTAACCTTCCGCGCCGCCGCCGTAGAAGCTTTCCGGACGCTGCGGGTTGAGCGCCGCTTTTTTCTGCAGGCGAGCAACCAGATCCGGGTTGGCGATATAGTCGCGGCCAAACGCGACGGCATCGATCAGCCCTTTATTAATCAGATCTTCGGCTTTCTCAGGCGTATAGGCACCTGCACCGATGATCACCCCGTGGAAGCGCTCGCGCACTTTCTGGCGGAAGGCTTCAGTGTAAGGCTTACCGCCGGCCCAGTCAGGCTCAGACATGTGCAGATAGGCAATACCGCGTTTGGCCAGCTCTTCAATCAGATAGAGCGCATCCGCTTCCTCGTTCGGGCCGTTGTCGACGTTCTGGAAAGACCCGATTGGGGAGACGCGGATCCCGATACGGTCCGGGCTCCACTCCTTGCATACCGCATCCACCACTTCCAGCACCAGACGGGCGCGGTTTTCGACGCTGCCGCCGTACTGGTCGGTGCGGTGGTTAGACGACGGTGACAGGAACTGGTGCAGCAGATAGCCATGCGCGGAGTGCAGCTCAATCAGGTCAAAGCCGGCTTCACGGGCGTTGGCCACGGCCTGACGGAAATCGTTAACAATCCCCGGGATTTCGTCCAGCTCCAGCGCGCGCGGCATAGAGGTATCCACGCGGATCGCGTTGCCGTTTTCATCGCGCAGGGAAGTACGGGTATTGGCGCTCAGGGCCGACGCAGAAACCGGTGCCTGACCGCCAGGCTGGATGCTGCTGTGTGAGATACGACCGGTATGCCACAACTGGACCGCAATACGACCCTCTTCAGCGTGAACGCCCGCGGTGATTTTCTGCCATGCCGCGATCTGTTCCGGGCTGTGAAGGCCCGGCGCACCGGCGTAACCCTTCGCCTGCGCAGATATCTGCGTGGCTTCGGTGATAATCAGGCCAGAGCTTGCGCGTTGACGATAGTATTCGCCCATCAACGGGGTGGGGATGTCACCCGGCTCAATGCTGCGCAGACGGGTCAGCGGAGCCATGAACACGCGGTTTGGCGCCGTGACGGCACCCACTTTCAATGGGGTAAACAGTTTTTCAGCTGACATAAAGACTCCTGAGTAGACCAGTCGACTAGTAATAAGATAAATAAAAAGCGCCCGTTATACGCCAGGCGCAGTAATGCTGTTTTTCACATGTGCCAGCGCGCTTTCCAGCGGCACGGCACTGCGCGAAATTTTTGCCTGCAGGTTGGCCCCTAACCACAGGGAGTAGAGCACCTGAGACTGCATTAAGGGGTCGCCGGAAAAGGCCAGCGTTTTTTCGTCGCGGCCTTTTTCCAGCGCCTGGGCCAGCAGGGCGATCACGCCGCGGGCACCCTTATCCATCGCCGAGCGCATATCTTCGGAAAGATCGCACACCTCGGCAGACAGCTTGACCGTCAGGCATCCGCTGATAATGCCCTGCTGACAGAACTGGTTCAGCGTTTCCTGATAGTAGTTCAGAACACGATCCCGATAGTTTCCTTCACCCGACGCAAAGTGGGTCGCCAGACGCTGGTGGTAGCCCGCGTAATGACGCTCCAGCATTGCCACGCCAAAGGCCTCTTTGGACCGGAAGTAGTGATAAAACGACCCCTTCGGTACCTCAGCGGTTTTTAATAACTCGCTCAACCCCATACCGGTAAACCCGCGATGCATGCAAAGACGCTCGCCGGTTGCCAGTAGATGTTCGCGGGTATCGTGTTCAGTATTTCTGCTCATGGCCGCACTCTAATAGACCGTTCGGTCTAATGCAAGCGAGTTTAATGGCGACATGCGTTCAGAATATCCAGCTGCTGTTGATAAACCGTTGATTTTACGTCCATCATACCCAGTACGGTTGAGAATAAATTGTCCTGGGAGACCGCATTTTTTGCTGCATGGTCGCGTAAACACTGTTCATTAATGCCAAAGTTTTTCGCGTAGTCCGGTGACAACCAGAACATAAACGGAATATGCGTTTGCTGCTCCGGCGCCAGCATGTACGGCGTCCCGTGCAGATAAATGCCGCTTTCACCCAGTGACTCACCGTGATCCGAGAGATAAATCAGCGCGGTATTCATGCTTGCCTGGCGAGCTTTCAGCGCATCAATGGTTTTGCTGACCATGCTGTCGGTATACAGGATGGTGTTGTCATAGGTATTCATCAGCGCCTGATGATCGCAATCCTGAATCTCGTTGGTGTCGCAGGTTGGGGTGAATTTCCGGAAAGTGTCCGGGTAACGGCGATAGTACGCCGGACCGTGGCTCCCCATCAGGTGGATAACCAGCACCGTGTCCTGCTTCAGACCATCCAGCACGTTGTCCAGACGGTAGAAATTCACATCATCAATACAGGATTTGTCTTTGCAGAACTGATTCAGATTCCACTGCGTCATATCGGTATGCGGCACGCGATCGCAGGCACCTTTACAGCCGCCGTCGTTGTCGCGCCACAGCAGGTTGATCCCCGCATGCTTGAGCACATCGAGCAGACCTTCCTGATGGTGCGCCAGGTCGGCATCGTATTTGCTACGCGTCATGCCCGAGAACATGCACGGAACGGAAACGGCGGTTTCAGTGCCGCATGAGGAGGCCTGCGGGAAGTTAATCACATCCTGCTTTTTCAGCTCCGGGTTCGTTTCACGATCGTAACCATTCAGGGAGTAGTTCGCCGCGCGAGAGGCTTCCCCAACGACCAGTATCAGAACGGTTTTCTTTTGTTGACCTGAAATCAACGGCCCTTTATGGGCATCTTCGCCAATCCGTACCAGCGTTTGATCGCCGGCAAACCAGCGCATTTTGCTGTACTTCACCACCGCGCTGACATAGTTGGCCGGGGTCACCATTTTGACGATGCTTTTGTTGTTGCGAAACAGCGAGGCGTAATCTTTATAAAACACTGCCGCAATCAGGATAATCACCAGCAGGGCGCCAAGCATCGCGGCAACGCGCGTCAGCAGGGCATACCACCATTTCCCGGTACGAATGCGGGTCAGCGCCAGCACCACGGAAGGCACGAGGCCAGCAATAACAATCCACAGAATCATCTGCGGCGTCACCAGGGCTGTCGCTTCCTGAGGGTTGGTTTCGAACACGTTCACAATCATGTTCTGATCGATCACCGCGCCGTAGGTGTACATAAAGTAGGTTGCCGCGGCGCATCCGATCGTCAATACAATCAGCAGCGGCTTGCGGATATAGGGGATATTCAGCAGGCTAAACACAATCACCCAGCCGCAAAACAGCACCAGCGGTACGGACGCGGCAAAGAGGATGTCGTGCAGGTGCGCAGGGGCAATAATGGCCCAACTGCGCTGGATAAACAGCCCGTTGATTAGCGTAAAGAAGAGTGCACAGCCCAGAGTAAATTTAATGTCGTTACATTGTAACTTTTTGATTAACCACATCGATCGGTAAACCTGTCATTGTCATGATGGGCCGAGTATAAAGAGGGAAGATTAGTGAAACCTTAATGCCACAAATCTGTGGTATAGGCCTTGCACGTGGCGCGTTTAGCGTCTTCACTGTAGGTGAGAGTAGTTATCCGGAGGTGAGTGTGGCAGAGCAGCTGGAGTTTTTCCCCATCCAGAGCCCGTGCCGGGGGATTTGTCAGGTGGATGAACGCGGATATTGCCGCGGGTGCATGCGTACCCGTGACGAGCGTTTTAACTGGCAAAACTTTAGCGACACGCAAAAGCAGGAGGTGCTACGCCTCTGCCGACAGCGTCTTCTGCGCAAAATACGCGCAAACAAAGCCGGTGAGACCGAAGAACCCCAGCAACCTTCACTTTTTTAACACGGTAATTGCGTATACTCGTGACATCACGTCCTTGAGGAAAATGTTATGGTTCAGCGAATTACCCTTGCCCCCCAGGGGCCAGAATTCTCCCGTTTTGTGATGGGCTACTGGCGCCTGATGGACTGGAATATGTCCCCCCTCCAGCTGGCGAGCTTTATTGAAGAGCATATCGATCTGGGCGTTACCACGGTCGACCATGCGGATATTTACGGTGGTTATCAGTGTGAAGCCGCATTCGGTGAGGCGCTCAAGCTGGTTCCGGCACTCCGCGACCGCATGGAGATCGTCACGAAGTGCGGGATTGCCACCACGGCAAAACCGGAACACGCCCTTGGGCATTACATCACCGACAGCGCGCATATCATCAAGAGCGCTGAGCAGTCGCTGGTCAATCTGTCGACCGACCGTATCGACCTGCTGTTAATCCACCGTCCGGATCCGCTCATGGATGCCGATGAGGTGGCAGAAGCCTTCCTGAACCTGCATCAGAGCGGCAAAGTGCGTCACTTTGGCGTTTCCAACTTTACCCCGGCGCAGTTTGCACTGCTTCAGTCTCGCCTGCCGTTTACCCTGGCCACCAATCAGGTGGAGATCTCCCCGGTACACCAGCCGCTGCTGCTGGACGGTACCCTCGACCAGTTGCAACAGCTGCGTATTCGCCCGATGGCCTGGTCCTGCCTGGGAGGCGGACGCCTGTTTAATGATGATGAATTCCAGCCGCTGCGCAACGAGCTGGACACTATCGCCCGCGAGCTGAACGCGGAGAGCATCGAACAGGTGGTTTACGCCTGGATCCTTCGTCTGCCGTCAAAACCGCTGCCCATTATTGGTTCTGGCAAAATAGAACGCGTGCGTTCTGCACTGGCCGCTGAAGAGCTGCAGATGACCCGCCAGCAGTGGTTCCGCATCCGCAAAGCCGCGCTGGGTTACGACGTGCCATAAACCGCCAGAAGGTGACTTTCCGGTGAAATCTTTGCCCCTGGTATACACTTAAGGGGCAAAAAATAACCAGCGGAGGTCATATGAAGCGTTTTGCTCTGGCAATGGTCGCGCTGGTTGTTTGCGCAGGGGCGCAGGCAGCCAGCGACGAAGTGGAAATGAATCTCGTCACCTCTCAGGGTGTGGGTCAGTCCATCGGTACGGTGAAAATCACGGAAACCGACAAAGGGCTGGAGTTCGCTCCCAACCTCAAAGCACTCCCTCCCGGTGAGCATGGTTTCCATGTTCACGCCAAAGGAAGCTGTCAGCCCGCATTAAAAGAGGGTAAAGCGTCAGCGGCGGAAGCGGCAGGGGGGCACCTGGATCCCCAGCATACCGGCAAGCATGAGGGCCCGGATGGAATGGGACACCTGGGCGATCTGCCCGTGCTGGTGGTCAATAACGACGGTAAAGCCACCGATCCCGTTGTCGCGCCGCGTCTGAAAAAGCTGGATGAGGTAAAAGATAAAGCGCTAATGATTCATGTCGGCGGCGACAATATGTCCGATCAGCCTAAACCGCTTGGCGGCGGCGGGGCGCGTTATGCCTGCGGCGTGATCTGATCCCCAATGGTACCCGGCGGTGGTGCTTGCTCCAGCTGCGACAGCGAGCAGTGCAGCCGCCAGATTATCGAGGCCAAATCACGGGCGGCGGGGAGATGATGTCGTGCAAGCGTATCGCAGATCCGCTGCAGTTCATTCAGCGTGGTTGCCAGCGGTCGCTGCTGGACACCGCGTTCGCTCATCACATCGCGAAGCAGAGAGATGCACACATCGCGAACCTGCGACAGCGGGTCGGAACGTGTTTCCCACCCGCGAAGCTGCCAGACCACATGCGAACAGTTCAACAGCACCACGCCCCAGCGCAGCAGCCAGCGCCGGGAAAGCGCGTCCTGGCTGTTATTGAGCTGGCTCACGTGATGATAAACCAGCGATTCATACTCGTTTTCACGAAGATGCGGTTTACGGCTGAGCTGGTCCACAAACCCCCGGCGTAACTCCCGGATATGCCTGCGGCTTTTGCGGGCATCGGAGCCGGGGCGCAACACCGCGAAAGCCAGCCACGCCAGCCCCACGCCAAGGATTTTCGCCAGGTTGTCATTAAGAAAATCGGCGTAATCATAAACCGGCGGATTGGTCACGGAGATAAACGAGCCCATAAAGACAATCAGCTGCCCCCAGAGGCCCGCCTGTTTTGGCATTTGCAGCTTGAGTAGCTGCATGGTGGTCAACAGCGGAAACAGAAACAGCAGGAACTGCCACAGATCGCTTATCTGCACCATCAGGCCAAACTTCACCACAAAACTGAACAACGACAGCAGCACCAGCGTGCGTAGCAGGAGCGTCAGCGAGTTGAACGGCGAGGCCGCGACGGAGTAAAGCACGCAGCTGATGGCAGCAAGCGTCAGGGCCGCTGTACCGGACTCCCACTGCGTGGTGATGCTCCATGCCCCCACCAGCATCAGTGCGCAAAAGGTGCGAAAACCGCTCCACAGCGCTTCGAGGTAGTCGGTATGGCGGGCGAGAGCCGGGCTCCCGGGAACGTTGAACTCCGTGACCGGCGTGGCATTCTCAACCGCGTTAATCCAGCGGCTGCTGCGCAGATAGAGTCGGCAAAAGTAATTCAGACGCTGCCAGAAGGCGCGATGGCGATAGTCGTACTCATCAACCGGGGCGAGCGGGGCGATGATCTTCGCAACGGTGTAGATGTCCGCATCCGGGCGAGCAAGAGCCGCGAGCAGCGTTTCGATGACGGCACGGGTGTTTTCCGGCGGCGTCGGCCAGTTGAGCAGCATTCTGCGCAGGCTGGAGATGGCGCTGGTCATACGCAGCTGCTGGTGCAGTAAATAATTTAGCAGGGTGTTCTGACGACGAAAGCGGTAGTGGCTCCAGAACGCCTGAATACGCAACAGATTCATCGTCAGGATCTGTCCGATCACCTTTTCATGCGCGAGGCGGATCTCATCGCTGGTATCCGGTTGCCACAGCAGGCTCGCGTGCTCAAGCAGCCGGGTGTGCATGGTCTTGAGGGCGGTGATAAGCGCGGTGCCGTCGGAGGTGCTGGGGAGGATCATCATCATGAAGCCGCCGCTGAGGATCCCGACAATGACTTCACAGACGCGCGCCTGCGCGATATCCCACAGTTCGGTGGTGTCGAGCACGTTGACGACCGGGAAGGCGATAATGGCGGCGGTATAGCCCGCCAGCTGGAAAGCGTAGGCGACGTTATTGGTAAAATGGGCGCAGGCCCAGGTACAGCACCCCAGCCACGCCGCCATGCTCAGCAGGAACATCCATGGATCGTTCAGCGTATGGCCGGCGATAATTAACGCCGCCGTCGCGCCCAGCAGGCTGCCGGCGATGCGCCCAAGGCTCTTACTGATCACCCCGCCGACCGTAGGAAAACTCACCACCGCGGCAGAGGTCATCGCCCAGTAGGGTTCATCCAGGTTCAGGTAATAGGCGACGGTCAGCGCCAGACACATGGCAATGCCGTTACGCAGCGCGTAGCGCCACTGAGGGCGCGTCGCTTTGATCCACGGCGTGTTTTGCCAGGAGAGTGCCGGCAGCTTCATCACCGGTTTCCGATGGAGACAGTACAGGTGGTGCCGGAGACCAGCGTGATGTCCTGCGGTAAATGGTCAAACTCCACGCGAACCGGCACGCGCTGAGCGAGACGCACCCAGGGCACGTTCGGCTTGATGTCCGGCACCAGGCCGGAATCCGTTTCGACGCTTTGATCGTAAATGGCGCGGCCAATGCTGGATACGTGACCCTGTAACTTCTGCGAGCCGCTGTAAAGCGTAATGGCGGCGGGCGATCCCTCGCGAATATGGCGAAGCTTGGTCTCTTCAAAATAGCCCACCACGTAGAAGGAGTGGCTGTCGACGAGGGCAAAAACGGGTTGTCCCGTGGTGGCATAATTCCCCACGCGAGCGGAAAGGTTGGTTACCCACCCGTCAACCGGCGCGGTAATCACCGTTTGGGTCAGCTCCCACTGGGCCTGCTTCAGCGTGGCTTCGGCCACGTTGACGTTCGCCTGCATGGCCTTCACGTTGATGTTGGCAGTGTCTAAATCTTCCGCTGAGATGTAATTTTGCGATAAATGCCGGCGGCGGTTGGCCTCGTTATTCGCTTTCGCTAAGTCTGACTGGGCTTTTGCCAGCTGCGCCTCGGCGTTCAGAATCGCGATGTGGTACGGGGTATCGTCGATCCGGAAGAGTACCTCACCCTTTTTGACGTACTGGTTATCCTTAACGAGCAGCGTCGTGATGCTTCCCGACACCTGCGGGGTGATGCTGACCTGTTCAGCGCGAATTTTGCCGTCACGGGTCCAGGGGGACTGCATATAAAAATTCCACATCCACCAGCCTGCAACCAGCGCGAGGGCAAGAACAAAGAGGGTGGAAAAGTACTTCAGCGTTTTCAGAGGCATAGTCACCACACCATCAAGACAGCAAGGCCCAGACATACGGAGAGGGCAAACAGGGAAAGATCCATCAGCATGGGATGCCAGATTTCGCCGGAGTACATCCAGTCGCGAAGCAGACGATGCGCGATGAGCCAGAGAATAAAGCCCACCAACACGGCCTTAAACAGGGGAGGAAAGTAGACTGACGCACCGAAGATCAGATCCTGAAGGGGTAACCCCTCTGAGCGATGAAAAAACGTCACGGGCAGAAATCCTTTGCAGTGAACAGAATGCCGCGTTGGCTTGTCTTAGTATGATGAAGCATCACAATTCAGTGTAAGTCATACTTTTAAGTTCGATGAATGCAGTATTGCATTTGTTTTGGCAATACAAATGCTGCACACTATTCTAAAATCAGTATAATAACTTAGCAAGCTAATTATAAGGAGATGAAATTGGAATCGCCATTAGGTTCTGATCTGGCAAGGTTGGTACGCGTCTGGCGTGCTCTGATTGACCATCGCCTGAAACCTCTGGAATTAACACAGACGCATTGGGTCACGCTGCACAACATTCATCAGCTTCCGCCCGATCAGTCACAAATTCAGCTGGCAAAAGCGATAGGCATTGAGCAACCGTCGCTGGTGCGCACGCTTGATCAGCTGGAAGAGAAGGGGTTGATCTCCCGACAAACCTGCGCCAGCGATCGTCGTGCTAAGCGGATTAAACTCACTGAGAAAGCGGCGCCTATCATCACCGAAATGGAAGCCGTCATCACCAAAACGCGCGGTGAAATCCTCTCAGGCGTTTCACCGGCGGAGCTGGAAATGCTCATCAGCCTCATTGCTCGCCTTGAGCAAAATATTCATGAGCTGCAGTCTCGCGACTGATAAACACGAAGGCCTTGCACCAGCAAGGCCTTTTTTTACTTAAAGACAACCACACGATTACGACCCGTCTCCTTCGCTTCATACATCGCCTTGTCGGCACTTTCCACGCACGCTTCTGCGGTTATCGTCGATGACGTTGCCGTAAACACCCCCATACTGATGGTGATGGGCTCCGGCAACTGACCGCCGCTGCTGGTTTTATCAAAGCTGCTTAGCTTCAGACGTATGCGCTCGGCCACCTGGTACGCGGAGTCTGACGACGTGTTGGCCAGCATCAGCACAAACTCCTCACCGCCGATACGGGCCGTGATGTCCTGCGGGCGCACGGAATCCATCAGCAGGTTGGCGACAAACTGCAGGACTTTATCGCCCTGGAGATGCCCGTAGGTGTCGTTAATGCGCTTGAAGCGATCGAGATCGCTGACAATGACGGAAACGGGGCGGTTGGGTCTGGCGATATCCAGCGCCTGGTTTAACGATTCATAAAAATAGCTGCGGTTATAAAGGCGCGTGAGCGGATCGCGAATCGAGTTCTGATAGGACTGCTGATATTTTACGTGCGAGTCGCGATACAGTCTGAAGACATCGTAAAGCAGAACAAAAATAATCAGCAGCGTGGCGACAGTTTCAAATAACCGGGCGCGGTACCAGGAGATATCTTCGGCATGTCCACCCGCTAACAGCATTGAAAGTGTGACGATATAGCAAACGCACAGAAAATTTCCGCCTACCCAGAATAAATTGCGCACGCGCGTGACAAACATCAGCGCTACTAATGTTATCACCCAGAAAACAATTAAAGAGATATTAATGCAATGGCTCCAGAGGACCATAAACTGCCGGGTTTCATTATCAACCAGGTCAATCGATAACAAGGGCGAGTGGCTGGAATATATCCAGGCCAGTCCCACTGCACAGGCGGTAAAAAGAGACGCCCCGCTCACAATTGAGATATGCGCCAGCCGTGAAAGAGGGTATTTGCGCATGGGATAGAGTATTGCCGCCACGATGAACAGCACCGCCATTAAAAAGTGGCGGAACATATAGTAGATCATCGCATCGTTGTAGTTCACGACGTTGAACTGATAGAGATCCAGCCAGGCGGGGAAGCTGGTCAGCGTTCCGACCATCAGCAATGCGGACCCGGCAAAGGCAAAGGCGATTGCGACCAGATACAGTCGTCTTTTGTCACACCCGTATTTCATCGCCATAAAACAGGCAATAAACAGGTGAAACACCAGAAGAAAAATGGTGAGCGTAGGGAATAAAAGCGGTGAAAAGGACGGAACCCATTCAACGAGTTTTAAAAACAGCGCGTGCAATATCCCGATAACAACAAGGCAACCGAGACAGAACGCGATATAACGGCTCGTTAGAGCACAACGATTCGCAAGCATAGAATTTTTACAAATTATAATGAATAAAGAGAAAGTGATTGCGAAGAGTCTAATCAATTAGTGCAATAAATACTTTGCGCAGAAACAATATAAGGGGTGATTAATAATGGATGGTGTGAATGTATTTTGTAATTATATTTGTGAAAGTGATATATATTGTAAATGGATGTGGCCCGAAGACCACATCCACTTTTAATTAACGTGGAGAAACGGTCACCTGGCTTCCGTTGCTCGCCAGTACAACGCGCTGGCCTGCAGAGAAGCGGGTGCTGCCCTGTTTCTGAACAACCATGATCGTGCTGCCGTCGTCTTTACGAATTTCCAGTTCTACGCCCTGAGTTTTGTTCATCGCACCCTGAACGCCCTGGCCGGCTACGCCACCCGCAACGGCACCTGCGGCTGTCGCCAGAGAGCGTCCCGTACCACCGCCGACGGTATTACCCAGGAAACCACCCAGAACGGCACCGCCGATTGCGCCCATCACGTTGTTTTCATCACCACCCTGAATCTGTACAGGGCGTGCGTTAACAACGGTACCGTAAGTCACGTTCTGAACCTGTTTCGCTTCAGAAGCGCTGTAAACGTCGCCAGAAAGTGAACTGTCATTCACACAGCCAGCCAGAGTTAAACCAATCAGCGAAACGCCCAGTACACGTAAAATCATTTGAATCTCCTGTTCACCAAAAACGCCCGATTGGGGGCATCCGTTATGGCTAAATTATATGGCATAAGGAGCCATAGTTCATATCTTTGCACTAACAATAGGAAAATTGTACTTGAATTTGACTTAACGAGACATAAACAGGATCCGCCCGCGCTACCCGTCTGACATTGTTAAAAAATATTATTGCCGGATGGCAAAGCGACGCCGTTTATGGTTGAGTGGATATCCTTAGCCCACGCAACGTAAGGAAAGCGCATGAAATCGGGTCGCTACATTGGTGTGATGTCAGGCACCAGTCTGGATGGGGTAGATGTCGTTCTGGCCGCCATTGATGAAAACATGGTGGCACAGCAGGCGAGCCTGACCTGGCCAATCCCCATTTCACTGAAAGAGGATATTCTCAGTATCTGTCAGGGGCAGCAGCTTACCCTCTCCCAGCTTGGGCAGCTGGATGTCCGCCTCGGGGCGCTGTTTGCGGATGCGGTGCAGGCTTTGATGCAAAAAGAACATCTTCGCCCGCAGGATGTGGTCGCCATCGGGTGTCACGGACAAACGGTCTGGCATGAGCCCATCGGAGAGGCCCCGCACACTCTGCAAATCGGCGATAACAACCAGATTGTGGCGAAGACGGGCGTCACGGTGGTCGGCGATTTCCGTCGTCGCGATATTGCCCTTGGCGGACAGGGCGCACCGCTGGTGCCCGCGTTTCATCAGGCGCTGCTGGCGCACCCTTCAGAACGGCGTATGGTGCTCAACATTGGTGGGATCGCCAATCTGTCGATGCTTATCCCCGGGCAGCCGGTCCGCGGCTACGATACCGGCCCGGGCAATATGTTAATGGATGCCTGGATCTGGCGACAGTGCGGTCAACCGTACGATAAAAACGCGGAGTGGGCGAGCGAGGGTAAGGTGATTATCCCGCTGTTGCAGTCCATGCTGAGCGATCCTTATTTTGCCTTACCGGCACCGAAAAGCACGGGGCGTGAATACTTCAACTTTGGCTGGCTTGAGCGCCAGCTGGCGTCATTCCCGGCGCTCGCGCCGCAGGATGTTCAGGCGACGCTTGCCGAGCTCACGGCCGTGTCGATTTCCGAACAGGTGCTCCTCAGCGGCGGATGTGAACGCCTGCTGGTGTGCGGCGGGGGAAGCCGTAACCCGCTGGTGATGGCGCGTCTTGCCGGGCTGCTACCGGGCACCGAAGTGTCGACGACCGATGAGGCCGGCATCAGCGGAGATGATATGGAGGCGCTGGCCTTCGCCTGGCTTGCCTGGCGCACCATTGCCGGGCTGCCGGGCAACTTACCGTCGGTTACCGGCGCGCGCGAGGCGAGCGTCCTTGGGGCGATTTTCCCGGCAAATCCGCGTCATAATCAGAGTTAACTGAAATTCAGCGCGGCGCGTCGTCGTTAAAATGGAACGAAACAGGGGGGCAGCCATGCCCTCCAGGACCAGGAAAGCCTTCGGAATACGCCCATGAAAAAACTTCTTCTTATTGCCGCCCCTTTGTTGCTGTCAGGATGCAGCGTCTACAACCAGCTCCTTGAGCGCATGCAGACCGATACGCTTGAGTATCGCTGCGACGAAAAACCGCTGACCGTGAAGCTGAACAATCCACGCCAGGAAGCCAGTTTTGTTTATGACAATAAACTGCTGACGCTGAAACAGGGCATTTCAGCCTCGGGCGCGCGTTACACCGACGGTATCTATGTCTTCTGGTCGAAAGGCGACAGCGCCACGGTCTACAAACGTGACCGTATTGTGCTGAACAATTGCCAGCTCGAAAATCCGAAGCGTTGAGATTTTTACAGGGGCGGCGCACAATAGCGCCACCCACTCTCAATGTCAGCTAACGCCATGTCAGATAACGACGAACTGCAGCAAATTGCGCATCTGCGCCGTGAATACACCAAAGGCGGCCTGCGTCGCCAGGATCTTCCCGCTGAACCCCTCGTGCTTTTTGAACGCTGGCTGAAACAGGCCTGCGAAGCGAAACTTGCCGACCCCACGGCCATGGTCGTCGCGACGGTGGATGAAAATGGTCAACCCTATCAGCGCATCGTATTGCTCAAGCATTATGACGAGAAAGGACTGGTGTTCTACACCAACCTTGGCAGCCGCAAAGCACACCATCTGGAAAACAATCCGCGTATCAGCCTGCTGTTCCCCTGGCACATGCTGGAACGTCAGGTCATGGTGACCGGCAAAGCGGAACGTCTCTCGACGCTGGAAGTGGTGAAGTATTTCCACAGCCGCCCGCGTGACAGCCAGATTGGTGCCTGGGTATCAAAACAGTCCAGCCGCATTTCCGCCCGCGGGGTGCTGGAAAGTAAATTCCTGGAGCTGAAGCAGAAGTTCCAGCAGGGTGAAATCCCGCTGCCGAGCTTCTGGGGTGGTTTCCGCATCCCGATTGAGCAAATCGAGTTCTGGCAGGGGGGCGAACATCGCCTGCACGACCGCTTTTTATACCAGCGCGAGAATGGCGGCTGGAAAATCGACAGACTGGCGCCGTAATCCCCGAAATTTGTTGATTTAAGCGCTAGCGCACACCGCGCTTGCGCTTTATTCTATGGTCCTTTCGCATCAGGCGAAAAGTCGTGTACCGGCAAAGGTGCAGTCGTTTATACATGGAGAATTTGATGGCAAGCAGTAACTTGATTAAACAATTGCAAGAGCGGGGCCTCGTGGCCCAGGTGACGGACGAGGAAGCGTTAGCAGAGCGACTGGCGCAAGGCCCGATCGCGCTCTATTGCGGCTTCGATCCCACCGCTGACAGCTTGCATTTGGGGCATCTTGTTCCATTGTTATGCCTGAAACGCTTCCAGATGGCGGGCCATAAGCCTGTTGCCCTGGTGGGCGGCGCGACCGGTCTGATTGGTGACCCAAGCTTCAAAGCCGCTGAGCGTAAACTGAACACCGAAGATACCGTGCAGGAGTGGGTCGATAAGATCCGCAAACAGGTTGCACCGTTCCTCGACTTCAACTGTGGCGATAACGCCGCGATTGCCGCGAACAACTACGACTGGTTTGGCAGCATGAACGTGCTGACCTTCCTGCGTGACATCGGTAAGCACTTCTCTGTTAACCAGATGATTAACAAAGAGGCCGTGAAGCAGCGTCTGAACCGTGACGACCAGGGTATCTCCTTTACCGAGTTCTCCTACAATCTGCTGCAGGGGTATGACTTTGCCTGCCTGAACAAACTGCACGGTGTTTCCCTGCAGATTGGCGGTTCTGACCAGTGGGGTAACATCACTTCCGGTATCGACCTGACCCGTCGCCTGCACCAGAATCAGGTGTTTGGTCTGACCGTTCCGCTGATCACTAAAGCAGACGGCACCAAATTCGGTAAGACGGAAGGCGGTGCGGTATGGCTCGATCCGAAGAAAACCAGCCCGTACAAATTCTACCAGTTCTGGATCAACACGGCGGACGCCGATGTTTACCGCTTCCTGAAGTTCTTCACCTTTATTGACATTGAAGAGATCAACGCGCTGGAAGAAGAAGACAAGAACAGCGGTAAAGCGCCGCGCGCGCAGTACGTGCTGGCGGATGAAGTGACCAAACTGGTTCACGGTGAAGAAGGTCTGGCCGCAGCAAAACGCATTACCGCTAGCCTGTTCAACGGTACCCTGAGCGATCTGAGCGAAGCGGACTTCGAACAGCTGGCGCAGGACGGCGTGCCAATGGTTGAGATGGAGAAAGGGGCTGACCTGATGCAGGCGCTGGTGGACTCTGAACTCCAGCCTTCCCGCGGTCAGGCGCGTAAAACCATCGCGTCCAACGCCATCACCATCAACGGTGAAAAGCAGGCCGACCCGGAATACACCTTTGTTGACGGCGACCGTCTGTATGGCCGCTACACCCTGCTGCGTCGCGGTAAGAAAAACTACTGCCTTGTCTGCTGGAAATAAGTCACAGTCTTCAGGGGCGTGGGAAACCACGCCCCTTTTGTTTTTTCAGGGTTGGGTAAGCATAAAATGAAGAACATCCTCGCCATTCAGTCCCACGTTGTTTTTGGACATGCTGGCAACAGCGCTGCGGAATTCCCGATGCGCCGCCTCGGCGTCAACGTCTGGCCCCTCAATACCGTTCAGTTTTCCAACCACACGCAGTACGGCAAATGGACCGGCTGCGTAATGCCGCCTTCACACCTCACCGAGGTGGTGCAGGGCATTGCCGATATCGGCCAGCTCAAGCGCTGTGACGCCGTACTGAGCGGTTATCTTGGTTCCGCGGAGCAGGGGGAGCATATCCTCGGCATCGTACGCCAGGTGAAGGCCGCTAACCCGTCGGCAAAATATTTCTGCGACCCCGTCATGGGCCATCCGGAGAAAGGCTGCATCGTGGCGCCGGGTGTCGCGGAGTTCCACGTCCGCCACGCGCTGCCCGCCAGCGATATCATTGCGCCAAACCTGGTTGAACTGGAAATTCTCTGCGAGCATCCGGTTAACAGCGTAGAAGAGGCCGTAAGCGCGTCTCGCGAGCTGATCGCGCAGGGGCCTGAGGTTGTGCTGGTAAAACACCTCGCGCGCGCAGGGCTAAGTCAGGATCGCTTTGAGATGCTGCTGGTGACGAAAGAGGATGCCTGGCACATCAGCCGTCCGCTGGTGGATTTTGGCCTGCGCCAGCCGGTGGGCGTGGGGGATGTGACCAGCGGCCTGCTGCTGGTGAAATTACTGCAAGGGGCAACGCTGCGCGATGCGCTGGAGCATGTTACTGCTGCAGTGTACGAAATTATGATAGCGACGAAAGAGATGCAGGAATATGAGCTGCAGGTGGTCGCAGCACAGGATCGAATCGCGAAGCCGGAGCACTATTTCAGCGCAACCCAGCTTTAAACACCGCCCGGCGGCGCTGCGCTTGCACGGGCCTACGGAATTCGTAGGCCGGGTAAGCGTCAGCGCCACCCGGCAACACAGTCTGCTCGGCTAATTCAACCCTTCCGCTTTCAGCGCCGCAGCCACTGCAGGACGCTCTGCCACACGCTTCATATACGATGCAATGTGGTCTAACCCTTCCAGATTCAGCTTAACCGCGCGCGCCCAGCGCAGCACGGTGAACAGGTACGCATCGGCAATCGTGAAGCGCGACCCGCCAATCCACTGCTCGTCTTTCAGCGATTCGTTAATGTACTGCAGCTTTTTCTCCAGCAGGGCGCGCAGGGTAGGTTTAAACTCTTCTGGCGTATCCGGGCGGAACAGGGGGGTAAAGCCTTTGTGCAGCTCGGTGGCAATGTAGTTCAGCCACTCCAGCGTTTTATAGCGAGAAATGGTACTGACCGGGGCCAGTAGCTGGCGATCGGGCACGCTATCGGCCAGGAACTGCATAATCGCCACGCCTTCGGTCAGCAGAGTACCGTCATCCAGCATGAGCGCCGGAACTTGTCCTTTCGGGTTAATGGCAAGAAAATCATCGCCGTTTTCCAGACGTTTTTTCATCAGATCAACGCCATCCAGCGTGAAATCTTTGCCGCTCTCGCGCAGGGTGATATGGGAAGCAAGAGAGCACGCGCCCGGTTTGTAGAACAGTTTCATCGGTAACTCCTTTTCGCTGAGGTTTCAGCTATGTTAGTGCGCAAACGGATAAAAAAAAAGCCGCTAATCAATTAGCGGCTTCTGGTCAGTCGTTTCTCACGGATATCACGCGGTAGCGGTTTTGGTCGCCTTAGCGGTCTTGTCGTCGTCCTGAGTCATTCGATTCAGTTTCGGTGCAGTCAGCAGCATCAGAGCGGCAATAACGGCAGTCGCGATACCAATCTGCATGAACACGGTACCGTAGACGTTCAGAGAAACCAGTGGGTCAGTGACGTTTTCCGGTACGGCCATCAGGTTCGCAATCTTGCCTGCGATAATGGCTGCACCCGCAGTAGTCAGGAACCAGCTACCCATAATGAAGCCCATCAGACGCTGTGGCACCAGCTGTGCAACCATCGCCAGACCCAGACCGGAGATCATCAGTTCGCCGATAGACTGCAGCGCGTAGCTCAGGATCAGCCAGTTAACGGATACGATACCGGCGTCGGTAGCAAATTTGGTACCCAGCGGCAGCACCAGGAACGCGCCGGAGCACAGCACCATACCGATAGCGAACTTGTGCGGCATTGGCAGACGGTCGCCCATCTTGTTATAGATAGCGGCCAGAATTGGGCTACCAATCATGATCCAGAACGGGTTCAGCGCCTGATACTGCTCCGGTTCGAACGCAATACCCAGGATGGAGTGCTCAACGTTACGAATGGCGAAGAAGTTCAGAGAGGTTGGCATCTGGCTGTACAGTACGAAGAAGATAATCGCTTCCAGCATCAGAATGAACGCCACGATCATCTTACGGCGGGCTGCACCCTGCATGGCGAATGCTTCTTTCGCAAAGATGACCACGATACCCAGCGCGACCACGCCCAGAACGGCACGTGCGATGCCCTGGTTGTGCAGCAGCCAGGTGGCGATCGCCGCCAGGGCAACAACGCCCACAATGGTCGCCAGCAGTTTGCCCATATGCACAGGCTCGAAGTCCGGTTTTGAACCGTAGTTTTTAACCCAGCTGCGGCAGAACAGGAAGTTCACCACGGTGATCAGCATACCGACGAAGCTCAGCGCAAACGCCACGCTCCAGCCGAATTTTGCTGCAAGCCATGGGGTGGCCAGCATTGAGAAGAACGAACCGATGTTGATGGACATGTAGTACATGGTAAATGCACCGTCCAGACGCGGATCGTCTTTGCTGTAGCAGGTAGAGAGCAGGGAGGACGGGTTCGCTTTGAACAGACCGTTACCGACGGCAATCGTCGCCATACCCATATACACGACAGCGGCATCGTGCCCTGACCATGCAACCAGACCATAGCCAATTGCCAGGACAATGGCGCCCAGCATGATGACACGTTTAGTGCCGAGGACTTTATCGCCCAGCCAGCCGCCAATCGCGACCAGACCGTACACCAGAGCACTGAAGGAGGAGAACAGCGTGATGGAATCGGCTTCGGACATACCCAGCTGTTTCACCAGGTAAACTGCCATGATCCCTTGCAGGCCGTAATAACCAAAACGCTCCCATAACTCGATAGAGAAGATGAGATAGAACGCTTTTGGTTGTTTAAAAGCGTTAAGACTCACGCTTTCATCTGTTGGTTTATTGTTTGCAGTAGACACATATACCTCTTTTTTTACATCCCATATTAACGGGGGTGTTCATAGCGTGATGGCCGTAGTCCATACGCCTTATAGTTATATTGGGAGGAGAAACGGCGGGTAATGTTCACTATCCTGCCCCATCTGGCAATACGTTTGTAATAATCTGTTACATATATCTGGGGTGGCATAATCGTCGGTTCATACAAATGTTATTCAGCGTTAAATTTTATACGATGTGTAAAGGTAGTTTTTTCGACTGGCAAAGACCCGTCAGGACCGGTGCTTGGTGATATGTTCTGCTATTTGCCGTATCTGGTAGTGATATAGCCCAAATTCTGAAAAATAGCTGGTCTTATCGTCGGTAAAAAAAGAAGAGTGTCTTGTCAGACAAAGGCTTTAGCTCGATTTTGACAACAAAAAAACAACATGAAGTTATCAGGGTGATCGCGATCACAGATGTATAGAAATTTTCGGCTATGAAAAAAGTATTAACCTGTTTGAGCGTTAAAGCACCGAACAAGTGACAGCCTGGGGGAGACGAAAGGCGAACAAATAACGGCCAAAAGAAGCGTGCACCATCACCCTTCTTTTGGTGTGGGCTTGTGTGGCTCAGGGATACACTTTTTCTTTGTATTCGCAGAGATCTTCAATAATGCAGGAGCCGCAGCGAGGCTTACGGGCAATACACGTGTAACGACCGTGCAGAATCAGCCAGTGATGGCAATCAACCTTAAATTCAGCCGGAACCACTTTAAGCAGCTTCTCTTCGACCTGCTCGACATTTTTCCCTGGCGCAAAGTTGGTCCGGTTAGACACGCGAAATATATGCGTATCGACGGCGATAGTAGGCCAGCCAAACGCGGTATTGAGCACCACGTTCGCGGTTTTACGACCTACGCCCGGTAAGGCTTCCAGCGCAGCACGGTCTTCCGGCACTTCGCCTCCGTGCTGTTCCAGCAGGATCCGGCAGGTCTTAATGACGTTCTCGGCTTTGCTGTTAAACAGGCCGATGGTTTTGATATACGACTTCACGCCTTCCACGCCCAGCTCCAGCATGGCCTTCGGCGTATTGGCGACCGGATAGAGCAGGGCGGTGGCTTTATTGACGCTCACGTCGGTAGCCTGTGCAGAGAGCAACACCGCGATCAGCAGCTCAAACGGGGAGGTAAAATTCAGCTCCGTCGTCGGGTGCGGGTTCTCGTCCCGCAGACGGGTCAGGATCGCAATGCGCTTTTCTTTATTCATGAGGCCTTCTCGGGTGTCCCTTCCAGAACGCTGCGCTCAGCCGCGCGGCGCTTACGTTTCTCATCAATCAGGTATTTTATCGCCAGCATCATGCCAAGGCCAATAAACGCACCGGGCGGCAGCATCGCCAGCAGGAATGGCGTATCGGTGTGGAACACTTCAATGCGCAGCACTTTGGCCCAGCCGCCCAGCAGCGCATCTGCGCCGTCAAACAGCGTACCGTTGCCGAGGATTTCACGCAGGGATCCCAGCACGAACATGGCGCACGTGGCGCCCATGCCAATGGAAAAACCATCCAGCGCCGACATGGCCGGACTGTTTTTCACCGCGAAGGCTTCCGCACGCCCGACCACGATACAGTTGGTGACGATAAGGGGAATGAAGATCCCGAGCGACTGGTACAGACCGAACGCGTAGGCGTTAATCAGCATCTGAACAATACTGACCACCGACGCAATGATCATGACGTAAATCGGAATACGAATTTCCGACGGCGTCCAGCGGCGCAGGGCAGAGATGGAGAGGTTGGTCAGGGTCAATACCAGCGTGGTTGCCAGACCCAGACCGAGCGCGTTGGTGGCGGTGGATGTCACCGCCAGCAGTGGGCACATGCCCAGAAGCTGAACCAGCGCGGAGTTGTTTTTCCACAACCCCTGGACAATAACCTCTTTAACCTGGCTCATGATTACTCCTCACAGGCCGGAAGATTGTTGATTTGCGCGGGCAGCGTTTCAGCATACAGCCCGGCTCGTTTTACGGCATTCACCACCGCACGTGGGGTGATGGTCGCACCGGTGAACTGGTCAAACTCGCCGCCATCTTTCTTCACCGCAAACGCGGTGTCATCTTCACCATGGATCACTTTACCGGCAAAGTGCAAAATCCAGTCGCTCAGACGGGTTTCAATTTTATCGCCAAGACCCGGCGTTTCATGGTGCTCCGTCACGCGGGTGCCCAGTATGGTGCCGGAGAAATCGCTGCCCACAAGCAGCTGAATGGCACCGGAATAGCCGTCAGGCGCCGTCGCTTCCATCACTGCGCCGACCGGTTTATCCCCTTTGCGGGCAATGAAGAGGCGGTGCGGGCCTTTCCCAAGCTGCGGCGCGTCTACCACAAAGCAGCTTTTTTGCAGGTCGTTATCGTAGAAGTCGGACGGGATCACCTGATCGAACAGCGCCTTTTGCTGCTTCGAGGCCTGCTCTTCGATGGTCGTTTTGGTCAGCGCATTAACCAGCGCCGTCAGCCCTGTCAGCACCGCGGCGAAGACAGCCAGCGTGACGCCGTGTTTCTGCATCGTTTTTAACATGGCGAAACCCTTAGCGATGACCGTACACGCGTGGACGCGTGTAATAGTCGATGAGCGGAACGGTAATGTTGGCGAGCAGGACGGCAAAAGCCACGCCGTCCGGGTAGCCACCAAAGCTGCGAATGAGCCAAACCAGCAGGCCTGCCAGCGCGCCGAAGATCAGGCGTCCGCGGTTAGTCGTTGAGGCCGTCACCGGATCCGTCAGGATAAAGAAGGCACCCAGCATGGTCGCGCCGGAGAGCAGGTGCATCTGCGGGCTGGCCAGTGATTCAGGAGAGAATACCCAGCCCAGCGTGGCGCAGACCGCCAGCGTCACGAGGAAGCTGACCGGAATATGCCAGCGGATGGCTTTCTGCTGCAGCAGGAACAGGCCGCCCAGCAGATACGCCAGGTTGACCCACTGCCAGCCGGCACCCGCCAGCACGCCGCTGTAGATCGCCGATTTCATGATCTGCTCAACGCTGTGCCCGGCATGCAGGGACGTTTTAAAGGTATCAAGCGGCGTCGCCTGGCTGATACCGTCCACGCCCATACGCAGCGCGTTCATATCGGCACCGAGTGCCGTATGGCCGGTAAAGATCACGTGCAGAGCATCCATGAAGCCCGGAACCGTGGCCGCAATCTCGTGCGGTGGCAGCCAGCTGGTCATCTGTACCGGGAAGGAGATCAGCAGCACCACGTAGCCAATCATCGCCGGGTTAAACGGGTTATGGCCCAGTCCACCATACAGCTGTTTGGCAATGATCACCGCAAACACGGTGCCGAGGATCACCATCCACCACGGGGCAAACGGCGGGATACTGATAGCCAACAGCAGGCCGGTCAGCAACGCGGAGTTATCGGCAAGAATGCGGGAGACCGCTGCCTTGCGCAGCTTAAGGACAAGCGCTTCCGCCGCCAGGGCGCTGGCGCAGCCCAGGATTATCTGGAACAGGGTTCCCCAGCCGAAAAACCAGCACTGAACGGCAATGCCCGGCAGCGCCGCCAGGCAGACCAGCATCATAATGCGCGATGTCTGGCGCTGATTGTGGGTGTAAGGGGAGCTTGCGATTCTGAAAACCATTTAATCCTCGTTAACTGCTTGCTGTGCGGCTTTCTTTGCCTGAACGCGCGCAATGGCGGCGGCGACGGCGGCTTTGCGCGGGTCATCGTTGGCGGCCTGCGGTTGTTCATCCTGCTGCGCCGCTTTGCGCGCTTTAGCGCGGGCAATCGCCGCTTCGACGGCGGCTTTACGCGGGTCGACCGGCGCTTCGGGTTCTGCGGTTTGCGTCTGCTGTGCCGCCTTGCGCGCTTTGGCACGGGCAATCGCCGCCTCAACGGCCGCTTTGCGAGGGTCGACCGCTTCCTGCTCGACCACCACATTCTGCTCACCGGCTTTGCGTGCTTTGGCGCGGGCTATTGCCGCTTCAACGGCGGCTTTGCGTGGGTCAACCTCAGCATCCGTCTGGGTCGTTTGCGCTTTTTCTGCCTGACGGGCGCGGGCCTGAGCTTTACGCGCTTCACGCGCAGCAATCGCTTCGCTGTTGTCCGGCTTCTCGCCGGCCGGGATCACCACAGGCTGTGCCGCAGTGGCTTTTTTCTCGCGAACGCGCGCCAGTGCGGCGTTAATCGCATCCTGATCTTTCTCGCCAGGCTGAACGGCGGCCTGCTTATGGCGCTCCTGACGAGCAATTTTTTCGCGTTCCAGTCGTGCCTGACGCGCTTCAAAGCGCGCTTTGGCTTCTGCCGCGCGTTTTTCTTCCATGGAGATGGCATAAATTTCCGCCTTCTCCTGGCGGAAGTACTGCACCAGAGGAATGTTGCTAGGGCAGACCCAGGCGCAGGCGCCGCATTCGATGCAGTCGGCCAGGTTATGGGCTTTCGCCTTATCGTGCAGTTGGCCTTTGCTGTACCAGTACAGCTGCTGCGGAAGCAGATCCGCCGGGCAGGCGTCGGCACAGGCGCTGCAGCGAATACAGCCTTTTTCTTCCTGCTCTTCACCCATCTCGGTCGGGGAAGGGGCGAGCAGGCAGTTGGTGATTTTGACCACCGGCACATCGAGCCACGGCAGGGTAAAGCCCATCAGGGGGCCGCCCATAATCACCATCTGGTCGCTGGACGGGCAAAACTCAGCCTGCTCCAGCAGGTGACGCACCGGCGTACCCAGACGCGCCCAGACGTTGCCCGGACGAGAGACCGCTTCCCCGGTCAGCGTCACCACGCGCTCGGTCAGCGGCTCGCCGTCGATCACCGCGCGCTTCACGGCGTACGCGGTGCCGACGTTCTGCATCAGCACGCCAATATCCGAAGAGCGTCCGCCGTGCGGAACCTGCTTACCGGTGAGAATTTGCGTCAGCTGTTTAGCGCCGCCAGAGGGGTACTTGGTCGGGATAACGCGCAGGCTAATATCGTGACTGCCCGCCAGCACGGCGCGCAGCATTGAGATAGCCTGCGGTTTATTGTCTTCGATACCGATCAGCACTTCCCGCGGCTGCAGAATGTGCGCGAGGATGCGAATGCCTTCCACCACCTGGGCGGCGCAGTCCTGCATCAGACGATCGTCGGCGGTGATGTACGGTTCGCATTCGGCGGCGTTGATAATCAGCGTCTGAATATTATCGCCACCGCCGCGCAGTTTGACGCCGGTCGGGAAGCCTGCGCCGCCGAGGCCGGCAACGCCGAACTGATGAATGCGCTCGATGAGCGCTTCGCGGCTATGGGAGCGGTAGTCGCTCCAGCCGTCACGGTCGATCCAGCGGTCTTCGCCGTCGGCTTCAATTATCACGCTCAGCTCTGAGAGCGCTGATGGATGGGGCACCGTATGGGGCGCGATGGCGACCACCTTACCGGAGGTGGGGGCGTGCACCGGCAGCATACGTCCGCGACCAAAGGTCAGCGGCTGACCGCGAAGGACGGTATCGCCTTCTTTCACGCACAGCTCACCCTCCGCGCCGATGTGCTGCTTGAGCGGCATAACGAAACGGGTCGCCAGCGGAATTTGACGCAGCGGCGTGCCGTTAGACTGGGTTTTCATCTCCGGTGGGTGAATACCCCCGTCAAAGTCCCAAATCTTCTCTTTTCTGAAAGCAGAAAATAACTTAAGCATGTTGTTCCACAGGAATATTGCGAACCGGAATGGTTTGAAGATCCCACTTCCAGCTTTCGGTAGTCGTTTCAACCGGGCGCAGCTCGATACATTGCGTCGGGCAGGGGGCCACGCAGAGGTTACAGCCGGTGCAGAGGTCCGCCACCACGGTGTGCATGGCGCGCGTTGCGCCAACAATGGCATCGACCGGGCAGGCCTGAATACATTTGGTGCAGCCGATGCAGTTCGCTTCGTCGATCACGGCCAGTGCGCGGACTGGCTCTTGCACATCCGCATCGCCATCAACAGGCTGCGGATCAACGTTAAGCAGGGCCGCAATTTTCAACATCACCGCTTCGCCACCAGGCGCACAGCGGTTAATTTTTTCACCCTGAACCCCTACCGCTTCGGCATAGGGGCGGCAGCCCGGGTAGCCACACTGCCCGCACTGGCTTTGTGGCAGAAGCTCATCAATTTTCTCTACAACGGGATCGTCCTCTACCGCGAAACGGCGGGAGGCGTAACCCAGGATAAGGCCAAACACCAACCCCAGGACGCTGATAGAGGCGATGGCAATCCAGATAGCACTCATTACAACTTCACCAGACCACTAAAGCCCATAAAGGCCAGAGACATTAAACCGGCGGTCACCAGCGCAATCGCGTTACCGCGGAAGGGCGCAGGAATATCCGCTGCTGCCAGGCGCTCGCGAATAGAGGCAAACAGCACCATGACCAGCGAGAAACCGACGGCCGCAGAAAAACCATACAGCGCCGACTGCATAAAGTTATGGCCAAGGTTGATGTTTAGCAGCGCCACGCCGAGAACGGCGCAGTTGGTGGTGATCAGCGGCAGGAAGATACCCAGCAGGCGATAGAGCGCCGGGCTGGTTTTGCGCACCACCATTTCGGTAAATTGCACCACCACCGCGATAACCAGGATAAAGGCCAGCGTACGGAGATAGGTTAACCCCAGCGGAATGAGGATCCAGGTATCAATCCACCAGGCGCAGATGGACGCCAGCGTCATGACGAAGGTCGTCGCCAGCCCCATGCCCATTGCCGTTTCCAGTTTTTTGGAAACGCCCATAAACGGACACAGGCCAAGGAACTTCACCAGAACGAAGTTGTTAACCAGCACGGTGCCGACAAAGAGCAGTAAGTAATCGGTCATTATTTAGCCTGAAATAAAAAAGCCGCCTATTATCGGACAAACACACGCAGGCGACAACAGGTTATCTGTAGGGTTATTACGGGTTCACGAAGGTGTTTTTCACCCGTTTCGAACGCTTGAAGTAGGGCACCAGCAGTGCCGCGGCCAGCAACGGGAAAAGCAGCTGACGAACGGCCAGCGCGTCTGAAACGGGCGAAAAAGCAAATGCCTTCACCGCCAGCAGGACCGAAACCAGCAGCCAGATAATGTAGTGCTTAGGCACATTCTTACGGCGCTTAAAGAAGGCAATGGTCAGCCACAGCGTGTAGTACCACATCCCGATCGCGAAAACGAACGACACAAACCACAACGCAATATTAAGCACGCTTTGCGACATCAGGGTCTGGATGGCGTGGGGGGTAATCAGTGCGGTGGTATAAAGCAGCAGCGCAAGTGATGCGCTTAATAAGGCAACCAGCAGCCATGCCAGTGGGGCGATTAACCAGCCTCCAATGCGTTCTCCAGGCGTTGCGGTCATGAACTCTCCCATAATCTGCGCGAAATGTTGTACAGCCAGTTGGCAGGGCGGAGAGTATATAACATTTCGCGCGGATGGCTACTTTCTTATAAAACGTAACGCCATACGGACTTAGGCACTTCGCCGACGTTGAACAAACGACCACCGGAGACCAGCTCCGCACGGCGATGGTCAGCGGCGCGATACATATTAATGATGTCCTGATTATCCGACAGGGTGTAGTTCAGATGGTCAAACAGTTTTTCCAGGCTCTCAAGCGAATTGATCTTGCGAAATTTTAATAAATAGTCCTGAACTGTCATATTAATAAGTTTCCATATAAAAGTGAGTAATACCAGTTAAGGTAATTCGTTCGAATAATAAACGGATTAATAAAGACGTAAACAGCCCACTCAGGTAACGCGACGAAATTAGGAGTTTTCTTTGCTGAAATTCAGGCATCAGACGATGCCTGGAAGAGAAGGTTAACCGTGTTCACCAGGGCTGGCAATAAGTAACTGACATATTATGTCACTCTTTATTGCAGTAACCGGTTACTTAGGTTGAGCGACGGTGACAGGCTCCGGCGGCTGGTAGTTATCGATATGGCTGGCAACGCCCAGCAAAATGACCGAAACCCCAAGGACAATCCATCCCGCTAATTCAATGATTCGATTAATAATTGACGTCATGATACGTAATTGTACTTTATCCATAAAGACAGGGCGCAAATGTTACAGCGACGTTTCCCTGACGGCAAGGGCTTTGGGAACGGTTCCCTTAAACAAAATCAGTAGGTTAATACTATGTAACAAAAACAATCCGTATAACCTGCTATTTTACGTCATAGGGCACATTATTAATCCGTGGTAATGCCAGGCTAGCCAGTGTGAAATAAGAACGTCATAACAGAGGATGGCACTATGAGTGATAATATCCGCGTTGGGCTTATCGGTTACGGGTACGCGAGCAAAACGTTTCATGCGCCTCTGATAGCCGGGACGCCGGGCATGGCGCTGGCGGCGGTATCCAGCAGCGACGCTGCAAAAGTCCATGCCGACTGGCCTTCCGTGCCGGTTGTCTCCGAGCCGAAACATCTTTTCAACGATCCCAATATTGATTTAATCGTTATCCCCACGCCGAACGATACCCACTTTCCGCTGGCAAAGGCCGCGCTGGAAGCCGGGAAACATGTGGTTGTCGATAAACCCTTCACCGTGACACTGTCACAGGCACGCGAGCTGGATGCGCTGGCAAAGAGTCTGGGCAGGCTGCTGTCGGTGTTTCATAACCGCCGCTGGGACAGCGATTTTCTGACGGTAAAACGGCTTCTCAGTGAAGGCACGTTAGGGGAGATCCTCTTTTTTGAATCCCATTTTGACCGTTTTCGCCCGCAGGTACGAAACCGCTGGCGCGAGCAGGCCGGCCCTGGCAGCGGCATCTGGTATGATTTAGCCCCGCATCTGCTGGATCAGGCCGTCAATCTTTTTGGCCTTCCGGTGAGCATGACGGTCGATCTGGCCCAGCTCAGACCCGGGGCGCAGACAACCGATTACTTCCACGCGGTGCTCAGTTACCCGCAGCGGCGGATTGTGCTGCACGGTACGATGGTCGCGGCTGCAGAATCTGCCCGCTATATTATTCACGGCACGCGCGGCAGCTACGTGAAGTTTGGTCTCGATCCGCAGGAAGACAGGCTGAAAAACGGTGAGCGTCTGCCGCAGGAAGACTGGGGCTATGATATGCGCGACGGCGTCATCACGCGGGTGGAAGGCGAGGAGCTGGTCGAAGAGACCTTGCTGACGATACCGGGTAACTATCCGGCGTATTATGCCGCTATTCGCGATGCGCTAAACGGCACGGGGGAGAACCCGGTTCCGGCCAGCCAGGCGATACAAATTATGGAGCTGATTGAGCTGGGCATCGAATCTGCCAAACATCGCGCCACGCTCTGTCTGGCATAAGTTTTTGACGTTGTTGTAGGCCGGGTAAGGCGTAGCCGCCACCCGGCAAAAGGGTTTACGCGGTTGCCACCTTATCCCGCAGCGCCTGCTTCTCTGCAGGCGTCAGGAAGGCGATCTCCAGCCCGTTAATCTGCGCCTGACGGATCTGCTCGCGGCTCAACCCCGCCTGCGGAGCTGCGATGTTGTACTCGTGGATGATATCCACGCCCTGAACCGCCGGATCGTCCGTATTCAGAGAGGCCAGCACGCCGTGTTCAAGGAACGTTTTCAGCGGGTGCTGTGACAGCGATGCTACGGTGCTGGTCTGAATGTTAGACGTCAGGCACGACTCAATACCGATACGCTGCTCCGCCAGGAAATCCATCAGCGCGCGATCTTCGACTGCCTTCACGCCGTGACCAATACGCTCTGCGCCCAGCTCGCGGATGGCCTGCCAGATGCTTTCCGGGCCAGCCGCTTCACCCGCATGTACGGTAATGTGCCAGCCGGCATCGCGCGCCCGGTTGAAGTGGGAGAGGAACAGGCTACCCGGGAAGCCCAGCTCGTCACCGGCGAGGTCGACGGCGGTGATGGCATCACGATGGGCCAGCAGCGCTTCCAGCTCCTGCAGGCAGGCGGCTTCACCGAACGTACGGCTCATGATGCCGATCAGGCGGGCCTGAACGTCGAAGGTTTTACACCCTTCGCGGACGCCTTCAATAACGGCTTCCACCACGCCTGCAACGGGCAGGTTGTGGGTCATCGCCATATAGCCCGGCGAGAAGCGCAACTCGACGTAGTGCAGGCCGTTGCGGGCGGCATCTTCGATGTTCTCAAACGCCACGCGGCGGCAGGCATCCAGCGACGCCAGCATCTTCACGCCCCAGTCGAGTTTGCTCAGGAAGCTCACCAGGTCCGGTTCATTAGAGGTCACTTGTACGTGAGGGATCAAGGACTCAAGGGTCTGAGCAGGAAGCGCTAAATTGAACTGGCGGCCAAGATCGAGGATGGTTTGGGCACGAATGTTACCGTCAAGGTGACGATGAATATCAGTTAAAGGCAGGCGTGTATCAATCATGGTCGCACTCTTTTCTGGTTAAAGTGCGCCATATTATAAAAACAAAACGGGGTAAAAAGCTATTTGCGCAAGGGAATATTCCGTTGCGCAAGTTAATTACAGGAGCGTGTTAATCCCGGCGATGAGGCGTTGAACCCCTTGCTCCAGCTTGCTGCGCGGGCAGCCCGCATTTAAGCGCACGAAGCCATTTCCCTCTTTCCCGTAGGTATATCCCGGCATGATGGCAACTTTTTGCTGCTCGATCAGCACTTTTTGCAGCGCCCGATCGTCAATGTTCAGAGGGCGCAGATCGATCCAGGCCAGATAGGTCGCGTCTGGTGGCTGCCAGTTCAGTTTCGGAAAAGCGCGGTTTACTTCCTGCGCAATATACGACAAATTCCCTTCGAGATAACCCCGCAGGGCATCCAGCCACGGCTCCCCCTGCTGGTAGGCGGCGATATGCGCCGTCAGCGCCAGCACGGAAGGGGAAGAGAGCCCGTCCCGTCCTTTTAGCGCGCTGAGATAGCCGTTACGGCTCTCTACATCGCCGATCAGGCCGTAAGCCCCCGTCAGCGCCGGAATGTTAAAGCTTTTCGAGCCGGATGTCAGAAGCGCCCATTTGCCCCGCGCCACGGCGTTCCACGGCGTGTGACGATGTTCTCCCCACACCATGTCCATATGGATTTCATCGCTGATAACCGCCACGTCATAGCGTGCGCACAGTTCCGCCATGTGCGTCAGCTCATCCCGCGTCCAGACCTTGCCGGTCGGGTTCTGCGGGCTGCACAGCAACAAAATTTTGTTTTCCGGTTTAGCCAGCGCCGCTTCGAGGGCCGCCATATTGCCCTGCCAGCCTGCAGTCTGCTTTTCCATCTCAACCGCCACAACACGACGCGCGTTACCCTCTATGGCTTTATAAAACGCATCGTAAGCCGGGGTGTGCACCACCACGCCGTCGCCGGGGGTTGACCAGAGGCGTATCAGTTCAGAGACCATGTAGATGACGGACGGACCATAAACCACGCTTTCAGTATCAATCCGGCTGTTAAAACGCTGCTGGAACCAGTGCGCGACGGCGGCGAGAAACTCGTCGTTTTTCCAGCGGCTATAGCCAAACACGCCGTGATGAATGCGCTGATGCAGCGCGTCGATTATGCAGGGGGCGGTGGCGAAATCCATATCCGAGATGGTGAAGGGCAGCAGATCGTCCGCGCCAAAACGGTCGGCGACGTAGTCCCACTGCGTACACCAGGTGCCGTGTCGATCCACGACGGTGGAGAAATCAAACATGCTTTAATCCTTAACGTAAAACCCCCTCATGATGAGGGGGCGGAGGCATCAGGCTTCTACTGTTCGCATCAGGGTTGCCAGCTCATCTTTCACTGACTGTACCTGCGGGCCGATAACCACCTGCAAATTGTGCTGATTTAACTGTACCACGCCGATAGCCCGGTTGACTTTCAGGGCGTTGGTATCCACTTTTGACATATCCGCCACCGACAAACGCAGGCGGGTAATACAGTTATCCAGCGAGGTAATGTTCTCCGCACCGCCCAGCGCCGCCAGAATGGCAGGGGTGTTGTAGCCGGATTTGCCCACGGTACCAGCAACCGCCTGTTCCACGCTGGTGGCCGTATCGGTATCGCGGCCTGGCGTTTTCAGGTTAAAGCGGGTGATGGCGAAGCGGAAGATCCCGTAGTACACGACGAACCAGATTGCCGCCACGACCGGAACCAGATACCACTTGGTGGAGAGGCCGTGCAGGATCCCGAAGACCACGAAGTCAATCACGTTGCCGTCGGTGTTACCGATGGTGACGCCCAGCACCGCCATCACGGTAAAGCCCAGACCGGTCAGCACAGCGTGAATCAGATACAGCACCGGCGCAACGAACAGGAACAGGAACTCGATAGGCTCGGTGGTCCCGCCCACGACGCAGGCGATCACGCCGGAAATCAGCAGGCCTTTAATTTTATGACGGTTTTCCGGACGTGCGCAGTGGTACATCGCCAGCGCGGCACCCGGCAGGCCGCCGAGGAAGGCAGGCATTTTACCCTGAGACAGGAAGCGGGTGGCGCTTTCGGAGAAGCCGTGTGTCGTCGGGCAGCTCAGCTGCGCCTGGAAGATGGTCAGCGCACCGCTCACGTCGTGACCGCACACCTCCATCGTCCCGCCCGCTTCGGTGAAGCGAATCAGGGCCACCAGGATATGCTGCAGGCCAAACGGCAGCAGCAGACGCTCGCCGGTACCGAAGATCATCGGACCGAAATCTCCCGCGCCATTGATGATGCGGCCAATGCCGTTGATGCCCATCGCGAAGACCGGCCAGATCAGCGGAATGATCAGACCAAACAGGCCCATCACCACCAGGGTGATAATCGGTACAAAGCGGGTACCGCCGAAGAAGGCAAGGGCATCCGGCAGACGGATATTGTGGAAGCGCTCGTGCAGCATCCAGATAATCACCCCGGCGATCACCGCCCCGAGGATCCCGGTATCAATAGACTGGATACCAATCACGCTCTGAATGTTGTTAGCTTTCAGCACGGCAGCGTCGGTGGTCGGCAGAATGCCTTTCGCGGTCAGCCAGAAGTTAACCGCAAGGTTCATCACCGCGTAACCCACAAAACCGGCAAACGCCGCGACGCCTTTGTTCTCGCGGGCCAGGCCCAGCGGGATAGCAATACAGAACATCACGGGCAGGAAACTAAACGCGAAGGAGCCGACTTTACTCATCCAGATAAAGATCGCCTGCAGCACGGGGGTGCCGAGGAACGGGATCAGCGTGATGACGTCTTTACTGCTGAGGGAGCTGCCGATACCCAGCATGATCCCGCAGAACGAGAGGAGTGCCACGGGCAGCATAAAGGTTTTACCCAGTTGCTGGAAAAATTCCCACAGCGATATTTTTTGTGCTGCTTTCGCCGTCATAAAACGACTCCTTTATTGTTAAAATCAGTTTGTCTGCTTCAATGCTGCGAGAAGATAAAACGTTTTATCAAAGTTTAGTGCGCGCTAAATCACATTCTCAGGCTTTGACTGGTAGTATAAAGATAACGTATTGATAAAACGTTTTACCGATCTCATTTTTCAGGGAGTCACGCCAACACATGGCTGTAGCGAAAAAAGTCACCATCAACGATGTCGCGCTGGCGGCGGGGGTTTCCGTCAGCACCGTTTCTCTGGTACTGAGCGGAAAAGGGCGCATCTCTCCCGCGACCGGTCAGCGGGTGAACGAGGCGGTTGAACAGCTGGGCTTTGTGCGTAACCGCCAGGCGTCGGCGTTGCGCGGTGGGCAAAGCGGGGTGATTGGCCTGATTGTTCGTGACCTGACGTCACCGTTCTATGCGGAGTTAACCGCCGGGTTAACCGAAGCGCTTGAAGCGCAGGGGCGGATGGTCTTTCTGCTGCACGGCGGGCGCGAGGCCGGGCAGTTGCTTTCCCGGCTCGATATGCTGCTGAACCAGGGGGTGGACGGGGTGATCGTCGCCGGAGCATCGGGCGTGGGCAGTGAACTGTGCGAGCGCGCCGCCGAAAAAGGCGTGCCGCTGGTGTTTGCCTCGCGCGCCAGCTACCTCGACGAAGCCGATACGTTGCGCCCGGATAACATGCAGGCCGCGCAAATGCTGACCGAGCATCTTATTCGTCGTGGGCATCAGCGCATTGCCTGGCTGGGGGGTAAAAGCTCGTCCCTGACCCGCGCCGAGCGGGTCGGCGGCTATTGTGCGACGCTGATTAAATACGGCCTGCCGTTCCACAGCGAGTGGGTTGTTGAGTGTGAGTCCAGCCAGAAGATGGCGGCGGAAGCGATAGGCGCGCTGCTGCGAAGCAGTCCGACCATCAGCGCCGTTATTTGCTATAACGATGTGATCGCCATGGGCGCCTGGTTTGGCCTGATCCGCGCCGGGCGCCAGAGCGGCGAGGGCGGGGTGGAAACCTTCTTCGGCCACCAGGTGGCGCTGGGGGCGTTCGCCGACGTTGGGGAAAACGCCCTCGACGACCTGCCGATCGTCTGGGCCACCACCCCTGCGCGGGAGATGGGTTACACCCTGGCGGACAGAATCATGCAGCGTATCGACAATGCGGATGTGCAGGCCGGGCACCAGATTGTGGCGGCGCGGTTAGTGACGGTGAAATAATATCGCCCGGCGGCGCTGCGCTGGCTCTGAATCGTAGGCCGGGTAACCGTCAGCGCCACCCGGCAATAAAAAACCCCTCATGCGAGGGGTTTTGACGTTTACTGTTGCGGTGCCGCCGGTTCGGCTGGCGCTGCCGGTTCAGCTGGTTCCGGCATCCCCAGAGCAGGCATACCAAACATGCCGACGAAGTCTTCCAGCGGCATTTTGTCGCCGTTGAGCGTGACCTGGCCGTTGGCGTACTGCAGGCTGGTGGAAATCGTGTTGTTGTCCACCTTCGTGATGCGGAACATCTGGCCCATTGCCGCCAGACCTTTCACCTGCTGGTTCGCCAGCTTGCCGGCATCTTCATCGCCGTAGCCTTCCAGTTTCGCAATCTGGGTCATAAACTCGGTCGCCATATCCATCGGGATGGTCAGCTTGCTGTCGAGCGACTTCACGCTGCGATCCACTTCCTGCGCCAGCGTCTGCGGTTCACCCGTTGCAGTGGCCGGATCTTTCAGGAACAGAGACAGGTTGAAGCTGGTTTCGCCTTTGCTGTTTTTCCAGCTCAGCGGCGCAACGGTGATCACCGGCTCGCCTTTCAGCAGGATCGGCAGGTTGTTGAACAGTACCGCCATCGCCTGCTGCTGGTACACTTCCGGATTCTGCTGCAGTGCGGTATCGGTAAGCAGCGCCTGGCTCTCTTTGCTGTATTTCTGGCTGAATTCGTGCCACGCCTGGCCGTCGATATTGCCGATCTTCAGCGACAGTTTGCCGGTGCCCAGATCCTGATTCTGTACTTTCAGGCTCTTCAGCGTGTAATCCAGCTGGGTATTGATGCTCTTGCCGTCTTTGGACACGTCGGATTTTCCGTTTACGTCCATGCCTTCCAGCACGGCCATCTCTTTCCCTTCAACCGCAATGGCAACTTTATCGAGAGACAGTTTCTGATCGCCGATACGCTCTTTGAAATCGGTCATGCGGCTGTTGCCGTCGGCTTTCAGGTTGTTGAAGGTGAGCTGAACTTTTTGATTGTATTCGTTCACGGCATTGACCAGGCCGCTTTCCGCTTCACCCGTCAGGGAGAACACGTTTCCGTCGCGGTCCGCGTCAAGTTTGAAGTGACCGCCGCTAAAAGCAACTTTCTCATTCTCTTTCTCGTAGTTCAGCGCTTTCAGGGCAATATCAGAACTCGTGTCACCGGCATAGCTGATGCGGGTGTCGATCTCGAAAGGTGAGGTATTTTTGGCCAGATCGAACAGCGGTTTGGTGACGTCGTTATTCACCAGGACCGTGTGAACGGACGCCATCGACGGGATCAGATTAAAGGACTTCAGCTGCGCCAGCGGGAAGGGACCGTGGCTTACCACTTCATCCAGCACCACGCTCTGGCCCGGTTTCAGCCAGCCGTTTTCCGTACCGGCAACCGGCTTCACCACAACCTGCATATGGCTGGTAAACACACCGCGCTCATAGTTCTGGTAGCTCAGCTCAAGGCCCGCTTCCGGCGCGCTACGCTTAATCTCTCCGTTAGCCTGCGCCACCATCTCAGCCAGACGGCCTTCCAGCTGTTTCCCGGTAAACCAGGAGGCACCCGTCCAGACCACGCCTAACGCTACAATCACTCCTACCGCTACGACCGATTTTTTCATTGCGACTATCCCTAAAATGAAACCAGGCGGTAAAAACCGCCTGGAGATATTAAGCCTGCAACTAGCTTAGCAAGAGTTGTTAAAAAAATCAGTAAGTCCCTAATACCCGTCATACTTCAAGTTGCCTGTGCGTTGGCTTTCCTCGCTCACCCCAGTCACGTACTTATGTACGCTCCTGGGGATTCGCTGCGTCGCCGCCTTCATGCAACTCGAATTATTTAGGGTATAGCTTATTGAAAACGCGCGCCAGACGACCGGTGCCGCTTACGCTGACCGGAGACTCATTGGCTGCAACGAATGCTGACTCACCGGGCTTAAGCACCAGACGCTGTTCGCCTTTGCGCAGCGTCGCTTCGCCTTCCACGCAGAACAGGATCGCCGCGCTCTCCTGAGCCACAGACGTTTCGGCGCTGCTCAGGTCGTGCAGGGAGAAGGCAAAATCGTCCACCGGAATCGGGAAATCCAGCTCTGCGCCGTTTTTCACCGGCTGAGTCAGCAGCTCTGCGGCAGGTTTCGCCACAAACTTCACGTTGGCAACCAGCTCGGGGATGTCGATGTATTTTGGCGTCAGGCCCGCGCGCAGCACGTTATCGGAGTTGGCCATCACCTCCAGCGCCACGCCCTGAAGGTAGGCGTGCGGGGTTTCAGCGAACAGGAACATTGCTTCACCCGGATTCAGCTTCACCACGTTCAGCAGCAGAGGGGAGAACAGGCCGCTGTCGTCCGGATAGAATTCGGAAATCAGACGGATGGTCTCCCACGGTTCACCTTGCTGGCTGTCCAGGGCGGCTTTCAGTACCGCCAGCGCGTGGGATTTCTCTTCACCCTGCATATTCAGCAGGCTGGCAAACAGCTGGCTCAGCGCGTCGGCATTCGGGTTTTCAAGGAAATGCGCGATAGCGTTATGGGCACCCGCGACCGGCTGCAGCAGGGAGATAATTTCTGAAAACTCGCGGAATGCGTTCATCGCCAGGAACGGCGTCAGCGCGAACACCAGTTCCGGCTTGTGGTTAGGATCTTTGTAGTTACGCTCGGCGGCGTCTAAGGGAATACCTGCCGCGTTCTCTTTCGCAAAGCCGATTTCAGACGCTTGCTTGTTCGGGTGAACCTGGATGGAGAGCGGCTGGTCTGCGCACAGCACTTTAAACAGGAACGGCAGTTCGCCAAAGCGCTGAGCCACCTTGTCGCCCAGCAGCGCGGCTTTGTTGGCCTCTATTACGTCACGCAGGCTGCGTACCTGACCGCTGGCGTCTTCAATTTTTGAGCTGCTCTTCGGGTGCGCCCCCATCCACAGTTCTGCCATCGGCAGGTTGTTCGGGTTCGCGATACCGTAGAGATCCGTTAACGCAGTTTTACTTCCCCAGGCGTAGTTCTGCACTGAGTTAATGAGTTTTTGCATTATCAAGCCCTGATTCAATGATGGAATTAACTCCGGGTATTAAAGCAATAAACCACATGGAAGTAACCTGTGGATGTAAAAAGTCGTACTAGTCTCAGTTTTTGTTAAAAAATTGTGTAGGATAAGCTGACTCGCTTTTAAGCCGGGCAGCGGAACATCTGCCCTGAATAAACAGACCGAAGCAGTAAGTGAGAGAACAATGTCGAATAAACCCTTCCATTATCAGGATCCTTTTCCCCTCAGTAAGGATCAGACCGAGTATTACCTGTTAACCCGCGATCACGTTTCCGTCTCTGAGTTTGAAGGACAAGAGATCCTCAAGGTGGATCCACAGGCGCTGACGCTGCTGGCGCAGCACGCTTTCCACGACGCCTCGTTTATGCTCCGTCCTGCCCATCAGCAGCAGGTGGCCGATATTCTGAGTGACCCTGAAGCCAGCGAAAACGATAAGTACGTTGCCCTGCAGTTCCTGCGTAACTCCGATATCGCGGCGAAAGGTATTCTGCCAACCTGCCAGGATACCGGTACGGCGATCATCGTCGGTAAAAAAGGCCAGCGCGTCTGGACCGGCGGCGGTGATGAAGCGGCGCTGGCACACGGTGTTTATAACACCTACACCGAAGACAACCTGCGCTATTCGCAAAACGCCGCGCTGGACATGTACAAAGAGGTCAACACCGGCACCAACCTGCCAGCACAGATTGACCTCTACAGCGTCGACGGTGATGAGTACAAATTCCTTTGTATCGCCAAAGGCGGCGGTTCGGCCAACAAAACCTATCTCTATCAGGAAACCAAAGCGCTGCTTACCCCGGGCAAGCTGAAGAACTACCTGGTTGAGAAGATGCGCACCCTCGGCACCGCGGCGTGCCCGCCGTACCATATCGCGTTTGTGATTGGCGGTACCTCGGCGGAAAGCACGCTGAAAACCGTGAAGCTGGCCTCAACCAAATACTACGACGGCCTGCCTACCGAAGGTAACGAACATGGTCAGGCGTTCCGCGACGTGCAGCTTGAGCAGGAGCTGCTGGAAGAAGCGCGTAACCTGGGCCTCGGCGCGCAGTTTGGCGGCAAATACTTCGCTCACGACGTGCGCGTGATCCGTCTTCCGCGTCACGGCGCTTCCTGCCCGGTCGGGATGGGCGTCTCCTGCTCTGCGGATCGCAACATCAAAGCGAAGATCAACCGCGAAGGCGTGTGGATCGAAAAACTGGAAAACAACCCGGGTAAATACATTCCGGAAGCGCTGCGTAAAGCGGGCGAGGGGGAAGCGGTTCGCGTTGACCTGAACCGTCCGATGAAAGAGATCCTGGCGCAGCTGTCTCAGTATCCGGTTTCGACCCGTCTCTCCCTCAACGGCACGATTATCGTGGGCCGCGACATCGCGCACGCGAAGCTGAAAGAGCGCCTGGACAACGGCGAAGGGCTGCCGCAGTACATTAAAGATCACCCGATCTACTACGCGGGCCCGGCGAAAACGCCTGAAGGCTACGCCTCTGGCTCGTTAGGCCCGACTACGGCAGGCCGTATGGACTCGTACGTCGACCAGTTGCAGGCTAACGGCGGCAGCATGATCATGCTCGCGAAAGGCAACCGCAGCCAGCAGGTGACGGACGCCTGCCACAAGCACGGCGGCTTCTACCTCGGCAGCATCGGCGGCCCGGCGGCGGTTCTGGCGCAGGGCAGCATCAAGAGCCTGGAGTGCGTGGAATACCCGGAACTGGGTATGGAAGCGATCTGGAAAATTGAAGTGGAAGATTTCCCGGCGTTTATCCTCGTGGATGACAAAGGCAACGACTTCTTCAAGCAGATCCAGTCGTCCCAGTGTTCGGCGTGCGTGAAGTAATTCTGTAAATTGCCGGGTGGCGCTGACGCTTACCCGGCCTGGATTCTCGTAGGTCGGGTAAGGCGCAGCCGCCACCCGACACCAAAAAGAGCGCACAAAGCGCCATAACGTTTCTCAGAAGTCATCAATACTTATCCCTTAAGCATGTGAGCAATCCCGACAGTGTTATCAAGGAGAAAGTAATGACAACGGTACGCCATGAGAAAGACTCGATGGGCGCCATCGACGTCCCGGCCGACAAGCTATGGGGCGCGCAAACCCAGCGTTCGCTGGAGCATTTCCGTATCTCGACTGAAAAAATGCCCGTCTCGCTGATTCAGGCGCTGGCCCTCACCAAACGCGCGGCCGCAAAAGTGAACCAGGATTTAGGCCTGCTGGCGGCAGACAAGGCCACCGCCATTATTAATGCCGCCGACGAAGTGCTGGCGGGCAAGCATCCCGAGGAATTCCCTCTCGCCATCTGGCAGACCGGTTCCGGCACCCAAAGCAACATGAACATGAACGAAGTGCTGGCGAACCGGGCAAGCGAACTGCTGGGCGGCGTGCGCGGCATGGAGCGTAAGGTTCATCCGAACGATGACGTGAACAAGAGCCAGAGTTCTAACGACGTCTTCCCCACGGCCATGCACGTGGCGGCGGTGATTGCGATTCGCGAACAGCTAATCCCACAGCTTAACGTCCTGAAATCTACGCTCAACGAGAAGGCGCAGGCCTTCCGCGACATCGTCAAAATTGGCCGTACGCACCTGCAGGACGCCACGCCGCTGACGCTCGGCCAGGAGATTTCCGGCTGGATGGCGATGCTGGAACACAACCTGAAGCACATTGAGAACAGCCTGCCGCACCTGGCGGAGCTGGCGCTCGGCGGCACGGCGGTGGGCACCGGGTTAAACACCCATCCGGAGTATGCGGTGCGCGTGGCGGAGGAGCTTGCGGTCATTACCGGACAGCCGTTCGTCACGGCGCCCAACAAGTTCGAAGCGCTGGCGACCTGTGATGCGCTGGTCCACACCCACGGCGCGCTGAAAGGGCTGGCGGCATCGCTGATGAAAATCGCCAACGACGTGCGCTGGCTGGCCTCCGGTCCGCGCTGCGGTATCGGTGAAATCAGCATTCCGGAAAACGAGCCGGGCAGCTCCATCATGCCGGGTAAAGTCAACCCGACCCAGTGCGAAGCCATGACCATGCTCTGCTGTCAGGTACTGGGCAACGACGTGGCCGTTAACCTGGGCGGTGCATCCGGCAACTTCGAGCTGAACGTCTATCGCCCGATGGTGATCCACAACGTTCTGCAATCGATTCGTCTGCTGGCAGACGGCATGGAGAGCTTTAACGAACACTGCGCGGTGGGGATCGAGCCAAACCGCGAGCGCATCAGCCAGCTGTTAAATGAGTCGCTGATGCTGGTCACCGCGCTCAATACCCACATTGGCTACGACAAAGCCGCCGAGATCGCCAAAAAGGCGCATAAGGAGGGGCTGACGCTGAAAGCCTCCGCCCTGGCGCTGGGCTATCTGACGGAGGCGGAGTTCGATGCCTGGGTGCGCCCTGAGGCGATGGTCGGCAGCCTGAAATAATCAACTCGCCACGTACAGGTGCAGCCGCGGAATAATCAGCTGTAGCGGCTGCGCCTGGGGTCGGTAACGGTGCTGGACATTTTCAGCATCGTAATTCAGCAACTCACCAATATCCGGCACGATAGCCCCCTGATCGGCATCATAGAGCGCAATCAGCGGCGTTGGACAGGCATACTGCACCTGTTTTTGCTGGCCGGAATACCAGACGCGGGCGATAGGCTGCACCTTCACCGGGCGCTTAATTTTGAGGCGCGTATCCGCCGGTAGCGAGGCGATGCTGTGGTACTCCTGCTCCAGGCGCTCAATCCATTGCTCACGCGACCACGGTGCGACGGTGCGCGGCGCCTTGAGGCTTTTTTCCAGCTGCGCCAGGATCTCATCCCGGGTGAAGTTTTTAATGATGTGCTTATTCGCCCAGCCGAAGCGCAGCGTGGCGGGATGGTGCAGTACCGTCAGCGTACGATAGGCATTCAGCGTAATTAACCCCGGAAGCTGACGGTGTACCCATTCAAACCGGGCGGCAGGGGCCAGGCCCGACTCCTCGGTAACGATCTTCTCAAATGCCGCTTTCAGGCTGTTGATATGGGTAATCTGGCTTTCCAGCGCCTCGCGCGCGGTGGCATCGGTTTGCAGGCAGATCACGCCGGGCAGCCGCACGGCTGCCTTGCTGCTGCGCTGTTCAGACTGCTGCTGGATAAAAAGATGGCGATAGTGTTTCATCGCCAGATCCAGCGCGGTCTTGCCGATATGCTGCTTCACGTCGATGGTGTCCAGCGGATCGTGCTCGGCCCCTTTGACCACCTCGGGCAGGGTAAAAACGCGCGCGGCCAGCAGTCGGCAGGTCTGCAAACGTTCTGTCAGGGTCAGCAGCTCGTGTTCTATTTCCCGAAACGTGCTGTTAAGCCGTTCGATAAGATCGTAGGTCGCCATAAGCCCCTCTCATTAGTTACAACATACTTATCATATAGCACAGCACGCCGGGTCAGGCCAGCGTGCGGTTGAGGTCAGACAGGAACGGGAAGGGCGATGTTATGGTACACCGGCCAGCTAAAGCAGAAGCGCGCGCCGCCGAGCTCGCTCTCCTCGCAATGTACCGTGCCGCCCATGGCCTGCGCGATAGAGTAGACAATGGCCAGCCCCAGACCACAGCCTCCGGTGGCGCGATCGCGGCTGGGATCGAGGCGGACAAACGGTTCAAACACGGTTTCGCGCGCCTCCGGCGCAATCCCCGGCCCGTCATCCTCTACCGTCAGGCTGGCCTGATTGCCCTGCAAATCCAGCCCAATCTGTAGCGTACTTTCGCTATAGCGCATGGCGTTGTTCATCAGATTGTCCAGCACGCGTTCCATCAGGCGCATATCGAGTGCGCCGTAGTCACCAGGCGTAACGCGCGTCAACAGCGTACGCTGCGGGTTCACGCTCTGAACGTCGTCAATGTGGGTTTGCAGCCACGCGGGCAGATCCGGCGTGCTGAGGTTAAGCTCGTTTTGCGGACGATCGAGGCGCGCGTAGGTCAGCAGCTCCTCAATCAGCGCCTCAAGCTGGCCAATGTCGCGGTTAAGCGCCTGAGACTCTGCTTCCGTCAGATTCTCACTCATCTCCAGACGATAGCGCAGGCGCACCAGCGGCGTGCGCAGCTCGTGCGCAATCCCGTCGATCAGCTGTTTCTTACTGGCGATAAGGGCATTGATGTTATCGGCCATCTGGTTAAAGGCCACGCCCAGACGTTCAAAGCTGGAACCGCTGTCGAAGTGAATGCGCTCGGTAAAGTGTCCCTCACCAAAACGCTGCGCGGCGGATTCCAGCTTCAGCATGTCCTGCCAGTGCGGGCGCATCCAGATAAAAACCGGAAACGCCAGCGAAATGGCGATAAAGGCCATCAGCGCCATGTCCAGCAGGCGCATCTGATGCAGATAATAGAGATAGGGCACCGGCCCGACGGCCAGCACGTAATGGCTGCGCGGAATACGCTGAATAAAGGTGTATTTCTCATCCAGCGCGACGATGTCCCCGTCGCGCAGACGCTGCATGGCGGGCGGGTCCAGATCGAAATCTTTCAACGGCTCAATGCGTAAATCGAATGACAGATTGAGATCCAGCTCTTTCAGGGTTTTCGCCCAGTCGTGTGGCGGGATCTCTCTCAGCTCGCTGCGCATCAAATACAGCGAGCTTTTCATCAGGTCGTCCAGAGACTGCCTGCCCGCACGTTCGGCAGTAAATTTATAGACCAGGCCGACCAGCATGGTCATCACCAGGAAGCAGACAAACAGTAAAAGATAAAACTGCACAAACAGCTTTTTCATTGGATCTCACCGAAAAAAACGCTATATGCAGAATATACATGAAAACCCTTCGGGTTTTTCACGTCAGTCGAGCGTGTTACATGGCTTTCGCGCTGTTTTTTACCTTGGCGATGAGTTTTTCCGTCACGGCCAGGCCTTCTGCAATGTGCGTATCAATCACATCCGTTCCGTATTCGCTGATGAGGTCCAGCAGTATTTCGTAAGACTGAATGAGTTCCAGCAGGTCAAAGAGCGCTTTTTGATCGGTTCGTGAGGGGGAGGCGTGGTTCAGGGTTGCCTGATTAACAATCCACTCAAGATTGGTTTTTATCGCTTCTACCTGACCGTAGCTATACATAATTCATGAGCTTAAATCCTCATTTCAAGATTTATTGGAGAGATGTCGTGAAAGCTTCACGGCGAAAATGAGTAAAACAATCGCAAGAGCGGGGCGAGCTGAAGAAAGGAGAGTCGAGAAGGTAATTATGGAATAGTCCGCGTGCTTAGCAAGTTAATTGTTGCGCAAACGTAAAAATAAACGCCCGAAGAGAAGGCATCGTCGCGCAATGCCTTCATTTCGCGCAGGTTATCTTATCCGGCGATCAGGTTTCCCATGCATGTGGGGCAAACAGATAGCCCTTGTTACGCACGGTTTTAATGCGGTAGGGCTCGGTGGCGTTATCCTGCAGTTTTTTGCGCAGACGCGAAATCGCCACGTCAACGCTGCGGTCCATTCCGTCGTAGCTTACGCCACGCAGGTTTTTCAGTAGCGCGTCACGGTCCATGATCTGCCCGGCATGCGTTGCCAGCTCCCACAGCAGGTCAAAATCTGCGGTGGAAAGGGCGATAAGCTCGCCAGAGAGCAGCACCTGACGGTTAATTGGATCAATAGACAGTGTACCGAAGCGCATCGCTTTGTGCGGCGTCAGAGACGGCGCCGGTGCTTCGCGTTCGATGCTGGCGTGCTGGCGTAAATGGAGGCGCAGGCGAGCGAGCAGGACGGCAGGCGGTGTGGTTTTCAGAATGTAATCATTGGCACCCATCTCCAGCGACAAAATATGGTTCATATCGCTGTCCAGTGAGGTGAGCAGGACGATAGGGCCCTCCCAACGGGCGCGCAGGTCCCGGCAGAGCGTCATGCCGTCTTTGCCTGGCAACATAATATCCAGCAATACCAGATCCGGGTTTTCACGGACGACCACCTCTTCGGCACGATCGCCGCGAGGTTCAACAATGACGTCCATATCATGTTTACCCAGATAGGCGGCGATCAGCTGCCCGACTTCGGGTTCGTCTTCAACATAAACAATCTTATTCATACAGCGTCTGTTTTCGTGAAAAAAGCCAACATACACCGCGAAACCTTAACCTTCCATTAATCTTTCAAAATTAACGCCGGTTCCGTTATTCTGGCTGATATTGTGAGTTGATTATTATAGGGAAAACGATGGGGCTGGTGATCAAAGCCGGGCTGGGCGCGCTGGTGGTGTTGCTGATTGGCATGCTGGCGAAAACGAAAAACTACTATATTGCCGGGCTGATCCCTCTCTTCCCGACCTTTGCACTCATTGCCCACTATATCGTGGCGTCTGAACGCGGTACGGAAGCGTTACGCACGACCATCGTGTTTGGCATGTGGTCAATCATTCCGTATTTTCTCTACCTGCTTTCGCTGTGGTATTTCACCGGTTTTCTGCGTCTTCCACTGGCGCTGAGCGGGGCGGTGGTCTGCTGGGGGCTCAGCGCCTGGCTGTTAATTTTCTTCTGGAGCCGCTTTCACTAACGCAGCGGTCGGCCGCCGTCCACGGCAAAGGTTCTGCCGGTGACGTAGCAACTGGTGAGCAGGTAATCCACGAGGTCGATGACCTCTTTCTCGCCCGGGGCAATTTTCATGAGCGACTTATTCAGCGCCTGCTGGCGATACTCCGCATCATCGTTTTCGTTGAATAAAATCATCGCCGGGGCGATGGCGTTCACCTTCACCTCGGGGGCGAGCTTGCGGGCAAACGAGCGGGTCATGTTATCCAGCGCGGCTTTACTGGCCGCATAGGCGATGTGCTTGTCGCTGCCGCGCTCCACCACATAATCAGTGAAGTGAATGATGTCGCCCGCAGCATGCCCGTGGCCGCGAAGCAGATCCTGCAGAGCATGGTTCAGCAGATAAGGGGTATTAACATGGATCTGCAACATGGCGGCAAGCGTTTCGCTGAGCGAGGTACTGGATTTCTCGGCCTGCCATGCGCTGGCGTTATGTATCACGGCGCGCAGCCCCGCAGTGGTGGATTTCACCTTTTCCGCAAAGGCCAGAATGCCTTCATCGGTTGAAAAATCAGCCTGAATGCAGACCGCCCCGGCTTTGCGTAACCCTTCAATCGACGGGTATTCCGTACGGTAGCTCACAATGACCGGATGGCGAAGGTTGAGAAAGTGATGGGCGAGAGCGAGGCCGATACGGCGGCCTCCACCGGTGATCAGTATGGGGCGAAGCGGTGCATTTCCCATCGTATTCTCCTTTACAGTTCAACAATGGGAAAGGCGATGCTATCCCACTAACATCCAGGTTGCCGGCACGGCAGCAACCAGTAAGAGTCCAATTAATGCCATTTCGCGGCGTTTCAGCGCGTTCTCCAGCTGATGCGTGCGGCGGGCGTAGATAAACACCAGCAGGCCCGGTGCGTACAGCACCACCGACAGCAGCAGATGCATAGGTCCGGAAGCATACAACAACCACAGGCCGTAAATACAGGCTCCGACACCCACGACATAATGCGCGGGGCGAGTGGCAATTTTTAACAAATACGCACCCACTAAGAAATAGGGTACCAGAATCATCTCCGAGGCGATGGTCAGCAGCGTGTTATAGTCTGAACCTGTGAGCCAGATCAGCACCAGGCAGATCTGAACGCTGATGTTGGTCAGCCAGAGTGAGGCAGACGGCGCGCTGTTTTTGTTTTGACGCGCAAACAGCCGTGGGAACGCTTTGTGCGTAGAGGCCAGGAAGGGCACTTCAGCCGCCATGATGGTCCAGCTCAGGTAGGCTCCGCAGACGGAGATAATAAGACCCGCCGCAATCACCACGTCGCCCCAGGGGCCGAGCATTTTCACCATCAGGCCCGCCATTGACGGGTTACGCATTTCAGCCAGTTCAGGACGCGCCACCACGCCCAGCGACAGCAGCGTTACCAGCAGATAGACCCCGAGCGCAGCCAGTACGGCCAGCAGCGTGGCGCGGCCTACATCGCGTTTATTTCGGGCGCGGGCAGAAACCACAACCGCGCCTTCAACGCCGATGAATACCCATAGGGTAATCAGCATCGTGTTTTTCACCTGCTCCCAGACGGGGACGCCCAGCGCAACGCCGCTGAAATCGAGCTTAAACACGTCGAGACGGAACGCAATGAAGGCCAGAACGATAAACAGGCCGAGCGGAACCAGCTTCGCGAGCGTCGCCACCAGGTTAATGCTGGCGGCCGTTTGTACGCCACGCAGCACCAGCCAGTGGACGAACCACAGTAATACCGAAGCGCCCACAATAGACTGCCAGGTATTCCCGTCGCCAAAGAGGCGCAATTCAGGCGTATCGGTAAAGAAACTGAGCGCCGAGAAGACAATCACCAGATAGGAGACGTTGGCGATAACCGCACACAGCCAGTATCCCCATGCGGAACAGAAGCCAATCAGCTCGCCGAAGCCTTCACGGGCATAGGTGAAAATGCCGCCGTCCAGGTCCGGGCGAATGCGGGTCAGCAGCAGCATGGCGAAGGCCAGCAGCAATATTCCGACTCCCGTAATGCCCCAGCCAATGATGAGCGCAGACGGGCTGGCGACGGCAGCCATATTTTGCGGCAAACTGAATACGCCCGCACCCAGCATTGAGCTTAAAACGAGTGCAGTCAGAGCACTCAGGCCAAGTTTCTTTTCCATTGGCTTCCTGTTATGAAAGGTCAAAATCCAGAATAATTATTTCGCTCAGGCGCATAAAAATGGTGGATCACACTAAGGCGCGGGATTTTACGGAGTGTAACGAAAGCATGCAATGACGTGTGGCAGAAATTCAAAAAAAGTAACAAAAAAGGCGGCATTGCGCCGCCTTTCTTAAACGATTTTGTTACTTGTACAGATCGGCGCTGATGGTCACGTTGTTACCACGTTCCTGCCACTGGCGGGTAATGTGGTAGAACTTCGCCCCTTTCTTCGCCGCACGCTTCGCGACCTGGTAAGAGACTTCCGTCATGTTGCCGTAGTTGCCGGTAAATTTGATGCTGTCGAACGGTACCATCTGCGCGGCAGTGGCATTGTTCAGCTCTTCAACTTTGGTACCGTCTGGCAGCGTAACCGAATAACGGCCACCTTTTGTGGACTGCGTTTCAAAGAAACGGCCCACTTCAGCGCTTGGCGCAGCCGTCGTTGCGACGCCTGGGATTTCCACTTTCTTCGCTTCTTCGCCGCCTTTCGCTATCGCCGCGCGACCGGCTTCTGAGTTCGCCGGAATCGCATCCGGGCTCTGCAGAACACGTTTCTTCGCATCTTCTTTATAGATGAACGCGGTAATACGCTGGTTGCCGCCCTGGTTAGCATCGACCTGACGCACGATGTAGAACGAGTAGGCCCCTTTCTCTTTCGCGGCTTTGGTGATGGCATCGTTCACTTCAGGCTGGCTGCGGTAGAAGCCCTGAACGGTGACGGTGTCGTACGGTTCCAGCGCAATTGCCTGATCTTTCGGCAGTTCAACAACACCGTTGATCACGCGGTTTTTCGGTGCGTCAGCTTTTGGCGCGTTGTCTTTATACAGCGCAATGGTCACGCGCTGGTTACCGCTGTTGCCGTTATCAGACTGGTCAACAACATAAAACGATGCTGCCCCGTTTTTATCAGCGGCCTTTGATGCAGCGGCGACGGCGTCGCCAATAGAATTATAACGACCCACAATGACCTTATGGTCAAAAGGTTTTAACGCTGCCGCTTGCTCCGGCGTTAACTCTGTTGCGGCATTCGCAGACAGGGCGGTCGCGGAGAGAAGTGCGGACGCCAGGAGTGTGTTCTTAAGCTTCATAAAAATGATCCTTCGCCTTGCGCAAACCATGTACTGGTATTGTTGTTAATTTGAGACGGTCCCGATTATGGCATTTAAAACCCGTCGCTGTCTGCGCCATTTTTCACAGCCAGTGCTCACTGAATCACCTTATTCGATAACATTTAGTGATATGTTGAAAAAACACGCGTTTGACAAGTAAAACTGATAAAGCTTATGACTTTTACAAGTTAATTTAATGTTAATAAGTTGTTCTCTTATGGCGCTATATCATGTTTTTACCGCTTCGCTTGCGCGAATTATCGGTTCTGGCGATGAATTTAAGGTAAATATCACTGTCAGTGACGCCGATCGCTTATTTTTCACAGATAAAGTAAGAAATAGTGTTTTCTGGCGGTAGATCACGGCCGGTATTTTCAGTAGGTTATAGACAGTTTGTTACTGTTTTATTTTCCGGGGTGAATTGTGTCTCATTGCTTGTGTGATGGCGAAAAATGATACAAACCGCGGGCATTTATCGATAAACCATCATCAAAAACCGATGGAAGGGAAAACTATGCGTATTGGGGTACCAAAAGAACGGTTAGCCAATGAAACCCGCGTAGCGGCAACACCGAAAACGGTGGAGCAACTGCTTAAGCTGGGTTTTACCGTCGCGGTTGAAAGCGGCGCAGGCAAACTGGCGAGTTTCGATGACGAGGCCTTTATCCAGGCTGGCGCGGAAGTGGTGGACGGTGCCGACGTATGGCAGTCGCCGGTAATTCTGAAGGTCAACGCACCGGAAGAGAGTGAGATTGCGCTGCTGAATCCGGGCACCACGCTGGTGAGCTTTATCTGGCCTGCGCAAAATCCTGAGCTGATGGAAAAGCTGGCCGCGCGCGGCGTCACCGTCATGGCGATGGACTCCGTGCCGCGTATTTCGCGCGCCCAGTCGCTGGACGCCTTAAGTTCGATGGCAAACATTGCGGGCTATCGCGCCATCGTTGAAGCGGCCCACGAATTTGGTCGCTTCTTTACCGGTCAGATCACCGCTGCGGGTAAAGTCCCTCCGGCGAAGGTGATGGTGATTGGCGCGGGCGTGGCGGGACTTGCCGCCATCGGTGCGGCAAACAGCCTGGGCGCTATCGTGCGCGCGTTCGATACCCGTCCTGAAGTGAAGGAACAGGTCCAGAGTATGGGTGCCGAATTCCTTGAGCTGGACTTCAAGGAGGAAGCGGGCAGCGGTGATGGTTACGCGAAGGTGATGTCCGAAGCCTTTATCAAAGCCGAAATGGAACTTTTCGCCGCGCAGGCGAAAGATGTCGACATCATTGTCACCACCGCGCTTATCCCGGGTAAACCGGCGCCGAAGCTGATTACCCGTGAGATGGTTGACTCCATGAAGTCGGGTAGCGTGATTGTCGACCTGGCTGCGCAAAACGGCGGCAACTGTGAATATACCGTACCGAATCAGGTGACCACGACCGCGAACGGCGTGAAGGTGATCGGCTATACCGATCTCCCGGGTCGCCTGCCGACCCAGTCTTCTCAGCTGTACGGCACTAACCTCGTCAACCTGCTGAAGCTGCTTTGCAAAGAGAAAGACGGCAACATCACCGTCGATTTTGACGACGTGGTGGTGCGCGGTGTGACCGTGGTGCGTGAAGGTGAAATTACCTGGCCTGCGCCACCGATTCAGGTTTCGGCCCAGCCTCAGGCAGCGCCTAAAGCGGCGCCTGAGCCTAAAGAACCCGCCAAACCGGCTTCCCCGTGGCGCAAATACGCGATCATGGCGCTGGTGATTATTCTCTTCGGCTGGCTGGCTGACGTCGCGCCGAAAGAGTTCCTCGGCCACTTTACCGTCTTCGCGCTCTCCTGCGTTGTGGGCTACTACGTGGTGTGGAACGTCTCCCATGCGCTGCATACGCCGCTGATGTCGGTAACCAACGCCATCTCCGGGATCATCGTGGTGGGGGCGTTACTGCAGATTGGCCACGGCGGCTGGATCAGCTTCCTGAGCTTTATCGCGGTGCTGATCGCCAGTATCAATATTTTCGGTGGTTTCACCGTGACTCAGCGCATGCTGAAAATGTTTCGTAAAGGCTAAGGGGTAGCATATGTCTGGAGGATTAGTGACAGCTGCATACATTGTTGCTGCAATCCTGTTTATTTTCAGTCTGGCGGGGCTTTCCAAACACGAAACGTCTCAGCAGGGGAATAACTTTGGTATCGCCGGGATGGCGATTGCGCTGATTGCCACCATCTTCGGGCCGGATACTGGCAACGTAGCGTGGATCCTGGTGGCGATGATCATCGGCGGTGCGATTGGTATTCGCCTGGCGAAACGCGTTGAAATGACCGAGATGCCGGAGCTGGTGGCGATTCTGCACAGCTTTGTGGGTCTGGCCGCGGTGCTGGTGGGCTTCAACAGCTACCTGTACCACACGCCGGGTCTGGAACCGATTCTGGTGAATATTCACCTGACGGAAGTGTTCCTCGGTATCTTCATCGGTGCGGTCACCTTCACCGGTTCCATTGTCGCGTTTGGCAAGCTGCGCGGGAAGATTTCCTCTAAGCCGCTGATGCTGCCAAACCGCCATAAGCTGAACCTGGCGGCGCTGGTGGTGTCGTTTGTGCTGCTGGTGGTCTTCGTGCGTACCGAAAGCGTCGGTCTGCAGGTGCTGGCGTTGCTGGTGATGACCATCATCGCGCTGGCCTTCGGCTGGCATCTGGTGGCGTCCATCGGTGGTGCGGATATGCCAGTGGTGGTCTCCATGCTGAACTCCTACTCCGGTTGGGCGGCGGCGGCGGCGGGCTTTATGCTGAGCAACGACCTGCTGATCGTTACCGGTGCGCTGGTGGGTTCTTCGGGTGCGATCCTGTCTTACATCATGTGTAAGGCGATGAACCGCTCGTTCATCAGCGTCATCGCCGGTGGCTTTGGTTCTGACGGCTCGTCTACCGGTTCCGATGAGGAAGTGGGTGAGCACCGTGAGATCAGCGCGGAAGATACCGCCGAGATGCTGAAGAACTCGCACTCGGTCATTATCACCCCGGGCTACGGCATGGCGGTGGCACAGGCGCAGTATCCGGTGGCGGAAATCACCGAGAAGCTGCGCGCGCGCGGTATCAAGGTGCGCTTTGGTATTCACCCGGTGGCGGGGCGTCTGCCAGGCCACATGAACGTGCTGCTGGCGGAGGCGAAAGTGCCTTACGACATCGTGCTGGAGATGGACGAGATCAACGATGATTTCGCCGACACCGACACCGTGCTGGTCATTGGCGCTAACGACACCGTTAACCCGGCGGCGCAGGACGATCCGCGTAGCCCAATCGCCGGGATGCCGGTTCTGGAAGTGTGGAAGGCGCAGAACGTGATCGTGTTTAAACGTTCAATGAATACCGGCTATGCCGGGGTGCAGAACCCGCTGTTCTTCAAAGAGAACACCCACATGCTGTTTGGCGATGCCAAAGCCAGCGTGGATGCGATTCTGAAAGCGCTGTAAGTTGCGTTGAAACGAAAAAACCGCCGAATCCGGCGGTTTTTTTATTGCCGGGTGGCGCTCACGCTTACCCGGCCTACGGTTTTGTAGGCCCGGCAAGCTTGCGCCGCCGGGCGTTAGGGGTCAATCGTCTTCCGGATCGTCGAGCTCAACCGGCGTCTGGTACTCATCCGGCTTGATAACCAGCAGGTCACAGCGCAGATGGTCGATCACCTGCTCGGCGGTATTGCCGAGGAAGGCGGCAGAAATACCGGTACGGCCAATGGTACCCAGCACCACAATCCCCGCCTGCAGGTGTTCAGCCAGGTCCGGGATCACCTCTTCAGGCAGCCCTTTTTCCACGTGGGTCATTTTCTCATCGATGCTGAATTTCTGGCGCAGCGCTTTCATGGCCAGCAGATGCTGACCGCGGATCGCGTCGTTGTACACGCTCGGGTCAAATTCCGGCAGTTCAATGGCGATGTTAATCGGGGTGACCGGATAGGCGCCAACCAGATGCACTTCGGTATGATTGACCTGGTCGGCAAGCTGGATAGTCTCCTTCACCAGCTTCTCGTTCAGCGAATTGTGGTAATCCTCTTCGCTGGCGAGGTTTACCGCCACAACGGCTTTCCCGCCTTCAGGCCACGGCTGGTCTTTCACCATCCAGACCGGGCAAGGGCATTTACGCAGCAAATGCCAGTCGGTCGGGGTGAAGATCACGGATTCCAGCTTGTCGTGCTGGTGCGCCATCTTCAGCAGCAGATCGTGCCCACCGGCAACGACTTCCTGAATGATGGCTTCGAAAGGTCGGTTGTGCCAGACCACTTTAATATCAATGGGCACACCCGCTTCCAGGTAATACTTCGCCTGTTCGCGGATCCACGCGGTACGCTGGCTGATGACGCCCTGACGCATAGCGGTGCGCTCGTCAGGCGACAGAAGGGTGGTCATCTCATACGAGAAGTCATAGATCGGCAAAAACGCTTTGATTTTGCCACCAATCCGTTGATGTAAATACACAGCACGTCGTAATGCTGGCTGATCGTCCTGATTCGGATCGATTGCTACCAGCATGTTTTGATACTTGGCCATACAGGTCTCCTTACTACTGTCACCACAGTCTGTAATTAAAAGAGTAACCTATATATCCTGAATGAAACAGAGGGGAGGTTTTGCCAGATCAATAATTCATGAAAATTTATCAGAGGAAAAGCACCGTGGTTGTTACCGCAACAAACGCAATAAACAGCAGCACCATCACCGCTATCGCAAAGGTCGTGGAATCCTGAACGTAGGTTTTTTCCTCCCCCTTCATTGGGCCGACAAGCATGATCCAGATGAAGATAAAGGTCACTGAGGCAATCACGACTGAAACGAAAAACAAACTTTCTCTCAATTCATAACCTCAACGAGAACCTTTTGGGTGCTGTGTGGGGACGTGCTACGGTGAAAAGGTCAGATAAAGGACGGGGTGACAGGTCAGACCGCTAAATCAGGAAAATTTATCGGTCTGGCTGTATACGTATGGCGTTTACGCCACGTTGCGGGCGTGCCCGGCAAGAACGGCCAGCGCTTCACCGTTTTCGATAGTGATGTATTTACCCTTAACGGCCAGCATCCCGCTTTTCTGGAAACGACCCAGCAGACGGCTGATGGTTTCCACGGTCAGACCCAGGTAGTTACCGATATCGCCACGCGTCATGGTCAGACGGAATTCACGCGGCGAGAAGCCACGCTCGGCGAAGCGGCGGGAGAGGTTGTAGATAAACGCGGCCAGACGCTCTTCTGCGTTCTTTTTAGAAAGCAGCAGAATCATGTCCTGATCGCCTTTGATCTCACCGCTCATCAGACGCATCATCTGCTGACGCAGGTTAGGCATCTTGCCGGACAGATCGTCCAGGGTTTCAAACGGAATTTCGCAAACCATCGAGGTTTCGAGTGCCTGAGCAAAGCTCGGGTGATGGCCCGTACCGATGGCATCAAAGCCTACCAGGTCACCTGCCAGATGGAAGCCGGTGATCTGCTCATCGCCCTGTTCGGTGATGGTGTAGCTCTTGATGGTGCCAGAACGGATAGCATAGAGCGATTTCAGTTCGTCTCCCGCTTTAAACAGCGTCTGCCCTTTCTGAATAGGCTTTTTACGCTCGATGATATTATCAAGCTGATCGAGTTCATGCTCATTCAGGGTAAACGGGATACAGAGCTGGCTGATGCTGCAATCCTGGCAATGGATAGCACAACCGCCAGACTGAATGCGTCGTATAATTCGCTTTTCCGGGATCATAGGTTTGCTCAAGCCTTAATTGATATTGGTCAATTTTAACATCTTTTTGGTAAGTACGTAAGCCTGACAAACCCTCAATAAGGACAAGAGACGACAATGCGTCGCCATCTTCTTGAAATTCCACAGCTTGATTATGGATTTTTAGCCTAACCGGTAGAAAATTAAGCACAAAAAGCCTGGGAACTAGAGCAAAAGATACCCTTCGTGACGCAGTAACCACTCTTTTCGCTGCACGCCACCGGCATAGCCGGTCAGGGTACCGTTGCGGCCAATAACGCGATGGCAGGGCACCACGATGCTGACCGGATTAGAGCCGTTCGCGGCGCCTACGGCACGTGCGGCCCCTGCGCGACCTAACTGCTCCGCGAGCTGGCCGTAATGCATGACCTGTCCGCAGGGAATGGCCCGCAGCGCCTGCCACACTTCGCGCTGAAAAGGCGTGCCTGCCGTGGCGGTGGGCAGCGTGTCGATGATGCTGAGATCGCCTTCGAAGTACGCCGCTAGCTTGTCGCTCAGTCCACCCGGATTGGTGGCGCGGATACGTTCATACCCCTGTGAGCGGTAGTGAATCGCAAGCAGTTCTTCCATGCGGTCGCTGTGCTCTTCCCACTCAACGGCGCGCAGACAAAACTGCTCGTCCGCGATCACCCACAGCGGGCCAAGCGGCGTCGCAATCTTGTCTTCGAGTAATCTCAGCATCCTCATTCCTTTAGTTCAGCCTCGGGTAAATCCCCGGTCCAATCGGCAGGCCGACAAGATACCATGCCACCAGCATCACCAGCCATACCCCTAAAAAGATAAGCGGGTAGGGTAAAACCAGCGAATAGTAGGTACCCAGTTTGGCCTCGGGTTTATAGCGCTGGAGGAAGCCTAAAAACAGCGGAACAAACGGCGAAACCGGCGCCAGCGGAATGACCGAAGAGTCCGCGATGCGGAACAGGATCTGCGCGAAAGCCGGGTGGAACCCCAGCATCATAAACATCGGCACGAAGATGGGGGCCAGAATCGACCAGATGGCGGAGCCGCTGGCGATAAACATGCACAGCAGGGAGGAGAGCAGCGCCAGGCCGACAAACGCCGGTACGCCGCTTAACCCGGCCGCCTCCAGCGCGTCGGTCAGACCCACGGCCATAAACTTGCCCATGTTGCTCCAGTTAAACATCGCCACAAACTGGGCCAGCGGGAACACCATCACGATAAAGCCCGCCATCTCTTTCATCGGCTCGATCATCAGCTGCGGCAGATCGCCCTGGCGGCGAATTTTACCGGTGGCGATACCGTAGGCGAGCGAGACGACAAAGAAAAACAGAATAATCAGCGGCACGATGCCCTGGATAAACGGCGAGGGCAGGACGGTATGTTTAACCGGATCGCGCAATATACCGTTTTCCGGTACCACCATCAGCGCCACCGCGGCAATAAACGCCAGCGAGACAATCCCCGCTACGCGCAGGCCGAAGCGCTGCTCTTTGCTCAGGGTTTCCAGCTTTTCATCACTGCGGCCTTCCCATTTACCCAGTCGCGGCTCGACGATCTTATCGGTAATCAGCCCGCCGACAATCGTCAGGACAATCACCGAGCTTGCCATAAAGTACCAGTTGTCGATCACGCTGACGTGCATGGCCGCATCAATGGTTTTCGCCGCCTCCGTACTGATGCCCGAGAGCAACACGTCGGTGGTCACGATCAGCAGATTGGCGGTAAAGCCGCAGCCCACGCCTGCAATCGCGGACAGCAGACCCGCCACGGGATGGCGCCCGACGGCGAGGAAGATCAGCGCCCCCATCGGCGGCATGATCACCAGCGCGGCGTCGGAGGAGATATGGCTGAAGAAAGCGATAAACAGCACCATGTAGCTCGCGTAGCGCGCGCTGACGTGAGAAGCCATCTTCACCATCAATGCGGGCAACAGGCCGACGCGTTCAGCCAGACCGGCGCCCAGCACCAGCGCCAGAATGGCACCGAGCGGGGCGAATCCGCTGAAGTTTTTAATCACGTTGGGTAAAAACCAGTGCAGCCCTTCAATGCTCAGCAGGTTTTTCACCGCCACCAGGCTGCCGTCGGCCGGGCTGCGCACGCTGACGTCAAAGGCGGAGAGCACGGCGGTGGCGACCATCAAAATCACAATCAGATAGATAAAAAGCAGGAAAGGGTGCGGCACTTTATTGCCGATCCTTTCAACCCAGCCATAGAGCTTACCGGATGGGGAATGCGAAGGTATGGATGACATACTCATGGGCGTTCCTCGGGACTGTTGTGTTGTTGTGTTGTGTTTTTTTATTTTAAAGGTGACGGTGTCACGCCCTGTGGGATCGGACACACGTACGGTTTTTCTTCTGTTTGTTGTTCGAACTCTTCACGGCATTTTTTCAGCAGCGCGGCGTCCTGCAGCAGATTGAGCGCGGTCGCGCCCATCACTTTCCCGGCCAGCAGCATGCCTTTGTGGGCAATAGAGGTTCGCCCCTGAGATACCAGTTGCCAGGTATGCAGCGGCGTGCCGACGGTAAAACAGGGGCTGAAGCACTGGGCGACCGGCATTTTCCAGCTGACGTCACCCACGTCGGTTGAACCCGCCAGCACGTTGTCGGTGACGGCATAAGGCGCGACTTCATCCACCAGCAGCGTCGCCTGATGACGACGGGCAAAGGCTTTACCCGCTTCGCCACCCGTGGCGGCAATATTTTTCAGGCTGTTTTGCAAATCGTTGGGCGTCAGCGTGGCGCGGATCTCGCGGGCAAACTCTCGCTCCTCGTTGGTCCACTCCGGCGTGCCGTAATGCTGCAGGGCGCGATACATCGCCGCCTCAAGCGTGCGGTTCGGCAGGTAGCTGGAGCAGGCTTTATCAAAGCGGCATTCAACGGTGGTTTCGGTCATCATCGCCGCGCCCTGGGCAATTTTCTCGATGCGCTCGTAGATCTGCTGCGCATCCGCCATCTCCGGGGCGCGGATCAGGTACAGCACCTCGGCCTGCGCCTGCACCACGTTGGGCGAAATCCCGCCGGTATCGGTAATGGCGTAATGGACGCGCGCTTTCTCGATGATGTGTTCGTTAAGGAAGTTGGTGCCGGTGGTCATCAGCGTCACGGCGTCCAGCGCGCTGCGTCCCAGGTGGGGGGAGTTGGCCGCGTGCGCCGCCACGCCGTGAAAACGCCAGGCGGCCTGAATATTCGCCAGCGTGCTGACGTTAAACATCCCGGCAAAGGCTTCCGGGTGCCAGGTGACGGCAGCATCGACGTCATCAAACAGCCCTTCGCGCACCATAAAGGTTTTCCCGGAGCCACCTTCTTCACCGGGACAGCCGTAAAAACGCACCGTTCCGCTGCCGCCGTGCTGCTCCAGCCAGCTTTTCACCGCCACCGCGCCCGCAAGCGCCGCGGTGCCTAAGAGGTTATGTCCGCAGCCGTGGCCGTTAGCCCCCGGCGTGGCGGTTTGCGCGGTCGCGCAGTGTGCCTGCTGGCTTAACCCGGCCAGCGCGTCGTACTCGCCCAGCAGGGCGATAACCGGTTTTCCGCTGCCGAAGCTGGCGATAAAGGCATTTGGAATACCGCCTGCCTCGCGGGTCAGCGTGAAGCCTTCGGCTTCCAGCTCGCTGGCCAGCCGTTCGGCGGACCAGAACTCTTCAAAGCGGGTTTCGGGGCGATCCCAGATCGCGTCGGCAATATCGGTTAACGTCCGACATCGCGTATCGATCGCATCGGCAATAAAAGCGTAGTTCTCCTGCATTACACACCTCGCGTCCACGGGAAATTCAGCGCAGTTCGCGCCAGCGTTTCGATGGCGACAGGCATCACCTGCTCATCGAAGTCGAATTTTTCGTTGTGATGTCCGGCGCTCAAATCCGTGCCAAACACCATATAGGACGCCATGCCGCCGTTCTGCTGCACACGGGCCATCATCAGCGTGGCGTCTTCGGATCCGGCCGGGGCTTTCACCTTATCGATGGCGTGAACAACCCCGGAAACCTGGCTCGCCTGTTCGCGCAGATAATCAACCCAGGCCGGCGTCGGCGCGCTGGAAGTGGCGGCCCCCATCAGGCGCATCTCCGCGCTCACGCCGTAGAGCGCCGCTGCGCCGGTAATCACCGCCTGCGCGCGTTCAAAGACATACTGATTAATCGCTTCGCTTTCACCGCGGGTTTCAACCTTAATCAGCGCATTCGCGGGGACCACGTTGCGTCCGCTGCCCGCCTGCATCACGCCGACGTTCACCCGGGATGCGCCGTCGCTGTGCGGGGCGATGCTGTGCAGGGCGAGGGCGGCCTGCGCGGCGGCGAGCAGGGCGTTACGACCGTCCTCCGGTTTACCGCCCGCGTGTGCGGCCACGCCGGTGAAGCTCACGTCGAACTTGGTGGTGGCCATAAAGTTATCGCTGCCGCAGATTACCGTACCGGCGGGGACGCCAGTACCAATATGGATAGCCGTGAAATAGTCCACGTCATCCAGCGCCCCGGCGGCAACCATGGCGCGCGCGCCGCGCGTTCCTTCTTCGGCAGGCTGGAAGATCAGCTTGATGGTGCCGTTCAGCCGGGCTTCATTCTGCTTAAGCACCTGTGCCAGCCCCAGACCAATGGTAGTGTGGCCGTCGTGTGCGCAGGCGTGCATCATTCCCGGATTGCAGGAGGCAAACCCGTCGCGGAACGGGCGATGGCTGTCGTCGAGCGCTTCGCTTAAATCAAGGGCGTCCATGTCCACGCGAAACGCCAGGGTTGGGCCAGGGCGGCCGGTATTCAGGGTGGCAACAATGCCGGTAAAGCCGCCTTCAAACGGCGCCAGCCATTTCTCAGGCGCGCCTTGCTTGCGCGCGCGGGCAAATTCTCGCGCCAGGGTCGCGTCATCGGGCAGCCCCATCCGGCTTTCGGCATCGACGACGTCGCGCCCCATCGCCAGCGCGTAACCCAGCGAATCCAGGGTCTCCGCGACTTTCGCGGCGGTACGGAACTCTACCCAGCCGGATTCCGCAAAATGGTGAAAATCGCGACGCCACGCGCTCAACTGCGGGGTTAACGTCTGGATGTACTGCGCCAGTGTGTCCATATCTGTTCCTGTCATCATTAAAATATGTGAACTGCTTCACGCTGTGATAGTTTTTACTTATCACTAACCGATTTTTCACAGTTTTAACCGTTCAGGAATTACCCTCGCACATCCCTTTCCAGTAAAGTAGATGACAGTTTCTTTACTCTGATAAACAACGGTTATCGGTCGGGCTATGTCATTTCAGGTTAAATTCCATCATCTCCGGGCGTTTGTTGAAGTTGCTCGTCAGGGCAGCATTCGCGGTGCCAGCAGGACGCTGAATCTTTCCCAGCCGGCGTTGACCAAATCCATCAAAGAGCTGGAGGAGGGCATGGCGGCGCAGCTTTTCGTGCGCAGGAGTAAGGGCGTCGCGTTGACCGAATGCGGCGAGGGCTTTTACCAGCGCGCCCGCCTAATTCTGGAAGAGTTGCGCGCGGCGCAGGATGACATTCGTCAGCGGCAGGGGGAACAGGCCGGGCAGATCAACATCGGGATGGGGGCCAGCGTTTCGCGCAGCCTGATGCCCGCCGTCATCACCCGCTTTCATGCCCAACATCCGCAGGTCAAAGTGCGGATAATGGAAGGACAGCTGGTGTCGATGATTAACGAATTACGGCAGGGCGAACTGGACTTCACCATCAACACCTATTATCAGGGACCTTACGACCAGGAATTTACGTTTGAAAAACTCTTCGAGAAGCCGTTTGCAGTATTTTGTCGCGAAGGGCATCCGGCAACAGGGGCAACGTCGATTAATGAACTTCTGCATTATAACTGGACAATGCCGACGCCGCGGGGAAGTTATTATAAGCAGTTAGAAGAGGTATTTAGCCATCGCTCGCAAATACCGCGAATTGGTGTGGTCTGCGAAACCTTTTCCTCCTGTATTAGCCTGGTCGCGCAAAGTGATTTTCTAAGTATATTGCCGCAGGAGCTAGGGTGTGACCCGCTGCTGGCGCACCGCCTGGTCATGCTGCCGGTTGTCGAATCGCTTCCAAAAGCTGCATATTATTTAATTCAGCGCCGTGATTCACGTCAGACGCCCCTGGCTGAGTCATTAATTACGCAATTCAGGCGGGAAGCGAGGAAAATAATCGTGGCGTGAACGTGAGATAATAAAAAAAACAGGATCTGCCCGACATCAGACAGATCCTCCAGTACACACAGCAGTGCGTCCTTTCGCCAATCCTGAGTATTATATCCATGAAGCAGGTATATTTAGGTATAACACCTTTCCCGCAAAATGAAAGGATATTGAGTGTTTGATTTTACGAAAATTTAACACAAATCACTTATTTCATCTTTGCTGAAATTTTAGTTAAGTCATATTTAACTTTATTTTATAAATACTATATATATTCATCAGGTTAATATTTGTTGCGCACGACGGCCTGTAACGGTGATTGAGGCCTGTCTCGGGCGCAGGTATAGTACCGTCCTCAGTTGTAGCCGGAGGATATCCATGAACCCTGACGACAAATCCTTTTTTCTTGACGCCATGGAAGATGTCCAGCCGCTGAAGCGTGGCCCGGATATTCACTGGCAGCCCAGCCGCAATACGCGGACGCGCCAGGAGGTGGATAGTGAACAGCTGGATAACTTCCTGACGCTGGATTTTCTTGACCTTCTTCCCCTGGAAGAACCGCTGGCGTTCCAGCGCGAAGGGGTGCAGCAGGGCGTTATTGATAAGCTGCGCTCGGGTAAATATGCCCGCCAGGCCAGCTTAAACCTCCTGCGTCAACCTGCCGAACGCTGCCGTCAGATGCTCTATTCTTTTATCTGCCAGGCCAGACGTGACGGGTTACGTAACCTGATTATCATTCACGGGAAAGGGCGGGAGCAGAACTCACATCCTAATGTGGTGCGCAGCTATCTGGCGCGCTGGTTAACCGAGTTCGAGGATGTACAGGCCTTCTGCGTGGCGCTGCCGCATCACGGCGGCAGCGGGGCATGCTACGTTTCACTGCGTAAATCCGATGAAGCAAAACAGGAGAACTGGGAGCGGCACGCCAAGCGCAGCCGCTAGCGGGCGATATTCTCGCCCGCCTGAAACTCAGAAGGTTTCCCAGTTGTTGTCGGTGGCGGCGTTTGCGGTTGCCGGGCGCAACAGCTGAGGCGTCTTCACGCTGGCCGGACGTGGAGCTACTGCTTTTTCTTTGCCGTTCAGACGAAACGCGGCCACCGCCTGGCGCAGCTGTTCGGACTGATCTTCCAGCGCCGCTGCCGCCGTGGCGGACTCCTGCACCAGCGCGGCGTTTTGCTGCGTCACGCTGTCCATCTGCGAAACGGCCAGGCTCACCTGCTCAATGCCGCGGCTCTGCTCGTCAGAGGCAGAGGAAATCTCGCCCATGATATCGGTCACGCGGGTAACGGCGGCGACGATTTCCTTCATGGTGGTGCCTGCCTCGCTAACCTGCTCAGAACCGGTATTCACCCGGCTGACGGAGTTCTCGATAAGCCCTTTGATCTCTTTCGCCGCCTGCGCGCTGCGGCTGGCCAGCGTACGGACCTCGCCCGCGACAACCGCAAAGCCACGCCCCTGTTCCCCGGCGCGTGCCGCTTCCACCGCGGCGTTAAGCGCCAGAATGTTGGTCTGGAACGCAATGCTGTCAATCACGCTGGTAATATGCGCAATTTGCTGCGAACTGTCGGCGATTTCGTTCATGGTGCGAACCACGTTATCCACGACGTGACCGCCGCGCGCGGCCGTTTCAGAGGCGTTTTTCGCCAGCAGCGTGGCCTGACGGGCGTTATCGGAGTTCTGTTTAACCGTCGCGGTCAGCTCTTCCATGCTGGCGGCGGTCTCTTCGAGCGAGGCGGCCTGCTGCTCGGTGCGGGCGGAAAGATCGTTACTTCCTGCGGCAATTTCGCCTGCGCCGGTGTAGATGGAATCGGTGCTTCCGCGCACGGCGCTGACGGTGGTTACCAGCGACTGCTGCATCTCATGCAGGCCCGCAGCCAGTTGCCCCATCTCATTGCGGCCCGAGATAGCGATATCCTGCGTCAGGTCGCCCCCTGCAATGGCGCGAATATGGTTCATAATGGAGTGGAGTGGTTTTAACAGCAGGTGCTGTAAACCCTGCCAGATGACCACCAGTACCGCGATAACGGCCAGCAGAATTGCCGCCAGCGTCCACTGCATCTGCGTAAAGCTGCTCTGGTTCTCTTCGGTTGCGGCCTTCAGCAGGGTGTTGTTTTCGGCGCGCCAGCGGTTATAGACCGCTTCCATATCGTCCTGCGCCTGCTGCGCGTCCAGATCGCCATAGGCCTGATAATTATCGGCGCGCAGATACTCAATCGATAAACGCATGACTTCGTGCATCTGGTTCCAGGATTTCTGCATCTCGTCGGTCAATGCCGCCTCCTGGCCCTTAACCTGCGGCAGTTTCTGCCACTCTTTGTTATAGGCTTCGGCTTTTGCCAGCGAGTCGCTTGCGGTGCCCAACAGTTTATTGATCGCCGCAAGGGAAGCCGGGTCACGCTGGTTTTTCAGGTAGCGGATCGCCACGCGGGTGACGGTGACGCGCGTTTTCACCAGCGTGTTCACGCTGTCGCTCAGGCTTTCCTGCTGGGCGTTGAGCACGCCGGAGTTCTGGAAGTTATGGCGATCGTTGCTGACGGCAGAGTAGAACAACCCTCCCGTGACAACTTGCAGCAGACAGAATATGGTGAGGGCAAAGATAATACCGGTAATCACGTGCAGATTTTTCAGCATAGCGGTCGTCCGTTAGAGAAGATGCAGGGTTACTTCATTACTATCGTCGTAGAGAATGTAAACTTTAATTAACTCGCGCTTAACTAAAGGCTCCCTGAGGGAACCTGTTGTAAATCCGGATCATTTTTATGAGGAAGGCCAACATGAGCAGCATTGATAAAAGCGGGACGTACGCGCTTGGGACGCGGACGGTGAAACGACTGGGCTACGGCGCGATGCAGCTCGCCGGGCCGGGCGTCTTTGGGCCGCCGAAGGATAAGCAGGCCGCGCTGGAGGTGCTACGCGAGGCCGTGGCGGCGGGAGTGAACCACATTGATACCAGTGATTTTTATGGCCCTCATATCACGAATCAGCTGATCCGCGAGGCGCTTCATCCTTACCGGGACGATCTGACGATCGTCACTAAGATTGGCGCCCGTCGCAACGACAAAGGCGCGTGGCTACCGGCCTTTTCCGCGCAGGAACTGACGCAGGCGGTGCATGACAACCTGCGTAATCTGCAGCTGGACGTGCTGGACGTGGTGAACCTGCGGATCATGTTCAGCGCGCACGGGCCAGCGGAAGGGTCGATTGCTGAACCGCTCTCCACCCTGGCAGAATTACAGCAGCAGGGGCTGGTGCGGCATATTGGCCTGAGCAACGTCACGGCCACCCAGGTCGCGGAAGCGCAGAAGATGGTGCCGGTGGTGTGCGTGCAGAACATGTACAACATTGTGAACCGGGGCGATGATGCGCTGGTGGATCTGCTCGCGCAGCAGGGGATTGCGTATGTGCCGTTCTTCCCACTGGGCGGCTTTACGCCGCTGCAATCGTCCGGGCTGAAGGCTGTGGCGGATTCACTGGGCGTCACGGCAATGCAGGTTGCGCTGGCATGGCTGCTGCAGCGTTCCCCGAATATCCTGCTGATCCCGGGCACCTCTTCCGTGGCACATCTGCGGCAAAACCTCGCGGCGGGGGAACTGCAACTGCCGCCTGACGCGCTGGAAACATTGAATACGCTGATGGACTGATCGTCACAGGCGCAAAGCCCGACATGCACTTCCGGGCTTTGCGCGTTTTAAATCTTCTGACACTTCAACGCGTTTGGGTTCGCTTCCGGAAATGACCTTGATCCCTGGCCATAATCCGTAATACTGTATTTATATACAGTATCTGGCGAGAAAGGCATTATGGACACTCTCTTTTCTTATCATCCAAACCAATCTATTGAATTACCGTTGTTTGCAGAGCGTGTAGCCTGTGGTTTCCCCAGTCCGGCTCAGGATTATGTGGAGGATCGTCTCGATCTTAACCGGCTGGCAGTAAGACATCCCAGTGCGACCTATTTTATCAAGGTGAGTGGAGACTCCATGATTGGCGCGGGGATTGGCGACGGCGATCTGCTGGTAGTTGATCGCTCGTTAAATGCCGAACATGGGGACATCGTTGTGGCGTCGGTCGCCGGTGAGTTTACGGTGAAGGAGCTACAGACTCGCCCGGCTCTGAGACTTCTGCCGCATAATGCCCGCTATCAGCCGATTACCTTTCAGTCCGAAGAGGAGCTGCAGATCTTCGGCGTCGTCACCCACACGCTTAAAACGCATAAACATGTTCGCGCTGGTTGATGTGAACAGCTTCTATGCCTCCTGCGAGAAGGTATTCCGCCCCGATCTGGAGGGGAAGCCCATCGTGGTGGTGTCCAACAACGACGGCTGCATTATTTCACTGTCGCGGGAGGCAAAGCAGTTCGGCATAAAAATGGGTGAGCCCTATTTTAAATTCAAAGAAAAACGGTTTCCGGAACGGGTTTACGTCTTCAGTTCAAACTATGCGTTGTATGCCGACCTCAGCAGTCGTGTGATGCAGACGCTGACCGATCTCGCTCCGGCAATAGAAATTTACTCGATCGACGAGGCGTTCGTGAACGTTTCAGGGATCGGTAACTGCCTTGCACTGGAAGCCTTCGGACACCAGATGCGCACGCAGGTCTTTAAAAATACGGGCTTAACCGTTGGCGTCGGCATTGCCCCGACAAAAACGCTGGCGAAGCTGGCCAACTATGCGGCGAAACGGTGGGCCAGTACCGGCGGCGTGGTCGATCTGTCGGGCCGCGAGCGGCAGCGTAAACTGCTGGCAAAGGTTCCGGTAGAGGAGGTATGGGGCGTAGGGCGGCGCATAACGAAAAAACTGAACGCGATGGGGATTACCACGGCGCTGGAGCTGGCGGAGGCCTCCTCGTGGGTCATTCGCAAACATTTTAACGTGGTGCTGGAGCGTACGGCGCGCGAGCTTCGCGGCGAGCCCTGTCTTGATCTGGAAGAGTACACCCCCACGAAGCAGCAAATCATCTGTAGCCGTTCGTTTGGTCATCGCATTACGCAATATGAAGAGATGCACCAGGCGATTTGCGCCTACGCGGAACGCGCCGCAGAGAAACTGCGCGGCGAGCATCAATACTGTCGTTTTATCAGCGTGTTTGTGCGCACCAGCCCGCATGCGGACAACGAAATTTATTACGGTAATCAGGCTTCGGTCACCCTGATGACGCCCACCAATGACTCGCGGGATATCATCCGTGCCGCCACGGAGGCGCTGGGGCGGATATGGCTCGACGGGTATCGCTATATGAAGGCCGGTGTCATGCTGGCGGACTTTTTCAGCAGCGGTGTCGCTCAGCTTAATCTGTTTGACGACAATCGCCTGCGCGCCAACAGCGCGGCGCTGATGGAGATGATCGACAGCGTCAATCACTCCGGCAAAGGGAAGATATGGTTCGCCGGGCAGGGGATTGAGAAACCGTGGGCCATGAAGCGAGAGATGTTGTCACCGGCCTATACGACGCGGTACGCGGATTTACCGGTGGCGAGGTAAAAGGCGGTTATTTTGTGGCGTTGTGGGTCGCGATCTCAGGCAGTAATTGCTCAATCACGCTGACGACCTTTCTGACGCGCTGCGGAATAAAGCGGGCATCAGGATAAACGGCATAGAGGAAGCGATCGGGTAACCGCCAGTCGGGCAGCACCGGTACCAGCGTGCCCGCCTGCAGAGCCCTGGCCACGAGCGGTCGCTGCATGCCGCCGATACCGATGCCGGATTCCAGCGCCTGCAGCAGCGCGTCGCTGGTGTTGGCACGGAAAACGGTATTCACGTTGACCTCGACCGTTTCCTCGTCAGAAATCAGGCGCAGGGGAGCATCCGGCGGAATGCCGCTGAACCGTACGTGTGGCAGCGTCGCCAGTTCGCTGACCGCGTGTACCGCCTGAAAACCGGGAGCGGCAAACAGTGCAGCTTCAATCCGTCCCAGCACGCGAGCAGCGTGCGCCTGCGGAGGCTCGCTGCTCAGCCGTATCGCGACATCCACGCCCTCCGCCACCAGATCGGCAAGGCGGTCATCCAGGGAAAGCATCAGCTGCAGCTCGGGATGCAGACGCTGCAGCGCCAGCAGATGCGGCAAAATGATCTGCCCCAGGCCGCTCGGCAACTGGACATGGACGCGTCCCTGAACGCTATGATCGACAGGATGTAAACGCCTCTCCGCTTCCCCCATGGCGTCCAGCACGAGCTGCATATCACGCCGGTAGCGTTCCCCTTGTTCGGTCAGCTTCATCGTACGCGTCGTACGGTGCAGCAGTACCACGCCAAGCTCTTCCTCAAGCGCCGCGATCTGTTGACTGACGGCGGACTGCTTAATACCGGTCTGACGGGCAGCCGCTGAAAACGAGCCCGCTTCAGCGACGCGCAGAAAGGTAGAAATGGCATTGAGCTTATTATTCATTTAATGATTTTGCTTATAAGTGCCATCGGTTTCATGGGATATCTCCAGAAAAAATAATATATCACACTGCGTCTGTCACCCTTTCCGGAGAAATACCATGAATTATAGGCAGCAACACAACGTCGCCCTGGTCGCGGGCGCCAGCGGCATTGTCGGCAGACAGATGGTCAACACGCTCCTGCACCATCAGTGGCAGGTGATCGGCCTTAGCCGCCATGCCGGGTCGCATCCTGACGGCATTCCGATGGTCAAGATCGATTTACTGGATGAAAAGGACAGCGCCCGGGCGCTGCGCTCCCTGGACGGTGCCACCCATCTCTTTTACAGCGCCTGGGCGAACGCGGCGAACTGGGAAGACATGGTTGAGCCGAACGTCACCATGCTGCGTAATCTGGTCAGCATCCTCGAAAAAACGGCACCTTTGCAGACGGTAAGCCTGATGCAGGGGTACAAGGTCTACGGCGCGCATCTGGGGCCGTTTAAAACCCCGGCGCGCGAAAGCGATCCCGGCGTACCGGGTGCCGAATTTAACGCCGCGCAGCTTGCGTGGCTCAGCCAGTTTCAGCGGGGAAAGCGCTGGCACTGGAATGCCATCAGGCCGGGCGTGGTAGGGAGTGCGGTACCGGGCAATGCCATGAACCTTGCGCTGAGCATTGCCCTGTACGCCTCCCTGTGCAAGGCGCTGGGTTTACCGTTGCGTTTTCCCGGTTCGGAACAGACCTGGCACAGTATCGTTGACCATACCGACGCCGGGCTGCTGGCCGACGCCACTCTGTGGGCCGCCGCGTCACCTGCGGCACAGAATCAGGCGTTCAACGTGAATAATGGTGATATCTGGCGCTGGAGCGAGCTCTGGCCGCGCATCGCACGCTGGTTTGACCTGGACTCTGCACCGCCGGTGAGGCTGTCATTTCATCAGCTGTTTACGGACTATCGCGGCGTATGGCGCGAGCTTGCCGGAGAGCGGCTGGTGGAAGCGGATATTCTGCAGTTGAGCGACGGGCGGTTTGCCGATTTTGTCTTTAGCTGGAACTACGACATGTTTGGTGACGGGAGCAAGCTGCGCAGGGCGGGCTTTACGCAAATGCAGGCGACGGATGAGATGTTTTTCCACCGGTTCGCGCAGTTGAGAGCCGCGCGGATTATTCCCTGACCGTAAGGGTTGTTGTCATCAACGATCGGCGCGTTATACTCACGCGTTAAAATGAATGTATTGTGGGGCAGGGATATGCACGAAAGTCTAAAAATGATATCAGTCGCTCTGCCCCTCATTGCGCTTCTCATTCTGTTAAGCTTTTTGGTCAGACGCATTCGCCAGGCAAAACGTATCATTTCAGACCGTAACGGGATGAAAAAGATCTCTGCCAGTCCCTCAATATTTGGCGGAAATGCAGGTAAAACCTGGTTTTATGATGACCAGTTTTTATATGAAGTTAAAAACAACGCCACCCGTAAAATTGCGCTGGCTAACATCATTAAAATCTGGCCGGGGAATACCGAGATAAACAGCAGACGGGTCTGGATTGTTATTTACCGCGACGGTGTTAATGAAAAGCAGGTGCAGTTTTATAACAATCTCACCCTCTGGAATCATAACTTCACGGCTTTTCTGATAGCGGTAAAACGTGCCAATCCTGACGCTGTGGTTAAAGAACGCGCAATCCTCAATGTGTGAAAAAGAACCGCAGACGCTTTGCGGACGCCGCACGCGGGCAGCGTCCATAGCATCAGGGTTAAGGGCTTACTCAACCGTTAACGCATCGACAACCTCGGCCACGCTTTTCACGCTTCGGATATTCCCAATCCCCGTGCCGAGCGCGATATAGACTTCATCGGTGTTACCTTCCAGCATGCCCAGGCGCAGGCCCCGTAATCCGCCCATCGCCTTGCCCAGCGCTTCGTTGCTTGCGCCCGCTTTATCCATCGCCGCCAGTTTTTCCGCCAGCTTGCCGGGAAGAGAACGATAGTAGTGGGGGACGGTGCGGAAAAGCAGCAGGTCCAGGCCGTTGGCGGCAACAATTTTCTCTTTGACCCCCTGCGGCACGCGGCTTTCTTCGGTACTGATAAACACCGAACCGGCAAACACGCCTTCCGCACCCAATGCATGCGCCGCTCTGGCGGTGCGATTATCGGTAATACCGCCCGCGGCCATCACCGGGACGTGCTTCACGGCATCGGCAATCAGCGGCACGATGGAAAAGGTCCCCAGCGCCGTCGCGGGTAACGTCCCACCCTCGTCAAAACCGGTGGCGACGATGATGTCTGCCCCCATCTCTTCAGCCAGAAGGGTGTTTTCCGGCGTGGGATTGATGTCGCGGTAGATAATGGCAATACCCGCCTCTTTTAACTCATTGAACAGCGCGGGAATAATGCTGCCTTCCCCATAGCCCGTATACACCACGGCCCTGACGCCTTCCTCTTTTACCACCTTAAGAATTGGCCCGGTCCAGACGTCATTAACGGCGGTGGGGATCAGGTTGACGCCGAAGGGTTTTTCGGTCAGCCGTTTGGTTTTACGAATTTCTTCCCGCATTTTTTCAGCGGTTGCTTCCGGCGTGGAGACCGCGGTATCGGCGGTTAACCCAGCGTTGGGGCCCAGCACGCCGAGTCCTCCGGCATTGCTGACCGCGGCCACTAAACGGGCATCAGTAAGCCAGGATAACGGTCCCTGAATAACGGGCTTTTCGATACCCAGGATCTGACAGATACGGTTATTTTTCATAGCAGACTCTCCCTTACGTTTGAATGAGGGAGAGTGTAGAGAGTAAGATTGTTAGGAAAAATAGCCAGAAAGATTCATCACTGTTATAAAATCAATAACAATCATTTTCTCCCGCTCGCGGCAAGACATCCCTTATGCAAATAAACCTCTTTGAATCTATTCGGATTTTTATTGAAATTGTCGACTCGGGAAGCCTTACCCAGGCGGCAGAGAATCTGCAGGTCCATCGACCGGCAGTGACCAAAGCGCTGCAGCTTCTGGAACAACACAGTGGCACGCGGCTCCTGCAGCGTACAACGCGTCGAATTAGCCTGACGCCGGATGGGGAAGCCTTTTATCGCCGCAGTAAACCCCTGCTGGCGCAGGCGGATGAATTACTGGAGTCGTTTGGTTCGGACCGTGCAATACACGGCCAGCTGCGAGTCGATATGCCTGTCTCTTTTGCAACGCTGCGGGTGATACCCAATCTGCCTGATTTTTATCGTCAGCATCCCGAGATCGAGATCATTCTGAGCAGCTCTGACCGCCGTCGGGATATGCTGCGGGATGGCCTGGACTGCGTGCTGCGGGTGGGCGAGCTGGACGACGGCGATTATATCGCTCGTAAAGTCGGGAACATTAAAATCACGACCTGTGCTAGCCCGGCCTGGCTGGCAAAACACGGTACGCCAGAAACGCTGGAGGATTTACGCAAGCATCAGGCCATCAACTGGATTAACAACAGCAGCAGGCACATTCAGCCGTGGACGTTTACCACGCCAGAGGGCGTCGCGGAGATCGCGCTACCCGGTAAGCTGGTGGTGGATAACTCCGAGGCCTACATCGCGGCAGGTCTGGCCGGGCTGGGGGTAATGCAGGGGATGAATCTCTTTCTCCAGCCTTACATTGACCGCGGCCTGCTGGTTGAGGTCTTGCCAGCCTGTCGCTCGCCGGACCGCAAACTGTCACTGCTCTATCCACACCGCCATCTCTCCCGCAAGGTGCGGGTATTTACCGAGTGGCTGGAGAGTCTGGTGTGAAAACGGCCAGCTCATGGCATAGCGCACCAATCTGCTCCACGGCATTGAGCAGGCGGGGCGTCGGTTCGTTTGCACAGTTTAGCCGCAGAAAGTGCGAGAGTTCTGCGCCAGGAGAAAACAGGGGACCGGGGCTGACGCCAATACCCCGCGCCAGCGCGCGACGATGCACCTCCAGCGCGTTGACCTGCGGAGGAAGTTCGACCCACAACAGAAAGCCGGCTGCGGGGACGTTTACGCGGGTACCGGGGGGAAAACTGGCCCCGACCTGCGCCACGACGGCGTCTATTCCCTCTGCGATCCGCCGCTTTAGCCGCCGCAGGTGACGGTCGTAGTCGCCGCTTGCCAGCATCTCGCTCGTCGCGGCTTCCAGCAGCGGCGCACCGGCCCACTCTCCGGCCATGCGGGCCTGCAAGACCTGCGTGTAATAGCGTCCGGCGGCAATCCAGCCGATTCGCCACCCCGGCGCAAGCGTTTTAGACAGGGAGCTGCAGTAAATCACATTCCCGCTCTGGTCGAAGGCTTTGCAGGCCGGAGGACGTTGCCCGTCACCGACCAGGTCACCGTAAACGTCGTCCTCAATCAGAGGAATACCGGCTTCTTCAAGCAGAGCAACCAGTTCCTGCTTGCGCGCGACGGGCATGCTGGCACCCAATGGGTTTTGCACGGTGGGCGAGGCCAGAACGGCCGCAGGACGGTGGCAGCGGATGGCGTCAGCCAGCGGTTCCAGTAACAGGCCTTCAGCAGGATCGGTGGGGATTTCTAAGGCCTTCAGGCCTAAATCCTCCAGCAGCAGGAGCGTGCCGAAGTAGGCTGGCTGCTCAATCGCCACCACATCACCTGGCTGACACACGGCCCGCAGGGCCAGGCGCAGCGCCTGCGTCGCGCCTGCGGTGATAATAAGATCGTCCGCGCCGAAACGGGCTCCCCACTGCGCAGCGCGCGCGGCAATCTTACTTCGCAAGTCTGTTCTTCCCGGAGGCAGGCTGTAGCTCTGCCCATGCGCATCCAGACGACGACCCGCGGAGTGCAACGCCCGCTGCAGCGCCTCCCCGGGCAGCCACGCGGGGTCGGGCAGGGCGGCGCCCAGCGGGACAAGACGGGCTTCTGCACTGCTGAACAGCGACCGGGCCACGGCGGACAGGGTGACGGGGACCGGGCCTGCCGGGGAACGCGCGGGCTCCGCACGCTGAGGCTGGCTGATCTGGCGAATGTAGTAACCCGAACGCGGACGCGCAACGATCAGCCCCTCGGCCTCAAGGCAGCGAAGGGCCTCCAGCGCCGTCGGAAGGCTAACGTGCTCGCGCTCGGCCAGTTTTCGCGCGGAGATCATCCGGTCACCGGCTCGCAATGCGCCTGAAGAGAGCGTGAGGCGGAGACTCTCAGCAATCCGGCGATAGTGTGGTGAGGAGGTGGACGGGGCAGACATGCGTATCTGTTCAGGCTAATTTTCGATAAAACTGACTATACAGCCAATGATGCGCGCCATCTATAGTGTCCGGCATGTTCAGGACAAGGAGGCATTATGCACAGCGATAATTTCGACATTTCCTCGTATTTCAAACGCATAAACTACACCGGACCGGCGGCGGCCGATACGACCACCCTGCATGCGCTGATGCGTCATCAGCTCTTTTCCGTTCCCTTTGAAAATCTGGACGTGCAGGCGGGAAAAATTGTCTCGCTGGCGCCAGACGACATTGCTGATAAGGTGTTAAAGAAAGGGCGCGGCGGCTACTGCTATGAGGTGAACGGGCTTTTTGCCATGGCGCTGGAGGCACTTGGTATTCCTTACCGTTTCGTGGCGGCGCGTCCGATGTTCTACCCTGCACGGCGGCCAAAAACCCATATGGCGTTAATCGCTGAAGTGGAGAGCAGGCAGTGGCTTTGCGATCTCGGGTTCGGCAGCTACGGCATCCGCGCGCCAATGGCGCTGGACACGCTTGACGTGGATATCCCCCAGGATTTCGACACGTTTCGCCTGAGCCGCAGCGCAGAGGGTGAGTATCTGCTCGAGGCGAAGGTGGAAGGCGAATGGGCCCGACAATACGGCTTCGATCTCACGCCTCAGGAGTGGATTGATTTCGTTCCGGCCAACTACCTGAACTCCACGCACCCGGATGCGATCTTTGTGCAGAAGCGGGTGGTGGTGCAGCATAGCCCGGAAGGGCGCCAGATTTTACTGGGCGATATGCTGAAAACCATCACGGCGAACGGCACTGAAACGCGGCAGCTGGCGGAGGATGAAATCCGCCATGTCCTGACAGACCGTTTTGCGCTCACCGCCGCGTAATCGGAGAAAAATGGAGACTCAGCCCGGCCCGTCGGCTGCGGCTTTGCGCTGAGCCCCCCACTGTAACAGCAGGCTAAACGACGCGGGTAACACGGTCAGCGTCACCAGCGTCGCAGCCAGCAGCCCACCGATGATGGCATAGGCCATTGGGCCCCAGAAGACCTGGTGAGAGATGGGGATCATCCCCAGAATGGCGGCACAGGCGGTCAGACAGATGGGTCTGGCCCTGTGCTCCGCGGCCGCCATAATCGCGGCATCATTTGCCATCCCCTGAGCAAGATTGCTGTCGACCTCGCTAATCAATATTACCGCGTTACGCACGATCATCCCCGCCAGGGCGATAACGCCCAGCAGCGCGACAAACCCCATCGGCGTTCCGACAGGCAGCATAGCCAGCACGATCCCCGGTAAACCAAACGGGGCCATCAGGAGCGCCAGCAGCATCCGGGAATATCGCCGCAGCTGAAGCATCAGCAGCAACAGCATGATGACCAGCGTTACCGGAAGAACGGTAAAGACGGAGCTGTTCCCCTTATCCGATTCGGCTACCGCGCCGCCTTCTTCAATGCTGTAACCTGCGGGCAGGCTCGCGCGCAGTTTATCCACCGTCGGACGCAGCGCGGCGGATACCGCTTCAGCCCTCAGCCCCGGGGCGAGGTCGGTTTGCACCGTGATAAAGGGCACACGCTGCCGACGCCAGATGACCGGATCGTCCACGCCCCAAACCGGCGTTGCGACGGCGCTGAGCGGAATTTTTTTACCGTCATTCCCCTGAATCGTGAGTGAGGAGAGGGTGGCGGTGCTCTGGCGCGCGCTGTCCTCGGCCCTGAGCACCACGTCGACAAGGCGGTCATTATCTCTGATGGACGTGACAACGCTGCCGGACCAGACGGTATTCAGCGTGCGGGCGAGGCTTTCTGACGATATTCCTGCCGCTCTGGCCGCCGTCTGATTTACCTCAAGGGTAATGACTCTCTCCGGCTCTCCGGCCGTCTGGTTAACGTCGCGTGAGAACGGGGAGCGGCCAATCGCGTCCGTGAGACGGTTCGCAAGCGCCCGGACCTGCAGATAATCCGGCCCGCTCACCCGGTATTTGATGGGCCAGCCGACGGGAGGCCCCAGCTCAAGGGGCGACACGCGCGTGATGATGTCGCTAAATTGCGTCGCCAGGATCGTGTTGAGCTGTGCGTGCAGACGATCCCGCGCCGCAAGATCCTTCGCGACCACAACCAACTGGGCGATATTTTCATTTTCCAGCAGCACGTCCATCGGCAGGTAAAAACGGATGGCGCCTGAGCCAACGTACGTCGAAAAGCGATCGATATTGCTGTTGTCGGCCAGCGCTTTTTCCAGCTTTTCCACCTCTCTGAGCGTTTCCGGCTGCGACGCGTTGGCCGGAAGCGTCAGGCTGACCAGCAACTCGGGCCGGTCCGAGGCGGGGAAAAACTCGCCCTGCATAAACGTCGTGCCGTACGCTGACAGCCCCAGCGCGGCAAGCGCAATCAGTACGGTAGCGAGCCGGTGGCGGAGCGCCAGGCGTAAAAGCCGTCCATACCCGCGCGCGATCCTTCCCGGTCCTGCCGCGTGATGTCTGACTTTTTCCGGCAGCAGCCACGTGCCCGTTAGCGGCGAAAACAGGATCGCGACGGCCCAGGAGCAGAGCAGGGCAATGAGCACCACCGCAAACAGGGAGAAGCAGTATTCACCGGCGCTGGAGGCCGCAAAACCAACGGGAATAAAACCGGCAATCATGACCAGAGTACCGGTGAGCATCGGGAAGGCCGTCGTTTTGAATGCATAGGTGGCCGCGTGTCGACGGGAATCTCCCGCTTCCAGTCGGGAGACCATCGTTTCGACGGCGATCATGGCGTCATCCACCAGCAGGCCCAGGGCAATGATCAGCGCCCCGAGCGAGATACGCTGAAGGCCAATACCGGCGAGCATCATGCCGACAAACGTCATGGCAAGCACCAGCGGAATGGCCGTCGCCACCACCAGTCCGGCCCGCAAACCCAGCGAGACAAATGAAACCGCCAGCACGATAACAACGGCTTCGATAAGTACCCGGATAAACCCGCTTACCGCGTCACTGACCACCGCTGACTGATCGGCGACTTTCACCATCTCGATACCGTGCGGCAGCCCGGCGCTGAGGGCCGCCATTTTTGCGTTCAGCGCAGCACCGAAACGCAGCATGTTGCCTGTCGGCGCCATTGACACCGCCAGCCCGATAGCCGGTTTGCCGTTCACCCGGTAGGCCGGGGCCGGTGGCTCGGCGATTTCCCGGGTGACGGTGGCAATGTCGGTCAGCGGAATATAGCGATTGTTAACGTGCAGCGTGACGGCGCGTAAACTCGCTTCGGTGGTGAGCGCCCCGCTGACCTTTATCGCCATGTTCTCCTGCCCGGTACGCATCGTTCCTGCCGGGACAACGGCGTTTTGCGCCCGGAGGGCGTCGGTAACCTCCTGAATATCCAGCCCCATACCGGCCAGGCGCGCCGGAGAAAAGGCGAGAACCCACTGCTCCTGCTGTTCGCCCAGCAGGGTGGTTTTACCCATATCCGGCAGAGACATGAGCTCGCGCCGTATTGTCTCTGCGCGATCCCGCACCTCCCGCAGCGTGAAACCTTCGGGAATAAAGGCGTAAATTGTGCCGAACGTGTCGTCAAACTCGTCATCCACGGCAGGACCCTGCACCCCTTCGGGCAGGGACGGCGCGATGTCCTGCATTTTTTTGCGAACCTGATACCAGATATCGGGCACGTTTTGCGGGGGCGTATCATCACGGAGGTTGACGTGGATAACGGTGCGTCCGGCACGGGTTTCACTTTCGAGATAGTCCAGCCAGGGCGTTTCCTGCAGCTTTTTTTCAAGCGTATCGGTCAGCAGGCGGGTGGTATCCGTCACGGAGGCTCCCGGCCACTGTGCGGAGACGACGGCCGTTTTAATGGTGAAAGCCGGATCTTCGTTACGCGGCAGCTTTTCATAGCAGTACACGCCCATCGCAATCACCAGCAGCATGAAAAAGCTGACCATCTGCTGGTTCTTCAGCGCCCAGGCGGAGAGGTTAAATTTGGTTTCCGATCCTGTGTTCATGGCTGAACCTCTCCGGCCATCACCGGCTCGCCGGATCGTAATGTGCTCACGCCCGCCGTAATCACCCTGTCGCCGGGCTCAAGGCCGGAGGCAATCATGACGGAGGAGGCCGTATAGCCGACGGGCACCACCACGCGCAGCTGCGCCTGCGACCGCGGGGTAATGACGAAAACGGCCGGTTTGTCGCCGACGCGGGTCAGCGACGACGCGGGAAGCGCGTACCCGTGCGGGGCGTCGGAGGGCAACGTCACGGTGACGCTGGCGCCCAGTGCCATGGCCGCCGGCGGGTTTTGCAGGGTAGCTCTGACGCGCCACGTGCGGGTCTGAGGATCGGCCTGCGGGGTGATATCCCGCAGTACGGCAGACGCCTGCACCGACGGGTCGCTGAGGAGGGAAACCTGCAAAACCGCTTTATCCAGAGACGGGATCGCATCGGGCGCGGTAATGTCAAACGCCACGTCGCGGGCTTCCCCGGTCGCCAGCGTCAGCACGGACTGGCCGTCGCTGACAACCTGTCCCGCAGAGGCGCTCACGACCGTGATGACGCCCGCTTGCGGCGCGATCAGGCGCGTCCAGCCGAGACTTTCGCGGGCATTTCGCCATGCGGCCTCGCTGCTTTTTAAGCGCGCGCGAGCGACAAGCCAGTCAGCCCGGGCGCTGTCGAGCTGCGTGCGGGCTATCGCGCCTGTTGGCATAAGCTTTTGCATGCGACTGACGTTAAGCGTGGCGACCTGCGCTGAGGCTTTGGCGCCTTCATAGTCGGCCGCGGCGCTGTCGAGCTGGTTTTGCGCGGTCGTATTATCAAGCGTGGCCAGCAGCTGTCCGGCAGTGACCCGGTCGCCAATATCAACGCTACGCGTCAGTATCCGGCCTCCGGTGCGAAAGCTCAGGGTCGTTTCATCGTGGGCATAGATCTCACCGGTTCTTTCCAGCGCGGGAAGGGAGTGGGCGGTGCCAACGACGACGTAGCGTACCTTACGCACTGGGTCAGGTTTGTTTTCGTGTTTATCACCGCAGCCGGTCAGCGGAAAAATCGCCAGCGCAAGCAGGGCCAGGGGAAGAAAATGCAGCCAGGAAAGGGTGCGCGCCACGCCGTACAAATGATGCAGGCAGTGGCGGAGGGAGAGAAAAAATTCGTCTGACATAACGCCGCTCCATAAAGGGAATGGCGTTATTAAATGCGCGCTACGTCGAGAAAGATTCGATGTTCTGTCAAGGCTTTATCAAGAGTGGAGATTTTCACTATCGGACGGATGCCAGGGCAACAAAATGCACACCGCAAGGCCGCCGGTTTCCGGTAATGACGCGCTAATCTCACCCCCATGCGCCTGGCAAATCGCCCGGGCGATGGACAAACCAAGGCCGCTGCCGCCGGAATGCCGCGCGCGGGACTGCTCCTCGCGGCTAAAGCGTTTAAACATTTCCGGTAAGAACTGAGGCGACACGCCCGGCCCGTCATCGGTGAATTCGAGGATGTAATGCCCGCTGGCGTAATGCAGTGCCACCTCAAGGTGGCCGCCTTCGCGTCCGTAACGTAGCGCATTTTCCATGAGGATGGTAACGACCTGCCCCATACGGAACGCATCGCCCCGGAAGGGGCTGGTGTGCGGGTTACGCAGCGTTATCCTGAAATGATGCGCATCCGCCTGGGGCATGATCCAGGCAGCCCGCTCCTGAATCAGCTCATCCAGACAGAACGGCTGGTCCTCCAGCACAAGGTTACCCGCGTCTGCCAAAGAGAGAAGGTGGAGCTCATCGGTGAGGCGGTTGAGGTGCTGGAGCTGTTTCATCACCATGCCCAGCTGCGCCGGGCTGGCATCAAACACGCCGTCTAACATGCCCTGCAGACGCCCGATGGCGGCCGTCAGGGGCGAGCGCAGCTCGTGCGCCATCGCGACGTGCGAGGCGCGGAGCTCTTTCTCATAGCGGGCAAGTTGTCCCGTCATAGAGTTAAAGTCGGTCGCAAAGCTGACCATTTCTGCCGGTGCATCTTTGATCAGCTCTGCCTGACGACCAAACTGACCTTCGGCGACATCCTTTGCCGCATCGCGAAGGCGGCTGAACTGCAGTGCCAGCGGGCGGGCGTGTTTGAGCCCCATCACCACAATAAACGGGATCATCACCAGCACCAGCAGGGCCACCGTGACCCAGTCCGCTGAGGCGATGGACGGCGTGGAATAGCTCAGGCCCCACCAGGTGTCCACAATCGAGTGGAAGCGGGCCGGATTGGCCTGCGGGTTCTGGCTGAGCGTCAGAAACTCCTGCCGGACCGCTGGCGGCATCCTGCCCATGATCCAGTAGTTCTGGACCGCATAGCGCAGCCACATGCAGGTGGCAATGACGATCACGCTGCCGATGGCCAGCGCTAAAATGCGTGCGCAAATCCAGCGCCACAGAGAGGCGTGTCGGTTTTTTATCATGGCTGTCTGAACCTGTAACCCACGCCGCGCACGTTGATCAGCACGCCGGAAATACCCACCGCTTCGAGTTTTTTACGCAGGTTATAAATATGGGTGTCCACCACCCGCTCCAGCGCCTCGCTTTCCGGCAAACAGTGTTCCAGTAAATACTGGCGGGAGAACGGGTGCGCAGGCGAGCGCAGCAGCGTTGCCAGAAGCGAGAATTCCGTTGGCGTAAGATCGAGCATCACAGGCGTGTCGTCGCCGTTGTCCACGCACGCCACAATGGCGGCGACATCCACCGCCAGCGTTTGCCAGCGAAGGATCTTTTCCTCTGTCTCTTTTTTACTGCTGCGCCGCAGCACCGCCTGCACCCGCGCCACCACTTCGCCCGGATGATAAGGCTTCACAACGTAATCATCGGCACCGTAACGCAGGGCGCCAATGCGATCGGGAGTATCCCCCATAGCCGTGACCATGATCACCGGCACATCGCTTTTACGACGCAGGCCCGCCAGCACCTCGGTGCCGTTAAGTCCCGGCAGCATTACGTCCAGCAGGATGAGGTCGGGCTTCCACCGCTGCGCCATATCCAGCCCGGAAAGACCGTCTCCGGTAATGGTCACGTCGTAATTTTCACGCCGTAAATAGGCTTCGAGCACGCCAGCCGCGTCGGCGTCATCTTCAATAATCAGCACTCTTCTGGATAACATCCGTTCACCTTGACCATTTCTTAACACTATCCCGACGATTCATTGATTCAGCCAAATCATACTGCGCCAACATTGTATGGCTCTCCCTGTCTCAGGAGACGCCAGCGTCTGTAAGGAGAGCAGTATGATAGCGATAAAAAAAGTCCTGTATATGTCCGTCCCGCTTCTGATGGTCTTGGCATCCGCCGCGCAGGCGGATGATGGCACCGCGTCCGATTCCTTAACCGTCGGGCTGGGAGGGCAATATGCCCCGCGTTACTCAGGCTCAGACAAGCAGGTGTGGCAGGTGGTTCCTGTGCTGCAGGGACGCAAAGGCGCTTTCTTTGTTGATGCACAAAAAGGGGTGGGATATGACCTGCAAAACGACAGCGGTTGGTATTTCGAACACACGCTGGGCTACGACCCCGGAAGGGCTGATAAAAATTCTGGCTGGCGTGAGGGTGCAAACAACCTGAAAGGGATGGGGGACATTAATGCCACCCTGAATACCGGCCTTGCCGTGGGCTGGCAGGCCGCGCCATGGCTGAGCATGGAAGGCAAAACGACGCTGCCGTTAACCGACAGTCAGGGGGCAAGCTATCAGGCCTCCGTTACGCTGATCCCGGTACAAAATAACCAGGACACGATAGCCTTTCAGTCTGCGGCCCTGTTTGGCGACAGCCGTTATATGAATACCTGGTATGGCGTCAGTGAGCAGCAGAGCCGCCGTACCGGCTATCGCCGCTATTCAGCGCCGGGTGGATTTTATGGCGTCGACACCAGCCTGACCTGGAGCCATCAGTTCGACGCTCACTGGGGAACTGTCCTCAGCGCGGACTATACCTGGCTTGGCGATCGTGCGAATAACAGCCCGATCGTGATGCGGCGCAATGAGGGGTCTGTAACCGCCGCTATCACATGGACATTTTAAATTCGCAGAGCACGATGTGAGCGAGGGGGCGAGAGGATTACTTCTTCTTATCCATCATCGCCTTTAAATCGGCAAACGGATTAAACGTGGCGACGCCCACGTCTTTTTGCGCATCTTCCCCGGCCACCACGGTGGTGCCGTACTGATCTGCTTCGGTGTATTTCGAATGCTCGTGATCGTGGCAAAACAGGCACAACAGCTCCCAGTTGCTGCCATCTTCCGGGTTGTTGGTATGGTCGTGATCGATATGGTGAACCGTGAGTTCACGCAGATTGGAATAGACAAACTCGCGCGAGCAGCGTCCACACACCCATGGATAGATTTTTAATGCTTTTTCGCGATAGCCGCTTTCCAGCCGCGCGTAGTTTTTGGGGATCAAAGCCATTGCCGATTTTACCTGTCATAAAAATAGTGAGCCAATATATCTCATCAGGCACTGTAAATGTATATACGCTTCCTCCGTTAGAGTGAGAATGTGCCTTCAAGCGTAATGACGCATTTTCCGCCTACGCGAACCACCGCCTTTCCTGAGGTGGCATCGTATCCCGTGAACAGTACGCTTGCTCGTCCCATATCGACCCCCTGACTGACTGTCAGGTCAAGCGTCGTTTTATCGCGGTGTAATGCCAGTAGCGCCGTAACAGCGGCGGTCGCGCTGCCTGTTGCAGGATCTTCCGTCATTCGGGGCGTAAACATGCGTGCTTGCACATCGCAGGGCGCATCGGAATCTGAATCCAGGGTATAGGCATAGAGTGAAACTGCACCGTCCAGTGGTAACGTCGCACGAAAACCCTGTAAATTGGGCACGCATCGACGGAGCGCCTCGCGAGAGGCCAGCTCGGCTATCAGGAAGGGCAGACCCACCGACGCGACGACGGGCATATGTACCTCGGTACGTATATCTTCTGCGTTCAGGGACAAGCAGGCAGCCACCTTTTCCGGGCTAACTTCAGAGCGGCAGGAGAGTGCCTCTGGCACCAGGAGTTCTGCACCCGTCACCGTATCGTTGGCACGCAACAGGCGCACGGGTACCAGGCCAGCGATTTCCTCGAAGTGCAGTGTATCAGGCAGGTGCTGATGATTCATCGCAGTGTGATGAGCGAGCACGTAGGCGGTACCCACATTCGGGTGCCCGGCGAAGGGGATCTCGCGCGAGGGCGTAAAAATTCGGACGCGTGCTGTATTGGATGGGTTGTCTGGCGGCAGCACAAACGTCGTTTCGCTGTAACCAAACTCAACGGCGACCTGCTGCATTTGTGCTTTACTCATGCCCTCCGCATCGAGTACGACGGCAACAGGATTACCCAGAAACGGCGTGTCAGTAAAAACATCCGCCACAACATAGCGTCTTTTCATTTTTTATCCAGTGTGAAAGGTCCCGACCTATAGTAGTAACGTTAATTCAAACGGATAACCAACGGGTTTTTACCTGAGGGACATGAAACTATTTCAATCAATTTATTTGAATCATTCCGTTAAATAAACGGCATTTATTCTTACCGGGTAATGCGTAAAGTGGACAGAACGCAATGCATTATCAGGACACAGGGTTATGAAAAAGATCGGGTTTTTATCGTTTGGTCACTGGACGCCTTCGCCGCAGTCCGGCACGCGCTCGGCGGCAGACACGCTGCTGCAGTCCATCGATTTAGCCGTGGCGGCTGAAGAGCTGGGGGCAGACGGCGCCTATTTCCGCGTGCATCACTTCGCGCGACAGCTTAGCTCGCCGTTCCCTCTGCTGGCCGCCATTGGCGCAAAAACGAAGACCATCGAAATCGGCACCGGCGTGATCGATATGCGCTATGAAAATCCGATGTACATGGCTGAAGATGCGGGCGCGGCGGACCTGATTTCCGGTGGTCGCCTGCAGTTGGGCATCAGCCGTGGCTCCCCGGAGCAGGTTATTGATGGCTGGCGTCATTTCGGCTATGTCCCGCAGGAAGGGGAAAACGAGTCGGATATGGCGCGTCGTCATACCGAGGTGCTGCTTGAGGTGCTGCGTGGGGAAGGGTTTGCCAAACCGAACCCGCAGCCCATGTTCCCGAATCCGCCAGGGCTGCTGCGCCTGGAGCCTTATTCAGAAGGGCTGCGCGAGCGTATCTGGTGGGGGGCGGGTTCCAATGCGACGGCCGTGTGGGCCGCAAAACTGGGCATGAACCTGCAAAGCTCAACGCTGAAGGACGATGAAACCGGTGAGCCGTTCCATATCCAGCAGGCAAAACAGATCCGCGCGTACCGTCAGGCCTGGAAAGAGGCGGGGCATACGCGTGAGCCGCGGGTGTCGGTCAGCCGCAGTATTTTTGCGCTGATGGACGACCGTGACCGGATGTATTTCGGGGCCAGCCGCAACGACAGCGATAGCGTGGGTTATCTTGATGAGAAAACGCGCGCCATCTTCGGGCGCAGCTATGCCGCGGAGCCGGACAAGCTGGTTGAACAGCTGAAAAAGGACGAGGCGATTGCCGAGGTGGACACGCTCTTACTGACCGTGCCGAACCAGCTGGGTGTGGATTATAATGCGCACGTGATTGAGTCTATTCTCAAACATGTCGCACCGGCGATGGGCTGGCGCGAGTAGTTCCGCTATCAGCCTTGAGATCGTAATGGAAAATCTGTCCCTCTGGTATCGCCGCTTTGGCGAGCCAGAATCTGTTCTGCAACCTGAAACCGCGCCGCCGGGCGCGCTTGCACCGGGACAGCTCCGCGTGCGGATGCTGTTTTCTCCGGTCAACGCGTCCGATCTTATCCCCATCACCGGTGCCTATCGTCACAGAACCCCGTTACCGGCGGTCGCGGGGTATGAAGGTGTCGGTGTTGTCACCGAGGCGCCCGCCTCGTTTAAGCATCTGGTGGGCAAGCGCGTCCTGCCGCTGCGCGGTCAGGGCACCTGGCAGCGCTATGTGGATTGCCCGGCAGAGTATGCGATACCCGTTCCGGACACCGTCGACGCACATCTGGCCGCGCGGGCCTATATTAACCCGCTGGCGGCGCAGATGATGCTGACCCGCTACCCGCCGCGTGGAAAGCGAGTCTTGCTCACGGCTGCCGGATCGGATTGCGCCATTCTGCTGGGGCAGTGGGCGCGTCAGACGGGGGCGGAAGCGGTGTATGGCATTCACCGTTCTGCCGTGCATGCTGAACGACTGGAGGCGATGGGCATCACGCCTGTCGCACAGCATGACGCAAACAGAATCGGCACCGTCGCTGCCCGTAGCGATATCGTCTACGATGCCACCGGCGGGCCGCTTGCGGAAACGATCCTCAGCATGATGCCCGAGCAGGGCATGTTTGTCTGCTACGGGCTGCTCTCCGGGCAAACCTTCACACAGCGGCGGCCTGCGCCGCGCGTGGCGTGGTTCCATATCCGAAACGGTCTGGATGCGCTCAGCGTTGAGGCGTGGCGCGCGGAGTTCGAGCGCATCTGGCTGACGTTGTCCGACAGTGAGTACAGCGACGTTACGGTGTACCCGCTGGCAGAGTGGCGAAGGGCGCTCAGCGCTTATCGTGAAGGTGGAAGGACCCGCAAGCCCCTCCTGTCGATGGCGGAATGACGGCTAGTGATGGCTCATATCGCTCAGCAGCACGGCGATACTTTGCCCGCCCGCCGTCTGCTCCAGACCAATCTTGACGATGATGGTGAGCGGAACAGAGAGCAGCATCCCAACGGGCCCGAGCAGCCAGCCCCAGAATATCAGGGACAAAAAGACCACCAGCGTGGACAGCCCCAGGCCCCGGCCCATCATGCGGGGTTCCAGTATGTTACCGAACACCAGATTGATGACCAGGTATCCGGCCAGCAGGATCAGCGCGTCATAAAGCCCGCTGAAAACCAGCACCTGAAGAATAGGGGGGATCGCCGCCAGCACGGAGCCGATGTTGGGAATGTAGTTAAGCGCAAACGCCAGTAACCCCCAGACGAACGCAAAGCGGACGTCCAGCGCCAGAAGCATCACCCAGACGACAACGCCCGTCACCAGGCTAATGGCTGTTTTCAGCACCAGATAGCGGGAGACGCTGTCCAGCGCGCGTTGAATCGCCCCCATTCCTTCGACCGGACGGACCATTATCTGCTGCAGCTTTGCAGGAAGCTGCGGCACCTCCAGCAGCATAAACACCACCGTTAAAAACAGCAGGAAAATGGAGGTCATGGCATTGGAAAGCTGAGCCAGCAGGCTGGTGACGATCGTCATCGCCGCATTGGGGTCGATATATTTCAGCAGTTCTTCAACCGAGACTTCGATACCCGCGCGTTGCAGCCAGGGCTCCAGCTGCAGCAGCGGTATTGCCAGCGAAGAGCGGTATTTCGGCAGCGTTCGCGCCAGTTCATTGAGCGAGGTCCCCAGATAAGCCACCAGCAGTACCATCGCCACAATAATGATGCTGATCAGCAGCGTGATGGCCAGCACGCGTGGGATGCGTAGCCGCGTCATGCGCTGAACCAGCGGGTTGAGGATCACCGCAATAAACAGGGCCAGAATAAAGGGCACAATAATGTCGGCGGCAAAGCGCACGCCTGTCAATATGATCACCAGCATGCCCAGCATGATGACAATTTTTAACCCGTTCAGGGTAATGATGGGTTTAGCCATGGTGACTCCGAAATTTTCTTTATATTTATAATAAAGGTGAAAGGCATTGCAATAAACTAACCAAAATCAAACGGAGTGGGTAAAGAATTGCAAAGACTTTGAGTAAAATCCTGGCTTATGGTACAAATTCGGTGTGTTTAACTACCGAGGACAATTTTCATCCGCAAAGACGAGAAGCAACAACGCGGATAATTGTAATTTTATGGACAATATGTTCAGGACGTACTCTTCAAACAATACTGCTGTATACTCCACCTCTTTCTGCCTGCTTTCTGGTGAGCAACACTGGCGCACCGCACTATAGTCATTTCTTCTGCCTGAGCTGGCGCTAAGCGCTTAGCTGACTGATTTCAATTCGTATTTTTGGGTTTGCTGCACGCAGCGGGCCACGATGGACTATATTCTCAAGCAGGAGAAAAACATGTTTTACTGGATTTTATTAGCCCTGGCTATTATCGCTGAAATTACCGGCACGCTGTCGATGAAGTGGGCTAGCGTCAGCGATGGCAACACCGGTTTTATTTTGATGCTGGTGATGATTTCGCTTTCGTATATTTTCCTCTCGTTTGCGGTGAAAAAAATTGCGCTGGGCGTCGCGTATGCCCTGTGGGAAGGGATCGGTATTTTGTTGATTACGCTGTTCAGCGTGCTGATATTTGACGAAACATTAACAACAATGAAGGTCGCCGGGTTAACGACGCTGGTCGCGGGTATTGTGCTGATTAAATCAGGTACCCGTAAGCCGTCTAAAGTGCAGAAGGAGCAGAACCATGCAACAGTTTGAGTGGGTTCATGCGGCCTGGCTGGGGTTCGCCATCGTGCTGGAAATTCTGGCGAACGTTCTGCTGAAATTCTCCGATGGTTTTCGCCGTAAATTCTACGGCCTGATGTCGATTGCCGCGGTTCTGGGGGCGTTCAGCGCGCTGTCCCAGGCGGTAAAAGGAATCGATCTTTCGGTCGCCTATGCGTTGTGGGGCGGTTTTGGTATCGCCGCGACGCTGGCCGCAGGCTGGGTGCTTTTCGGTCAGCGTTTAAATAACAAGGGCTGGATGGGACTCATCTTGCTGCTTGCAGGTATGATTATGATAAAACTTGCCTGACGTTCATAAAGCCATCCTTTACAGGCAGCGAAATTCGCTGCCTGTATTACGCTTAGAAAAGCAAAACCTTAAAGAGGATGGCTGATGTATCGCACATTAAGCTGGCGCAATATTCCCACCGCGAGAACGTTGTTTGCCATGGTCTTTATGGCAGGCATCGGCTTAATCATCTCCGTCGTCGCACTCCTCTATCTTTCCCTGCATCTTATCAGCACCAAAACCAATGAAATTGATGAGCACCGCACGGCGCTTTCCGTGCAGGGGGCCATTCAGACATCGGTTAACCGCGTCTCCTCGCTGGTGCTGGATAACGCCGTCTGGGACGATGCGGTGCGGGAGGTCTACCGTCCCACGCTCGATACCGACTGGCTGTATAACACCTGGGGCGCCGGCTTTAAAATCAACAACCTCTATGATGGCACCTTCGTGCTTGATGAGCATTTCAATGTCATCTGGGGATCGTTTCAAAGTCAGCCTTTTCAGGAGACGAATCTCGATTTTTTCGGTAAGGGGCTGAAAGCCCTGATTGCTCAGCACGCGCGCGCCTTATCAAGCGACAAAAATATCTATGCCGGGATCAGCAAAACGCGAAGCGGCGTCGCCTTTGTGGGCATTGGGCTGATTCGCCCGATGGTCGGAAGATTACAGGTCACCGACGAAACGCGCCGCTATCTGGTGATCACCCGTCATCTGAACGCCAGAATCTTAGCCGACCTGGGGGCGACCTTTCAGATCGATAACCTGCACTTTACGCCGGAAAAAATTAACGAAATGAGTATGCCGCTGCGCAGTTCGGCAGGGGAGCTGCTGGGCTATCTTAACTGGCAGGCACGGCTTCCGGGGGCGCAGGCCGCCCGGGCGGCATCCTCTGATATCACGCAGATTGTTGTGCTGGCATCGGCCCTGATCCTGCTCTTTATTCTGGTGAGCAGCGTGGGGCTGTACAAGCTTGCGCGAGGAGAAAGCCAGGCGCGTCTGGTGGCGAGAACGGACTGGCTAAGCCATCTGCCGAACCGACGAGCGCTCATCGAAGCGTTGGATCGGGTGAGTCTACGCGGGGATATCGACGTCAAAAGCGTGGTGTTTATCGATCTGGATGGTTTTAAAGACGTGAATGACATCTACGGACACAGCGTGGGAGACGATCTCATCGTGGCGATTGCGAAAACGCTGAGTGAACGCGTGCCGCCAGGGGGAATGCTGGCGCGTATGGGCGGGGATGAGTTTGCCATGACCATCGGCGGTGATGAGGCAGAAACACAGGCCACCGCCTTTGCCGTTTCGGTGCTGGATTTTCTCACCACCCCGATTCAGCTGGGGGAACGCACGATCCATATCGGGGCCAGTATCGGTATCGCCAGCGGAACCCTGATTGAATGCACCAGCTCCGAGCTGTTTCGCCGCGCCGATATTGCCATGTACCATGCCAAAATGAGCGGGAAAGGGCGTATCACCCACTACGACGCCGAGCTGAACAGCGCCCGGGAGCGCAAGCTGGCGATTGAAAATCAGATCCGTAACGGTCTGGAGCGCGATGAGTTTGAGGTCTGGTATCAGCCGATTATTGACGCCCGCAGCCAGAAAATGAGCAGTGTCGAAGCGCTGGTCCGCTGGCCACGTCGCCCGGACGGGCCGCTGGGCCCGGATACCTTCATCGCCATTGCGGAGACCAGCGGTCTGATTTACAAGCTGGGCCAGTTTGTGCTGCAGCGCGCCTGTCAGGATCTCCAGCCGTACGGTGACTTAACGCTTTCCGTTAACATTTCTCCCGCGCAATTCCGCGATCCCGCCTTCGAAGACAAAGTGGCCAGCGTGCTGGAGACCACTCATTTCCCTGCTAACCGACTGCAACTGGAGGTCACGGAGTCCTATGTGCTGGAAAACCCGGAGCGTGCCCGCATGGCGATAGCCAATCTTAAAGCGCTGGGCACCGCGGTGGCGCTGGATGACTTTGGCACTGGCTATTCCAGCATTGGCTATTTGCGGCGTTTTAACTTCGACACCATCAAGATTGATAAATCGCTGGCCGGGCTGGTGGACAACGATGAACAGGCGGCCGCGCTGGTAAGCGGCACGGTGCGGATCGCCAACGCGCTGGGGATGGCGGTGGTCGCCGAAGGGGTCGAGACCGAAAGACAAATGAAACTGCTGCGGCTGGCTGGCTGCGATCAACTGCAGGGTTTTTGGTTCAGCCAGCCGATGCCGATTGAGTCAATCAGGGCATTACATCAGGTCAGACGATGCTGATTTACTGCTGCGCCAGCGCTTCCAGCTTGTCGCGAAAGCCGGTCACGGACAAGGCCCGGTTATCTGCGCGCCAGCGATCTTTCGCCGCCGGTGCAGAGCTCTGCACACCGATCAACTGCCAGCCGTTATCTGTTTTCAGCATCAGCGGTGAGCCACTGTCACCCGGCAACGTATCGCACTGGTGCGAGAGTACGCTGGTTTGCGCCCAGCCCGTCACAATACAGTCGGAGTGCGTGTAAAGCGTATCCAGATGGTCGACAGGATAGCCGGACTGCGTCACTTTCCGGTCGGCGGCTTTCAGCGCGGCGGTGAGTGCGTCTTTGTCGCCGTCAAATAACGGCAGCGGCGTAATGCCGGAAGGGGGATAGCGTAAAACGATGAGGCCAAAGTCCCATGAGGCCGCCGCCGGTGGCACGATCCAGCCGTCACCATCCGGTTTCAGGCGTTTGCCGAGAGACGGATCGACCCGGCCTTCAATGCCGTGAATTTCATAGCGCCAGGTGCCTTTTTGCGACACAAACCGCAAGGCCACCGCTTTATCCGGCTTGCCGTTTGGCGGCGTTAACAGACAGTGGCCTGCCGTCAGGGCAAGCTGTGGAGTAATCAGCGTTGCAGTACATAAGTTACCGCTGGCGGTTTCCAGTTGACCTATAGCATCCCAGGGCGCCTGGGTGGGATCGGCGACGCGCGTGCGATCGTCATGACCGAAAAAAAGCGTCTTTAGCTCTTTCGCGCTAATGGTGTCATCACCGCCATCATCCGCATGTGAGAATCCAGAAAAAAGACCAAACGTTCCCAGTAACAACACAACAGATTTACGCATATCACACTCTGGTGGGGGTAATTATGATTATTAAAAGTGAACCCTATGAAAATACTATAGACGGGACAGCGCTAAAGTGGGAGTAAAATCAGCGTGCTACAATCAGGAAAGATAAAAGTGGCTGGCGATGAGCGCGCATAAAATAAGCAGGATCAGAATCAGCTCAAACCGATAGCGTCGCAGCATACGCCCTCCGGATAAAAAAAACGGCGCGGAACCTGTTCCGGTTCGGCGCCGGTTTACCAACGTGCCCCGAAGGGCACGGTTTAGCTTGTACTCTTACGCAGCTGGCTGTGCAGCTGGTTTAGCAGCTTCGTGTTTTACTGCTTTTTTGTGATGCTTTTTAGCAGCCTGAGCTTTCTGTTCTACAGCCGGTTTAGCGGCTTTTTTGTGGTGGTGCTTTTTAGCAGCCTGCGCTTTCTGTTCTACAGCCGGTTTAGCGGCTTTTTTGTGGTGGTGCTTTTTAGCGGCCTGCGCTTTCTGCTCTACAGCCGGTTTAGCGGCTTTTTTGTGGTGCTTTTTGGCAGCCTGCGCTTTCTGCTCGGTTGGTGCTGCGGTTGCAGGTGCAGCGGCTTCTTTTTTCGCTGCAGCTTTGTGGTGTTTCTTATGATGAACCGCTTTTGCTGGGGCAGCGGTGGTGGTTGCAGCAGGTGCGGCAGCCGGTGCAGCAGTTGCGGTAGTGTCAGCAGCAAATGCAGCAGAAGACAGACCCATAGCAGCGGCAACAACCAGAGCTAATACTTTATTCATTCTCATACCCTCGAATTTGGTTTTTCATTTAACCCCACTGCGGGGCCGTTGAAATAACTATATCCCTGTAAACTCGGGGTTTCCGTGAGTGATTGGTATCGGCGTGTAACCATATGTACATTGCCGGGGGGGCTAGCACAGACGGCCCACTCTCCATTAAGGGAGAGGGCTGGGGTGAGGGGGAACATACGGCTCTTTTACCTGAGATCCCTCACCCCCGGCCAAACAGATTACAAATAGCGGGAGGTCAGATGTTCGCGGAAGTAACGGATGTTCAGATCCTCGCCCGTCGCCTGGGTGATTAACTGCGACGTACTGAAGCGACTGCCGTGCTGCCAGATGTTCTGACGCAGCCAATCAAAGAGTGCAGAAAAATCGCCTTCAGCGATGGAGGCTTGCAGACCCGGAAGCGCCGTTTTGGCCGCATGGAACAACTGTGCGGCATACATGGCCCCCAGCGTATACGACGGGAAGTAGCCAAAACCGCCGTCGGTCCAGTGAATATCCTGCATACAGCCGTTGCGGTAGTTGTCTTTGGTGGATAACCCGAGCCAGGCCTGCATTTTCTCGTCCCACAGGGCAGGGATATCGTCCACTTCGATCTCGCCGTTGATCAGCGACCGCTCAATCTCATAGCGCAGCACCACGTGCGCCGGGTAGCTCACTTCGTCCGCATCGACGCGGATATAGCCCGGCTTCACGCGCTGGTTCCAGGCGATAAAGTTCTCTTCGCTGAACGCCGCCTGGCTGCCAAAGCGGGCATGCACCGCAGGGAGAAGATGCTTGAGGAAGGCTTCACTGCGTCCCAGCTGCATCTCAAAGAACAGGCTCTGGGATTCGTGGATCGCGGTTGAGCGGGCCAGCGCAATCGGCTGTCCTGCCCACGCGCGCGGCAGGTTTTGTTCGTAGCGCGCGTGTCCGGTTTCGTGGATCACGCCAAACAGCGCGCTAAGCAGCTCATCTTCGTCATAGCGCGTGGTGATGCGCACGTCCTCCGGTACGCCGCCGCAGAACGGGTGCGCGCTTACGTCGAGGCGACCGCTGTTAAAATCGAAGCCGAGCATCTTCATGGCTTCCAGGCCCAGTTCACGCTGTGTTGCCGTCGGGAAAGGCCCCTGAGGAGGAACGAACGATCGCTGAGCCTGCTTTTCCACGACGTTTGCCAGCAGGTCCGGCAGCCAGGACTTCATGTCGCCGAACAGCACGTCCAGACGGGCGCTGGTCATGTCGGGTTCAAAAATATCCAGCAGCGCATCGTACGGCGTACAGCCTTTGGCTTCCGCCCGCAGGCGCGCCTCTTCACGGCTGAGTTTGACCACCTCTTTCAGGTTGGCGGAAAAACCCTGCCAGTCGTTGGCGGGACGTTGTGTGCGCCAGGCGTGTTCACACCTGCTGCCCGCCAGGGATTTGGCTTCCACCAGCGTTTCCGGCAGCAGCGAGGCCTGCTGATAGTGGCGCGTCATTTCCCGCAGGTTGGCCTGTTCGACGTCATTCAGATCTTCCCCTGCCGCCGCGGCTAACAGGTCGCCGACTTTTTTATCGGTCAGGAGCTGGTGCTGCAGGACGCTCATTTCCGCCAGCGCCTCGCCGCGCGCGGCGCTGCCGCCGGGCGGCATCATGGTGAACATGTCCCAGCTGGCGATGGAGGAGAGGTGTGAGAAGCGGGAGAGGCGCTGGAAGGTTTTCACAAGTGACTGATAGGCTGATGTTTTTTCCAATTCTTATTTCCTCATGCCGGGGATGTGTTTCAGGGAGCATACAATGAAACGGACCAAATTCCCCAACATTTCCCACGCGGAGGAAATCTGTGCAGATCTCGTCCGTTGAAACCGTCCCCGGCATTCCGGGGGACGGTTTTCGGTGGGCACTCAGGACTTATCGCGCATAACCTGTTGCAGGATCGCCAGCGCCTGGTTGAACTGGGCATCCGGGATGGTCAGCGGATAAAGGAAGCGGATCACGTTGCCGTACTGGCCGCAGATCAATAACAGCAGGCCCTGAGCGAGCGCCTTTTGCTGGATCGCCTGCGCGATGGCGGCTGAAGGTTCACGGCTCTCGGGATCAAAAAACTCCGCCGCAATCATCGATCCTCTTCCCCTTATCGCCACGAGCGCAGGGAAGGTGCTCTGAATCTCCTCCAGCGTGGATTTCAGCCGATCGCCCAGCTGACGAGCGCGCGCGCACAGCGACTCGTTGTTGATAATCTTCAGCACCGCGTGCGCGGCGGCCACCGCAAGCGGGTTGCCGGCATAGGTTCCCCCCAGGCCGCCGGGAGCCGGCGCGTCCATGATTTCGGCGCGACCCACCACGCCGGACAGCGGCATTCCGCCTGCCAGGCTTTTAGCCATCGTCATCAGGTCGGGTTTGTCCGCGTAGTGTTCCATGGCAAACAGCTTACCCGTACGGGCGAAGCCGCTCTGCACTTCGTCGGCAATCATCACGATCCCGTGCTCATCACAGATGCGGCGGATGGCGGCCACCAGCTCTGGCGGGGCGACGTTGAATCCGCCTTCACCCTGAATGGGTTCAAAAATAATCGCCGCCACCTGTTTCGCCTCAATATCTGCTTTGAACAAGCGTTCTATCGCCGTGATGGCATCCTGCGTCGTGATGCCGTGCAGCTCGGAGGGATACGGCACGTGATAAACCGACCCCGGGAAGGGACCAAATCCGAGCTTGTAAGGCGCGACCTTGCCGGTTAACGCCATGGTCATATAGGTTCGGCCGTGAAAACCTCCCCCGAAGGCAATCACACCTGGTCTGCCGGTGTGGGCCCGGGCGATTTTAATGGCATTTTCCACCGCCTCCGCGCCCGTTGTGAAGAACGCCGTTTTGGCCGGGCTCTGCACCGGGGCCAGCTCGTTAAGTTTTTCGGCCAATGAAACGTAGCTTTCATACGGCACAATCTGGTAGGCCGTGTGGGTGAACTGGTGAAGCTGTTTTTCCACCGCGGCCACCAGTTCAGGATGACGATGGCCGGTATTCAGTACCGCGATCCCGGCGGCGAAATCAATATAGTCGTTGCCTTCCACGTCGGTAAGCGTGGCATTCTCCGCCGAGCGGGCAAAGAAATCACACATTACGCCTACGCCGCGCGGGGTGGCAGAAAGTCTGCGCTGATGAAATTCCTGGTTACTCATGTCAGATACCCTTTTGTCGAAAACGATCATACGCCAAGACGATCGCGCAGGCTGTAATACGCCGCGCCCATCGCCGTGAATGGAATCCGCAGGCTGCGACCGCCCGGGAAGGGGTAGTGCGGAAGATTAGCAAACGCATCAAAGCGCTCAGCGTCACCGCGCAACAGTTCCGAGATCAGCCGTCCGGCCAGGTGGGTGCAGGTCACGCCGTGGCCGCTGTAGCCCTGCATGTAATAGATGTTTTTATCCAGACGACCAAACTGCGGCATACGCGACAGGGTCAGCAGGAAGTTGCCCGTCCAGCGGTAGTCGATTTTGACGCCTGCCAACTGAGGGAAGGTTTTGAGCAGCTTTGGCATCACCAGGCGCTCGACATCGTCCGGATCGCGCGCGCCATAGACGACGCCACCACCGTACAGCAGGCGGTTGTCGGCGGTGAGACGGTAGTAATCCAGCAGGTAGTTACAATCTTCCACGCAGTAGTTATTGGGGATCAGCGTGCGGGCGACCTCTTCCGGCAGCGGGGCGGTGGTCACCACCTGGGTGCCGCAGGGCATGCTGCGTTTTGCCAGTTCCGGTTCGATCTTATCGCCCAGATAAGCATTCCCGGCGACGATCACGAAGCGGGCCGTCACCTGGCCATGGTGCGTGCTCACCACGGCCGGGCTGGTGTGCTGAATGGCGGTCACCGGGGACTGCTCATATACCCGCCCGCCGTTCAGGCGAATGGCGTCCGCTTCGCCGATCGCCAGGTTCAGCGGGTGAATATGCCCCCCGCTGCGGTCCAGCAGCGCGCCAGTATAGCGTTCGCTGTCGACCTCCCGGCGGATGGCGCTGGCGTCCAGCAACTCGAGCTGCGTGTTGCCGTAGCGTTCCCAGTTGGCTTTTTGCTCCTCCAGTGTCTCCAGTTGCTTGTGGTTTAGCGCCACAAACAGCCCGCCAGGACGATAGTCGCACTGGATCTGATAGCGCTGGATACGCTCCCGGATGATTTCCCCGCCTTCAAACATCATGCTCCCGAGCATTCTGGCGGCATCGGGCCCGTAGTTTTTCTCGATCACGTCGATATCGCGGCTGTAGGAGTTAACCAGCTGGCCGCCGTTGCGTCCGCTGGCGCCGAAGCCGATACGCGCCCCTTCAAGGAGCACCACGTCATAGCCCATTTCGGCGAGATGCAGCGCGGAGGAGAGGCCGGTATAGCCGCCGCCTACCACGCACACGTCACAGCTGATCGACTCGTTAAGCGTCGGGAAAGGTTCGTAAGCGTTCGCGCTGGCCGCGTAGTAGCTGGTGGTATGTTCGGTCATGATTGAGGCTCCAGGGCAATCCAGATGGTTTTCAGTTCGGTAAATTTTTCCAGCGCGTGCAGGGACTTATCGCGACCGTTGCCGCTCTGCTTATAGCCGCCAAAGGGAACGGTCATATCACCGTCGTTATAGTTATTGACGAAGACCGAGCCGGCCTTCAGGCGGCGGCTCATGCGGTGTGCCCGGGAGAGATCGCGGGTCCATACCGCCGCGCCAAGCCCGTATTCGCTGTCGTTGGCCTGCGTTAAGGCGTCCTCTTCGGTTTTAAATCGGGTGACGACCAGCACCGGGCCGAAAATCTCTTCCCGGCACAGCGGGGAGTCGGGCTCGAGGTCGACAAAAATGGTTGGACCGACTGCGGAAGGCCATGATTGTTCCCGCCCGTCCAGCAGCAGCGAGCCTTTCCGGGTTCCCTCGCGAATAAACGTGTGGACGGTATCGGCGTGCGCAGCGTCGATGAGCATGCCCATCGTGCTGTCGGGGTCGAGCGGATCGCCCGGCTGCCAGTGACGGGCCTGCGCTTTCAGCTTTGTCAGGAATTCATCGGCGATGCTCTCTTCGAGCAGCAGGCGGGTACCGGCGATACAGACTTGCCCCTGGTTGTAAAAAATCCCGGCGGCGGTCGCGCTCACGGCCTTGTCCAGGTCCGGACAGTCGGCAAAGATAATATTGGCGCTCTTGCCGCCTGCCTCCAGCCAGACGCGCTTCATGTTGCTTTCTCCCGCGTCCTTCAACAGCTGCTTGCCGGTACGGGTAGAGCCGGTAAACGTCAGCACCTCGACCTCCGGATGACGTGCCAGCGCCTGGCCCGCTTCGTGGCCGTAACCGCTTATCACATTCAGCACGCCGTCCGGCAGGCCCGCCTCTTTCGCCAGCCCGGCCAGGCGCAGGGCGGTGAGCGGTGATTTCTCCGACGGTTTCAATACCACGCTATTGCCCGCGATCAGCGCCGGGCCCAGCTTCCAGCAGGCCAGCAGCAGCGGGAAGTTCCAGGGGACGATGGCCGCAACAATCCCGATGGGCTCGCGCACGATCATCGCCAGCTCGCCCGGACCCGTAGGCGCCACTTCGCCGTAGACTTTATCCGCCGCTTCGGCGTACCAGCGAATGGCGCGCGCCGCGCCGGGAATATCGTCGCGCAGGCTGTGGCGGATGGGTTTACCGGTGTCCAGCGTTTCCAGTAAGGCCAGCTCTTCGCTATGGCGTTCCATTAAATCGGCGAGCGTATTTAGCACGGCCTTGCGCTGCGCCGGAGACGCCTGCGACCATTCCCCGCGCTCAAATACCTCACGCGCGGCCTGAACCGCGCGGTCCACGTCCGCCTGTTTGCCCCGGGCGACGTTCGCCAGCGTCTGCTGGGTCGCGGGATTGACGGTTGCAAACGTGGTGTTATCGGCGGCGTCACAATAGACGCCGTTAATAAATAACCGAGTCTCAATGGCGCTGTTTTTTGCTTTATCCTGCCAGTAAGTCAGGTGCTGAAAATGCATATTCACTCCTTTCTTTCGCAATCAGATAAATAAAGGCATGGCCGTTTCAGGCAATACGAAGCCGTGGGGCATCCCGGGAATTAACCCGTTAAATGCCGACAGCGATCGTTTTTATATTTCCCGGCGTAAGCGCGCTTACGCCGGGACTGAGTGGTAATTAGAACGTGGTGGGGGTGTGGGCACTGATAATGCGGCAGATGCCTGCCGAGGTGTTGCTGAAGCTGTGCGGTATGCCGGTATTGATGGCATAGCTCTGCCCCGCAACCAGGTGATATTGCTGGCCATTAATGGTTAACAATATTTCACCTTCCAGTATCGTACCGATCTCCTCACCCTGGTGTTTGATCCTCTCTCCGGTCGTGGTTCCAGGCTGGTAAGTTTCAAAAATCATCGCCAGCGTACGGTTCGGATTTCCGTTATGAACCAGCTTCATCGAAACCCCCTGACTGCCTATTTCGATAAGGTCTTCCTGATTAATAACCACCTGCGGTTCATCAGGTTTTTCCGGTTCCGAAAAGAATTCCGAGAGCGACAGCCCATAAACTTTCAGCAGCTTCTGTAGCGTACTGATGGCAGGACTGACTTTATCCTGCTCAATGGTGCTGATGGCACTGTGTGTTAACCCAGACAGTTCGGCGGCACGCCGCTGCGAGAGACCCAGCTGTTGGCGGATCTCAGACAGACGTTTCCCTGGCGCCAGTCCGTCATCGCTCATAGTTGCATTTCCTTTACGGTAGTGGTCAAAGCCGCTGCTTCTCAGCAATGTAGCTTTGACAGGCGGTGATAAAACCTTCAAACAACATACGTGACAGGGCGTACTCGCTGCTGTTCCATTCGGGGTGCCATTGCACGCCGAGGGCAAAAGGGTGGTCATGAACGCTGACCGCCTCGACCAGCCCATCCGTCGAGCGGGCCTCCACGCGAAGCCGTGGTCCTAACGTCCGTGCACCTTGCCCGTGTAACGAGTTTACCCAAAATGTGTTACAGCCTGGTATTAATTGAGACAGCAGTCCTCCCTCCTGAACCTGAACTTCATGAGACGGGGCGTATTGTAGCTCAACCGGCAGTTCAGGATCTTCCCGGTGCTCAAGCAGGTCGTTCTGCTCGAACAGGCGGCGATACAGCGTCCCTCCCGTTGCAACAACCAGCTCCTGCAGCCCCCGGCAGATGGCGAAAATGGGGATGCGCCTTTCGAGCGCGGCGGCAATCAGCGCCATACTCAGAAGATCTCGCCCGGGATCGGCGTTAGGCTCATCGCCGTTTTCACCATAAAGGTGCGGCTGCACATTACTTGGGCTGCCCGGCAGGTAAATCCCGTCCAGGGTCGGGAGCAGAGCGGTAAGGAGCTCTGGCTCTGCCAGCGCATGCGGTAAGGCAATCGGTAAGCCTCCCGCGTTAATAATGGCATTCAGGTACTTTTCTTGCAGGGTCTGGGTCTCATGACCCTTAAGCCTGTTTCTACACATCACCACGCCAATAACTGGCTTGTTCATTATATTTTCCATGATCGCCCTCACAAAGTGGACTAAATTTAGGCCATTATCGCCTGCAAAACGGCCTTTTCGTTCAATATTTTCTCAATCTAGCAACGGGATCTGCCTTTTGCAAACTTAATTTAACATTTGACAAACAATTTATTTGCATACAGATTCGATAGGGTGGACATTATATTTGACAGTCCAGAGCAGCGAACGCAAATCCAAAAACGGTGGTAAATCATGGAAACCAATATCGTAGAAGTTGAGAACTTTGTGCAGCACACGAATGAGAGGCGGGGCAGCGCCTTTACGCAGGAAGTGAAGCGCTATTTAGAAAAGTATCCTGACACCCAGTTTATTGATGTCCTCCTGACCGACCTGAACGGCTGTTTTCGCGGCAAACGCATCCCGGTTGCCGGACTGAGCAAGCTTGAAAAAGGCTGCTATTTCCCGGCATCGGTTTTCGCCATGGACATTCTGGGTAACGTCGTGGAAGAGGCGGGCCTGGGGCAGGAGCTCGGCGAGCCGGACTGCATCTGCGTGCCGGTACCGGGCACCCTGACACCGTCCGCCGCCGACCCGGAATACATTGGTCAGGTGCAGCTCACCATGGTCGATGAAGATGGCGCTCCCTTTGACGTTGAGCCGCGGAACGTACTCAACCGACTCTGGCAGCAGCTGCGCCAGCGCGGTCTGTTCCCCGTGGTAGCGGTAGAGCTGGAGTTCTATTTACTTGACCGTAAACGCGATGCCGACGGCTACCTGCAGCCACCCTGCGCGCCGGGCACCGACGTGCGCAACACGCAGAGTCAGGTCTACTCGGTTGATAATCTTAACCATTTTGCTGACGTGCTGAACGACATTGACGAACTGGCGCAGCTGCAGCTGATCCCCGCTGATGGGGCCGTGGCTGAGGCTTCCCCGGGCCAGTTTGAGATTAACCTGCACCATACGGAAAACGTGCTCGATGCCTGCGACGATGCGCTGGCGCTAAAACGTCTCGTCAGGCAGATGGCGGAAAAACATAAGATGCACGCCACGTTTATGGCAAAGCCGTATGAAGAGCATGCGGGCAGCGGGATGCATATCCACATCAGCATGCAAAACAACCGAGGCGAAAACGTGCTCGCAGACGCCAACGGCGAGGATTCCGCGCTGCTGAAACGCGCGCTGGCCGGGATGATCGATCTGATGCCTGCGTCCATGGCGCTGCTGGCACCGAACGTTAACTCCTACCGCCGTTTCCAGCCAGGAATGTACGTGCCGACGCAGGCCTCATGGGGACACAATAATCGCACCGTTGCCCTGCGTATCCCCTGCGGCGATCGCCATAACCATCGGGTCGAGTACCGGGTGGCGGGAGCAGACGCGAATCCGTATCTGGTGATGGCGGCGATTTTTGCCGGTATTTTACATGGGCTGGATAACGATTTGCCCCTGCAGGAAGAAGTGGAAGGCAATGGTCTGGAGCAGGACGGACTGCCGTTTCCGATTCGTCAGAGCGATGCGCTGTGGGAATTTATGCAAAACGATAGCCTTCGCGAGCGGCTGGGCGAACGTTTCTGCCACGTCTATCACGCCTGCAAAAATGATGAATTACTGCAGTTTGAACGCCTGATTACCGAAACTGAAATTGAGTGGATGCTCAAAAACGCCTGATGACGTGCCCCGGTAAGGGGCCGCTTTGTTTCATCTCATACGTATCACCAAACGGCCTGCGCGGAGCCTGGCCTAACTGTTTGCTGGCACGCCAGCTATCTCCCGGGAGTCGCGTTATGGAGCGCAGGCGGCACAGGGATTTTCTTAACGACACTGTGTGACGAGGTAGGAAATGATGCAGATGTTCAACTATCCGCAGGGCGAAGGGGGCCAGTCAGGCACCTGCTGTGAGTGCGAGCCAGAGACGGTGCGCTGGTACGATCGCGTGTGTTCTTTACAACTTCCCCCTTTGCTAAGCAGGTTTGCGTTAAGGACAGCGCGATTGCAAACCACGATAAGCATGGGGGGGACGGTTTATGGCGACTAACACCTCTCTTGACTCGCCGCGCATGGCCGGAAGAACCCGGCTGCGCAGTTCCCTCAAGCTCTGGCAGGTGGTCATGATGGGGCTGGCTTACCTCACCCCCATGACCGTGTTTGATACCTTCGGCATTGTGTCCGGTATCAGCAACGGCCACGTGCCCGCCTCGTATCTCCTGGCGCTGGCTGGCGTCATGTTTACCGCCATCAGCTACGGCAAACTGGTACGGCAGTTTCCGGAAGCGGGCTCCGCGTATACCTACACGCAGAAATCGATCGGCCCCCACTTAGGCTTTATGGTCGGCTGGTCATCGCTGCTGGACTATCTCTTCCTGCCGATGATTAACGTGCTGCTGGCGAAGATCTACCTTTCCGCGTTGTTCCCTGAAGTTCCGCCGTGGGTCTGGGTAGTGGGGTTTGTGACGATCCTGACGCTGGCGAACCTGAAGAGCGTGAATCTGGTCGCCAACTTCAACACCCTGTTTGTGCTGGTGCAGATCGCCATCATGGTGGTGTTTGTCATCCTCGTGGTGCACGGACTGCATAAGGGGGAGGGTGTCGGCACCGTCTGGTCGCTCCAGCCGTTTATCAGCGAGAACGCTCACCTGATCCCGATTATTACCGGCGCGACTATTGTCTGCTTCTCTTTCCTCGGCTTTGACGCGGTCACCACGCTGTCGGAAGAGACGCCAAACGCGGCGCGGGTGATCCCCAAAGCCATTTTCCTCACCGCTTTGTATGGCGGGCTGATATTCATTGTTGCCTCGTTTTTCATGCAGCTCTTTTTCCCGACGATTGCCCGCTTCAAGAACCCGGACGCCGCGCTGCCGGAAATCGCGCTGTACGTGGGCGGCAAGCTCTTCCAGTCGGTGTTTCTGTGTACCACGTTTGTGAATACGCTCGCTTCAGGCCTGGCCTCGCACGCCAGCGTCTCGCGCTTACTGTATGTGATGGGGCGTGACAACGTCTTTCCGGAGCGGGTGTTTGGCTACGTGCATCCGAAATGGCGTACGCCGGCCCTGAACGTCATTATGGTTGGGATAGTGGCGCTGTCGGCCCTGTACTTTGATCTCGTGACCGCGACGGCGCTGATCAACTTTGGCGCGCTGGTGGCGTTTACGTTTGTTAATCTCTCGGTGTACAACCATTTCTGGCGGCGTAAGGGGCTGAACAAAACGTGGAAAGATCGGTTCCACTATCTCCTGCTGCCGCTCATTGGTGCCGTCACGGTCGGCGTGCTGTGGATAAACCTCGAAGCGACGTCCCTGACGCTTGGCCTCATCTGGGCGGCACTGGGGATCCTTTACCTGACATGGCTCACGCGCCGTTTCCGCAAACCGCCTCCGCAGTTTGAAGCCGGTAAGATAGAACAGGCCTGGGATTCCTGAACGAAAAACGGCACCAGTACGCTGGTGCCGTTTTTCGGGAAACGGACATCCGCCCGCAAGCCTATTATTTCAGACGTTTATGAAGACTTGCGCCCACCAGCAGTGCGGCACAGAGCATCAGCGCGATAAACCCGCCCACGCCGTTCCAGCCGTAGTTATGCCAGAACACGCCGCCGAGCGTCCCGGCGATGCTGGACCCCAGGTAATAGCTAAACAGATAAAGAGACGATGCCTGACCTTTGGCGCGACGCGCGCGCGGGCCAATCCAGCTGCTGGCGACCGAGTGGGCCGCGAAGAACCCCGCAGAAAAGAGCAGCATGCCGGCAAAAATCAGCCACAGGGAGGAGAAGAGCGTCAGCAGCAGGCCGACCAGCATCACCGCCGTGAAGAACAGCATGACCGGGCCGCGGCCATAGCGGGCGGTCATCGCCCCGGCCTTCGGTGAACTCCACGTACCGGTCAAATAAGCCACCGAGAGTAAACCGACAATAGCCTGGTTCAGATGCCACGGTGAGAGCATCAGGCGATAGCCAATATAGTTAAACAGCGTGACGAAGGCGCCCATCAGCAGGAAGCCGGTCAGGAACAGGCGCGGCAGCCCCTTGTCGCGCCAGTGCAGACGGAAGTTGATAAACAGCGTTTTCGGGCGCAGCGATGTCGGGCGGAAATGACGCGATTCCGGCAGAATTTTCCAGAACATCAGGGCAGATGCCAGCGCGAAACAGCCAATGACCGCCAGCGCAATCCGCCAGCTAAAGAAGTCCGTGAATACCCCGCTCAGCAGACGTCCGCTCATCCCACCAATCGAGTTCCCGCTGATGTAAAGCCCCATAGAGAAGGCAACAAAGCTCGGGTGGATCTCCTCGCTGAGATAGGTCATCCCGACCGCCGCCACGCCGCTGAGCGAGAGTCCGATCAGCGCGCGCATCACCAGAATGCCGTGCCAGCTGGTCATCATGGTCGAGAGTAGCGTACAGACCGAAGCCAGCATCAGCGCGGTTACCATCACCGGTTTACGCCCAATGGCGTCGGAAAGAGGGCCGGTAAAGAGCAGGCCAATCGCCAGCATGCCGGTGGAAATGGAGAGTGAAACGCTGCTGCTGGCAGGCGATACGCCAAACTCATGGGAGAGCACGGGCAGGATCGGCTGAACGCAATAGAGCAGGGCAAAGGTGGCCAGACCGGCGGAAAAAAGCGCCAGCGTGACGCGCATAAATTGGGGGGTACCACGTTTAATGAACTGAACCGGCTGCGATGTTGCAGGTAAATCATTGATATCGCTTGCCGGAACGATATCAATGGTAGTTGTACGACTCACACAGTTTCCTTGCTTAAACATCCCCGTGATTTCTGGTGACGGGTATGACCACCTCTTCAGGGTAGGAAAATGTAAATATTCTGTCTAATATATTAATAATCTCAAATGATACGTTAGAAATATGAATATCGAGCTGCGTCATCTTCGCTACTTTGTCGCCGTCGCCGAAGAGCTGCATTTTGGCCGCGCGGCGGCACGGCTGAATATCTCTCAACCACCGTTAAGCCAGCAGATTCAGATCCTGGAGCAGCAGGTCGGGGCGCGCCTGCTGGCCCGCACCAACCGCAGCGTGAGCCTGACGGCGGCGGGCAAGCAATTTCTCATCGACAGCCGACAAATTCTGAGCATGGTTGAGGACGCCGCCGCTCGGGCAGAACGGCTGTATCTCGGGGAGGCCGGAGAGTTGCGCATCGGGTTTACCTCGTCCGCGCCGTTTATCAGCGCCGTCTCGGAAACGCTGTCGTCATTCCGCCGCCATTTCCCGGATGTTCATATTCAGACGCGCGAGATCAATACCCGCGAGCAGATTGCGCCGCTAAATGAAGGTTCGCTGGATTTGGGGCTGATGCGTAATACCCAGCTGCCGGACTCGCTGGCGTGGGAGGTGATTCTGCGCGAGCCGCTGATGGCCATGATCCCACACGATCACCCGCTGGCGTCGCGTCCGACGGTGTCGCTGGCAGAGCTGGCAAAAGAGCCGTTTGTCTTTTTTGATCCGCAGGTCGGAACGGGTCTGTATGACGATATCCTGGGGCTGATGCGCCGCTACGATCTTGCCCCGGTCATTACCCAGGAAGTCGGGGAAGCGATGACCATTATCGGGCTGGTCGCCGCCGGGCTGGGCGTCTCTATTCTTCCGGCCTCCTTTAAACGGGTACAATTGCGCGAAATGCGCTGGGTGACCATCGCCGAAGAGGATGCCGTTTCAGAGATGTGGCTGGTCAGGGCAAAACATCGCGAACAGAGTCATGCCGCACAGCGCTTCAAACAGCAGTTGATGAACGCCTCCGCCGGGGGGCATTTTCAGGGAAAAGTGGGCAAAAATGTGCAGTAAATCACATGGCTAAGTAAATATTTGACGGCAGCCATGCAAGTGCTTCACCATAGCCAACAGTTTATTTCGAAGCTCGAAAATAAGGGAGTACGAGGTGGTCGCTGATAGTCAGCCAGGGCACATTGATCAGATTAAGCAGACCAACGCTGGCGCGGTATATCGCCTGATCGATCAGCTTGGTCCGGTTTCGCGTATCGATCTTTCGCGCCTGGCACAGCTGGCACCCGCCAGTATCACCAAGATTGTCCGCGAGATGCTGGAGGCGCACCTGGTTCAGGAAACGGAAATTCAGGAGCCGGGCAGCCGTGGCCGTCCGGCAGTCGGACTGGTGGTGGAAACGGAAGCCTGGCACTATCTGTCGCTGCGCATCAGCCGCGGCGAGATCTTCCTTGCACTGCGCGATCTGAGCAGCAAGCTGGTGGTAGAGGACCGTCTTGAACTGCCGCTCAACGCCGAGGAATCGCTCCTCGAGGCGATTGTCTCGCACATCGATCGCTTCTTTATCCGCCATCAGCAGCGACTTGAACGCTTAACGGCGATTGCCATCACCATGCCGGGCATTATTGATACCGAAAATGGTATTGTCCACCGCATGCCGTTTTATGACGATGTCAAAGAGATGCCGCTGGGAGAGGTGCTGAAAAACCATACCGGCGTGCCGGTCTACATTCAGCATGATATCAGCGCCTGGACGATGGCGGAGGCGCTGTTTGGCGCGTCCCGCGGTGCGCGGGATGTGATTCAGGTGGTTATCGATCATAACGTCGGCGCGGGGGTGATCACCGACGGTCGTCTTCTCCACGCCGGAAGCAGCAGCCTGGTGGAAATTGGCCATACCCAGGTCGACCCGTACGGCAAGCGCTGCTACTGCGGCAACCACGGCTGTCTGGAGACCATTGCCAGCGTGGAAAGCGTGCTGGAGCTGGCGCAGGTCAGGCTCAGTCAGTCCATGAGCTCCTCGCTGCACGGACAACCCTTAACGGTGGATTCTCTCTGCGCCGCCGCGCGTCAGGGCGATCTGCTGGCGAAGGACATCATTACCGGGGTGGGGAATAACGTTGGCCGCATTCTGGCGATAATGGTGAACCTCTTCAACCCACAAAAAATCCTCATTGGCTCACCGCTCAGCCAGGCGGCGGAGATCCTCTTCCCGGCGATTACGGCCTGTATTCAGCAGCAGTCGCTTCCCGCCTACAGCCGGAACATTGCGGTAGAAAGCACCCAGTTTTCCAATCAGGGCACGATGGCCGGCGCGGCGCTGGTCAAAGATGCCATGTATAACGGCTCGCTGTTGATCCGCCTGTTACAGGGTTAACTCTTTTCCGCAGATGTAAGAAAAATTGCGCTATCTCAAGCCGGGTAGCGCACGCATCCCGTAGACTTCCTCCACTGAATTATTTACCTGGTTTATATTTTCGAAGCATACCCAAGAGGTGGAGTGAGTCATGCTTAAGCGTTTCTTTGTTACTGGTACTGATACCTCTGTCGGCAAGACCGTCGTATCCCGCGCATTGCTGCAGGCGCTGGCAGCAAGCGGTAAACGCGTGGCAGGGTACAAACCGGTCGCAAAAGGGAGTAAAGAGACGCCAGAGGGATTGCGTAATAAAGACGCCCTGGTGCTGCAAAGCGTCTCGTCACTGGAGTTGCCTTATCATGCGGTCAATCCCATCGCGTTAAGCGAAGAGGAGAGCAGCGTGGCGCACAGCGGCCTGATTAACTATCCCCTGTTGTCCGACGGCCTGGCGAACCTGAGCGAGAAGGTGGATCACGTGGTGGTCGAAGGGACGGGCGGCTGGCGCAGCCTGATGAACGACCTGCGCCCGCTGTCGGAATGGGTGGTGCAGGAACAGCTTCCGGTAGTGATGGTGGTGGGGATCCAGGAAGGGTGCATCAACCACGCGCTGCTGACAGCGCAGGCGATTGCCAATGACGGCCTGCCGCTGATGGGCTGGGTGGCCAACCGCATCAACCCTGGCCTCGCGCACTATGCGGAGATCATCGACGTGCTGAGCGCTAAACTGCCCGGACCGCTGGTGGGTGAACTGCCTTATCTGCCTCGCGCCGAGCAGCGCGAGCTAGCGCAGTACATCGATCTCTCTGCCCTCGGTGGCGTGTTGACCGTAGACAGAGTCGTGGCGTAACGTCCGCGACAGCACGGATGCCAGCACGCAGGCGACCAGCAAACCGGGCAGTAAAAAATACTGTCCGGTCATTTCACAGACCATCAGCGCCGACATAATGGGCGCGTGCGTGGTCGCGGCGAGTAGTGTCGCCATCCCTGCCAGCCCCAACAAAATTGCCGTCTCAGAACCGGGCAGCCACAGCGCGAAAAGTTGAGCAAACAGCATGCCTGTCGCCATGCCAACAAACAGCGTCGGCGTGAACACCCCGCCCGGCGCGCCCGACCCGCTGCTCGCCAGTACCGCCAGCAGTTTACAGATAAAGACGCCCGCAATGACCGACAGCAGCGGCGGCGCGAGCAGAAAAGCCTGCACCACGCTGTAGCCGTTCCCCCACACCTTCGGCGTCAGAAGAGACAGCAGCCCGACGATCGCACCGCCGAGCGCCAGCTGCCACGGCGGCGAAAGTTTGAGGCGCAGGAAAAGACCGTGGCTGAACGCCATCAGCCACATCAGCAGCGGCCCGCAGAGACCCGCCACCAGCCCCATCGCGACCAGCAGGGCATAATCGGCCGCGGTGAGGATGCCGCTCAGGTGGACCGCGTAGAGCGTGCCGGCACCCGGTGCCAGAAGCTGCGTGGTGAGAAGCGCCACCACCGCCGCGATAACCACGGGCCCGAGCGAGGCCAGCATCAGGGTGCCAAACAGAATCTCCGCAATGAAAAGGCTTCCGGCTAACGGAGCATGGTAGGCGCTGGCCATCCCGGCCGCGGCGCCGCAGGCGATCCATAACTTCCATTCAGATGTGGGCGTAAAGCGCCGGGCAAAAAAGGAGGCGGCGAGGGCAGCAAGCAGGATCATCGCCCCTTCACGCCCGATGGCGCTTCCGCTGGCGACGACCAGCAACGAGGCAAGGGATTTCACCAGGCTGGCGCCGTAATCAAACTGACCGTCGCCGGTCTCCAGCGCTTCCATATAATCGGTGGGGGCATGAGGCCGCTGGGCGGTCAGCCGTTGCCATCCCCATAGCAACAGCCCGGCAGCCAGCCCGCCCAGCGCGGGCGTCAGCGCGCGCCGCCAGGGCGAGAGCGAGGCGGCGGCATTCACCAGGCTGCCGCTGTCGTTGCTGAGAAGCAGCCACTCCAGCAGGTACATGCTGTGGCGGAACACCGCAACGGCCAGCGCGGCCAGCACGCCGGTGACGGTGGCAATCAGCAGTCGGCGAAACATCGCGCGGATGTCGGGGTACGTATGAAGACGTTGCATGGGTCGCGAGTAAACGGGAAAGATACAATATTGTGGCGGCAAATCGCGGGGTTAGCAAAAGGTATGCGTGCGAAAAAGCCGGGCGATGCCCGGCCAGAAAGGTTAGCTGTCGCTATGAATATTCAGCGCCCGACGCGTACGTCCTGAACTGAGATACTCGGCAATATAGTCCTGAGAAATCTCACCGTTGTAGCGCCCGTCCTCATCCACGATCGGCATCCAGCTGGTGTTGCTCTCATACAGGCGTGACAGGACCACACGCAGGTTGTCTTCCGCTTTGCCGGTCATGCGGAACGGATGCAGGATGTCGGCGCAGGTTCCGCTGGCGTTACGCGCTTCGCGACGCTTCACAAAGCCCAGCGGTTTGCCGTGTTCGTCAACTACGGTAATCGCGCGAATATCGTTATCATCCATGGTCGCAAAGGCTTCAGGGAGCGGAGTAGAGCCCCGCACCGTAATGGTCGGTTGCTGGTCGGTGACATCGCCCGCCGAGACCAGCAGCAGGCGCTTCAGCGTGCGGTCCTGACCGACAAACGAGCCGACAAACTCGTTCGCCGGTTTCGCCAACAGTTCGTCCGGGCTGGCGCACTGCACGATTTTCCCCTGACGGAACACCGCAATACGGTCGCCGAGCTTCAGGGCTTCGTCAATATCGTGGCTCACCAGCATGACGGTTTTTTTCAGCTTGCGCTGCATCTCCAGGAACTGGTTCTGGATCACCTCGCGGTTGATCGGGTCCACCGCGCCGAAAGGTTCATCCATCAGCAGTACCGGAGGATCCGCCGCCAGGGCGCGGATCACGCCGATGCGCTGCTGCTGGCCGCCGGACATCTCACGCGGATAACGATTCAGGAACTTATGCGGATCCAGCGCCACCATATCCATCAGCTCTTCGGCGCGGGTTTTACAGCGCGCTTTATCCCAGCCCAGCATGCGCGGCACGACGGTAATGTTCTCTTCGATGGTCATGTTCGGGAACAGGCCAATCTGCTGGATCACGTAGCCGATGTTGCGGCGCAGGGTGACGGTGTCCATCCCGCTGGTGTCTTCACCGTTAATCAGGATCGTCCCGCTGCTTGGGGTAATGAGGCGGTTGATCATCTTCAGGGTTGTGGTCTTCCCGCAGCCGGAGGGGCCGAGCAGGACGCACATTTCCCCTTCGGGCACGTTCAGGTTGACGTTGTCGACGGCCTTAAAGGTCTGGCCGTGCTTCTGTGAAAATTGTTTGGTGAGGTTTTCCAGTTTTATCATTATCGAATCCCCTTTGGAGTCAGAACCACCTGCAGACGGTGCAGCAGCCAGTCGAGCACAATCGCTAAAAGACAAATCATCAGCGCGCCCGCGATCAACATGCGGATATCACTTCCGCCGATGCCGTTGAGCAGCAGCAGGCCCAGGCCGCCCGCGCCGATCACCGCGGCAATCGCCATCACGCCGATGTTCATCACCACGGCGGTGCGGATCCCGCCGAAAATTACCGGCAGCGCCATCGGGATTTCGACCCAGCGCAGGCGCTGCCAGAAGGTCATGCCGATACCGCGTCCGGCTTCACGCAGGCCAGGCGGCAGGCTGTCGAGCGCCGTATGGGTGTTACGCACAATCGGCAGCAGCGAGTAGAGAAACACCGCCGTGATCGCGGGCAGGGCACCAATCCCCTGACCGATCAGCGAAAACAGCGGGATCATCAGGCCAAACAGCGCAATGGACGGAATGGTCAGCACGATGGTGGCAATCCCCAGCACCGGCGTTGCCAGCCACTTGTGGCGAACAATCAGAATGCCGAGCGGTACGCCGATGAGAATGGCTAAGCCCACGGCCAGCGCCACCAGCCACAGATGCTGCAGCGTCAGGGTTAACAGGTAGTCCCAGTTGTCCAGAATGTAGTGAATCGTCTCCATAGCGCCTCCTACAGCAGCTGTTTGCTACGCAGGAAATCACGGGCGACCTGCTGCGGTGACTGATGGTCGATATCCACCTTCTTGTTCAGTTCGGTGATAACGTCGTTGTTGAGCTGGGCAGAGAGGGTGTTCAGCGCCTCTTCCAGGCCCGGATTGGCCTCCAGCGTGTCCTTACGGACCACCGGGGTGACCGCATAGCTCGGGAAGAAGCCTTTATCATCTTCCAGCACCTTGAGGTCGAAGCCTTTCACGCGCCCGTCGGTGGTATAAATCAGCCCGGCGTCGACGAAGCCGTCTCGCACCGCGTTATAGACCAGGCCGGGGTCCATCTGACGGATCTGCGGGCGGTCCAGGTCCATCTTATAGGCGGCCTGAAGCGGCTTCATGCCGTCGCTGCGCCCGGCAAATTCAAGGTCTAAGCCCAGCAGCCAGTTTTTGTCCGGGTTGGTTTTACGGATCTGCTCAATCTTCGCCACCATGTCCGACATGGTGTTGATATGTTCCGCCTCGGCGCGCTTGCGCTGCATGGCGAACGCATAGGTGTTGTTCATGTCGGCGGGCTTGAGCCAGACCAGACCGTGCTTCGCGTCCAGACGTTTCACCGTCTCGTAAGACTCCTCTGGCGACATGCGCTTGTTGATGTGGTTAAAGATGATTAATGACGTGCCGGTGTACTCCCAGGTCATGTCAATCTGCTTGTTGATCATCGCGTTACGGGAAATCACCGTGGCGATATTGGTTTGCGGCTGAACCTGGAATCCTTTCGTTTGCAGGTACTGCACGGTCATCGCCGAGAGAATGTGCTGCTCGGTAAAGCTCTTGGTCGCCAGAATCAGCGGGGCCGCCATCGCCTGGCTGGTGAACAGCGCCGCGGCACACAGCGCCGTCAGGCCGGAAAACAGTCTCATAAAAGCTCCTTGTTATTGTTATCGAGCGAGATGGGGACTCATCACGCGACCCAGCGCCGCCAGCAGGGTATCGAGGATCAGGGCGAACAGGGCAGTAGCCGCCGCGCCGAGGATCAGGGTCGGGAAATCGTTCAGATAAATGCCGGGGAAAATCAGCTCGCCGTAGCTGCTGGCACCAATCAGGAACGCCAGCGGTGCGGTACCGACGTTAATGGCGGTGGCGATGCGGATCCCTGAGAGCATCACCGGCCAGGCGGCAGGCAGCTCAACCTGACGCAGACGCTGCCATTTGGTCATCCCGATGCCGTTTGCTGCTTCCAGCAGCGACGGCGGGACCGAGCACAGCCCGGCATAGGTATTACGCACGATCGGCAGCAGCGAGGCGAGGAACAGGGCGATGATGGCGGGCGTATCGCCGATGCCGATCACCACCATCGCCAGGGCCAGCACGGCCAGCGGTGGCAGCGTATTGCCGACATTGAAGATTTGCATCACATATTCGGCGATACCCCGCGCGGCCGGGCGGCTCAGCAGAATACCCGCCGGAATACCCACCAGCAGGGCAAAGAACATTGATGAGAAAACCAGAATCATATGCTGTTGCCCGAGATAGATCAGGTCAACCTGACGCGCTCTGAGGGTCTCCAGCCCGATCCCCCAGACGAGGAGGGCGAGGACCACGATAATCGCGCCGACAAACAGCAGCGAACGTTTGAGTAATGGGTGCATTGCGGTGTGTCTCCCTGTGCGCATGCGTTATAGCAACCACCGGTTGCCTGTTGTTATGCCATGTTTCGGCAGGGGTAGATGACCTATAGCAAGCGTTTGGGAAGGGTTCCAGCGAAGGGGTAAAATCAGTAACCCTATGAAACTAGTGGCAACCTCAGGTCAGGCCTTATGGCGTAAGGCCTGATTGTGGGGCGGGCAGAATAGTCCTAAAGAAGAGATTTGAATGTGACGTTGTCACGAATAATACACCGCATTCCCGGTGACGCGGCGCCGTAATTACGCTGCACCGGGCTCTTTTGATTTCCACTCTTGCCAGATGTTCTCGAGTCCCTTCCGGTATGACGTAACGGTGAACGCAGGGAAATGCTCTTTAAACTTCGTCGAATCAAACAGGTTGTCAGCCTCGTACCGAGGCAACAGCTCGCGCATTTCGCGCGCGCCTTGCGAAAACAGCGCCGTCGCGGCGAAGGCCAACTTGCCGAGGACGGAGTAGTCCGCTGGCTGTCCAAAGACCTCACAGGCGAGAGTGACGAACTGCTGGTACGTCAGCCTTTCATCGCAGCAGGGCAAGTGCCACGTCTGCCCGTAGGCCTCAGGGGTATTGCCCAGCAGAGCGAGCGCGCGACTGGCATCCGGCGTCCAGATGAGGGTGCGAAGCGTGTCGTCACGCACCGGAACGCGCGGACGCTTATGCTGCTTCAGCCTGTCGATAATGAGCGTATTGGTGAAGCTCTGCGTTTTCTCAGGCCCGTAAAACTCCGGCGCCCGACCGATGAGGACGGGAATGTCGCCCCGTTGCATTTCGTCAAGCACCCGGTTTGCCATCAGGGCGCGCACGTGGCCTTTCCGCCCCCGGGGCGCAAAGCGCGTCTCTTCGGTTTGCGGCACGTTACTCTGGGGGTACATATAGGTGTTGTCGAAATAGACGAATTTTGCCCCCGCCTTACGCGTGGCCTCCAGGGCATTGTCCAGCATGGTCGGAAAATGACGCTCCCACAGCGCGGAATCAGGCGGCAGACCGGCGGTAAAATAGACCGTATCGCTACCGTTAATCGCCACCTGCGTCTGCTGCGCATCCAGGAGATCGGCTGCAACCGTGCTATCGCTGGCGTTGACTTTCTGCGGATGGCGGCTGACCAGCCTGATCTCGTCGGTATATTCGCGTTTAAGCTCGCGGGCAAGTTCACGGGCAATTTGCCCGCTGGCGCCCAGAATAGTGTGCATTTTAGCTCCTGATGAGATGACGATCCGGTTGACCGCATAAAAAGTTTAAGCTTAAAGTTAACTTTAAGGTCAATATGCCAGAGCGGACGAAATGAAAATTGGCGAGCTGTCGAAAATGACGGGAATTACCCCGTCGCGCATTCGGTTTTATGAGGCGGAAGGCTTACTGCCGCGACCAGTCAGGCAGGGGAACGGGTACCGTACCTATTCCGCTGATGCGGTTGCGCTGCTGAACATTATCGACAATGCACAACGGACCGGGTTCACCCTTGAGCAAATACGGCGCTTCTTGCCGCAGCCGCAACAGCGCTGGGATCATGAGGGACTGATCCAGTCCCTGAAGACACGCATTGCTGAAATAGAGGCGATGCAGAAGCAGTTGGAGGAAAACCGAAGGGAGCTGCTGGACCTGGTCACGAGTATCACCCACAGGCCGGAGGGCATCACCTGTGATGACAACATGCAGCGCCTGCTGGGGCAGTTGCAACCCTCAGACGCCAGCGCGAACCCGTCGAACCCGCGACGAGACGGTGATAATTGAGACAGTGGCGACAACCGCGAGCATCACACCCAGCGCCAGCATAGCGTTGAAGCCAATCCATCTGAACAGCAGCAGCCCCGCAATACCGCCCGTAATGAACGAAAACAGGGTGGTTAAGTGGGTTTTTAGCTGGCTTTTTTGCGCCGCCGTATCTTTGGAGTAATCCCTGCGCAGCATCGCCACCATGACGGAGGCCAGGGAAATCCCCGCGTCCGTTAGCGTGCCGGTAATGTGCGTCGATCTTACCCGTCCGCCGGAAAGCTGTGTGGAGGTGGAATTATGAATGCCCATCAGAAAGCAGAGAAAAAGAATAATCTCGCGATTGCTGGTGAGCGCATGGAAATACATTTCGTAGAAGGAAACGCCGGTCAGTAATATCCCCTCGACAAAAAGGATCTGGCAAAAAACCAGCCTGACGTTATGGATAATACCCCATATGACGATCGTGCGCGCAATAATGGCGCCAGCCACAAAAGAGAGAATTATCGAGCCGAAGAAAATAATATCGCTCAGATCGGTAGAAGAAACTTCGCTGGATAACTGTGAGGTGTTGCCGGTCATGTGTGAGGGGAAAAAGCCAAATGCCCCGAGGGCGATGGCGTTCAGCAAACCTGCTGAGGTCGCCAGCCAGAGAGCAAGCCGGCGATCCTCCTGATGCGTTCGTTCTTTCTTGAGTTTAATCAGCAAGAATACCTCCGGGGTGAGCTTTGCCTGACTATTCAGGCTAGCAAAGCGGTGCAACGGGCTGTCCAGGATATGGCTTAATTATTATTCCCTCTGACGACAATCAGGGTTTCGTAATTAAAAAAAACAGCCTCGTTGCGGTATTCATTCAGGCATTGAGTTTTACACCATGCCGTTATTGCCGTGACGCAAAAATGCCGGACGCTGGTTAAGGCGCTCGAACCAGGCCTCAATGGCAGGCACGTCTGGCTTATCAAACGGCGTCATTTTCCAGCGATTCACCGACAGCCCAAGCACCACGTCCGCAAGGGTAAACGTCTCGCCCGCCGCAAAGGCCCCGGTGCGCTGTAACTGGTTTTCCAGAATGGTGATGCAGTGGTTCCACTCTTTGATTCCTGCCGCAATGCGCTCAGGGTCGTTAAAGTCCGGGTTTTTACGCCCCAGCGCCGGGAAGACATAGCGCCAGGCGTTGTTAAATTCAGTGGCCTGCCAGTCCATCCAGCGCTCAACGTTGGCGCAGGCCTTCGGTTCTGCGGGCAGCAGATCGTGACGTTCGGCCTTGCGCGCCAGATAACGGCAGATGGAATTGGACTCCCACAACACGAAATCACCGTCAATCAGCACCGGCACCATGGCGTTGGGGTTCAGGGCGCGGAAGGCATCCGTTTCCGTCGAGGCGAAACCGCTGCCGTAATCTTCCTGCTGATAAGCGATGCCCGCTTCTTCGCAGGTCCAGAGCACTTTACGAACGTTGATGGAGGTGGTTTTGCCGAGGATGGTGATCATTGCGCAGGTGTCCTTTAATGGATGTTATTGTTTAAAAACAATACACGAACGGTGAAGAAAAGCGTCAAAAAATCATCCGGCGCGTTATTTGTGAAGACGCGAAAGCAGAAACGTTAGCGCTGCCGCAAAGAGGAGCACGATGCCACTCAATGCAAACGTGCTCTGCCAGCTATAACGATCGAACGCTATACCGCCCGCCGTTGAACCGAGCGCAATGGCGAGCTGGATCACAGCCACCATCAGTCCACCGCCGGCTTCAGCATCCTTCGGCAGCGTTCGCGCAATCCACGTCCACCACCCCGTCGGCGCTGATGTTGCCAGCATCCCCCATAGGCCTGACAGCAGGGCCACAATCCACACGTTATGCCCGGCGAGAATCAACGCGACTGCGATGGCCGCCATCAGTAGAGGGATCGCGATCAGCGTTATGTAAAACGCGGCATTAAGCACCAGGGCAACGAAAAGGGTGCCCACAAAACCCGCAACGCCTATGGTGAGCAAAATCAGCGACAGCCCGGCTCCGCTCACCCGGGTGACGGTTTCAAGGAACGGGCGCAGATAGGTAAACAGCGCAAACTGCCCCATAAAGAACAGGCCACAGGCCAGCAGACCAACGGAAACGGCAGGCTGGCGGAATAACCAAAAAACACCTCCTCGTGATGTACCGTTTTTACGCGCGTTCATGTCAGGCAGGCTTAAACACTGCCAGATGAACGCGACTATCGCCACGGGCACCAGACAAAGAAATGCGCCGCGCCAGCCAATAGTGGCCCCAAGATAGCTGCCAAGCGGGGCGGCCACCACCGTTGCCAGCGCGTTACCGCCGTTGAAAATGGCCAGCGCGCGCGCAACCTTATGCGGCGGAACAAGGCGAATGGCCGTTGCGGCAGACATGGACCAGAACCCGCCTATAGCGATACCGATCAGTGCGCGGCCTGTCATGTAAACCAGATAGTTTGGGGCGAAAGCGATAATCATCCCCGAGAGCGCCATCAGGAGCGTCATGCCCAGAAGAAGGTGTTTGCGGTTTATATTCCCGGCAAGCCGGGAAAGGAAGAGGCTGGTCAGCACCGCCAGCGCGCCGGAAATCGCGATCCCCTGGCCAGCGAGACCCTCCGTAACGCCCAAATCTCTGGCAAGGGGGGTAAGCAGGCTGACGGGCATAAATTCCGAGGCAATCAGGACAAATACGCACAGGGTCATGGCAAAAACGCCACTCCAGTGTGCATGCTCTGTGTTCTGTGATGTGGTGCGGCTCAGTGTAGACATAGTCAGATTTCACAAAGAGCCACCCGTTTAGGGCGGGTGGCGTAGAGGTTTATTTCAGGTTGGTTTTGAAGAACTGCTCAAACTGGCCGAAGGGGATCTTCCCGGCAGCATTATCGTAGAGATCGACATGGTTTGCGCCCGGAACAATCACCAGTTCCTTCTGCTTGCTGCCGACCGCTTTAAACGCATCTTCAGCAAAGTAGCGGGAGTGTGCCTTTTCACCGGTTACGATAAGCGTTGGGATAGTAATTTCCCCGGCGTAGCTCAGCAGCGGCATATTCATAAATGATAATGGCGTGGTCGCGGTCCACGCGCCGGTGGAGTTGACGGAGCGCGCATGGAAGCCGCGCGGCATACGGTAGTAGTCAAAGAACTCTTTGAGTACCGGATTCGGGTTGTCAGGTAACGCCTCCGGCAGAATACGTTCAGCTGCCGTCACCTTGCCGTTCTCATCGACATAAAGGTCATGGCCGCCGTGCGCGAAGGTACCGTTCTCAGCATCTTTCCAGCGCTGTGCGTTCAGATACTGCAGAACGGCACGGCGGTCAGACGTTGAATAGCGATCTTTCCCGTCGCCCACGCCGTGGCCCATCGCCCGGCTCATGTCATACATCACGCTGGTGGCGACCGCCTTCACGCGGGTGTCCATGGATGCTGCGTTGAGCGCCATACCGCCCCAGCCGCAGATGCCGAGAATACCAATGCGGTTACGATCAACCTCTTTCTGCAACCCGAGGAAGTCCACCGCCGCACTAAAGTCTTCGGTGTTGATATCCGGAGACGCTACGTTGCGCGGCTGGCCACCGCTTTCGCCCGTATAGGACGGATCGAACGCCAGGGTCACAAACCCATTTTCTGCCAGGGTTTGCGCATACAGGCCGCTGGACTGCTCTTTGACCGCGCCAAATGGCCCGCTGACCGCAATCGCTGCCAGCTTGCGGTCGCCGCGGTTTTTGGGAAGATACAGGTCGCCTACCAAAGTGATCCCGTATCGGTTCTGGAAGGACACTTTACGGTGATCGACTTTGTCACTTTCGGCGAAGGTTTTATCCCATGTGCTCACCATCGAAACAGGCGCGTTTGGGTTGGTGGTTTCTGCATAACTCATTGTTGTCACTCCACTTAATGATGCACATAGCAGCATCGCAACGGACAGTTTTTGGGTAAATGTTTTCATAGAAATGAACCCTGGGTTGTTGTGTTGCGGTCATTATAGTTAGCAGAAATAGTGCTGATTAGAGGGCGAAAACTGCTAGGATTCATATCATATTGTTATAAATTGGTGGGGATGATGGCGAAACGGGAAAACTATAATGAGCTGTACCTGTTCATGCAGGTGGTACGTGAGGGGAGCTTCACGGCGGCCGCGCTTCGGCTTGGGCTGGCGCAATCCGGGATCAGCCGCTCGGTTCGCGAGCTGGAAGAGCGATTGGGCGTTCAACTTCTGGTCCGCACCACGCGCAAGCTCTCGCTCACCCATGCCGGGGAACAGCTTTATCAGACCGCCGAGTCTGCATTCGATACGCTCGATACGGGTCTGGCGACCCTGGCACACTATCGTCAGACGCCGTCCGGCACGGTGCGTATTAATGCCAGCCAGCACGCTATCGATAAATGTCTGCTGCCAAAGCTCGCCATTTTTAAACAGCGTTACCCGGACATCAGGCTGGAACTGATGAATGAAAGCCGCTTCGTCGACATTATCGCCGAGCGGTTCGATGCGGGTGTCAGACTGGGGCCGGAAGTGGGGCAGGGAATGATTGCAGTGCGTATCACGCCTGATATGGAAATGGCCGCGGTGGCTGCCCCGGAACACTTCAGACGCTACGGTTTTCCGCAGACGCCTGCCGATTTAGTGGCTCATCCCTGCATTGCCTACCAGTTTGCCGACGGTAGTGACTATCAGTGGGAACTGGTGCAGGACGGGAAAAAAATCACCCATCGGCCAGAGGGGCAATGGGCGCTGTCTGACAGCTACATGGAAGCCGAGGCCGCCCGGCTGGGGCTTGGGCTGGCCTATGTCCCGGTGGAGCTGGTGGCTGACGATCTGGAGCGCGGAACGCTTATCCGGGTGTTGCAGCGCTATAGCCTGCGCATGGACGGGCTGTATCTCTATTATCCGCACCGCAACGTGTCGCCTGCCCTGAGGGCTGTGATCGATACGCTGAAAATTTAGGGCGGCATAACATCACGAGAGCGGACATTCAAACTGCCCGCTGGTGAGCTATGACTAAAAGTAAATCAGGACCGCTGTGGTGAGGCAAATTTTGCAGCAATCATTTCAGATGTGGGCTGTATTCCCCCAAGACTCCACTGTTCCGGTTCATGCTCGTCAATACGGATCCATACTGAACGCCGGAATTCAGGATCGCCGTTTCCCTCAATTTCAACAATAAGGTCAGTCATACGACGTAGCAGTTCTTTTTTTTGCTCCGAATTCATAATTCCTTTAATGGTTTGCACATTTACGAAGGGCATTGTATTCTCCTTAAATAACTGAGTCTTTAAATCATACTCAGGTTACGAGGCAAACGAAGAGATGTCAAAAAATAAATCATTACCGTACTTATTACCTGAGCTTTGTGGGTTAGCGGCGGCCGCTGAGCTTCTTGGCGATCAATGGGTTTTGTTGATTCTGAGAGAGGCGTTTTATGGGGTAACACGCTTTGAAACGATACGGGATCATACAAAAATCACCAGGCAGACGCTGGCGAACCGGTTAAAAAAAATGACTGAACTCGGCCTGCTTTGCAAAATCCCTTATCAGGAAGAAGGGGCGCGTGAACGGTATGAGTATGTTCTCACCGCCAAAAGCCGCAGCCTTGCGCCGATTCTTTTCTCTTTGATGGAGTGGGGTCATAAAAACATACTGCACGACGCACCGCATATTGCGTTAACAGACAAAGAAAGTGGAGAAGTGGTTAATAGCGCCTATGTTACCGCCGACGGTAAGTTCGTTGACCCTAAAAACGTTCGGTTAACGTTTCACGACAACCAATACTTAGCCTCCATGCCCCAGGCGCCTGACCATACTGACGCTTAAAGCTGCGGTTGAAGGACTGCCGGGAGTCAAAGCCCGGCGAGAGCGGTGATTGATACCCTTAAAATTTAGGGCAGCGTTGTCATTCTGGAAGGCGCCTCGCAAACCGCAAAGTAACCTTATGAAATTCAGCGTTATGTCTTTTCCCCAACGGGTCGCGGTCGTAAAGTGCCTGCGTTGCGGCACATCCGCAATCGGGCGTAGGAACCCGCATCTACAGAGCGATATTTATATGTCGCGACAGCGCCGATCTCGTTAAAATTGCGGTGGCGCTGACGGAGCAGCCGCAAGGCTGGCCGTTTTCTCTGTGGGCGGTATTCCTACCTCTGTCAGCGCTACCCCCTCGAGCGTAGGAACTCATCGGGTGGTTCACCCAATTTATACACTGAGGATGCCTTACGATGGCGACTATCCCAACCCTGACTTACCTTCCATCTGACGAAAACGTCATTCTGCAACGTATCTCCCGACCGCTTCCGGCCGATGCCGATCTTTTTGTCGTCGCCGACAACTGCGCCGCGCTGGTGAGCGTGCTGGTCGAAACCGATGATGTCGCGAGGCGTACTGCGCTGTGCGAGCGTCTCCTTCAGGCCATGCGCAGGCTGCGTGAACTCTGTGATGTCGATCTTCCGCCATACCTGATTGAACAGTTGATCATGGGTGAGAAAACCAACTCCTGCGTGCCCGACTGCTGGCAGGACACCTTAACGCAGGTGAATTATGTTCTGGCGCTGACGCAAGCCGTTATGGGTGGAACGCTACCCGCTCACGTAGCGAAAGAGCTGACGGGCCTGCTGCACGATATGGTGTGGCTGCTGGCTGAGTTTGTGAAGGAGCCGCGCATTACTGCGCATTAAGGGGCTGGCGGGGAGGGGCGGCAGCGCCCCTTTGAAGCCGTGATTAACGCGATCGATTCCCGGTATCCAGAAGCGATGTACCGTAGGAGTTGTCGATAGTACAAAGCCAGCGACCGTCGCTTTCCTGCCGAAAAACATAGGTCGCGCGGCGCGACATTTCCGTAATTCCACCCTGACCATCAGGAAAACGCAGAACGGTTTCCATGATAACGAGGGCATTGCCGCCACCTTCGATCACCTGCATCTCTCCTTGTTCCACAATCAATTGGTCCTGGAAATAATCCGAGATGGCAATAAACGCGTTGCGGATGTTTTCTTTGCCTGTAACCGTCATGCCGGGCTTAACCACCAGAGTCGCGTCTTCGGCGTAGTATTCCATCAGCGCGTCATAGTTTTTGGTGGTGATGGCGCGATCGCAGGATTCGATGATCTGGTGTAGCGGATGTGGGGTCATGCGCGATTCCTCGTTGGTGGGGGGAACGTGTATTAACGTAACAGTCTGGTGTGTTTGTATAGCTACCAGGTTTTATGGCTGGTGGCGTTGAGGGGGAAGAGGTGTGGGAGGTAATGTTAGGTTTGCTAAGAGCGAAAAGCTGGCCTTGAATTTTAACAACAGTTAAGCATCAAAATATCAATCAGGAAAAAGCCTGCACTCAAGGGAAGAGCAAAGAACAAGGGAGTGGGGCTAATAAGCCATTTGTATGCGAATATTTAATATTCACAAGACCATAGATAAGCGCGTGAAAATAAGAAATACCTTCCCGGTGGATCTGCCGGGAAGGTACAGGTTCACACTACTGGTGACCAGAGATCATAGTTCAATGTAAAGCTGCTGCCATCTCGTACAATCTTACCCGTGGTTGGCAGGTTAAAATGCATCCCGCTAACGGCCAGATTATCACTCGCGGCACGGTCAAGCAGTCTGCCCCGGACGGCAGCAGCGGCCACAGGATCGCTGTCGAAGGCGATAGTGACATCAGGCTGAGCGACCTGGACATGCGGGAAATGAACGATATCGCCCCAGATGAGCAGGGACTCTTTATCATCGCCCAGCAGATATCCGCTGTGGCCCGGTGTGTGGCCAAACAGTTCAACGGTCTGGATCCCCGGCAGGATGGCTTCCTCACGGAAAGGTACTAGTTTGTCGTCGTACGCGTTAAAAGCGTTTTTAGCTACCTCAAAGAACGGCCTGAACGCATCAGGTGCGCTGGCTGAAATAGTTTCATCGCGCCAGAAAGCGAGTTCTTTTTCATGAACAAAAAGCTGTTGGACATTACGGAACACTGGAGTCTGGAGAGGACCGGCAAGGCCACCAATATGATCCGGGTGCGCGTGTGTCAGTAAAATGGTATCGATAGCGAGCGGGTCAATACCTGCGGCAGCCAGAGCAACCTGAAGCCGACCGCCCCACCCATTGATACCGCCAGCACCGCTGTCTACCAGGATAGTGCGCTCAGGGGTCTGAATAACATATACGTTGATATTAATACGAGGCAATGCAGGTGCACCACGCTTCTGGAGTAACTCCTCCGCCCGGGAGCCATCAATACCAGACAACAACTCAAAAGATACGTCCAGATAACCATCACTAAGCATAGTCACAGTCATATCGCCCACTTTTTTTCGATTAATGGCCGGTGCCTGCCAGTTGTGTTGTGAAATCATGTGTTACTCCGCTGCGATGAAGGTATTACAGAAAATAAACCGATTGGTGAATGCAACTCTCTCATAGTGGGTTTGGGGTTTACCCAACTACTACAACGATTTTGCCAACCTGTCCATTTGCTTCCATATAGCGCTGTGCATTTGCAATATCTTGAAGCGGGAATGTTTTATCAATGACAGGTTTCAGTTTGCCGGAACGTAATCCTTCGGTGACGAAGGATTTTGCGCGTGCCATTTTTTCTGGGGCCGTCGTGATTTCAAACAGCTCGTATCCACGGAGCGTGAGATGCTTACCGAGAATATCAAAGACAGGCACAAGCATGTCGCGGCTGTCGAGCGCCCCGTACTGGAAGAACATACCTTGCGGTGCCATCACCTGGGTCAGTTTTGCCACGTCCGGACCACCGACAGGATCAAAAACAATATGCGCACCCATGCCATCTGTCGCATGATTTATTTCCGCAACCATATCCTGCTCAGCAGTAGCTATAACTGTGGCGGCACCAGCTTTAAGAAGCATTTCGCTTTTTTCGGAAGTCCGGGTAAGCGCAATAGGTTTAGCACCCAGCATGTTAGCTATCTGTATGGCAGCCAGGCCTACACTGCTTGATGCAGCACGGATAACAACATTCTGACCAGCCTGAAGGTTGCCATATTCAACCAGCGCGCCATATGCAGTGACATACATCATCCAGCTTGCCGCTGCCTCCTCGAAGGAAAGATTTTCAGGATGCTTCACCACAGCATTTACCGGAGCATTCACCAGTTCGCCGTACATGCCGTATTCATTAAACATAAACGAAGGGATAACGCTGACTCGATCTCCGTTAACAAACCCTTCAACATGCTCACCAACGGCCTGCACTACACCCGAGGCCTCGTATCCCAGGCGTGCCGGAAATTCCGGCTCAATGACATACTGACCGTTGCGGTACATTATTTCTGCACGGTTAAGCCCAATAGCATGTACGCGAATCTGAACTTCACCCGCTGCTGGTGCGGGCACCTCCACATCGACTATTTCCAGTACTTCCGGACCACCGGTACGGTTAAAGGTAACAACTTTAGACATATTCAGCTCTCGTCAGTTAGCAGCACATCTTCAGAATATTGTTGAAGACATGCCCGATTCATTTACTGACAATCTACGCTGCTACACACGTACCAAAAATAGCTGGCAGGGAACTTCAGTATTAATTATCTGTTAATAATCTCTGCTTTCAGCGGATCTGCATGGTCAGAACTTCACTGAACCAGTCGATAAAGACCCGAACTTTTGGAGAAAGATAGCGCCTGTCCGGATACATCACCGACACGGGCTTGGATACTGAAGGGTACTGCGGAAGAACTTCTTCAAGAGCGCCGGAAGCAATATGGGGAGCGAGGGCGTCAAATGTGGCCTGGATAATACCTAAACCGGCCAGTCCACAGGAAAGCAGAATATCGGAATTATCAACCAGCATATTGCCCGCAGGGCGCAACGACACAACGTTTCCGTCCTTGATAAACTTCCATTCCATCACGTCACGACTGTGTTCGCTGAAAAAGTTTATCGCGCGATGCTGGCCCAGATCCGTAAGTGTTTTCGGTCGTCCATGTTGTTGCAGGTATGACGGGGCTGCACAGGTAACCATCCTTATGACACCAAGACGTCTGGAGATAAAACTTGAATTCTGAAGCTCGCCCAGGCGGACAAGACAGTCCACACCTTCAGCGATCAAATCGGTTTTTTTGTCCGATGAAACCAGTACGACGTCAATATCAGGATATAGTGACTGGAAATGTTTGAGATTAGGGATCAGTATGGCGTGTGCCAGCGCCAGCGGGACATCAAGCCTGAGACGCCCCCGGGGGGGAAGGGTCGGTGAAAAACTAGCCATCATGTCATTCACTTCGGCCAGCACATGCCTGGCATGATGATAAAACTCATCTCCTTCAGCAGTAATGTTAAGCTTGCGGGTTGTGCGATGAATCAGTTTTACACCCAGATCATGCTCAATTTGCTGTATCGCTTTGCTTACGGTCGGACGATGGATTTGAAGCACGTCAGCGGCTTTGGAGAAACTACCCTGCTCAACAACCTGGATGAAAATATTTAGATATTCAATCATGTTGGTGTGCACGTGATCACCTGGCTCTATTTAGGCTGTTTGTGGTTTGTATTGTAAAGTAAACAATTCCGATGGGCATCAAGTTAAGAAATTTATGGCTTTCAAAATGTCCGCTTCTGGCACAAAGTGGACCGCACCAGTAACAAAAATTACCCTGTTTCATTTCCATAATCCACCAGTGCGCCACTTCCATAAGCAATTCAAAAGCGTCATTTTTATTAGCAAAAAAAGCATAAAAAGAAAGCCCAACATCGCTTCCCTTAGCTGCGATTTTTGCATCACAGATCCTGATGATCTTTTCCTTCATTCCTTGCCGCACGCCATCTCCTTTACGCTTTTCATGTTCAGGATAAAAAAAGCCGCAAGCAGAAGTCTGCTTACGGCTACAGGATCGTTAATAACGTTTTCTGACAATCAGGCCGCTTTCACAGCCCTGATCTTTTTCGTGTCAGCCGCGTCGGATTCTGTTTTATCCGCTGCAGCTGGAGCAGTGAGATCGGGAAGCTTGCTGGTACGCAGAATATGCTGCACGGTCTCTTTCTGCTCGGCGAGATACAGGCCAAGATTTTCAGCCTGCGTTTCATCCATCTGCATTCCGCTTTGCAACAGCCAGTCGGTGAACGCGTCGGCCATATCGAGCAGCTTGTCGTGAGCGTCAGCCTCTTTCTTACTGGCAAATGTCATTTTCTCTTCACCTTTTCTTACGACAACAAATTTTGTTTCAACAGCCATCGTGCACCTCGCTATACTGTATTTATATACAGTATAGCAGCAACAGATCGATGTTGCAGCAAAATATGCATTACTGGCGAAGCTGCTGTGTTTCCGGGCCACCCATACTGCGTCGCCATGCCCCAGGCGCCTGACCATACTGACGCTTGAAGCTGCGGTTGAAGGACTGCTGGGAATCAAAGCCCAGCGCGATCGCCACGTTCAGAATCGGTTCATCGCTGTGGGATAACCGCTCAACGGATTTTTGCAGCTTTTGCGCGCGAATATACCCGGCGAGAGGGTAGCCCGTATGCTCTTTGAACAGGCGCTGAAGGTGCCATTTCGAGTAGCCGGAACGCCTGGCGACGGTCTCAATGTCCAGTCGGCTGTCCAGGTTGTTGTCGATCCAGTCGAGTAAATCATGCATAAATGCGCCAGTGTTCATCTGGTTACCCCCACGCAGCGAATGAAAAAGTATCTTTGTCTGTTGCATTTAAAGGTGGCGCGTTTTTGCAGTAATTGCAAGTTTTATTGTTGCATTTAAATCCCTGACCGAAACGGGTCTTTTCACATCCACTCAAATAGCACATAAAGTGCAACAATTATTCTTGCACTTAGTTAAGCGCCTTCCTACAATCGCCGCGAATAGTGTATTCGCAACTGTTACAGTTTTGTGGCGATGAACGACACAAATGGCCTTAAGACAGCCCCCGGACAAAGGAAGTGGCGCGGTGCCTCCTGCTGCGTCTTGCCCGGTGGCGACAATTATCGGAATAAAAATAATGAGCCTGCAAAAAACCTGGGGTAATTCTCATCTGAGCGCGCTGGGGGCCATGTTGCTCTCCGTGCTGCTCGTCGGATGCGATAACAGCGTCGCGCAAAATGCCGCGCCACCTGCGCCTGCCGTGAGTGCCGCTGACGTGGTGGTGAAATCGATTAGCCAGTGGGATAGCTTTAACGGTCGGATTGAAGCGGTGGAGAGCGTTCAGCTGCGCCCGCGCGTGTCCGGCTACATTGATAAGGTGAATTACACCGACGGTCAGGAAGTGAAGAAGGGCGAGGTGCTGTTCACTATTGATGACCGTACCTATCGCGCTGCGCTGGAACAGGCGCAGGCGAACCTGGCGAGAGCCAAAACGCAGGCCAGCCTGGCGCAAAGTGAGGCTAACCGTACCGATAAGCTGATCAATACCCATCTGGTCTCACGGGAAGAGTGGGAGCAGCGACGTTCGGCTGCCGTTCAGGCGCAGGCCGACATTCGCGCCGCGCAGGCGGCGGTTGACGCAGCCCAGCTCAATCTGGACTTCACTAAAGTGACCGCGCCTATCGATGGTCGCGCCAGCCGGGCGCTGATCACCAGCGGGAACCTGGTGACTGCGGGCGACACTGCCAGCGTCCTCACCACGCTGGTCTCGCAGAAGACGGTGTACGTCTACTTTGACGTGGACGAGTCAACCTACCTTCACTATCAAAACCTGGCCCGCAGCGGGCAGGGGGCGTCCAGCAATCACACGGCGCTGCCGGTTGAGATTGGCCTGACGGGCGAGGAGGGCTATCCCCATCAGGGCAAAGTGGATTTCCTGGATAACCAGCTCACGCCGAGCACCGGGACCATCCGCATGCGCGCGCTGCTGGATAACTCACAGCGTCAGTTTACGCCGGGACTGTTTGCCCGCGTACGCCTGCCGGGCAGCGCGGAGTTCAAAGCTACGCTTATCGACGACAAGGCGGTGCTGACCGATCAGGATCGTAAATACGTCTATATCGTGGATAAAGAGGGGAAAGCGCAGCGTCGCGACATTACGCCGGGACGTCTGGCAGACGGTTTACGCATTGTGCGGCAGGGGCTGAACCCTGGCGACAAAGTCATCGTCGAGGGTTTACAGAAAGTGTTTATGCCGGGTATGCCGGTTAACGCCAAAACCGTTGCCATGACCGCCACCAGCGCCCTCAACTGATCCCTTGACCTGAGAATCCAACCCATGGACTTTTCCCGCTTTTTCATCGACAGGCCGATCTTTGCTGCCGTCCTGTCGATTCTGATTTTTATCACAGGGTTAATCGCCATCCCGCTGCTGCCGGTGAGCGAATATCCTGACGTCGTGCCGCCAAGCGTGCAGGTGCGCGCGGAGTACCCGGGCGCCAACCCGAAAGTGATTGCCGAGACCGTGGCGACACCGCTGGAAGAGGCGATCAACGGCGTTGAGAACATGATGTACATGAAATCCGTCGCGGGCTCGGACGGCGTGCTGGTGACCACTGTCACCTTCCGTCCGGGGACTGACCCCGATCAGGCGCAGGTTCAGGTGCAGAACCGCGTCGCGCAGGCCGAGGCGCGTCTGCCGGAGGACGTGCGGCGTCTGGGCATTACCACCCAGAAGCAGTCGCCCACGCTGACGCTGGTGGTGCATCTGTTTTCACCCAACGGCAAGTACGACTCGCTGTATATGCGCAACTACGCCACGCTGAAGGTGAAGGATGAGCTGGCGCGCCTGCCCGGCGTCGGCCAGATCCAGATTTTCGGCTCCGGCGAGTACGCGATGCGCGTCTGGCTGGATCCAAATAAAGTGGCGGCGCGCGGTCTGACCGCCTCGGACGTGGTCACGGCGATGCAGGAGCAAAACGTACAGGTCTCCGCCGGTCAGCTTGGCGCCGAGCCGCTGCCGAAAGAGAGCGATTTCCTGATCTCCATTAACGCCCAGGGCCGTCTGCATACCGAAGAAGAGTTTGGCAATATTGTCCTGAAAACAACGCAGGATGGTACGGTCGTCCGCCTGCGTGACGTGGCGCGGATTGAAATGGGCTCCGGGAGCTATGCGCTGCGTTCCCAGCTGAACAATAAAGACGCGGTCGGGATTGGTATCTTCCAGTCTCCGGGGGCGAACGCCATCGATCTGTCTAACGCGGTGCGCGCGAAAATGGACGAACTGTCCACGCGCTTCCCGGCAGACATGAAGTGGGCGGCACCTTACGATCCGACGGTCTTCGTGCGTGATTCGATCCGTGCGGTGGTGCAAACGCTGCTGGAAGCCGTGGTGCTGGTCGTGCTGGTGGTCATTCTGTTCCTGCAAACCTGGCGCGCGTCGATCATTCCGCTGATCGCGGTGCCGGTGTCGGTGGTGGGTACTTTCAGCATTCTCTACCTGCTGGGCTTCTCGCTGAATACCCTCAGCCTGTTCGGGCTGGTGCTGGCCATCGGTATCGTGGTGGACGACGCCATCGTGGTGGTGGAAAACGTCGAGCGAAATATCGAAGAGGGGCTTGCACCGCTTGCGGCTGCGCACCAGGCGATGCGTGAAGTGTCCGGGCCGATTATCGCGATTGCGCTGGTACTGTGCGCGGTGTTTGTGCCGATGGCGTTTCTGTCGGGCGTTACCGGCCAGTTCTACAAGCAGTTTGCGGTGACGATCGCGATATCTACGGTGATTTCAGCGATTAACTCGCTGACGCTCTCTCCGGCGCTGGCGGCACTGCTGTTAAAGCCGCACGGCGCGCCGAAAGATTTCCCGACCCGGCTTATCGATCGTCTGTTCGGCTGGATTTTCCGTCCGTTTAACCGCTTCTTCCTCCGCAGCTCAAACGGCTATCAGGGACTGGTGGGCAAAACGCTGGGACGACGCGGCGCGGTATTCGTGGTTTATCTGCTGCTGCTTTGTGCCGCAGGCGTCATGTTTAAAGCGGTGCCCGGCGGGTTTATTCCGACGCAGGACAAGCTTTACCTGATCGGCGGCGTGAAAATGCCGGAAGGCTCTTCGCTGGCCCGCACCGATGCGGTGATCCGCAAAATGAGCGAAATCGGGATGAATACCGAAGGCGTGGACTATGCGGTCGCGTTTCCGGGACTGAATGCGCTGCAGTTCACCAACACGCCGAATACCGGGACGGTCTTCTTCGGCCTGAAGCCGTTCGACCAGCGTAAACATTCCGCGGCGGAAATTAATGCGGAGATTAACGCGAAAATCGCGCAAATCCAGCAGGGCTTTGGCTTCTCCATCCTGCCGCCGCCGATTTTAGGGCTGGGTCAGGGGTCGGGCTATTCCCTGTACATCCAGGACCGCGGTGGTCTGGGCTATGGCGCGCTGCAAAATGCGGTGAACACCATGTCCGGTGCAATTATGCAGACGCCGGGGATGCATTTCCCGATCTCAACCTACCAGGCTAACGTGCCGCAGCTGGACGTGCAGGTTGACCGCGATAAGGCGAAAGCGCAGGGCGTGTCGCTGACCGATCTTTTTGGGACGCTGCAAACCTATCTGGGCTCGTCGTACGTCAATGACTTCAACCAGTTCGGACGTACCTGGCGCGTGATGGCACAGGCCGACGGGCAGTTCCGCGACAGCGTGGAAGATATTGCGAATCTGCGCACCCGTAACAGCCAGGGCGAGATGGTGCCGATTGGCAGTATGGTGAACATCACGACCACCTACGGGCCGGATCCGGTGATCCGCTACAACGGCTACCCGGCGGCGGACCTGATTGGCGATGCCGACCCGCGCGTGCTCTCATCAGCGCAGGCGATGACGCAGCTGGACGCGATGTCTAAGCAGATCCTGCCGAACGGGATGAACATCGAATGGACGGATCTGAGCTTCCAGCAGGCCACCCAGGGCAACACGGCGCTGATCGTCTTCCCGGTCGCGGTGCTGCTGGCGTTCCTGGTCCTGGCGGCGCTGTATGAAAGCTGGACACTGCCGCTGGCGGTGATCCTCATCGTGCCGATGACCATGCTCTCCGCGCTGTTTGGCGTCTGGCTGACCGGGGGCGATAACAACGTCTTCGTGCAGGTGGGGCTGGTGGTGCTGATGGGGCTGGCCTGTAAAAACGCCATTCTTATCGTGGAGTTTGCCCGCGAGCTGGAAATTCAGGGTAAAGGCATCATGGAGGCCGCGCTGGAGGCGTGCCGCCTGCGTTTACGCCCGATTGTAATGACCTCCATCGCCTTTATTGCCGGGACCATTCCGCTGATCCTCGGCCACGGCGCGGGCGCAGAAGTACGTGGCGTCACCGGGATCACGGTGTTCTCCGGTATGCTGGGGGTGACGCTGTTTGGTCTGTTCCTGACGCCGGTGTTCTACGTGACGCTGCGTAAGTTCGTCACGCGCGGGAAAAAAGAGGAAAGGGACGTGCTGCCTGCGTAGGGACGTTGCTGATAATAAAAAACCGCCTTCACAGTGAAGGCGGTTTTTTTTTGCATCAGGTAAAACGTTACGACGTTTTTTGATACTGGGCGATGAGGTCGGGGAGCGGATCCCAGCCGCTGCTGTCGGCGTTTTTCACCGCTTCCAGGGCACTTGCTACGGTATGGCGGGCCAGTACCGCTAACGACGCCTGCTCGGCCTCTTCGGAAATTGATTTAAAGTACCAGCACGCGTTAGCGCTGACCACGCAGCGAGCCGGTACGTCAGGGCGCGACGCCCACAGCTTTTTATCTTCGATGACCGACAGGTAGATGTCGCGCAGGGTGATCTCTTCCGGCGGGCGACCAAGATGAATGGAGCCGTTACGGCCAAGCGTTGAGACGATAATGCCGTCTCGCGTCAGCGGAACCATCAATTTGCGGATGAAGCTCGGGTTCGCTTCCAGGCCGTAGGCCAGAATCGCACTCGTTGAACGTTCACCCAATTGCTCCGCCATCGCTACGCTGAGAACCATCTGCAAAGCTGTCGGGAAGCGGTAATCTAACATTTCTCTGTCCTGGGTTGCGGTGAATCTTGTTCTTTTTGGCACCGCAGAGGTGAATAAGCAATAAACAACAATATAACAAATACGGTAATTATTTTGAAGCAATCTGCGGCATTTGCGATCAAACCCCCTGTTCTGCTTTAGCTAAACGTGCGGTTCGGGAAGTCAACCGTGACCAGGAGGCCACCTTCTGCAGAGGTACTCAGATTTACGCTGCTGTTGTGTTGCTGCGCCACCGCTTTGACGATGGCAAGCCCCAGCCCGCTGCCGCTTTGCACCTGATTGGGATCGCGGAAAAAGCGGTCGAAAACGCGCTCCTGCAGCTCGGCCGGAATACCGGGGCCCGCATCGGAGACGCGTAGCTGAACGACGCGATCGCCTGCACGCACGTCGACCTGAATCCGCCCGCCCTCGGGGCTGTACTTCACGGCGTTCTCAATGAGATTATCAATCAGCGACACCAGGCGTTCCCTGACGCCTGAGATCCACACTTCATCCTCGGCAAAGAACTCCAGCTCGATCCTGCGCGCAGACGCTAAAGGCTCCAGCTCGGCCATACGCGCCTGGATGAGCGTCGTCAGCGGCACGGGCTCCATGGCCGTATCAATACGCGCTTCGCTGTGCATCATCAGCAGCAACTGATTGACGAGACGCGCGGCGCGGCTGTTGCTGCGGATCACGCCGGCAAGCAGCTCCTGCTGGCTTTCGCTGATGACCCAGGACTGCAGCGCCTCCACGTTGATGCGCATCGCCGCGAGGGGCGTACGCAGCTCGTGCGCGGCATCCGCGATGAAAACACGCTCCCTTTCCGCGCTTTCACGCACCCTGGTAAGGAAGTCATTGATCGCGTCCACCATCTGGCGAAGCTCTCTGTGCTTCGGTACGGCTTTTAACGGGGAGAGATCGTCCGGCGTGCGTAACGTAATCTCATCGACCACCTTATTCCAGGGACGCATCGCAATGCGTATTGACAGCCACGCGGGAAACAGCAGAAAAGGGAAGCAGACCAGCAGCGGCAGGATGTAGTACCCGCGTGAGTTCAGATAGATAAAGAAGTTCCAGCCGCTGGCTGGGGTGAAAAGGGTAACCTCCACGTCGGAGTGCGGGGATTTGAGGGTGCGGCTGGTCCAGGTACGATCTCCACTCTGAACATGCTCCAGTTCTCCGAGCCGGGTGTTTGTTATCCCCGCGGGCGCACCGTCGGAGGCAAAAATAACGGTATTATTTTTGCGAACGATGAGGTTAATCGACAGCACGGGATCTTCCCCTCCGCCGTAACCTTCACGCAGCGCCTTGCTGAAGGCCTCCAGCACGGCGGTACGATCCTGCGGGCGTCCGTCCATACGCTCAGCCAGGGTAAAAACGGTTTCGTACGTTTTACTGCCCGTGAGGATAGGGGGGCTGCGCAGGTCCTCCCACAGAATAAAGGTTAAAAAAAGACACCACAGCAGGGTAAGCAGCAGCATCTGGGCGATGATAATTCGCCGTACCAGAGTCGGACGCCTCAGGTGATACCAGACGTTTTGCATTAACCGGTCACCTTCTGTATTGAGACGGTATCAATAACGTACCCGACGCCCCGGACCGTTCGCACATAGCCGTCGCCGATTTTTCGCCGTAAATTTCCCATGTGCACGTCGAGCGCGTTGCTGAGGTTCTCTTTGTTGCCGAATATTCTTTCTTCCAGAAACCGCCGGGTCAGCACGCGGTCCGCGCGCAGCATCAACGTTTCCAGCAGCGCGTATTCACTGGCCGTTAAATCGATATGCCGCGCACTCACCGTCACGCGGCGCGTCGGAACATGAAGGGATAGCCCGCGAATTTCTATCGCCTCATTTTCAAAACCGTAGCTGCGCCGTGCAAGGGCTCGCACTCTCGCCAGCAGCTCGGCGAGAATAAAGGGTTTGACGAGATAGTCGTCCGCGCCGGCATCCAGCCCGCACAGGCGATCCTGCAGCGTCCCTCGCGCCGTCAGGATGATGACGGGGATCCCCTTGAGTTGCTGACGCAAACGCGTCATCAGGCTCATGCCATCGCCGTCGGGCAACCCCAGGTCGAGCAAAATAAGTTCCGGCACGCAGACGTCAAGCTGATGCAGCGCATCCTCTTTACGGCGAACCCATATGACGTCAAATCCTTGATCTGATAGGGCGATACGTACGCCATTGCCGAGATCCAGGTCGTCTTCGATAAGTAGAATTTTCACATTGGTAACGGTATCAACCGTGAATGAAGAACAACTTAAGAAAAAAACGGTAGCAGGAAATCTGTCCGGATGACAGCACCTGCCCGCGCTTCAGTGTTTCTTCATTTTCGGCTCATAAGAACCTTAGGGTCACTCTTCAAAATGGGCGTTCCGGCGTTTAACCGCCTGCATCGTCATCATTTGAATCCATAAGGACTTCCTTAATGAGAAATATTGAACTGCGTCATACGTTCCCTCATTTACTTTCGGACCGCTGCCTGAAAACCCTCGTGCCGGGCGTCGTTCTGGCGTTACTGGCTACGCCTGTACTGGCGGAAGAACAGCGCCAGGGTAACGTCATAACCCTGGGGGGCGGCGTGGATGTGGGGCCGCGCTACTCGGGTTCAGATAAAACCCGCGTCTCAGCGGCTCAGGTAGTGGATTATTCCATGGCAAATGGCTTCTTTATCGGCACCTCGCGAGGGATCGGTTACGGTAACAACGTTGGCAACCTGGATTACAGCGCAGCGCTGAGCTATCGAGTTGGCCGTAAAGATAAAGACGTGAGCAGCGATTCGATCAGCTCCGGTAGCGACGAGCTGCGAGGGATGGGAGAGATTAAAGGCTCGGCAATCATCGTGCCCGGGCTGGGGTACAAGGTGACCGACTGGCTGAATCTGCAGCTGCAGGCTGAGGTTCCGGTGTCTGAGAGAGACAACGGAGAGGCGGTGCATTTCGGCTTGAGCAGTCCGCTCTATACCTCACCAACAAATGCGGTGACGCTGGCGCTGACCGGCAGTTGGGGATCCGACAAGTATATGCAGACGTATTACGGGGTCAACGCCACCCAGTCGGCCGCATCGGGCTTTGCCCGACATGACGCCGGGGCCGGGGTTTATGCCTGGTCGATGAACCTGGACTGGACCCACAAGCTCACCTCTCGCTGGAGCGTACTTGCCTCTGCGGGCGTGACGCAACTGACGGGGGATGCAGGCGACAGCCCTATTGTGCAACGCAAAACGTCGCCCACGGGGAGTTTGAAGGTGACGTACAGTTTTTAATAGTGGGTTACGGCGGCTGGTGGTCTTGAGCCGTATATAAGCCGCTCCGGTTTAGATGGCGGGGCGGAACCTCTTGCTGACAGTTACAGCACATGTGGTTGACGGATTTATCTAAAGCTCCATTGGGCTGTGATGACAAAAACGGAGGGGATGATAATACCCACATCCATGCCAAAATAAGACGTAAAATTATACTGGAATCCGTGATATATGTAGGGAGAAAATCCTATCCCGGTTACTTTTTTAAAATCATGGTATGAACCATGGTCACCACAATCATCGAATGTATCAAAGAAAAATTCGCCTACATATCCATAGATTCCCTTAAAAACCCAACCGTTATTCCACCCAGCCCAGTCTCTTCTTACGCCGGCAGCCAGACATCTGTCATTAAAGCTGTTTTTCATTGTGCCTAGCACAACACTATATTTCGATGTGTCCGAAAATTTCCTCTCCACGGATATAAACTTGTTTTCAAAGTTCTCCGTGTATTGTCCGTGATTATTTGTCAGATGATAAACGTATGAGCCAGTGTTTATAGAATACAGATTTATTTCATCTGCAGAGCAATTCCATGTAACCAGATAAAAACTTCCGCACCACAGCCATGCGGGGTATATTTTACGTGCTGTCTGCTTATGTGGAATATTATCCATATTCGCTCACTTTGGCTAACGTACTGAATTTATAAGAACTAATTTTTGTCCTGCAGCTGTACAAATTTTAGCATACATACGGAAAGTTGAGATCTTGCGTCACGGGAACGGGACAATGTTCGTTTTCGGTGCAGACAACGCGGACCTTGTCAGACAGTTCCATGCGAGTCATCTCAATTCAGTACACGGCTGGCACCGTCCGCCTCTGGTTCGATGCGGACGATCTGACTGAGCTTAAGGTCCGCAGTGAGCGAAAAACGGTCCTTTAATCCATTCTGTATCAGATGCAGGACTAACACTAGCATGTGATAATCTACCGGGGGTAGGTCATCGCATCTGGTCAGGTAGTGGCGATGTGATTCTACGGTGTAAGAAATGAACAAAGATATTTGGTGTTAAAAAATGACGAAAATGGACGATGACTTTTTAGAATATGATCTGGACTGGTTTTTATCCAGCCAGGAAGGGTACTTAGCGCATTTTGCAACAGCAGGTCAGGGGCCGGTTCCTGAAAGGATCAAGTCATCTGTCGAGGACTATAATTTTATTCTTGATTATATTTCCTCACTGGAGCCCTTGTCAGAGGTCTATGTGATAGAAGGCAATCTGCCTGCTTTTTCAAATGAAAATCAACGTTCTTGCTATCTGCGCTCATTTGTTGAGATGTCAAGTAAAGGATTGTTCAGCTACAACTATGAACAAGGTGGGTATAAATTAATTTCGCAACCAAAAACACCATTGAAATATGAAACATTGCCAGATGAAGTGAAAGGTGTGATTTATGTTGCAGATAGAGAAATTGACTTATAAATATGATATGCTGATGCGGCATGCGCTCAATTTTTTGACACGCAATAGCCATAGAAAGATCCGATCGTGTCACGGCGCGGATCGACTCGAAGATCGATATCCGCTGTGAGCGAAGAGCGGAAATTGTATTTATGAATGACTTTTACATTGCCAAATAAATTATTATTTGCCGCTTTTTTCTGGTTGATCACGAACACCATCATAATCATTAAGTATTTGCATTAATATTATTCTTGGTATGTCTTTTGTGGATATTCTGAAACTGTTACTCAGGCGCGAGGCAATCATGGCGGAAGTAATTTTATTATCATCGTAGGCAATGGTCATATGCTTTCCGATATTCTGTCGGGTCATGTCCGACAATCTTTTGCCACATTCATCGGAGAATCTAAAGACTAAATTCTCTGCACCTGTCTCATCCTTCTCTACATAATCAATTGACTTTACACATCCAGAGTCAAACGAAGTTTTCTCATTACCGACCGAAAAAACAAAACTCCCTTTTGCTGCAGTCGATGTCAATGGCACAAGCACCACGAGTAACAACACCCCAAACTTGATTTGCATCTTCTTATCCTTTTATTTGTTGACCTGAGCCCCATAAATCAACATATCTCAACGTTATCAACGTCTGCTTTTGGCACGCAACGGACCGCCTGAAGCGCCGCGAAATATGCTATGAGGGACGCCTAAAAGTAACAAATGCGATGGCCGAAAAATAAGCACATCAGCATAGACGGTGGATTTAACCAAAAACATGCATAGTTTCCAATTGCTCTTTTTTTATTGCATTACAAGAGGATAAAAAATTATCTTTAAAATCTGATGGGGGAGTTTTTAGTTGCTGCACTGCTGCTTTATTTACTTCTAACTCCCGTAATTGTGCGATTGTGCTTCTACGAATCGAGGAGAGAAAAAAGTCCCCTGAGTTTTCTTTATGACTCTCCAAATAATTAGTTAGTATTTGAGAAGATACTTGAATTGCTTTTTCCTCAGAAAAACCCAAAGTAAAGTGAGAGTAGATAACATTGTATTGGTATAGACATGCTGCTTCAGCCATTTGTTTAGCTTGCTCCCCAGGGGAGGATTGATTTGCCCACGATTGGGAAGTGACGAGCAATATAAGCAGTAACAATTGTTTTTTCATGTGGAGAATCCCTACCATTATGAATGCAATATTTAAAACTTTGAAGCCTGACATTGACAACAACCACTGACCTGCTACCCGTTGACCAACTAAGACTCTTGTTCTTAATGTCCGCCCCTGGCACAAAACTGACATTGCAGAAATAGTAGGTCAGTTTGGATCGAGGAGCGGAAGTTTGCAATCGCTCTCATAGCGGGTGTCAGCGGCACTCATGTCAGCCCAGAAAATGTTGTCAGTTACTCTATCCAGGGGACAGGTTCACCAATATAGGTGTGTGTGCAGCAGCGGCAAGTTACTTTCACGTCCTTTCCCGAAATTGAAGGATTTACCTGTTGAAGAATTCCATTCTCATCAACAAACAGACCCGGATAAAAACTACTTTCACCAATGCAGACTAAATCTCTTCGCTGATGCTCATGTCGTGCGACTAACCAGAATACAGGCTCGGTAGTATCAAGACGCCCACATACTTCACTGAATATTTCATCCCATGGTTTGCCAATGTGTTTGATCAGGAAATAAAACAAGGGTGTGTAATCTCGGCCACGCTTCTGTCTGCCATGCATTGTCCCGCGCTTTGCCAGTAGCTCATTTCCGACTTTTTTACCGTTGCGTTCCCAGCGATACTCAGCACCAGGATTATTAGATTGGTGTCGTGTAGTGGTGTTGACGCTGCGATACAGCTTACGGGACTTATTCTGTTGATGAGTACGCATAGCTCGATCTCGTGCATCCTTTCTTTTGTGGGGCGGTAGCGCCTGCCGGAGCTAGATTCAGTAGTGTGTGGCTGTATTAAAAACAACCACGCTTACAGACAGTCGCATTATGCTGAAATACCGTCCTACTTAAACTACCCAAAAATCCGCTCATGACAAAGAGAACATGGCCTGAAGCCGCATGGCGGAGTTTAGCAAAGCGCGCCATTCAAGACATAATCTTGAAGCTAACCGCGCATGTCGAAGCCTGATTTTTGAAAATCTCTATAAACTTCCGGATTGCTGAAAGCCGGGAATTTGGCTTTATGGGCGGCTGATTTTATCGCTTCGCAATAGGCGCTATTGCCGTTACTGGTTGAGATGCTTAAAGGTGTGCCATCCTGAGCAAATTCAATATGCAACCTGCATTGTTTCCCTTTCCAGTTTTGCGGCTCTTCAATTTCGGCGTTTATTGCCGCCCTGATTGCCCGTGCCTGCGCGCCCCATTCATCCTGATCGTCCCAACGTCCTGAACCGCAATTACCCGTTGCCGTGGTCTTATGGCAGCCGGAAGGGTGTAGCGGCACGCATCCCGCGGCCAGGTTCACCACTATAGCCACCACAGCGATTTTCTTTACTGCTTGAGACATTCCCATCTCTTACCCCGCAATCCATTTTAGCTTCAGTAATGTTTAAATATTCTTCCGCACTTCGTGGCCTCTTTTCAACTACCAATAACGGGTTACAACGTCGGTGACCTTGCTGCCGGTTCCACCTCCGACTAACCGTTCGTTTTTGAACTATGTTTAACATCAGTCAGAATAATAAAATGGTTAAGTATTTACAGGACCTGAGCGGCGGGGCCTCCCTCCGGAGCATTTGAAAGCCAGAACCTCACTTAAAAGTGTGCCAACATTTCGTGCGTAATATTCATGTCCGGAGAATAACGTGTTCGGAAAGCTATTGTTGAACTACATGCCAGGGCTACAAAATTTGTTGGCCTACGATAAAAGCTGGCTAAAACATGATGTTAAAGCGGGGTTATCCGTTGCGGCTGTCGCGCTCCCTGTTGCGATCGCTTACGCTGAGCTGGCGGGTGTGGGGGCAATTGTAGGACTCTATTCCTGCGTTTTACCAATGATAGCTTACGCACTGTTTGGCTCTTCACGCCAGCTTATTGTGGGCCCTGATGCCACAACCTGTGCGGTGATTGCGGCCGTTGTATTTCCGCTTTCTGCCGGGAATCCCGAACTGCACTGGCAGCTGACGATCATCATGACATTGATGATGGGCGGGTGGTGCCTCCTTGCAAGTAAATTTCGCCTGGGCGCGCTTGCCGATCTGCTTTCTCACCCCATTCTTACCGGTTTACTTAATGGCGTAGCCGTGACGATTATCGTCGGGCAATTAGGCAAGGTATTGGGGATCAAGCTTGATGAGGCGCAGGTTATTGAAAAAATAATCGCCTTGCCAGGTCGACTTTCAGATAGCCATTTATTAACCGTAGGAATATCCCTTTTTACGTTAATTATTTTAATGGTGATCAAGACGTATCGCAGCCAGTGGCCAGCACCTTTAATCGCCATTGTGATAACAACGGCACTGGTATGGGGGACCTCGGCACAAAAGTATGGCATTGCCACGATTGGGGGAGAAGGCTTCCAGTCTGGTTTACCGGTCGTCCACTGGGGGGCGTTCCAGCCGGGGCCGATGCGTGATTTGGTGATCCCGGCGCTGAACCTGGCGTTGGTCAGTTTTGTCAGTCTGATGCTGACCGCCCGCAGTTTCGCAGCGAAAAATGGCTACGAAATTAATGCGGATGCAGAGTTCCGGGCTCTGGGTATTGCGAATATTATGTCGGGGTTATCTCAGGGGTTTGCTATCAGTGGCGCCGATTCCCGGACCGCGGTAAATGATTCGGTTGGGGGAAAAAGCCAACTGGTTTCCGTGGTCGCCGCCTTGATCATCGGTATCGTCGTGCTGTTTTTCACTCAGCCATTACAATACATTCCGGTATCTGCGTTAGGTATTGTTCTAATGTATGCATCATGGTCATTAATCGATTTACGTGGACTATGGAACCTGAGACGCAGAAATAAACAGGCCTTTCGCCTGGCCTTCTTCACGTTTGGCTGTGTTTTAATTATCGGCGTTATCCAGGGGATTGGCCTTGCGGTGTTGCTTGGGTTGTTACAATTCCTTCGTACAGTATTTCGTCCCTCTGAGCACCTGCTGGGCACTGATGAAGAGGGAATGATTCATTCGTTAGGGAATACCACCGATATTAAAATGGTCCCGGGCGTGCTGATGTATCGATTTAACTCACCGTTGACCTATTTTAATGTGGCTTATTTTAAACGTCGGGTATTGAACCTGGTTGATGGGGCAGCCATACAACCTAAATGGGTGGTCATTGATGCCGTTGCCTGCTTCACCTATTCAGACATCAGCGTCCTGGCAACCATTAATGAGTTAAAGCGTGACCTGAAAGGCCGACAGATTAAATTAATCCTTGCGGGCAGGAAAACGGAGTTAACACGCTGGTTTAAAGACAGTCGGCCAACAATGAATGATGATGACATGATTCTGGCGCCAGACCTCTACCTGGCACTTCGGTTCATTCAAAGTAAAGAGAGTGCGAGTGAGGGGGAATCAGTCAGTGATACATAACCAAATACTGGTTAAAGGCTTGTAACGCATGCTACTGGCAGGCAGGGAACCCTCTCAACTTCTACCACCGAGGCGCAACTACTGTTGGCCTGGACAGTGAGATGTTCCTTGCCTGTCTTACCTTCTTCTGCCATCTATCTCAGTAAAAACTGAATCAGCTGAACAAAGATATACACTGCCGCCGCCACTCGTATTGCCTGCCAACCCCATCTGAGATAGCGCCATTCATAGCGTTCTCTGGCATTAGCCTCTGCTATAGCGGAGTCATAACGCTTTTTTTTCTTTCTCCTGCCTATGTCTATTACCCACAGGATGAGAATAAAGATAATGATGGTTTTCAGAAATATGGGATTATCCACTAAAAATGACTCCGGCTTGCTCGCTGAAAAAGCAGAATAGATGAACAGTCGTCACGTATCCACCACTAAATGTGGGGGTCTGAATGAAATTTACCCTGATTCGATTTTGAGATGACCCTGCCCATAGCCGGTTTCTCCGCTGTGAATGCGCAATCTGTGGTGCGACGTATCAGGCTGACGGCTATAAGCAAGGAGCGGACATTGAGCGCCATTCATATTCACCGGAACAAAAATAGATAGGGTAGTGCCTACAAATAAATAAACTCATAATTCACAATATAACTTCCAATATTATTCACACGAGCCGTTACCCATACCCCAGTCATTCCCTGCTTACGGTGGCTGTGCAGATATTCTTTGTTTGTACAAAGCTGAATCCATCTGTTGGTGTTCTGATCTTTTAACCAGAGACCCGCTTCACAATGGCCATACTTACCTCTCGAAGGCCCCGGAAAGACAACCTCATATTCAGATTCATAGCCAATTATTTTGTCCGGGAAGAGATAGACATAAATATCATAACAATTTAAGCTCAATACAAACCCAAGGCAAAAGCCGCTAAAAAAAGCACTGGCAATATATTCTAATGTTTTGTTAAAAGTGCGCAGGTAAAAAGCGCGCATAACAAAAATTGTTCCAATCAAAACGCCAAGTGAAATATATGTCATCCATTCAGGAACGGATTTTTTTAATATAGTATTATGGGAGATGCCAGATGCCCATGACATATACCAGAGCCATCCACCTAAAACGCTGAATATCACGGCTGTAACAAGTAATTTCTTGCGTTTATCTTCGAAGGAATAATTTTTAGTCATGGTTTTGTTTTGTATGTATCAAACGAAAGTGTTGACCTTACCAGGAAAAGCTATTTTATATTATTAAATTCAATATGCCTCCTGTTTCGAGTTAAATTTTTTAAGCCTCCTCTTTTGACCGTAGCTTGCTCGCTACCCGCGAGCAAGCCACACCCCTTAGCGATACAGCGTCTTTTCCGCAACCGGAATAAGGAGCCCGGATCGCCAGTCCGCGAGCGTCAGCTGCGCAAGCTTACCCAGCGCGGTATAAAACGGATGTCCGGCGTTGTCGACAAACACGGACAGGAAGCGGGTGCTCCACGGCAGCAGGTGCCATGCCAGAAGCTGAGCGCACTCCGCATCGCGGCCATTCTCGGCCAGCCATGCCGCCAGCAGCAGCAAAGTCCCGAAGTGATCTTCCGGTTCATTCTGCTGCATTTCAAATGCGATAGCGTTCTCCCGCATCCACTGGCGCAGCGCGAGGGTCGAGTCGCCGAACAGCACGGATTCGCGGTCAAGCCAGACGGAGCCCCACGGTGGCGCGGGCAGGGCGTAAGGGCCAACAAACAGCCGTTGCCAGGCGTCCCTCAGCGGCTCATCGGCAGACGCGGCAAAGGTGTCAGCTACAGGCTGCAGCGTTTCCGGGGGTAGGGGCCAGTCCTGAACCCAATCCCCTGCGGTGAGGGCCTGCACCAGCGGCGCGGCCTGCTCGCTGTCTGGCGAGAAATAAAACAGGGCGCCCAGCACCCGGGCGCTGAACGCGAACGATTCACGATGTGAGACGTCTTTCATTACATCTTCCTTGTTCGCGCGGAGAGTGTCCGCGCGACTGTGTTAACCGATAATACAAATCATAGAATAAACTACGGTCACGCCATTCACCCGCTACACCTTCTCGATCTGCACCAGATTGGTGTGTTGCGGGTTGCCTTTTGCCAGCGGTGAAGGGCGGTGCGTGGTCAGGGTGTTGATGCATGAGCCGTGATCGATGCGATCGCCACTCATATTGGCGTCGTGCCAGGCACCCTGGCCCATAGCGCTCACGCCGGGCATGATGCGCGGCGTCACTTTTGCTTCAATTCGTACCTCGCCGCGGTCGTTAAAGACGCGCACCGTATCGCCGTTCTTAATGCCGCGTTTTTCAGCATCGACAGGATTAAGCCAGACCTCCTGGCGACAGGCGGCTTTCAGCACGTCAACGTTACCGTAGCTCGAGTGGGTGCGGGCCTTAAAGTGGAAACCAAACAGCTGCAGCGGGAACTGCGCGCGCTCGGGCGCATCCCAGCCGTCGAAGGTTGATGCGTAGATGGGCAGCGGACTGATGGTCTCATCTTTTTCCAGCTCCCAGGTGACCGCAATCTCCGCCAGCTTGCTGGAGTATATTTCAATCTTACCCGATGGCGTTTTCAGCGGGTTGGCTTCCGGGTTTTCGCGGAATTTTTTATAGGCCACAAAATGGCCGTTCGGATCTTTACGCTTGTAAATACCCATTTTTTTCAGCTCGTCATAGGACGGCAGATGAGGGTCTTTTTCGAGCATTTTGGCATACAGATACTGCAGCCACTGTTCCTGCGTCCGTCCTTCGGTGAATTTCTGATGGATATCCGGCCCGAGGCGTTTCGCCACTTCGCTCATGATCCAGTAGATGGGCTTGCGTTCAAATTTCGGCGCGGTCACGGGTTGAAGGAATATCAGGTAGCCCATGTTACCCGCATAATCGTTAGGAATGATGTCTTCCTGTTCGACGGTCATCAGGTCTGGCAACACGATATCGGCATATTTCGCTGACGACGTCATGAAGTTATCGATGACCACAATCATCTCGCACTTGCTTTCATCCTGCAGGATATCGTGGGTTTTATTGATATCGGAGTGCTGGTTGATGAGGGTATTGCCCGCGTAGTTCCAGATGAACTTAATCGGCACGTCCAGCTTATCCTTGCCGCGCACGCCGTCGCGCAGGGCGGTCATCTCCGGACCGCGGGTGATAGCATCCGTCCAGCTGAAGCAGGAAATTTGCGTTTTGACCGGGTTATCCGGCAGCGGCATACGTTCGATGGTGATGGTGTAGGTGGACTCACGCGCGCCGCTGTTCCCGCCGTTGATCCCCACGTTTCCGGTGAGGATCGGCAGCATCGCGATGGCGCGGGAGGTCAGCTCGCCGTTCGCCTGACGCTGTGGTCCCCAGCCCTGACAGATGTAGGCCGGTTTCACGGAGCCGATTTCGCGGGCAAGCTTAACGATGCGATCGGCGGGAATACCGGTGATGCGGGAGGCCCACTCCGGCGTTTTCGCCGTGTGGTCATCGCCCTGGCCGAGAATATACGCTTTGTAGTGACCGTTAGCGGGCGCGCCTTCCGGCAGCGTTTTTTCGTCATAGCCGACGCAGTATTTGTCGAGGAACGGCTGGTCGACCAGGTTTTCGTCGATTAACACCCAGGCAATACCCGCTACCAGCGCGGCATCGGTACCCGGACGGATTGGGATCCACTCATCTTCACGTCCGGCTGCCGTGTCGGTGTAGCGCGGGTCGATAACAATCATGCGCGCGTTGGACCGCTCGCGGGCCTGTTCCAGATAGTACGTAATCCCGCCGCCGCTCATGCGCGTTTCTGCCGGGTTATTGCCGAACATGACCACCAGTTTGGTGTTTTCGATGTCCGAGGTGCTGTTGCCGTCGTTACTGCCGTAGGTGTAGGGCATCGCGCAGGCAATTTGCGCCGTGCTGTAAGTGCCGTAGTGGCTCAGGAAACCGCCGTAGCAGTTCATCAGACGCGCCACCAGCGAAGCGTAAGGGGAGGAGCGGGTGATATTGCCCCCGACAATCCCGGAGGAGTAGTTGATATACACCGCTTCGTTGCCATAGTCGGCCACCACGTCTTTCAGACTGGCGGCGATCGTGTCGAGCGCTTCATCCCAGGTGATGCGTTCGAACTTACCTTCGCCGCGTTTGCCCACGCGCTTCATCGGGTAGTTCAGACGGTCAGGGTGATTGATTCGGCGGCGAATAGAACGTCCGCGCAGGCAGGCGCGCACCTGATGGTTACCGTAAATATCCTCACCAGTGTTGTCCGTTTCGACCCAGTACACTTCGTTGTCACGCACGTGCAGACGCAGCGCACAGCGGCTGCCGCAGTTGACCGAGCAGGCGCCCCACACCACGGTATCTTCAGGCGGCTGGACGGCGTGCTTCACCGCCGCGGCGGCGCTTTTTAAACCAAAAGGCAGCGAGATCCCACCAGCGGCAAGCGCCAGAGAACCTATCGCCGTAGATTTCACGAGAGTTCGACGGCTAATTCCGCCGTGATGTTCAGTATCGGACATGGCTCACCCCATCATTATACCCGTCATACTTCAAGTTGCAGGTGCGTTGGCTGCACTCACTCACCCCAGTCACGTACTTATGTACGCTCCTGGGGATTCGTTCCCTTGCCGCCTTCCTGCAACTCGAATTATTTAGGGTCTATAATTGCGTATTATTTTTCCCGAAATGATATCCGGGCTAATGATGGGGTGAGTGTTACTTATTTGGGGGTATTAAATCTTAATCCTCATCAAATCAAAGGGGATTGAGGGGCAATTACTGAGGTTCAGCTGCCGCACCACTGCCTGTACGGGTGTACAAAATTTTGAAGGTGTCGTTGGCGCAGTGGCCTACTACCTGCGTGCCCGCCTGGTCAGCCTGGTCGTTCGGCACAATGCTCAGCGTAAACCCTGATTCAGGCACGCCGTTGTTGATAATCTTCTGCTGAATGTCGCTTTTCACGCGCTCGCAGGAATCCGGTGCCGCCAGTGCGGCCGTTGAGGCACTCATTAACACTAGGGCGGTAATCCAGGGTAACCGTTTCATCTGTAGCTCCTTTTCTCTGTGTAGAGATTAATTTTAGCAGGCTTCGTGTAAACAACTGTATTTGCTAATATGATTGGGAATAATCTCCCTCTACGGTAATAAATGTGAAGAAATACGCAGCGATAACGCTACTGGCAGCAACATTGATGGGGTGCGACAACAGCTCCGCGCCGCTGTCGTTTACGCCCGAGATGGCGAGTTTTTCAAACGAATTTGATTTTGATCCGCTGCGCGGACCGGTCAAAGACTTTACCCAGACGCTGTTCAACGAGAAGGGCGAAGTGTCCAAACGGGTCACCGGCACCGTCTCGACGGAAGGGTGTTTCGATACGCTGGAGCTGCATGACCTGGAGGCCAACACCGGCGTGGCGCTGGTGTTGGATGCCAATTACTATCTTGACGCAGAAACCCAGCAGCGCAAAGTGAAGCTGCAGGGGAAATGCCAGCTGGCCGAACTGCCGTCAGCCGGGGTGACGTGGGATACCGACGACAACGGTTTTGTGGTGGCGGCGCACGGCAAAGAGATGGAAGTGAAGTATCGCTACGACGCGGATGGCTACCCGCTGGGCAAAACCACCGTCTCCGGGGATCAGCATCTGTCCGTGCAGTCGACGCCGTCTAAAGATCTTCGCAAAAGAATGGATTACTCGGCAGTGAGCATGTTGAATGATAAGCCGCTGGGCAACGTGAAGCAGAGCTGCGATTACGACCGCCACAATAACCCGGTGAGCTGCGATCTGACGATCACGGACGACAGCGTCAAACCTGCCGTTGAGCGCAAGTACACCATCAAGAACACGATTGAATATTACTGAGAGTAACGTGCATTTTGTACGTTTCGCCCGGCGGCGCTACGCTTGCACGGGCCTACAATGAAGCACCCTGTAGGCCGGGTAAGCACAGCGCCACCCGGCAAGAAAGACAGCGCAATGGTTCATGACAAGGTTTGTCATCAATCTCACTGCGCGGTAGGTTTCAGCAGGCTGGCGCCTGACGGTTTGTGTCCGGCCAGGTGCTGATGCTGGAAAATGCACATGCGGATGGTGTTGCGGTATTCACCGTTAATAAAGAACTCGTGAATCAGCTCGCCTTCCACCATGAAGCCCAGCTTACGGTAGATATGGATCGCTTTCTCGTTCTCTTTGTCCACAATCAGGTAAAGCTTGTAGAGATTCAGAACGTTGAATCCGTAATCCATGGCCAGCTTAGCCGCCCGTGACGCAAGGCCTTTTCCCTGATGCTCAGGGGAGATGATGATCTGAAACTCCGCCCGGCGGTGAACGTGGTTGATTTCAACCAGCTCCACAAGACCCGCTTTTTCACCTTCACACTCCACCACAAAACGACGTTCACTCTGATCGTGAATGTGCTTATCGTAGAGATCGGACAGCTCGACAAACGCCTCGTAAGGCTCTTCGAACCAGTAGCGCATCACGCTGGCATTGTTGTCGAGCTGGTGGACAAAGCGCAGGTCCTCACGCTCCAGCGGACGGAGTTTAACGTCGCAGGACACCGACATCACGGGGCTACCGTGCGGCCAGTGCGGCGATCCAGGCAGCGCAGGGTGTTAGGCTCCCAGTAGGCATTAACGTTTGCACTTTGCTGACACTTATCGCGCGCGTCAAAAGCGACATCTTCTTTGTCCCACTCTTTTTCAGCACGTTTGTTGACCTTCTGACGAAGGTTACGGGTGTCATTCCATTGTTCTTTGTCCATGGCGGCGTTCTGACGGCTTTGCGCGCTGTCACCAGACTCAATAATGAGCTTGCTGGTTTCCGCTGTCGCAGAGGCGGCAAAGGCGAACGATGACAGCGCCAGCAGGGCTGTCAGACAAAGGCGTTTGCTTAATGTGGTCATAGCGTTTCCTTTTAAATGGGTGCAGATAATCAAGTTACCCCGTACAGATTCTACACTAAAGCGAAATGACGGCATACCCGCGGAGCAAGTATGGAAAAGTAAAGGGCATCATCAGGTATGATGGTTAAATAAATCCTCACCTGACGTGAAAAATGCTTAAAACGACGCTGCTTTTTTTTGCCACCGCGCTATGCGAAATCATCGGTTGCTTCCTGCCCTGGCTCTGGCTGAAGAAGGGAGGATCCGTACTGTTGCTTATCCCGGCAAGCGTCGCGCTGGCCCTGTTTGTCTGGCTGTTAACGCTGCATCCGGCGGCCAGTGGGCGCGTTTACGCGGCTTACGGTGGCGTGTATGTCTGCACGGCGCTGCTGTGGTTACGCGTAGTGGACGGCGTCAAACTCAGCGCATACGACTGGGCCGGGGCGCTGATTGCCCTGTGCGGTATGTTGATTATTGTGGCGGGATGGGGGCGCGCGTGAGCCCCCGGGTTTTGTGATCGTTAGCTGATTTTATGATCATTATACTTGTATGGTAGTAGGGTTGATGGGTAAGTTTCCAGCATCACAACGAACGATGTAAGGAAAGGAATTATGAAGATTGTCGCGGCTGACGTGTTTGTTACCTGCCCGGGGCGGAACTTTGTCACCCTTAAAATCACCACCGATGAGGGGATTGTCGGTCTCGGTGACGCTACGCTAAACGGACGCGAGCTCTCCGTGGCCTCTTACCTGAAGGATCACCTTTGCCCCCAGCTGATTGGCCGCGATGCGCACCGCATCGAAGACATCTGGCAGTTCTTTTATAAAGGCGCCTACTGGCGTCGCGGTCCGGTTACCATGTCGGCCATCTCCGCCGTGGATATGGCGCTGTGGGATATCAAAGCCAAAGCGGCCAATATGCCGCTCTACCAGCTGCTGGGCGGCGCCTCCCGGGAAGGGGTGATGGTCTACTGCCATACTACCGGCCACACCATTGACGACGTGCTGGAAGATTACGCCCGTCATAAAGAGATGGGTTTCAAGGCGATCCGCGTGCAGTGCGGCGTGCCGGGCATGAAAACCACCTACGGTATGGCCAAAGGGAAGGGGCTGGCCTATGAGCCTGCGACCAAAGGCGACTGGCCGGAAGAGCAGCTGTGGTCTACCGAAAAATACCTCGATTTCACGCCGAAGCTGTTCGACGCGGTGCGCAGTAAATTCGGCTTCAATGAGCACCTCCTGCACGACATGCACCACCGCCTGACGCCAATTGAAGCGGCGCGCTTCGGCAAGAGTATCGAAGCATTCCGCATGTTCTGGATGGAGGATCCAACGCCTGCGGAAAACCAGGCCTGCTTCCGCCTGATCCGCCAGCACACCGTCACCCCCATTGCGGTAGGCGAAGTGTTTAACAGCATCTGGGACTGCAAGCAGCTTATCGAAGAGCAGCTTATCGACTATATCCGCACCACCATTACCCACGCGGGCGGCATTACCGGGATGCGTCGCATCGCCGATTTTGCCTCGCTTTATCAGGTGCGTACCGGTTCACACGGTCCGTCGGATCTGTCGCCCGTTTGTCATGCCGCCGCGCTGCATTTCGACCTGTGGGTACCGAACTTTGGCGTGCAGGAATACATGGGCTACTCCGAACAGATGCTCGAAGTCTTCCCGCACAGCTGGCGCTTTGATAACGGCTATATGCATCCGGGCGACAAGCCGGGGCTGGGCATTGAGTTTGATGAAAAACTGGCGGCGAAATACCCCTACGATCCGGCCTATCTGCCGGTAGCCCGTCTTGAAGACGGCACGCTGTGGAACTGGTAAGCGAGGAGCGAACGATGAAAAGCGTAGTGATTCAGCAGCCAAACCAACTGGTGATTGAAGAGCGGCCACGCCCGGAACCAGGCGCAGGCGAAGTCCGCGTGAAAATCACGCTGGCGGGTATCTGCGGGTCGGACAGCCACATCTACCGCGGGCATAACCCGTTTGCGAAGTATCCACGCGTCATCGGCCATGAATTTTTTGGCGTGATTGACGCCACAGGCGAGGGCGTTGACAGCGCGCGTCTGGGCCAGCGTGTCGCGGTTGACCCGGTTATCAGCTGCGGACACTGCTACCCGTGCTCCGTGGGAAAACCGAACGTCTGCACCTCGCTGGTCGTGCTGGGGGTGCACCGTGATGGCGGCTTCAGTGAATATGCGGCAGTGCCCGCTCAAAATGCCTGGGCCATTCCGGATGACATTCCCGATCGACACGCCGTCATGGTTGAGCCCTTTACCATCGCCGCCAACGTAACCGGGCAGGCGAAACCGACGGAACAGGACGTCGCGCTGATTTACGGCGCTGGCCCGATGGGGCTGGTCACCGTGCAGGCGCTGAAAGGCGTCTATAAGGTGAAGCAGGTTATCGTGGTTGACCGTATAGACGAGCGCCTGGCGATGGCCCGGCGCAGCGGCGCGGATTGGGTCTTTAATAACGGCGAGCAGTCGCTGCAGGCCGCGCTGGAGGAAAAAGGCATCAAACCGACGTTAATCATTGATGCCGCCTGCCACCCATCTATTTTGCAGGAAGCGATAACCCTGGCCTCGCCAGCGGCGCGCATCGTGCTGATGGGCTTTTCCAGCGAGCCGAGCCAGATTGTTCAGCAGGGCATTACCGGCAAAGAGCTGGCGATCTTCTCCTCGCGCCTGAATGCCAACAAATTCCCGGTCGTCATCGACTGGCTGAAGAGGGGGCTGATCGACCCGGAAAAACTGATCACCCATACTTTTGACTATCACCACGTAACAGACGCCATCGAACTGTTTGAGAAAGATCAGCGGCAGTGCTGCAAAGTCTTACTCACGTTCGGCCAATAATCATTTACGCGATTAAGAGCCTGCGCAGACAGGCTCTATGTGGTTCGCATCTTACCTTTCAGAGATAGCCATCATGACACAAGTACAACCGCAACGCTCCACCGCCGATCTGGTGAAAGCCGCCGTTTCCGGCTGGCTTGGCACCGCTCTGGAGTTCATGGACTTTCAGCTTTATTCGCTGGGGGCCGCTCTGGTCTTCCATGAGATCTTCTTCCCCGAACAGTCTGCCGCGATGGCGCTGATCCTGGCGATGGGGACCTACGGCGCAGGCTATATTGCGCGCATCATCGGGGCCTTAATCTTTGGCCGAATGGGCGACAGCATTGGCCGTAAGAAGGTGCTGTTTATCACCATCACTATGATGGGGATCTGCACCACGCTGATTGGCGTCCTGCCGACCTACGCGCAGATCGGGATTTTTGCCCCGGTTCTGCTGGTGACGCTGCGCATCATTCAGGGCCTGGGCGCCGGGGCTGAGATCTCCGGGGCCGGAACCATGCTGGCGGAGTACGCGCCGAAAGGAAAACGCGGCATCATCTCCTCGTTGGTGGCGATGGGCACGAACTGCGGGACGCTCAGCGCCACGGCGATCTGGGCGGTGATGTTCTTTGCTCTCGATCGTGAAGAGCTGATTGCCTGGGGCTGGCGCGTGCCGTTCCTCGCCAGCGTCGTGGTGATGATCTTTGCCATCTGGCTGCGTATGAATCTCAAGGAGAGCCCGGTCTTTGAGAAAGTGAACGATGCACAAACCGTGCAGCCGGACACGTCGCTCGGTTCCATGGTGAAAAGCAAATCCTTCTGGCTGGCGACTGGCCTGCGTTTCGGCCAGGCGGGCAACTCGGGGCTGATCCAGACCTTCCTCGCGGGCTATCTGGTCCAGACGCTGCTGTTCGATAAAGCCATCCCTACCGATGCGCTGATGATAAGCTCCATTCTCGGGTTTATCTCCATCCCGCTGCTGGGCTGGCTTTCCGATAAAGTGGGGCGCCGTCTGCCGTACATTATTCTCAATATCTCCGCCATTCTGCTCGCCTACCCGATGCTGTCGATCATCGTCGATAAGAGCTATGCGCCGGGGACGATCATGCTCTCTATCATCGTTATCCATAACTTCGCCGTTCTGGGGCTCTTCGCGCTGGAAAATATCACCATGGCGGAGATGTTTGGCTCGCGAAATCGCTTTACACGTATGGCCATCTCCAAAGAGGCGGGCGGTCTGGTGGCGGTGGGTTTTGGTCCGGTGCTGGCAGGGATTTTCTGCAATATGACCGGTTCCTGGTGGCCGATTGTTGCCATGCTGGTGGCCTATTCCGTGATTGGACTGGTCTCGGCGATCCTGATGCCGGAAGTGCGCGATCGTGATTTGAGCGCGGCGCATGACGCAGCTGAGTCTGCGCCAAAAGAGACGGTCGGTTACGGCGCTGTCTCCTCGCGACGCTAGTGGTTTATAGCTTGCGTGACTTATCACACAACTTTGTTTTTATGTCACACCACATGACCAAAAGTTAATATAAATCAAAATCTCATACGGCAGTATCAGTATGGTTGATGGCAGTAATTTTTTACCCCAACTGCCATTCTAGTTGGTGTAGTCAGCAGGCGCTGCCGCTTCAGAAAGAGCGGCAGCGATCCACAGCTTTCTAATTAACGAGTCTTAATCATGGAAAATACCTTATTACAGGCCAATGCGACGCTGCCTCAGTACGATCGCGACAGCCTTAAAGCTCGCATCGTTCATTTAGGCTTTGGCGCATTTCACCGGGCGCATCAGGCAGTGTATGCCGATATCCTCGCCGCTGAGCACGGCAGCGACTGGGGCTACTGTGAGGTTAACCTGATTGGCGGTGAGCAGCAGATTGCCGATCTGAACGCGCAGGATAACCTCTATACCGTGGCGGAAATGTCTGCCGATGCGTGGACCTCCCGCGTGGTGGGCGTGGTCAAAAAGGCCCTTCATGCGCAGGTTGACGGGCTGGAGACGGTGCTGGCGGCGATGTGTGACCCGCAGGTCGCGATTGTCTCTCTGACCATCACCGAGAAAGGGTACTGCCACTCGCCGGCGACCGGGCAACTGATGCTCGATCATCCGTTTATCGTCGCCGACCTGCAAAACCCGCACCAGCCAAAATCTGCGCCGGGTGTCGTCGTGGAAGCGCTCGCGCGCCGTAAGGCGGCAGGTCTGCCGGCATTTAGCGTAATGTCCTGCGACAACATGCCGGAGAACGGTCACGTGATGCGCAATGTCACCTGCGCGTACGCCCGTGCGGTAGACGGTGAGCTGGCGGACTGGATCGAATCCCACGTCACCTTCCCGTCAACCATGGTGGATCGCATCGTGCCTGCGGTCACCCCCGACACGCTGGATAAAATTGAGCGGCTGACCGGCGTGCGCGATCCGGCGGCAGTGGCCTGTGAGCCCTTCCGCCAGTGGGTAATCGAAGATAACTTTGTGGCAGGGCGTCCTGCGTGGGAAAAAGCCGGGGCCGAACTGGTGTCGGACGTGATCCCGTTTGAAGAGATGAAGCTGCGCATGCTTAACGGCAGCCACTCATTTCTGGCCTACCTGGGCTATCTGGCGGGCTACCAGCATATCAACGAGTGTATGGAAGATGAACATTACCGCATCGCCGCGCACGCGCTGATGCTCAACGAGCAGGCGCCTACGCTGAAGGTCAAAGGCGTCGATTTAGGACGCTATGCCGATCTCCTGATTGCCCGCTACAGCAACCCGGCCCTGCGCCATCGGACCTGGCAAATTGCGATGGACGGCAGCCAGAAGCTTCCGCAGCGCATGCTGGATTCCGTGCGCTGGCACCTGGTGCATCAGAAGCCTTTCCCGCTGCTGGCGCTGGGCGTGGCAGGGTGGATGCGCTATGTCGGCGGTGTGGACGAGCAGGGTAACGCGATTGACGTGAGCGATCCGCAGCTGGCAGTGATTCAGGCGGCGGTTAAAGGCAGTGCGGAAGGGGAAAGCCGGGTCAAGGCGCTGCTCGGCATCGAGGCCATCTTCGGCAAGGAATTACCGCGTGAAGCCGTCTTTGTTGATGCGGTGATGAAGGCGTACCAGACGCTGCTGCAAAAGGGTGCGAAAGCGACCGTGGCACAGTACGTGTCTCTGCGGTAATTCAGCACATGCCGCCGTTCGCGGCGGCATGTCTGCGCACCGTTTAGTGCATACCCAGGCGAATCAGCTCAATCGGTTCGAACTTACCTTCGCATCCTTCCACTTCAACCGTTTTGCTGCGGCGCACCTGCGCGGCATCCAGCCCGTCGCTGTGGATCGCTTTAATCACGCCAGTTTTGCCCGTGCCGCTGATCATGACGCGGCTGCCGGTGGTGATTGCATTGCGGTTACGGTCGTATGTCATCATGGTATTTTCTCCTCTCTAACCTTTTCGTTACGGCGTTATTTCAGGGTTGCCGTTCACGGAGCATATAAATACGCCTGTCTGCATCACATGTTTTTGTTTTTGATCAAACTAACACTTTTTTCTTTATTGTGCCGGGCGCTGACGGTTCACGACAGCAATTGACAAAGCAGACCGTTATTTTCATTTATTGATAGTTTCAGCAGGGAAGCGTTGAGGGTTGGTTTATATTCCCGGTGCCATTCTGGGTACAGGAAATAACCCTTTCATCGGAATAAGGAGTCAGGCTTATGTATAAGAAGATTTTGATGCCTGTTGATGTGTTTGAAATGGATTTGAGCGACAAAGCGGTTCGCCACGCGGCAAACCTTGCGAAGGCAGAGGGCGCCTCGATTACCCTGGTCAATATTCTGCCGGCCAGCAGCCGATCCCTGCTGCGCGGATTTAATGCCGATATTAAAAAGTTCGAAGAGTATATGACCGAGGAATCCGGTAAGAAAATGAACGCGTTAAAAAGACTGTTCGATATCTCGCCGGAGAAAATTGACAGCCTGGTGCGCTTTGGCAACGTCCGCGATGAAATTATCAGGCTGAGCAAGGAGGGGGAATATGACGTGATTGTCATTGGGTCGAAAAATCCGGGCATCACCACCCATCTGCTGGGATCAAATGCGGAATCTATCCTGCGCTACGCCACAATTCCGGTGTTAGTCGTTCGCTAAACCTATCGCCGCGTCCGAAAGGGGGCGGCGTAATATTACTCTTCGCTAAACCACTCGCTATTTTCCTGACGAATCAGCTGCACGGATTCGCTAATTTCCTGCAGATGCAGCGTCATCGCTTTTTCCACGCCGTCCGGGTCGCGTTTTTCCAGCGCGCTGAAAATATCGTGATGCTGTCGGAGCAGCATTTCCGGCGGGGAGACGTGATCGAGACTCATATAACGCACGCGGTCGATGGTGGCCTTGATGTTTTCGATGGTGTCCCAGGCAAGCTGGCAATCCGCAATCTGCGCCAGTTTCTGGTGGAATTCATCATCAAGCTGGAAGAAATCATTCAGCTGCTTACGGTCAATCGCAATCCGCTGCTGATGCAGGTTTTGCTCCAGCAGGTAACACTGCTTGTCGTTGATGAGCGTTGCGGCACGGCGCGCCACCGCGCATTCAATGGCCTGGCGAACAAAACAGCCGTTGCGCACCTGAGAGAGGGAGATTTTGTTCACGTAGCTGCCGCGCTGCGGGCGGATCTGAATCAGACCGTTTTCCGCAAGCTTAATAAACGCTTCACGCACCGGCTGACGGGAAACGTCAAAACGCACGGACACCTCTTTTTCAGAAAGCGGCGTTCCCGGTGGGATCAGGCAATGGACAATATCACGTCGCAAAATGCGATAGATTTGCTGGTTTACGGGCTGGGTGGGATTGAGTTGCGATTCAGCGGCCATGAGTTGTCATTTCTCAGAGAGTTAGCCTGAACATACTACCATTCTTTTATAACCCGAAACAGACCCGGCCCGCAGGCCGGGAAGGTCAGCGTTAGCCACGATGGACGCTAAGTCCGGCAAAACTCTGGCTGACCGGCATCATTTCTACGGTATTGATGTTGACGTGTTTTGGCAGCGTCGCCACCCACCAGACCGTTTCGGTGACATCTTCCGGCGTCAGGGCGTTCGCGTTTTCATAGGTTTTGTCTGCTTTCGCGTCATCGCCTTTGAAACGCACATTGGAAAACTCGGTGCCACCCACCAGGCCCGGCTCGATGTCGGTGACGCGAATGGCGGTGCCGTGCAGATCGGTCCGCAGGTTAAGGCTGAACTGGCGCACAAACGCTTTCGTCGCCCCGTAGACGTTACCGCCTGCATAGGGCCAGCTTCCGGCGGTGGAGCCGATATTGATAATGTGGCCATGATTGCGCTCGACCATGCCCGGCAGCACTGCGCGGGTCATATAGACCAGCCCTTTGTTGTTGGTGTCGATCATGTTTTCCCAGTCTTCCACGCTGGCTTTGTGGGCGGGCTCCATGCCCAGCGCCAGACCGGCATTGTTGACCAGCACGTCGATGGCGCGCCATTCTGCTGGCAGATTCGCAATCATCTCTTCGATCGCCGCGCGGTTACGCACGTCCAGCTGCGCGGTCAGAATGCTGTCGCCTAGTTCGTCCTTCAGCTCCTGCAGACGTTCCTGACGGCGGCCGGTCGCGATAACCTTGTGCCCGTTGGCGACGAAGCGACGCGTGATGCTTTCACCAAAACCTGCCGTTGCCCCGGTAACTAAAATAATCATCTCACTGTTCCTCAACGCTTTTTGTGTTGTACTAACATAGCACGGCCGCAGAGGGTGCGTTAAGGCAACATTTGTATGACAGCGTTGCAGGGGATGGCGGCCTGGCCTACTCTGGGAGGATACCCGTACTCAGGAGCGAAAGATGACGGCCACGAATCCCTTTTTTAACATCAGCCTGCTGCCTTACCAGGCCCCCCATTTTGATGAGATCAACGACAGTCACTATCGTCCGGCCTTCGATGAAGCCCTTCGCCAGAAGCGGGCGGACATTGACGCGATTGTCACTCAGGCCGCTGCGCCTGACTTTGCTAACACCGTGCTGGCGCTGGAGAAAAGCGGCGCTTTGCTCGCGCGCGTCAGCAGCGTGTTCTTCGCCATGACTTCCGCGCACACCAATCCGTATTTACAGGAGCTGGAGGAACAGTTCTCCACCGAGCTTGCCGCGCTGGCAAACGATATCTGGCTGAATGACGTGCTGTTTGCCCGCGTGGAGAGCGTCTGGCAGGACCGTGCCGCGCTGGACGCCGAATCCCGTCGTCTGGTCGAAGAGACGTATCAGCGGTTTATTCTGGCCGGCGCGCGTCTGAATGAGACAGAAAAGGCCGAGCTAAAGGCGTTGAATACCGAGGCGGCCTCCCTGACCAGTCAGTTTAACCAGCGTCTGCTGGCTGCCGATAAAACGGGTGGGCTGGTGGTGGATTACGCGCACCAGCTTGACGGGCTCAGCGCCGGTGAGATTGCTGATGCGGCGCAGGCTGCCGCGGAGCGAGGGCTAAACGATCGCTGGCTGATCCCGCTTTTGAACACCACCCAGCAGCCCGCGCTTTCCGCGCTGCGCAATCGTCAGACGCGCGAAAGCCTCTTCAACGCAGGCTGGACGCGTACCCAGAAAGGGGATGAAAACGATACTCGCGCGCTGATCCTGCGTCTGACGGCGCTGCGTGCGCGGCAGGCCCGTCTGCTGGGCTTTAAGGATTACGCCAGCTGGAGCATCGCCGATCAGATGGCGAAAACCCCGGCCGCCGCGCTGGAATTTATGCGCGGCATTGTGCCTGCCGCCCGCGCCCGCGCGGAACGCGAGCAGGCCGACATTCAGAAAGTTATCGACGACGAGCAGGGCGGTTTCACCGTGGAGGCCTGGGATTGGGCCTTTTATGCGGAGCGCGTGCGCCAGGCAAAATATGCTCTCGATGAGTCGCAGATCAGGCCCTACTTTGCGCTCAATACCGTGCTGCAGGATGGCGTATTCTGGGCAGCCAGCCAGCTGTTTGGCATTCGCTTCGTCGAACGATTCGATATCCCGGTATATCACCCGGACGTCCGCGTATGGGAAATTTTCGACCACACCGGTGAGGGCATGGCGCTGTTTTACGGTGACTTCTTTGCCCGTGATTCCAAACAGGGTGGGGCATGGATGGGGAATTTCGTCGAGCAATCCTTCGAGTTTGCTGCCCGTCCGGTGATCTACAACGTCTGTAACTATCAAAAACCGGCGAATGGCGGTGTCGCGCTTCTCTCCTGGGATGACGTGATAACCCTGTTCCACGAGTTTGGCCATACGCTGCACGGTCTCTTTGCCAGCCAGCGGTTCGCCACGCTTTCCGGCACCAATACACCGCGTGATTTTGTTGAGTTCCCGTCGCAAATCAACGAGCACTGGGCCAGCCATCCACAGGTGTTTACCCATTATGCGCGCCATTACGAAACCGGTGAGCCGATGCCGGACGCGCTGCGGGAAAGCATGCTCAACGCGACCCATTTCAACAAGGGTTATGACATGACCGAGCTGCTGGCTGCCGCGCTGCTGGACATGAACTGGCACGGCATCGGCGAGGCCGTTTCGAGCGTGGAGGATTTTGAAGCGGCTGCGTTGAAAAAAGAGGGGCTGGATCTGCCTGCCGTGCCGCCGCGCTACCGCAGCAGCTATTTTGCCCATATTTTCGGCGGCGGCTACGCGGCGGGGTATTACGCCTACCTGTGGACGCAGATGCTCGCTGATGATGGCTACCAGTGGTTTGTCGAGCACGGCGGCCTGACCCGTGAAAACGGGCAAAAATTCCGCGAGGCGATTTTGTCGCGCGGCAATAGTACTGATTTAGCTGAACTGTATCGCAACTGGCGCGGGCACGATCCAAAGATTGAGCCGATGCTGGAGAATCGCGGGCTGAGCGCGTAAAACCGCCGTTAGCAAATAACAGAACCGGGCTTCGCGCCCGGTTTTTATTGTTTTTCCCGCAACGACTATTCGAATTCAGAATGAATAAATTGCCTGACCTGAAGTATCGAATTCAGGTTAAGTTTTTGCCCAATATTATTGGTGTAGGTATAGACAGTCTTGGGGGACAGGTAAATTTTTCTTGCAGCAGCAACCGTGTCATCAGTATCCAACAGGGCGAAAAGTGTCTTTTTCTCCTGTTCTGAAAGCATGCTCAGACTCCTGCAGCGCGCGATGTGGTTCAACGCATATTCTGATGAATACGTCCGACCGCCCGTAAGCTGCTTTCGAAAGTCCATAAAGCACGATTTCCTGTAGATTGTCACAAGCGGTTCGAGAACTCTTGAACTGACATCCTTGCCACCGATGAAGATCATTTCATGCTTTTCAGTGAGTTTCTTTCTTTTCAGAAGGTTGAAAATGGCGCCCAGGCTTCGGAATGATTCAATATCTACGACGCAAACCTTTCTGCTGGGGGACGCTTGCTGAAGGATGACAGACAGCGCTTTATTCAAAAAAACATCTTTCGTCAAAATTATGTGAGGCATAAACATAACCAAAACATCTCAGAACAATGTGAAAAGGGGCCCTAAGGCCCCTGTGGAACATCAGAATCCGAGACGGATACCTGCCACACCCTGGATCGGTGTTTCGATTTGGCTGCCCTGACGATAATTAGCCTCACCGTACAAGGTTACGTCTTTACCAACGTTAATCGATGTACCCAGACCGTACTTGCCTGATGTGCCTTTGACGTTGTTATCAAAGCGATTGCGCTCATTGATCGTGACTTCGTTTGAGTTAACAAACTCTTGCACCACCGCAGCTGACAGATAAGGTTTGAACTCAGTCGAGCCAATATTGAACTTCCCGGCAATCTTCGCACCGGCTTCACCCGTGACAGAACGTGGAGTGCCCGTGTTGCCTTTCATGCCGTTGCTGAGTTTCACATCCTCACTGGTCATCTGAACAAACGCCAGACGTCCATAAGGCGTGATGCTTACGTCATCTTTGAGATCGAACTGATAACCACCTTCAACGGCGGTACTGAGTGCATATTGCTTCCAGTCACCGCCGGTTCTACCGCCATTGGTCATGACCGCTCTCAGTTTGTTGTTGAGACGGTTACCTTTCACCACGCCGTCAGCGTAGAATCCACTTGCGTCGTACCAGGTGGCATACAGGCCAAGACCATAGCTGTCGATTTTGCTTGTACCACCGCGGGCATGTTTCACTTTGTTGTCGCTAAAGGACATGAATGCGCCAGTGACGAGGCTGCCGCCCGCAAAGTCTGTCCTGGTGTCAGCGCCGATCTCCATACCGTTCTGGCTAAGCTGATAGGCCGCGCCATTGCTTGTATCAATGTCACTTTTACTGCCGAGGTAGTGTCCCCATACGTTGCTTTCTGGTCCGGTTTTATCCAGACTCGCGCGATACGTGCGCAGGCCATCCAGCTCAGAATGGATAACGTTCAGACCGGCATTAGACATGGCCAGAATGGCATCAGTTGCAGGTGTAGTCATTGGCTTCTTACCGCCATTTCCGTTACCTCCTGCGTTGCCGTTGTCACCACCGTCAGGGTTCTCGCCGCCAGGGTTCTCACCGCCCGGGTTCTCACCGCCAGGGTTCTCGCCGCCGCCCGGTTCATCAGTCATAGCTCCGAGATACCATACGTTGCCTCCATTCAAGCCGTCCTTATTCTGCTGGCTAAACAACGTATACATATAGGTACCGCCGTCCACGGCTCTGGTACTACGTCCGGATGCTGTGACCATCTCAAAATCAATGTCACCGCCTTGTTCGTGAATGAGGTTTACAGTCAGGTCCGTATGATCTGATATATCTTTTCCTGAGTCGGATACAGAAATTCCAAAATGACCAGAACCCTGCTCAATAGTCACAAAGTTAGAGTTGCGCTCAGCCAGTGAGGAATTAAAAAGAAAGTTCCCGGTTCCATTCAGTTCAGTAATATTCAGCGCTGCGAATTCGCCGTCGCTGTCGCGCAAGAAGGAGACAGAACCTCCATCCATTGTCAGCTTGTCGACCTGTGCCGGCATCAGGCTGGATGTCTCATCTGTCAGATCGGTAATAGAAAGCGTTCCGCCATTAATTGCAACATCAGTAGCTCGGGAGCCTGCTTCCATAACCATTTCACTGGCATCGTAGATTTCTGTATTCCCATCAGCTAGTGCACCGGTAAAGAGCCAGGTCTTTCCTCCATGCAGATATGTGTCTGTAGTTATTCCTTTCTCATAAACGTATTGGTTACCCCCTTCACTAATAGTGGTGTTAATTGCCTGAGCGCGAACTAAGTTATATGAATATAAATCTCCTTCTTTTCCGACAAGCTGTACACCTCCATTATATATATTAGTACCTGAGGCTATAGCTCTATCGCTATCCGAATACGTATTGAAATATATATTCTGTGTCCCATCGTAAATCTCGTTACCTGTTGAGCTACCGCGTTTTAAATTTTGAATTCCATTGTTTAAGATGGTGACGTTAGAAATTTGACTATTTTCACCTGTTACACTGTTCCAACCTATAATATCTTGCACCCCCCCATTAATTGTGACAGTGTCGACATCACCGCCGTTCAAAAGTTGTCTCCCTCCCTCATGAATTCTTACATTTGTAACTTTATTTCCTATTTTATGATAGTCATTGATAGCTGTTATTATTTGATATCCGCCATTGTAAATGTCGACACTGTCGACGATTCCATTAATTACCTCTTGTCTTCCTCCGTGAAAAATTTCCGTATTAGTAACAGTAGGTTCTGTCCATGCACAACATGAACCGAGTTTGATGGTTTGAATGCCTCCATCATATATACGTGTGCCATCAACCGATGAGCGACCGTGGTTTATACTCATTGTGGCATCTGTAATGTTTATTGAAGATGCAGTTCCACTGGCCTGTAACGTACCCCCCATAAGAGTAATATCTCTTAGTACGCTGTTGGGAGATGCAAATATACTCCCGCTATATACAGTGGTACCTGAGGTATATCCACTGGTTGATAAACTCCCACCGTTTATTACGGTGCCATGATCAGTGCCGCTTGTCTTCACATCCATTTTTCCAACGTTAACAATGCTATTGACTGCAACTCCACCAGTGTACACAGTTTGCTGGCCACCATTTATTTCAGTGTTTACCGACATTCCATATACATTCTGAATATCATCATTGCCTAGAATAACGTTAGATGCGGTAGTTCCTGCTTGAACTACGTAGTCTATAGCTAAAACATTCCATGATGAAAGGAAAGAAGCAGCTGTAGCTAAAGCAATGGCCACTTTTGAAAGTCTGAATTTCATAATAACTCCATTGTGTAAATAATAAATATCGCGAGGAATGAAATTTTATAAGTGAGAGCAAGATTCTTTAATGGTTATTGGCATTGAAATAAATTGCCTTGAATCTCATCCTGAGAACTTTGAGTAATACCTCTCCGCCTACGATTAATAATGTCGCTCCTTATCCACTGGATTCGCTTCCCGAGGTATCTTTTCGTTCCCGGGATTGCCATTGGAGGTAGGGTGGAAGACTGCTTCTGAATATTAAGAATCTGCTCATTCACCTCTGCGAATAATCCTATCAACCAAAAACGCCATGTAGATAGATGTATTGTCAATTTGTTAAAATATAAATAAATATCCTGATAACGTGCGCATTTACAAGGAATGAGACTGCGAAAGCTGTTGTTGCGCCTGGCTGTGCTAGGATGAAACAAAGAAGCTGATGGGTTTCCGTAAGTTGGAGAAACGAGAGAAACCATTCAATTACCATCATGGATAAGGAGTCAGAGATGGTTTTCGTGATTGATAATAGGGTTTTCTATCGCTCGGAAGATGGTGCTATATGGCCATCCGGAGATGAGGGCTCTACTGTCATTCTGACCCTGACAATGAACAGACTTCTTGCATGTCTTCTGGAAAAGCATGGTCAGGTGCTGACCCGAAACGAACTTCTGGAAAGCGTCTGGGATGCTCATGGCCTCCGTTCTTCTAGTCACACGCTGAACAAATATATCTCCGAACTGAGAAAGCATTTCGTACAGCTTGGGATTGTCGAGGAGTGTATTACTACTGTGCCTCGCGTTGGTTTTATGTTTAATAGTGATGTCGAGGTGAGAGTTTTGACTCAACCCACTATTGGGGATGAGTCACGGTTAGAAGTTAAAAAAAATGATGCGCAATTAGTAAAAGAACGCTCTCCGGTGCGAGTTAAATACAGAAAATTACCTATCGCTCTGGCATTGGCAGTCGTTTTAATAAGCGCGATCTTGATTATGTTAGGGCTTAGGGTTCCATCAAAAGATTTGACTCAGGTAAGAGAATTGAAGACTTATTTTCTCTTTAACTATGGTTCGTGCCCTGTATACACTGTACAAAGAAACTCCGCATCGCTTTCTGAACAAAAAAAGGAATTGTTCATCGAGTTGGCGAAGGGGAGTGGTATTAACTGTCTTGAGGGAACGTCATTTTTGTACCAGGTTTCTGAATCATATCTTTACGGCAACAAAGGTCGAGCTTTTATTAGTCGATGCACAGCCAGAAATGATAAATACATTTCATGTCTAAATAACTATTGGAATGGTTATGAACGCACTTACTAAAAAAACAGGGTTGATTGCTTTACTTCTACTCGTTGTGCTGGCGTTATCTGTATGGTTCTATGTGCACAAACGGCAGAATCAAAACTATCTGAAAGTTAACTGCTCAACGATTCTACGTTATAACCACTATGAACCTGATTTCGTCGCTACGCTGGAGTTTGTTTTCCGTTTGGATAAAAACCATGAGGGTCAGGCTGTCCTGTCGGGGAATATCCAGTCAGCGCGAGGTGTTCATGTCATCTCACGTACAATTCTCTTTAGCTATGAGATGAACAGGCCCGGTGAGATTGCCCTTACAAATACGCGCTACGTTAAAAATCCGCGTGATACAGCTGATGATGACAGTTTTAAAAGCAGCTTCTTTTATGTTCCCGAGGGAACCGTTCGCCAGTTGAAGATTGAACCTACAGGTAATGGCTGGCTGATTGGCAATCTGCAGTCGCCATTTGCACTTTGCGTGAACAGGTAAGGCAGGTCAGGCATTGTGAACCTGCTCACATTCCTGAGTAGCTATCGGTTGGGAGCGGTTCATGATGTTGGCTTAAAAAACCGGGCGTTACGCCCGGTTTTTTTATCTTACAACCAGCACAGGGCATTTCGCATGCCGAACCACTGCCGCAGCGTTTGAGCCCAACAGATAGGTCGAGATATCCGGCTTATGGGAGGCAATGATGATCAGGTCGGCGCCGATCGTATCTGCGAGCTTAAGGATCTGATCCTTCGGAGACCCCGTCACGGCATGCGTCTGTATCTTGTCTGCAGGGATTTTGAATTGCTTAACTATTTCATCCAGTTTTGCTAACGCCGCGTGCTGGAATTCTTTCATCTTCGGCATTTCTACGGGGTAGGCCAAACCTAATGATGAATAATAGGGAAGCGAAGGAATAACGGTAAGAAAGTGGACTTTGGCCGTGTTAAGTGCGGTATGTGCCTGAACGAAAGGGATAACCATGTGCGTCAGGCTATCCTCGGAGATATCAATGGGAACCAAAATTGAATTGTACATGTGTCCCTCCTGAGTATTTTTTGCACAACTCAGGGTAAACCGTTATTTCCAGCAAAACAGAGAGCAGGTTGTCATAACGGGGACAAATTTCGGTTCTGTGATTTAGGTACAGTTGAACCTGCCTGTCATTCCGTCGTGACAATGAACATTCTTGCTTCCTGGGCGAGCTGGCGTTCAGCCTTAATCGGCGCATATTTTTCCGAATGATAGAAGGCAAGGGCCTGATCTAACGTCGGGAATTCAAAAATGCCCGCATAGGGTAACGGCTCTTCATCACCTTCCAGTACTTGTGCGACGGCACCAAAATGAACAATTTTACCGCCTGCTGCCTCTAATGCTGACGTGAAGCGGGGGGCAAGGCTGGCCTGTCTGGCTGGGTCAATAACGCGTAAGTTGATATGAACAAAGGCTGGCATAACCGTTCCTCAAACATGCTTAATGGTGTATATACAGTATTAACTTTAGCATTGAATGTCGAGATGAAATGATGAGCAACATTGATGTGACGTTGTTGAAGGCCATTCCGGACGTCTGCCCGGCGTTTCAGGCGAGAGCTACCGCTCGGGCTATTACGCGCTATTACAACGCCTGCTTCAGACCGTTTGATCTGACCGCTGAGCAGTTCAGTCTGTTGGTTGGCATCGGGGGTTCTCCTAATGAAACCGTTGCGGAACTCGCCGCCAGAGCAGGGGTTGATGCGACAACACTGAGTCGAAATATCCGTAGTCTGGAGTTCCGCGGCATTATTGGCTCTACTGGAGGGCGTGGACGTTCAGGAAAACGACTCATTTTAACAGGGGAAGGCTGGCGTCTGCTTGAACAGGCCATTCCAGTATGGCAATCCGCTAAGCAGGAATTGTCCCAACTTATGGGCAGCGAGCAGCTTAGCCTTACGACGAAGATGATGAAAAGTCTGGCCAGAATCAGCGCTTCTCTATGACTCTCTCCGCATCGCTGCCCATTTCTGCAAAACGGCAAAGCCTCAACCGGGCGCAATGCCCGGTATCGTGTTCATATTGCGTGACAGCTTACGGAAGCCATAATTTTATTCCCGCCAATATTACCCATAATTAGCTCGAGTAATTTCCGGTATTCCTCACGGGTCATCACCTCGGCCCGTATTTCGGTTTTTCCTTCTGCTTGCGCCGTATCGCAATAAATGGCTTTCAGGCTTAACGTCAACTCTTTCGCCATGTTGACAATATTCTGCCGCACCGCATCTTCATGCTCGTCATTACAGGTGATTTTAAGGACATAGCATTTTTCGCCTTCATGGAGCGCGGGCAGTTGATTAATCCGCTGCGCAGCTTCGCGAAGCAGAATGTTGGCGCACAGAATAATCACGCTGGCCATACCGGCATTCCAGAATTGACCTAATCCGCATAGCACGCCAATTCCAGCCGAACACCACAGCGTCGCGGCGGTATTAAGACCCCGGATATTCATTCCCTCACGCATAATAACGCCTGCGCCAAGAAAACCTATGCCGGAGACGATCTGCGCTGCAATGCGTCCCGGGCTATCGGGTGACGTCGAGAGGGAACTTAAAATAAACACGGCAGCGCCCGTCGCAACCAGTGCATTGGTACGAAGCCCAGCCATACGCTGGCGCCATTGTCTTTCCGCGCCGATAATTGCGCCCAGCAGCATCGCTGCGAGCAGATGAGAGATATAAGGGAACATCAGCCTGTCGCCTGTTAACATGGTTAAACGATAAGCGTCAGCGCTTCACAAAGCACAGTATGACGCCATTAAAACGCAAAGCATGTCAGCGCGAGGGCGGTGGAAAGAGTGAATGATGAAACATGAACATCGCGATGCCCCAAAAATTTGGTCGTTCTTAATGTATTGGGATGCAATCACGTCAAGAGGATTGCTGCCCACCCTTAAGGTAAGCAGCGAGAAAATCGCGTCAGCTTACCTTCGTATCGACGATAAAATAACTTTCCAACGAAGGACTCCTGTGAAAATTTATTGCCAGTATAGTCAGGGCCGATTATGAGTAAAGCGAAAAAACAACGTCCGTTATGAATTGTTTAAGTTCGGAAGGCATGTTTTTTAAGACGTCATCTGATTTTCAAAAATACCCGGTATACTACATTTTCTTTTTCTCAGGCGATAACAGGCAAGGCAGGAAGTATGTCTCTTCGTTCGCTGCGGGCGCTATGCCTGACAAGTTTTTTCATTGCAGATGTCCGCGATGGCCTGGGGCCTTTTCTCGGTATTTTTCTGACCGAACGCCACTGGACCCCTGATGATATCGGCATCCTGATGACGGCCGGCGGGCTGGCGGGGTTACTGGCAACACTGCCGGCGGGGTTCATCACCGACACCTCCCGCAACAAGCGTGCTGTACTCGCGCTGCTGTGCATTCTGATCACACTAAGCACGCTTCTGCTCTGGTTTAGCCAGCAGAGCGGCGTTGTCGCCGTGTCGCAAATCGTCACCGGTATCTGCGCGGCATTTGTCGGGCCGTTAATCGCCGGGATTACGCTGGGGTTGACCGGGCAGAGCGGCTTCAGCGCGCAGATGGGCAGAAACGAGGCGTTCAATCACGGCGGAAATTTTGTCACCGCGCTGATTGCGGGTGGCATTGCGTGGTACTGGGGCGTGGGCGGGATTTTCCTGCTGATGACCAGCACCACGCTGCTAACGCTGTGTGCGCTGCTTGCCATTCGCAACAGCGATATCGATAACGACGCGGCGCGCGGGCTGTCCTCTTCAGCGAGCCTGCCGGTCCCCGGTTTTGCCGTGCTGATGAAAAACCGGGCGCTGTTTGTGACCGGACTGACGCTGCTGCTGTTCCACCTGGCGAACGCCGCGCTGCTGCCGATGCTGAGCATGAGGGTTGCTGCGGCACCTGCCGCGATCAACCCCGGTTTGTATGCGGCCTGTACCGTCATCATCTCTCAGGCCGTGATGATCCCCGTCGCTATCTGGGCCTCGCGCCGGATCGAACACTATGGCTACTGGCGCTTGATTATGCTGGCGCTGCTGGTTATGCCGGTGCGCGCGGCGCTGGCGGCATCCACGGACGCGCCGTTAATGATGATCCCGGTACAAATTCTCGACGGCCTGGCCGCCGGGATCCTGGGAGTCGTCGTACCGTCGTTTATTGTGGTGCTGCTGCGTGGAAGCGGGCACGTCAATGCCGGGCAGAGTGTGGTGATGTTGATGCAGGGAGTAGGGGCATCCATGAGCCCGGCGATAACCGGGACGATCGCCGGTCATTACTCGTTTGCGACGGCATTCAGTGTCCTGAGCGCGATTGCCCTGGCCGCCGTTCTGCTCTGGTGGCGCGTTGCGCACCGGAGTTGGGAAACAAACGCGCCGGGTGAGGCTTAACCCCACCCGGTGTAGCTCTTAAGCCAGCTCGTTAGGGCACGGTTCACCCTTTTCTAACTGCTGAAGGTTGCCCAGCGTGGTTTCCGAAATGCTGATCAGCGCTTCGGCAGTCAGAAACGCCTGATGTCCGGTAAACAGCACGTTATGGCAGGCAGAGAGGCGACGGAACACGTCGTCCTGGATGACATCATTAGACTTGTCTTCAAAGAACAGGTCGCGTTCGTTCTCATAGACGTCCATCCCCAGCGCGCCAATTTTCTGGGTCTTCAGCGCTTCGATAGCGGCCTGGGAGTCAACCAGTCCGCCGCGGCTGGTGTTGATGATCATCACGCCATCTTTCATCTGGTCAAATGCCGCCTGGTTAAGCAGGTGGTAGTTTTCCGGCGTCAGCGGGCAGTGAAGGGAGATCACGTCGGACTGCGAGAACAGCGTCGGCAGGTCGACGTACTCCACGCCCAGATCCAGCGCTGCGGCGCTTGGGTACGGATCGAATGCCAGCAGACGCATGCCGAAGCCTTTCAGGATGCGCAAGGCAGCCACGCCAATTTTACCGGTCCCGATCACGCCAGCGGTTTTGCCGTACATGGTAAAGCCGGTCAGCCCTTCCAGCGAGAAGTTGGCGTCACGGGTGCGCTGATAAGCGCGGTGAATACGACGGTTGAGCGACATCATCATGCCAATCGCATGTTCCGCCACCGCTTCCGGGGAGTACGCCGGGACGCGCACCACCTTCAGACCCAGCTCTTTTGCCGCGTCGAGATCCACGTTGTTAAAGCCCGCGCAGCGCAGGGCGATGTACTTCACCCCCTGTTTTTTCAACTCTTCCAGCACCGGACGGCTGCCGTCATCGTTTACGAAAATGCAGACGCCTTCACAGCCGTGCGCCGTTTTAGCGGTTTTTTCGGACAGCAGAAAGTCGAAAAATTCAAGCTCAAACCCGTAAGCCTCGTTAACATGTTGCAGATACTTTTTGTCGTACTGCTTTGTGCTGTATACCGCGAGTTTCATAAGACTTTCTCCAGTGATTTTGCATTCACGTTAGCATGATTAAAATTATCTTACAATTTTTAAAATATTATTGAATTCAATAAGTTCTATCAATTATTCTAGAGCATATGTCCACCCTAACTCCATGATATTCTTGCTACGAGGAATCTTTGGCGTGAGTCTGTTCAGGTCGTGTAGAGAAAAATACAGTGGGTTGAGGATGCGAAAAAAGCCTGTCTGAATTACGTTAAAGAATGGCAAGAGGGTGTGAAAACTGCAATCCTTCTGGATGTGATGGGACGATATCAGGAACCGGGTGAGTTTCTGATAAAGAGGGAGAATGATGCATGTCGCAACAACTGGGGTTGTCCTTATCTCCGCCAATGCTGCCCGCTTTGTACTATTTCATTGTATCTATAGTAGTTTTTTTCTTGTTATATATCGGGAAACAGAAGATTAACCGGCTACGAAAATACCCACTGTTCATTGCCTATACGCTGTTTGTGATAGCCATTGCAGCCATCCAGATTAACGTTTTTGCCAACGGCTATGAGTTTGTTCGCGGTTTTTTACATCTCGATTTTGATCCCTGGCGGTACGACTCGGTGTACTGGGGGTCATTGATATTCGCAATGCTTTACCTGCTGGCAATGCCCAGGAACAGGTATTAGTTACGCAGTTATTCCGGCTTCTTCGCCTGAAATTATGCGTAACCCACTGAATCTAAATTGTGTTCTTTAGGTTACGCATAGCAAAAAAGTTACCTCATACTATTTACAGCATCTATCCTTAATCTTGGCGTTAACTTCAACTCAACCGCTAAACATGCGACAATGATCGGCACTGCCGGCTTAATTCTTTCGCTAAATCAGGATATTAACTGCCCATGAAGGGTAAATACAAAGCCGCTCTTGCGCTTTTACTGCTGTTCATACTGTTGCCGCTGACGCTGCTGATGACGCTCGCCCAGTGGGTGCCGACGCTCGCTGGGATCTGGCTTCCCGTCGGGACGCGCATCGCTTTCGAAGAGAGCCCGAAACTGACTCGCCACGCGCTGGTGATCCCCGACCTTCGCTATCTTGTGGAAGACTGCGAAATTGCCCGCATCGATAACGTGACGCTGTCACATCCCAGCCGCTGGAAGCTGGATATCGGCGCGCTGGATCTTAACTCCGTCTGCCTGAGCAAAATTCCCCAGTCAGCGCCTTCAACGGTCGCCCCGAAAACGCTGGCGGAATGGCAGGCGGTATTGCCCAATACCTGGCTTACGGTTCACCGCCTGACGCTGTCGCCCTGGCAGCAGTGGCAGGGTGAGCTTCACGCGTCCCTGACCCCGTCCAGCCAGGAGATCGCCTATAAAGGCGAGCAGGTCAGCATTAAAGGCACGCTTCGCGGTCAGACGCTCTCGGTCAGCCAGTTCGATGTTCAGCTCCCTGACCAGCCGCAGCCTGTTAAGCTGGTGGGTGAGTTTACCCTGCCGCTGGTGCCGGACGGCGTGCCGGTGAAAGGCCATGCGGTGGCGACCTTTAACGTGCCACAGTTAACGTCTCTGGTCGATGCCGATCTCGACTGGGAAGACAATCAGGGACAGCTGGTGGTGATGGCGAGAGACAACCCCGATCCGCTTCTCGACCTGCCGTGGCAGATCACGGCGGAACAGCTCAACATCAGCGACGGACGCTGGAACTGGGATCTCTCGGGTATGCCGCTGAGCGGGCGGGTGTCCCTTCGCGCCGACAACTGGCAGCAGGGGCTGGAGAAAGCCACGCTGACCGGACGACTGAACGTGTTGACGCAAGGCGATGCGGGGAAAGGCAACGCGGTACTGTATATCGGGCCCGGCAGGCTCAGCATGGAAAACAGCGACATGCCGCTGCATCTGAGCGGCGAGGCGAAGCAAAACGATCTCATTCTTTACGCCAAATTGCCCGCCACGCTGACCGGCAGCCTGTATGAACCGCAGCTCGCCTTTGAGCCGGGCGCGCTGCTTCGCTCGCGCGGACGCATCATTAACTCACTCGATATCGATGAAATCCGCTGGCCACTGGCGGGCGTGAAGCTCACCCAGAAGGGCGTGGACGGTCGTTTACAGGCGATTTTACGCGCCCATGAAAACGAGATGGGCGATTTTGAACTCCACCTGGATGGTCAGGCCAACGACTTTTTACCCGATAACGGCCTGTGGCAGTGGCGGTACTGGGGGAAAGGCGGCTTTACGCCGATGCATGCCCGCTGGGATGTCGCCGGGAAAGGCGAGTGGCGCGACAACCTTATTGAGCTGACGGCGCTCTCCACCGGTTTTGACAAGCTTCAGTACGGCACGATGGAGGTCAGCAAGCCGCGTCTGGTGCTGGATCAGCCTGTACGCTGGTTGCGCGATGCCGAAAAACCGGCCTTCAGCGGTGCGCTGTCGCTGAAGGCCGGGCAAACGCGGTTCTCCGGCGGCAGCGTGTTGCCTCCCTCGGTTCTGACTTTCAGCGTCGACGGCACCGACCCGACAATTTTTCATTTTAAGGGCGACCTCCATGCGGACAACATCGGCCCGGTACAGGTCAACGGAAGGTGGGATGGCGTGCGCCTGCGCGGGCAGGCCTGGTGGCCGAAACAGTCCCTCACCGTATTCCAGCCGCTTATCCCGCCGGACTGGAAAATGACGCTGCGCGACGGTGAGCTTTATGCGCAGGTCGCCTTCTCGGCGGCGGCCGATCAGGGCTTTGAAGCGGGTGGTCACGGGGTACTGAAATCCGGCAGCGCCTGGATGCCGGACAACCAGATAAACGGCGTCGATTTTGTGCTGCCGTTCCGCTTCAGCGAGGGAACCTGGTCTCTGGGCACGCGCGGACCGGTCACGTTGCGCATAGGCGAAGTGGTAAACCTGGTGACCGCGCGCAACATTACCGCGGATTTACAGGGCGATTATCCCTGGACGGAGGACAATCCGCTGCTGCTCACCAACGTGAAGGTGGAAACCCTCGGCGGGAAGATCACCATGCAGCAGCTGCGGATGCCGCAGCACGATCCGGCCCTGCTGCGGGTAGACAATATCTCTTCGAGCGAGCTGATTAGCGCCGTCAATCCAAAACAGTTTGCCATGTCGGGTCCCGTCAGCGGGGCGCTGCCGTTCTGGCTGGACAACGAAAAATGGATCATTAAGGATGGCTGGCTGACTAACCCGGGCCCAATGACGCTGCGCATCGACAAAGATACGGCCGACGCCATCGTCAAAGACAATATGGTCGCGGGCGCCGCGATTAACTGGCTCCGCTATATGGAAATTTCGCGTTCGTGGACGAGAATCAATTTAGATAACCTGGGTGAATTAACCATGCAGGCGACCATCAAGGGGACCAGCCGGGTCGATGGCAAGAGCAGCTCCGTCAACCTGAACTATACCCATGACGAGAATGTCTTTACCCTCTGGCGCAGCCTGCGTTTTGGAGACAATCTGCAAACCTGGTTTGAGCAACACGCGGCGATACCCGGTCTCCGCAGTTCGACTGGCAAGGAAAGTGAGGAACAACAATGAAAAAGATGGCTGGTGCGCTCACCGTTGCCGTTGCCGCGCTACTGTCCGGCTGTACGCCGCGCATTGAAGTCGCTGCACCAAAGGAGCCGATTACCATCAATATGAATGTCAAAATCGAACATGAGATCCACATTAAGGTCGATAAAGACGTTGAAACTTTGCTGAAATCGCGCAGCGATCTGTTCTGAGGACGCCATGAAACGAGTTGCTTTGATTTTACTGGCGCTGGGGATGAACGTGCAGGCGGCTACGCTCACCCTAAATGACGCCCGGGCGCAGGGGCGCGTGGGGGAAACCCTCAGCGGTTATCTTGCCCCGATTCAACAGGACGCCGAAACGCTGGCGCTGGTTAATCGCATTAACGCGGCGCGCACGGAAAGCTACCAGAAGCTGGCTGACAGCAATAATTTGCCGGTCGATGAAGTGGCCAAAATGGCAGGGCAGAAACTGGTTGCCCGCGCGCAGCCGGGCGAGTACGTGAAGGGCATTAACGGAAAGTGGCTCAAAAAATAGTTAGCGGTAGCGCTTGCGGTATTCACCCGGCGAAACGCCAAAGCGCTGCTTAAACGCCGTTGAAAAATGGCTATGGTCGGTGAACCCCCAGCTGTAGCCAATGCCCGCCAGCTTTTCGTCATCACCGGCGGCGCGCAGTACCTCCGCGCAGCGATCCAGGCGGCGGTTTTTAATGTACTGCGCAACCACCAGACCCTTCTCGGCAAACATGCGGTAAAGGCTGCGCACGGACATACCGCTTTCGGCGGCAATCCATTCCGGGCGCAGCGATTCAGACTGAATGTGGTCGTCAATCAGCGCCACCACATGCTGGAACTGGCGTTCCTTACGCGGCTGAATGATTTCGCGCTGCTGGAAAGCGGGGCGCAGCAGGCAGATCATCGCTTCGAGCGCTGCTTCGCTCTCCCGGTCACTCAGGCTGGTATTGCTCATACTCTCCATCAACAGGCGATGGCTCAGCTGGACCGTGGGCAGCGTGCGGGAAAGGGCGGTGGCGCAGCTTATCTCCTGAAAACGGCACTGCTGCTCGATAATCTGACGGGGAACCAGGAGCGAAATCTGGCGGGATTTTTCCTGCCAGTTGATCGAGCAGGGGCGTGAGGCATCAATCAGCGTAATATCACCGGTTCTGAGTACCGCGCGGCGGTCATCCTGCTCAATTTCCGCACTCCCTTCGAGCTGGAACACGGTGTAGAACCAGGCATCGTTACTCTGTTTGATCTCCTGACGGGAGCGGAACAGGTTGACGCCGCCGGCGGTGACGGTACTGAGCTTCAGGCTACGCGCATAGCTGGTCTCCAGCTCGCCGTAGAATTTTCCCTCGGTGGGCTGCGCGTTAAAACGCCCGCAAACCTGGTTAATTTGCGCCAGCCACTGCTGATACTGTTCCTGCTCGCTTGCACACGCCATCGTTTCTCTCACTGCACCGTCAACGTTTTCGCATTGTTGCATTTGTGTTGCATTTTGTCAGAGCTATGAGGCTGACTATAGGAAAGAACACTCACCGGTAACAGCGATATAAGCGGCAATTATCGCGATTTGCGGAGCCTGTCACAGGTGGCAAAGCGAATGTCACAGAGACAAAAGCGAGAATGCAAAACCCCACTTAGACTGGATGAACACCCTGCGAAGAATAACGAAGGAGTATCCTATGTCTGAATCACTGGTAGCTATTCAGCCTGCCGTGCAACAATTTTTAGACCGACAGCATGGCCTGTGGATTGAAGGGCGTCAGGCTGCATCGGACAGTGAAAAGCGGCTGAATGTCTACAACCCAGCCACGGGCGAGGTCATCGCCTCGACTGCCGACGCCAGCGTCGACGACGTTGATCGTGCCGTCATGTCCGGCTGGCGCGCCTTTGTGGCCCGTACCTGGGCCGGAAAACTCCCGGCGGAGCGCGAGCGGATCCTGCTCCATTTCGCCGATCTGGTGGAACAGCACAGCGAGGAGCTGGCCCAGCTTGAAACGCTGGAGCAGGGCAAATCCATCAACATCTCCCGTATGTTTGAAGTCAGCTGCACCCTGAACTGGATGCGCTATACCGCCGGGCTGACCACCAAAATTACGGGTAAGACCCTCGACCTCTCCATCCCGCTACCGCAGGGCGCCCGCTATCAGGCGTGGACGCGTAAAGAGCCCGTTGGCGTGGTGGCCGGGATTGTGCCCTGGAACTTCCCGCTGATGATCGGGATGTGGAAAGTGATGCCAGCGCTGGCCGCGGGCTGTTCTATTGTCATCAAGCCGTCAGAAACCACGCCGCTGACCATGCTGCGCGTGGCGGAACTGGCCAGTGAAGCGGGCATCCCGGACGGGGTGTTCAACGTGGTGACCGGGAGCGGCGCGGTGTGTGGCGCAGCGCTGACCTCGCATCCGCATATTGCAAAGGTGAGCTTCACTGGCTCAACGGCGACGGGGAAGCAAATCGCCCGCGCGGCGGCGGACACGCTCACCGGCGTGACCCTGGAGCTTGGCGGGAAAAACCCGGCAATTGTACTCAAGGATGCGGACCCGGCGTGGGTAATCGAAGGCCTGATGACCGGCAGCTTCCTGAACCAGGGGCAGGTGTGCGCGGCGAGCTCGCGTATCTACATTGAAGCGCCGCTGTTTGACACGCTGGTCAGCGGGTTTGAACAGGCGGTGAAATCCCTTAGCGTCGGGCCGGGCATGTCGCCAGAGGCGTTTATCAACCCGCTGGTGTCGCGTGCGCACTGTGACAAGGTGCAGACCTTCCTCGATGAGGCGAAGTCGCGCAACGCGGAGCTGATTGTCGGTAACCGTGGGCCGGAAGGCAAAGGCTATTACGTTTCGCCTACGCTGGTGGTGAACCCGGATGCCTCGCTGCGCCTGACCCGCGAAGAGGTGTTTGGCCCGGTGGTCAACCTGGTGCGCGTCGCCGACGGGGAAGAGGCGCTCCAGCTGGCAAACGACAGCGACTATGGCCTGACGGCGAGCGTCTGGACGCAGAATATCAGCAAGGCGCTGGAATATACCGACCGGCTGCAGGCGGGCACCGTCTGGGTCAACAGCCATACGCTGATCGACGCCAACCTGCCGTTCGGCGGCATGAAGCAGTCCGGGACAGGGCGCGACTTTGGTCCGGACTGGCTGGACGGCTGGTGTGAAACCAAGTCGGTTTGCGTGCGGTATTAAAAAGCAAGCCGGGTGGCGGCTACGCCTTACCCGGCCTACAACGACTCGAACCGTAGGCCGGGTAAGCGCAGCGTCACCCGGCTTTTATTTAGAGCGACCACCGATCCCGCCCGGCCTCTTTCGCGCGATAAAGCGCCGCATCGGCGCGAGCGATGATCTCGGTGCCGGCCAGCCCCTCCGCCATGCTCGCAATCCCCATGCTTACTGTGACATGGTCGCTGATCGTGGAGGCGTCGTGCGGTATGGCTTCCGTACGCAGGCCGTCCTGAATACGTAGCGCAACCTTTTCCGCGATGTTTGCCGGGCAATTGAAGAGGATGACCACGAACTCCTCACCGCCGTAGCGTGACACCACATCATCAGGTGTGCGCACCGACTGCTTTAGCACGCGCGCCACGCGGGTCAGACAGTCGTCGCCTGCCTGGTGCCCGTAGGTATCGTTGTAGCGCTTGAAGTAGTCGATATCCAGCATGATCACCGAGAAGGTTTTTTTCTGCTCAACCGCGTTCTCCAGCACTACCTCCATTTTCCGGCGATTGGCGGTCTTGGTTAACGGGTCCTGGTGCGCCAGCGCGTCCAGCCGTGATATCAGCAGCTGATTTTGCTGGTTACGTCGCCAGGCTTCGTCAAACCAGCTCAGCAGAATGAAACGCCCGCAGACCAGGATCAGCGTAAACACGCTCCAGATGATGATGAAGTGCAGGTTTAGACCATCATTGCGTACCCAGCTTGCGACCGGCAGGGTGATCCAGAGCGGGAGCACAAAGGCGAGCAGCCCCTCAGGGTAAAAATAGAGCGCCGTTAACCCGGCGAGTAACAGAATGACGCACAGCGGCCAGACGTGGGGCAGCAGCAATTGCGTGATGAACCAGAAACAGGAGACCGACCAGATGGCGCTACAGATAAACAACACCACGCTGATTCCGGCGATACGCCGCCAGGCCATCAGGATCAGCGCAGCAGAGAGAATAATAATGCCGAGCATGGAGGCATCGACCATTCTCGTCAGCTGCGGCGAGTGGGGATAAAGGGGATCGCTGGCCTTAAGCAGGATGTGTCGCAGCAGGATCATCACCGCGAAACTGACGTTGACGAAGGCCAGCCACGGCAGGTTCATCGCCAGCCCATGCATGACCATGGCATGGCGCGTCGGCCATGTTGCCCGTTCAAGGGTCGGTTGTTTTCTTTTTTCCATAAAGGCCTTTCCCGTCCGGGGGATAAATCATGCAGGTGAGATATCAGTAACTATAAGCAAGCCAGGGCGATCCTCAAACTTCAGGGCAAAAAAAACCGGGCAATTGCCCGGTGGATGGTTATTTTTCGTCTTTTTTCTTCCCGAGCGTTGGCGTCTCGTCGAAGAAGTTCCACGGTTTAAGCAGGGTATGCACCCATTCCGTTGGCATAATTGGCCACTCTTCCGCACGCGCCACGTGGGTGGTGCCGGTGGTCATCCAGACCACGTCATCCTGATCGTTGAGCGACTCGTTATCCTTGCTGTACTGCCCCAGGCCGGTGTCGTGCACGGAGCGGTTAGGGAATTTTCCTTCCGGGTAGAGCTCATCCGGGTGGTAGCGGGTCACCCACAGCTGTTTGTCCATAAAGCTCAGGCGATGGTAAATCCACTCGTCCGGCGCAAATTTCGCGCCGGTTGCCACCGGGTGCGTGCCGCCCGCGTAAGGGATGATCTGGTACGAAACCGGGTTGCCCATGCGGTTCTCTTTACGGGTGTTGCTCAGCAGGCGAATCGTGCCCGGGTCGAACTTCTGCGCTGCCTGCTGCTCGGTATCAATATCATACTGATTGATCTGCATGGTGCTGGTGCGCGGGCCACCGGCGGTATTCGGCTTCACTTCCGGATCCATGGCCACCAGCTTGTTGTTGATACCATCCACGTCCATATCAAGACGGAAGTTGTAGATGTGCTGGTGCGTGGTGCCCACGATGTTGTGGTCGATCAGCGTACCGTATTTTGTATCGTCTTTGGCGGTGGCATCGTGCATGGTTTTCGCCTGCACGCCTTTCACCGCTTCGATACCCGTCGCACCGGCGTCAATGCCGATGGTGCCATTTTCATGGAACACCCAGTCGAAGATGTAATCGTAATTGCCCACGGTACTCACCCAGCGCACCACCAGTTCGCGGCGCTCGGTGCTGACGTTAGGCTGGCCCATCTCCTGATGCTTATATTCCGGGCCGGCGTAGCGTTCGAAAATGGCGATTGCGCGCGGGATCTCCATCGGCGCGCCGGTGTAGTCCGGGATGGTTTCATTGAGCATCACCGCGTTGGACGGCACGTCTTTACCGCGCACCAGCGGCGAGGTCAGGGTGCCCATGCCGTAGTCGCCGGAATCAAGATAGGCCTTAAAGTACCAGCCCACGTCCGGATCGCCGTAAGGGACGATCATGCCGCCGAGCGACCCCTGATACATAATCTGGCGTTTTTTGCCGTTGTCGTTATACGTGACGGTTGAAATCATCGGGCCGACGCGGGAGTCCAGGCTCAGGTGGAAGTCCCAGTTCTGCCAGTGCACCATATCGCCGGTAATGGTGTAGTTCTTGCCTTCCGGCTCAATGATGTCGAGCGGTTTTTTCGGCGTCTCTATACGGTCGCGGCCATCGTAGGGGCGCGGCGTCATCGGAACCGGAACAACGGCACCTTCCTCAATCTTCTGGATTTTCTTCTGCTCAAGATCGACCACGGCTACCAGGTTTTCAATCGGGTGCGCCCAGTAGTTGCCGTCGCCGACATCCAGATAGCTCACCACCTTCAGCAGGCGGTCTTCCTGCTTCAGGCCATCTTTACCGTCGAAATAGCCGACGGTCAGCGGCGTGGTAATCACTTTTTTCGGGTCGGTGATGCCGTGTTTTTTAAGCACCTCGGCAAACTCCGTGCTGTCGTTGATGATCTGCTGTACCGCGGTGAAATCATCCAGCAGCACCATGCCGTGCGCATCTTTCACCGGCTCCCAGCGCAGGATTTTATTATCCTTCAGATCCACCAGGCTTTCGATGACGTGCTTCCCATCGAGCATCACAATCTTTGCCTGACGCGGGGCATCCACAGCCGTACCGTTAAGCACAAAGTCCCACACTTTGGCTTTCTCTGGCTCAGCAAGGGCAATCTGAGTAAAGCGGGTATTCGGTTTAAAATCCGCTGAGGCTTTGACAATCTCAACGGCTTGCTTAATTTCGTCCGCCGCCAGCGCGTTTAGCGGGTGAGGGCGTTTTTCAACCTGGAAAGTCTGGTCAAGACCGGACTGGAAAACATCGTTGATGAAGCTGTCAGAGATAAAGGCTTTTTTGCCTTTCATCACCACCGGCACCTCGAGCTTGAGGGTTTTCCCGTTGACGATGGCGGTTTTCGCGCCCGGTTTGACCTTCACAAAGGCGCCGTCTTTCGCAATGGTGAACATCTGTGCGTAATCATCCCACTGAACGTCGGCGCCAAAGTCCTGCAGCGTTTTGTCCATCGGGACCATATGCGCCTCACTGCCGTGGGCGAAAACAGGGGATTGCCAGGCGCAACACAGCGCAACGGCCATAGCCAGCGCCGTTCTACGGGCAGAAAAAGAAGAATTGCTTCCCATCGTAGACCTCATCTTGTTGTGTTTATACCCGTCATACTTCAAGTTGCAGGTGCGTTGGCTGCACTCACTCACCCCAGTCACGTACTTATGTACGCTCCCGGGGATTCGTTCCCTTGCCGCCTTCCTGCAACTCGAATTATTTAGGGGATATTGTGTTGTGACAGCCTTATCCTGACAGGCGCCTGAGAAAAGCGTTTGCCTGCATCTGCCAGATTATTTGCCAGTCTTGCCAGGTTAAAAAAAGAGCGGGGCGATGTCACACCCCGGCTGGTCGTCGTAGGCCGGGTAAGCATCGCGCCACCCGGCAGGAAAGGCGGTGAAGGGAAGGTGTCAGAAATCCCCCTGCTGGCGCGCCACCAGCGTCAGGATGGAGTAAAGCGCCACGGCCTGCTGGTGCTGGTTGAAGATCTCAACCGCCCATTCCACCACGCCGGTTGGTTTTTCCTCGACGGTACGCTGTTTCTTCAGCGTTTTACGCTTGCAGGTCAGACGCACCTGAATGGTATCGCCCGGTTTAACCGGCTCGATAAAGCGCAAGTTTTCCATGCCGTAGTTGGCGATCACCGGCCCGACGCCCGCATCAACAAACAGCCCTGCTGCGGCGGAAACCAGGAAGTAGCCGTGCACTACGCGCTCGCCAAAGATCGACTCTGCCGCGCCGATCTTGTCCATATGGGCGTAGAAGTGGTCGCCGCTCAGGCAGGCAAAGTTCACGATGTCCGCTTCCGTCAGGGTGCGGCGCGGCGTCAGCAGGCTGTCGCCCGGCTGCAGCTCCTCAAAGTATTTGCGGAACGGATGCACGCGATCTTCCTGCACCGTTGCGCCACGCACCCACTGCTTGCCAATGGCCGCCAGCATTGTCGGGCTGCCCTGAATGGCGGTGCGCTGCAGGTAGTGCTTCACCGCGCGCAGGCCGCCCAGCTCTTCGCCGCCGCCCGCGCGCCCCGGGCCACCGTGCACCAGCTGCGGCAGCGGGGAACCGTGGCCGGTGGACTCTTTCGAGGCTTCCTCGTTGAGGATCTGAATACGCCCGTGGGCGCGCGCCGCACCGGTAATAAACTGGCGGGCAATGTCCGGGTCTGCGGTGACCAGCGTACCCGCCAGGCTGCCGCCGCCCGCGCGGGCAAGCTGCATTGCGTGGCGCGCGTTGCGATACGGCATCAGCGTCGCGACCGGGCCAAAGGCTTCGGTTGAGTGCACTGCCGGAGTTTCATCCGGCTGCGGGCAGAACAGCAGGGTCGGCGGGTAGAACGCGCCAGCGGCCTGCAAATCCGCTTTGCCACCCAGGCGGACCTGGCAGCCTGCGGCGATCAGTTGCTCCACTTTCTCCTGCACGTCCGAACGCTGTTCGGCGTTGACCAGCGCGCCCATCTTTACCCCTTCCTGCGCCGGGTCGCCCACCACCACCTTTTCCAGCCGGGCAACCAGCGCCTGGCTCACGGCGTCAATCTGGTTCTGCGGGACGATAATGCGGCGAATGGCCGTACATTTCTGACCGGCTTTGGCGGTCATCTCGCGCACCACTTCCCGAATGAACAGGGCAAATTCCGGCTGCTCCGGCGTGACGTCTTCCCCCAGCACGCAGCAGTTAAGGGAGTCGGCTTCCATCGTGAACGGAATGGCATTCGCCACAATATTCGGGTGCACGCGCAGGCTTTGCCCGGTGCTGGCGGAGCCGGTAAAGGTCACCACGTCCTGACTGTCGAGCTGGTCGAGCAGATCCCCCGCGCCGCCGCAGATCAGGCTGATGGCGCCGTCCGGCACCAGCCCGCTGTCGACGATGGATTTCACCATCGCCTGCGTCACCTGTGCGGTGGCGGTGGCGGGTTTGATGATGGCGGGCATGCCGGCAAGCCAGGTCGGGGCCAGTTTTTCCAGCATTCCCCAGCAGGGGAAGTTAAAGGCGTTGATGTGCACCGCCACCCCGGATTTGGAGGTCAGGACGTGACGCGCGGCAAAGCCGCCTTCTTTTGACAGCGGGATCAGCTCGTCTTCCGGCCACACGGTGTCATCCGGCAGCTCGCGGCTGCCCAGGCTTGCATAAGTGAAGAGGGTGCCGATCCCGCCTTCGATATCGACCCAGCTGTCTGATTTTGTCGCCCCGGTCTGGGCGGACAGGGCATAAAACGTCTCTTTCTCGCTAAGCAGGTGCTTTGCCACCGCCTTCAGCATGGCCGCGCGTTCGATAAAGGTCATCTCGTGAAGCGCTTCGCCGCCGCGCTCAATCGCATAGCGACGGGCGGCCGCCATGTCCAGCCCTTCGCTGGTCACGCTCCACAGCGCTTCGCCACTGATGGCGTGATGAATAGTGCGTTCGCGGCCCCGGCCAGACTGCCAGGTACCGGATAAGAAGCTGGCTAACTGCTGCATCGCTTATCTCCAAATGTTACGTAATTTACCCATTAATGGTTTGATCATGAATCATAAAAATCAAGCTGAGTTTTAATGAATTGTTAACATTGTGATCCGCTCTGATGAAACACGGCGCGCCAGGACGCTCTTCAGCGCGCCTGTAGTAAAAGCCTTGCGAGCAATGTCACATAATCAGGAAACAATTCTTGGGATTATATTTAACCTTTGTGTAACTTTTAAAAAACAAAGTGATTCAACATTACGCTTTAATTTGCAAACTAACGAATCATAAAGGTGATGACGTGACGCAAGAACAACGGTTTGAGCAGCGCATAGCGCAGGAGACGGCGATTGAGCCTCAGGACTGGATGCCTGACGCCTACCGTAAGACGTTGATCCGCCAGATTGGCCAGCATGCGCACTCCGAAATTGTCGGCATGCTGCCCGAAGGGAACTGGATCACCCGCGCCCCGACGCTGCGCCGAAAAGCGATCCTGCTGGCGAAGGTGCAGGACGAAGCCGGACACGGGCTTTACCTCTACAGCGCGGCGGAAACGCTGGGCTGCGCACGGGAAGACATCTACCAGAAGATGCTCGATGGCAAGATGAAATACTCCTCCATCTTCAACTATCCGACCCTGAGCTGGGCCGATATCGGCGTGATCGGCTGGCTGGTGGACGGCGCGGCCATTGTCAACCAGGTGGCGCTGTGCCGAACCTCCTACGGTCCGTATGCCCGCGCGATGGTGAAAATCTGTAAAGAAGAGAGCTTCCATCAGCGTCAGGGCTTTGAAGCCTGCATGGCGCTGGCGCAGGGCAGTGAAGCCCAGCGTCAGATGCTGCAGGACGCCATCAACCGCTTCTGGTGGCCGGCGCTGATGATGTTCGGGCCGAACGACGACAACTCGCCGAACAGCGCCCGCAGCCTGGCGTGGAAAATCAAACGCTTCGGCAACGACGAGCTGCGCCAGCGCTTTGTCGACAACACGGTGCCGCAGGTGGAGATGCTGGGCATGACGGTGCCCGATCCCGACCTGCGTTTTGATGAAGAGAGCGGTCATTATCGCTTCGGCGAGATCGACTGGCAGGAGTTTGACGAGGTTATTAACGGGCGCGGCATCTGCAACCACGAACGCCTGGCCGCCAAACGTAAAGCCTGGGAAGAGGGGGCGTGGGTGCGGGAAGCCGCACTGGCGCACGCGGAAAAACAACACGCCCGCAAAGTGGCTTAAGAGGAATCACGATGAGCAATGTCTACTGGCCGCTGTACGAAGTGTTCGTACGCAGCAAACAAGGGTTATCCCACCGTCACGTGGGCAGTCTGCATGCCGCCGACGATCGCATGGCGCTGGAAAATGCGCGTGATGCCTACACCCGCCGCAGCGAAGGCTGTTCTATCTGGGTGGTTAAGGCGAGCGAGATTGTCGCCTCCCAGCCGGAAGAGCGCGGCGAGTTCTTCGACCCGGCGGAAAGCAAGGTTTACCGCCATCCGACGTTCTACACCATTCCTGACGGCATCGAGCACATGTGAGGCAAAGAATGAATTCAGTGACTGCCTATGCCCTGCGTCTGGGCGACAACGGTCTGGTGCTCTCCCAGCGTCTCGGTGCCTGGTGCGGCCACGCGCCGGAGCTGGAGATCGACCTCGCGCTCGCCAATATCGGCCTCGATCTGCTGGGACAGGCGCGCAATTTCCTGACCTATGCCGCGGAGCGGGAAGGCCAGGGCGATGAAGACACGCTGGCGTTTGGCCGCGATGAGCGCCAGTTCCGCAATGTCCTGCTGGTGGAGCAGCTGAACGGCAGCTTCGCCGACACGATTGCCCGCCAGTACCTGATGGATGCCTGGAACGTGGCGCTGTACGAACGCCTGACCCAAAGCCGCGACGGCCAGCTTGCCGCCATTGCCGCCAAAGCGATTAAAGAGGCGCGCTACCACCTGCGCTTCAGCCGCGGCTGGCTGGTGCGTCTGGGCGACGGGACCGAAACGTCCGCGCAAAAAATGCAGCAGGCCATCGACAACCTGTGGCGTTTTACGGCCGAGCTGTTTGAAGCCGATGACGTCGAGCGGGAGCTGATTGAGTCCGGCGTGGCGGTTGACCCGCGCCTCCTGCGCCAGACGTGGGAAAGCGAAGTGTATGCCGGTCTGAATGAAGCCTGCCTGCAGGTGCCCGCCGAGGTGGCGTACCGCACCGGGGGCAAGCAGGGGCTGCACACCGAACATCTGGGCCCGATGCTGGCGGAAATGCAGTATCTCCAGCGCGCGTATCCCGGTCAGCAGTGGTAAAGGAGAACGCTATGCAACGCCTCGTCGACATCGCGCCCGCGCAAATCCCGCAGATATGGGCGCTGCTAAGCCAGATCCCGGACCCGGAAGTGCCGGTGTTAACCATCACCGATTTAGGCATGGTGCGCAGCGTGAAGGCGCAGGGGGAAGGCTGGGTCATTGGCTTTACGCCGACCTACTCGGGCTGTCCGGCGACGGAACACCTGCTGGGGGCGATCCGCGAGGCGATGACCGCGCACGGCTTTACTCCGGTACACATTGTGCTCCAGCTTGAACCCGCCTGGACCACCGACTGGATGACCCCCGACGCGCGTGAGCGCCTGCGGGCGTACGGCATCAGTCCGCCGGTGGGGCATAGCTGTCACGCGCACGCGCCGGTGGAGGTGAGCTGTCCGCGCTGCGCCAGCACCGACACCTCGCTTATCAGTGAATTTGGTTCGACGGCCTGCAAAGCGCTCTACCGCTGCAATACCTGCCGTGAGCCCTTCGACTATTTCAAATGTATTTGAGGCTGCCATGACAACGTTTCATTCATTAACAGTGGCAAAAGTGGAACCCGAAACCCGCGACGCGGTGACCATTACCTTTGCGGTGCCGCAGGCGCTGCAGGAGGCCTACCGCTTTCGTCCCGGCCAGCACCTGACGTTAAAAACGACGCTTGGCGGAGACGAGCTGCGTCGCTGCTACTCCATCTGCCGGAGTACCGCTCCGGGCGAAATCAGCGTGGCAGTCAAAGCCATCGACGGCGGGCGCTTCTCCCGCTATGCCCGGGATGAGATCAAAGCGGGCATGGCGCTGGAGGTAATGGTTCCTCAGGGGCAGTTTGGCTACCAGCCACAGGCCGAACGTGAAGGCCACTACCTGGCGATTGCGGCAGGCTCCGGGATCACCCCGATGCTGGCGATTATCTCCGCGACGCTTGCGACCGAACCGAACAGTCATTTCACCTTGATCTACGGCAACCGCAGCAGCCAGAGCATGATGTTCCGCCAGGCGCTGGCGGACCTGAAGGACAAATACCCGCAGCGGCTGCAGCTGATCTCCATCTTCAGCCAGGAGCGGCTGGACAGCGATCTGCTCTATGGCCGCATCGACGGGGAAAAACTGCAGGCGCTGGCGAAAACCCTGATCAACTTTCGCCAGTATGACGAGGCCTTTATCTGCGGCCCGTCGGCGATGATGGATGACGCGGAAGCCACGCTGAAGGCGCTGGGGATGCCGGACAAATCCATTCACCTTGAGCGCTTTAACACCTCCGGAATCACCGTTAAGCGCGCGGTGCACGTGCAGGCGGGCGGACAGAAAGTGACCGTTCGCCAGGACGGGCGCGACCGTGAAATTACCCTGACGGCGGACGACGAAAGCATTCTTGATGCCGCCCTGCGTCAGGGGGCAGATCTGCCGTATGCCTGCAAGGGCGGCGTCTGCGCCACCTGCAAATGCAAAGTGCTGCGCGGGAAGGTGGACATGGCGACCAACTACAGCCTGGAGCCGGACGAGCTGGCCGCCGGGTATGTGCTGAGCTGCCAGTCTTTACCGTTAACCGCCGACGTGATCGTCGACTTCGACGCGAAGGGGATGGCATGAGCGAGCTGACTGTTACCCGTCATGGCCGCGTGCTGCAGCTGACGCTCAACCGTCCGGCGGCGCGCAACGCCCTCAACAACGCGCTGTTGACCCAGCTTGCGGAACAGCTTGAGGCCGCCGCTGTGGATGCCGACATCACCGTCTGCGTGATTTACGGCAGCGAGCGCTGCTTTGCCGCCGGGGCCGATCTCAATGAGATGGCGGAGAAAGACCTGCCTGCCACCCTGAACGATATTCGCCCGCAGCTGTGGGCGCGTATCAACGCTTTTCCTAAACCGCTGATCGCCGCCGTGAACGGTTTCGCGCTGGGCGCGGGCTGCGAGCTGGCGCTGCTGTGCGACGTGGTGATTGCCGGTGACAACGCCCGTTTCGGCCTGCCGGAAATCACGCTGGGCATTATGCCCGGCGCGGGCGGCACCCAGCGTCTCATCCGCTGCGTCGGGAAATCGCTGGCCAGCAAAATGGTGCTGACGGGCGAGAGCATTTCCGCCGAGCAGGCGCTGAACGCCGGGCTGGTGAGCGATGTTTTCCCGGCGGCGCTGACGCTGGAGTATGCCCTGAAGCAGGCGGCCCTGATGGCGCGCCACTCGCCGCTGGCGCTGCAGGCGGCCAAACAGGCGCTGCGCCAGTCACAGGAGGTGCCGCTCCAGGCCGGTCTGGCCCAGGAGCGCCAGCTGTTTACGCTACTTTCCGCCACTGAAGACCGCCGGGAAGGCATCGACGCCTTCTTACAAAAACGCACCCCCGACTTTAAAGGACGCTAATTGTGGAATTTATTCTCAGTCATGTAGAACAGGGCGTGATGACCATTACGCTGAACCGTCCGGAGCGTCTGAACAGCTTCAACGACGTGATGCACCAGCAGCTGGCCGAGTGCCTGAAACAGGCCGAGCGCGATGACACCGTTCGCTGCCTGCTGCTCACCGGCGCAGGACGTGGTTTCTGTGCCGGTCAGGACCTGAATGACCGCAACGTCGACCCCAACGGCCCGGCGCCCGATCTGGGCATGTCCGTTGAAACCTTCTACAACCCGCTGGTGCGCCGCCTGGCAAAGCTGCCGAAGCCGGTGATCTGTGCCGTTAACGGCGTGGCGGCGGGCGCGGGCGCCACGCTGGCGCTCGGGTGCGACATGGTGATTGCGGCGCGCTCCGCCAGCTTTGTGATGGCCTTCAGCAAGCTCGGTCTGGTGCCGGACTGCGGCGGCACCTGGCTGCTGCCGCGCGTGGCCGGACGCGCCCGCGCCATGGGGCTGGCGCTGCTCGGGGACAAACTCAGCGCTGAACAGGCGCAGGCGTGGGGCATGATCTGGCAGGTGGTCGATGACGAGCAGCTCTCCACCACGGCACAGCAGATGGCACTGCATTTTGCGTCGCAGCCGACCTTTGGCCTGGGGCTGATCAAGCAGGCGATCAACGCTGCGGAAACCAATACTCTGGACGCCCAGCTCGATCTGGAGCGCGACTATCAGCGCCTGGCCGGGCGCAGCGACGACTACCGCGAGGGCGTCAGCGCCTTCCTCGCGAAGCGCACGCCGAACTTTACGGGGAAATAAGATGCTGAACATACGGACTGTCGCCGTGATCGGCAGCGGCACGATGGGCGCCGGCATTGCCGAAGTGGCGGCCAGCCACGGTCATCCGGTGCTGATCTACGACATCTCCAGCGATGCGATATCACGCGCCATCGACGGGATCCGCCAGCGTCTGGCCTCCCGGGTAACGCGCGGAAAGCTTTCCGCCGATGCCGGGAGCCAGATCCTTGCCCGGCTGGTTCCCGTCACCGATATCGCCGCGCTCTCCGCGGCCGATCTGGTGATTGAAGCGGCCTCCGAGCGGCTGGAGGTGAAAAAGGCGCTGTTTGCCCAGCTGGCGGAGATCTGCCCGCCGCAGACGGTGCTGACCAGCAATACCTCTTCCATCTCCGTCACGGCGATTGCGGCGGACGTCCACCACCCGGAACGCGTCGCAGGGCTGCATTTCTTTAACCCGGCGCCGGTCATGAAGCTGGTGGAGGTGGTCAGCGGGCTGGCGACCTCCCCGGAAGTGGCCGACGCGCTGTGCGAGCTGGCGCTGAACTGGGGCAAACAGCCCGTTCGCTGCCAGTCAACGCCGGGGTTCATCGTCAACCGCGTCGCGCGTCCGTTCTATTCCGAAGCCTGGCGCGCGCTGGAGGAACAGGTCGCTCCGCCGGAGGTGATTGACGCCGCCCTGCGTGAAGGCGGCGGCTTCCCGATGGGGCCGCTGGAGCTGACCGACATGATTGGTCAGGACGTCAACTTTGCGGTGACCTGCTCGGTATTTAACGCCTTCTGGCAGGAGCGTCGTTTTCTGCCTTCGCTGGTTCAGCAGGAACTGGTGCTGGCAGGAAGGCTGGGCAAAAAGAGCGGGAAGGGCGTGTACGACTGGCAGGGTGAAAAACCGGACGTGCAGTGGGTTGAGTCGGTGAACGACAGCTATAGCCCGATGCGCGTGGAAAAAAGACGTGACGGTGTCACGGAAATAGATGATGTCTATCTGGTTGAAACGCAGGGCGAGACCGCGCAGGCGCTGGCGCTGCGGCTCAACGGCCCGGTGGTGGTGGTCGACCGCATTGAGCGTGACGTGGCGGTCATTGCCGCTGCCGCCAGCAACCCGTATACCGCGACGCAAAAAGCCATCCGCTACCTGCAGCAGCAGGGGCATCGGGTGGTGCAAATTGCCGATTATCCCGGCCTGCTGATCTGGCGGACGCTGGCGATGATTGCCAACGAGGCGCTGGATGCCCTGCAAAAAGGGGTCGCCAGCGAGAAGGACATCGACACGGCCATGCGCCTGGGCGTGAACTACCCGAGCGGGCCGATCGCCTGGGGCGAGCGCCTGGGCTGGCAGCGCCTGCTGACGCTGCTGGAGAACCTGCAGCGTCATTACGGCGAAGAGCGCTATCGCCCCTGTTCACTGCTGCGCCAGCGCGCGCTTCTGGAGAGTAGCTATGAGTCATAACGCCTGGCATAACGCCTGCACCATGTATGAACGGGACGCCTGCGCGCAGGCGATGGGAATGGACATTGTCGAGATGGACGAGGGCTACGCGGTGGTGACCATGACCATCACCCCGCAGATGCTGAACGGCCATAAAACCTGCCACGGCGGCCAGCTGTTTTCGCTGGCGGACACCGCCTTTGCCTACGCCTGCAACAGCCAGGGGCTGGCGGCGGTAGCCTCCGGCTGCTCGATTGACTTTCTGCGTCCGGGCTTCGCCGGGGACACGCTCACCGCCACCGCGCGGGTGAAGCATCAGGGCAAGCTGACCGGCGTGTATGACATTGAAATCCATAACCAACAACAGAAAACTGTCGCCCTTTTTCGCGGAAAATCTCACCGCATCGGCGGCAGCGTGACAGGAGAGGCCTGATGCGTGACGCATTTATTTGTGATGGCGTTCGAACCCCGGTGGGCCGCTACGGCGGCGCGCTTTCCGCTGTTCGAACTGACGATCTCGGTGCCGTGCCGCTGCGCGCGCTGCTGGCCCGCTACCCGCAGCTTGACCTGGAGCGGATTGACGACGTGATTTTCGGCTGCGCCAACCAGGCGGGGGAAGATAACCGCAACGTGGCGCGCATGTCGTTGCTGCTGGCCGGTGTGCCGCAGACGGTCTCCGGCACGACGATCAACCGCCTGTGCGGTTCCGGGCTGGACGCGATTGGTTTTGCCGCGCGCACCATTAAGGCGGGCGACGGCGACCTGCTGATCGCGGGCGGCGTGGAGTCGATGTCCCGCGCGCCGTTTGTGATGGGCAAAGCCACCGCGGCGTTTCAGCGACAGGCGGAGATCTTCGATACCACCATCGGCTGGCGATTTGTGAATCCGCTCATGCATCAGCAATTCGGAACTGACAGTATGCCGGAAACGGCAGAGAATGTAGCTGAATTGTTAAATATCAGCCGTGCCGATCAGGACGCCTTCGCGCTGCGCAGCCAGCAGCGTACCGCGCAGGCGCAGCAGAACGGCGTTCTGGCGCAGGAGATCGTCCCGGTGTCGGTGCCGGGTAAAAAAGGGGCGATCACTGAGTTCAGCGTGGATGAACATCCGCGCGCGGACACCACGCTCGAACAGCTTGCCGGGCTGAAAACGCCGTTCCGTAAGAACGGGGTGGTCACGGCCGGAAATGCCTCCGGGGTTAACGACGGCGCGGCGGCGCTGATTGTCGCCAGCGAGAAGATGGCGCTGGCGCAGGGGTTAGTTCCTCGCACGCGGATCGTGGCGATGGCGACGGCGGGCGTGGAGCCTCGTCTGATGGGGCTCGGCCCGGTGCCTGCCACCCGCAGGGTGCTGGAGCGCGCCGGACTCAGTATTCACGATATGGACGTCATTGAGCTTAACGAAGCTTTCGCCGCGCAGGCGCTGGGCGTGCTGCGTCAGCTGGGCCTGCCGGATGACGCCGCGCACGTCAACCCGAACGGTGGCGCGATTGCGCTGGGCCACCCGCTGGGCATGAGCGGCGCCAGACTGGCGCTGGCCGCGAGTAACGAACTGCACCGACGCGGCGGGCGCTACGCGCTGTGTACGATGTGCATCGGTGTGGGTCAGGGCATTGCCATGATCCTTGAGCGTGTTTGAGCATAAAAACAATGTGAGTACCCTACAATGACAAATACAACAAAGCTTGATCCGATTGAAACGGCCTCCCTTGACGAGTTACAGGCGCTACAAACCGCGCGTCTGAAATGGACGCTGCATCACGCCTATAACAACGTGCCGATGTACAAACGCAAGTTTGATGCTGCGGGCGTTCATCCTGACGATTTCAAAGAGCTGGCGGATATCCGTAAATTCCCGTGCACCACCAAGCAGGACCTGCGTGATAACTATCCGTTCGATACCTTCGCCGTGCCGATGGAGCAGGTGGTGCGCATTCACGCGTCATCCGGCACCACCGGCAAACCGACGGTTGTCGGCTACACGCAGGGTGACATCGACAACTGGGCCAACCTGGTGGCGCGCTCCCTGCGCGCGGCGGGCGGCAGCGCGAAGGACAAAATTCACGTGGCGTATGGCTATGGCCTGTTTACCGGCGGGCTGGGGGCGCACTACGGGGCGGAGCGTTTAGGCGCGACGGTGATCCCGATGTCCGGTGGCCAGACGGAGAAACAGGCGCAGCTGATCCGTGATTTCCAGCCGGACATGATCATGGTGACGCCGTCCTACTGCCTCAACCTGATTGAAGAGCTGGAGCGCCAGATGGGCGGCGATGCCAGCACCTGTTCCCTGCGAGTGGGCGTCTTCGGCGCCGAGCCGTGGACGCAGGCCATGCGCCGTGAAATTGAAAAACGCTTAGGGATTACGGCGCTGGACATCTATGGCCTCTCCGAAGTGATGGGGCCGGGCGTGGCGATGGAGTGTATCGAAACCGTCGACGGCCCGACCATCTGGGAAGATCATTTCTACCCTGAGATCGTCAACCCGAACGACGGCACGCCGCTGGATGACGGTCAGCAGGGCGAACTGCTGTTCACCACGCTGACCAAAGAGGCGCTGCCGGTGATCCGCTACCGCACCCGCGACCTGACGCGTCTGCTCCCGGCAACCGCGCGCAGCATGCGCCGTATGGACCGCATCAGCGGCCGCAGCGACGATATGCTGATCATTCGCGGCGTTAACGTCTTCCCGTCGCAGCTGGAAGAGGAAATAGTGAAGTTCGAACACCTTTCTCCGCATTACCAGCTTGAGGTGAACCGTCGCGGACATCTTGATTCACTTTCCGTGAAGGTGGAGCTGAAAGAGAGTAGCCTGACGCTGACCCACGAGCAGCGTTGCCAGGTGTGCCACCAGCTGCGCCATCGTATTAAGTCGATGGTGGGGATTTCCACCGACGTCATGATCGTGAACTGCGGCAGCATCCCGCGCTCGGAGGGCAAAGCCTGCCGGGTGTTTGACCTGCGTAAAGTTGCGGCAAACGGTTAAAACAACGCCCCCCTCATCCTGGCCTTCTCCCCGAAGGGGAGAAGGGACGGTACGGTGCGGTCTTTTGCCTCCTCAGAAAGGGCGAAGGGACTGCTCGGTGTGGCATTTTCCCCTCTCCCCTCTGGGGAGAGGGTCAGGGTGAGGGTCCTATGCTATGATTCATCCAGGACAAAAATAACAACAGAATGAATCACATGAATAAACTCGACGCCTTTATCCAGCACGCGGTCAGCTCCGTTCCCGTCAGCGGGACCTCGCTTATCTCCTCGTTATACGGTGACGCGCTTTCCCATCGTGGCGGTGAGATTTGGCTCGGCAGCCTGGCTGCCTTACTGGAAGGCATGGGGTTTGGCGAACGGTTCGTGCGTACCGCGCTGTTTCGCCTCAACAAAGAGGGCTGGCTGGACGTCTCGCGCATCGGGCGACGCAGCTTTTACCGCCTGAGCGATAAGGGGCTGCGCCTGACGCGTCGCGCGGAGAATAAGATCTACCGCGCGGAACTGCCCGCCTGGGATGGTAAATGGTTATTGCTGCTCTCCGAGGGGCTGGATAAAACCACCCTGGCCGACGTTAAAAAGCAGCTGATCTGGCAGGGGTTTGGCACGCTGGCGCCGAGCCTGATGGCCTCGCCGTCACAGCATCTGGCGGACGTGCAGTCCCTGCTTCACGATGCCGGCGTGGCGGAAAACGTGATTTTCTTTGAAGCCCACTCGCCGCTGGCGCTCTCGCGCGCCGCGCTGCGTTCACGCGTAGAAGAGTGCTGGCAGTTAACCGAGCAAAACGCGATGTACGAGTCGTTTATCAGCTCGTTCCGGCCGCTGCTGCCGCTGTTGAAAGAGGCCGCGCCTGAGGAGCTGACGCCGGAACGCTGCTTCCAGATCCAGCTGCTGCTGATTCACTTTTATCGTCGCGTGGTGCTGAAGGACCCGCTGCTGCCGGAAGAGTTACTGCCTGCGCACTGGGCAGGACAAAGCGCCCGACAGCTCTGCATTAATATCTATCAGCGTGTCGCGCCGGGGGCGCTGGCGTTTGTCAGCGAGAAGGGCGAAACCTCTGTCGGCGAACTGCCCGTGCCCGGCACGCTCTACTATCAACGCTTTGGTGGTCTTACAAGCGCATAAGGAGGGAAGATGCCTGTTTATCAAATTGACGGCCTGACGCCGGTCGTGCCGGACGAGAGCTACGTTCATCCCACAGCGGTACTCATTGGCGACGTGATTCTGGGCAAAGGCGTTTATGTCGGTCCCAATGCCAGCCTGCGCGGTGATTTTGGCCGTATCGTGGTGAAAGACGGTGCGAACATTCAGGATAACTGCGTGATGCACGGTTTCCCGGAGCAGGACACGATGGTGGAAGAGGACGGGCACATCGGCCACAGCGCCATTCTTCACGGCTGCGTGATCCGCCGCAATGCGCTGGTGGGCATGAACGCGGTGGTGATGGACGGGGCGGTCATTGGTGAAAACAGCATCGTCGGCGCGGCGGCGTTCGTGAAGGCCAAAGCGGAGATGCCCGCCAACCATTTGATCATCGGCAGCCCGGCCAGGGCGATCCGTGAGCTGAGCGAGCAGGAGCTGGCCTGGAAGCAGCAGGGCACGCGGGAATATCAGGTACTGGTGGAGCGCTGCAAGCTGACGATGCATCAGGTAGAGCCACTGCGCGAGGTTGAGCCTGAACGCAAGAGGCTGACGTTTGACGAGAATTTACGGCCGAAGTCGGCGGTGTAGGACGGGAAGTTCGCGCCACGGCACTAACGGGAAGATGTTACCCCGCCCCGTCATGCTATAAATCCTCCGACACAGACTCATCACGATAAAGGACGCACAGTTATGCTGAGAGGAAAACGCGCTGTTATCACGGGTGGCGGCGGGGGATTTGGTCAGGCGCTGTGCGTCTGGCTGGCGCGAGAGGGCGTTAACGTGAATTTTAGTGCCCGTCGGGTGGAGGATATAGAAACAACCTGCGCCCTCATCGCGGCTGAAGGGGGTGTGGCAAGAGGGTATCTCTGCGATTTAGCCCAGCCGGAATCCGTTTCTCAGTTCTCTTCGCAGGTCTTACATGCAGACAGGCCAATCGATATTTTACTACTGAATGCTGCTCAGTGGCTGTCAGGGACTCTAGACGAACAATCGAGCGCAGAAATCGTCAATACCGTCAGTTCAGGCCTGACAGGTTCAATCCTGCTCACCCAGGCGTTGCTTTCAGGATTGCGACGTTCAGACGGCGCAGACATCATTGCGATTATATCCGCATGCGGTATTCCGAACTTTACAGATTCCATTGCCCATCCCGCTTTTTTTGCCAGCAAACATGGAATGAGCGGCTTTATCACCAAACTGTCAAAACAATTGTCCCGGGAAAATATAAGGGTGACCGGCTTGTATCCACCCGATTTTGAACTTACCGGGTTAGACGCGCTTGTCGACGATCGCTCACGAATGGGGGAGCGCTTAATGAATGGACGATCTGTCTGGGAAACGGTGCGTTTTGTGCTGACTCAGCCCCGTAGCTGCCATATTGGTACCGTCTACTTTCAGGGGCCCACTCGCGAAGATCTGGAATGTCAGTCCTGAACCTCGTATTTTTGTATATACCTCTCGATTTAGCAGAACAGGTGCCACACAGATGACGCGCTTTTACGAATTTACCGCTACCAGCCTTGATGGCCGACCGATCTCTATGGCCGACTATGCGGGTAGGGTGGTTCTGGTTGTTAATACGGCCAGCCAGTGCGGCTTTACGCCCCAGTATGCGGGTCTTGAAGCGCTGTACAAAAAATACGCCGATCAAGGGCTGGTGGTGCTTGGCTTCCCCTGCAACCAGTTCGGTAAGCAGGAGCCTGGCGGAGCCGACGACATCTCAAAGACCTGTTACATTAACTACGGCGTCAGCTTTCCCATGTTCGAGAAAGTCGAGGTCAACGGCGCCGCAGCACATCCGATTTTTCGTTATCTGAAAGACGAATTGCCCGGCGTGCTGGGTGGGCGGATTAAGTGGAACTTTACTAAATTTCTGATCGGGCGTGACGGTAAACCCCTCAAGCGCTTTGCACCAATGACTACGCCCGAGAAAATGGAGGGGGCAATTGTTGCGGCACTGGGAAGGTGAGTATTTTTGTCGCTAAAACCATCTATTTGTCGGGGATAGCCGATATTCTGATGTCCGCTCTGTGCCAGATGCGGACGTCGAGGAGAATGTTATTTTGATGCGAAATATTTGCGTAATATTTTTTCTAATAACGAGAAAACGACCGTCACCCTTTTGGGAGTAATCAGCTGGTAAGGCCGATATAAATAAAATTGCCATTTCTCCTGTCGCAGTTCTGGCAATGGGGGAACAAGTTGGCCGCTTGCTAAGTACTCCCTACAGATAAAGTCGCTGGACTGTACAACCGTTCTCCCGGCCAATGCAGCCTGAATTTCGGCATATGGATCTGTAGTATAAAACTCAATATGACGAGGGACAAAAGTATTTACTGCGTCACTCATAAACTCAAATGATTTTCCCGTTTCAGGATTAATTAAACCACTAAATGGATAACGCTGTCGAAGATCTTCTAAATCAGTAGGTGCTCCCAGTCGCTCAATAAGTTCAGGGGATGTAACCAAAATATGTTCAACTTGTCCGATATTTTTAATGATAAAGTTTGGATTAGGTTCTCGCCCTACGCGTATACCTATATCGATACGATGCTCAATAGTATCAAGTTTCATCATATCTAAACGCCAGTCGATAAATAACTCAGGATAGGGACGTAGTGCAGTCAATAGTTCATACAAGATTTGTTCATGATTTGGAAATCGAAGTAATGTGATACGAACAATACCCTTCATGTCATTATCATCTTTCCCTGTCTGAAATAGTTTTTCAGAATCTTCAAGCAGTCGCTTGGCTTGGGGTAAAAATAGTTCGCCGAAACTAGTGAGAAAGATCGAACGAGTATTGCGTTTGAATAAAGGTTCACCAAGTTGTTTCTCCAGCTCAGCGACTGTTCGGGTTACTACTGATGGTGAAACCGACAGCTTGATGGCTGCTTCGCGGAAGTTCAAGGTCTCAGAGGCGATGATAAAAAATTTTAGAGCGTCAAGTTTGTCCATGATTATTGTGAAATCTGCAATAATGTATTTTGATAATAGCAATTAATTTGCAACTATTCCAGCCATATAATAGAACAATCAAATAAGTAACCTGTCTTACTTTTTATCAGAACTCAAAAGAGTAAACTATGTCAATTCAACCAGTAGAGTTAAACAAAGCCTATCGTTTATTACAGGTCGGGCCAACGACGATGATATCGGCTAAAGATGATGGCATTGAAAATGTCATGGCAGCGGCCTGGGTGGGATTAGTAGGCAATAACAAAGTGATGGCTTTTATAGGTCCACAGGCATTTACTCGCGGGCTTGTAGAAAAAAGCGGATATTACGTTGTACAGATCCCAGTAGTAAATCAGATGGAAATGGTTTTATATGCTGGAGGTCACAGTTATTCCGACACACCCGATAAAAATAGTAAAATCCCACTATTTTATCAGAAAGAGTTTGATCTGCCTTTAGTGGAAGGTTGCGCTGGCTGGTTAGTATGTAAGGTCATACCCAATGAAGAAAATGAAAAGCAGCACAACTTGTTCATGGGGGAAATTGTCGGAGCATGGAGTGATGACCGCGTTTTCAAAAATGGGCACTGGATTTTTGATGATGCACCAGATGAATTACGTACTGTCCATTACGTTGCTGGCGGACAGTTTTACGCCATTGGCAAAGGGACAAAATTTAATTATGGGCCGGGAAAAGACTAATCCTTACTTCTGCATAAATGTAGCCATATAACATGGCTACATAGAGGTAGTAGCATAAAAGAACAACCTACTTAAGATGTTTGCTTCTCACTCACAGCGGACCTTTAGCTCAGTTAGCATATCCGCTCAGTGCCAAAAGCGGATGTCGTAAGGTTCGTTCGGCTAAAAGAGCAAATTCTTCTGCATCAGAGTGACTGGCCCTGCGGATTCACATTTATCATTACTCTCTGCAAAGTACTTTTATTTTTGCCCGGGGTTACGATAAATATCGGGTCGATTGATTTGCCAGACAAAATCTGGTCGGTTCAATGGGTTATACCCCAGCTTCTGGTATAACCATGGCGCGCTGTCGGTTACCAGCATTATCCGTCGCAGACGTGACAACAATGGATGGGCATGACAGGATTCAATCAGCCAACGGCCAAGACCACTTTTCTGATAATCGTTCAGCACGTAGACGTCGCACAAATAACCAAAAGTGGCATAGTCTGTGACCAGACGGGCGAAGCCGATTTGTCTTGTTCCATCCAGGAGCGCGAAACAAAGGCTGTTCTGGATTGATATCCTGACCGTTTCAGCATCAATACCAGGAGCCCAGGACGATTGCGAGAGGTAATCGTGAATGGCTTCCAGCTGAAAAAAGCTGGGATCGGTTGTGACAATAAATTTGTCTTTGGTAAAACGCAGATGCTGATTATTCACCGAACTCCTCCTTTTGGGCTACTTGTGATGAGGCACTGGGCTGTCCTCTATGCCGGGGAATGCTCAGGATGCTTTTTCATGTACTGTCATGATAAATACCAGCGGGTTCTCCCCCTGGTTTTCATAGAAATGAGGAACGTCCGTTCTGGCGGTTGCCGAACAGCCAGTATTTACCCGATACACGTGTTCCTGTACGCCGAGTGTGAGCGTGCCCGACTGCACATAAAACAGTTCAAGCGTACCTTCCGTGTGGCCGGGGGACGCAAACTTTTCCCCCGGCTGCATTTCCCACATCCAGAGCTCGGTCATATCAGGGCCACCCGACCCTGCTAGCAATCTTGCTCTCCCGCCTTTTTCACCTTCCCACAATTCAGGGATCTCATCTTCAGCGATGAGATGCACGGTCGGTTTTGAACTGACATCCACAAAATCAGCCACTGAAACCCCCATTGCGGCAGCCAGGCGGCATAGCAGGGCAATGCTGGGATTCGCCCGGCATCCCTCTATCTCAACCAGAGCTCCCTTGCTGATGCCTGCCCGACGCGAGAGTTCATCAAGGGAGATTTTCTTTTGCTTACGATACAGTTTTATTCGCTGCGATACGGCTTCATTCACGGAACTGGCGATCGAATTTGCATCGGTCATTAAATTGACTTTTTTGGTCATTGGTCATTATCATGGAATAAATTGGTCATTACAGGATTATCACGTGCTAACAGTATCGCCGTCAATTGCCCCTGAAATTTATCGTATTGCTCCCGGTTTTCGGGCACTCAGCATCTGCGTAAAAGCTGCGCCAGTGCTTAATCCCGACACTGGAGAAATGGCGCTGCGTGAAGCCTGTGAAGCCGTTCTGGCCGGTGAACCAGAGTGGGCGGACTCTCATCTGGCGGCATGGGCCGACGTTTTTCAAAAGTTTGGTGCTAAACCTAAACGCACTCCTTGCTCAGCGGATGCGTTACGCAAGCGCGTGTTACGTGACGGAACGATGCCAGCGCTCGATCCTATCGTTGATCTTTATAATGCCGTTAGTCTCCGCTATGCCGTTCCGGTTGGTGGAGAGAATCTCTCTGCCTATCAGGGGGCGCCGCGTCTGACTGTGGCAAAAGGAACAGAGCCTTTTGATACCGTCAAAGAGGGAGAGGCCACCGTTGAGTATCCTTCACAAGGCGAGGTTATCTGGTGTGATGATATCGGCGTGACCTGCCGTCGCTGGAACTGGCGACAGGGGATCAGAACCCGCTTAGGCGTGGAAGCTCAGGAAATGTGGTTCATTCTGGAGAGTCTCCCGCAGATGCCGCTGGATAGACTTCACGAAGCCGGGAAGATGCTGACCGACGGCCTGGAAAAAATGATGCCCGGTCTGTGGTTTGAAGTTGCTCTCATCGAAGAACAACAGCAGTAATACCCTTCAGGAGAAACAGTTATGTTTACCGGTTTGTCGGCGTTTCCATTAACCCCAGTCACTGCCAGCGGCGTGGATGAAAAGGGTTTCAGCCATATTCTTTCCCGTCTTACAGACGCTCGGGTTGATTCTATGGGCATCCTGGGGTCAACCGGAAGCTACGCCTATCTGACCCGGGAGCAGCGCAAGCGCGTAGCAACGCTGGCAAAACAGCATGCAGGGAACATCCCCGTTATGGTGTGTGTGGGAGCGGTCAGTACCGATGCCATTCTGCATCTGGCAGATGATGCACAGGCAGCTGGTGCGAATGCGCTGTTACTCCCGGCGGTCAGTTACCAGCCACTCCGTGACGAAGAAGTCTTCTCACTCTTTGAGACCGTTACCCGGCACGTTTCTGTACCGGTGTGTATCTATGATAATCCGGGCACTACGCATTTTACCTTTACGGATGAACTCCACGGTCGTCTCTCCTCACTTGAGGGGGTTCGCTCGGTCAAGATCCCTGGCGTCCCGGATAGCCCCGCTGCAGCGATTGAGCGGGTGAATGCGTTACGTCAACATTTGCGCCCTGGCGTAACAATCGGTATTAGTGGCGACGCTTATGCGGGGCTGGGATTAAACGCCGGTTGTGAAGTGTGGTATTCCGTGTGTGGCGGTCTGTTCCCTGAGATGGCGAAACAAATCACCGAAGCTGCGGCGGCAAACGATCATCAACGCGTTACAGCCCTGACAACCCGCCTTGAGCCGTTGTGGTCGCTCTTCCGGAAACATGGCGGAAGTATTCGCGTTATTGCCGCTGCTGCTGGTGTGCTTGGGCTTACCGACATGGATTGCCTGCCTCGACCTCTGCAACCATTGTCAGCTGGTGATATCGCGGATATTGCCCATGTGATAAGCATGCTGGAGCTGAAGTGATCTCTCCGCATGACGGGGTCTCTACCGGTCCTTTTGAAACCTGGTGGGGGATCAATCGTCAGATGTTTGACACAAGTTCTTTAGGTCCGCTCTTCGCTAAAAGCGGACCATACTTTAAAACTTTATTAGTGACGTGACTCTTCCTCTCCTGAGAGCGTATCCGCATCAGGTGAATAATTCCGGTAAACGCATGCCAGTTTATGCCCGTCAGGATCGCGCAGATAGGCAACATAAAAATCGGGGCCGTAGGCGGTTCGTGTACCGGGCACGCCTTCATCCTTTCCTCCTGCACGGAGGCCCGCGGCATGGAAGCGTCTGACAATTTCCGCGTTATTGGCTCTGAATGCGAACATTGTCCCGTTTCCCGCCGTCGCGGGTTGCTGGTCAAAAGGAGGACAAATGCAGAAGCTAAATTCGTCATCCGGATGATTTTCGTTTCCCCACATTGCCCAGCTATCAGTCCAGGCGGGCAGACGTGAATAGCCCAGCACGTTAAAAATAGCGTCATAAAAGTTCACGGCGCGCTGAAAGTCATTTGTCCCTATCGTGATATAAGCCAGCACCTTATAACATCCTCTATCCACGCAGCCACGGCGTAATCGTCAGACCGGTCAGCAAACCTTCCGGGCTGAGCAGGCGAGTGACGGTCTGCCCCCACGGTTCCGTGCGGTTGGCGACCAACAACCGATAGCCTTTTTCACTCAAAACACGGGTAGCGGAATCGAGATCCTGCACCTCGTATTCAATCCATCCCTGCGGTATAGGATGCTCCACGGGCCACTGCGCTTCACCAAAACAGGACGTTGCCGCCTGTGACAGCGGCCAGACGGCAAAATGCTTCACGCCCGGTAAGCGTCCCTCTTCAGTGAGCAGATAATCGGCATTGCCCTCTATCGGCTTCAGCGGCAGTCCGAGAGTCTGGATATAAAACGCGGTGCTGGACGCTGTATCCTGTGAAATAGGCCCGAACCCGGCGACGAACATGACATCAATTCCCGGTAACGTCTGCGACATATCCACTCCTTAATAGCCTGAAATAATGGAATTTAGCGTAGAGCCTTCTGAAATACGACTCTCAATTCTGGTATCGCATTCACCGCGCCTGCACGTTCACGGTGGGTTTGAAAGTGAACGCGATAACGATCAACAGCACGACTCCTGCACTCATCACTAACCAGGCGCTGGTCAGCGAGACCGAACTGTCGCGAACGATCCCGGCAACTAGCGGCATGAGCGCGGCGATCATATATCCTCCTCCCTGAACTTTAGACAGTAACTTCCCGGCCTGCGCGGGCGTTCGCGCATGATCGAACGTGACGATAAGCGACAGCGGGAAGAGGGCGCCGATACCGATGCCAAGAAGCAAGGTTGATAAGACCGGCGTGGTACCTGGAGAGAAGACCAGACACAGTAATCCCGCCAGCAGCAGTAACAGTACAGTTATCAGCGGAACACGGCGGTCGGGGAATTTACCGATCAGCGCGGAGACGGCAAACCCGGCGGCCACCTCGGTTAAGGTCAGCCAGGCCAGCATATAGCCGCTGCTGCGTGCGGACCATCCTGCCTGAATATAGAGCGGGGGCAGCCAGGCTAAGACCAGCGTGTAGGCACCCGTCCCCACGCCAAAAAAGAGCAGAAGGAGTCCAGTCCGGGAGGTAGAGAGCGTAACGGGTTCATGTGCTGTTTGTTCCCCTTGAGGCTGTTTAACCAGGGGTAACCACAGCATCAGCGCCAGCAGCGCGAGCACACCTGCCATAGCCAGCGCGGGCTTGAGCGAGAGCCATGAAAACAGCGGCTCGGCGCTGGCGGCGGCGACTGCCGCACCGGCCATAATGCCCGTGCTGAATAGCGACATGATCGTGCTGGCCGTTTGCGTATACGCCTTTTTTATCAGGGCAGGCATTAACGCCTGGATCGTGCCGATGCTGGCCCCGCCCAGTAACGCGGTGCCCATCAAACCCGTCAGCGAGGTGCTAAAACCGCGTAATGAACAGGCTACCAGCAGGATGAACAGCCCGAGCATAATTCCCCTGACGGCACCGATCCTGGCTAAAAGCCAGGGGCCACACAGGGCAGCCAGTCCCATCATCGCCACCGGCAGGGTAGTCAGCAGGCTGAATTGCGTCGCGGTCAGGCCCGCTTCGCGCTGCAGCACGGAGAAAAGAGGGCCGACCGAGGCCAGAATGGGGCGCAGGTTCAGCCCGACGATAAAAGCGATAACGGCGAAGAGTAACGGTGATGTACGTTTCAACATGGCATCCTTTTCGGTTGTGAATGGCCCAGGCAAATTGCCGCGAGCATTTATCTTAACGTTAAGATAAAATCTGTTTTTGTGTAAGATGTACCGCACAACTCGATAAATTCCCACGCTATCCGGGGTGAAGATGAAAGACCATGTAGACTTCGTTGTCGGCCAGTGGAGCAGCGCCATGCCTGAGCTGGACGCCTCGTCGATGAAAATTTTTGGCCGAATGCTCAGGCTGATGAAGCACCTGGGAAAAGAACGCGCGCAGGCCATGGCGCCGTTTGGCTTTCGCGAGGGCGAGTTTGATGTCCTCGCCACGCTGCGTCGCGCCGGGGAGCCGTACTGCCTTTCGCCCACGCAGCTGTATACATCCCTGTTGATCACCTCAGGGGCGATGACGAACCGGCTCAACCATCTTGAACAACAAGGCCTTATCAGGCGGATTGCCGATCCTGATGACAAGCGCAGCTCGCTTGTCAGCCTGACGCCGCACGGGCAGGCTCGTATCGAACAGGCGCTGCTCGTGCACACGGAAACGCAAAATGCGCTGCTGAGAAACCTCTCTGAGGCGCAGCGCGCGCAGCTTGAGTCTCTGCTCAGGATACTGCTGCTGACGTTTCCGGCTGAGGAATGGGGTGAAACGTCACCGAGTGCCGATAATACAAAAACTGCATGATTACACCTGACAAAAAGGGAACGTATGTCTTTACCGCCACTGTATGCGCTGCGCGCGTTCGAAGTTGCCGCACGGCTGAACTCCTTCAGCAAAGCGGCTGAAGTCCTGAATATCACGCCGGGGGCAGTCAGCAGACATGTCCAGACGCTTGAAATGTGGTTCGACTGCGAGCTGTTTAAACGCCAGGGTCCGAAAGTAGAGGTCAGCGATGCCGGGCGTATTCTGGCCGGGCAGCTTAGCGAAAGTTTCTCGACTATTGAGTGGGCCTGTCGCGCATTCAAAAGCGAAAACCACCTTCTGCGCCTCAAAGCGCCCAGCTCGCTGACGATGCGATGGCTTCTGGATGTGCTTAAATCCTTCCGCGAGAACCACGCGAAGCCGAAAATCGAAATTGCCAGCGTCTGGATGGACTTCGACACGGTTGATTTCAGCCGGGAACCTTATGATTGTGCGATCCTCCTCGGTAACGGTTATTTCGGCGAGTCAACGGAGAGTCGGCTGCTGTTCAGCGAATGGCTTATTCCGGTTTGTACGCCGTCTTTACTGGAGTCTGCCCGGCATCAGCTTCCAGAATGCGATCTTATTCATCCGTCACCGGACAGACGGGACTGGAAGCGCTGGCTGAAAAGGACGAGCCTATTCCCCGGCCTCGACATGAGCGGTGGGATCGTGTTCGACACCCTGGAGCAGGCAAGCCTTGCGGCCATGCACGGACACGGCGTGGCGATGGCCGATCTCCGGCTCACGCTCGACGCGTTGAAAAGCGGCCTGCTCGCGCTGCCCTTCAGGGAGGCGATAGCAACAGGAGAAGGTTACTACCTTGTCTGGCCCAAAAATTCGCTCAGAGGACAGAGTATTGAACGGTTGCTGACCTGGCTTAACCTTAATGCGCCAGTGGTGCCCTCTTTGGATATTGTCTGTCTTGATTTCAATGAAAAGCGGATTTAATAAATAGCGGAATATTAACAGGGAGATATTCCGCATAGTGAATGTATTTATGCGTAGGGAATATTTGCCATCTTTTTATATCTTTCCGGCAGGGCGCTGTTCAGATTGAGCAATTTATCCAGTATATAAAGCGCAGGCGTTCCCTTTGCGCGTTCAGCTTCGATCAGCGCAGAACGTAACAGATTGGTAGCCGATGTCATTTCATGGAAGTACTTCTCAGATTCAGGCGTCTGAACTTCACCTGACCCCACGTAACGCACCCTGGGCCAGTCCGCGAAGTCCAGAACCGGAAGGATCCCGTTGTCTTTGGGTAAATGCGCAGAGAGTAACTCTTCGGCGTTACGCGGATTGCTCTGGGCAAAAGAGAGCAGGTGCAGTCGATGAATAAAGGGTGAAAGCACCTCAGTGCTATCGTCTTCTGACGAAAGTAACGTTATTAACGTATGTATATTTTCACCCGCGATGTTTTTTTCAGGTGAGATCATTTTCATTAGATGAAATAAAACATCGAGTGTCATACGTACTCCATAGACATGCAGGTGTATTTATTATTTGAGTTTCGCTCTCTGTTCCAGGTCAGGAAGAGATTGGGAATGAAGGGATGGTATTTCAATGCGATCAGGTTTGAAAAACGAGAAATAGTGGGAATCAATGTGAGTTTTACTCAACATAGGTTTTATTATTCAATGAGATTTTCCAGATGTGATGATTAACTTACAATGAACAGCAGAATATCTATCCGACAAGCGTCTACAGAGGCGAGCAAACATGAGATTAGAGAGTGCGTCAGTTTTAGAAGAACTCCGGACCAGGCTAAGACCCGCATCGGTCGCGCAGGTCGGTGGGTTTCGGCCGCCTGAAGATCCCATTACGTCATGGTTTCTGAAGGGCGTTTCTCGCGTAGATGAAGGATTACCCACCTGGAAGGGCAAACCAATGTTTCCACTTCTTCAGATCAGGATCGACGAGCTTCCTGTTATTCCTGACCAGTTGAAGGGCATAGCCCTTCTGGTGTTGTTTCACAATTTGGAACAACATCCCTTTGACGAACCGCACGGTGAAGGATGGTTAATTCGCGAGTATGCCACCCTCGAAGGGCTTCAGCCATTGCCTGAATTGGACACGCCGTATCGGCCGTTTCCAGTTCAATGGCTGAGTGTCATTGACGATGCTCCTGGATGGGAAGATGCCTGGGATATTATTGATCTCTCTTGCGTAAATGATGATGAGCAGGCCAGTGATAGTTTTTTTGAAGATTTCAATCGCTACAGGGGAACCAAGGTAGGGGGATTTCCGACTGAGATACAACACGGTGTGGGAATCGAAGAGTTTGTTTTTCAGGTTGGGTCAGAAGAAAAAGTAAACTGGATGTGGGCGGATAACGGTATCGGTTACTTTCACCGGTCATCAGAAGGGGAATGGCGGTTTTCATGTCAGTTCTACTGATGAGCTTCCTGCCGGGGGATTGACCACTCACCCGGCAGTGATTTGTTTCACAAATCCCATCGCTCCTCGACCGTTCAGGATGGTATAACGTCTTGCGGCAATCGGGTTGCCGTAGACAGCCCACATTCCTAAAGGTGTATATGAAACAAATTACTTTCAGTGACCTGCAGCAGCAAAGCGAGCAGGCCGCAAATTCTCCTCGCTTACGCGCCCATCGTAATTTACACCCTGAACTGAGCGACCCGGTGCAGCGCCTGGCCATTGCAATGGAGCCCGGTACCTATGTTCGCCCCCATCGCCATCCTCACACCTTTGAACTGCTGACGGCGCTGAGCGGTCGCTTTCTGGTGCTGAATTTTGACGACAGCGGCAACGTGACCCGGCGTGTGGTGTTAGGTGAAGAGTGTAAAGTGCTGGAGATGGATGCCGGAACCTGGCATGCCGTGCTGTCGCTGGATAAAGGCGGCGTCATTTTTGAGGTTAAACACGGGGGGTATCAGCCCGTGCCCGAGCATGATACCGCCCCATGGTCACCGGCAGAAAACGAGCCTGGCACCGAGAAGCTGATGCAATGGTACGCTCAGGCACAGGTGGGTGACGGTGGTTTTACCCTGTAATTATTCTCTTATGTGCCCGGCGCGCAAAGGCGAGCCGGGTAAAGAGATAAGCGCTCACGCGAGTCAACTCACCGTATTAAAAAGCCAGTCACGAGCAGTCGAGAGCGTCACGAACGGGCCTGCCAGCGTGCTGTTGTGATGGGCAATAATGTCGCTGGCGGATAAATAGTCATTATCCATTGTGGTATGCGCATCTGAAATTAATACCGTCCTGAAACCTAGTTCCGGTGCGGCCCGGCAGGTCGTATCGACGCAAAACTCTGTTTTCATCCCGGCAATGACCAGCTGTTTAATACCTCGCTGATTAAGTTCTCGCAGCAATACCGTATCCCGAAAACAGCTGGGATAGCGCTTGGTGAAAACAACGTCCTGCTCCTTCACGTCCAGTTCAGGTATCAGCTGTGTTAACGGCCCCTTTTCTGAGAAGGGGGAGTCGTCCGGCCCAATATGGCGGGCAAAAAAGACGGGCACCTGCGCGTCTCGGGCGTTGGCGATTAACAAGCGGATATTGGCCAGAACGGCATCGGCGGAGCGAGGGGAAACCGGGCCCCGAAAGAGGCCCTGCTGCATGTCGATAATCAAGAGAGCATTGTCAGATGAAACCATTTTCTTTCTCCATTCAGAGGGTGGTGAACGGAGAGAGATTTCCCCGTCCATGTCGGCGGGGATTGAGGTTCTGTTTGTCAGTCGTTCACTACAGATACGCTCTCACCGCCGAAGGATCCGGTGGTGGTGAGGGTGGTTGTTGGCTGAACTGACGTAAACATATTATGACCTTCGCTGATATATCTTTTAAGTCATATCCGGACGAGCCGTTAAACTTTAAAAATTTGCTGCCGATAGTTCTTTTCAATACCATCAATATGCATGTAAAGATGAACAAAATCATATCAGCATATTTGGTAGTTGCGTATTTGTCGGCTCGACTTATTGCACAATCCAACAGTGCGAGAGACTGGATAAAAACCGTTGTGTTTCGATAAAAAATCACAAAAAGGATGTGCGTATGTTGAAAAGATTAGTCGCGGGGCAGATGAGCTTACCGATGACTTTCTGGGGATGGGGAATTTGCGGTAATTTTCTACTGGGTCTCATTGGGCTTGCTGGAGTGCAGACCGGTCATCCGGCCATGATGCCGCTTTCCTATATACTTAAAGCCTTTCTGTTCAGTGCTGTACTTTCGGGCATAACTTTCATTCTGCGTCGAAAAATCACGGTATTAGGTGGGATCGCTTTTTTTATTATTTTGATTCAGGTGATTATGAGTGTAGTGATGACGATAGGCCTTTTCTCGTTATTTTTTGAATAATCACAAGAAAGAGCGTTCCGGTTTGCCAGCAGGATCCCTGACGGTTAGTAACATCGAGAACTCGTGCCTCCTTATGGCGAAGGAGGCACGCCGTTGCTGGATGGATAGCCGATATTATTTTAGGTTGCCGATCTCGCTCAGGAATTCGTCAACCTGCTCGGGCGTCGCCGTGTCTGCCTGGTAAAGGATATCGAGCTTAACGTTCTTCAACCCGCAGAAGCCAAATACCCCTTCGATTATCTGCGTCTGAATCGCCGTCGAATAGCCGTGTTTATCAAATCCGGTGAGATCGCTACCGCCAGTGGCAATCAGGCGAACGGGAACATCCCGTAAATTGCCCACGATCCGGCCGTCGTCAGCCACCTTATACGCCCAGTTCAGGGTCAATACGCGGTCGAACCAGCCTTTCAACAGCGCGGGAACCGACCACCAGTACACCGGGAAGACAAACACCAGCATATCCGCACGCTCGACGCGCTGCTGCTCGCGCAGAATATCGTCGGGGAGGGCGCTCGGATCCCCGTGATACAAGTCAAGATCGGCGCGAGACATGGCCGGATTAAACCCTTCAGCATGCAGATCGGCGAACTCAACCTGCATACCTTCCTCGCGTAATTTTCCGGCAATGCGGGCGGCCAGTGAATGGGACAAGGACGTGTCGACAGGGTGAGCCGTCACGATCAGCGCGTTACTCATGGCATTTGTAGCAGACATAGCAACCTCAAAATGGGGGAGAAGAGATGCCTATGTTACTATTGGTAACTTAAGTGTCAATCCACCCCCGGCGATCATTTTGTGCTATTCGCGTAGGTCGCAAGCACGCCGGTCATGGCGCCGCTGAGCGTATCTTCCGCCACATTCCGGGCGAGCACGCCGTTGCCCGCCGCGGTGCTGAGCGCCTCCGCCGCGCCAATGATGGCCGTCAGTACCGCTTCCCCCTGAACGCCTTTTAAGACGATAAAAGGCGAAAGCGCGGTGCGCAGGCAGTCGGCACATTCGGCCACGCATGCTTCCCGGAACGTCTGCAGCGCGCGAGAACCGGATAGCGCCGCGGCGATTGGCCCGGTTTCAGGCCCGGCGGCAATGGCACAGTCGATATAGGCCGCGCTGAAAAAGCGGATGGTCTTCTCCAGCGTTTTGCTGTCAACCGCCAGCGTCTCGCGGAATTTCGCCAGTTGCCGATCGCTATAGTCCTGATACAGCGCCATCAGCAGCCCTTCGCGATCGCCAAAGTGGTCGTAGGGGATGGGCTTGGTCACGTTGGCCCGTTCTGCCAGATAGCCAAGGGTCAACGCCTCGGTGCCTTGCTGACGCACGATTCCACGCGCAACCTCCAGCAGCTGCACGCGGCGGTCCTCTTTTCTTAAGCGCTTAACAACCATGCTTTCCTCAGATTTGTTATCTACTAATGGTAGTTTACACGGTTTCAGTGCCGTGCTGAACGCGTTGTTCAACCGGGCGGATCCGGAACCAGATCGCATACATCGCGGGCAGGAAGACGAGGGTAATGATCGTCCCGCCCAGCGTTCCGCCGATCAGCGTCCAGGCCAGCGTGCCCCAGAACACCGAATGCGTCAGAGGAATGAACGCAAGCACGGCCGCCATGGCGGTGAGTAAGACCGGTCGCGCTCGCTGGACCGTCGCCTCGACCACCGCCTGGAACGGATCGAGGCCGTCCTTCTGGTTATGATCGATTTGACCGATCAGAATCAGTGTATTGCGCATCAGAATGCCGGAGAGGGCGATCAAACCGACCAGCGCGTTGATGCCAAACGGCTGATTAAATATCAGCAGGGTCGGCACGACGCCAATCAGCCCCAGCGGCGCGGTTAAGAACACCATGACCATTGCGGAGAGTGAGCGCACCTGCAAAATGATGATCAGCAGCGTCAGGGCAATCATGATCGGGAACAGCGGTAACATGGCCTGCGTGGCTTTACCTGATTCCTCAATCGAACCCGCCATGTCGATACGGTAGCCGGCCGGTAGCGCATCGGCGATCGACTGGAGCTCTTTCATGATGGCGACCGACACGTCCGGCGGCTGAAGATTGTCGGCGATATCGCCCCGTACGGTAATCGTGGGGGTGCGATCGCGGCGGCGCAGGATGGGGTCTTCCATGCCAACCTCTATCCTGCCGATTTGAGACAGCGGCACGCGCTGTCCCGCATTGCCGACCAGGGTAAAGCCTTCGATTTTTGCCGGGTCAAGGCGGATATCACCCGCCGCGCGGGCAACGACGTCTACCGATCGAATATCTTCCCGCACGGAGGTGACAGGTACGCCTGATAACAGGAACTGAAGCTGCTCGGCAACGGCGCTGGAGGTTAAGCCGGTCGCCTGCAGGCGGTTCTGATCGAGAGTAAAATGCAATACTGGAACGCGTGACCCCCAGTCAGTGTTGACGGTTCGCATCATCGGGCTTGCCTGAAGCACGGCTTTCACCCGTTCGGCGATGTCCCGTACCTGTTTGACGTCCGGCCCCGACACGCGCCAGGCAACCGGGAAGGGCGAGTAGGGGCCAAACACCAGCTGTGTCACCCGCACGCGGGCTTCGGGCGCAAGACCGCTGGCGACGGCCTCCCTGAGCCTGAACTTAAGCGCCTCGCGTGACGTCTCGCTGTCCGTCAGGATCACGATTTTCGCAAAAGAGGGGTCGGGCAGCTCGGGAGCCATTGCCAGATAGAAACGGGGCGAGCCCTGACCAATATAGGCCGTGACGATTTTGGCTTCCGGCTGCTGGCCCAGCCATGCTTCTATTTTTGCGGTTGCGGCGCTGGTTTGCGCAATCGAGGTGCCATAAGGCATCTGTACTTCAACCAGCACTTCCGGGCGATCGGAGGTCGGGAAGAACTGTTTTTTTACCAGCCCCATGCCAAGCACGGCCAGAATGAAAATGGCGACCACGGACCCGGCCACGCGCCATTTTCTGGCGATAACGCGGCCAAGCAACTGGCGAAAACGGTTATAGCGGGGCGTGTTGTAGATGGCGGCATGGCCGCCTTCTACTTTGGGGATCGCCGGCAGGATCTTCACCCCAAGATACGGCGTGAACACCACCGCCACAAACCATGAGGCAATCAGGGCGAGGCCGACAATCCAGAACATATTGCTGGTGTATTCCCCGGCGGTCGACTGGGCAAACCCATTCGGCATAAAGCCAATCGCCGTCACCAGGGTACCGGCCAGCATCGGCGCGGCGGTGTGGCTCCAGGCGTAGGCCGAGGCTTTGATTCTGTCGTAACCTTCCTCCATCTTCACCACCATCATTTCGATGGCGATAATGGCATCGTCAACCAGCAGACCGAGGGCGAGGATCAGGGAGCCCAGCGTGACGCGGTCAAAGTTTATTCCCGCGGCTTCCATCACCACGAAAACGACCGCCAGCGTCAGCGGTACCGCCGCGGCAACCACCACCCCCACTCGCCAGCCCATGCTGACAAAACAGACCACCATGACCACAAGCAGGGCGACGAAGAATTTGATCATAAACTCATCGACCGAGGAGCGGATATTCACGGACTGGTCGGTGACTTTGGTCAGGGTCATGCCAAGCGGCAGGCTATCGTTGATTTTCGCCGTTTCCGCATCCAGCGCTTTACCCAGCGCCAGGCCGTTCCAGCCCTCACGCATGACAATGCCCAGCAGCAGGGCGGGTTCATGCTGATTGCGTATCAGCATCGTCGGGGGATCTTCGTAGCCTCGTTCAACTGTTGCCACATCCGACAGCGTGAGCGTTTTGCCCTGGGCGACTAATGGCGTATCGCGGATTTTCTGCAGTTCATCGAACGCGCCATCCAGGCGGATAAAAATCTGTGCGCCCCGGGTTTCAATGGCACCCGCCGCGGCCAGAGCGTTCTGGCTATTGAGGGCATTGAAAATATCCTGCGGTGAGAGGCCCATCGTCGCCAGACGGTCATGGGAGAAGGCGATATAAATCCGCTCGGCCTGTTCGCCGATAATGTTCACTTTTTTCACCCCGGGAACGTGCAGAAGCTGCTGGCGCAGGCCTTCGGCATCGCGTACCAGCTGCCGCTGCGGTTCGCCTTTTGCTTTCAGGGCAAAGAGGGCAAAGGTGACATCCGAGAATTCATCATTGATCATCGGGCCAATGACGCCCGTCGGAAGACGCAGGGACTCATCACCAAGCTTCTTACGCGCCTGATAGAACTCCTCCTGCACTTCAGAAGGCGGGGTTTTGTCCTGCAGTGACAAGGTGATATACGCCATGCCGGGGCGGGTGTAGGTTTCCGTACGGTCATACCACTTGAGTTCCTGCAGGCGCTTTTCCAGCGGTTCGGCCACCTGATCCTGGATCTCCTGCGCGGTTGCGCCCGGCCAGACGGCGATCGCCGTCATCTGCTTCACGGTGAAGGGCGGATCTTCCGCGCGCCCGAGCCCAAAAAAGGCGTAAATACCGGCAATCGTCACCAGAACGATCAGAAACAGCGTGACGGAACGCTCGTGAACGGCCAGTGCTGACAGGTTGAAACGACGTTGGCTCATGGCGCGTTCTCCGCCGGAGCGGCATGGCGCTGTTCTGCCAGCCTGACAACTTCACCTTCGTGCAGAAGATGGGCCCCTAACGCAACGATCTTCTCCCCGGGCTTCACGCCGCCCGTGACCTGGACCGCATCTTCGCCCACGCTCAGCACCTTAACCGGCGTCCATGTGACCTTTGCTGGCTGGGCGGAAATGCGCCAGACGCCGGGCCCTTTACCCGCATCGTAGAGTGAGGCCAGCGGGACCTGCATCGCCTGACCTTCCGTTTTCGCGTCTTCAATGCTGAGCGTGACGGTCGCCCCCAGCGGCGCGTTCGCCAGCTGACCATCCAGCACGTAGCGGGCTTCATACGTGCGGGTTGTGGCATCCGCGGAGTCAGACAGCAGGCGCAACGTCGCGGTGACCGGGTGTTGTTCACTGCCATAAAGCGTGGCCTGCGCTTCGCTGCCGACGGCAGGGCGCAGTGTCTCCGGAAGCTGGACAAGCGCTTCGCGCTGTCCCGCTCTGGCAAGGCGGATGACGACCTGCCCGGCACTAACGACCTGACCGGGTTCGGCGAGCGTCTCCATCACCACGCCGTCTGAATCCGCCAGCAATACGGCATAGCCCGTGGCGTTTTGCGCCACGTTGGCCTGCGCGCGGGCAGCGCTGAGATCCGCCCGGGCCGTATCGGCCGCCGCTTTAATCTGATCGTACTCCGAGGCGGACACCGCGCCGGACGCCACCAGGCCGCGATAACGCGACTCATCGCTGGTGGCTTTTCTCGCCCGCGCCTGGGCAGCATCCACCGCGCGCTGCTGCGCCTGGGCCTGTAATTTCAGGTCAACAGGATCGAGACGCAGCAAAGGCTGTCCCTGTCTGACGGTCTGCCCGGTATCCACCAGGCGTTCGAGGATTTTTCCCTGAACCCTGAAGCCCAGGTCGCTTTGCGTTCTTGCCACCACCACGCCCGTGAAGGCGCGGGCGGCAGGGTTCGCCATCTCGACAGAGGCGGATCTGACAAGCGGTAGCTTAGTGCGCGGATCGTCACTCGCGGAATTATCGCCGCACGCCACCAGGGCAAACGGCAGAAGACATACGGCAACGCGGGCTGAAGTGAGCCTGAGCATGAGAAACCTTATTGAAGTAACAGGACGGTATCCGCATTCTCTGACTAGTGACCAATAATGTCAATGGTCACAAATTAGGGGGCCAGGCTTCTTAATATCAGTGAGGAGAGAAGCACCGCGGCAGCAGGGGCCATTTCAAGGTTGTACTGCAACTGAACGGGATTAATAAAAGGACACATCACCATGTGGATGGCCTGAGTGACCTCATCCAGCGGCGTTTTTCTTTCAAACTCTCCGGCCTGCCTGCCTTCGATAATGATGCTCTCAATCAGCTTCATCAGGCTTTCAGCATACCGTTCTGTCGACGGCCACTGCTCGCGCGCGGCGACGGCGGCGATGTCGTAAAGCTTGCGATCGTGGAAAAACAGCTCGCTTCCTGCCTCGGTAAGCGCTTTGAAGAGCCGGCGTAATTTTTCGCTTGCTGACGGTGCACCCTCAAGGGCGGAAAGCACTGCCGCCATGATCAGCTCCAGGCGGTTAGCGCAGATCACCTCGCCGATAGCCTGCTTGGAATCGAAGAACTTATAAATGTAGGACTTTGAAAAACCGATCGATTTCGCCAGCTCGGCGACGGTGGTTTTTTCATAGCCGTAGTGACCGAAGTGCTCAAAAGCCGCTTCGACGATTTGCTCTCTGACAGAATGGTCAAGTGGACCACGTATTGATGGGGCGTTCATAGTTTTAGTCATTATGTAAGCTTAGCGTGACAGGCGACGATTAACAACGAGTGACCATTTAGTACTTTGGTTACCGTCATTGATCATGAGCCCTTCAGATGGGACGATCAACCCGGTGGGGTAAGTGTATCATTGTTTTTCACGCACGATGGCATCTATCTGCCGACGATAAGCGAGGGTTTCAGCGCAGTTCCCTTGCGCTGAACAAAGACGTTTTTTGCTTAAGCCGAGAGTGGACGCAGTATGATCAGAATGTCCGAGGAAACCGTGTTTTGATCGGCGGGTGAGAGGAGGCCGCAGAACCGATGCGGCCTTATATTTCAGGCAGCCAGTTCAGGCATCTGTTCCTTTACGAAATCCAATACCTTCCTCGCGTCCAGAGAGGCATAGGGAAGACTCTCAACGATGGCGAGTGAATGCGTATTACCCACCGTTTCTTTTATCTCATCGAGTTTGTACTGAATGTGCGGTGCGATGAGAAACCCATCGAACGCGGGAGCGACGCTGGCGAAGTTATCCAGCCCTACAGCGCTAATCATCAGCGGATAGCCTTCGCGTTCTGCCAGAGACTGCATCTTTTTGGCGAGCGAGTTTGCGGTATTACCAAACAAACAACATATCAGAAGCTTTTTCATGTTTTGTTCCTCCTGAAAACCGCTCTCAGGGTAGTCCTGAGGGTGTCACCGAAATGGGCGCTGTCTCTTATTTTGGCGACAAATTAATGTTCTTTTAGCCAGTCGAGAAAAAACTGACTGAACGCCGTAACCTGAAGCGGCTGCAGCTTGCGCTGCGGATAAACAAACTGCAGCCCGACATCTTTGCGATCGTATCGGCTAAAGCCGGTGAAGCTGTCGGCAAACAGCACCGTGAGTCTTCCGGCCTCAACGTCGTCTTTGACGTCCCACCACGATTTCCCCGCGATGCCGGCCCCGCTGAGCGCCCACTGACGAAGCACTGCGCCGTCGTCGCACACCATGGCGGGCTCGACGCGCACAATGTTTTCCTCTCCCTCTTTTTCAAAACGCCATTCGTTCATCACCACGCCCTGAGACTCCAGCGCCAGGCACCGGTGTCGGGCTAAATCTGCAAACGTGGCGGGGATGCCGTGGTCGTTAAGATACTCTCCGGAGGCAACCAGCACCCGATGGTTCGGGCGGATGTTTCTGACGACAAGGCTGCTGTCCGGCAGGTTACCGAAACGCACGCTCATATCCAGCCGGTTAGCAACCAGATCCTCAACGTGTTCTTTTAGCGAGATGTAAAATTTTACGGCAGGATGGCGTCGGGAAAATTCAATGACGGCGGGGCTGAGATACTGTCTGCCAAAGTCCGAGGGAGAGGAAAGGCGAATGTTGCCGCTGAGCACGCCTTCTTTTTGCGTCAGCAGCGACTCGGCGTGATGCACCTCTTCCAGCACGCGCAGCGCGGCGCGGTAAAACTCTTCGCCTGCGCGGGTCAGGGTGAGGGATCGCGTGGAGCGATGAAACAGCCGCGTCTGGTAACGCTCCTCAATCGCCTTCAGCCTGGCCGTCATGGTGGCAGGGGAAAGCGACAGGCGTCGTCCGGCGGCGGAAAGACTTCCGGCCCTGGCGACTTCCACCAGTAAGGCCATGTCTTCGAGTTTACCCATTATTCATTTTTTCCGAAAAGTGAATCTATTTTTAGCGTAATTATCAAATTCAGATGCCGACTGTAAAGTGATTTCATCCAAACCATAAGGGATGAAAGCATGAAACCTACCTCACTCTTTGAACGTTACAGGCTGGGTCAGTTAGAGCTGAAAAATCGTATCGTCATGGCACCGATGACCCGCGCGCGCTCCCTTCAGCCGGGCAACATTCCCTCCGCGCTGATGGCCGAGTATTACCGGCAGCGGGCCAGCGCGGGGTTAATCATCACCGAAGCCACGCAGATCTCGCCTCAGGGTCAGGGATACTCCTGGACGCCCGGCATCCATTCGCCGGAGCAGGTTTCAGGATGGCAGCTCACCACAGGCGCCGTGCATCAGGCGGGCGGAGTCATTTTTTCTCAGCTCTGGCACGTTGGGCGAATGTCGCACGCCAGCTTTCACCCGGACGGTCAGCCCGTCGCCCCGTCTGCCCTTGCGCCAGACGCGCAGGTGTGGGTGGTGAATGAGCGTGGAGAAGGCCAGATGGTTGACTGCCCGCAGCCGAGAACGCTCTCACGCAAGGACATTCAGAACATCGTCGCGGACTACCGCCAGGCCGCTTTGAATGCAGTCCAGGCCGGGTTTGATGGCGTGGAGATCCACGGCGGAAACGGTTATCTGATCGACCAGTTCCTGCGCCAAACCTCCAACAAACGCACGGATGAGTACGGCGGCACGCTGGCGAACCGGATCCGTTTTGCCCAGGAGGTGTTAAGCGCCATTGCGGAGGCCATTGGTCATGAGCGCACGGGCATCCGTCTTTCGCCGTTTATTACCCAGCGCGGGATGAACGACCCGCAGGTCTCTGAAGCCATACTTGCGCTTGCGGCCTGGTGCGAACAAAAGGGGATTGCGTTCATCCACCTGGCGGAAGCCGACTGGGACGACGCGCCGCAGATACCCGAGCGTTTCCGTCAATCCCTTCGCGAGACCTTCAGCGGAACCCTGATCGTCGCAGGTAACTATGACCTTGCAAAAGCCGAAGAAATTCTGGCGGCGGGCTATGCCGATTTGATTGCCTTCGGACGACCGTTTATTGCCAACCCAGATTTGCCTAACCGGCTGGCGCACCGCTTGCCGCTTGCCCAGGTGCGCGACCCCGCCACGCTGTTTGGCGGCACCGCCACGGGCTATACCGATTACTCAACGTACACCCAGCAGGAGGAAACATTATGACCCGTAAAACCTTAATTATCGGCGGCGCGTCCGGCATCGGTTTCGCCCTGGGAAACCTGCTTGCCGGGCGCGGCGAGGAGATTATTCTTGCTGGGCGCGACAGCGCGAAACTGGACGCGGCACGGCAACGACTGAACTCTCATGCCGCGACTGTTAGCACTCTCGTGCTCGATATCAGCCGTGAGGCAGAGCTTGTTGCGCTCAGTGAAACGCTGGGCGAGGTCAATAATATCGTCGTCACGGCGGGTTCACAGGCGCCGGGCGGGCTCCTTTCCGGACTGGATCTCCGTGCGGCAAGAGTGGCCTTTGATACAAAATTTTGGGGAAGCCTCAATGTCGCCCGCTATCTCAGCGGGAACATCGCCCCCCGCGGTACGCTGACCTTTACAAGCGGCTTTGTGGCGCGCCGCACCGTGGCGGGCGCCATCGTAAAAACCACGATGAATGCTGCCATTGAGGCCGCGACAAAGGTACTGGCGAAAGAGCTTTCCCCGCTGCGCGTCAATGTCGTGAGTCCGGGGCTGACCGACACGGAAGCGTATGCGGGGATGGACGCCGCCGCGCGGGAAAAAATGCTCGCCGGCGCGGCGGATACCCTGCCAGCCAAAGCCTGGGGAAGGGCGGAGGACATCGCGCAAGGATATCTCTTCGCCATGGACAATCCCTTTGTCACGGGGTCGGTCATTGATATTGAGGGCGGGGCGTTAATTAACTGAATCCCCGCCGGTTTGAACCGCAGGAAATCGTCTGCGGGTAACGTAATACTCTGTTGAGAGACATCATGAAATATACGACGTGTTTTCGTCCAGCTGTGGCGATGCTTATTCTTGCCGGTCTGTCCGGCACCACATTTTCGGCGCAGCTGGATTGGCTTCAGCCGAAACAGCTTATTGTTGATAAGAGCTTGCCCCAGGCGCAATTAAGGACGAATGAAGCCGTTGCCAGAGAATATGCAACGTTCTGGAATACGGGAGAAGAATCCCTGGCGCGTGATGCGCTGGCGGTGAATTTCATCGATAAAACGCCCCCGGAAGGTCGTAAGCAAGGGCCTGAAGGCGCTATTTTAGCCTCCCGGGCGTTTCGTGCCGCCGTGCCGGACTTACGCTGTGACGTTGAACAGATGATTATTTCAGGCACTCGCGTGGTTTCGCATTTGCATTTTTACGGCACATTCACCGGGACATTTGGCACGCTGAAAGGAAAAGGGCAGAAAATAGATTTCATCGCTACGGATATTTATGAAGTCCGCGACGGTAAAATTGCGGCAAACTGGCATATTGAGGACAACCTGACGCTGATGAAACAGCTGGGCGCACTCTAAACGCATCACTCCGGGGCGCCCCGGAGTGATGTAAAAATCCTATAAACCCAGATCGCTCAGCGACGGGTGATCGTCCGGGCGTCTGCCCAGCGGCCAGTGAAACAGTCGCTCGGATTCTTTTATCGGCATATCGTTTACGCAGGCAAAACGGCGCTTCATCAGCCCGTCCGGCTCAAACTCCCAGTTTTCATTGCCGTACGAGCGGAACCAGTTGCCTGAATCATCATGCCATTCATAGGCATAGCGGACCGCGATGCGGTTATCCGTAAAGGCCCACAGCTCTTTAATCAGACGATAGTCCAGCTCTTTTTTCCATTTCCGTTCCAGAAACGCCCGGGCCTCTTCACGGTTGGTGGCGAACTCTGCGCGGTTGCGCCATTGGGTATCCAGCGTATAGGCCAGCGCGACTTTCGCCGGGTCGCGACTGTTCCAGCCATCTTCTGCCAGCCTGACTTTTTCGATGGCGCTTTCACGGGTGAAGGGCGGTAAAGGAGGACGTGTGTTCATGGCGGTTACCTCAGTGTGATTTTATGTAGACAGATCTGTCTACCTGGGGTAATCTATGCCTGAAAAATAACGCTGTCAACACCCTTTTTGAGGCTGTCGAAAAAATGAAAACTGAACACGCAGGCAACGAAACAAAAATTAGCGTCCGGGATAAAATATTACTGACGGCGCACGATCTGTTTTATTCCACGGGCTTCAGGGCAACGGGGGTGGATACGCTGATTAAAGAGGCGAAAGTGACGAAGGTGACGTTTTATCGCCATTTTCAGAGCAAAAGTTTACTTATTCTCGCCTATTTGCACTATCGGCATGAAATATGGATTAACTGGTTTGAATCCACGCTGCGCCGACATCTCGATGAAGGCGAAATACCTGCTGATGCGATTTCTGCAACGCTCTGTGAATGGTTTGTTTCGCCGGAGTTCCACGGCTGCGCGTTTATTAATGCCAGCGCCGAAGCTAAATCCGAAGATATTGAAAGCGAAATAAAAGCGATATGCCGCGATCATAAAATCGAAACAAAGAATATTATTGCGTCGCTGACGACCATCGCGGATGAGCGCGTCGTCAATGAAATCATGCTGCTCATTGACGGTGCCATTATTCATGCGCAGATGGGCATGGAGACGGATGAGGTCATCACGTCGTTGAAGAGGGCATTAGAAGCAGCGTTTTTAGGAGGCAAATAATGTTTACACCTGCGACGACTGACAAACGCCAGCAACACAACAACACTAAGCGTTGAATAACCTTCACACCGGAATGAGCAAATGGCCTATAACCGTACTTTCGCTCTCGATATAAGCTGGAAAACGCTGCTGAAAGACGCGGGGCTTGAGCCAGAACGTATCCTCCGCAGGGCAGGATTACCTGACGATCTCTTTTTACAAAAAGCGCGGGGACTCGATACGAATGAATACATTCGCTTCTGGAATGCGCTGGAGGCTGAAACGAACGATCCTGCCTTTCCCGTCCCGCTCATTGAGTTGATCTCTGCGGATGTGTTTGATCCGCCCCTTTTTGCCGCACTGTGTAGCAGCAATATGATGCAGGCTGTCCAGCGTCTGGCAAGATATAAACAGCTTATTGCTCCCATGGTTCTGGAGACAACGGTCGACCAAAACGGCAACCTTACCGTCTCACCACGTTGGCTTTTTGCGACAACTATTCCGCCGTTTCTCCAGGTGGCAGAGCTGGGCTTCCTGCTCAAGCTTCTGCGGCTGGGAACGCGCGAACCGGTTAACCCCTTACGGATCTGCGTTTCTGCGCTACCGTCATCGGTTCAGAACAGCCACTTTTCGCGTTTCTTTGGTGCTGACGTGCAATACGGAGAACAGCCCGCCATCAGCTTTTCCGCAGCCGATGCGCTTCGACCCTTTTTAACGGTCAATGAGGGGATGTGGCAGGTATTTGAACCGGAACTGCAGCGTCGTCTCGGTCAGTTAAATGAACGGGCTTCAACCGCCGAGCGCGTACGAGCGGTACTCCTGGAGCTAATTCCCGGTAACGAAGCGACTATTGAAAAAGCGGCTGAGCGTCTGGGAATGAGTAAACGCACGCTGCAGCGAAGGCTTGAGCAGGAAGGGGAAAACTTTCGCAACCTTGTCAACGCGTGTCGAGAACACCTGGCCCGTCATTATCTTCGCAATACGCGTCTTTCCGGGTATGAGATCGCGTTTTTGCTGGGTTTCGAAGATCCTAACTCATTCTATCGCGCATTTATGACCTGGACGGGCCAGACTCCTGAAGCGGCCAGGACAGCCATGCGTCTTGAGTAAACACGTGCGTATTTATCGCTCTGATGGCGCAGTTTGCGAGTCAAATGGCGCGATACGCTAGTTAACATGAGGTCAAAGGAGAGCAAACTAGCCACAGTCTACTCACCGAGGTATCTATGTTTACTCAGGACAAAAAAACTGCGCTGGTCACCGGTGCATCGTCAGGTATGGGCAAAGCCATCGCCCGTCGTCTTATTCAGGATGGCTATCAGGTTTACGCTGCTGCCCGTAGCGTTGAGAAAATGCACGATCTCGCCCAGCTTGGCGCGTACCCTCTGCGGATGGATATCTCACGTGATGAAGACATTGTGGTTGCCGTGAATACCATCATGTCGCAGACAGGTGGGGTTGACGTACTGGTCAACAACGCGGGTTTTGGGCTCTATGGACCGGTAGAAGAGATCGGTATTGATGAAGCTCGCTATCAGTTTGAGGTTAACGTGTTTGGTGCGGCCCGCCTTACGCAACTGCTGATCCCGGCCATGCGCGCCAGACGCAGCGGTTACATTATTAATATCACCTCTATGGGGGGTAAGATTTACACCCTTCTGGGAGCCTGGTATCACGCAACGAAACATGCGCTTGAGGGATGGTCTGACTGTCTGCGTCTTGAAGTGGCAGAATTTGGCATTAAGGTTGTGATTGTTGAACCGGGTTTAATCGAGACAGGCTTTGGTGATGTGGTCAGCGGCAATATAGTTAAACGTTCAGCAAATGGCCCTTACGCTCGCCTCGTGGAGAAGGTGGCTAAATCGGTCAAAAATGCATACGGGAATGGCAGAGGCAGCGACCCGAAGGTGATTGCGGACGTGGTTGCCCGCGCCGTTAAAAGCCCTCATCCGCGTACACGTTATGCAGCCGGCAAGTATGCAAAGATGCTTATCCGCATGCGTCTCTGGTTGGGAGACCGTCTGTTCGATCGCGTTATCCTTGGCCAGACGCTATGACCCCAGCGCCGAGGATGAAAAAATCCTCGGTGTCAGTATGTGCCCTTACACAAGGCTGTAAACCCCCGCTCCCCAGTAACCGGTTACCGGGTAAGTCTGTTCTTTCCAGCCTGATGCGATCAGTTCCTTCGCAATAAACCGATTGATCATTCCGTGCCCCATGAGCAAGACGGGGCCGTCAGAGTCCTTCGCGACATTCACCAGGATTTCTGCCGCCTTAGTGGCACGTTTTTTTACGGCGCTTACGCGCTCTGCCTCGCCAGACAGACCGCAGAGCCAAAGAACGCGAAACAGCGCTGCCCAGTAAAAAGGCGATAGCCTTAACCCCGGAATACGGAACACCGGCAGCTCTGCTTCCCGAAAAACCTCATCAATTAAGCCCGGTTCACACCCCAGCGTTTTCAACGATGAAAGGGCTCGCGGGAGAGGGCTGCTGAGAAACGTCAGTGCGCGGTACGCGAGGATTTGAGCCATCTCCGAAGGTCTGTCGCGGCCCGTTGAAGAGCGGTTATAGCTGTCGATCCATCCCGCCATTTCCCTGTACGACACCTTTCCCGCGCCCCTGTATTCGGGTTCGCCGTGGCGCATCAAAATAATTTCCATATGTTTTTTATCACCCATCATCCCTTCTTCAGGGGCAGATTAGCGCGATCGAAAGCGGTCTTTCACCCACCCGTTTTAGTGTGTCTGAGCCTGGAGCGTACGTAGCAGACTGATCAGTCTGTAAAATATTTTCACGCGCGCGTATTCTGTGGAAAAGCGCTGAGCATAACCATTTAGAGTAAAGGTAACGGAAATGAGAACACAGAAACGATGCCTCGGCTGCGTGGCTATTGTGGTTGATGACTACGATCGTGCCATTGAATACTACACCGACAAGCTGGGGTTTACCCTTGTAGAGGATACGCCCCAACCGGGAAAGCGCTGGGTAGTCGTCTCACCCAACCCGGAAAGCGACTGCAATATTTTGCTGGCTCGTGCGTCTAACGAGAGGCAGGAAGATTTTATCGGTAATCAATGCGGTGGCCGAGTTTTCCTGTTCCTTCAGACGGATGATTTCTGGCGCGATTACCATGCCATGAAAGCAAAAGGCGTTCATTTTTGTGAAGAACCTCGTGAGGAAGAGTACGGTATGGTGGTGGTGTTTGAAGATATTTACGGCAACCGCTGGGACCTCTATCAACATGCCCAACGCGGGTGATGACCAGGGATACCTTCCATGACTCTTCGAATTCGACAGGCCAGCGGGGCCGATTCTTCGCTCTTAAGCGAACTTGGATACCGCATTTACCCCGCCCATTTTCAGCATCTGTGGGTATCCGACGCCGAGATGAAGGCCTTTCTGGACGGCGAGTACGCCGTTTCGGTACTTGAACAGAGCCTGAAAGAGCCGAATGTGACCTGGTATATTGCACAGACCGATCGGCCTGTGGGATTTATGAAAGTGACCTGGGACGCCATGCTTCCAGAAACGGACAAGAGGGGCGTTCTCCTCAACAAGCTCTACCTCGATCCTGCCGAGACCGGCAAGAACTATGGTCAGGACATGTTCAATAAAATTATCGACATGGCCCGGAGCAGGGGAAAGAACTATCTCTGGCTGGAAGTGCTTGAGCAGAACGCAGGAGCGTACCGGTTCTACCAGAAGCAGGGCATGCTCTGCATTAAGAACGTCCTTTTTGAAACAGCCTCACAGCAGAGCATACTCAGAATTATGGGGATGTCTCTTTAGGGCCAGGGCTCTCGTCCCGCTGTGCCAGCGACAGCGCGCTGGCGCTGGCGGGATCGAACAGCGAGATGCTCTCAATCTGATTGAGTAAAATCACCTTGCGGAATGACATGGCGCTGCGGGGTTCTGAGTCGAGCGTAATGTCATGCTCGGCGTACCACCGGCTGTAATTATTCTCGATGCGCAGGTTCATCGTCTTCTCGTCCCGGTACCCGCTCAACATCGGGATCAGCACGATATTGGCCGTTTTTTCATATTCCAGCGTCGCGGTGTGGATCATACCCACGTATATCCGCCTCGAGCGGAGCGTGACCTGCGCCAGCTCGCCTTGCTCCATACACTGATAGAGCAGTTGCTCGATCCCGCTCGCCTGCGCAAGCCGTTTGTAGAGCTTTTTCCGGCTCTCGCCGTCCAGCCTGGCGCTGCCTGCCCAGTTAGACCGGTAGAGACAAAACAGGATGGCAAACGCCAGCATTACCACCACCGGCGCCTGAATGCCTAAAAAACTCCAGTTCATAAAGTCGATTTGCCAGTCGGTGTATTTCGGTGAGGCAAAATGGAAAGCGTTGTTGGCGGCGGAAAGGCTAAGCAGCAGCAGCCAGAGCAACCCCGTGGCAATCACCCCCTGCAGAACGAAAATACAGCCGTAAAGCGCAACGAGAAAATAGACATCCCAGCCGAAGGAACGCTTGATTTTAAAGCGGGTCGACAGGTCGCGGCTGGTGTACCAGTACCCGCAGACCATCAGCACCATAAATATCGCCGTTCCCATATCAGGCCCTCTTCAGCGCGTTAACGTGACGCAGAAAGTCCTGCCGCACCTCGTTGCTCTTGTAGTTCACCGAGGCGTTCCCGTCCTGGTCGATGATGATGCGGTCGCCATCTTCCACGGCTTCAATAATTTCCTGCTGACTCATCACCTGCAGTAAGGATTCCGGGCTTGAGAATAGGGAGAGAAAGAAACGTTTCATGTCAGGCATCCTTATGAATAAAAAGGATAAGCCTGGAAGATGACCGCTGAATTTGCCTTAAGGATAACCTGAAAGTGAGTGAAAGCCGGGTGGCGGCTATGCCTTACCCGGCCTACAAAACCTTCAAATGAATGAGATTTCAACCTATTGATATTTATGAGAAATAAAAAATAAATCCGCACAAACTTGGACAAATAACGTTAATTGTGTAAGTTTTAATTATGCGATTACGCCACGTTGTTTACAGCCAGGATGTGACCCATGAGCACTTTGCCCTCTGTCGTGAGTCGGTTTGTCGAGTACTACGCCGCACTGGATAGCCAGCCGCCGTCCGCGCTGGCGGGGCTTTATCATTCGAATGCCACGCTTATCGATCCCTTCGGTGAGCACAACGGTATTTTTGCGCTTCAGCGCTATTTCACCCATCTGCTGGCCAACGTCGAGAACTGCCGTTTTTCTATCGATCCGCCGCTGTGCAGCGGGAACCGATTTGTTGTCACCTGGGTGATGCACTGGTCGCATCCGCGCATTGCCGGAGGCGAACCGCTCGATCTGCCGGGGTGCTCGGTGGTTGAGACGGAAAACGATCTCATCACGCGGCAGCGGGACTACTACGATGCGGGAGAGATGATCTACGAACATCTTCCTCTGCTGGGCTGGGCGGTTCGCGGCGTGAAGCGGAGGGTGAAATCATGAAGACGGTGTTGATTACCGGCGCAAGCTCGGGGATTGGCGCCGGGCTGGCGAAATCCTTCTCTGCTGACGGCTACCATGTGATTGCCTGCGGGCGCGATCCGGCGCGTCTGGAAGCGCTGCATCAGACCTGCCCCAATCTCACCGTGCGCCTGTTCGATATGACGGACAGGGACGCCTGTCGCCAGGCGCTGACCGGCAGCTACGCCGACCTGATTATTCTCTGCGCGGGTACCTGCGAATACCTCGACGGTGGCGTGGTGGATGCGGCGCTGGTGGAGCGGGTCATGAACACCAATTTCCTCGGGCCGGTGAACTGCCTTGAGGCGCTACAATCGCAGCTGGTTCCCGGTAACCGTGTGGTGCTGGTGAGTTCGATGGCGCACTGGCTTCCCTTCCCGCGTGCAGAGGCCTACGGCGCGTCCAAAGCGGCGCTGAGCTGGTTTGCCGAGAGCCTGCGCCTGGACTGGGAGCCAAAAGGGATTGCCGTCACGGTTGTCTCTCCGGGCTTTGTCGATACGCCCCTGACGCAAAAAAACGATTTTGCCATGCCGGGCAGGGTGACCGTCGACGAGGCGGTCAAGGCGATCCGTATCGGACTGGCGGCTGGGAAAATGCACATCGCGTTTCCGTCCGGGTTTGGCTTCATTTTGCGGCTGCTCTCCGGGCTGCCTGCGTTTCTTCAGCGCACGCTGCTGCGCAGGATGGTGCGTTCATGAATATTGCGATTATCGGCAGCGGCATTGCCGGGCTGACCTGCGCCTGGCGCCTGGCCGGACACCATCAGGTGACCCTGTTTGAAGCGGGATCCACGCCGGGCGGCCATACCGCAACGGTTGACGTGACGACGCCACAGGGTACATACGCGATCGATACCGGGTTTATCGTCTACAACGACCGTACCTACCCGCGCTTTATGGGCCTGCTCAGCGAGCTGGGCATCAGCGGGCAAAAAACGCAGATGAGCTTTTCGGTGCACGACCCCGCGACGGGGTTTGAGTACAACGGCCACACGCTGACGTCGCTGTTTGCCCAGCGTCGAAACCTGGTGAATCCGGCATTCTGGCGGCTGCTGGGCGAGATCGTTCGCTTTAACCGCCTGGCGAAAGCGGCGCTGGACGGGGAGGTGGATCCGAACGCCACGCTGCAGACGTTTCTGGACCAGCACGGCTTCACGCCGTTTTTTGCGCGCCACTACATTCTGCCGATGGGGGCCGCCATCTGGTCATCGTCGCTGCAGGAGATGACGCGCTTCCCGCTGCCGCTCTTTTTACGTTTCTTCCAAAACCACGGTCTGCTTGATATCACCCATCGCCCGCAGTGGTACGTGGTGCCGGGCGGCTCGCGGGAGTATATCCGCGCGATGCTGGACAAATTGGGGGATCGGCTGACGCTGCATCTCAATTCACCGGTGCAGCGGGTGAGCCGCCACGAGCGCGGGGTCACGCTCCAGCTCGAAAACGGCAGCCATACCTTCGATCAGGTGATATTTGCCTGCCACTCCGCTCAGGCGCTGGCCATGCTTGACGACCCGACCACCGCAGAGCGCGAGGTGCTGGGCGATATCGGCTGGCAGCGCAACGAGGTTGTGTTGCACAGCGACTCGCGCTGGCTGCCGGTGCGGCCGCGCGCCTGGGCGAGCTGGAACTACCGCCTGAGCGAGCAGGCGCAGGCCAGCGCCTGTGTCACCTACAACATGAATATCCTGCAGGGGCTGCCTGCGGGCAGCCCGCTGTTCTGCGTCACCCTGAACCCGGACGCGGCGGTGGATGAGCGCTTCGTTCTGCAACGCTTCGTTTATGAGCATCCGCTGTTTAACCCGCAAAGCTGGCGGGCGCAGGCGCGGCGCGGCGAGATCAACGGCCACCGGCGGAGCTGGTTCTGCGGAGCCTACTGGTACAACGGTTTTCATGAGGACGGGGTGCGCAGCGCGCTGGACGTGGTCAATGCGATAGCGGCCGGGGAGGGGAACTGAGATGAACAGCTGCCTTTACCACGGCGTATTACGCCACCGCCGCCTGCAGCCGAAAACCCATGAATTTCGCTACAGCGTGTTTATGGCCTGGCTGGATCTCGATGAGCTGCCGCTGCTCGCGTCCGTCGGCGTGCGGCGCAATCGCTTTGCTGCCGCCTCTTTCCATGACGCGGACTATCCGCTCGGCACGCCGCTCAAAGAGAACGTGCTCAGCAGGCTGGAGAGCCTGACCGGGGAACGGCCGGACGGGCGGGTCATGCTTTTGACGCAGTTGCGGTATTTCGGGTTTCATTTTAACCCGGTCAACTTTTACTACTGCTATGAAGGGAACGGTACCCTGCGCTGGCTGCTGGCGGAGGTCCGCAACACGCCGTGGAACGAGCGTCATTATTACGCGGTCGACGGGCAACATGCCCAGCCTACGGAAAAAGCGTTTCACGTTTCCCCCTTCAACCCGATGGACATGATCTACCACTGGCGCTTCAACGACCCGGATAACACGCTGCATATGCACATTGAAAATCATCAGGAAGCGAAGGTGTTCGACGCCACGCTGGCGCTGCGCCGGGAGCCTCTGACGCGCCCCGCGCTGCGTTCGCTGCTCCTGCGTATCCCGCTTATGACCCTGAAAACCGTTTTCGCCATTTACTGGCAGGCGCTGCGCCTGTGGCTCAAGCGCGTGCCGCTGTATAACCATCCCGTCAGCAGGAGTGAACGCTCATGACCGATCCCGTCTTTGCGTTAGAACCCGATATCCCGCGCAACGTGCGCTTTGCGCGCTGGCTGCTTTTTCGTCTGTTAAGCGGTATCCGCGGCGGCTCGCTCACGCTGCGTGAAGGGGCGCAGACCTTTCATTTTGGTGAGTCATCCTCCGCGCTGCATGCCGACGTACAGATCCTGACGCCCGGCGTCTACTGGCGTGTCTTAACGGGCGGGAGCCTTGCCGCGGCAGAAGCCTGGATGGACGGCGAATGGGAAACTACGCACCTTACGCCGCTACTGGAACTTCTGGCGCTCAACGGCGAGGTGCTTGGCCGTCTGGAAAACGGGTTCCGTCTGTTCGGCAGGCCGCTGGAGCGGCTACGCCACTGGACGCGACGAAACTCCCGCGCGCAGGCGCGTGAAAATATTGCCGCCCATTACGATCTGGGTAACACCTTCTATGCCCATTTTCTGGATAAGGAGCTGCTCTATTCCAGCGCCTTGTTTACAGAGGACGAGCAGGATCTCACGGCGGCCCAGCAGGCCAAAATGGCGCGTCTGTGCGAACAGCTGGCGCTGAAGCCGGGCGATCATCTGCTGGAAATTGGCACTGGCTGGGGGGCGATGGCGGAATACGCGGCCCGCCATTATGGCTGTCGGGTGACCACCACCACGCTATCGCAGGAACAATACGTCTGGGCGACCGAGCGGATTGCCCGCGCCGGACTGCAGGATCGGGTCGAGGTGCTGCTCTGCGACTATCGCGACCTCACCGGGCAGTACGACAAGCTGGTCTCGATAGAGATGATTGAAGCCGTCGGGCAGCACTATCTGCCCACATTCTTCCGTACCTGCCAGGCGCGGCTGCGCCCGGGAGGACGCATGGCGATTCAGGCCATTACCATTCAGGACCAGCGCTATCGCGACTACAGCAAAAGCGTCGATTTTATCCAGCGCTACATTTTCCCCGGCGGTTTTCTGCCGAGCATCACCGCGATGAACGATCTGATGACGCGCCACACCGATTTCGTGGTGCGCAATCTGTTCGACATGGGGCCGGACTACGCCCGCACGCTGGCGCACTGGCGACAGCGCTTTGTCCACGCCTGGCAGGAGATTGAAAAGCTCGGCTTTGATGAGCGGTTTCGTCGCATGTGGCTGTACTACTTTGGCTACTGCGAAGCCGGGTTTAACGCCCGCACCATCAGTGTGGTGCAGCTGACCGCCGAGCGCGTATGAAACGATATCTTCAGGTCTTTCTGCTGGCCGTCGCGTTCGATCTTTACTGGGCGCTGGTTGTGCTCTTTCGCGAAAAGGGCCTGATTATCTGGCTCGCGCTGGCGATCCTGGCGTGCCTGCTCTTGCCGTCTGTATACCGTTTTTACGCCATCGGGCTGGCCGCGGCAGGCAGTTTGCTGGATACGCTCTGGGCGCTGACGGGACTGATAGCCTTCACGGGCGACTCCCTGATGCCGCTATGGATGGTGGCATTGTGGCTGATGTTCGCCACCGTCTGGACGCAGCTTACGCGCACCACCACGTTGCCCGGCTGGCTGCTGACCCTGCTGGCCGCCGTGGGTGGCCCGGTGGCGTATCTGATTGGCGAGCGGCTGGATGCCATCACATTTCTGGAGCCGACTTTTATCGTCGTCAGCTGGATGGCGCCGGGTTGGCTGGTGTTGATGCTGTTTTTCCACCTGATGATGGGGAGACAAAAATGAGAGCTGCGATTTTGCTGCTTTGGCTGATCGCGATGCCTGCGGCCCAGGCCGCCGACTGGCTGGCGTGGCGTAAGGTGGGCGATGCCACGCTCACCTGGGGGCCGTTCACCGTCTACACCTCCCAGCTGCGTACGCCGGACGGGCGTTACGGTCGGGAGAACCAGGATCAGGCGCTGATAATTACCTATGCGCGCGACATCGATCGCGATGATCTGGTCGAGGCGACCCGCGACCAGTGGCAGGCGCAGGGGATCCTGGCGCAGGAACCGCAAAGCGAAGCCTGGCTGCGGATGCTCCGGTCGCTGTGGCCGGATGTTCGACCGGGCTCACAGCTGGCGTTTGTCCTTGATGACCAGCAGGGGCAGTTCTGGTACCGCGATCCGACCCTTCAGAAAACCTTTATTCCCCTGGGACCACGCCAGTCAGAAGCGTTCAGTACCCGCTTTCTGGCCATCTGGCTGGCTCCCCGTACGCAATATCCTGAGCTGCGTCAGCAGTTAATCGGAGGCCAAAAATGAAACGTTTCCTGATGATGGTGCTGGCATTAACGATGCTGCTGGCGGGTTGTAGCACAGAGGTGACCGAGTACCGCCACCAGCAGCCGCGGCTGGATATCTTCCACTTCTTCCAGGGCAAAACCGAAGCGTGGGGGATGGTGCAGGATCGCAGCGGCAAGCAGATCCGACGTTTTCACGTTGAGATTGCCGGGGACGTTATCGGCGATACGCTGACCCTGAACGAGCACTTCGTTTACGACGACGGCGAGAAGCAACAGCGAGTCTGGCATATCCGGCGCCTGGGGAACGATCGCTATGAGGGCACGGCGGGGGATATCGAAGGGGTGGCGACGGGGCAGGCCGCAGGCAACGCGTTCAACTGGCATTACAGCATGAACGTGAAGGCCAACGGCAGCACCTGGCTACTGAACTTTGACGACTGGATGTACCTGCAGGATGAGAACCATCTGTTTAATAAAACCGAGATGAAGAAACTGGGCGTCACCGTCGCCACGGTGACGCTGTTCTTTACCCGTAAGACATGAGTCTAGTCGCGGGTGCTGTGAATTTTACTGCTCGAGTAGATGAACCAGAGAGCAATACCCAGGCAGACTACCGCCCCGAGACGGCTCGGCGAAAACGAAATGGCGGGGTTACCCAGCCAGCCAAAGTGATCAATCAACATGCTCATGGCGAGCTGGCCAAAGATGACCGCCACCGTGGCGACGGCGGTGCCGATGCGCTGCACCGCCACGACCATAATCACAATATAAGGCACGCCAAATATTGCCCCGAGAAGCTGCCATTTCGGTACATCCAGCAGGCTGACGGCCTGCTTAGGCTCAAAGAAGAAAATCAGCAGGGCGGTCACCAGCGCGCCGACGGAGAAGGTCAGAAACGCACTTTTAAATACCCCCACGCTGCTGCCGAGCTGGCCGTTAATGGCGGCCTGAATGCTTAGCGTTGCGCCGCCGCAGACGGCCAGAAGAATCATAATCAGTGTCATACGTTACCCCTGCGCGACCAGAACCAGTGCCGCAATAATGAACCCCAGTGCAATAATGCGCTTTGCGTTTATCTTCCTGTGCGGCGAACCCAGCAGACCAAAGTGGTCAATGATCAGGCTTTTAAAGACCTGGCCGGCCAGAATGCCAATCATGGTCATGGCGATGCCGATGGTGGGTGTCGCCACGGTCAGGATGACCACGTATACCGGACCGAGCACGCCGCCGAGCAGCTGCCAGCCAGGCTGTGCGAAAAACGACGGGCTGTTGCGCGGGCTGAAAAACAGCATAAGCAGAAACGTTAGCGCGGCGCCGACGCCAAAAATGCTGAACGTCGCCCATAAATCCCCGACCTTTCCCCCCAGAGGTCCCAGCAGGCCCGCCTCGACGGAGAGGCCCATCCCGCCAGCAATCACCAGTAAAATCAAAACAAACTGCATTCTTCTTCCTCCGTTTTCAGGCGAAGAAGATTACGTGGGTTGTTCAATGAGAAAAATGCCACAATGCAGTAAACACCTTTGCGAGAAATGCATTAATGGTTGACGCCAGCAACATCAACATCCGCGCGCTGCTGATCTTTATCGACGTGTATGAAGCGCAGAACTTCTCCGTCGTGGCGCGGCGGCAGGGGATATCGGCCTCGCAGATATCGCGCGTGATCCACCAGCTTGAGGATGCGCTCGGGCAGCAGCTTTTCTATCGCAATACGCGGGCCGTCATTCCCACGGAAAGCGGTCATCTGTTTATTCGCTACGCCCGGTCAATGGCGGAAAACCTGGAAGAGGCGCGCCGGGAGCTGGACGCGCGGGCGGTGGAACCGTCCGGTGCGATCCGCATTAACGGACCGGTGTTTTTCGGCCAGAAGCATATAGCCCCAGGACTTCCCGGCCTGTCGGAACGCTATCCTCGCCTGAGCGTAGAGCTGACGCTGACCGATGATTTCATTGACCCCCACCGGGATGCGGCAGACCTTATCTTCCGCATTGGCGTACTGACGGACTCCTCGTTTCGGGCGCGGGTGTTCGGGCAGCAGGTGTATCATCTGGCCGCGTCGCCAGATTACGTGCGTAGACACGGTGCGCCTGAAGGGCCGGACGATCTGAATCGGCATCACTGTCTTGTCTATCGCGGATCGTCAGGGCCTAACCGCTGGCTGTTGCGCAGAGCGGGCGAGGCGTGGGTACACTATCCCGTGACGCCATTGATGACCTCGAATAATGCGGAAGCGCTGCTGGCTGCGGCGCGGGGCGGGATGGGGATTGTGCTGTTCCCGGACTGGCTGGTGAGCGAGCCGCTCCAGCGCGGTGAGCTGATTCCGCTCCTGCCCGCGCTGGAGTGTGCCATCAATACGGAACAGCAGGCGATCGCGGCGATCTACCCTGATGCCCGACATCCGCCCCTGAACGTCAGGGCGGTCATTGATTATTACGTCGAGCGTTTTGGTACGCCGCTTTACTGGCAAAGGTAAGGGGATTACGCGGCAAGCTCTTTGCGGATAATCTCTGCGCCAGCGCTGAGTGCTCTCAGCTTGCCGTTAGCCACCTGACGGGAGAGGGGAGCCATGCCGCAGTTGGTTGACGGATACAGCTTGTCGGCATCGACAAACTGCAGCGCTTTACGCAGCGTATCGGCCACTTCCTCCGGCGTTTCAACCGTGTTGGTTGCTACGTCAATCGCGCCAACCATCACTTTTTTGCCGCGGATCAGCTCAAGCAGATCCATCGGCACGCGAGAGTTGTGGCACTCCAGGGAGATGATGTCGATGTTAGAGGTCTGCAGCTTAGGGAAGGCCTCTTCGTACTGGCGCCACTCGGATCCGAGCGTCTTTTTCCAGTCGGTATTGGCCTTGATGCCGTAGCCGTAGCAGATGTGGACCGCGGTCTCGCACTTAAGCCCTTCAATGGCGCGCTCCAGCGCGGCGATGCCCCAGTCGTTGACCTCATCAAAAAAGACGTTAAACGCCGGTTCATCGAACTGGATAATATCCACGCCTGCGGCCTCTAGCTCTCGCGCTTCCTGATTGAGGATTTTGGCGAATTCCCAGGCCAGCTTTTCTCGGCTTTTATAGTGCGCGTCGTACAGGGTGTCGATCATGGTCATTGGCCCCGGCAGAGCCCATTTGATCGGCTTGTCCGTGAGCTGGCGCAGGTACTTTGCATCGTCGACGAAGACCGGTTTCTGGCGCGCGACGGCGGAGACCACGGTTGGCACGCTCGCGTCATAGCGGTTACGAATGCGCACCGTCTGGCGGTTCTCAAAATCGACGCCGCTCAGGTGTTCAATAAAGGTGGTGACGAAATGCTGGCGGGTCTGTTCCCCGTCGCTGACGATATCGATTCCCGCACGGATCTGCTCATCCAGAGACAGGCGCAGCGCATCCTGCTTGCCCGCCAGCAGTTCCTGATCCTGCAATTTCCAGGGCGACCACAGCGTTTCAGGTTGCGCAAGCCAGGTCGGCTTAGGCAGGCTGCCAGCCGTTGAAGTCGGGAGCAATGTTTTCATAATAAAAGACCTTTTTTGATGTATTAAAGCGTGTAGTTATCAGACCACTGCTCAAGAATGTGTTTGTAAGGCTTAATGAAGTACTCTTCGGTAAATCGACCCTGTTCAATCGCCAGACGGCTTCGCTCTTCCCGGTCATACACAATTTTGGTTAAGGAGTGATCCTGCTGGTTCAGATCCGGTCGGTAGCACAGTCCGGCCGCCGAGTTGGCGTTATAAATTTCCGGGCGATAGATCTTCTGGAACGTCTCCATCGTGCTGATGGTGGCGATCAGTTCGAGGTCGGTGTAATCACTCAGCAAATCCCCGGTAAAGAAGAACGCGAACGGCGCCACGCTATGTTCCGGCATGAAGTAGCGCACGTTCAGGCCCATTTTCGCGAAGTACTGCTCCGTGAGCGATTCGCCATCCGGCTGATACTCAACGCCCAGCACGGGGTGCTGATTACCGGTGCGGCGATAGGTATCTTTGCTGGAGACGCTCAGGCAAATCACCGGTCCTTTTGTGAAGTTCTCTTTGTATTCCGGTGAACTCACAAAATGGCGGAAGATATTGCCGTGCAGTTCGCCAAATTTTTCCGGAATGCTGAAGTGCTGCTGGTTCTTGTTGTGCTCCAGCAGCAGGACGCTGAAATCATAATCCCGCACGTAAGACGAGAAGTTATTCCCGACAATGCCAGGGATACGCTGGTTGTTTTTCTTGTCGACAATGGTGGTTTGCAGTATCTCAATAGCCGGGAACGGTTTTTCCGCGCCAATATTCAAATCGACAGAGATGATCTCAAGCTCAACCGCATAGCGATCGGCGTTTGGGTTATCCCAGCGCGCTAAAGCGTTAAAGCGGTTGTTGATCATCACCAGCGTATTGCGCAGGTTCTCCTGACGCTTTTCCCCGCGGGCCAGGTTGGCGAAGTTGGTGGTCGTACGCGTATTTTCTGACGGGTTGTAATTCTCATCGAAGCAACTGCGCTTAAGGGTATATGTGAAAGCTTTGCTCATTGTGGTTATGCATCCTAAGTTCATGTTGCTAAGAAGTTACCAATGCATAATTTATGCCTGAGCCCGCGGCGCAGGGGAAGTGACTTAATTTCAATGCAACATGAGGGAAGTTCATGAACGGACTGCGATGGTTATCTGCTTCGTGATTGTTCGGGCGGCGCTGGGAAGAAATAGGCTGGTTGCAATTACAACCAGCAATGGATGTTGCGGATTTCAGTTCATTATATCAATCAGCGAGGACAACAATTCGCTGAAGTTAACATGTGATTCAATGGCAAATTCGGTCGATGCCTTATCACGGATCTCGAAACAGTCATCTTTGAAGTTGTAGGCAAACACGGACATAGCATCTTCACCAATGAGTACCTTGTCAGTAAGGTTTGGATCAACATAGATGTCGTTGTCACGTATTTCAACGTTTCGAATGTAGATATTCGACCATACGGGTTCACCGTTTTTCGCCTGCGCCAGGCTGTACAGCGTCAAACCGTTATACTCAAGTCCATCCATGATTGCGAACATACCAGAGTAGTCCAGCCGGTTAATCATCAGGCGTTGGATATCCTCGTAAACTGTTCTCTTCTGAGCATCCCATTCAGCAGGGGCGGCGTTGCGCATCAAATCTGCTATTACGTCTGGATCTACTGGGTTGGCTACGGGGAAATTATTGTCAACCAGCAATGTTTTAAGGATATTTGGGGTGAAATAACTCTTCAACTGAGCGGGAAGCAAAGCAGGCATTGCTATTGTTCTTCCTTCTTCGTCGCAAAACTCGACAAGATAGGCCAGCGTCGGGGTATTGAAAACCATAACAATCGTACCAATAGTCCCTTTTTCCAGCCCTTCATTCGGTAAATCCTCTCCTAAAACCACAACGTCTAATTCGGCTCTTTTCATTTGTACTTTCTCATTTAACGAATAGGGTTGTCAGGCGAGGAACTAACGCGTCTGTTTCATACATCCAGCCAGTACGCACGATCGCTGTTTCACCGTTGACGCCTAAAATGGGCATTTCGACAGCCATTGTTTGACCGTAACTATTTGCCTGCAAAACTTTTGCTGGGGCCAATAATACGCCGTCCTGAATTCTTGCGGCTAAAACATCTGCATTAGTTGGGTTGTATCCCAGCGCTGACTCAAACACTCGGGCTTTGTGTCCTCCAGTAGGATGTGTTGAATCTAAAGCATAAGCCGCGAGTTTTTTCGGGTCGACAATCGCGTGTTCAGCATTCACTAGTGTGCCGCTCTGAGAGGTGAAACCTTTTACATATGGGCTCTCAAGTGCTGGAATTTTACTGAGCCCCGATATTTCATCTATTTCGCTTAAAGGATTTAACCTGCCCATTGTTAATCCTGCTGCAACGGAGGCGCTCGCAATGATTAACCCTTTGTTGTTCATGACTTGCTCATAACCTGCTGGAGCATCTCCGCCAAGCTGCAGCGCGGTTTCATGAAACCCTGTAATATTGCCGTTATAAATACCACCAGCGGCGAGCAGACGACCCACAGCTTTACTGTTCAGCGTTTTCTCCGACGGTGCAGTGGTTGGCGCGTAATAATCATAATGCATCCGTTGAGTAGGAGCGGGCTTCCTGCCTTGCCGATCGGCAATAACGTGCCGGTAGGCACTCAGGATTTCGTCCTTATACCATGCATGCCACGATGAGGAAGTAGGGGTAAAAATTAGCTCGCCGTTATTGTCGATATAAAACGGGTTCCGGTCGCTGCTCCAGCGCCTGGAGGTATCCACACCAACAAGCCAACCAATTTTCAGCTCGTGTTTTACTTCGTCATAAATGGGATCTGCGTCGCTGCGATACCTGCGTTCATACGGTCTTTGATGTGGGGATACGCTATATTTTTTCTTGGGGAGACCAAAAGTAAGACTGTGACCGTTCGCTTCATAAGAGAGATCGTAATAAATACATGCCTCTCTCAGCGAGCCCGCAGGCGTCAGAATATATTGAAAATCTTCAGGGTCTAATCGCCGTGTTAATTCATGTGACCTGTAGAGTCGAAACATATGAAATCCTTATCTTTTATTTTTGTGTGGATTCTCCGCCTCGACAGTTTAAAAATCAACCGAGAACACAGTGAATATTTAACAATTCAGTGCTGATCATGAATAGAAGCCAGAAAAAAAATGTAAATTACAGTCTCCTGAAATGCGCTATGAATATACCAACGCCTGTAGTGGGTACAGATATAAACCACACATCATATTTATGAACGGCTCATTTTTTAAGAAAATGACCTGGTAATTTTTAACCACTATTCACGCATTACCATTCGTAGAAGTTGCATGAAGAATGAACCAGACTCCGGCAGCAAAACGCTATGCCTACTTCTCTGGCACACGCTCCGCAATTCCCGCTATAATCCCCAAAATTTCCAACCGGTTTAGAAACAATCATGACAAAACTCACCTTACAAGAGCAGATGCTGAAAGCGGGCCTCGTCAGCAGCAAGAAAGCGGCGAAAGTGCAGCGTACGGCAAAGAAATCACGCGTTCAGGCGCGTGAGGCTCGGGAAGCGGTAGAAGAGAACAAGAAGGCGCAGATCGAGCGTGATAAGCTGCTGAGCGAGCAGCAGAAGCAGGCTGTACTGGCGAAAGAGTTTAAGGCGCAGGTGAAGCAGCTGATTGAGATGAACCGCATCACCGTGGCGAAAGGCAACATCACCTTTAACTTTACCGATGGTACGCTGATTAAAAAGATTGAAGTTGATAAGCAAACGCAGACCCAGCTGATCAACGGCCGTCTGGCGATTGCTCGCCTGGTGCTCAATGCTAACGGTGACTGCGAATACGCGATCATTCCGGCAGTGGTGGCCGATAAAATTGCCCAGCGCGATGCCGACAGCATCGTGTTAAACAGCGCGCTCAGCCAGGAAGAGCAGGACGAAGACGATCCGTACGCGGACTTCAAAATCCCTGACGATTTGATGTGGTAAACCGCGTTCAGAACGGGGCGGCGTGACGGGCGTTGACCGGCTCGCCGCTCACGGGATGAATAAAATTCAGCTCGCAGGCATGCAGCATCAACCGGGGCGTTTCCTCAGCACCCGGCACGTCAAGACCGCCATACAGATCGCAGCCCAGAATCGGGTGTCCCAGCTGCTGGCAGTGAATACGCAGCTGATGGGTTCGCCCGGTCTCCGGGATCAGTTTCACCCGCGTTAACGGTAATCCCGCCCCCTGATAAAACCGTTCCACAACCTGGTAGCGGGAGCGGGCGGGTTTACCGGTAATGGCGCAGATCGACATCAGCGGGAACAGCGCCGGGTCTTTGGCAATCGGCGCATCAATGACCCCTTCATCATTTTCCACGTGGCCGCAAAGCAGGGCGTTGTAGACTTTCTCCACGCTGCGCTGGCTAAACTGCTGGCACAGTGCCGCGTTGATGGCCTTATTGCGCGCAACCACCATCAGCCCGGACGTACCAAAATCCAGACGGTGCACCAGCGTGCAGCCCGGGAACGTCTGAACCAGACGATAATGGACGGAATCAAGGTTTTGCGGATTTTTGCCCGAGAGGCTGAGCAGGCCGGAAGGCTTGTCGATCAGCAGCAGATGTTCATCCTGCCAGAGGATCTGAATGTCATCGTGACACGGTGGGGCAATAAAAGAATCAATGATCGCAGACATCAGGCCGCCCGGCTGGAGAGTGGGAGCGGATGATAACGAAATGCGGGGGAAAAGAAAAACCCTCCCACCGGGCGGTGAGAGGGTGAAGTCTTACGCTGCAACCAGGCTGTCGATGGCGGCTTTCGCGTCGGTCTGCGCTTTGGTCGCCACTTCAGGACCGTAAGCGATACCTTCCGCGAACACGAAGTTCACGTCAGTGATGCCGATGAAGCCCAGGAACAGGCTCAGGTACGGCGCAACCAGGTCGGTTGGGGTGTCTTTATGGATACCGCCACGGCTGGTCAGTACGATCGCACGCTTGCCTTTCACCAGACCTTCCGGGCCGTTCTCGGTGTAACGGAAGGTTACGCCAGCGCGCGCCACCAGGTCGAAGTAGTTCTTCAGCTGGGTTGGGATGTTGAAGTTGTACATTGGGGCGTTGATGACGATAACGTCATGCGCCTGCAGCTCAGCAATCAGCTCGTCGGACAGGGCCAGGGCTTCCTGCTGGCGTGGAGACAGCGGTGCATCGCTTGGGCGCAGCGCGCCAACCAGCTCGCCATCCAGCACAGGAATTGGGTTTGCAGCCAGGTCACGCACGGTGATTTCGTCAGCAGAATGCTGTTCACGCCACTGTTCAACGAAGTAATCAGACAGCTGACCAGACTGAGAGTACCCTGCCAGAATGCTGGATTTCAAAACTAATACTTTGCTCATGGGTGATTCCTGTTGTTGCATTTGATTGAAGGGGGTTGCCCCGTTGCTTGTTGACACTCTATTCACAATCCTGCCACAGAGATAGCGCAATATATCGAAGCCTATGTTCGAATTTTTTGAATAAGGCGCAAAAGGCGTCAGTGTGGTACTCTATAGCAATCATTAAAAAGAGAGTTTATCAGGGCGTGTACTGCCCTTTAACGCTATGACAGAACAACAAAAATTCACCTTCCCGATGCTCCTGCAACAGCTCGATTCTCTGACGCTGCGCGACAAACAGCGCTTCGCCCGCCGTCTGCACGGCGTCAAGAAGGTTAAAAATCCTGATGCACAACAGGCCATTTACCAGGAGATGGCGAAAGAGATTGAACAGGCAGCAGGGAAGGTTGTGCTGCGCGAAGCTGCGCGCCCGGCGATTACCTACCCGGAAAACCTGCCCGTCAGCCAGAAGAAACAGGACATTCTTGAGGCCGTACGCGACCACCAGGTGGTGATTGTCGCGGGTGAAACCGGTTCGGGGAAAACCACCCAGCTGCCGAAAATCTGTATGGAGCTGGGACGCGGGATCAAAGGCCTGATTGGCCACACTCAGCCACGTCGTCTGGCGGCGCGCACCGTTGCCAACCGTATTGCCGAAGAGCTGCAGACGGAGCCGGGCGGCTGCATCGGCTACAAGGTCCGTTTCAGCGATCACGTTAGCGACAACACCATGGTCAAACTAATGACCGACGGTATTCTGCTGGCGGAAATCCAGCAGGATCGCCTGCTGATGCAGTATGACACCATCATCATTGACGAAGCGCACGAGCGCAGCCTGAACATCGACTTCCTGCTCGGCTACCTGAAAGAGCTGCTGCCGCGTCGCCCGGATCTGAAAGTGATCATCACCTCCGCGACCATCGATCCGGAGCGCTTCTCGAAGCACTTCAACAATGCGCCGATTATCGAGGTGTCAGGTCGCACGTATCCCGTGGAAGTGCGCTATCGCCCGATTGTGGAAGAGGCGGATGATACCGAACGCGACCAGCTGCAGGCCATTTTTGATGCCGTTGACGAGCTGGGTAACGAAAGCGCGGGCGACATTCTGATCTTCATGAGCGGCGAACGCGAAATCCGCGATACCGCCGATGCGCTCAGTAAGCGCGACCTGCGCCACACCGAGATCCTGCCGCTGTATGCCCGCCTGTCCAACAGCGAACAGAACCGCGTCTTCCAGCCGCACAGCGGACGCCGCATCGTCCTGGCGACCAACGTGGCGGAAACCTCGCTCACCGTGCCGGGCATTAAATACGTGATCGATCCGGGTACGGCGCGCATCAGCCGCTACAGCTACCGCACTAAGGTCCAGCGGCTGCCGATTGAGCCCGTCTCCCAGGCGTCTGCTAACCAGCGTAAGGGCCGCTGTGGCCGCGTGTCGGAAGGGATCTGTATTCGTCTCTATTCCGAAGACGATTTCCTTTCGCGTCCGGAATTTACCGACCCGGAAATTCTGCGCACCAACCTGGCGTCCGTTATCCTGCAGATGACCGCCCTGGGGCTGGGCGACATCGCGGCGTTTCCGTTCGTCGAAGCGCCGGACAAACGCAATATCCAGGACGGCGTGCGTCTGCTGGAAGAGCTCGGGGCGATCACCACCGACGAGCAGGCGACGGTCTACAAGCTGACACCGCTGGGCCGCCAGCTCAGCCAGCTGCCGGTCGACCCGCGTCTGGCACGCATGGTGCTGGAAGCGCAAAAGCACGGCTGCGTGCGCGAGGCGATGATCATTACCTCGGCGCTCTCCATTCAGGATCCGCGCGAGCGTCCAATGGACAAACAGCAGGCGTCGGACGAAAAGCACCGCCGCTTCCACGATAAAGAGTCCGATTTCCTCGCCTTTGTGAACCTGTGGAACTACCTCGGCGAGCAGCAGAAGGCGCTCTCCTCGAATCAGTTCCGCCGTCAGTGCCGCGTAGATTTCCTCAACTACCTGCGCGTGCGCGAATGGCAGGATATCTACACTCAGCTGCGCCAGGTGGTGAAAGAGCTTGGCATTCCGGTCAACAGCGAACCGGCGGAGTACCGCGAAATCCATATCGCGCTGCTGACCGGCCTGCTGTCCCACATAGGGATGAAGGATGCCGAGAAGCAGGAGTATACCGGCGCGCGTAACGCCCGTTTCTCCATCTTCCCCGGTTCCGGCCTGTTCAAGAAGCCGCCAAAGTGGACCATGGTCGCGGAGCTGGTGGAAACCAGCCGCCTGTGGGGACGCATTGCCGCGCGTATCGATCCGGAATGGGTGGAGCCGGTGGCGCAGCATCTGCTTAAGCGCTCGTACAGTGAACCGCACTGGGAGCGCGCGCAGGGCGCGGTGATGGCGACCGAAAAAGTGACCGTTTACGGCCTGCCGGTCGTCGCCGCGCGTAAGGTCAACTACAGTCAGATCGATCCGGCCCTGTGCCGCGAGCTGTTTATCCGCCACGCGCTGGTGGAGGGCGACTGGCAGACGCGGCACGCCTTCTTCCGTGAAAACCTGAAGCTGCGTGCTGAAGTAGAAGAGCTGGAGCATAAATCGCGCCGCCGCGACATTCTGGTGGATGATGAAGCGCTGTTCGAGTTTTATGACCAGCGCATCAGCCACGACGTCATCTCCGCTCGCCATTTCGACAGCTGGTGGAAGAAGGCCAGCAAAGAGACGCCGGACCTGCTCAACTTTGAAAAGAGCATGCTGATTAAAGAGGGCGCGGAGTCGGTCAGCAAGCTCGACTACCCGAACTTCTGGCATCAGGGCAACCTCAAGCTGCGTCTGACCTATCAGTTTGAGCCGGGGGCAGACGCGGACGGCGTGACCGTCCACATTCCGCTGCCGCTGTTAAACCAGGTGGACGAGAGCGGGTTCGAGTGGCAAATCCCCGGCCTGCGTCGCGAGCTGGTGATTGCGCTGATCAAATCCCTGCCGAAACCGGTTCGCCGCAACTTTGTGCCTGCGCCAAACTACGCAGAAGCGTTTTTGGGCCGCGTCACGCCGCTGGAGCTGCCGCTGCTGGACGCGCTGGAGCGTGAGTTCCGCCGCATGACCGGAACGACCATCGACCGCGACGACTGGAACTGGGATCAGGTGCCCGATCACCTGAAAATCAGCTTTCGCGTGGTGGACGATAAAAACAAAAAGCTGCAGGAAGGGCGTTCCCTGAGCGAGCTGAAAGAGGCGCTGAAAGGCAAAGTCCAGGAGACGCTCTCTGCGGTGGCCGACGACGGCATCGAGCAGAGCGGGCTGCACATCTGGAGCTTTGGCCAGCTTCCGGAAAGCTACGAGCAGAAGCGCGGTAACTATAAGGTGAAAGCCTGGCCTGCGCTGGTGGACGAGCGCGACAGCGTGGCGATCAAACTGTTTGATAACCCGCAGGAACAGCAGCAGATGATGTGGCGCGGGCTGCGTCGCCTGCTGCTGCTCAACATCCCGTCGCCGATCAAGTATCTGCACGAGAAGCTGCCGAACAAGGCCAAGCTGGGGCTCTACTTTAACCCGTACGGCAAAGTGCTGGATCTGATTGACGACTGCATCTCCTGCGGCGTGGACAAACTGATCCACGAGGCGGGCGGCCCGGTCTGGACGGAAGAGGGCTTTGCTCAGCTGCATGAAAAGGTGCGCGCGGAGCTGAACGACACCGTGGTGGAGATTGCCAAACAGGTCGAGCAGATCCTCACCACCGTGTTCAATATCAACAAGCGTCTGAAAGGGCGCGTGGATATGACCATGGCGCTGGGGCTGTCTGACGTGAAGGCGCAGATGGCGGGGCTGGTTTACCGCGGCTTTGTCACCGGCAACGGCTTCAACCGTCTTGGCGATACGCTGCGCTATCTGCAGGCGATTGAAAAACGGCTGGAGAAAATGGCTATCGACCCGCACCGCGACCGCGCGCAGATGCTGAAAGTGGAGAGCGTGCAGCAGGCGTGGCAGCAGTGGCTGAACAAGCTGCCGCCAGCGCGCCGCGACGATGAAGACGTGCAGGCGATCCGCTGGATGATCGAGGAGCTGCGCGTCAGCTTCTTTGCCCAGCAGCTCGGTACGCCGTATCCGATTTCGGATAAGCGTATTCTGCAGGCGATGGAGCAGATTTCCGGTTAAACCCTTGCCCGTTGGCGCTGCGCTTACCGGGCCTACGGGAGAACGGGTAGGCCGGGTAAGGCGTAGCCGCCACCCGGCTGGTTATCGTTCTACAATCGCCAGCGTAAACCCATCCCAACCCTTAATCCCCACCGTTTGCAGCGCGGTGGCGGTTAAGCGCGGGTTATCCCCCATCATCTCAATAAAACGCCGCACGCCCAGCACGCGCGCGTCGTCGCTTTCCCCGTTGATTACCTCGCCGTCACGCACCACGTTATCGCCGATAATTACCGTGCCGGGGCGGGAGTAGTGCAGCGCCCATTCCAGATAGCCGGGATTGTTTGGCTTATCGGCATCAATAAAGATCAGGTCGAACGGCGGAACCTCACCGAAATTCTCCAGCGAGCTCAGGGCCGGGCCTTCAATTAATTCAATACGTTCGTCTAGCCCCGCGAGGTGAATATTCTGGCGGGCAACCCCGGCATGCGTCGGATCGGCCTCAAGCGTAATCAGCTTACCGTCCGGCGGCAGCGCACGCGCCATCCAGATTGAGCTGTAGGCACCCAGCGTCCCAATCTCAAGAATGCGTCTTGCCTGCGTCATGCGCACGAACAGTGCCAGCAGCTGCCCCTGATTGGCGGCGACATCGTGTTCGGGTAGCCCGGCGCGCTTGTTGTTTTCCAGAACCTGGCTCAGTACGTCATCGTCAGGAATAAGCGAAGAAATCATGAAATTATCAACTGCAGACCACTGTTGTTGCATAGATTGACTCCTTGGGAGGGATTGCCGGGTGGCGGCTACGCCTTACCCGGCCTACGGGGTGAAATGTTTCAGGCACTGACCCAGCCGCCGCCCAGCGCTTTATACAAATCAATCTGCGCCAGCAGCAGGTTATTTTTCACCTGCACGACGCTGGTCTGGACCGAGAACAGCGTGCGCTGCGCGTCCAGCACGTCAAGATAGGAGGAATAACCGTTGCGATAGCGATTCTGCGCAATGCGCAGCGTCTCCTGCGCCACATCCTGCTGGGCAAGCAGCTCCGTCAGCTGTTCCTGATAGCGACTTATCGCATCAAGGCTGTTGTTTACTTCGGCAAACGCGTTACGCACGGTTTTTTCATAGGCGTACAGCGCCTGGTTTCGCTGGGACTGGGAAATATCCACCTGCGCATTCAGCGCCTGGCGGTTTAGCAGCGGGGCGAGAATACTGCCCCCGACGCTCCAGAGTTGAAGCGGGTTGTCCAGCAGGCCGGATAGGGTGCGATCCTGAACCGATCCGCTGGCGGTCAGGTTGATCGACGGCAGCAGGCTGGCGCGCGACGCGGCAAGCGAGGCATCCGCCGCCACCAGCTGGCGTTCGGCCTGAACGATATCCGGGCGGCGATTAAGAAGCGCAGAAGGCAGCTGCGACGGCAGCGTCAGCGGCGTCAGTGCCGCGAAGCTTTCGCCACGCGCCACGTCGCCCGGGTTGCTTCCCAGCAGCAGGCTCAGGGCATTCTCCTGCTGTGCAATCTGGTGCTGCAGCACGGGCACCTGCGCCCGCGTCGAGCGCAGTTCGGAATCCGACTGCATCAGCTCCAGGCGCGAGCTGTAGCCCGTCTCAAACTGACGCTTCGCAAGATTAAACGCCTCCTCGCGCGATTTCAGCGTGGATTCGGTCACGCGCAGCTGTTCGTCAAGCGAGAGCAGGGTGACGTAGCCGGATGCAACGGACGAGGCAACGGTCAAATCCGCGGCGGCGGCGGCGGCTTTTTGCGCTGCCAGAGAGGCTTCGGCAGCGCGAGAGGTGCTGCGGTTGACGCCCCAGATATCCACGTCATAGCTCGCCGTCAGGCTCCCTTTGTACAATGTGCCGTAAACCGGCAGCCCGGTCGCGGCGGATTGTGAACGGGCGCGCGTCCCGGTTACGCCTGCATCAAGCGAGGGAAACAGGCTGCCGTCGGCCGCATAGACCCGCGCCTGATACTCGTTTATCCGTTCGCGGGCGATCAACACGTCGCTGTTATGCTGTAGCGCCTGATCCACATAGCGGTTCAGGTGGTTGTCATGGAAATTACGCCACCAGAGCTGCTCCGTCGGGCTGGCAGGGCCGGAGACGGTGCGCCACTGGGTGGGGATGTGCAGCGTCGGCTGCGCTGGCTTGACGTCAACGGACTGGCATCCGGCCAGCATGACCGCCGCCACCAGCACGGCTATCGGGCGAAGGATCATTACTTCGCCTCCCGCGTATCAATGGTCACCTGTACCGACATACCCGGACGCAGCAGCGCGGAGTCTTCTGGCTTACCGAGAACCTCAATGCGCACCGGAATACGCTGGGCTATTTTGACAAAGTTGCCTGTGGCGTTGTCCGGCGTGATGGCGCTGAACTCCACGCCGGTTGCCGGGGAGATGCTCTCCACGCGTCCCTGATACGCTTTGTTGTTCAGGGCATCAACGGTGAATTTCACCGGCTGACCGACGCGCAGCTCCGCGAGCTGGGTCTCTTTAATGTTGGCGATGACCCAGTGCTGCGGCGGCACCAGGGTGGTGAGGTGCGTCCCGGCGGTCACGTAGGCCCCGAGACGCACGGCGATCTGGCCGAGCTGACCGTCACGCGGCGCCACAATGCGGGTGTTTTGCAGGTCAATCTGCGCCAGCTCCAGCGCCGCTTTAGCGTTTTCAACATCCGCCTCCAGCGCACCGCGATTGACAATCACCGTCTGCAGATCCTGACGCGACATCTCAAGGGCAGCTTTCGCCTGGTCGATGTCGGCGCTACCCTGAGCGGCACTGGCCAGCGCGGCGTCGCGCTCGCGAATGGAAAGCGAGCCGTCCGCCGTCAGCTCTTTCACCCGTTTTAAATCCGCCTGGCTTTTCAGGCTCTGGGCGCGGGCATTTTTCAGCGCCGCGTCGTTTTTGGCGATCGTTGCTTCGGCGCTTTTACGCTGCTGCAGGTTGTTATTCAGGGCGGCAATTTTCATCGCCAGCTGCGCCTCGGCCTGATGCACCCGCTGACGGTAGATACGGTCATCAATCTGCATCAGCAGGTCACCTTTTTTGACCTGCACAAAGTCCTGAACCTTCACCTCGGTGATATAGCCGTTCACCTGCGGGCTGATAAACGTCGTCTGGCCGCGCACGTAGGCGTTATCGGTAAACTGCGCGTGACGGGTAAACGGCGGCAGCTGCCACGCATAAAGGATTACCAGCACGCCGACGATACCGATGGCGGCGGCGGTGAAAACGGAAACAATGCGCACATTTTTGCGGGTGTTGGCCTGCTCTTTGGCGGCATCCTGCTGACTCATAAACTCTCCAGAAGTATTTCAATTATTTGTTGCCGGTGGCGTTCTTCAGCGCCAGACGGGCAGTGATGCGCAGGCGCAGCAAGCGCCATAAAATCCAGACCATCGTGGCGGCAGCGATGCTCGCCGTCAGCAGATAAGTATCGTTATAAGCCAGAATATTCGCCTCCAGCGCGGTCACCGTTTGCAGTTGCGTTATTGCCTGGGTGCCCAGCAGCGCGCTGTCGCCAATCAGGCTTTTGTACATTTGGGTATAAAGCTGAATTCGCTCGTTGACCAGCGGGTTGAGCGTGGTGAGCTGGTCCGCCAGCAGGCTGGAGTGGTACTTCTCGCGCCAGGTCTGGAAGGTGCCGAGGATCGCGGAGCCCAGCAGGCCACCGAGATTCTGGCTCATGCCAAACATCACCGAGAAGCTGACCAGGTTGCGCGGGTCGGCGATCACCCCGCCAATAGCGGCCAGCATAGCGGGCGCCAAAAAGAAGGCGCTGCCGAAGCCCAACAGGAACTGGCTTACCATCAACTGATCCGGACGGGTCAGGTTGTTGGACTGGCTGTCCAGCAGCGAGGCAACAATCATCAGCGCCAGAGACGTGATGATTGGCCACGCCAGTTTCGTCGGCTTGATGGTGAGACAGCTGGTGACAATCCCGCAGACGATCCCGGCGAAAATAGACCACGCCAGGTGCGTCATCTGCTCGTTCTGTAAGCCCACGTACTGCAGCCAGCCGATGACGCCGGTGTTCTGCTCGGCCAGCACGATACGGATCAGCAGCATAATCAGCCCCAGGCGGACGATGCTGCCGCTCGACAGCCAGCGGGTGTTCAGCAGCGGGTTGCTGCGGTTATGTTCAAAGACGATGGCTGCGACAATCAGCACCAGCGATAGCGCCAGCGACCAGCCGATCCACGGCGCTTCGAACCACCAGTCAAGGCGGCCTAAAGAGAGCACGGCGCAGAGGAGGGCCATCCCGGGAGCCATTAAAAAGAAGGTGATAAAATCCTTTTTCTCGAAGACCTTGCGCCGGTCGCCCGGCGGCAGTTTTAAGGCTATCACGCAGGCCAGGGAGATCAGCGCCAGCCCCAGCTCGAAGAAATAGAGCCCGCGCCACTCGTCCAGCTGCAGCAGCTCGGTCGAAAACAGGCGGGCCAGCGGGATGGCGAGTGATGATCCGGTGATGCCGATGGTCAGCGCCTTCAGGCGGTGCTTCGCAGGCCAGGCCTGGATTTGATAGTAAATCCCCAGCGAGCTGAGCGCGGCGGCCACCATGCCGTGCGCGGCGCGCACCATCAGCGCCGAGCTGAGATCGTTTACGAACAGATGGAAGAAGGTGACCAGCACGTACAGCACCAGAAAACCTTCCGTAAAGGCGCGCAAACCGTACTGCTGGCGGAATTTCACCAGCAGCAGGTTGATGGAGATGTTGGTCATCACATAGACCGCGGGCAGCCAGGCGATTTCGGTGGACCAGGCCCCGAAAGTCCCCTGCAAATTTTGCAGGTTGGCGGTCACCACCGCATTCCCCAGCGCCCCCGTCAGGCAGACCAGCAGGCCCACGACGCCGTAGGCAATGCGTTTTGGCGTACTGTGTTCGGGCGTGGAGGGCGAACCCAACAGGGCGGGTTTCTCATGTGGCTGCCACTCGCGAGGAGCATAAGGGTCGCGTTCGGGCAGGCGCATAACGTCGTTTACCTTAGAAATGATTGAATAATTAGCGGGCTAGCGATTCTACGTCTGCCGCAAATGATAATTCAAGTGAATATGATTTACGCATGTTAATCAAATGGTGAAGGGAAATTTAAGGAAAAAGAGCGGCCCGCAGGACGGGCCGGGAAGGGTCAGAGACGTTCGGGCTGCGCCTGGATGAGAGTGGCACGCTTAACGCGGCTGGCGCAGAAAATCGCGATTAAAGAAATGGTCACCGTGACGGCAAGATACCAGGCCACCGGCACCCAATCGCCGTCGTATTTTGCCAGCAGGCCGGTGGCAATCAACGGCGCGGTACCGCCAGCCAGCGCGGCACCCAATTGATAGCCGAGCGTAATGCCGGTGTAGCGCACGTTTGCGCTAAAGATTTCAGAGCACAGCGTGCCGAGTACCGCCGTGACAGGGGCCCACAATACGCCAAAGGCGATGACCGTCGCGAGCACGATACCCCATGTGGTGCCGGTATTGAGCAGCATAAACCACGGTACGATAAACAGGCCCAGCACGAAGACGCTGATCGCGTACATGCGCTGACGGCCTACCTTATCGGAGAGCAGCCCCATCAGCGGGATCATAATGGTCGCCACCAGCGCGCCCAGCGTCACGGCCTCCAGCGCCTGCGATTTCTGATACGTCAGCGTGCTGGTGGCATAGCTCACCACGAAGGTCGAGAAAATATAGAACGGCGCGGTTTCAACCACTTTCAAACCGGCGGCAATCAATACTTCACGCCAGTGATGTTTCAGCGTATCGCGCAGGGGAGCCTTAGCCACCTGACCGGACGCTTTGACTCGCTGAAAATCGGGCGTTTCATCAATATCTTTGCGGATCCACAGGCCGAGCAACACCAGAACCGAGCTCAGCAGGAATGGGATGCGCCAGCCCCAGGAGAGAAAATCCGCCTCGCTGAACAGGGTCATCAGCGAGACGATAAAGGTCGCCATCAGCATGCCTATGGTCACGCCCGCCTGCGGAATGCTGCCGAAAAAGCCTTTACGTTTTTCGGGCGCGTATTCGTAGGCCAGCAGCAGCGCGCCGCCCCATTCACCACCGATGCCCATCCCCTGAATGATGCGCATCAGGATCAGCAGAGCGGGCGCCCACAGGCCAATCATCTCATACGTGGGCAGCAGGCCAATCATGACGGTTGCACCTCCCATCAAAGAGAGGGTCAGCACGAGGGTTTTTTTACGTCCGATGCGGTCGCCAATGTGGGCGAAAAGTACCCCACCAATGGGGCGAATAAAGAAGGTTAAGGAGAAAGAGAGATAAGAGAGGATGAGTCCGATCACCGGATCGACCATCGGGAAAAAGATCTTATTGAAGACCAGCGCGGCCGCCGTACCGTAGAGAAAATAGTCAAACCATTCAATGGCGCTCCCGGTAAGGCTGGCGATTAACACCTTTTTATTTTTACGTAATACCGTCGTCGTACTTTCATGTTCTGTCATGACCTGAAACCCCGCCACGTTGATGATGAGAGAGGTGTCACCTGGCGCGCTTCAGGTGCAACCTGTGATGATGAAAAAGGTTGTGAAATTGTTAAGCAACTTAGGGTTGGATGTTGCGTTTGGCAAGCGCAGGGGGGATAAAACTGGTCAGATCACGGTGAAATAAGCAGCGCTGGGTGCTTTTTCATGACGCCTGTACAATACAATGTTTTGTAAGGCTGGAAATCAAAAGCATAATAGGCAGGTGCAACCCGATGATTTTTGGATGTTTCTGGTTATTTCAGAAAAATGATAAATTCGGTGCTTCAACAACGTGAGGAGTTCACCATGGTTCAGCCCCATTTTCCCTTTCTGGCAGATGCCACGCTGGCGGCCATCAATACTGTCGGTGAATGGCTGGCGCAGGATGACCTGAGCGCGACGCGTCCGCTCCCGGAAGTCGATGCGGTAATTCTGGCAGGAAACGCGGTGATCCCAACCATTGACGCGGCCTGCCGGATGGCCTCTGAGCAAGACGTGCCGCTTCTGATTAGCGGCGGCATCGGGCATTCGACCACCTTTTTATACGACGCCATCCGCAGTCATCCGCGTTACCACACCGTACCGGTCACCGGGCGGCCTGAAGCGAGCATTCTTGCCGACATTGCGCGGGCGTTCTGGCAGATCCCCGAGGCGCAGTTGTGGGTTGAGGATCGCTCCACCAACTGCGGTGAAAACGCGCGCTTTAGCTGGAACATGCTGAAACAGCACCATCGAACAACCGGGCGGGTGCTGGTGGTGCAGGATCCGACGATGCAGCGCCGCACGATGGCGACATTTGCCCGCGTTTGTCGGGATGAGCCCGTTTCACCGCAGTGGCTCAGCCATCCGGGGTTTACGCCGACACTGCAAAACGGAAACGAGGGCGTGGAATTCAGCGAGGGCAACACCGGCCTGTGGCCCGTTGACCGTTACCTTTCACTGGTTATGGGGGAGCTGCCGCGCCTGTATGATGACGCCAACGGCTATGGCCCGGCCGGGCGGGATTTTATCGCCCACGTTGCCTTTCCGGAGGCGGTGACTGCCGCGTGGAAACAGCTACAGCAGGATCCTGTCCTGAAGGGTGCACGTAATATAATTTAGGCACGGAACAATCCCCTCGCCCCTTTGGGGAGAGGGTTAGGGTGAGGGGGGGGGGAAATCACAGCGCCGCAAACTTATCCAGCGTCCGCACCAGTTGCGTCACAAACCCATACTCGTTGTCATACCAGGCAACGGCTTTCACCAGCTGAAGGTCTCCCGCTTCTGACACCTCCGTCTGCGTGGCGTCAAACACTGAACCATAATGTGAACCAATCACATCTGACGACACGATCTCTTCATCGGTGTACCCGAACGATTTATTGCCCTGCGTCGCCTTTTTCAGCGCGGCGTTGATCTCCTCAACGGTCACTTTCTTGCCCAGAATGGCCACCAGTTCGGTAACGGAGCCCGTTTTAACCGGCACGCGCTGCGCGTGGCCTTTCAGTTTGCCGCTGAGCGCAGGGATCACCAGACCAATGGCTTTGGCGGCGCCGGTGGTATGCGGAATGATATTCTCTGCCGCCGCCCGCGAGGCGCGAAGATCTTTCCCGCGCGGGCCATCCACCAGCGCCTGGGTACCGGTATAGGCGTGAATGGTGGTCATGGTGCCCACCTTAATTTCAAACGCGTCGTTCAGGGCTTTCGCCAGCGGGGCGAGGCAGTTGGTGGTGCAGGAGGCGACGGAGATGATGGTATCACCGGCGTCAATGGTGTCGTCGTTCACGCTGTAGACGATGGTTTTCATGTCACCCGCAGGCGCAGAGATCAGCACCTTCTTCGCGCCCGCGTCCAGGTGCGCCCGTGATTTTTCTTCAGACGTATAAAAACCGGTGCACTCCACGACGATATCCACACCGGCGGTTTTCCACGGAATATGCTTTGCCTCTTTTTCGGCATAGACCGCTATGGTTTTACCGTCAACGATCAGCGCATCCTCGGTGAAATCCACGCTCCACGGGAAGCCACCGTAGTTGGAATCATGCCTGAGCAGGTAAGCCAGCACTTTGGGGGAGGTGAGGTCGTTGATGGCGACGACGGTATTACTGTCCTGGGTTTCAAGAAGGCGACGCAGAACAAGACGTCCGATGCGTCCAAAGCCGTTAATGCCAATTTTACTCATGGTGTTCTCCTGTAAACGTGTCGATGCGACAGTTTGAACTCATCCAGGCTTAGACCATCACGGGCAGGGCGGCAATTGAAGATGCTTCATGCGGGGGGAAGTATTTGAAAAACCATACAGAAAAGTTAATGAATTTTTAAGGAAAGGGGATTATGTTGGCGCGGTAACTGTTTTTAATCGAGAAATCACATGCGCACTAAATATACAAGCCTGCAAATCGGCATCCACTGGCTGGTGTTTCTGTTAATCATCGTCGCCTACTGCGCGATGGAGTTCAGAGGTTTCTTCCCGCGCACCGCGCGTCCGGCGATCAATATGATCCACGTCTCATGCGGGATCGGTATTCTGGTGCTGATGGTGACGCGTCTGCTGGTTCGCCTGAAGTTCCGCGCGCCGCCGATTCAGCCGAAGCCAAAAGCGATGGTGACGGGGATGTCTCATCTGGGGCATCTGGTAGTGTATCTGCTGTTTATTGCGCTGCCGCTGATTGGCATTGTGATGATGTATAACCGGGGCAGCGACTGGTTTGCCTTTGGCCTGGCGATGCCGCATGCGGCGGAGTCCAATTTTGACCTGGTGGATACGCTGAAGGCGTGGCACGAGACGCTGGCAAACCTGGGCTATTTTGTGATTGGCCTGCACGCGGCGGCGGCGCTGATGCATCACTATTTCTGGAAAGATAATACTCTTCTGCGCATGATGCCGAAAAAGCGTTCGTAGTCTTCTCGCCCGGCGGCGCTTCGCTTGCACGGGCCTACAAACGGCTCTGAATCGTAGGCCGGGTAAGCGCAGCGCCACCCGGCTTGTTTTTAACCCAACAGAGCACGCTCTTCAGCTGTTAACGCCAGCGCCTGGGTTGACCCCGTCTCAGACGACTTCACCGCCGCTTCCAGCACGGCCATGACTGCCAGTGCCTCAACCGGGTGGACCGGATTGGTGATTTTCCCAAGCAGCGCGTCACGCACGTTGATGTAATACTGGCGCTGATCGCCTTTCGGGGTAGGGATCGTCTGCGATGCGCCGTCAGCGCCAAAGAACACCATACTGTCGCTGTCTTCGCCCCAGGCTTCACTCCCAGGGATAACCCCGGAGAGCAGCTGTGCTTCCTGCTGATCGATTCTGGCCTTCACCACGCTGCCCTTGTCCCCGTGGACGGCAAAGCGCGCCGTACCGCCTGCCACCAGCATGCTGGCGTGCAGAATCACCTTATGTTCCGGATAGTTTAAGACCACGTGCGCCCAGTCGTTGATTTCTGCGCCGTCGCGCAGCGTCGCAATATTCCCCTGAACCGACTGCGGCAGACCAAAGAGCTGTAGCGTCTGGTCGATAAGATGAGGCCCCAGGTCAAACCACAGGCCGCTCCCGGGGACATTCTGCTCGCGCCAGCGCACGCGTACTTCCGGGCGGAAGCGGTCGATATGCGACTCCAGGTGCTTAACCGTGCCGAGCGTGCCTTGCTCAATGACCTGCTTAATGCCGAGGAAATCGCTGTCCCAGCGGCGGTTGTGGAAGACAGAAAGCAGTCGCTGCTTTTCCTCCGCCAGCGCAATCAGGTCGCGGGCTTCCTGCATGTCGAGGGTGAAAGGCTTATCCACGACCACGTGTTTGCCTGCGTTCAGGGCCAGCGTCGCCAGCGGGGCGTGCGTGGCGTTGGGGGAGGCAATCACCACCAGGTCAACATCAGGATGCTGAATAGCCTCTTCAGGGGTGGCGACCACCTCTACGTCCGGCAGATCGCGTTTCACCTTCTCTTCATCACGAGAAGAGACCACGGCCAGCTTAAGCCCGTCCACAGACTGGATTAACGGGGCATGGAAAGTTTTGCCCACAAATCCATACCCGATCAGCGCAATGTTAATTGTTCGAACTGTACTCATGAACTTCTCCACGTTAATTCGCGCACACCGTGACCTGCAATGCGCCAGGGTCCCCAAGCTCAGGCCAGGGACGATCTAAAAAGAGTTGTTGAATGTTAGATAACCCGGAAACCAGATACGGTTCGCAGCGGTTGACTTTCAGGTGGTCGGCAACAATCCAGTGCGCATGGCTTGCGTCTAGCATCGCGCGTTTAACCTCGGCATCCGCTTCTTTACCGGCGCTCAAACCGAGTTCAGCATGAATGGCGCACGCCCCGAGGATGGCAATATCTGCCCGATAGCGGGACAGCAAGGACAAGGTGGCGCTTCCGGCAAACAGGCGCTGCTTATGGTCCCATTTACCGCCGAGCAGGATCAGCTCAACGTCTTCCCGGTCGCTAAAGTGCTGGGCGATATCCAGCGACGTGGTAATGACGGTGAGCGGCCCGCGAAGAAAGGAGGCGACAGCCATCACCGTGCTGCCCGCATCCAGAAACAGGGTAGAACCCGCAGGAACCTGCTGTGCGACCTGTTTTCCCAGGCGTTGTTTGGTTTCCGGCAGCAGCGTATTGCGGCCCTGGCGATTCATGGCAGAAAGATTCAGCGCGATGGCCCCGCCGTGGTTCTTCTGCGCCAGCCCCTGGTTTTCCAGGTCGGTCAGATCCCGACGGATGGTATCGGCTGAAACCTGCAGCTTTTCTGCCAGCTCGGTGATGCTGGCCTGGCCTTGCTCGCTCAGGATATCCAGAACGTGGCGTTGTCGTGCGGTTTTGTGCATCGGTGTGCGTTCCTGCAAAATGTCGCAATAGTTTGCATAATACAGCATTTTAACGCAGAGAAAAGGGCAATGTGGTTTTGATGTCGGGGAGTGAGTTGATGATTCAGATGCGTGATTATTAAAATTTTATTAAACAGGTATAAGCAAGCCGTTTTGAATGTTAATCATAATGTTATTGTTATGTTTTATTTAACGATTTGGGTTATGTAACCACTGTATTCCTATTGTCTGGGTTTTTATTCTGTTTAATGTTGCTAGTGTGGTTTTTGATTGCTTTAATTAGTTTATTAATGGCATTAAATTCTAATTTGTCTGGTTTAGCTACTTAAATTGACACTTCTTTGAAAATCTTTGTGTCTGACCCGCCCGGAAATTAACGCAAAAATGTGCAGGTAACGAATTAAGAATTTTCCTTAAATAACAGTCGGTTTATATGTTTCATTTAAAAGGTCATTTTAAGAGTTTTGTCCAGAAACCCCATCTTTTTTCTTAATTGTAACACCACATTAACATTGGGGGTGTAGTGGCTTATAACGCATTTTGTTATGCTGCTAACCACTTTAGGAAATAAGTAAATTCTTAATTTAAATAAGACGCAGGCAGATCTCATCTCCAGAGGAAATGGGTATGGGGAGTTTTACCTAAAATTCGGCAAGGATGCGAAATAAGATATTTGTCTAATTATCTATACCTCTTTTTGGGTAATTGCTTCAGTGTCACTCAGAGTCAGGGAGATAAAAATGACGATATTGCGAAAGCCTATGTTACGTCGATTTACAGCAGCACTGGCATTCATTTCATTAGCCATAAATACGGCGTACGCCAATAGTAGTCAGGTGGGTATTGCCCCGGTTGCCACGACAACCTTAAAAGAAAGTATTCTTTTTGCTATCGATCGCGATCCGTCGATTAGTCAGCAGGCCGCGCAACTCGGTATTGGTCAGGCGCAAATAGATGAAGCGCGCAGCGGCTGGATGCCGCAAATATCGCTGAACGGCAGCACGGGCCATAGCCAGACCACCGATTCCAGCGGGTCGCTGAAGAATTCAGCCGCGTGGGGGCTGAGCCTGACGCAGCTGATATATGACTTTGGCAAGACCAATAACAGCATCAGCCAGTCTTCCGCCCAGCGCGATAGCTATCGCTACCAGCTGATGAGCACACTCTCTGACGTGGCGGAAAAAACGGCGCTGAGCTATGTCGAGGTCAAACGCTATGCCGATCTGCTGCAGGCGGCAAAGGAGAACGTTCAGGCGCTAAAAAATGTTGAGCAACTGGCAAAGCTGCGCGCCGACGCGGGCGTGAGCTCGACCTCCGATGAGCTCCAGACCCGCACGCGTATTGCCGGCATGCAGGCGACGGTCGCGCAGTATCACGCCGCCTTAAACAGCGCCCGCGCAAGGCTCGCGGTATTAACCGGAATGCAGGCCGATAACTTTTCGCCTGTACCCGCAAATCTCGCGGTTGAGCCTGATTCGCTCAACCGCATTGATTATTCGCTGATACCGGCGGTTATGGCCGCGCAAAACATGGAGCGCTCTGCCCAGTATGGCGTGGAAACGGCGAAGTCCCAGCACTGGCCGACCCTAAGCCTGAAGGGCGGACGTACCCGTTACGAGTCGGACAACCGTTCGTACTGGGACGACCAGATCCAGCTCAACATTGACGCACCGCTTTATCAGGGCGGCGCGGTCTCTGCACGCGTGCGGCAGGCTGAAGGGGCACGGGCGATGGCCTCCTCTCAGGTCGATCAGGCGCGTTTCGATGTCCTGCAAAAAGCCTCCGTCGCGCAGGCGGACTGGACCGGTGCACGGGGAAGAATGGAGGCCGGGAAACAGCAGCTGGAAAATGCCCTGCGCGCCCGTGATGTCTATAAAAATGAGTACACCCTGAGCAAGCGGAGCATTAACGATCTGCTCAGCGTTGAGCAGGATGTCTGGCAGGCCACCTCGGCGAAAATAATCGCTGAGTATGATGGCTGGAGTTCGGCAATTAATTATGCTTCCGCGGTTGATAATTTAATGCCGCTTATTGGAATAGAGAAAAACGCTGCCGCAAAACTACCCGATTTGAGTTAAAAAAAGACGCGTATTGTCGCGAAAAATAAGTCTGAAAATAATGGGTGTTTTTTCCCAGGGATAGCTACATCCGTCTGGTGGACATATCCACAGGAATCCGTACACCTGCAAGGAGAGAAATATGAGTAACATAAAGGTTGTTGATGTCATCATTCGCAAAACGGCGGAGAAAACGAAATTAACCGGCGAAGGGAATTTGTCGATCTCTATTTCATCCCCGAGCGTGATTGAAATCCAGGGTTCTGCTCAGGATGTGGCGCGTTATGTCCGTCAGGGGAAAGACCTCCTCATTTATATGAAAGATGGCAGCGTGATTCGCTGCAATAACTATTTTGTTGAAGATCCTGAAACGCATACTCAGTCAGAGCTGGTATTCAACGATCGTCAGGAACTGACGCATATTTCTTTTGCCGATGCCGGGGAAGCATCAGGCGTGGCGGTGACCGAGTTAACCGCGCAGGCCACACCGATTAGCAGCATTCAACCTTTCCTGGAGCAGGAAAGCGTCTTAAGCGATGCGCCGTGGGGCTGGATTGCGGGAGCTGCATTAGGCGGCGGTGCCATCGGGGCGCTGCTGGCAAACGGCGGCGACGGCGATACTAAAACAAAAGTTATTGATAATACGAAAGAGGTGGAAAGCGCCACACCAACCTTCCTGCTGTCGGATAAAGCGGGCGACAAGCAGGGCGTGCTGACAGCAAACGCGATCACGGACGACAACACGCCAACCTTTAGCGGCACCGGTCAGCCGGGCGCGACGATCCAGATCAAAGACAGCAGCGGCAGCACCATCGCCAGCGCCATGGTGAGTAAAGAGGGCACCTGGACGGTAAAATTACCGACCCAGACGGACGGGGAGCACACCTGGTCGGTGGTGCAGATCGATGGCAGTAAGACTACCGATGCGGGCAATATCACCGTAACGGTCTCGACCGCCGAGGCCGCCATTACGCTGGCCACCACGGCGGGCGATAACGTGCTTAACGCCAGCGAGCAATCCGCAGGCTTTACGCTCTCCGGCGCCAGCAAGAATCTGGCGCAGGGCACCGAACTTACCGTGACGCTGAACGGTAAAATCTACGCGGCCGAGGTGGGCGCTGACGGGACGTGGAGCGTTAACGTACCCGCGGCCGACGCGTTGGCGCTGGGCGATGGCACCTGGACGGTCAACGTCAGCGGCAAAGACGCGGCGGGTAACACCGTGAGCGGCAGCCAGACAATCGGCGTGGATACCGTCGCGCCAACCCTCTCTGTCGATACCCTCGCGCAGGACAACATCATTAATGCCGCCGAGCACAGCCAGCCGCTGACGCTGACCGGCAAAACGAATGCGGAAGCCGGTCAGATCGTCACGGTCACGCTGAACGGTAAAAACTACAACGCCACGGTGGGCAGCGACGGCACCTGGTCCGTCACGCTGGCCGCGAACGACGTGAAGGCGCTCAGCGAGGGCAATCACACCCTGACGGTGAACGTCAGCGACAAAGCGGGCAACGGCTCGTCTGTCACCGCCGATTTTGCGGTGGATACCACCGCGCCGGTCGTCACCATCGATACCGTGGCGGGCGACGATATTCTCAATACCAGCGAGCAGGGTCAGGCGCAGATTATCTCCGGGCAGGCAAACGGCGCCGCTGCGGGGGATGTGGTCACCGTGACCGTTGGCGGCCAGTCCTTCACCGGCGTGGTGCTGGCGGACGGCACCTGGAGCGTGGGCGTTCCGGCGTCCGTGCTGGGCGCGCTGGGGGAAGGTAACCATACGATTTCAGTTTCCGTGACCGACGCGGCAGGCAACACCGGCAGCGCCACACACGGCATTACGCTGAGCGGCAACCCGCCAGAATTTACGATTGATACCATCAGCCAGGACAACGTGTTGAATGCTCAGGAGGCAATGCAGCCGCTGAGCCTGACCGGCACCAGCAACCTGCCTGACGGCAGCGCCATCACCGTGACGTTGAACAACGTCAGCTATCAGGCCTCCGTTGAAAACGGCATCTGGGCGGTCCAGGTGCCGGTTTCCGACGTCCTGAATCTGGCGAACACCCTTTACACCGTCAGCGTCAGCGGTACTGACAGCGTGGGTAACAGCGGCTCTGCCGCGGCGACGCTGCTGGTGGATACCGTGCTGCCGCAGGTGATCATCAACACCTTTGCGGGGGACAACCTGGTCAATAACGCCGAAGCGGGTGTGGATCAAACGCTCAGCGGTCGCGTCACCGGCGCGGCGTCGGGCGATACCGTTTCTGTCACCGTGGGCGGCAAGAGCTACACCGCCACGGTGGGCAGCGATCTGACCTGGAGCGTAAAAATCCCGTCAGCGGATCTTCAGGCGTTCGGCGACGGCGATTTAACCTTCACCGCGTCGGTGACCAATTCGCACGGCAATACCGGCACCGGCGAGCGCGATATCAACATCAACGCGCAGCTGCCGGGTCTGCGCGTGAATACCATTTCCGGTGATGACGTGGTCAACGCCATTGAGCAGCAGCAGGATCTGACCGTCACCGGCTCCAGCACCCATCTGGCTGCCGGCACGCAGATTACCGTCACCATCAATAACGTTGAGTACGTTACCGCGGTGAACGCCAGCGGCCACTGGCAGATCGGCGTCCCGGCCGCGGACCTGCAGGCCTGGACGGCGGGAGAGGTGACGGTAAGCGTCAGCGCTGAAGATGCCTGGGGCAATAACGTTGCGGCTGAACACCCGATTGAACTCGATCTGAACGCCGTGGCGGTCACCATTGATACCGTCTCCGGCGACGACCTGCTGAATGCGGCAGAAAAAGGCGCCGATTTAACCCTTTCCGGCCAGACGCAGGGCGTGGAGGCGGGGCAGACCGTGGTGGTGAAATTCGCCGACCAGACCTTTACCGCACAGGTGCAGCAGGACGGCTCCTGGAGCCTGACCGTGCCTGCCAGCGCCATGGAAACCCTGATCGACGGGCGCGCGCAGGTGAGCGTCAGCGTCACGAACGTCAACGGCAACAGTGCCGACGCGTCGCGCGTGGTCACGGTGGATACGCTGCCGCCAGCGATTACGCTCGATAATCTGACCGCCGACAACATCATCAACGCGGCTGAGGCGCAGCAGGATTTAGCCTTGAGCGGCACCAGCAGTGCGGAAGCAGGCCAGACGGTCACCGTGACGCTGAACGGCAAAACGTACCAGACCACGGTCCAGACGGACGGTACCTGGCAGCTGATCGTACCGGCGGCTGATGTCGGCGCCCTCAACGATGGCATCGTGACCGTGACGGCCACCGTGAGCGACGTGGCGGGCAACAGCAGCAGCGCCGACCGCGTGGGTCTGGTGGACGCGACCGTGCCGCAGGTGACCATTAACGACTTTGTCACCGACACTAACACCGTTAACCAGCTCGCCCATTCACAGGCGCAGATCCTGAGCGGCTCCGTCACCGGTGCGGCTGCGGGCGACCTTGTGACCATTACCATTAACAGCGTCGATTACACCACCGTGGTGGATGCGGCGGGCAACTGGAGCCTTGGCCTGCCGGCGTCCGTCGTGCAGGGGCTGACGGACGGCACCTGGACCATCGACGTCTCCGTGACCGACAGGTCCGGTAATACCGGTAGCACTTCGCTGGATGTGGTGGTGAATACCGTGGCGCCTGTCATCGGTATCAACACGCTGGCGGCAGACGACGTGATTAACGCGGCTGAGAAAGGCGAAGCTCTGCAGATTTCTGGCACCAGCAACCAGCCGGAAGGCACGACCATTACGGTGACCCTGAACGGCATACACTATACGGCCACCGCTGACGCCAGCGGCAACTGGAGCCTGACCGTTCCAGCGGCAAACGTCTCGGCGCTGGGCGAAGCGAATTACACCGTGACGGCGAACGTCACCGATAGCGTAGGCAACAGCGCCTCAACCTCGCACGATGTGCTGGTGGACAGCTCGCTGCCGGTGGTGACGATCAACACGCTGGCGGGCGACAATATCGTTAACGCGGCGGAAGTGGCGGCAGGGCAAACCCTGTCCGGTAAGGTGACGAACGCGGCGGCAGGTGACACTGTCACGATTATCCTCGGCGGTCAGACATACACGGCTACCGTGCAGGACGATCTCACCTGGAGCCTGCCGTTAACGGAGAGTCAGTTCACCGCGCTCGGCAATGGCGATCTCACCGTATCGGCCAGCGTGACCAACGGCCACGGCAATACCGGCTCTTCTTCTCTCGACTTCACCATCGACGCCCAGCTTCCGGGGCTGCGTATTGATACGGTCGCAGGCGACGACGTGATTAACGTGATTGAACACGCGCAGAACCTGATTGTGTCCGGCACCAGCACCGATCTGGCGGCGGGCAGCGCCGTGACCGTGACCATCAACGGCAAAGCGTATTCCGCAACGGTGCTGGCAGACGGCTCCTGGAGGGCGGCGGTACCGGCGGCGGACGTGTCCCAGTGGGCAGATGGCTCACTGGATATCAAGGCAAGCGCGCAGGATGCCTCCGGCAACCCGGTAACCATCGGGACCGTCGTGGACGTCGATCTCGCGCCGGTCGCCATCACCATCAGCAGCGTGACCGACGACAACGTGCTTAACGCGGCGGAAAAAGGCCAGGATCTGGTGCTGTCCGGTACGACATCCAACGTTGAAGCGGGCCAGACCGTCACCATCACCTTCGCAGGGAAAACGTATACCACGACGGTGGATGGCAACGGCGACTGGACCTGGACCGTTCCGGCTGCCGATCTGAGCGGCCTGAAAGAGGGCGACGCCAGCGTGCAGGTCAGCGTCACCAACGTGAACGGCAACACGGCCTCTTCGGCGCAGGCATTCAGCGTCGACACCACCGCGCCGACGGTGACCATTAACACCATCAGCGGCGATAACATGCTGAATGCGGCTGAGGCGGCGCAGGATCTGACCCTGAGCGGGACGTCTACGGCCGAAGCAGGCCAGACGGTCACCGTGACCTTCAACGGCAATCAGTACAGCGCGCAGGTGCAGGCGGACGGCAGCTGGACGCTCGACGTGCCTGCGGCGGATCTGGCAGGCATTACCGACGGCAACGCGGCGGTCACGGCGACCGTGTCCGATAAAGCAGGTAACCCGGCCAGCGCGGGATCCTCGGTGTTGGTGGACACCACCGTGCCGCAGATCACCTTCAACATCGTTGCCGGCGACGACATCGTGAATATTGCCGAGCACGGTCAGGCGCTGATCGTCTCCGGTAAGGTGACGGGCGCGCAGGCGGGCGACGTGATTACCGTGACCCTGAACGGTAAAGACTACACCGCCATGCTGGACGCGTCCGGCAGCTGGAGCGTGGGCGTTCCGGCGGCGGACGTGGGCGCGCTGGCCAATGGTGACCAGACGATCTCCGCGACCCTCACCGACAAAGCCGGTAACAGCGCCACTGCGACACACGAATTTGACGTCTCCCTGACCGCGCCGGTCATTGCCCTCAATACCCTGGCGGTTGACGACGTGATCAACGCGACCGAGAAAGGCCAGGATCTGCAGGTATCCGGCACCAGTAACCAGCCGGACGGAACGACCATTACGGTGACCCTGAACGGAATCAGCTATACGGCCACCACCGACGCCAGCGGGAACTGGAGCGTGACCGTTCCGGCGGCAAACGTCTCGGCGCTGGGCGAAGCGAGCTACACCGTGACGGCGAGCGTGACTGACGCCGCGGGCAACAGCGCGAGCACCGGCCACAGCGTGCTGGTCGACAGCGCGCTGCCGCAGGTCACCATCAACCCGGTCGCCACGGACGATGTCATTAACGCAGCGGAAGTGGCTGCCGGACAGACCCTGAGCGGGAAAGTGAGCGGTGCGGCGAGCGGTGACACTGTCACCATTTCCATTGGCGGCAATACCTATACCGCGACGGTTCAGGACGATCTGAGCTGGTCGGTCAACGTGCCGTCCTCGGTCTTAACCGCCATCGGTAACGGCGATCTGACAGTGTCAGCCAGCGTCACCAACGGCCACGGCAACACCGGCACCGGCGAGCGCGACATCAGCATCGACGCAAACCTGCCGGGCCTGCGCGTCGATACCGTGGCAGGCGACGATGTGATCAATAGCATCGAGCACGCTCAAAACCTGATTATCACCGGCACCAGCGACGGTCTGGCAACGGGCGCGGCGCTGACCGTCACCGTCAACGGCAAAACCTACGCGGCCACAGTACTGGCGGACGGCACCTGGACGGCGGCCATTCCGGCGGCAGATGTCAGCGCGCTGGCTGCGGGCACGGTCACCGTGACCGTGGAGGGGCAAAGCACCTCGGGGAATCCGGTGACCATCAGCCATGACGTGAAGGTGGATCTGGCGGCAGTCGCCATCAGCATTAACCCGATTGCCTCTGACGACGTGATTAACGCGGCAGAGAAAGGCGCGGACCTGGTGCTGTCCGGCTCCACCACCAACGTGGAAGAAAACCAGACCGTTACCATCACCTTCGGCGGCAAGTCGTACACCGCGACGGTCGATGCCGACGGCAACTGGACGGCTACCGTACCGTCTGCCGACGTGGGCAGCCTGAAGGACGGCGACGCCAGCGTGCAGGTGAGCGTGACCAACGTGAACGGCAACAGCGCGTCGGCGGGCCGCGAGTACAGCGTGGACGCGACCGCGCCGACGGTGTCTATTGAAATCATCAGCGACAACAACATCATCAATGCGGCTGAAGCGCAGCAGGATCTGGTGATTAACGGCGTCACCAACGCCGAAGCGGGCCAGACCGTCACCGTGACCCTGAACGGTGTGGACTATACCACCACCGTGCAGGCTAACGGCAGCTGGAGCGTGACCGTGCCGTCCGCGGATCTGAACGGTATTACCGACGGGAACTACACCGTCAGCGCCGCCGTATCGGACAAAGCGGGCAACCCGGCCTCCGCGGATCGCGACGTGCTGGTGGATACCACCGTTCCACAGTTGACCATTCACACCGTGTCCGACGACGACGTGATCAACAGCGCCGAGCATGCGCAGGCCCTGATTGTCACCGGTTCCGTGACGGGCGCGGCGGCGGGCGACGTGGTCACGGTCACCCTCAACGGCAAATCGTACACCGCCACCCTGGACGCCTCCGGCAACTGGAGCGTGGGCGTGCCTGCGGCGGACGTCACCGCGCTGGCCGCCGGGGATTACACCATTACCGCGGCGCTGACCGATAAAGCGGGCAACAGCAACAGCGCCACGCACGGCGTGGCGGTGAACCTGACCGCGCCGGGGCTGACCATTGACACCGTTTCCGGTGACGATGTGATCAACAACACCGAGAAAACCCAGGATCTGACCCTCTCCGGTACGGCTTCCGGCCTGGCGGCAGGCGCGGTGGTGACCGTGATGCTGAACGGCAAAGCGTACAGCGCGCAGGTGGACGATAACGGAAAATGGACCACCACCGTTCCGGCGAGCGAGGTCGGTCAGCTGGGCGAGGAGCTTTACACCGTCACCGCCTCGGCCACGGACAGCGTCGGCAACAGCACCAGCGCGTCGCACACGGTAAACGTGGAGTCCGTTCTGCCGGGCGTGATTATCAACACCATTGCGGGCGACGACGTGATTAACGCCGCCGAGCTGGCTGCCGGCCAGACCATCAGCGGTAAGGTGGTGAATGCCGAAGCGGGCAATACCGTGACCGTGACGATTGGCGGTAACATCTACACCGCAACGGTGCAGAGCGATCTCACCTGGTCCGTTAACGTGCCGTCGGACGTGCTGACCGCGCTGGGTAACGGCGATTTGACGGTGTCGGCCAGCGTGACCAACGGCGTCGGCAACAGCGGATCCGCTGAGCGCGATATCACTATCGACGCTAACCTGCCGGGCCTGCGCGTGGATACCGTGGCGGGCGACGACGTGATCAACAGCATCGAACACGGGCAGAACCTGATTATCACCGGCACCAGCGACGGGCTGGCGGCGGGCGCGGCGCTGACCGTGACCGTCAACGGCAAAACCTATCCGGCGACCGTGCTGGCGGACGGTACCTGGCGCGCGGCGATCCCGGCTGCGGACGTGGGTGCGCTGAATGCAGGCACGGTCACCGTGACCGTGGCAGGCCAGAGCAGCGCCGGTAATCCGGTCTCCATCAGCCATGATGTGACGGTGGACCTGGCGACCGTTGCCATCAGCATCGATGCGATTGCCGCCGACGACGTGATTAACGCCGCCGAGAAGGGCGCGGATCTGGTGCTCTCCGGGGCGACCTCGAACGTTGAGGAAAACCAGACCGTTACCATCACCTTCGGCGGCAAGAGCTACACCGCAACCGTAGGCGCCGACGGCAAATGGACGACCACGGTGCCAGCCGCCGACCTGGCGGGTCTGAAAGACGGCGACGCCAGCGTGCAGGTGAGCGTCACCAACGTCAACGGCAACAGCGCCTCGGCGGGCCGTGAGTACAGCGTGGACGCGACCGCGCCGAGCGTGACCATTAACACCCTGGCGACGGACGACATTCTTAATGCCGCCGAAGCGAAGAGCGATCTGACCGTGTCCGGTACCAGTACCGCCGAAGCGGGCCAGACGGTCACCGTATCGCTGAACGGCAAAGACTACACCACAACCGTCAGCGCGGATGGCAGCTGGACGCTGAACGTTCCGGCGGCCGATCTGGCAGGATTAACCGACGGCAGCGTGACCGTGACCGCATCGGTCAGCGACAAGGCGGGTAACCCGGCGTCCGTGGACCACAACCTGACGGTGGATGTGACCGTTCCTGCGGTCACTATCAACACCATCGCGGGTGACGATGTGATTAACGTGGCTGAACACAGTCAGGCACACGTTATCAGCGGCACCGCCACCGGCGCGGCAGCGGGCGATAAGGTGACCGTCACCATCGGCGGCCAGACGTACACCACCGTGCTGGACGCGGCGGGGAACTGGAGCGTGGGCGTACCGGCCAGCGTGATTTCCGGCCTCAGCGACGGCACCGTGACCGTCACGGCGTCGGTCACCGACGCGGCGGGCAACACCGGCACCGGCAGCCATAACGTGACCGTCGATACCGGTCTGCCATCGGTCAACTTCAACGCCATCAGCGACGATAACGTGCTGAACGCGGTGGAGAAAGGTCAGGATCTGAGTGTCAGCGGCACCAGCGCCAACCTGGCGGAAGGCACCGTGGTGACCGTGACCCTGAACGGCAAAAACTACACGGCGACGACCGCGGCAGACGGCACCTGGAGCCTGACGGTTCCGGCGGCGGATCTGGCCGGTCTGGGTCAGGCCAACTACACCCTGAACGCGACCGCCACCAACGGGGTGGGCAACAGCGTGAGCAACACCGCGAACCTGCTGGTAGACACCGCGCTGCCAACGGTCACCATCAACACCGTGGCGGGCGATAACGTCATTAATGCGGCGGAAGTGGCCGCAGGCCAGACCCTGAGCGGCACCGTGGCGAATGCCGAAGCGGGCAACACCGTGACCGTGACCATTGGTGGCAACAGCTACACCGCAACGGTGCAGAACGACCTGTCCTGGTCCGTGAACGTGCCGTCTGACGTGCTGACCGCGCTGGGCAACGGCAGCCTGAGCGTGACGGCGACCGTTATCAACGGCCACGGCAACACCGGAACCGGCGAGCGCGAGATCGCGATCGACGCTAACCTGCCGGGCCTGCGCGTCGATACCGTCGCGGGCGACAACGTGGTCAACAGCATTGAGCATGCGCAGAACCTTATTGTCACCGGCTCCAGCGACGGGCTGGCACCGGGCACGGCGCTGACCGTCACCATCAACGGCAAAGACTATGCGGCCACGGTGCTGGCGGATGGCAGCTGGAGCGCGGCGATCCCGGCTGCTGACGTGAGCGCGTGGCCGGAAGGCAGCGTCAAAATCAGCGTCACTGGCGACAGCGCTGCGGGCAATCCGATTACCATCAGCCACGATGTGACGGTAGATCTGGCGACCGTTGCCATCAGCATCAATGCGATTGCCACCGACGACGTGATTAACGCGGCGGAGAAGGGCGCGGATCTGGTGCTGTCCGGTGCGACCATCAACGTGGAAGCCGGGCAGACCGTGACCATCAGCCTGAACGGCAAAATCTACACCACCACGGTGGACGACAGCGGCAACTGGACCTGGACCGTACCGTCTGCGGATCTGGCTGGCCTGAAGGACGGCGACGCCAGCGTGCAGGTGAGCGTCACCAACGTGAACGGCAACAGCGCCTCGGCGGGCCGCGAGTACAGCGTGGATGCGACCGCACCGAGCGTGACCATCAACACCCTGGCGACGGACGACATTCTTAATGCCGCCGAAGCGAAGAGCGATCTGACCGTGTCCGGCAGCAGCTCTGCCGAAGCGGGCCAGACGGTGACCGTGTCGCTGAATGGCAAAGACTACACCACCACCGTCAGCGCGGACGGTAGCTGGACGCTGAACGTCCCGGCGGCCGATGTTGCGGCCCTGACGGACGGCAGTGTGACCGTGACCGCATCGGTAAGCGACAAGGCGGGTAACCCGGCATCGGTTGATCACAACCTGACGGTGGACGTCACCGTTCCGGCGGTGACCATCAACACCGTGGCGGGTGACGATGTCATTAACCTCGCAGAACACAGCCAGGCGCACATCATCAGCGGTACCGCCACCGGTGCGGCTGCGGGTGATAAGGTCACCGTCACCATCGGCGGCCAGACGTACACCACCGTGCTGGACGCGGAGGGGAACTGGAGCGTGGGCGTTCCGGCAAGCGTGATTTCCGGCCTCAGCGACGGCACCGTGACCGTGACTGCGTCCGTCACCGACGCGGCGGGCAACACCGGCACCGGCACGCATAGCGTGACCGTCGATACCGGCCTGCCGTCCGTGGCCTTCAACGCCATCAGCGGTGACAACGTGCTGAATGCGGTGGAGAAAGGTCAGGATCTGAGCGTGAGCGGCACCAGTGCCAACCTGGCGGAAGGCACCGTGGTGACCGTGACCCTGAACGGCAAAAACTACACGGCGACGACCGCCGCAGACGGCACCTGGAGCCTGAGGGTCCCGGCGGCGGATCTGGCGAGCCTGGGCGAAGCCAACTACACCCTGAGCGCGGCCGCCACCAACGGCGTGGGCAACAGCGTGAGCAACACCGCGAATCTGCAGGTGGATACCGCGCTGCCGGGCGTCACCATCAACACCGTGGCGGGCGATAACGTCATTAACGCGGCGGAAGTGGCCGCGGGCCAGACCCTCAGCGGCAAGGTAACGAACGCGGAAGCGGGCAATACCGTCACCGTGATCATTGGCGGCAACACCTACACCGCGACGGTGCAGAGCGATCTGACCTGGTCCGTGAACGTGCCGGAGTCCGTCCTGACGGCGCTGGGCAATGGCGATTTGACCGTGTCAGCAACCGTCACCAACGGCCATGGCAATACCGGGACCGGCGAGCGCGAGATCGCGATCGACGCTAACCTGCCGGGCCTGCGCGTTGATACGGTAGCGGGCGACGATGTGATTAACAGCATCGAACATACTCAAAACCTGATTGTCTCCGGCACCAGCGATGGGCTGGCGGCAGGCACAACGCTCACCGTGACCGTCAATGGCAAAACTTATGCGGCCTCCGTGCTGGCAGACGGTTCCTGGAGCGCGGCGATCCCGGCGGCAGACGTCGCGGCCTTCGCAGCAGGTACGGTCACCGTGACCGTTGCAGGCCAGAGCGCGGCGGGCAACCCGGTGACCATCAGCCATGACGTGACCGTCGATCTGGCGGCGGTGGCTATCAGCATCGATGCGATTGCCACCGACGACGTGATTAACGCGGCGGAGAAAGGTGCGGATCTGGTGCTCTCCGGCAGCACCTCGAACGTGGAGGAAAACCAGACCGTTACGGTTACCTTCGGCGGCAAGACGTACACCGCGAAGGTGGATGCTGACGGTAACTGGACGGCCACCGTGCCGTCCGCGGATCTCGCGGGCCTGAAAGACGGTGACGCCAGCGTGCAGGTGAGCGTCACCAACGCGCACGGCAACAGCGCCACGGCGGGCCGGGAGTACAGCGTGGACGCGACTGCGCCAACCGTGACCATTGATACGGTCGCAGGCGATAACGTGATTAACGGCAGCGAAGCGGCTGCGGGCGTTGCTATCTCCGGCACCACCACGGCGGAAGCCGGGCAGACGGTCACCGTGACGCTGGGCGGGAAGAGCTATACCGCCCAGGTGCAGCAGGGCGGCGTCTGGAGCGTGAACGTTCCGGGCAGCGATCTGACCGCACTGGCGGATAGCGGCTACACCGTGCAGGTGAGCGTGAGCGACGCGGCGGGTAATCCGGGCAGCGCGGGTAAGACGATTACGCTTGATACCACGCCGCCGACCGTCAGCTTTAACTTGGTGGCGGGCGATGACGTGATTAACAGCGTGGAGCACGGCCAGGCACAGATCGTCAGCGGGTCGGCAACCGGCGCGAGCGTCGGCGATAAAGTGGTTATCACCCTCGGTTCGCACCAGTACACCACTACCGTTGACGCCAGCGGCAACTGGAGCGTGGGCGTTCCGGCCAGCGTGATTTCCGCGCTGACCGACGGCACCGTGACCCTCAGCGCGACCATTACCGACAGCGCGGGTAACAGCAGCACCCAGACCCATGACGTGGTGGTCAACACCGCCTCCGTGGCGCTGACGGTGAACACCGTTAGCGGTGACGACGTCATCAACGCGGCTGAAGCCGGTTCGTCACTGGTGATTAACGGCTCCAGCGCGCAGTTCGCCAGCGGGACTCAGGTCACCGTGACCCTGAACGGCAAGACCTATACCGCCACGATTCAGAACGACGGCACCTGGACGACCACCGTACCGGCCGCCGACGTGGGCGCCCTGGCCGATGGCGCACGCTATCAGGTGTCTGTATCGGCACAGGACAGCGCGGGCAACAGCGCGTCGGCAACGCACGGCATCAGCGTGGATACCACTGCGCCGGTGGTGAGCATTGGGACGCTGTCGGTTGACGACATGCTGAACGCCGCGGAAGCGCAGCAGCCGCTGACCGTGCACGGTTCTTCCAGCGCGGAGGCGGGTCAGACCGTTACCGTGACGCTGGGCGGAAAAACCTACACTGCGCTTGTCGGCAGCGACGGCACCTGGACGCTCGACGTGCCGGCAGCCGACCTGGCCGCCCTGAGCCAGGGCGCGCTGACGGTTACTGCCTCGGTCAACGATAAAGCCGGTAACAGCGGCCAGACCACGCACACCTTAACAGTGGATACCGTTGCGCCAACCGTAACCATCAGCACCGTGGCCGATGACGATATCGTCAACAACGCGGAGCAGCTGGCGGGCCAGACCATCCGCGGCACCACCACAGCGGAACAGGGCCAGACGGTGACCGTCTCCTTCAACGGGCACAGCTATCAGGCGACCGTCGGGGCAGACGGATCGTGGTCGGTCTTCGTGCCGGGCCGTGATTTCCTCGGCCTGAGCGACGGGGAGTACACCATCACCGCGTCGGTGAGCGACAAGGCGGGCAACCCGGGCAGCGCAACGCACGACGTGACGCTGAACGGCGATGTTCCAACCATCACCATTGACACCTTTGCGCAGGACGACATCGTCAACGCCGCCGAGCACGGCACGCCGCTGGTCATCAGCGGCACCACCGACGCGCCGGCAGGCCAGACGGTGACCATCACGCTGAACGGTAAAACCTATGCGGCTACCGTCCAGAATGACGGTACCTGGAGCTACACGGTGGGAAGCGCTGACGTGACCGCGCTGGCAGACGGCGGCTCGTACGTGATTAACGCGCAGGTCAGCAATACCATCGGCAACAGCGCCAGCGATAACCATACCGTCACGGTCGATCTGACTGCGCCGTCGATGGGTATCGCTATTGATTCGCTGCAAAACGACACCGGCCTGAGCGCAACGGATTTCATCACCAACGACAGCCAGGTCGTCGTCAACGGCTCGCTGACCGCGCAGCTCGGCAATAACGAGAAGGCGCAGATCAGCCTCGACGGCGGCGTCACCTGGATTGACCTGACCGTGACCGGCACCACCTGGCGCTACGCCGATGGCCGCACCCTGACGGACGGGACGTATCAGTACCAGGTCCGTGTGATTGATAACGCGGGCAACGTGGGGGCCACGGACAGCCAGAACGTGGTGATTGACCTGACGAAGCCTGCGGCAACCACCATTACCGTGGATTCCATTACGCAGGATACCGGCCTGTCCGGCAGCGACTTTATCACCAGCGACAACCAGATCAGCCTGAAAGGGACGCTGGGCGCGGCGCTGGGCAGCGGCGACCACGCGCAGATCAGCCTTGACGGCGGCGTCACCTGGACCGACGTCAGCGTCAGCGGCCTGAGCTGGACGTATGTCGATGGCCGCACGCTGGCCGACGGGGATTACAACTACCAGCTGCGCGTGATTGACGATGCGGGCAACATCAGCGCCACCGCCTCTCAGGTGGTGACCATTGATACCGTTGCGCCGGACGCCAGCAAAACGATCGCCATCGACAGCATCAGCGACGATACTGGCCTGAGCAGCAGCGACTTTATCACTCGCGACACGTCCCTGACGTTGCACGGCTCGCTCGGCGCGACGCTGGCCGACGGCGAATACGCCCAGATCAGCATCGACGGCGGCGTCACCTGGCAGAACGTGATCGTCACCGGCAACAGCTGGTACTACGTCGATAGCCGCACGCTGGGTAACCAGACCTATGACTACTACGTCCGCGTGGTGGATGCCGCCGGTAACGTGGGGGCCAGCGCCCATCAGCAGGTGACCGTCGATACGGTCGCCCCGGATGCGGCGATTACGGTGTCCGTGGATAACATCACCGTGGATACCGGCTTCGACAATAACGACTTCCTGACCAGTTCGACCTCGTACACGCTGCACGGAACGCTTGGCGCAGAACTCGGCGCGGGTGAATTCGTGCAGGTGAGCATGGACGGCGGCACGACCTGGGTATACGCCACCGTCAGCGGGACGCAGTGGAGCTACAGCGACACGCGTACCCTAACCGACGGCAGCCATAACTACCAGGTGCGGGTCGTTGACCAGGCGGGGAACGTTGGGGCAACCACCTCGCAGGCGGTGACGGTGGATACGCAGGCGCCGCAGTACGGCGTCACCATCGACAGCATCAGCGAAGATACCGGCCAGTCCGGCAGTGATTTCATCACCATGGACACCACGCTGACCATCAATGGTTCGCTGGGCAGCGCGCTGGCCAGCGACGAGCGCGTACAGATCAGCCTCGACGGCGGGAATACCTGGCTCGATACCACGGTCACCAACCAGCGCTGGAGCTACACCGATACCCGCGATCTGCCTGACGGGGACTACACCTACCAGGTGCGGATTATCGACCAGGCGGGCAACGTGGGTTCCACCGCCTCTCAGGTCGTCACGGTAGACACCACGCCGCCGACCACGGTTGGCACGGTCGTGAGCTACACCGACGGTGAAGGTGAGCGTCAGGGCACCTTTGGCAGCGCGGTGGCAACGGACGATAACTCGCCGCTGATCAACGGGACGCTTAACCGTGCCCCGGACGACGGTGAGATCGTGCAGCTTTACCGTGACGGGGTTCTGCTCGGCCAGGTGACCATGAACGGCAGCGCAAGCTGGTCCTTCCAGGACAACGGCCTGAGCGACGGGAATCACACCTACATCGTGCGCGTCACCGACAGGGCCGGAAACTACACGGAATCCGACGGCTTTGTGCTGAACGTCGATACCAGCATCCCGACCACCACGGCGGCGATCACCGCGCAGACCACGTCGGATACCACGCCGATTGTCACCGGTACCGTCTCCGCTGACCTGGTGAACGGTGAATATCTGGTGGTGACGGTGAACGGCAAAACCTACACCTCCCAGACCGGCGGTGCGGTGGTGGTCGACCCGGATCACAACACCTGGTATCTGCAGATCCCGGACGGCGATGCGCTGGGCGTGGCGAGCTACAGCGTGACCGCGCAGGTGAAGAGCAGCGCGGGTAACGGCAACACCACGGGTACGGCGACCGGCAGCCTGGTGATTGATACCACCACGGTGAACACTGACTGGGCAACCACGGCGGGGAACAGCAACAACTCCACCATGACCCTCGGCATGAACAGCAGCGGTCTGTGGAATATCATCGCTAACGGCCAGTCTTACTCCAGCAGCGATAGCTCGACCTATGCCGGCAATACGCTGACTAACACCCGTAACTACTACGTGGTGAGCCAGACCGCCGCCGACTTTGACCGTAACGGCACGCAGGACATTTTCGCGACGGAAAATACCTACGCCGGGTCAACGCAGGTGATGTGGACCTACGATGGCAGCACCTATAACGCCAGTCAGCTGGCAATGGGGACCACCATCTGGTACGGCGGTGTGATTGCGTACGATAAAACCGGGGATGGGTATCTGGATCTGGCGTACGGTGACTCCGGCGCGGACTCCATTACCTATCTGATCAACAACAACGGGGTACTCTCGCCTGACGGCACCTACGGCGGCGCGGGGTTCTGGGGACAGTTCACCACCATGCGTGAAATCTCCGGCGTCGATATTAACAATGACGGCACCGTGGATGTGGTTCAGCACACCAACCGCAGCGGCGCGTACTCGTTAACCGTGATCAACAACAACGGCAACGGGACGTTATCCATCGGTCAGAACCTGACGAACGTGTTTGTGGCTAACGCCTCGAATACCACCACGGCGGCGTCCATGACGTGGGCGGACTTCAACGGCGATGGCTACATGGATCTGTACTTGGGCAGCAGCTACAACAACAACGGCGGGGTGATCTACTACAACGACGGCACCGGGAAACTCTCGGCCACCAAGAGCGCGGTCGAGGCCTCTAACGCAGCGGCGGGCTATCTGTCGGTGGCGGTGGACTGGAACGGTGACGGGCAGATGGACATCATCAAGCTCAGCACCTACGGCGGCTCGCAGACGGCGACGCTGTTCACCAACAACGGCTACGGCTCCACCTGGACCTCAAGCCAGCTGGCGTCCGGCATTGCTTACGCCACCGGCGTGGCGGCAGTGGACTACAACTGGGACGGCGCGCAGGATCTGCTGGTCTCTCAGCAGAACGGCAAGGTGGTGCTGGTGCAAAACAGCAAAACCATTGCTGACGGCACCGCGATGCATCTGCACATTGTCGACAGCGAGGGCATCAACGCCTACTACGGCAATACGGTCAACCTGTACAACGCCGCGGGCGTGCTGGTGGCCTCGCAGATCATTAACGCCCAGTCCGGTATCGGGTCGAACGATACGTCCGCGCTGGTGAGCTTCTACGGGCTGGATCCGAATGAAACCTATTCGGCCGAGATCCTGAAGATCACCAACGGCGTGTCGGATAACGTCACCTGGAGCGGTCTGGAGGCGGGCAACGGCAAAGAGGGCTACGTCCTGACGGCCGAAGCGGCCACCGGCGGCCACAGCGGAACCATTACCGGAACCGGGTATAACGACACCTTTATCGCCGAAAATGGCACTTATACCTATAACGGTTCCGGCGGCTGGACTACCCATTCCGACCATGACACCTGGAGCAACACCGGTGGGATGGACGTGGTGGATTACCGCAATGCGACGTCTGGCGTGACCGTGGATCTGCGCCTCTCAACCGCGCAGAACACCGGCTTCGGCACCACGCGTCTGCTGAACATTGAAGGGATTAACGGCTCGGATTACGACGACGTCATCACCGGCAACAGCGGTGATAACCGGTTCGAAGGCCGCGGCGGAAACGACACCTTCAACATCGGCAGCGGCGGTCACGATACGCTGCTCTACAAGCTGATCAACGCCTCGGATGCCACGGGCGGTAACGGTCACGACGTGGTGAACGGCTTTACGGTCGGCACCTGGGAAGGGACGGCGGACACGGATCGTATTGACCTGCGCGATCTGCTTTCCGGTAGCGGCTATACCGGCACGGGCTCGGCGAGCTACGTGAACGGCGTGGCCACGCTGGACAGCAGCGCGGGCAATATCAGCGATTACATCCGCGTGGTGCAGAACGGCAGCAATACCGAGATCCAGGTTGACCTGGACGGTACCGGCGGTCAGTTCTCGCCAACCACCCTGGTGACGCTGAACGGCGTGCAGACGGATCTGGCGACGCTGCTGGCGAACCATCAACTGTTAATTGCGTAAAACAACGCCGCGGGGAGCGATCCCCGCGGCCTTTTGGCGTTTCTTTACACGAATTGCGTTAACCCGGAGATTATGAAGACACATCCACAGTACGAACCCTGGCTGCAGGGCATGCTCATCATCGCGAAGCACTACCGGCTGGACTTTTCGGTGGAGCACGTTCGGGTCACGATTAACCATGAAAGCCAGTCGCCGCGCCAGCTGGTGCTGGAGGAGATGGCGCGCCAGCTTGGGCTGGGGATGCGTGTGGTGGCAGCGGAAGCGGTCTCCCTCGATCCGTGGCGTCTGCCGCTGCTGGCGGAATTCACCGGCGGGCAGATTGCGGTGATCAACCGCATGGACAACGAAGGCAACGTCAGCCTGCAGTTCAGCGGCGACGGCGGCCTGGAGACGACGCTGACGCGCGAGGCGCTCGGGTCGCGATTAAAGGGCCTGATGGTGCTGCGCCCGCTCGAGTCCACGCCGGATGCCCGCGTGGATGACTACATCAAACCGTATGAGAAAAACTGGTTCTGGCAGCTGGCGCTGAAGGACTGGCGACGCTACAGCGACATTATGCTGGTGGCGCTGGTCGCCAACGTGCTGGCGCTTTCCGGCATGGTCTTCTCCATGCAGGTCTACGACAGGGTGGTACCGTCGCAGTCAGAAGCCACGCTGTGGGTGCTGTTTGGCGGCGTGATGATTGCCATCGTGTTCGAATTCATCATGCGCATGCTGCGCGTACACATTTCTGACGTGGTGGGGAAGCGCGCCGATCTGCGCATCTCTGAACGCGTCTTTGCCCACGCGCTGCGGATTAAAAACGGCGCACGCTCGAAATCAACCGGATCGTTTATCGCGCAGATCCGCGAGCTGGAGTCGGTGCGCGAGCTGATCACCTCGACGACCATTGCGGCCCTCTCCGATCTGCCGTTCTTCCTGCTGTTCGTCTTCATTCTGTGGATGATTGGCGGTCCGCTGGTGCTGGTGGTCCTGCTCGCCGTGCCGCTGCTGCTTATTCCGGGCCTTCTGGTACAGCGCCCGCTGGGGAAACTCTCCAGCGAAGGGATGCGTGAATCCGCCATTCGGAACGCCACGCTGGTGGAAGCGGTGCAGGGCATTGAAGACATCAAGCTGATGCGCGCCGAGCAGCGTTTCCAGAATCAGTGGAATAACACCAACGACGTCGCTGCCAGCGTCGGCATGAAGCAGCGCTGGCTGACGGGCCTGCTGCTTACCTGGACCCAGGAGGTGCAGTCCATTGTTTACGCGGTGGTGCTGCTGGTGGGCTGCTATCTGGTCATCAGCGGTGACATGACCACCGGTGCACTGGTGGGTACCTCGATTCTGGCGTCGCGGACCATTGCGCCGCTGTCGCAGATCTCAGGCGTGCTCTCTCGCTGGCAGTCGGCAAAAGTGGCCCGTAAGGGGCTGGACGACCTGATGCAGCGGCCGATTGACGATCCGCAGCACGGCAAGAAGGTGCATAAAGCCCACCTGCGCGGCGACTATGCGCTTGAGGACGTGGGGTTTTACTACGACGAGGAAGAGAAACTCACCGTGCTCAACATCAGCAAGCTGCAGATCCGCGCCGGAGAGCGTGTGGCGGTGCTCGGGCGCAATGGCTCCGGCAAAAGCACGCTGTTACAGCTTCTGGCGGGCATGCAGGAGCCGCAGCAGGGCAGCATTCTGCTGGACGATATTGCCCTCAATCACCTCGACCCGGCCGACGTGCGTCGCGAAATGCAGCTGCTGAGCCAGCAGGCCCGTCTGTTCTTTGGCTCCGTGCGGGACAACATCCTGATGGGTAACCCGCTGGCGACCGACGATGAGATTCACCAGGCGCTGGTCAACAGCGGCGCGCTGGAGTTTGTGCGCAAACAGAAAATGGGGCTGAACACTATCATCAACGAGGGCGGAATGGGACTCTCAGGCGGACAGCGTCAGGCGCTGCTGCTGGCGCGCGCCCTGATCACCTCGCCGACTATTCTGCTGCTGGACGAGCCTACCGCCTGGCTGGACGAAATGAGCGAGAAGCAGTTTATTCAGCATCTTCACACATGGCTGGGTAAGCGCCGCACGCTGGTGGTGGCGACGCATCGCCTGCCGATTCTGGACCTGGTTGACCGCATCATCGTGCTGGAAAACGGCAAGGTGGTGATGGACGGCCCGCGCGACGCCATCCTGCACCAGCATGGTATGGCGCCGCAAAAGACAGCACAGCGCACCGTGACCATGAAACCGGCGGCGGTTGCAGAGGAGGGCGCGGCATGAATGATTTCTCCCGTTTTAATAGCCGACTGAAGGAGCCGCGCCTTCCGCGCTCTACCCTGGTGGCATGGTCTCTGTTCGCCCTGCTGGTGGTGTTTATCGCCTGGGCGAGCCTGTTCCATCTTGATGAGGTGACGACAGGCAGCGGCAAGGTGATACCGTCTTCGCATGAGCAGGTCATCCAGTCCCTGGAAGGCGGCATTATCCACAGCCTGATGGTGCGCGAAGGCGACATTGTTGAACGCGGTCAGCAGCTCGCGCAGCTTGATCGGACAAAAACCGAGTCGAGCGTGCTGGAGAGTGAGTCGCGTCTGAATGCGGCGCTGGCCACGGCGGCACGCCTGAAGGCCGAAGTTAACGACACGGAGCTGACGTTTCCCGAGGAGCTGGATGACGACGTTGAGCTGGTTAAGCAGGAAACGGCGCTCTATCAGTCCCGTCGCGAGAGCCTTGAAAAAGGGCTGGCGGGTTTACGTCAGGGTGCCGAGCTGGTGCAGCGTGAGCTGTCGTTGACCCGTCCGCTGGTGACCCAGGGGGCGGCCAGCAAGGTGGAGGTGCTGCGTCTTGAGCGTCAAAAAAATGAGCTTGAGAATAAAATCACCGAGATGAAAAACCAGTATTACGTCCGCGCCCGCGAAGAGCTGGCGAAAGCCAATGCGGAGATCGAAGCCCAGCGTTCGGTGATGAAGGGGCGGGAAGACTCTCTGACCCGACTGACCTTCAATGCGCCGGTTCGCGGGATCGTGAAGGATATTGACGTCACGACCGTGGGCGGCGTCATCCCGCCGAACGGCAAGCTGATGAGTCTGGTTCCGCTTGACGATCAGATGGTGGTAGAAGCGAAAATTTCGCCGCGCGATGTGGCGTTTATCCATCCCGGCCAGAAGGCGCTGGTGAAAGTGACGGCCTATGACTACTCCATTTACGGTGGGCTGGAAGGGGAAGTGACCATGATTTCGCCGGACACCCTGCAGGATGAGGTGAAAAGAGATGTTTATTACTATCGCGTCTATATTCGTACCGACAGTAACCATCTGACCAATAAGCAAGGTCAGGAATTTCCGGTCTTTCCGGGCATGATTGCCACCGTTGATATTAAAACCGGCAGCAAAACTATTCTGGATTATCTGTTGAAACCGCTGAACAAGGCAAAAGAGGCGCTGCGGGAAAGATAAGTGAACGGCGTTCGGAACTCCGAACGCCTGGTGGATTATACGGTTGACGTCACGTTGTGAACGTGGCGTCGCTCTTTAGGAACAACGTTGATGTAATGCGTAACATACGCAAAATATAACCCGGCATAATTTTCGACGAGTTCGATAAACGCCGGATAGACCGATAGCCGACCATCACCCCGATCTTTCAGATAGCCTGCCTCCTGAGCCGATTTGATAATCCGGTTGACGTGGATGCGCGATACAAAAAATTCTTTTGCGAGCGTGCTGGCTGAATAGTCGATGACGGCACCATGGGCAGATTTATTTTTCATAGCCTGCAGGTAAAGATAAAGCATAATCATACGTCCGCCATCTTTATCGATAAATAATCCCACTTCAGGCAACACTTTTCTGAACGTTAATCCCCGAAAAAGATATTCTGCCGCGCGGCGGAAGAAATTATTTCTCAAAATGTCATTATCCAGCAGGTTCACGTTAATATTGAATGTCGGATAAAGAATACTGACGGGCAAAAAAGCGCCGGACATATATCGCTTAAGTTCATTCAGGCCTTTTTCGGTTGGTGCGATTCTCGTTTTGCGTCTGTCTTCCGTACAGCGCCAGGTCCTGATGCGCCCGGTGGTTCTGAGTATCGTAATGATCGCAATAACGCTGTTGGGGCTGGCTATCTTATAGCGAGAGCATAACTCTTTAATTTCTGAGACTGACTCGGCCTGATTTCCAAAAATAAAACAACACATGGAAAGGATAATGTTGAACCGTGATTCCTGCAGCATTGTCTTGTAGAACAAAGGTTGTTTTTTGTAGATGGTGTCATTAATTGTGTAGTGCTCTAATATTGCCTCACCGAATCGTGGATTGCTCTTTATGACATCCCTTCGATGTAGCAAGGCCCTGGATGAGATATGATTATCCATAGCATTTTTCTCGTATTTGAATGAGCCGATAGATGAAGTATCCAGTCTCCTTTTTCGGAATTTTCATTATACCCTGAGAATAAAACATTTGCCGTGGTTATTTGAAAAGAAAAGTATATTTAAACGCGGGTGATTAACGCAAAGATGTTCCGGTGAATTAGGTTGATAACAGTTTCTTAACCCTGGGTGCTACTGTAAAATTATACTTCGCAACAGATGCAATAAATTTTACGCATACTCAAATGGAAATGGCGCTTTGGTGCCCAGGAGCAGGTTATGACCCACAAAATTTCTCTCAGAAATGGGGCGTGCGATGAACATAAGTTTGTCATCTCAGCCTGCGGTTTCACATTCCAGGGATATTGTTCGATCCTTAATAAATACGGAATCCATGCTTCCCGGATCCACTTTAACGGAGATGAGGCATCACAACAGGATATTGAAAATATCCTTAAAAATCAGGATGCGCATATCGTGGTGTTTCTCGGGAAAGGCGTGGTCAACCTCCTGGAAAGCCTGAAGCGACTGGCCTCGGTACTCAATGCACTGCCCGTCATTCGGCACGTCACCCTGTATGGTGATATTCCCGATGGCTGGCTGTACCGCACGCTGGGCAGTCTTTTAAATAACCGCTATCAACTATCATTGATTCGCGTAGCCAGCGTTTCTGATGTAATAGCCTGCTTTCATACCCATTACAAAAGTTTTAAGGATCGCTCTCGCGCATTACGCGAACGCTACATGGATATTTCCTCGCAAGAAAATCTCAAGTGGTTAACACGAAGAGAAATTGACGTATTATTAAGTTTTTACCGCGGCATGTCCGTAAAAGAAATGTGCGATAGAATGGGGTTGTCGAATAAAACGGTGTATACCCACCGTAAGGAAGGTGTGCTTAAATTACACTTAATTAAGCGTTGGCTACACGATCCGCATAATTTTAAAGCGGAAATGCCTGCTAAACACCCACGTCAAAAAACGGGGCTCACGGAGAAGGAAACCGACATTTTTAATGCCCTACGAAATCGCGAAATATTCCCGGCATATCAGATCATTACCGATCGCGATAAAAAAGGGGTTGGGTTTGAAATTCTGATTCGCTGGAATAAAAACGGTAAAATTGTCAAGCCTGCCAGTTTTTTAACGGATATTACCAATCATGAGATATGGCTGCAAATAACGGCGTTGGTCATCCATGCTGCCGTTTCAGGGATTAATAAGTATAACGGGAAATATTATTTTTCTGTGAATATCCCGCCTCGTCTGGCTTCCGGAAATGCCTTGCCCGATATGGCACGAAAGGCCATCGATATGCTGCTTAAACCGCAGTGGGCGGAAAAGCTGGTCTTTGAATTTGCAGAGGATATCGACGTGACGAAGGATAAAAGGATCCCTGAAACCATGCGGCATTTACGCAAAACGGGGTGTCGTTTATTTCTGGATGACTGCTTTTCTAACCATCAAACCATGTTCCCGGTGCGCCAGGTCCATTTCGATGGACTCAAGCTGGATCGGGACATCGTCGATCACTTTGTGGCAAATGACAATGACTACAATTTGATAAAAGCGATTCAGATTTATAGCGACATGACCGGCACTGACTGTATTGCAGAAGGGGTTGATAGCGAAGAAAAGTTCGAGAAACTCGTCGCGCTGGGCGTTAAAAACTTTCAGGGATATTATCTTTCACGTGCCGTGAAAGAAGATGAGTTAGACCGCATGGTACGGTTATTTAGCTGATGACAAAAATAAAGCCCCGAAGGGCTCTGATTTATTTTCGACCCAGCAACAGGCCGAGAACAATACCGACAGCACCCGCGGCGATGAGGCCGGTGAGGGGATTATTTCTGACCGCTTCTGTGACGTCGGAAACGGCATCGCTGGCCTGAGCGGCGTATTTTTTCGCGGCACCTTTTACCTGATGTTTTGGTGAATCGACGAATTCACCAAACTGCTGCTGCGCTGAACCTGCAAGTTCATCAAATTTATTTTTTGCCTTGTCTTCAGCAAACTGGGTGTTTTTATCAGTACCGATATCAGACATTTTTGCCTCCTTTTGTTGATAGTTAAAGGATAGCCGCTCTTTGCGGATGTGGGAGACGCAAGGCTAAATTCGGCACCTGACAGGGCGGTTTTCGGATATATCTCTATACCGGGAACCCGTTATTTCTCATTGTCATCCTGACCGTAATACAGTTTCCCGATGCGGATCAGCGGGCGACCCTGAGACTTACGGTGCAGGTTACTGTCCCTGAGCGAATAAACGCACCCGCAATATTCCTGCTGGTAAAACTGTTCCCGCTTGCTGATCTCAATCATGCGTGAGGATCCGCCCTGTTTGCGCCAGTTATAGTCCCAGTAAACCATACCCGGATAGCGCGCGGCCGCACGCTGGCCGCAGTCGTTTATCTGCTGCATGTTCTTCCAGCGGGAGATCCCAAGCGAGCTGCTGATAACGCTGAATCCATTTTCTGCCGCATAGAGCGCCGTGCGCTCGAAACGCATATCGAAGCACATAGTGCAGCGGACGCCGCGCTCGGGTTCCCATTCCATGCCTTTCGCGCGCTCAAACCAGTTATCGGTGTCGTAATCGGCATCAACAAACGGCACGCCGTGCTTTTCCGCAAAGCGAATATTTTCCTCCTTACGAATGAGGTATTCCTTTTGCGGATGGATATTGGGGTTATAGAAGAAAATGGTGTACTCAATGCCCGACGCCTGGATAGCCTCCATCACTTCTCCCGAGCAGGGGGCGCAGCAGGAGTGAAGCAGCAGCTTGTCGGCACCGTCTGGCAGGGTAAGTTGTGGGCGAATAAAAGGGGCTGTCGTCATGGCATTCTGCACTATGTTGATGAAATTTATGGAAGGGTAGCATAAATTCAGAATCTGTTGAGACGGGATCGATGCAGGAAAGCGCGATCCCGCGGGGCGGGATCTTCTCGGGTAGGCGTGCCGCTATTCGGCAAATTTGAGCAACGCTTCTCCGTCAAGACGGTAGCGCACCCATTCGGACTGCGGCAGCGCGCCAATGCCCAGATAAAAATCGATGGCGGGCTGGTTCCAGTCCAGCACGCTCCATTCAAGACGACCGCACTGTCGTTTCACTGCCAACTGCGCGATATGTTTCATCAGTGCTCTGCCTGCACCTTTCCCGCGATACGCCGGAGAAACGTACAGATCTTCCATATAAATCCCGTTGCGTCCGAGCCAGGTCGAATAGCTGGTGAAGAACACGGCATAGCCGGCGATCTTGCCTTCACACTCCGCGATCAATGCCTCGGTTTTAGTACCTGCGCCAAAGAGCGTTTCCCGGATCTCCTCCGGCGTGGTAACCACTTCTTCCGGGGCTTTTTCATACACCGCCAGCTCGTAAATCATGGCGTAAATGGCCGCCGCATCTTCGGGACGGGCCTGACGAAGGGTGATGCTCATTGTTTTTCCTGCTTTTTAGCGTGTGTCCTGGTTGATGGCATTAAGCATACGGCGTATTGTCCGAAGAATTAAGTGCAATGAAATCAACATATGATGAATATTATGCATCCGATACTGAGACGGCTTGATTTAAACCTGCTGCCCGTTTTCGACGCGATATACCGCCACCGTTCCGTTCGGCTGGCCGCTGACGAGCTGGCGATGAGCACATCCGCGCTCAGCCATGCGCTGTCGCGCCTGCGCGCCACCCTGAATGACCCGCTGTTTTTTCGTGAAGGGCACCGCATGTCCCCCAGCGTGTATGCCTCTCAGCTCGCGCCTTCGATTGCTTCCGCACTGTCGTTCCTGAATCATGAGCTGACCCCGCAGCCGGAGTTTGATGCAGCCAGCAGTACGGAGAGCCTGCAGATTGCGATAACGGACTTTACCGCGCTTTGCATTTTTCCGGCTCTGATGCACAGGCTGCAGCTTACAGCCCCGGGTTTACGCTTTGAATTGCGCTATCTGCCGCACAGCCCGGCGCTGACGGAACTGCTGGCGGGCGAGGTGGATCTGGCGCTGGGCTTCAGCACGCCGGAGGATATCCGTCATCCGGAACTGGAAGAGATCGGCTGGTTTGAAGATGAGTATGTGGTCATCAGCAACGCAAGCCGGACCCGGCTGACGCTGGAGGATTATCTCGCGGCCCGGCACCTGGTGGTGACGCCGTGGAATGAGAAGCAGGGCGTTCTGGACGTGCGGCTTGAACAATTGGGCTTTACCCGACAAATCGCGATCAAAACGCCGTCGATGCTCAGCGCACCGTTTATCGTAGCGGAAAGTGACCTGCTGATGGCGATCCCCCGCTATGCCGCGGAGAAGCTGATTAAGACAGCGGATCTCCGGATTTTTGCGTTACCGTTTCCGATACGCACGTTTGAAGTGAAAATTTACTCGCATAAACGCAGCGGCCAGCGGGGCGCGACCCGCTGGCTTAAGGAGGAGCTGCAGGCGCTGGCGCAACAGGATGATAAATGATTAATGGTATACGTTATCTAAGAAATGTCTTCGCGCCTGCCGCAAGCGATCGTTAATGCATTAAATGATTAGCTATCGCGGGGAACTCTTATTATCAAAGGGGTGGTTTCAAATCCGTGCGGGCATTTGCGCGCATTGCAATACTCAGCGTATGAGCAGCATTCAGAATCCAGGTTTTTATTAAAAGGACAGGCCATTTTGTTTTTTATCTCATCCCACAGGTTCTCGTTGTATGGTGAGACGTTATAAAGGGATATTTGGTTGAATACGCCATTTACAAAAATTCCATTTTTTGTCGTATGTATTCTGTCTCCTGGCAAAAGATAGATGTCACTCTCGTACCAAATTATTAATCTTAATAATTTCAAGCCAACAATGTGCGAATAAACGATTCCTGTGTTAGGGCAAATGACAGAACTTAATACTCGCCACGACATCATGCTTTTCTCCATGAAATATTTTTACCTGGATTTAGGTGTAGCACGTGATCGGGCATTGATCAATGATGTAACTCATTGATATTGATCGTTATTTTATGGTGATGTGTTTTTTATCTATATATAACAATGGCTTGCGCAATATGGTTTCGATAATTGTTTTTAATTATTTACCTGACATAAGTGAGGAGTGGTTTGATTTTGACCGCTTACAGATTATGAATGCGGAAAATAAGATTTTGTATAGACCTGGATTATTAAAGAAAATTTAATCATGACTGAAACCATTTCATTTCAACATGTTACCTGTTTTAAGGTTCATAAGGTTTCTTGCATTATTATTAATGTTGCTTATCGATTCCACCGAATAAAGGCTACTACAGGCGGCTTCTTTTTGCTTTGCTATAGCAAATGGCTGAATTCGAATTTACATGCGTGCATTTCGGAGTGAAACTATTCAGATTTACTTATGTAAGATAATGCCCGAGCCTGGATTCGATGAAACCCAGGATAGTGCCGGGCAAGCGCAGCGCTACCCGGCAGAAAAGGTGGTGAACAAGGGATAATCAATTTATCGGCAGGTAGATATCCGTTTGCAGCGCATGTTCCGGCACCACATGAATAAAATTGAGGTAATGAAAGAACACAGGCGCATCACGCAGCGTTTCGCCGCTTGCGGGCAGCCAGTCCCGGAACATTGCCCACACCGTGGTGGATATATTATCCAGCGAGCCAGAATGACGCCCAACGGCGTAACGGCCCCCATCAATTACACCATTGCCAACCCCGAACGTATTTTCCGGTATCGCTTCAAAAACGCTGCCGCATATATCGAAACGAAAAGCTTCTTCAGGCGTAGTCGCCGGATCGTCCCACGCTATACCAAACGTGCTGCTTTCCCGTACTGGCGATAAGCCAGTAGCTTTACGCCAGGCAATGAATTTCGCCGCGCTGTCATTAACCCGATTGGGACTGCCACGGTGTTGCAGCATCGCTACCCGGGTTTGGGGAAAATCGACAATCTTAACTTCCATCGTTTTTTGCTCCTGAAAGGTCATTTTCGGTACGCGCTCGTGCCAGCTTAGCCAGTCCGGCTGCTGCCGAAACTGACGCGGGCTTTTTCCAAACGCGTTTCTGAAGGCGCGGCTGAACGATTCAGGGCTCTGGAATCCAGCATCGAGCGCAATATCAATCACCTTATCCTGTGGATTAAACGCCAGTCGCCATGAAGCGCGACGCAGGCGTAGCCACTGGATATAGCGATACAGCGGCAGGCCGCTGAACGCCAGAAACTGTCGGTGAAAATGATAAGGTGAACAGCAGGCTAACGCGCTGAGCTTCTCCAGCGAGAGCGGTTCATCGAGATGGAGGGCGATATAGTCGCACACCATCGTGAAGCGCTCGCGGTACGCCATATTGTTTGTATCGTTCATTGCATCCTCCTGATGACCCACTTTGCCTGACTGGTCGATCAGAATCCTGACCGATCTTGCTAATCAAATTCATTACAGGAAGGGCGATCGGATACAAATGCCAGGTCGATGCCCTGGCATTGCATAAGGCAGAGTGATTATGGGGAGGGTATACTGGCGGCATATCGTTGTGCGGCCGCAATAGCCTTCTTTCCGGTCTTTGTGCAGTTTCGTGATGTGCTCAAATGGTTTATCGGTGATGAACCGACTGCGATGTGCAAACCGGAGCATCTGGCAGACCACCGATATGTAATCATTGACGGTATTGACGCTGCGGCCCGTTTTTTTCCTCTTGTGACCCTCCGCGTAAAAGCTATCTCCCCGCAACAACTCCTTCCTGTACTGCATCATGTCACTGTGGGTGATATCCGTTATTAGCGTATTCTCTCCAATAATTTTGTTGATGGTTCTCAGTTGCGCCAGGATGCGGGTCATAGTATTCCTGGATACATCCTCCTCCTTGGCGGCCAGCCAAAGCTCGTTAAGATCTGCCCAGGTGTGCGCGACGCGGGTAGAGGTAAATTTTTGAACTGCTTTGGATTCTGGAAACCGCCGGGCGTAGTCAAACTCACCCATCTGGATCTCGCTGACGAATAGCGCACGCAGGTTTCCGGCCTTTTTGATGTTTGCGGGGCTGTTGATCCAACCTTTCAGCACTTCGCGGCAACGTTTCCCGCGGTACGTGAAGGTGATGCGGATCTTGCCGTTGTGAATCTCGACGCCTGTTGGTAATGACATTACAGCTCCCACACTGACTGATTGATTCGTGGGAAGTTGTACCAGAGCAAACCTCGCTTGGTATCGCCACCGTTCATGGCCTGTCGCTTGAAGTGAACTCCTTCAAGCCACTGACCACTGCGGAGTGCTTTAATCTGACGCTCACTCAAACCGGTCACTTAAACATTTATTGTTCGTTATAACAGATCGATGAGTGGCATTTTTATCTGTTTCACCTATTAGACTCAAAGCTTTATTTGGGATAAATCTTAACCGCGCGCAAGCATTGTCATCGATGGAAGGACCCTGAAAGGGGAAGAGTCATTCCTGTGAGGTTTGCGAATGGAAATTAACGAGATAATCGAAATATTCAGTAGATGGGGTCTTGTTGCGCGTGAAAGCGACAATGCAATTCTGGTCAGCCATGGCGGAGTTGAGGTACATCTTAGTCGCGAGTTATTAAAATTGAATTCCACTGAACTTTATTTTCTGGCATTACAGGTCGGTGATTTGATAAAATCATCCCCGGCCTGAACAGCCTGCTTTAGTACTGCGCCAGATGAGATGAATTCATGGCGCGTCAAAATAGTATTACCTACCCACACCGCACCTACTGGAGCGGTGTATCAGTTTGTTCTTCGCACTCAGGCGGTGCGGCATGAGCAACTCAAAAACCAAAGCCGAAAAGATTCACCTGTCCCGAGTTGCCGGACTGGGTTGTATCGTTTGTAAAAACCTCGGTTACGAAGACACCCCTGCTGAAATCCACCACTGCAGTAAAGGCACTGGATTATCAGTCCGCGCCGACAACTTCCAAGTTATTCCGCCTTGCCCTTTTCATCATCGCGATGGCGGGCACGGTAAAGCCGTGCATGCTGGCCGTCAGACCTGGGAAACAATTTTGGAACCGAAAGCGAGCTGCTGATGCAGGTCATGTACGAGTTGGAGGGAAAAAAGTATGCGTGATATGTATGAAGTATTGGATCGTTGGGGTGCATGGGCAGCAGCAGACAACAGTGGAGTAGACTGGAAGCCTATTGCTGCTGGATTTAAAGGCATGATACCTTACGGCAAAAATAATCGTAGCATATGTACTGATGATGAAGGCATGAAAATTGATATGTGTGTTGCTCGGTTAAAGGGATATAGGAGAGAACACTGTGATTTAATAATTGCTCATTTTGTATATGGATTTTCACAAAGATCAATAGCTAGATAGTATAAGTGCTCTGAAGGACATGTACGGAAAAAGATGCAGATCGCATTGGCTTATATAGAAGCCATATGCGATCTGCAGAATATTCAGCTACGATGAAATAGCTCGTTGTGATGTCGCGCATCCCCAGCTAAATAATTTTTCACCAATGATATCCCATTCTTTCTTTAAAGTTGGTGGAATTAATCCATCCAATTTAGCGTGGCCAATCATTGATAATGTGTCAGCACCGACATCTAACAATCGTGTACTAAAACCAGGAATGGCCAAGCATGCGTTTTTGCATTCACATGACATTTTTTGGATGCATTTATTTTTTCGGAAATTTGGTGCATTTGAGAAGGGTTTTTCCCAGAATTCATCATGATATTTCTCGTCGAGTTCCTTTGCTTCGTTAACGGTTATACCCATCTTATGATCAAAGTAAAGTTTCACCTCCGGCGAGTATTCCACCAATGCATTGAGTTGATCATATGCAAATAAGTAAGAGTTATCTAATCTCTTTTGAGATATTGCCTCTTTAATAATCCCCATAGGGATAAGAGACTCTACTTCATGAGAACCAATAGTATAGTGCTTACATGATGCGCTATCACTTGCTGCATTAAATTTACCCGCAGTAGAGCCAATTTTTGATTTTGGATGTTTTTTATCTGTATCAAGAAGGCAAAAACAGAATCGCTCTGAAGTTTTTATTTGTTCAAAGTTGTTCTTTGTACTGGCCCCTCCACCATTGAGTACTTCGAAATTAATATTTACCCCACGAATTTTTTGAGTAAATTTGAAATGCTCAGCAATTATTTTATAAATTTTATAATCATTTATATCTTCACATAGAAGCTTTGTTAATTGTGTTTTTGCAGAATCGTTAAAAAATCGATATCCAACAACAAAACAATTTTCGCTTGGATTGTCCCGAATAATACCAGTTGATGATGACGACATATCTACTTTGCAATAATAGGTAGTGCTTCTCTTTAATAGGAATAAATCCCTTATTTTTTGAAGTATATTTTGTGCCGTATTGCAAGTTCTAGTGCCTAAACTTGTCTTAGCTGCGATTTCTTTTAGAAACGATTCCTCAGCTATAACAATATGTTTACCCTCACGGAAAGAGCAAAGAATATTTTGGATGCAAGCCTCAATATGAATGTCATCTAATCTTATATTTCTAGTATTAATTAGTTCAATTAGCATCTTTATTCTCCAGAAAAGAAACCAACAGGCCAATTAATGAAATATCCCTCATCATCAAATTGTGCAGTAAAAGCTGTGCTGCCAATGTCTTTGTTTTTTTCAAAAATCATTATATTAACATCATCTTTAGAAATTATTTTTTGTTGAATGCAATTCCCAAGGGCGTCAATCATTGATTGGCTGTGAGTTTCAAATATAAATTTTATATTTCTGTTTGTGCCATGAATTGAATTAACTACTTTTGCAAAAAGATTGGCTACTTTAGTTTGGTATGCTGGGTGAAGATGAAGTTCGGGTTGTTCAATCACAAATATCACTTCATCATCATTGTTAGAGGGATTGTGAATTTCCAACCAAATTGACATAATAATTGGTAATACCTGTGAAAAACCATATCCCATATCATTGATATTATGCTCTTCGGTGTCATTATCAGTTTTAATCTTAATGGCATAATGTGAACCATCGGCGGTTACAAATGCGATGAAACCGAAATTATTTTGAGTCCATTCTTGGAATTTGAATTTTTCATCTTCCGTAAAAGCATTAAGTATCATGGCAATATTTGAGCCAGTATGATCCATTTCATCGACCTGTAAATCTTGGAAACGATAAAAACGTTCGCTATTGGCTCTAATCGGAGCTAAGTACTTTACCGATAAGAATGATTTTTTCAAAGACTCATTTATATTGTTAATTATTGGCTGGTAGTTTTTTAATAGGATGAATGGAAACAAAATATCCAAGAGTTCATTCATTACTGCTGGGTTTTTTACTTTATTTATAAAGTGATTTTGAGATCTAAAAAATGCCATTAACATTCTTTCCGTGCCAACTCTAGAATGAGAACGAATGTTTTGTATATTAAGTGCAATCGTACTTATGTTTGTATTTGGGTGAAAGAATTTTTTAATTGCATTAGCTGCAGCTTCAGATGTTTTTTTATTATGATAGCGTAAGTTCGCCAGTTGATTGTTATGTCCTGTATATTCTAGATAGTCATTGTTGAAATCTTTTGCTAACCACGGAACCGTTTCCTTAGTAGGTTTTTTTATACCTTCACTTACCCATTTCAAAGTTGGGAAGAACTTAAAATCAATTTGTGATGAAGGCTGCGCCTCAACGATATATGTGAAGTTTTGTGAGCTTGCACATACTACAGTCTTATCTTTGTTACTGGATGGGCTGATTAACACCTTGGAGCCATCAATTTCAAAGCTAATTGATCTAGTGAAGGTTTTTTGCTCATGCTCCGATATGTTCAGCTCAACAGATACATCCGTAGTACTAGAAAAAATTTTTTGTTTAATGATTTGGGATTTGAAAAAATTTGTATGAGAAATACTCAAATCAAATTTAAGGGTGATGCTTTCTATATCACCACTATTTTTGCACACTGCTTCGTTAAAGTTTCCATAGTCTACGAACCGACCATACCATAGAATCGGACCTGTAGTGGTTTCTTGTACAGATTGTCTGAGCAGGGGGAACAAACGAATTAGCGAGCTTTTACCACTGCTATTTCTGCCTAGATACACCGTCAGGGGTTTTAGCTCGCTGTAGGCGTAGTTTTGAAAGCTTCTGAGGTTTTTTACTCCAAGACCTTTAAGCATAGAATGTCCTTTAAGTTTTTTCCTATAGTAAATAAAAGCTAACGCGTACGCAAAAACTATCATAGTCTATTAGGAATGGTCAGTTCGGTAAGTAGCTAAACATCAAACCCTACCTTTATAGGTGGGGTTTCGTCGTTCTGAGCACCGCTGCAAGCTCCTGATTATCGTAACTAACTGTTAACAGATGGTTGCTCGCTTATTTCTCGTTTCCATTATCCCTCCCGCGCCGACTTAGCTCAGTAGGTAGAGCAACTGACTTGTAATCAGTAGGTCACCAGTTCGATTCCGGTAGTCGGCACCAAAATTCAGCAACAGGAAAGCGCACTGACAAAGGTTGCGTGGGGTAGCTTCACCCTAGCTAGGATGCGGTCAGTGTGCTTCCCTGTTGTGATGAATCCCCCTAAGCGGTGGGGCAAAACCAGTGCAAACAGGTGATACCCGTTTTGGTGAGTCTGAACATTGCGAGGCATGGCTACTGACCAAAGCCTCACCGGGAGGCACCCGGCATCACAACTACTCACTGCAGAGGATGAGAAGTTTTAGAGCATTCAACAAGTAAGTGTATTGGCATGGATGAAGCCCGGTCGAAGGAAAACCTGGCACAGTACACTTTCTTGTTGCGATGAATCCCCCTAAGCGGCGGGGCGTAAACAGCGAACGAGTAGTCTGTTCACACAGCTAAGCGCATCAATCTATACGCGGATCAGGTGGCTGACCGATGGTCCACCGGGAGGCACCCGGCATCGCAACAGCTCACAGTAGTTAGCCGTTCTCTCAACAAGAAAGCGCACTGCAGGGATGAATCCCATGCGTAGGGCACGATGGGACAGTGCGCTTCCTTGTTGTGATGAATCCCCCTGTGCGGCGGGGCATAATCAGTAGAAGGTTCCTGTGTTAGTGGGAAAGCGAAATAGATGCGGGTCATGGCTGCTGACCAAAGGCTCACCGGGAGGCACTCGGCATCACAACAGCTTTAAGGCCCTTTAGCTCAGCGGTCAGAGCGTGCGACTCATAATCGCCCGGTCGCTGGTTCAAATCCAGCAAGGGCCACCATGCGTTGTTAGCTCAGTTGGATAGAGTATTGCTTTCCGAAGGCAAGGGTCACTGGTTCGACTCCAGTACAGCGCACCAATGCGGTCATCGTATAATGGCTATTACCTCAGCCTTCCAAGCTGATGATGCGGGTTCGATTCCCGCTGCCCGCTCCATTTTGCTCTTCGGTCTGCGATGACGGGGTTGCCCTGAGTGACCGGAGAGCGCATTCGCATGAGTGCCATCTGTGTATGTTCCCACTTGACGTGAGCATGTTTAGAGCCAGGTTGGCACTCAGCCGAATGCGACAGGATGAATATCAAGAGTAAAGTTTTCTTTAGAGAAAATTTTTCTGTTGCGGTGAATCCCACTGTGCGTAGGGGCATAAACAGCATTGTACGTTTTATTTTTGATTGATATGCGAGTCATGGTCGCTGGCCAAAGGCTCATCGGGAGGCACCCGACACCGTAACAACCACACAGGCCCACGCTAGCGCGTGGGCTTTTTGCTATCTGGAGCTTTCCCATGAAAAAAACGATTATCGTCTTGTCTGGCGTGGTTATCGCCTGCGTGCTATCTGGCTGCGTCAACGGAGCGCTATATAGGCAGCAAGAAAAAGAGCGCACAGCTTTGAGTAATAAGCAGCAAGCCGATCGCCAGGTTGAACGTTCTAAAAAGGCGCTGGTGGTTTCCACTGCTGTTACTGCCGATGCTGCCCACAATCTGGAGCAGGCTAAACAACAACAGAAAGATGCGGATGCGACTCTGCAGAGCATTCTTTTCCCGTCACTCTCCATCTCGCTTTAGTTCTTCGGGGGCGTTATGAAGAGGAAAAAAAGGCGTCTGTTGATTAACGGTCTGCTGGTGGCTGCGATTGTATTGATGGCCGCCTGTTCTGCTGTGTCGTTCACCCACGTCAACGGTGCGAAAGGTCAGGGCGTCACAAACGCCGAGGTGCAGCCAAACAACACGGTAGTCGTAACGTATCCGAACGGATCCGCGTGCATCGACACCAACCCCGGTGAAAGCCAGGTCTGCAAGGGAAATTGATATGAGAACGCTGATGCTGTGTATGGCGTTGTCGTGTTTGCTCACCGGCTGCGTGTCCCAGCGATACCTCGGCGTGCAAATCAGTTCAACGGACCAGATGAGTTTTACCCGCGGCTGGTGAATGGTAATGCGGTGGTGGTGTGCGAGGTCACAGAATAAAAAGGCCCGCCAGGCGCGGCGGGCGAAAGTACAGCTGAAGGTACTAGGCTGAAGATTTGACTATCGTGACGCGTTTTTAGGTTGTCAAATGAGGGACAAAAAAAAGCCCACACGGGCGTGGGCTAAAAATACAACAATTCTTTATCAGAGCGACCTTCTGGTGTCGCCTTTTCAATGTCAGAACGGTTTTTAAATTTGTCAATGCAGCAGCATGTTTATTCATGGGCAATCAAATAGTATTGGTACATATCGGGTAATTTGTCATGCGCGGACTTTGTGCCAGTACTACGGGCATGGTCTGTTATCCTGTCAACAGTTGTGGGGAAAAATGCCCTTAACTCAAGTAAAGGAACGGTTTTACATTTTGAATAAAAATAACCAATTTTTAACAATGGGTGAGTTTTATGTTTCTGAAGGGTTGACTACATCCCTAAGAGTGATCCTCCGGGAGCAGTGAATTGGATTTGGAATGATCCCTGAAGAAAGGCCTGTGACATTCAGCGATTAATTCTTATAGTTTGGCTTAAAGTGAGAAATAATTCATTGAAAGCTGCATGTTATAATAAAATTAATTTCTGCTTAGTCCTTCTTTGAGTTGAAAATGCATTCCTGTTGAACTATTATTTGTCCTTTGAGTGCTGAATGATAAATAATGTGATTTTGATTAATTTATCGAGTATTTGTAATGATCACGATTGCTTTGTTAGCTTATCAGCTGAAAATATCAATGGATAGGGATGTGTCAGAATGCCTCTTCTTTATGATGAGTTTATAAAACATTACTGTAATCTTTCAAATGTCAATAAGTTTCGACGGCTATATGAACACGCATGGGATGGTATACCAAGAACTAATGAGGTTGATGCAATAAAGTCTTTTTTATTAGACCCTAAGGTCGGCATTGATTTTTTAAATGAAAGTGTTTCTAAGAAAATAAATAACTCTAAATTTAATATGAAGTTTGCTAGTATTTTTTGTCACAAGAAACCACGGGTTCTAAGGACAAGTTACAATGCAAATAAAAATCCAGGGAAGCGGCCCGGTTGCGAATTAGGAGATTTGTTTGTTCTTTTTTTGTTAATGGATGCAAGTGATAATATTCATTATTCATCAGGGGCACTCTTTCAGGCTAAGTTAGAGCCAAAACTAGATTCTGCGACTCAACGTCATCTTTATGACGATGATGATGGTTTTATATTGCCGAAAAACCTCTTGGCTGGGCGTGGGATAACAAACAGTTTTCGAAAAATGCCTACATACAGTGAGGGGAGAGGTAATGCTCTCCGGTATTTAATCCTGAATCCGAAAGTTTTACAAAACCATGTCCAGGCTCGGCATACCCCTTGGAGTAATGACTACCAAAGTCGCTGGTCTACGTTTGTTGACAACTTGATATCTGGTACGGATGGGTTAGCTCTAAATTTGAATGCCGCTACCCCCAATGCTTGGGAGCAAATAGCACATGATTTGTTATGGATGATTAGCTCTGTTAAGAAAAACAAGCCTCCGCGAGGTAATAACATCGCAACTAATATCGCGACTGGGCTATTTAATAACTATGCAAATTATGAAAGATATTGTGTGGAATTTGACGGAGGTGATGGTGTTCCAACAATGTTGATAATTGCACATTCTCCAGAGCCTTATGAGGAGGCGCATATTAATCCTTTTGAAAAACGCGACTGATATAAATCTGAGTCAAGTTAATTTCGCCTGTGCTAAATAAAGCTAAAACAATAGGCCTCGCATGTGCGAGGCCTATTGTTTTAGCTCTAAGTAAGAATGACTAAGGGGCTCTATGCCAGATATTAAGGGGTTGCATAAAACACTTGTTGCTATAAGAAAGCAAATCCCTTTTGCAACAGCACAGGCGTTGACCAGTGTAGCGCGCCAGATTGAGCAAGCTGAGAAGAAAGGACTGCAGCGGCAGCTGGAGAACCCTGCACCGTTCACCGTGAATGCGGTTCGTTCGACTGCCGCGCGCAAAACAAACCTGATAGCCAAAGTCTTCGTGATGGATACAGCGGCCAGCTATCTCGACCCTTTTGAGTTTGGTGGGCCTCATAAGTTAAATGGTAAGGCTCTGCTGAACCCCAAAAACATCAGGCTGAACAAGTACGGCAACCTGTCGAGGAACAAGCTGGCACAGTTGAAAGCCAAACCTGATGACTTTATTGGTTCGGTCACAACAAAAGACGGCCAGAAAATTAGCGGTGTCTGGCAGCGTAAGAAATACAAAAAGGTGGGGAAAAGAAAGAAACGCTCACCAAACGGTACTCAGCGTGAGCGTCGAAAACAGCGCTCACTAAAGCTCCTTATTCGTTTCGGTAATGCTCTGCCGGTGAAAGAGCACCTGGATTACTTCGCACGAGCAAACAAAATGGCAGAGGTGCTGATGCTATCAGCGTTAAGCCAGGCGATGGCGGAGGCATTAAGAACAGCAAAGTGATGAGGTATCTTTTTCAGCCAAAAAACAGACCGGGGGAGGGGCTCAAAAATGGGTCCCTCCTGGCGACTATTTGTTTTACGGGCATTGCGCGCCGCGTTGTTTTTCTAGCTATAAATTTTTGAGTTTGTGTCCCATGTCCCACGTGCATACTTATGCATAATCATCTGTAACCCCTGTCGTTACTGGATTCTTTTCCTTAAATGCGTGGGACATTTGCATGGGACATTGTCAGGTATGTCCCATCGAATGTCCCACGGGTATGTTCCACGAAAATGAGGTCAGTTTGTCCCATGACAACCATGAACCGGATCGAATATGCCCGCCATGCTGGCGTGGACAGGAAAACAATTTCCCGCTGGATCAAGGCGGGAAAATATATCGTTCTTTCAGGCGATGACATTGACGTTGAAGCAAGCGATCGGGCTGTTGCTCTCTGGCGTGACAGCACGGACGGGAGAACTAAAAATGCGTCTAAGTCATGTCACGCGACTGTGCCAGAGTCGGTACCACTGAATGTCACAAGCGTCAGCTCACAGGATGATTCCGAGGATTTCGTTAAGGCATTTATGCTGGCTAATGGTGCGGACATGTCCAAAGATGATGACGGTATTTTCGGCGTGATTATGCATGCGGTAAACGACATGCGGCACATGGAATTTGACGATAATCCGGTGATGTGAGGGAAAGGATCAGGCGTATATTTGGGTCAAATTTGGGGGCAAAATACGGCTTGGGGGCAATTTGGGGGCAGTAAAAAGTCCTTTTATGTCCGATAGTATCTTTTGAGTATATCGGGTAAACGATTGATAACCATGTAAAACTTAATGTTTACATAAGGTTGCGTAAAAAGGTACGATACCCCCCTATAGTATCAGGAGGGCGTATGCCGCATTCACCCGAAGATAAAAAACGTATTCTTACCCGCGTCCGCCGCATTCGGGGCCAGGTTGATGCCCTTGAACGCGCGCTGGAGACGGGCGACCCCTGCCTGGCCATCCTGCAGCAAATTGCCGCCGTGCGCGGGGCTGCCAATGGCCTGATGGGCGAAATGGTTGAAATTCACCTCAAAGATGAGCTGGTAGCGGGGGACACCACGCCGGATCAGCGAGCCGTACGCATGGCGGAAGTCGGCCATTTACTGCGCTCTTATCTAAAATAAATCCACATACCTGACAAAAAAGGGAAGGCATATGAAATCTCGCGCTGCAGTTGCATTTGGCCCCGGCCAGCCGCTCAAAATCGTTGAAATTGACGTGGCACCGCCGAAGAAAGGCGAAGTGCTGATCAAAATCACCCATACCGGCGTGTGCCATACCGATGCGTTTACGCTCTCGGGCGATGACCCGGAAGGCGTCTTCCCGGCAGTGCTCGGTCATGAAGGCGGCGGGATTGTGGTGGAAGTGGGCGAGGGCGTGACCAGCCTGAAGCCGGGCGATCACGTGATCCCGCTGTACACCGCGGAATGCGGCGAATGCAAGTTCTGTAAATCCGGCAAAACTAACCTCTGCCAGGCGGTGCGCGCCACCCAGGGGAAAGGGCTGATGCCGGACGGGACGACCCGTTTCTCTTACAACGGCGAGCCGGTTTATCACTACATGGGCACCAGCACCTTCAGCGAATACACCGTTTGCGCGGAGATCTCGCTGGCGAAGGTGAACCCGCAGGCGCCGCTGGACAAAGTCTGCCTGCTGGGCTGCGGCGTGACCACCGGTATTGGCGCGGTGCATAACACGGCAAAAGTCAAAGAGGGCGATACCGTGGCGGTGTTCGGTCTCGGCGGCATTGGTCTGGCGGTGATTCAGGGCGCGGTGCAGGCGAAGGCCGGTCGTATCATCGCGGTCGACACTAACCCGGAGAAATTCAGGCTGGCGGGTGAAATGGGCGCGACCGATTTCGTGAACCCGAAAGATCACGAGAAGCCGATTCAGGACGTTATTGTTGAGATGACCGACGGCGGCGTGGACTTCAGCTTTGAGTGTATCGGCAACGTGAACGTGATGCGTTCCGCACTGGAGTGCTGCCACAAAGGCTGGGGCGAGAGCATCATCATTGGCGTGGCCGGTGCGGGTCAGGAGATTAAAACCCGTCCATTCCAGCTGGTCACCGGGCGCGTATGGCGCGGTTCCGCGTTTGGCGGGGTGAAGGGGCGTACCCAGCTTCCGGGTATGGTTGAAGATGCCATGGTCGGCAAGATTCAGCTCGATCCGTTCATTACCCATCGCTTACCGCTGGAGCAGATCAACGAGGCGTTTGATCTGATGCACGAAGGAAAATCCATCCGTACCGTTATCCATTTCGGCGACAAGTAACTCTTCTGCCAGCGGTTTTTCGCCGCTGGCATTTCTTTAATAATCTTCTCTAAAGTGTGACCAGTGCGGCGTTTTTAGCCGTAATCTAAATCTCTGCCGTGCCGATGACTATTTAACAGGCGTGTTTTTACGCATCTTACCTACAAGAGAGTCGACGGTCATGGACAACACTACTTCGATGCTGGCGCAGCGCAAGCTGGGCTTCTTGCATCACATCAGGCTGGTTCCGCTGTTTTCCTCCATTCTCGGTGGCATTATTCTTCTGTTTGCCTTGAGCTCGGGTCTTGCGGGTTATTTCCTGCTGCAGGCCGATAACGATCAGCAGGATGTCACAGCTGAAATTCAGGTGCGGATGGGGCTGTCGAACAGCTCAAACCATCTGCGAACCGCGCGTATCAATCTGATCCACGCCGGTGCGGCAAGCCGTATCGCGGAGATGGACGCCATGAAGCAGAACATCAGCGAGGCGGAAACACGCATTAAGCAGTCCCAGGAGAGCTTTACCGCCTACATGAATCGTGCCGTGCGCACCGCCGAGGGCGCAGCGCTGGACGCGGATCTCAAGGCGCGTTACGACGCCTATATCGCTGGCATGCAGCCGATGGTGAAATTCGCCAAAAACGGCATGTTCGAAGCGATCATCAATCACGAAAACGAAACGGCGCGTCCGCTGGATGACGCTTATAACGCCGTACTGCTGAAGGCGATTAAGATCCGTACCGACCGTGCCAATGCGCTGACGGCGCAGGCGCACAGCCGCACGCAGCTGGGCCTGATGTTTATGGTGGGCGCGTTTGCGCTGGCGCTGGTGCTGACGGCGATGACCTTTGTCGTGCTGCGCCGCACGGTAATCAATCCGCTGCAGCGGGCAGCGAAACGTATCGAGAATATCGCTAAGGGCGACCTGACGATGCCGGACGACGTGGCGGGGCGCAGCGAAATTGGTCGCCTGACGCGCGATCTGCAAACCATGCAGCACTCGCTTGAAAACACCGTGGGCACCGTACGTCAGGGGGCGGAGGAAATCTACCGTGGCACCAGCGAAATTTCTGCCGGTAACACCGATCTCTCGTCCCGCACCGAGCAGCAGGCTGCCGCCATCGAGCAAACCGCCGCGAGCATGGAACAGCTGACCGCGACGGTGAAGCAGAACGCCGATAACGCCCATCATGCCAGCAAGCTGGCGGAAGATGCTTCCGGCAAAGCGACCCGCGGCGGCCAGATGGTCTCCGGCGTGGTGAAAACCATGGGCAATATCTCCAGCAGCTCGAAGAAGATCTCTGAAATCACCGCCGTGATTAACAGCATTGCCTTCCAGACCAATATCCTGGCGCTTAACGCGGCGGTAGAAGCGGCCCGTGCGGGTGAACAGGGGCGCGGATTTGCCGTGGTGGCAAGTGAAGTGCGCACTCTGGCAAGCCGCAGTGCGAATGCCGCAAAAGAGATCGAAAGCCTGATCAACGAATCGGTATCGCTGATCGACCAGGGCTCCGGCGAGGTTGTGGCCGCCGGTAACACCATGAATGAGATTGTCGACGCGGTGAAACGCGTTACCGACATCATGCTGGAGATCGCCGCGGCGTCCGATGAGCAGAGCCGCGGTATTGTGCAGGTGAGCCAGGCGATTTCTGAGATGGATAAAGTGACCCAGCAGAACGCCTCGCTGGTGGAAGAAGCTTCCGCGGCGGCGGCGTCTCTGGAAGAACAGGGCGCGCGTCTGACCGAGGCGGTTGGCGCGTTTCGGTTGAACAGCGCAAAGCAGGGCCGCGTGGTGACGGCTGCGCCGGTGGCGCAGAACGTACCGTTACGCCCGGCGGCGACGGTTTCCGGGGATAACTGGGAGACGTTCTGAGTGGCGTGTTGCGTCGGGTGGCGCTTCGCTTACCCGACCTACAAAAACTGACCTACAAAAAAGGGACCTTTCGGTCCCTTTTTCACATCTTATTTCTTATCAGGTAATGCGTACGCGATAACGTAATCACCGCGGTCCGGCGACTGACGGGCGCCACCGGCGTTAATGATGATGTACTGCTTACCGGTTTTCGGCGACACGTAGGTCATCGGGCCGGACTGGCTGCCAACCGGCAGGCGGTCTTTCCAGATCTCTTTCCCGGTGGCGGTATCAAACGCGCGCAGGTAGAAATCCTGGGTACCGGCAAAGAACAGCAGACCGGACTGGGTAGAGAGCGACGCGCCCAGGGTCGGCATACCGATCGGGATTGGCATGTGCATGCGAATGCCCAGCGGGCCGGTATCTTCCACCGTGCCGACAGGGACCTGCCACACCAGCTTGCCGGTTTTCAGGTCAACGGCTGACATGGTGCCAAACGGCGGCTTCTGGCACGGAATACCCAGCGGTGACAGGAAGCGTTCACGCATCGCGCCGAACGGCGTGCCGTCCATTGGAACAATCCCCATCTCGATGCCGCTGGCATTTTTCGCCACGTTCGCGCGCGGCACCATATAGTTCGCCAGACCCAGGCGCATATCGTTGACGAACATCAGGCTGTTGTTCGGGTCAACGGAGACGCTGCCCCAGTTCATCCCGCCGAGTGAGCCAGGGAACTGAAGGGAACGGTCGAGACCAGGCGGGGTGAAGACACCCTGATGACGCATCTCTTTAAACTGAATGCGGCACAGCAGCAGGTCAACAGGCGTGGCGCCCCACATGTCGGACTCGGTCAGCGTCTGGTTGCCAATCATCGGCATGCCAACGGAGTACGGCTGGGTTGGGGAGTAGCGTTCACCTTCAACGTTACCCGCCGGGACAGGGCGTTCCTCTACCTTCGCCACCGGCTTGCCGGTTTCGCGGTTAAGCATGAAGATCATGCCCTGCTTGCTGGTCTGCACCAGCACCGGCGTGGTGCCGCCCTTACCGTCAGGCAGGTCGTACAGCAGCGGCTGGGAAGGCAGGTCGAAGTCCCACAGGTCGTGGTGGGTGGTCTGGAAATGCCAGCGGACCTGACCGGTGGCCGCGTCGACGGCGACGATGGAGGAACTGTACTTATCGTCCAGCGCGGTACGCTCGCCCGCCCAGAAGTCTGGCGTGGCGTTGCCGGTTGGCAGGTAGATCAGGTTCAGTTTGGCGTCGTAAGACATCGCAGACCAGACGTTCGGCGTACCGCGGGTGTAGGTCTGGCCTTCTGGCGGCAGGCCGGTCAGGTTCGGATTACCCGGATCCCACGCCCAGGCCAGTTTACCGGTGTGAACGTCGTAGGCGCGCACCACGCCCGGCGGTTCACCGGTAGAGTAGTTATCCGCGACGCGACCGCCGACGACGACAACGTTCCCGGCAACCAGCGGCGTGGAGGTTTGCTGATAATATCCGGGCTTGATCTCGCCCATGCCGACGCTCAGATCCACGATGCCATGGTCGCCAAAGTCGTCGCAGACCTTGCCGTTATCCGCGTTGATGGCAATCAGACGGGCATCGGTGGTGGGCAGGAACAGGCGGCGAGGGCATGCCGCTGGCGATGTTCCTGTCTGTGACACTGTCACGTTTGCATGATCTTCAAAGTAGCCCAGACCGCGGCAGCGCTGCCAGTTCGGCGCGGTGGCTTTCGAATCATAACGCCATTTTTCTTTACCGGAATCCACGTCCAGCGCCAGCACTTTACTGTACGGCGTACAGACATACAGCGTGTCGCCAATCTGCAGAGGCGTGTTCTGATCTTCCGCACCCGAGCCGTTGCTCTGCGGAATATCGCCGGTGTGCGCAACCCACGCGACTTTCAAGGAGCTGACGTTTTGCTTGTTAATCTGGTCCAGCGCGGCGAAACGGTCGCCGTGGGTGGTGTTGCCCCAGTGTTCCCAGTTCTTTTGCTGCTCGCCGGGTGCAACGGGTTTCACCGGAACGGGCTCGTTCGCTGCCACGAGGGTTTGCGGCTTAAACATCCAGCCCAGGCTGACCAGCATGGCCACCGCGAGCAGGGCCGCGACGCCAAAAGCGGGGGCTTTGTTCGGCGCAGTGTGGTTTGCTGCGCGCAGGAAGGGCCAGACGATGGCGCAGAGGAACGCCAGCACGGCAAAGGTAAACAGGCGGGAGAAGAGCGGCCAGAAATCCCAGCCTGCATCGCTTACCGCCCAGAACAGCGAGGCAATAAACGCGATGCCGTAAAGCAGGATCCCGCTGGTGCGGTTGAGGAAAATCAGGATCGCGGCAATCACCATTACCACGCCCATTATCAGGAAGTAACTACTTCCGCCCACGGTGGCGAGCTTTAAGCCCAACCCGCCGACGGCCAGACCGATGAGCATCATCAGTCCGGCAAGAAGCCACTGCAGAATACGAGGTATCCCGCGCGGCGCGCTGCCAAATGCCATTTCTGTCTCCTTAGATCCCCCGCCGTGTCGGGTATGTACCAGTTGGGTAATAAATGCGGTGGGATTGATGGTTAATGCCGGTGAATTCGTTTCTGTCAAATAATTAGCGAACCATTTGGTGAATTCGCCGCTATGATAAAACTGTTAAATTGTTTTACGCAATTGTTAATGATTTATTCCGCATTATTTGATTAACGCACAGGACAGCCCCCTCGCCCCAGGGGAGAGGGTTAGGGGGAGGGGCAAAAAGGTTTTAGACTGGCATCGATTTGCGGATGGCGCTCAGCAGCGTCTGCGCGCCCGTGGAAAGCGGGGTATCTACCCGGGTCAAAATACCAATAGGTTCACCGGCGCCGGGGGCCGTTACCGGGAGAGCGGTCAGCGTGCCCTGGCGCAAATCATCTTTTACCGCGCCGGAGGGAACGAACCAGACGTAGTCATAGTCGAGCGTGAGCTGGCGTGAAAGCGAGGCCGACAGGGTTTCGATGCACCCTGAGGGCAGCGTACACCCCTGCATTTGCAGCAAGGTTTCGGCGGTCTGACGTGGGACGGTCCCTTTCGGACACACCACCACCGGCCACTCCATCACGCGGCTTAACGTCACCGTGTCCTGCAGCAGAGGGTGATCGGGACGAACCACCAGCTTCAGGGATTCCAGGAACAGCAGTTCGTAATTGAGACCCCCCATCAGTTCAGGATCGGACATGCGGCCGATACCGATATCCAGCTCGCCCGATTTCAGCCCCGCGAGCAGCATGGTGTTATTCATGGTGGCAACCTGGATCGTGGTATGCCGTTGCTGCTTGTGGAACTGGCCAATCACCGGCGGAAGAATGCCGAGCGCGGCGGTAGGCAGGGCCCCGACGCGGACGACCTCGCTGCTGTGCTCTTCTTTTCGATGCAGGGACTGGCCTGCGGTATTGAGCGCATCCAGCACCTTAACGGCGTGCGTAAGGAACTGTTCGCCGACGATGGTAAGCTGCGCGCCCAGACGACCGCGGTCAAAAAGACGGGCGCCGGTCAGCTGTTCCAGCTCGTTGAGGGTTTTCGAGAGCGCAGGCTGGCTCAGGTTAAGAGTTTCAGCCGCACGCCCCAGCGTTCCCTGTTGAGCGACGGCCACAAATGTATGCAAATGGCGCAAGCGTATGCGCTGACTGAACAGACCATTTTTTTCCATAGGCGATGTTAAAAACAGAGCGATGCGGGTGACAAGTTAAGTTGTTTAATTTTGATAACCTGATAGCAAAATATTTTTAACATTTGATCTGTTTGAGTTACAACATGTTTTTGGGCAGGGGAATATGAGCGAACATCCTTGTTCATTTATTGCTCATTGCTGAGGGGAAAGGGTTACGCGGTTAGATTACCCCGTCACCGCCGTCAGAACACCACACCTGACCGGACGTAAATGAACATTCATCCGAGGCCAGCGTGACGTACAGCGGGGCAATCTCGACGGGCTGACCCGGACGTCCCAGCGGCGTATCTCCGCCAAACTCCTTCACTTTTTCCATCGGCTGGCCGCCGCTGGACTGCAGCACCGTCCAGTAAGGACCGGGAGCGACCGCGTTGACGCGAATGCCTTTCGGACCCAGCTGCTTGGCTAAGGATTTGGTAAATACCGCCAGACAGGCTTTCGTCTGGGCGTAGTCCAGCAGCACCGGGCTGGGCTTCACCGCCTGGACGGAGGAGGTATTAATGATCACGGACGAGGCTTTCAGGTGGCGCAGAGCCGCCTTCGTGATCCAGAAAGGCGCGTACACGTTAGTTTTAAACGTCGCGTCAAAATCTTCGGTGGTCAGCTCTTCAAGCGATTCACGGAACTGCTGGCGACCGGCGTTGTTGATCAGAATATCCAGCCCGCCCAGCTTCGAGACGGCTTCTTCGACCAGATTCTGGCAGAAGGTTTCGTCCCGGACGTCCCCCGGTAGCGCGACGGCATTCCGCCCTTCGGCTTTGATCAGGTCGATAACCTCGGCGGCGTCTTTTTCCTCTTCAGGCAGATAGTTAATGGCCACGTCCGCGCCTTCGCGGGCATAGGCGATAGCTACAGCGCGACCGATACCCGAGTCACCGCCGGTGATCAGCGCTTTTTTGCCCGCCAGGCGGCCGTGCCCTTTATAGCTGGTTTCCCCGTGGTCGGGTACGGGTTGCATTTCGGATGCCAGTCCCGGTGGCGTTTGTGGCTGTTCCGGGAACGGGGGCTGCGGGTAAGCGTTCGTACGTTGTTTAGTATCACTCATAGCTGACTCCTTAAGCCAAGGGGTGAGATTTGATGGATAACTGCAGCGTTAACGCTTCGCTGAATTATTTCTGCAAACGATCAACACGGACGACGGCAGGGGATGATTTTTTATCAAGCGAACCGTTGATACTGATCATCTGGTCGGGTTTTACCGTTCTGCCGTCGAAGACTGCCTGGGGAATAATAACGTCGATTTTTCCGGTTTTATCCTGAAATACAAACTTATCGCCGCTACCGTCAATAAGATTACCGCGTAATGAAATGGTCGCACCGTCGTGCAGTTGTTTTGCCTGAACGATGGTCATAATACGCGCATCATCGGTTCCGCGATATCCGCTATCCAGCGCATGGGATGGCGGCGGAGCTTCACCTTTTTGTAACCCGCCGTTATTATCTGCGAAGGCGGCCGGAACCAGAAATATCATAAAAGCGGAAATAAGCGATAATTTCATCGGATATCCTTCATTTTGGGTGTCTTGACTTATTAAGTATTGTTGCTATTTCTTTATGTGGCAAATGTGATAAGTCCTAAAAACATTCGCGTGAAAAATCAAACTTATCGGATAATAAGCGAAACGGTGACGATGACCATGAAGCGTGAAAATGAAAAGTTGCCCGGGATAGATGAGAGTTATCGCTTGCTGACGTTTGAATACGCGTTTCGTCAGGTGGGTTTTATTGTTCTGTTGGCTATTATCATCGCAGCCATTGCCGGTCTGTTTTCAAGCGGGTGGGTCAGCGATACGGTTAAAACCAATTCCGCTAAATCACTGACCATAAGCTATGAACGGTTTGGCCGCCGGGAGACGGAGACGCGAATGGCGCTGGCGTTCCCGGTGCGAACAGAGGGAAAGTATGTTCTCAGCATGGCCAGCGAGAGCAGCGATGTTTACGAGCCTGGCAGCGTCTGGCCGCAGCCGGACAGCATGTTCAGCCGTGGCAAGACCCTCTATTTTGTCTATAACAACCTGAAAAAGTCAGACCGCTTCGCGGTGTTACTCTTCACCACGCCTTCGAGAGCCGGTAAATGGAACACGACCGTTCGTGTAAACAACGAGCCGGAGATAACCCTCTGGCAATTTATTTACCCCTAGGAGGCTGATATGGATATGGTCTTTCGTGCGCTAGCGATTTATCTGTTCCTCGTGGTGGTATTTAAAGTGGCCGGGCGGCGTGCGCTGCTACAGATGACCAGCTTCGATCTCATTCTGCTCCTGATAATTAGTGAAGCTACGCAGCAGGCGCTTCTCGGACAAGATTTTTCCGTCACCGGTGCGATGATTACGATTACCACCCTGGTGGTAGTGGATATTATTTTTGGCCTTATGAAGAAGTATTTTTCCCCGGTGGAGAATATTCTGGACGGCACTCCCGTGATTCTGGTGGAAAACGGCGTACCCCTGGCGGATAAACTCAAAAAGGTAGATGTCTCTTGCGATGATATTCTGGTGTCAGCGCGTCAAAATAATGGTATTACCGAAATAAGCCAAATTAAATATGCCATACTTGAGCGCAATGGACATATTTCAATCATTCCTTTTGAGAAATAAGAGGCGAAAAGATGAGCAATCTTTTTCACGACAACAATTATACCGTGGGTGAACTGACGAAAAAACTGGCGAGCAAATTAACCGATCTCGGGCTTCGCTTAACCACGGCGGAATCCTGCACCGGCGGAAAGCTATCGGTAGCACTTTGCGCCGAAGAGAACACGGCCGATTTTTATGATGTTGGCCTGGTCGTATTCAGCGACGAAGCCAAAGCGCGGATCCTCGGCGTTCGTCCTGAGACGCTCGCGCGCTATACCGCCGTCAGTGAGCAGACGGTGACCGAGATGGCCGCCAGCATCCGCGACATCGCCCAGGCGGATATCAGTATCGCCATCAGCGGCTATGCTGGCCCGGAAGGGGGCGACGATGGCACGGCGGCGGGGACGGTCTGCTTTGCGTGGAACATCCAGGGCGAGACGCAAACCCGCACCGTGCTTTTCTCCGGCGACTGTCAGGACGTGGTGGAAAAAGCGGTGCATTTTTCGCTGGCCGAGCTGGTGACAGCATTGTCGGACGGGCAAAACGGTTGATTTCACGTGGAGGTTCTATGGCTGTCATAGTGATTACCGGTGGGACGGCGGGCGTGGGAAAAGCCACGGCGCTGCGCTTTGCAAAAGCAGGTTACGATGTCGGCCTCATCGCCCGCGATGAGGCAAGCCTGCACTCCACCCAGGAAGAGTTGCGCCGCTTCGGCGTAAATGCACACGCCGTGCAGGCTGACGTCGCCGACAGTCAGGCGGTGGTGGACGCGGCTAACGACATTGAGTATCGCCTCGGCGCGATTGATGTCTGGGTTAACAATGCCATGGGGGCCGTGTTGGCACCGTTTCGCACCCTTACGCCGGACGAGTTTCGTCGCGTGACTGAGGTGACGTACCTCGGCTACGTGAACGGTACCCGCGCGGCACTCGAGCTTATGGTTCCGCGCGACAGGGGCGTGATTATCCAGGTAGGGTCCGCGCTTGCCTACCGTTCCATTCCCCTGCAGTCCGCCTACTGCGGGGCCAAAGCGGCGATCCGCGGGTTTACCGACGCGGTACGTACCGAGCTGATGCATGAGAACAGCCGGGTTCAGCTTTCGATGGTGCAGATGCCGGGGCTTAACACGCCGCAGTTTGAATGGGCAAGGAACAAGTTCGCGTGGGCGATGCGGCCGGTACCGCCGGTTTTCGAGCCTGAAGTCGCCGCCAGCGCCATCTTCAGGGTGGCGCAAAAGCCGGTGCGTGAGCTGTGGGTAGGCAGCAGCACCATCCAGTCGATTGTCGGGCAGTTCCTCTTCCCGGGTTTTCTGGACCGGCTGATGGTGAAGAAAGCCTGGGAAGGTCAGATGACGGACGATCTGAACGCGCCGGACCGCCGAGACTATCTCGACCAGCCGGTTAACGACCTGCACAAAATCCATGGTCGTTTCACTGACGAAGCGAAAACCCGCGCGACGTCCGTGACCTCCGGTATGCCGGGCAAAGTGGCGTTAGGGGGGCTGGCGTTGGCGGGGATTGTATTAACGCGTTTGCTCACCCGCCGGAAACCGTAATCAGCGCAGCGCGCTGCGGTGCGTCCAGAACCAGCGATAGCCGAAGCCGCCAAGGCTGAGCTCAACGGTTTTACCGCAAACCAGCGCGTCATCGTAGCGTTTGTCCGCGAGACAGGCGGTCCAGGTGGCGTTGCGGATCCCCTTGACGGTGAACCGTACCGGCTGGTCGCTGAAGTTAACAAAGGTCAGGATGCTGCGTTCTTCGGTCTCGTAATAGATCCCCAGTACCGCGTCACTATCGATCGTGAGGAGCCGAAAGGGCGCAACGGCGATTTCGGGGAACTCCGAGCGGGTATTGGCGATATCAATGATCCGGTGCAGAAGCGAGTTGCGGTGGAGCAGCGAATCGGCGACGTTGATTTTCTGATAGCGATAAGGGCCGTGGTCGATAATCGGCGCGATAAATTTTTCCGGATCGGCCGCTGAAAAACCGCCGCCTTGTGATCCCGCCCATTGCATGGGGGTGCGGACGGCGTAGCGCTCCTCCAGATCGAGGTCATCCCCCATGCCGATCTCATCGCCATAGCGCATCACCGGAACGCCAGGCAGGGAAAAGAGTACCGCGTGGCAGAACGCCAGCCGCTTCAGATCGCCGTTGAGCATCGGGGCCAGGCGACGGCGGATCCCGCGCTGATAGACGTTCATCTCGTCGTCAGGGGCGAAGGTATCGAGGACAAACTGTTTGTCTTTCTGGCTGATGCCCTCCAGATCCAACTCGTCGTGATTGCGCAGCCAGTTGGCAAAACAGCATGAATCGGGCGGGACGATCATCTTCTTCACCGCGTTGCGCAGCGGGCGGGCGCTTTTTCGGGCCAGGCTGACGTAAAAATACTTGTTGAGCCAGAAATTGAGCACCAGATTCAGGCGGTCATTATTGCCAAAGTAGTCCTGATAGGCCTCCACCTCGACGTCCACTTCACCCAGCAGGATCGCCTCCGGATTATGCTGCTCAATAAGACGGCGCATATGCTCGAGGATCCACAGGCCCTTTTTTTCATTACCGTTTCCCGCCTGCGTGGTCAGGTGGGAGGCGGCATCTAGGCGGAACCCCGATACGCCCAGCTTGAGCCAGAAGAGGATGATGTTCTCAATCTCTTTCAGCACCGCGGGTGAGGTCAGGTTCAGGTCCGGTTCGTGGCGATAGAACATGTGCCGGTAGTATTGTCCCGCCTCGTCGTCCCAGCTCCAGATGCTCTCCTCCACGCCGGGAAACATCGGGGGCGTATCGTCCTCGTCAGTATCTGACCAGAGGTAGTAATCCCGGTAGGGTGACGCCGGGTTACGGCGGGCCTGCTGGAACCAGGGGTGCGCGTCGGAGGTGTGCTGGATCAGCAGCTCAATAATGACCTGCATGCCCAGCTCGCGGGCCTGTTCGATAAGGGCGATGATATCGGCCAGCTTTCCGAAGCGGGGGTCCACCTGGAGATGGTCGCTGACGTCATAGCCTTCATCGAGAAAGGGCGTGAGGTAAAACGGGGTGATCCAGATAACCGTCGCCCCCATCCGGCGAATGTAGCGCAGCTTGGCCGCTATCCCGGCGATGTCCCCGCAGCCATCGCCGTTCAAATCATAAAAGAGTGCGGTATCAATCTGGTAAATAATGGCCCGTGTATGCCAGTCCGTCATAGCGTTCCTCAGTGATAGCCTTCAGTATCCGAGACCTTGCCCCGGAAAACGTAGTAGCTCCAGGCGGTGTACACCAGGATCACCGGAATAATCAATAACGTCCCAACCAGCATAAACAGCTGGCTGGCAGGCGGGGCTGCGGCCTCCCACAGGGTGATGCGTGGCGGAATAATATTTGGCCAGAGGCTGATGCCCAGCCCGCTAAACCCGAGGAAGATCAGCCCCAGCGTCAGCAGGAAAGGGCGAGAGTGGCTGTCCGGATTGCGGGTCAGGCGCCAGATCAGCACGCTGAAGATACCGACCAGCAGAGGAACCGGCAGGAACCAGAAGAAGTTGGGCAGGGTAAACCAGCGGTCGGCGACGTACTGCCAGCCGAGCGGCGTCCAGATGCTGACTACCGCGATAACCACCATCAGCGCCAGCAGCACGTGGCGGGTCAGCTCGCGCATGCGTTGTTGCAGCGCGCCTTCGCTTTTCATAATGAGCCAGGTGGTGCCCAGCAGCGTGTAGGCGACGACCAGACCGATGCCGCAGAAAAGGTTAAAGGGGGTGAGCCAGTCCAGCGCCGAGCCGACAAAGCGTCGGCCCTCCACGTCAAAGCCGTTGATCACCGCCCCCACCACCACGCCCTGGCTAAAGGTGGCGAGCAGGGAGCCGCCGGCAAAGGAGTAGTCCCAGAACCGGCGGTGTGAGGGTGTGGCTTTGAAGCGGAACTCAAAGGCGACGCCGCGAAAAATAAGGCCAATCAGCATTGCGGTGAGGGGGATCGTCAGCGCATCTATAATGACCGCGTAGGCCAGCGGAAACGCGCCGAACAGCCCCGCACCGCCGAGCACCAGCCAGGTCTCATTGCCGTCCCAGACGGGTGCTACGCTGTTGACCATCACATCGCGCTCTTTCGCATCGCCCACGAAGTTAAACAGCAGGCCAATGCCCAGATCGAAGCCATCCATAATGATGTACATCAGCGTGGCAAACACGATGATGGCAAACCAAATCACTGAGATATCGACGCCCATCAGATTCTCTCCTCTTCCGGAACAGACTCAGCGGCAGACAGCGGACGGGCAGGCGTGCCCGAGGTGTTTGACGTCAGCGTATCGACAGGCTGAGGTCCTTTCTTAATCAGCCGGATGAGATAAACATAGCCCACGCCAAACACGGATGAGTAGACAACGAAGAATGCCAGCAGGCTGATGCTCATCTGCAGGGTGCTGTGCAGCGATACCGCGTCGATGGTACGCAGGTAGCCATAGACGACCCACGGCTGACGGCCCACTTCGGTGGTCACCCAGCCGGCAAGCAGCGCCAGCAGCCCGGCAGGCCCCATGCAGAGGGCAAACCACTGGAACGGACGCGACTGGTAAAGTCGATGGCGATAGCGTAGCCAGAGGCTGACCAGACCAAGGGTAATCATCAGCAGTCCCATCCCGACCATCACGCGGAACGACCAGAAAACGATGGTCGAGTTTGGCCGATCCTCTTTCGGGAAGTCTTTCAGCGCCGGGACCTGCTTGTCCAGACTGTGCGTCAGGATCAGGCTGCCGAGCGCGGGGATTTCCAGGCCGTATTTGGTGCGCTCTTCCTCCATATCCGGCAGACCAAACAGCAGCAGCGGGGTGGCCTTGCCGGGCGGATTTTCCCAGTGACCCTCAATAGCGGCGATTTTGGCTGGCTGATGCTCAAGCGTGTTCAGGCCGTGCATATCGCCCACCACCGCCTGAATGGGTGCGACCAGCAGCGCCATCCACATCGCCATCGAAAACATGGTGCGAACGGCGGGCGTATCGTTACCGCGCAGCAGATGCCATGCCCCCGATGCCCCGACAAACAGCGCGCTGCTCAGAAACGCGGCGATAGCCATATGAATAAGACGGTAAGGGAAGGAGGGGTTAAAGACGATGGCCAGCCAGTCCTGCGGGATCACCTGGCCGTTCTCGATAGTAAAACCCTGTGGCGTGTGCATCCAGCTGTTAGAGGCGAGTATCCAGTAGGTCGACATCAGCGTGCCGAGCGCCACCATGCAGGTCGAAAAGAAGTGCAGCCCCGGGCCGACTTTGTTCCAGCCGAACATCATGACGCCAAGGAATCCGGCCTCCAGGAAGAAGGCGGTTAACACCTCATAGGTCAGAAGCGGGCCGGTAATGCTGCCCGCGAACTGGGAGAACCCGCTCCAGTTGGTGCCAAACTGATACGCCATCACCAGCCCGGAAACGACGCCCATGCCGAAGTTAACGGCAAATATCTTTAGCCAGAAGTGGTACAACGATCGCCAGACGTCGTTTTTGGTGCGCAGCCACATGCCCTCCAGCACCACCAGGTAGCTGGCGAGACCGATGGTGATCGCGGGAAACAGGATGTGGAACGAGACGGTAAAAGCGAACTGAATTCTGGCCAGATGAAACGCATCGAGTTCGAACATGGTCCGTACCTCTGAGACGATGGGGCACGCGAATTGCCGGGCAGTTCAGGCCTGCCCGGCAAACCGATTACGGTTTAGTCTTTCCGGCACCCAGCTCGGCACCGGTCAGCGGGTCGGAATGTGGATCGGATTTCGTGCGGGCAGACATCGCCTTAACCAGGGTTGCCTGCTCGGTTGTGAGCGTGACGCTGGCACTGCCATCGCCGCCATCCACCGCAGGCTGGGGGGACTCAACGTAATCGAAGTGTTTATCGCTGTTCCAGCTTCCGCGAACCTCTCCACCTTCAGACATATTGTAGTACTTGTTGGTGAATTCCTCGATTGGCGGCAGTTTTCCCGGCGGGAAATTATTACGGATGGACTGCAGCGCCTTCTCAAAGGAGAGCTGATGCGCCGCCTCACGCGTCATCAGAAACGCCAGCGCGTCCTTAACGCCGGGATCGTCAGTCACGTTGATCAGCCGTTCATAGATGATTTTCGCTCTGGCCTCGGCCGCCACGTTTGAGCGCAGGTCCGCCGTCGGCTCGCCGATGGTGTCGACGTAGGCCGCCGTCCAGGGCACGCCCGCCGAGTTGGTGAGTGGGGTACCGCCGCCGTAGAGCAGGGAGGTGATGTGGCTGTCATTGCCGTTTTCGGTCATGGAGCGATACAGCTCGGCCTCATTTTCCACCCCTTACGCCAGCGCGCCCTTGGCACCTTTATTCAGCATACCGACCAGGGTACCGATGATTTCGAGGTGGCTTAACTCCTCGGTCGCGATATCCATCAGCATGTCTTTACGGCCCGGATCGTCATCGCTCAACCCTTGCGTAAAGTAGCGGCAGGCGGCGGCCAGTTCACCCTGCGGTCCGCCAAATTGTTCCAGTAAAAGGTTGGCCAGGCCGGGATTCGGTTCGGCGACGCGAACCGTGTATTGCAGCTGTTTGACGTGTCGAAACATAAGCACTCTCCTGTGGATTATTTTTTCGCTTCGACACCCGATGCGTCTGAGCGCAGCAGGAACTGTTCCGTCGTTTGCGGGATATGGCGAATCAGCCAGTCGGCCATTTCGCGCTCTTCTGCGAGGATCGTCTCAATAGCGGGTATCGAAGCGGTGTCCCCGGCTTTTTTGGCCGCTGCCAGCAGGGAGGTATAGCAGGCGATTTCAAACTGTTCGAAGACATAGCCGCTGATCGAGCCCTTCACGATTTCGTCTGAAGGGAACATGCCGCCGATGGATTGCCCCAGCGCCGCCATTTTGCTCATCGAGTCTTTTAAGACCGAACGAGAAATATCATTACGGTCGAGGATTTCCTCCAGCAATGTGATTTGCCGTTTTGTCTCATTAATATGCTGTTCAATTCTGGCGCGAACATCAGGATAATTATCGATACGGCTGGCCATGGATTCCAGCATAGATTCGGCTTGCTTTTCCATCGCATGGGCATCGCGTAGCCAGTCATGGTAGTGTTCTACGTGATTCATCATTGTATCCTCATTAGGGGTTCGCTTATTTGGTCTCACTTTCAGCAGCCTGATCGGCACGTGCGGCACTGTAGCCAGATAAATGGCCGACAATATTGGCATAGATACTGATGATAATGACCCATAGCACGCTGTTCTTCCACCATATTACGGAAGGGATAGCGAGTATGAACCATATTATAGCTGCCGTTAAATGGCACCGTTTAATTGTCCTGGGACTGATGCTCATTTTATTTAACCTGTGTTATTGCGTCATTTCTGCGCTTTTTGGTTAATATTTCCAACGGCCAGGTCGGTGAGTTTAAGGTCGGTCTCTTTTTCTTCTTCCAGCGTTTCGGCAAGAAGTTTAACGGCTTTTTTATAGCCCAGTTGTTCTGCTAATGTGGCAAGGGTACCGTAGCTGGCTATTTCGTAATGCTCAACTTTTTGTGCAGCAGCAATTAACGCGGCATCACGCACTTCATTTTTTTCCGTGCTTTCGATGACTTCGTTGGCTTCTTCAATTAAGCCTTCCATCGCCACGCATTTCATGCGTTTGATCTTAATACCGTCTTCCTGCTCGACGATCTGGTCGATACGTTCAATCTGACCTTGCGTCTCCTCCAGGTGTGCGGTAAAGGCGGCGCTCAGCTTCTCGCTGGAGGCGGCGCGGGCAAGTTTACTTAACGCTCGGGTAAGCTGCTTTTCTGCGCTGTAGGTATCCGATAGAAGATGAATAAATACATCCTCAACACTTTTCATATTCATAATAATTACACTCCGGTAAAATAATGAAAGGGTACTGCGAGCTTTTCAGCCCGCAGCATGCTCTCTGGTTTTATTAAAAGAGTACTAAATAAGATCAGGAGTTATCAGACTTACGGCCTCCGCCGTGACTGTTCTGTCCCCCTTTCTTACCCGCTTCAGATGCGCGTTGCGGATCGTTTTTAAAATTACCACCGCTGTGCTGGCCACCTTTACGTCCAGCTTCTGATGCTTTTTCACGGTCTTCAGCGAAATTACCGGAACCACCACGATGCTCTGCCATATTAAACCTCATAGTCATATATTGGTTATGTCAGTACGATACGAAAATATTCCGTATCACTCGTCGTTCGAGTAATAACTCTAGTCGCTGTGCGTCATCCGTCAAATGCGTTTTGCTATTTGCGGCTGCGTTATTTTTAAATATTTGTAAATTTACGCTTCGCTTGAAATGGAAATATGGATAGGCAGGAAGGACTTGTAAATAACCATTCAGATTAATCCTAACTTAGAGCTAAAAATTTGAAAGGTGAGGATAAAAATAATGGCGTACTCAAATTGGTTGATTTGTAGTCAGGGGAAAATAAAAAATACTCCTTTATAGCTAGAAAGCGAAACCCTAAATAATTATAAGGAAAATCCTGGATAAAAGCGTTCAGGTCGAAAGGGCGGTTTCGTTAAGGCTCGTTCAGAGGCATGTAGCACACGGTTTGACCACTGTCGTCTTAAGATCACAAATCAGAAATTCTTCCCCCCGGAAGGAACGGGTTTCTCTACACTCCAGGTAATATTCACTGGAGGCATGACATCATGGCGAACACCATCACGGCTGATGACATTCGGGAACACTTTTCGCAGGCTATGTCGGCGATGTACCAGCAGGAAGTTCCGCAGTACGGCACCTTGCTCGAACTGGTTGCGGACGTAAACCTGGCGGTGCTGGAAAATAACCCACTATTACATGAACAACTGGCAAATGCCGATGAGCTTGCGCGCCTGAACGTGGAGCGTCACGGGGCGATCCGCGTTGGCACAGCACATGAACTTTCTACCCTGCGGCGTATGTTTGCCATTATGGGGATGTACCCAGTCAGCTATTACGATCTCTCCCAGGCGGGGGTGCCGGTCCACTCAACGGCGTTTCGCCCGATCGATGATGCGGCGCTGTGCCGTAATCCGTTCCGTATCTTTACGTCGCTGCTGCGCCTTGAGCTGATTGACAACGTTGCGCTGCGCGAACGGGCGGCGGAAATCCTCTCTCACCGGAACATCTTTACCCCGCGCTGCCTGGCGCTGCTCGATCTGTATGAATCTGAGGGGCAGTTTACTGACGAACAGGCGCACGAGTTTGTGCAGGAAGCGCTGGAAACCTTCCGCTGGCACCGTCATGCGACGGTCGATCAGGAAACCTATCAGGCGCTGCATAACGAGCATCGCCTGATTGCCGACGTGGTCTGCTTCCCGGGCTGCCATATTAACCACCTCACGCCGCGCACGCTGGATATTGACCGGGTGCAGGAGCTGATGCCGAAATACGGTATCGAGCCGAAAATTTTGATTGAAGGGCCGCCGCGTCGCGAGGTGCCCGTCCTGCTGCGTCAAACCAGCTTTAAAGCCCTGGAAGAGCCGGTGCTGTTTGCCGGGGAACATAAGGGCACCCACACTGCGCGCTTCGGTGAGATTGAGCAGCGCGGCGTGGCGCTGACCCCGAAAGGGCGTGAACTATACGATAGCCTGCTTTCCCAGGCCGGTACCGGCAAAGATAACCTGACGCATCAGCTGCATCTGCGGGAGATCTTTAGCGCCTTCCCGGACAGTGAATTGCTAATGCGCCGTCAGGAGCTGGCGTATTTCCGCTACCGTCTGACGCCTGCGGGTGAAGCGCATCGCCATGCGTTCCGGCCGGGAGACGATCCGCAGCCGCTGATCGAGCGTGGATGGGTGGTCGCCCAGCCGATCACCTACGAAGATTTCCTCCCGGTTAGCGCCGCCGGGATATTCCAGTCCAATCTCGGGAATGAAACCCAGGCCCGTAGCCACGGCAACGCCAGCCGCGATGCGTTTGAAGACGCGCTGGGCTGCCCGGTGTATGACGAGTTCACGCTCTACCAGGAGGCTGAAACCCGCAGCAAACAGCGTTGCGGTTTGCTCTGAAATCGTTACTCTGCTGGGGTGTGATGGAAAAAATAAGGTCGTTATGCAAAATCCTTCCGCCCCTGTGGTTGAAACGCGCCAGGGCGCACTGTCTGGTTTAACCGATGAAAATGTCCACGTCTGGTGCGGCATTCCCTACGCCGCACCGCCCGTGGGCGAGTGGCGCTGGCGCTCCCCGCGGCCCCCTGAGCCGTGGGATGGCGTTCGCCAGGCTACTACCTTTTCGGCCTCAAGCTGGCAAAGCAGCGAATATTGTCAGGAGCTGGGCGGGGGCGATCCCGGTCAGTTCTCGGAAGACTGTCTTTATCTGAACGTCTGGTCCCCCAAAGAGCGCGCCGGGGCGCTTCCGGTTATGGTCTGGCTGCACGGGGGCGGGTTTACGATTGGCGCAGGCGGCCTGCCGCCTTATAACGGCAAATCGCTGGCCACACGCGGGGTGGTTGTGGTGACGATCAACTACCGTCTCGGCCATCTCGGCTTTTTCGCCCATCCCGCGCTGGAGGGTGAGGAAGATCGCGTGGTGCATAATTTTGCCCTGCTGGATCAGATCGCGGCCCTCGAATGGGTTAGGGACAATATCGCCGCATTTGGTGGCGACCCCGCTAACGTGACCCTGTTTGGCGAATCCGCCGGTGCGCGCAGCGTGCTCTCTCTGCTGGCATCGCCCCTGGCGGCTGGCTTGTTCCACAAGGCGATTGTGCAAAGCGGGTATACCTTGCCGGACACGCCGCGTGAACAGGCGCTGCAAAAAGGGGAGGCGCTGGCCGCCCATTTTGGCCTGGAGAAGGCGACTGCTGAACAGCTGCGCGCCATTCCGCCGGACGCGTTCTGGCCGTTAACCGCGCCGCTGAACGTCGCCCCGGCGCCCATCGTCGGGGACTGCGTTCTGCCCGAAGCGATGCTGGACGTCTTTTTCGCTGCCCGCCAGCATCCCGTACCGGTGATGATTGGGTCGAACAGCGATGAGGCCAGCGTGATGGCGGTGTTTGGCATCGATCTCGCCGGGCAAATCCAGAAGCTCCGCCGGGAGCGGCGCTTCGGGCTGGGGCTGATTAAGCTGCTCTATCCGGGCGTCAAAGGTGATGAGGAGTTGGGCAGGCAGGTGTGCCGCGACATGGCGTTCACCACGATGGGCTATGTCGTGATGCAGGCGCAGCAGCGCGTCGGCGGACTGTGCTGGCGTTACTGGTTTGACTATGTCGCGGAAGCGGAACATGCCACCTATATTAACGGCGCCTGGCACGGCAATGAAGTGCCCTACGTCTTCGATACCCTCGGCCAGGTTGAGCCTTCACGCCAGTATGTCAACGAACGGGATTTACAGTTTGCTGCGCAGGTCGCCGATTACTGGGTGAGCTTTGCGCGAGATGCAGGGCCTCGTGAGATCCTGCCAGGGCCGACGCACTGGCCCGCATGCCGAAAAGGGCGGGATGTTTTGTTACGCATTGGCGTGAATAAACATGCAGGATTCCGGCTTGAAAACCGCTTTATGCGCGCCCGCATGAGCCTCTTCAAACGGGTAATGAAGCACCACGTCAGCCTCGATTAAGCAAACAGGCGCGAAACGCCGCCAGTCCATTTTCCTCCCCTGGCGTTTCGCGCAGCACCAGCCGGTAGCTCGCGCCGGTTTTTATGCTGGTTTCATAAGGCCGCATCAGTCTTCCCGCGCGGACATCTTCGGCCACCAGCGTTTCGTCGGCAATGGCCACGCCCAGCCCCTGAATGGCGGCCGTGATGGCGAGATCCATCGTGTCGAAGTGTTGATTTTTGTGCATGGCAAAGCCCGGACCTTCCTGTTTCGTCAGCCACAGCGACCAGTCTGTCTTATCCCTTGTGGGGTGCAGGAACGTCAGCGATCCCAGCGTTGCACCCGCCCGCACCGGGCTTATCACCGGGGTGAGCGCCTCTTCGAACAGGAGGTCGCCTGCGCTCATGTGCGTGCCGAACACGATGGCCGCGTCGTAAGATTCGGTTTTAAAGTTGACGTTGTGATCGGTGGTGGTGGTCAGGGCGATCTGCAGATCCGGCTGCTCACGCTCCACCTCCAGCAGGCGCGGCACCAGCCAGCGCATGGCACAGGTGGGCGCCTTGAGCCGGATCACGGTCTGCTGGCTGCGGGCCTGGTCGGCCACGGTCAGCAATTGTTCGAAAGCAGACTGCAGTTCCGGGAGCAGGGCGCTGCCTTGCGAAGAGAGGCGCAGGCCGCGTGCGTGGCGTTCAAAAAGCGGAAAGCCAAACCAGGCCTCAAGGGAGGCTATCTTGCGACTCACGGCCCCCTGCGTCAGGCAAAGTTCTGCGGCAGCATGGGTCAGATTCAGGTGACGCGCGGTGACTAAAAATGCGTCGATGGCATTGAGCGGGAGCGAACGGCGCGACATGGAAACACCTCAGCTATGCATTTTTCTCATGGCTATTATGACAACAATTCGATTGTCCCGACAACAGAGATGTTGTTTGAATAGTTATGCAATGTCCATGAGAAGGGAAAGAGGATGACTTTACGAACGCCAGTGCAAACGCGCTCTAAACTGCCCGATGTGGGCACCACCATTTTTACCGTTATCGGCCAGCTCTCGGCGCAGCATAACGCGATTAACCTTTCTCAGGGCGCACCGAATTTTTCCTGCGACCCGAAGCTTGTTGCGGGCGTTACCCGCGCAATGGAGGCGGGGCATAACCAGTATGCGTCGATGACCGGTCTGCAGCCGCTCAAAGAGCGCATTGCCGATAAAATTGCCACCCTATACGGCACGCGGTATGACCCGGCCAGCGAGGTGCTGGTGACCGCCAGCGCCAGCGAAGGGCTCTATTCGGCAATCAGCGGGCTGGTGCACCCGGGTGATGAGGTGATCTACTTTGAGCCGTCATTTGACAGCTACGCGCCGATTGTCCGTCTGCAGGGGGCAACGCCGATTGCCATCAAGCTCACCGTGCCGGATTTTGCCGTCAACTGGGACGAAGTCCGGGCTGCCATCTCCCCGCGCACGCGCATGATCATCATCAATACGCCGCACAACCCGAGCGGCCAGGTTTTTTCAGCCAACGACCTGCAGCAACTGGCGGCGCTGACGCGCAATACCGACATCATTATTTTGTCTGACGAAGTGTATGAACACGTGGTGTTTGATGGTGAGCCGCACCACGGGATGGCCACGCACCCGCAGCTGGCGGAGCGTAGCGTGATTATTTCTTCTTTCGGAAAAACCTATCACGTCACCGGCTGGCGCGTGGGTTACTGTGTTGCACCGGCGATGCTGATGGACGAGATTTGTAAAGTCCATCAATTTTTAATGTTTTCTGCCGATACGCCAATGCAGCACGCGTTTGCTGAACATATGGTCGACCCGCAAACCTGGCTGTCGCTGTCGGCGTTTTACCAGCGCAAGCGCGATCTGCTGCAGAGTCTGCTGGCCGATTCGCCGTTCACGCTGCTGCCCAGCGCCGGATCGTTCTTCATGCTGGCGGACTACAGCCAATTCAGCAACGAGCGCGACAGCGAGCTGGTGAAACGGCTGATCGTTGAGTACGGTGTAGCTACCATTCCGCTGTCGGCGTTTTATGCGGACGGTACGGATAATAAATTGATTCGTCTCTCTTTTGCGAAAGATGAGGCGACGTTACGGGCAGGTGCCCAAGCCCTGTGTCGGGTTAAACCACGCTGAGATAGGCTCTGAGGAGTTTGAGATGAAAATACGCGCGCTAGTTGTCGGCATGGGATTGCTGTGTACCTTTTCCTCCTTCGCGGCGTCCGAGCTGCGTTACGGTCTGGAAGCCGAGTATCCGCCGTTTGAAAGCCGCAATGCGGCAGGTGAACTGGAAGGGTTTGACGTTGAGCTGGGGAATGCTATCTGCAAAGCAGCAGCGCTGAAGTGCAGCTGGGTGGAAACCTCGTTTGATGCGCTGATCCCAGGCCTGGTGGCGAAGAAATTCGACGCCATCAACTCGGCGATGAATATCACCGAGCAGCGCCGCAAGAGCATTGATTTTACCCAGCCGATTTACCGTATTCCGTCGCAACTGGTGGGCAAGGCCGGCACGGCGGTCGAGGCGACGCCTGAAGGGCTGAAGGGGAAAACCATCGGCGTGCTGCAGGGATCCATTCAGGAAACCTATGCCAAAGAGCACTGGGAAAAGCAGGGTGTCACCGTGGTGTCGTATAAAGATCAGAATATGGCCTGGGGCGATCTGCTGAATGGCCGTATCGACGCCTCGCTGGTCATGTCCGCGGCCGGGCAGGCAGGTTTCCTCAGCAAGCCGCAGGGGAAAGGGTTTGGCTTCATCGGCAAACCGGTGTCTGACGACACTATCCTCGGCAGTGGGATCGGCTTTGGTTTGCGTAAAGGTGACGAGGCCACCAAAAAGCAGCTTGATGCCGCAATTGATAAAGTACGTGCCGACGGCACGATCGCCAAACTCGCTGATAAGTACTTCCCGGGTATCGATGTCAGCGTAAAATAACCGCCTCATTCGCCCCGTCAGCTGATGTCCTGACGGGGCATTTTTATACACATTTTCCAGGCTTTCTTTACACCACTTTCGGGCCGTTCTGGTCGACAGAAAATATTTCTCACTTTGTTCAGATAATCACCGGCCAACAATTGGATTCTTAACCATTTTTGTTTAGGCTGTGCGTTCTTTCTTGCCGTCATTTCGCCGAGCGCGAAACACATTCACACGACCATAAGGACGTTTTTCCAGGCATGAATCGCAGACGTTTTCTAAAAGGCTCGCTGGCAGTGGCAGCCCTGAGCGGCACATCCGGCCTTGCTTCCCTGTTTTCCAAAGCGGCATACGCTGCTGACTCTGACATTGCTGACGGCCAGAGCCGTCGTTTTGACTTCTCCGTCCTGCAATCCATGGCGCATGACCTGGCGAAAACCCCGTGGGGTGGCGCGCCGCGTCCGCTGCCGGAGACGCTGGCCACGATGACGCCGCAGGCGTACAACGCCATCCGCTACGATGAAAAACAGTCACTATGGAACAACATTGAAGGGCGTCAGCTGGACGTGCAGTTCTTCCACATGGGGATGGGGTTCCGCCGCCGCGTGCGGATGTTCTCGCTGGACCAGTCGACCTCTATGGCGCGCGAGATCCACTTCCGTCCGGAGCTGTTCAGCTACGGCGAAACGGGTGTGGATACCAAACAGCTGGAAGGGCAAAGCGATCTCGGCTTTGCGGGCTTCCGCGCGTTTAAGGCACCGGAGCTGGCGCGTCGCGATATCGTCTCTTTCCTGGGCGCGAGCTATTTCCGCGCAGTGGATGACACTTACCAGTACGGCCTTTCCGCCCGCGGCCTGGCGGTAGATACCTTCACCGACACGCCGGAAGAGTTCCCGGACTTTACCTCCTTCTGGTTTGAGACCGTCAAGCCCGGCGACACGACCTTTACCGTCTATACGCTGCTCGACAGCCCGAGCATCACGGGTGCCTATAAATTCGTGATCCACTGCGAAAAGAGTCAGGTGATCATGGAGGTGGAAAACCACCTCTACGCGCGTAAGGACATCAAGCAGCTCGGCATTGCGCCGATGACCAGCATGTTCAGCTGCGGCAATAACGAACGCCGCATGTGTGACACTATTCACCCGCAAATCCATGATTCCGACCGCCTGGCGATGTGGCGCGGCAACGGGGAGTGGATCTGTCGTCCGCTGAACAACCCGCAGAAGCTGCAGTTCAATGCCTATATGGATAAAAACCCGAAAGGGTTCGGTCTGCTGCAGCTCGATCGCGATTTCTCGCACTATCAGGACGTGATGGGCTGGTACAACAAGCGTCCAAGCCTGTGGGTGGAACCGCGTAACGACTGGGGTAAAGGCGCGGTTGGCCTGATGGAGATCCCGACCACCGGTGAAACGCTGGACAACGTGGTCTGCTTCTGGCAGCCGGAAAAAGCCGTCAAAGCGGGCGACGAGCTGGACTTCAAATATCGCCTCTACTGGAGCGCGATGCCGCCGGTGCGCTCCCCGCTGGCCAACGTCTATGCCACCCGTACCGGCATGGGCGGCTTCCCGGAAGGCTGGGCGCCGGGTGAAAACTACCCGAAAGTGTGGGCCCGTCGCTTTGCGATTGATTTCGTCGGCGGCGACCTGAAGGCTGCTGCGCCAAAAGGCATCGAGCCGGTGATTACGCTCTCCAGCGGTGAAGCGAAGCAGGTGGAGATCCTCTACGTTGAGCCGTTTGACGGCTATCGCATTCTCTTTGACTGGTACCCAACGTCGGATTCGACGGAACCGGTGGATATGCGCCTGTTCCTGCGCTGCCAGGGCGACGCCATCAGCGAAACCTGGCTGTACCAGTATTTCCCACCAGCGCCGGATAAACGTCAGTATGTTGACGACCGGGTAATGCGTTAACTTTTGTGGGATTGTGCCGGGTGGCGGCTTCGCCTTACCCGGCCTACGTTTCAGTACTGTAGGCTCGGTAAGCGCAGCGCCACCGGGCGATGACGAGGCACCATGACATCTGAAATCATCCCCGTTTCACAACACATCGAACTACGTTCCGTCGAAGAGTGCTACACCGCCGACCTGCACAATCTCGTCGTCAAAAACAGAGCCTTTCTGCAAACCGCCTTCGACTGGGCGCAGCACGTGGGCAGCGAAGAGGATACCCGCCGCAACGTGCAGAGTAACCAGATGCTGCACCAGCGCGGCTACGCCAAAATGTTTCTGATCTTCAAGAATGATGCGCTGGTTGGCGTCCTGTCGTTCAACACCATTGAACCGACCAACAAAGCTGGCTACATCGGCTACTGGCTGGATGAAGCCCACCAGGGTTAGGGCATTCTCTCTCAGTCACTGCAGGCGTTTATGCGCTACTACGCTGAACGCGGTGAGATCCGTCGTTTTGTGATCAAGTGTCGGGTGGCGAATCAGCACAGCAACAGCGTTGCCGTGCGCAATGGTTTTACGCTGGAAGGGTGCCTGCGGGAAGCGGAATACCTGAATGGCCGCTTTGACGATGTCAATATCTACGGCCGGATCTATACCCTATAACGCGCCCAGCAGCGGCGTGCGGGTGATGCGCTGGTCGCCGTTAATCACTTTTTCGCCGCGCAGGTGAATGCTCTCGCCGGCAAACGCTTCAATGACCGCATCGTCGGTGATTTCAACCCGGTGTTCGATAAGCACATCTCCGCTGATGCGCGCGCGCCCCTGGATCACCACTTTATCATCCAGCATGATCGGCCCGCCGCGCAGCCAGGCCTGCCCGCCAATCAGAACGTGATGCTTGATGACGCAGTTGCCTTCGACCACGGCATTCTCCGCAATCTGCGAGCTGTAGCGCACCGTGGGGATGGCATCGTCGTCAAACCCGGCTATCACGCGGGCGTTACCATAGACTTTAGCGCAGTCGCACACCCAGACGTTGTTCAGTTCGTTACCCTCCAGGATCGCGCTGTCGAAGACTTCGGCCCGGTGTTCAACAAAGGCAAAATTGACCATCGCCTCGCCGTAGATTTGTGCCTGGTGCACAATCCGCGACTGGCTCACCGTCGCCTTGTCGTAGATTTGCAGGATCTGTTCATGGTCCGGCGTCAGCCCTTTGGCGGCAATGACCACGCTGTGATGCAGCACGCGCGCGTCGCCGTAGATATGACACTCTCCCCGTACGCAGGATTGCTGAATGGTGACGTTGTCACTTATTCGCGCCCCGTGGCTGACCTCCGCGCCGTCCAGCCAGCAGCTGTCGCCGATATGCGCGTCATGGCTAATGAAGCATGGAAGGGTAAGACGCGCGTTGCCGGAGACGACTGCACCCGCGAACACCACGCTGTTTTCATCGTAGATCCAGCAGTCGCCGTCCTGCGCGAGGGCGCGCTCATCGTCAATCCAGCCGCCTCTCGTGCCGACTGTCACGTCGTTAAAGTCCGTCGTGGCGATAATCTGCCGCAGCGTGGTGGCGTGGGTGGTTTCGCCGTTTTTCCATTGCCAGAGGCGGGTCTCGTCGCTAAGGCGATATTTGTTCATCTTCATGTCTCTGATAAGCGTCTTCACTAAACGTAGCAAAGTTTTCGCATTTCGAGCGGCTTGGCAACCAGACGGTAAACGCCTTAAAATGGCATGTAAAATACACTTTCACTTTATGCGAATGCAGGAAAAATAATGACCGTCGATGAGAATTACTTCACAGAGAAATATGGCTTAACCCGTACCCATTCAGAGGTGCTGTACAGCGCGGAGATTGTGAAGCCCGGTAAAACGCTGGATCTGGGCTGCGGCAACGGCCGTAACAGCCTGTACCTCGCGGCCAACGGGTACGATGTGACCGCGTGGGACAAGAACCCGATGAGCATCGACAATATCGAGCGCATCAAGGCGGAAGAAGGGATCGCTAATCTGCATACCGCGATTAAGGATCTGAACAACCTGAGCTTTGACGGTCAGTACGATTTTATTCTCTCCACCGTGGTGCTGATGTTCCTGGAGGCAAAAACCATCCCGGGCCTTATCGCCAATATGCAGCGCTGCACGACGCCGGGCGGTTACAATCTGATCGTTGCCGCCATGGATACGGCAGACTACCCCTGCACGGTCGGCTTCCCGTTTGCCTTCAGGAGCGGTGAGCTGAGCAACTACTACGAAGGCTGGGAGTTGCTCAAATACAACGAGGACGTTGGCGAACTGCACCGCACTGATGAAAACGGCAACCGCATCAAGCTGCGCTTTGCCACGATGCTGGCACGCAAGCCCGCTTAACGGGCGGCCAGCAGGCAGATCTGCAGGGCCGTCTTATAAGACGCCTCAAACGACGACAGCGGCAGGAATTCAAACTTCGAGTGGAAGTTATGCGCCCCGGTGAAGAAGTTCGGCGTGAGTAGCCCTTTAGCCGAGAGCGCCGCGCCGTCGGTGCCGCCGCGCATTGGCGTCGGTTTCGGCGTGATGCCGAGCGATTCCATCGCCTCGAACATCAGATCGATGGCACGCCGGTCTTCGCCAATCGCATTGCTGATATTGCTGTAGGTATCTTCAATGCGATAGTCCACTCTGGCCGTCGGATATTGGGCGGCAATCAGCGCGGCTACGTCGGCAATCTGCTGCTTGCGCGCGGCAAAGCTCTCCTTATCAAAGTCGCGTATATTGGCCTTAAGAACGGCCTCGTTCTGTCCGGCCTGAATGCCGTTAAACCAGATATAGCCTTCACGTCCCTCGGTGCACTCGGGCGTTTGCTGGCGGTCAAAATGGGTGATGTAATCAGTCGCCATCAGCAGGGGATTCACCAGCACGCCTTTGGCGGACATCGGGTGCGCCGTCACGCCGGTAAAACGGATTTCCGCGGCTGCCGCATTAAAGTTCTCGTAGACAATCTCCCCCAGCTCGCAGCAGTCAATGGTCCAGGCAAAGTCGACGTCGAAGCGCTTAAGATCCAGCGCATTGGCACCGTTCAGGCCGATCTCTTCGTCAGGCACAAACGCCACGACGATATCGCCATGCTGGTGTTCCGCCGTCAGGTTTTCCAGCACCGTCATGACCACCGTGACCGCCGATTTATTATCGGCGCCCAATACGCTGGTTCCGTCGCTGAAAATAATCTCCTCGTTCGGATAAGCCAGAATTTCGGGATGCTCGTTTACCCGTAGCCAGATGTCTTTCTCTTTATTCAGACAGAGATCTTCACCGGTAAACGTTAATATTTGTGGATGAATATCCGGTGAAAGTCCCACGTCGACGGTATCAATATGGGTAATAAAGCCGATGCGCGGCGCACCGGGCACGTTGCCTTTTTTAACCGCCGTCACCGTGGCGAATTCATCAATCACAATGTCGTCTAACCCCAGCTGTGCCAGCTCCTGCGCCAGCTCGCGCGCCATGTCATGCTGGCCCGGCGTTGAAGGCAGGGTTTTGACTCTGGGATCGCTCTGGCTGGTGATCGCGAGATAGCGGAAAAAACGGTGCGTTAATTGTCTGGAAAGCGGCGAGCCCATAGTGATTTATTCCTTATTTATTTTTCAGGTGTTTGCCACATCACTTTAATGTTATTTATGAAATGGCAAAAGAATTAATTAGCCGTCGAATTAAAAAGACAGGAATAAATGATGACAAGCAAACTCACAACTTTCACATTGGTGCTCGCGGCACTCACGGTCAGTTCCGCTGTCGCTGCGAAAACGCTGGTGTATTGCTCCGAAGGATCGCCGGAAAACTTTAACCCTCAGCTTTACACCTCGGGAACCAGCGTCGACGCCAGCGCCGTGCCGGTCTATAACCGTCTGGTCGATTTCAAACCCGGCACCACGGAGCTGGTGCCGAGCCTGGCGGAACGCTGGGAGGTGAGCGACGACGGCAAGGTTTACACCTTCCATCTGCGCAAGGGCGTGAAGTTCCAGAGCAATAAATCCTTCACGCCGACCCGTGACTTTAACGCCGACGACGTGATCTTCTCGTTTATGCGGCAAAAAGACGTGAATCATCCCTACCACAACGTCTCTAACGGCAGCTATTCCAACTTCGAAAGCCTGGAGTTCGGCAGCCTGATAACCGCCATTGATAAAGTTGATGACCACACCGTGCGCTTTACCCTGGCGCACCCGGAAGCGCCGTTTGTCGCCGATCTGGCCTGGTATTTTGCCTCGATCCTTTCAGCGGAGTATGCCGACGCGATGCTGAAAGCGGGCACGCCGGAGAAGGTGGATATGGAGCCCATCGGCACCGGGCCGTTTAAGCTGGCGCAGTATCAGAAGGATTCCCGGATCCTGTTCACGGCGTTTGCCGACTACTGGCAGGGGAAATCGAAGCTGGACAGGCTGGTGTTTAGCATCACTCCGGATGCCTCCGTGCGTTTTGCCAAAATTGAGAAGAACGAATGTCAGGTGATGCCGTTCCCGAACCCGGCCGATCTGCCGCGCATGAAGGCCAACAAAGATATCAACCTGATGAGCAAAGCCGGACTGAATACCGGCTTCCTGGCGTTCAACACGCAGAAGCCGCCGCTGGATAACGTGAAGGTCCGTCAGGCGCTGGCGATGGCCATCAACAAACCGGCCATTATTGATGCGGTGTTCCACGGTACCGGCACCGTGGCGAAGAATCTGCTGCCGCCGGGCGTCTGGAGTGCCGACAGCGAGCTTAAGGATTACGACTACGATCCTGAAAAAGCCAAAGCGCTGCTGAAAGAGGCCGGCTTTGCCAGCGGCGTCAGCATCGATTTATGGGCGATGCCGGTCCAGCGTCCCTATAACCCGAATGCGAAACGCATGGCGGAGATGATTCAGGCGGACTGGGCGAAAATTGGCGTACAGACCAAAATCGTTACCTACGAATGGGGCGAGTATCTGAAACGCGTGAAGGGCGGAGAGCATCAGGCCGCGCTGATGGGCTGGACGACGGCCACCGGCGATCCGGATAACTTCTTCGGCCCGCTCTTTACCTGCACCTCGGCGAACGGCGGGTCAAACTCGGCGAAATGGTGCTACAAGCCCTTCGATAACCTCATTGCCGAGGCGAAATCGATAACCGATCATGATAAACGCGTGGCGTTGTATAAAGAGGCGCAGCAGATGATGCATGATCAGATGCCTGCAGTGATGATTGCGCATTCAACGATTTTCGAACCGGTACGCAAGGAGGTGAAGGGCTATGAAATCGACCCGTTTGGCAAACATCTGTTCTGGCAAGTGGATATAAATCAGTAATTTTTCACTGCCCGGCTTGTGTCCGGGCAATCTTTTTGCAATTTGTGCTCACCGCATCATTTTTTGTCACAACAAACCCGCCCGTCTTTTGCTATAACTTCAAATGCATACTTGCAGATAACATGGAAAACTATCATGCGTACTCAAACTTTTTTTAAAGTTGCAGTGCTTACTGGTCTGTTGGCGTTGGCGGGCTGTTCTTCAAAAGTCGCCGCTCCAGAACAATACTCCGGCTTTTTAAAAGACTACTCAGGCTTGCAGCAGACAACGTCTGCGACGGGTAAACCAACGCTGCGTTGGGTTGATCCTTCTTATAATGAGGCTAACTACGACAGTATTCTCTGGACACCGATTACCTATTACCCAACGCCAAAACCGACCACGCAAATTGGTCAAAAAACGCTTGATGAGTTGTTGAATTACACCAATAACAAAATGAAAACGGCGATTGGTACGCGTAAGCCGGTTGTGACCACGCCGGGTAAACATAGCCTGATTTTCCGCGGCGCGATTACCGGGGTGAGTTCGCAGAAAGAGGGGCTGCAGTTCTATGAAGTGGTGCCTGTTGCGCTGGTGGTTGCCGGTACGCAGATGGCGACCGGACACCGCACCATGGATACGCATCTCTTCTTTGAAGGCGAGCTGATCGATGCGGCCACCAACAAACCGGTCATGAAGGTGGTACGTAAAGGCGAAGGTAAAGAGCTGAATAACGAAAGCACGCCAATGACCTTTGCGACGCTGAAGCAGGTTGTTGATGATATGGCGACGGACGCCACCATGTTTGATGTGAAAAAGACCGCAAAATAAAATAAAACGGCCTGCGTAATGCAGGCCTTTTTATTTACGCCATCCTTAAGCGTCTGAACCAGGTTTCCGGTTTGGTAAACATCACCATATTTCCTCCCAGGATCAGCACTAGTCCCACGATACCGTTGACATGCCAGACGTAGCCTTCATAGACCGTGGAGATGGAGAGCGCCACCAGCGGAAACAGCAGCGTGCTGTAGGCCGCTTTGCCCGGGCCAATACGTCCCACCAGCGTGAAGTAGGCACCAAAAGCAATCACCGAGCCAAACAGGGCCAGATACACCAGCGCGCCGAGATAGCTCACCGTCCATTCCGGCACAAAGCTATCGCCTCTGAACAGCGCAATGCAGCCCATCACCAGCGTGCCATAGAGCATCGCCCAGGCGTTGGTGGTCATGGTTTCCAGGCCTCTGCGCTGATGGCGCATGCTGATCATATTGCCCAGCGAGAAGCCGTAGGTTCCGAGCGCGGAAAGCCCAATGCCGGTCAGGAGTGATGCGCTCCAGCCGCTGGCCAGCAGATCGTCCCAGAAGAGGGTGACAATCCCAACCAGCCCCAGTGCCGCCGCCGTCCAGAAACGCGCGGGCGGTCGCTGTCCGAAGAAAATAAAGCTGTTAATGGCATTATAGAGCACGGCCATGGAGAAGATCACCGACTCCAGCCCGGTATTGATATGTGCCGCTGCCGTGTAAAAACACCAGAAGTTAAAGCAGAAAACACAGCATCCCTGAAGCAGGCAAAAAAGATGATCCCGAAGCGCCAGCGTGCGCAGGCGACGCAGGGCGAGTAACACCACCATCATCGTGAGGCTGGCGACGGCGAAGCGCCAGAAAATCGACACCGGCGCCGCGACGGGGCCCTGCTGCAGGAAAATCGCAATCCAGGTGGTTCCCCAGATAATGACCACGAGTCCATATAATAATGCGTTCATAGTTGTCTCTTCTCAAACCGCGGAAGCCCGCAGTATGGCGCTGAACTGCGTAACGGGCTTTCACCTGCTTGCGGGTGACTTGCAAAATCTTGCGCTTTTTTCTTCTCTGGGGTCTGGCAACGGGGGACAACTCTTTTTAGACTGATATTCCGATCATTCATGCGCTAATGGTTATGTCTCACGCTTACGATACCTTTGAAACGCTTTGCCAACAGAATGCAGTCCTGCGGGAAACCGTCTCGCTGAATTCGGGTATTCAGCTGGCTGCGTGGTACAACAAGCACGACACGATAACCGTTAAAAGTAACCATCACACCCTCAGCCTGTACGTGGCGGACGGGTACGAAAGCTATCAAAAAACGCCGGGTGGCTGGAAGAACGGTGGGGGGCCGGACCGTTTCTGCCTGATGCCCAAAGAGAGCGAATCGACGTGGGATATCCGTGATGACCTGTCGTTTGTGCATCTCTACTGCACCGATGAACACCTGCGCGACGTGGGGGAGAAAATCTGGGACAAGCGACCGCTTTCGCTGACCCTGGACGAGCGCATTTTTGGCAGCGATCCGAAGATCACCACGCTGTATCGCCAGTTTTTACTGGGCTGTGACTGGCAGCAGCACGCCAACCAGCTGACCCTGAGCACAGCCTCCACGCTGCTGCTGACCCATCTGCTGCAAAACTACTCAAACGTGCAGTGGAAGCTGCCGGTTGTCACGGGAGGGTTGTCGCCGTTTGTGTTGCGCAACGTCCTTGCCTTTATCGAAGAGAATCTCGGGCAGCCCCTGACGCTGGCCGAACTGGCGGCGCAGGCTGCCCTCAGCGAATACCATTTTGCCCGCATGTTCCGCCAGTCGACGGGGCTGGCGCCGCATCAGTATGTGATGCAGAGGCGAATGGATAAAGCGAAAGCCCTTGTCCAGCATACGACGACGCCGCTAACAGAGATCGCGCTTGCCTGCGGGTTTAACTCCGCCAGCCACTTCAGCAACCGCTTTCGCAGCGCGACGGGCATGACGCCTTCGCAGCTACGCGCGGCGAGCGCGTGAAAACAGGACGTAGCATACTCCGCCCAGCACCAGCCCCCAGAATGCCGAACCGATGCCCAGGATTGTCACGCCGCTTGCGGTCATCAGAAATGTGACGATAGCTGCGTCGCGCTCCGCTTCGTGACTCAGCGCCTGATATAAACTCCCGCTGATGGTGCCCAGCAGTGCCAGACCGGCCAGCGTCTGGATCCAGCTGAGCGGCAGCGCGGCCATCAGCCCGGTAATGGAGCCACCGAAAATTCCCGCCAGCAGATAAAACCCTCCCGCAGCGATGGCCGCCAGCCAGCGTTTACCCGCATCCGGGTGAGCATCCGGGCTTTGGCAAATGGCGGCGGTAATGGCCGCAATGCAGATTGAAAAGACGCCAAACGGAGAAAACAGCAGCGCCATTCCCCCCGTAACGATAATGAGCGGTGAGACCGCCAGCGGGTAACCGGAGGCTTTCATCGTGGCGAACCCCGGCGCGTTTTGTGAGGCCATGGTGACCAGGAAGAAGGGCAAGCCAATACTCACCAGGCTGGTGAAGGTGAAGGCGGGCGCAATAAATTCGGGCATCACCAGTGAAAGCGTGAGCTTATCCGTGACAACGTCACCACCGACCCATGCCACCATACCGCCCACCAGGAGCGTGACCACGATGGCATAGCGCGGCGACAGCGCTTTGGCGATCAGCCACGCCGCAATCATGCTGCCGCACAGCAGAAAGTGTCCCTCAAGATGCGCAAACGCGTGAAGGCCAAACTGCAGCAATACCCCGGCCAGCATGGCGGCAGCAAGCGAATGGGGGATCAGCTTCATCAGACGGGCGAAAAGCCCGGTAACGCCGCAGAGCAAAATAAGCGCGTTCGCAAAGATGAACACGCCAATGGTTTCCGCCAGCGTGACGCCGTGCAGGCTGGTGGCGAGCAGCGCCGCGCCGGGCGTCGACCAGGCGGTCAGTACGGGCGCTTTGTACCACCAGGAGAGCGCCAGCGTGCTGACGCCCATCCCAATCCCCAGCGCGGTCATCCAGCCCGCAATCTGCTGCGCGCTGGCGCCTGCCGCGGCGGCGGCCTGCCAGATGATGGCTGCTGAGCTGGCGTAACCGACCAGCACGGCGACAAATCCAGCCAGTGCGACTGGAATAAGATGAGAGGAAGGGCGCATGAAAACTCCGTTGTGCGTTATAACGTCCGAAGTAAGGTAGCACTGTGCGCTATAGCGTACAAGTGGTATGCTGAATGTCACCAGGAGGGAACATGGACATCACACGACATCTTGCAACCACATTGAAAACACTGCGCCAGGCACGCGGCTGGAGTTTGTCGAAGCTCGCGGACGAGACCGGCGTGTCAAAGGCTATGCTCGGGCAAATCGAGCGAAATGAATCCAGCCCCACGGTGTCGACGCTGTGGAAAATTGCCACAGGACTGAACGTGCCGTTTTCCGCCTTCATCACGCCTGAGGCGGACCGACAGGCGGTGTTCGACCCTCAGCAGCAGGCGATGGTCGTCAAGCCGCTCTTTCCGTGGGACGAGGCGCTCCGGTTTGATTATTTCTCCATTACCCTGGCCCCCGGCGCCCTGAGTGAGTCCACGCCGCATGAGGCGGGGGTGATTGAACATGTGGTGGTGGTCAGTGGCGAGCTGGAGATGAAACTCGAGGGCAAGTGGCAGACGATTTCTGCCGATTCGGGCGTCCGTTTCGCCGGCGATAAACCGCATGCCTACCGCAACAGCAGCGACCGGACGGTGCATTTTCACTCCCTGATTCATTATCCCCGCTGAGGCTACGCAAAACTGTTTCGCTGACGCAGACTTCTGACTACAATAGCCGCCATTTTGACCATAACGGATAACGACGAAGTATGCGCCTGCAATCCCATCATCTTGAACTTTTAAGCCCGGCCCGTGACGCCGCCATTGCCCGTGAAGCGATCCTTCATGGCGCAGATGCCGTCTACATTGGTGGTCCTGGCTTCGGTGCCCGCCATAACGCCAGCAACAGCCTGAGCGATATCGCTGAACTGGTGCCGTTCGCCCACCGTTTCGGGGCGAAAGTGTTCGTGACCCTGAATACCATTCTTCATGATGATGAGCTGGAGCCTGCGCAACGTCTGATTACCGATCTCTATCAGGCCGGGGTGGATGCCCTGATTGTTCAGGATATGGGCGTGCTGGAGCTGGATATTCCGCCCATTGAACTGCACGCCAGTACCCAGTGTGATATCCGCACGGTAGAGAAGGCGAAGTTTCTCTCTGACGTCGGCTTTTCGCAGATCGTCCTGGCCCGCGAGCTGAACCTGAATCAAATCCGCGATATTCACCAGGCGACAGACGCGACGATTGAATTCTTTATCCACGGCGCGCTGTGCGTCGCCTATTCCGGTCAGTGCAACATTTCCCACGCGCAAACGGGGCGCAGCGCCAACCGCGGCGACTGTTCACAGGCCTGCCGTCTGCCGTATACCCTGAAAGACGATCAGGGCCGCGTCGTGGCATTTGAAAAACACCTGCTCTCGATGAAGGATAACGATCAGACCGCCAACCTGGGCGCGCTGATCGACGCGGGCGTGCGTTCCTTCAAGATTGAAGGGCGCTATAAAGATATGAGCTACGTGAAGAACATCACCGCGCACTATCGCCAGATGCTGGATGCCATTATTGAGGATCGCGGTGTCCTGGCGCGCGCGTCGGCCGGTCGTACCGAGCATTTCTTTATTCCGTCGACGGACAAAACGTTCCACCGCGGCAGCACGGACTATTTTGTGAATGCCCGTAAAGGGGATATTGGCGCGTTTGACTCACCGAAGTTTATCGGCTTACCGGTTGGCGAAGTGCTGAAAGTGGCGAAAGATCACCTTGATGTTGCGGTGACGGAGCCGCTGGCGAACGGCGATGGCCTTAACGTGATGATTAAGCGTGAAGTGGTGGGCTTCCGCGCCAACACAGTCGAAAAAACCGGCGAGAACCGCTACCGCGTGTGGCCGAATGAAATGCCGGCCGATCTCTACAAGGCGCGACCGAACGCGGCGCTTAACCGTAACCTCGATCATAACTGGCAGCAGGCGCTGCTGAAAACCTCCAGCGAACGTCGTATCGCGGTGGATATTGAACTGGGCGGCTGGGAAGAGCAGCTGTTTCTGACCATGACCTGTGAAGACGGCATCAGCGTAACGCATACGCTTGATGGCCTGTTCGAGGTGGCAAACAACGCGGAGAAAGCGCTCAACAGCCTGAAGGATGGCGTCGCGAAGCTGGGTCAGACGATTTACTACGCCCGCAACGTTGAGGTCAACCTGCCGGATGCCCTGTTTGTACCGAACAGTTTGCTCAACCAGTTCCGCCGTGAAACCGCCGAGATGCTGGATGACGCGCGCCTGGCGAACTACCCGCGCGCTAGTCGTAAAGCGGAAGCCGTTCCTGCGCCCGTCTACCCGGATACGCATTTATCCTTCCTGGCCAACGTCTATAACCATAAAGCACGTGAATTCTATCATCGCCACGGCGTGCAGCTGATCGACGCGGCCTATGAAGCGCATGAGGAGAAGGGCGATGTGCCGGTGATGATCACCAAGCACTGCCTCCGTTTCGCGTTTAACCTGTGCCCTAAGCAGGCAAAAGGCAACATCAAGAGCTGGAAGGCTACCCCTATGCAGCTCGTAAACGGTGACGAAGTACTGACCCTCAAATTTGACTGCCGTCCGTGCGAAATGCATGTGATTGGCAAGATGAAAAACCACATCTTCAAAATGCCGCAGCCCGGCAGTATTGTGGCGTCCGTCAGTCCGGACGATCTGATGAAAACGCTGCCAAAACGCAAGGGCAGCTAATTACCGAACGTGCGTGTCCGGTTTGCGCGATTTCTGCCACAGGTGGTGTTCGCGCAAACCTTCCGCCGACTCCTCCGCCGCACTTCGCAATTCATCGCTGTCGGCTTCATGACGCAGTTGATGCTCCACATTCTTTACCCACAGATATTCATGTCCTTTGTGCCCGGCCATAAGCTGGCCTGAAAAAAGGGCACAGATCAGCATCACGAGAGATAAACCTTTTTTAACCATGAAGTCACCGCCGAATAACATTGCGGCTTGATCATGCCGATTATTTATTATGGTTATTATTCAAAACTTCAAATTAGCGCAAAGGAAATGTCAAAGAGTATGATTTCGGGCACGCTGCATGTCATGAGAGAGCTTTATCCATGCGGGTTAAAAAAGCTGTTTAACCTTCGTTAAGACAACGGGTGTTAGCTTGTATGGGATCCGCAGCCCGGCTATGTCGTGTCGGGACGTAGAGACCAAAATACAAATCTATCCATGCAAGCATTTACCGCCATTTTTGGCGGTTTTTTTTGCGCAGTATTTACCGTGGTTTTACGGCATCAGTCGGTAGTGCGACTGCACCAGACCCGAAGGGAAGCTGCGGCTGGAGACCAGCGTCAAATCGATATCCCCGGGCAGGGCGCCAAACAGTGATTTACCCGAGCCGAGCAGGACAGGAACGGTCGTGATCACCATATCGGCGACCAGTCCTTCTCGCAGAAACGACTGTATCACCTGCCCACCATCAAGATAGACGCGATGGACGTTCTGCATCGCCAGATCGTCGAGCACCTCCTTTGGCGTGCGGCCGGAAAACTGTACTTTTCCCCTCAGTGCGTCGGGCACGGGCGTGTCGGCCAGCCGTCGGGAGAGGACCAGCACGGGCCGGTCATAGGGCCAGGTGTCAAAAGTCAGCACCTTCTCATAGCTCCCCCGGCCCATCACGATCCACTCTTTGTCCGCGATGAACGCCGCGTAGCCATGATCCTCAGTCGGGTCATCGCGCTGCAGCAGCCACTCGATATCGTCATTGTGTCTGGCGATGTAGCCATCAAGACTGGTTGCGATAAAAACGTGTGTGGTGACCATCAGGTGCTCCGTATTAACCATAAAACTAACGCCTCAGCGGGCAGTACCGGAATGGGAAAATTGTTTACGGTACTGGGCCGGGGAAATAGCGAACTGCTGGCGAAAATGATGACGCAGCGTCGATGCCTGGCCAAACCCGGTCTGTTCCGCGATGCTGTCGATGCTTAAACGGCTGCTTTCCAGATAATCTTTCGCCCGCAGCAGGCGCTCATTGAGTAACCAGCGGGCAGGCGTCGTTCCCGTTGCCGCTTCGAAGCGACGAAGAAACGTGCGCTGACTCATACCGACGCGGCGCGCCAGCGAGTCGACGCTGTGCGGCTCGGTAAGATGCGTGTGCAGAAAATCAAACAGCTGACCAAGACGCTGGCTTTCGCGCAGCTGCGCCACCGGGCGACTCAGCTGTTGCGGCTGAGAGCCATCCCGGTGAGGGGGAATGACCAGCCGACGCGCCACGCTGTTGGCGGTTTCCATCCCATAATCTCTTCGTACAACGTGAAGGCAGAGATCGATTCCCGCCGCGCTGCCTGCGGAAGTCTGTATATCGCCTTCGTCCTGGTAGAGCACATCCTCGACCACGTCGATGTCAGGGAAGCGGGTTTTTAGCGTCTCAATGTAGCGCCAGTGCGTTGTGGCTTTACGTCCGTTCAGCAGCCCCGAGGCGGCCAGCACAAATACGCCCGAGCAGATGGAGAGCAGCTGACAGCCTCGCGCGCTGGCCTGACGTAATGCGTTGCAGAGCGCGTCCGGCACCGGCGAGTCCAGCCCACGCCAGCCCGGCACCACGATCAGATCGGCAGACTCAAGCAGGGAGAGATCGCCATCGGTAATGATACGGATCCCGCCTGTCGCCCGAAGCTCACCGCTGTCAACGCTTGCCACGGCAAAACGATACCAGTCGTCACCCAACTCGGGGCGCGGCAGGCCGAAGATTTCCACCGCCACCCCAAACTCAAAGGTACACAGACCGTCATACGCCAGCACCACCACCTTAGGGCGGGCAATCTGTCTTAACGTTGTCATCTTTTTGCTGTTTTCTGGCATAAGCGAGCGCATTCACGGGCTGAATTTGTGGATAGAGTAGTGTTAACACAAACGCCAAAGATGAGGAAGGATCATGAGCTATGTTACTGAATTTCCAGCTGCCGAGCCGCAGGAAGCCGTTACCCATTTCCTGCGCCGCCTGAGCGTCGAAACCGACTGCGCCGATGTGCATCATGCCATCACGCATAATGAGCAGGACTTTGTTTTACTGCACGTTGTGGGAAGCCCGGAGCAGTTTGCCCGTCGCCATGTGCCGGGCGCTCTGCATATGCCATGGAGCCAGATGACCGCTGAGCGCATGGCCCAATGGCCTGAAGGAACGCTGTTCGTCGTCTACTGCGCAGGGCCGCACTGTAACGGCGCGGACAGAGCCGCGCTGAAGCTGGCGCGTCTCGGGCTGCCGGTCAAAATCATGCTCGGTGGGATCACCGGCTGGGAAGATGAACGCTACGCGTTTGCCAGCGAGGCGTCCGTCGCCGCGCTGTGAAGATGAATTTTTTTCAACACCCGTGAAATTTTCTCGTTTGCCGGCACCGGTGAGGTATGACATTGTTTTTGGACATTTAGACATCCAGAAGTCTAAAACTTCAAATGATGAATTATCACTGCGGGCAATTATTGCCGGCAGACTGAGGAGATTTCCATGCAACGACACCACGCCCCGTTCCGCGCCGATGTAGTCGGCAGTTTTTTACGCCCGGATGCCATCAAGCAGGCTCGCCTGAAATTTGCCAGCGGTGAGATTGATGCCGGGCAGCTTCGCGCGGTGGAGGACGAGGCCATTCGCCACGTCGTCGAGCAGCAGTGTGCGTGCGGCCTGCATGTGGTGACCGACGGTGAGTTTCGTCGTGCCTGGTGGCACTTCGACTTCTTCGACGGTCTTCAGGGCGTTGAGCGTTACGATTCGCAGCAGGGCATCCAGTTTAACGGCGTGCAAACCAAAGCCCACGGCGTGCGCGTTACCGGCAAGCTGGGCTTTGGCGAGCATCCGATGCTGGAAGACTTTCGCTATCTGAAAAGCATCAGCGGGAACGCCCAGCCGAAAATGACCATTCCCAGCCCGAGCGTGCTGCATTTCCGCGGCGGTCGCAAAGACATTGACGCGACCGTCTACCCGGACCTGGACGTCTATTTTGATGACCTGGCCACCACCTGGCGCGACGCCATTCGGGCCTTCTACGATGCGGGCTGCCGTTATCTGCAGCTGGATGACACCGTCTGGGCCTATCTCTGTTCGGACGATCAGCGCCGTCAGATCCGCGAGCGCGGCGACGACGCTGATGAGCTGGCGCGCATCTATGCCCGCGTGCTGAACAAGGCGCTGGAGGGCAAGCCGGACGACCTGACCATCGGGCTGCACGTCTGTCGCGGCAATTTCCGCTCCACCTGGATTTCCGAAGGTGGCTACGAGCCGGTAGCGGAAGTGCTGTTCGGAACCGTCAACGTTGACGCCTTCTTCCTCGAATATGATAACGACCGCAGCGGGGATTTTGCGCCATTGCGCTTTGTCCGCCCGGGCAAGCAGCAGGTGGTGCTGGGTCTTATTACCACGAAAAACGGCGAGCTGGAGAACCCTGAGGGGATTAAAGCCCGTCTGGAAGAGGCGGCGAAATACGTGGCGAAAGAGCAAATTTGCCTCAGCCCGCAGTGCGGCTTTGCCTCTACCGAAGAGGGCAACAGCCTGAGCGAAACCCAGCAGTGGGACAAAGTCCGTCTGGTCACGCAGATCGCCAGCGAAGTCTGGTAAAACCTTCCTCCTCAGCGCTGCATTATAAAAGTGCAGCGCTGTGCCATTGTGAGACGTTCTCTTTACATCCGGCGTTCCCCTCCCAGAAATAGCGCTATCTCCATTCTGGCATTCTTTTTGCTCCTGCTTCGCTGACACATTTTTTCCGCGTCCACGCCGTAACGGACGTTTTCGCACAGCGTTCTTTTTCAGGAGTGAAAATATGCACCGTCGTACTTTACTAAAAGCCTTCGCGTTGTCTGCGTCCGTCGTGGCGATGGGGATGAGTTTTGGCGCGCAGGCGGCCGATACCATCAAAGTGGGGATCATGCATTCTCTTTCCGGCACGATGGCTATCTCCGAGACCCCGCTGAAAGATGTCGCCCTGATGACCATCGACGAGATCAACGCCAAAGGCGGCGTGCTGGGCAAGAAACTGGAGCCGGTGGTGGTGGATCCGGCCTCAAATTGGCCGCTGTTTGCCGAGAAGGCCCGTCAGCTGCTGAGCCAGGATAAAGTGGCGGTGGTATTCGGCTGCTGGACCTCGGTTTCGCGCAAATCCGTACTGCCGGTCTTTGAGGAGCTGAACGGCCTGCTGTTCTATCCGGTGCAGTATGAGGGCGAGGAAATGTCGCCAAACGTCTTCTATACCGGCGCGGCGCCGAACCAGCAGGCGATCCCGGCGGTGGAATACCTGATGAGCGAAGACGGCGGCGCGGCGAAACGCTTCTTCCTGCTGGGAACCGATTACGTCTATCCGCGCACCACCAACAAGATCCTGCGCGCGTTCCTGCATTCGAAAGGGGTGGAGGATAAGGATATTGAAGAAGTGTATACCCCGTTTGGTCATAGCGACTACCAGACCATCGTCGCCAACATCAAAAAATTCTCTGCGGGCGGCAAAACCGCCGTGGTGTCGACCATCAACGGCGACTCCAACGTACCGTTCTACAAAGAACTGGCTAACCAGGGGCTGAAAGCGACCGACGTGCCGGTGGTGGCCTTCTCCGTCGGTGAAGAAGAATTACGCGGGATCGACACCAAACCGCTGGTGGGTAACCTGGCTGCGTGGAACTACTTTGAGTCCGTCGATAATCCGACTAACCAGGCGTTCGTGGCGGATTACAAAGCCTATGCGAAGGCGCACAAGCTGCCGAACGCCGACACCGTGGTGACCAACGACCCGATGGAAGCGACTTACGTGGGGATTCATATGTGGGCGCAGGCGGTGGAAAAAGCAGGTACAACCGATGTGGACAAAGTGCGTGCGGCGATGGCCGGTCAGTCCTTTAAGGCGCCGTCAGGCTTTACGCTCACCATGGATGCCACCAACCATCATCTGCATAAGCCGGTCATGATCGGTGAAATCGAAGGCAACGGTCAGTTTAACGTGGTGTGGCAGACCGAACAGCCGGTACGCGCCCAGCCGTGGAGTCCGTTCATCGCCGGGAATGACAAAAAGCCCGACCAGCCGATGAAAACCGCCAGTAACTAAGCCATCACCGCAGGGAGAAACGTCATGAACGCCATGCGCCTGTTCATCGCTCTTGTATGGCTTTCCGGACTGCTGCCAGGGATGGTGCAGGCATCGGATGCCGATCGTTTTGTTGCCGCCAGCCGCAGCCAGCAGGCGGATTTGTTGACGCAGTGGGCCGCCGCGCCGGATGCGTCAAGACTGCCGCTCCTTGAGGCGCTGCAAAAAGAAAATCTCTACGTCGATACGCAAAAGCACGCCTTTGCACAACGCAATGGTAACGTCATCCCGCTGGGGGAAAGTCAGACGGCAGAGGGCCCAACCAAAGCCGTTCGACTGACGAACCGGCTGCGCGTGCTGGCCGCGACCGCAATCGCCACGCATCAGCTGGTGAGTGACAGTGTCACCGAAAGGCGAGCGGCGGCGCGTCAGCTGCAGCGCGATGCCCGGCCCGACATGCTCGCTTTTCTGGAAAAGCGAGTGAGCGATGAAACGGATGCCGTGGCCCGTCAGGCGCTGCTGCTGGCGGTCGCGAATCTTCAGCTGGCAAGCCCGCAGGCCGAGGTGCGCCGCAAGGCCGTGGCGTTGTTAGGCCAGTCCGACGATCCGGACGTACAGTCCAGACTCACCCCGTTTACCCAGCCACAGACGGAGCCGGATAGCGGCGTTCGCGCGGCCGCAGAAGAGAGTCTTAGCCAGATCCAGCACCGACTGATGTGGGGCGATCTACTGGGCCAGGCGTTTATGGGGCTGTCCCTCGGATCGGTACTGCTGCTGGCCGCGCTGGGGCTGGCTATCACCTACGGCCTGCTGGGCGTGATTAACATGGCCCACGGCGAGATGCTGATGCTGGGGGCATATGCCACCTGGATGGTGCAGCAGGCGATGGCCGGGCTTGCGCCCCAGTGGCTGGCGCTCTATCCCGTTATCGCCTTGCCGGTCGCGTTCTGCCTGACGGCGGGCATTGGAATGGTGCTGGAGCGCACGGTGATCCGTCATCTGTACGGTCGTCCGCTGGAAACGCTGCTGGCGACGTGGGGCATCAGCCTGATGCTTATCCAGCTGGTGCGCATGACCTTTGGCGCCCAGAACCTCGAGGTGGCGAACCCGGCATGGCTCTCCGGCGGGGTGCAGGTTTTTGCCAACCTGACGCTGCCGTGGAACCGCATTGTGGTACTGGGATTCGTGCTGCTGGTGCTGTTCTTCACCTGGCTCATTCTCAATAAAACCCGTCTGGGGCTCAACGTGCGTGCGGTGACGCAAAACCGCAGCATGGCCGCCTGCTGCGGGGTACCGACAGGGCGCGTCGATATGCTGGCGTTCGGGCTTGGCTCCGGGATTGCGGGGTTAGGCGGCGTGGCGTTATCGCAGCTCGGTAACGTCGGGCCGGAGCTGGGACAGGGCTATATCATCGACTCCTTCCTTGTGGTGGTGCTTGGAGGCGTAGGCCAGCTGGCAGGCAGCGTGGCCGCGGCGTTTGGTCTGGGGATCTTTAATAAAATCCTTGAACCGCAGATGGGGGCGGTGCTGGGCAAGATCGTGATTCTGGTGGCGATCGTGCTGTTTATCCAGAAACGCCCCCAGGGACTGTTTGCGCTGAAAGGGAGGGTAATTGACTGATGAGCCAGCCGCTGACCTTAACGCTGGCGCGCAAAGCGCCACGCACAACGCAACTTGCAGGCAGCCTGCTGGTGGTGTGTCTGCTGATATTGCCGTTTTTCGCCTTACTGCCTGCGACGCATCCGCTGGCGTTGTCGACCTGGATGCTGACGCTGATTGGCAAGATCCTCTGCTATGCCATCGTTGCGGTGGCGCTGGATCTGGTGTGGGGCTATGCCGGTATGCTGTCGCTTGGGCACGGGATCTTCTTCGCGCTGGGCGGCTACGCGATGGGCATGTACCTGATGCGTCAGGCTGCAGGTGACGGACTGCCTGCGTTTATGTCGTTTCTCTCCTGGAGCGAACTGCCGTGGTTCTGGTGGGGCACCCAGCATTTTGCCTGGGCGCTGGTGCTGATTGTGCTGGTGCCGGGGCTGCTGGCGCTGGTATTTGGCTGGTTTGCCTTCCGCTCGAAGATCAAAGGGGTCTATTTCTCGATTATGACCCAGGCGCTGACCTATGCCGGGATGCTGCTGTTCTTTCGCAACGAAACCGGCTTTGGCGGCAATAACGGCTTTACCGGCTTCACCACGCTGCTCGGGTTTTCAGTAACGGAAACGACGACCCGTATCGCGCTGTTTCTGGCCACCGTGCTGTTGCTGCTCCTGGCCATGGGCACAGGGTTTGCGCTGGCGAAGAGCAAGTTTGGCCGCATTCTGACCGCCGTTCGCGACGCCGAAAACCGGCTGACGTTTTGCGGCTACGATCCGCGCGGGTTCAAGCTGCTGGTGTGGACGCTCTCTGCCGTACTGTGCGGTCTGGCGGGGGCGCTCTATGTGCCGCAGGTCGGCATTATCAACCCGGGGGAAATGTCGCCGACAAACTCGATAGAGGCCGCCATCTGGGTGGCGCTGGGTGGGCGCGGCACGCTGGTGGGGCCGGTGATTGGCGCGGCGCTGGTGAACGGGGCGAAAAGTTTCTTCACCGTTGCGATGCCGGAATACTGGCAGCTGTTTCTGGGGCTGATTTTTATCGCCGTTACGCTGTTTTTACCGCGCGGCGTCTACGGACTGTTTCGTAAGGGAGAAAAATAATGCAGCCAGCCGAAGGGTTATTCACCCGCCAGCTACCCGGCGATCGTTACCGCGAGCAGACCGACCCGGTCCTGCAGCTTGTGGCGATTAACGTCAATTTTGATGGCTTTCAGGCCCTGACCGATCTCTCGCTGAATATCGGCGTGGGCGAGCTGCGCTGCGTGATCGGTCCCAACGGGGCCGGTAAAACCACGCTGATGGACGTTATCACCGGCAAAACGCGGCCAAAGAGCGGCAGGGCGATTTACGACCAGTCCATCGACCTGACCGCGCTGGAGCCAGCGGCCATTGCGCGCCAGGGGATCGGGCGTAAATTTCAGAAACCCACGGTCTTTGAGGCGCTGACGGTGTGGGAAAACCTGGAGATCGCGATGAAAACCGATAAGTCCGTCTGGGCGAGCCTGCGGGCAAAACTCAACGGCGAGCAGCGTGACCGGATCGACGAGATGCTGGTTTTGCTGCGCCTTAGCGCGGAGCGCGACCGACGGGCCGGGCTGCTTTCCCACGGGCAGAAACAGTTCCTGGAGATCGGCATGCTGCTGGTGCAGGACCCGCATCTGCTGCTGCTGGATGAACCCGCCGCCGGAATGACCGACGCGGAAACGGAATACACCGCAGAGCTGTTCAAAACGCTGGCAGGAAAACACTCCCTGATGGTGGTGGAGCACGATATGGGCTTTGTTGAAACCATCGCCGACCATGTGACCGTGCTGCATCAGGGGCGGGTGCTGGCGGAAGGGTCGCTTCGCGAAGTTCAGGCCAACGAGCAGGTGATTGAGGTCTATCTGGGACGTTAAGGAGAGGGAATGTTACAGGTCAACGAACTGAATCAGTATTACGGCGGCAGCCATATCCTGCGCGGCGTGAGCTTTGAGGCCGTCACCGGCGAAGTCACCTGTCTGCTGGGTCGCAACGGCGTGGGGAAAACCACGCTGCTAAAGTGTCTGATGGGGCTGATCCCGGCGAAAACCGGGGAGGTCATCTGGCAGGGAAAAACGATCACCCACAGTAAACCGCACCAGCGGGTGCAGTCTGGTGTGGCGTATGTCCCGCAGGGACGGGAGATTTTCCCGCGCCTGACCGTGGAGGAGAACCTCCAGATGGGACTGTCGCGATTTTCTGCCCGCGAGGCGAAGCAGGTGCCGGAGGAGATCTGGCAGCTGTTCCCGGTGCTCAAAGAGATGAAGCATCGTCGCGGGGGCGATCTCTCCGGCGGGCAGCAGCAGCAGCTGGCGATTGGGCGCGCGCTGTCGAGCCGTCCGCAGCTGCTGATCCTGGATGAACCGACCGAAGGCATACAGCCTTCCGTTATTAAAGAGATCGGCCACGTGATCCGCACCCTGGCAAACAGAGGTGACATGGCGATCCTGCTGGTGGAGCAGTTTTACGACTTCGCCGCCGAGCTGGCCGACAGCTATCTGCTGATGTCCCGCGGCACCATTATTCAGCGCGGGCGGGGCGAAAAAATGGAGCAGGAGGGCGTGCGCGGCCTGGTTGCGATTTGAAATGTTATAATATAACATCCTCATTCTTATAAAACGGAATGAGGGCGTTACTTTGGCTGCACATATTGGAAAATTTGCCATGACTCTGGGGGCGCTGCTGGTCAGCGGCCAGCTGTTTGCTCACTCGCACGGCCATCAGATGACCGAAGCGGAACAGAAGGCGGCGAACGGCGTGTTTGAGGATAAAGACGTGAAGGACAGAGCGCTGTCTGACTGGGACGGCACCTGGCAGTCGGTCTATCCGTTCCTGCTCGATGGTTCGCTGGATCCGGTCTTTAAACAGAAAGCGCGGAAGGATAAAAGCAAATCCTTTGATGAGGTGAAAGCCTACTACCGCACGGGATATGCGACGGACGTGGATGCCATCGGCATCGAAAATAACGTGATGGAATTCCATCAGGGCAAAGCAGTCAGCCGGTGTCAGTATGATTACAGCGGCTACAAAATTCTGACCTACGCGTCAGGTAAGAAAGGCGTTCGCTATCTGTTTGAGTGTAAGGATGCCGCTAGCAAGGCGCCGAAGTTCGTGCAGTTCAGCGACCATACCATCGGACCGAAGGCCTCGTCTCACTTCCATATCTTCATGGGCAACACTTCTCAGGAGGCGCTGCTGAAAGAGATGGACAACTGGCCGACCTATTACCCGAACGAGATGTATAAAGAGCAGGTGGTGGAGGAGATGTTGCACCACTAGTTTTTTGCTTTTGCCGGGGGGCGGCTTCGCCTTACCCGGCCTACGATTAGGGTTTTGTAGGTCGGGTAAGCGCAGCGCCACCCGACACGCTATCTTCACTTTTCACGCTCATCCCGCGCAAAATCATCAGCCAGGCCATGGCGATGGCGACCATCATGATCACAAACAAGGACCAGTGCGGCAGGTTGGTCAGGATGATACCGGTGATCATCGGGTTTGCCGCCGCGCCGAGCCAACCCAGCGCCTGCGCGGAGAAATAGCTCGCCTTCATTCCCGGTGGCGCAATGTTGTCGATCAGCATGTATTCACCCGGCGCATAGATAATCTCACCCAGCGTGAAAATGGCGGCAGCGATGCCCCAGTAAACCAGGTTTTCCCCGGAGAGCATAAAGCCGCCCAGTCCCACGATAAAAAACAGGGTGGCAAGGGTCATCAGCGGGCGGATATTGCTGGCTGAGATTTTGCGGCCCAGCGCATATTGCAGCGTCACCACCACGGCAGCGTTGACCGGGAGCACCACGGCTACCACCTTTTCGGCGAAATCACTGTCCGCATGCGCGGCCAGAACGTATTGCGAAATACAGCTCGCGAACGACCCACCCACGTAGGAGGCCAGCAGGCCAGAGAGCGTGTACCAGAACAGCGCGCGGTCTTTCAGCAAGACCGACGGCTGCCAGGGCGTTTTCTCCTCTGCGGTATCTAACGCCACGCTTTTTTGCACAAAGAAATGGATAAAGCCCAGCGGCAGGGCGGCACAGAAGGCTGCCAGCCAGAACGGCAGCTGCAGGCTGTACATCACCAGCAGGGTGCCAATCGGCGGGCCGACCGTCCAGCCAATGTTCAGGAAGCTGTAGTTCAGCGAGAAGACCCGCGCCTTCTGGCTGGACGTCAGTACGTCGGAGAACCAGGCTTTCAGCACCGTCGAAAAGACGGAGTAGGCGCAGTTGATCAGCGCAAAGAACAGCACCACCAGCGTAACGTTATTGACCAGCGGGATCGCCACAAAGCCGGCGATAAACGCCACAATCGCGATCAGCATGTAGCGTTTTTTATCAAACTTATCGGCCAGAATGCCAAATCCCAGGCTGAATACCACGCCAATGGTCAGCGCCACGGTCAGGGCATAACCAATATTCTCGACGCTCATGCTGTAGACGCGCGTGAGATAGATGGTCATGAACGGCAGCGTTGCCCCTCTACCGATGGTTAACAACAATGACGATGCCAGCAGCGCTGCGGTTGAGCGCCTGAGAGATGGTTTCATATTCCTGCCCGACAGTTGCTTATGCTTTTATTAGATGTGTGTTAACAGGATTACCATGACATAAGGGGCTTGTATAGCACCTGATTTATCCCTAAGTGCTTCAGCTGCCTGCCAGAAATAATGATCTTCTCGTGACGTACTTTTTTCTGTTACCTTGAAGTGTTAACAAATTATTAATAATTCAGGGGCGGGATATGACGCGGAAAGACGGGCTGCTGGCATTGCTGGTGGTCGTAGTATGGGGGCTCAATTTTGTGGTCATTAAGCTGGGGCTGCATAACATGCCGCCGCTGATGCTGGCCGGTTTACGCTTTATGCTGGTCGCTTTCCCGGCCATCTTTTTTGTGGCGCGTCCAAAGATCCCCTTTAAACTGCTGCTGGGTTACGGTCTGACCATTAGCTTTGGCCAGTTCGCGTTTCTCTTTTGCGCCATCAAGTTCGGTATGCCGGCGGGTCTTGCCTCGCTGGTGTTACAGGCGCAGGCGTTCTTTACCATTATTCTCGGCGCGTTCGTGTTTGGCGAGCGTCTGCAGGGCAAACAGCTGGCAGGGATCACCCTTGCGGTGTTCGGCGTGCTGGTGCTGATCGAGGCCAGCCTGAATGGTCAGCATGTGGCGCTGCTCGGGTTTATGTTGACGCTGGCGGCGGGGCTGAGCTGGGCCTGCGGGAATATCTTCAACAAGCTGATTATGCAGCACGAGGCGCGCCCGGCGGTGATGTCGCTGGTGGTGTGGAGCGCACTGATCCCGGTTATTCCGTTTCTGCTGGCGTCGAGTATTCTGGACGGTCCGGCGGTGATGATGAACAGTCTGGTCGACATCGATATGACCACGATCCTGTCTCTCGTCTATCTGGCCTTTGTCGCCACCATTGTGGGCTACGGGATCTGGGGATCGCTGCTGGGACGGTATGAGACCTGGCGCGTCGCGCCGTTATCACTGCTGGTGCCGGTGGTAGGGCTTGCCAGTGCGGCAATCCTGCTGGATGAAACGCTAAGCGCGCTGCAGCTGTTGGGTGCCGTGCTGATCATGGCCGGGCTGTACATTAACGTGTTTGGTCTGCGGGTTCGTCGGACGACGCGGGTAAGCGAAAAGGCATAAAAAAAGCCCCGCATCTGCGGGGCAAAAACGAATCAGAAGCCGTGCTGATTATAATAAGGCACGCCTAATTCGTCGGATTTGTCGCTACCAGCACCCATGTGGTTGAAATCATAAGGCGACTGGTCATGTGCTGACGGCAAAATCATCGTATCAGGATTATTTTGCTGCGTTGCACGAGGGGTTTGCTCCGCGAAGGTCTGGCTGGAGAACAGCACCAGCAAGGCGAGGGCGGCGGAGGCGATAACTTTCATGATTTCCTCGGTTACGTCTGTTACAGGCGATGATTAACTACAGTGTTTTAACGGATACAGGTATCGGGATTCGCCCGGCACGCTGGTGATTCGGTACTTATGAGGCGGCACGTCAAAATAGTTCTTGAACGTACGCGTCAGGGTTTGCTGTGATTCAAATCCGTAACGCTCCGCCAGATAAAGGATCGGCTCATTGCTTTCTTTCAGTTTCTGGGCAATTTCCGTCAGCTTGCGGCTGCGAATATATTGACCTAATGAATGACCGGTCTCTTTTTTGAACATCCGTTGCAGGTGCCATTTGGAGTAACCCGAACGCTCTGACACTTTTTCAAGGGAGAGCGGCGATTCCAGGTTATCCTCGATCCAGTCCAAAATGCTATGAATGGTGATAGCGTCAGTATTGCGTCTGGACATCGTCATACCTCTTTTTTTCTGTTTACGGCAGGATTTTCTTCAGCAGAAGCTCAAGGGTTGCCACTTCATCTGCCGTTAAGTTTTTTGTTAGTTCCTGATGCAGTGTTTGTCCTACTAATTGATGACATTGCTCGCACATGGCCGCGCCATCGCTGGTTAGCTTCACCAGTACGCCGCGTTTGTCATTCGGGTTAGGGCTTCGTTCTATCCATCCTTTGCAGACGAGACGATCGAGCATGCGGGTTAACGCACCCAGATCGACAGAGAGCACCTTTTTCAGCTCAACCGGCGTGATACACACTTCGCAGCGAATGGAACACAGCACTTTGAACTGTGTTGCGGTGATATCCAGCGGTGACAGGTAGTCATTGAGCAGGCGATCTTTTTTCTGATTGACCATATGAATAAGACGACCCAGCGGAACAACGTCGTTAAAGATATCACTGGTGCTTTTCACAATGGTTGCCCTGGCAAGTAGTTAGTCACGGCAGATATTATTGCTCAGGCAAGTATAAGTCAACTGAATGAATCAGCCGATGCCACGAATTGCTAAAACGTTTCATGAACTTTTTTTGAGGTCTTTCAAATCATAGAGATAACTGACAGTTATCTTTTCTGAAGGAAAATAATCGTTACGTTCCCCCCATGGCTGAATGTCACACTTTCCCCCTATAATTGCTGTGTTAAATATGGATAAGGACGACAACGCACTATGTTGGATTTAATTAAAGCAATCAGCCTTGGGCTGGTGGTCTTGCTGCCGTTGGCTAACCCGTTAACGACGGTGGCGCTTTTCCTCGGGCTGGCAGGGAACATGAACAGCGCCGAGCGCAACCATCAGTCGATGATGGCCTCGGTGTATGTGTTTGCCATCATGATGGTGGCTTATTACGCCGGACAGGTGGTGATGAATACCTTCGGGATTTCCATCCCTGGTCTGCGTATCGCCGGAGGGCTGATTGTGGCCTTTATTGGTTTCCGCATGTTGTTCCCGGCGCAAAAAGCGCATGAGTCGCCGGAAGCGACCAGCAAATCGGAAGAGCTGGAAACCGAACCGAGTGCGAATATCGCCTTTGTGCCGATTGCCATGCCGAGCACGGCGGGGCCGGGGACTATCGCGATGATCATCAGCTCCGCGTCAACGGTGCGTGACAGCGCAACTTTCCCGGACTGGGTACTGACGGTTGCGCCACCGCTGATTTTTGCGATTATCGGTCTTATCGTGTGGGTGTCGCTGTGCAGCTCCGGCGCCATTATGCGCTGGGTAGGTAAGGGCGGTATCGAGGCAATTTCCCGTCTGATGGGCTTCTTACTGGTCTGTATGGGCGTGCAGTTTATTATTAACGGCGTGCTGGAGATTATTAAGACCTATCATTAAGTTCATTGCCGGGTGGCGCTGCGCTTACCCGGCCTACAAAAAGACGGATTTCGTAGGCCGGGTAAGGCGAAGCCGCCACCCGGCACCAACAACCCTCACCCGTGCTGCCCCTGTTCCTCCAGCGCCACCGGCCACTTGCGGAAGATGAGTACCGACCAGATCAGCGCCACCAGGGCCGGAATAGCTCCCAGATAGCCAATCGCCGACATCGACACGTGCAGGATGACCTGATTTCCCACCAGCGCCCCCGCGCCAATACCCAGATTGAAAATCCCCGAGAACAGCGACATGGCGACGTCCGTCGCATCCGGCGCCAGGGCCAGCACTTTCACCTGCATGCCCAGGCCAATAATCATGATCGCCACGCCCCAGAACAGGCTGAGGATCGCCAGATGGCTTTCACTGCCCGCGGCGGGCATCAGCAACAGCAGACAGCCCAGCAGCAGGCCGATGGCGCTGCTCACCAGCAGGGAGGCGTGTCGGTTACCCAGCTTGCCAAACAGCACGCTGCCGATAATGCCCGCGCCGCCGAGGATCAGCAGTAAGACGGTGGCAAAGTTGGCGCTAAAGCCCGCCACCACCTGCACAAACGGTTCAATGTAGCTATACGCCGTGTAGTGGGCCGTCACGACGATGGCGGTCAGCAGGTAGATGCTCAGCAGCGCAGGGCGACGCATCAGCAGCGGCAGGCTTTTCAGCGAGCCGGAATGTTCGCTCGGCAGCGCGGGCAGCAGTTTAATCAGGCATACCAGCGTCGCCAGCGCACCCATACCGATGGCGAAGAAGGTCGTGCGCCAGCCGAAGTATTGCCCCACGATGCGGCCAATCGGCAGCCCCAGCACCATCGCCAGTGCGGTACCGGTAGCAATCAGGCTCAGCGCCTGGGCGCGTTTACCTGCCGGCGCCAGGCGAATCGCCAGCGACGCGGTAATCGACCAGAATACCGCATGGGCAAAGGCGATGCCGATTCGGCTCATGACCAGCACCGTAAAATTCCACGCCATAAACGACAGCACATGGCTCGCAATGAACAAGACAAACAGACCGATCAGCAGCCTGCGCCGCTCCATCTGGCTGGTCAGCAGCATAAACGGCAAAGACATCAGCGCCACCACCCAGGCGTAGATGGTCAACATAATGCCCACCTGCGCCGTTTCCATCTGGAAACTGTCAGCGATGTCAGACAACAGCCCAACCGGCACAAATTCTGTGGTATTAAAAATAAACGCGGCAACTGCCAGCGTGACCACGCGTAGCCACGCGACCCTGCGGGAAACTGTGTTCGTTGTCATAGGGATGTCTGAGATTCGTTGCTGAAAAGAAGAGGAGACGATCTTAAAACGTCGAACGGCGAAAACTCAACCATTATGTGACGCAGATCTCAATATTTACCTTATGAAAGCGGTAGCCGGGGACGCTGTTTTCATTGAATATAAAAGAACAACACAATAAAAACAGGCGGTAAGACAATGCAGGAGATTGATTTTTATCTGGTCGATGCGTTCAGCGATACCACGTTTGGCGGTAATCCGGCCGCCGTGTGCCCGCTGAAAGCATGGTTACCCGATGAGATCTTGCTGAAGATGGCGCAGCAGCATAATCAGTCGGAAACGGCGTTTTTCGTCTGCAGCAAAGGGGGCATTGAGCTACGCTGGTTTACCACGCTTAGCGAAGTCAATCTCTGCGGTCACGCTACGCTGGCGGCGGCACACGTACTGTTTACCGAGCTGGATTACCCGGACGCGCGGATCCACTTTGATACCGCCTCTGGCCGCCTGACGGTCACCCGGGAGGGGGAGTGGATGACGCTGGACTTCCCGGCATGTCCAACCCATGAAGAGACGCCCCCGCCGGAAATGCTTTCGGCGCTGGGTATCAGCCGCTACGTTGAAGCCCGGAAAGGGCGCGCCTGGGTCATCGTTCTGGAAAATCGCCAGCAGGTCGAGGCCCTCGCCCCGGACTTTTCGGCGATGACGCCAGGCGAGCATAAGGTGAGCGTGACGGCGCGCGGTGAGGGGGAATACGATTTTGTCAGCCGCTTTTTCTCCCCCGGCGTTTCCGTACCGGAAGATCCAGTCACCGGCTCCGCGCACACCATGCTGATCCCGTACTGGAGCGAAAAGCTGGGCAAAACAGCCATGCTTGCCCGTCAGGTTTCCGCGCGCGGCGGCGACGTGCGCTGTGAACTGAAAGGCTCGCGTGTGCTGATGAGCGGACAGGCTTCACTTTATCTGAAAGGCACAGTTTTTCTGCGCTAAATACCCATAACAAGAGAGGAAGAGACAATGCAGGAAATTGATTTTTATCTGGTGGATGCCTTCAGCGACAAAACCTTTGGCGGCAACGCGGCAGCGGTCTGTCCTCTGGAAGAGTGGCTGCCGGACGAGACGCTGCTCAAAATGGCGCAGCAGCATAACCAGTCTGAGACTGCCTTTTTCGTCCGTACCGACGGTGGGTTTGAGCTGCGCTGGTTTACCACGCTGGATGAAATTAACCTGTGCGGCCATGCCACGCTTGCCGCATCGCACGTTATTTTCGAATACCTTGACTATCCGCACACTGAAATCACCTTCACCACGCGCTTCGTGGGCGAGCTGACGGTTAAACGCAGCGGCGACTGGCTGACGCTGAACTTCCCCGCGTGGTCAACGGAGGTGGTCGAGAACCCACCTGCGCTGTTGTTTAGCGGCCTGGGCATCACAGAGGCAAAAGAGGTGCGCGTTGGACGTGATTACCTCGTGGTGCTGGAGAGCCAGCAGCAGGTAGAAGCGTTAACGCCGGATATTGGGGCGATGCTTCCGCTGGATAAAATGGTCTGCGTGACGGCGCCGGGCGATAAATATGACTTCGTCAGCCGCTTTTTCTGCCCGGGCGAAGGGGTGCCCGAAGATCCGGTCACCGGATCTGCCCACAGCATGCTGATCCCTTACTGGAGCGAAAGGCTGGGTAAAACGTCACTCAATGCCCGCCAGGTGTCACACCGTGGCGGGGATCTGCGCTGCGAATTGAAGGGCGACCGCGTACTGATCGGCGGTCAGGCCACCCTGTATCTGAAAGGGCGTGTTTTTTTGCGCTAACAGGGCGGAGCGATAAGTTAATACTATGAAGCACCCTGGCAGGCCTGCGCTATGTTGAAATTTAGCCTGATAAAAAAGCAAGGAGCCTGCCATGTATTCCATTACCTCTGAATCTGCACGTCACCCGGACATTCTTAGCCTGATCGCGGCGCTTGACCGCTATCAGAGCGAACTCTATCCCGCTGAAAGTAATCATCTGCTCGATCTGGCTGCGCTGCCGGAAGCCTCGCTGATCCTGATGATCATTCGCGACCAGCAGCTTCAGGCCGTTGGCTGTGGCGCTATCGTGCTCAACGGCGACGGTACGGGCGAGATGAAGCGGGTCTATATTGACCCGGCCCATCGTGGCCAGCATCTGGGAGAGACGCTGCTGGCCGCTCTGGAAGATGAGGCTCTGAGCCGTCATTGCCATACGGTACGGCTGGAGACGGGCATCAAGCAGCATGCCGCGGTGCGTCTTTATGAACAGTGCGGATACGATTTGCGCCCGGCGTTTGCCCCGTACGTTGACGATCCGCTCAGCCTGTTTATGGAGAAGGCGCTGGTTGAAGACGTTCGTTTAGCAGCGCTATAAAGGCCTCCAGCTGGCGGGTCATCGCCCCGCGTCGCCACACCAGCCAGGTGGTGAGCCAGCGCCAGTTTTCTGCCAGCGGCCAGGCTTCCACCTGATGATGCCCAGGCATACTTTCCAGCATCGAGCGCGGCATCAGCGCGATGCCCGCGCCCGCAATAACGCAGGCGAGCATGCCGTGATAGGACTCCATCTCATGAATGCGGCCGGGCGCGGCTCGGTCAGCGTGAAACCAGCTCTCCAGGTGTCGGCGATACGAGCAGTTGGCGCGAAAGGCATACACGTCGCTGCCGCTGACCTGCGCGGCACGCGAGATTTCCGTCTGCCCGGCAGGCGTGACCAGCATCATCTCTTCCCGGTAGACCGGCATTCCTTCCAGCTCCGGGTGCGACAGCGGCCCGTCGACGAAGGCGGCGCTCAGGGTTCCCTCCAGGACGCCATCAATCATCGTCCCGGATGGCCCGGTAGAAAGGGCAAACTGAATGCGCGGATAGCGCTGGTTAAACTGTGCCAGCGTTTCCGGAATGCGCACGGCGGCGGTACTTTCCAGCGCGCCGAGGGCAAATAACCCCTGCGGCTCATCCCCCGCGACAACCATGCGCGCTTCATCCACCAGCGCGAGGATCTGCTTGCTGTAGCGCAGGAAGTTATGGCCAGCCGGGGATAAACGCAAACGCTGGTTCTCACGAATAAACAGCTCAACGCCCAGATCGGCTTCCAGCTGACGAATGCGGGTCGTCAGGTTAGACGGCACGCGATGCACCTTTTGCGCCGCCTGGGTGATACTGCCCGTCAGCGCGACGGCGTTAAACATCTCAAGCTGGGTTAAATCCATAATGTTCTCGTTTCGTGAATAAGGTGGTTAGTATTATTCATTTTTAAGAAATAGCAGAGTGGGCCACAATTAATCAACCGAAAAACGTGGAGAACACCATGACTTATTCCTCTGCTACACATGCCTTCTCTGTCAACCCGGCCACGGGTGAAACCCTCGCCGCGTATCCATGGGCGACGTCGGAACAGGTTGAACGCGCGATTTCTCAGTCCGACGCGGGCTATCGCCAGTGGCGTCGCGAAAGCGTCTCCCACCGGGCGCAAAAGCTGCGCGATCTTGGTGCCGCGCTGCGTCATCGCGCTGAAGAGATGGCGCAGACGATCTCCCGTGAAATGGGCAAACCCATTCAGCAGGCGCGGGCGGAAGTGGCGAAATCCGCTGGCCTGTGCGACTGGTACGCCGAGCACGGCCCGGCGATGCTGCGTGCGGAACCCACGCAGGTGGAAAACCAGAACGCGGTTATTGAATACCGTCCGCTGGGGCCGATCCTCGCGGTAATGCCGTGGAACTTCCCGCTCTGGCAGGTGCTGCGCGGCGCGGTACCGATTCTGCTGGCAGGGAACAGCTATCTGCTCAAACACGCGCCCAACGTGCTCGGCTCGGCGGATCTTATCGCGCAGATTTTTGCGGATGCGGGTTTCCCTGAAGGCGTGTTCGGCTGGGTGAACGCCACCAACGACGGCGTCAGCCAGGCGATTAACGATCGTCGTATTGCGGCGGTGACCGTCACCGGCAGCGTGCGTGCCGGGGCAGCCATTGGTGCTCAGGCGGGGGCCGCGCTGAAGAAATGCGTTCTTGAACTGGGCGGCTCAGACCCGTTCATCGTTCTCAACGATGCCGACCTGGATCTTGCCGTGAAGGCGGCGGTAGCAGGCCGCTACCAGAATACCGGACAGGTGTGCGCGGCGGCAAAACGCTTCATTGTGGAAGAAGGTATTGCGGACACCTTTACCCAACGCTTTGTCGATGCGGTTGCGGCCCTGAAGCTGGGTGCGCCGGACCAGGAAGAAAACTACCTGGGCCCGATGGCGCGTTTTGATCTGCGCGATGAACTGCATCAGCAGGTACAGGCGACGCTGGCAGAAGGGGCAACGTTGCTGCTGGGCGGTGAGAAAATCAGCGGCGAGGGGAATTATTATGCGCCAACCGTGCTGGCGAATGTCACCCCGTCGATGACGGCGTTCCGTCAGGAGCTGTTTGGTCCGGTCGCGGCCATTACGGTCGCGAAAGACGCGGAGCACGCCCTGATGCTGGCCAACGACAGCGATTTTGGTCTGTCAGCCACGGTCTTTACCGCCAGTGATGCGCTGGCAGAGACCTTCTCCCGCGAGCTGGAGTGCGGTGGGGTGTTTATCAACGGCTTTAGCGCCAGCGATGCGCGCGTAGCCTTTGGCGGCGTGAAGAAAAGCGGCTTTGGCCGCGAGCTTTCCCACTTTGGCTTGCACGAGTTCTGTAATGCGCAGACGGTGTGGAAGGATCGCGTGTAATCTTGAATTTCGGCCCTCTTCACGAGGGCCGTTGTCACTATTCTGCAATGGTTCTGTCATTTTCATTTCGTAGACTCGCTCGCGTCTAACGCCTTGTAAATGAAGATAATTATGAACCTAACGCAAATTTTTCGCCGTATTGCGCAGCGTCTCACCCCCCGTCACTTTGGCCTGCTGACGGGCATCTTTTGCATCATTGGCCTTTTCTCCGCGCTGCAGCTCTCCTCGTCACTCCTGCTTAACGCCTCCCTGAACGAAGCCCAGCGCAACGAGCAGCACAACCTGCTGGCCTGGCAGCAGCAGAGCAAGCTGGATTTGGCTCGCGTCTCTCTGCTGGCCGCAAGCGATCTCCTTAACCGCTCCGGCGTCTGGTTTATGCAGGATAAAGAGACCGGCTCCGACGGAAGCTGGCATAGCCTGGTGGATGACGCGCAAAAGGCGCTGACGGTTTCGCAGCAGGCATGGAAGGCCTGGCTGGCGCTGAATCCGCCGAAAGACGACGCGCTGGTGAACAGCTATCAACTTTTCTACGGTGCGATCAAAGAGCAGGCTGAAGGTCTGGTCAAGACCAATACCATCGATGCTTTTTTTGCCGTCCCGGCGCAGGCGTTTCAGACGGATTTTAACGACAACTATGCGCGCTATCAGCAGGCAAGCGAGAAGCAGGCGATGCAGGGGCGTCAGAGCCTCATGGCGCAGCTCTCCGACCTGCAAACGCTATTTCTGTTTGCCCCGGTGCTGTTAGTCGCCATCGCCGCTGTCGTCTGGTTCGGTATGTCCCGATGGGTGATTACGCCGCTGCGTCGGCTCATCGCGCATATCAACCGGCTGGCAGCAGGGGATCTCTCCGGCACGCCGCCGAACGTTATGCGCTTCAATCGCGAGATTGGGCAGCTTAGCGACAGTATTGCCACGATGCAGCTTGGCCTGCAGCAGCTGGTGACGCAGGTCAGCCATGCCACGGCGACCATGGTGGAGAACATTGATGCCCTGGCACAGGGTAACCAGAAGCTGTATCAGCAGTCGGCACGTCAGGCGAAAGAGCTTGAAGATGTGACGGCGCATATCGCGGCGCTGGAAAGCCACGTTGAAGGCAATACCGGGTATGCCAGACTCGCCAGCTCCCGGGCCGATGAAGCGCGCCAGGCAGCCGTGGGGGGAGACCAGATGATGTCGACCGTAAACGCGTCCATGCAGGCGATCGTCGACCGATCGTCAGAGATGCGCGGGATCGTGGCGATGATCGATAGCGTGGCGTTTCAGACGAACATCCTGGCGCTGAATGCCGCTATTGAGGCGGCCCATGCCGGAAATCAGGGACGAGGGTTTGCCGTTGTCGCCCGGGAGGTTGGGCTGCTGGCCAGAAAGAGCAGCCACTCGACGCAGACCATTCAGGAGCTGATCAACCGCTCGGTGCAGGGGATTGAAGACGGTTCTCGTGCCGTTACCCTGATGGAAGAGAATCTGCAGCAGGTCACCGGTCTGGTGGGCAATTTAAGCAGTTTGCTTAATGAGATCTCCACCGCCACGCTCAGTCAGGGAGACAGTATTCACCAGATGACGCGTCAGCTTCAGGCGCTGAACCAGGTCTCCCGTCAGACGGATTTACTGGTCTCTGACGCCTCGGATGCTTCTGAACGTCTGCAAAAGCAATCCGATCTTTTATTGCAGGCCGTTTCGCGTTTTCGTCTTAGCGCCTGACGCAATACATAAGCCTCTGTTATACTCGCAGCCCGTTTTAGCCTGAGGGCAAGGAGCAAAGTGTGGCTGCGGTCATCCATAATGAGATGTTGGACGAGATTCTGGCGCAGGTTCGTCCGTTAATTGGAAAGGGGAAGGTTGCCGACTATATTCCGGCCCTTGCCTCGGTCAGCGGGAATAAGCTGGGCATTGCTATCTGTACCATCGACGGACAGCGATACCAGGCAGGGGATGCAACAGAACGTTTTTCCATTCAGTCCATTTCGAAAGTGCTCAGTCTGGTTGCGGCGATGCGCCAGTATGAAGAAGACGAGATCTGGCAGCGGGTGGGCAAAGATCCGTCCGGCCAGCCTTTTAACTCGCTGCTTCAGCTCGAGATAGAACAGGGTAAACCGCGAAATCCCTTTATCAACGCCGGGGCGCTGGTGGTCTGCGATATGCTGCAAAGCCGCCTCAGCGCGCCGCGTCAGCGTATGCTGGAGATCGTGCGCCAGCTTTCGGGCGTCGACGACATTGCCTACGATCCGGTGGTGGCCCGCTCGGAATTCGAACACTCCGCCCGTAACGCGGCCATCGCGTGGCTGATGAAATCCTTCGGCAATTTCCATAACGACGTGGCGACCGTCCTGCAAAACTACTTCCATTACTGCGCCCTGAAGATGAGCTGCGTTGAGCTGGCTCAGACGTTCTTGTTCCTGGCGCATCAGGGGCACGCGCCGCATCTCGATCAGGAGGTGGTTTCACCTCTGCAGGCTCGCCAGGTTAACGCGCTGATGGCGACCAGCGGGATGTATCAAAACGCCGGCGAGTTTGCCTGGCGCGTTGGTCTCCCGGCTAAATCGGGCGTCGGTGGCGGAGTCGTGGCTATTGTGCCGCATGAAATGGCGATTGCGGTCTGGAGCCCGGAGCTGGATGAAACCGGAAATTCGCTTGCCGGTGTGGCGGTTCTGGAGAAACTGACCCAGCGTATGGGACGTTCAGTCTACTGATGTCTGACCTGGATCCTCTTTTTTCCCGTCTGGCGCGATCGACGTTTCGCTCGCGCTTTCGCTTAGGCGATAAGGAACGGCAGTACTGCTGGGACAAAGGCCCGGATACCATTGATCAGCATGCCGCGGATTTTGTCGAAAAGCGTCTTGCCCCTGCACAACCTGCAAACGACGGGAAACAGACGCCCATGCGCGGTCACCCGGTGTTTATCGCCCAGCATGCTACCGCCACCTGTTGTCGGGGCTGCCTGGCAAAATGGCATAATATCCCACACGGTGTTCAGCTCACCGCGCAGGAGCAGCAGTATATCGTCAGCGTTATTCACCACTGGCTGGTACTGCAGATGAACGCCTAAATTTGACGAGTTATGATCCCGCTGTATTTGTGTTATAGATGCATCTTAAGTGAGCTCCGATCGTGCTGACGACCGCAATAATTGCCATAAGCTTTCATATGGAATGATATTTAATGCGTTCTGCTCTTACCGCTTTCAGACCGTTCCAGCCTGACACGCCGCTGCGAAATGCATCGACGATCTTTATCCTCACCACCTTGTTCTATTTTGTGGGCGCGGAATTACGTCTCGTGGAGGCCTTGTCGCTGTTCTGGCCACTCAATGGCGTGATGGCAGGGATCTTTGCCCGTTATGTTTTCCTGAATCGCCTGCATTACTATGCGGTATCCTATGTCGCGATGCTGTTGTACGACGCAGTCACGACCAGCTGGGGGATGGCCTCCGTGGTGATCAATCTGTCTAACATGGTCTTTATCGTCGTTGTGGCCGTGCTGGTTCAGCGTGACAAGCGGCTGATGAAGAAAACCCCCGATCCGCTTAACGCATTACGCCTGTTCAACTACTGTCTGATCGCCGCGCTGCTGTGCGCGTTGCTCGGCGCGGTAGGTTCGGTCGGGATTGACAGTCATACGTTCTGGCCGTTGTTTGCCGACTGGTTTAGCGAGCAGTTCTCAACCGGCGTGCTTGTTGTGCCGTGTATGCTCACGCTGGGCATGCCCGTGCGCGAATTCAGGTTGCGTCTTGAGCAACTGTTACCGGTTATTGCGCTGATTGTCTCGGTGGTCGCGTCGGTGGTGATCGGCGGAGCGGGGAGCCTCTCTTTTCCTCTGCCTGCGCTTATCTGGTGTGCGGTACGCTACCCATTGCCTGTGACCTGCTTGCTGACGTTTGTGACGGGCGCCATTGAAATTATTCTGGTCGCCAACTCGGTGATTAATATTGCCGTGGCGACGCCATTTACCACCCCAATGATGTTTTCTGCCCGGCTGGGTATTGCCACGATGGCGATCTGTCCGGTGATGGTCTCCGTCAGCATGGCTGCCATTAATTCCCTGATCCGTCAGGTTTCCCTGCGGGCGGATTATGACTTCTTAACGCATGTTTACTCGCGTTCCGGGCTTTATGAGGCGTTAAAACACGAAGAGACGCACCGGCACTCGCGTTTTCTGACCGTCATGCTGCTGGATATCGATTACTTCAAAAGCATTAATGATAACTATGGCCACGAGTGTGGTGACCGCGTGCTGGCGTCATTTGCCAGACAGGTTCAACAGGTTGTCGGCGAAGACGGCATGGTTGCGCGAATGGGCGGGGAAGAGTTCGCGGTGGTGGTAAACTCTGGTAATGCGCAAAACGGTTATGAACTGGCGGAGCGTATCAGAACCACTGTCGCCAGCCATCCTTTTACGTGGCGCCACCAGACGCTCTATCTGACGGTCAGTATTGGCCTCGGAAGCGGAAAGTCTGAGTCATGGCAGTTGACCGAGGTCTTCAACACGTTGATGACCGAAGCGGACGATCATCTTTATCGTTCAAAAAAAGCGGGTCGAAATCGTACCAGTGCCCGGATGTCGGACGAGCAGGTTGCCGCGACCTCCGGGAGTGAAATATAGCTGCGTTAATCGTCATAAGGCATTGACGTGAATAGCAAGCGGCTTAACAGGATGTTCGAACACTGACAATGTCTCTGTTTAAGCTACGCTTTTAGTAACGCTTTACGTCAGGAGACATTATGAAAGCACCTGCAACCCCTGAAAATGAAACAGACAGACTGAACTCGCTGCGCGAATCCGGTTTGCTTGAGATAGACAGCTCCCCGGCATTTGACCGGTTAACACGTCTGGCAAAACGCTTCTTCCAGGTGCCGCTGGCGATGGTCAATCTGATTGATGAGCATTCACTTATTGTGAAGTCGGCCGACGGGCAGGCACCCAATTCCGTACCGCGTAACATTTCGTTTTGTGGCCATACGATCCTCACCGAAGCACCGCTGGTGGTGGGAGACATGCTGCAGGACGATCGTTTTGCGGATAATCCGCTGGTGGCCGGTGAACCTCGCGTGCGTTTTTACGCGGGCTTCCCGCTGCGCCTGCGTGATGGCGCGAGCGTGGGCTCGCTCTGCCTGATTGACTACGCGCCCAGGGAGTTTTCAGCGGCCGATCTCGCCGTGCTGGGGGATCTTGGCGCGCTGGCTGAAGATGAGTTTGCCGCTATCAGCGCGGCGACAACGGATGAATTAACGGGTTTATTCAACCGTCGGGGCTTTAATCAGCTGGTGCGGTTCACGCTTTCTGTTGCCCGGCGCCGGGCTGAGCCGCTCACGCTCGGCTGGCTGGATCTGGATCGCTTTAAGGAAATCAACGATCGCTACGGGCATGAAGAGGGGGATAAGGCGCTGAAAGCCATGGCGCAACTGATGCGTGCTTCTTTCCGTGAAGCGGATCTGCTGGTGCGTTTTGGCGGGGACGAGTTCGCCGTGCTGTTTGCGGATACGGATGAGCAGGGGGCCTGGATTGCCATGCAGTATCTCGCTGAGCAGGTGGAACACTATAACGCCCGCAAGCTGCATCCCTGGTCGCTTCATTTCTCATGGGGGCTTAGCGAATTCGATCATAGCGGCAACGACCTGCAGCAGTGGTTAAAAGATGCCGATGAAAAGATGTACGCCATGAAACAGCAGCGCCAGCGCGCCCGGTGACATAACAAAAGCCTATGTCCGATCCGCTTGCGTTAATAAGTTGTTAAATACAAAGTGAGTGTATTCAACGTAAGGAAAAACAATGAATACCTCACTGCAAATCAAAAATCTCACCCGGGAAGAGATCCTCACCCATCTCGATGCGCTGGCCGGGATCCTCGAAAACTGCGTAAACGGCGGGGCATCTGTCAGCTTTATGCTTCCTTATGGCCTGGATAAGGCCCGTATTTTCTGGCGCGGTATTGCCGAAAGCGTCGCGCGTGGCGAGCGACTGGTGCTTGCCTGCGTCGATGCGCAGGACGGCGTCATCGGAACGGTGCAGCTGATCACAGATCAGCCGGAAAACCAGCCGCATCGCGCCGATGTGGCGAAACTGCTGGTCCACGAGAAAGCGCGCCGGAAAGGGGCCGCGATGGCATTGATGGAAGCGCTGGAAGATGAGGCCAGAGTAAGAGAGATTTCGGTGCTGGTGCTCGATACCTCCACCGGCAGCGGGGCCGATACCTTCTACCAGCGTGCTGGCTGGCAAAAGGTTGGTGAGATCCCGCGCTATGCCCTGATGCCGGACGGTGCCATGACGTCCACGTCCGTGTTTTATAAGTTTTTATAATTTTTCTGCACAACTACGCGACGTATTGATCAAAACAGGGTTTCTGGTCGTTAAGTTTTGATAAGTTATCGTACCAATCTTATCAGGCTGTATGACTAATCATAAAAGGAACCTCTTGTGAACACGCTCAACCGTCGCGATTTTCCCGGTGCTCTGTATCCCGAACGCATCATTCAGTTTGGTGAAGGCAACTTCCTGCGCGCGTTTGTCGACTGGCAAATTGACCTGTTAAACGAACATACCGATCTTAACGCCGGCGTGGTTATCGTCCGTCCGATTCAGAGCGACTTCCCGCCGTCACTGAATACGCAGGACGGTCTCTATACCACGCTCATTCGCGGTCTGAATGAGAAGGGTGAGGCGGTGAGCGCAAGCCGGCTTATCCGCTCCGTTAACCGGGAAATCGACGTCTACGGACAGTATGATGCGTTCCTGAAGCTGGCACACAATCCGGATATGCGCTTTGTTTTCTCGAATACCACCGAAGCGGGTATCAGCTACCACGCGGGTGACCGGTTCGACGATGCCCCTGCGGTGAGCTATCCGGCGAAGCTGACGCGTCTGCTGTTTGAGCGCTTTAGCCACTTCAACGGTGCGGCTGACAAGGGCTGGATCATCATTCCCTGCGAGTTGATTGACTACAACGGTGACGCACTGCGTGAACTCGTCTTGCGCTATGCGCAGGAGTGGGCGCTGCCCGCCGCCTTTATTCAGTGGCTCAACGTCGCCAACAGTTTCTGCTCGACGCTGGTTGACCGTATCGTGACGGGGTATCCACGTGACGAAGCGGCTGCGCTTGAAGCTGAGCTGGGTTATCACGATGGGTTCCTGGACACGGCCGAACACTTCTATCTGTTTGTTATTCAGGGACCTGCACCCCTTGCCCGCGAACTTCGTCTGGATAAGTACCCGCTAAATGTACGGATTGTCGACGACATCAGACCCTACAAAGAACGCAAAGTTGCCATTCTGAACGGGGCGCATACGGCGCTGGTGCCGGTCGCCTTCCAGGCCGGGCTGGATACGGTAGGCGAGGCGATGAATGATGCGGAGATCTGCGCGTTCGTCGAAAAAGCAATTTATCAGGAGATCATTCCGGTCCTCGATTTGCCGCGTAACGAGCTGGAATCTTTCGCCAGTGCGGTGACAGGACGTTTTCGTAACCCTTACATCAGACACCAGCTGCTTTCCATTGCGCTTAACGGTATGACCAAATACCGTACCCGCATCCTGCCGCAGCTGCTGGCAGGACAGAAGGCAACGGGGCAATTACCGGCACGTCTGACGTTTGCCTTAGCCGCGTTGATCGCGTTCTACCGCGCGGAGCGTAACGGGGAGAGCTATCCGGTGCAGGATGATGCGTGCTGGCTGGAATGCTATCAGCAGCTCTGGGCGCAGCACCGCGATCGGCAGTTGAGCACCCGTGAGCTGGTGCAGTCGGTGCTCAGCGCACGCGAACACTGGGAGCAGGACTTGACGCAGGTAAACGGTCTTGTCGACCAGGTCACGCTGGACCTTGATGCCATTCTGCTGAAGGGCATGCGCGCTGCGGTTAAACCGCTTTGCTAATGCGTTCACCCGGCTTCGGCCGGGTTTGAATACGATCTATTTAGTTACAACATACTATTGGCTTTGTTTTTAAAAAGCAAATGCAGCACCGTGCGGATTTCGCTAATCAGGGGAGAAAATGCAATGTCCCGTTAACAAGCTTGCAACGGTGACGGGGATCACGTTTAATAGCCTCGCTCTTTTCTTTCCTGAAACTCACTATGATCGTTCGTCCTAAACAGCACTGGCTACAACTGATTTTTGTCTGGCACGGTTCGGTACTGCCTAAGATCTATACCCGATTGCTGCTCAATTTCCTGCTTTCTATTGCCGTTATCCTGATGTTGCCGTGGTATACCTCGCTGGGCATCAAATTTACCGTGGCGCCATTCAGCATTCTCGGCGTGGCGATCGCTATCTTTTTGGGTTTTCGAAACAACGCCTGTTATTCACGCTACGTTGAGGCTCGCCTGCTCTGGGGGCAGTTGATGATAGCGGCACGCTCGCTGTTTCGCGAGGTAAAAAACACCTTGCCTGACGATAAGCACCTTGGCGAATTCGTGCGACTGCAGATTGCTTTTGCCAACTGCCTGCGGATGACCCTGCGCCGGGAGCTGAACGCAGAGCAACTCTCTCGCTATCTTTCTCCGGATGATTTACGTCAGGTGATGAAGGCCAGTGCGCCCGCGAACCGTATTTTACTGATCATGGGGGAGTGGCTGGCCGTGCGGCGACGTAACGGGCAACTCTCAGACATCCTGTTTCACAGCCTGAATAACCGTCTGAACGATATGTCCATCGTCCTGTCCGGCTGCGAGCGCATTGCGACCACGCCAGTACCGTTTGCCTACACGCTGATTTTGCACCGTACGGTCTATCTGTTCTGCATCATGCTGCCGTTTGCGCTGGTTGTGGATCTGCACTACATGACGCCCTTTGTCTCGGCGCTGATTTCATACACCTTTATCTCGCTGGACACCCTGGCGGAAGAGCTGGAAGACCCGTTTGGCACGGAAGATAACGACCTGCCGCTGGACGCCATCTGCAACATGATGGAACGCGATCTGCTGCAGATGAACGACGAAGAGAATATTCCGGAAAGGCTGGTGCCGGATAAGCACTATCAGCTGACCTGACGGGCGTTCCACTCGTCACGGGTAATCTCCCACAGCTCGGAGTCCAGCATCCCGCTGACGTAGGCTTTCTTCTCCGTCCTGATAAGCCGCATGCCGCTACTGTCCGAAATACGACGGGAGCGGCTGTTAGCAGCGGCCTTCGGGGCCCGCAAAACGGATTTGTTTAGCGTGTTGAACCAGTAATCCGTCGCGGCAATGCTGGCTTCGCGCATAAATCCCTGACCCTGGAACTCCGGCGCGAGCCAGAACCCGCGGTTGTTATCCTCGACGTCGTACAGGCAAATAATGCCCATCAATTCATCCGGCACCTCACGTCGCCGGATGCTCCAGAACCAGGCAATCCCTTTCGCCATATCCGGCAGCGCCACGTTGTTGACATAGTTTTCCGCGCCGTTATCCGGATAGGGCCAGGGCACGGAAGAGACCATATAGCGGACGATCTCCCAGCGCGGATACAGCGTTTGTATCTGGACGGCATCTTCCGCAACCAGCGGTTTCAGCAGTAAACGTTCTGTCGTGAGCGTCGGTATCGTCATGCGCGGATCTCCCTATTTAGGCGTTATGCTTTTGTTTGCGTTCTGGTATTTTCATCTCAATAGCACTCTATCTCAGCAAGCTCACTTTTCCATCCTACTATCATTTGCAGAGGTCACTATGGCATTGAGACGAGCCCACCCGCAGGAAGCCGAAGTACTCTGGGACATTCGCAACCAGGCGATTCGTCACGGCTGTAAAACCAGTTACGACGCAGAGGTCATTGCGCGCTGGACGCCCGATCTGATGCCCGAACGCTATCGGCAGATGGTCATTGAATACCCTTTTTACGTGGTTGAAGATGAAAAGGGCGATGTTGCGGCAAGCGGCTATCTCGATCTGGATACCCATTGCCTGGAGGCGATTTTCACCTTGCCCGCAGCCTTCGGTAAAGGCATGGCGACCCGGATTATTGAGGCACTCAAACACGAGGCCCGCAGCCGGGGGATAACCCGCCTGACGCTCGATGCGACGCCTAACGCCCAGTCGTTTTATCAGAAGCTTGGGTTTGTTACGCTGAGAGAACATAATCATCATTCGCGTATGGCGGGGGCTGATTTACGCTGTTTTGAAATGGCAATTGACCTGTAATGTGAGGAAAACATGGCAGTTACGGTAAGACCTTTACGCGCAGAGGATTATTCCCAATGGCGACCGCTGTGGGATGGTTACACCCATTTTTATGATTGCTTCCTCGAGGAGTCCGTCACCGCAGCGACGTGGGAAAGGGCGCTCTCAGCGCATTCATCGATGTTCTGCCGGGTCGTGGAGAAGGACGAAAAGGTCATCGGTTTCGCAATGTGTGTTCTGCATGAAGGCACCTGGTCAACCGCGCCCATCTGCTACCTGGAAGATCTGTTTGTTGATGCTGCCGAACGCGGGGCGGGAGCCGGTAAGGCGCTCATTGACGCGCTGATTGACGAAGGCAAGAGCGAAGGGTGGTCGAAACTGTACTGGGTCACCCGGGAAAACAACCCGGCGCGTAAACTCTATGACAAATATGGTGAAGCTGACGATTACGTCCGCTATCGTCTCTCCCTCTAAAACTTCAGCGCCTGTGTTTGTATCACACTGTATCAGCGTCCCGGATACATACACAGGCTTGCAATAAACCCGCTTTCGCACATATCCGCTATACATTGAGGTGTTGTGATATCCCCGTGAATTGTACTCAACCGGAGATACCAACATGTTCAGCAAACTTGCTTACTCAACCCTCGCACTGACCGTTTCGCTTGGCACCGTGATGTCCTGTCAGGCCGAAGTCACAAGCACAAACGTCGCCGCAGCCTTTGATCATCCTCAGCAAATTAATGCCGGCGATCTGAATGTCGGTTATGTCGACATTGGCCCGAAAGACGGTCAGCCGGTTATTTTACTGCACGGCTGGCCCTACGATATTCACAGCTATGCCGAGGTTGCACCCGCACTGGCGGCAAAAGGGTACCGGGTCATTGTGCCGTCTCTGCGCGGCTACGGTACCACGCGTTTCCTGTCAGCAAACACACCGCGCAACGGCCAGCCCTCGGCGATGGCGAAAGATATCGTTAATCTGATGGATGCCCTGAATATCAGGCAGGCGGTATTTGCCGGATATGACTGGGGCGCCCGGACGGCGGATATCGTCGCGACGCTGTGGCCTGAGCGCGTAAAATCACTGGTGTCGGTGAGCGGGTATCTGATCAGCAGCCAGCAGATTGGCAAACAGCCGCTGCCGCCAAAAGCAGAGCAGCAGTGGTGGTATCAGTTCTATTTCGCCACCGCACGCGGTGCTGAAGGCTATGCCAAAAACACGCATGACTTTGCGCGCTTAATCTGGTCGCAGGCCTCGCCTGACTGGAAATTTAGCGATGCGGTCTTTAACGCCAGTGCCAAATCCCTCGATAATCCGGACCACGTCGCGGTGACGCTCAGTAATTATCGCTGGCGTTTAGGGCTGGAAAAAGGCGAGCGTAAATACGACCGCTACGAGCAAAAACTGGCCACGCTGCCGAATATCACCGTCCCAACGATCACCATCGAAGGAGGCAACAACGGCGCGCCGCATCCGGCACCGCAGGCCTATGCAGCTAAATTTACCGGCAAATATGAGCACCGCACCTTCGGCGCAACCGTGGGGCATAACCCGCCTCAGGAAGATCCACAGGATTTCGTCAAGGCAGTTATCGACGCGGATAAGCTGTGAACTGTGCTATTTTCAGTACGTTACCCTTCGGTCTGGAGAGTTCAGTGGAACATATTGACCACATCCTTGTCGTCGATGACGACAGGGATATTCGTGAACTGATTGTCGATTATCTCGGTAAGTCTGGCTATCGCGCGACGGGCGCGGCCAACGGCAAAGAGATGCGTAGCGTACTGGATAAACAGCATATCGACCTGGTGGTGCTGGACGTCATGATGCCTGGCGATGACGGTCTCACGCTATGCCGGCAGCTACGCAGCGGCAAACATAAAGATCTGCCCATCCTGATGCTGACGGCGCGCAATGAGGAGACGGACAGGATCCTGGGTCTGGAGATGGGGGCGGATGACTACGTGGTGAAGCCGTTTGTCGCCCGTGAGCTTCTGGCACGCATCAAAGCGATTTTACGGCGTTTTCGCACGATGCCGCCCAATCTACAGGTGACAGAAGCAGGGCGGCTGGTGATGTTCGGTGAATGGCAGCTCGATACCGTTGCCCGCCACTTAATCGACCCGGAAGGGGTGATTGTGGCACTCAGTGGGGCGGAGTATCGTCTGCTGCGCGTTTTCCTGGATCATCCGCAACGCGTGCTGACCCGTGACCAATTGCTCAATCTGACGCAGGGACGTGACGCCGAACTGTTTGAACGTTCTGTCGATCTGCTGGTAAGCCGGGTGCGCCAGCGTCTCAATGAAGATGCCCGCACGCCCGCCTATATCAAAACCGTGCGCAGCGAAGGTTACGTCTTTACGATGCCGGTGACCATCAAAGAGGTTAACGAATGACGCTCTGGCCACGCTCTCTGCTGGCCCGTTTGCTGATCGTCGTACTGTCCGGTTTGCTGCTGGCTAACGCCCTGAGCCTGACGCTGGTCATGACTGAACGCATGCACAGCGCGCGCACGGTGATGCTCGGTAATCTGGAAAACGATGTCGCAACCAGCGTCGCCATTTTAGACCGCTTACCGGCCAGCGAACGCGCCTCCTGGTTGCCTCGGCTTGAACGAGGTAACTATCGTTATATTCTGGGCACAGGAGAACCCGGCGCAGCGCCGACGGATAAGCGTTCGCAAGATGCCATCCGAACCTTAAAAGCGACGCTTGCCGCGCATTACCCGCTTAGCTTTACCGCGGTTCCCGGCGCCATTTCGCATATTCAGGCCCATCTTACGTTACGCGATGGCGCGCCGCTGACCATTGACCTGATCCCGCGCATGCCGCCCGTCGCCAGCTGGCTCCCGATCGTTCTCGTTTTGCAGCTGCTGGTTCTGGCCGTCTGCGCCTGGATCGCCGTGCGGCAGGTGGTACGGCCTTTTTCACACTTTACCCGCGCGGTGGATGCGCTCGATCCGGCGGCCAGCACGCCAATGACGGAAAAAGGGCCGGTTGAGGTGCAGCGGGCAGCGCATGCCTTCAACGCCATGCAGGCGCGCATTCAGTCTTATCTCCGGGAACGCGCACAGATCCTGGCCTCGATTTCCCACGATCTCCAGACGCCCATTACTCGCATGAAGCTGCGTGTCGAAATGGCCGGGGAACCGGAACTACGCGACAAGCTCCTCAATGATCTTGTTAGCATGTCTCGTCTGGTGCGGGAGGGTATCGCGTATGCCCGGTCATCAGAATCACTGGAAGAAACGTCGCTGAAGCTGGAGCTGAACGCCTGGGTCAACAGCATCGCCAGCGATTATCAGGACATTGGTAAAAACGTGCAGTTTCAGGCAAGCGAAACCCGCCTGCCCATCATCACGCGTCCACAGGCGCTTCGTAGAGTGATGACTAACCTGCTGGATAATGCGCTGAAATTCGGCGGCGGTGCCGTTATTGCCATTGATATTTCGTCTGCCGAAGAGGTGGTGATTCACATTGTGGACGACGGGCCGGGAATACCCGAAGCCGAACTGGAGGCGGTTCTGCAGCCGTTTTATCGGGTTGAAACCTCGCGTAATCGCGATACCGGCGGGACAGGTCTCGGCCTGGCGATTGCCGCGCAGCTGACCGCACAGCTGGACGGCAAACTCAGGCTGGCGAACCGCGCCGGAGGCGGACTGGATGTCGCCATTACGCTACCGCGTCGTTCGTAAAATTGTACGGCTTTGTATCTCCTGGCCTGGGTGATACAGAGCCAGACAAAAACCGCGCGTTTACACATATCCTGAACACATCAGGACGATGAAATAGCCTCACTGCAGTGTCGCAGGACGTGTAATGTGAGGTCATTATGTTTCTGTTAATCGCTTTTCTGGGCGGGATGATAAGCCTGCTCAGCCCATGTACGCTCCCGGTTATTCCACTCCTGTTTGCCGGTTTTCAGGGGCAACGACGACATATTTTGGCCCTGCTCGCAGGGATGGTCGTGATGTTCACCCTGGTGGCGATGGTCGTCACCGTCGCCAGCGAGTGGATAACAGAGGCGACCATTGTCGGGCGCTGGATCGCGCTCGTCATTCTGGCCACCGCCGCGCTGGCCTTAATTTTCCCGTCTTTCGCCCAGCGTATTGCCGGTCCGGCCGTCAGCGCGGGAAATGTCCTCAACACCCGAAGCGGGCAAACGCGCGGAATGGCATCGGCATTTCTGGCCGGGCTTGCGGTAGGACTGCTCTGGTCTCCTTGCGCGGGCCCCATCCTGGGAGTGATCTTCAGCATTAACATTGCGGGGCATTCCGCCATTACTACCGGCGCACTGCTGGCCGCCTATGGCAGCGGATGCGCGCTGATGCTGGGATTACTCGTCACTGGAGGCCGCACGCTAATGACCCCGCTGAGAGCAAAATCGGCACTCATGGCGAAGCTGCGTCAGGGGGCGGGAGTGGCGATGTTAGCGGCAGTCGTCCTGAATGCGACGGGGATGACCTCGTTGCTGAAAGGCGCTAACGGCGTCGCAGACCGTCTTGAGACCGTGCTCTTAAACCTGGCAAAACCCACAACCGCGACGGTGAAGCTCCAGCCGGTGGCAATCGCTGAGCCCAGCAGCCAACTGCCTCCGCTAAGTGGTGGAACAGGATGGATTAACGGTGACCCTGTCACGTCTGAATCATTGCGAGGGAAGGTTGTTCTGATTGATTTCTGGACCTGGGACTGCATTAATTGCCAGCATACGCTCCCATATGTGCGGGAGTGGGCTACAAAGTATCAATCGCAGGGTCTGGTGGTGATTGGGGTTCACACCCCGGAATACCCCTGGGAAAAACCGCTTTCGTCGGTTAAAAATGCGGTGAAAAAGTGGCAACTGCCGTATCGGGTCGTGACGGATAACAACTATCAAATCTGGAATGCGTTCGGCAACCAGTACTGGCCAGCGCATTACTACTTTGATGCCAAAGGGCAGCTGCGCTATACCGCCTTTGGCGAGGGGGATTATGCGCAGCAGGAAAAGGTTATCCAGCAGTTGCTCAAAGAAGCCCGCCTGTAATCGGATCAGGGCTGGCGTTGAGCCACGATAAACAACCGAGGAAAAGCCAGCAGTATCTGCCCGTTTTCCTGAAGCGGATACTGCTCTTCCAGCAGTTCATGGTAGCGTTTCAGGAAACGTTTCTGTTCGCTCTCATTCAGTTCCTGGAGCCAGGGCCGCAGGCCGGTGGCGCTTACCCAGTCAATAATGGCCTGATGAGAGCTCATTTTGTGATAATAGGTTGTCCGCCAGATATCCACGTCACAGCCAGCCTCCGACAGAATATCGTAATAAGCATGTACGCCCGGCAGAGGTTCGCGGCCCCGGTCTGGGTAGTCTTGCTCCAGCGCCACTTCACGCATCGCCACATGAGTGGGTTCCAGCCAGTTGTCGGGCATCTGGATCGCCAGCACGCCATTTAACTTAAGCAGGGAGACAAGATGCGGCAGGAGATCGTAATGGTCCGGAACCCATTGCAGCGACGCGTTGGCATAAATCAGGTTCAGCGGCTGACCAGGCTTGTACTGCCGGATATCGGCCTCAACAAACTGGCAGTCAGGTAAGGCGGCGCGTGCTTCCTCGAGCATAGCAGGGGAGTTATCGACCCCGGTGATGTGCGCAGAAGGCCAGCGATGCTTCAACAGCGCCGTGCTGTTGCCCGGACCGCAGCCCAGATCGGCGATAGTCGCAGCCTCATCCAGAGGAATTCTGGCGAGCAATTCGGCGGCTGGACGCGTTCTTTCTGCGCCAAATTGCAGGTAAAGAGAAGGGTTCCAGTCGGCCATCATCAATTCTCCGTCTTACATGATTCAGCAAGAATAGCACAGGCAGATGTCTGTAAAGCGGTACCGACGAGGGTTTTGGGCAGATGAAATCAGCAGAGTCAGTAAAACGAAGGGAAGGTAGAAAAAATAAGCAAACGGAAATATTACCCCTTAAAAGATTAAGGGGCAATGCTTTTATTGTAATTATTTTGTGATTATTGTTTTTTAATATTTTATCGGCAAAGTGCTTCTTATGCTCTGTACCCGAAACTTTAAATATTAGATAATCATCGATGGGTATATCCCTGGTGTTTCGTAGGTCTTTGACCTCCTGACCGCTTAGTTTTGCGAGAACTTCGTGGTCAGGTACTTTTTAAGTATAGGGAATATGCGGCACAATGAAAGCTGTCCTTAAAGACAGGTGATAATAGTTTCAGGTGTTATTATCAGGAACAAGAGCATGAATTCTGTCATTGAATTTTTTTTACACGACTACGATGATTTACCACCAGCATTAGCACACGAACTCTACCGACTCAGAAGAAAAACTTTTCGGGACCGACTCGACTGGAAAGTGGAATGCATCGAAGGTATGGAAAAGGATCAGTTTGATTCCCATAACACGACATACTTGCTGGGGATGTATGATGGACAGCTGTTATGCGGCGCGCGATTTATTAACGCAACGCAGCCGACAATGATAAGCGAAATCTTTCACAACTATTTCGATAATCCCATTGTTTTTCCAGCAGATGTTCCCTGCTGTGAAGTGAGTCGTTTATTTTTAGATAAAGAAACACGAGACTCTGCAAGTCTGCAGGGCGTGCCCGCCAGTAAAGCATTGTTTCTTGCAATGAATATTTATTGCCTAAAGAAAAAATATCACGGGATATACGCAGTAGCCAGTCGTGGGATGTATGCCATATTTCGCCATGCGAACTGGAAAGTTGAAGTAATTCAGCGCGGTGTCTCTGAAAAAGGGGAGGTTATTTATTATATTTATATGCCTGCCAGCCCCAGCATTATTGAAGACATTATTAGCAAAGATAAATCCAGTCACTGGCTTCGCGAAATGCTCGAGCATTTACGCCATTTATAACCAGTGGCTGAGGCTCAGTCCTCCAGTAACCGGAGTTCCGTTCCAAGTTTTATTGCGTGTCTGGCATTATTTACACCGAGTTTTTTCATTATATTGCCCATGTGAAATTTAACGGTGCGCTCAGCAATAGACAAAATAACCGCAATTTCTGCGTACGTTTTCCCGGCGCTGACCCATTTAAGGATTTGGCGCTCGCGTGGCGATAAGAAAACATTCTTCTTCTGCTGATGCTGACTATAAAGGTTGAGTGTCTTCTGATGTAACTGAACAAGGAAGCGTAGAAATTGCGGTCGATATTTCTCTATGTCAATGCCAGAATGCTTAGGACTGATGACGGATAAGACCACAAGATTATTCAGATAGTCATGCAGAGGAAACGTCTGTCCCTGGTAAATATCATACTGGACACTTTCGTCGAAAATGCGTGTCAGGTTGTAACCATCCGACAGGACGACATCACTTTCCCAGAAAAAATCGTCAACACAGCGCAAAGCCCGAATAATGACAGGGTCAATGAACTGATATTTTCTTTCAAGGTAGATATTAAACCACTCGGGGCTATTATTGAGTATCCTCATCTGTGAAGGATCTTTCTTGTTCATAATAGCGTAGGCGAAGACGATCCCTTTGAAATCCTCAAAAAACGCGTCCAGCTCACTCTGAATTTGCGTGTTGATCGTTATGTCGTTGTAATATGTATCCTTCACGTGAGTTGCTGCCTCCTGTTCGAGTGGAGGACCAAGTATAATATGCTTCGTTATCTGTAGCGAGTCGCATTTTAATCCAGACAACCGATAAGACAGGCTACCTCAGCAGGCAGCCTCGTGAACGTTTGGCATTTTTGAATGATAAATGCAGGTGACTGAGGGAATTGTTGATGATTTTATCGAATTTCGAAATCGTTCACTAAATATAGTAGGCTGCAAAATTTAGGAGGTTTTCCGCTTTTCATCCGGGTAGCGTACAAGCGTACCGATTTCATGCGCCTTCAAATCAGGATGTAAACCAGTAGGTTACAGAATACCTTTCAGGGCAACATGATAAAGCAGCATGATGGTTTTACCGTCGACAATCTTGCCCGTTTCAATGCCGCGTAATGCCTCTTCAAGCGTCATTTCCAGCACATCGATATCTTCCCCCTCGGCCTTGATCCCACCGCCTGCGCCGGTTCTGTCATCTGGTTGGTACTCGGCAAGATAAAAATAGAGTTTTTCCGTGACGGAGCCTGGGCTCATGTAGGCTTCAAAGATTTTCTGCACGCGCGAAACGTGAAAGCCGGTCTCTTCTTCCGCTTCTGCTTTTATGCGGCTTTCGGGATCCATGTTGTCCAGCAATCCCGCGGCAGCTTCAATTAAATCGTCCTGGTGGCCGTTGATAAAGACAGGGAAGCGGAACTGGCGCGTCAGGATCACCGTCTTTTTCTCACGGTTATAGAGAAGAATCGTCGCGCCGTTGCCACGGTCATAGACTTCCCGATGCTGCCGTTGCCATTCGCCATCACGTCGCTGGAGATCAAAGGTATATTTTTTAAGGATGTACCAGTTGTCTGAGAGAGTTTCACTGTCGATGATGCGCACATCTGCACGTTTTGATTGCACGATTGTTCCTCCTTACGTAGAGTAATGATCATAAACAGCAATATCATGCATGTTCAAGATAAAACATGCAACATCAGGAATTCATGATGCTCACCAGTCAGCGAAAACAATTGATCCTTGAAAAGCTGGGTGCCGAAGGCCAGGTCCAGTCAAAAGCGCTCAGCATTCTCTTTGACGTCTCTGAAGATACCATCCGGCGCGATCTGCGCGAGCTGGCGGCAGAAGGGCGTTTGCAGCGTGTTCATGGCGGCGCGCTGCCGTCATCTTCCGCTATAGCTCCGTTTGCAGAACGGCAATCCGTGAAGATGGATGCGAAAAAAAGGGTGGCCCGGAAAGGAGCACAGCTGATTTCATCAGGCCAGGTGGTGATTGTCGACGGTGGCACGACTACCTCGGAGCTGATTACATTTTTCCCTCCTGACTTACGCATCACCGTGGTGACGCACAGCCCAAGTATTGCTCTGGGGCTCGTTGATCATCCTTCCATTGAGGTGATTTTAATCGGCGGACGCTTGTATAAACACTCGATTGTTGCGGTCGGTGCTGCGGCCATCGAAGGCATAGAGAATATACATGCAGACCTGTTCTTTATGGGAGTGACCGGTATTCATCCCGATGCGGGGCTGACAACCGGTGATTTCGAAGAGGCATGCATCAAACGTGCATTTTCCGGCAGAGCCGCGGAAACGGTCGTTCTGGCGTCTCCGGAAAAGATCAACACAGCGTCGTCGTTTGTGATTGGCGATGTATCTTCAGTGAATACCATCGTCGTTGAAGACGGGACGGATAAGGCGTGGATCCGCGCGGTATCGGAAAAGGGGGTATCCGTCGTGCTGACCTCAGATCGTGACCGCCTCTGACAGCCAGCCTTTAACGTCAGGCTGGCTGGCTGGCGTCCAGGCTTACGCTTCAGGAATGTTCTCAAGCGCGGTATACACGCTGAGACCATATTTTCTGGCTACCTCAATGTCCATATCGGCACCTTTAGACGCACCGGCAATACGATAAATCGCATCGCATTTTGCGATGAGCCGGTGAGCAACGGGGTACAGCATCGCTTCGCTGATTTCATCACCCACCGTTTTTGAGCCTGCGGCTTTTGCCAGCGGCAAAGCAAGCCATTCACCAATGACCGGGATGTGGCCACGCTGGTAAACGGCTAATGCTGCGTTTTCGAGACGCGCCAGATTCTCATCAATTCGCGCCTGAACACCATCGGTTCCGCTGCGATAGGGACCGGCAATTAAAATCAACTGTTGTGTCATTAATACCTCTGTCAGCGTTATTGCATGAAACTGCACATTTACAGAGGATACCTTACGCCATTACCGGCCTGAAATACAACTATTCGTGCAACATCGTGCACAAAGTCGCATGAGCATTTTGACAAAGGCGTTGTGCTACCGGTTCTCCGGTGCATGGCACACGGCCTCGATGTTATGACCATCAGGTGAGATGACAAAAGCGGCATAATAATTTTCACCGTACGGTCGTAATCCCGGCCCGCCGTTATCACGTCCGCCAACGCGCAGCGCGGCGTGGTAAAAATCATCAACCTGCTGACGTGTAGTAGCCACAAACGCCAGATGCAGAGGCGCAGGTTTATCATTTGTCTGGAAAAGGCAAAGTGAAACGTCGCCAGCGCTCATTTCAACACCGTAATCTGGCGCGCCTTCATCAATGAGTTCCACACCAAGCGGGCGAAGCGCCTCGAGGAAGAAGGTTTTGCTTTTTTCATAATCACTGACGCCGAATTTAACATGGTCAAACATTATCGACTCCTCAAAAGAGATAGAGAAATGAAGAGTATAGAAGGTGAGAGGAGTCGAATATGATCAAGGGCGTGTCTATGTGACAGATGTCTCGCTACAGAGCAGACCGTTTCCGTCCAACAAATGTCCAGCGCAGGTAGTCGTAGAGCCAGTTAAACAGCATCGTGTACGGCAGGAAAAACAGTACAAGACCGATCTCTACAAAAAAAGCCTCCGTCACCGTTAAATTCAGCATCACCATTGCCACAGGAATTAACGTGATGATAAGGCCAACTTCAAAACAGGCCGCATGGAGCGCGCGGACCAGAAATGTTCTTTCAAATCGGTATTTTTTCTGAAGAGAGTCAAAGAGTTTGTTAAACACAAAATTCCAGGCCGTGGCGGTTAGCGCGGATATCACGGACAGCGAGCCTGACTGGAGTACCGACACGTTCATCAGCCAGGCAAGCGACAGCGCGATAATAACGTTGGCCGTCACTTCAAAAATGACCGCGTGGAAAATCCTTTCTTTGACACTTTTATCTAATTCAATTTCCATAAGTTTACGGCAGCAGTGGTCAAAGGCTGAAGTATATCAAACGTCTTTCAACCATGTGTAAACGTAGAGGTTGGTTTGTGAGGAGGAAAGGGGGTTTAAATTCACAAAACCATTCCTTTCCGTATTTTTACGCTATAAAAACGAATCCTGTTTAGTGACATCATCAACTTTACTGAACATTTCAGCAAAAAGCCCGTCATCTTTTTTTGCCCAGAATGTGTCTAAATCATCGCCTCCCCAAATATCATGGGTATGACACACGAACTCAAGTAAACCTGATTGATGAAAATTAAAATCTATAAATTTCTCAACACTTCTGTCGACAATGCTTTGGTAAAAAAGCACCACCTTACACTTTCTGTTGTCTATGTTGTACAATGATAAAAGTTCGTTAAGGTGAGCTCGTAATGATGGAAGATTTGAGTTGTCAGTTATTCTATGATGATATAAAAAAATCAAATCCTTTGTACCCCGTAAATTTATTTGTCGGGCAATTCGTCGCGTAAATGCTCTATTGTCCTCTCTGATGTTGAGTGGGTCATGATGTGTAAATTCGAAGCCGAGCATGTGACGAGGACTGTACTTGTCATTGCATTTTTTATAATACGTGGAGCGTATAACGGAATGGACGCCATCCGGGCATTGTACAAGGCATTCTTTTTTAAGAAGATTCTTGTAAGCATCATGTTCCATTTGTAGAACATACTCAATATTGGAACGTCCAGAGGAAAAAACCGTACTAAAAGATTTTCTGTTGTGCCTACGTAAGATATCGTCAGGAAGACAGTTTTCACCCATAGATACCCAAAGCGTATCAGCTTTGAGATTGTCTTTGTGCTTCCATTTTTTATACACGTTATTAATAGTGCGCTTAAAAGAACGCAAATTGTTTTTTATATATTGTTTCATGTTCATTGCATTTATTACCTTTAACTCTCTCGGTCGGCGGCCCTGCATCAACGCGACACATGCTTAAGACATAATACCTGTTCGCATAGAACGCGACCATTTATAAATATCACTCCATGTGAAAAACATAATTCATAATGAAATGAGTAATCAGGTTGTAGTGAAAGAGTTAACAGAGGAATACATATTTATAAATATAATTTATTTCTCCATTGAGAAATATAAACTCCATGTATTTTTTTTCGCAAACGCATTCGCTGTGTCTATCTTAGAGATGCCATTCAGTATGAGATCTTTAACCAGCGAGTCCTCAGGTCTCTGCTGGGTGTGTTCCATGCGCGACTTGGCCTGGCGGGTTTCCACGCGGAGGTGTGATATTAAGGCGGAGAATGGATCTGGGGACTTGGGTGTAAATCATTGATGACTGCAGCTATCAAGATGCTTCAACAGGGTCGGTCGGTAATGGGATTGATGGTTTTTTGGCTGACATTTTCTGCGGAGGAGTCACAGCCAGGATTGACTATCAGACGCCTGAGGGTTTCCTTGCCAGGGGGCAGACAGTGCATTTCCTCCAGTTTTCCCACGCCAGCGACCGAGCGGTTGCACAGACTGCGGACAATGGCATCATGAACAATTTTGAGGCGGCTGATCTGGGCGTCAGGGGGAAATAGCGAGTTGTTAGCCGTTCGAGCAAACGGCCACAAACCGGCATGAGTATTTAGCTTCCATAACCATAGTGCGCATAATGTATATTATGTTAAATAAACTCCATGCTGCAGGTGGTCACCCACCAACAGGAGGATAGCAATGGCCAGCTCGCTTGCAATCGAGCGCGCCGCCTCATACCGTTCGATAATCGCTGGTTTTAAAGCTTTTTTTCGATAACGTCTTTCAGTGCCCGACATTCAAGGCTGAGATCGGCAAACATCTGCTTCAGACGACGATTTTCGTCCTCAAGGTCTTTGATTTTTTTGATATCAGCAGCTTCCATCCCGCCATATTTCGCCTTCCAGTTGTAGTAGCTGGCTTCGGAAATAGATAGGTTGACTGTATGAGTTTAGCTTTTCGTTCAGCAATTAACGATCAGGGATAGTACTTTGGCTCACCACAAGATTGATATTGGCACTGGCCAATGCGGTTTTTATCGTCTGTAGGTCTGTAGGGGTTGAACTCATGGAAACCGAAATTGTATTAAGAACTGCTGACCAGTCGATCGGGACCTGACAGAGTTTCTGGGGGATGCATGTGACGTTACTTTTTATCCAGGGATTTTTAGCCTGGTCTTCTTTGAACTCGTAGACCAGTCGAACTTCGTTTTCATGGCTCACATTATCACGCAAAAGCATAAGGGCCAGAGCGGATCTCTGACCGAGCGGATCCAGATGTTTAGAGAAATTCGAGTCAAGAAAATACCGCAGGACATCGGAGTCTGTTTCATACCTGACTTTGCCAATGAAGTGATGCAACATGAAATATGTATCGTTAGTATTCATCAAGGCTTCTAATAATTTCCGTGGCGTACTCTCAAGACGTACAGCGGATTCTCCACCAGAAAATACTAACCAGTCGTTCTGATTTTCATCATTAAGCGTCCAGCAAGTGGCATAAAGATTTTCCATTATACCGGAAAGATATAATGGATGCTGATACTGAGGATCGGTGAACTGTACCCGCATCAAAAGGTTTTCATAATCGTCGAACCACACACTCTTACTAGGGAACATATGGGTGAGGTAATTACCCCGCACGTCCGAGATAAAATAGCGGGTACGCATAATTTTAAAGATGGAAGTGTCTGGGTCTATATCGAAGATGCTTCGTTCTGCATAAAGCTGTTTTAGTTGAGAAGAGCAACAGCCTGAGAGTTCTTTTGAGTTGATTACATCATTGATTTTTTTATTTTTCAGGACAGTCATACCGTTTTTTCCTGGTTGGATTTAAGGTTTCGACACGATTTCACACGCCCGGCAATTTAGTCCAACATACAAATTCGATCAGGGTCAACACCACCGCGTCCACCCTGCCCTGCTGTTTAGGTGGGGTCACAGTACCCCATCCCATTCATCTGGTCTTCTTATCAGTACCGAAGATAAATTGCGTAGCTAACTAGCCTTTGTGACCCAACTATCGATGGGCATAACCCACACTACCACCATAGCCAAATGATTCGATCATTTAGACTCGTATTTGCCACATTCTCTATCAAACCAGGCGGGCTTTTCCCCCATCTGAGAATAGCGCCGACCTTCGGGTAGGTTATTCCAGAACTGAGTTATTGCATCGGCAAACTCACTGAAGTGAGCCTCGTTAACCTGGAGCTGTTGATAGCCAGGAACCAGAGTAATTTCTGGTCTGTTGCCAGTAGGTTTCCAATAATATTCCGGGCCGTTCTTGGCTAACTGCCGATGCGCAGCTCCGTCACCATGTTTATACACATTCACGACTTGCTGGCAATTTTTGGTAATGGGCCAGAACCCTTTTGTTCTGATCTCGATTCCAGCCCACTCCAGCATATCGATAAGATAACCAAAGCTCATATTCCAAATCATTTCAGGCTGTATTCTTTTTTCAAGCCAGTTCCAGTGTCTGGTTTCACGAATTGTCAGGTCACGAAGGGCTTTATCAAACTGGTGATACATCCCCGCAGTCAGGGCAAGGGTCACAGTTACTTTCATGTCATTCATAGCGATCCACTGGAGAATTCCAGCCTGTTGAGCCGCTTCGTAAACATCAGCCTCATCATGGTGGTCTGGGTTAAACCAACCTTCAGCGTATGCCATGAACTGTTGTTCTTTTTCGCGAGCCTCATTTTCAAGCTCGATGTCGCTGAACTGCGATAAAAGACGGCGCTTCGCTTCTTTCACATAGAACTCGTGCGGTTCCATCATCCAGGGGCGATCGACAGCTGGAAAGAAAAATACGTTATGGTTTTGATCCATCATTGTGTCTCCATATTCAGAGCGGTCGTTCGGGATAAACATTAAAATATCAGCGAAACATAGGCGAAAAAAAACCGCCCAACTTGACGGTTAATATCAAAATATCCTTCAGAAGTCTGACACGGGTCAGGCGCTACTCACTCGTTAAACCCCGCCTGGGGGAAAACAATATTTTGATACTCCGACAACGCACCCCGCGATGGGGGAAGGTATGTCATGTCAGTCTAACAAACCCAAAGTTCGTTGCAACTGCCAACCACTCCAGCCAGCGGGAAATCCAGCAACTATGATCGGGATGAAAACCACCTACCCTACACAAATACCAACCTCAAAAATCATCGTTCTCTGGACTTCAATCGTAACACCTTTTCGCTGGAGCGCACGACGCACATTGTCGATCTTATTGAGGCGACTTCAGTGCTGAACGGGCACTATCGTTAGTATTTGCGTGGTCTTCTCGACGCCATGACGGCAAATACTGGCCATCTCGAGAACAGATCCTTAATGTCACAGGTATGGAAATTCCTGAAGCTGAAGAGTACGTTGAACTTCCCTTTAAAGGATAGTCTACGTGATACCCCGGCCTTCCCCATAAACAAACGCCCCTTTTTTAAGGAGCGTATCAGTAACGTCAATAATCAATGAGGCTTCGCAGCCTATTAATTCTCTGTCATCTGGCGACGATGTTGTTGCGCCTGCTGCTGATGGCTGACCGAAGACTGGCCGTTATTCGCCGTCTCGTGTGCAATCGCCGCTTTCTCGTGTTCATTCATCCCGGAAAACGACGTCGCTGTTTCGTTAGTACCGCATGGATGGGTTTTGATCATCTCCTTATGCATTTCCGCCATGCCCTGGCTCGAATCCGATGTGTTGCTTTGCATCATGTCATGAGACATTGCTGCCTGTTCACGGTTGTTGGTCTCTGCAGCCCAGCTGGATGCAGAAACCGCCAGGATGGCAATAACAGATAAAAGGATCTTTTTCATGGTTGTATCTCCGAAGTTAAAGTGCCAGACATATGGGGCCTTATTTATGATTTAATTATAAAAGCAGCCCCTGTTTACCGCGTGACGGGCTGATGACAATTCTGTCAGAGGCGATCTCCCTCCCCCTTCAGTTCAGCGCAGAATAAAAAAAGGACACCTTTCAGTGTCCTTTATGTTCATCAAATGTGTTTTTTATGCCTGCGCAACCAAATTAACTTATACGCCGCAGGAATAATAAACAGCGATAGCAGCGGTGCCGTGATCATGCCGCCAATCATGGGCGCCGCTATCCGGCTCATGACTTCTGACCCTGCGCCGGTCCCCCAGAGAATGGGCAGCAGACCCGCGATGATCACCGCGACGGTCATTGCCTTTGGCCGCACGCGCAGCACGGCACCATGATAAAGCGCCTCATCAAGCCCCTGTTCGGTGAACGTTTCCTGGCGGGACAATGCTGGATGTGCTTCTACGGCATGACGCAAATACATCAGCATGACCACCCCAAATTCTGCCGCCACCCCGGCCAGGGCGATAAACCCGGTGCCGGTTGCAACTGACATATGAAAACCTTGCCAGTAGAGGAACCATATCCCGCCGACAAGCGCGAACGGCAGGCTCATCAGGATCAGCAACGCTTCGTCCACGCGACGGAACGCCAGATAGAGCAGAATGAAAATGATCATTACCGTCATCGGCACCATCAGCTTCAGTTTCTTGTTAGCGTGCTCAAGCAGTTCAAACTGTCCGGAGAATGACACGCTGGTACCCGGCCTCAGCTTTACGTTCTGGCCGATGGCCGTTTTAATGTCGTTCACTACCGACACCATATCCCTGCCGCGGGCATCAATATAAATCCAGCTTGCAGGTCGGGCATTCTCCGTTTTTAGCATCGTGGGGTCGGAAACCACGTTGATATCCGCCACATCACCCAGCGTGATCTGCTGTTTCATCGGCGTCAGGATCGGCATCTGCCTCAACGCGTTCGGGCTGTTCCGGTAGTCCTGAGGATAACGAATATTAATCGGGTAGCGGGCCACGCCTTCCACCGTTTCCCCCACCGTCGCGCCGCCGATGGCCGAGGAGACGAACAGCTGCACGTCGCCCACCGTCATTCCATAGCGGGAGGCTTTCTCCCGGTTGATATCGACATCGATGTAGCGCCCGCCTTCCAGACGTTCAGCGAGGGCAGACACCACGCCTGGCACCGTTTTGGCGACGGCCTCTATGCGCTGCGCCGTGGCGTCGATATCAGCCAGAATGGTACCTGACACCTTGATGCCAATGGGGCTTTTAATCCCGGTTGAAAGCATATCGATGCGGTTGCGGATGGGCGGAACCCAGAGATTCGCCAGGCCAGGCAAACGAACGGTCTTATCGAGCTCGTCAACGATCTTGTCAATCGTCATGCCGGGTCGCCACTGATCCTCAGGCTTAAGCTGAATGGTGGTTTCGACCATTTCGAGCGGCGCGGAATCCGTTGCCGTTTCGGCTTTACCGGTTTTACCGAACACCGATGCCACCTCAGGCACGGTTTTGATGAGTTTGTCCGTGGTCTGCAGGAGCGCCGCCGCTTCTGCCGGAGACACGCCTGGTAATGTCGAGGGCATATACAGAAGATCGCCTTCGTTGATCTTCGGTAAAAACTCGCCACCCACCTGGCTCAGGGGCCAGATCACCGTGAAGATGGATAATGCCGCAACCAGCAGGGTTGTTTTAGGCCAGTGGAGCACTCGAATCAGAAGCGGATGATAGGCGTTAATCAACAGTCTGTTCAGCGGGTTACGGGTCTCGGCGGGGATTTTACCCCGGATCCAGAATCCCATCAGAATGGGGATCACGATGATGGCCAGCGCGGCCGCGCCCGCCATGGCGTACGTTTTCGTGAAGGCCAGTGGACCAAACAGCCGCCCTTCCTGTCCCTCGAGGGTAAAGATGGGAATGAACGACAAGGTGATGATCAGCAGGCTGATAAACAGGGCTGGCCCCACTTCAACGGAGGCATTAGTGATCACCTTCCAGCGGGTGGCGTTGTCAATCTGTTCCCCCGGATGCTGGTGATCCCACTCTTCCAGCCGTTTATGCGCATTTTCAATCATCACGATGGCGGCATCCACCATTGCACCGACGGCAATGGCAATACCTCCGAGCGACATAATATTGGCGTTCAGCCCCTGGAAATGCATGACGATGAAGGCAATACACAGGCCAAGCGGCAGAGAGATAATCGCCACCAGCGCTGAGCGAATGTGCCAGAGGAACAGTGCACAGACGATGGCCACCACGATAAACTCTTCGAGAAGCTTGCCGCTCAGGTTATCAATGGCCCGGTCGATGAGCTGGCTGCGATCGTAGGTGGTCACAATCTCAACGCCTTCCGGCAGGCTGGCCTTCAGCGTCTCCAGCTTATCTTTCACCGCCGTGATGACCTCGCGCGCGTTTTTACCCGAACGCAGGATCACCACACCGCCCGCCACTTCACCCTGCCCGTTCAGCTCGGCAATACCGCGGCGCATTTCCGGCCCTGTTTGTACGCGGGCAACGTCACGCAGATAGATCGGTACGCCGCTCTCGCCGGTTTTCAGGACGATGTGATTGAAATCATCGATGGTCTGCAGATAGCCGCTGGCCCGCACCATATACTCCGCTTCCGCGATTTCTACGGACGATCCCCCTGCTTCCTGATTAGACGATTCAAGGGTCTGCTTAACCTCCGGCAGGCTAACGCCATACTGTGCCAGCTTTAACGGGTCAACCTGAATCTGATACTGCTTCACCACGCCGCCGACGGAGGCCACCTCGGCCACGTTCGGGATCGTTTTCAGCTCAAACTTCAGGAACCAGTCCTGCAATGAGCGCAGCTCGGCGAGATCGTGTTTTCCGCTGCGATCCACCAGCGCATATTCAAATATCCAGCCCACGCCGGTAGCATCCGGGCCGATCTCGGAACTCACGCCAGCAGGGAGTTTGCCCTGAACCTGGTTCAGGTACTCCAGCACGCGCGAACGGGCCCAGTACAAATCAGTGCCATCTTCAAAAATGACATAGACATACGAATCACCAAACTGCGAAAAGCCGCGCACGGTCTTCGCGCCGGGAACCGACAGCATGGTGGTGGTGAGTGGATAGGTCACCTGGTTTTCAACAATCTGCGGGGCCTGGCCGGGATAGCTGGTTTTGATAATCACCTGAACGTCAGACAGATCGGGCAAGGCATCGACCGGCGTATTGATGATGGTCCATGTTCCCCAGACGCTGAGAAACAGCGCCCCCATCATAACCAGGAAACGATTAGCCACTGACCGCCGGATAATCCATTCAATCATCATCGTCTCCTTAATGGCCAGAATGGGCGTCGTCAGGGGTTTCAGCGTGGCGCATGCGCTCCAGCGCACCGGTAATATTGGCCTCCGAGTCAATCAGGAACAGACCGCTGACGACGACTGACTCCCCCTCTTCCAGCCCGCTACCAATGCCGGACTGCTGCTGAGATTCATGCAGAACGTGGATCCTTTTCGGTACAAAATTCCCGTTAGCGTCAACGGTAATAACGCGCTGCTCTTTGCCGGTATCGATAACGGCCTGAGACGGAATCAGCAGCATTTCCTGACTTTGGGTATTCAGCTTCAGGTAGGCATTCATGCCCGGTTTCAGCAGCTCATCCTTGTTGGAGACCTGCAGGCGCACCTGCAGCGTACGGGTGGTTTGATCCACACTTGGCAGAAGACTCCACTTTTCAACCGGGAAGGATTTATCCGGCCAGGCCGGTACCGAAACAGCAAACTGCGAGGTATCTTTCAGCAGATACGCAATCGATTCTGGGACCGCCGCGCCGATCCAGACCGGATCCATTCCCTGAATTTGCGCCACGACCTTATCTTTCGAAATATTCATCCCGGTGCGCAGGTCAAATGCCGTGATCACCCCGTCGATGGGCGCCCTGATGGTAAACCGGGTCTGGATAGTGCGGGTCGCACGCAGCCGCTGAATATCCTCATCCGGCATACCCGCCAGCCTAAGCCGTTCCAGAACCCCTTTAATCTGCGTGGGCGTTCCACCGGTGCCGGAGAGCAGCAGGAACTCGCTCTGCGCTTCGACCCAGTCAGGAATGGTAATATCAATCAGCGGCGTGCCTTTCTTCACCTTATCGCCGATCGTCAGCGGGTAGACTTTCTCAACGAACCCTTCCGCGCGCGCCTGCACAATGACAAACTGATAGTCGTTATAGCTGACGTTGGCCGGGATCGTCTGGGCATAATTCAGCGTTCCGCGCGTCACTTTTTGCGTTTTTAATCCTAAATTCTGGACCTGCGTCGGATCGATACGGATACCGCCACCGCTTTTATCGTCATTTTCGTCCGCATATTTCGGGACCAGATCCATATCCATAAACGGTGATTTACCGGGCTTGTCGAATTTCACGTCAGGCTTCATCGGGTCATACCAGAAAAGGACCTTTCTTTCCGCAACGCTATTTGCTGTTTTTTCAGATGAATAGAGTGTCTGCCATGCCGTCACGGATATCAGCCCTCCGGCAATAAGGCTGCTGACTATCATGGCAGCGTATTTTATTTTTAATGAGGCCATGCCGTTTCTCGCTATTTAATGCTCTTTAGTAAAGAGATATTGCCCTGCTGAACAAATGAAAAATCAACGTGACTGCCGACCTTTAAGGCGTTGATGCTCTCATCGGCCTCAATAAAGGTGAAACGCATGGTCATCGCGGGCCAGCCAATCGCCGGGATGGCCTCATGAGAAATCGTGACTTTTTTATTTGTGAGATCAATGTCTTTCACGATACCGGTCCCCGTAATAACCTGCTCAGCGGCCCCTTCACGGGCGGCGCTCATCGCCTCGTGCTGATGAACCTCAGCCTGAAGGCCGGCAGAAAACGTCACGGCGATTGCACCGAATACCACGGCTTTAAGTGAATTACGCATTTTAGTTTCCTCTTTAAGTACAGTTATTCGACCCAACCGCCGCCCAGGGCGGTGAAGAGCGTTATTTCATTAACCTGTCGGGCATAAATAAGGCCGAGAAGGGTCTGGCGGGTTGAGAAAAGAGAACGTTCCGCGTCCAGCACGTTGATATAACTGACCGCACCACTGGCATATAATCCTCTGGCACGCTGGAGCGTAATCTGGAGCGAATCAAGATAACGACGCTGAGCGTCAATTTGCTGGTTAATGCTGTCCCGCAGCGCGAGCGCATCGGCGACCTGTTTGAAGGCGGCCTGTATTTTCTGTTCGTAATTCACAACCGACTGCTGCTGACGAATTTCAGCCAGCTTCAGGTTGGCCTTATTCCTGCCCGCATTAAAAATGGGAATATCGATTTTAGGGATAAAATTCCACATCCCGCTGCCCGCGGTGAACAGGCTGGATAATTCCGTGCTGCCTGTGGAAAGCCCGCTGGTCAGGGAAATCGACGGGAAAAAGGCGGCACGCGCGGCGCCGATATTCGCATCGGCCGCGTTAAGCTGATACTCCGCCTCCATAATATCCGGGCGCTGCAACAGTATTTCTGAAGAAAGATGAGGCGGGAGTTTTACCGGCGCAATATCGCTGGCGTTCATTCCACTGTCGCCCGGCAGCGCACGGTACGTCCCGAGGAGCAGCTGCAGGGCATGATTGGCCTGCGCCAGCTCCCCCTCACGTTTGGCAATCTCTGCCTGCGTGCTTTCGATCTGTCCCCGGGCCTGCTCCAGCGCGAGTACGTTCGTGCTGCCCGTCACCAGCTGTTGCTCAACGAATGCATAAGACTGCCGGTAATTTTCCAGCGTTTCCCGCGCGATACGCAGCTGTTTATACGCCAGCTGCTGGTTGAAATAGCTCTGCGACACGTTAGAGACGAGCAGGATATGCACGGCGCGACGGGCCTCTTCCTGGGCATAATAGTTCTGTCGGTCAGCCTCACTCATGTTCTTCAGCCTGCCGAAAAAGTCGAGTTCGTAACTGAGCGCAAGACCCGCGTCGTACTGCTGCGAAGTCGGTTTGTCACTTTTCAGTCCCCCGCTGTACGTGATACCCGCGGATCCGTTCAGCTGCGGGTAACGGTCCGCCTCCGTCACGTTGAACTGCGCCCGCGCCTCTTCAACCTTCAGGACGGCCATTTTTATATCGCGATTATTGTTCAGGGCTTCCGTAATCAACCCGGCTACCTGCGGATCGACAAAAAAGGTGCGCCAGCCGATGTCCTGATACCCCGCCACCGAAGGCGTCAGGCCGTTGCGTGAAAGCGAAAACTGCTGGGGGACCGGTGACGCCGGGCGCTGATAGTCGGGGGCCAGCGAGACGCAGCCTGCCAGGATAAATACCGTACTGATGCTAAGTCGTTTTATCAGGAACATAACGGTTCAAATGAAGTCCAGAGTATTTTTAGGGCTACTCTACTGAACGCTTCCTGTTTGACGGGTGACGGGATCATGACAATGTTGTCATTTTTAACGTAAGTCATTGTGAACGGTGGCGGGCGCCATAGAATGTCATCAGCAGCCAGTCAGGGGAGCAAGATGAAAATACTGATCGTTGAAGACGAAATGAAAACCGGTGAGTACCTCAGCAAGGGACTCACTGAAGCGGGGTTTGTCGTGGACCACGCTGATAATGGCCTGAACGGTTACCATCTCGCCATGACCGCTGAATACGATCTGCTGATTCTCGACATCATGCTGCCCGATGTGAACGGCTGGGATATTGTCCGCATGCTCCGCTCTGCCGGCAAAGGGATGCCCATACTGCTTCTGACGGCTCTCGGTACGATTGAACACCGTGTTAAAGGGCTTGAGCTGGGCGCAGATGATTATCTGATCAAGCCATTCGCCTTTGCCGAGCTGCTCGCCCGGGTAAGGACGCTGTTAAGACGCGGAAATACGGTGATCGCAGAAAGCCAGCTTCAGGTAGCAGACCTGACGGTTGACCTCGTGTCGAGAAAAGTCAGCCGGGCCGGTAGTCGGATTATGCTCACCAGCAAGGAGTTCAGCCTGCTGGAGTTTTTCATGCGCCATCAGGGGGAAGTGCTGCCCCGCTCCCTGATTGCTTCCCAGGTATGGGACATGAACTTTGACAGCGACACGAACGCGATTGACGTGGCGGTAAAGCGGCTGCGCGCAAAGATCGATAACGACTTTGAACCGAAGCTGATCCAGACGGTGCGCGGCGTGGGCTATATGCTGGAGGTACCGGATGCGCGTTAAGCCCCTCCGACGCCCGTTCTCTCTTGCGCTGCGGCTGACCTTTTTCATCAGCCTCTCCACCATACTGGCCTTCTTCGCCTTTACCTGGTTCATGCTGCACTCTGTTGAGAAGCACTTTGCCGAGCAGGATATCAGCGACCTTCAGCAGATCAGCACCGCGATGCACCGCATTCTGCACTCACCGGCCGATCCCGACCAAAAGAAAATCAGTAAGATCAAAGAGTCGATCGCCAGTTACCGCAACGTGGCCGTCCTGCTTCTGGATCCGCAGGGCAATACCCTGTTCAGCTCGACGCAAGGGGCGGCGTTGCGCCCGGCAATGAAGACGGCGGACTTTAGCGAACACCGTCGTGCACAGGATGTGTTTCTCTGGACGGTAGAAGACCCGGCCAACCCCATGCATGCCGGGTCCGACATGAAAATGGAAACGTACCGGATTATCGCCTCCTCAGGAACGGCGACGCTGCAGGGCAAAACCCAGGACTACGTCATGCTGATCGGGCTCTCCATTAATTTTCATCTCCACTATCTTGAGGCGCTGAAAAAAAACCTTCTGGCGATTGCCGCGGTTATCAGCCTGCTGATTATTCTTGTCATCCGCATCGCGGTGCGTCAGGGACATTTGCCCCTGCGTAACGTCAGCAACGCCATTAAAAACATCACCTCCGAAAACCTGGATGCACGACTGGAGCCGTCCCGCGTCCCCGTTGAGCTGGAACAGCTGGTCATCTCCTTCAACCAGATGATCGAAAAGATTGAAGATGTCTTTACCCGTCAGGCTAACTTTTCCGCCGATATCGCGCACGAAATCAGAACCCCTATCACCAACCTGGTGACGCAAACGGAGATCGCGCTGAGTCAGAACCGTTCTCCGAAGGAGCTGGAGGATGTGTTGTACTCCAGCCTGGAAGAGTACAACCGGATGACCCGCATGGTCAGCGACATGCTGTTCCTGGCACAGGCCGATAATAATCAGCTCATCCCGGATCGGGTGATGTTTGATTTAAGCGCCGAGGTCATAAAGGTGTTTGATTTCTTCGAGGCCTGGGCGGAAGAACGCCACATCGCGTTGACATTCAACGGGATGCCCTGCCTGATAGAAGGCGATCCGCAGATGTTCAGAAGGGCCATCAATAATCTGTTATCTAACGCCCTGCGCTATACGCCAGTGGGCAAAACGGTGACGGTCTCACTGCGAAAACAGGATAATGACGTTGAGCTGGTGACAGAAAACCCCGGTACGCCGATCCCGCCGGCGCATCTGCCGAAGCTGTTTGACCGTTTTTATCGCGTCGATCCGTCCAGGCAGCGTAAAGGCGAAGGCAGCGGCATTGGGCTTGCCATCGTGAAGTCCATCGTCACGGCACACCACGGAAAAGTCCTCGTGGAATCGGATGCGGTGTCGACGCGCTTCATCCTCACCGTGCCGGGGAAAGTGCTCTGAGCGTCAGCAAACCGCGCGGCACACTTCAAGGACCTTTTCCCTGAGCCAGCGATGTGCCGGGTCCCGTTCCATGCGCGGATGCCACATCTGGGATACCGTAATAGTGCGGGTCTTAAAGGGCAGTTCAAAGACGTGCACGCGCTCGGTCATCGCCTGATTGAGCAGGTATAACGCTGGCACCATGGCAATCAGATCGGAGGCCAGCGCCACGGATAACGCCGTCGGAAAACCGGGCACCACGCTGGCGACCTTGCGCTTCATCCCGCGCTCCGCCAGCGCCTCATCAACAAACCCGTGCAGCGATCCGTCCGGCGAGGCCACCACATGCCCCCAGGCGACATAGTCAATCAGGCTGACCTCCGGCTGCTCTGACAGCGGATGCCCCTTGCGCACCGTGCCAACAAACCGATCCTGGAAAAGCCTTTGCAGCCGTATTTCAGGCCCCATGTTGCCCTGCACGCCAATCTCCAGATCGACAAGTCCCTCCCGCAAGTAGCGCGACGTTTTTTCCGGTTTCGGTGAGAAGCGGATGCACACCCCGGGCGCAACGCTCGCCACCGCAGCAATAAGCAGAGGCCCAAACGCCACCACAAAACCGTCATTGGCCCGGATGGTGAACAGCCGTTCGAGGTTTTCCACCTTCAGCGCGTCGGTGGAGGGCTGCAGCACCGCCCTCGCCTCGTGCACGGCGCTTCTGGCGCGGTCCCGGGTAGCTTCGGCCCAGGGCGTCAGCACCATGTGACGACCGGCCCGCACCAGGATCGGATCGCCGGTCACCTCCCGCAGCCGGCTCAGGGTGCGGCTCATGGCGGAGGTGCTCAGGTTCAAACGTCGCGCCGCGCCCGCCACGCTGGCTTCTGCCAGCAAAACGTCGAGCGCAACCAGAAGGTTAAAATCAGGATCGGACACGATGGCTCCTCAGATATGGCGTTACGTGCAATGATTAAGTGCAAATGCTGCGTCTTCCGCCCTGTATACCGCATGATTATAGTTTCGTCATCACGATTCTTATTCGGAGTAACGACGATGACGCTCTTTTCAAACCAGCCCGGCGATGAAGGTTTACCCGGACATGAACGCGCCAGGGTGATGGCCGCCGTTATGACCACCACGCTGATGGGCGTTTTTGACGGTACCATGATCAACATCGCGCTCCCCTCCATGGCAAAAGCGATGCAGGTCCCCGCGAACGTAGCGGTCTGGTTCGCCAACGGTTATCTGCTGTCAGCGGCGATGACGTTGGCCATCTTCGCGGCGCTGGCGGCCCGTGTGGGCTATCGCCCAATCTTTCTGACCGGGCTTGCCACCTTTACGCTCACCTCGCTGGGCTGCGCGCTGGCAACAACGCCGGAAATGTTAACCGGGATGCGAATTCTGCAGGGCTTCGGCGGCGCGGCGACCCTGAGTATCGCCCCGGCGATCCTGCGGTCCGTTTTTCCGGGCCGACTGCTGGGCCGTATCCTGGGACTGCACGCCCTGCTTATCGCCTCCAGCACGGCTATAGCCCCGGTACTCGGCGGAACAATACTGGACGCCCTGAGCTGGCAATGGCTGTTCGCCATTAACCTTATTCCGGGCAGCATCGCCCTGCTGCTGGCATGGCGGGCCTTGCCGCGGGAATCGGCCGTTGACCGCACTCCCTTTGACGCGCCAGGCGCCGTGCTCTCCGCCGTCCTGTTAGGTTCGGCGATCATGATGGCCGACAGCCTTCAGCACGTGACGCAACACATTAACCGGCAGGCCGTCTGCTGGGGCGTTCTCGCGCTGGTCAGCGCCTTCGCCTTTACCTGGCGTATCCGGCGCGCGCAACATCCTTTACTGCCGCCGGTGATGTTCAAAAACGGACGCTTTACTCTCGCCGCGCTGACCTCGCTGGCCTCGTTTGTGAGCCAGGGGATCACGTTTGTCGCGCTGCCGTTCCTGTTTCAGAGCGTGTATGGCTACAGCCCGGTGGTGTCGGCGCTGCTGTTTACCCCGTGGCCGATTGGCATCGTGCTTATCGCGCCGCACGCGGGTCGCTGGGCGGATACGATCTCCGCGCCGCTGATCTCGACCCTCGGGCTGATCGTCTTTGTCGGTGGGTTGGTCCTGCTGGCCACGTTGCCGGAGAATCCTTCCGTGTGGAATATCTGTCTGCGCAGTCTGGTATGCGGTATTGGATTTGGCTGCTTCCAGAGCCCCAATAACCGGGAAATGCTCGCTAACGTGGCGCGGGAACATGCCAGCTATGCCTCCGGCGTGTTGTCGATCGTCAGAACATTCGGTCAGTGTCTCGGCGCCGCCGTGGTGGGCGTTCTGCTGGGAGCGGCGGCAGGATGGGACCATCAACATGCTATCCAGGTTGCACTGTGGCTAGCCGTCATCGCCTCGACGGGTTCGGTGGTATTTAGCCTGAGCAGGCTGCGCCCTGCAGTTCGGGCATCCGCGTAAATTGTTGCAGCGCCTCTCGGCGCTGCTCGTTTTTACGCCTACGCTGCAGGGCGTTCGTTCCACGCATCAGTGTACTGAATATTTCCGTCCAGAATTTTCCATGTGATTTTTGCATATCGCAAAGATACATTTTCCATGTGACCAGTACCGGGACAATCTCTTGTATCATGCATTATTGGAGTTATTGAAATGACCTTCACCCCTTCCATAAGGATATTGAAGTATTCCACTTCCTGACCAGCATCATTGATATGGTAAAACTTTAATTCAGCACTATGAAGCGTTTGACCTGTAGCCACAGCTTTGTATAGATAGGGTGAAGATGAATCAATTGCTTTTGTTAGACTGAAAGCAGAGTGTTGCCTTGTACCTGTGAGTTTACCCGTTGCATCATCTGTTGGAATGCTCAGGTTATGAATCAGATCTCTGAGCTCTATACTTCCTTCACGGTCTGCAACATCAGAACCGCCACGGATCATTGCTCCGCCATCGTCTTTCAAAAAGAGGTGTACTGGTACAGCCATTTCTATAACTCCTTATGTTACTTAATCTCTTATTCCATTGGCTATGAGGTTAATTACAGGCATGATCGCTACACCATCTGCATAGAACAGATCAGAATTAGTGAATGAATAAACCTTGCCGGTGATTTTTACATTTACCGTGTTCCCATAAGCTGAAGCAGTAACATTGCTTGTATTGGCTTCAAGGAATGGTGATCGATCTTCAAGGGCTTTCATAATGTTCCCGCTGTTGTCTTTATCTAAATAGAAGCGGTAAACATCCGACACCGTAGCGCCTCCATCATGATACTTAGTTATGTACAGTGTGACGGAATCAGAGAGTTTCTGTTTGCTGACAAAACTATCGTGAGAAGGTGCGTTAAAATAGTATTGATATGTCAGAAACCCACAAACAACGAGCAATAGAATCGTTGTGAGTAAGCAATGAAGCCGTTTAATAACCGTATTTCTTTGCATATTCTATACCTTGCCTTATCCAAAACTGATCGTGAGGATCATCCCCATAAGGCGGTTTTTGATACCAGTGCCCCCATTTCTTTTTGGAGGTTTTAGCTCTTTCCTGCGCCCATCCAGCACCCATCAATAGCGTTTCTGATGGTATCCCGGCAGCATAGCCAGCCGCACCATAATTGAAGTTCCCAAAATTTGCTAACTCCGGGTGTCCTTGCTTGTAATCCCACGGCCCCTTATTTCTTACTTTTTGATAAAACCAAAGATAGGTCGTAGGGATAGCCATGTTTCTACTCATACCATGCGCTCTTGCAATCCTCATGTTTGCCAACACAAGTGCGATTCCTTCTTTTGGCAACAAAGGTATAACAGCCATATTAACCATCCATCTACTGTGGGTATTGGGTATGTGGCCGCGTATCGTACACTTTTGCGATGGTAAAAAAGATATCTGTTTCCAGAGAAATGACGGGAAAATATCCGACTAAAGTATTAATCGCATTAAAAATCAAAGAAATGTAGGCTGCGCCCTGCGCGGCCTACAGGCAAGCGTTGCACAATGTAGGCCGGGTAAGCGCAGCGCCACCCGGCAAGAAAGACGGCGCGTTTGTTTATTCCAGCGCCAGCAGCGCAAAGCTCGCCAGCCAGTGCCCGCCGCTATAGTGGCTGCCGACCACATGCTCGACGCTTGCGGCAAGATGTTTCGTCACCGCCTCGCGCAATGCCGGTTGCGCCGGGTGGCTGGCAGGAAGCGCTTTCGCAATGTGCTTCATACACCACGCGCGGCTGAGGTTTAATCCGTCCAGATGGGCAATTTTAGGGTCGGTACGATCGCTCACTTCCGCCGGGTTCATCAGTGCCGTAACGGCGCCCACCTCCGGCAGAAACGCGTCAAACCAGGCCGGGAAGTCTTCAGACACCTTGCTCATCAGCAGCGCCTCCGTCAGCGCGCCGGAAATATACTCGTCTCCGCCGGGCTCATAATGAGCCGGATAGTGCGTGTCGGCGAGATAAAACCGCTCCGCCGCTGCCACAATCGCCTGTTCAAGCGCCTTGTCTCCGACTGCGCGACCGTAATCGAGCGCCAGCGCGAGGGCAAACGCGGTGTTGTAGTGCGTCCCGACGCGGATCGGATAGGTGAGCTTACCGAGGTAATCCACCAGCCGGTTGCGAATATCCTGGGTGAGCGGCGCCAGCGTCTGGTACCAGCCTGCGGCCTGCGGCAGCGACGACTGTTTCAGCTCCTGGGCCAGCGCCAGCAGCCAGCCGTAGCCATACGGTCGCTCAAACGAGGCGCGGAACGGCGCGGTAAAATAGGCCAGCTCCTTCGCCACGTTCTCTTCGGTCATGTGCTCGTCAAAAAGCGCGACGATCGCGTCCCGGCACGGTAATTCTGGATAGAGTCGCACGCAGCGCAGCAGCAGCCAGTAGCCGTGCACCGCCGAATGCCAGTCAAAACAGCCGTAGAAAATCGGGTGCAGTTCGCGAGGCGGCAGCACGTCGCCATCATCATTCAGCAGGTGCATGATGTGGTTCGGGTATTCCTGGCGCAAATAGGTCAAAGGCATGCGGGCAAACGCGTCAGCCTGATGTTGCGTTAATTCCATGACAGCTCCTTAGCGAAACACGAGGAAATACATTAAGAACACGTTCACCACCAGCAGGGTTAACGCGGTCGGGATCTGGATCTTGATCACCTGATATTTGTCTTTCAGCTCCAGCAGCGCGGCGGGAACGATATTGAAGTTCGCGGCCATCGGCGTCATCAGCGTGCCGCAGTAGCCTGCATACATGCCAATCGCCAGCAGCGGCGCAGGGTTACCGTGATGCACGTTGATCAGAAACGGCAAGGCGATACCGGCACTTAACACCGGGAAGGCCGCAAAGGCATTACCCATAATCATGGTAAACAGCGCCATACCCACGCAGTAAATCACCACCAGCATAAAGCGGCTGTCCGGGTTCACAAACAGGCTCACCACCTTCTGTACCGAGTCGCCCGTGTTGGCCACCACGAACACACCGCCGAGCATGGCCAGCATCTGCGGCAGGATCACCGCCCAGCCGATGGTATCGACAAGACGACGGGACTGACGAACGGCATGCAGCGGCGTGCCTTTGGTCAGCCACCAGCCGGTGAGTATCGCCGCGACGCAGGCCACGCACAGCGCCGCCAGGGTGAGCTGCTTCTGATCGAGCAGAAACACGCCGCCGACCGAAACGCCCTTCAGGAATAACGTGCCCAGCACCGTCACCACTGGGATCATTAGTGCCGGCAGGAACAGCCAGTTTTTAAGCCGGTTTGACGACGTGACGCGCTCCTCCTCGGTGGACATTTTATAGTGCCCTTTCCCGACGAGGCCAAACCCCGCCAGCAGCGCGATGGCGATAACCCCGCCGCCGATAATCCGGTACGCCAGCGATTTGCCGAGTTCCTGAACCATCAGATCGCCAAACAGGAAGATCCCGCCAAACAAGAACCAGAACAGCGCGGTGGTAAAGCGCTTCGGATTGGCGCGATCGCGCAGGGTCATCACAACCAGCAGCATCACCACAAAGCCAATCAGGTAGTACACGCGGTTAATGGTGATAAGCGTCATCATTGCGCGGCCTCCTGCGTACCCTGCTCTGCACGCCAGGCCATCACGTCGCGACGGATACTTGCATCGAGGCGCAGCAGGCGCGTCATATGAATAATCAATGCCGCAATGGCGGTGGGAATGGCCCACAGGCCGATATGCAGCGGTTCAATGCCCTGAATACCATTCTCTTTCAGGAACGCGTCGATCAGAAGCACCGCCCCAAAGGCAATAAAGATATCTTCCCCAAAGAAAACCGCGATGTTGTCACACGCGGCGGCATGGGCTTTGATTTTGTCGCGAATGTGCTGCGGCAGCTCGCCATATTCGTTCAGCGCCGCCCCTTCGGCCATCGGTGCCAGTAGCGGGCGCACCGTCTGCGCGTGACCGCCCAGCGACATCAGGCCCAGCGCGGCGGTACCTTCACGGGCGACAAAATAGAGCATCAGAATACGCGCTGAGGTGGCGCTGGCGATCTTCGCCACCCAGGCCTGGGCGCGCTCTTTTAGCCCGTAATATTCCAGCAGACCAATCACCGGCAGGATCAGGATGAAGGTGGCCAGCGATCGGCTATTGACGAACTTCTCGCCAAAGGTTTCCAGCAGCATGCCGAAATCCATCCCGACCAGCAGACCCGTCGCCAGCCCCGCCACCACGACCACCAGCAGCGGGTTGAAGCGCAGTGCAAAACCAATAACCACGATCGGTATCCCGATCAGCGGCAACAGCGTAGTACCGTCCATAACGTTTACCCTATCGAAAGTGAGCGTTGCGCGCCGACGGCTATTTTTTTAATTTGCGGCGAGCGATGTTGTGTTTTGTTGGCAGGCTTCGCAAAACCTGCACTAAAAAGCTATATCTGAACCTCAAAAACATGTAAACAAATTATCAATAAAATGTTCTTATTTTATCGATGAGTTTACATTTCTGGCTAAGGAACGTTATGACCTCAGAAAAGAGTGCTTCACCCGATCGCGACGATATCAACGATGGCCGGATCGTCTCTTCCCGCCACCTGGTATCCGAGCGCTGCGCGGAGTTATCAGAGCTGGAATATGCGCTGATCATGACCAGCAACGCGTTCAACAAATGGATGGTGCGCTGCATGACGGCTGCCGGCGAGCCCGATATGGGCGCCTTTGACGTTTCGCTGCTGCATCACGTGAACCACCGCGACCGCAAGAAAAAGCTGGCCGATATCTGCTTCGTCCTCAACGTGGAAGATACCCACGTGGTGACCTATGCCCTGAAAAAGCTGGTCAAAGCAGGCTACGTGACGAGCGAGAAAGCGGGTAAAGAGCTTTTTTTCTCTACCACGGAGGAAGGGAAAGCGCTGTGCATGAAATACCGGGACGTGCGGGAAGCGTGTCTGATTGCGATCCACGCGGAAAGCGGCATTGCCGGGAAGTCGATTGGCGAGACCGCGCAGCTGTTACGCACGATCTCCTCCCTGTATGACACCGCCGCCCGGGCGGCGGCGTCACTGTAACTAAGGACGGCGGAACAGCGTAATGCTGCGCCCGGCCAGTTCGTACTCAACGGTTTCGGTGATCGCTGTCCCGGTGGCAGCGTCATCCGCCGTAGACAGCTCCAGCACCCATCCCCCTTCGCCAAATTGCGGGATCTGGAACGGCACGGTGCCTTCAAACGGGTTGAACAGCATCAGCACGTCGTGCCAGATACCGTCCTCCTGCCGCAGATCCGGTCTGCTGATGGAGACCCCAAGCGTCGAGCCTTCATCCCACTGCTCGGCCTGCTGTGGACCACCTCCGGCATTGAACCAGCGGATCTCCAGCCCGTCGCGCCAGCTTTCACGGCGTAGCAGCGGCTGTTGCGCGCGAAGGGCAATGAGACGACGGGTAAACTCGCGCAGCGCAGCATCGTTTTCGGACAGCCCCTTCCAGTCAATCCACGAGATCTCACTGTCCTGGCAGTACCCGTTGTTGTTCCCCTTCTGCGTACGGCCAAACTCGTCCCCCGCCAGCAGCATCGGCGTGCCGTGGGAGAACAGCAGCGTGGTCAGGAAATTACGTTTCTGCCGTTCGCGGGTAGCAATAATATCCGGGTTCTCGGTTGGCCCTTCCTCGCCGTAGTTGTACGAGCGGTTATCGTTATGCCCGTCGTTATTGTCCTCACCGTTGTCGGCGTTGTGCTTTTCGTTGTACGACACCAGGTCATTCAGCGTAAAGCCGTCATGGGCGGTGATGAAATTGACGCTGGCCCACGGCCGGCGTCCGCGCAGATCGTACAGATCGCCGGAACCGAGCAGACGCGCGGCAAAGTCCGTGGAGACGTTGTCCCCCTTCCAGTACTCGCGAACGGTGTCGCGGTATTTGTCGTTCCACTCCCCCCAGCCAGGCGGGAATCCGCCCACCTGATAGCCGCCGGGACCGATATCCCAGGGTTCACCAATCAGCTTCAGTCGGGATAAGACCGGATCCTGAGTCATGGCGTCAAAAAAACCGCCGCGCGGGTCAAACCCTTCGGGCTCGCGGCCCAGGATCGTCCCGAGGTCGAAACGAAAACCGTCAATGTGCATCGATTCCGCCCAGTAGCGCAGGGAATCCATCACCATCTGCAACACGCGCGGATGCGAGGTGTTGACCGTGTTTCCCGTCCCGGTGTCGTTGATGTAGTACCGGTGCTGGTCCGGGAGCGTGCGGTAATAGCTGTAGTTATCAATCCCCTTAAACGAGAGCGTCGGGCCAAGCTCGTTCCCTTCCGCCGTGTGGTTGTACACCACATCCAGAATCACCTCGATGCCCGCGTCATGATAGGCGCGCACCATATCGCGAAAGCCCTGGATCCCCGCCGGGCCGTAGTAGCGCGACGCAGGAGCAAAAAAGCCCAGCGTGTTATAGCCCCAGAAGTTCTTCAGGCCGCGGTCGAGCAGGTGCTGGTCATCCGGGAACCAGTGAACCGGCAGCAGCTCCACCGAGGTAATGCCCAGGCTTTTGATATAATCGACCGAGGCTTTATGCCCCATGCCTTCAAACGTGCCGCGTAGCTCGGGTGGTATGGCCGGGTTCATCTGGGTAAAGCCTTTCACGTGGCTCTCATAGACAACGGTATGCGGCCAGGGCACGTTCGGCCGGTTGTTGTCCTGCCAGTCAAAGGCGTTCGGGTCGATGACCCTGCCTTTCGGCGTAAACGGCGCGCTGTCCCGCGTGTCAAAGCTCAAATCCAGCTCGTCATGCCCCAGCTCATAGCCGAAATGGGCATCGTTCCAGTCGATGTCACCCACCAGTTCGCGGGCGTAGGGGTCGATAAGCAGCTTATGTGGGTTGAAGCGATGACCGTTTTCCGGGTCGTAGGGGCCGTAGACGCGATAGCCATACAGCGCCCCCGGCTTCAGGTCAGGCACATAGCCGTGCCAGACCTCATGGGTATACTCCGGCATCTCCAGCCGGGCGATTTCCGTTTTCCCGGACGGGTCAAACAGACAGAGCTCCACCCGTTCAGCGTGAGCGGAGAACAGCGCGAAGTTAACGCCCTTCCCGTCATAATTCGCCCCCAACTGCTGGCCATGACCGGCCCGAATTTCAAACGTTGTATCCTTTGCCATTTTCGTTCTCCACGATTATTCGCAGGTAAGCAGAACCAGTACACATCCCTTTTCTGACGTTAACGCCAGCGTTTCTTGCAGCATGCGGCTTTCGCCGCTGAACAGATCCCGATAGCGCTTCCCGGCCAGTTCGTCGGGTAACGCGACCGTGGTATTGACCCACAGCTGATGATTATCGGTGACGTCAAAAACCAGACGCGGTACGGCGACAATCAGCGCCTCGTCGTCCTTAACGCGCGCATAGACAATCAGGTTCTCCTCGCGCTCGCCGCTGACCTTAAGCGGTAGCCAGTCGCCGTAGCGGAAAAGCGCGTCGTAGTGCGGTCGAAGCCGCAGCAGCGTGGCGGTAACGAACTGTTTTACCCTGCCGTCCAGCCAGCATGCCGGGTTGTCAAACACCCCGGCATCCGCCGCGCTAAGGCTCTGCACCAGGGCCGGAAAGTCCGGCTCGCGTCGGTTATCCGGGTCGACAAGGCTGAAGTTAAGCGCCTCGCTGCCCTGATAGATATCCGGCACGCCGGGTGCCGTCAGCTTGATCACCGTCTGGCTGAGGCTGTTCATCAGCCCGGCGCGGATAAAGGGCTGCATCGCCTCGCTGAAATCGTGCAGGAACAGGCTATTGTCCGGTGAAAGCAGGTGCCGCGCGTAGCTCAACACCACGCTCTCATAGCTCTCGTTACTGTCAATCCAGTCGGTGCGCTGTTTCGCCTCGCGCAACGCTTTTTCGAGGAAGCCGATAAAACGTTCTTCCAGTGATGCCAGCCCGTCAGCGTCGTCCGGTGTCAGCGTGGCGGGCCAGACGCCCGCCAGCGCCTGGTAGATCATCCACGTATCGGCGGCCTTCGGCGCGGTACCGTCATTGAGAAAACGCACCTGGGTCTGGTTCATCTGCCGCCAGCGGGCCAGATTTTCCCCCCAGCGTTCCGGGGCTTCCGTCAGGGTGTAAAGGCGCGCACGGGCATCTTCCCCGCGCTTGGTATCGTGCGTGGAGGTGCCCAGCAGCGCGTCGGGCTGACGGGCCAGACGAATGCGCATCTCCTGGTGGAAGCGGGATAAGGAAAACGCACGCGGGGTCGGGTCGGCACCGACTTCATTGAGCGCCAGCTCAAGGTTGTGGCGAAAGAACAGCGTGTCTTCAACGGACTTCGCCATCAGCGGCCCGGTGAGCTGCTGGAAGCGGGTCCTGAACAGCGCGGCGCTCTCGCGGCAATCTTCCGGCAGGTCGCCGGTAAGAATGCACACGATCAGGCTGAGCGCGGCTTCCGACGTCTCCACGCTGGCAACCACGCGGTTAAGCAGCGCCACGTCCGGCGGGGTTAACCCCTCGCGAGTGCCATAGGTGCGGTAGACCGGAAACGCAATAAGCAGTTCGCGCAGCGCGTGGCGGATTTCCTCGCGCGGCAGCGCAACCTCATTGCGGCGTGCCAGATCCTCAGCAAGGTTTAGCAGCGTGGTGAATTCACCCTCAAAATTACGATCGGCCATCAGGCCTTTGGCATCGCGCAGTTCCGCGTGGCGATCGACCGTAATGCCCAGCGTTTCGTCGTGGATTTTCTCAAGACGCCCCAGGCTATCGTCGTCGACCAGCACTTCCGCCAGCGAGGCGATAAACTCGTAGCCGGTGGTACCGGATACCGGCCAGTCAGCGGGGAGCTGTTCCCCTTTGGCGAGAATCTTTTCGACCGTAATGTAGCAGTCGGGCCCGGTGGCCTGCCGCAGGCGCTGCAGATAGCCCAGCGGATCCGCCAGGCCGTCGACATGGTCAATGCGCAGACCATCCACCACACCCGCGTGGACCAGCTCAAGGATCAGCCGGTGCGTGTCGTCGAAGACCGCATCATCTTCAACCCGAACGCCGACCAGCCCGGTGATCTCAAAGAAGCGCCGCCACGAGAGCTGCTTCGGCGCCTCCCGCCAGGACATCAGCCGCCAGCTTTGCGCGTTGTGCAGCTCGGCAATGCTCTTCTCCTCGCTGTACGTGCTCGGGTTGAGCGGATACTCGGCGTCGTAGTAGACCAGTGCGGCCTTTTTCGTGACAGGGTCACGTTTTAGCGTGATAGCTCCCTTCTCCAGCTCCGCCTCAAAGGTGTCGCCTAGAAACGGCAGCGTTAGCGGTCGCGACCCGTCGATATCGAAGTAGCGGAAATAGCGGCTCTGCTGGCCATATTCAATCACGTCGCGCCACCAGAGGTTTTCCAGCGAGGTGGACATATGGTTGGGGACAATGTCCAGAATCAACCCCATACCGGCCTGCTTAAGCGCGGCGGCCATACGGTCAAACCCGTCTCGCCCGCCGATGGCAGGGTCGATTTCATTCGGGTTGGTCACGTCATAGCCGTGGGTAGACCCCGTCGTGGCAGTGAACACGGGCGACGCGTAAAGGTGGCTGATGCCGAGGTCCTTCATATACGGCACCAGCGCCACAACGCGGTCGAAGGTCATGCCGTTACGGAACTGAATTCGGTACGTGGCGGAAGGGATCATAACGATGCTTCTCCATCAGCAAAGCGAACGACAATACCGTTCGGGGGTAAAACGTCAGTGACCTCCGGCGAGGCAAAACGCGTCTCCCCCGCCATAGCGGGCAGCGCGACGGGCTTAATGCCGATATTAAGCGCCAGTGAGAGCGTCCCCGACGGAAAGCGCCAGCACACCGCCACCATGCCGGGCGCGGTCTTGAGCACATGGCCCTCAACGGCGCCGCCCGGATGCAGAAGCGGAACGATATAGCGATGGCGCAGCGTCAGCAGGTGGCGCGTGAAGCGTAGCCACGTTTTACCTTCGTCGGTGGCAATCTTATTCCAGTCGATCTTTGAGCGAACAAAGGTGTTCACGTCATTCGGATCCGGGACGGTTTCATCGTGCCCGGCATGGCCAGTAAACTCTTTGGCGCGCCCTTCCCGCACTGCCTTTGCCAGTTCGCCGTGAAAGTCGGTGAAGAACAGGAACGGATGCGTTTCCCCAAACTCCTCGCCCATAAACAGCAGCGGGATATGGGGGGAGAGCAGCAGCGCGGCAAGCAGCACCCGCGTCTTGTCGGCACCCGCGAGGGAGATAAGCCGCTCGCCCTGGGCGCGATTGCCGGTCTGATCGTGGTTTTGAATAAAATCGACGAAGAACTGCGGCGGCTGCGTGCGACACTCTACCCCGCGGGATTCGCCGGTTTGCAGAGACACCTCGCCCTGGTAGACAAACCCTTCCGCCAGCGCCCGGGCGAACTTTTTCTCCGGCTCAAAGGCAAAATCCTGGTAGTAGGCGTGCGTCTCACCGGTGGCAAATACGTGGGCGGCGTTGTGGAAGTCATCGTTCCACTCGCCGGTAAACAACGGCGCGTTGCCCTGTTCATCGCGCGGATGCAGGAAAATCACGTTGCGGCTGTCTTCCGTGGTCAGGTGAACGTGACGGTGCGGAATGGCCTCGCGAATTTTTGCGGCAATCTCCTCGAGAATATGCGTGTCCGAGCCATCTTTAATCTGGTCGATGGCATCAAACCGCAGGCCATCCAGCCGGTATTCCGTCAGCCAGAAGAGCGGCGCGTCGGTCATGTACTGTCTCACCGGCTCGCGCTCGTAGGCGATGCCGTTGCCCCACGGCGTCATCCGCTGAGCATCGAAAAACGCGGGCGACAGCAAAGGCAGATAGTTCCCCTCCGGGCCGAAGTGGTTGAGCACGATATCCAGCACCACGGAAAGCCCCAGCCCGTGCGCGGCGTCGATAAACGCGTGGAAATCCTCCGGCGTACCGTAGGCAGAGTGAGGGGCATACAGCAGCACGCCGTCGTACCCCCAGCCGCGGGAACCGCCAAACTGAGAGACGGGCATCACTTCAAGCTGGGTAATCCCGAGTTCTGCCAGATACGGCAGCTTGTCGATGGCCGCCCGGAAGGTGCCCTCCGGGGTAAAGGTGCCGATGTGCAGTTCGTAAATGATCGTCTCTTCCCACGGCCGCCCTGCCCAGTCGCGGTTGACCGGCTGGTAACGTCGGGGATCGATCACCACCGAGGGGCCGTTAACGTCGCCCTTTTGCGCCCGCGAGGCGGGATCGGGCACCGCCATGCCGTCCTGAAGAACAAACTGATATTCTGCACCGTGCGTGACGCCAGGGACGTCTGCCTGGAACCAGCCGCCTGTTGCCGTCATCGGCACATCGGTGGCGGCAAGACGTAGCGTAAGTTCTTTCTGTCCTTCTGCCCAGACGCGAAAACGTACAACGTCATCGGAAATAAACTCAGCACCCCACTGCTTTTGAAATGTCCTGAATTCCATTCATTGTCCTCGAATGACCCACATTTTACGCGGAACGAAGTACAAGCTTAGTTCAGGATTAAAAGTGCGTGAGCTCAGCGGATTTAACCGCTTCGTCTATTCTTTATGAAATAACTCACTATCGGGAATACTATGCAGATTCGAAAAGGATTAAATACGGACCTCGTCCGTCTTGAATGTTGTGACTTTTCTTTCACCATTAGCCACATTGCGCGAGAGCCCTTTATCCATTGTGATTTGCATATTGAAGCCGTCGCCGAGCCTTGGATAAAAACCTACGAACTTGACATTCAAACGCTTGAAAACCATTGCGTTAATCCGGACGCCATATTTCTTGTGGCGGAAACGGATGACGGTGAATTAGCCGGATTTATTACCGCGTCGATCGGCTGGAATAAGTTTATTTCAGTGGATTATATTGCCGTTGATCGCACCAGACGCAGAACCGGCGCCGCGCAAAAATTAATGGCCGCCGCCCACGTCTGGGCCCGCAGCGTAAACGCGCCGGGATTACGGCTTGAAACACAAAATGTGAACGTCTCTGCCTGTCTGTTTTACCGTCACTACGGATTCACCCTGGGCGGGTATGATCGCTATCTGTACAACGCCTTGCCGGAAAAAGACGAGGTCGCCCTGTTCTGGTATTACATGCTGGTCTAGCGACGCGGCCTTCATATTTCTGTCATTGAACTTCACTACTCTTTGCGGATTTTAAACAAGGCGTTGAGGAAAGAAGCGTGAATTTTATGGCGAAGGCATTACTGCTGGCATTACCTGTTTTAAGTACAGCGGCGACGGCCGCTGAGCGCGACCCGTGTGAACCGAAAGCGTACGAAATGGCGCTGCGCTATCAGCAGAAATCGGCAGAGATTATGGCCCTTCAGCTGCAAACCTATCGGTTTGCCACCGAGCGTTTCAACGAAAAGTTAAAGGATCTGAAAACGCCCGAAAACTACGCCGTGGTGATGGACCTCGACGAAACGGTGCTGGATAACACCCCTCTGCTGGTGCGCGACGCGGAGCAGTGTCACGACTATACACAATGGGACACCTGGAGCGACTGGGAGAAGCAGGGAAAACCCGGCTTAATTCCGGGGGCGAAAGCGTTTCTTGACCACGTGAATCAGAGCAAGGTCCGGATCTACTATGTCTCGGATCGTATGCAGGAAAATAAAGCCGACACGCTGAAAACGTTAAACGCTCTCGGCCTGCCGCAGGTGTCTGACGAAAGCGTGCTGCTGGATACGGTCAGCAAGGAAGAGCGTCGCCAGAATATCCTCAAAAAGCAGCAGATCGTGATGCTGTTCGGCGACAGCCTGCCGGACTTCGCCGTGCAGTTTAAAAACAAAAAGCCGAGCGAGCAGCAGCGTGAGCTGGTTGAAGCCAGCGCCGAACATTTCGGCAACGACTGGATTGTGCTCCCTAATGCCGCTTATGGCGCCTGGTCCAAAGCCACGCTCGATAGCTGGAACGCACCGCTGAAAAAATAAGGTCTTACGGGCCGGAAAAGGCATTGCCCGCCTTCCCGGCCCTTCGGTTGGTTATCCATCCCGTTTATAGGTCCTATCATTTCTGGGCAGGTTCTTATAATTTTACGGAGCAGTAAGATGAGCACTTTCAAAGGAGACTCGTATGCTTACCGTGAAAAAACTTGCTCTTTCCACGCTGATTTCCAGTTCACTGCTTTTCTACCCTGCGCTCCAGGCCTCGGCAGAGACGCCCCAGCACGTCGTTAAACAACCGGCGGGCGGATACAGCGTTCAGGTTGGGGACGTTCTGGTCACCTCGTTTACAGACGGGACCGTCGCGCAGGATCTGCACAAGCTGCTGCGCCGGACTACGCCGCAAAACATTGATGCGCTGCTCGCGAAAAATTTCCAGACCAACCCGGCTGAGGTCTCCATCAACGCGTTCCTGATTGCGATACCCGGGCATAAAATCCTGGTGGATACCGGCTCTGGCCAGCTCTTTGGTCCTGATACCGGCGGACGTCTGGTTGAAAGCCTCGCCACGCAGGGGATAAAACCCGAGGACATCACTGAAGTCCTGCTGACTCACGCTCACTCCGATCATGCCGGTGGCCTGGTGAAGGATGGCAAGGTGGTGTTCAGCAACGCGCGCGTTTTCGTTGGTAAACCGGATATCGACTTTTTCTTTAACGACGACAATCAGAAGAAAACCGGCTACGGCAAGAACTACTTTGACGTCGCGCAGAAGACCTTAAAGCCCTATCTTGATGCGGGGAAAGTGGTGCCGTTTAGCGGCACATCGGAGATTCTCCCGGGTCTGACCGGCACGGTTCATCCCGGCCATACGCCGGGTTCAGCCTTCTACACGCTAACGAGTAAAGGCGAGAAGATCACCTTTGTCGGCGACATCATTCATGCCGCGGCGGTTCAGTTCCCGCAGCCTGCGGTGACCATCACCTATGATGAAGATCAGAACAAAGCGGCAAGCGTACGCGAGCATGCGTTCGCTGACTTTGTGAAAAACAAGGACCTGGTTGCCGCCCCGCACCTGCCTTTCCCGGGCATCGGCTATGTGACGAAAGGCGAGAAAGGCGGTTATGCTTGGGTCCCTGTCACCTATACCAACCGGAACGCCAGCGGCGCGAAATAGAGCGATGACGCGGATATCTGACATGGACATAGCCCTGCTCCTGACGCTGGACGCCCTGCTTCAGGACAGGAACATCACCCATGCGGCCGCGCGGCTGGGCATCAGCCAGCCCGCGCTCTCTGCCCGCCTTGCACGTCTGCGCTCGCTGTTTGGCGAACCGCTGTTCATTCCCTCCCCGCATGGACGCGGGGTGCTCCCCACGCCACGCGCGGAAGCGCTCAAGCCGCAGGTGGCGAACGTACTGCGCGGCATCAGCGCGATGTTTGCCCCCACGGCATTTGATGCGCAAACCAGCAGCCGGACCTTTGTTATCGCGCTGCATGAGAACCCGGCGCTGATGCTCGGCACCGGGCTGCTTAACCAGGTGGGAACCGACGCCCCCGGCATCCGCCTGCGCTTCGCCCTGCCAGAAATGGCTGACCTGCCGCAGCAGCTGGAAAACGGGGATGTGGACATCTACATCGGCGTCAGCGCGGGCGCTCATGACGGCTGGGTGAGGCGCAAACTCCTCGACGACGCGTTTGCCACCGCCCAGCGTAAAGGCCATCCGCGCGGAACAGGTCCGTTAGATCTGGAAAGCTACTGCGCGCTTTCCCATCTGGTGGTGTCGTCAGTGGGAGATCCGTTTACCGGCTTTGTCGACCAAACTCTTGCAGGACTGGGCTATCAGCGACACGTCGCCATGTCCACCCAGAGCTACGCCATGGCGCCGCCGCTGGTTGCCGGTACCGACCTGGTCTGTACCCTGCCGGAACGGATGCTGCGACGGTTCGCCAGCACGCTGGATATTTTTCCACCGCCGCTGCCGCTCCAGCCGATTACCATCAACATGTACTGGCACCCGAAAAACAGCCAGGATCCGGCGAATGCCTGGCTGCGCGAGCAACTGCTGCGAGCCGCCGGGCGTCAGGTGTGATCGAGGGTAACCAGAAACTTTTTAAGCACTTCTGAGCGTATAATCCGGTGACAAACCAGGGTGAGTTCGCTCTCCCGCAACCGGTCGAGGATGTCCACGTAGACGACGTTCTCGACGCTCACCGCCTTTGCCGACGCGGGCAGCAGCGCCAGACCAAACCCTGCCGATACCAGGCTTATCACCGTGGGCACGTCGGTCGCGTTTTGCACCACGTCCGGCTGAAAGCCCGCCCCGCTGCAGGCGTCATAGAAATACTGTTCCAGCCCCATTCCCTCCGGGTCGCGCAGGGAGATCCATTTTTCGTCTTTCACCGACGAAAGCGTCAGCGCGGCGGACCCGGCCAGCGGATGCTGACGATACAGCGCCAGCACCGTTTTCTCCGAGGCGAACGGCCGGCTTTGCAGATCGTCCGGCAGCGACGGCAGCGGCGCGCGGATGATGGCCACATCCAGCTGGTTGCTCTGCACGGCTGCGTAGAGCGTCTGCACGTTTCCCGTCATCAGCGACATGGTAATAGCCGGCCAGCGGCTATGCATCTGGCGCAGCGCGGCGGGCAGCCTGCCGTCGAACATCGCGCTCGACACGCACCCGAGGTTTAACACGCCCTGCTCGCCCCTTGCCGTCTGTCTGGCGTCCAGCACTGCCTGCTCGGTTAACGAGATGGCAAGCCTGGCTTTAACCAGGAACGCTTCGCCCGCGGGCGTCAGGGTTAATCGGCGGTTCGCCCGACTGAAAAGCGTGACGCCTAAACGTTCTTCCAGCGCCTTTATCTGCTGGCTCAGCGCCGGTTGCGCCATGTTCAGACGCTCGGCGGCCCGGTGCATATGGAGCTCTTCGGCCACGACGATGAAGTGGCGCATCTGACGAAACTGCACGAGACGCCTCCTTATATTGATATGAATTTACTTATCAATTTAACAGCAATGATGCAATTGATGCTATTGGTCATTGCCATAAAAATGGAGGTATTCAACCGAGGGAGGAAAATATGGAACACAAGATTAACGATCTCCGCAGCGCCATCGCCTTACTGCAGCGCCACGAAGGGCAGTATATCGAAACCGATCATCCGGTCGATCCCAATGCGGAGCTGGCGGGCGTCTATCGCCATATCGGCGCGGGTGGCACGGTCAAACGTCCAACCCGTACGGGCCCGGCCATGATGTTCAACAGCATTAAGGGCTATCCGCACTCCCGCATCCTGGTGGGCATGCACGCCAGCCGCGAGCGTGCGGCGCTGCTGTTGGGCTGTGAGCCTTCGGAACTGGCAAAGCATGTCGGCCAGGCGGTGAAAAAGCCGGTTGCGCCGGTTGTCGTCCCGGCCTCGCAGGCCCCCTGTCAGGAGCAGGTCTTCTACGCTGACGATCCTGACTTCGACCTTCGCAAGCTGCTTCCGGCCCCAACCAACACGCCGATTGATGCGGGTCCGTTCTTCTGTCTGGGGCTGGTGCTGGCAAGCGATCCGGAAGACAGCTCGCTGACGGATGTCACCATTCACCGCCTCTGCGTTCAAGAGCGCGACGAGCTTTCCATGTTCCTTGCCGCCGGGCGCCACATCGAAGTGTTCCGCAAAAAGGCGGAAGATGCCGGAAAACCGTTGCCGGTGACGATCAACATGGGTCTCGATCCCGCCATCTATATCGGCGCGTGCTTTGAGGCCCCAACCACGCCGTTTGGCTACAACGAGCTGGGCGTCGCCGGGGCGCTACGCCAGCAGCCGGTCGAGCTGGTGCAGGGCGTGGCGATCAAAGAGAAAGCCATCGCGCGGGCGGAAATCATCATCGAAGGTGAACTGCTTCCGGGCGTGCGCGTGAGAGAGGATCAGCACACCAACACCGGCCACGCGATGCCGGAGTTCCCGGGCTACTGCGGCGAGGCGAATCCCTCCCTGCCGGTGATCAAAGTGAAAGCCGTGACCATGCGAAACCACGCCATCCTGCAGACGCTGGTGGGACCGGGGGAAGAACATACCACGCTGGCCGGATTGCCGACCGAGGCCAGCATCCGTAATGCGGTTGAAGAGGCAATTCCCGGATTCCTGCAAAACGTCTATGCCCATACTGCGGGCGGCGGTAAGTTCCTCGGGATACTGCAGGTGAAAAAACGCCAGCCGTCAGACGAAGGGCGTCAGGGCCAGGCGGCGCTTATCGCCCTGGCCACTTACTCGGAGCTGAAAAACATTATTCTTGTCGACGAAGACGTGGATATTTTCGACAGCGACGACATCCTGTGGGCGATGACGACGCGCATGCAGGGTGATGTCAGTATCACCAATATTCCGGGGATCCGCGGCCACCAGCTCGATCCGTCCCAGTCGCCGGGTTACAGCACCTCGATTCGCGGCAACGGCATTTCCTGCAAGACGATCTTCGACTGCACGGTGCCGTGGGCGCTGAAGGACCGCTTCGAGCGCGCGCCGTTTATGGAGGTGGATCCGCGACCATGGGCGCCGGAGCTGTTTGCTGACAACACGAAATAAAATCACGCGCGTATGACCTGCGGGTCATACGCTGATTTTCTTCTCAAGCGTGGCGATATTTTCACCCGCCACGCGTTCCACAGTGAAACGATCGACGCTCAGCAAAATGAGCATCAGCCCCCTGCCGCTCTCCAGCAGCGGCGACATTTCGCAGAAGCGGTCTCGCCTGGCGGCCTCAAGCCGCTCCTGCGGGAACGCGTCACCCGCGTCGCTAAAAACAACGCAGACGTCATTGCCGTGGACGTCGAACTGGACGCGAAAGACGCGCGAGTTATCCTCGTGAAGCGCGTAGCGGATGATGTTCGTCGCCACTTCACAGGCGGCGAGATCGAAGGCGAAACGCCACTCATCATCGACGGGAAGCGCGCTCAACCTGTCGCCAAGCCAGCCGGACAGCGGCGTCAGGGACGCGATCGCCGCCGGAAATTCAGCCTGTTCCGGCCTCTGCATCTACTGCCCCAGTTGCGCAAGCGCGCTATGTTTATCCGGATAGATGCGGAAGATGCGATCCATTCGGGTCAGGGTGAACATGTTCATGATCCCGGGGTTCAGGGCGCACAGCGCCATTTCGCCTTTTCCGTTCATCAGCTTGAACAACGACACCAGCATCCCCAGCCCGCTGCTGTCGATAAAATCCACTTTGCTAAAGTCGACGATTAAGGCTTTACGATCGCTGCCAATTTCCTCCGTCACGGACGCTTTAAACGTCGCGGCAACGGAGGCATCCAGCCGCCGGACCGCAGGCGTGAGAATGTTGGCATGCGGTAGTCGCTCGGTGTTAATAATCATTCTGTTCTCCCTGACGTTCAATCACGAGCAGTGACACGTCGTCGGTTAAGGCGATCGGTTCATCACGATTTGCATTGCGCCAGCCAGTCAGGTGGTCACCAAACCGCGGCAGGAGCTGGTCAACCGGGAGCCGGGCATGCTCATGAAGCCAGCGTTCGAGACGCTGCGGGCCAAACTGCTCGCCGCTGACGTTCTCGCACTCCGTAATACCGTCACTGAATAAGCATAAGCGATCCCCCGGATTGAGGGTAAACGCGACGTCCTCCCAGCTCAGGTCTGGGATCAGGCCGACCGGCGGGCCACCATCGCCCACGGACGTGACGGCGCTGTCTGCGTTCACAATGACGGGAGTAGGATGCCCTGCCTGGCACAACAATCCCTGCCCGCTTTCTGGATCGATCACGCCGTAAATGAGCGTGAAATAACTGGTGATGTCGCTCTCTTCACTGCAAAAGCGGCTGTTCAACATCCTGACGACCTCCGCGGGTGACTGAATGCCGCCCTCATCGGTAAACAGGAAGCGGTCCACCACCCGGCCATGTAAAAACTGGCGAGCCACCGCGAGGGACATCATCGCGGCCCCCACGCCGTGACCCGAGACATCAACGCAATAGAATCCCAGATGGGAATCCAGCGGAAAGATATTGAACACATCGCCCGAGACCCAGGCTGACGGCAAGAAAAGCCAGTCGGAGAAGTAGTCCCCGTAGCGTAAGCGGTGTGAAGGCAGCACCGAGTGCTGAACGCGTGCCGCCAGTTCAAGATCTTTTTCAATCTGATGCAAGGCTTCACTCAGGCGTTTGTTGTGCGCCGCGAGGGTCGCTTCCAGCGTCAAAATACGAACCCCGGCGTGAAGCCGCGCCCGGAGTTCAGCCTGTTCAACGGGCTTACTCAAAAAATCATCCGCCCCGGCATCAAAACCCTGCGTCACGTCCCCGGCATTCTCGCGGGCCGTCAACAGGATGATATACACGTAGCGGCCAAACTGACGGTTTCGGATGGTCTGACACAGCGTCAGCCCGTCCATTTCCGGCATTTCCCAGTCGCTTATCACCATGCTGATCGGCTGACTGGACAAGATTTCCAGCGCGGCAACACCATTTTCCGCCTCGCTCACGACATACCCCCACTGGGTGAGCATCCGGGAGAGTAACCGACGATAAATCAGCGAATCTTCAACGATTAACACGTGCAGCGCCGACATGTATCCCTCCTATAGCGGTAAGAACCAGATGAGGCTCACGGTCCCTTCCCTGAATTTTGCGTTACCGTTGCCGTGCCCCGGATAGCGCGTCCCCGCATAGTTAGCATACTGAACAGAGAACGATCCCGGCGTATAGCCCGCGTAGCCAAAGCTGTAGCTGTAATCGCCGTTCCAGGGCTGCTGCTGGCTGCTGTCCGGGAACCAGAATGCTGTCGCACGAACGAAGAAATGTTGTTTAAAGGTGTAGCCGCAGCCGCCAAGCATGACGTTTTTATTTTTACGGATGTCATCGCTGCTGAGGTCGTAGTAGCGCGGCACCCAGCTGTACCCGACCTGGCAAATGATGGAATCCCCTTTATTAATCAGGAGCGTGTTTTCAACCGGTTTCGGTAGTGAAAACTTATAGGCCAGCGTAAAGGCGCCCTGTTCGAAATAGGTATGTCTCCGGCTGCCAGACGTCCAGAAGTGGTTATCGCCGTAGTTGCCGTATACCAGGCTGAACGTATTGGCATGCCAGTCGTCATAGCCGAAGCTGTAGCGAAAATCGGCGGTATAGCGGGTGGTATCTCTGACCGGCAACCGGGAGGTAATGTTGGCAAACCAGAAGCTGTACGGGGAATACTGCAGACTAAGGTTGAGCGTCTGGTTAATTTTTTTCTCCTGCGCGGCGCTGTCAGAGCTATTAGGCACGCTCACCAGCTGCTCTTTCAGCCCCGAACTGAAGCTCAGAGCCCCAGAAAATTTCTTGTCATTTCCCGAGAACAAACGCCCCCACCGGCTGGTAAAAACGCCTGCCTGAACGGGTTCACCGTTCTTATCGCGCAGGGTTTCTTTATCACTATTTTGTGCCGCCTCTGCGGCGGGGATCGCAGCGAGCAGCACGCCCGCCAGAAGCCATTTTTCGCGCATAACCGCCATCCTTAGTTAGGTATCCAGCGTGCGCCGACGTCGTATTTTGCCATCAGCCACAAAATACCCAGTGCCGCCGCATGCACTAACGTGTTCTCTATCCAGGCGTGACGCCATAAGTCGAAGGTGATGAACTGGCTCACCAGCAGCACCACGTACACATGCAAAATAAAGGTATAGAGCGAGTGCTGGCCTAGCGGGATCAGGAACCATCCCAGCAGGCGGTTGAGCGGCGTCCAGCAATACGTCAGCACCAGGTAGACGGTAACCATCAGAGCGATATCGTTTAGCACCCTCACCGGGCCCAGCCCGTTCTTCGCCGCCCAGGTGTGATAAAACGTATTGAAGCTGTCAGGCGGGATGACGTGCATAAGTAGCGCGGGCGGCATAAACGGGTTGGTATGGTTCTGGGCGACAAATCCCAGCACCAGCGACACCATGACCAGCCCCACTACCACCCCTTTCCCCGGAGGCGTCCGGGCGAAAGAGAGCAGTTCGGCTTTATACCAGCCGCTGGCCATCCCCAGCACAAAGATGAACTGCCAGGCCAGCAGCGGGAAGGCAAATTCGAACTCCGACGGCGTCAGCCGAAGCGGCCACCGCTGCCACAGGCTGTACACCAGCAGCGACAGCCCCAGCAGCCACCAGACTTTCCCTTTCTGCAGCATCCCCAAAAATAGCGGGCTGAGTAGCAGCAAGAAGATATACAGCCCCAGAATCTGCGTCTGATGGGGGCCGATCTGCAAATAGAGAATAATGTTGAACCAGGTCTCTTTAATTTGCGGCGTAACAGGATAAAGCGACCAACTTTGACCCGAAAAACGGTCGGTAAAATGGGTGACCTCGAAAACATTAATATGTGGGATATAGGCCAGGAGAATAAATGACACTATGATAATGATATTTACGCGATATATTTTCCACGCCCTGAGATAAAGCCCCCAGGAAACTGTGAGTAAAACCACTTTTTGCAGACGCGCGCGATTCAGCATTCCCAGCATAAACCCCGAGAGAATGACAAAGCCTTCTGCACCGGTTGTTAGCCCAAAACGCTCCCAGGAGAATATATTAAATACCGACATGACCTCCGTATGCGCCACGACCATCATGACGAGGGCTATGCCGCGCATAAAGTCAATTCTCAGGTCCCGTGCACCTGCTACGGCATAACGCCATGCTGTTGATTTAGCGTCATCTTCTTGCGCTACCGACGGCGCAACATGGCTCATAGGGTGTCCTTTGCCTGGAAACGAAAATTAAGATCTAAATAAAGTAGATAGCCTAAAGGAATAGTAACCGCAATATATCGACGGCCGATGAAACATCATTAAGCAGAATTTAAGCTGAATTAACCACCGCTAAATATTAATAAAAACGTGGCTGGACACTTTTATTCGGCGTTCTACACTTATCTTAAATCTTGTTTAATCGCTATTTTCTTTCGCTTTTGGGCAACTGTCTGCGCAGCAGAATGGGTCTGCATTTTCACGGAATCAGGAACGCCGGAACTATGGATTTTTATTTTTCCCGTTTTGAACATCGTCGTCCTCCGGAGCCGTTAACAACACCGCGTTGGGTAATGATGACCTGGCAGGTGTTAGCGGTCGCGGCGCTTATTCTGGGTGCCAATTATATTTACTGGCGCTGGACCGCCTCCCTGAATACTGACGCATTATGGTATGCCATTCCGCTGGTCCTCGCCGAAACCCTGGCGTGGATTGGCACCGTGCTGTTTACCATCAATTTGTGGAAAGAACAGGATCCTCCTCAGAGTCCGCCGCCCGGCGAAATTAACGAATGTCTGTCGCCTGAGGAGGCCGTAGAACCTCGTCCTGTAAAAGTGGATTTGTTCATTGCCACCTACTCGGAAGACACCGAGCTGGTCAGGCTATCCATTCGCGATGCCCTGAAGATGGCGTACCCGTTCCCGATTGACTACCGCATCCACGTGCTTGATGACGGCCGCCGCCCGGAGATGAAAGCTGTCTGTGAAGAGGAAGGCGTTAACTATATTACTCGCCAGACCAACATCGGCTTTAAGGCCGGCAACCTGCGCAACGGCCTTGAGCAAACCGACGGCGATTTTATTGTTATCTGCGATGCCGATACCCGCGTATTTCCCACCCTGCTCAGCCATACGCTGGGTTATTTTCGCGATCCGGACGTGGCCTGGGTGCAGACGCCGCAGTGGTTCTTCGATCTTCCGGAAGGAGAAAACCTGTCGCGCTGGGGCCAGCGAAAAGCCGGAAAAGTGGGCTACGGTCTGGGGTGGCTGATTCAAAAGTGTGTTGGCCCGGTCACGATAGGCCGCGACCCGTTTTTTAACGATCCGCGCATGTTCTATGACGTGATCCTGCGGCGGCGCAACTGGGCGAACGCGGCTTTCTGCTGCGGTGCGGCGTCCATTCACCGTCGTGAGGCGGTCATGCAGGCCGCGCTGAGAAGCTATGTCTGGTCCGTTGAAGAGGAGATCCATCGGCATACCCGCGACATCCGCGATGACGAAACCCGGGACGCGCTGCAGAATGCAATGCGTCCGCACGTGGCGTTTGACACCGAGCTTACCCCCTACAAATTCCACGTCTCGGAAGATATTTACACCTCGGTACTGCTGCACGGTGACGCCGCACGACGCTGGCGCTCGGTTATGCATCCGCGGGTGGAGTCGAAGATGCTCTCTCCGCAGGATATGCTCACCTGGATGATCCAGCGCTTTAAGTACGCCGCCGGTTCGCTGGATATTTTGTTTCATGACAACATCTTCAGCCGTCGCCGCTTCAGGCTTTCCCTCCCCCAGACGCTGATGTATGCCACCACCTTCTGGTCGTACATGGCCTGCGTGTGGAACACGGTGTTTTTGATTTCGCCCATTATCTATCTGTTCACCGGCATTCCGCCGGTGTCCGCCTGGTCAACGCCGTTCTATCTGCATTTTCTCCCGTTTTTTATTTTCTCTGAACTGGCCTTTATGTTTGGCACCTGGGGGATCTCGGCCTGGGACGGCAGGGCCTCTTACCTCTCCTTCTTTTCCATGAATCTGCGCGCGCTCAATACGGTGCTGCGGGGCGAGCAGATCAAATTTCACGTCACGCCAAAAGAGCGGCAGACGGGCCGTTTTCTCTACCTGGTGAAGCCGCAGATTGCCATCGTGGTACTGACCCTCGCAGGGCTTATCTGGGGCGGTATCCAGGTGGCGCGAGGACAGGTGGACGACCCCTCCGGCTACGTCATCAATATTTTCTGGGGAGGGGTGAACATCGCCGCCATGCTGCCGCTGATTTTCGCGGCCATGTGGACGCCCGCTGAAGAGGACGAGGTCACCCAATGAGGATACGTGATGCCCTGCTGCCCGCGCGCAGCTACCTCACCATTTTGCTCGGCTTCCTGATCGGCTTTGCCATTGTGGTCTGGGTGGAGAAACAGATGCCCACGCGCGTGGAAAGCAGCGGCGGCATCGCGCTCAGTAAAGACTTCCCGCCGCTGCCGGCGAAACGCGCGCTGACCTATGACGAAGCCATCTGGGCGCGGGTCGCCTGGCAATACTACGTGAATAATACCCAGCCAAACGGCCTGGCGAACGCCAGCGACGGTGAACCGTGGCTGAGCCTCTGGAGCGTAGGGAGCTACCTGTTTGCAACCGCAGCCGCAGAACAGCTCAATATTATTTCCGCCGATGAATTCGACGAGAGGGTCGGCACGGCCCTGTTCACGCTGGGGCAGTTACCGCTCAACAAGCAAGGCCTCCCTGCCGCGTATTACCATGCGGACACCCTGAAGATCCTCGGCAAACCCGATGCCTCGGCAATTGGGCTGAGCCGTCTGCTGACGGCGCTTCAGACCCTCCTGTGGCGCTATCCTCAGCACGCGGAGGCTATCCACGATCTGTTTAGCCTCTGGAACACCGGCGCACTGATTGAAAATAACGTTCAAAGTCAGGCGGCCGTTCCGCTCCATCACTGGACACTGACTGATGACGAACAGCGGGACAGCTTTGGATACCGTCTCTATGCCAGCCATACGCTGCGCCTGATTGACAGCGCGGCAGGCCTCGCGGTGACCAACCCGCCTGAAGGGCAAAAGATGATCGATCTGGATGGCGTGATGGTGCCGGATGAAGGGCTACGCACGCCATGGGGCAAGCAAACCTCCCTGATCAGTCTCCCCTATCTGTTAACCGGTCTTGAGCTGGGCTTTGATGCGCAGAGCGCTGAAATCGCGTGGCGGATTATGCAGATCCAGCAGCGGCGCCATAGTCTGCGCAGCCCAAAACCGCCGGTCAGCTCGGATTATGCCGAACCGGCGCCGGATTATGTCAACGATCTGCCGGACAGGCAGCCGGTTCAGGCGCGCAACCTGCGCGACGAGGTGCCGGAGAAAGTGGCGATTACCTCCACCCGCACCGCGTTTGCCTGGTATGCCCTGTTCCGCAACAGCTGGAGCGAAGCGTTGCGCCAGCAGGTTCTGGCCCTTCAGGTGCCGGGTAAAGGCTGGCAGCGCGGGTTAAATCTCAACAACAGCGTCAATGCCGTCGTAGACGCCGATACCAATGCCATTGTGCTGGAAAGTCTGTCTTATATCGCGCATGGTCAGATGCTCTGTCTGGCCTGCCTCTACACTTCCCCCTCAGCAGGAGCAACGCCATGAAGCCACGATCCCCGATCCTTTTCCACCTGCTCACGGGAATAACGATCTGCTGGCTGGCCTTATCGACCGTGCGTGCGGATACCGAGCTCCCTGCATCAGGTTACTCCCCGCGCAGCGGCGAGCTGACCGCCCGGGAGATGACCATCGCGAAAAACGCCTGGCAGTATTTCGTCTCCAACTATCAGCCCACGACGGGCCTGGTGAATGCGGTCAACAAATATCCCTCCACCACCATGTGGGACAGCGCCTCCTATCTGGCCGCCCTGACGGCGGCGCGCGAGCTGGGGATCATTGATAAAGCGGAATTTGACCGCCGGATGCTGAAATTCCTCGCCACGTTAAACACCCTGGTACTGTTCCGCAACGAGCTGCCCAACAAAGCCTATAACACCATCAGCGGCCAGAAGGTGGACTATACCAACAAGCCCGGCGAAATTGGCTTCTCGGCGCTGGATATCGGGCGAATGCTGGTCTGGCTGAAAATCATCAAAGAGCGTTATCCGGAATACGGCAACAGCATTGATAACGTGGTGCTCGGCTGGGATTTCAGCCACGCGATCGATCCTTGCGGCACGCTGTACGGGGCCTATCTGGAGAACGGCCAGCCGAAATATGTTCAGGAAGGTCGGCTGGGCTATGAAGAGTACGGCGCGGCCGGGTTCCAGCTGTGGGGGTTTAATACCTGTAAAGCCAGCCGTCCGCAGCCTTACGAGCTGGCCGAAATCTATTGCGTGCTGGTCCCCTACGATACGCGCGACCCGCGCAACACGTCGCAGCATAACTACGTGGTGACGGAATCCTACCTGCTCTATGGGCTGGAGTTCGGCTTTGATAAACCGACCGACCGGGATAACGCCCCGCGCGACTACTCCCTGACGTGGATGAAAAACTTTGCTGACCGCGTTTATCAGGCTCAGGAGAACCGCTATACCATTACCGGCGTCCTGACCGCGCGCTCCGAGCACCAGCTCGATAAGGCGCCTTACTTCGTCTATGACACCGTCTTCAGCGACGGATACAACTGGAACACCATTACCGATAAGGGCCAGTTCGTCCCTAACGCTGCCGCGATATCGCTGAAGGCGGCGCTGGGCATGTGGGTGCTGTGGAACTCCCCTTATACCGACCGCCTGCTGAACACCATTGAGAATGCCAACGAAGAGGGAAAAGGCTACTACGAAGGGCTGTATGAAAACGGTGACGGCCCGATCAAAGAGTTCACCGCCAACAATAACGGCATCATGCTGGAGGCCCTGTTGTTCAAAAAAGAGGGAAAACTGCTGGCCTTCAACACCGACAACCCGAAGAGCAAGGATTTTGCGCCGTCGCTGTGGGATCAAAAGCTGCTCGATCAGTTTGAAGAGAACAACGCGCTGCGCAGTCGCCCGTTCCTGACCAGCACACCGGCCGTAAAAAGCTGGTGCGACCGGACCGGCGTCACGCAGCGTACCAAACCCGCCTGTCAGGCCTGTCAGTGCGCGTCATGCAGCGCGGACGAGCCCGTTAAACTGCCTCCGGTGACTGCGCAATGCTTAAAACCTTAGCCAGAGGGCTCGCGGGATTACTCCTCGCAGGCGCGATCATCTTTGCCCTGTTTGGCCATCAGGGCGCAGGCTGGCGCTGGCTCATACATGGCGGATGGCACTCTAGCGCGCGTATTGCCGCCCTGACGCCGGAGGAGCAGACGTGGGCGGCGATCGCCTGGCGCTATTTCGTCAATAATACCCAGCCGCAAACGGGCCTGGTCAACGGCAGCGACAAACAGCCTCGCGTCACGCTCTGGCAAATGGGCGATACGCTTATCGCCCTGCTGGCGGCAAAAGAGCTGGGGCTAATTGATGATGCCGAGTATGACGCTCGCTTAACCCGTATCATGGGCACCCTTAACCGCCTGATGCTGACCGATGCCCGGACGCCGGGCCGACTCTATTCCAGCCAGACGGCGACGCCCGTCGACTTTAGCGGCAAGCCCAGCAAAAATGGCTGGTCTGCGCGCGATATGGCGCGTCTGATGCTCGCCCTGCGCCTTACCGCAGAGCGGGAACCGCAGTACAGCGAATACCTCGATAAAATCATCCTGCGCTGGAATTTCTGTCCGGTCATCGACGACGAAGGTGAACTGTGGTCATCTTCCCTGCAAAACGGCCAGCCGGTGGTGCGCGAGGAGCTGCGCCTGGGCGAGAGCGAATATGCCGCGACGGCGTTTCAGCTGTGGGGGTTTTCCCCGGAGAAAGCGTTTACGCCCCCGGCGCACCACGTCATCATCGCCCAGCGGCGTCTGGCCGTTGATGCCCGGGATCCGCGCACCACGTGGCAGCCCTCCCTGATCACCACCCTTCCCTATATGCTGCCGGGCCTGGAGTTTGGCTGGGAGCCCGAAGGCGTTGCGGCCGATCGGCAAAAGCACCTGCGCAAGCAGGCCGAAAACGTCTGGCTGAGCCAGAAGAGCCGCTGGGAGACCGATAAAATCCTGACGGCCAGGGCAGATTTCTCGCTTCCGCAGGCGCCCTGGCATATCCAGGATACCGTCTGGGGAAATGGCTATGCCTGGAACTCGGTCGGAGACGATGGCCGGGACTACACCCGTTTCGCGCAGGTATCGACCAAGGCGGTTTTTGCCCTGTGGGCTCTTTGGGACACTCCGTACACCGACGTGCTGATGACGGTCACAAAACACCTTAACGATCCGCAGAAAGGCTGGTACGAAGGCCGTCAGGAAGCCACAGGCGATACCAACGCTGCCTTAACCCTCTCAACCAATGCCACGGTTCTGGAAGCCCTTTTCTTTAAACACAACGCCGGGCCGCTGTTTGATGTGCGTCGGTCGAAGAAAGAGAGCTATTTTTCACGCCGTCTGGCAGAGGAATACACGCCTGTCGGCCACTGTCTGCCGGGCGAAAGCACCATAAGGAGGACGCCGTGAAGTTTTATCGCGATCTGTTTGAATCCAGCCTGAACCGCGTCTTTCCGAATAATGAAAAAACCGCGTTTTTTCAGACGTTCTATGACGCCTTCGTCCATATGTCACCCGAAACGGAAGCGCATTTTTCTCGTCTTCCGGATCGTGAAGGTCAGCAGACCCTGTTTAAAAGTTTCTTCGCCATGCTTGCGGTAGACGGCGCGTTAATCGTGCCTGATTTTCTCGAACGCCTGGCGCGGGAGCAAAGCGACGACGGCCTCCACCTCCCACCGCGATTCTTTGCCCTGTGGCGCGAAGCGATGTTGAACGCGGTGAGCGAGCGCGATCCGCAGTGCGACGATGAGATCCTGACGGCCTGGGCCATGGCGATCGCGCCCGGGCTGGAATACCTGCGCCGACAGGCAGAACTGCACTACCGCGCGTAGGGAGGATCACGATGAGTTCGTTCACGTACGATCTTAACGCACTGCCGGCCGCCGTCATGATTTATGACCGCGAGGAACGCCTTCAGGCCTGGAATCACAACGTGGCTCTGTTTTATCCGGTCATAACCCCGTGGCTGAAGGTGGGGACAACACTTGAGGCGCTGGCGGAACGCTTTATCGATGCCGTTTACAACGTCGACCCCGGCCTGCGCCAGACGCTGCGCGAGTCGATCGTGCGCAACTGTCGACAGGATAAACACTGCGAAGTGCGGCAGGCCGGCCAGCGGCGGATCTTCGTCCAGCATCAGCGGCTTGCGGACGGCGGCATTGTCAGCCTGCACAGCGATATCACGGAGCTGGATGAAGCGCAGCGGGCGCGCCATCAGCTGCATGACGACTTTCTGCTGACGGCGGAATCCATCCATATCGGGATCTGGGACTGGCAGGTTTCCGGCGACACGCTCCAGGTGAACGACACCCTGCTTGCCATGCTGGGCCAGTCGCGCACACAGTGGCGATATCCGGTACGTTTTCTCCTCAATCAGGTCCACGAGGACGATCGCGCAGCGCTACGCAAAGCGCTGCACGCTTCGAAGCAGGATCACCGTCCGGTCTTTGAATGTGAAATTCGCGTGCATCACCCTACCGAAGGTCTGCGCTGGATGCTGCTCTCCGGCCAGGTGGTCACCCTCTCCATTGAGGGAAACGCCGAGCGCGTGATTGGCACGCTGCAGGATATTACGCGGCGCAAAGAGGCTGAAATTCAGGCGTTCGCCTCGGCCATTGAGGCACAAAAAGCCAATGAGGCAAAAAGCGCGTTCCTGGCGAATATGAGCCATGAAATTCGCACCCCGATGAACGGCATTATTGGCATGACCCAGCTGTGCCTGGATACGTCTCTCAGTGCCGATCAGCGCGATTATCTGACCCTGGTGATGAGCTCTGCCCAGTCTCTGCTGCATATCATCAACGACATTCTCGATTTTTCCCGAATTGAAGCCGGCAAAGTGGAGCTGGAGGCGGACCCCGTGCCTGTCCGCCCCTTTATTCAGTCGCTTATTCGCCCGCACATGCCGGGGGCGAGCGAAAAAGGCATCGAGCTGCTGGTTGATATTGCGCCCGACGTCCCCGACGTGCTGCTGGTCGACGGCGCGCGTCTGCGCCAGATCCTGACCAATCTGCTGGGTAACGCGCTGAAGTTTACCCATCAGGGAGAAGTGATCCTGGTTGTTGAGCCCGACGATAGCGCGGACAGATGGCGTTTTCGCGTGCGCGATAGCGGCATTGGCATACCGGCAGATAAGCAGAAGGCTATTTTTGAAGCCTTCAGCCAGGCGGACAACTCAACCACCCGCCGCTATGGCGGTACGGGGCTCGGGCTAACCATCTCTGCGAGACTGGTTGCGGCGATGGGGGGCGAATTAACGGTCTCCAGCGAGCCGGGAAAAGGCAGCGAATTTACGTTCTCGCTGCCGCTGGCGGCGCAGACCCTTGCGCCCGGAGAGCGCCCACATAGCCAGCGCTTTAACGGGGAACCCGTGCTGGTGGTTGATGATAACGCGACCAACCTGCGGCTGCTGGCAGCGATGCTCAGCCAGATGGGGCTGAAACCCACCTGTGTTAACAACGCCAGCGAGGCCATCAACCGGGTTAAAACGGGAACGGCTTGGCCGCTGATCCTGCTGGACGCGCAGATGCCGGATATGGACGGCGTGTCGCTGGCCCTTGAGCTTTCAGTTCTGCCGCAGGTTGCTGAGAGCCATATCATTATGCTGAGCTCCATGAGCCGACATTTTGATATCAATATGCTGAAGCGGATCGGGATCAAGACCTATCTGCATAAGCCTATCGCCCAGGATGAATTACATCAGGCGATTGCCGCCGCGTTTGAACGTTCGCCGGCGCCCGTGGGTGAAAGCCCCCCCGCGCCTGTCGCCTCGCCAGGGGCTACGGGACTGCGGATCCTGCTGGCTGAAGATAATCTGGTCAACCAGAAGGTCGCCGCGCGCCTGCTCGAGCGGCTCGGACACACCTGTCAGATCGTCGATAATGGCGTCGCGCTGCTGGAACGCTGGCGAGCGGGCGCGTGGGACGTTTTGCTGATCGACCTTCAGATGCCAGAGATGGACGGTGAAACCGCCATTCGTCTGCTGCGTGAAGAAGAACGATCCCGCCCCGGCCCGGCTCAGCCCACCGTCGCCATGACCGCACACGCCATGCAGGGGGACAAAGAGCGCTGTCTTAACATGGGTTTCGACGGCTACATTGCCAAACCCATCAGCCAGGAGCGTCTCGCTGAAGAGATTGCTCGCGTACTCCAGCACCACGAAGACACCTCCGCTTTTCCGGATGAAGCACGCCTGCTGAAGCAGTGCGCTGACGATCCCGCCCTGGTGCAGGAGCTGCTGGCCCTGTTTGGCGAAGGGCTAAATGAAGCAATCAAAACCATTACCCAGGCGATCGACAGCAACGATCGCGAGGCGCTGCGCCGCGCGGCCCACAAGCTGCGCGGAGAGGCCGTCACCCTGGACTTCAGCACGCTCGCACAGCAGCTGCAGGTGCTGGAAAGCGACGCGCATGCGCTGGAGGGGCAACAGCTTGCGGCCCTGAATGACAACCTTCGCCAGGAATCGCTGCGCCTGATGGCGTGGCTCACCGCACGCGGGGTAAACGCATAATGACTCGCAACTGCGCGCTGCTCTTTGCCCTGTTGACCACCCACACGGTGGCGAACTCCGTGCCGGTCAGCTGGTCTCTGGCAGGAGAATGGCAGGTTCAGGATGCCAATGACAGCGCACATCCTGCCGCATCAGGCTGGCGCCCGCTTCAGGTTCCTGCCAACTGGTACAGCGCCGGGTACGATCACCAGGGCGCGCTGTGGTATAAGCACGCGTTTTCCCTCCCCGTGCAGCCCCCCGACGTAATGAGTACTCTGGTGTTTGATGGCGTCGATTATCTTGCAGAGGTGACGCTGAACGGCCAGCCGCTGGGCAAGCATGAGGGCTATTTTCAGCGCTTTTCGCTGGATGCCCGTTCAGCGTTACAACGTCACAACCAGCTCGTGGTCAGGGTCGACAGCCCTTACGAAGATCCCACTAAAGTCTGGCCGCTGCATAAAACGCTCGTGAAGGGGATCCTTAACCAGCATGACACGCGTCCCGGTGGGGCCTGGTCGCCGCAAGGACAGGACGCTAACTCAGGCGGCATCTGGGCACCGGTCAGGCTGCATCTTAGCCGGGGCGCTACCCTTGATGAGACCATCCTGCGGCCCGACTGGACGCAGGGGCTGACTCGCCCGGCGTTAAAGGCGGAGATTCGCTATCGCGCGCTCGGTCAGGGCACGGCGACCGTACGGCTCACCGCTACGCCCGCCAATTTCAGCGGCAAGCGCTATCAGGCTGATTTTCCGGTTACCCTCGAAAGCGGCGCCCATTCCGTGCAGGTGACGCTGCCCATGCCGAAGGCAAAACTGTGGTGGCCCGTCGGCACGGGGAAACCGCACCTGTATACCATTCGCGTGACATTGCGGGATGAAAACGGCCTGATGGATACGGCGGTCACCCGCACCGGGCTGCGTAAGATCGTCGAACAGCCCGACAATAAGGGCTGGCTCATTAACGACAAACGCCTTTTCATTAAGGGAAGTAATTACATCGGTTCCCCCTGGCTCAGCACCATGACGCGAGAAAAATACCGTCGCGATCTTCGTCTGGTGGAAACCATGAACGCCAACGCCATACGCGTGCACGGACACGTTGCCGGACGTGCGCTGTATGACGTTGCCGATGAGATGGGCATGATGATCTGGCAGGATGTTCCGCTGCAGTGGGGCTACAACAACAGTGCGGCTTTCACGGAAAATGCGGTTCGCCAGACGCGGGAGATGATCGAACAGTTTGGCAATTCGCCCGCCATCATCGTCTGGGGCGGGCATAACGAACCGCCGTGGAATTCGCCGTGGATGGAAAAACGCTTCCCGGACTGGAATAAAGATCTGAATCGCGAGCTCACGCAGCAGGTAGCGGATACGCTTGCCGAAGATACTTCGCGCATCGTGCATCGCTTTTCCGCCGTCGAGGAGCATTACTGGGCGGGCTGGTACTTCGGCACCGTGCGCGACCTGCTGGCGCCAGCCAAAACGGGGATCATTACCGAGTTCGGCGCGCAGGCGCTTCCCCGCTTATCGACGCTAAAAACCATCATCCCGGCGGCGTCGCTCTGGCCAAAAACGACCGCCGCTGACGATCCCGGCTGGACCGTCTGGAAATACCATAATTTTCAGCCCTTCCAGACCTTTAAATTTGCCGGTATTCCGCGCGGGAAGAACATTCAGGCGATGATTCGCAATACTCAGGCGTACCAGTCTCAGCTGGTGGCCACGGCGGCAGAAAGCTATCGCCGACAGCGCTACCAGCCGGTCACGGCCCTGTTCCACTTCATGTTCGTGGAAACCTGGCCCTCCATCAACTGGGGCGTGGTGGACTACCTGCGTAAGCCTAAAGCCGGGTTTTACGCGTTACAACGTGCATACCAGCCTGTTCTGCCGTCCATTGAGCCAGTCACCGCGCAGTGGCAATCCGGGGCGGCGGCGACCGTGCGTCTGTGGGCCATCAACGACACCTGGAAACCGTGCCGCGAATGCCGTCTGACCTGGCGCATCACCCAGCGCGATAAGGTGCTGGCAAAAGGCACGACGACGATGACGATCGCAGCAGACTCGGGAACGATGGTAAAAGCGGTCACGGCTACGCCCGCGGGCCAGGATGACGTGTCGATTCGGTTTACGATAAAAAACAGTGCGGGAAAAATTGTCGGCGAAAATCAGCGCACGGAGTCCGTCATAAAGTGAGCGAGGGGAAAAGGAAAATTGCCGCTTCCCCTGCTTTCTTGTACCCTTTCAGCGTTTACCCCAATCCCCTAAAAATCGAGACATCCGGACGCCTATGACTGCACATATTTCCAAAGATCCTTTGCATGGCGTAACGCTGGAGATGATGATCAACGCCCTGGTGGCGAAATATGGCTGGAGCGAGTTGGGCGACCGCATCAAAATTAACTGTTTCAGAAAAGACCCCAGCGTTAAATCGAGCCTGAAATTTCTGCGCCGCACCCCATGGGCGCGCGCGGAAGTGGAAGCCCTGTATCTGGACTCTCTCAACGATGAGAGAAATACAGCGCAGGCGGCGCCCGCCTTTAATCCCTGGGCCAACAGTCGGATTATCAAGAGCTAATACGCAAATGACGCGACACGTAAAACGGATCGGTGCGCTGGCTGCCTGCGCGCTTTTACTTGTGAGTTGCTCCTCAAAACCACCGAAATCGCTGGTTACCCCTCTCCCCACCGTCAGCAAACCGACGCCGCAGGCAAACCAGCCGATGCGCGGCATCTGGCTGGCGACCGTCTCGCGTCTCGACTGGCCCCCGGTGGCCTCGGTGAATGGCCGCAGCGCGGACCAGCGCATCGCGATGCAAAAGCAGGCGCTGATCGCAAAGCTCGACAACCTTAAGCAACTCGGCATCAACACAGTCTTTTTCCAGGTGAAGCCGGACAGCACGGCGCTCTGGTCATCCAAAATTTTACCGTGGTCAGATATGCTGACCGGCAACATCGGTGAGTATCCGGGATACGATCCGCTGCAGTTTATGCTTGATGAAGCGCACAAGCGCGGCATGAAGGTCCATGCCTGGTTTAACCCCTATCGCGTATCGACCAACACCAAACCGTCCACCATCGCCGCCCAGAACCGGACGTCATACCAGACGCCGTCCAGCGTTTATGTCCAGCACCCGGAATGGGTCCGCATCTCAGGCGACCGCTTTGTGCTCGACCCGGGCATTCCCGAGGTGCGGGACTGGATAACCAAAGTGGTGACCGAAGTGGTGGCGAACTACCCGGTAGACGGCGTGCAGTTTGATGATTACTTCTATGCCGAATCGCCGGGCTCCGCGCTGAATGATTCGCAGACCTGGCGGCAGTACGGCCAGGGATTTGCCTCAAAAGCCGACTGGCGAAGGCACAACACGCAGCAGCTGATCGTCCAGGTCTCCCGCGCGATCAAGCAGACAAAGCCCGACGTTGAGTTTGGCGTCAGCCCGGCGGGGGTATGGCGTAACCGCTCCTTTGACCCGGCAGGCTCCGACACACGGGGCGCCGCGGCCTATGATGAATCCTTCGCCGATACGCGTCAGTGGGTGCAGCAGGGCCTGCTGGACTACATCGCGCCGCAGATTTACTGGCCCTTCGCGCGTGATGCCGCGCGCTACGACGTGCTGACCAGATGGTGGGCCGACGTCGTGAAGCCGACCCACACGCGCCTGTATATCGGCATTGCGTTCTACAAGGTGGGCGAACCGTCGAGAAACGAGCCGGACTGGACGGTTCAGGGCGGCGTGCCGGAGTTGAAAAAGCAGCTCGATCTCAACGATTCGCTGCCCAACGTCAACGGCACCATCCTGTTCCGGGAAGATTACCTGAACCAGCCGCAGACCCAACAGGCGGTAAACTACCTCCGTGGACGCTGGGGTAGCTAAGTAACGATCAGGCAGAAACGCCCGTTTCTGCCTGTTTTTTTAGGGCTTCGGCCCGAACATCGCCTCGAGCTGCTGCGCATCCGGCATACCCACCACCTGCTGCAGCTCGTTTTCCGCATTCAGATAATAAATAGCCGGCGTGGCGTTAGCGCCCAGGCTGTCCATCAGCGCCTGATGTTTCTGTAGGATCTCAACCGTTTCGCGGGAAGCCTCGCCTTCAGGCTTGGGCAGTTTTTTGCCGCCGGAGAGCTCGTATTCGCGCCAGGCCGCAACCGGATCTTTCGCATTCAGAATGGCGGCGGCGTTGCGTCCGCTGTTGGGGTTGAGGAACGCCACCAGCAGCGTATTGAGCTGCATCTTACCGGCCTTCACCCACGGCTGCGCCTCGGACCAGAACTGCTTGCAGTACGGACAGAACGGATCGGCAAAGACAAAGACCTTACGCGGGGCGTTATCCGCCCCTTCTTTCAGGGGATGCGCCGCATTGAGGTTCTTCCACATTTCACGTCCCATTGGGGCGTAGATCTCTTCCTGGAAATAGCCCTCGCTGAGGTTCTTCCCTTTTTCATCATAAAGATAACCTGAGATCACGTGCTTGCCGTCCGGCGTAAGAAAGAGCGTGACGCCCATATCCTGATACTGCCCCAGCCAGGCTGGCGCCCCGCCCGGCGCATCCAGCTTCTTGATGATTTTGATGTTCTGCTGCTCGCTGAAGTGCTTCACCACATCCGGTATGGCTTCAGCCGCCTGTACCAGCCCTGACGTCGCCAGCGCCGAAAGTAACAGTAATTTTTTCATTTCCCTCTCCGGTTTGTCGGGGGCATTTCGCCCCCTTCAGGTTAGCGGTTTTTCAGTGCTTCACTGACCATTTCGTCGAATTGTTCGAACGGTACCCAGCCGGGAAGCAGCCCCTCGCCGATAAGCGTGGCGGGCGTGCCCTGGATCCCCATTTTTTCCGCGACGATGAGGCTGCGCCTGATCGTCAGAAAACTCTCCTCGTCCGGCGTCGTCACGCTCACGCCCGCCCGCTTTTGCGCCTCCTGAATGCTGGCGTCATCGTGGTACCCCTTTTTCGCCATCAGGGTGTGGTTCAGCTTCATAAACTGCTCAGGATGCGCACGCCAGACGGTTAACGCGTCTCGTGCGGCGGTCAGCGAACTTTCCGAGCGGAAAGGTAAAAACTTAAAGACCACCGCCACGTCCGGATGTTTTTCGACAATCTTCTCCAGGTACGGATCGAATTTTTTACAGTACGGGCAGTTGTAGTCGGTAAACACCACCAGGGTGAGCTTTGGGTTTTTCGCGCCGATGCGCGGGGAGTTTGGATCGTTAAACAGGAAATCAGCGATCATCTTCTGCGCGCGCTGCTCCTGGTCCGGCGTCAGCGGCTGGGCAGCAAACACCTGAACCGGGGCCAGCAGGAGCAGCAGCGTAATAAGGAATTTTTTCATGACACAGTTAGCCTTTTGCGTTGTTCAGGGTGGTGACCAGGGTGCGCTTGTCCAGCAGCGGCGAGAGGATTTCGCCATCAGGCAGGCCGGGGCCATACACCGCGTTAAACGGAATGGCGTAGCGGTTTCGCTTCGCCAGAAAATCCGCGATAAACGCGGACGGCTGGCTCCAGTCTCCGCGCAGGGCCACCACGTCCGGCTGGCGCAGCGCGGCAATCACGTCCGGCTGACTGAGTACGCGGTGCTCGTTAACTTTGCAGGTCACGCACCAGTCCGCCGAGATATCCACAAACACTCGCTTCCCCTGCGCCAGCGCATTCTCGATAGCCTCTTCACTGAGCGGCTGCCACGGGATAGTCTGCGCAACGTTTTGTGCCGGAGCGTCAGGCGGCGCGTTAAGCAGACCGCGCAGCTGATACCCGCCGAACGCCGACAGCGCGATGACCACCACCCAGAACAGCGGCGAAGATTTTTGCCCCTTCAGCGCGAACAACACCAGCGCGACGGCAGTCAGCCCCAGCATCACGATCTGGCTGACCGCCTCGCCCAGATGCACGCTCAACAGCGTCGCCAGCCAGAGGCTGGAGGCCAGCATCATCATGCCGAGGATGACCTTGAGCGTGTTCATCCAGCGGCCGGGTTTCGGCAGCAGCATGGCCGTTTTCGGTACCAGGGCAACGAACAGCCACGGCAGACTCATGCCCACGCCGAGCATCAGGAAGATCAGCCACAGGGCGTGCAGCGGAGCGCCAAGGGCAAAGGCGACCGCGGTACCGAGGAACGGTGCGGAGCACGGCGTCGCCAGCAACGTGGCGAACATTCCTTCGCAGAAGCTGCCGCCGATCCCCGATCCCCCTGCCGTCGCCAGCCGTCCTGCGGCAGAAGAAGGGAGAAGCATTTCAAACGTCCCAAACAGGTTCAGCGCAAACAGGAAGGTCACGGCGAACATCAGGCCAATAAACCACGGGTTCTGGAACTGAATGCCCCACCCCAGCGACGCTCCGGCCAGCTTCAGCGCGGTGACCATCCCGGCCAACAGCATAAAGGAGGTGAGGATCCCGGCGCTGGTGGCCAGAAAGCGCAGCCTGATGGCGCGGCTGTTCGATCCCGCCAGCAAGATGCTGTTAAGCTTCATGCCCATCACCGGCAGCACGCAGGGCATCAGGTTCAGGATCAGCCCGCCCAGCAGGGCAAAGAGCACCATTTTTCCCGTCCCGTCCGGCACGGAGGTCTCTTCGGGCGTTGTCCCAACGGTCATGGTGGTTTGCTGCGCCCGATCGCCGTTGGTCAGCACAAACGACAGCCTTTTGCCTGCCAACGAAGCGGGTTTATCACCCCATTCGTCGGTCACGGGTACCGTCACCCGAAGCGCAGTGCCGTCATGTTTAATGACCGGCTCGCCGGGCAGAATGTCACCCTCCAGCGGGTCAAAGTAGATCCCCGGATTGTCCCACTTCCCGTCCGTCGTGCCGGTAATCACCAGCTTGTCGCCAGAGAGCCAGGCAGAGAGATCCTTGGATACGCCAGACGTGCCCGGCAAGGCGCGCATCGCTTGCCCGAAGGCGCTGCGGAAGCCCTCATCCACGGATTGGGTAAAATCGAGGTGCAGCGGGTAGTCCGTCAGCAGGCAGACGTTGCTGCACGTAGAGAGCGTCAGCGTCCCGTCGAGCGTGTCGCCCTTCGCTCCGTCGAGCGTAATCGGGATCGTCACCTTATCGTGATAGCCCTGCGTGGTCATGCCGGAGATATCGAAGCGCGACGGCACCGGCCAGGACCAGCTGTCCGTTACGCCTTCCGGCCAGCTGATTTTCGGCGCCACGCCGCCCTCGCCCGGCGATCGCCAGTAGGTTTTCCAGCCGGGCTTTAGCTCAACGGTGAGCAGGCCTTTAACATGCGTTTGTTCCCTCTCCGCCTGAAAGCGGATGCGGGCGTGATCGTTTTGTGGGGAGACCAGCCAGCCGGTGTCCGCCGCATGGACAATGCCGATGCAGGACAGCCACAGGAAGACGAATCCCCTGAAGAGGTTAACCATGTTGTACTCCGTGAACAGTGAAAAATTATCGTGTGGTGACGATGTTTTTCATTCACGGAAAACGCAGTTTTTAAGGTGTATTCGGGGAGGCGGTGCCTGAACGGGCTGTTCCGCAGGAGCCAGTGCCCGCCCTTGCGTCAACAGCTGCAGCAGCGCGAAGAAGATAATAATGGCCGGTAATGCACCGTCGAAGAACAGCGGCTGGGCGCAAAGCAGCGAGTGCGCGCCGAGCTGACACGGCGACGGGCCGGGTTGTTCAGTGTTGCTGGTTTGAGTCGGGGCATCTGCACTCAGCGAAATCTGCGGATCCAGTCCCTGTAAAAAATGGTTGAGCATCACCGCACGCTGCACGAGGCAAAGCGCCATCGCGAGACAGGTGATAATCAAAAGCCATTTTCCGAGGAGCTGACGGTTGCGCATAACATTCCAGAGTGACAAGACGCCCCGATCATAAACGATAGTGATGAATCTACAAGTGCCGGAAGTGTAAGGTTTTGTCTGCCGCCGCTATTCGCCTGTCAGCGCGTCATAGACGTCCCGCAGCCGCGTGCGCAGAAACAGCACCGCCTTGTGCTTGCGGGATAACAGCGCCTGTTCGCTGGCGCCGGTCTCCTCTGCCAGCATTTTAATGCTGTAGCCGTGGAGCTCGGTCTTTTCAAACGCCTCCCGCTGCGGCGGTGGAAGTTCAGACAGCGCCTGGCCCAGCTCTTCCCACAGCAGCGTTTTGAGGTACTCCTCCTCCGGCGTGTGCGGTACGCCGAACAGGGTTTCGGCCAGCTCGTCTTCCGGATAACCGTCGTCATCTTCGCCCGTAAAATAGCCGGAGAGCGACACCTCGCGCTTTTTACGCGCCCGGTCGGTCATTTCGTTACGCGCCGCGCGGAACAGCCAGGCGGCGACGTTTTCGACCGGCTGCTCCACTTTCATCAGCTGATACGTCACCTCCTGCAAAATGTCGTCGGCATCATCGCGCACGGACGTCCGTCCGCGAATGAAGGCTTTCAGCCGGGCGCGGCAGACATTGAGCGCCGACATCAGCATGGATCCGCCCGCCTCCCCGGCTTTCATCTCGCTCACTCCGCGTCCGGCGCTTTTGGCGTAGCGTCATCGCGCTTATCGTCACGATGACCGTGCCAGCCGCAGTGACCGCGACCGTGGCGACCGAAGCCTTCACGGCGCTGCTGAATAAACGCCTCACGCTGTTCGGGCGTCATGTTCATCCAGCGCTCGTGCATGCGGCGGTGCGCGCCAAACATTCCGGGGCGGAAACCTAAGCCGCCAAACAGAATGCGGCTCAGCACCAGAATGCCCAGCGCCTGCCAGAATCCGATGGCCTTCACGCCCAGGATCGCCGGGAGCAAGGCGTTCCACAGGGACATGACCAGCAAGCCGAGCACGATGAAAATCACCGCGCCGATGACTAAGCCCTTGCCCATACGGTGGCGACCGAATCCGCGCCCGTGACCTCTGCCGTGCAGTTCAAAATCTCTCATGGTGTTTACCTCGTTTACAGTAACTGATTATGGCGTGTGATGAGGTAGACGGATGAGGATGGGAAATATTGCTGGAAAAATGAAAAATGATCAGGGGTTATAAAAAGTGATTTTTCTTTGATTGTAATATCCGGAATTACTTATATATGAGATTTTGCAGGATCGAAGCCTTTTTTAATTATGGTGGACTTGCCTTAATGTCCTTTCGAATATTGAGTCAATCCCCGAAATCTCTTTATAACATTTTATTGCAATCCAGCAATGCATACAAGATATAACTATAGATAAGCCCAAGAAAACTGCTATCACTACATCGGACCCAAAATAATAATCATAACCAATTCTGTTACCGTCATTCCCAAAACGAGTGTGTAATATTGGCCAATACCCAACAATTGTTGCTGATACAATAGAGATAAATGGAAGCCACATAGAAAGTGCACGGACCTGTCTTGCAAATCTATTACCACCCACTTCAGAATAAGTCAAGAATACGGTATTTAATTGAGCAACCTTAAGCACATCAATATCACCATGACTACATAGTGACGAAAGAGCTGCATGAATACCACGCAGATTCATCCAAATACCTATTACTATAAACATAGACAAGATAGCCATTATAATAACAAAATCATTTGCAGGAATATTCATATTAAGCAAGGGAATCGTTCGGGTAGGAAGGCTTTCACTAGCCAATGTGTGTTCGTTTGATTGAACTTCATACTCCAGTCTGGAGTACTGTTTTATGATATCCATTAGTGGTGTTAAGAATAAATAGTCACGTAACTTCGAGGACAAGACCCTACAATCAGAAGAATTTTTTATAATTATATTTTTGAGTTGCTCCCTTTTTTCCACGCTACTGTCTGGATGTTTGACAAGCTCAACAAATATCTCTCCTTGGCACTGCCTGTAATTAACCAATTGATTTATGAAGCGATTATAAACAACACCCTCAAGTTGTTGGTCCTGTAAGCTAAAGTTTGCAAGATAAATATGCACCATGATTAAAGCAGAAATAAGCACGGTACTATTTACCAGCCAGCGCATTCGTGTAGTAGCAGATTTAAAAAAACTCAACTCCTCCGAAACAATATCTATAGCCATCTCACAACCCCCAACTTGAGAGCAAGAATATATTCGAAACAAGCCTTTGCCATTGTTTTGCATCAACTCTAATTATTAATAGCAGATAAAGCCAGAACAAGGCAACTATTCTCAACAAATTCTTAATGAATCAGATATGCCCTTGATTTTTCATTACAATTGGCAGTGTCTATAAGTATTTATTACCAATCTTCTATTGTCTTTAAAAATGATAAGCAACCCCATAAAAAATAGTTATTTATGCGGCATTGATACCAACTATATATCCGAAATAAGCTTCTGTATGACTTAGTGTGACTCGTTATACTCACAAAAAAGGCCCCCGCAGGAGCCTCCTACCTTCAATCAAGCCTGCACCGGCAACCTAAAACTCGAAATACTCCGTGAAAGCTGTTGCGCCTGCTCTTCCAGCGAAGCCGCTGCCGCGGCGGACTGCTGCACCAGCGCGGCGTTCTGCTGGGTCACGCCGTCCATCTCGGTCACCGCCTGCCCGACCTGACTGATCCCGCGGCTCTGCTCTTCAGAGGCGACGGAGATCTGCTCCATCAGCGTATTCACTTTATTCACCGACGAAATGATCGAGTCAATCACCTCGCCCGAGCGGCTCACCAGCTCCGCACCGTTTTTCACGCTGGAGACCGACTGCGCGATCAGGCTTTCGATATCTTTAGCCGCCACCGCGCTTTTCTGCGCCAGGGTGCGCACTTCGCTGGCCACGACCGCAAAGCCGCGGCCCTGCGTACCGGCGCGCGCCGCTTCAACCGCCGCATTCAGCGCCAGGATGTTGGTCTGGAAGGCGATGCTGTTAATCACGCTGGTGATGTCTTCAATGCGCTTCGAGTTCGCCGCGATGGTATTCATCGTGTCGATGACTTCACGGGTTACCGCTTCACCGGTGTGGGCATTTTTCACCGCGTCCTGCACCAGTTTCCCGGCCTGATACACATTATCGGTATTGTTCGCCACCGTCGCGCTCAGCTCTTCCATGCTGGCCGCCGTCTGGGTTAACGCCGAAGCCTGCTGCTCGGTGCGTGACGCCAGGTCGATATTCCCGGAGGCAATCTCCTGGGCTGCGTGCGTTACGGTATGGCTCGCATCGCGCACCTGGGCGATGGTCGCCAGCAGCGCCTGACGCATCTGCTCCATCGAGCCCATCAGATGGTCGATTTCGTTGCCCGTACTCCCCTTCACCGGCACCGGAATGTCCAGCTTGCCTGCCGCAATCTGGCTGCAGTGCTCGCGTGCCAGGTTAACCGGCGCAAAGACAAAGCGCTTCATCAGCAGGCTGACGGCGACAATCACCACCACAAACAGGCTGGCGATAGCGGCAATGATCGCCAGGCCAGAGACGAAGTTACTGCTCGCATCCTCGTTCAGGCTTTTGGCGTATTTCTGGTGGACGGAAAGCACCTGGTCGAGAACGATCTCGTACTGGCGGTCGAGGCGGGAGACTTCCGGGATCAGCGCGTTGAATTTGGCAACATCGTGCGCTTCGGCGGCGTCGATCAGCGGCGCCAGCCCCTGGTTGCGGTAGTTTTGCCAGGCGTCCTGATAGGCAGTGACCAGCGGCGCTTCATCGCTCAGGCGCGGCGACGCCATAAAGGCCGCAAAGGCGTGGTCCGCTTTGGTCAGCGCCTCCTTCACGGCGGTAAGCTTTGCAGCGCCGTCCGCCGCATTGCCCGCTTCCACCATCTTCACATACTCCATCACCCGCACGCGCAGCGTACGGCTGTGGTTAATAGGGTCAATAATGGACAGCACAACCTGGATCTCTTTGTTGACGTTATCCAGCGAATTATTACTTTTAATAATGAGGCCAACGCTGGTGACGGTGCTGACAATAAAGAAGAAAAGCAACGAGAACAGGACAATCAGGGACGACTTTTTCAACGACATAAACCAATACCTCAAGGAGAATTATTCCTTATGGTTATCGGCCATTCCAAAACTTAAATTAATTAAAGTTATTGAAGTATCGAACCGGGCTATTTCGCTGACTTATAGCGTCGCTGCAGGGTGGCATTGAGCTTGCGCTGCAACGGCTGCGGCGTCTCCCCCTCGATTAATTTGCTAATCAAATCAAAGCAGTGCCACGCCAGCTGGCGGTTGTCCTGGCGAATGGTATCCACCGGGATCGTCAGCGAATCGTAGAGATAGTGATCGTCAAAACTGGCTAACCTGATATCGCTTTGCAGCAGGTTATGCTGGCCCATATAGCGTAGCACCCCTTCCAGCAGCCCGCAGGCGGCGGCGAAGAGCGCTTTCGGCGGACGCCCCAGGCGGGCGCAGAGTTCAGCAAACATCTCGTATCCGGAGCTCGGATGATAGTTGCCGTGAATGATCCACTCGGGGCGCAGCGCCACACCGGCCTCACGCAGCCCTTGCTTAAACCCTTCCAGGCGGTCGCGCGTGGGCGACAGGCGGGGCTGGCCGCCGAGAAAGTAGAACTCATCAGGATGCTGGCGCGCAATGTCGGCCACCAGTTCGGTCGTCGGGGTAATGGAATCGGTGATCACCAGCGGCAGCGCGCTGTCATTGATGTGGCGGTCAAACAGAACCACCGGCAGCTGCTCGCTCAGCTTATGGTAGTCCGCGTCGTTGAGCATGCTGGAGGCCACAATCAGCCCGTCCACCTGACGCGCCACCATGTTGTTCACCACCACCGTCTCCTGCCCCGGGTTTTCATCGCTGCAGGAGATCAGCAGCTGAACGCCCGCCTCGCGACACAGCGTTTCCAGCTCGTGAGAAAAGACGGCAAAACCGTAGTTGGTGATCTCCGGGACCACCAGACCAATGGTGTGGCTGCGGTTATCGCGCAGCGAGCGGGCGTGAATGCTGGGCTGATAGTGGTGCTCTTTTGCAATCGCCAGCACGCGCTCGCGCGTCTCTTCCGCCACGCGAAGCTCTTTGCTGCGACCGTTCAGGACCAGGCTGGCGGTGGCTTTTGACACACCCGCCAGCTCCGCGATGTCTTTAATGGTGACGCGTTTTGTTTTTCTCACAACGACTTAGATCCGGCTGCCAAAACCCTCATTCTATCATGCAGGCGCGCAGCGACCAGTAGCGTAATGTGATATCGGACGCACCTTCGAATCGCACCCGGGCCGGATGGTCAGGAAAATAGCGGCTGCTCATCACCCCTTCGCCCTGGTTAATGAAGATTTCGACGCTGGAGCGGTCGCACAGAACGCGTAAGTGACGGACGTCACCCTGCCAGTAGCGGGTCAGTGTTTCACCGGTTTTCAGGCTCGCGCGTTCCAGGCGCACGCCCTGCTCATCGACCTTGAGACGCAGCGCGCCGGCAAAATCGACGTTCAACTGCGATGCGTCCAGCTCAAACTCCAGGCGCATCGCGTCCAGTTCGGGCGCGTCGCTGGCGCGCCCCTGCCAGTGCTGCTCATCTTCACGCAGCGCCGCCAGTTCGCGCGCCGGGGTCTGCCAGAGCCTGCCGTCGCGATAGCGTAGTTCGCGCGGGCAGGTCATCTGGTGCATCCAGCCGTGCGCCCGGGTGGGCTGAAGCATCTCTTCCCCGTCCGGTACGCCCATCCAGCCAATCAGGATGCGGCGTCCATCTTCCGCCAGCGTGGTTTGTGGGGCGTAAAATTCAAAGCCCGCGTCAAGCTCGTGCAGCTCGCCGTGATCGAATGCGGCGCTGGCGTAATCAAACGCCCCGCTCATCCAGGTGGCCGGATAGGTATTGAGGTAGCGATGCGGCTCGCGCGCCAGCCCCTGCGGGCAGCAGATCAGGACATGTGTCCCGTCGAGGGCGAACAGGTCCGGACACTCCCACATATAACCCGCGTCCGTCAGGCCGTTAACCCCGTGACCGGCGATCTCCCCGCAGGATGTCCAGGCGTGCAAATCGGCTGATTTAAACAGCAGCACCTTGCCGCGCTTCTGCACATCCTGCGCGCCGAGCACCATGTACCACATCCCCTCGTGCTGCCACACCTTCGGGTCGCGCACGTGGCCGGTGTAGCCTTCCGGCAGCGCCAGCACCGGCCCCAGCTTCCTGAAGGTCCCGTCCGGTTGCTTCACGGCCAGGCACTGCCAGGCGGTGCGGCTGCCGTCATCGAACTTGACGTTGCCGGTGTAGCACAGGGTCAAAACGCCCTCGTTATCGACGGCGCTACCGGAGTAGCAGCCGTTGCGGTCATACGCTTCGTCGGGCATCAGTGCCAGGGGCTCATGCCGCCAGTGCACCAGGTCTGCAGAGCTCCAGTGCCCCCAGCACTTAAAGCGATGCTCGCAGTCCAGCGGGTTCCACTGATAGAACAGGTGATAGCGGCCAGCGAACCAGATAAACCCGTTCGGGTCGTTCATCAGCCCCGTCACCGGCGCGGCGTGCCATTGCGGATAATGGCTGTCCGCCAGCGCCCGCGGCTGACCTGTCATAACGGCCTGCAGGATCGCAGGCCAGCGGGAAGGTAACGTCATTATTCAGAATCCGTTTTATATTTCAGCAGCAGTGAGACGGTGAACGCCACGCCGAAGGCAATCACCATGCCGATAATATAGTTCAGCAGCGAGCTGGCCTGCACGATGGCCATCCCCGGAATCGCGGTCAGCCCGACAGCGGTCATGTACACATGCACGGAGACCACCCAAGCCCCGCCCACCGCGCCGCCAATCAGCGCAGCGATAAACGGCTTAACGAAGCGCAGGTTGATACCAAAAATGGCCGCTTCGGTGATGCCCAGCATTGCAGAGAACGCCGACGGCAGGGTAATGGCTTTGATTTTGGCATCTTTGGTTTTGAACCACACCGCCAGACAGGCGCCGCCCTGCGCCACGTTCGCCATGGCCCAGATCGGCAGCAGGAAGTTAACGCCAATCGACGGATTGCCCAGCAGCCCGGCTTCAATCGCGTGGAAGCTGTGGTGAATACCGGTGATCACAATCACCGAATACAGTCCGCCGAACAGCAGCCCGGCGAGCCAGCCCGCGTGGGCGATCAGCGTGCTCAGAATAAAGGAAATACCGTCACCAAGGGCGCGCCCCGCTGGGCCGATAATCAGCAAGGCGATAAAGCCGGAGATGACGACGGTGAGGAACGGCGTCAGGATCAGGTCTAACGCATCCGGGATCGCGCGGCGCAGGTTTTTCTCCACGATGCTCATAAACCAGACGGCCAGCAGCACCGGGAATACCGTGCCCTGATAGCCAATCATCGCGATCTCAAGGCCGAAGAAGTTCATGGTGTGGAAGCCCGACGCTACGCCCCAGGCGTTGGTCAGTGCCGGGTGGGTCAGAATGCCGCCCAGCGTCGCGCCGAGGTACGGGTTACCGCCAAATTCGCGCGCGGCGGTAAAGCCAATCAGAATAGGCAGAATGATAAACGCCGCCGAGCTGCACATGTCCAGCATGATATAGATGGCGTTATCCGCATTGACCCAGCCGTAGGTTTTCACCATGCCGAGCAGGCCCATCAACAGACCGGACGCCACAATCGCCGGGATGATCGGCACAAAGATGTTGGAGAGCAGACGGGCAATGCGCTGGAACGGGTTCAGCTTGCGCGCCGCCAGATCCGCAGCCTCAGATTTACTGGATTCGCTAATCCCCGCCGCCTGAATAAATGCGGCGTACACCTTGTTGACCACGCCCGTGCCAAAAATCACCTGCATCTGCCCGGCGTTACGGAAGCAGCCTTTCACGCCGTCAACCTTGCCGATAGCCTGCTGATCCGCCAGCGCGTCATCGACCAGCACCAGACGAAGACGCGTTGCGCAGTGCGCCGCGCTGGCGATATTTTCCTTGCCACCGAGCAGCGGAATAAGCTCGCGGGCGATTTGATTAAAATCCATAGATACCTCTGCCTGACTTCTTTTTATGATGTGCGAAACGCTCCCGCCAGGCGGGAGCGTGATGGGTTAAAACCAGGTTTCCATCTGGACCCCAAAGTTCCATTCCCCGCCAGCGTTGAAGCCGCTGCTGCCAAAGGCATCATCGCTGGCGTAATGATCCAGTTTGCTGCTCCAGTCCATCCAGGTGGCAAACAGGCGCAGTTCGGGACGGCTGAAGAAATCGCCGATTTTGCTCGCTTTTAAGGTTGGCGCAAAGGTCAGCTTGTAGAAACTGCCGTTCACGGCGTTGCGATCCTTATAGCCTTCCGGGTTTAAATCCATGTACTGATAGCTGCCCTCAAAGGCCAGCGCGAAATTCTGGGTGACCTCTTTGATCAGGCGGGTGTTGAGTGTTACCCACTCATAGCTATCGCCCTTGACGTAGCGATCTTTACTGCTTTGTGCCAGAACGGCGGGCGCAACGCTCCAGCCACCGCCGATCGGCGTGACGCCGTAACTTGCGAAGCGCCAGGTATCCGCCTCTGACAGCAAGGCGCCATCGGAGCCGATGCTTTTCACCTCCGCACCCAGCCCGTGACCATACAGCAGCGCCGTTTTGGCGGTCCCTTCGCGCAGGCCGTAGAAGCTGTCATTATGCAAGCCCACCAGAGCATGAACGCCGTGATTGGCGGCATCCGTTTTGATGAGATCGCCGTTAGTGTCTTTACGGTCGTCGTTATCCTTCGCCCGCAGGCCGCTCACCATCAGCTGGAACGGGCCGGCGAAATGGTTCATGCTGAGGATATAGTTCTGAACGTTATTGTCGGTCTGCTCAACGCTGCCGAAGTTGCGGCCATAAATGGAGAAGTTGCTGCGCAGCGAATCGTTCCATTTCACGTCATAAACGCCGCCGCCGGTACCGGCCAGGAACACCACGTCGGAATCCAGCCAGTGGATGTCAAAGTTGTCGCGGTCGAAGCGTTTACCCGCCCAGAAGGTACTGCCCTTCAGCGCGCCGGTAAAATCAGGCAGGTTGCCCAGCTCTGCGAAGGCCTGGCGAATATTGAGGTCGCTGGTATCGGCTGACCAGTCGTTATAGGTTCTCTGACCGTCGGCCAGCATCGCCTTGAAGCGCGTGGTCGCCCCGTTATCCAGGGTTTGCTTGTGCTCGAGGTTCAGCTCGACGTAGGTGTCGGCTTCGTTACCCAAACGCCCCACCGCACCGCCGGTTTCACCGGCTGGCGTCAGGTAAGGGCCGCTTTTGCTGCTGGAGGCCGCATCGTTCATCAGCAGGCCAGAGCGGGCATAGCCGTGGAACTCAAACCCGCCGGTCTGATCCGCCTTTTTCTCCAGCGCGGTGGTGCGCTGCGCCACCTCCTGGGTCGTCGTTTGCGCCTGCTGCTGAGCGGCAACCAGCTGCTGCGTTTTTTGTTCTGCTGCCGCGGCGCGTTTCTCAGCCACCTGCGCGCGCGTCTCTGCGTCCTGAAGGCGCTGCTCCATCGCGGCAAGGCGCGCTTCAATACTGGACATATCCGTCTGGGCAAAAACAGAGGTACTTCCGGCCAGCATGCCTATCATCACGGCAAGTCTGCGTTTTTTATACATTTTGTCGCATCCCTAAAAGAAGTCATTAAACGTGCTAAATTGCTAAACCGGTTTAGGTTGCTGATACTAAACCTGTGAATTTTGGCTCGGCAATCTTTTTTGCTAAACCGATTTAGTAAGTGTGATCGAGGCGACAATTCAGGCCGCCGGATGGCGGCCAGGAGAGGAGAAATTACAGGTCGTGCTGCCAGGGCAACGCGGTCATCGCCCCTTTGGCGGTGGTGGCCAGCGCGCCGCAGCGCTGGGCGAGCGCGATAACCGGAGGCAGCGCCTGACCGTGGGCCAGACCGTAGAGCAGCCCCGCCACAAAGGCGTCGCCCGCGCCGGTCGTATCGACGCACTGCACAGGCGTTGCCGGGTAGTGTTTTACGGTACCTTCATGCCACGCGGTTACGCCCGCTTTTCCCTGGGTAACCAGCACCAGACGCGCCGGGCAGCGCTGCATCAGCACCTCCAGACCGCCGTTGACCTCCGCGCTGCCGGTGAAAAAGGCCAGTTCTTCTACCGAGAGTTTCACCACGTCAGCGCTTTGCAGTGCCTGTTCAAGACAGCGGTGAAGTGCGTTCTCATCCGGCCAGAGATCCGGGCGAATATTGGGGTCGAAGCTGACGTAACCGCCCGCCTCCCGGATGGCGGCCATCGCCTGAAAGGTCGTGGCACGGCTCGGCTCGGCGCTTAAGGCGATGGAGCAGACGTGCAGCCACTCCCCGGCGCTGAACGTCGGCAGGTCGTCGGGGTCGAGAAACAGATCGGCGCTTGGGCGCACCATGAAGGTAAACGATCGCTCGCCGTGGTCGTCCAAATCAACCACCACCGTTGAGGTGCGGTGCGCCGGGTCAAGGCGCATCCACGTCACGTCAACCCGCTCGTCAGCGAGCGTTTTCGCCATAAACCGCCCGAAAGGATCGTCGCCAACCCTGCCGATAAAGGCGCTCTGGCCGCCCAGCCGGGCAATACCGACCGCGACGTTCGCCGGCGCGCCGCCGGGACACTGCAGTAATCGACCTTCTCCATCGGGCAGCAAATCCACTACCGCATCGCCAAGTACCCAGATTTTCTTCATGTGATCCTCGTAGCTAAACTATGTTAAACCGTTTTAGCTATTTAAGCACAGGCCGGGCAAAGGGGAAATAACGGGAGGGAAATTTGACTTAACGCACCAGATGCGGCCAGTGGATATCGCCGACGCCATTCAGCTGCGGCCGGGCAAACAGGAATCCCTGAAAGCGGCGGATCCCTGCAGATTCGAGCCAGCACCACTCCTCAATTTTCTCGATACCTTCCGCCACCAGGGTGATTTCAAGATCGGAGCAGCAGCTGATGATGGAGCGCACAATTGCCTGTTTCGGGCCGCTCAGGTGAATATTGCTGACAATTTCCCGGTCGATTTTAATTTTATCCGGCTGGAACCGGGTCAGCAGCGAAAGTCCGGCATAGCCCGAGCCAAAATCATCGATCGCCAGGCCAATCCCCTCACCGCGAAGCTGCTTGATGGCACTGTTAAACTGGTTGAACCCGGAGATCATCTCGTTTTCAGTGACTTCAATGACCACCTGCTCCGGCTGAAGGCCATGTTTTTTAATCTGATCGACCAGAAATTCCACTGCGCCAGGGACATTCACCAGCGACATGGGCAGCAGGTTTACCGCGATTTTATGGCTGCCAATGCCCAGCTTTTCCGCCAGCGCAAAGGCATAGGCTTTTGTCTGGAGATCGACTTCGTAGATGTTGTCCGGGTCGACGGTGCTGAAGAAATGCTCCGGGCTGCCGCCGTCGTTGCCGCGGATAAGCGCCTCAAGGGAGCTGATCTTCCCTTCCGAGGGCTCGACAATAGGCTGCAGCGCAAACTGGCAGGTTTGCCCGTCAATCAGGCCCAGGTGTTCGCCAAAGGGTAGCGTTTCGGTCGAGAGCGTCCATTTGTCCGCGGTGTAGCGTGCCCCCGACGGGACCGGACGTTTACCGGTTATAAAGGTCTGAATAAATTTGAACACCCGATCGTCGGAGGTCAGATAGCTGTCCAGCTTGCTGTAGCGCAGCACCGACTGCAGCACCTCTTTCGGCGACTGCGTTTGCAGATCAAACAGCAGCATGCCGACGTTTTCGAAGCGTCTGCGCGGACCATAGTCCCGCAGCAGTTCTACCACCCCGCTGTGCCGCTTGTCCTCACGGATGGTATGGAAAAGTTTGACCACACTCTCTTCCGACCCTTCGAGGACCTGCAGAACCTCATTCCCATTAGCCAGGAGGACGCCGGTAATAGCCAGTTTTGTGTTGCGGCCCCTGGCGCGCGCCACCAGCTCCCGCAGTTCAGTGGACGGGCGGGATAAATTCAACTGGCTTCGGTAGATCAGAGTCGTCAGCACAAAAAGGGGTTCCAATGAGAAAGAGAGGTGCCTTGAAGCTACTATGTAACATACTTAATCAATGCGACCTAACATATTCACGCTACAGGGGAACGTTACTTTTCCTCGTCCCCGATCCGGCTGTTAATCCTCTCCTGCATAAAGTCGTAAAACGGGTTCGAGGTGACCCGCATAAGCGCCTCTTTTCCGACGCTCAATACTGACGTTTCTCCCCAGAGCGCAATCGTCCCCAGGCTGATACCGTAGCGGTTTTTCACCCCAGGTTCGCGACCATAGAGATCGTCATCCGGCGGGAACGGCACCGCAACGTGCGACAGGGAATAGACATCCTGCGGCCAGGACTGGGCAAGCGGCACCACCGTCTCCTGCGTTCTGCCTGCCGGGGTTATTTTCGCCACCGTCGAGAAACTGTGGTCGCTGGCATTGGTGATAATCGTGACACCGTAACGTCTCTGCGCGACCGGCAGCAGCGCCGTGGTGGCCGTCCAGGACGACGGTTTGAAGAGCGGACGGAAGCTCGCCGCCTGGTTGATATCGAACATCACCAGCTCGCTGCCGTTTGCCGGAAGCTGGTCAAACAGGCCGCTGACCACCGCGCGGGTACTGACCGTGGAGTCCATCACCGACTGGAACGCCAGCACCGGCGGCAAATTCGCCAGCCTGTTTTCCCGCGCCGCGCGGCCAATCTGCTCCTGCAGGGCCTTCGTCAGCAGCCACGACTGGCGGGCGGCGTTCACCGGGAACGAATTGTATTTATACGGATTATATTCCGGGGCGATATTCAGCCATGCCGCTTTGGCAAACGGCGGCAGCAGCGCCGGTAGCCCGGCGAAACCGGCGAACCGCGCAAAGGCCGTCACGCCAATCATCGGTGAGAGCAGGATCACCTGCTGCGGTTTACGCAGTGCAGGCGCGTCCAGCGCATCGAGGGCATATTTCATCGCCAGCGCCCCGCCGTTGGAGTAGCCCACCAGATGCAGAGGCACAGCCTCACCCGCCAGGCGCGTGGCTTCTCGTACGGCAAGGCGCGTGGCCGCCAGCCACATTTCCCAGTCCACGTCCGTCAGCGCACCGGGCGCGGTGCCGTGTCCGGGAAGACGCGGGACCACGGCCACAAAGCCGTGCTGCTGATAGTTCACGGCAAGGCGCCTGACGCTGTATGGCGAATCCGTCAGCCCGTGCAGCAGCACCACCGCGCCGCGGGGCTTGCCGGCTGGCATCAGCACAAAGGAGCGGTTGGCATCGGGAGCAAACTGACCGGGCCACACCAGGCTCTGGCGGTAATAGCGGTTTAACGGGGTTTGATCCTCGCCCGCTGTTTTCGCCGTCACCGCGTTATCCAGATCGGTGAAAATCGCCCTTTCCCGGGCGAGGTACCCGGCAAAATCGGCGTTATCCAGCTCGCGAACGGACATCTCATCTGCCCGCCAGGTGTGCCACAGGTGCAGTTCCGGCCCCTGCTGCGAGAGATACACCCGCACCGCCAGCAGGACGACCAGGACGATCCCCACGACCATTCCTGTTTTCTTTGCAAGCGCGATCAGGCGCACGCTGACTCGCCAGGGCAAATTCGCCATGAGGGATCCCTTTTATGTTCTCAGTGCTTCTATCTTATCAAAAATGTGAACAGGCTGACGTATTCACCAAATTCATACCTGTCCGGTCAGCCAGTGCACCAAAAGTGAACTACGCTGCACAAATGTTGATCATTGGTTAACCAAATATTGCATGAAGTTTACTGCGCAGCGGGTTTTCGCCCGCCTGTGAACATGGCACGCGTCATGCATTGTTAACCAGGTAACACAATTTCGGCCATTGACAGCCTGTTAACAGCGAGGCGGTATGACGACGAAACCTGAGATGTTGAGCCGTATCGAAGCGACGTTCAGCCAGCTGACCCCCAGCGAGAAGCGGGTCGGGAGCTGGCTGCTGGCGCACGCCGCGCAAATCCCGTTTGAAACGGCGGAGAGCGTCGGGCTGGCGAGCGGGACCAGCGGGATCACCGTCGGACGCTTTCTGCGCAAGCTGGGGTATCGCAACCTGGAGGATGCCAAAAAGAGCCTGCGCGATCCGTATCAGCCCTGGGGCATGAACGAGCGCCTCGACTCCTGGCAGCAGCAGCGCCCCCTGCCCAACCGCCTTCAGCACGCCCTGTCACTGGAAGTGGATGCCATTGCGCAGGTGTATCAGCTGGCGCAAACGGACGCTTTTCGTCAGGTGGTGCACCATCTGGCCCACGCGGACGCGGTTTTTGTGCTGGGGATCCAGTCCACGCGCGGGATCGCCAACGCCTTCTTCAGCCACCTTGAATACCTCCGCCCGCGGGTGAGCTACTCCGAAGGGGTATCCGGCAGTTGGGTGGAATCCCTGAACTCCGGGTTTGCGCACCCTTATGTCGTGCTGACCGATACGCGTACCTACTCCACGATGGCCCGACAGTACTGCCGCGTCGCGAGCGAGAAAGGCATTCCGCTGGCCTTAATCACCGATATCTGGTGCCCGTGGGCGCGGGATTATCCGATTGATTTACTGCAGGTGAAAACCGATACCGGTCATTTCTGGGATTCACTTGCCCCTGTGAGCTGTTTGTTCAACCTGCTGCTGTCGGGCGTGGTGGAAGCGCTGGGTGATGCGCTCCCGGCGCGCCTGGCCGTAAACCGACAATTACAACAAGAGTTTGGTCAATTCGAACGCTAAAGGAGCGGAGCTATGCCCGTAGAGAGTGAACTGATTGATGTGGCGAAGACGTTCCCCACGCTGCATATCGATCTGAAGTACGCCACCGCCGACAATATTACCGGCCGCCCGATTTACCAGGAGGCGCTGTGCCTGCTGCATACCGACGCGGCCACCGCGCTGGCAAAAGCCATCAGCATTGCCACGCTGGCCGGACTGAAGCTGGTGGTCTACGACGCCTATCGCCCGCAGCAGGCGCAGGCCCAGCTGTGGGAGGCCTGCCCGAACCCGGAATATGTTGTCGACGTGGCGATTGGCTCCAACCACAGTCGCGGCACGGCCATCGACGTCACCCTGATGGACGAACATAACGCCGTGCTGGATATGGGCGCCGGTTTTGACGAAATGCATGACCGCTCGCATCCGTATCACCCTTCCGTGCCGCCCCACGCCCAGCGCAACCGTCTGCTGTTGAACGCCATCATGTTCGGCGGCGGTTTTGTCGGGATCTGCAGCGAATGGTGGCACTTCGAACTGCCGAACGCCGCCAGCTATCCGCTGCTTGATGACCGTTTTGCCTGTTTTCCCCTGACGCACACCCCTCTTTAAACCTGGAGCACTGCCATGAAAACATCGCTTCTCTCGACCGTTATTGCCGCCACGCTGGCCCTGAGTGCACCGCTGGCGCTGGCTGCCGTCCCGAAAGACATGCTGGTCATCGGTAAAGCCGCCGACCCGCAAACGCTCGATCCGGCCATCACTATCGATAACAACGACTGGACCGTCACCTATCCGTCCTACCAGCGTCTGGTCAAGTACAAGCCAGGCTCAACCGAGGTGGAAGGCGATCTGTCGACGGGCTGGAAAGCCTCCGACGACCAGAAAGAGTGGACCTTCACCCTGGCGGATAACGCCAAATTCTCCGACGGCACGCCGGTCACCGCCGAGGCGGTCAAACTCTCCTTTGAACGCCTGCTGAAGCTCAGCCAGGGGCCGTCTGAAGCCTTTCCAAAAGATCTGAAAATTGATGCCGTTGATGACCATACGGTGAAATTCACCCTCAGCCAGCCGTTCGCGCCTTTCCTCTACACCCTGGCGAACGACGGCGCCTCCATCATTAACCCGGCGGTGCTGAAGGCCAATGCTGCGGACGACGCGCGCGGCTATCTGGCGCAAAACACCGCTGGCTCCGGGCCGTTTATGCTGAAGAGCTGGCAGAAAGGCCAGCAGCTGGTGCTGGTGCCAAACCCGCACTGGTCGGGCGACAAGCCGCACTTCAAGCGCGTCTCGGTGAAAATTATCGGTGAGAGCGCGTCGCGCCGTCTGCAGCTTTCCCGCGGTGACCTGGACATAGCCGACTCCCTGCCGGTCGATCAGCTGTCGGCCCTGAAGCAGGAAGGAAAAGTCGCCGTCGCCGAATACCCGTCTCTGCGCGTGACCTACCTCTACCTCAACAACAGCAAAGCGCCGCTCAATCAGGTCGATTTACGCCGCGCGGTCTCCTGGGCGACGGACTATCAGGGGATGGTGAAAGGTATTCTGAGCGGCAACGGCAAGCAGATGCGCGGCCCGATCCCGGAAGGCATGTGGGGATTTGACGCCTCGGCAATGCAGTACAGCCTCGACGAGGCCAAAGCCAAAGCGGCCCTGGAGAAGGTTAAAGACAAGCCCGCCAGCCTGACCTTCCTCTACTCTGACAACGATCCGAACTGGGAGCCTATCGCGCTCTCAACGCAGGCCAGCCTTGGCAAGATCGGCATTAACGTCAAGCTGGAAAAACTGGCCAACGCCACCATGCGTGACCGCGTAGGCAAAGGCGATTACGACATTGCCATCGGCAACTGGAGTCCGGACTTTGCCGACCCGTACATGTTCATGAACTACTGGTTCGAATCGGACAAAAAAGGGCTGCCGGGCAACCGCTCGTTCTATGAGAACAAAGAGGTCGATTCCCTGCTGCAGGCCGCGCTGAAAACCACCGACCAGGCGGAACGCACCAAAGATTACCAGCAGGCGCAGAAAGTGGTTATCGACGAAGCGGCCTACGTTTATCTGTTCCAGAAGAACTACCAGCTGGCGATGAACAAAGAGGTCAAAGGCTTCACCTTTAATCCAATGCTCGAGCAGGTGTTTAACATCGCCACCATGAGCAAGTAACCGTTTCGCCGGGGGAAAGTGTATGACGTTCTGGAGCATCGTGCGCCAGCGCTGCTGGGGGTTACTCCTGGTGGTGGCCGGTGTCTGTATTATCACTTTTATTATTTCGCACCTGATCCCCGGCGATCCGGCCCGTCTGCTGGCCGGCGACCGCGCCAGCGACGACATCGTGCAGAACATTCGCCAGCAGCTGGGACTGGATCAGCCGCTGTATGTTCAGTTTGGCCGTTACGTGGACGCCCTGGCCCACGGTGATTTAGGCACCTCCATCCGGACCGGCCGTCCGGTTGCGGAAGACCTGAAGGCTTTTTTCCCCGCCACGCTGGAGCTGGCCTTTTGTTCCTTGCTGCTGGCGCTGGTCATCGGCGTGCCGCTGGGAATTTTGTCGGCGGTGTACCGCAACCGCTGGCTGGATCACCTGGTGCGTTTAATGGCGATGACCGGGATCTCCACTCCAGCCTTCTGGCTTGGGCTGGGCGTCATTGTCCTGTTCTACGGGCACCTGCAGATCCTGCCGGGCGGCGGCAGGCTGGACGACTGGCTCGACCCACCTGCCCACGTCACCGGCTTTTATCTGCTGGATGCCCTGCTGGAAGGTAACGGAGAGGTCTTTTTCAATGCGCTGCAGCACCTGATTTTGCCCTCGCTGACGCTGGCGTTTGTGCATCTGGGCATCGTGGCGCGTCAGGTCCGTTCCGCGATGCTGGAGCAGCTTAGCGAAGACTACATTCGCACCGCCCGCGCCAGCGGCCTGCCCGGCTGGTATATCGTCCTGCGCTACGCCCTGCCGAATGCGATGATCCCGTCGATTACCGTGCTCGGGCTGGCGCTGGGCGACCTGCTGTACGGTGCCGTGCTGACTGAAACCGTCTTTGCCTGGCCGGGCATGGGGGCCTGGGTGGTGACATCCATTCAGGCGCTCGATTTCCCTGCCGTGATGGGCTTTGCCGTCGTGGTTTCGCTGGCCTACGTGCTGGTTAATCTGGTGGTCGATCTACTTTACCTGTGGATTGACCCGCGAATTGGGCGCGGAGGTGCCGAATGATGTTAACGCAGGAAACGCCCGTCCCGGTTAAACCCGTCAGACAACGCATCAACTGGGCAAAGCTGTTCTGGATGCTGCGTCAAAGCCCGCTCACGATCGTTGGCGGCGTCATTATGCTTGTGATGCTTTTCATTATGCTGGCCGCACCGTGGATCGTGCCACACGACCCGAACGCGCTGGATCTGACCGCGCGCCTGCAGGCGCCGTCTGCGCAGCACTGGTTTGGTACCGACGAGGTGGGCCGCGATCTGTTCAGCCGCGTGCTGGCGGGCAGCCAGCAGTCCATTACCGCCGGACTGGCGGTGGTGGTGATTGCGGGCGGCATCGGTTCGCTGCTGGGCTGTCTGTCCGGCGTGCTGGGCGGGCGCGGCGACGCCGTCATCATGCGGGTGATGGACATTATGCTTTCGATACCTTCCCTGGTGCTGACCATGGCGCTGGCCGCCGCGCTCGGGCCGAGCCTGTTTAACGCCATGCTGGCGATTGCGATTGTCCGCATTCCGTTTTACGTCCGCCTGGCACGCGGCCAAACCCTGGTGGTACGCCAGTTTACCTACGTGCAGGCCGCCCGCACCTTTGGCGCCTCCCGCTGGCATTTGATCCGCTGGCACATCCTGCGCAACGCCCTGCCGCCGCTGATTGTGCAGGCGTCGCTGGACATCGGCAGCGCCATCCTGATGGCCGCCACGCTGGGGTTTATTGGCCTGGGGGCGCAGCAGCCGACCGCCGAATGGGGCGCGATGGTGGCCGTCGGCCGTAACTACGTTCTGGACCAGTGGTGGTACTGCGCGTTTCCCGGTGCGGCGATTTTGATAACCGCCGTGGGCTTTAACCTGTTTGGCGACGGTATCCGCGATCTGCTGGATCCGAAATCGGGAGGTAAACAGTGATGACCGATCCGGTACTCAAGATTGAAGACCTGCATCTGAGCTTCCCGATTTTCCGCGGCGAGGTCCACGCGCTGAACCACGTCTCGCTGGAGATCGGCAGGGGTGAAATTGTCGGCGTGGTGGGCGAATCCGGTTCAGGTAAATCGGTGACCGCCATGCTCGCCATGCGGCTGCTGCCGGAAGGCAGCTACCGTATTCATCATGGCCAGGTGAAATTACTCGGCGAAAACGTCCTGACGGCGTCCGAGAAACAGCTTCGCCAGTGGCGCGGCGCAAAGGTCGCGATGATTTTTCAGGAGCCCATGACCGCCCTCAACCCGACGCGGCGGATTGGCAAACAGATGGTCGAGGTGATCCGCCAGCATCAGCCGCTTTCCCGGCATGAGGCGCAGCAGAAGGCGATTACCCTGCTGGAAGAGATGCAAATCCCGGATGCGAAAGCGGTCATGGCGCGCTATCCGTTTGAGCTGTCCGGCGGGATGCGCCAGCGGGTGATGATCGCCCTTGCCTTCTCCTGCGAGCCGGAGCTGATTATCGCCGACGAACCGACCACCGCGCTGGACGTCACCGTCCAGCTGCAGGTGCTGCGCCTGCTGAAGCACAAGGCGCGGGCCAGCGGCACCTCGGTGCTGTTTATCAGCCACGATATGGCCGTGGTGTCCCAGCTCTGCGACAGAATGTACGTGATGTATGCGGGCAGCGTGATCGAGAGCGGTGCCACGCAAACGCTGATCCATCAGCCTGTGCATCCCTATTCCATTGGCCTGCTGCAGTGCGCGCCGGAAAACGGCCAGCCGCGCGCCCCGCTTCCCGCCATCCCCGGCACGGTCCCCAACCTCAGCCAGCTTCCGCAGGGATGCGCGTTCCGCGAGCGCTGCTTTGCCGCCGGGACGAAATGCAGCGAAACACCGCGCTTACAGCCCCATGGCGCAGAAGGCCAACAGGCTGCCTGCTGGTATCCACAACGGGAGAAAGCCCATGTCTGATGTACTGCTGGAACTGGATAGCGTGCACGTGAATTTTGCGGCACGTAAAAACTGGCTGGGCCGCGTGACGGAACAGGTCCACGCGCTCAACGGGCTCGACCTTGAGATCCGTCGGGGAGAGACGCTTGGCATTGTCGGGGAGTCCGGCTGCGGGAAAAGCACGCTTGCCCAGCTGCTGATGGGCATGCTTAAGCCCAGCACTGGCGCCTGCCAGCGGGCGCACCACGCGGGGGGCATGCAGATGGTGTTTCAGGATCCGCTCTCTTCGCTCGACCCGCGCCTGCCGGTCTGGCGCATTATCACCGAGCCGGTGTGGGTACAAAAGCGCAGCAGCGAGCGCGAACGCCGTCAACTGGCTGAAAACCTGGCGCTGCAGGTGGGCATTCGCCCGGAGTATCTCGACCGGCTTCCGCACGCCTTCTCCGGCGGGCAGCGCCAGCGCATTGCCATCGCCCGGGCGCTCTCGTCCGATCCGGATATCATCGTGCTCGATGAACCCACCAGCGCGCTGGATATCTCCGTGCAGGCGCAGATCCTCAACCTGCTGGTGACCCTGCAACAGCAGCGTAATCTGACCTACGTGTTGATCTCACATAACGTCTCGGTGGTCAGGCACATGAGCGACCGCGTGGCGGTGATGTACCTTGGGCAGATTGTGGAGCTGGGCAGCGCCGCTCAGGTGCTTGGGGAGCCGAGCCATCCTTACACCCGTCTGCTGCTCGATTCGGTTCCCCGCACCGGTGAACCGCTGGATGAGACGCTGGCCTTACGCAAAACGGAGCTTCCCGGCAACCGTCATCTGCCCGAAGGCTGTTTTTTCCGTGACCGATGCCCGATGGCCGCGCAGGGGTGCGAACGTCCTCAGCCGTTACAGCCCTCTCGCGAGGGCCGTGATGTCCGCTGCTGGCGCAGTCTGAGTTAAATTTGCGCCATCCCACCGTCCACGAACAGCTCGGTGGCGTTAATAAAGCTGGCCGCGTCAGAGGCCAGAAACGCCACCGCTTTACCCACTTCACCCGGCGCGCCTAAACGGCCGAGCGGCACCTGTGCTGCCAGCGCGTCGTACAGCCCCTGACGATGTTCTTCCGGCACCAGATCGCCAAGGCCAGGGGTTTTGATCGGGCCCGGGCTGACCACGTTGACGCGGATCCCACGGCCCTGCAAATCCAGCGCCCAGGAGCGGGCAAAGTTGCGCACGGCGGCCTTGCTGGCGCTGTAGACGCTAAAGTTTGCCGTCCCCTTAATGGACACCGTCGAGCCGGTCAGAATAATCGAGGATCCGGCGGACAGCAGCGGCAGCGCCTTCTGTACCGTAAACAGCACCCCGCGGACGTTGGTGCCGAAAATCCGGTCAAACTGCTCTTCGGTTATCGCGCCCAGCGGCAGCATATCGCCGCCACCCGCATTGGCGAACAGAATATCGAGGCGGCCTTCTTCTTTGGCTATCCGGGCATAGACCTCGTCCAGGTCCGCCAGTTTTGACACGTCAGCGCGAATGCCCACTGCCGTTGAAGCGATTTCAGCCACCGCCGCGTCCAGCTCGGCCTGACGTCGTCCGGTGATGTACACCTTCGCGCCCTGTGCCGCCAGCTCCTGCGCCGTGGCAAGACCGATGCCGGTGCTGCCGCCGGTGACCAGTGCGATTTTTCCTGAGAGAGTCGTGTTCATGTCATTTACCTTTTGTTGGGTTTGCGTTGGACAAACTTTAGCCCTTGCGGGATTAGTGAAAAACCGGCAAAAATGAAAATGGCTATTCACACAAAGAAATAATCAGGGGGCCTAATGGACCAGCTAATGGCGATGCGCGCGTTTACCCGGGTGGTGGAAACCGGCAGCTTTACCCGTGCGGCGGACTCGCTGAACATGCCCATCGCCACCCTGAGCAAGCTGGTGAAAGCGCTTGAGTCGCATCTTGAAATACGTCTCCTGCACCGGACGACTCGCCGGGTGGTCGCGACGCCGGAAGGGGCGGATTACTATGAAAAAGCGCTCAGGGTCTTGATAGATATCGAAGATATCGACACCGCGTTTCGCGTTTCCCGCGCGACGCCCAAAGGCCATTTGCGGGTTGACGTGGGCGGCTCCACCGCTCGGGACGTGCTTATTCCCCTGCTGCCGGATTTTATGCAGCGTTATCCGGAAATCCGCATCGACCTTGGGGTAGCCGATCGTCCGGTGGATCTTATCAGCGGTAACGTAGACTGCGTCATCCGCGGCGGCCCGCTGAACGACTCGACCCTCATCGCCCGCCATATTGGCAACGCCGAAATGGTCACCTGCGCGACGCCGGGTTACCTGAAAAACCATGGCGTTCCGGCCTATCCGCAGGAGCTGTGCAACGGCCACAAGCTCATTAGCTACCTCTCGCCCGTCACCGGGCGGGCGTTTCCGTTTCGCTTCAGAGAGAACGGCGAGACGCTGGAAATTAATATTCCGCATTATCTCGGCGTAAACGAAAGTAATGCCCATCTGGCGGCTGCCGCAGCGGGATTGGGGATCGTTCAGACGTTTGAGTATTCGGCAAATGCGTATTTACAGGCGGGTACGCTGACGGCGATCCTGAGCGACTGGCGCCCTGCCACCTATCCGTTTCATGTGGTTTACCCTCAGAACCGGCATCTGACGCACCGTCTTAAGGTGTTTATTGCGTGGCTGGCGGAGGTGTTTCCCGCCGCACTGAAGGGATAGCCGGGCGCAAACCCGGCAGGGAGTTAATTTAGCGTGTAGTCCAGGGTAATCTCGGCTTTCAGAAGCTGCGAAACCGGGCAGCCCGCTTTCGCTTTCTGAATGATACCGTCGAACTGCTGTGGGGCGATACCCGGGACCGTCACCTTGCTTTTCAGGGCAACCTTCGTAATCGCAAAGCCGCCGTCGGTTTTATCCAGAGAGACGTCCGCGGTGGTATCAATAGCGTCAGCGGTATAGCCCGCTTCCCCGAGCATCAGCGACAGCGCCATCGAAAAACAGGCCGCATGTGCCGCACCGATCAGCTCTTCCGGGTTGGTCCCCTTTTCACCCTCAAAGCGGGTATTGAAACCATAAGGCTGCTGATTGAGAACGCCGCTCTCGGTGGAAACCGTCCCTTTACCGCGCTTAATGTCGCCAGACCAGTGTGCCGAACCGTGCTTATGAATAGTCATTCTTGCTCTCCTTTTGGCTTACAAAGGGTTAAGTATAGAAGGCTGCTCGAATTCTGCGGACAAGACAGACGAGTCTTAGTCACTGAGTAAATGGTGCGCCAGCGCGTCGAGGAACACCCGCAGCGCGGCAGGCTGGTATTCACGGGACTGATAAATGCCATGGATGGCCAGCGGTTTCGGCTCCAGTGTCTCCAGTACCGGCACCAGTATTCCCTGCGCCAGCGCGGTTCGCGCCTCACGCTCCGGCAGCATGGCGATACCGCAGTGCTTAATCGCCGCATCCATCAGCAGCGAAGAGATGCTGGCGCTCAGGTTGCCGCTGACGGCCACGCTCAGGCTCTCGCCTTCCGGCGTCAGGAAGTGCCAGGACTGCCCGGCAAAAAAGCTGTAGTGCAGGCAGTTATGCCGGGCTAATTCTTCGGGGCTGACGGGCGTGCCGTGCTGCGCCAGATAGCCCGGCGAAGCGCAGAGCACCGAGCGACACTCCCCCAGCCGGCGGGCAATCATGCCGGGTTCGGGGTTGTCGGTAATGCGCACGGCGACGTCAATGCGCTCTCCCACCAGGCTGACCGGGTGGTTATTCACATCCAGTTCGATGCGCAACTGCGGGTAACGCGAGAGCAGACCGGGCAGTACCGGCGCAATCAGGTGCATCGCGGTAAAGTGCGCGCAGGCCACCCGCAGGGTACCTGACGGGAGATCTTTCTCTGACTGGCCTTCAATTTCCTGCGAGATCTGCGAGAGCGTCCGCGTTTTTTGCAGCACCTTTTCCCCTGCCGCAGTCAGCGTCAGCTTGCGCGTGGAGCGGTTTACCAGACGCGTCCCCGCCCACTTCTCCATCTGTTCAAGGTAGCGGCTCACCATCGGTCGGGAAATACCCAGCGCGCGGGCCGCCGCGCTCAAACTTCCCAGCTCGCATATCCGGTTGTAAACCTGAGCGGCAATAACGCGATCCATATCAACTCCATCTGCTCGATTTATGAAACTAAGCATGTCCTGTTTCAGGAATTCTGGCAAATGCGATTATCCGTACAATAGAGACATTCCTGACCAACAGAGACAACAGTATGAAATTCACCCACCTTGCCCTGCTTTCCACGCTTTTCACTCCGGCTGTTTTTGCCGCGCCGTTGAGCATTGATACCTATAACCCGCAGGAGAAAGGCATTTTCGCGGTCTCCTCCACGCTGGTTTCCGGCCCGAAAGAAGCGGTGCTGTTTGACGCGCAGTTCAGCGTGAAGGATGGCGAAGCGCTGGTAGAGAAAATTCGTCAAAGCGGTAAAACCCTGAACAAGATTGTGATCACCTCCGGCGATCCGGATTTCTATTTTGGCCTGCAGCCGCTGGTCAAAGCCTTCCCGAACGCCAAAGTGGTGGCCACGCAGCATGTGGTTGACCACATCAAGGCTACCAAAGACGCCAAGCTCGCCTTCTGGGGTCCGCAGATGAAAGACGGTGCGCCAACCGAGCTGGTCGTCCCGCAGGTGCTCGCCTCCACCACGTTTATGGTGGACGGAGAAAAGATCGATATCGAACAGCCTGACAGCTACGCGGCCTATGTGTGGATCCCGTCAGCGAAAACCATCCTCGGCGGCACCGGGGTAGCCTGGGGAATTCACGTCTGGACGGCAGACACCCAGACAGCGGAAAGCCGTAAGCAGTGGCAGGAAACGCTGGTGAATATGGCGGCGCACAAACCCGAGCGCGTCATCCCGGGTCACTATCTGGGTACCCCGCCAGCCGGGACGGGGGCGATTGATTTTACCCGTGACTATCTCCAGCGCTTTGAAAAGGCCTTATCCGTTCATAAAGATTCTGCAGGCGTCATCAGCACCCTGAAAAAACAGTATCCGAACCTGGCTGAAGAGAGCTCGCTGGAATTAAGCGCTAAGGTGAATACCGGCGAAATGAAGTGGTAATGTAAACTCTGCTCCTGCTATATTTTCGAGATAGCAGGAGCACCGTCATAATATCCTCTCAACGCCACGTCAATTTACCCCCACATTTCAAAATCACACAAAAGCATACACTTATGTCATTTTTATTTCTAAGATGAATCTGAGCCACAACCGGGAAAATATTTGCCATTCTGTTTATGAATTAAATTTTTTGCGAGCCGTACCATTAAACAGACAACGACACGGAGGCAGCATGTTTACTTATTACCCGGCAAATACCGCAGCAGCACAACCTGAACTCGTTAACGCGATTGCACAGGGTCTTCACGCCGAGCACGGTGCTGTGACTGAAGATGACATTTTGATGGAACTCACCAGGTGGGTGGAATCCACAGATAATGACATCCTCAGTGACATCTACCAGCAGACCATTAACTACGTCGTCAGCGGGCAAAACGCACCCTTGTAAAAACCTGCTAAGCTGGATCTGCAACCTAAGGGGTTACGTTTCGTTTGCGTAAGCAAACTGGTCCTTAAAACTATCAACAGGATTGAGGAGTTAATATGAAATCGAACCGTCAGGCACGCCATATTCTGGGACTGAACTACAAGCTTTCTAATCAGCGTAAAGTGGTGATTGAAGGCGACCACGAAACCCAAGTCACTCACGCCACCGGCAGAAAACGCCACGCGGGCAAGTAAGTTCCAGACTGAGATCCAGAACACCATCGGTAATCCCGATGGTGTTTTTGTTTATGTGTTGCGGTAATTAATATTTAGCTCCTTTATAATACCGCCGGACCGCACCCCATCGCACAGGCCAGAAAGATGACAAACAGCAGTGTCAGGGACGGATCTTCATAAAAAGAGTGAGTGACATGGACAACAAACTGAAAAAACATCGTTCCTTATACATCCCATACGCCGGACCGGTTTTACTCGAATTTCCCCTGCTCAACAAAGGCAGCGCCTTCAGCATGGAAGAGCGCAGCAGCTTTAACCTGCTGGGTTTACTGCCCGAAGTGGTTGAAACCATTGAAGAACAGGCAGAGCGCGCGTGGATCCAGTACCAGGGTTTCAAAACTGAAATCGACAAACACATCTACCTGCGCAACATTCAGGACACCAACGAAACCCTCTTCTATCGCCTGGTACAAAACCATCTTGAAGAGATGATGCCGGTGATCTACACCCCGACGGTGGGGGCCGCCTGCGAGCGTTTCTCTGAGATCTACCGTCGCTCCCGCGGGGTATTCATCTCTTATCAGAACCGTCACAACATGGACGATATTCTGCAGAACGTGCCTAACCACAATATCAAAGTGATTGTGGTGACCGACGGCGAACGTATTCTCGGCCTCGGCGACCAGGGCATTGGCGGGATGGGGATCCCAATCGGTAAGCTCTCTCTCTACACCGCCTGCGGCGGCATCAGCCCGGCGTATACCCTGCCGGTAGTACTGGACGTCGGCACCAACAACCAGCAGCTGCTCAACGATCCGCTCTATATGGGCTGGCGTCATCCGCGTATTACCGACGACGAGTACTATCAGTTTGTCGACGACTTCATCCAGGCCGTGAAGCACCGCTGGCCGGACGTGCTGCTGCAGTTTGAAGACTTTGCGCAGAAAAACGCGATGCCGCTTCTGAACCGCTATCGCGATGAGATCTGCTCCTTTAACGACGATATCCAGGGCACCGCAGCCGTCACGGTGGGTACGCTTATCGCCGCCAGCCGTGCAGCGGGAAGCCAGCTGAGCTACCAGAAAATCGTCTTCCTTGGCGCAGGCTCCGCAGGCTGCGGTATTGCCGAGCAGATTATCGCCCAGACGCAGCGCGAAGGCTTAAGCGAAGAGCTGGCCCGCTCCCGCGTCTTTATGGTGGACCGTTTCGGCCTGCTGACCGACGGCATGCCGAACCTTCTGCCGTTCCAGACGAAGCTGGTGCAGAAACGCGACAACCTGAAAAACTGGGATACCGACAACGAAGTCCTTTCCCTGCTGGACGTGGTGCGCAACGTGAAGCCGGATATTCTGATCGGCGTTTCCGGGCAAACCGGTCTCTTCACTGAAGAGATTATTCGCGAGATGCACAAGCACTGCGAGCGCCCTATCGTGATGCCGCTGTCTAACCCGACTTCCCGCGTGGAGGCGACGCCGCAGGACATCATCGCCTGGACCGAAGGTAACGCGCTGGTTGCGACCGGCAGCCCGTTCGATCCGGTGGTGTGGAAGGATAAAACCTATCCGATTGCCCAGTGCAACAACTCTTACATCTTCCCGGGCATTGGTCTGGGGGTGATTGCCTCCGGCGCGTCCCGCATTACCGATGAAATGCTGATGTCGGCGAGCGAAACCCTGGCGGGCCACTCGCCGCTGGTCAACGACGGCGAAGGTCTGGTTCTGCCTGAGCTGAAGGACATTCATAAGGTGTCGCGCGCTATCGCGTTTGCGGTGGGTAAAATGGCGCAGCAGCAGGGCGTGGCGGTGAAAACCTCTGCCGACGCGCTGCAGCAGGCCATCGACGACAACTTCTGGAATCCTGAATACCGCAGCTATCGCCGTACGTCGATTTAAAATGTGAGTGGGCCACTGGCCCACTTATTTTTTGCCAGGTTGCCAGCTTTTATCTATCCGCGGTTCACCGTAATGCTCCTGCCGATGACAGTTAGGGCAAAGGGCCATAGCATTGTCTACGTTGTCTTCCCCATTTTCTGATAGCGGAATAATGTGATGAACTTCTAAATAATATCTCCCATCCTTCGTTCGCTGAAATGGCGCCGGGGCATCACAACATTCACAATTATTTTGAGCTCTGAGGAGTACTTCGGCCACCACATCAGGATTACGATCGTAACGCCAGACGGAAACCTGTTTTTTCGCCGGATGCACAGAAGCATTTTGCAGCCGCTTTCGTCTTTCCTCAGATTGTAGTTTTAACGCCTTGCTGACTTTGTCGTAAAAGTCGTTTTCATCGCGGCCTGGAATATCTTCGCAGTCCACTCGCTGTTGGTTAAGTTGTTCCTTGAGGATGGCAATAACCGTCGCGTCCAGAGGCTTCTGGAATGTTCTTCCTGTTTGAGCGAAGTGATTCATGAAGCGATCCCAACGGGATTCTTTGCCCGCTGGGGGCAGAACTTTGCTTAGTTCGTGGCGATCAAGCGTAATAAAATCATCCAGCTTAGACAAATCGCTCAACTGCACACGATGGGGGTAAACGTTTCCCTCATCGAAATCGATCCCTTCAATACGGTAAAGTCCACAAAGCTGGTATCCCACTGATTTATGAACATTTTGGATGACAAAGACAAAGTCACCTGTTTTTACATTACTCAGCTTTTTCTCACTACCAGCACTAACACCATAGCCCTTGATGTAATCAAAATTGCTGGAATTAGATGCGCTGTGATAGGCGTAATAATAGGCCATACCCTCAACCTCCTTTTGGTTTCATAATGAAGGGTATCGGCATAATGACAAAAATCTTAACGTGCAATCGAGTTACATTCGATTATACTTTCGACACACATTAACCCACTGAATATATAAGGAGGCCAATTATGCTGTATCGTGAAATTTTCAATGTTTCACATACATTTGGTGATCGCACCAGCTCAAGCGTTATCGGTATCGTGCTGCGATAACTTCTGCTTGAGCGAAGACACCAACCCCTGAAATCCCTTCTCTCGGGCTTACTGAGTTATCGTCAGCGATGTTTGACGAGGCATAAACATGCCTGTAACTCTTGGGTAAGCAACAATGAGCACTTTACTCACTGCACAATCTTTACGCGTTGATACGGCGTTTGGCACGCTCTTCGACTCACTCTCCTTTACGCTGAAAAAAGGCGATCGCATTGGCCTGCTGGGCGACAACGGCTGCGGTAAAAGTACGCTGTTGAAGGTGCTGGATGGCACTGACTCCCCCGCCGCCGGAACGGTCTCGCTGGCCGGGCACTGCCTGATGGCGCGCGTGGAGCAACATCTCCCGGACGCTATTTTTCCGCTGACCATGCTGGATGCCGTGCTCGCACAGCTGCCTTTTGCTGAGCGCGATAGCCTGCGCTGGAAAGCCGAAACGCTGCTGGCAGGCATGGGCTTCACGCCGCAGGATATGGCGCTGCAATCCGCCACGCTGAGCGGCGGACAGCACACCCGCCTGCTGCTGGCGCGGGCGCTGATTCACGAGCCGGACCTGCTCCTGCTGGATGAACCCAGCAACCACCTGGACCTCCCGACCATGCTCTGGCTGGAACACTTCCTACAGAACTGGTCGGGCAGCTTTGTGCTGGTCTCGCATGACAGACAGCTGCTGGATGCCGTCACCAACGGCAGCTGGATCCTGCGCGATAAAACGCTGCACTACTTTGCCCTTCCCTGTACGGCAGCACGCAAGGCGCTTGAAGCAAAAGATGAGAGCGATGCGCAGCGCCACAAGGCGGAGCAAAAGGAGATCGACCGCGTGACCGCCAGCGCGAAGCGGCTGGCGACCTGGGGCAAGGTTTACGACAACGAAGACCTGGCCCGAAAAGCCAAACAGATGGAAAAACAGGTCGAACGGCTCAGGGAGAGCCAGACGGAACTCACGGCAGGTAGCCCGTGGACGCTAACCCTTCGCGGCGACGCGCTGCGGGCCGACCGTTTACTGGAGATGGAAAACCTTGACGTGCCTCCTGCTCCGGGCCTGCCTGCGTTGTTCAGCGTCGAAGTTGCGCGGTTAAAAAGCGGCGATCGCGTGGCGATTGTCGGCCGTAACGGCTGCGGTAAATCGTCGCTGATGAAGCTTATCTGGCGACAGTTTACCGATGAACTGACCCACGACGGGCTGAAGCTGCACCCGCGCGTGTCGCCGGGCTATTACGACCAGACGCTGAATCAGTTGCCCGACAACGCCACGCTGCTCGACGCGCTGGAGCCTTTCGCTCCGGATCCGCAGAACCGCAAAATGGCCCTGATAAGCGCCGGTTTCCCGTGGGCGCGTCATGGACAAACGGTCAGCACGCTCAGCGGAGGCGAACGCTCGCGCCTGCTGTTCGTTGGCCTGACGCTTGCCCGCTATAGCCTGCTGATGCTGGATGAGCCTACCAACCACCTGGACATGGAAGGCAAAGAGGCGCTGGCGCACACCCTTCAGCAGTTCGAAGGCGGCGTCCTGCTGGTCAGCCATGACCGTCAGTTAATTAGCCAAAGCTGCAACCGTTTCTGGCTGATTGAAGAGGGAAAACTGAGCGAGTGGCACGATGCAGAAGCGGTGTTTGAGCGGCTGCGTGAACGCGCGGGGCTGGTCACATCTAGTACGCCTGACATCGCGGCGCCGACGGATCGCCCCTCGCCGTATGACGATTTGCTTGAACGCCTGGTCGCGCTGGAAACGCTGCTTGAAAACGATCTGGCGCGTAAGCCGAAGCATCAAAAGCCGCAGCTGCAGGCGCAATGGCGTAAAGAGATAGAGGAGATAGAAGCCCAGCTGTAAGTCTGCGCCCGGCGAGCGCCTCGCCGGGCCAGAATTTTCCCCCTTAATTATTAGAGGAACGCCGTATTCTTAATCTGAAATCGAATCAAATGATGACATTATGTTGCTGCAGCCTTGCATTACCAGGCTAATGTATTAATCCTTAAGAGGTACTACACCTGCTATGCAGATTCTTATCATGAACAAGGAGATACACATGAAGGCTGCTGTTGTCACTCAGGATCACCAGGTCAACGTTACCGAAAAAACCTTACGCCCGCTAAAGCATGGGGAAGCCCTGCTGAAGATGGAGTGCTGTGGCGTATGCCATACCGACCTCCACGTGAAGAACGGTGATTTCGGCGATAAAACCGGGGTCATCCTGGGCCATGAAGGGATTGGTATCGTGAAAGAAGTCGGCCCTGGCGTGAAGTCGCTGAAAGTCGGCGACCGCGCAAGCGTGGCCTGGTTCTTTGAAGGCTGCGGGCACTGCGAATACTGTAATTCCGGCAACGAAACCCTGTGCCGTGACGTGAAAAACGCCGGTTACTCCGTTGACGGCGGCATGGCGGAAGAGTGCATCGTCACCGCGGATTACGCGGTAAAAGTGCCGGATGGTCTGGATTCGGCGGCGGCCAGCAGCATTACCTGCGCGGGTGTCACCACCTACAAAGCAGTGAAGGTATCGGGTATTAAACCGGGCCAGTGGATTGCGATTTACGGTCTCGGCGGGTTGGGTAACCTCGCGCTGCAGTACGCCAAAAACGTCTTTAACGCCAAAGTCATCGCCCTTGACGTCAACGACGAACAGCTGAAGCTGGCGGCCAGCATGGGTGCGGATCTCACCATCAACTCCCGCAGCGAAGATGCCGCTAAAATTGTGCAGGAAAAAACCGGCGGCGCGCATGCCGCAGTCGTCACTGCCGTCGCAAAAGCCGCCTTCAACTCGGCGGTGGATGCCGTGCGTGCCGGTGGCCGTGTGGTCGCCGTTGGCCTGCCGCCGGAAGCGATGAGCCTCGACATTCCTCGCCTGGTGCTGGACGGTATTCAGGTAGTGGGTTCGCTGGTTGGCACCCGTCAGGATCTGCAGGAAGCGTTCCAGTTTGCCGCTGAAGGTAAAGTCGTGCCGAAAGTCACAATGCGTCCGATCGAGGACATCAACGCCATCTTCAAAGAGATGGAACAGGGCCAGATCCGTGGCCGTATGGTGATTGACCTGCGCTCATAATCACCCACCGTTCAATTACCGCTCCTGACAGGGGCGGTTTTTTTATAGCCATTTTCCAGCAATCCTTATCTTAATTCCTTTGTTCCCTTGTTTTCCCCTGCGCCCGATGATGAATCCGACGCTAACAAGAAGATAACAAAGGAATTCACCATGCAAACCCCATTTCGTCTTCCGCTGCTGACGGCGCTGATTTTGACGACCACCGCCGCCTGGTCCGCGGATGCGTCTGTTAAAGGCGGCACGCTGATTTATCTGGAGCAACAGGCGCACACCAACCTCTATCCGCCTGCCGGCGGCTTCTACCCGAACGGCGGCATTCTGAACCAGATTACCGACAAACTGACGTGGCAGAACCCAAAGACGCTGCAGGTCGAACCGTGGGTGGCCGAAAGCTGGACCACCAATGCTGATAAAACCGAATACACCTTTAAACTGCGTCCCGGTATTACCTTCTCCGACGGCACGCCGCTGGACGCCAACGCCGTGGCGAAAAACTTTGATACCTACGGCTTAGGTAACAAGGCGCAGCGCCTGCCGGTGTCAGAAGTGATCAATAACTACGATCGCAGCGAAGTGGTCGACCCGCTGACCGTGAAGTTCTACTTCAAAAAACCGTCACCGGGATTCCTGCAGGGCACCGCCACCATCGGGTCGGGCCTGGTCTCGCTCAGCACGCTCAAGCGCAATTTTGAAGAGCTGGGTGACGCCCGGCATATCATTGGCTCTGGCCCGTTTGTGGTGAAGGACGAGAAGCTGGGTCGCGAAGTGACGCTGGAAGCACGTAAGGACTACCAGTGGGGGCCCAAAAATCTGGCGCAACAGGGGCCAGCCAATCTTGATGGCATCAAGTTTATCGTCACTCAGGAAGACAGCGTGCGCGTCGGCGCCCTGCTGGCCGGTCAGGCCGACTTTATTCGCCAGGTGCAGGCGTATGACGAAAAGCAGGCGACCGATCAGGGCTATAAAATCTACGCCGCCCCGACCCGCGGGGTGAACGACAGCATTAGCTTCCGTCCGGATAACCCGCTGGTCTCCGACATTCGCGTGCGCCAGGCGCTGCTGCATGCCACCAATGCAAAACAGGTGGTTGAGACCCTCTTCTCGGCTAACTATCCGCAGGCGAAGTCGGTGATTGCCGATTCCGCCGCTGGCTTTGTCGATCTCAGCGACAAATTGTCCTTTGACCCGGCAAAAGCCAACCAGCTGCTGGACGAGGCAGGCTGGAAAGCAGGCAGCGACGGGATCCGCACCAAAGATGGACAGCGGCTGGCGCTGACGGTGTATGAATCCCTGCCGCAGCCACAAAATAAAGAGGTGCTGCAGCTGGTTGCCCAGCAGTGGCGTCAGGTGGGCGTGGCGCTGAGCGTGAAAGCCGGCGACGCAGGCAGCCGCACGCTGGATAACCTTGATCCGCTGAAAACCCCGTTAACCGTCTCCGAAGTGGGCCGCGCCGATCCGGACGTGGTGAAGAGCATGTTCTACCCCGCTAACCGCGACGCCCTGCTGCAAAAAGGCGGCTCCAGCGACAAGGTCAAAAGCTTCCGTGACGACAAGCTGAATGCGCTGCTGGTGAATATCTCCTCAGAGGTTGATCCGCAAAAACGCCTGCAGCTGACCGGCGATGCCCAGCGTTACCTGCTGGATAACGCCTACGTCATTCCGATTTTCGAAGAGCCGCAGGTCTTTGCCGGTGCGCCGTGGCTGAAAGGCGTCAATTTTGAAGCGGTCGGCCGCCCGTCGTTCTACGGCGCGTGGATAGAGAAACACTGAGGAGCTGACGATGCGCCACGCACTTCTTCAACGTTTTGGGCACGGGCTGCTGGTCTTGTGGGCCGCTTTTACCCTCTCGTTCGTGTTGCTCCAGGTGCTGCCGGGCGACGCGGTGCTGATTAAATTTCAGAACCCGGACCTGGGCTTAAGCCCGGCGCAAATCGAGGAGATGCGCGTGGCCTATGGCGCGGACAGCCCGCTGTGGCAGCAATACGGCCACACGCTGCTGGCGATGCTCCGCGGGGATTTCGGCTACTCGTTACAGGCCGGGGTGCCGGTCAGCGAGCTGATTGCCAGCAATCTGCCGGATACCCTGAGCCTCGCCCTGCCCGCCTTTTTACTCGCGGTCCTGCTGGCGTTTGCGCTGGCCTTTGCGTCGCGCCTGCCGGGTCTGCGCTGGCTAAGTAATACCCTCCAGCCTCTGCCGGTCCTGTTTATCTCCTTACCGACGTTCTGGCTGGGGATTGCCCTCATCCAGCTCTTTTCTTTCCAGCTGCGGCTGATCCCGGTGATTAACCCGACGCCGCTGCAGGGACTGATCCTGCCGATCGTGACCGTCGCGATCCCGATCTCCGCCCCGCTGGCACAAATCCTGATGCGCAGCCTCGACCAGGTGGCGACACAGCCGTTTGTCGCCGTGGCCAGGGCTAAAGGGCTGAGTGAAACCGCCGTGCTATGGCGTCACGTCACCGGCAACGCCCTGCTGCCGGTCCTGAACATTGCCGGGCTGCTGCTGGGCGAGCTGATTGCCGGGGCGCTGATCACGGAAACCGTTTTTGGCCGCAGCGGGCTCGGGCAGCTGACCCAGCAGGCGGTGAATAACCAGGACATCGCCGTGCTTCAGACGGTGGTCATGATTTCCGCCCTCGGTTTTGTCCTGATCAATCTGCTGGTGGATCTGCTGATGCCGCTGCTGGATCCCCGTCTGCAAACCGTTACCGGAGGTGCATCATGAGCCTGGTCGATTACGCTGCCGCCGCGCGAAAACGCGTTCCCGGCTGGCAGGGCGTCGCGTGGCAGCCGGGACTGTGGCTGGCATGGGCGGTCATTATTATTGCGCTTTTTGCCGCCGTGGCGCCCGGCCTGTTAACCCACTACAGCCCGATTGAGGGCATCGCCGGAGCGCAACGTCTGGCGCCGCAGGCGGGCCACTGGCTCGGCACCGATCAGCTTGGCCGCGATGTTTATACCCGTATTGTGTATGGTGCGTCCCACTCCCTGAGCGCGGCGCTCGCTGCCGTCACGATGGGGCTGGTGGCAGGCACCGGCCTGGGGGTCATTGCCGGGGCGTTCGCCGGACGCGTCGAGTCTTTCCTGATGCGTTTTGTCGACGTGCTGTTATCCATTCCGTCTCTGCTGCTCTCGCTGACGGTCATTATTCTGCTCGGGTTTGGCACCGTTAATGCCGCGATTGCCGTCGGCGTGGCCTCCATTGCCAGCTTCGCCCGCCTCGCGCGCGGTGAAGTGGTGCGCATCCGCCATACGGATTATGTCGAGGCAGCGTTCGGCAGTGGCGGGACGTTCCTGGCGGTGCTGTGGCGACACATCCTGCCCAATGCCTTAACCGCCGTCCTCGCCTTTGCCACGCTGCAGTTTGGTCAGGCCATTCTGGCCCTCTCCACGCTGAGCTTTCTCGGCTACGGTACCCCGCCGCCCGTACCGGAATGGGGTTTATTGATCGCCGAAGGCCGTAACTATCTCTCTACCGCATGGTGGCTAACCACCTTCCCCGGCGTGGTCGTCATCGCCGTGGTGCTTGCCACCAACCGTATCAGCCAGCAGTTCAGCGGAGGCCTGAAATGACCGTACTCTCGGTAGAAAACCTGACCATCAGCTACCGTACCGCGCGCCAGTGGCGCGAGGTGGTACATAACGTCAGCTTTACCCTCAGGCGAGGGGAAATGCTGGCCTTTGTCGGCGAATCCGGATCCGGCAAAACGACCACGGCACAGGCAATCATCGGTCTGCTGGCGGATAACGCCCGGCGCGATGCGGGGAAAATCATTCTCAACGGCGAGGAGATTAGCCAGTGGTCAGCGAAGCGTCTCGATACCCTTCGCGGGGCGCGAATCAGCCTGGTTCCGCAGGATCCGGGTAATTCACTCAATCCGGTGAAGACGATCGGCGTGCAGGTCGGGGAAATTATTCAGCTGCACCAAAAGGTAACGGCTCTCCAGCGTGACGAGCAGGTGCTCGCCCTGCTGAGAAAGGTCGGCCTGAGCCACCCCGAACAGCGCATGACGCAGTATCCGCATCAGCTCTCCGGCGGGATGAAACAGCGCGTGCTGATTGCCATCGCCATTGCCCTGCGCCCGGACGTGATCGTTGCCGATGAGCCCACCAGCGCGCTGGACGTGACGGTGCAAAAACGCATTCTCGATCTGCTGGATATCCTGCGCCGGGAATCGGGTACTGCGGTTCTGTTTGTCACCCACGATCTGGCCCTGGCCGCTCAGCGCGCAGACAGGCTGCTGGTGTTTCGCAACGGTGAGGTTCAGGAGCACGGCGACACCGCCGACATTGTCCGCACGCCGCAGCACGCCTACACCCGTCAGCTACTGAGCGATCTCCAGGGCCAGCGCCTGACCATCGCCCCGGTATCAGGTCTTCCGCTCTCGTCACCGGCCATTCGCGCCCGCGCCATCAGCAAACGGTTCTCGCTGGGTAAAGGTCATCAGCTTCAGGCGCTGGATCGGGTGACATTTGACGTCAGACGCGGCAGCACCCATGCGCTGGTCGGTGAATCCGGTTCCGGGAAGACCACCCTCGCCCGTATTTTTCTGGGTTTTGAACAGGCGGATAACGGACAGGTCATTATTGATGACATTGATGCCACCGCGCTCAGCCGCGAGGCCCGTCGTCAGCTGCGCCAGAAGATCCAGTTTGTCTACCAGAACCCGTTCGCCTCTCTCGATCCGCGTCAGACGCTGTTTGACATCATCGAAGAGCCCCTGAAGAACTTTTCTCGCCTCGCTAAGGCGGAGCGAAAGACCCGGGTGGAGACCGTGGCGCAGCGGGTTGCCCTGCCCGTCGAACTCCTGACCCGTACGGCCAGAGAGCTTTCAGGCGGGCAGCGACAGCGCGTGGCCATCGCCCGGGCGCTGATCCTGGAGCCGACTATTCTGGTGCTGGACGAAGCCACCTCCGCGCTGGACGTCACCGTACAGGCGCAAATTCTGGCTCTGCTTCAGCAGCTGCAGCAACAGCTGGGATTAACCTATCTGTTCATCACGCACGATCTCTCCACCGTTCGCCGGATCGCCCACAGCGTCACGGTGCTGCGCAGCGGTCAGGTGGTCGAACACGGTGACGTCGAAACCTTATTCACGTCGCCACAGAACGACTATACCCGCGAGCTGATTGCCGCCATTCCCCATTTTTCACCCGCTACGGAGGAGTTCGCATGACGCGAAAACGCCTGGGATTTTTCACCCGCCTGCTTGACGATGCCACGCCAAAAGAGCGCTATCGACTGGCTACAGAACAGATCCGCCACGCTGAACGCCACGGTTTCGACAGCGCCTGGATTGCGCAGCACCACTTCCATGAGAATGAAGGCGGCCTGCCGTCGCCGCTGCTGTTTCTGGCCCACGTTGCGGCGCATACCGAAACCATTCGGCTGGGTACGGCCATCATTACCCTGCCGATGGAAAACCCGCTGCGTGTGGCGGAAGATGCCGCCGTGCTGGATTTACTCGCTGATGGACGTCTCGAAGTCGGTTTTGGTTCGGGCGGCACACCGACCTCTTTCCTGCCGTTCGGACTGACGTTTGAACAGCGCGGCGCGGCCTTTGCCGACCATCTACATGTGATCCAGAGCGCCTGGCGCGGGGATTCGCTCACCCATCCGGATAATCACCTTTACCCGCCAGCGCCACAGCTCGCTGACCGGATCTGGATTGCCACCTTTTCCGTCGACGGTGCCGTTCGCGCCGCGCGGGCCGGACACGGTTTAATGCTCTCCCGCACGCAGCCGCGCCCGGCAGACCAGTTGGATTTAACGCTCGAGGCGATCCAGAACCCGATTGTGGATGCCTATCTTGAGGCGCTGCCCGCCGGTATCACACCGCGCATTCTGGCTTCTCGTACGGCATTCGTCGCCGACAGCGATGACTATGCGCTGAAGGTTGCCACACCGGGTCTCACGAAACAGGCCCAGCAGCATCGCACTGCCGGACACGTGGTTAAAGGTGACACTATCACAGATTTTCGTCACCAGTTCGACGCCCATATCGGTTCGCCTGAGACGGTGCTGCGTTCGCTGCAGGCCGATTCCGTTCTCCGGCGCGCCACGGACATCTCATTCCAGGTCCATTCGGTCGAGCCCACCCATCGCGACACGCTGCGCTCCATCGAACTGATCGCCGAACATATTGCCCCCCATATCCATTGAGGAGATACCTATGTCATTAAGTCACGACATTCTCGCCGAGCTGGCGGAAATTAAACCCGGTTCCCCTCTGGCAGAGGCGCGCGCCACGCGGGACGCCGCCACGCGCCACGCACAGGGCAGCTACGAAATCTTATTTACTCAGCAGGATAGCGATTTTGCGCTGGACGAACGCTTCGCCGTCGCGGCAAAAGTCGCGAGGTGGCACAACGCGGAGGCGCTGGCCGCGCACTATGCGGGGTTTGGCCTGGCAGACCCGACCTCAGACCGTCTGACCCCGGCGCTCAATTTCGCCCGCCTGCTGACCTTCTCCCCCGTCGAAGCCACGCCGACATCGTTAAGGGCGCTGACCCAGGCGGGATGGAGCAAGGAAGGCATCGTGACCCTGGCGCAGCTTATCGCCTTTGTCAGCTTCCAGAGCCGACTGATTGCCGGACTGCGGCTGCTGAACGACAGGCCTGTCGCCACAAGCGATGCGCCGGTGGCGGCAGGCGTCTGGCACACGACCGCCACCACGGCCACCGGAAAGGCGGCTCCCGTCGCCTTCACCCAGCAGGAACTGGGCTGGGAGCCGTGGATCGCCGCCAAACCGCTGGCGGATTTTCGTGATGACGAGGTTGCTATACTGGCGAAGTTTGGCCACACCGATTCCGACTATTTCCGCCTGCTGGGGCGCAACCTGCCGGTGCTTGAACAGCGCACGCTAACGGATAAAGGGATTTTTTATACGCCGGGGGGATTGCCGCGCGCCGAGCGCGAGCTGGCCGCAACGGTCGCCAGTAAAATTAACGGCTGCATCTACTGCGCATCTGTCCATGCGCGGAAAGCCAGCCAGCTGTCAAAGGATGACGCGGCGGTAGATACCCTGCTGGCCGTGCGTCCGGGACAGTCCCTGAGCGAGGGGCAATCTGCGCGCTGGCAGGCGGAGATTAATTTTGCGGCAGCGCTGTCGGTAACCCCGCCTGCCGCCACGCCGCTTCACCTTGCCGCGCTGGAAAAAGAGGGGCTGGACACCTTAGCCCAGCTTGATCTGGTGCAGTCCGCCGCGTTCTTCGCCTGGGCCAACCGCCTGATGCTGACTCTGGGCGAGCCCTGGATTGCCTGACTTCAATCAGGCTAGCGCGCGAGCGTTAGCCTGAGCCTGTCTGGCCCGCAGATAACCGTAGATCAGTAATGCACTCATGGCCGAGAACGAGAGTAACGCCGCAGGCAGCGTGACGTAGCGCCAGCTAAAGCCGAGGGTAATCATCATCCCGCCAAAGTACGCCCCGATCGCACTGCCGAGATTAAACGCCATCTGCCCTGCGGCCGCCCCCAGCATCTCGCCGCCCTTCGCATTTTGCAGAAGGAGGATCTGCAGCGGCGCCGAGAGCGCGAACAGCCCGGCACAGCAGATAAAGCCCGTGATTAGCGAGGCCGTTTTCAGTTCACCGCAGGCGAAAAGCAGCAGCAGCGAGGCGACAATCACCATGTCGGTGGTTGCCGCAATGCGCAGCGGGCTAAAGCGTCCCGAGAGTTTGCCGCTCAACAGATTGCCCAACACCATGCCAAGGCCCATCAACATCATGATGATGGTCATCATGCCTTCGGAGAAGCCAGAAACATTGACCATAAACGGTTTAACGAAGCTGAACCACGCGAATACACCAGCATTGCCAAACATCGTGGCGGCAAAAATCAGCCAGGGCTCCGGTTTCTTCAGGAACTGGAACTGCTCGGTCAGTTTAATTTCTGATTTGTCATGGATGTCCGGCACCCAGATCAGCACCGAGAGGATCACCAGCGCATCGAAAAGAGCGATCAGGAAAAAGGTATAACGCCAGCTGAACTGGTGCCCCAGCCAGGTGCCGAGCGGGACGCCCACCAGGTTAGCCACGGTCATCCCGGCGATCATCCCGGCCACCGCGACCGTCACCTTCCCCGGCGGCGCAATTTTAGACAGAATAATCGCCCCGACGCCGAAAATCGCGCCGTGCGGAAAACCGGAAATCAGGCGCCCGGCCGCCAGCCAGAAATATGACGTAGAAAACGTAAACAGAGCGTTCCCGACCGCGCACAGGGCAACCAGAAACAGCAGCGTGGTTTTTAACGAGAACTTGCCTGAGAAGAGCGCCACAATCGGGGCGCCAATCACCACGCCGAAGGCATAAAACGAGATCATATTCCCGGCGGAGGGAATCGAAATACCGGTGTCATGCGCCAGCTCGGTTAACACGCCCATAATGCCAAATTCGGCCATGCCCAGGCCAAATGTGCCAAGCGCCAACGAAAATATTGTCTTTTTCATACCTCAACCACGGGTTAATCACTCGCAATGGGCATTATTGAATAATCTTGTATGGTGAGCCAGTTCAAATCAGCTGGCTGACAGGTTAATCCATTGATTCAGGAGTTTTCTCCAACTGCTACGCGGTGGGAGTGGCAAACAAAAAGCCCCGGCAGGTGTCAGGGCTGGAAAGGGTTCAAGGTCTGGTTTTACAGTGCGCTCTCTGCCGCTGCTTTAGCGCGTGTAATAGCACCAGCATTGAAAATAGGATGCTCATGATTGTTCGTTATGTCACGAACGCGGTAGATTTTCCATGCATCATCTTCACGACGAAGAAATACCTCAAGATGGATGCTTCTCCCGTTACCCGCCCCTTCAATGACCTGGACTACTTCACCGTTTAAAAATTCCCTGGCGTTTTCCACTCGTAACGCAGGTATCCATTCACGAGAATAATCTTGGGTATACGTAAAATAGTCAGACTCAATTAACTCTTGTTCAGAAATTTCCTGAATGGTATTAATGCGAGCAATCGTATCAGCAGAAACATATTTACGTAGTTCGTCGGCAGGATAAGGCCTGGTTTCATCGCTGCCGAATACGGAAAGATAGGATTTATAAAATGATTCGGTAGCGTCTTGCGCGCTATGATGTTGATTGGTAGCCGAACTGCATCCCACCAGCAACAAAACGAATGATAAAAATATTCTTTTCATCAGTGCATCCTGTAAATTTTAAATGATGGTTGCATTTTGCGGTACCCAGGCCCCGGATACATGCTTTTTTGAATAAAATCAGAAATCCACTGCGTACCGTCATACATAGTCATATGACCTATGCCATTTCCACCAGGGTAGGGCTGTATAACAGCTACATCGCCAGAAATTAACGTTGAACCGGGCGGCAGCTCACTGAATCCTGCGCGTAATAATTCAACCCCATAATCTTTTGCATAATCTGTGTTCGCTACCTTAACACCGCCAGCCAGAATGGCCAGGCGGGTAAACTTAGCACATTCACTGTGAGAGCGCCCCAGAGCGTGTGAACGGAGATACGAAACTGCGGCTTCTTTATTCCAACTCATTCTTAGTTCCTTTAAGTAAATAAGAATGAAATTATCACATTAACCACACATAGCATGAGGAATTAAAAGTGCTAATTTTATTGCATCCGCGGCATTCTAATAGAGGAACAGGTGCTTAGCACCTTCGTGCATACCTCAGTATCTGAAAAAAGTGTCGTGACATTAATTACCTAAAAACAATACGCATAATATCAGGTGGATTACACTTCATAGTGCGGCCTCGCTTTTTCCGCACCGGACAACCTGAGGATGACAATCATGGGAAGCAAAAAGAAACCCCCTGTCGCTGTTGATGTCGTAACGAATGCACCGCTTAAGACCAAAGAGTATGAGAAAGAGCTCCGCCGCCTGCACGTCGAACTGGTTAAGCTCCAGCAATGGGTCGTCGCCAAAGGGTTAAAAGTGTGTATTGTTTTTGAAGGACGCGACGGTGCCGGCAAAGGCGGCACCATTAAAGCGATCACCGAGCGCGTCAGCCCGCGCGTGTTTCGCGTTGTTGCGCTCCCTGCGCCGACTGAAAAGGAAAAAAGCCAGCTCTACTTCCAGCGCTATGTGCCCCACCTGCCCTCAGCGGGTGAAATCGTGATCTTCGATCGCAGCTGGTATAACCGCGCGGGCGTTGAGCGGGTGATGGGGTTCTGCACGGAGGAACAGGCCGAGAAATTTTTAGACGGCGCGCCGGTTATGGAAAAAGCGATGGTCGATGCCGGGATTATCCTGCTGAAGTACTGGCTGGAGGTAACGCCGAAAGAGCAGGAGCGGCGCCTGCGCGACCGCATTAACGATGGGCGTAAGATCTGGAAGCTGTCGCCGATGGATATTAAATCCTTTAACCTGTGGGACGAGTACACCCGCGCCCGCGACGCCATGTTTGAAGCCACCGACACCGCCTGGGCGCCGTGGTTTGTGGCGCGTTCAGAGGATAAAAAACGCGTGCGACTGAACATTATTTCGCATCTGCTTTCGCAGATCCCGTATAAAGAAATTCACGTAGACAAGGTGGATTTACCGAAACGAAAAATCGGCAAAGTCAAACCCACAAAATATCCGTTCCGGTATGTGGAGGAGCGGTTCTGATTTGAAGAGTAGGCCCGCGCAAGCGCAGCGCCGCCGGGCAAAGCCGACGGCGCAGGTCTTACTTCATCCCTTCCGTATTTTCCTGTTTTGCTTCCAGTCGCTCCACATCACGGTACCAGCGCGGATGGTGTTTCTGCGCCCAGCGGCGGCTCACCTTCCCTTCAATCATCCCTTTGATTGACCCTTTCACCCAGAACGCCATATACATATGGATCAGGATGGCATGAATCAGGATGATGGCCGACGTCGCGTGGATAAGCAGCGCGTAACGCACCACCTGAATCGGGAAATAATGCGCAAAATACGGACGCCAGATCATCACGCCGGTCACCAGCAGCACAAAAATCATGCTCATGATGGTCCAGAACATCATCTTCTGCCCGGCGTTGTATTTCCCGACCTTCGCGACTTTGTGCTCGTTACCCTTCAGGACTTCAACAATCCCTTTCACCCACGGGATATCCTGCTTGTCAGGAATATTGTGATGGACGAAGCGCACGAACATAAACATCAGAACCACGAAAATCAGCACGCCGAAGAACGGGTGCAGAATGCGCCCCATCTGCGGCGTACCGAAGGTTTCGGTCAGCCACTGCAGCGTCGGGAAGAAGAACGAAATTCCCGATACCGCCACCAGGAAGAAGCAGATCACCACCGTCCAGTGACAGGCGCGATCGACAAATTTGGTGCGCACTATCATTTTCGACTTACTCATGATGCTCCTCCTCGTCGTCATCCACCTCTTTGTTTGGCCCGATACCGATGTAGTGATAGATCAACCCGGCAAAGGTGGCGATAAAGCCCGCCGCGGAGAGCGGTTTAAGCGCCCCTTTCCACAGGTTGATGGAGGTATCGATCGCCGGATCCTTCGGCAGGTTGTGGTACAGCTCCGGCTGGTCGCTATGGTGCAGCACATACATCACGTGCGTACCGCCCACGCCCTGCGGGTTGTAAATGCCCGCTTTGTTGTAGCCCCGCGCTTTGAGCTTATCGACACGCTGCTGCGCCACGTCCAGCATCTCTTTTTTGGTGCCGAAGTGGATCGCCCCGGTGGGACAGGTCTTCACGCAGGCAGGTTCCTGACCGACGCTGACGCGGTCCACGCACAGGGTACATTTGTATACCCGGTTATCCTCTTTATTGAGGCGCGGAATATTAAACGGACAGCCCGCGATGCAGTAGCCGCAGCCGATGCAGTTGTCCTGCTGGAAATCAACGATCCCGTTGGCATACTGGATAATTGCCCCAGCAGACGGGCACGCCTTCAGACAGCCCGGATCTTCACAGTGCATGCAGCCGTCTTTGCGGATCAGCCACTCCAGCTTGCCGTTCTGGTCGGTTTCGCTAAAACGCATCACCGTCCAGGATTTGGCGCTCAGATCCGCCGGATTATCGTAAACCCCTACGCAGTGCCCCACCTCGTCGCGGATGTCGTTCCACTCCGAGCAGGCCACCTGGCAGGCCTTACAGCCCACGCAGGAGGAGACGTCGATAAGCTTGGCGACTTCTGCCTTGTAGTCCCGCGCGCGAGGCGCGGGGGTAATCGGGTTCGTCGCGGAGCGTTTAATAATGTCTTGTGTTTCCATCGCCATTTAATCGCTCCTTACGCTTTCTCGATGTTGACCAGAAACGCTTTGTACTCCGGCGTTTGCGAGTTGGAATCGCCGACGTTCGGCGTCAGGGTATTGGCGATGTAGCCTTTCTGCGCCACCCCTTCAAAGCCCCAGTGCAGCGGGATGCCGACGGTTTCCACCTGCTGGCCGTGCACGTTCAGCGACTGCAGGCGGCGGGTGACCACCGCCACCGCGCGGATAAAGCCGCGCTTGCTGCTCACCTTCACGCGATCGCCGTTGGCAATGCCTTTCGCCTTCGCCAGCGTTTCGCTTATCTCCACAAACTGTTCCGGCTGCGCGATGGCGTTAAGCCGCGCGTGCTTGGTCCAGGTATGGAAATGCTCGGTCAGGCGGTAGGTCGTCCCTACGTACGGGAATTTGTCCTTTTTGCCCAGACGCAGCGCGTCGTCTTCGTAGATGCGCACCACCGGACTGGAGACCACGTTCGGGTGCAGCGGGTTTGTCCCCAGCGGCGTTTCCATCGGCTCGTAGTGCTCCGGGAACGGCCCTTCCGCCAGCTTGTTGAGCGCAAACAGGCGCCCCAACCCTTCCGGCTGCATGATAAACGGCCCGGTGTTGCTGCCCGGTGCGGCGGTGTTGTAGTCCGGGATATCGTTCCCCGTCCATTTCGCCCCGTTCCACTGGATCAGCATGCGCTTCGGATCCCACGGCTTGCCGTTGATGTCCGCCGACGCGCGGTTGTACAGCACGCGACGGTTCAGCGGCCACGCCCATGCCCAGCCCAGGGTGTTGCCCAGACCTGACGGATCAGCGTTATCGCGGTTGGCCATCTGGTTACCCTGCTCGGTCCAGCTACCGGTGTAGATCCAGCAGGACGATGCCGTGGAGCCGTCGTCGCGCAGCAGCGCGAAGCTGTTCAGCAGCTGACCTTTCTTCGCCACCAGATTGCCGCTCGCGTCATACAGATCCGCCAGCGCCACGCCGTTGTTCTCTTTCGCGACTTCTTCAGACTCGGGACGATCCGGCTGCTTGTAGCGCCAGCTCATCTTCAGCAGCGGCTCAGCGCCTTTGCCGCCTTCGGTGTGATACATTTCGCGCAGGCGATGGTAAATCCCGGCCAGGATCTCACCGTCGTTACGCGCTTCGCCCGGTGCATCCTGACCTTTCCAGTGCCACTGCAGCCAGCGGCCGGAGTTGGCAATGGATCCGTCCTCTTCCGCAAAGCAGGTGGACGGCAGGCGGAACACTTCGGTCTGAATCGACGCCGGATCGACATCGTTAGATTCCCCGTGGTTCTGCCAGAAGGTGGAGGTCTCGGTCACCAGCGGATCGATAACGACCATGTACTTCAGCTTGCTCAGGCTGCGAACGACTTTGTTCTTGTCCGGGAAGGAGGCCACCGGGTTGAAGCCCTGGCAGATATATCCCGTGACGTCGCCCTTATCCATCATGTTGAAATACTTGATGACGTCATAAGCCTGATCCCACTTCGGCAGCCACTCAAAGCCCCAGTCGTTCTCTTTCTGCGCCGCATCGCCGTAGAAGGATTTCATCAGGCTGACGTAGAACTTCGGATAGTTGCTCCAGTAGTTCACCTGGTCCGGCAGCGTTGCTTTTGGCGTGTTCTCCGCCAGATAGCTTTGCAGATCCGTCTGCTTTTCAGATGGCAGCGTCAGGTAGCCCGGCAGGCTGGTCGAGAGCAGGCCGAGGTCGGTCAGCCCCTGAATGTTGGAGTGACCCCGCAGCGCGTTCACGCCACCCCCGGCCATGCCCATGTTGCCGAGCAGCAGCTGGATCATCGCCATGGTGCGGATGTTCTGCGCGCCGACGGTGTGCTGCGTCCAGCCCAGCGCGTACAGGAACGTGGTGGTTCTGTCGGCGGCGCTGGTGGAGGCCAGCACCTCACACACCTTCAGGAAGTCCGCTTTCGGCGTGCCGCAGATGTTTTCCACGACGTCCGGCGTATAGCGGGAAACATGCTGTTTCAGCAGGTTCCACACGCAGCGCGGATGCGTCAGGGTTTCATCCCGCATCGCATAGCCGTTTTCATCGAACTGATAGTTCCAGGACGTTTTATCGTACTGGCGCTTTTCGGCGTCATAGCCGCTAAACAGTCCGTCATCGAAGGCAAAGTCATCCCGCACCAGCAGGTTCGCGTTGGTGTAGTGCTTAACGTATTCCGCGTTAATTTTGTTGTTTTCGATCAGGTACAGCAGCACACCGGACAGGAACGTGATGTCCGTACCGGAGCGGATTGGCGCATAGATATCGGCCACCGATGCCGTACGCGTAAAGCGCGGATCGACGACGATAAGCGTCGCATCATTGTTGTTTTTCGCTTCCATCGCCCAGCGGAACCCCACCGGATGGGCTTCAGCGGCGTTACCGCCCATCACCACCACGACGTTCGCGTTTTTGATATCAACCCAGTGGTTGGTCATCGCACCGCGACCAAATGTTGGAGCAAGACTTGCTACCGTTGGTCCGTGTCAGACGCGCGCCTGGTTGTCTACCGCCAGCATGCCGAGAGAGCGCACAAATTTTTGCGTCAACATGCCGGTTTCATTACTGGCCGCAGATGCGCATAACATGCCGGTGGTCAGCCAGCGGTTGACCGTCACGCCCTGCGCGTTCTTTTCAATAAAGTTGGCGTCGCGGTCGGCTTTCATTAATTTTGCAATACGGGAGAAGGCCTCATCCCAGGAGATACGCTGCCATTTATCAGAACCCGGCGCGCGGTATTCCGGGTAGCGCAGGCGGTTTTCGCTGTGAACGTAGTCCAACAGCCCCGCCCCTTTCGGGCAAAGCGCCCCGCGGCTCACCGGATGATCCGGATCCCCTTCAATGTGGTAAATCGCTTCTCTGGCGTTCTTCGCGCCATCGCCCAGGCTATACATTAAAAGCCCACAACCCACGGAGCAGTATGTGCAGGTGTTACGGATCTCTTTCGCGCGCAGCAGCTTATAGTTGCGTGCCTGAGCCAGCGCCATTTTGGGAGCAAATCCCAGCATTGCGGCTGTTGTTCCGGCCATACCGCCCGCGCAGATTTTAAAAAATTGTCTGCGGCTGACGTCCATTGTTGTCCTCGTTATCTGAAAAGACTTCGCGCCGCAAACTAACAGCAAAGCCCCTGATTTTTTTGCGTCAAATCAAGGTCATCTGTCTTCCCCCCCTTAATAGTCACCCCCGCAATATTTCATTACCCCTTTTTGATTAACGGCTTAAGAGAATAATTCACGACAGCGACAGGCGTAATGCGATACATTTTTCCTTTGATTTTTATTGCGATGGCGAAGTAATGGACAGAAAGAGAGCAACGCTTATTGGGCTGGCGGCGATATTGTTATGGAGCACCATGGTCGGCCTTATTCGCAGCGTGAGTGAGGGACTGGGCCCGGTAGGCGGTGCAGCGATGATCTATACCCTCAGCGGATTGCTGTGCCTGGTGACGGTAGGATTTCCTGATATCAGACGGTTCTCGCCGCGGTATCTTATTGCGGGCAGCGTTTTATTTGTCAGCTACGAAATATGCCTGGCGCTGTCGCTGGGCTATGCCGCCACGCGCGCGCAGGCGATTGAAGTCGGTATGGTGAATTACCTCTGGCCGAGCCTGACGATCGTATTTGCGATTTTGTTCAACGGGCAAAAATCGACCCTGTGGGTGATCCCAGGCCTGGTCATTTCGCTGCTGGGCGTCTGCTGGGTATTGGGTGGCGGAGAGGGATTACACCTTGAAGAAATAACCCGCAATGTCGTTTCCAGCCCTCTCAGCTATGCGCTGGCGTTTGCCGGGGCCTTTATCTGGGCCGCCTATTGCACGGTCACCAGCAAATTTGCGAAAGGACAAAACGGCATCACCCTGTTTGTCTTGCTGACCGCGCTAAGTCTGTGGGTGAAATATGCCCTGAGCGATCAGCCCGACATGGTGTTTACCCTCCCGGTGGTGGTGAAGCTCGTTATGTGCGGCATTGCGCTTGGGTTTGGTTATGCCGCATGGAATATTGGTATTCTGCACGGTAACGTCACGGTGCTGGCTGCCGTGTCCTATTTTACCCCCGTCCTCTCTGCTGCGCTTGCTGCCGCAGTGTTAAGCTCCCCCCTTTCATTCTCGTTCTGGCAAGGCGCGCTGATGGTCTGCGCCGGGTCGTTGCTCTGCTGGTACGCAACGCGAAAATAAGGTTTTCTCCCGTGGCCGGGGGAATATCAACCCGGCAACATAATTAACATAAATTTAAAATGTGATCGCACTTCAGAATATTTATCCTGATAACAGACAGTCTGTTTAAATTCGGTTTATATTTGCTGTTATCTGTAAAGCCCCCTGAAAGGAATTGACATAAACTGACAACGACTTGAAATTACTCAACCATCAATATTAACGCCATGGATAGCCATGACTGCAATAATTCAGATCTGACACATTTGTGGAAATATGCGGAATAGCCGTCCAATACTCAGACCAACCCACTGCTTTTAAAGAAAAATAGTAATAGAAACCGCCTCAAAACCTCGAACATACCGAAATCTAACGCACGATACTAAAACCTTCAGAAATTATAGCGACAGCAATAATTCCACGCATTAAATACATATTAATCGTATAAATTCCGGTCATATTGTTTAAATATCACCCTTCCCACACGATCGAGATCACACTAATTGAAATTATCTCTAATATTTTGAAACTTATTATTGAAATAAGACTACGAGATTTTTAAGAATAGCATGCCATTGACGAACAGCCTCGTTTAGAAATCGTTCAAAGTGGTTCAGGAAATACCCAAAAAAATTATAAGGAACATTTAAGATGAAACTTAAATTAGTTGCAGTGGCAGTCACTTCCATGCTGGCAGCAGGCGTTGTTAACGCTGCCGAAATTTACAACAAAGACGGTAACAAGCTGGATCTGTACGGTAAAGTGACAGGTCTGCACTATTTCTCTGATGATACAAACAACGACGGCGACAAAACTTACGTTCGTCTGGGCTTCAAAGGCGAAACGCAGATTAACGACCAGATGACCGGTTACGGTCAGTGGGAATATGAGTTCAAGGGCAACCGCTCCGAAGCTCAGGGTTCTGACGGTAACAAAACGCGTCTGGCGTTTGCCGGTCTGAAATTCAACGAGTTCGGTTCTTTCGACTATGGTCGTAACTACGGTGTTGCTTACGACGTCGGCGCATGGACTGACGTTCTGCCAGAGTTCGGCGGCGATACCTGGACCCAGACCGATGGCTTTATGACTGGCCGCACCACTGGCGTTGCAACCTACCGTAACACCGACTTCTTTGGACTGGTTGATGGTCTGAACTTTGCAGCACAGTACCAGGGTAAAAACGACCGTACCGATATCACCGAATCCAACGGTGACGGTTGGGGTCTGTCTTCCAGCTATGAGTTTGATGGATTTGCTGCAAGTGCAGCCTACGCGAAATCTGACCGTACTGACCGTCAGGTTCGTGCTGCAAGCAACCTGAATGCAGGCGGTGAGAACGCAGAAGTATGGGCTGCAGGTCTGAAGTACGATGCCAACAACATCTACCTGGCAACCACATACTCTGAAACCCGCAACATGACGGCATTCGGTAACGGTCACGTGGCGAACAAAGCACAGAACTTCGAAGTTGTGGCTCAGTACCAGTTCGACTTCGGTCTGCGTCCATCCATCGCTTATCTGAAATCCAAAGGTAAAGACATCGGTTCTTACGGCGACCAGGATCTGGTTGAATACGTTGACGTTGGCGCGAGCTACTACTTCAACAAAAACATGTCTACCTACGTTGATTACAAAATCAACCTTGTTGATGACAGCAAGTTCACCAAAGATGCTAAAGTGGCTACCGACAACATCGTTGCTGTAGGTCTGACCTACCAGTTCTAAGATGTGTCAGGACAAAAGGCCGGCGATTATCGCTGGCCTTTTTTCTATTCAGGGCGCTTATTCATGGCCCGCCGCCCGACGCAGCCAGGTTTGCAGCAGCTTGCCATCCTCGGTCATCTCTGAATCTGAACGCACGCAGAGGTAATAATCGCGCCCGTCATCAATCGGTAAGTCAAATATCTTCACCAGCTCACCGCTCTCAAGATACGGCGCAATCAGCGGCTCACGCATTAGCGCACAGCCCAGACCAGCCTGTACGCCCGCCAGCGTCAACAGTCCGTCTTCAAACAGCGGGCCGCTGCGCCGGAGAGGACGTTTTACCCCCTGCAACAAAAACCACTGCGTCCAGCTCGTGCGCTCTTCATCGTGCAGGAGCGGCATTTGCAGCAACTGCTCAGGCGTATCGATATGGCCATGAATGCGTAAAAACGCGCGGCTGCACACCGGTACCATCTGACCGGAAATCAGCTTTTCACTCTGATAGCCCGCCCACTGCCCGTTGCCAAAACGAATCGACATATCCGACGCGTCGCTCAGATAGTTACGGTGGTTGGCATACACCACGTTGATCTCGGTTTGGGGATTGGCGCGCATAAACGCAGGCAAACGTGGGATAAACCACCCCATACCAAAAAGCGGGATCAGGCTGATGGTGACTTGACGCGTTTGCGCCTGCTCCGCCAGGTGCTCCGTCGCCTGGCGCAGCACGTTAAACGCCGCACGGATCGAGCGGTAATATTCCCGCCCGTGCTGGCTCAGCACCAGTCTGCGCCCCTGACGTTCCGTGAGCGGCATTTGCAGGTATCCTTCGAGCACCTTGAGCTGATGGCTGACGGCCGACGGAGAGATATTCAGCTCCTGTGCGGCCAGCGTGACGCTGCCCAGCCGGGCGATGGCCTCAAAGGCACGTACGGCCCGAAGCGGCGGATCGTTTGCCAGGCGGCTTTCTGCATACGCCGCCAGATTCACCAATTGTTCTGTTTTATTCATATGTTGATTTCTTTAGGCTTTTCACCCAAAAGCAGGCATAAACTATTTTCATATAAATCATAAAGATAAAACAATATTTATTTATCATAAGAAATAATAGATGCGTATTTTACAATTTAATTCATTTATTGGATGGTAGCCGCAGAACGAGCACTTTGCGGGTACAGACGTTGGATACACTCATACAACAACTGATCAACGGTGTGATGCTGGGAAGCATCTACGCGCTGATCGCGCTGGGCTATACCATGGTGTATGGCATTTTGCGCATTATTAACTTTGCCCACGGCGATATTCTGATGGTCGGCGCGCTCACCACGCTCTCCGCCATGAACGCCCTGAACACCACCTTCCCGCATATGCCGCTGCTGTTGCAGCTTGGCATTGCCCTGATGATTGCCATGGCCGTTTGCGCCCTGCTGGCGATGGCCGTGGAACGCTTTGCCTACCGACGACTGCGCAACGCCCCGCGGCTCGCGCCGCTTATCTCGGGTATCGGCGTCTCCGTCCTGCTGCAAACCGTGGCGATGATTATCTGGACGCGCAACCCGCTGATGTTCCCGCAGATCCTGCCCATGGATCCGATTGCCGTGACGTCTGGAAGTGAAACGCACCCGCCCGCCATCGTGACCGTTACCGGCATTGTCACCGTGGCGCTGGCGCTGGCTGTGATGACCGGCCTGTGGCTGCTGGTGGAATACACCCGTCTGGGGCGCGGCATGCGCGCCGTGGCGGAAAACCCACGCGTGGCCACGCTGATGGGGGTTAACCCAAACGCCATCATCACCCTGACGTTTGCCATTGGCGGCGTGTTTGCCGCGCTGGCAGGCGTGATGATGGCCAGCAACTACGGTAACGCCAGCTTCTCGATGGGCTTTTTGCCCGGGATCAAGGCCTTTACCGCCGCCGTGCTGGGGGGCATTGGTAACATTCGTGGCGCCATGATTGGCGGTATCCTGCTCGGCATTATCGAAGCGCTGGGCGCAGGTTACCTCGGTGAACTGACCCATGGCGTATTTGGCAGCAACTATCAGGATGTCTTTGCCTTTATGGTGCTGATCCTGGTGTTGGTCTTTCGTCCGGCTGGCCTGCTGGGCGAGCGCGTGGCGCACAGGGCGTAAGGAATACCATGACAACACTTCAACTCCAGACCCCGACGACGACACGCAAATTCTGGTCAGGCATGAGCCTGTTCTGCCTCGCGCTGCTGATTGCTCCCGTAGTGGCCACGCAGCTTGGCGGCAACTACTGGGTGCGCGTCATCGACTTCGCCCTGCTCTACATCATGCTGGCGCTCGGGCTTAATATTGTGGTCGGCTATACCGGCCTGCTGGACATGGGCTTTATCGCCTTTTACGCGGTCGGCGCCTACCTCGCGGCACTGATGGCCTCCCCACACCTGCTGGAGGTGTTTCCGATCCACGGCGTCTGGTTCCCGGACGGGCTACACACCTCGTATCTGCTCATTATTCCGCTGGCCGCCCTCGTCGCGGCAGTCTGCGGGATTTTACTCGGTGCTCCTACGCTCAAGCTGCGCGGGGACTACCTGGCGATAGTGACCCTCGGCTTTGGCGAAATTATCCGCATCCTGATGCGTAACCTCGACCGTCCGGTAAACATTACCAACGGCGCAAAGGGCATTACCGGGGTGGATACGTTGAACCTGTTCGGCCTGAAGTTCAGCGGCGTATACCACTGGTTTGGTTTCAAAGTGCCTGCCCTGTGGCTGTGGTACTACCTGCTGATGCTGGTCATTGTGGCGATTATTTTTGTCTGCCTGCGCCTGCAGCATTCCCGCATTGGTCGCGCCTGGCACGCCATCCGCGAGGATGAAGATGTGGCGCGCGCGATGGGCATCAACGTGCGTAACTATAAGCTGCTCGCCTTTGCGATGGGCGCCTCCTTTGGCGGCGTGGCGGGTGCGCTTTTCGGCGCGTTTCAGGGCTTTGTCTCCCCGGAATCCTTCACGTTACAGGAATCGATTGCCGTACTGGCAATGGTGGTGCTGGGCGGCATGGGGCACATTCCGGGCGTGATCCTGGGCGCGGTACTGCTTACCGCCCTGCCGGAACTGCTGCGCAGCCAGGCAGCGCCGGTTCAGCAGGCGCTGTTCGGTACGGTGCTGATTGACCCGGAAGTGCTGCGCCAGCTGTTTTACGGTCTGGCACTGGTGCTGGTCATGCTGGTACGCCCGTCCGGGATCTGGCCGGTACGCCACAAGGAGGCGAAGGCATGAGCCTGTTAACCGTACGCAACATGACAAAACGCTTCGGCGGGCTGACTGCTGTAGATGACGTTTCGATAACCGTGAACAGAGGCGAGATCTACGGGCTGATCGGCCCCAACGGCGCGGGAAAAACCACCTGCTTTAACCTCATCACCGGCCTTTATCCGGCGGACAGCGGCGAGTTTTCGATAGCGGATAAGCCCTATTTCCCAAAACACATAGAGAAAGTGACCGCCGCCGGGATTGCGCGCACCTTCCAGAACGTGCGCCTCTTCAACGACATGTCGGTACTGGAAAACGTGATGGTGGGCCGCCACGTGCGCACCCGTAACGGCCTGTGGGCCGCGCTGAGCCGCCACAAACGCGCCCGTGAGGAAGAGAAACAGACCCGCGAACTGGCCTGGCACTGGCTGGACTATACCGGCATTGCGCAGTTCGCCCACTATCGCGCCTGCGATCTGGCCTATGGCCATCAGCGTCGCCTGGAAATCGCCCGCGCGCTGGCAACAGATCCGCTGCTGCTGGCGCTGGACGAACCCGCCGCCGGGATGAACGCGGCGGAAAAAGTGGCGCTCGGCGAGCTGCTCATCCGCATCCGCGATGACGGCAAAACCCTGCTGATGATTGAACATGACGTCAAGCTGGTGATGGGCATCTGCGACCGTCTGACGGTCCTTGATTACGGCAAAACGCTTGCCAGCGGCACGCCGGAAAACGTGCGGCGCGACCCGGCAGTGATCGCCGCCTGGCTTGGAGGCAACGCCCATGTCTGAATTACTGAAGGTAGAACGTCTGGGCGTGCATTACGGCGGCATTCAGGCCGTACGCGATGTCTCCTTTACCCTGCGCGAGGGCGAACAGGCTACGCTGATCGGCGCGAACGGCGCGGGGAAAAGCTCCACCGTACGCGCCATTACCGGGCTGGAAAGCTTTAGCGGCAGTATTGAATTCAGCGGTAAAGCGGTGCGTAAACAGAGCCCAGAGACCCTGCTTCGCGACGGACTGGTGATGGTCCCGGAGGGGCGCGGGATCTTCTCCCGCATGACGGTACTGGAAAACCTGCAGATGGGCGCCTGGCTAAGGCGTGACACTGTCACCGTTAAACGCGAAATGAACGAGATATTCGAGCGCTTCCCGCGTCTGGGCGAACGCCAGCATCAGCTTGCCGGGCTGTTGTCCGGTGGTGAGCAACAGCTGCTGGCCCTTAACCGCGCCCTGCTCAGCCGCCCGCGTCTGCTGATCCTCGACGAACCTTCGATGGGCCTTGCCCCGAAGATGGTCGAGAACATTTTTGACGTGATCGCCGGGCTGCGTGAGCGCGGTGTCGCCCTGCTGCTTATTGAACAAAACGCCCGGCTCGCGCTGGAAGTGACCGACAGCGCGTGGGTGATGGACAGCGGCAGCATTGTTCATCATGGCGAATCGACTGCGCTGCTTAACGACGAACAGATTGCACAGATTTATTTGGGCGAAATGCCCGTTTAACAACACCAGCCAACATCAGGGAAATACAATGAAAACAGTAAAAATCAGTGCGCTCAGCGCCGCTATTCTGCTCAGTAGTGTTGCCTCTACCGGAGTCTGGGCTGCCGACGGTGAAACCGTGGTCATCGGTCTGGCAGGCCCGCTGACCGGCCCATCTGCCCGTATCGGGAAAGATCTGGAGAACGGCGCGCAGCTGGCCATTGACGACATTAATAAGCAGCACCCGACTATCGGCGGCAAAGCGGTCACCTTCAAACTGCAGTCCGAAGACGATCAGTCCGACCCGCGTACCGCCGTGGCCGTCGCGCAGCGTCTGGTGGACAGCGATGTGGCGGGCGTGGTCGGCCACTGGAACACCGGCACCAGCATTCCTGCGGCCCGCATTTATCACGATGCAGGCATCGCCCAGGTGGCACCAGTCGCGACCGGTCACGCCTATACGCAACAAGGTTTTGATACCAGCTTCCGCGTGATGGGACACGACGATGACGGCGGCCAGCTCGCCGGTCAGTATGCGGTCAATACCCTGAAAGCCAAACGCATTGCGGTGATCGACGACCGCACCGCATTTGGTCAGGGGCTTGCAGACCAGTTTATTAAATCGCTGGAAGCCCAGGGCGTGAAAATTGTCGATCGTCAGTACGTGGATGACAAAACAGTCGATTTCAGCGCCGTACTGACCGCTATCCGCAGTAAAAACGCCGATCTGATCTTCTTCGGCGGCGTCGACAGCCAGGCCGCACCGCTGGCTCGCCGCATCAAACAGCTGGGCATGAATGCCACGCTGATGGGCGCAGGCGGATTCGTCAGCCAGACGTTCCTCAAGCTGGCGCAGAAAGAAGGCGAAGGCGTTGTGGCGCTGGAGCCGGGTCTGCCCGTTGACCAGATGCCGGGTGGAAAGGCATTCGAACAGGCCTATCAGTCCCGCTACCACACCCATATCGAACTGCACGCCCCGTTCGCCTATGACGCCACCCGCGTGCTGGTTGCGGCAATGGAAAAAGCAGACTCCGTTGAGCCTTCCGCGTATCTGCCTGCCCTGCGCGCCATCAGCTATTCCGGCGTCACCGGGCAGATCGCGTTTGATAAAGAGGGCAACCTGAAATCGCCGTCGTTCACGGTCTACAAAGTTGTCGACGGCAAATGGCAGCCGCAGACCGTGCTGGGCGGCGCAAAAGCGAAGTAACGCAGTGAGGCAATGTGATGAGTGATAATAACGAGCTGGGCATTCTTGCCCGCCGCAAAATTGAAGCCGAAATTATTAAGCCAATTTATGAAATCCTGGTGCGCGAGATAGGAAAAGCCCGCGCCCAGGCGGTGATTGGCGAGGCCATTGAGCAGGCCGCGATTGACGCTGGCAAAGCGTTTGCCAGCAAAGAACCCAACGGCGCGAACATCAAGAGCTTTATCGCCCTGCAGTATCTGTGGGAGAAAGATAACGCCCTTGACGTGAAGGTGATCGACGCCGACGACCAGCAGTACAACTACAACGTGACCCGCTGTCGCTACGCGGAGATGTACCACGAGATGGGGCTGGGCGAGATTGGCCACCTGCTCTCCTGCGCGCGCGATGAAAAATTCATCGTTGGCTATGCGCCGGACGTTGAGCTAACCCGCACCACTACCATTATGCAGGGCGGTGCGTGCTGTGATTTCCGCTACCGCAGCAGCAAGGACAAGCCATGATCCGCGTCAACGCCGAACGGTTGTGGTCAACGCTTGAGATGATGGCGCAGATCGGCGGCACGCCCGCCGGTGGCGTCACCCGTCTGGCATTAAGCGAGGAAGATCGTGTTGCGCGTAACCTGCTGCGCGACTGGGCGCTGGACGCCGGTTTTACCTGTGACGTCGACAGCATGGGCAATATGTTTATCCGCCGCGCGGGAAAAAACCCGCAGCTTGCCCCGGTCATGACCGGTTCACACGTGGATACCCAGCCGCTGGGGGGGAACTACGACGGGGTTTACGGCGTGCTGGCCGGGCTGGAGCTGCTGCGTACCCTCAATGACCATCACGTTGAGACGGAGCGTGACATCGTGCTGGTTAACTGGACCAATGAAGAAGGCGCTCGCTTCGCGCCAGCCATGCTTGCTTCAGGGGTCTGGACGGGGCAGTTTAGCGAAGCGTACGCTCATGCCCGCGCCGATCACGATGGCATCACCGTGGGTGAAGCGCTGGATAGCATTGGCTACCGGGGTGAAGCCCCTGCCCGCGCGTTTCCGGTTCACGCCTGCTACGAGCTGCACATCGAACAGGGACCGATTTTGGAAGACGAAGCCCTGGATATCGGGCTCGTCCGCGCGGCAATGGGCCAGCGCTGGTTTACCCTGACGCTGGACGGATTTGCCGCCCACGCGGGCACCACGCCGATGCACAGCCGCCGCGACGCCCTGACCGCCTTCGCAGAGATGGCGCTGAAGGTGGAAGAGATTGGCTATCGGCATGCGCCGGACGGACGGGCGACGATCGGTATGGCGCAGGTTACGCCAAACTCGCGCAACGTCGTGCCGTCTCGCGTGGTATGCAGCGTGGAGTTTCGCCATCCGGCGCAGGCGGCATTGGAAGCCATGGAGGCAGCGCTGCATAAGGTGGCTGAAAGCCTGAGCCTGCGCGGCGTGTCGGCTCTCGTTGAGCGCATTTTTGACTACGCACCCATCGCGTTTGATGCCAAATGTCTGGCTCGCACGGAGAAGGCGGTGGCAGAACTGGGCTATTCGTCGAAACCGATGGTCTCGGGTGCGGGACATGACACCTGCTATGTCAGCAACATTGTCCCTGCCAGCATGATCTTTATCCCCTGCGTGAAAGGCATCAGCCATAACGAAGCGGAAAGTATCCTGCCGGAGTGGTCCGAGAAAGGGGCGAACGTGCTGTTGCATAGCGTCCTGTCCGCGGCCCAGGAGAGCTAGAACGGCGCGAAAGCAGCCCCTGCTTTCGCGCGACGCTAGACGGCAACGCGGCGGCTGATTTCAACCACCCTATCGCTGGGAAGGTGGTAGTGGTTGATGACGTGCGTGCAGTTGCGCTTCATGAAGGCAAAAATGTGTCGTTGCCAGGCCGCCATACCGGCCCCGCCTTCGCCTGCCACAATGGTTTCATGCCCGACATACCAGGTGGCGTCGTCCGTGGCAAAAATTGCGTTAATCTCGCTGACGCCCTGCAACAAACGTGGGATGTCCGGGTGTTCCATAAAGCCATATTGCGCCACGCCGTGCCAGTAGCCCGGCGCGCGCTGCTCCACCCTGATACGCTGCTCTTCTCCGACGTAGGGCACGTTGAGAATATCAATGGTCAGCGACAACACGTCCTGCTGTAGCGCCCGGTTTCGCGCGACATGCCAGCGCATTACCGGTGGGATATTGTTCTGCGTGCGGGTCAAAAAGACAGCAGAGCCCGTCACTCTGGGCACCGTCTTTTGCTGAAGCTGGGCAAAGAACGCATCCACGCTGACGCCCTTCTCGCCCACCGACGCGGATACCGCCTGCACGCCGCGATGCCAGATCAGCATCACCGTACAAATGGCGGCGGCCATCAGCAGCGGGATGTAGCCGCCCTCAAGGACCTTAATCAGATTGGCAAATAAGAAGGTGGCATCGATCGTCAGGAAACAGAGGGCGATGATCCCGCTGCTGAACAGGCTCCAGCGCCATACTTCCCGCATAGCGACAAACAGCAGTCCTGTCGTCATCAGCATGGTTAACGACACGGCAATGCCGTACGCCGCGGCAAGCTTGTCGGAGGATTTAAAGAACACCACCAGCCCTATTGTCACCACCATCAGCAGCCAGTTTATTATCCCGATATAGATTTGACCGTAGCTTTCTGCCGCCGTCTGTTTGATACGTAGCCGGGGTAACCAGCCGAGCTGAATCGCCTGACGCGTCATGGAAAAAGCGCCGGTAATAATCGCCTGACTGGCAATGATCGTCGCCAGCGCGGCAAGAATGATGAGCGGCACCTGAAGGGCTGGCGGACAGAGCGTATAGAATAGATTTTGTTTGCTGTCGGCACCGGCCAGAATCAGCGCTGACTGACCAGCATAGTTGAGCAGCAGCGAAGGAAAGACGACGCCGTACCAGGCAAACCAGATGGGCTTTTTACCGAAATGCCCCATGTCGGCATACAGCGCCTCGGCCCCCGTCACGCAGAGAAATACGCCCCCCAGGACCAGAAAACTGGTGTACCCGTTCGAAAACAAAAACGCGATGCCGTAAGCAGGATTAAGGGCCAACAGTACCGAGGGGTGCTGAACGATCCCCCGCACGCCCAGGGCCGCAATCGCCAGGAACCACAGCGCCATCACCGGGCCAAATATCTTCCCTATGCGGGCGGTACCAAAAGGCTGGATCAGGAACAGCGCCAGCAACACCGCAACCGTGAGGGGTAAGATGTACGGCTGGGACTCCGGAATGACCATCTCCAGCCCTTCCAGGGCGGAAAGCACGGAGATGGCCGGGGTTATCGCGCCGTCACCGTATATCAACGCGGCGCCAATCAGGGCGGCAAAAATGACCCAGCGACCGCCTTTGCCTTTTTCCACCAGAAGCGACATCAGGGCCATAATGCCCCCCTCGCCATGATTATCAATTCGCATGGCGAAGGCGGCATACTTGATGGAGGTCACCAGGATGAGCGTCCAGGTAATCAGGGAGAGCAGGCCCAGGATGACGTCGGGCGTCGGGTCATGCTCAGAGAGCGAAAGCACCGTCCGGAAGGTATAAAGCGGGCTGGTGCCGATATCACCAAAAACAACACCCAGCGCGCCCCCTGCAAGCAGGGTTAACCGGGAGAGAGGTTGGGACGGTTCACTGCTGTGGCGCGGGCTCATATTTTCCAGCAAGAGTCAGATAATCCTTTAAAAAACATAGCTCATCTGCCCCGCCCGCGCCAACCGCTGCCCCTGTTTTACCACGCGGTTTACTGCGGATTGACCTTCGCCAGGCTGAACCAAATCCCCACTGCCAGCAACAGCAGCATGCCGCCCGCACTGCCCAGCGCCACGCTGTGGGAGGTAATAAACGCACTTTTCGCCGCCTCAATCACCGGCTCCGCCAGGGACGGCGTCAGATCCTGCGCCACCTTCATCGCTTCCCCAATCGATGACGAGGCTTTATCGATGAGCGAGGCATTCAGCCCCTGCGGCAGGTCAATCGACGCCGAGAAGCTGCGGGTCAACAGCAGACCAAAAATGGCGATCCCCAGCCCGGCTCCCAGCTCATAGGACATGGTTTCAATCGCCCCTGCGGCGGCGGCTTTCTCCTTCGGCGCAGCAGCCATAATGGCGGAAGTCGAGGCCAGCAGCGCGCTGGCGGCACTGAAGCCGAGCAGCACCATCAGCCCCCATGCCTGCCACTGCTGCGTGCTGAAGTCGAGCGTCGACAGGCCGATAAAGCTGACGGCGCTGAGCCCCATGCCCCCCGCAGCGACAATGCGTAGCCCCAGACGGCCCACCAGCACACCGGCAATCGGTCCGCTGAACCCGCTAGCCACCATTACCGGGAGCATAAACATGCCCGCCTCGAACGGCGTAAAGCCGTGAACAAACTGCAGCTCCTGGGCCATCAGCAGCTCAAACCCGACCAGGGCAATCATGGCGGTCATCGCCATCACCACGCCGCTCAGAATAATGCGATGGCAGAAGAGACGCATATCGATCATCGGTACGCGGGCGCTAAGCTGAATACGCACAAAGATAAACAACAGCACTGAGCCGGTAACCAGCGCGGCGGCCACCAGCCACGGCGACAGCACGCCCTTTAGCGCGGTTTTGGCGCTGTAAACCAGCAGCAAAATCGCCACAATCAGCATGATGGCATGGCTGATATTCAGCGGCTGCTCCGGGCGGCCCTGCTGACGGGGCACAAAACGCGCGGCCAGCGACACCACCACCAGCACGATCGGCACGTTGATTAAAAACACCGATCCCCAGTAAAAATGCTCCAGCAGCATACCGCCAATCAGCGGGCCAAACGCCGCCCCGCCGGAACCGACCGCTGCCCAGACGCCGAGCGCGATGTTGCGATCTTTCGCGTCGGTAAAAAGCGTGCGGATCCCTGCCAGGGTGGCCGGAATAATCATCGCCGCACCGATCGCCAGCGAGGCGCGCGCCGCGATCAGCCATCCTGCTGAGGGGGCAAACGCAGCCGCCAGCGATGACAAGCCAAAGAGCGTACTGCCGATCATCAACAGCCGTTTAAAACCGATGCGGTCACCCAGGGCGCCCATCGGCAGCACCATCCCCGCCATCACCAGCGAGTAGATATCGATGATCCACAATAATTCGTTACCGCTGGCGCCCAGCGTCATGCTCAATGTTGGCGCCGCCACGTGCAGCACCGTCGCGTCAATCGCGACCGGGATATACACCAGCACGATAATCACTAACGCTAACCACTGACGAAACATAAATTTCCTTTTCATTTTAAACCTGGACACATGTCCAGATTGCGATCCTACGTAAAGTTGAACGCGTGTCCAGCTTTTTGTTACACTCGTTTCGTTCCCATTGAGAGTGAGTAACGATGCGATATCTGAGCAAGGATGAACGGCGCGAAGCCATCTTACAGGCCGCCATGCGCGTGGCGCTGGCCGAAGGACTGGCGGCAATGACGGTACGCCGCGTTGCGGCTGAAGCCGGCGTCGCGACCGGACAGGTTCACCATCATTTTACCTCCGGCGGGGAGTTAAAATCGCTGGCCTTCGTACGGTTAATCCGCGAACTGCTGGATGCTGATGTTGCGGGTGAACAGGCCGGATGGCGGGAACAGCTTCATGCCATGCTCGGCAGCGATGACGGCAGGTTCGAGCCTTATATACGTCTCTGGCGTGAAGCGCAGATCCTGGCCAGCCGCGATGCCGACATTAAGGGCGCCTATGTGATGACCATGGAGATGTGGCATCAGGAAACGGTGGCGCTGATTAAAGCGGGAACGGAGGCCGGGGTATTTCGTCCCGGCGATCGGGCGGAAAATATCGCCTGGCGCTTGATTGGTCTGGTGTGTGGTCTTGACGGGATGTATATCTTAAACATGCCCGAAATGGATGAGGTCGCGTTTAACAGGCATCTCGATAAATTGATCGACCTTGAATTGAATTAATCATCCTGAGTCGTTATTTAACCCATATATTAAGCGCCTGTTGCGTAGCACAGGTTCTTAATTTTCGCGTCCCCTTTCACACCCATTCATGCCATGAATATTTAACGCATTATCAGAAATAATGAGAGCCACCTCAAATTCCTTAACAAAAGAAACATATTGTACTAAATCACTCGCGTTCTCATATACACTTCATACTGTCCTTCCTATAAAAAGGACAATTTAGCCAAAAGTAAATAAGACAATATTTGAGTAGATTTTCTCCATTACAAGCAAAGATAACTTTTTACTCAACGTGGGATTAAATCATGCCTTCATATGTTATGTCTGTTCGTAAAGCAACAAGAGGTAAATTTACCGCCGACATTGGTGGTACAAGCTATTTGGTTGTTCCTGATGGTGAGGACCCCAGCCCCGACCATGCCATTCCTGAGCAAAAATGGTTTGATCAGGTTATACAAGGTGCGCAGTGGAGAAACGAGAAAGGTGAAAAGCGCGGGGACTTACTGTTTTCTGTTCATGGTTACAACATGAGCGAGAGCGAAGTGATCGAGCGACACAGGCTTTTGGCAAACGGATTGTCTGATATTGGTTTTAAAGGAATAGTGGTTTCATTTGACTGGCCAAGTGATGATAAGGCACTGGCCTACTTACCTGACCGTCACAAGGCAAAACTTACTGCAATGCGCCTTATGACAGAAGGAATTTCCTACGTATCAGAAAAACAAAAAACCGACTGTCCCATCAATATTCATGTTCTGGGCCATTCAACTGGGGCTTATGTGCTCACTGAAGCATTTGATGATGCGGATGATACTAACCTGCCAAATAGTGCCTGGAAAGTGAGTCAGATCATTTTCGTCGCAGGCGATGTATCGAGCAGCGTAATGTCAAACCCTGACCCGCGAAGTGATTCGATTTACCGTCATGGCATTCGTCTCACTAATTATTCCAGCCGTCGCGACCAGGCTCTGGATATATCAAATGTCAAACGTGTCGGCGTAGCTCCTCGGGTTGGGCGTGTTGGTCTTCCTGAGAATGCACCTTCAAACGCAATAAATGTAGACTGCACGCAGTATTACGAAAAACTAGAAAGTGATTCTGCTATTCTCGAGCAGGATGAACCCGCAGAGATTAAAGGAATGCCATCCCATTCGTGGTATTTCGGAAATAAAATATTTACCCGAGATTTGTTTTGCACACTAATTGGCATTGATCGCTATGTTATTCCAACCCGATCGGTAGATGGCGAAGGAAAAACGATCCTTATTCGCTAAGCTGAATTTGTGACAGGTGCCGGGTGGCGGCTACGCCTTACCCGGCCTACAGTTTTAACCTTTCCAGGTTTGGTAAGGCGTAACCGCCATCGGGCAATTAAGACTGCAGCATTCCGTGTTGCAGCAGGAAACCCCACCACGGAATGCCGAGGAACATGTGGATTAAAAACGTGCACAACGCCACGAGAGTGCCGATTATCCACCAGGATTTGATGTCGTTATACCCGGAGGCAAAAATAATGGGCCCTGCTGCTCCGCCATAGTGCGTAATGCAGCCTCCATAGGAGTTGGAAAACAGAATAGCGAGGGCAAGCAGAACGGGCGCCGTGCCGGTGACCAGACCCACGGTGGCAAAGACCGGCACCATGGCCGCGACGTAGGCTCCGCCGGAGGCAAAGAAATAGCGAACCAGTACGCTGAGAAATACGATAATCACGATGGTCATGTTACCGGCGCTGAGGAAATCCAGATGTGCTGACAGGAAATCAGCCAGCCAGCGGAAAAAGCCCTCCTTGCTCAGGGTGGCGCTCAGACCGATGATGCCACCGTACCACATCAGGGTATTCCAGCCACCTTTGTTTTTCTGCACATCGCTCCAGCCGATAATATTAAACAGCAGCGCCGCGCCCATCGCGATAATGGCGACGGCGGATTCAGTGAGCCCAAGCTGACGAGAAAAGATCCAGCCCAATAATGCAGCGATAAAAATAACGACCAGGCCCTTCTCCTTGAGGCTCATAGCCCCGAGACTTTGCAAGCCGTTGGTAGCAATAGCGACATTATCAATCTTTTTAATTTCCGGGGAGGCAACGCGATAGCAAATATAGGGAATGATACACAACATCAATAAACCCAGCGGTGCTCCCGCCAGCATCCAGCCGATCCAGCTAATATGAATATGGAAAATATCTGAAATAAGCTGCAGCGCTAATGCATTTCCCGCAAAACCCGTTAAAAACATATAGCTGGTCGTTTTAGTGACCATATAGACGTTGACCATTAAATACCGGCCAGCCTTACACGGCGACTCTTTTGGCGTTGAGCCCAACACCGTCGCGATGCTGTTAATAATAGGAAAAACGACCCCGCCCGCCCGCGCCGTATTTGAGGGTGTCGCCGGTGCCAGCACCAAATCCAGCAAGGCGGTCACATACCCTAGCCTCAGCGTCGTACTGCCAAACTTGAGAATAAACCAGTAGGCAAGCCGTTTCCCCAACCCCGTGGTGACAAACGCCGCGCTAAGCGTAAAGGCACTGAACACCAGCCAGGTGGTACCTGAGGCGTATCCGCTCAGTACATCCATGGATTTGACGGGTGAATCCGGGAACTTTGTCACGGTAAAACAGGTTAACGCCACCGCAACCAGCATGATGACGGGTTCGGGATAGGGTTTAATAACCAGTCCAACGATAGCGGATAAATATATTCCTGCCAGTATCCACGCCTCTTTGGTTAATCCATTAGGCGGAGGAATGAATATCGATAATAAAATGATTACGGCAAGCAAGATTGTTTTTAAAACATTCGATTTAAGCATATCTCACCCATGAGAAAAGGGTCCCTGAATAGCAGAGACCGCTCTTAGAGAAGCCTCCGCCCACAAAACACATTTATCAAACAAATAAAAAATTAGAGATTCACGATGCTGATATTATCGCTTTCCGCGAGTTGATATTCCGTTAAGGTGTCAAAACTGAGATAGCGATATATATCCTCATGTGCACCATGCAGCTTATCGGTATAGCTTAAATACTCTTCAACGGTAGGCATTTTGCCGAGTATGGCTGCGACGGTGCTTAATTCAGCTGAGGCAAGAAATACTTTGGCATTGGTACCCAGACGATGCGGGAAATTTCGGGTGGACGTCGACACCACATGACTCCCTTCGCGCACCCTCGCCTGGTTCCCCATACAAAGGGAACAACCCGCAGGCTCGATCCTCGCCCCCGATTTAATAAACTGACTGAAATAGCCTTCACGGGAGAGCTGTTGAGCATCCATTTTCGTCGGCGGTGCGAGCCACAAACGCGCCTGGTTTTCGGTGGCTCCGGCCATGATTTTACCCGCCGCGCGAAAATGACCGATGTTTGTCATGCAGGAACCAATGAAGACCTCTTCGATCGGCGTGCTGGCAACCTCTGAAAGTAACCGGGCGTCGTCCGGATCGTCCGGGGCACAGACCACCGGTTCGGTGATTTCATTGAGATCAATGTCAATGACTGCGGCATATTCCGCGTCCGGATCGGCACAGAGCAGCGACGGGTTAGCCAGCCACGCCTCGATTTCAGCAATGCGTCGTTCAAGCGTGACGGCGTTCTCGTACCCTTGCTTAACCATCCAGCGCAAAAGGGCAGCATTGGAACGCAGGTATTGCGCGACATTGTCTTCCGTCAGGCGCATAACGCACGCTGCAGCGGAGCGTTCAGCGGAGGCGTCAGCCAGTTCAAACGCCTGCTCAGCACTTAATGTTTCCAGACCTTCAATTTCGAGGATCCGGCCCGAGAAAACGTTACGCTTATTCTTTTTCTCGACCGTCAACAGCCCCTGCTTTCTGGCGTAGAGCGGAATGGCATGCACCAGGTCGCGCAGGGTGATCCCTTTCTGCATCTCGCCCTTGAAGCGCACCAGCACCGACTCAGGCATATCCAGCGGCATGATGCCAGTTGCCGCGGCGAACGCAACCAGCCCGGAGCCGCCTGGGAAGGAGATCCCCAGCGGGAAGCGGGTATGGGAGTCGGCGCCGGTGCCCACCGTATCCGGCAGCAGCATGCGGTTAAGCCACGAGTGGATAATGCCATCGCCCGGTTTGAGCGCAACCCCATTACGGCGGGTAATGAACTCCGGCAGGGTTTCGTGGAGCTGAACATCCACCGGCTTAGGGTAGGCAGAGGTGTGGCAGAAAGACTGCATCACCAGATCGGCCGAAAACGTGAGGCAGGCAAGATCGGTCAGCTCGTCGCGCGTCATCCCGCCGGTAGTGTCCTGAGATCCCACGGTCGCAATTTTCGGCTCGCAGTATTGTCCTGGACGGATCCCCGCCACGCCGCAAGCTTTACCCACCATTTTCTGTGCCAGCGTGAAGCCTGTTGCAGAGGGTGCGGGTGCGGCGGGTTTGCGGAAGACGTCTGAAGGCTCGAGCTTCAGCGATTTCCGCGCTTTCGCCGTCAGGCTGCGTCCGATAATCAGCGGGATACGTCCGCCGGCGCGCACTTCGTCCAGCAGCACCTCGGTTTTCAGCGTAAAGGTCGTCACCAGCCGCTGGCTTTCAGTCTCCCGAATTTCCCCCTTGTAGGGGTAAAGATCGATCAGCATCCCGGTCGTCAGCCCGGAGACGTCCATCTCAACCGGCAAGGCGCCGGAATCTTCCAGCGTGTTGAAGAAAATGGGTGCGATCTTGCCGCCAAATACAAACCCGCCATTACGTTTATTCGGCACGAAAGGAATATCTTTTCCGATGTGCCACAAAATGGAGTTGGTGGCGGATTTTCGTGAAGAGCCGGTTCCCACGACGTCACCCACGTATGCCAGCGGCCAGCCACCCTCTTTGAGATCGGCCAACTGGCGTACAGGGCCACGCAGGCCGGGCTCGTCAGGCACTACCCCTTCCCTGACGTTACTGAGCATGGAGAGCGCGTGCAGCGGGATATCCGGACGTGACCACGCTTCCGGGGCTGGAGACAAATCGTCGGTATTGGTCTCACCGGGAACCTTAAACACCTTAAGGGTCATTTTTTCAGGCATGGCCGGACGGCGGGTGAACCAGTCGGCATCTGCCCAGGACTGAAGTACCTCTTTTGCCCGATCGTTACCGTTCAGCGCTTTGGCTTCAACCTCGCTGAATTTTTCAAAAATCAGGATCGTGGAAGCAAGCTGCTCTGCGGCCAGCCTTCCCAGCCCTGGATGCTCGAGAAGATCGATCAGTGGCTGAACGTTATAGCCTCCCTGCATCGAGCCCAGCAGCGTCGTCGCCGCTTCGGGCGTCAGCCCGTCAACACGGTATTCCTGCAGCGCCACCTTATATAAAAACTCGGCTTTGAGCTTTGCGGCAGGATCGACGCCCGGCGAGACACGGTGGGTTAATAAATGAATTAATTCCGGATGATGTGCGGGTGCATCATTAATTAAACGCTGAATCAGCGCATCAGTTTTTTCCGCCGTTAAGGGTTTCGCCGGAATACCCCATTCAGCACGCGCGTGCAGGTGCTGATTATAATCATCTAACATAGGCTCTCCTGTTAAAGCTAAAGTTGTTCACAAAATTCAATTAATCGTTCGAGTCCGTAAGGCCATTCACCAAACCCAGACTCGGCATTAATATGTCCCGCCTCTCCGATATCGATTAAATGCCCCTTCCAGCAGGTCGCCCAGAACTCCGCTCGTGAAAAAGGCATCAGGGGATCGTTTCGGCTGGCAAACATCAGGCAGGGAACCGGCAGTGAGGCGGGCAGAATGGCCTCCTCAAGGCCGAAAAAAGCGGGCTCTGCCGGTGCGGTCATCACTACCCCGGCGACGTTTACCCGGCGCGTTTGCAGCAGTCGGCATGACGCCAGCGCGCCAAAGCTATGGCCGACGAGAATAGCCGGCAGCGTGCACAGTGCCAGCTCGCGGGTAATGGCGGAAACCCAGTTTTCAATATCGGGCTCTAGCCAGTTTTTCTGCTTAATCCGCCTCCAGAAAGGAAAACGCCGTCCCCAGCAGCTTTGCCAGTGATATTCATCGCTGTCTCTCAGACCCGGCACCAAAATAAGGGTATAAACGTTACTGAGCTGCTGCAGGCGTTGTTCAATCATGACGTTTTCCTGTTACGCGTTTCGCGATTATTCGACTGGAAATTGCGACAATAACCATCCGACGGCGATAAGGTCTGCGCTTCCGCCCGGGCTTAAATTCCGGCGAATAAACTGAACGTCCATGCGGGATAAGGCTTTCACCAATTTCTCCGGCGTCAGACATTTAATGGTTAATATTCGTCTGGAATAACGTCTGGCATAATTCAGCCCCGTTATTCCACCCCGTGAAACAAGATTGGTGTCCGGATTCTCCGCCATCAGCCCGAGCAACATCCTCAACAACGCTTCCTCCTCAGAGGCTCCCCGTCGCAGCGCGTTGTCAAAATGAGGGAGGCCAGCGTGACGGACGGTAGCGAAACCGCTTTCAACTTCCCCTCTGGCACCGGTGAAGCCATAGGCTTTGAACTGCTGCTCACCCTTGGTTTTTGCCACGCCGCGATTTTTCAGCTCCTGCTCAACGATTCCAGCGCAGATCGCCCTGCTCTCATCGCACAGGCTGCGTTGCGTGAGGGTTTCTTGCCTTTGCGTCAACCGTCCGGCTGCAGCACACAGCAGCCCCAAAGAGAAGATCCCGCCTTTATGGGTATTCACCCCGCCGGTGGCGTTAAACATCGCCTGTTCGCAGGCCAGCCCGGTCGGTCTTATGGCCCGCAGGGTTTGCGGACCAGCAAGACGAGCCGTCTCTCTGCCGACATGAAAGAACGCTGAGAACCAGGGGGAAATCGCCGCGATACTGGCCATGAACATCGCGAAATTCATATCGGTATGCGCCCCGCTGTTTGCACGATCCACCAGACCCGGCTTCGGCGTTAGGCGAATTTCCCGATACATGGCCTCGGCAGCCAGCTCAGCGAAGGTGCGCTGAACGTCTGGCGCATTACATCTGGCAGGCAAAGTAGCCATCGGTTAACTCCTCGATCGCACGCGCGAGCTCGGCCCGCGAATGACGCCGGGCGCGAGAGCAGGCATGAGCAGGTTCCTGACAGATAAAGCATCGGCGCATCGGTTGCTGGATGGCGTTTCTTTTCAGCTGTCCCGTCTTCGGACAAAACACGTCGATATCCCATAAGCGCCCCAGAGGGTGGTTATCTTCCAGATGCGCCGTGACGTGTTTTATCATCCACGCGGGTGCCGACACCGACCAGAGTGCTTCCGGTCCCGTGACCGGCTGCAGGATCTGCTGCCGACAGACCGTCCATTGATGGGAGCGGAATACTTCTGCAAGGGCCTGATTCGCGACGTCCATCACCCGTCTGGCGAGCCCGGTATCCTTCACCTCGCCCGGCCAGACCAGCGTGACGGAAACCACGCTATGTTCCGACTGAAACAGCCATGCCTGCTGGCGACGGGCTCGCTGTTCTCTGGCGGCCAACACCTGTTCCAGAGTGACTTTCACGTTCGAGGCTTTATCCATCATGAGGATTACTCCTTCACCTGGCGCACGACATCAATCACGCTGCCGTCACGGTAGCGCACCACGCCGACGATCCGATCGGTAAACTCGACAGGCTTAGGTTCACCTGAGATGAGCAGCGCCTTTTGATACAGCGCATCGATGTCGACAACGAGCAGCCCAGCGTTCATCAGGCGTTCGCGGATTTCCGGGCGCGCCGGGTTCACGGCAATACCGTGATCGGTAACCAAAACGTCAATACTTTCGCCCGGCGTCACCAGCGTGGTGACCTGTCTGACGACGGTAGGAATGCGGCTACGGATCAGTGGAGCCACGACGATGGTGAGATTGGCCGCCGCGGCGACGTCGCAGTGTCCGCCTGACGCCCCACGCATCACGCCGTCGGAGCCGGTCAGGACGTTGACATTGAACTGGGTGTCCACCTCCAGCGCGCTGAGAATGACTACGTCCACCCTGTCACAGCAGGCGGCTTTTGCAGCCGGGTTCGCATAGACGTTAGTGGAAATTTCCACATGGTCAGGATTGACCGCCATGGAGGCTGCCGCCGTGCCGTCAAAGCTTTGCGTATCGAGGATCTTTTCAATTAACCCTTTCTGATGCAGATCGACAATGCTGCCGGTGATCCCGCCGAGCGCAAATCGGGCGACAATATTGTGTCTGCGCATCCGGGTTTCCATAAACCGCGTACAGGCGGTTGACGCCGCACCTGACCCGGTCTGAATGGAAAATCCGTTGCGGAAATAGCCGGAATGTTCAATCACGTCGGCGGCAGAACGGGCAATCATCAGCTCGCGTGGGTTGCTGGTGACCCTGGCGGCACCGACGCTGATTTTTGCCGGATCACCGACGCTCTCAATTTGCAGCACATAGTCAACCTGATCCTGAATGATACTGGCCGGCAAGTTAGGGAATGGTTTCAGGGTTTCGGTAAGCAAAACCACCTTCCTGGCATATTTTGCGTCGACCATCGCATAACCGAGCGAGCCGCACTGCGATGTGCCGCCGTTACCGCTGGCATTGCCATATTCGTCGCTGCACGAGACTGCCAGGAAAGCGACATCAATGGCAATTTCGCCCTTCTGAATCAAATTCACCCGCCCGCCGTGGGAGTGGATTTGTACCGGCTCCTCCATCAGACCGTGCGAAATCGCATCTGCCAGTTCGCCACGCATCCCGGAGGTGTAGATTTTGCCGATTACACCATTGCGAATGTGTTCAATAAGCGGCGTGTTGCAGGACATTAACGAACTGGATGCCAGCGTGATCCCTTTCAGACCACGCTGAGCCAGTTTGTCCATCACGTAGTTGATGACCTTATCCCCTTCGCGGAAGGCGTGATGGAAAGACACGGTCATGCCGTCATGCAGATCGCAGCGTGCCAGCACCTCGTCCACGCTGACAAAAAGTTTTCGCTGTGACTTTTGCTGACTGTCAGCAAGATAAGGCGTCGTCGCGTTAGCGCCGCAGAAGGCGATGTATTCACGACGAGAGCCTGGAATGTGATGCAGGGTTTCAGTTAGGTTTTTCATTATTCATCCTGTCGCTTGCAATAGGGGATTACTGACGAATGCCGGAGGCATTTTTGCGTTCGATCACGACGCGGGCATGGTTGATGATTGGCGCATCAATCATTTTGCCGTTCAGTGAAATCACCCCGAGTCCGTTGCGCTCCCCTTCCTCTGCGGCTGCAATCACGCGCTCCGCATAGTCCACCTCTTCCTGGGTTGGCGCGTAGGCGTTATGCAGAATTTCAATTTGTCGTGGATTAATCAGCGATTTTCCGTTGAAGCCCATCCTGCGGATGAGGTCTACCTCTTTCAGGAAACCGGCTTCATCATTGACATCGGCGTACACCACATCGAACGCGTCAATACCGGCCCCGCGTGCGGCATGGAGTACGGCGCAGCGGGCATAGAAAAGCTCCGTGCCGTCGCCCCGCTCGGTTTGCATATCCATCACATAGTCAAAGGCTGCCAGGGCAATCCCCATTAAACGCGTGGATGATTTCGCAATGGCGACTGCGTTAATGACGCCTACGGCAGATTCGATCGCTGCCATTAATTTGGTTGAGCCAACAGGACGCCCGCAGCTTTCTTCAATACGGACAATTTCACGTTCGAGTTGGTGGATATCTTCCGGAGAGTCGGTTTTCGGCAAACGAATAACATCGACACCCGCCCTGACGGCGGCCTCCAGATCTTTTAATCCAAACGGGGTATTCAGAGGATTAATTCTGACAACGGTTTCAATATCGTTGTACATCGGGTGTTGCAGAGCATGAAATACCAGAAGTCGGGCGCTGTCTTTTTCTTTCAGCGCGACGGCATCCTCCAGATCAAACATAATGGAGTCAGGTTTATAAATAAATGCCGTCGAAAGCATGGCGGCACTTGAACCGGGAATAAATAACATACTGCGGCGTAACTTTTTCATTATAACGTTTCCCATGCAATGTCATCCCGGGCCGTTCCCCTGAGCAAAGCAGCCTGCACCCGGGCGCGGATCACGCAATCCAGGGCACCTTTATCATCAACAATGATCTGCCCTTGCTCGATGTTGAACGCGGCCAGGGTTTCATTTACCACCTCTGCAATTCGATCCCCGAATTGCTTATACACTTCGCTTTCAATAACGACATCCAGCCCGCTTTCGACGGGGCTTACCTTGACCATCAGGTCGCTGGACTCGAGCGTTCCCGCCATCGCAGCTTGCACAATTTTCATATCAGATATCCTGTAATAAGGCGGTTAAACTGCTGCCGACAACGGTTCGGATAAACAAGGCTGATGCTGCGCCTCATTCTTCAGAAACGCGCGCGTCGTGATCGGCACCATGCGGTTGGCGGCAGAGAATTTGTTTTCATTTAATAAACGACGAACGGCGGAAGCCGATACCGGCACATTATTGTCATCCGTTCTTCTTTCTATTTCGTGTATGCTGATAGCGGCTGCCTGGCATGTTTCATCTTCCAGCCAGCGATGCATTGCCCGGTTATATTCAGCGGTTAACGAACAGAACGGTTCTGTGCCCACAAAACGATGATTAATATTCAGCGCGGGAGCGATGTAATTTCTGAACAGCATGAGATCAATGGCCGCATAGGCTTTATTAATGACCTGCTTATCTTTCAGAAAATAGCCTGGGAATGTCCCGCGAGAAATAATATACGCAGACCCCGGATGTACGGTGACATTTCGCAGATGCCGCGATCCGTCCCTGACCATCGCAAACCGTTCTTTAAAGGAAAAAGTGGAGACATCTTCCTGAACCACGAAAACATGGAGCCAGTCGCACTGGCCTGCCGCATGCTCGATGAGGTATTGATGTCCCAGCGTGAACGGATTCGCGTTCATCACGATCGCGCCAATATTTTTCCCGGGCACGAAATGATGGCTTCGGAGCTGGCTGCAGTAACGATGAATACCGACCGGCGTGTTCTCCATTAATGCCGCACAGTTCTCGACGGTCACCAACGGATAGAATCCGCATCCGCGAAACGACTTCACATTATCCGGACAGGTAAAGAGAAAGAGCTGATGTTCGCCGTTTTGTGCCGCCAGAAGTTCGGCCTCATGAATTAACGTCAGGCTTAACGATGTGCCTCGCCACCCGGTATCCACAGCAATGCATTTTAAGGTGTTACCCGCAATGCCGGTGCAGGCGACAAGATGGCGCCGATCGCGCGCAACGATGAATTGCTCAATATCATCATCAATGCCTAAACCGTTGCGTGCCAGAAAGCGGACAACCTCCTCTCTGGCCTTCGCGTTACCGGCGTTAATCACCTCAAATTCTGGCGTTGTGGCGGTGTACATCGTCTCTCTCCTGCGCGTTTAAACGGTCAATTCTTGTTGCTGGGGCTGCGCTTCCACGATGGTGTTCATCAGGCGGCCAATGTTTTCAATTTCGACTTCGACGCGATCGCCATCGCGCATAAACAGAGGCGGATTACGTTTTTTACCGACGCCACCAGGCGAGCCGGTAATAATGACGTCCCCGGCGCTGAGGGAGGTGAACGTGCTGATATAGGCGATAAGATCGGCCACTTTGTGGATCATGCTGCCGGTGGAGTCATTCTGAACCAGCATGCCGTTCAGCCAGGTGTGGATGGTCAGCGCGTGAGGATCGGGGATCTCATCCGTTGTGGTCATATAGGGGCCGAAAGCGCCGGTTTGCTTCCAGTTTTTACCGGCGGTGAACCAGGCGTGCTGCCAGTCGCGGACGGAACCATCCATATAGCAGCTGTATCCCGCAACGTGGCCGAGCGCGTCGTTGACGTCAATTCGGGAGCCGGGTTTGCCGATGATCACGGCCAGCTCGCCTTCGTAATCAAATTCGCTTGAAAGAACCGGTTTGAGAACGGGCCGCGCATGTCCGGTTTGCGAATCAGGGAAGCGGATAAACAGCGTGGGGGCATTATTCGTCTCGGCAAATTCTTTTCTTTTTTCTGCATAATTCATCCCCACGCAGAAAATCTTTCCAGGCTCTTCTATAACGGGCAAGAAGGTGATGTCTTTATGCATAATATCCGCAGGGCAGTCGCTATACTGTCTGGCGACATCAATCGCATCCCATTGAAGGAGATCTTTCAGGGTTGCATATTGATGGCCAATTTTATTACCCAGGTCGATAAAGCCCGACTCAGTATAAATTCCGTAGCTTTTACGGCCCTGATGAATATAACTTGCTAGTTTCATAATAATACCTGATTAATATACGTGCTCATTCTGTGTTCACGCTCTGAAGCGTGAACACATTGTCATGCTACTTACTCGGCTGACTGCGCTGGAACCAGAACCTGCTTATTACCAGATGCAAGATACGTAGCCACGACTACGCCAACGCCAAGTAATGCCAGAATAAATCCGGTCATTCCCTGCCAGCCCATTGAATGGAAGACAAAACCGTTGATAAAACCAATCACCGAACCGCCCATGTAGTAGAAGAATAAATAGAGCGCGACGGCCTGACCTCTTGCATGAGTGGCATTTTTACTGACCCAGCTTAAGCCGATAGAATGGCAGCCGAAGAAACAGCCGGTAAAAATCACTGCGCCAACAATAAAGGTGACGACGTTTGACGTCAGCGTCAGCAACATGCCCAGGGCCATTATCAAAAACAGCACGCGCAATACCTTCATTGCGCCATATTTCGCCGATAAACGACCGGCCTGTGGCGCCGTAAAGAAACTCAGGGCGAAGCTAAAGGAGAGCAATCCTGCGTTTGCCGGTGAAATATGGAACGGTTCTCCTTTCAGGAAGAAGGCCAGATAGTTATACAGTGAGGTAAATGCGCCGAAAATAATAAAGCTGATGACAAACGCCAGCGCCAGATTTTTGTTTTTGAAATGGGAAGCCGCCCCTTTCACCATACGCATAACGTTAAGATTCTGCGTAGGCGTGAAGTTTTTCGATTCCGGCAGCAGGAACTTCACCAGAATCGCAACTGCGATCAGGCTGACTGCAAACCCGTAGAAGATCACATTGATTGAAACGTGGTCGATCAGCTGGCTGGCAACAATACGGCCGGACATGCCGCCCATCGAGTTACCGAAAACAAAATAACCCGTCACGATGCCTGCCGCTACCGGTGCGACCTCTTCGCTGATATAGGCCGTTGCTGCCGCAGCGATGCCGCTCAGCGCCAGACCAATCACCGCACGCAGCGCCACCAGCATTGCCCAGGACTGAACCAGCGGGCAGAGCAGCGTCAGAATGCCGCCCAACAGGAGAGAGACGATAATTAACCGCTTCCTGCCGTAGTGATCGGATAATGTCCCGGTGAACAATAATCCAATTGCCAGCAAGGCCGTCTCTGCTGATAAGATAATACTCACCTGGCTAACCGGAACATTATATTCCACCGCAAGCATCGGGAGCAGAGGCTGAATAAAAAACAGAGAAGCCAGTTCAGCAAGCCCGGATAATGCGAGGGCCAGAATGACACGAATATGCGCGCTGGCTTTTACCGGCTCGGGCGCTTTCAGGGTATTGTTAGTATGCGTTAACGCCATAATAACCTCAGTATTATAGTTAAGGTACAGAATGTATTTTTTAAGATGGGTGATTTTTTAGTTCAGAATTTACTTAATCAACTTCAGAGAGCATTTTTTCTGACACGCAAACGACGCCCTCAAATAACTTGCGTGACGTGCGAATAACCGCAGCTCGGGTATTTTCGATATTATTTCCGTCCCTCAGCAGCGAAACGGATATTTTTCCACTGGGGTGTTCAATATCGATAATGTTGGTATAGCGTTCCTTTGGACGATCGGCGATGATTTTCGCCGCGACGGAACCGTCAATAAGCGTCGCGGTTGAAATACCAATCGAACCGGTTATCGCAAGCGATTTATGGCACGTATGCGGCATGAAGTACCGCACCTGAAGCGTCCCGCCGTTACGGGCCCGACTGAGGAGAACCGGTTTAGGGATTACTTTATTTGAAACATCTCCTAAACCCATCGCCGCGCCAGCCTGTCGGCGCAAATTTTCCAGTTTTTCTTTAAATGCTTTATCGCCATCTAATTCCGCTGGCGCTTCCCCACCAGTTTTACCCAGCGCCGAAGCGTCAATCAAAACCATCGGCATCGCCATATCTATGCAGGTGACTTCAATACCGTCAAACACGTTTGTCACGCTACCGGTCGGCAGCAGTTTTCCCGTTTTGGAACCCGCAGAATTCAGGAAGGTTAAACCAATGGGCGCGGCAGTACCCGGAACTCCGTCAATCTGGGTATCGCCTTCATACACAACGCGATAATCAGGCGTTTGCACCTCGGCGTCGACCAGTGTTCCGGTGTTCAGATTGCGGATACGCACCGTCGTCACCGGGCTTTGCGCCTTAACCAGCCCCTTTTCAATGGCAAAGGGACCGACAGCGCAGAGCATATTGCCGCAGTTAGGCGTGGTATCAACGCGACGTTCGTTCACCATCACTTGTGCGAACAGATAATCCACATCCGCGTCCGGACTGTCGGAAGGACTGACGATCGCCACCTTACTGGTTTGCGGGCTTCCGCCGCCAATGCCGTCAATTTCAAGTTCGTGGCCAGCGCCCATCAATCCGAGCAATACCGCGTCACGCTCTTCACTGTCCGCAGGCAGATCGCTGGCCAGAATGACCGGGCCTTTTGACGTACCGCCACGCATTAATACGCAAGGGATCTTTAACATGTCTTTTTCTCATTTCGCTTATATCAGGAACGCAATAAGGTTTTCACACTCGGGTTGATAACTCTAATGTCAAAAAAAGCAGGATTAATACGTTTTGCACATTAATAACCCTTGCGTTATCGTGGTTAAAGAAAAGCGAAAATGGAATACAGATATGCAGCATGAATTACAGGGAATACAAGCGTTTGTAAAAATTGCAGAAATCGGATGCTTTACAAAGGCATCGCAATTTCTTCACATTTCACAACCTGCTTTAACACGCAGAATTCAGAAACTGGAAGAGAGTCTGGGAACCACGCTGTTTGAACGTTCGACGCGCAGCGTCAAACTCACAACGGTGGGAAGGGAATTTTTACCTAAGGCTAAGAATTTAATCGATTTTTATGAAAGCTCGATCATGAGTATTAAAGAGATGGCGACGCATCAGGCTGGCGTTATTACGGTTTCCTGTATCCCGACAGCCGCGTTCTATTTTCTGCCTTCCGTGATACGAGATTATAACAATGACTACCCAAACATCCGTATTCGCATACTTGAGCACAGCGCCAGCGATTGTCTCGAAGCGGTATTAAATGGCGACGCAGATTTCGGCATAAATATGATAAACATCACACATCCCAATATCGATTTCGCGCCGCTGGTGAACGAACCCTTTGTGCTGGCATGCCGACGGGATAATCCGCTGGCAAAAAAACAGCTGGTCACCTGGGACGATCTGGCTGGCATGAAGCTGATTGGTGTCAGACGCTCCAGCGGAAACCGTTCGCTTATCGATCAGGCTTTTGAAAAGATGGACTGGAAGCCGAACTGGTTTTACGAAGTGCGTCACCTGTCAACGTCATTGGGGATGGTAGAGGCGGGTCTCGGGGTGTCTGTTGTGCCGAGTCTGGCGATGCCGACTGATGAACATCATGTCCTTGTCAGTCGCCCGCTGATTGAACCCGTGATCCGGCGAACACTGGGGCTAGTACAACGCCGGGAAAACCCTCTCAGCCCAGCGGCGGAAAAATTCAGAGAGCTGCTTGTTCAGCTATGGTCAGCGGAAAACAACAGCCCGTGGATCGGCAAGTTTACTCAACTGTAAGCCATCATATGACAAAGGGGCTAAGGCCCCTTTGCGCATTATTTTCCCGCCTGAGGATGTGTATCAAAGCCCGCCATCACCGCCGCCAATTCTATAAGTGAAAATCCGTGTTTTGCATCCTCAACGCCCAGCCTAAAGCGTTCCTGCATCAGCTGGTAAAGCGCCTCAGTATCCGGCAAGTGGATCTGCTCCTCCACATGACCGTTCTGCCAGTGGGTAAAGTTGAAGTTGGTCAGCGTCAGCTTGCCGCCGTCCGGCAGATGGCGGCACATCAGCAGATGATGGCGGAAGTGCGACTGCGGCCAGTGCGCCGACCAGAAATTCCCCATCACGTAATCACTGAAATACTGTGTTGTCAGGTCAAAATGGTGCATCGACTGCCAGTGCTCGTGGTGACGGAACTGCAGCACCCAGTCGTTACCCTCACTCAGCAGACGATACAGGCCGTGCGGCGTTTCCTGTTCCTCACTGGCGAGCAGACGAATTGGCGCCGTCAGCGTCTGGCCGCCAAATCCCACGTCCGCAATCCAGCGCTCGCCGTTAAGCTCAACCAGCAGCAGGCGGTGCGTGCGCGGCGGCATTTGCGGCGGGCTCGCTAATACCACGCGTCCCAGCAGGCTGCGCACCGTGAACCCGACTTCACGCAATACCCGCTCAAACAGGCCGTTTTGCTCAAAGCAATATCCTCCGCGACGGGCGGTGACCAGCTTGTCGACCAGGCACCGATCGTCAAGCTGGATTTCGCGCGGCAGCACGACGTCAATATTCTCAAAGGGGATCGCACAGTTATGGTGTAAATGCAGCGCGCGCAGGGTATCGATATCCACCCGTGTCGGTTGCGTCCAGCCGATGCGAGCGAAGTAGGCGGTCAGGAATGGGGACATACATCAGTTTCCTTTGATTGTGATGTTCTGGTTATAAACTAATTTTACGCACTCACTTTGATTTACGTGCTTTTTCGTCATACTCATCGTTACAGATGAGGAGATCCTATGAGCCACTTTCGCCCTGTTGAATTACGTCATGCCAGCCGTCTGCTGAACCACGGCCCTACCGTGCTGATCACCAGCCGCGATGAAAGCCTGGACAGACGTAACGTTATGGCCGCCGCATGGTCAATGCCCGTTGAGTTTGAACCGCCGCGCATCGCAATCGTGGTGGACAAAAGTACCTGGTCACGCGAGCTGATCGAACGCAGCGGGAAATTTGGCATCGTCATCCCCGGCGTGGCGGCAACCAACTGGACTTACGCGGTCGGCAGCGTCAGCGGGCGCGATGAGGACAAATTCAACTGCTATGGGATCCCGGTGGTGAATGGCCCGGAGCTCGGCCTGCCGGTCATTGAAGAGAAATGCCTGGCGTGGATGGAATGCCGGTTATTACCCGTGACCTCCGCGGCAGAGAAATACGACACCCTGTTTGGTGAAGTGGTTTCAGCGGCAGCGGATGAACGGGCGTTTATCACCGGACGCTGGCAGTTTGACGGGGATAAACTCAATACTCTGCATCATCTTGGGGCCGGGACGTTTGTGGCGAGCGGGAAAATGGTGAAGGCGCTGGATTGATTGTTTAAATCATATATGGCTGAATTATATTAAATTTCTATGGCATTTTATGTTTACTCTTGCGTTGTAAAACGGAGGATATTTCCGGAGTTGCTGCATTAGCACTCTCCCATTAAGGAAATATCAATGTCATGGAATAAAGATGGCGCAATCTCCTATGCCAAATCACACGCCCAACCGAAGAGCACCGGTTATTGTGCTCGCTACGTCACCGAAGCGATCAGAACGGGGGGAAAATTAAAAATTCCCAATACGCGTCTGGCAAAAGATATGGGGCGTACATTGGTCAACGCTGGATTCCGCCTGGTATACGATCAACCTCATGCCGGAGACGTAGCCGTTATCCAAAATATAGTGGGTCACGATAGCGGGCACGTTTGCATTTATGATGGCCAGCAGTGGATAAGCGATTTTGTACAACGCACCCTGTATCCGGGACAGGCTTACCGAAACATACAGCCTCATTACGAACTGTTCAGGCACGACTAATGAAAATACTCTGCTTTTTTCTTTTTGCCCTGTCTCCGTTCGCAGTCGCCCAAACTGACTATGCCCCAGGCCAGGCTGCGCTTAAATTCAATCAATGGTATATCGCTCAGCTGAATCAGGACAAACCACCAGTGCTGAATCCAGACATTATGAATGAATACGTTGCCTCCGGGACAATTGATGCAATTAAGGAGATGTACTCAGGAGACAGTAACGAAAAAGACATGCCCGATGCTGATATGTTCATTAAAGCGCAGGACTGGGATGAGGACTGGGATCAGATAACCGTTCTGCATTCTGATTTTGATGCCGTTTGCACAAACGTTTATATCGCATTTGGTAAGAAACAAGATCACGTTGTAGCAGATTGTCTCGTTCACGAAAAAGGGAAATGGAAAGTTCGATCGGCCACGCTGATCAAGTAATAAACGTCTATGAAAGCCCTCTGCTACAGCGGCAAAAGCACATGGTAGCCCAGCGACTACCATGTGCAATTCATTAACTACTTCGCACGCCGTGAAATAATCTCATCCGCAACATTCCGCGGGGCTTCTGCAAAATGATGGAACTCCATCGTATACGTCGCGCGTCCCTGGGACATCGAACGCAATGTCGTGGCATAACCAAACATCTCTGCCAACGGTACGTCGGCGCGGATAATCTGGCTGCCGTACTGCTCTGCCATCCCCTGCACCATGCCGCGTCGGGAAGAGAGATCGCCCATGATGTTACCGGCGTACTCTTCCGGTGTTTCCACCTCCACATGCATGATCGGCTCAAGAATCACCGGATCCGCCCTGCGGGCCCCCTCTTTAAAGCCGAGGATCGCCGCCATGCGGAACGCCATCTCCGAGGAGTCGACGTCGTGATACGAGCCAAACGTCAGCGTCGCTTTAACATCGACGACCGGATAGCCCGCCAGCACGCCGCTGTTCATCGCTTCCCGCAGCCCTTTCTCAACGGACGGAATATACTCACGCGGCACCACGCCGCCCTTAGTGGCATCTTCAAATTTAAAGCCACTTCCAGGCTCCAGCGGCTCCAGGCTCAGCACCACATGGCCGTACTGGCCTTTACCGCCGGACTGTCGGACAAATTTGCCTTCGATATCCTTCACCGTTTTACGCAGGGTTTCACGGTAGGTCACCTGCGGACGACCGATATTTGCTTCGACGCCAAACTCACGCTTCATGCGGTCGACGATAATCTCAAGGTGTAACTCACCCATCCCGGAGATAATGGTCTGGCCGGACTCCTCGTCAGTGTGCAGGCGGAAAGACGGATCTTCTGCCGCCAGACGCTGCAGCGCAATGCCCATTTTCTCCTGATCGCCTTTGGTTTTCGGCTCAATCGCCAGCGAAATCACCGGATCCGGGAACTCCATGCGCTCAAGCGTAATGACGGCGTTCGGATCGGTGAGCGTGTCACCGGTGGTTACGTCTTTTAGCCCGACGCAGGCCGCGATATCCCCGGCGCGCAGTTCGTCCACCTCGTGGCGATCGTTGGCATGCATCAGCACGATACGCCCGATGCGCTCTTTCTTCCCTTTCACCGGGTTATACACCGCGTCGCCTTTGCGCAGCACGCCAGAGTACACGCGGATAAAGGTCAGTTGTCCGACGTACGGGTCGCTCATCAACTTGAACGCCAGAGCCGAGAACGGCTCATCATCACTCGGGTGACGCTCCGCGTGCTGCCCTTTTTCATCCACGCCATCAATGGCCGGCACGTCCAGCGGCGACGGCATAAGCTCAATCACCGCATCGAGCATGCGCTGTACGCCTTTGTTTTTGAACGCGCTGCCGCACAGCATCGGCTGGATTTCGCCCGAAATGGTGCGAATACGCAGCCCTTTGATAATTTCCGCTTCCGTCAGGTCGCCGGTTTCCAGGTATTTGTCCATCAGTTCATCGCTGGCTTCCGCCGCTGCAGAGACCATTTTTTCCCGCCATTCCTGGGCGGTACTGACCAAATCGTCCGGCACGGGCGCATAGGTAAACACCATGCCCTGCGTCGCGTCGTCCCACAGAATGGTGCGCATCTTGATCAGATCCACCACGCCGGTGAAGTGATCTTCGGCCCCCACCGGGATGACAATCGGCACCGGATTGGCCTTCAGGCGTTCCTGCATCATCCGCACGACGCGGAAGAAATCGGCACCCGGACGGTCCATCTTGTTGACGAAGGCCAGACGCGGAACGTGATATTTATTGGCCTGACGCCAGACGGTTTCCGACTGCGGCTGCACGCCGCCCACGGAGTCATACACCATCACGGCACCGTCGAGTACGCGCATGGAACGTTCCACCTCAATGGTGAAGTCCACGTGTCCCGGGGTGTCGATGATGTTGATCCGGTGCGGTTCATAGCCTCTGTCCATGCCTGGCCAGAAGCAGCTAACCGCCGCGGACGTAATGGTGATCCCGCGCTCTTGCTCCTGCGCCATCCAGTCAGTGGTTGCCGCGCCATCGTGTACTTCACCCAGCTTGTGGCTCATCCCGGTATAAAACAGGATGCGCTCGGTGGTGGTGGTTTTACCGGCATCGATATGCGCGGAGATACCGATGTTGCGATAACGTTCGAGAGGGATGGGTCGGGGCATGATATTTCCTTAGTCACTGTGACGTGTTTGTGACGACCAGGATGGTCGTGCATTCGTTCGTTTGCTATAATAGTCCTATTGTACGAGTATTATCGAACTATTTTTTAAGGGTTGACCTATTGTTGATATAGCTCAATCTGACGCCATACGCAGGAAAACGATGATCCCTAACCACCCTGAAACTGAACAAATACTGCTGGAAAATGTGCTCTTTGCCCTCGGCAACCCGCTCCGGCTATCGATTATTCGTCGGCTGGCCGATGGCAGCGAACTCAGCTGCAACGCGCTGCGCCCGGAGGATGTGGTGAAGTCCACGATGACCCATCACTGGCGCGTATTGCGCGACAGCGGGGTCATCTGGCAGCGTCCGCAGGGACGCGAAAACATGATTTCATTGCGACGAGACGATCTGGATACCCGTTTTCCAGGGTTGATGGCGATCCTGCTGCAGGTTACGTAATTTCAGTCCCTTCCAGGCGATAGACCGGGATCTGCCGGGTTGTTTTGGTGAGCGTATCGAACACCTCGGCGTTGGACGTCACGATCCGCATCCCTGTTTTGCGTAGCCGTTGAACATCAGCCGCGATGCGCTGGATGCCAAACCAGAAAAGCCCGTCGAGCGCGGTCACAGACAGTCCGTTTTCCAGCGCCAGTTTGAGGCGCTCTTTTGGCGCTTTCACCTGCTGGGCAATTTGCCGGTAAGACGCTTCCGTCGCACCCGTGGCGTCACTGCGCTGGATCCGCGTCTTCAGGTGATAGGTAAACTCGTCAGGTATGCCGTCCAGATCCCGTTTAAGGCTGTAGACGCAGCCAAAGCGCTTGCCATTGAACAGAACATTTTTCTGACTGAGCTGAAGCTCTTTTCTGACAGCATCAATCAACTGGGGCGCGCGGGTGAGAAGCAGCCTGAAGGGCAGCTCGAAGCTGGTGACGTAATCCACATTAAGCAACGCGAGACGCAGACGATCCTCCGCACCGGACTGTTGCTCACGGCACTCCTCCAGCACCTCCGCCCACTGGCGCGTCAGGCGCTCCGGTTCGGCGGCTTCGGTCAGGAGATATTTTTCAATCTGATAATCAACTCTTCCGGTCATCATGTGGTATCCCGTCGCTGTGGCTGCGGTAATTCTATACAGCGCGGTGAGTTTTATAAAGGACTGAACCGCAGCGACACGCTGTAAATGTCGTTGCGATTCAGTATCCTGAGGTTTCGAATCAGTGCGCCATAACCCAGCCCATCAGCAGCGTGGCGAAAATGACCGTCGAGGCACCGCCGATACGCGTCGCAATCTGCGCGAACGGCATGAGCGACATGCGGTTGGAGGCGGACAGAATGGCCACATCTCCCGTACCGCCCAGCCCACTGTGGCAGCAGGTAACAATCGCCGCTTCCACCGGATACATATTCAGACGCGACGCAATCACGTAGCCGCTCAGCGCCATCGCAATCACCACCGATCCGCATACCACTACATAGCCCACCGAGAAGACCGACACCACGCTCTCAAGCGGCACGTATAGCATCCCGAGGCCGATCATCAGGGGCCAGACCAGCGCAGCCGAAACGAATTTATAGCAGCTGTGCGCCCCCTGCTCCATTGAGGCCGGGATCACCCTGAAGTATTTACACAGGACGGCAATCAGGATCATCAGCACCGGGCCGGGAATGTGGACCAGTTTTTCAAACAAGCCTCCGACGATGAAAAACGCGCACACCATCAGCAATCCGCCGCCCATCAGATGAAAATCTGTCTGCTGTGCGCCTGGCGCCCCGGCAAACAGGCTGGCGTCGTCTTTACTCCGCGTGAGCATGCCATTTCCTGAAAGCGCAGGACGTTTCGTCCCGAGACGCGCCAGCGAGCCCGCACAAATAATGGCGAAAATATTTCCGACGACCGCAGCGGGAGCCAGCTGCGCCACGTAGACGTCCGGCGTCTGCCCCAGTATGGCCGAATAGGCCAGAGACAGGGGCAAAATCCCCTCGCCAATTCCGCCGCCAATGATAGGGACAATGATAAAGAAGAAGGTGTGGTAAGGCGTATACCCAAACAGCGTTCCCACAATAAGCCCGCTCAGCACGGCCATCAATGTTCCCGCCACCAGCGGAACAAACATGCGCATCATGCCCTGGATCAGCAGCACCCGGTTCATCCCCAGAATACTGCCGACCACCAGGCAGGCGATGACGAAATAGAGCAGATTCGCCTCCTTCATCAGCAGATGCACCGTATCAAGGGTTTGTTTCCCGAATGCGCCAAAATAGACCAGCACGGAAGGCACCATCAGACACAGGATCGCCGGGCCGCCGATGTCCTTCAGCACGGGGATTTGACGCCCCACTTTGGCAAACGCAAAGCCAAGGGTCATGATGACCGCCAGTCCGCCTATCATATTTTTCGGCAGCAGCCCTGCCCAGGCGGACGTCGCCACAATCGCGGCAATCCCCACGAACAGCATCAACGGGACTGCGCCAACCTCGGTATTGTTGAGCCCAAAGGCGAAACGCGAGGTCGACAGCTCAGAAGTCGGTACAGGATTATCTTTCATATAATCACCTGAAATTTGTGTTCGGATATGCAGAGAACGGAATAAACGAAAAACTATTCCTGATTCAAATAAATGTTCTTAAATAGAAAATAAAAACTTTGGTGGCCTTTTCTAAAAACAGGCTCAGCGTGAAATTAACATACCCCCCCAAAGAGAAATGTGAACACAATAGCCCTTTCCTTTTAAATAATTTAATTCATTATTATGTAACTAAAGTTATTCATGACATTCAATGCAATTCTTTTGAAATTAATAAAACCAGAAAGAATGTGAACCTTGTCACTCCTGATCCGTTAGCTAAGCGCTAAATTAGCTCCCCAACAAAACACAGAAAACTCCGTGCCTTTATCATCCTTAAAGTCACTGTTTCTACTCGTCTTATTTCTGTTTCGTTTAAATATTCAGGAGTTGACCATGTCTCGTAAAGACGTTCTGTACACGCCCTATAATGGCGCCGTACTGCTGGAAAATCCGTTATTAAATAAAGGCCTCGCCTTTATTAAAGAAGAACGGGATAATTTTAATCTGCATGGATTATTGCCGCATAACGTTGAAACCATTGAAGAGCAAACCGAGCGCGCCTGGGTGCAGTTCTGCCATTTTAAAAGCGATATTTCCCGTCATGTTTATTTGCGCAATATTCAGGACACCAATGAAACTCTCTTTTACAACCTCTTGCGTTCGCATCTGAAAGAGACGTTACCGATTATCTATACCCCGACGGTGGGTGAAGCCTGCGAGCATTTCTCCACGATTTATCGCCGCGCGCGCGGCTTGTTTATTTCATGGCCTAACCGCCATCGTATTGATGAGATGCTGCAAAGTTTCTCGCGCAACGACGTTCGGGTGATTGTGGTAACGGACGGAGAGCGCATTTTAGGGCTCGGCGACCAGGGTATCGGCGGTATGGGCATTCCAATTGGCAAGCTGTCGCTGTATACCGCCTGCGGAGGGATCCATCCGGCCTCCACCCTTCCGATTATGCTGGATGTCGGCACCAATAATCAGCAACACCTCGACGACCCGATGTACATGGGCTGGCGTCATCCGCGCATCAGCGACGACCAGTATGCTGAGTTTATGGATATGTTTATCAGCACGGTTAAGACGCGCTGGCCCAACGTTCTCCTGCAATTTGAAGACTTTGCACAGAAAAACGCCACCCGACTACTCCAGCGCTACCGCGATCAGCTGTGCTGCTTCAATGATGATATCCAGGGCACGGCAGCCGTCACCGCGGGGACGCTGATCGCAGCGGCCCACGCGGCGGGCACACGCATTCGCGATCAGCGCGTGGTCTTCCTCGGCAGCGGCTCTGCGGGATGCGGGATCGCTGAAAAAATTGTGGCGCTGATGGTCGATGACGGCCTGAGCGAGTCGGAAGCCCGCAGCAGGATCTTCATGGTCGATCGCTTCGGCCTGCTGACCGACGACATGACCAACCTGCTCGATTTCCAGAAAAACCTGCTTACCGCGCGCGACGCCGTAAGCCGCTGGCAGGTAGACGCGAAGAATATTTCCCTGCTGGACGTGGTGAAGAACGCACATCCAACGGTGATGATCGGCGTTTCAGGTCAGCCGGGGCTGTTCAGCGAAGAGATCGTCAAAGAGATGCATCGCCACTGCCCGCGCCCGATTATCATGCCGCTCTCGAACCCGACGTCGCGGGCGGAGGCCCAGCCGCAGGATCTCATCGCATGGACCCAGGGGGCCGCGCTGGTGGCCACCGGCAGCCCGTTCGCGCCGGTATTCTGGGAGAACGTGCACTACGAGATTGCCCAGTGTAACAACGCCTATATCTTCCCGGGCCTGGGACTGGGCGTGCTGGCCTGTAACGCGCGCCGGGTGACGGAAGAGATGCTGATGGCAGCAAGCCGCAGCCTGGCCGCCCAGTCTCCGCTGGTGGCCACAGAAAGAGGAGGATTGCTGCCGCCGGTAGATCAGATTGAAACGGTCTCGCGCCAGATTGCCGTTGCCGTCGCCCGGGCCGCGATTGAACAAGGCATAGCGCCATCGTTAGATGATGAAGCCCTGCTGGCGCGTATCGAGAAGACCTGGTGGCAGGCGGACTATGCGCCGTACCGCCGATCCGCGCTGTAGCGCCGGTCATGCCCTCACCCTGCGGTGAGGGCATCGCTGTGGTGTTAGTGATGTATGCCTGAGCGGTCAGAAAAATCGCTGGCGGAGAGATTATCACCCCGAGTTGCCGCCTGTTTCAGACGGGCATACCGATCAGGTACCCCTTCAGGACGCGTTTTGAAGCGACGGTGCAGCCACATATACTGCTCTGGGGCCATGCGTACGGCCTGCTCAATTGCCCTGTTCATCTGCGTCGCCACGGCTTCTTTATCGCCGCCCTGCAACGCCTCACTGATATCCTCCAGAATAATCAGCTCGTAACCGGTGCCATCCGCCCTGCGACGCGGCACAAAGGGGATGACGGCAGGCTTAGCGCTTTTGACCAGCATATAGCTGCCCGCCGTCGTTGCGGCATCCGGCACCGCAAAGAACGGCACAAACACGCTGTTGGTTTTGCCATAGTCGTGGTCCGGGGCGTACCACAAAATTTCATTCTGCTTCAGCGAGCGGATCATGCCCTTTAAATCATGGCGATCGAGCATGGTTTTGTTGGAACGCAGACGTCCGCGCGTCTGAAGCCAGTCCAGCAGAGCATTGTTATTAGGGCGATACACCCCGATACCGGGGTTGAGCATGCCAAATATCCGCGCGCCCAGCTCAAGCGTCAGAAAATGCATCCCCACCAGCACCACACCTTTTCCCTGCGCCCTCGCCTTTTCCATGTGCTCATACCCCTGCACGGTAAAGCATTTCTTCACCCGCCACGCAGGCCAGAACCATGCCATCCCGGTTTCAATCACCCCCATTCCTACCGATTCAAAATTACGCTGCAGCAATGACTCGCGTTCATCCTTTTTCATCTCCGGGAAACAAAGTTCCAGGTTGCGGCGGGCAATCTCGACGCGGCGAGGAAGTAAGCGCATCGCCAGTCGCCCCAGGCCATGACCGATTCTGAACAGAAGCGGATAAGGGAGCAGCATGATGAGCCACAGAGCCGCAATGCCGGCCCAGCTTAGCCAGTAACGGGGATGAAGAAAGGCGAATGAAAAACGGGGTAATTTTGTCATCAGAAAATTATCCTTTAACGTGTCTGTCCTTAATTGATTCTGTTGAAGATCTTTCCTAAGGATGAATAAAAAGTCAGCCAGAAACGTTAAGTGTAGCGGATAAGACAAAACGCATTTTTATCGATTTTTGCGAAAACGGGAAAACAAGCCGGGGAGGATTTATTCGCTCCCCGGCAGAAGATATTACATCGAATACCCGGGCTTCTTAATAAGCTCCTCCAGCTTCGGTCCAATTTCGGTATCCCAGACCTGCGCCTTCCAGTCTTCAGGCGCGATCTGCTTCAACGCCACCGACACGGAACTGTCTTTGCTGTTGAAATGGCGAATAATCACGTCGGCAATATCTGCCGCCAGGGCAGCTTTTTGTTCGTCGTTCAAATCACGGGGAAAACATTTGATATCTACGTGTGGCATGTACAGGCTTCCGGTTGTGAATGAGGGTTCCACGTTATCAGATAATATTGTTTGCCTTTAACACCTTGTGCAGTTCCGGTCGCTGACATACGGCGTCCGCAATCGCCGTGAATTTAGGGGTATTTTCGGCAAACCAGGCGTGACGGGGCCCCCAGGTGCGCGCCACCGCAATATACACATCCAGCAGCGTCAGCCGTTCCCCCAGCGCAAACGGGGCAGCCTTAAGCTGGCTTTCGAACCACAAATAAAGAGATTTCCGGTATTCGATGCAGTTTTTCTGCAGCTGTTCCGGCGCATCCGGCACCCAGCGTTCGGGATAGTCTGCATAGGTAAACGTGGGATAGACGTTGGCTACGAACCAGATGAGCAAACGCTGAAACTGCTGACGTTCAGCCTGCCCCACGGGCGGGGCGAGCTCGGGACACCGGTCGAGCACCATCAGGGCAATCGCCGCCGTTTCGGTCATGATGACGCCATTTTCCAGCTCCAGCGTCGGCACCTGGCACAGCGGATTGAGCTTGTGCAGCAATTCACGCTGCGGACCGGGCTGGTCAAACCCGTCCACGTTGATAAATTGATAAAGGATATCAGCCAGGGTCAGCATCACCTCACTGATTGCCGAGCCCCAGCCGGGTACGCCATAAAGTTTAATCATGTTGCCCCCTCAGGAGTGAAATCCTAAGTGTAGAGCACCATTAGTATGTTATCCCAGGCGGGTTGACCTCCGATTGCGCCACCGCTTCGCCCTGCTCGCCCCAGCGCGCCAGCACCTTCTGGTACTCTCCGCGCTCAATCGCACCGTTCAGCGCGGCCTGCAAGGCATAAACCAGTTGATTGCCTTTTTTGGTCGTGGTGGCGACATAAGCTTTCTTCGGCCCTAAACCGACCACGCGGGTTTTGCCGGTGAGCGCCGCTTTGTAAGCTGAAACCGACTGGGGGCCAAAGAACACATCCGCCCTGCCGGACTGGATATAGAGATTGCCCGAGGCATCGTCGTGAAGATAGACCGGCAGCGCAGGCGCCCGCCCCGCCTTTTTATTTTCTTCGTTCCAGCCCAGCAGGATGCGCTCCTGATTGGTACCCGAGCCGACAATCACCCTTTTCCCGGCCAGATCTTCCGCGCTTTTGATTGACTGAATCTCGCTGGTGGATTTCACCGAAAACGCCAGCGAATCGACGCGGTAGGTCGCAAAATCAAACTTCTCTTTACGCTGTTCGGTCACAGCAATGTTCACCAGCGCCACGTCGTAGCGCCCGGAAGCGATTCCCAGCGGCCAGTCTTCCCACGCCGTCGGCACCAGCTTTAGCTTCAGCCCCAGGCTGCCCGCCAGCAGGCGGGCAATATCCGGGTCGCTGCCGATCCGCGTGCGGTTATCGCTGGCCAGCAGCGCCAGCGGCGGGGAGTTCAGCATCGAGACGGCGACCGTCAGCGTACCTGGCTCAACGAATTTATAACCGGCGGGGATCTTCGCCACGGCCTGCCGATCCACCGTCACCGGCAGCGGCTGCTCGTTGGCTTTCAGATCGATGCTGGCGTGGCTCGCCGTCGTAAAAAGCAGTCCTGCCAGAAGTCCATATTTCATCTGCGCTCCTTACAGCACTTTTGACAGGAACTGGCGCGTTCGCGCGTGCGACGGGCGGTTCAATACCGCGTCGCTGCTGCCCTGTTCCACGATTTTTCCGTCGACCATAAACACCACCTGATCCGCCACTTCCCGGGCAAAGCCGATCTCGTGAGTGACCACCACCAGCGTAGTGCCGGACCGGGCCAGTTTTTTAATTACGTCCAGCACTTCCCCTACCAGCTCCGGATCCAGCGCCGAGGTGGGTTCATCAAACAGCATCACGCGGGGACGTAACGCCAGCGCGCGGGCAATCGCAATGCGTTGCTGCTGGCCGCCGGAGAGATGGCGGGACCAGGCATCGGCTTTGTCCCGCAGCCCGACCACGTCCAGCAGGCTGTACGCTCTTTCCACCGCCTCTTTTTTGCTGAGCTTTTTATGCGCGATGGGCGCCTCAATCAGGTTTTCCAGCACCGTGAGATGGGGAAAGAGATTGAAGTTCTGAAACACATAGCCCACGTTGACGCGCTGTTTGAGGATCTCTTTCTCCTTCAGCTCGTAGAGCTTGTCGCCCTGGCGACGGTAGCCAATGTAGTCCCCGTCGATCTGAATAAAGCCTTCGTCGACGCGTTCCAGGTGGTTTATGGTGCGCAGCAGCGTCGATTTTCCCGACCCGGACGGCCCGAGGATGACCGTCACGGATCCCGGCGGGATCTCAAGCGACACGTTGTCGAGCGCCTTATGGCGTCCAAAATATTTGCTGACGCCGGTAATCGAGATATGTCCTTCAGGAGAGGCTTGCATGGATAGGCTCCTGTGCTGGCGTGGTGGTGACAGAACGGGTACGACGGGCGGCACGGTTCTGATTAACCGCAGAGCGGCGTTCGCTGCGGGCAAGTGCGCGTTCAACACCGTACTGGATAGCGGACAGGACGGTGGTGATCGCCAGGTACCAGGCGGCACCAACCATCAGCAGCGGGATCACCTCCTGCGTGCGGTTGTAGATCATCTGGATGGTATAAAACAGCTCCGGCATCGCCAGGACATACACCATCGCTGTGCCCTTGGCGAGGCTGATGATTTCATTGAACCCCGACGGCAGGATGGTGCGCAGCGCCTGAGGCAAAATGATGCGCACCGTGCGGCGCCAGGCCGGCAGACCGAGCGCGGCGGCGGCCTCATACTGCCCGTGATCGACTCCGAGGAATCCACCGCGAATGATCTCGGCGGTATAGGCGCTCTGCACCAGCGTTAGCCCCACCACGGCGGTAGAGAACTGCCCCAGCACGTTGATGGTTTCAAAACTGCCCCAGGTAATACCGGTAAACGGCACGCCGAGCGAGAGCGTGTCGTAGAGATAGGAAAAGTTGTACAGGATAATCAGCACGACGATCAGCGGCAGCGACCGAAACAGCCAGATGTACGCCCACGCCAGGCTGCTCAGCAGCCAGGATGACGAGAGTCTCGCCAGCGCCAGCATGCCGCCAAACACCACGCTCAGCGCGGTACCGATCAGCGTCAGCAGCAGGGTCTGCCCGACACCTTCGAGGATCACCGGGTCGAAGAACCAGCGGGCGAACACCGCCCACTCCCAGCGCGGGTTAAAGGCTACGGACTGAATCACGACCGCCAGGACAAACAGCGCCACCGCGGCGCCGACGGCCCGCAGCGGATAACGCGCCGGGACCACCTTAATGGTTTCAACGTTGCTCATCGTCGTTCCTCATGCGGTTTTACTGAACGCTTCACGTACCAGCGTTTTGGTGAAACGCAGCCGACCGTCAAACGGCGGCTGGCTATACTCTTCCGGATCGCGGTTCAGATCGAACTGCGGCTGATAGCCCTGGCTAAGATAGAGCCTGACCGCTTCCGGCTGGCGAAAACCGGTTGTCAGGTAGATTTGGCTATAGCCTGCCAGCACCGCCCTGCGCTCCAGCTCCTGTACCACGCGCCCGGCAAGCCCCTGCTGACGCAGGGTTTTGTCCGTCCAGATACGTTTGATTTCCGCGGTGCGTTCGTCGAACGGTTTGTACGCGCCGGTGGCAATAATCTTCCCGTCGCGCTCCAGGACGATAAACAGCCCCTGCGGCGCCAGATACCACTCGGTGAGCTCCACTTCCGCGTCTTTAGAGAAGTAGTCCCCGTAGCGGGCCGCATATTCCCCGAACAGCCCCTCGATAATGGGCTGAAGTTCGGCATCTTCCGGTGATACATCACGAAATCGTTCGCTCATTACGCCTCCTTAATCGCCCAGGCCAGCCGGGTTCACTTCGGACTGAGGAATGCGCTCAACCCCTTCTCCCCAGCGGTTCAGCACTTTGTCGTAATCGCCGTTTTTGATGACGCCGTTCAGCGCGGTTTGCACCGGCTCAACCAGTCCGCTGCCTTTTTTCAGCGTCACCGCGATGTGTGCCGCCTTCGGCCAGCCGCCGTCGACGCTGCCCACCAGTTTGGTTTTCCCGTTCAGCGCCGCTTTCCATGCGCCAATCACGTTCGGGCCAAAGTAGGCATCCGCGCGGCCGGACTGCAGTGCCAGGGTTTGGGCCGCATCGTCTTTGGTGTAGATCGGGGTAAAGGGCTTCAGCCCCTTCTTCAGGTTTTCGGCATTCCATGCCAGCAGGATGGCCTCCTGGTTGGTGCCGGAGCCGACGATAATCTTCAGCCCGGCGATGTCTTCCGCCTTCTGCAGCGACGTAATCGGGCTGGTGGATTTCACGTAAAAGCCGAGGGAATCCTTACGATAGGTAGCAAAATCAAACTTCTGTTTGCGTTCTTTAGTGACGGTGATGTTGCTGATGGCGGCATCGTATTTCCCGGACGCCACGCCCAGCGGCCAGTCCTCCCAGGAGGTGGGCACCACATTGAGCTCCAGCCCGAGGCTGTCGGCGACCAGACGCGCGACGTCAACTTCGCTTCCCAGCAGCGTTTTGTTGTCGTCGGAGAAGACCGTCAGCGGCGGCTGATTGAGTCCCGCCACCGCAACGGTAAATTTCCCCGGCACGGCAAAGCGATAGTCTTTCGGCAGTTGCGCTACCGCCTCGCTATTTTTCGCGGTGTTAATCGGGGTTTTATTGGCCTCGATGCTCACGCCGGTGCCGTTAATATTCACATTCTCTGCCCAGACGGCAGGGGTAAAGGCCAGCGCGAGCGCCAGAATAAGCGATGATTTCTGCATAGCGGGGTTCTCTTTTATTGTTGTGTGTACTGGTTTTTCGGTTGGTCTAAGCCAAGGCTTTCACGCAGCGTGGTGCCCGGGTAGTCGGTACGGAACAGGCCGCGGGCCTGAAGAATGGGCACCACCTGGTCAACAAAGCGCGGGAAGGTGTCCGGCGTGCCGCCCTGAATAATGAAGCCGTCTGCGGCATAGCCTTCAAACCAGGCCTGAAGACCGTCTGCCACCTCCTCCGGCGTGCCGGAAAAGCGCGGGCGCGGCGAAGCGGCCTCCAGCGCCACCTGACGCAGGGTTAAGTTGCGTTCGCGGGCGTTACGCTTGATTTCATCGGTGGTGCTGCGGAAGCTGTTTTTGCCTAAGTCGCCGATATCCGGGAACGGCTCGTCGAGCGGATACTGGCTGAAATCGTGATGTTCAAAATAACGCCCGAGGTAATTGAGGGCGTCATTAATCGACACCAGCGCCGCCGTGGTCTGGTACTGATTTTCCACATCATCGGCATCTTTCCCCACAATCACGCTGACGCCCTGGAAAATATGGAGATCCGACGCGCGGCGGCCGTTTGTTTCCAGCTGCTGTTTTACGTCGCGGTAAAAGGCTTTTGCCTCATCGAGCGTCTCGTGGTGGGTGAAAATGGCGTCGGCATGTTTCGCCGCCAGCTTTTTCCCGTCGTCCGACGCCCCGGCCTGAAAGACAATCGGGCGACCTTGCGGCGTGCGGCCAATATTCAGCGGACCGGCGACCTGGAAGAAGTCACCGTGGTGATCGAGCGTATGCAGTTTCGCCGGGTCAAAAAACTGGCCGCTCTCTTTGTTACGAATAAACGCGTCCCCTTCCCAGGAATCCCACAGCCCTTTCACCACGTCGAGATACTCATCCGCAATCCGGTAGCGCAGCGCATGCTCGGGGTGTTTTTCGCGGGAAAAGTTCTTGGCCGACCCTTCCAGCGGCGAGGTCACCACGTTCCAGCCCGCGCGGCCGTTGCTCAGGTGATCGAGGCTCGCGAACTGGCGCGCCGTGGTGAAGGGCTCGCTGTAAGAGGTGGATAAGGTTCCCACCAGCCCCAGGCGCGAGGTGATGCTGGCCAGTGCGGAAAGCACGGTTAACGGTTCAAAACGATTCAGAAAATGGGGGATAGATTTCTCGTTAATATAGAGGCCATCGGCCACAAAGAGAAAATCGAGCTTCCCTTCCTCGGCCTTTAACGCCGTCGCTTTCACAAAGTCGAAATTAATACTGGCGTCGGCGATCGCTGCAGGATGGCGCCAGGCGGACATATTCCCGGATGCACCATGCAGAATGGTGCCCAGCCGCAGTTGTCGGGTTGCAGACATATTTACCTCTCCTGAATTAAACGTGTTGCAGGGCTTTTTCCGCAAGCTGTGCAAAATAGCGGGCGGCGGGCTCAATCAGTGCTTCATCCGGGTTAAAGGCCGGGTGATGTAAACCAAACGGACTGTTGCTGCCAATGCTGACAAACGCGCCGGGAACAGACTGCAAATAGACCGCAAAATCTTCCCCGCCCATATGCAGTTCCGCGTGCCGGGTTTCATATCCGGCCTCACGCGCGACCGAGGTGGCAAAATCAGCCCAGCGCTCGTCATTCACCAGCGCGGTAGGCCCGGCATACCAGGTGATATCAATCTGCGCGCTGAAGGCGCTGGCAAAACCGGCGGCGATTTCGCCCACGCGGGCTTTCACATTCTGCTGCACTTCCGTGCGATGGGTTCGCAGCGTGCCTTCCAGCTCGACGCTTTCCGGCAGCACGTTCCAGGTGTTGCCGCCCGCAATGCGGGTCACGCTCAGCACCACCGAATCCAGCGTGTTGACGTTGCGACTGGCGACGCTTTGCAGCGCCGTTACCAACTGGCTCGCCAGCACAATCGCGTCGTTGCCTTCATGAGGACGTGCGGCGTGCGCGCCTTTGCCGGTAATGCGGATCACGAAGCGGTCAACGTTGGCGTAGAACGGCCCGCCGCGGGTGGCGAACTCACCGACTGGCAGGCCGGGCTCGTTGTGCATACCGAAAATCGCGCTGACATCGCGCAGGGCACCGGCGCGCACCATGCTCTTCGCACCGCCAAAGTTCTCTTCAGCAGGCTGAAACAGGATACGCACCCGGCCGTTAAGCGAGGCCTCCCGCTCTTTCAGCTTTAACGCGGCGCCGAGGATGACGCTGGTGTGAATATCGTGTCCACAGGCGTGCATCACCCCTGCATGCTGTGAGCTAAACGGCACGCCGCTGCGCTCCTCGATCGGCAGCGCGTCAATGTCGGCACGCAGCGCAACCAGCCTGCTGCCCGTTCCGATTTCCGCCACCAGCCCGGTCGACAGGTCGTAAGGCTGTGGGGTGATCCCGGCGTTGGTCAGCCACTGGCGCAGGCGCGCGGTGGTTTCGACCTCCTGACCGGACAGCTCCGGGTTCTGGTGCAGTTCGCGGCGCCAGGCAATCAGTTGTTCGCCAAAACTCATACGGTGACCTCCTTGTTAAGACGCGCCCCGGCCAGCAGACGCAGCGACGCGACGCGCGTAGCCCCCTCCGCTACCGGCGTGTCGATGATAAATTCGTCAATGCCCCACTGCTGATGCAGCGCGTTGAGCTGTTCCACTACCGACTCAGCGGTACCCGCCAGCAGCGACTGCGCGCGACGTGCAATGCGCACCGGCTCACTGCCCGCCTGGCGTGCAAACGCGTAGGCCTGCTCTTCGCTGGCCACGGTGACACGCTGCCCGTTTGCCAGCTCAACGCCCCACACTTCGACCTTCTGCGCCAGCGCGTCTGCCTCAGCCTGCGTCGGCGCGACAATCGCCTGCACCGCCACTATCACGTCACGCGCGCTGTTCTCGCGCCAGATCGATACCACCTCGCGCAGCAGGTCCGGGTCACCGTTCAGGTGTGCGGCAAACACAAAGTGCCAGTCGAGCCTGGCGGCGAGCAGCGCGCTTTCGGTACTCGCGCCCAGCAGAAAACCCTCAGCAGGCAACGGCGGCAGCGGCGTGGCGCGGACGGCCTCTTCAATAGCGTGATGCTCAGGACGGATCCAGCGGTCGAGCTGGGCCAGTTGTTCGGCAAAGCTGCCCTTTTCCTGTTGATTCAGGCCCTGCTGCAGCGCGCGGGTTGAGAGCGGTAATCCGCCGGGGGCTTTCCCGACGCCGAGATCGACGCGGCCAGGCGCCAGCGCGGCCAGCACGTTGAAGTTCTCGGCGACTTTATAGGGGCTGTAGTGCTGAAGCATTACGCCGCCTGACCCGACGCGAATGCGCGTGGTTTGCCCGAGGATCCAGGCAATCAGCAGCTCCGGCGAAGGACTGGCAAGCTGTGGGGTGTTGTGGTGTTCGGCAATCCAGAAGCGGTGATAGCCCAGATTTTCTGCCTGCTGCGCCAGCGCCAGGGTACGCGCCAGTGCATCGGCAGCCGTTTCGTTTTCAGCGATGGGGCTTTTATCCAGAATGCTGATTCGCCATGACATGTTGCGTTCTCGTTTGACTTAACATGTCGACATTATTAAAGGCGCATTTCACCACTGAGAAACAATTAATTTACATTTAGTTTGCCGGAAAACAGATATATAAAACCCTGCTAAGAATAAGACTTTAAGGAGGCAATCAGCGATTCCACCTGCTCCCGACGGGTAATGCGGACGAAGCGAATATGGCTATATTGCGGGTTTTGCAGATCGGCTTCATAGCGCGTACGGTTGTTACGCCAGGTTTTCATCGTCCAGATGATAATGGATTCTCTGCTGAAGAACGCGCGCCGGAAACTCTCTTTATTCCCCGTTCCCGGCCAGAGCTCGTGCTTATGCCAGGCCCGCTTTATTGCTCGCGTGACGGCCTGCCAGAGGGTGCGGCAAAACCCGTAATCCACCCACACCACCACATCGACATCGCGCCATTTCACAGGCCGCGTGCGGTTGTAGTTACCGTCAAGTACCCAGTCTGGCGAAGCCTGTAGCGCCTGCGCCAGCTTTGCCTGAAATTCGTCGTCCGGCGTGCCCTGCCAGTTAGAGCGCCAGTAGAGTCTGTCCATCTCGATACAGGGAATAGCCAGTTCGGTCGCAATCTGCTTCGCCAGCGTGCTTTTTCCACTTCCGCTGGTTCCTATGACGTTAATTTTCACCTCAGCCTCCCTGTATTCACGAAAATGAGACCAAATCATAGCGTTTTCATTCTGTTAACGAAACGCTATTTCAGCATGACAATTTTTCCAGGGAGGCGATCTCCCTCTTGCGGTTTGGCTTATGTCATTTATTTAATTCGATTCAAAATAACACCCACTAAAATATTTTCAATTTTATTACATCCGATAACATTAACATATTAAAAATAATGAACGCCGGGTATTTCGGAGGATCTCAATTTCAGCGAGAATATGTGCAGATCGTTATTAAAATAATCACTTTTATCTTGCCGGAGCGCTTTCCGGGTTTTTATTCTTGCACAACATCATGGAGTTACTCATGAGGCGTAACACCCCCGTTACACAAAACGAGTATTTACTTAACGCTGGTTCGACGTTAATGTCCACCACCGATACAAAAAGTCATATTACCTATGCAAACTCGGCTTTTATAGAAGCCAGCGGATATAAAGAAGAGCATCTTCTGGGTGAGCCGCATAACCTCATCCGCCATCCCGACATGCCTGCCGAAGCGTTTGGCGACATGTGGTTTACCCTCCAGCAGGGTGAGACCTGGACAGGGCTGGTGAAGAATCGTCGTCATAATGGCGATCACTACTGGGTGCGTGCCAACGTGACGCCGGTCTGGCAGGGGGAATCCCTGACCGGCTATATTTCGGTGCGCAATATCCCCTCACGGGAGGAGATCGCGGCCAGTGAAAATCTGTATGCAAAAGTACGTAATAATGAATTAAAACAGTACCGTTTTTATAAAGGACTGTTCGTTCGGCGCGGTTTATTTTCCTTTTTGTCGCTCTTTAAATGTCTCAGTACCGGAAAACGAATTCAGCTTGGTATTACTGCGACAGCGTTACTTTCCTGCCTGGCGGTATATTTATTCCGCGATCGTCTCGTTCAGGCCACCACTCTGGTGCTGCTTTTTTCTGCGCTGTCCTGTTATCTTCATGCGCAGATCGCCCGGCCGGTAAAATCCATTGTTCAACAGATGCAGCGCGTGGTTTCAGGACGTAAAACGGACTATTACCATTTTGACAGGATCGATGATATCGGGCTGATGATGCGCCTGGTGAATCAGTCTGGTTTAAACCTGAACTCGCTGGTTGACGATGTCGGGGCGCAAATCAGCGGTATTGGCACCATCAGCCAGCAGGTCGCGAAAGAAGGTGCAGCGCTGCAGACGCGCTCTGAGGAAACTGCAGATTTCTTGCAGCAAACCGCATCTGCGGTGGAAGAGATCGCCAGCGCCGTGAAGCAGACGGCCGAAACCGCGAACGAGGCGATTCAGATGGCGGATCGCACCCGCGAGAGCGCCCACTGCGGCGAAGCGATGATGAAAGAGACCATCGGTATGATGCAGTCCGTGTCGCAGGATAACGGCCAGATCGTCGATATTATCAGCGTTATCGATCGTATTGCCTTCCAGACCAATATTCTTGCGCTGAATGCAGCCGTGGAAGCGGCGCGCGCGGGTGAAGCCGGCCGCGGCTTTGCTGTGGTCGCGGCTGAGGTGCGCAATCTTGCACAGCACTCCGCGACGGCGGCGAAAGAGATCAAAGCGCTGATCGAGAAAAACGTTGCCAGCGTCAACGCTGGCGTGGAAAAGGTGGTACAAACCGAATCACAGTTGACTGTCATGATCGACCATGTTCTGCAGGTTTCCACCTTGATTAAGGAGATTGGCCACGCCACGCAGGAGCAAACCCAGGTGCTGACGCTGATTAACGCCTCCCTCTCCCGTATCGGCGCAATGACCCAGAGCAATACGGGGATGGTGGATAACGTCACTGACGCCGCGAATCACCTGACGCAGCGGACGACGCGCCTGCAGCAGGCGATTGCCGTTTTTGGCGGTTAGCCGTTCGGGTATTGCTCGTCGGTCACTTTTTCCAGCCATGTTACCGGGCTGCCGTTTACCGCTTCGGCGATGGCAAGATGCGTCATCGCCGTTTGCGCACTTGCGCCGTGCCAGTGCTTCACGCCGGGTGGGATCCAGGCGATATCGCCCTGATTCAGGATTTCCGCCTCTTTGCCCCACTCCTGTAACCAGCCGCGACCCTGCGTCACAATCAGCGTTTGTCCCAGGGGATGCGTATGCCAGGCCGTGCGCGCGCCCGGCTCAAAGGTTACGGTTGCCCCGCCGACGCTGGCAGGTTCGGTCGCCTGAAAGGGCGCGTCAATGCGAACAGCGCCGGTAAACCAGGCTTCCGGTCCTCGTACTGAAGGTAATGAACCGCTGCGGATAATTTTCATCTTTTGCTCCTCGTTGACTGTTGCGTTAACAGTAGCGCAAAGCACTCGGGAGCATTAGGGTGCATAATCAGATAGGACACATGACTGAAACTCATAAATAGAACCGCGATGCTAAAAGATAATTTCAACGATCTGCTCTCCTTTATGGTGGTGGCCCGCGAGCGCAGCTTTACGCGCGCAGCGGCGCAGCTGGGCGTCTCGCAATCGGCACTGAGCCATGCGATGCGCAAGCTTGAGGCGCGATTAGACGTTCGCCTGTTAACCCGCACAACCCGCAGCGTGGTTCCGACACCCGCGGGTGAGCAGCTTTTTTCGCGCCTCAGCCCGCATCTGCTGGAGATCGAACAGGAACTCACGGCGCTTCGCAGCACCCGCGACAAACCCGCAGGCGCTATCCGCATCGTCGCCGGCGAGCACGCGATGGACGCCGTGCTCTGGCCGGTACTGAAGCCTTTTATGCTGCAGTATCCTGACATTAACGTCGAAGTGACGGTCGACAATGGCCTGACAGATATCGTAGATGGCCGCTTCGACGCGGGAGTTCGCCTGGGTGAACAGGTGGCAAAAGACATGATTGCGGTGCGGATTGCGCCGGACATGCGCATGGCGGTCGTCGGCTCCCCGGATTACCTGGCTCGTTTTGGCGTGCCGCTCGTGCCGGAGCAGCTGGGTGAACACCGCTGTATCAATCTCCGCCTGCCCACCCGAGGGGGATTGTATGACTGGGAATTTGAGCGCGACGGGCGCGAGCTTCGCGTGCGGGTTGACGGACAGCTTACGCTGAATAACCTGTCGCAGCGCATCGACGCCGCGGAGAATGGTCTCGGATTAGCCTACGTGCCCGAGTCCTCGGTTCTGGACGCTCTGAATCAGGGACGGCTGGTCAGGGTCCTTGAATCGTGGTGCCCCACGTTTGAAGGATATCACCTCTATTATCCGAGCCGTCGGCAGCACACAACCGCGTTCAGGTTACTTCTCGAGGCCCTGCAACAGCAAAAATTTATACCATCTGGTAATAATTAAGAGAATCTGATGATTAAATAATCAACCCCACCATTGTTTTGACTAAAAACTCATCACGTTTCAGCGTGTTGTGATCCCCGTCTGCTCTGACCACACGATTTCCTTCGACGTGCATCACTTTCGGCACGGTTATATTTTGCGTCGCTTATGAATTGCAGGTAGGATGCCTCGCCATGTTTCGCCTTATCCATACGCAGAATGACTGGGGAGGCGACATGTGTTTGCGCAGAAGCAATCGTTTGTATTGCGCTCTGCCAGGCAGGACTATCACGATAATGGTTCAGACAGGCAAACAGGTAACTCAATGAAAACAAGCAATAAAAGCGCAGCCGATCATCATGCTGCTAAACGTCGCTGGTTGAACTCCCATGAAGAGGGCTACCACAAAGCGATGGGCAACCGTCAGGTTCAAATGATCGCCATCGGCGGCGCTATCGGAACGGGTCTGTTTTTAGGTGCTGGTGCACGCCTGCAGATGGCTGGCCCGGCTCTCGCCCTGGTCTATCTGGTGTGCGGGATCTTCTCTTTCTTCATTCTTCGTGCACTGGGCGAACTGGTACTGCATCGCCCTTCCAGCGGCAGCTTCGTCTCTTACGCCCGTGAATTCCTCGGTGAAAAAGCCGCTTACGTCGCGGGCTGGATGTACTTCGTCAACTGGGCGATGACCGGTATCGTCGATATCACCGCCGTTGCGCTGTATATGCACTACTGGGGCGCGTTTGGCGATGTGCCGCAGTGGGTCTTTGCGCTTGGCGCGCTGGCGATTGTTGGCACCATGAACATGATCGGCGTGAAATGGTTCGCGGAGATGGAGTTCTGGTTTGCGCTGGTTAAAGTGCTGGCCATCGTGGTGTTCCTGGTCGTGGGTACCGTCTTCCTCGGCAGCGGTAAGCCGCTGGATGGCAATGCCACCGGCTTCCACCTGATAACCGATAACGGCGGATTCTTCCCGCACGGTCTGCTGCCTGCGCTGGTTCTGGTTCAGGGCGTCGTGTTCGCCTTCGCCTCCATCGAGCTGGTGGGTACCGCTGCAGGTGAATGTAAAGATCCGCAGACGATGGTACCAAAAGCCATCAACAGCGTGATCTGGCGTATCGGTCTCTTCTACGTCGGTTCCGTGGTGCTGCTGGTGCTGCTGCTGCCGTGGAACGCCTACCAGGCGGGCCAGAGTCCATTCGTGACCTTCTTCTCTAAGCTGGGCGTGCCTTACGTGGGCAGCATCATGAACATCGTGGTGCTGACAGCGGCGCTCTCCAGCCTGAACTCCGGCCTTTACTCGACCGGTCGTATCCTGCGCTCCATGTCGATGGGCGGTTCTGCACCGAAGTTCATGTCCAAGATGAGCAAGCAGCACGTGCCGTACGCCGGTATTCTGGCGACGCTGGTGGTCTATGTCTTCGGCGTGTTCCTGAACTACCTCGTTCCGTCTCAGGTGTTCGAAATCGTTCTGAACGTGGCTGCACTCGGGATTATCGCATCCTGGGGCTTTATCGTGGTCTGCCAGATGCGTCTGCGCAAGGCGATTAAAGAAGGCAAAGCCGCTGACGTCAGCTTCAAGCTGCCTGGCGCGCCGGTAACATCCTGGCTCACCCTGCTCTTCCTGTTCAGCGTGCTGGTGCTGATGGCGTTCGACTACCCGAACGGCACCTACACCATCGCGACCATTCCGCTGCTGGCCGTGCTGCTGATTGCGGGCTGGTTCGGCGTGCGTAAACGCGTTCATGAAATTCACAGCACCGCGCCGGTTCATCCTGATGATGAAAAACACGACGCGCCGCTGGTGGAAGAAACCTCGCGTTAATAAAAAAGCCGGGTGGCGGCTTCGCCTTACCCGGCCTACATTTCATTATTTTGTAGGCCCGGTAAGCGCAGCGCCACCGGGCAATTCCCATCTTACAGCGCGATACGAATGACATCGTCAGGCTGGGTGGCTTCCTGCTGGCGGGTGGATTTTTGTTTCACCGTCACGTACAGGGTTTTGCCATCCGCAGAGAGCGCCAGGCTGTTCGGGTAGACCGGCGTGTCGAACGTTTTAGTCACCTTATACGTTTTCCCATCAATCACGCTCACCTTGCCGGCTTCACGGTGCGTCACGTAGGCTTCATTGCGGGCCGGGTTAAACAGGACCGCCAGGGATTCCGGCGCGGCGATTTTCTCGATCACGCTGCCGTCTTTCAGGCTCACCACCAGCACTTCCGGCTGTTTTGAATCGGTCAGGAACGCGCGCTGACCGGCTGTATCGAGGCTCAGGTTCAGGTAGAAGTGCTCTTTCCCGTCATCCTGCACTTTTTTACGGCTCAGGATTTTGTTCGTTGCCGTATCAATGGTTAACAGCTCGCCGTCCGCATTCGTGGTGTACAGACGTTTCGCCTGCGCATCCAGCGCCAGGCCGGTGCTGTAAGTACCGGTATTGGCAATGGTCTCTTTTAGCTTCAGCGTGGCGCCATCCACCACCCAAATCACGCTCTCTTTACCGACACCGGTGATGTAAATCGTGTTGCTTGCGTCATCCACCACCAGCTGGCGCGGCTGCAGCGGTTTGACGGTTTCGCTGCGTTGACGCCCGTCCAGCACCAGTCGCCCTTTTACGTCCCCCGTTTTTGCATCAATCGCGGTTACCGCACCGTTGATCGTATTACCGAACCACAGCGTTTGGGTCGCGTTGTCAAAGGTGGCACCAAAGGGTTTGAGATCGCTATGGATCGCCTGCGTCACGTCCAGCGTGACCGGATCAAGACGGTAAACAACCCCGCCCTTGTCGGTTTTACGGCTTTGCGAGGTCGCCACCCACAGCGCATTCTCCTGCTGGCTCACGGCCATTTCATACGCCCCTTTGCCCACCGCTTTACGCAGCACCTCTTCGGCGGCATGCACCTGGAACGTCCCGGCAAGCAGTAAAGTGGCAGACAGCAGTGACAGGCTCAGACGCGGCGAGCACAGATGACGTAAAGACATAACAATTCCTTTTCTGAAAAGTGGGGTTTGGGCTGACATCACTTCCGGCAGACAACGTCATGGCATTGCCTTTTGATAATGAGAATAGTAATCATTAATCAGTTGAATGTGGAGTTTTTCTTTCCCCTCTCGCCTTTCATTAACGCAATGTGCGGTTATAGTTTTCAAAACATTTACAAAACCTTTAACATGTATGGACATGTTCCATTTGGTTCGTTTACATACCACAACCGGTTTTATTCATGAAAATCATTTCTGCCCGTAAGGCTTCTCTCCCGCTGCTGCTGGTTCCTGTTATTTTTGCGCCGCTCACCGCCATGAGCGCAGAGGAACAGACCATGATCGTCAGCGCCACGCCGCAAACCGTATCGGAACTCGATACCCCGGCAGCGGTCAGCGTCGTCAATGGCGATGATATGCGCCAGGCTGCGCCCCGCATCAACCTGTCTGAATCCCTTGGCAGCGTCCCGGGACTGCAAATCCAGAACCGTCAGAACTACGCCCAGGATCTCCAGCTGTCGATGCGCGGATTTGGCGCTCGCTCAACCTTCGGGGTGCGCGGTATCCGTATGTACGTCGACGGTATTCCAGCCACCATGCCGGACGGACAGGGCCAGACCTCCAACATCGATCTTTCCAGCGTGGAGAGCGTTGAAGTGCTGCGCGGCCCCTTCTCTGCCCTGTACGGCAACGCCTCTGGCGGCGTGATTAACATCAACACCCAGACCGGTCAGCAGCCGCCGACTATTGAAGCGAGCAGCTATTACGGCAGCTACGGTACCTGGCGCTATGGCATGAAAGCCACCGGCGCGATGGGTGATGGTACCCACGCGGGCGATGTGGATTACACCGTTTCCACCACCCGTTTCACCACCAAAGGCTACCGCGACCACAGCGGCGCGCGTAAGAATCTTGCCAACGCGAAGCTGGGCGTGCGCATTAATGACGTCAGCAAGCTGACGCTGATCTTCAACAGCGTAGACATGAAGGCCAACGATCCGGGTGGACTGAATTATCAGGAGTGGCGGGACAACCCGCGCCAGTCGCCGCGCGGCGATCAGTACAACACTCGCAAGACCATCAAGCAGACCCAGGCCGGTCTGCGCTACGATCGCCAGCTCAGCACCCAGGACGACCTGAGCGTGATGATGTACGCCGGCGAGCGTGAAATGACGCAGTACCAGTCGATTCCGTATCAGCCGCAGCTAAAAGCCACTCACTCCGGCGGGGTGATTGATATGCAACGCCACTATCAGGGCGTGGATACCCGCTGGACACACCGCGGCGAGTTGCTGGTGCCGGTGACCTTTACCACCGGTCTGAACTACGAAAACCTGAGTGAAGATCGTCGCGGCTATGAGAACTTCGTGATGAGCAACGGGGTGCCGGACTACGGCGTCAAAGGCGATAAACGTCGCGACGAACGCAACCTGATGTGGAACGTCGATCCTTATCTGCAGAGCAGCTGGCAGCTGACGCAGAAACTCTCTGTCGATGCGGGTGTTCGCTACAGTTCGGTCTGGTTTGATTCCAATGACCATTACGTTACGCCGGGCAACGGCGATGACAGCGGTGAGGCGAGCTATCACAAATGGCTCCCGGCGGGCGCCGTGAAGTATGCGGTGACTGACGGGTGGAACCTCTACGCAGCCGCAGGGCGTGGGTTTGAAACGCCAACCATCAACGAACTCTCCTATCGTGCCGATAATCAGGGCGGTCTGAATATTGGCCTGAAGCCATCCACGAATAACACGTATGAAGTGGGCAGCAAAACCCGAATCGGCAACGGTCTGCTAACGGCGGCGTTGTTCCGCACTGATACGGACGATGAGATCGTGGTGGACTCCAGTTCCGGCGGCCGCACAACCTATAAAAATGCCGGGAAAACCCGCCGTCAGGGTGTGGAAGTTTCCCTGGATCAGCAGTTCGCGGAGAACTGGAAGCTGAAGATGGCGTGGACGTATCTGGATGCCACCTACCGGACTAACGTCTGCAGCGACGCAGACTGTAACGGTAACCGTATGCCGGGGATTGCGCGCAACATGGGCTTCGCTTCGTTTGGCTGGCAGCCGGAGGAAGGCTGGTACGCGGGCACGGACGTGCGTTACATGAGCGATATTATGGCCGACGACGAAAACACCGCGAAAGCGCCGTCTTATACGGTAGTCGGGCTAAATACCGGGTATAAGTTTAACTACGGCAACTGGGGAATGGACGTCTTTGGCCGCGTCGATAACCTGTTCGATAAAGAGTACGCGGGATCGGTTATTGTCAACGAGTCCAACGGTCGTTATTACGAGCCTGCACCAGGCCGTAACTATGGCGTCGGGCTGTCGGTCTCTTATCGCTTCGAGTAAGCAAAAAAGAAAAGTTTATTTTATAAATGAAATAACCCTCCTGATGGCAATAAGCCATCAGGAGTTATTCACCAGATAAATAATTAGCGGCGGTATATAGTCGCTCTGATAAATAATCTCTCAGTTAAAATATTGTCGCTGTAAAAGAGAATCCGCTTCATCAATCAACTTATCAATCGCCTTTTGGCTGGCCTCCACATCTCTCCGCTCAAGGGCTGAAAGAAGCTCGTCATAGTGATATGTTGCCGTTTTGATGTCGCTAAGCTCCTGGTGCAGATAGTTCATACAGGGGCCGATGCGGACCCATAGCTGTTCAATTAAGGCATTAAGCGTCGGCATTTCCGCATACTGATAAAGCGTAAACCTGAAGACACGATTCGCATGCAAGGCCTGCTGAACGTTTCCATTGCGCATAGCCTCATGGAAGGCCTCTGACATTTTGCGCAACGCCTCCAGCTTGCCGTCTGACATATTCTGGCATGCTGCGGCAACCGCCATTGGCTCAAGCTGTTTTCGGATGGCGTTAATCTCGTTATAACGCTCCAGCGTTACCTCAGGGACCAGAAAAGCCTGCGCTGGCGTGGCGTGAAGTGCGCCTGAGGAGACCAGACGCAGCAGCGCTTCGCGGACCGGCGTAATACTGGTGCCTAATTTATCAGCAATCTCTTTCGTAATCAGTCGTGCTCCTGGTTTGAGGGAGCCTGTAATTAACGCCCCTTTCAAACTGTGTTCAACCTGCATGGTAAGGCTAACCCTTTGGGCTTTTTCTAAGTGATCCAAATCAAGCATGTGGAATTCCTGTAGCTAAAACTTAATGCTATTTTTAAACGCCAGTTTTAATAAAACGGCGCCGGTACGATATATCCTGTATCGTCATGCCTGGTGGTGGGAAGTACGTAAAACAGCAAAAAAAAAGCAAACATCATTTTTTTTATCGTTTTCGGGCTCATCCGGGATGATGGCGCGAAAAACCGTGTCCAGTAATTAAAGACAATATATCGTATCTTCACAAATAAATATGGCGGGAAACCCCGCCATTGTGCGCTTTATTTATTGTCACTCGCGACGCGAATCACGACTTTGCCGAAGTTTCGTCCTTCCAGCAGGCCAATCAGCGCCTCGGGAGCGTTTTCCAGCCCGTCCGTCACCTGTTCGCGATAGTGGATTTTTCCCTCCTGCACCCAGCGCCCCATCTCTTCCTGGAACTCATGAATGCGGTGTCCATAATCCTGGCCGATAATAAAACCCTGCATACGAATGCGTTTCTTGAGAAGGGTCGCCATCAGGAGCGGCAGGCGGTCCGGCCCGTCAGGCAGGCCCGTCGCGTTATAGCCGCTCACCAGGCCACACACCGGCACGCGCGCGGAGGTGTTCAGCAGGGGCAGCACGGCATCAAACACTTTCCCGCCGACGTTTTCATAATAGACATCAATACCGTTCGGACAGGCGTGTTTCAGCTGGTCGGCAAAATCCGCCGCATGGTGATCCAGACACAGGTCAAAGCCGAGAACCTCAACGGCATGACGGCATTTCTCTGGGCCACCGGCCACGCCGACCACCCGGCAACCTTTGATTTTGCCGATCTGCCCTACTGTCGCGCCAACCGGACCGGTCGCCGCAGCCACCACCAGCGTTTCACCCGCTTTCGGTTGCCCGATATCCAGCAGCCCCATATAGGCGGTAAAGCCCGGCATGCCCAGTACGCCCAGCGACCAGGAAGGATGAGACGGATTTTCGCCCAGCTTCACCAGGCCACTGCCGTCCGAAAGTTCATACTCCTGCCAGCCGCTGTAGCCCAGCACCCATTCACCGGCTTTGAAGTCGGGATGGTTTGACTGTTCAACGCGGCTGACCGTTCCCCCCACCATCACCGCACCGATCTCAACCGGCGGTGAATAGGATGGCGCGTCGCTCATGCGACCTCGCATATAAGGATCCAGCGACAGCCAGACGGTACGAAGCAGAAGCTGCCCCGCACCCGGTTCCGGAACAGGCTGCGTTTCCAGACGAAAATTTTCCGCGACCGGTGCGCCCTGTGGACGAGAGGCCAGCACCCAGCGGCGGTTATGCGAAACAGAGTGATTCATCAGGATCTCCTTCTGGGACAAATGTCATTACAGCCTGGCTCACGTTCAGCGTTATCGCATTAGCATTACGAGCCAGACTGATTGAGGCGTACAACCAGATAGATGCAGGTTTCATTCGTCTCGTTGATGAACCGGCAGTCATTAGGCGGCCCCAGCTCAAGACAGTCTCCGGCGTGCATCTCGTGGCGGGTGTCGCCCTCCTGAAACACCAGCTCACCGGACTGCAGCCAGATAAGCTGACGCGCCAGCGCGTAAGAAGAAGCCGGCATCGGAACGTCGCTTCCCGCAGGCAGTTCCACCTGAACAAGGTCGATGGGCAGATCGGTACGGGGAGAAACATGGCGGCGGAGGTAGTGCGTCTGCGGATCGCGCCAGACGGGCTGGTTTGCCAGGCGCAGCAGCTTACCCTCCTGCATTTCGGCCCGGGCAATCAGCGTTGACATGCTGATGCCAAACGCGCCCGACAGGCGGGCAAGCAAGGTGGCTGTCGGGCTACTGTCCCCGCGCTCTATCTTATGGATCATGGCGCGGGAGACCCCTGCCCGGTCCGCCAGCTCACTCAAGGACCATCCGCGAGACTCGCGTTCAAGGCGAATTCTTGCGCTAATCCGTTGATTCATTGTGTCTGTTATGGTGTTCATGACGTCATACTATAGTGTATGAACGGCATTTCAATGGGCTTTTGATAACAAAAAAATATGGCTTATGCCGTAGCGATCGGGCGATACAGTTGTGTAATATCGTAGCGATAGCGTAATACTATAGTGAACAACACACAGAGGCTTCATCATGATCGTTCGTCATGCCTGCAAAGAAGACTGCGCTGCGATAGGCGAGATTTACAACCACGCGGTGCTGCACACTGCCGCGATCTGGAACGATAAAACCGTCGATACCGATAACCGAATCGCCTGGTTTGAGGCGCGCTCGCTTGCGGGCTACCCGGTTCTGGTAAGTGAAGAGGACGGCGTAATCACCGGCTACGCCTCTTTCGGCGACTGGCGCGCCTTTGACGGCTTCCGTCATACGGTTGAGCACTCGGTCTATGTCCATCCGGCCCATCAGGGCAAAGGGATTGGCCGCACGCTGATGAAGGCGCTGATTAACGAGGCCCGCGCCATTGGGAAACACGTGATGGTGGCCGGCATTGAAGCGCAAAACCATGCCTCGATTCATCTCCATGAAACGCTCGGCTTTGTGACGACCGGACAAATGCCGCAGGTGGGAACCAAGTTTGGCCGCTGGCTGGACTTAACCTTTATGCAGCTGCAGCTGGACGAGCGCAGCGATCCGGACGCGATCCCATGAATCAGTCACTGACGCTGGCGTTTCTGGTCGCGGCGGGCATCGGTCTGGTGGTGCAAAACACCCTGATGGTGCGTATCACCCAGTCCTCCTCCACCATTCTCATCGCGATGCTGCTGAATTCGCTGGTCGGCATCGTGCTTTTTGTCACTATTCTGCTGCTGAAACAGGGCGTGGCCGGGTTCAGCGAGCTGGCCGCGACGGTGCGCTGGTGGACGCTTATCCCGGGGCTGCTGGGGTCGTTTTTCGTGTTTGCCAGCATCAGCGGCTATCAGAATGTTGGCGCGGCGACGACCATCGCCGTGCTGGTCGCAAGCCAGCTGATTGGCGGGCTGGTGCTGGACGTGCTGAGGAGCCATGGCATCCCGCTGCGCGCCCTGATCGGCCCGGTGTGCGGCGCGGTGATGCTGGTGGTCGGGGCCTGGCTGGTGGCGCGACGCCAGTTTTGATGGTTACAGTATGGTGCCGCCTTTCGTCAGCTGTTCCTCACGCGCGTCCATCTCCTCTTTATGCTGCTTACCATGGTGCGAAATCGCGGTGCGCAGACGCTGCTGCTGGGTGTAGCGATCTTCACGGCTGAGCTCTGCATCATCGCTTAATTCAATCAGCAGCTCGTTCATATGGGTAATCACGCTCTCTTCGATAGCGGCATCGACGCGGGCGATAACTTCGTTTAAATGTGACATTGTCACTCCTTGTTATGTGCCCGGTGGCGCTACGCTTACCGGGCCTACGGGTGCCAAATGTAAGCCGGGTAAGGCGTAGCCGCCACCCGGCTAAAAAGGCTTAGTTCAGCTTCGCTTTCGAGAAATCGCTGCCCATCAGGCTTACGCTGTAGCCGGTCACATTGCTGCGGGTCGCGTAGAACGTTTTCCCGTTGGCCAGCGCGATCCACGGCGCCTGCTGGTAGAAGATCTCCTGCGCCTGGCCATAGAGCTTGGCGCGCTCAGCCGGGCTGCTGGTCAGCTTCGCTTTTTGTACCAGGGCATCATACCCCTTATCGCACCAGCGCGCGGCGTTTGAGCCGGTTTTAATGCTGTTGCAGCCGAGCAGCACGTCGGCAAAGTTGTCCGGGTCGCCGTTGTCGGACATCCAGCCAAACAGCGCGGAGTCATGTTCGCCTTTACGCATTCCGGAGAGATATTCGCCCCACTCGTAGGAGACAATTTTGGCCTTCACGCCGACTTTTGCCCAGTCGCTCTGGATCATCTCCGCGATACGACGCGAGTTCGGGTTATACGGACGCTGAACCGGCATTGACCACAGCGTGACTTCCGCGCCCTTCTCCAGACCCGCCTGCTTCAGCAGGGCTTTCGCTTTTTCAGGATCGTAGCTGTAGTCCTTCAGGTCTTTATTGAAGCCCAGCATATTTGGCGGGATCGGCGATTTTGCCACCGTGCCCGATCCCATAAAGACCGCATTAACGATGGCCTTCTTGTCGGTCGCGTAGTTGAGCGCCTGACGCACCAGCACGTTATCAAACGGTTTTTTCTCGGTGTTAAACGCCAGATAACCGACGTTCAGCGCATCGACCGAGTGCAGCGTCAGGTCTTTGTTGTTTTTGATGGTGTCAAACTGAACCGGGGATGGCGCAGGAATAATCTGGCACTCGTTGGTCTGCAGCTTCGCCAGGCGGGTTTCCACATTTGGCGTAATGGAGAAAATGAGATGCTTCGTCGGCACCTCGCCCTCCCAGTAGTTCGGGTTCGCGACGTAGCGGATCAGCGAATCCACTTTGTACTGCTGCAGCACGTAAGGCCCGGTACCAATCGGCCAGGTGTCCACGTTCTCAGGCGTGCCTTTTTTCAGCATTGCGTCGGCGTATTCAGCGGAGAGAATCGAGGCGAAATCCATCCCCCAGTCGGCCAGAAACGCGGCGTTGGGTTCGCTGAGGGTGAACTGGACGTGATAATCATCGACCTTTTTAACGTCCTGGATCAGCTTATCGAGACCGACATCATTAAAGTACTCGTAGTTGCCCTGCGACACGTTGTGGTACGGGTGTTTAGGGTCTTTCTGACGCATGACCGAGAAAATAACGTCATCGGCATTAAAGTCGCGCGTCGGTTTGAAGTATTTGTTGCTGTTGAACTTCACCCCTTTACGCAGGGCAAAGGTATAGGTCTTGCCGTCCGGCGAAATCGTCCAGGACTCCGCCAGCGACGGCACCGGGGTGTTTTTCACCGGGTCGAAATTGATCAGACGGTTATACAACACCTGAGAGCTGGCCACAAAAGACGGGCCAGAGCTGGCGATTTGTGGGTTGAAGGACTCGGGGGAGGCTTCTGAACAGTAAATAAGGGTGTCGTTATTTGCCGCCCATGCGGCACCGGCTGGTAACAGCGCGCTCAGCGCAAGGGCGAGCAGTGTTTTCCCTGTAGACATGGTTATAACCCTGACAGTTTTATTATATAGGACAGTAATAACAGCACAGGCGTTTTGACCTGGCAAATAACGAAACACTATCAGGTTATTCTAAAGCCGCGTTTTTTGCTGTTTTAACCGCCAGCGCTCAAAAAGATGATTTGCCTTAAGTGCCATTATTCGTCAAGCACAACCGTCACTTTCTATGCCGCAAGAAATCGGCGCTTTTAGCGTCTCTTCCTCCGTTTGTTTGCTTCCTCGTTTCGTTAAAGTAATGGTGTGAAGAAGTATATGGGATCAAATCGTGGCAAAAACTCTTTTACGCAGCGGTAATCTGGATGATTTTCAGGCCGTTGGCGGCGGCGGACAAGCCGTTTTCGAATCAGCGTTGCAAATCCGGGAAGCGCTCCGTTTGCGCAAACAACAGGCCATCGTCGACTGTCTGGCGATTCCTCAGGTCAACGACAGTGGCGACCGCGTGGACTGGTATTCCCCGGTTGAAGGGAGCGTAATCAGCTGGAAAGCGGCCGATGAAGATGACCGCTATCGCGCCCTGCGCTATCTGGAAAACACGCTCGCCAGCGTCGAGTCATTAAGCAAGAAATGCCTGCAGTCGCCTAAAACAGCGCAACAGCTTTTTGGCTCTCTGCTGTCAAAGGCGTTTCAGTTTCCGGGCGAAAACTTCCTCTTCCTGGTGGATGGAAAGCCGGTCATTAGCTTCTGGGGGTTTGTAAACCTGAACGAGAACGCGCGCGACGATGTCCTCGACTGCCTGCGTGAATCGCTGATCCCTGAGCCAGCCCCCGTTGTGATTGACGATCCTGAACCCGAGCCTGAGCCAGAGCCGGTGATGACCTTTGAGCATGCTGACGAGCCGCTGATCGCCCCATCCACGGTGGTGCGTATTACGCCGGAGGAGCTGTATGAGCCCGAACCGGCCCCCGCCGTTGCACAACCTGTTCAGGCGCCTGCTCCGGCGAACGTCGTGAAAAAGCGCCGCGTTCCCCTGTGGACCCTGCCGGTTGCCGCCGTGATCGTCGCCGCCATTGCCGCCCCGCTGCTGTGGCCAAAACAGGCACCTTCCGCTGAGCCCGCCCCGGCACCCACACCTGAACCTGTGGAGATTGCGCCAAAACCGATCAAAGCGGTTGAGCCGCTGGCGATGAAGCTACCGCTGCATCAGGCGGAGGTCGTGGCCAGCAAAGAAAAAGAAGCCGCTCCGGCCGCTCCTGCGCCACAGCCTGCTCCGGTGGTGATTGTCGCCATCCCGAAAGACGCCATGGTGATGGAAGCGAATCAGGTAAAAGCGGGATCGACGCGCTTCCTGAACGGCACCTGGCGCGCCATCCTCGATGTGAAAGATCCGGTTACCGGCAAGCCGCCGTCGCTGCGCTATCAGATCCAGAACAATAAAGGTTTCGCCCGCGTTGTCCATGGCGACAATATTGTCTGCCGCGCGGAGGTCTTCTCCGGGCTGCACAGCAATGGCGAGCTGATGATTAAGAGTCGCGGCACTGCCCGCTGCACCGACGGTTCCCGCTACCCGATGCCGGAAATTGCCTGTAAAGCAGGCACCAGCGATATCGCAGAATGTCGCGCCCGTTATGATGCCAACACAGTCGTCCCACTGACGTTCAAGAAAGCAGGTGCCTGATCCTATGCTGGTAAATCTTTGCGACTATAAACAAAGCGTCACGCTTATTGCCAACAGCGGCGTGCAGTTCCTCGATTTCGGTCTGACGCCGCAGGACTCCGCCAGCAACGGGCGCTTCGTACGTAAAACCGCGAACGGCCCGCTATTGCGCCTCGATTTCGACCTGGTCAACGGTCGCTATACCCTGCCCGGCATGAACGGCGGGCAGCCTGAAGTGGTCAAACCGGAAACCACTATCCCGCTGCATCAGTCGCTGGCGGTACTGGATGGCGTCTGGCTTCCGGTTCCGTTCCTGCGCTTCAACCCGCCGCGGACCTTTGTTGAAGGGCCGGATAACTGGGCGCGCGTTCAGGTGCGCAAGCTTGACACCCCGGACACGGCAGGCAATACACACCGCGTCACCCTCGCGCTTGACAGCCAGATTGCCGATCATGCCACGTCCGCGCTCTCCCCGGTGGAAAATGATATTCTGAACGGCACCCGCTTCGCGCTGGCGTGGCGCGATAACGAGGTAGACAGTTTCCTCGATCAGACCTGGATTGACGGCTGGCTGCGCGAGGCGTTTACCCAGTATGCCGACGGCGTTGAGAACCGCTCTGAACGCGACCTGCAACAGGCGATGCGCAGTTTTGAGTATCAGGCCCACTGGCTTAACCTGCTGACTATGCTCGGTGAACAGCTCACCGTACCGGAAGTGAAATTTGTCACCCATACGCTCAGCACGCCAGCCATTCCGGTCGACCTGATCCTCGACGTGGGTAACACCCACACCTGCGGCGTCATTATTGAAGACCACGGCGATGCGAACGATGGGCTGCGTCAGACCGCCGAGCTGCAGGTTCGCTCGCTCAGCGAGCCGCAGTTCCTGAACGAGCCGCTGTTCACCAGCCGTCTCGAGTTTTCAGAAGCGCGTTTTGGCAAGCAGCACTTCTCGGTGGAAAGCGGTCGCGAAGACGCCTTTGTCTGGCCGTCGATTGTCCGCGTCGGCGATGAGGCCCGCAAGCTGGCGATGCAGCGTCTGGGAACCGAAGGCAACAGCGGTATCTCCAGCCCGCGTCGCTACCTGTGGGATGAAACCCCGGTCGTGCAGGACTGGCGCTTTAGCCAGATGAACAGCAAGACCCAGCGTGAACCGCTTGCCACCGCGTTCCCGCTGATGAACCTGATGAACGATGACGGCGAGCCGCTCTTCACGCTGCCGCAGGACGAGCGCCTGCCGGTCTTCTCGCCGCAGTACAGCCGCAGCACCCTGATGACCCATATGCTGTGCGAGCTGCTGGCACAGGCGCTGGGGCAGATCAACAGCGTCGCCACGCGCCTGCGTCTGGGCTTCCCTGCCTCGCCGCGCCAGCTGCGCACGCTGATCCTGACGCTGCCCTCCGCCATGCCAAAGCAGGAGCGCGAGATCTTCCGTCGCCGCATGTTTGAAGCCATCGCGATTGTCTGGAAAGCGATGGGATGGCACCCGCAGGATGAGGATTTTGTCACCCGCAAACAGCAGGAAAAAAGCGTGGTGCCGGTACCTGAAATCCAGATGGAGTGGGATGAAGCCAGCTGCGGTCAGCTGGTCTGGCTGTATAACGAAGCCATCTCCCGCTTTGGCGGCCAGACCGAAGCCTTCTTCGCCTCCCTTGCCCGTCCGGACCGTGAGCCTGAGCCGGGCAGCCAGCCGGGGCGCGCGCTGCGCGTCGCGTCCATCGACATCGGCGGCGGCACAACGGATATGGCGATCACCCATTACCAGCTGGACGACGGTTCCGGCAATAACGTCAAAATCACCCCGCAGCTGCTGTTCCGCGAAGGGTTTAAGGTCGCAGGCGACGATACGCTTCTGGACGTGATTCAGCGCTACGTGTTACCCGCTCTGCAAACGCAGCTGCAGAAATCCGGTATCGCGGATGCCTCGCTGCTGATGGCCTCGCTGTTCGGTGACTCCGGGCGCATTGATACCCAGGCCGTACTGCGCCAGCAAACGGCGCTGCAGCTCTTTATGCCGATTGGCCATGCCATTCTTGCCGGATGGGAATCCAGCGACGTTGACGATCCGCTGGCCGGTCTGCATGCCACCTTTGGCGATCTGCTGCCGCAGAAGCCGACCCGCAACGTGATGAACTATCTGCAGCAGGCGATCGATCATGCCCTGCCTGCGGGTTCAGACGCTTTCGATCTTTTCGCCGTGCCGCTGCATGTGAACTTCCGCGAAATGCAGGATGCGATGCTGGCCGGGCAGTTTACGCTGGCCTCCCCGCTCCACGCGGTATGTGAGGCGATCTCCCATTACAGCTGCGACATTCTGCTGATCACCGGACGCCCGGGCTGCCTGCCTGGGGTTCAGGCGCTCATTCGTCACCTGCAGCCGGTGCCGGTCAACCGCATCGTCTGGCTGGATAAATACCAGGTACATGAGTGGTATCCGTTCAGCCAGCAGGGGCGCATTGGCAACCCGAAATCGACCGCTGCCGTGGGGGCCATGCTCTGCAGCCTGGCGCTTGACCTGCGTCTGCCGCGCTTCAACTTTAAAGCCGCGGACATTGGCGCGTATTCCACCGTGCGCTATCTGGGCGTGCTGGATAACACCGTCAATACCCTGCGCGAGGAAAACGTCTGGTATCAGGATATCGATCTTGATAAACCCGGCGCGAAGCTTGATGCGCGTCTGCACTTCCCGCTGCGCGGTAACGTGACTCTCGGCTTCCGTCAGCTGGCAAATGCGCGCTGGCCGGCCACGCCGCTCTACACGCTCAGCATTAACTCGGCCGAACTGGCAAAAGCGATTGCCGGCGACGGCGTGCTGAACGTGCGGCTCAAGCTCTGCGGCGGCAGCAAGCAGGAAGGTCCGGAGGCCTTCGAGCTGAGCGATGCCTGGCTGCAGGACGGCACGCCGGTGGCGCCTGACGCATTAACTTTCAAACTGAATACCCTGGCCGATCGCCGACACAGCGGTAGCCACTACTGGATCGACAGCGGGAGCGTATACCTGAAATGACAGCGACCACGAACACCACTCAGGCCTTAATCGGGTGGATTAACGAGACGCGCCTGACCGCCCCTGTGCTGGATAACGATGCCGACGCCCTGCTTGCTCGCATCAACGCGGTGCAGGCGCGGGAGCAGGCCATTGAACGCGCCATGACCCGCCAGAGCAGCATTGGGCTTTACGGCCATTCGCAGAGCGCGAAAGCGCACCTGCTCTTATCGCTGTGCGGCAGCGGCAATGGTCGCCTGAACGTGACGCCAGGCCAGCGCACTTTTGACTATTTTTCGCATATCAATCCAGGACATGCCCTGACCAATATGGCCGTCCGCTTCACCCGGGAAATCCCGGAAGCGCTTGACGAGGCGTTTCCGCTGCGCCTGAGCCTGCTCACCGAGGCCGAGCTGGTACAGCTGTTTATTGCCCGCACGACGCTGCATCCGCAGATGCGCGCGGTGGATAAGGCGGTCATCGAGATACGTCTGGAGAAATGGCGCGGCCTGCGCCAGCCGCAGGGCGTGCCCGGCATCACCGCTCAGGAAGTGGGGGCAATTGCCCGCTTCTGGCAGAGCTCGGTACCCGCAGCGAAACAGCAAATTGATGATGCCCTGTGGCATGAGTTTGCCCAACTGGTGCCTTCACTCGATCTCAGCACGCGAGCCAGCGTCTGGTCGCTGCTCTGGGGCGAACAGCAGGAACTGACCCAGCAGTGGTTAAACCTGGCCCATGTGCTGCACCAGACCAGCCATGCCAGCGAGCTTGCGGCCCCCCTTAGCCTGCTGGTGGACAGCTTTGGGCTGCCGGGTGAAGGGTTCCTGACGCACGACGGCTCGATAGCGCTTCAGCATGCACAGGAGACGCTTCTCCATCCGCTGAACAACGGTGAAATGCTTAACGCCATCAGTCTCCCGGTCGATGTGCTGGCCTTCCTGACCCGCGAAGTGGTGCTGCCCGTTGAGAGCGGCGCGCTGGATAATGTTGATATCATTGATATCCCGGTGTTTGAAGAGCACCATGCCGATCCGCTACGCCAGGCGAAATCCCAGTGGCTGCTTGAGCACTATCGCCAACAGCTCCAGCCGGATGTGCTGGTCATTTGCAACGCGACGGCGCAGCACGAACAGACGGCCAAAAAAGCAAAAGTGTTAATGAACTGGGTCAGGGAGACGCAGCCTGCCGAAGAATCAGCCCTGCCGGGGCTGGTTTGGGCGATCACCCCGCATGACGCCCGCTTTACTACCCGGCAGAACCTCGACGAAGCCGTACAGCATCTGCTCGGAAAGCCGGGCTTGCGCTGGGGCACCCTTCAGGCCCTGGACAGCCACAGCATGCAGCGCGTCATTGAGTGGCTGTCTCAGGCCACGTTGCCCGCGCAGCGACAGAAACGTCTCGGCACGCTGAAAAATGCGCTGCATCAGGAGCTCTCGGCGCTGATGCAAAGCTACCTGGCACCGCTGGTTGAGGAACCAGGTACCCGACGCGCTCAGGCAGAAAACATGGTGCGCATGCTGCAAAGCAGTGCCGCCCGCCACGGCGAGCTGCTTGAAGGCCTGCTGCCGCCGCTGAAGGCCTTTGAAACGCTGCTGGCCGTTCAGCAGCCGCGCGAGGAGCAGGTTAACGGGCTGTTTACGGATACCATTGACCTGTTTGCCGATAATGCCCAGGAAAGCGCAGGCCTGTTCCAGACCAAAGACAAAGCGCGTCTGGCGCACAGAGTATGGATAAATCATCTGCGCCAGTGGAGCCGTAACGAGGCGACCGCCGCCCGTCTTGGGCTGGATCCTGAGGTGTTACAGCAAATCGCGGATGTGCTGGTCGTCACCAGCTACCGGCTGAATCTGCCTCAACAGCTGCAGCGAATTGTCGAAGCAGATAAAAGTAGCGCTGCGCAACTGCATGCCGTGATGGGCAATTTCGTTGGCTGGCTGGGTTACGACCAGACGCCCGTGGCGACGCGTCCGGCAAGCCGCATCCGTAAGGGCCACGCTATCTTCGTCACGCCGGTGGTCAGCAGCGCCGAACCTCGCCTGACGCGCCTGGGAGAACAGCCGGTCCATGCGGCTACCGCATATGTTTACGACTGGCTGGTCGCACTCTATAGCCGCGCGATAGAGAACATTGATTACCACCACCCGCATGATGTTCAGCCTGACGCACGTCAGGCACTTCGGGCTTTAATAAAGTAGCCGCCCTTCTTGCCGGGTGGCGCTGCGCTTACCCGGCCTACATTTCGCAACGATGATACATTGTACAATAATCACATCGTCATACATTCGGCTAAGGCCCGCGCCAGCGCAGAGGGGTTTTCCCAGGACATTGAGTGCCCCGCCGCAGGAATAATTTTAACCTCAACGCCCTTCTGCTGGAGATTTTCCACATCGTCATCCGGCAGAGAGAGCTCGCCAAAAATCAACGTTACCGGGCAAGGAAGTGACAGGAACTGCGCTTCCCATTCCGGTTCAACGCCGGCCACCAGGCTGGATGCACCGCGCCAGACGGCATAAGCCGCATTGCTCTGCAGGCACCCTGCCCACGCCGTTTTTTCTGCGCTGAGCATGGCGTCGTAACCCTGCTCCAGAAACTGTTGCTCGCTTTGCGCCGCGATTGACCGGCTGAACATGCCCCCACCCGCATGAAAATTGGGCTCTGACACCATCAGTCCATTCACGCGCGTTGCCAGCAGCCCCGCCGTTTCGATAGCAATACTGCCGCCCATGCTGTGGCCATATAACCAGAAGGAATCCAGCTCAAGATGGTCAATCAGTTCCGCGACAACGTGCGCCTGGTCAGTGGTTTTATAGCTGTAGTGCTCAGGCTTATCGCTGTAGCCGCTGCCGGGCAAGTCGATGAGAATCGCTCTGCGCGCGTCAAAAAGCGGGTCACAAACGACGCGGGGATATTCATAGGAAGAGGCGCAGCCCAGCCCGTGAATGAACACCACGGGATCGCCGGTACCAGGCAAGTCGTGCCAGCGCACGGTGCAACCGGCCTGCTGCGAGTAAAAACTGTTCATAAGCACTCCTTTTATGATGCACTGTGTATTTATACAGTCACCACATCAGGAATGCTATGTTCATCTTTTAAAACTGAAAGCGTGCTTCAGAAAAGCGAGACCAGCAGCGCAACGGGAAAGCTCATTGGCCAGGTAGACCCCACCAGGAAAGCGCTGAGCAGGCGGATACGTTTGCGGTCTTTAGAGAGGAACCAGGTGATTAATGCGCAGATGGAAGCCATGATTGCGTAAAAAACCAACATCTTTTGATACAACGTCATTCTGTATACCAGAGCCGAAAAAATAACCGCACGCAATATGCGTCATATGTTGACACAGATCAAGTTTTTTCGTTACAGAATAACCACTTAAAAATTACGGCTAATAACAATTGAGTATCTTGCGTAACACATGTGGCGAGCAAGGAGCACGCCTGGCCGCGCAAGCGGCCAGGCTAAGCGGATCAGTGTTTGATCATCACATGCCTGACGACCGTATAATCCTCAAGCCCGTAGACCGACATATCTTTCCCGTAGCCCGATAATTTCATGCCGCCGTGCGGCATTTCGCTCACCAGCATAAAATGGGTATTCACCCAGGTGCAGCCGTACTGCAGGCGCGCGCTCAGGCGATGGGCGCGCCCCACGTCTTTGGTCCAGACCGATGACGCCAGGCCGTATTGCGAGTCGTTTGCCCAGGCCAGCACCTGCGCCTCGTCATCAAATTCGGTGACGCTCACCACCGGGCCAAACACCTCGCGCTGAACGATGGCGTCGTCCTGTTTTGCTCCCGCCAGAAGCGTTGGCTGGAAATAGTAGCCCGCTCCCTCTTTTTTGCTCCCGCCGGTGACAACCCGGATATGGCCGAGCGTTTTCGCCTCATCGACGGCCTGGCAGACGCGTGAAAGATGGGCGGCCGAGCTGAGCGGTCCCAGTTCGGTCGAGGTGTCTTCCGGAGCACCCATTTTAAGACTGGCAACCGCGGCACCCAGCTTTTCCACCAGTTGGGCATAAATTCCCTTCTGGGCATAAATGCGGCAGGCCGCCGTACAGTCCTGTCCGGCATTGTAGAAACCAAACGTCCGCACGCCTTCGACCACCGCATCGAGGTCGGCATCATCAAACACGATCACCGGCGCTTTGCCACCCAGCTCCATATGGGTGCGTTTAATCGAGGACGCCGTATGGCCGATGATATGTTCCCCGGTCGCAATCGAACCGGTCAGCGAAACCATGCGGACCTTCTCGTGTCCGGTGAGCGGGTCGCCGACCGTTTTGCCCCGACCAAACAGCACGTTCAGAACGCCCGCCGGGAAGATATCTTTTGCCAGCTCTGCCAGCTTAAGCGCGGTCAGGGGCGTGATCTCAGAGGGCTTAATCACCACGCAATTCCCTGCTGCCAGCGCGGGGGCCAGCTTCCAGGCTGCCATCATCAGCGGGTAGTTCCACGGCGCGATAGAGGCCACCACGCCCACCGGGTCACGGCGAATCATTGACGTGTGGCCGTCAAGGTACTCGCCAGCGGCGAGGCCGTTCAGGCAGCGGGCGGCCCCGGCAAAGAAACGGAAAACGTCGACCACCGCCGGAATTTCATCACCCAGCGCGCAGTGCAGCGGCTTGCCGCAGTTGAGGGACTCGAGCCGGGCAAACGCCTCGCCGTGAGCTTCAATCGCATCCGCCAGCCTCAGCAGGCACTCGGCGCGGGTTTTCGGTGTCGTTTGTCCCCACGCCGCAAAAGCACGGTCAGCAGCCAGCACCGCCGCGTCGACCTGGGCCGCAGACGCCTCAGCAATCTCCAGCAGTACCTCTCCGGTGGCCGGGTTATAAACCGGCTGTTTTTCACCTTCTCCGGCAACCAGCTCACCGTTTATCAGCAGATGTTTTTGCATAGCATTTTCCTGTTGAATTCACTGTTATTTCCCGCTGCCGGCAATGTTTTCGCCGTCGCGGGTTAGCCACCAGGCTCCCAGAATGGGGATAGTTGTCACCAGCATCACCAGCAGAGCAACAACGTTGGTGACGGGCACGTCGCGCGGACGCCCGAGCTGGTTGAGCAACCACAGCGGTAACGTGCGCTCGTGTCCCGCCGTAAATGTTGTGACGATTATCTCGTCAAACGACAGGGCAAACGCCAGCATTCCCCCGGCCAGCAGCGCGGAACCCAGGTTGGGCAGCACCACGTAGCGAAAGGTTTGCCACCCGTCAGCCCCGAGATCCATCGACGCTTCCACCAGGCTCCAGGAGGTGCGTCTGAACCGGGCAATCACGTTGTTAAACACCACCACCACGCAGAAGGTGGCGTGTCCGACGACGATGGTGAAAAACCCCGGCTCAAGATTGATCGTTTTGAAAGCCGTCAGCAGCGCCAGGCCGGTGATGATCCCCGGTAACGCAATCGGTAACAGCAGCAGCAGAGAGATCGCATTCTTGCCAAAAAACTCGCTTCGCCACAGCGCTGCTGCAGCAAGCGTGCCAAGCACAAGGGCAATGGCGGTGGAAAGCGCGGCAATTTGAAGTGACAACGTCACGGATTCGATAATGTCGCCGCGCCCCGCCGCCACGCTAAACCACTTCAGCGTCAGCCCCTGTGGCGGAAAGCTGAAGGCGGCGTCTTCGGTGTTGAAGGCATAGGTCGCGATAATCAGCAGCGGGAAGTGCAGGAAGATGACGCCTCCCCACGCTGCCACTTTCAGGAACAGCGGTGCGCGTTCAGAGTGCATCGAATGCTCCCAGACGTTTCACGAACGCCAGATAAAGAGAAATCAGCACGATGGGAACCAGCGTGAACGCGGCGGCCATTGGCATATTGCCGATAGCGCCCTGCTGCGAGTAGACCATGTTACCGATGAAATAGCCCGGCGGGCCGACCAGCTGAGGAACGATGAAGTCCCCCAACGTCAGGGAAAACGTGAAAATGGACCCCGCCGCAATGCCCGGTATGGCCAGCGGCAGAACGACATAACGGAACGTCTGACGGGGGCGCGCGCCGAGGTCGGCTGAGGCCTGCAGTAGCGAGGCCGGCAGGCGCTCCAGCGCCGCCTGGACGGGCAGGATCATAAACGGCAGCCAGATGTACACGAACACCAGAAACCGCCCCAGCCCGGAGGTGGATAAGGTGTTACCGCCCACTGCCGGGAGCGTCAGGATTGAAGTCAGAATCGTCTCCAGTCCAAGATGGCTGAGAAACCACTGGGCCACGCCGTCCTTCGCCAGCAGCAGCGTCCAGGCGTAGGCTTTGACGATATAGCTCGCCCACATTGGTAGCATCACGGCGATATAGAAGAAAGCCTTCCACTTGCCGCTGGTGTATCGCGCCATGTACCAGGCCATCGGGAATGCAAGGATGGCGCTGGCAATGGTCACCGCAATCGCCATCGTTAACGTGCGCAGGATGATGTCGTAGTTTGCCGGGTTGAAGAGCGCCTGAATATTCGCCAGCGTCAGATCCGGCGTGACCGCCATGGTGAAATCGTCAAAGGTGTAAAACCCCTGCCACAGCAGCGTCAGCAGCGATCCTAAATAGACGATGCCAAACCACATCAGCGGCGCAAGCAGAAGCAGGAACAGGCCGAGCGACGGTTTACGCCAGAACAGTGCGGTCATGCGGCTTAAGCGACCGCGCGGGGCAGGAGGATGCGCGACACTCATATCCATTTCACCTCTCCTCGTGAAGGCGGATCATTGCGTCGCGTGACCATGACGCCATGACCGCCTGCCCTGGCGCAATGCCGCTCAGCGGCGAGACGTCACTGAAGTTAGCCTGACTCACCAGCAGTTTGGCGCCATCGGCGAGCTTCAGCTCCAGACGCGTGGCCGCCCCCTGATACTGAACGGCCTGCACGACGCCCTGAACCTGAACGTCACCCTGTTCATTAAGGCGAATATGTTCCGGACGCAGGGAAAAGGTGCCCTCCATCCCGCAAAGTGTCTTCGCAAGGCCCGCATCAAAAACGTTAGAGGTGCCAACAAAGCTGGCGACAAACGGTGTGCGCGGACGCATGTAAAGATCGCGCGGGGTATCCACCTGCTCGATGCGCCCGTTATTGAACACCGCCACCCGGTCCGACATGGAAAGGGCCTCGCCCTGATCGTGGGTGACAAAAATAAAGGTGATGCCAAGTTCTTGTTGAAGCTTCTTCAGCTCGAACTGCATCTGTTCCCGCAGCTTGAGATCGAGCGCCCCTAAAGGCTCGTCCAGCAGCAGGACGCGCGGTTCATTTACCAGCGCGCGGGCGATAGCGACACGCTGACGCTGGCCGCCGGAAAGTTGCGAAGGTTTGCGGGCGATGGCAAAGCTCAGGCCCACTTTTTCCAGGGCATCACGGGCCTGGGCATGGCGTTTTTTCTTGTCGACGCCTTTGACCATCAGCCCGTAGGCAACGTTGTCGAGGATCGACATATGCGGGAACAGCGCGTAGTCCTGAAACACGGTGTTCACATCCCGCTCCCAGGGGGGCAGTTCGCTCGCCTCTTTGCCGAAGATAGAGATCGTGCCACCTGACAGCTGTTCAAAACCGGCGATCAGACGCAGGCAGGTGGTTTTGCCGGAGCCCGAAGGCCCCAGCATGGAGAAAAACTCTCCGTCACGAATCGCAATGGTGACCCCATCCACCGCCCGGACGTCGCCGTACAGGCGGGAAACATTGTTAAACTCGACTGCGTACGTCATGTTCTGCTCCCGGGCAATTAACGACCGCCCATGATGGCGATGTAATCCTGCGTCCAGCGGCTGTAAGGGACAAATTTGCCGCCTTCTGCGATGGGGGTTTTCCAGAACATGATTTTGTCGAACTCGTTATAACCGTTTGTTTCGCAGCCTTTATCGCCCAGCAGCGTGCTGGCTTTACACCCTTCCGGAACCACAGGCAGGGAACCAAACCATGCTGCCAGATCGCCCTGCACTTTCGGCGTCAGCGACCAGTTCATCCATTTGTAGGCGCACATCGGGTGTTTAGCCTGCGCGTGGAGCATGGTGGTGTCCGCCCAGCCTGTCACCCCCTCTTTCGGGAAGACGGTGGCAATGGGCTGGTTCTCGGCCTTCAGCGCATTCGCCTGATACGGCCAGGCGCTGGAGGCCACGACGCCTTCGTTTTTGAAGTCGCTCATCTGGACGGTGGTGTCGTGCCAGTAGCGGTGGATCAGGGCATGCTGGTCGCGAAGCACCTTAAGCACGGCGGCATACTGTGCTTCGGTGAGCTGGTACGGGTCTTTAATACCCAGCTGCGGCTGCGTGGCTTTAACGAACAGCGCGGCATCGGCGATGTAAATCGGGCCGTCATACGCCTGCACGCGTCCCTGATTGGTTTTACCGTCCGGCAGATCCTGTTTAGTAAAGACCACGCTCCAGCTGTCCGGCGGCGTCGGGAAGGTTTTGGTGTTGTACATCAGCAGGTTCGGCCCCCACTGGTACGGCGTGCCGTAGACCTTGCCCCCGACGTTAAACCATTCCCCTTTCACAATCCGTTCGTCGAGGGTTTTCCAGTTGGGGATAAGATCGGGGTTAATCGGCTGGACGCGTTTGCCCATGATCAGCCGCAGGGAGGCATCACCTGAGGCGGTCACCAGATCGTATCCCCCTTTCGCCATCAGGCTGACCATTTCATCCGACGTGGCTGCCGTTTTGACGTTGACCGCACACCCGGTCTCTTTTTCAAACTGGGTGACCCAGTCGTAGTTTTTATCCGTCTGCCCCCGCTCGATGTATCCCGGCCAGGCGATAATATCCAGTCGACCTTCCCCGTCGCCAATGGCCTTGGAGGGTTCTGCGGCTTGCGCTGTCATGATAGTCATGCCGAGCGCACACAGGCTGCTGCGGGCAAAATTTTTGCTCATAAGAGTTACTCCTGTCGCAATGAAATTTAGCGGCAGCCGTGCCGTAAAAATATCTCCCTTATTAAACGTAGACCGCGCAAATGCGCCGCACCGTACGGCTTCAGGAAATTTCATCAAGGTGTGACCGAGGGCGCATTCCCCGTTAACTGGATTATAGACAAGGAGTTAGGCGCGAGAGACGGTATGCAGATTTCCTATGACAGGTCACCGCGAAATATTCGCAGTGCCGTCATCAGGATAAGAATTGATTATTTAAATAACGGAGAAAGGATTATTCCAGCATCGTGCTAATTAATTTTCCTAACTGAATGACCGCCTGCTCTTCCCGCTCTCCCCAGGCCCAGGAAGTATTAAAACGAAAGAACGGCGTCCACGCGTCAGAGGTGGAAAACATCTTTCCCGGGGCAATGCTGATGTGGTGCGTTAAGGCCTTTTCGCTCAGCAGCCCCGCATCCAGCGGTGCCGGCAGTTCAAGCCATAAAAAGTAGCCGCTGTCGTTATGGTGAATTTTGACACCGGCAGGCATATGGCGCAGAAGTGACTGCCAGGCCTGCTGCTTCCGCTCGGCCAGCGTACGCCGCAGGCGGCGCAGGTGGGCGTCGTAGCGTTTGGTCGCCAGGTAATCCACCAGCGCCAGCTGCATGGGAGAACTGGTTGAGAGCGTGCTCATCAGCTGCAGCTGCTGAATGCGACGCGCGTGTTTTCCTGCCGCCACCCAGCCGATGCGAAAACCGGCCACCAGACATTTTGAAAAGGACGAGCAGTGAAGCGTCATGTCCTGACGATCCCACGCTTTCGCCGGGAGCGGCTTTTCGCGGCCAAAATAGAGCTCGCTGTAGACGTCATCTTCAATCAGCGGGACGTTGTGCTGCGTTAACAGCGCGACAAGCTGCGCTTTTTTCTCCGCGCTCAGCGTGAAGCCGAGCGGGTTTTGGCTGTTGGTCATGATCCAGCAGGCTTTAACCGGGTACTCATTCAGCGCCTGTTCAAGGGCGTTGAGATCGATCCCCTCGCGGACGTCTGTCGCAATCGACAACGCTTTAAGCTTCAGGCGTTCCAGCGCCTGCAGCGCGCCGTAGAAACAGGGGTTTTCGACAATCACCCAGTCACCCGGCTCGGTCACCGCCTGCAGGCTAAGATTCAGCGCCTCGAGCGCGCCTGCGGTGATCACGATCTCTTCCGGGGAGATGTTCATCCCCTGCTGCGCGTAACGACGGGCAATGGCGTGGCGAAGATCGACGTTACCCGGCGGCAGGTTCTCAATCACGCTCATCGCCGTCGCGGTTTTACTGACGTTAGCCAGCGAGCGGTTGAGCTGCTGCAGCGGGAAAAGCCGGGGATCGGGAAACGCGGAAGCAAAGGGAACTACGGAGGGGTCGCGGCTGGCCTGTAAGACGTCGAAGATATAGGTATTGATATCCACCGCTTCGTCACGCATCACCTGAGCGGGTGGCGCAGGCTGTTGTGCGGTCGGGCGCGAGGCAACGTAATAGCCCGACTGCGGTCTGGCGACGATGCGCCCCTGGCTTTCCAGCATCTGATACGCGTGGCCAACGGTCATAAAACTCATGCCGCTGCTTGCCACCTGCTCTCGCAGGGAAGGCAGCTTATCGCCCGGCAGCCATACGCCAAGCTCAATCTGCGAGATAATTTGTTGCGCCAGACGCTGGTATTTTTTCATCAGATTCTCCTTACGCCCGATAGTGTATATCAGCAGGAGAAAAAGAGAAGATTTAGCTAACTGTTATAGTCTGGAAGATGAGTTACTTACGGTATTCGGTCACATGGCTCTGAGCGGAATGCGCGGCGGCCAGGTGGTCGAGCGTGATCATCGGCGATTTGCAAAAAATGCATTTCGCGCCAAACGGGTTTTTCTCAGACACATCAAAGGCTGAGGTACGGTACTGCGAACCATGGCAGCATGGGCAGCGAAAATGGATATAAGAAGTCATAGGATTCTCCTGAAACGTTAAAACGTAAATTACTAATGGGCCGATTGGGCATAATGGTTTTAAACAAAACGAATCGGAATGTAGATAAAGACCCAAGAGAGGCTGCGGAGAGGCACAACGTGATGAGAACTGCTTTAAAAACTACGTCAGATATTTATTTGGACTCAAAACCAGAAAACCATTAACGCACGGCGCTGACGACAAAGCAAGCGGTTTAATGCGGAAAATTCATAAAAAGAATGTTTTTATTCCCTGATGCTCGTCCAGTTTTTTAAATATTGATGTTTACAATCCTCGGCCATACATACATAACCCCATGAAATATAAATATAATATATAACATTTTTTGCCTACTCATCTCACCAACCACAGAGTATTAACAACAGGCTAATGAACACTCTGCTACTTGTCTCGCTCAAGCAGGAATTGCGCCATTACCTTACAGAAAGGAATTATCAATGAGTTGGAATAAAGACGCAGCTGTTTCTTACCTCCGCTCGCATGCGCTTGGACACTCTCATAACGAATGCGCGAAGTTTACACGTCGTGCCATAATCGCTGGCGGCATTATGCTTGAACGCACACATGATGCGAAGGATTATGGACCAAAACTTTTGCGTGCAGGTTTTAGGGAAGTTCCTCCCGGTTCGACGTTGCTTAGCGGAGATGTCGCTGTAATTCAGCCCTATCCTGGGGGAAATTCAAGCGGCCATATGACAATGTTCGACGGCACCCGGTGGATCTCAGATTTTACCCAGCTCAGTATGTACCCCGGGCCGGGTTACCGCCGCGCACAACCAACCTATAAGATTTACAGGATGAGTCGATGATGAGGGGGATTATAATTACTTTGCCGTTATTATTATCAGCTTGTACGTGCGTACCTCAGCAGAATGCTGCCGAACGGGCGGAAGAATTTTATTCCACATATCTGACGTTTTTTGCGGAAAGTGATGGTGAATACCCTCAGCTTAGAGAGTACGTTGCGGCAGATACACTATCCCGACTTAACGAGATAGAGTCTATTCCTGAGCAGGAAATCCTGGGGTCAGATTATTTCGCTTATATTCAGGATTATGATCCCTCCTGGGTGAAGGGGCTTGAGGTTGGTGTGGCGCATCAGTTCATCAATGGCGAAGTTCTTCCTGTCAGGATTGGTATTGAGAACGGCGGGTTTCTTAATCTTGAAGTCTATATGCGTCGTGAAGACGGAAAGTGGAAAATTTACCGCGTGAGTGACGTAACCGATCGCTACGAGCACCCCATATTTAATGCTGGAGCAATTACTCGAGCAAAGTCATTAGCGGAAAGCGGACTTTAAGCACATCTATAAACAATACACTGGCAAACTGTTATAGGTAAATATGCCGGGTCTGTTTCTGCAACCCAGAGCTGGCGCGGCTTAGAATGGCATCGACATAATTACATCGCGGAGTTTTGCATGTTTGGTTTGGATGCTTTTCACCTTGCACGGATACAGTTTGCCTTTACCGTATCCTTTCACATTATTTTCCCGGCCATCACCATTGGTCTCGCAAGCTACCTTGCCGTACTCGAAGGCCTGTGGCTGAAAACAAAAAATCCGGTCTGGCGCTCCTTGTACCATTTCTGGTCGAAGATTTTTGCCGTCAACTTTGGCATGGGCGTGGTCTCCGGGCTGGTGATGGCCTACCAGTTTGGCACCAACTGGAGCGGCTTTTCACAGTTTGCGGGCAGTATTACCGGCCCGCTTCTGACCTACGAAGTGCTTACCGCCTTCTTCCTCGAAGCCGGATTCCTCGGCGTAATGCTGTTCGGCTGGAACAAAGTGGGGCCTGGGCTACACTTCTTCGCTACCTGCATGGTCGCGCTGGGGACCATCATCTCTACCTTCTGGATCCTCTCTTCAAACAGCTGGATGCAGACCCCGCAGGGCTATGAGATCGTCAACGGTCAGGTGGTACCGGTTGACTGGTTCGCGGTGGTGTTTAACCCCTCCTTCCCTTACCGCCTGCTGCACATGTCGATAGCCGCGTTCCTGAGCAGCGCCCTGTTTGTCGGCGCATCCGCGGCATGGCATCTGCTGCGCGGGAATAATACCCCCGCCATCCGGGCAATGTTTTCGATGGCACTGTGGATGACGCTGATTGTCGCCCCCATCCAGGCCCTGGTTGGCGATATGCACGGGTTGAACACCTTAAAGCACCAGCCCGCCAAGATCGCCGCCATTGAGGGCCACTGGGAAAACCCGCCGGGTGAGCCGACCCCGCTGCTGCTGTTTGGCTGGCCGGATATGGAGCAGGAGCGCACCCGCTTTGGACTGGAGATCCCCGCGCTCGGCAGCCTTATTCTGACGCACAGTCTGGATAAACAGGTTCCGGCGCTGAAAGAGTTTCCAAAGGAAGACCGCCCGAATTCCACCATCGTCTTCTGGTCGTTCCGCATTATGGCGGGCCTGGGCATGCTGATGCTGCTGCTTGGGGTAACGGCACTCTGGCTGCGCTATAAAAAGCGCGTTTATTCATCGCGCCCTTTCCTGTGGTTTGCACTGCTGATGGGGCCATCCGGGCTGATTGCCATTCTGGCCGGGTGGATCACCACGGAAGTGGGCCGCCAGCCGTGGGTGGTCTATGGGCTTCAGAGAACGAAGGATGCGGTTTCTGCCCATGGTGATTTGCATATGAGCGTGAGCCTGCTGGCCTTCTTCATCGTTTACACCTCGGTATTCGGCGTGGGTTACAGCTATATGGTGCGCCTCATCCGAAAAGGCCCGCAGCCGCATGAGTCTTTCGCCACCGAGTCCGATGGACGTCCGGCGCGCCCGCTTTCTGCCGTCACAACTGAACATAAGGAGCAGCCATAATGGGTATCGATCTTTCCATTATCTGGTTTGTGATCATCGTCTTTGCCACGCTGATGTATATCGTGATGGACGGTTTTGATCTGGGGATCGGCATTCTGTTCCCGGCCACGCAAAACGCCGACGATCGCGACGTGATGGTCAACAGCGTCGCGCCGGTCTGGGACGGGAATGAAACCTGGCTGGTGCTGGGCGGTGCCGCCCTGTTCGGCGCATTCCCGCTGGCCTATGCGGTCATCGTTGATGCCCTGACCATTCCGCTAACATTAATGCTGATCGGACTTATTTTCCGCGGGGTGGCATTTGAGTTTCGCTTTAAAGCCACGCCGGCGCACCGTCCGTTCTGGGATAAGGCGTTTATAGGTGGTTCCATTCTGGCGACGTTTACCCAGGGCGTGACGGTGGGCGCCGTCATTAACGGCTTTACCGTCACCGGCCGGGCCTATACCGGCGGCCCCTTTGACTGGTTTACCGCGTTTAACCTGTTTTGCGGCGCGGGCCTGGTGGTAGCCTACGCGCTGTTAGGCTCCACCTGGCTGGTGTTGAAAAGCGAAAACGCGTTGCAACAGCGGATGCGTGAAGTATCGAAAACACTGTTAATCGTGCTGCTGGCGTTTATTGCCGCCATTAGCCTCTGGACGCCGCTAGCGCAACCGGCCATCGCCGCGCGCTGGTTTACGCTGCCGAACCTGTTTTATCTGCTGCCCGTCCCTGCTCTGGTGGTGATTTTTAGCCTGTACCAGTGGCGCTGCCTGAATAATCCAGCCAGCCATAGCCGTCCGTTTATTCTGACGCTGGGGCTAATCTTCCTCGGCTTTAGCGGGCTGGGGATCAGCATCTGGCCGCATATTATTCCACCGTCGATCACCCTGTGGCAGGCCGCCGCACCGACGCAAAGCCAGGGCTTTATGCTGGTCGGCGCGCTGTTGATCATTCCCGTAATTCTGGTCTACACCTTCTGGAGTTACTACGTTTTCCGCGGCAAAGTTCAGCATGGGGAGGGTTATCACTGATGCAACAACCGGTCTGGAAAAGATTGCTGTGGCTGGCCATTATCTGGGGCGGCAGCGTACTGGCGCTGGCTGCGGTCAGTATGCTCTTCCGTATGCTGATGACGGCAGCAGGGTTTAAATCGCATTAACTCATCCCGGGCAACCACAGCGTTGCCCGTCTCCTTCCCCCCGCACTTTCAGATAAACCCCATTAACGCACGGCAGAGTATCGTTACACTGGAAAAAGATTCACAGTATTTATAGTTTGAGAAGAAAAATGAAAAAGCTCATTGCGTTAAGTGTTATCAGTCTTGTCCTTACCGGGTGCGTTAATCCGGGTAAAGCCTCCGTTCAGCCGGAGCAACTTCAGAACCACCGCTTTGTGCTGGAAAATGTGAACGGTAAGGCCGTTAAGACCGCGACAACGCAACCTGAGATCAGTTTTAGTGCCCTGCCTGATATCAGCCTAGTGAATAACATCAGCGTTTCTGGCCAGATGTGTAACCGCTTCAACGGACAGGGGAAATTGTCCGAAGGCGAGCTTAAGGTGAAAACGCTGGCCATGACGCGCAAGCTCTGTACTGAACCGCAGCTGAATGAGCTGGATCAGGCCATCGGCGACATGCTGCGCAAAGGGGCGCAGGTCGACCTGACGGAAGACCAGTTAACGCTGGCGACAGCCGATAAAACGCTGATGTTTAAGCGTGTAGAATAATCAGTAGTTACCGCAGCTTCCAACGGCAAGCGACTGTTCGCTACAGCGTTTGCCGTTTGGCAAGGCGCACATCCCAATCGCAGAACCATCAAGCTGGCGGGCAACCGACAGCGAGCCGCCAATCATCGCGCAGTTAGCCTGACCCGAGCTGGACATCGCCGCCTTCATTCCAGGCGCCACGTGGGCTGCCGTTGCCTGCTGAACGGGTTCACTGCTACATGCCGACAACAATAATGCGGCACACCCTACCCAAAATGCTGAGCGCATGCTCTCTCCCCCATGAATAATGCGAAACCTATGCATAATAGGCATCCCATCCCGTGTCGTCGAGAGCGGAAGCGCGTATTTATGCGCTCCAGAAACAATTTCTCGCAATTTTTTCGCCAAAAGTTTGATCTACTCATTGATGGCGAGAATACCGAGGACACAAAAGCGAAAATCGTAAAATCCCCCGTTTGCTAGAATACACAGATAATATTCAGGGTTTGTCGTCGTTATACAGACCCCTATTTTTTGCGCAATGTAAGGGTGTTGTCCTATGCAAACTATTGACGGTAATGGTGCAGTTGCCTCAGTCGCGTTTCGCACCAGTGAAGTTATCGCCATCTACCCGATTACGCCAAGTTCGACCATGGCTGAGCAGGCGGACGCCTGGGCGGGTAACGGGTTAAAAAACGTCTGGGGCGATGTCCCGAGAGTGGTTGAGATGCAGTCTGAAGCCGGTGCGATTGCCACGGTGCACGGCGCGCTTCAGACCGGCGCGCTTTCCACGTCTTTCACCTCTTCTCAGGGATTGTTGTTAATGATCCCGACGCTGTACAAACTCGCCGGGCAACTGACCCCCTTCGTTCTGCACGTCGCGGCGCGCACCGTTGCCACCCACGCGCTCTCTATCTTTGGCGATCACTCAGACGTGATGGCCGTACGCCAGACCGGCTGCGCGATGCTGTGCGCCAGCAGCGTTCAGGAAGCCCAGGACTTTGCTTTGATCTCGCATATCGCCACGCTCAAAAGCCGGGTGCCGTTTATTCATTTCTTTGACGGTTTCCGCACCTCTCACGAAATTAACAAAATCGTCCCGCTGGCTGACGAGACAATCCTGAATCTCCTCCCGCAGGCGGATATCGACGCGCATCGCGCCCGCGCCCTGAATCCGGAACATCCGGTGATTCGCGGCACGTCGGCGAACCCGGATACCTATTTCCAGTCCCGCGAGGCCACGAACCCGTGGTACAACGCGGTTTACGACCATGTTGAACAGGCGATGAATGACTTTGCCGCCGCGACCGGTCGGGAATACAAACCCTTTGAGTATTACGGCCATCCGCAGGCGGAACGGGTCATTGTGTTGATGGGCTCTGCCATTGGCACCTGCGAGGAAGTTGTTGACGAGCTGCTGACGCGCGGCGAAAAGGTTGGCGTGCTTAAAGTGCGTCTCTATCGGCCGTTCTCGGCGAAACATCTGCTCTCTGCGCTGCCGGAGAGCGCGCGTACCGTTGCGGTGCTCGATCGCACCAAAGAGCCGGGCGCCCAGGCGGAGCCGCTGTATCTGGATGTGATGACGGCCCTGGCCGAAGCCTTTAATCAAGGCGAACGTGAAACGCTGCCGCGCGTGATCGGAGGGCGGTATGGTTTGTCCTCCAAAGAGTTCGGACCGGACTGCGTGCTGGCGGTATTCAACGAGCTCAGCGAAGCGAAGCCCAAGCCGCGCTTTACCGTCGGCATTTATGATGATGTGACAAATCTGTCCCTGTCGTTGCCAGAAAACACCCTGCCCTCAATCGCCAAACTCGAGGCGCTGTTCTATGGTCTGGGCAGTGACGGCAGCGTCTCTGCGACCAAAAACAACATCAAAATCATCGGGAACTCCACGCCGTGGTACGCCCAGGGGTACTTCGTCTATGACTCCAAGAAAGCCGGCGGTCTGACTGTTTCCCATCTGCGGGTGAGCGAACAGCCCATCCGCTCTGCGTATCTTATTTCTCAGGCTGATTTTGTTGGCTGTCACCAGCTGCAGTTTATCGATAAATACCAGATGGCCGAGCGCCTGAAGCCTGGCGGTATTTTCCTCCTGAATACGCCATACAGAGCAGATGAGGTCTGGTCGCGCCTGCCGCAGGAAGTGCAGGCGGTGCTAAACCAGAAAAAAGCCCGTTTCTTTGTAGTGAACGCGGCGAAAATTGCCCGCGAATGTGGCCTTGCCGCGCGTATCAATACCGTTATGCAGATGGCCTTCTTCCATCTGACGAATATCCTGCCGGGCGACAGCGCGCTGGCGGAACTGCAGGGCGCGATTGCCAAAAGTTATAGCAGCAAGGGCCAGGAGCTGGTCGAACGTAACTGGCAGGCGCTGGCGCTGGCGCGCGAGTCGCTGTTCGAGGTGCCTCTGCAGCCGGTCAATGCCGCAAGCCCGAACCGCCCTCCAGTCGTGTCCGATGCGGCGCCTGATTTCGTGAAGACCGTGACGGCGGCGATGCTCGCCGGGCTGGGTGATGCCCTGCCCGTCTCTGCGCTGCCGCCAGATGGCACCTGGCCGATGGGCACCACCCGCTGGGAAAAACGAAACATCGCCGAAGCGATCCCCATCTGGAAGGAAGAGCTGTGTACCCAGTGCAACCACTGCGTGGCAGCCTGCCCGCACTCTGCCATTCGCGCCAAAGTGGTGTCACCGGAAGAGATGGAGGCCGCGCCGACCAGCCTGCACTCTCTGGATGTGAAATCACGCGATATGCGCGGACAGAAATACGTTCTGCAGGTCGCACCGGAAGATTGCACCGGCTGTAATCTGTGCGTCGAGGTCTGTCCGGCGAAAGACAGGCAGAACCCGGAGATCAAAGCCATCAATATGATGTCGCGTCTGGAGCATGTTGAAGAGGAGAAGGTCAATTATGACTTCTTCCTGAATCTGCCGGAAATCGATCGCAGCAAACTGGAACGCATTGATATTCGCACTTCACAGCTGATCACGCCGCTGTTCGAATACTCCGGCGCCTGCTCAGGCTGCGGTGAAACGCCGTATATCAAGCTGCTTACCCAGCTGTACGGCGACAGGATGCTGATTGCCAACGCTACCGGCTGTTCGTCTATTTATGGCGGTAACCTGCCCTCCACGCCGTACACCACTGACGCCAACGGTCGCGGTCCCGCGTGGGCAAACTCGCTGTTCGAGGACAACGCCGAATTTGGCCTGGGCTTCCGCCTGACCGTTGACCAGCACCGCGCACGCGTGATGCGCCTGCTGGAACAGTTTGCCGGGCAGATCCCCGCCGGGCTCAATGACGCGCTTCACGCGGACGCGACGCCAGAGGTACGTCGTGAGCAGGTTGCTGAGCTACGTCAGGCGCTTCAGGGCGTGGCGGGCGCTGAACAGCTGCTGACCGACGCGGACGCGCTGGTTGAAAAATCAATCTGGCTGATTGGCGGTGACGGCTGGGCTTACGATATCGGCTTCGGTGGACTGGATCACGTGTTGAGCCTGACCGAAAACGTCAATATTCTGGTTCTGGATACGCAGTGTTATTCCAACACCGGTGGTCAAGCGTCGAAAGCGACGCCGCTTGGCGCAGTCACGAAATTCGGTGAACACGGCAAGCGCAAGGCACGTAAAGATCTCGGCGTGAGCATGATGATGTACGGTCACGTTTACGTCGCACAAATCTCGCTGGGGGCTCAGCTTAACCAGACGGTGAAGGCTATCCAGGAAGCGGAAGCATATCCAGGCCCGTCGCTGATCATTGCCTACAGCCCGTGTGAAGAGCATGGCTACGACCTGGCACTCAGCCACGATCAAATGCGACAGCTGACCGCGACCGGCTTCTGGCCGCTGTACCGGTTCGACCCGCGCCGTGCGGACGAAGGTAAGTTACCGCTGGCGCTGGACTCTCGTCCACCGTCAGATGCCCTGGCCGAGACGTTAATGCAGGAACAGCGCTTCCGTCGCCTTAACGCGCAGCAACCGGAAGTGGCCGAACAGCTATGGAAAGACGCCGCGGCTGATCTGCAAAAACGGTATGACTTCCTGGCGCAGCTGGCGGGTAAAGCCGAAAAAACGACCAGCGACTAGTTTCTTAGCCCGGCGTGTCCGGGCTTTTTTTTGCCATAAAAAAACCCGGTGTATTCACACCGGGAGAATCCAGATAATCATTAAATATCTATTTAGTTTTCTAAATAATATTCACGCGAATTATGGATAAATAATCTTAAAGGCATATAACGCCGCCAAGAATAGCTTACTTAACGCCTGATTAATAATTTTAATTTCATATACTTTGCATTAAGACATTCATCAAACCAATGACCATTACCGTTGATTTATTCGGTTTAGATTTTACTTAGTTCGTAACAATTATAATTTATTACTCTTACTCAGGAGTGATTTAGCATGAGACAACTTTCTCATTCAGGAAGTTCAACAGGTAATTAAATAAAAACAACCGCAAAGGAATATCATAATGCAAAGAAAAGTACTGGCCCTGATGATTCCGGCTCTGTTAATGGCTGGCGCAACTCATGCAGCAGAGATTTATAATAAAGACGGCAACAAATTAGATCTGTACGGAAAAGTAGATGGTCTGCACTATTTCTCCGACGATAAAGGCGCTGACGGGGATCAAACCTACATGCGTCTGGGCTTCAAAGGCGAAACCCAGATCAACGACATGATGACCGGCTACGCGCAGTGGGAATACAACATTCAGGCTAATAACACCGAAGGGTCTGATAATCAGTCCTGGACGCGTCTGGCCTTCGCCGGTATCAAAGTGGGTGATTATGGCTCCTTCGATTACGGTCGTAACTACGGTGTTCTGTACGACGTAGAAGGCTGGACCGATATGCTGCCTGAGTTCGGCGGGGACTCCTACACCAAAGCCGACAACTTCATGACCGGCCGTGCCAACGGCGTGGCTACCTACCGTAACACCGACTTCTATGGTCTGGTGCAGGGTCTGAACTTCGCGCTGCAGTATCAGGGCAAAAATGAAGATGCCAGCAACAATCAGGAAGGCACCAACAACGGTCGCGACACGCGTCACGAGAACGGTGACGGCTTCGGTATTTCTACCACCTATGACTTCGGCATGGGGATTACCGCAGGTGCAGCCTATACCTCTTCTGACCGTACCAACGAGCAGGTGATGAATACCACTGCGGGCGGCGATAAAGCGGATGCATGGACTGCGGGCCTGAAATATGACGCCAATAACATCTATCTGGCAGCCATGTACTCTGAAACCCGCAATATGACGCCTTACGGCGATAACACCGACGCCGTGGCCAACAAAACCCAGAACTTCGAAGTGACCGCACAGTACCAGTTCGACTTCGGCCTGCGTCCGTCTCTTTCCTACCTGCAGTCTAAAGGTAAGGACCTCGGCAACGGCCAGGGCGACCAGGATCTGGTTAAATACGCTGACATCGGCGCGACCTACTACTTCAACAAAAACATGTCCACCTACGTTGATTACAAAATCAACCTGCTGGATGAAGATGACAGCTTCTACAAAAACAACGGCATCGGCACGGATGATGTCGTGGCACTGGGCCTGGTTTACCAGTTCTGATTGCCAGAGCCCGCATGATGATGCGGGCTCACCCCCTTTTTTGAAGCTCGTCACAAAAAACAGGTTCTGGAATCGTGTGGTTGAGGGTAAGTTGAGGGAAAGCTGGTTAAACTCAGACGATAACCTTTTCATCACAAGGGATAACAGCGTTGTTTGGTCGTGTATCCGTTGCCGTACTTACTCTTTTAGCGCTTATCTGGATGGCGTTAATTTTTGATTTTGCTGATATTGTCGGTCATCTCGGCGCTGTGTTGAACCACCTCGATGGTGGTTAATATTGCTCCCGCGGAAATAAAAAAGCCACCAGCAGTGCCGGTGGCGGGTAAACGCGCAGTTCGCGTTATTTTTTCACGGGTTGAGGCTTTTTATCACCTGATTCAGGGGCCTCACGCGGATCGTCTTTTTCAACACAGAGCATAGTTTCTCCTGTTTCAGATAACCACCCTCCACTATAGCCAGGCTGATTACAGAGTGGCCAGGCGGCAATTACGCCTCAACTGTCCCTTTCTTGCGAAAAGAGAGGTAGCCAAACACCCCGCTGTCTCCATCCGCGGGATGGTTAACCCCATCCATCACCGTCACGTCAGGGAAATCGAACGGTGAGACGTTTTCAAAGCAGGCAGCGTTCACGCCGTATTCGTTTGGATTGGAACGCCGCTGATGGAACGTGTAGATCCCGCACACCGAGCAGAAGAAGTGCCGTGCCGTCCCCGTGTTAAAGCGATACTCCGTAAGCTTATCCTCACCTTTGGTCACGGTAATCCCTGACAGCGGCGCAGAGACGACGACCGCGCCCCGCATGCGACAAAAGGAACAGCTGCAGCGCCGCGCGGTATTCAGGCCATCCGTGAGCGCAACTGTAAAGGCCACCGCACCGCAATGGCACTGCGCATTACGACTTTCAGCCATAGGCTATACTCCTTTTCTCACCAGCTCGGCGGCCTTGACGAAAACCTCGTCTTCTACACCATCGCCTTTTTGCCTGCCGAGCCTGACCAGTTCATCGACAATACTGTTGCGATGGATCGGTTTCTGCGCTGAAACCAGCCCAATGACGGCGGCCCCAATAGCCAGCCCCACTAAACCTGTTTGTTCGTCTTTGTTCATCATGCTCATGCTCCTGATACAACAGACAAGCGTAGCAGGAATCCGGTAAAACGGAATGAGGACACTCGCTTTGTGAATATAATTTACGTAGTTCAGACAGGTACGACTTCTAAAATCGACAGATACGAACGGGTGTCTATTATAGTGTTTAGCTTCAGACTGGTCTTTTCAAACAAGATCTCATACTCAGACTCCGTTCTTGCCCGCCCTCCATCAAAGCTTGTTAAAAGAAGAAGGTCAATTTCAAATCGTCCCTGCTCATTATTTTCTTTTTTTATAAGTGGTTCAAAAATTAATAATCGGGAATTTTCTTTCATTGCATTTCTACACGATTGAAGTATCTGAACCGCTTTCTCATCAGGCCAGTCCATCAAAATATATTTAAGCAGGTAAATATCCGCTACAGGACAGGCTCCAAAAAAGTCACCCTCAACTGCCTTCCATCGACGATTGTCATTTAACAGGTACAGTCGATTCCGCGCAAGCACGTCTTTTTGATCGAACAGGATCCCTGTTAAGGTCGGATTTCGGCGTAAAACAGCCAGTAATAAATTACCCAGCCCACCGGCAATATCGGCAACGATAGCATTTTGAGGAAACGAATAGCTATCGGCGATGACTTCATTCTCTACGGATGACATAGAGGCCATACCCGCATGAAAAATGTTGCTGTCAGTCATCGTGTCATCATGCTGCCAGTAGTCGTAAAAAGGCTTGCCAAACAAATCATTAAAAACAGGTTTGCCTTGCAATATCTCATCCATTTTAGCCGCTGGCTGCCAGAATGTTGGGTCTGTCAGCATGAGCACCGCCGCACGCAATGAAAATTCATGCTCAGAACACAGGAACTGTGCTGAATGACTAAGGCTGTATTCAGCTTCGGACAGTTCGTTGAACACTCCACGAGAGGATAATACGCGCATGATCCGATGAAGATAGTCGCCATCGACATTAAGCTCCTCCGCCAGTTGCGTAACGGATTTTTTTCCTTCAACCAGACGATCTGCAACGCCTAATACTGCGACAGCCCGAAGTGCTGCCTGCCAGACAAAACCCATGCTTTGCTCTAACAAACACATTCCTTCTTTACGGCTTAGCAAATCCAGACTATTAGGATGTGACATTTTCTACTCCTTACCAATAAAGATGTGCTGAACAACTAAAACGCCGTTAGCAAGCGTAAGTCTGGTAGCGAGCTTTATCCATAATGTCAGTAAGGATTATTTGTGCGGTTTCGTACCGTTTAGCATACAGTCCATTTCAATACGTAAAAAAACAGGGCCACTTACTCCATATTTTGATTAATAACACCATGACACTATTATTTCATAAATGATTACCATGATAGAAATAATACCTGTCGTGAGACAGACATTTCATCGTCAGAATCTCGGTGTCAGCCCGTATTTTGGTGTTTTGATATTTGCCGCCCAAATTTTGATATCGTTTTGCAGGAGAATAGTGAAATCAGATTTCAAATGCGTCACAATGCCATTGACGCTGTCCGCATCCACAACTGAAAAATGTTCAATTCTGTTCTTCCCTATCTGAACACAAGCATATTTGGCGGGAAGCACTGTACCATTCACATTGAGTGGCAGCTTATTCTCACCACAGCGCCCTTCCGTAATATATGACACCAGCAAATTAGCGGATTTCCTCCCGGGCTGGGATACGCTCACCATGACGGGATAACCTTCCGAGGTCTGCGTCATATCATAAAGCACCGCATTTTTCATATACCAGGTATTATATTCCCGCTCCTGAAAAGCGGACCAGCAAGGCGCAGAAAAAAGCGCCAGCACTGCCAGCGTAATAGAGACTATTTTCATGGAATGTTATCGTCCGTGGTGTTGCACGTATTATTCAGATTGTGCAAAAAACAGCAACAACTTAAGAATAGTCCTACTACTATTGGCAGTGATGGAGGAACAATTAACGACGCGCGACGCGGTCTGTTTCCTGTTGCTAACGTATCTTCGCTTTATTTATTCCGACTGGCCGTTCGGATCGCTTCCAGACCGACGCGCTGTCCGAATGACAGCTCTAACGTGTTTCCATCGGGATCGGCAAAAAAGACATAGTATCCGACGGGGTCGCCTACATTCTCAGGCGCCTTCCTTAGCACACCTTCAGCGGTGGCCATCGCGGTTTTTCTGTCAATTTCTTCGCGGGTCGCACAGGCAATTCCCAGATGACCGAAACTGCCCAGCGGCGTATCGGTCACGGTATCGGCCTGTACAAGAACCAGTGCAAAAGGACGGGTATGGTCGCTAAGCCATGCGACTTTTCTTGCATCAGGCATGTCGGGTTCACGTAAATGAATGACCTCCATACCGGCATAGCGACGATAGAAGGCAATACTCTTTTCCAGGTCCCTGACCATAAACGCGACATGAGTGAAACCTACATCAATGTCTTTCATTTTAAGATGTTACTCCTTTATCAACGTGGTGCTGACATCTTAAAAGCTCAAGTTAACTTGATGTCAATACGCTCATAAAGACGAAACAGGCGAGAAATGGTAAACCGCCGCCATCACGGCAATGCTAACGACAATGCTTAAGAAAAAGTAGGTTTTAAAGGGCTGCTTTTGCGTTTTATGGCGAAAGAGTTGCTGGCCCACAATCGCGCCAGGCCAGCCGCCGGTTACGCCAAATACCAGCAGCGTGGCTTCCGGTACCCTGCGCATACCCTTACGCGCTGCCTGTTTATCGGCGCCATACATAGCCATCGTCAGCACATTGATCAGCAGAAACCACATAGCCAAAGGGTTAGAGGCAAAAAGGCTGCCGATTGCAGCAAAGATCAGGAGTAAATAACAAAAGCGATTGAGGGTCATAGTACCGGCCAAAGGATTGTTAAGCAGTTTTCGACGCCGCATTATACGCTACTTACGCATATATCAGGCGGGAAATGCAGACAACTGGGAAAACGTCACTCCACCCTCACTTTAACCTTTGGCTTCGACAAAAGGATTTTTATCAACTCCTTAAAGGGAACGGGTTTGTAGAAGAAGTAGCCCTGTAAAAACGTGATGTTATTGCGGATGAGATAATCAAGCTGTTGCTGGGTTTCAACCCCTTCCGCCACAATACGGATTGACAGTTTTTTTGCCAGTTCCAGTACCGAATCCAGGATCAGGGTGGAATCCTCATTGGCATTTACTCTGGCAACAAAGCTTTGGTCGATTTTGATGTAATCAATATGCAGGTCCTGCAGGTAGGACAGGCCAGAATAGCCCGTTCCAAAATCATCCAGCGCAATTGCAAATCCGTTGTTATGCAGCTCATTCAGGGTCTTAACGAGATGTTCATCTACGTGGAGGGGCTCGCGCTCGGTCACCTCAACGACGAGGTTCAGATCCTGTTGCACAAAGCTGCGCTTGTAATTCAGGCACTCTTCAAAAAAGGTAGAGGCCACGATATGAGACGCACTGAAGTTAATTCCTACATGGAATCCTTCCGGCAGCAGCGAAGAAATTGAATTCATCTGCATTGCAACCTGACGCATTAAGCTTTGGGTTAATGGAATAATTAACCCTGATTTTTCAGCAAGAGGAATAAACGACGAGGGAGAAATAAACCCGGATTGCGGATGCTTCCATCTGGCCAGCACCTCTACACCGCGCAAGGTGCCCTCTCTGCCGCTCACTACGGGTTGGTAATAGGGAATAATTTCATTTCTGTAGATGGCGGTGCGCAGCGAATCTTCAGGCGATATATCCTTAGAGAGATAGCGTTGCAGAAGATAAGCAGGAAGAGAGGAAATGAGCAGCAGAAATAACAACACCCCACCGGCCTGGTCGAATAATCTCGTCAGGCTAAAAAGAGGCGGAGCGTTAAATTGAATCGCGAAGGGATAATCAGCGTCTTTTACCGTCAGTACATCTTTGTTTGCATGGGGTACCGTCAACACATCGCCGGATTGGCCTAAACGACGATTGCCGACTTGCAGTGAATACGCCACGCCACGTAATGGCATATTCAGCGCATCCCGGATATGGCTGTCACTGATGCTCACCATGATTCGGCTTCCGGCATGGTTTGTCTGGTATAAGAGAACCGGCAGGCCGTTGACCGTACTTTTTGATGGAACGAGTAGCAATGATGCCTGAGGCAGCGCTGAGCCGTTAACCAGCAACACGCGATTTCCCGGTAAAGAGGAGCACCAGACCGCATCTTGTTTCAGAATAACGATCGTTCTCAGATGGGGTTGTAATGCCGCTTCAGTACCGAGCCGATACTGCCCTTCAGCATCACACTCATTCTCAGCAAGCTGCATTGCTATCTGGGTTGCATGACGGGCTTCTTTAAGAATGGCGTTCATGTTTCGCACGACATAGTGCGCCCCTGCAAGGCTGTCAGCCCGTGCAGAATACCAAACCTGTAAATTGATGATAAAAACGCCCAGCATAAAAATTGCCGTGGCTGCAGCTAAGGAGATAGGTGCATGGCGCATTCAGGGTTCTCGACTCGAGTGACGTTGCCGCTTCGGTGATGCTGAAGTGATTGAATTGTCTTCGTCTTAAGCATGGTTGATAAAGAAAGAAATACCATGTCAGGCGTCAGAAATTTTCCCGCAAGCCAGCCTCCATCTTTGCACCTTCTAAAATGGGGAAATAAAAAGGCCGCCGAACGGCAGCCCTGGTTGATACGTGCATATTAGTATTGCTTTATTGTCTTGACCGGTGTTCTTTCTGACCAGTCAGGCCGCTCGCCTGCCATGATTGCACGTTGTTGTGATGGCGTCACAGACTGCGTTATATCAGGCATCGACTTGTATTCAGGTTGCTGAGGTGGGCTGAGAACCAGATCGGAGCTACAGCCTGACAGTAGCAACACCGCCAGTAGCGAAGAATTAAGCTTAAACACGTTAACCCCTTCCAATGGGATAAAAGTTACAGAAAAAGCGTGGTGTCGGTTCTATCCCGGTGACTTTTCTTTGTTATACAACATCACTCGCCTGGCTACCGGCCATAGATTCACCACGCAGATAACCCCGCAAGGATATATTTACTCGAGCAATAAGCGCAACGCTTTGTTTTCCTGCCCACCAGTGAAAAAAGGTGTCAGTAAAGCAGAGTACGCTTCTGGTATCGACGATGTTTATGCTAAAACCGCTGGTATGTTTCTTTTGATAAAAGCTATGAGGGAAGTTGAATGGTGACGGTTGAGGAATTAAAAATGAAATACCCGGGCGCACAGGCCTGGCAAATGGGTGACAGCCCGGCACTGGCGAACGAACTAGCGGATCTGATTAAAAAAGGGCTCAAAACGGCCACCTGCGGATCTTTTGCCTCGTACTCGCAGGATGTGTCTGCTCCACGGATAGGAAGCTACAACATAATCCTTGATGGTCAGAATGTCCCGGTCTGTGTGATCCGGCTGGTTTCCATGCGACTGGTGCGTTTTTGCGATGTTAATGAGGAATTCGCTCGTAAAGAGGGTGAAGGTGATTTAAGCCTTGAATACTGGCAGACAGAGCATCAGCGATTTTTCTTCCGCGAAGGCCATTTTTCTGAAGATATGGAACTGGTCGCAGAAGAATTTGAATTGGTTGAGGTGCTGTAAGCGGAGATAAAGTGGCAGAGGTGTATCTGTTACTTAGCTACCCTTTATCGAGTACCGGCGCCAGATTTCACGCAGCTGTAAAACGTGCTGGCATTCGCCGCCGGAATCCGTACCATACGCGGCATACAATTTTTGCCCCTGCTGGCTCCGAAGGTAGTACTCAATGCAAGAGAATCAAGAGATTAACAAAAAAGAGCAATACAACCTGAACAAACTGCAAAAGCGACTGCGCCGTAACGTGGGCGAAGCCATTGCAGACTTCAACATGATTGAAGAAGGCGACCGCATTATGGTTTGCCTGTCAGGGGGTAAAGACAGCTACACCATGCTGGAGATCCTGCGTAATCTTCAGCAAAGTGCGCCGGTGAAATTTTCTCTGGTGGCGGTCAACCTTGACCAGAAACAGCCGGGTTTCCCGGAACACATTCTGCCGGAATACCTCGAGAAGCTGGGCGTTGAGTATAAAATCGTCGAAGAAAATACCTACGGTATTGTGAAAGAGAAGATCCCGGAAGGGAAAACCACCTGCTCTCTGTGCTCTCGTCTGCGCCGCGGCATTCTGTATCGTACCGCGACGGAGCTGGGCGCGACCAAAATTGCCCTGGGCCATCACCGCGACGATATCCTGCAAACGCTGTTCCTCAATATGTTCTACGGCGGCAAGATGAAAGGTATGCCACCTAAGCTGATGAGTGATGACGGTAAACATATTGTCATCCGCCCGCTTGCCTACTGCCGTGAAAAAGACATTGAGCGTTTTTCCCAGGCGAAAGGGTTCCCGATCATTCCATGTAACCTCTGCGGCTCTCAGCCGAACCTGCAGCGTCAGGTGATTGGCGACATGCTGCGCGACTGGGATAAGCGCTATCCGGGTCGTATCGAAACCATGTTCAGCGCCATGCAGAACGTCGTCCCTTCCCATCTCGCGGATGTGGAGCTGTTCGACTTTAAAGGCATCAATCACGAGTCAGAAGTCGTGAACGGCGGAGACCTGGCGTTTGACCGGGAAGAGATCCCGATGCAGCCAGCAGGCTGGCAGCCGGAAGACGATGACAATCAGTTTGAAGAGTTGCGTCTGAACGTGCTTGAAGTGAAGTAAGCGGTTAGCGTCTCAGAAACACCTTCTGAGACGCTTCATGCTTTATTTCAGCAGACGTACGCGGCAGGTTTTACCCTTAATTTTCCCGTTTTGCAGCTGCTTCCATGCCTTATGGGCAACCGCCTGGCGAACCGCGACGTAGACATGCGCCGGATGGACAGCAATCTTACCGATATCCGCCCCGTCCAGCCCCACATCCCCGGTCAGTGCACCGAGTACATCACCAGGTCGCATCTTGGCTTTTTTACCGCCATCAATGCACAGGGTCGCCATTTCGGCCTCCAGCGGCACAAGGCTGACGCCGGCTGGGGGATTCATCCAGTTCAGCTTAATCTGCAGCATCTCAGAGAGAATATTGGCGCGCTGCGCCTCTTCAGGTGCGCAGAAGCTGATCGCCAGACCGCTGTTTCCTGCGCGCGCGGTACGGCCAATACGGTGCACGTGTACTTCCGGATCCCACGCCAGCTCAAAGTTCACCACCAGCTCAAGCGATTTAATATCCAGACCGCGCGCAGCAACGTCGGTCGCAACCAGCACGCGGGCGCTGCCATTCGCGAAACGGACCAGCGTCTGATCGCGATCGCGCTGTTCCAGATCGCCATGCAGCGACAGCGCGCTCTGCCCGGCGGCATTCAGGGCATCACAAACAGACTGACAGTCTTTTCTGGTATTACAGAACACCACGCAGGAGGCAGGCTGATGCTGGCTCAGCAATTTCTGCAGGAGCGGTATCTTCCCCTGCTGCGAGGTTTCAAAGAACTGCTGTTCGATCGCGGGCAGCGCATCTACGCTGTCAATTTCAATGGTAAGGGGATTTTTCTGCACGCGGCCGCTGATGGCGGCAATGGCTTCCGGCCAGGTTGCGGAGAACAGCAGCGTCTGGCGATCGGCCGGTGCAAAACGGATCACCTCGTCAATGGCATCGCTGAAACCCATGTCCAGCATGCGATCGGCCTCATCCATGACCAGCGTTTGTAGCGCATCCAGCGAGACGGTGCCCTTCTGCAGATGATCGAGAAGACGGCCAGGCGTCGCGACGATAATGTGCGGGGCATGCTGGAGTGAATCACGCTGGGCGCCGAACGGCTGCCCGCCACAGAGGGTTAAGATCTTGGTATTGGGCAGGAAACGTGCCAGGCGACGCAGTTCACCCGCGACCTGGTCAGCCAGTTCGCGGGTCGGACACAGCACCAGAGACTGGGTCTGAAAAAGCGCCGCATCGATATGCTGCAACAGGCCAAGGCCAAATGCCGCCGTTTTTCCACTGCCCGTTTTCGCCTGCACGCGCACGTCACGGCCCTCGAGAATGGCAGGTAAGGCGGCCGCCTGAACAGGCGTCATCGTGAGGTATCCCAACTCGTTGAGGTTATCGAGTTGGGCGGCGGGCAAAACATTCAGGGTAGAAAAAGCGGTCACTATAGTCTCTCGTGGTGATCTTTGCAGTCAGATGGCGCGTATCCTCGCAGATCTCGCGGTTCGATGCGACAATTTAATCGGTTCTTCATCGGGCGGCGGGTCCGGCTGCGGACGCGGGATGGGATCGGGCATGGGTACCGGATCGCTGGGGATAGGATCGGACTGACGCGATTGTGGCAGTAGCCGAGCGTTAAGGATGCTCATCATTCCCTCCAGAATTTGCTGTCGTCCCTTTTAGGGTAGACGCTGAGAATCAGGAGGCAAAAAAAAGCCGACTATGAAGTCGGCGTCGTACGAATCAATTGTGCTATGCAGTAATTCAAAAAAGGAAGTAAGACAATATGGAGCGCAACGCCCATCGCTTGACGTTGCATTCACCTGCGGGAGTAATATTGCACCTTACGGGGTATATGTTTATTGACTTCGCTCAATTAAAAGAGCGTTTTAATCCCGGAAAAAGACGAAAAAAGCGTAAATTTACAGCCATTTACTACGATGCAACCACCATGCAACACCCCCAATCAAAACAACTAACATCACGCAAAACGCCGTAAAGCCGTAGCGATAAGCGCCGCCCGGAATCCCGCCCAGGTTGACGCCAAACAGCCCGGTCAAAAACGTGCTGGGTAAAAACACCATCGCCATCAGGGACATCGTATAGGTTCTTCGCGCCAGCGACTCCTGCATCACCTGCGCGATTTCGTCCGCCATCACCGCCGTTCTGGCAATACAGGAATCAATTTCATCCAGCCCGCGGCCCAGCCTGTCGGCAATATCCTGCATTCTGCGTCGATGGTCGTCGTTCATCCAGGCGAGCCTTTCGCTGGCCAGCCGCGCATACACGTCGCGCTGCGGCGTCATGTAGCGGCGCATCACAATCAACTGCTTACGCAACAAGGCCAGAAAACCGCGCGGCGGGATCTGCTGATCGAGCAGGTTATCTTCCAGGTCGATGATTTTGTCGTGCAGTTCTTCGATAAACTCGCTGGCGTGATCGGTAAGCGCGTCACAGACGTCCACCAGCCAGCTGCCGCAGTCGATCGGCCCGGTGCCCTCTTTCAGATCGTTGACGATGTCATCCAGCGCCAGAACCTTACGCTGTCGGGTGGAGACAATCAGCCCATCGTCCATATAGACCCGCATCGCAACCAGCTGATCCGGACGTTCATCCGTGCTGCCGTTAATACAGCGCAGGGTGATCAGCGTCCCGTCCCCCATTCGGCTCACGCGGGGGCGCAGGCTTTCACCGGCCAGCGCATCGCGCACGTTGTTAGGCAAGAGCGGGGTCGACGCCAGCCAGTCAGCGCTGTCCGGGTGGGTGTAGTTCAGATGCAGCCAGCAGGGATGCGCACTGTCGATCACATCATTGTCTTCCAGCGGCCGGGCACCGCCGCGACCGTCCAGCACCCACGCAAAAACTGCGTCTGGAACGTTTAGTTCAGATCCTTTAATGCTTTCCACAGCTCCTCCGCCTTTTAGCTCTTTCGGTGTCAGTCTAGCTTTCATCAGGGGTTAAGCAACAACTATGTATGCCATCGCGCTGAAATCGTTCATGAAATGTTCATGCCATGCGTTTCGCCCGGCGGCACTACGCCTGCACGGGCCTACAGTGATGGGTGTAATCTATTGATATTGCGGCAGAGTGTAGGCCGGGTAAGCGCAGCGCTACCCGGCAAGAAATATGGCGAGAGAGTTGCAGTTTTGTCAGAGAGAGTGCTCCGGCCGCGGGAGGAAGGATGGCGAGCCGCCAGGTAATGAGGACAACGATCCCTGATCCAGTCTGAAATTACGCGTGCGGGCCTGCAGCTCAATCACCTGATTGCGCAGGACATCAGAGGAGCCGTTGAGCTCCTCCGCCATCGCCACGTTGCTTTGCGTGACCCGCTCCAGCTCCGAAAGCGCCAGCGTGATCTGGGAAATGCCTTTCTCCTGCTCAGAGGTCGACGCGGAAATTTCATCCATCAAGCGGCTGACGTTCCCCGACCCCGTCACGATTTCATGCATATTCTTCTCTGCCTGTGACACCACGGTCGCGCCCTGCGTGACGTTACTGCTGGTGACTTCAATCAGCGCTTTGATATTCTTCGCGGCCTCTGCACTGCGGTGTGCCAGGTTTCTGACCTCTTCCGCAACGACAGAAAAACCTTTTCCGTGGTCGCCTGCCCTTGCCGCCTCAACGGCCGCGTTGAGCGCCAGAATATTGGTCTGGAACGCAATGCCGTCAATCAATGAAATAATCTCCGTCATCTGCTGGGCGCATTCGGTAATGGACTGCATATTGTTGGCGACCTGCCCCATCAGCTCCCCGCCCTTGCGCGCCTGCAGCGTCGCCACATTCGCCTGTTCACTCGCCAGGCGGGTGTTATCGGCATTGTTTTTGGTGCTCGCCGCCATTTGCTCCATGCTGGCTGCGGTTTGCACTAAAGACGCAGACTGCTGTTCGGTTTTCACCGAGAGCTGAGCGCTACGGGCCGAGAGCTGATCCGATAAGGTCATGGCGGTTTGCGACGACGCCCTGATCTCGCGCACCAGCGTCGCAATGTTGCCGGAAAGGCTATTGATCCCGGGAATAAGTCGACCCGCGCAGTTATTGCCAAACTCCGGGATAGAAACCCCAAGGTTGCCTGCTGTCACCTCTTCAATACTTCTCTTTACCGTATTGATCGGCGTCACAAGATAGCGGGTCATATAGACCCAAAGCAAAAATAGCGCAACGAAATTGATAATGTTAAGAGAAATAAAGAGAGAGGACTTGCTGGAAATTAGAACAACGACACCTGCGTTTACCAAAAATAGCGATAAAAGGAACCCGATAATAAAGGTCCTGACACTAATATTTCTTAGCATGATGATACCCACGTTTTATATTTTGGTCGGCATCTAGACTTATAGCATTGGCTCAGACGTTTTTCCTCGCAAACTTCACGGGATTGTTTTTTCGCCGTTAGCAACCTGGGATTTAGCTTAAGTCAGATAAAAAGAGCGTATTAGTGAAAATGTTCTTCGCAGCGTGCTGTGATACTGGTCTGCCGCCACGTTAAGCGATACCATCCGCTGCGGCGCACTGATACAATCGCCGTTATATTTAAGGAGCTTTGCTACTTTTATTCGCTCTTGTTTAGCAATGCTTAATACGTTAACAATGAGAATATATTTTATATTCTTAATACGTTTTAGAGTATTAATATGACTGGTCATTTTACACGATAAAAAACTAATATTGTTTGAATGCGCATGTTCGTTGCCAGATAAAGATGTGCCCGGCAGGCGAAATCGGTAACCCTCTCAGGCGTGGGATTGCATAATGCTCAATATATCGTGGGACCCTGTGTTAATCGCTATCTCTTATCTGGTGGCGTTTATCGCCTCCTTTGTGGCGCTGGACAGTGCCGGAAAGATCCCCCTTTCCAGCCGAAAGGCTGCCTTGTTCTGGCGTATGGCCGGCGGTATCTCGCTCGGCATCGGCATCTGGTCGATGCACTTTATCGGCATGCTGTCGATGCAGATGCCCATGATGATGCGCTACGACCTCTGGTTAACCCTTGCATCCCTGGGCGTCGCGGTTATTGCGTCGACCACGGCCCTTGATATTGCCGTCGCGGGAAAAAAACGGTCTCTCTTTCGCCCCATCGTTGCCACCGCAATCCTGAGCGCAGGCGTGGTATCCATGCACTATATCGGTATGGCGGCCCTGATGCTGGATGGCAGCATCATCTGGGATCGCCGTATTGTGGGGTTGTCCGTGGTCATTGCCGTGGTGGCTTCCGGCACTGCGCTGTGGCTGGCTTTCCGCCTGCGAGACAAAGGGGTTTTTATTGAGCGCCTTCTCGCGGCCCTGGTCATGGCCGCCGCCATTTGTGCGATGCACTATACCGGCATGAGTGCCGCGCATTACCCGGAAATGTCGCATACCCTTCCCGGCGGGATCGGCGAGCTCGGGTTATCCATCTGGGTTTCGGTCACCACGCTCTGCCTGCTTGGCGTGATGTTAATTATTTCCCTTGTCGACTCTCACCGGCGTACCGGCCGGCTGACGGACAATCTGCGGCAGCTCAATCGGCAGCTTGAGCTGCAGGCGCGCTTTGATGCACTCACCGGACTCGCGAATCGCCATCAGATGGACATCCGCATGCAGGACTGCCTGCGCAGCGCGTTGCTGAGTAACAGGCAATTTGCCGTCATTTTCCTGAACGTCGATCATTTCAAACGCGTCAACGATACCTGGGGTCACAGCGTCGGCGATGAGTTATTGATCACCGTTGCACAGCGCATCACTTCCCGTCTCACGCGTGAGATGACCCTGGCAAGGCTGGGAGGTGACGCCTTTATCCTGCTGGTACCGGAATGTGACGACGACAAACTCAACGCCCTGCTCGCGTCGTTGCTCGAGGATGTACGACGTCCTCTTTCGATCTGTGGTCATACGCTAAGCACGACAATCAGTGCGGGCGTCAGCCTCTATCCTCAGGATGGCGAAACGCTGCATGAGCTAAAGCTCAAGGCGGATGCAGCCCTGCATCACGTCAAAGACGACGGCCGGAACGGCTGGGCGCACTACCGATCCGAGATGTCGACAGCAATCCCGGCAAAACCCGGTTTTCTGCAGGAACTCTCTCAGGCGCTTGAGCGCGATCAGTTTGAACTCTGGTACCAGCCAACCTGGTATGCGCAAGAGAAGACTATCCATGGTTTTGAAGCCCTGCTGCGCTGGCGGCACCCTGAGCAAGGCGTTGTTCTGCCGGGCCTGTTTATCCCCTCGCTGGAACAAACCGGCTTAATTATTCCGGTGGGCAACTGGGCCATTGAAGCGGCATGTCGACAGCTGCATTTCTGGACTGAACAAGGGTTTAGCCAGTGGACGCTGTCGCTCAACTTATCCCCCGTCCAGTTCGAACAGCCGGACATTTTCCATATCGTATCGTCGATGCTGGAAAAATATAGCTTGTCCCCGTCCAGGCTGATCCTTGAGGTTACGGAAAGCACCGCGCTGAAAAATCTCGACCGCAGCATTGAGTTACTCAACGCGTTTAATCATGCGGGGATCACCGTCTCGATTGATGATTTCGGTACGGGCTACTCGAACCTGCTGATGCTGAGCGTGCTGCCGGCAAAAGAGCTCAAGATCGACAAAAGCTTTGTGACGTCGATGCTGGAAAATGAAAAAAGCTACAAGCTGGTTGAAACCATCATGAGTATCGCCCGAACCATGGAGATGAACGTGGTGGCTGAAGGGATTGAAACGCAAGAGCAGCAGGAGGTTCTCACCCGTCTCGGCTGTGACTACCTGCAGGGTTATCTTTTCTCCCGTCCCTTACCTGCCGAACAGGTGCCGTGGCTGCTTCTGCAGATAAACTCCGACAGGCAAATTATACCCATTAATAAAATTCAAACGGACCCCGCATTTATTTCGCAAAAAAACCATGCCTGACGGGGTTGAGTAGAGTATGTTTCAAAGCAGTAGACACTCGTCACGTCTGTCATGATTGTCAGGCGCATTGAGCCGATGAACAGGAAATGCCTATGTCGCAAAACGGTTTTGAAGCGCTGAACGTCATTAAAACACCCGTGTGGCTGATTTCCCCCGCTTCGGAAGCGATCGTTTTTGCGAATGTGACCGCAACGCAGCTTATGGGAGAGAAGACGCTGGACCAGCTGCGTAAAGGCCTCTATTCCGCGAATGCACAGCACCTCCTGTCGATGTATGTACCTGAACTGAAAACCGGGCAGGAGATCGTCGAAATCTGGACAATAAATCGGGATGGACAGGATACGCCGCTAAGCTGTCGTCTCTCGCTTGCCCATTATGCCCCCTGGGGAGATGTGATTGTTTTCGAGGGGATCGCCCAGCACATTCTCTCTGGGCTAAAGGCCAGCCGCTCCGCAACCTACCGGCGGAAAAAACAGGGGTTTTACGCCCGTTTTTTTCAGACCAACAGCGCGCCGATGCTGTTAATCGATCCGGCCCGCGATGGCCAGATTGTTGATGCTAACCTGGCCGCGCTCTATTTTTACGGTTACTCACATGATGACATGTGCAGTAAACATACCTGGGAAATCAATACTCTTGGGCGAGACGTGTTGCCCATTATGACTGCGATTGCCGCGCTGCCCGGCGGCCATAAGCCGCTCAACTTTGTTCACCGCCTTGCCGACGGCTCTACCCGCCACGTTCAGACGTATGCCGGCCCCATTGAGATCTACGGTGACAAGCTGATGCTGTGCATCATCCACGATATCACCGAGCAAAAAAGACTGGAGCAAGAGCTGGAACATGCCGCGCTACGTGACTCCATGACCGGGTTACTCAACCGGCGCCAGTTCTACGCGATTACCGATCCCAACAACCTGAATCATCTTCCTGCCCTACAGCAGTTTAGCCTGCTGCTGGTGGATACCGATCGCTTCAAAAACATCAACGACCTGTTTGGTCATTTGAAGGGCGATGAGGTGCTTATCGCCCTCTCCCGAACGCTGGAAGCCTGTAGCCGGGAGAATGACCTGGTATTCCGCTGGGGAGGCGAAGAGTTCGTTATCCTGCTGCCGCATACCCCTCTCGACATCGCGTTGCAGATTGCCGAGTCGATCCGTGCAGCCGTTGCCCGCATTACGATTCCGGGCTTACCGCGGTTTACCGTTAGCATTGGCGTGGCGCGACATAACCAGGGCGAGACGATTGATGAGCTGTTTAAGCGGGTAGACGACGCGCTGTATCGCGCTAAAAATGACGGACGCAATAAAGTCCTTGCAGCATGAAACTGGAGTATACGAGAAAGCCCCGCTACAATGCCTGCCTCGACTCAATTAACTTCAGGTGGGTAAAATCTGCAATGGGAAAAATAGAAATAATACTCACCTTAATTATTTTGCTCCTTATTATATTTGGCTTATGGTTTATTTTTAGCGGTGAGATCTGGTATCTCGTCGAATTTCTCGAAAATAGTCTTTACCCGACCTTCGATGCACCATAACGCACGTTTAATATCTTGTTTCACCTACCGAATTTGTCAGGTATCTGCAAGCCTGACAGCCGCGTAAGATACGCGCCGTTATCCTCCAACTACGTTGATAACGAATCACTTATTCATTTGCTTATGTTGCCCGTGCTCTGACGGGCTTTTTTATTTCCGGCATTTCAGCCACGCCAGGCTATATCTTAATCATCTTTAATGACAAGGGAGAGGAATGATGAGCAAGAAGATCCTGATGCTGGTGGGCGATTATGCCGAAGATTACGAAACCATGGTGCCTTTTCAGGCTTTGCAGATGATTGGCCATCAGGTGGATGCAGTCTGCCCCGACAAACCAAAAGGCGACTACATCATGACGGCAATCCATGATTTCGACGGCGCCCAGACCTATAGCGAAAAACCCGGTCACCGCTTTACCCTCAACGCCGACTTTTCCGCCGTAAAGGAGCAGGACTACGACGCGCTGCTCATCCCCGGCGGCAGAGCGCCCGAGTATCTGCGGCTAAATGAGGACGTGTTAAAGCTGGTACAGGCATTTGACGCCGCGCGCAAACCGATTGCTGCAGTGTGCCATGGCCCGCAGCTGCTCGCTGCCGCGGGCATCCTGAAAGGCCGTACCTGTAGCGCCTACCCGGCTTGTGCACCTGAGGTACGCCTCGCGGGTGGACACTACGCCACGATCGGCATCGATCAGGCCCATGTCGACGGCAACCTGGTGACGGCTCCCGCCTGGCCCGCCCATCCGCAGTGGCTGGCGAAGTTTAGTGCGTTATTAGCACAATAGCGCGCCGGTATCAGCCCGGGTGAATACCGTGCGGGTGGAGCGGAGCCATGTTTTCAGGACTGGCGCGAGAATGCGTCAGTTCTCGTTTTAACCGTTGGCACATCCCGCTTTCTCCCCGAAGAGCGCTGTGATATTAGCCCATCAACACCTGCAGGGCATCCTGCCGATTGGCCCTGATAGAAAAAATACGATCCATCCTGGTCAGCTTAAAGAGAGCGTGTGTATTGCTGTTAAGCGAACACAGCACCAGCTCACCCTTGCCGTTTAAACTCTTGAGTATGGATACCAGCGCGCCGAGACAGCTGCTGTCAATAAAATCTACGTGGCTGAAATCCAGCAATATCTTTTTATTACTTTTTTCAATCACCTCCAGCACCTGCTGCTTAAAGGTCTGCTCGACAGAAGCATCCAGCCTGCGAACCAGCGGAACGACAATCTGTACGTCATTTTCACTCTGTATTTCAAAGTTCATAATCAGCCTCGCATCAGGGGCGTAACGTGTTCCCGAATGATGATCATAGTGCACCGATATCGCTCCCGGAAGGCAACCGGAAGCATGACCATCAGCAATTTATTCCCCAAATATCCCTTGCATAGCCCTGAATGGTTCTGTCACTCGAAAACTCTCCCATTCGGCTAATATTTAGCAACGCTTTTCGATGCCACTGGCGGGGATGTTCAAAATCCGCCATTGCCTGACGTTGGGTTTGACTGTAGCTGTCAAAATCCAGCAGATGACAATAATGATCGGCTGTTGTCAACATATGGTGTAGCGGTGCAAAAATTTCGCGATCGGCGCTAAATTCACCAGAAATAAGCGTATCCACTATACGCATCATTCGAGGATCGCTCTGACGATAGAAACGATTATTATCGCCATTTGAACGCATTTCATTGACTTCTTCAGCCGTCGCGCCGAAAAGATAGAAGTTTTCTGCCCCAACAGCATTAAGAATTTCAATGTTGGCACCATCATACGTACCCATTGTTAACGCACCGTTGAGCGCGAACTTCATATTACTGGTTCCAGATGCCTCCGTGCCTGCTGTGGATATTTGTTCAGACAGGTCTGTTGCCGGTATTATGCTTTCGGCTAAGGAGACTTTGTAATCCTCAAGAAAAATGACTTTCAGCTGCCCGGCAATACGCGCATCACTGTTGATTTTATTCGCTACAGCATTAATTAACTGAATAATAAGCTTTGCCATTCGATAACCGGGTGCCGCTTTACCTGCAAAAAGATGCACCTTAGGCGCTATGGTTCTCCCATTCTCTTTAATATCAATATAGAGAGAAATGACGTGCAGAATATTCAGAAGCTGGCGCTTGTATTCGTGAATGCGTTTTACCTGGCAATCAAACATTGCCATCGGGTCCAACATAATCCCATAACGTTGTGAAACAATCTGGCTCAACGCGGATTTATTTTTGAATTTAATGCCGCGGATATGATCGATCACCCCCGTATCATCCGCATGCTTCTCCAGTTGTCGAAGCATATGTAAATCCGTCGGCCATCGGGTGCCCAATTGCTGATTCAGAAATGCGGCAAGATTTGGGTTAGCCTGCTGCAACCATCTGCGCGGCGTAATGCCGTTGGTCTGATTAATGAATTTATCTGGCGTAATAAAATAAAAATCGGGAACCAGGTGCGTTTTGATAAGCTCGGAATGGAGCATTGCCACCCCATTAACACAGTGACTCCCGACGATGGCCAGATTTGCCATCCTGATGCTTTTCTCGTTGTTCCCCGAAAACAGTGACAAGGAGGTCAATAAGTGCGGTTTGTCTGGCCATCGGGAGGCGACATCCGCAAGAAAACGGTGGTTAATCTCAAAAATAATCTGCAAGTGTCGCGGCAACAATTTATCGAACAACGCCACTGGCCAGGTCTCCAGAGCCTCGGGCATCAACGTATGGTTGGTGTAAGCACAGGTTCTTTGGGTGATATCCCAGGCCTGGTGCCAGGGAAGGCTGTATTCATCGACAAGTATTCGCATCAACTCGACAACAGCCAGCGCGGGATGCGTATCATTTAGCTGGATGGCGACATGCCGCGGCAGTAACGAAATGTCAGTTTCAATCTCAGCGTATTCGCGAAAAATATCTCGCAAGGTACATGCTACAAGAAAATACTCCTGAGTCAGTCGCAGCTCCTTGCCCGAGAGGATCTCATCAGAAGGATAGAGTATTTTTGAAATATTCTCGGAGGCGATTTTTTCACTGACCGCTTTGATGTAATCGCCATGGTTGAAAATATGAATATCAAAAGAGTTAGAGGCTACGGCACTGTATAAACGAAGCTTATTCGTGGTGCTACCTCTGTAGCCAGAAACGAAATAGTCATTTGGGATACCAACGATGGTATTCCACCCCAACCACATTGGATTATAATTCCCGCCAGCATCATCTGCATGCTCGATATATCCACCAATTGGGATCAGCATTGCCTGGCTATGGTGTTCAACCAGCCAGGGGGAATGCATTGAATGCCAGTCGTCCGGATGTTCGATTTGCTGACCATTCTGAAAAGACTGCCTGAATAAACCATATTCGTATTTTATGCCATGACCTGAGGCAGCAATGTCTAACGTTGCCATTGAGTCAATAAAGCAGGCAGCTAACCGCCCAAGGCCACCATTTCCAAGCGCGGCATCGGGCTCTTCGTCAAGAATACCATCGAAATCAAACCCCAGGTCAGTGACAACCTGACGCATATCATCAAGCAAATTCAGGTTCATCAGGTTATTGCGTAATGACTGCCCAAGCAAAAATTCCATCGAGAGATAATAAACGCGTTTTTTCTTTTCCACGCGTTGCCGGGCCTGACTATCGAGAAAGCGATCTTGCTGAAAATACCGCACTGCCAGCGCCACAGCATTGAATATATCGCCGTTGGTGGCCTTGTCTATGCTAACGCATAACGTATATTTTAATTGTGTTTCGACAAGTTCACGCAACTCTCTGTTAGTGAAAGACATGTTGACCTCACTGGAGTTACTGCATATTTTTAATATGCAGAACACAAGATATTATTTTGTTCAAGTGTAGACGGCGATATTCAACTCATGCAATTTTTACCCACCATTGCGTATGGTGTTGTTTTTGCATCGCCTGAGAAATATCAGCAGTAAGTATCGTCAGGAAAGTGCGACTTTCTGCTGTGGCGGGAGAGAATCAGAAGGAGCAACTGGCGCTAAGCTCCGCGCCAGCTCTGGATTTGGTAGCAGCGAACCCCTACTCGTCAGTGCTTCTCAATATACATCGTCCGGCTATACGCCACGTCTTCCGGGTTATTAATGGGGTACCCTTTCACCCACGGCTTAATCAGTCGACCGTTGGTATACTGGTAAATAGGCGCGATAGGTGCTTTCTCCATAAGGATTTTCTCCGCCATGTTGTAGTCGGTGTTACGCGCTTTCGCCGTGGTTTCAAGCGTCGCCTGGTGGATTATTTTATCGTAAGCCGGGTCATTGAAACGCGAGATATTGCCGCTGTGGGTTGAGGTCAGCAGGGACAGGAAGGTCGAGGGCTCGTTGTAATCCCCCACCCATGACGCGCGGATCACGTCAAAATTGCCGGTATTGCGGCTGTCAATGTAGGTTTTCCACTCCTGGTTTTGCAGCTTAACATCCACACCGAGATTTTTCTTCCACATGGACGCCACCGCAATGGCGATTTTCTGGTGGTTTTCCGACGTGTTGTACAGCAGGTTCAGCTTCAGCGGACGCTGAGGGCCGTAGCCTGCGGCCTGGAGCAAGGTTTTGGCCTGAGCGTTCAGCTCCTGCTGGGACATCTGCTCGAACGGCGAAGGTTCAGGCGTGAAGCCCGCCGTCACGTCAGGGGTAAAATGCCAGGCCGGTTTTTCGCCGGTACCCAGTACCTTTTCCGCCATAATGCGGCGATCGATAGTCATGCTCAGGGCAAGACGAACCCGGGCATCGGCCGTCGGCCCCTTTTGCGTATTAAACGCGTAGTAGTAGGTTCCGAGCTGAGGCGGCGTATACACCTGTCCCGGAATGTCCTTCAGGAGCTTCTGATACATGTTTTTCGGGAACGATTCGGTAATATCGATATCCCCTGCCAGATAGCGTTTCGTGGCGGACGATTCCTGGTTAATCGGAATAAAGGTCACTTTTTGCAGGACAGTTTTCGCATTGTCCCAATAGTGGGTGTTCGGCACGACAACCAGTTTTTCATTCACCACGCGGTCGTTCAGGACGTAGGCGCCATTACCGACCAGCGCTCCCGGACGCGTCCACTCTTTCCCGCTTTCAACGTTCGCTTTTTGCACCGGATAGAAGGCGAAGTTTGCCGTCAGGTTGCTAAACCACGGTAGCGGTTTATCCAGCTGGACGCGCAACGTCCTGGCATCCACCGCCGTCACGCCCAGGGTATCAGGCGCTGCCTTACCGTCGATGATAGCCTGCGCATTGTTGATACCTGCCAGCGCTGCAAACCAGGCAAACGGAGAGGTCGTTTTTGGGTCAACCAGACGCTGCCAGCTGTAGACAAAATCCTGCGCGGTGACCGGCGTACCGTCAGACCATTTTGCGTTATCACGCAGGGTGAACGTCCAGGTACGGTTATCGTTACTCTGCCAGCGCGTCGCCACCCCCGGGGTCAGTTCCCCTTTCTCATTCTGATTCACCAGCCCTTCGAAAAGATCGCGAATCACCTGAATCTCTGGCAACCCCACCGCTTTTGCCGGATCGAGCGAAGCCGGTTCATCTTTAATATGTCTGACCAGCTCCTGTTTTTGCGCCAGCACCGTGCCCTGTGGGACATCAGCAGCGTATGAGAGTGTAGAGAGCCCGCACAGGCACAGTGCGGTGAAAAGACGCGAAACAGGATGCTTCATAAGATCCCCTTTAAAAAATTCAGGTAACAAGCAGATGCGTAATTATTTGTTTCGACAATAAGAAATGCAAATAACTTACGCCTGAATAGTGATTTAAGGCAATTCTCAGCCGCTACGGAAACTATTTGATTAACAGCGGCTTTTGCACAACACTGCCAGTAGAGACTTCTTTATCAGGATTTCGTATGGCAACCACCCGACCCCGCGCGGAACGCGGCGCCTTCCCTCCGGGCGCTGAACAATATGGCCGCTCATTTTTAGGCGCATCGCTGATCTGGTTCCCGGCACCCGATGCCGATCGCGACAGCGGTTTGATTATTGCCGGCACGCACGGTGATGAAAACTCGTCTGTCGTCACGCTCTCGTGCGCGCTGCGGACATTGACCCCTTCATTACGACGTCATCACGTGATTCTTGCCGTCAATCCGGATGGCTGTCAGCTGGGATTGCGGGCGAATGCGCGGGGCGTCGACCTGAACCGTAATTTCCCGGCAGCAAACTGGCGCGCTGGCGAAACGGTTTATCGCTGGAACAGCTCCGCAGAGGAGCGAGACGTGGTATTGCTGACGGGAGACAACCCTGGCTCAGAGCCGGAAACGCAGGCGCTTTGCCAGCTTATCCATAAGATCCACCCCGCCTGGGTTGTCTCCTTTCACGATCCGCTGGCCTGCATTGAAGATCCGCGCCACTCTGACCTGGGCGCGTGGCTGGCACGGGCGTTCGACCTGCCGCTCGTCACCAGCGTGGGTTATGAAACACCCGGATCATTCGGGAGCTGGTGCGCCGACTTAAGCTTGCCCTGCATCACCGCTGAGTTCCCGGCGATCTCCTCCGACGAAGCCAGCGAAAAATACTTAAAAGCCATGATGGAGCTTCTGCGCTGGCAGCCTCAGAGATGAAGCACGCCGCTGGTAAATTTCAGGGCCGGTGAAACGTCAACCGCCAGCCACGTCGGGCCATCCAGATCGGCGAAACGGACCTGATTGACCAGCGGCAGCGCCGCACCGATCGCCCGGGAGGTGCAAAGCATGCATCCCAGCATCAGGGCGAACCCCTGCGCCCGGGCGTCCGCCGCCAGAGCCAGGGCTTCAGTCAGTCCGCCTGCCTTGTCGAGCTTGATATTGACCATGTCATATCGGCCCTTAAGCTCGCTCAAATTCTCGCGGGTGTGGCAGCTTTCATCCGCGCACACGGGCAACGGATGGATAAAATTCTTCAGCGCCGCATCCTCTTTTACCGGCAGAGGCTGCTCCAGCATCGCCACGCCCAGATCGGCCAGCAGCTGGCATCGCGCGGCCAGCCCTTCGGGATGCCACGACTCGTTGGCGTCCACAATCAGCGTGGCTGAAGGAACCGCCGAGCGAATAGCGACCATCCGCTCGCTGATCAGACGATCGTCTAGCTTCACTTTTAACAGCGTGGCTCCGGCGTCATAGAGCGCTTTCGCACTGGCGGCCATCTGCTCCGGCTCACCAATCACGACCGTTTGCGCGGTCACGACGGACTCCGGCACGATCACGCCCAGCAATGACGTCAGCGATTTTTGCTGCTGAGCGGCTTCAAGGCTCCAGAGCGCACAGTCGATGGCGTTGCGCGCCGCCCCGGCGGGTAAACGCTGCTGTAATGCCTCGCGCGTGAGCCCTTTTTGCAGGTCAGGCACCAGGGTCATGATCTGCGCCATCACCGACGCAAGGCTTTCCCCATAGCGCGGATAAGGCGTACATTCCCCGACGCCTTTCACACCCTCTTCTTCAATTTCAACCACGACCACGCTGGCTTCACTTCGGCTGCCGCGGGAGATCACAAACGGGGTATGCAATGGCCAGGCTTCTTCATAGACCTTAACGCTTCTCATCACTGACTCCTTGCGGCCCGGAAAGGCGAAAAATTTGGTTTGCCGTGTTATCTGCTGATGGCATACACTAGCCACGACGTTAACTATATGTAAACAGGAAGATATCTATGTCACAACTCGTTCATTTCCAGGGCAACCCGGTTGCTGTAGCAGGTTCCATTCCGCAGGCTGGCAGCAAAGCGCAGGCATTTACTCTGGTGGCTAAAGATCTGTCTGACGTCACACTGGCTCAGTTTGCGGGCAAACGCAAAGTACTGAACATTTTCCCAAGCATTGATACCGGTGTTTGTGCCGCATCCGTGCGTAAATTCAACCAGCTGGCGACTGAAATGGACAACACCGTTGTGCTGTGCATTTCCGCTGACCTGCCGTTTGCCCAGTCCCGTTTCTGCGGTGCCGAAGGCCTGAGCAACGTTATCACCCTCTCCACCCTGCGCAGCGCAGATTTCCTCGAGAAATACGGCGTCAGCATTGCGGAAGGCCCTCTGAAAGGTCTGGCAGCACGTGCTGTACTGGTTCTGGACGAAAACGACACTGTCGTCTTCAGCGAACTGGTTAACGAAATCACCACCGAGCCGGACTACACTGCCGCGCTGGACGTGCTGAAAGCATAATAAGTCCTTAGCATTCTATACAACTTATTCTCAACCTCGCTTCGGCGGGGTTTTTTATTATTTCAAAGCTGAATCGTTAAAGCATAAATACTCGTATGTCACATTAATCCTGCAATGATCAGAGAAATATGTTACATGATCGTGATCAACAACGCATAATAATCGTTAAAATCCCCTATTTTCATCCCGAGTGAAGCCCATCACATTTCCCTTTTTGTCTAAACATTAGATTTGCTTACGAAAGAAGATAATCGTTTCAGCAAAAAGGATAAATTATGAAGATCAAATTCGCTTTTACGCTCCTGGCGGTCCTGGTTTCTGGCCATGCCGCGGCTAAAACCTGGGTGCTGACAAGTGCTGAAAGCAGCGTAGAGAAAGGAAACTGGAAGATTTCCAGTGATGAGCTGAAAGTTAAAGATCAGACGTTCAGCATTGAGCAAAAAATCTTACACGGCGGCAAGCAGGAAGGCAGTAAAGTCATCATTATTAGCAGTAAAGATGGCCTGACGATTACCCTGAGCCCGACACGCGGCATGAACCTTCTGCACGTTGAAGGGTTCGGCACCCGACTGGGATGGAATTCACCCGTCAAAGAGGTCGTCAATCCTGCCTATATCAATCTTGAAAGCCGAAACGGTCTCGGCTGGCTGGATGGTTTCAACGAGATGATGGTGCGCTGTGGCTACGAGTGGACAGGTCATCCGGTCACCGCAGATGGGCAAATTTACACCCTTCACGGCAGGGCCGGAAATACACCGGTATCGCAGGTGGAAGTTGAGGTGGCGGATACCGCCCCGCATGAGATCCGCGTTCGGGGTTTAATCAAAGAGAGCACGTTCAAAAAAGCGGATCTGCAAACCATGACCGAACTGCGCTACGTTCCCGGAACTAACCAGTTCAGTCTGCATGATGTTCTGACCAACCATGCCGATTACCCTCATGATTACCAAATCATCTATCACAGCAACTTCGGGACGCCGATCCTCGAAGAAGGCGCACGTTTCCTTGCGCCAGCGGCGAGCGTGAGCCCATTCAATGACTACGCCAAAGCGGGCGTTAACGACTGGCAAACCTACGCCGGGCCGACAAAAGGCTTTGATGAGATGGTCTTTAATATTCAGCCGCTCGCCGACAACAACCATGAAACGCTCGCAGCAGTGGTTAATAAAGCCGGAGATAAAGGCGCATCCATCCAGTTTGATACGCGCCAGCTGCCCGTGCTGACCTTATGGAAAAACACTGACACGCTGAAGCAGGGTTATGTCACGGGCATTGAACCGGGCACCAGCTACGCCTACCCCGTCACGATTGAACGCGAACAGAAGCGGGTTAAGCAGCTGCAGCCTGGTGCCAGCGCGCAGTTTGATCTGACCTATACCCTGCTCCACAGCCCGCAGCAGGTAAAAGAGGTTGAAAGCAGGATTGCGTCGATTCAGGGCGAGACAAAAACAGACATCGTTAACACGCCGCTGGCGAAGGAATAAATCTAAAGTGAAAAGTAAAAAGCCTCTTTGCAGAGGCTTTTTTGTTATTCGTCACCTTTCTTATGATTCAAACCATATTCACGTAGCTTATTTGCGATCGCGGTGTGCGACACGCCAAGGCGTTTTGCCAGCTTGCGGGTGCTAGGATAGCTGCGGTACAGCTGCGTCAGCACAGAGCGCTCAAAACGGCTGGTGATATCATCCAGCGACCCTTCCATCGCCTCTTCGCCTACGGATACCGTCCCGGCGTCGTAATCCGGCAACAGGATATCCTGCGGACGCAGCTCATACCCTTCAAGCTGGGTCAGCGCGCGATAAACGGCGTTTTTAAGCTGACGAATGTTGCCCGGCCAGCCGTAGCGCATGAGCACCGTGCCCAGATCGGCAGACAGCTTCGGACGCGGCACCCCCTGCTCGTCGGCAAAGCGGGCGACGAACAGCTCCGTAAGCGGCATGATGTCCTGCGGGCAATCGCGCAGCGGCGGAATGTTCAGCGTCAGGACGTTAAGGCGGTAATAGAGATCCTCGCGGAAGATCCCCTTTTGCACCAGTTCCACCAGATTCTTCTGGGTGGCGCAAATGACGCGCACGTCCACATGCACTTCGTGATCCTCACCGACGCGGCGGAACGTGCCGTCATTCAGGAAACGCAGCAGCTTAGCCTGCATACGCGGCGACATTTCGCCGATCTCGTCCAGCAGCACCGAGCCGCCGTTAGCCTGCTCGAAGAACCCTTTCTTGCCCTCCGGCGCGTGACCAAACAGCTCGCTTTCGACGGCATCTTCCGGTATCGAGGCGCAGTTGAGTGCCAGATAAGGCTTGGCCGCACGCGGGCTCGCCAGATGCACGGCGTGAGCCAGCAGGTCTTTCCCGGTGCCGGTATCCCCGGTAATCAACAGCGGCGCGGTCAGGCTTGCGAGCTTACGCGCCTGATCAACCACATGACGCATTTTCGGGCTGACGGCAATAATCTGGCTGAACGCGCCAACGTCCTGACTGGAGAGGTTTTGCAGCTGACGACCCATGCGTAGCGTCGAGCGCAGCATGATCACCGCCCCGGTCAACACGCGGGTATTCCCTTCCCCTTTCAGATAGACCGGCGTGATCTCCATCAGGAAATTCTGCCCGTTAATCACCACATGCTCGCTGTGCGTGTTCTGCGGATTGCTGTCCAGCCAGCGCTGGAAGTTAAAACCGGGAATCAGCTGGGCAGCGTGATGATTGCTCAGCTTCTCCTGACTCTGTGCGAAAAGCTGGCAGCTCGCGTGGTTAACGCGCTCAACTTTGCTTTTCAAATCCAGGGAGAGGAACGGCTCAGGCATGGCTTCCAGCAGCGCGCTCAGCGCCAGGTGCTCACGCTCGGACGGCATCCAGGGAATGGTGCGCACATCCGTAACGCCAGCGATACGGCGGATTTCCGCCATCAGGCTACTGAAGGTATTAAATTCAATTTCGGCAAAATTGAGGTAAATTCGCCCGACAGGATCGATCTCAATGCCACGTAAATCAATGCTACGTAAAACAAGAAGATCGAGTAATTCGCGGGTCAGACCGAGACGGTCTTCACAGAAGACTTCAAGACGCATGGGAAATTCACCGTTTTAAGCCAATAACAGTAAAATGATATGTCAGAACACGGTGATCCGGAAGATGGCTGTCAACAAATATTGACAGCCAGCACGATTAGTGAACAAAACCTTATGGCGCAGGTTTTTTATTGAGCGTCTCTTTGAGCTGGCCGATCAGTTCACGCCTGAAATCCCCCAGACGGGGCTTATCGCCATCGATCCACGGCAGCGGACGGCAGACTTCCATCGCTTTAATCCCCAAACGTGCGGTTAATAATCCCGCACCGATGCCCTGAGCCGCACGGGCAGAGAGACGCGCCGCCAGATCCTGCGACATCCAGTCCATTCCCACTTCGCGCACCAGCTCACTCGCCCCGGCAAACGCGATATTGAGCAGGACCAGCTTAAACAGTCTGAGCCGACTGTAGTAACCCAGCTCTATACCGTAAAGGTTCGCGATACGGTTGATCAGGCGCAGGTTACGCCAGGCGATAAAGGCCATATCGACCAGCGCCAGCGGGCTGACGGCAATCATCAGGGTGGATTCCGCCGCAGACCGGCTGATTTCGCGCCGCGCCTGAGCATCCAGCACCGGCTGAACCATGTGGGAATAGAGCGTCACTACTTCCCGGTCATTCTGGGTCTCATGGATGGCGGCGTACCAGCGCTGAAGCGCCGGGTGCGACTGATCGATTCCGGCCTGACTCGCCAGCTTTTCACAGAACGCGCGACCTTTCCCGGTGCCGTGGCTGTGGAGCAGATCCCGCGCTTCATCACGCTCATGCGCGCGCTGGCGCAAACGCCAGAGCCGACGCCACTCGGTGGCAACCGACCCGACGCCCGCCCCCACAATCAGCGCGCCCGCGGCGCATCCGCCCAGCGCGACCCAGTCCTGAGTTTGCCAGGCATTCATCGTCCACTGCACGCCCTGAGCCACCACGCTTACGCCAAACAGCGCCAGACCGGCGGTAACCATCCTGCGCCACAGGCTGCGTTTTGGACGCAGCGCGGCGTCCACGACCGCCTCCGCCGGACCGTCCTCAACAGCGGGCTCGTCCTGCAGCGCCGGGGCAAAGTTATCGGCCTGGGTTCCGCTGAACGTCTGCGCCGTTTTGAACGCCTCCTGAGCGTCCTGCTCAAGCGTTCCGGTAAAATCAATGCGCGGTTTTAACGGTTCCGTCATCGCAATTTATCTCCAATCAAAAACTCCAGCGCCGCATCCAGACGGATGTGCGGTAATGGCCTGTCGACGCTCATTGCCTGCGGGCGGAAGGCTTCAAACTGGAAGCCCTGATTCTGCCAGAAGGCCTGACCCGGCAGCCGCGCAGGCACTTCGCCCGGATACACGGTAAGCGGTTCACCGTCGCTGAGTCGGTTCCCGCGTAATGCCGGTATTTTCTCGCCGTTAAGGTCAATCAACCCACTTTGCGTCGCCTGCACCGATGCGAGCCCAAGGCAATCCATGCTGATCCCTTCGAAGGCGGCGTTTTGCCAGGCGTCCTGCACCAGCTGCTGCAGCAGCGACACCATATTGGCATGCTGATCGACCGTGACGTGATCGGCTTTTGTGGCCGCAAAGAGCAGTTTGTCGATCACCGGAGAGAAAAGACGGCGGAACAGCGTTCGCTGTCCATAGTGAAAACTTTGCATCAGCTGCGTCAGGGCAAGGCGCATATCGTTGAATGCCTGTGGCCCGCTGTTGAGCGGCTGCAGACAATCCACCAGCACAATCTGACGGTCAAATCGTAAAAAGTGGTTCTTATAAAATCCCTTAACCACTTTTTCACAGTAGTAATGGTAACGCTCGCGCAGCATCCCGGCGTTAGTGTGCTTATCAGCCTGCGCCAGCGTCGACTCGCCAACCCCGTCCACATCTGGCCAGGGGAAAAACTGAAGCGCAGGCGCGCCTGCTAAATCACCCGGCAGAACAAAGCGCCCCGGCTGAATGAAGTGTAACCCTTCCTCTTTACACTGGTGTAAATACGCCGTCCAGGCGTCGGCAATGGCCGCCAGACGGTTTTCATCTGCTGGCGCAAGCGGGTCCAGTCCTTCGCACAGCTGCCGCCATTTGGCTGACCACCCGGCGCGCTGCCCCTGCAGCAATCCCGTCATCTGGCGTGACCAGCTGAGGTAATCCTGCGCCAACATCGGCAGGTCGAGCAGCCATTCGCCGGGGTAATCGACGATTTCAAGGTATAGCGTGGAGGTATCCTTGAAATGGCGCATCAGGGATTCATTCGAGCGGAAACGCAACGCAAGACGAATTTCACTGACCCCTCGCGTCGGCGTCGGCCACGCGGGCGGATCGCCATACAGCTGCGCCAGCCCTTCATCATAGGTAAAACGGGGAATACCAAAATCGCGCTGAGGGACGCGCTTAACGCCCAGCAAACGCTCTTCCCGCACCGCGCCAAGCAACGGCAGACGCGCCCCTGCGTGCAGGTTCAGGAGCTGGTTCACCATCGCGGTGATAAACGCCGTCTTACCGCTGCGGCTCAATCCTGTCACCGCCAGTCGCAGATGACGGTCAACGCCGCGGTTTACCAGTGAATTGATTTCGTTTTTAAGTCGCTTCATCGCCGTCCTTCGTTGCCTGGAAGCCTTGAATGCATGGCTTCAGAATACAATAAATGGGGGCAGATCGTTGATTATCAACTCTTATTTATTGCTATTGCCGTTTTTTCTCCAGTAAGATGAACGACATTGCTGTCAGTTCTGAGTGAGTAAGGTGTATGTCACCCACCATTTATGATATCGCACGGGTTGCGGGCGTATCGAAATCAACCGTTTCCCGCGTTCTGAATAAACAAACGAATATTTCTCCCGAAGCACGTGACAAAGTGCTGAAGGCGATTGATGAATTAAATTATCAGCCCAACAAACTGGCTCGCGCCCTGACCTCTTCAGGATTCGATGCCATTATGGTTATTTCGACCCGTTCAACCAAAACCACTGCCGGCAACCCTTTTTTCTCCGATGTCCTTCATGCCATTACGGCAAAAGCGGAAGAAGAAGGATTCGATGTTATTTTACAAACCTCAAAAAGCAGTGAAGACGATCTGCTGAAATGCGTGAGTAAAATAAAACAGAAGATGATCAAAGGGATCATCATGCTGAGTTCGCCCGCAAATGAATCCTTTTTCACCACGCTGGATGCGTATGGCGTACCGGTAGTGGTTATCGGTAAAGTGGAAGGTGAGTATCAGAATATTTACTCCGTCGACACGGATAATTTTCATGACAGCGCTACGCTGACGGAAACCTTTATTAAAAACGGACGCAAGAAAATTGCCTGTCTGCATGCGCCGCTTGATTATCACGTTTCGATCGATCGCCTGGCGGGTTATAAAGCCAGTCTGGAAAAGCACCATATTGCGATGAACCCGGACTGGATCATGGACGGCGGTTATACCCATGAGAGTGCGCTTAAAGCGGCTCTGGAATTGCTCTCATCACCCACGCCGCCTGATGCCGTATTTGCTACCGACAGCATGAAATTACTCGGCCTTTATCGCGCGGCGGATGAGTTGAATCTGATGATTCCGGAACAGGTGGTGATAGCCGGATACAGCGACCCGATGCTGTCTCTCATTTTAACGCCCGCACCTGGCGGCTTTGATATCCCCACCCGAAAACTGGGGGAAGAGAGCTGCGATCTTCTCTTCAGGCGTATCGCGGGCCATCCCGCCCCGCAAAAAGTGCTTGTCGATACGCATTTTTTACTGGCGGCCTCGCTGCGCTAAAACCAGGGGCTTGTAGCCCCTGGAAGCCCCTCGGTCAGAACGCGTAATTTACCCCAACGCCCGCATAGTGGAAGCGGTCGTTGTCACCCTCGTCATGGTTTTCCCATTCATAGGCGTATTCAAGCGTCATGGATAAACCGTTGTTGAAGTCATAGGCGTACTGCATACCCAGGCGGTTGAAATTATGCCCTTCACGCTCAGGATCGTCCTGCCAGTCCCAGTTCGACCAACGATCGAGCCCCAGTCGAGTGTAAGGCGTTAAGGTCGTCTGGCCCAACGAAATAGGGAGATAGGCGCGAATTTCCTGGGTGGAGAACTCGCCGTTATTACGTGAACCGTCCATATTGAAACCGCGCTCTAAATAGTAATTTACTTTAGCGGCAAAGGTTTCGTTAATGGTCCAGGTAAAGCCCGTTTCGGTTTCGACACGGCTGTCTGAATAGCCGGTTTTTTCCAGATCGTTGGCAAACTGATACATGGCAAACCAGCCGCCAAAACGCCAGTCGTCGGTTAATTTTATATCCCAGTCAGGCTGAATTTTGTAGCGCTGCATATTTGCGCTGCCGTCTCTGGCGCCGTGTTCATCCTTAAAGTGATAACCATAATTACGGAAGCCGCCGGTCAGACCGAACGTAAAATCATCGGTTCCGATAAAGCGATAGCGTAATTCAAATTCCGGGCGATCAAAATAGGTGCCGCGGGTCATGCTGCTATAATCAACCGGCCCTTCCTGATACATTGCCAGCGAAATAGTCCAGGCATCCCAGGTTGCATTAAACCACACGGAAGGTTCATATAACCCGTCTTTATCCTCCCCCTGGCCTTCGACGTTTTCTATTTCATACATCGCGCCAATATTAAATTCCCACTGTTTAGCCGTTTCTGTTGCATGTGCACAGCTAACCCCTGCGCACAGCACGAGCGCAGCACTTTTTAGTAGAGTACTCATCAAATATTCCCTTTATAAGTAACAAACAAAAAAACCGGAAATGGGTATTTCCGGCGAACACCTTTCTTATCTAATAGCCGCTTCGGTTTCAGCGTCGAAGAAATGGCACTTATTCATGTCGAACTGGATGCCGATATTATCCCCAGCGGCATAATCATTCGCGGCTCCCGCGCGGACAACCAGTTCATGGCCGCCAACGGTGGCGTAGAGCATAAACTCTGCGCCGGTCAGTTCGGCCACGCTGACTTTTGCCGCGATGTTTTCACCGCTACTCTGCTGGGTGAGAATATCTTCCGGGCGGATCCCAAAGACCACGGCTTTACGCTGATACCCTGCGGCATGCAGTGACGCGAGCTTGTCTTCGGGGATCGCCAGGCGCAGCGTTTCCGTGACGAAATAGCGGTCGTCGATGGCGCCACGAACAAAGTTCATGGCTGGCGAGCCAATGAACCCCGCAACAAACATGTTTGCCGGCTCGTTGTATACCTGCTTCGGTGCACCAACCTGCTGAATAATGCCGTCTTTTAAGATCACAATCCGGGTCGCCATCGTCATGGCTTCCGTCTGATCGTGGGTCACGTAAATCATCGTGGTATTGAGCTTCTGGTGGAGCTTGCTGATTTCAGCCCGCATCTGCACGCGAAGCTTAGCATCGAGGTTGGAGAGCGGTTCATCCATCAGGAAGACGCCCGCTTCCCGAACTATCGCCCTGCCCAACGCCACGCGCTGACGCTGGCCACCGGACAGCGCGCCGGGTTTACGCTTGAGGTACTCCCGTAAGCCGAGGATCTGTGCCGCCCAGTTAACGCGCTCTTCGATAACCGCCGGGGCGATTTTCTGCATCTTCAGGCCAAAGGCCATGTTGTCGTAGACCGTCATATGCGGGTAAAGCGCATAGTTCTGGAACACCATGGCGATGTCGCGTGACTTGGCGGGCACGTCGTTCATGCAAACGCCGTCGATGACCAGTTCGCCGGCGGAGATCTCCTCCAGCCCGGCAATCATACGCAGCGTTGTCGATTTACCGCAGCCAGACGGACCGACAAAAACGATAAACTCCTTGTCCTCGATTTCGAGATTAAAATCCTTCACCACGTGGACCTGGTTATCGTAAATTTTCTGAATATGTTTCAGTGACAGTTGTGCCATTTTTAATTCCTTATCAATACGCCCGGGAGGCCCAGAAATCGGTCAGGCATTTCCAGGTCAGTTCCTGCGTTGAATGAAGCTGTAATCCCGCATGGGTCAGGCCTGAGCCAATCCCGACCGACAGCATGCCCGCCGCGTTGATCGCCGCCACGCCTGCGGGCGCATCTTCGATCCCGATGGCCGCATCGGGGCGGACGTTCAGGCCAGCACACGCGGCGAGGAATATCTCCGGATCCGGTTTTGAACAGACAATGCGGGAGGCATCAGCGCAAAAATCAAAGGCGTCATGAATACCCAGGGCATGCAGTATTCCAGGTGCATTGAGGGAAACGGAGGCGAGCCCAATTTTGACCTCTGCCGCCCGAATGTCCGCCAGCACCTCCCGGATACCCGGCAGCAGCGACGCCTCGGTCAATGACGACAGCGATGCGACGTAGAGCGCATTTTTCTTCCCCGCCAGCGCCAGGCACTGTTTATCGTCAAACACCCCCTCTTTCCCACCGTGTCGCAGGATCCGCTGCAGGGATTCCATGCGGCTAATTCCCTTCAGCTCCTCGTTAAACACCTCATCGATAGTGATGCCGATCTCCTGCGCGACCGAACGCCAGGCGAGAAAGTGCAGATGTGCGGTATCGGTGATAACCCCATCAAGATCGAATACAACGGCTTCAGGCTTCATCGCTGGCCTCCGTGGTAGCGGTCCCATTAAAAGATGTAAGAAATTCCCTACGAGAGAATGCCTGCCGCTCCGATACGCAAACCGTTTTTCCCCACAGCGTTAACGTGACGGGCGCGGAGGTATCGAGGGTTAAAACGTCATTTTCAAACGTGAAGCGCAGGCGTGCGTTCTGCCAGCGCAGCGGGAAGGCAAGTTTTCGCCAGTGAGCGGGTAGCTTCGGCGCAAGGTGCAGCTCGCCCTCAACAATCTGCATGCCGGCAAACCCCTGAATGACGCCGGACCAGATGGCACCCGTGGCCGCGGCATGAATGCCGTCATCGCTGCTGTGCGGATCGTCGCCCAGATCGATAGCCACGCCAGCGCGCCAGAAGGCGTAAGCCCCTTCCGTATCGCCACAGCGGGCGGCCACAATGCCGTGAATAGCCTTGCTCAACGAAGAGTCATGGATCGTCCGCGGCTCGTAAAACGCCAGGTTGGCCGCGCACTGGGCTGGGGTAAATTTCTCTGGCAACAGGTAGTTAAGCATCACCACGTCAGCCTGCTTGAGGATTTGCATCTCGTTAACTTCCGCGCGAGAATAATCCAGCAGGATGGTCTGCTTACCCGCTTTGGCTTTATAGCGGCTTAAATCGATGGCGGGTTTCGCCATGAACGAATCGTCCTGCGGGATCACTCCCCCGGCGTCGGCTTCCGGCAGCCACAAGCGGGCCAGGAAGGTGGTCGCCTTCTCCATGAAGCAGGCCTCTTCACGCTCAAACATCGACATAAACCGGCATGCGCTGGCCACGTTGTGCCAGGCCAGATAGTTGGTGTAGGCGTTGTTATTCACATGCTCGGTGTATTCGTCCGGCCCAATCACATCATGAATTTCCAGGCGCCCGTTGACCTCCGTGGCGCGGCCCATCCAGAACGTTGCCGTCTCCACCAGCAGGGTCAGCCCTTCATTACGCATAAACGCGTCATCGCGCGTGGCCTGCCAGTAGGCCACAACGGCCCAGGCAATGTCTGCCACGATGTGGTGTTCGGCCAGGGCGGAGGCCACTTTCTGCCGCATACCCGTACGGATGTTGATAGCCGCAAACTCAGGCGTCTCCTCTTTGCCGCTCGCGGCACTCTCCCACGGGAACAGCGCGCCCGGCCAGCCGTTGCGGCGGGCTTTTTCCCGGGCCCCGGCCAGGTTCAGCCAGCGATAGCGCAGCAGACTGCGGGCCACCTGCGGACGAGTGAAAAGATGGAAAGGCAGCAGGAATATTTCGGTGTCCCAGAAGACATGGCCTTTATACCCCTCGCCGGTCAAGCCCTTAGCGGCAATGCTGCTCCGCTCATCATGGGCTGGCGTCATGGTGGTCAGATGCCAGACGGCATAGTCCAGCGCCATCTGATCGTCAGGAGATGCAGAAGCCACTTCCGCCCGGGCGTCACGCCAGACGTCTTCCCATGCGCAGGCTGAACTTTCCAGCAGCGAGGCATAACCCCTTGCTGCACAAACCTTGAGATCCGCCAGCGCGCCGCGCGCGAAAGATTCCTGCGACAGGGCTTTATCGCTGCGATGGACCACCCAGACAAACTTATCCAGCGTGACAGTGTCACCCTGCGGTATCGTCAGGGAATAGTGAGCAGAGAGCCGACGATTTTTAGCGGTAAAGCAGCTTTCGCTGTCGGCTGATAGCTGACAAAAGGCTGAGATGACAACATCAGCGGCCCGGTCCTGCGTTTCATACACACCCTGCATATAGTGCTGGTCGAACACCCTGACAGAAATTTCATCCAGATGCTGCCGGCCCGTATTGGTTTGTGTCGCATCAATGCCGGTTTTCATCACCACCTGCGAGGCATCATCCAGCGGGGTGATCGCAAGCTGCATGGCCACAAGCGGCAGCTGATCCAGAGAGACAAAACGACGACTCTCCAGGCGATAGTGCTTTCCATTGGGCGAACGCCAGACGACGCGGCGATGCAGTTCGCCGTTGGCAAACGCCAGCTCGCGCTGCCACTCAAGAATGTCCCCGGCCAGAAGGGTGTAATTCACCCCGTCCAGCTCAACCTCGATACCGGTGATATCGGGCAAATTGATCAGCTCAGTGGTCTCGTTACGTCCCGCCTGATGATAGAGGCCCGCAAGATACATTCCTCGGGTTTGCTGGGTGTAATCTTCTTCATGCGCAGCGCGAATGCCCATGTAGCCGTTACCGCATGCCATAATGGACGCGTACTTATTCAGACTGTGCGGACAAAAGCCCGGATCGGTTAATACAGACACGCTCAGCATAATGTTACGCTTTCCCCTGTTTCTGCCGACTGATAAAGCGCCGCGACAAGCTGCTGAATCACCAGCCCCTGTTCAGCATCTGCAATCATTACGGGCTCTCCCTGCACGTGGCGCACAAAGGCCTCCATGCTGCGTAAATGGCGCTGGTCGTCAGCCTCTTCACGCTGAACCAGGGTTTGTAACGTCCCGGCGTCGTCCTGATAAACGTGGGCCGGGAAAAGCGTCGCCCCCGCCTTTTCACCGCAAAAGGCGACATTCATGATCGACTGCTCGCGGATATTCAGCGCGAACGAGGTGTCCAGACGCAAAATGCCGCCGTTGCAGAATTCGATAGTGCCAAACAGGGCATCTTCCACCGTAAACTGTGCGGGATCCCACGCGCCGAACTGGCCGCTGCTTTTTTGGGTTCCCAGCCTCTGGAAGCCGTGCGCCGTGACCCTTTTGACCGCCGGGAAACCCAGTACGTACATCGCGGCATCCAGCATGTGAATGCCAATGTCAATCAGCGGCCCACCGCCCTGCAGCGCTTTGTTAGTGAAGACGCCCCAGCCCGGCACGCCACAGCGCCGCAGCGCCTGCGCCGAGGTGAAGTAGATTTCGCCCAGCGTTCCGTTCATCACGGCCTCGCGCAGCAGCTGCGTGTCGAGCGCGAAGCGGTGATGAAAATCATATGCCAGCACCTTCCCCGCCTTGCGTGCAGCCATCCGCATCTCATCGGCCTCTTGCGGCGTCATGCCGGGCGGTTTTTCGCACATCACATGACAGCCAGCCTCCAGCGCCGCCATCACATGCTCAAAATGAAATCGGTTTGGCGAACAAACGCTCACCACGTCCGGCTTAACCGCCTCCAGCATGGCGCACGCGTCCTGCCACGCCGACGGTATGGCATGACGCTCCGCAAAAGCCTGTGCCTGTTCGAGGCGGCTGTCCATGACAGCCACCATTTGAACATCACTGCGCGTGGCGTAATACGAGGCATGCACTTTGTCCGCAACCTGCCCGGCGCCAATGATGGCGACGCGCAGTGGCGACGTTGTTGAAGCACTCATCACGCTCGTCATCCTTAGCATTCACGTAAATAAGTGAGGGAATCCCGATAAGCCTGAGCGGGATCTTCAGCACGTACGCGGCACTCGTAAACCACATAGCCCTGGTAATTATCCGCACGCAGCTGATCGAACAGGCTGACAAAATCGAGGCTACCGCTTCCCGGCTGGTAACGGTGGTTATCAGCGATGTGCACGTGGCCCAGCAGATCGCGATGCTGATGCAGCGCCTCCGTCAGCGAATCTTCTTCAATGTTCATATGATAGAAATCACCGATGATCTGCACGTGCTTGAGGGCGTTCTCTTCGATATAGCGTCGTGCGTCAGCCAGGGTGTTGATCATGTGATCCTGATAGCGGTTCAGCGGCTCCAGATAGACGGTGGTTCCGGTGCGCGCTGCTACCTCATCCAGCCAGCGCAGCGAAGCACTTACCGCTTTGCGGTCGCCTTCGAGGCTGCGTGGTGAAGTCATTGGCGGTAAACGGAAGGTGAACATGCCCCAGGCTGCAGGCACGATAATGCCTTTGCCGCCCACTTCGGCCAGCGCTTCCAGAATGCATTCAATCTGCGCTAAGCCGTTCAGACGACGCTCTTCGATAAAGTCACCAATCCAGCCATCGTATCCGCCGCAGGCGGTCGTGACCGGCAGGCCGGTGGCCTTAATCGCCGCTTTCACCTCGGCGAGGTTTTCCACCAGCAGCTTGCCGTCAATTTCATAGCCATCAAAACCCATCGCTTTGATGTACTCGAATTTCTCCAGGATATTGCCCGGGAAAAAGGCCTGATTTTGTGTTGCGATTTTCATGAGTTGCTTTCCTTAGCTTAAAAAGTGACGCCCATTTTGATGCTCAGTTCCGGATGCTGATCCACATATTTCATGTAGCTTTCAGCGCTGCTGGTGAAGGTCACGACCGGGTCGATCAGATCTTCACAATTCAGATAACCGTTCATCAGCAGTTCCCAGCAGGTCTCTTCAATACGCTTGCGGCTCCAGCGCGGGTAGTCCGGGTTTGGCTCACTGCAGGCGCGGGAGAAGACAATCTTCGCGTTGTTGAAGTGCGCTTCACGCCCCAGATTGAAGCCTGCAGCGAACGGTTTAGCGAACGCAACGTAGGAAATGGTGCCGCCGTAGGCGAGGCCGCGCAGTGCAGACTGCAGCGCATCGGCAAAGCCGCTGGTCTCGATGATCACGTCTGCGCCCTGCTTTCCGGTCAGCTTTTTAATTTCCAGACCGACATCTGTGCCGATTGGGTTCAGGCAGTAATCCGCGCCATGACGGCGGGCAATGTCGCAACGGTGTTCGATAGGATCCACGCCGATGACGACTGACGCGCCGGCTTTTTTCGCCAGTTGGATCGCAATCTGCCCAATCGCGCCGAGGCCTACCACCACGACAAAGTCCCCGACCCGCACGTTGGCATCACGCACGCCGCTCATGGCAAACTGTGCCGGATCGTAGCAGACGGCGTTCTTCCAGGAGGCACCCTGCGGCATTTTGCGCAGCTTGTAGTTGTTGACGGCATTCACGATGACCGTCTCCTGGAGCGGCCCGTAACAGCAGACGCGATCGCCCGTCTGGTATTCCGTGACGTCAGCGCCGCATTCGATAATGTCGCCGACAATCATATTGCCCAGCTGGAACTTACCGAATTCTATCCCGCGGGCAGCCCCCTCTTCGCGCGGGGTAAACATCTGCCACTCCGCATTGAACTCTTCATCGATAAACGGACTTGCCGCGCGGAAATCCACCACTTCGGTACCGTGTTTCGGTGCGCCAAAGCAGGCACGAATTTTCACTTCATGTCCCGCAACCGGGCGATCTTCATACTCTACGAGCGCCGCCACGCGTGGCGCTGTCGCAACTAATTTTTTCATGATTGACTCCTTGTTAAAATTGGCCGCCTCAGCCCTTCACGCCACCGGCGGTCAAACCACTTTTAATAAAACGTTCAGACAGGGCGTACATGATGACCACCGGAAGTGCCGTCACCAGCGATGCCGCCATCATGCGACCCCAGATATAATCAGGTGTGCTAAAGAGCGTGTTCAGCCCGACCGGCAAGGTGAAGTTGCTGGCGCTGGACAGGAAAATGGACGCAAACAGGTAGTCGTTCCACGCCACCATGAAGCAGTAGACAAACACCGATACGAGCCCGGATATCGCCAGCGGCACGGTAATACGGAAGATGATTTGCAGGCGGTTAAGGCCGTCCATCATTGCGGCTTCTTCTATTTCGTCCGGAATGGTGTCGAAGTAGCTGCGCAGCATGAACACCGCCGTCGGTAACGTCTGCGTCACCATGGTGATAATCAGCGCCAGCTCGGTGTCGTAGATCCCCAGCGCGGTGATGATTTTGAACAACGGCACCACCAGCAAGATGCCGGAGAACATGTAGACGGTGTAAAAACTCGCATTGATCGTCGTACGGCCCTTAAAACGCAGCTTGGACAAGGCGTAAGCGCCCAGCGTACCGAGAAACACGGCAATCACCGATGAGGTCAGCGACACCACCATGCTGTTTCTGAAGTAATCCACAAACGGGAAGATCAGCGGGTTAAAGATGTCGATGTAATGCTGCAGCGTCCACGCCTGCGGCAGAATGGTCGGATGGAGCGAGATCGCCTCTTTGGCGCTCTTGAATGACGTCATCAGCATCACGAAGAACGGGAAAAGCGTGATGATCAGAAATACCGCCAGCCCCAGATAAAAACCAATACGGCTCAGTACGCGTTTATTTGTTGCCATTGAGGTTCACCCTTTTTCTGGTCAGCAGAATCACAGCGAAGATGATCACGAACAGCACCACAGAGATCGCCGCTGCTTTGCCCAAGTCGTTGAAAGCGAATGCGGTTTTGTAGAGATAGACGCCCAAAATATCGACCTTCGTGGTCAGCAGATAGACGTCAGCAAACATGTAGAACATCCAGATGGTGCGAAGCGTGACCACCGTGGCCAGCACCGGCATAATCGCGGGCAGCGTGACGATACGAAAACGCTGCCAGGCATTTGCGCCGTCCATTTCTGCCGCTTCATACAGGGATTTATCAATGGTCTGTAAAATCGCCAGGAATGAGATAAACGCGTACGGGAAGTAACGCCAGATTGCGAACAGCACCACCAGTACGAAGCTGCTGTTCGGGTTGTCAAACCACAGCGGCGCCTGGTCATACAGGTGCAACAGGTCTACACCCAGATAGTTCACGATGCCGTAGCCGTTGTTGAACATGTATTTCCAGGCAAACACCAGCGAAATAGACGGCGTGACGTAGGATAAAATCACCAGTGAACGTGCCGTCTTGCGCAGGCGAAACTCGCGATTGAAGAAGATGGCGACGGCAAGACCCAGCACCGTGCTACCAATTACGACCAGCGCCGTGTACCAGAAAGTCATCCACAGCGAGTGCCAGAAAGCAGCATCGCTGAGAATGCGAATGTAATTGTCCAGTCCGACAAACACGGCGCTAATGCGCGGATTGAGCGGCAAGCGTAAAAAACTGATTTCAATATTGGAAATCATTGGCCAGGCCACCAGGCCCCCCAGCAGAATCAGGCTGGGGGCCAACAGCAGCATGGCGAAAGGCATATCTGAACGACCAGAAAACAACGTCTTCATAATTTCCTTCCGCAGAGCGCTCCTATCGTTGTGTAATGAGATCAGTCAGTCGCTTCTGGCTGCTGCTTAACGTTGTGTTAAGATCCTTCTGCCCCACCGTGACGTTATGCACCATGGAACTGATAATGCCGGAGCCCGTCACGTCGCCCATGCGGGTGAAGTTTTTATCCCCCACGGCGCCAAACACCTGCACGTTCGGGAACTGCGCAATCAGCTCATAAGGCAACTGCCCAAACGCTTTAATCACGTCGTTGTTTTTCCAGGTCTCCGTGCCCACCACCAGTTTGTTTACCGGCAGCGCCGCGCCCGGCGACATCATGACCCAGTCCGTCGCGTTTTGAGCCTGTTCCATCCAGGTAACAAACTTCTCGGCCGCTTTGGTCTCCGCTTCGGTTTGTCCGGTGGTGATCGTGAGCGAGGTGATCATGCCGTACACCGCCGATGACGTTTCAGTCGGGACAACGAAGCCCAAATTAGAAGGGTTTCCATCCTTGTAGACAGCAGGCAGGATGTAGGTGGAGTAAACCGCCATCGGCGCAGACCCGTTCATGAAGGCGTCTTTGATCTCCATGACATCGTTCGAACCCGGCATGGTGGTCGCAGCCAGCGCTTTATAAAACGCCAGCGCTTTTGCCATTTCCGGGGTATCGATATCGACATTGCCTTTTGCATCAAACACGTTCGCGCCACCGGAAAGGGCAAACTGAGAGAATGACTGCTCGGTCATCACGCTTTCCGCCGTCGGCAGCGCGATGCCGTAATGCTTTTTAGCCGGGTCGTTCAGACGCTGGCTGGCTTGCAGAAGCTGTTCCCAGTTATGCGGCTCCTCAATGCCCGCCGCGGCCAGCACATCTTTGTGATACCAGACGCCGGAAAGCCAGGCGCTGACCGGCACGCCCGTCCAGGCTGCGCCATCTTCCGTACGGACTACGCGTAAGATTCCGTCATAGAAGGTGTTTTCCCCCACCGCTTTAACGGCTTCAGCGATAGCGTCACGATCCAGAAGCTGTTCTTTATCCATTACTTTTGCGTAGTCATGGCTGACCTCAATCACTTCAGGCAGCGCGCCGGTTCTTGCCAGCGTAATCACCTTGGTGTTGTAGGCATCCTCTTCCACCGGGACCTGTTTTACCGTGATGTCAGGGTTCTCTTTCTCGAATTTTTCGATCAGTTTCGTAATAACGGCCTGACGCTCCTGCTCTACCGACGAGTGCATAAACTCAATGGTGACAGAGGACGCTTTGTCATCCTTACAGCCTGATAACAGGGCGCACGAAACCAGTGCTGATATCAGCACAATTCTGGGTGTTTTCATGTTTAAGGTCCTTTTTAGTTTTCTTTAATCCACAAAACCTGCCATGGATTTAGGGTCAGAGTCGTATCGGTAATATCTTCTCCGCTAATCAATTCCCTTCCGGCGTGAATGTCAGATTCAACCGTTTGAGGAGCATCACTGAAATTAAATAGCGCTGTTATTTTTTCACCACAATCCGCCACGCGAACAATTTTTAAAACATGCTCACCTGACGTGCTAAAATAAGCCTGACTGTCAGGGTGAAATGCTTTTTCCGCACGACGCAGTACGATTAACTGGCTTAACGCACAATAGACCTGATAACGCAGACTATTTTTATCTTCAAGCGCACTGTCAATTTGTCCTGCGGTATATTTTTCGCGATTTATCGCACGGTTATATCCCAGACGCTCTACCCCGTCATAATCATTACGGGAGCCGAGAATACTCTGGATATAAATCGCAGGCACACCGGGGAAGCTTAAAAGGACGGCATGGGCCAGAATAAACCGGGCAATACGATCGCTATCATGGCTTTCTCGCGTACTTAATGCATCCAGATAGGTCACATTAATTTCATAAGGGCTTCGTGTGCCATCCGGGTTATTTTTCCAGTTAACCAACGCGCCTTCAGACTGCAGCTTCTCTACAAGCGAGAGGATCTCCGACTCAGGTAATATTCCGCGTAATGGGTTAAGACCGATGCCATCATGCGAGGCCAGGAAGTTGAACCAGGTGGTTTTGGTAGAAGGCAACGTAAGCGACGCCGCCCACTGGCTCAGCGTGCGCACATCCTGACAATGCACCGCATGCAGCACCAGCGGGGGCAATGAGAACTGATAAACCATCTGCGCTTCATTTTCGCCGTTACCGAAGTAAGAGACGTTATCTTTATGCGGAACGTTCGTCTCGGTGATTATCACCGTGCCGGGGGCAACCGCCTCGGTAATGGCGCGGAAAAGCTGGATGAGCTGGTGAGTTTGCTCAAGGTGAATGCAGCTCGTTCCCGGTACTTTCCACATGAACCCAACGGCATCCAGTCGAATATATCGCGCCCCTTCAATAAGGTAATGCAGCAGCACGTCGACCATCGCAATCAGCACCTGCGGAGAGGCGAAGTTGAGATCAACCTGGTCCTCACTGAAGGTGGTCCACAAATGTCGCACGCTGCCATCATGCAGCGTGAAAGGCGTAAGAAGCGGTAAGGCACGCGGACGCGTCACCGCGGATAAATCTGTTTCAGGATCGACAGAAATAAAGAAATCATCATACCCTGGCATTTGCTTCAGGTAATTAGCAAACCAGGCACTTTTGGCCGACATATGATTGCAGACGAAATCAAACATCAGGCTGGCTGACTGTTTTAATTCAGCAACATCTCGCCATGTTCCGGTTTCAGGCGCAACTTCATGATAATCAATGACAGAAAAGCCGTCGTCCGAGGACCACGGATAAAAAGGCAAAAGATGGACATGAGAAAAAGAACGCGAAAGCCATTTGTTATAAAAACGTGTAAAAACAGGGAGTGCTTTCTCCCCTTTCGCTGAAAACTGATCGGCATAGGTTATCAGAACGACATCTTTTTCATCCCAGCCCATTTTACGCTTTTCTGTAATAACAGAGGCGGCCTTTTCAATATTTTCCAGCAGCACATGAAGATGTGCTTCAGAAAACGTTTTTCCATAAACAAAATTAATGAGTGCTTTAATTTTTTCGTTCACTTGATTTTCCATGGTAGCGGTCCCACGGAGTGGCAATCTACTCCCATGAAAAATATCTGTCAACGGACCGGGCAGGAGAAAAACACGATTGCAAAGCAGCTCAGCACAATATTGTGAGCTGCCGCAAAGAAAGCAGGGTTAACGAGGAAGTGCGGTTAATCATCGCCAGCCCCTCTCCTGGAAGAGTAAGGGCTAACGCGTGAGGGAATTACTGGGACAAGTAGCGGCGCGACAGCCGTTTTGCCACTTTTTGCAACAGCGGTTCGAGCGCCACGGCCAGAACCATTCTGACCGGCTTGCGGGCAACGGATTTTATCGCCCACCCCGCCACGCCTGCTGGGCCGAAACGTAACGCGGTCAGCAGGACCAGTTTACCTGCGATTTTGAGGCCGGGTTTAACCTTCTGACCGGCCTGTTGCCAGTGTTGTTTCATCTCTTCACTCTCTTAAAGCTGACGAAAACGACTTCTCAGCGTAAAGGTATCCGACGTGACATAGCGTTCCATTTCCCGTAACCGCTTCTCCCCGGCAGCGAGTTGTTCATCAACAGCATTAAGGAGATCGCTGCTGGTTGGGGCGCCTTCCGCCGCCAGTTCTCCTTCCGGCATCGGGTCAAGAACAAACGACAGCACGATGTACGCGACCAGGGTAATAAATGCCAGACCAAAGAAGATCGACAGCACCGTCACCACGCGTACGAGCTTAACCGGGACGTCAAGATAATGAGCCAGCCCGGCACAGACGCCGCGTACCATGCCCTGCTGTGGAATTCGCCACAGCTTTTTGTTCAGATTCAGTCCAGACATTAACGGTCCCTCCAGTTTGGATGTTCAGCATCCAGGATGGCTTCCAGCGCCTGAATGCGTTCACGCATTTTGTTCGCCTCATCGGAGAGCTGTACCAGACGCTGTTGTTCACTCTGGGAGAGTTCGCCCCGTGAGGAACGGTTGCTGTAGTGCAGCCATAGCCAAATCGGCAAAACGAACAGCACGAAAATAGTCAGGGGAATAGCCAGAAAAAGCGCGCTCATGTGTACTCCTTGTCTTACGATGCGGCACGTTCAGGTGCCGCACGAATTATTATTGGTTATCTTGCTTCATTTTGGCTTTCAGTGCCGCCAGCTGCTCACTGATTTCATCATCGGCCTTGAGGTCAGCAAACTGCTGATCCAGCGACTTCTGCTTACCGATACCGTGACTTTCGGCTTCCGCTTCCATCTGGTCGATACGACGCTCAAACGACTCAAAACGGGCCATCGCTTCATCCAGCTTACCGCTGTCGAGCTGGCGACGCACGTCACGGGAAGAGCTTGCCGCCTGATGACGCAGGGTCAGCGCCTGCTGGCGCGCGCGGGTTTCGCTCAGCTTGTTTTCCAGCTCGCCAATCTCTTTCTTCATGCGGGTGAGCGTGTCATCCACCAGCGTCACTTCATGCTCGAGCGTCGCGACCATGTCTGCCAGCTTCTGTTTTTCGATCAGCGCCGCACGGGCCAGATCCTCTTTGTCTTTGCGCAGCGCGAGTTCTGCTTTTTCCTGCCATTCGTTCAGCTGAGCGGTGGCCTGTTCAATACGACGCGTAAGCTGTTTTTTTTCCGCCAGCGCGCGGGCGGAGGTAGAGCGCACTTCAACCAGCGTGTCTTCCATCTCCTGAATCATCAGACGCACCAGCTTCTGCGGATCTTCCGCTTTCTCCAGCAATGAGTTGATGTTGGCGTTCACGATGTCGGCAAAACGAGAAAAAATACCCATAATTGACTCCTCATAGTTCTGTTATCGGGCGATGCCCTGTTGCACAGATAATACAAATCTCATGCCAACTTTTTATCTTATTGATTTAAAAGGACATGGTTGATTTTCATGCAGTGAAGAACTATTCTTGCCTGGTGAATATTGCTAAGGAGTGGTTAATTTCATCATGCCTGGATACAAAGACAATTTACTCGGCGAAGCAAACAGTTTTCTGGAAGTGTTGGAACAGGTTTCTCGCCTGGCGCCGCTCAATAAACCGGTACTAATTATCGGCGAGCGCGGTACGGGTAAGGAACTCATCGCCAACCGTCTGCACTACTTATCCGGGCGCTGGGACGGCCCCTTCATTTCCCTTAACTGCGCGGCGCTGAATGAAAACCTGCTCGATACCGAGCTCTTCGGCCATGAGGCGGGCGCGTTTACCGGCGCCCAGAAACGCCATCCCGGACGCTTTGAGCGCGCCGACGGCGGTACGCTGTTTCTTGATGAGCTGGCCACCGCGCCCATGCTGGTGCAGGAGAAACTGCTACGCGTGATTGAATACGGCGAACTGGAGCGCGTCGGCGGTAGCCAGCCGCTGCAGGTGAACGTGCGCCTGGTGTGCGCCACTAACGCCAACCTGCCGGAGAGGGTGGCAGAGGAAAAATTCCGTGCCGACCTGCTCGACCGCCTGGCCTTTGACGTCGTGCAGCTTCCTCCGCTGCGCGAGCGAAGAAGCGACATTATGCTGCTGGCAGACCAGTTTGCGATTCAGATGTGCCGCGAACTCGGACTGCCGCTGTTCCCCGGCTTCAGCGATTATGCACGGGAGACGCTGCTCGCGTACCACTGGCCGGGCAATATCCGCGAGCTGAAAAACGTCGTGGAGCGTTCCGTCTATCGCCACGGCAGCAGCGAGACGGAGCTGGACAACATCATTATCGATCCTTTTCAGCGCAGCGCCCCGCCCTTGCCCGCACCAGCATTGCCAGGCGACGCCCCTGCTCTTCCCCTTGATCTTCGCCAGTTCCAGCACGACCAGGAGAAACAGCTGCTGGAGCAAAGCCTGAAGATGGCGAAATACAACCAGAAACGGGCAGCTGAACTGCTGGGTCTGACCTACCATCAGTTAAGGGCATTGCTTAAAAAGCATCAAATGCGCTGACAATATCAGCACTTACCATAGACATTTTTACGAAGCAGGCGTAAGTGCGATACACTTTGCAGATCGAACCTAAAAACCTTAAAAATTATGCGTCTGGTTTTATCGTCCTTTTTTGCACTTGGTCTGTTTAGCAGCCAGGCCTTTGCCGCGCCCGGGCAAACGCCGCAGCCTGACATTCGTGACAGCGGCTTCGTCTATTGCGTAAGCGGCCAGGTGGATACATTCAACCCGCAAAAAGCGGGCAGCGGCCTGATCGTGGATACCCTTGCCGCGCAGCTTTATGATCGTCTGCTTGATGTTGATCCGTACACCTACCGTCTGGTGCCAGAGCTTGCGGAAAGCTGGGAAGTGCTGGATAACGGCGCAACCTACCGTTTTCACCTGCGCGATGATGTCGCGTTTCAGCGTACGCCGTGGTTTACCCCCTCGCGCAAGCTGAACGCGGATGACGTGGTCTTCACCTTCCAGCGTATCTTCAACCGCAACCATCCGTGGCATAACGTTAACGGCAGCAATTTCCCCTATTTCGACAGTCTGCAGTTTGCCGACACCGTGAAAAGCGTACGTAAGCTCGACAACCGTACGGTTGAATTCACGCTGACGCGCCCGGACGCCTCCTTCCTCTGGCACCTGGCAACCCACTATGCATCCGTTATGTCGGCCGAATACGCGGCTCAGTTGACGAAAAAGGATCGTCAGGAACTGCTCGATCGCCAGCCGGTTGGCACCGGTCCGTTCCAGCTGGCCGAATATCGCGCCGGTCAATATATTCGTCTGCAGCGCCACGAACACTTCTGGCGCGGTACGCCGCTGATGCCGCAGGTGGTGGTCGATCTCGGCTCTGGCGGAACGGGGCGGCTCTCGAAACTGCTCACCGGGGAATGTGACGTGCTTGCCTGGCCCGCGGCCAGCCAGCTCACGATTTTGCGCGACGATCCGCGTCTGCGTCTGACGCTACGCCCGGGGATGAACATCGCGTATCTGGCCTTTAACACCGATAAACCGCCGTTGAATAACCCTGCCGTTCGACACGCCCTTGCGCTGGCCATTAACAACCAGCGCCTGATGCAGTCGATCTATTACGGCACGGCGGAAACCGCCGCCTCAATTTTACCGCGCGCCTCGTGGGCCTACGACGGTGAGGCTAAAATTACGGAATACAATCCGGCAAAAGCGCGTGAACAACTTAAAGCACTGGGGGCAGAAAACCTCACGCTGCAGCTTTGGGTGCCCACCAGCTCCCAGGCGTGGAACCCCAGCCCGCTCAAGACCGCCGAACTGCTGCAGGCAGATATGGCGCAGGTAGGCGTTAAAGTGATCATCGTACCGGTAGAGGGCCGTTTCCAGGAGGCGCGCCTGATGGATATGAATCATGATTTAACCCTCACCGGCTGGGCGACCGACAGTAACGATCCGGACAGCTTCTTCCGGCCGCTGCTGAGCTGTGCGGCGATAAACTCGCAGACCAACTATGCGCACTGGTGTAACCGGGAGTTTGACGCCGTGCTGCAAAAAGCGCTGGCTTCCCAACAACTGGCCTCGCGCATCGACGCCTATGATGAAGCGCAGAAGATCCTTGCTCAGGAACTGCCGGTGCTGCCGCTGGCCTCTTCCCTGCGCCTTCAGGCGTATCGCTATGATATTAAAGGCCTGGTGCTGAGCCCGTTTGGCAACGCCTCGTTCGCCGGCGTGTCGCGTGAAAAAGAACAAGAGGTGAAAAAACCATGATTATTTTTACCTTGCGTCGGCTCCTTTTGCTGCTGGTGACGCTCTTTTTCCTGAACTTTGTCGGCTTTAGTCTGAGCTATTTCACGCCCCACGCCCCGCTCCAGGGATCGTCGCTGTGGGATGCCTGGCTCTTCTGGTTTAACGGGCTGCTGCACTGGGATTTCGGCGTATCCAGCATTAACGGGCAGCTTATTTCCGATCAGTTGAAAGAGGTTTTCCCGGCCACGATGGAACTGTGCATTCTGGCCTTCGGTTTTGCCCTGATGGTCGGGATCCCCGTGGGCATGCTGGCCGGAATATATCGCAACAAATGGCAGGATAAGTTTATCAGCGCCCTCGCCCTGCTCGGCTTCTCCATCCCGGTCTTCTGGCTGGCGCTACTGCTGACGCTTTTCTTCTCGCTGACAATGGGCTGGTTACCGGTTTCTGGCCGTTTTGACCTGCTCTACACGGTTAAATCGGTGACGGGCTTTGCCATCATCGATGCGTGGCTGTCTGATTCGGTGTGGCGTCACGAGATGATCGTCAGCGCCCTGCGCCATATGGTATTGCCGGTGCTGACGCTGGCGGTTGCGCCAACAACCGAAGTGATCCGCCTGATGCGCCTGAGCACCATCGAGGTGTTTGACCAGAACTATGTCAAAGCCGCCGCCACGCGCGGACTGTCGCGCCTGACCATCCTGCGCCGCAACGTCCTGCATAACGCGCTGCCGCCGGTTATTCCGCGTCTGGGATTACAGTTTTCCACCATGCTCACGCTGGCCATGATCACCGAGATGGTCTTTAGCTGGCCTGGCCTGGGGCGGTGGCTGATTAACGCTATCCGCCAGCAGGACTACGCCGCGATTTCCGCAGGCGTGATGGTGATTGGTTCGCTGGTGATTATTGTCAACGTGTTGTCCGATATTCTGGGTGCCATGGCCAACCCATTGAAGCATAAGGAATGGTATGCCTTACGATAGCGTATACAGTGAAAAGCGCACACCCGGTGTGCTGCGTACCGTGTGGCGTAAATTCTATGGCGATACCACGGCAATGATCGGCCTTTATGGCTGCGCCGGTCTGGTGTTGCTGTGCGTCTTTGGCTCCTGGTTTGCGCCGTATGGCATTGACCAGCAGTTCCTTGGCTATCAGCTGCTGCCGCCGTCCTGGTCCCGCTACGGGGAAGTCTCCTTCTTCCTGGGAACGGACGACCTCGGACGTGACGTGTTGAGCCGCCTGCTGAGCGGTGCGGCCCCGACGGTGGGCGGCGCGTTTGTGGTGACGCTCGCGGCCACGATCTGCGGGCTGGCGCTGGGTATTTTTGCGGGATCCACGCATGGCCTGCGCTCGGCGGTGCTTAACCACATTCTGGATACGCTGCTGTCGATTCCGTCTCTGCTGCTGGCGATCATTGTGGTTGCCTTTGCCGGTCCGCACCTGTCGCATGCCATGTTCGCCGTCTGGCTGGCTATCCTGCCCCGCATCGTGCGCTCGGTTTACAGCATGGTGCATGACGAGCTGGAAAAAGAGTATGTCGTCGCTGCGCGTCTGGACGGCGCGACAACCTTCAACATTCTGTGGTTTGCCGTGCTGCCTAACATCGCGTCCGGGCTGGTCACCGAGATCACCCGCGCCCTGTCGATGGCGATTCTGGACATCGCGGCGCTCGGCTTCCTCGACCTCGGCGCGCAGCTGCCGTCGCCTGAATGGGGTGCGATGCTCGGTGACGCGCTGGAGTTAATTTACGTGGCGCCGTGGACGGTTATGCTGCCGGGTGCGGCCATTATGGTGAGCGTGCTGCTGATCAACCTGCTGGGCGACGGTATTCGCCGTGCAATTAACGCGGGGGTGCAATAATGCCGCTTCTTGATATTCGCAACCTCACCATTGAATTCAAAACCGGTGAAGGTTGGGTTAAAGCCGTCGATCGCATCAGTATCACCCTCGCGGAGGGTGAAATCCGCGGGCTGGTGGGGGAATCCGGCTCAGGCAAAAGCCTGATCGCCAAAGCCATCTGCGGCGTGGCGAAAGATAACTGGCGCGTGACCGCCGACCGTATGCGGTTTGATGACATCGACCTGCTGCGCCTCTCTCCCCGCGAGCGGCGTAAGCTGGTCGGGCATAACGTCTCGATGATTTTCCAGGAGCCGCAGTCCTGTCTCGACCCGTCCGAACGCGTGGGCAAACAGTTAATGCAGAACATCCCCGGCTGGACCTATAAAGGCCGCTGGTGGCAGCGCGTTGGCTGGCGCAAGCGTCGTGCCATTGAGCTATTACACCGCGTCGGGATCAAAGATCACAAAGATGCGATGCGCAGCTTCCCGTACGAGCTGACCGACGGTGAGTGTCAGAAAGTGATGATTGCCATCGCGCTGGCTAATCAGCCGCGTTTGCTGATTGCGGATGAACCGACGAACGCGATGGAACCCACCACGCAGGCGCAAATCTTCCGCCTGCTGTCGCGTCTCAACCAGAACAACAACACCACCATTTTGCTGATCAGCCATGACCTGCAAATGCTCAGTAAATGGGCGGATAAAATTGACGTGATGTACTGCGGACAAACGGTCGAAACCGCGCCGAGTGAAGACCTGATCACCGCACCGCACCACCCGTATACGCAGGCGCTAATCCGCGCTATTCCCGATTTTGGCAGCGCCATGCCGCATAAGAGCCGCCTGAATACCCTGCCCGGGGCGATTCCGCTGCTGGAATCATTGCCGATAGGCTGTCGTCTGGGGCCGCGTTGCCCGTATGCTCAGCGTAAATGTATCGAGACGCCACGCCTGACCGGGGCCAAAAATCATCTTTACGCCTGTCATTTCCCGCTGAACATGGAGAGAGAGTGAAATGGTCGAAACCTTGCTGGAAGTCCGCAACCTGAGTAAGACCTTTCGCTACCGCACGGGGCTGTTTCATCGTCAAACTGTCGACGCGGTAAAACCGCTCAGCTTTACCCTGCGTGAAAAACAGACCCTGGCGATCATCGGCGAGAACGGTTCCGGGAAATCGACCCTGGCGAAAATGCTTGCCGGCATGGTTGAGCCCACGGCAGGCGAAGTATTGATTGACGATCATCCTCTGACGTTCGGGGATTACTCTTTCCGCAGCCAGCGCATTCGTATGATCTTCCAGGACCCGTCAACCTCGCTTAATCCACGCCAGCGCATTTCGCAGATCCTCGATTTTCCGCTGCGTCTGAACACCGACCTGGAGCCCGAGGCGCGCCGCAAGCGTATCTTCGAAACCCTGCGCATGGTTGGGCTGTTACCGGATCACGAAAGCTACTACCCGCACATGCTGGCCCCCGGCCAGAAACAGCGCCTGGGTCTGGCGCGTGCGTTGATTTTGCGCCCGAAAGTGATCATTGCTGACGAAGCGCTTGCCTCGCTGGATATGTCGATGCGTTCGCAGCTGATTAACCTGATGCTGGAGCTGCAGGAAAAACAGGGCATCTCGTATATCTACGTCACCCAGCATCTGGGGATGATGAAACACATCAGCGATCAGGTGATGGTTATGCACCAGGGTGAAGTGGTCGAACGCGGCAGCACGGCGGATGTAATGGCCTCCCCGCTTCACGAGCTGACAAAACGACTGATAGCCGGTCATTTCGGTGAAGCACTGACAGCCGATGCGTGGCGCAAAGATCGGTAAACAAACGTTGCACCGCTTAATAAGGATTAAATAGCCTTAATACGCTGTTTAATCCTTAACTTTTTCATCTCCACAGCGGCTCCATATTCTCAGCAAAATACATCAACAGTTCTTCTCCAGAATATCCGGACATTACGGAGGAGAAGAAATGAACAACGCCACTTACGTTCTCAAATATACCGAGTATCTCATCAGAAAATGTCGTTCATTTTTAATGACAGACCTGTACTTTCATACTGTGAGGCTCAAGAAAACATCGGGGAAGCACCCTGACATTAAATCCCCCACGACGTTGAGTGAAAAAATATGTCATCGTCTGGTTTATGACCACAATAACGTCTATACCCTGCTTGCCGATAAACTCGCCGTTCGGGAATACGTAATCTCCAGAACAACGCGAGTCAAAACGGTGCCATTACTCGGCGTCTACAGTAAAGTGTCCCAGATTGATTTTTCGACGCTCCCTCAAAAATTCGTCCTTAAGTGCAACCATGACAGTGGCAGCACAATAATATGTACGAACAAAGCGCAATTTAACGTCAGGGAAGCGTGTAAAAAACTCAGTCTCGCGTTAAAGAAAAATATGTACTACACCACGCGCGAATGGCAGTACAAAAACATTACGCCAAAAATACTTTGCGAACCGTATGTCGATCTCTTCGATGATGCAGACAGGAACACAGCGCCCGAAATGCTGAGGATCCATTGTTTTCATGGCGTTGCCCACTATGTTGAAGCGGATTTTACGGATGACAGCGGCAAAGGTTTCATCAACGTTTACGACAGGTACTGGAACCTACAACCCTTTCAGATGGAATATCCGAATACACCGTTGGCGCCAGGCGAACCGGCCTTGTTCCGACAAGCGTTGCTGGCATCCCAGGAGCTGGCGGATGGCATTGACTACTGCCGCGTTGACCTCATGCTAAAAAAAGATGAAATCTATTTCAGTGAAATAACCTTAAGCCCGAGACGCGGTAAACTGTCGATTACCCCGCAGGAATGGGATGCTAAGCTAGGAAAAATATGGCATTTACCGCCGGCAGGCACATTTGACCTGCCGCTGACGCTCACGAGTCGGGCCAGGTGAGTTTAAATATCGAGTGGTTTTGCGTTGATAAGGTATAGGTAGCATCGCCACCATGCGCCAGCATGATGGCTTTTACCACCGACAAGCCCAAACCACAGCCTTCCGGGTTCAACTGTCTGGCGCCGTTATCGCGCTGAAAGGGCTGAAACAGGAAGTCATGAAACTCCCTGGGAATACCCGGTCCCCCATCCTGAATCAGGATAAAATTGCCTTTATCCGAAACACCATTTTTTACCGTGAGCTTGCGCGAAGTGGAATAGTGCAAGGCATTGTCAAATAAAACGGTCAGACACTGATTGATGCGTAAGGGATCGAATACGCACTGCTGCTCCCTCAGTTCAGTATGGACGGTAAATGCCTTACGGTTGAACTCGGGCATGAAGGTATCGAGCGCGTCCTGTATTGTCCCTTTCAGATCCGTTCTGGCCTGGTATAACGTGTATCCTGCCCCGCCATCCGAACTGATAACCCGGAGGTCTTCAATCAGACGGGTTAATCCTTCCGTCTGTTTGAGGAGGTTAGTAAACAGCACCGGTTCCGGGGTAAACACCCCGTCAACCAGCCCCTGAAGCCTTCCGCGTAAAATGGTGACCGGGGTTCTGAGTTCATGCGCAATCGCAGCATTCCAGGATTTCCGCTGGATATCCAGCGTTTGCAGCTTTTCTGCCATTTCATTGAAATCCGTAACCAGGTGATTGATCTCTCCCAGCCGGGAACTGGCACAGAATGCCCTGGCGTCCAGATCGCCCTGAGAAATTTTTTTCAGGCTGGACGCGACCGCGTTTAGCGGGGTGAGTATTCGCGATGAAAGTTTGACCGTAAAGAATACGGCAATGATCAGGCTGATCGTTGTCGCGGTCCCAATCCATACCCAGTCCCACATCGTCATCTGCTCGTCATCGCCCGCAGCAGGGCCGCCGGGAAGATGATCCAGAATAAAGGAGTAAAAAAACCAGGAGCCCAGTATGGCGATGGCAATTATCGTAAACGTCAGCAACAGCATATACGTTAAGATCTGACGACTCAGGACAGACTCTTTATTCATTTCTTTTCCCCAAGCCGGTAACCCATGCCCCTGATGCTCTCGGGAACGCCATAAAGACCGGCCAGCTCCAGTTTTTTTCGCAGCTTGCTCATATGGCTGTCGACGGTTCTGTCGAGCGTATCGCCTTCCGGCAAACACGCGTTGAGCAACTCTTCACGGGAACAGACCTTGCGCGGATACCGCACCAGATAAGAAAGCAATTTAAATTCGGTCGTCGTTAAGACCGGGGAGATAACCTCGGGCCCCGCAGTAACCTCCACGTAGAAATCATCCGGATAGACCGTAATGAATGGCGTTCTGAGCGGCAGGGCCCCCGCCTGCTGAAGCGCAGGCTTTGTTCTACGCAGCACCGCCTCAACCCGTGCGACAACTTCCGAAGGGTTGAAGGGTTTGATGACGTAATCATCCGCGCCGAGCCTCAGACCCATAAGTTTATCGACGTCCTGATCGAGAGCGGAAACCATAATGACGGGGACAGCACTTTCATGGCGAAGCGTGGTAAGCACGCTCCAGCCGTCACACACGGGCAGGTGAATGTCCAGCAAGATGAGATCCGGTTTATGGAGGCGATTGAGCGTTATCGCCTGCTCGCCCTGCCTGGCCCTGAGCGTTTTCATTCCCGAACGCTCTAAGTAGCTCATCAGTATATCGGCGATTTCGTCTTCATCTTCAACAACAAGGATCAGCGTATTTTTGTTCATATTATCTCCGCGGGTGAAATCCCTTTAAGCACGCTATCAGATATCTTGAGCACAATAAGACACAGCCTCCGGGAAAAAGTGCCGTAGTCACGAAAATTTCCCGGTTGATTTAAATGCCCGGTTATTTCTCCACACAGCCTACACATTCAGTCAATAAAGACTCGACAATGTCCGTTCAAAATCGCTAATGAGGCATAACGCGTTGTGCATTGCGCGCTGCAAATTACCACTGTTTCTTAAAGATTTTATGAAGTTGGCTGAAATAATGAACATGGAACTTTCTAAATATTTGTCTCCTAAAAAACTGGGTATATATTCCCTGTTTCTGCTGCTGTCGTGGGGATTACTTTATACCTGGCTGGTGCTGGTACACAGAATGGATGAGAAAGTCGCCTCGACGCTGCTCTCCTCACCCCTTATCTATGGCTGCATCGCATTGTCAGTGGTTTTTCTGGTCATACAAAATAAAGCCGGCGCGTTCATTGAGCTACTTATCATCGCCTTCTGGCTGATGGTGATTTTTGTTTATCTCATTATTACGTTCACCGTGCTGTTAAACGCGATGCCCGATATTGAGGATCTGATCTTTTACTATGAATGTTATTTGATCATTTTTTTTGGTGGAGCACCGCTGTACCTCATTATGAGAATGATCTGAGCCCTTGCTCCACACGGCCTCCATAAACCGCCCACTTCCGCTAAACAGGTGCGCGGTAGAGTCTCTGCCTCACTCTTTTGCACAAAAATAACCCAATGCCTCATTTTTTTATCGAACGTCCCATTTTCGCCTGGGTTGTGGCGCTGTTTATCGTCCTGACGGGTCTCCTGTCTATTCCTCGTTTGCCGGTGGCGCAGTATCCGGCGGTGGCTCCGCCAGGCATCATTATTTCCGTCAGTTACCCGGGGGCCAGCCCCGATATCATGAATACGTCGGTGATTTCGTTAATCGAGCGCGAAATCTCTGGCGTAGATAATTTGCTCTACTTCGAATCATCCAGCGACACAACCGGTTCGGCATCGATTACCGTCACGTTTAAACCCGGCACGGACATTAAGCTGACGCAGATGGATCTGCAGAATCAGATAAAGATCGTCGAGCCTCGTCTTCCTCAGGCGGTAAGACAAAACGGCATTAACGTCGAGGCCGCTAATTCTGGTTTTTTAATGATGGTGGGGCTGAAGTCCACCAGCGGTCAATTCGAGGAAGCCGACTTAAGCGACTATTTTGCCCGAAACGTCAGTGACGAGCTTCGTCGCGTGCCCGGCGTAGGGAAAGTTCAGCTGTTTGGCGGCGAAAAAGCGCTGCGTATCTGGTTGGATCCGATGAAGCTCCACAGCTACGGCCTTTCGGTGAGCGATGTGCTTACTGCTGTTGGCCAGCAAAATGCCCTGGTTTCGCCCGGCAAAACGGGAGATGAGCCAGCATCTGCGGGACAAGGCGTAACATATCCCATCACCGTGAAGGGGCAACTCACTTCGGTAGAGGCGTTCAGAAACATTACCCTGAAATCAGATGCATCGGGCGCGAGGCTGAAACTGTCCGACGTCGCGCGCGTTGAGTCCGGCCTGCAAAGTTACGCTTTCGGTATCCGCGAAAATGGCGTGCCCGCAACGGCTGCGGCAATCCAGCTCTCGCCGGGTGCCAACGCAATGAGTACGGCTTCAGGCGTACGCGCGCGCATCGACGAGCTTTCCCAGGTATTACCGGAAGGAATGACGTTTACGGTTCCCTTCGATACCGCGCCGTTTGTGAAACTGTCTATCATGAAGGTGGTTCAGACCTTTGTAGAAGCGATGGTCCTGGTCTTCCTGGTGATGCTTCTGTTTCTGCATAAGATACGCTGTACGCTTATCCCGGCGATTGTTGCTCCCGTCGCACTTCTTGGCACCTTCACGGTGATGTTATTAAGCGGATACTCCATCAATATTCTGACGATGTTCGGCATGGTGCTGGCGATAGGGATTATCGTTGATGATGCCATTGTGGTTGTGGAGAACGTCGAACGATTGATGGCGGAAAAAAGCCTCTCACCACGGGACGCTACCCGGCAGGCCATGCAGGAGATCACCCCGGCGATTATCGGGATCACGCTGGTGCTCACTGCCGTCTTTATCCCCATGGGGTTTGCTGAGGGTTCGGTCGGGATTATCTATCGACAATTTTGTATTTCTATGGCGGTCTCCATACTGCTGTCCGCGTTTCTGGCCCTGACGCTGACGCCTGCCCTGTGCGCAACGTTACTCAAGCCGCACAAGGCAGGAAAGAGCGGAAGTGGAAGGTTCGCGGCCAGGTTTAACGCGCGCTTCCGTTTGCTCACCATCTGTTACGAAGCCGGGCTGGGTGCCGTTCTGAAGCGAACCGGACGTATGCTGCTCCTGTACGTTGCGCTTTGCACAGCGCTGTTTGTTGGATTGTCTTCGCTACCGTCGTCCTTTCTGCCGGATGAAGATCAGGGCTACTTTATGTCCTCTATCCAGCTGCCTTCTGATGCCACGATGCAGCGCACCCTCAACGTGGTTAAAAAATTTGAAGCGGAAATTGCGGCCCGGCCGGACATTGAAAGCAACATTATGATCCTGGGGTTTGGTTTTTCAGGTTCAGGACCGAATTCGGCCATGGCCTTCACCACACTGAAGGACTGGAAAAATCGGCAGGGCTCGACGGCTCAGGATGAAGCCGACCACATACAGGCCAGCATGACGAACGTCACTGATGCCGTCACAATGAGCCTGCTCCCGCCGGCCATTTCGGATCTGGGCACCACCTCGGGCTTCACCTGGTACGTTCAGGACAGAGCGGGAGCGGGCTATGAGGCTCTGAAAAGGGCCGCCGACGCGCTGGTTCTGCAGGCTAATCAACGCCCTGAACTCACTGATGTCTATATAGACGGTCTGCCGGAAGGAACCAGCCTTGCGCTTCTGGTTGACCGGGAAAAGGCGGAAGCGATGGGCGTCTCATTCGATGACATTAACCAGACGCTCTCCGTCACCCTGGGCTCAAATTACGTCAACGACTATACGAATAACGGCCGCGTTCAACAGGTGATTATGCAGGCCGATGCCCCCTACCGAATGCAGCCTGAGCAGATATTGAAACTATCAGTGAAAAACCGGATGGGTGAGATGGTGCCGGTATCAACGTTTGCGACGATCTCCTGGAACGTTGCGCCGCAGCAGTTGACGCGCTATCAGGGTTATTCTGCTATAAGGATTACCGGAAGTGCGGCGTCAGGCGTATCCAGCGGCACCGCAATGAAGATCATGGAGGGTTTGTCCAGGAGCCTGCCTCAGGGCATGGCGGGTGAGTGGGCCGGGAGTTCGTTGCAGGAGAAAAAATCGGAATCGCAGCTTCCGGGCCTGATCGCCCTGTCGATACTGGTCGTGTTTATGGTGCTCGCCGCCCTGTATGAGAGCTGGTCTATTCCTTTTGCGGTCATGCTGGTTGTTCCACTGGGCCTTATCGGCGCGGTGATAGCGGTGTTTGTTGCCGGCATGACCAATGACGTGTTCTTTAAGGTCGGTCTGATTACGCTTATCGGCCTGTCGGCCAAGAACGCCATTCTGATTGTGGAGTTTGCCAGGCAGCTGCATCGCGAAGGGCACCCCCTGCTGGCGGCGACCATTCATGCCGCCAGTCAGCGCCTGCGCCCCATTCTGATGACATCGTTAGCCTTTACCTTAGGGGTTGTTCCTCTGATGCTGGCCAGTGGTGCAAGCGACAGTACGCAGCATGCCATCGGTACCAGCGTATTTGGCGGCATGATTAGCGGTACGCTTCTCGCGATCTTCTTCGTACCGGTTTTCTTTATCGTTATTGCGCGCTTCATCGGCAACATCAGGAAAGCGTGAACACCCTTGCGGGATCGCGCCTCCTCGCTGGTTGGATGAGGCGAAGCTGTTGCCGGGTGATATACTGGACGAATGCTGAAATTTCGCGCCCCCGCGTGTCCGCGACGCATTCTTCGGGACATGCGACTTCGGAGAAGTGCGAGAAATATCGTGACACAAGGGGCTGTGAGTGGGCTATAATTTCGAGCTAATTTCGAATGATTTTGAAATACTGCCTGTAACGCTATGAATTACAAGGCAAAATAAGCAATGAATATAAGGATTAAAGCTATGGGTTTTCTTTCCGGTAAGCGCATTCTGGTGACTGGCGTTGCCAGCAAACTGTCCATCGCATACGGCATCGCACAGGCAATGCATCGCGAAGGCGCTGAGCTGGCGTTCACCTACCAGAACGACAAGCTGAAAGGCCGTGTTGAAGAGTTTGCCGCGCAGCTGGGTTCCAGCATTGTTCTGGAATGTGACGTTGCACAAGACGAAAGCATCGACGGCATGTTTGCTGAACTGGCAAAAGCATGGCCGAAATTCGACGGTTTCGTTCACTCCATCGGCTTCGCTCCTGGCGACCAGCTGGACGGCGACTACGTGAACGCGGTAACCCGTGATGGCTTCAAAATCGCGCACGACATCAGCTCCTACAGCTTCGTTGCGATGGCGAAATCCTGCCGCGCGATGCTGAACCCGGGCGCAGCCCTGCTGACCCTGTCCTACCTGGGCGCTGAACGTGCTATCCCTAACTACAACGTTATGGGTCTGGCTAAAGCGTCTCTGGAAGCCAACGTACGCTACATGGCGAACGCAATGGGTCCTGAAGGCGTGCGTGTTAACGCCATCTCTGCGGGTCCTATCCGCACCCTGGCCGCTTCCGGTATTAAAGATTTCCGTAAAATGCTGGCACACTGCGAAGCGGTTACCCCGATTCGTCGTACTGTTACCATTGAAGATGTGGGTAACTCTGCAGCATTCCTGTGCTCTGACCTTTCCGCAGGTATCTCAGGCGAAGTGGTTCACGTTGACGGCGGCTTCAACATCGCTGCAATGAACGAGCTGGAAATTAAATAAGTTGTGACTCTCTTCCCGCCCGGGAAGAGAGTATTTCCCCCCGCGTCACCCCTTCGTTATTCCGTTCTGCTATTTGTTATCACCTAACAATATTTTTCCCTTTATCTGCCTTACGCCAGGATATTGATCGCCATTTGAGATCAAGGAACGCACATGGAACAACGCCGTTTTTCCGGCAAAGGCCACTGGTATCACGAAACCCAGTCAAACCACGCGCAGACGGATGTTCTGCCCCTGGTGCCCGAAGCCGCTAACGTCGACGATCGTTTTTTGCTCGATTTAGCCCTGCCTGATGAGATTGTCGCCGCCTGTTCTGGCTGGCTTACTCCTGCCAGAGCCTTATGCCACCAGCTGTTTCCACTCTCAATTCCCGTGAACCGACTGCATACGCTCAGCGCTTACGATCGGCTCAGTACCGCGTTAACGGTCGCGCAGGCCTGCGGCGTTCAGCGGCTCTGTAACCACTACGCCGCCCTCCTCGCCCCACTTCCCGGCCCGGACTCCTCGCGCGAAAGCAACCGCCGCCTGGCGCAAATCACCCAGTATGCCCGCCAGCTCGCCAGCTCTCCTGATGTCATTGATGATAAAGCCCGAAACCAGCTTGATGAGGTGGGCCTGTCCACGTACGACATCGTGGTGATTAACCAGATTATCGGCTTTATCGGTTTTCAGGCGCGCGTGGTCGCGATTTTTCAGGCCCTGTTGGGACATCCTGTTCGCTGGTTGCCGGGGCACCATATTCAGCCGCACACGCTTCCCGCGAGCCACGATGCGTGGATGCCGCTTTTACCCGTCGTCGAGCTGCGCTACGCGAATGCGCATCAGCTGGAGTCCCTGTCCCGCTGGCAGGCCGAACCCGCGCTCGAGGCGTTGACGCCGGTGCTTTGTCATGAGCCGACGCTGCTCGACCTGACCGGAGAAATCCTGTTAAACAGCCGCGCGGAGATCCCGCAGACCTCCCCCGCACTTTCGGCAGCGCTCGAACTGCTGACCCGCTCTCCGGACCGCTTCAGCGCCGCGCAGTTTACCCCGCTCACGGATCAAGGACTCCAGGGTGAATATGCCATCACGCTGCTTACCCAAAGTGCGTTTGATGGCTGGCTCAATCGTCTGAAAGTTGCGTTTGGTAAAGAGGAATAACCACACTCATTACCCAAAGACCGCTTGCTGAGACAGTGAGAATCGCGTAAAACTGTCAGCCGCTCAATGGCTACGAAAATAGAACATTATGTTTCAGGACAACCCGCTGCTAGCGCAGCTTAAACAGCAACTGCATTCCCAGACGCCGCGTGCAGAAGGGGTCGTAAAAGCCACGGAAAAGGGCTTTGGCTTCCTTGAAGTTGACGCGCAGAAAAGCTACTTCATTCCGCCACCGCAGATGAAGAAAGTGATGCATGGCGATCGCGTCATGGCCGTCATTCATACCGAGAAGGATCGCGAGTCCGCCGAACCGGAAGAACTGATCGAACCGTTCCTGACCCGTTTTGTGGGTAAGGTGCAGCGAAAAGACGATCGCCTTTCTATCGTGCCGGATCATCCTCTGCTGAAAGATGCCATTCCCTGCCGCGCCGCCCGTGGTGTTGAGCATGATTTTAAAGAAGGTGACTGGGCCGTAGCAGAAATGCGCCGTCATCCTCTGAAAGGCGATCGCGGTTTTTATGCGGAATTGACCCAGTTCATTACTTTTGGCGCCGATCATTTCGTGCCATGGTGGGTCACGCTGGCACGCCACAATCTTGAAAAAGAAGCGCCGAACGGCGTGGCAACCGAGATGCAGGACGAAGGTCTGACGCGTCGCGATCTTACCGCGCTGGAGTTTGTCACCATCGACAGCGCCAGCACCGAAGATATGGACGATGCGCTCTACGCTGAAGAGAGTGCCGACGGCAAACTGCACCTGACCGTTGCCATTGCCGATCCAACCGCCTGGATTGTTGAAGGCAGCAAGCTTGACGAAACGGCGAAAATCCGTGCGTTCACGAACTACCTGCCGGGCTTCAACATCCCAATGCTGCCGCGCGAATTGTCAGACGATCTCTGCTCGCTGCGTCCGAATGAAGTGCGTCCGGTCCTTGCCTGCCGCATGACCATTGCTGCGGATGGCGCGATTGAAGACGATATCGAGTTCTTTGCCGCCACCATCGAGTCGAAAGCCAAGCTGGCCTACGATAACGTCTCCGACTGGCTGGAAAATACCGGTAGCTGGAAACCTGAATCAGACGCCATTGCCGCGCAGATCCGTCTGCTGCATCGCATCTGCCTGAACCGCGGCGAGTGGCGTCAAACCCATGCGCTGGTGTTCAAAGATCGCCCGGATTATCGCTTTGTTCTGGGTGAGAAAGGCGAAGTGCTGGATATCGTGGCCGAACCGCGACGCATTGCGAACCGCATCGTTGAAGAAGCGATGATCTCCGCCAACATCTGTGCCGCACGCGTGCTGCGCGACAAGCTGGGCTTTGGTATTTACAACGTCCATACCGGCTTTGATCCAGCGAATACCGAAGCGCTGGCAGCCCTGCTGAAGAATCACGACGTGCACGTCGATCCGGAAGAAGTGCTCACGCTGCCGGGCTTCTGCAAGCTTCGCCGCGAACTGGACGCGCAGCCATCGGGCTTCCTGGACAGCCGCATTCGTCGCTTCCAGTCCTTCGCAGAAATCAGCACCGAGCCTGGCCCGCACTTTGGTCTCGGCCTCGAAGCCTACGCGACCTGGACGTCACCGATCCGTAAGTATGGCGATATGGTTAACCACCGTCTGCTGAAAGCGATTATCAAAGGCGAAACCGTTGCCCGTCCTCAGGAGGACACCACGCTGCAGATGGCCGATCGCCGTCGTCTGAACCGCATGGCGGAACGTGACGTTGGCGACTGGCTGTACGCACGCTTCCTGCAGGATAAAGCCGGTACGGATACCCGTTTCGCCGCAGAAATCATCGATATCAGCCGCGGAGGGATGCGCGTCCGTCTGGTCGATAACGGTGCTGTCGCGTTTATTCCTGCGCCATTCCTGCATGCTGTGCGCGATGAAATGGTCTGTAGTCAGGAAAACGGTACGGTGCAAATTAAAGGTGAAACAGTTTACAAAGTCACCGACGTGATTGACGTCACCATTGCTGAAGTCCGTATGGAAACCCGCAGTATTATCGCGCGTCCTGTCGCCTGATAACCTGTTCAATTGTCGGTCATTTCCTTTCCGGAAGGGCCGACAATTTTTCTTTTTACCCCCGCCACAAAAGCATTATTTTTTCTTACTATTTTCAGTCTCCCTTCGCCCAAATTCGCCATAATTATCTACAGTAAAAGAGTGTTGTTATATTCGGTTACGTGAATTTTTATACGTTCAGTATCCTTTTTAACCTGACTCGTTTTATTATCAGAAATCAGGGAAAAACAATAAGTTCACTTCGGTTTTACCGCTGTTTCTCAACGGAAAAGTCGACTGCAAATGAATAATTTGTGCGCTAATGAACAGCTGCGGGAGAAAACATGATGGACGATCTGGAGCAGAATTTGCTGTTTCGCTACATGGGGACTCACAGCCCATGGTGGCGTTTGTCAGCTGACAGCAATGCTCTGCACCTTGCCGCCAGTGAAAATGCCGATGTCACTCAGGTGATTGCGCTGGACGACGATCAGGCCGATCTTATCCGTCACTTAACCGTGATTACCTCCAGCATTTCCATGACGCTCTCGTTATTCGGGGAAGACCTCCCGGTTCACCTTGTTGGGCGGAAAATTACCCGTAACGAGTGGGCCGGTACCGCTTCCGCCTGGCATGATACCCCCTCCGTGGCTCGCGACCTGGCTCAGGGGCTCTCTTTCGCGGAACAGGTCGTTTCAGAGGCTAACTCCGTGATTGTTATCCTCGATCAGAACGGCAATATTCAGCGCTTTAACCGACTGAGCGAAGAGTATACCGGCCTGAAAGAGCAGGAAGTGATTGGCCAGAACGTGTTTAAGCTGTTTATGAGCCGCAGCGAAGCGGCAGCCTCAAAGCGCAATATTTCCGGTTTCTTCCGCAACGGCAGTTCTTATGAAGTCGAGCGCTGGATCAAAACGCGTAAAGGGCAACGACTGTTTCTGTTCAGAAACAAATTCGTTCACAGCGGCAGCGGTAAAAATGAAATTTTCCTTATCTGTTCCGGTACCGATATTACCGAGGAACGCCGCGCTCAGGAACGGCTGCGCGTGCTGGCCAATACCGATACCATCACCGGCTTGCCAAACCGCAATGCGATCCACGACCTGATTTCTGACGCCATCAGCCACCGCGGCGACACGCAGGTTGGCGTGGTGTATCTCGATCTGGACAACTTTAAAAAGGTCAACGACGCTTACGGGCATATGTTTGGCGATCAGCTGTTACAGGCTGTCGCGCTCGCCATTTTGAGCTGTCTGGATGAGGAACAGGTGCTGGCACGACTTGGCGGTGATGAGTTTATCGTCATGGCCACCAATACCTCTCAGGGCTCTCTGGAAGCGATGGCGTCGCGCATTTTAACCCGCCTGCGCCAGCCGTTCCGAATCGGTCTGATTGAAATTTACACCGGCTGTTCCCTGGGCATCGCCCTCGCCCCGCAGCATGGCAACGACCGGGAAAGCGTCATTCGTAACGCCGATACCGCCATGTACACCGCCAAAGAGAACGGCCGGGGCAAGTTCTGCGTCTTCTCGCCCGAGATGAACCAACGCGTGTTTGAGTATCTCTGGCTGGATACCAACCTGCGTAAAGCGCTGGATAACGATCAGCTCTTGATCCACTACCAGCCAAAAATCACCTGGCGCGGCGAGGTCAGAAGCCTGGAAGCGCTGGTACGCTGGCAATCACCCGAACGCGGTTTGATCCCACCACTGGAGTTTATCTCTTATGCCGAGGAGTCGGGGTTGATCGTGCCGCTGGGCCGCTGGGTGATGCTCGATGTGGTTCGCCAGGTGGCAAAATGGCGCGATAAGGGAATAAACCTGCGCGTGGCCGTGAACGTCTCTGCGCGTCAGCTGGCCGACCAGACTATCTTTAGTGACTTAAAGCAGGCGCTGAAGGATCTTAACTTTGAATACTGCCCGGTGGACGTCGAATTAACCGAAAGCTGTCTTATCGAGAACGAAGAGCTGGCGCTTTCCGTGATCCAGCAGTTCAGCAGGCTGGGGGCGCAAATTCATCTCGACGATTTTGGTACCGGCTACTCCTCCCTTTCGCAGCTGGCCCGCTTCCCTATTGACGCCATAAAACTCGATCAATCGTTTGTCAGGGATATTCATAAGCAGTCCATCTCCCAGTCACTGGTGCGCGCCATCGTCGCGGTGGCGCAGGCGTTAAACCTGCAGGTGATTGCCGAAGGGGTCGAAAATGCAAAAGAAGACGCCTTTCTGACCAAGAACGGCGTCAACGAACGGCAGGGTTTTCTGTTTGCTAAGCCGATGCCCGCTGCCGCATTCGATCGATGGCTAAAACGATATCAGGCGCGAAAGCAGCATTAACTGGCTTTACGCAAGCCCGCCGCGTGATGGCGGTTTTGCAGCATCACCAGACGCTCCATATAGGCGATATCTTTCGGTTCAAGGCAGAAAGCCGCGTCTACCCAGTCCTCCGTGATGTCCATCAGTTCACTGCGCGGCAATTGCAGAACGCGCGTCCGGGCGCGCAGCATCGCCCTCACGCCATTCAGTTTTGGCCGTAGCGTGTCGATGAAGGTTCGGGTGGAGACATAGCTTTGTCCGGGTTCAAACAGGAGATCCACCAGGCCGTGCTGTTCGTACCATTCCGCCGTATGGGATTCCCCTTTGTAGATGAGCTCCTCTGCCAGCTTCATGCCTGAACGGCGTGCAACCAGGGAATATCCCCCCATGCCCGGAAACAGGTTAAAGGCAATTTCGGGGAAACCTAAACGGGCATCGCGCTGAGCCAGAACGAAATGGTGCGCAAGAGCGGCCTCAAACCCACCTCCTAACGCGCTGCCTTCGACCATGGCCAGTGAGATGGCCCCCGTATCAAATCCCCGCGAGGCCGCATGCACGCAATCAACGCAGGCGCGCGCATAGGCCCGTAACGCTTCACGTCGACCGTGCTGAATGCACTCAACGAAGAACTGCAGGTCACCGCCCGCGTTATACATTTCGGGAACCAGCGATCCGGTCACCCAAAAATCAACCGCAAAACCAGACTGGCGGACGAGCCATGAAAAATTCATGATCTCCTCTATCAACGCATGGTTAAAGCAAGGCCGTGGCTGAGCCCGTAACATCATCCAGACGGTATGTCGCTCCGCCTCGTAATACCCTGACAGCTGGGTGAACCGTTCAGTATCGGTAAACAGTGTACAGGTAGGCTGATTGATAACTGTCATAGTCTACTTCCTCCTATAAAAAAGCGCGTTGCGCGCAGTTTTAGACTAATCCACTCAATAAGCCCGCTGTATGAGGGGGAATAATTTTATCACTTCCGTTTATGTAATTTAGTTATTGCATTTTTTCCCTTCTCTTTTGAAGCCAATTTCTGCATCATTGAAAATATTAACTTTTCGCGCCTGGGGTGAGATTATGTCTACGATTGACGCACAAGCTGTAGCACAACGAATTGATACCGTGCTGGATATCCTGGTGGCGGGCGATTATCACTCTGCTATCCGTAATCTTGAGATCCTGAAGTCTGAACTTCTTGCTCAGCATGGCGCTGACGCTGCGCCCGAAAACAGACAGCCAAAAGCGCCGTGGGAAGTTTAACGCCCACCGTTTCCGACCTCGTTTCGCTTTATTAAATGGATGCTATGAATTCCCGACAACAACTCATTTTGCAGATGGTCATCGATCAGGGACGCGTAAGCGTAGTCGATCTCGCGAAAACCACTGGCGTTTCTGAAGTCACCATCCGTCAGGATCTTAATCTGCTGGAAAAACAGAGCTACCTGCGTCGCGCGCACGGCTATGCGGTCCCGCTGGACAGTGATGACGTTGAGACGCGCATGATGAACAACTACGCGCTCAAACGTGAACTGGCGGAATTTGCTGCCTCCCTGGTGAACAACGGTGAGACCGTCTTTATTGAAAACGGCAGCAGTAATGCCCTTCTGGCGCGAACACTTGCCGATCAAAAAGACGTTACTATCATCACCGTCAGTAGCTATATCGCGCATCTGCTTAAAGAGACGCGCTGCGAGGTGATTCTGCTGGGCGGTATTTATCAGAAAAAAAGCGAAAGCATGGTTGGCCCGCTGACCCGTCAGTACGTCCAGCAGGTTCATTTCAGCAAGGCCTTTATCGGGATTGACGGCTGGCAGCCGGAGACAGGTTTTACCGGCCGGGATATGATGCGTTCTGACGTGGTCAATGCCGTACTGGAAAAAGAGTGCGAAGCCATTGTGCTCACCGACAGCTCTAAATTTGGTGCCGTTCATCCTTACACGATGGGTCCCGCTTCACGCTTTAGCCGTGTGATTACCGATGATCGTTTAAGCGAAGCACATCGCAATAAACTCGAAGAGAGCGGTCTGATCGTCAATATTATTGAAACCAGCGCCTGATTTCCCTCCGCGCCCGAATTTCGGGCGCGCATGTTCTTTCTCTGAGATGATTCTTAACCCTGCTTTAAGAGTTTTTACCTGTTTAACCTGCCCTAAAGTCGTAAAATTACTGTTAGCGATATAACAGGAAGTGACTATCACCTGCGTGATGAAGTAACGCCTGCGCGACCAGCTTTCACGGGAAAAGAATTAAGTATTCGATTCGTCTATACTTAACGTGTACATCTTTCCGTGAATCGATAATTCAGGAGAAAGTATTATGACCTTAACCAGCAAAAAATTAGCCGCCGCTGTTCTGGCAATCACTGTAGCAATGTCCCTGAGCGCATGCTCTAACTGGTCTAAACGTGACCGTAACACCGCGATTGGTGCCGGTGCCGGTGCTCTCGGTGGTGCAGTATTAACGGATGGTAGTACGCTGGGTACATTAGGTGGCGCTGCTGTCGGTGGTATTATCGGTCACCAGGTTGGCAAATAATTATTATCTAAGCCTTCCTCGATATTGCGATATTTAAACGGATTTCAGGTCTGACATACGCACGTATATAACACGAGCCACGGCTTTTGCCGTGGCTCATTTATTTTAACCGCCTGCCAGTTTAACTTTCATGCCTTTGGCTTCCAGCAGTGATTTTATTAAATCACGTTTATCACCCTGGATTTCAATAACCCCGTCCTTTACGGCACCGCCGCAGCCACATTTCTTTTTCAGCTCGGCAGCCAGCTTAGTCAGTTCTGCATCATCCAGAACGATGCCGGAGATAAGGCAGACCCCTTTCCCCTTACGTCCGCTGGTTTGACGCTGAATCCGAACGATACCGTCTCCCTTTGGACGCTCCACTTTGGCTTTCGGTTCGTCTATCCGCCCGGAATCGGTTGAGTAGACCAGACGGCTGTTGGAATCGGTCATTATGCCCCCTTGTTCAGCGATGCATTGATAGCCTTAAGCGTCTCAGCCGGGTTTACAGACTGCGTCACCGGACGCCCGATAACCATATAGTCTACGCCCGCCGCCAGCGCCTGCTCAGGCGTCATAATGCGGCGCTGATCGCCCACGTCGCTGCCCGCAGGGCGAATCCCTGGCGTGACGAGTTTAAAATCCTGGCCCAGTGCTGATTTGAAACGTACCGCTTCCTGCGCGGAGCAGACAACACCATCCAGGCCGCACTGCTGCGTCAGACGCGCGAGACGTTCAGCATGTTCCGCAGGTGACAACGTCACGCCGAGGTCGCGTAAATCACTTTCATCCATGCTGGTCAGCACAGTGACGGCGATCAGCAGCGGCGCGTCCTTACCGAACGGCAGGAGCGCCTCACGAGCGGCGGTCATCATTCTTGCCCCACCCGACGCATGGACGTTGACCATCCATACACCCAGCTCTGCGGCTGCAGCAACGGCGTGGGCCGTGGTATTCGGAATATCATGGAATTTGAGGTCGAGGAAAACGTCAAAGCCGCGCTGTTGCAGATCGCGAACGATTTGCGGTCCAAACAGCGTGAACATCTCTTTGCCAACTTTCAGACGGCAGTCGCGAGGGTCGATACCGTCGACAAACGCCAGTGCAGCGTCACGCTTATTGTAATCAAGCGCAACAACAACAGGAGAATCCGTAATTACGCGGGAAGTGGAGGATGTAACAGACGTCATGACCAGCCCTTTTCGTCTATGGGCGCGCAGCGGCGCGGAACAGATAAACGGCCAGCATTCTACCTGCCGCCGCCGCAAATTGACAGAAGCCATTTATGTCCCTGCCAGGCTCGCAAACCGCACGGTGTTGAGAAAGTGCTAAAAGCCATCAGTATGTTGTAACTAAAATGAAGGCTTTTAAAAAATCACTGCCCGTCCAGGCCGCGGATTGGCTTGATGGTTGACCAGGCCCGGCATGAAGGACAATGCCAGTAGAGGGTATAGGCGGTAAAACCACACTTCTGGCAACGGTAGCGCGGCTTGCTGCGCACCTGTTCGCCAACCATGTCGCGCAGCACCATCAGGCTCTCTTTGGCGCGCCCTTCTTCCGCGTCGTTCAGGTGGTAATCCATCAGCTTATGGAAGACCCGCATCGTCGGATGACGCTGAAGCTGTCGGGTGATATAGACCTGCGCGGTGTCGCCACCCTCATACTGCTCAACAACGTCAGCGAGCATCAGTTCCGCGGTTGCGCCGGTATTCTCTTCCACGCAGCGACGCAGGAACGCCACCCACTCCTCCCGCTTGTCCAGCTGTTGATAGCAGGTTTGCAGCATCTCCAGCGTTTCACTGACCAGCTCTTTGTCCTGGTCGATAACCCGCAGCAGGCTTTCAACGGCTTTGGCATAATCGCCATTCGCCATAAAGACGCGCCCCATCATGATAGAGATACGGGCGCTGTTGCGGTCCGCGGCGGCACCTTTCTTCAGCAACGTCATGGCTTTATCCATGTCGTCGTTGCCCATCTGCTGAAGGGCAAGTTCACAGTAGAAATGGGCTATCTCAACGCGCTGCTTATCTTTACCCAGCTTCACCAGACGTTCGGCCGTATCAATGGCTTTTTGCCAGTCGCTGGTGGCCTGATAAATCTGCAGGAGCTGCTGCAACGCGCCGATGCGGAAATCTGTTTCATCCACCAGTTGAGCGAACATATCTTCAGCGCGATCGTACAACCCCGCGGCCATGTAATCTCGTCCCAGCTGTTGTACGGCCAGGAGTCGTTGATCGTAGGTCAGCGAGGCGCTTTCCATCAGGGTCTGGTGAATACGAATGGCGCGGTCAACCTCGCCGCGCGAGCGGAACAGGTTACCCAGGGTAAGATGCGCTTCAACGGTCCCCGTATCCTCTTTCAGCATGTCGAGGAACAGGTCCACCGCTTTGTCCTGCTGATTGCTCAGGAGGAAGTTGACCCCCGCAACGTAGTCGCGGGAGAGTCGGTTGGCCTCATCCTGTTTTGTTTGTTGCGCACTTCTGCGGCCCATATACCAGCCATAGGCTGCGGCGACAGGCAAAAGCAGAAACAACAACTCCAGCATCGTCGATTATTCCTTCACGACCGGCACGCCAGAGCTTTCCGGCATGTCGGACGCAGGCGCAATGTGATGTTCGAGTCGTTTGATTTTACGTTCTGCGCGCGCAAGCGAAACACGGACTTTTAACCAGAACAAACCGCAAACCAGCCAGCCAATGGCAAAGCCTGCAGCAAATAAGACCGCGAGCAGGCTCGACACACGGTATTCACCCTGAGCCAGCAGATAGTTAAACGTCACCTGCTGATCGTTTTGTGCACCCAATGTGACTGAAATGACAAAAATCGCCAATACCAGTAAGAAAATGAGTAAATATTTCACATTACTTCCCGTTATGTGGTTCAAGCGAATAAAGTGTGTTCAACTTACCGCAATCAGCCTTATAAACTACCATTTTAGTGACGGGCGCGAAACGGAAAAAGTGACGCGCACGTCATGGATCTATGGGCAAAATGCGGAATATCAACCGTCAGGCGTCCGTTTGGTCCCTTTCGGCTATTTCTTCTTTCTCTTCCGGCGGTGGCGTTAGCGGGCCGCAGAATCGTTCAGCCAGCCAGGTCGCCAGCATCACCAGCAGCCACGAGATGAGCGTGGCAACGACCAGATCCCGTGGCCAGTGCATCCCCAGCAGTAAGCGGCTGCCCATGACCGCTGTCGCCCAGACCAGCAGAATCACGATAGTGACCGTACGACGTCTTGGCCAAAGCAGCCCAACCCCCAGCAGCGCCCAACTGGCGGCAAACATGGTATGGCCAGAAGGAAACGCGAACCCGGTCTCTTTCTGCCAGTGTTTTCGCAAGAATTTCGGGATATCCTGCTGTTCCGCAAGCTGTTCTTTGACCAGTGCGCCGCGATCTTTACGCTTTAAAGTGTAGAACTCATCCACCGGAACATGGTGCGTTTTTTCCAGCCAGACGACAAAAGGACGCGGCTCCTGAACGCGATCTTTCACCCAGGATTTTACGCCCTGACCGATAAGGATAGCGCCACCGAGGATCGCAAAGAGCATCAGCGCGGCGCGCAGACGAAAGCGCAGGCACCACAGAAACCAGGCGCAGAGGAGAACGTGGGTAATAATTCCCCAGGGCTGGGTGACCGTTTCCGTAATCCAGTATAACGTTTTCAACCACGTGGCGTTCTGCCCGGGCTGCCACATCCACCCGGAAAGCCATACGGCCAAAGGCATAATCAGTAAAATGGCCGCACCTGCTGCCGTACGTCTGGCGATTGAATGCATGTCTTCTCCTTTTTCGCTAAGCGTCACAATCATAACTGAAATTTATTCACCTGGTGGAGATGTCGGATCGTGCGTTTAACGTTCATATAGCATGGTGCCCATTAGGCGAACATGCTGAGCTTGTGGCAAAATAAACTGATACAGAAAGCAAAACAGGGCACAGGCACGAAACGTGTCAGCCTACTCTGGAGAATCACATGCAGCTTAAACGTGTGGCAGAAGCCAAACTGCCAACCCCATGGGGCGATTTCCTGATGGTGGGTTTTGAAGAACTGGCAACCGGACAGGATCATGTCGCACTGGTGTATGGCGACATTTCAGGGCAGACACCGGTGCTGTCCCGCGTCCATTCAGAGTGTCTCACCGGCGATGCGTTGTTCAGCCTGCGCTGTGACTGCGGTTTCCAGCTGGAAGCAGCCCTTTCTCATATTGCTGAAGAAGGCCGCGGCGTGCTGCTTTATCACCGTCAGGAAGGGCGTAATATTGGTTTGCTGAATAAAATTCGCGCCTACGCGCTTCAGGACCAGGGCTACGATACGGTTGAAGCGAACCATCAGCTCGGTTTTGCCGCTGACGAACGTGATTTCACCCTGTGCGCTGATATGTTCAAGCTGCTGGGCGTGGACGAAGTACGTCTGTTGACCAATAACCCGAAAAAAGTGGAGATCCTGACCGAAGCCGGGATCAACATCGTTGAACGCGTACCGCTGATTGTCGGCCGTAACCCGAAAAATGCCCACTACCTTGATACCAAAGCCGCCAAAATGGGCCATCTGCTGAAAGAGTGATGCTACCTGAAATTGATGACAAACCCTGTTATCAACAACTTAGCCTTTTTTTGCCGGGTGACGCTGCGCTTACCCGGCCTACTGTAATTTGTAGGCCCGTGCAAGCGTAGCGCCGCCGGGCGAAACGTACATCAAGCACTTTGTCAGCAGTCTGAGCCCGGCACGCGTGCCGGGCTCGTTTCATCAATCCAGCATCTTACGAATCACGTAATGTAAAATGCCGTCGTTCTGGTAGTAGGTCAGCTCAGTTGCCGTATCAATACGGCACCGGCAATCCAGCACCTCGGTTTTCCCGTCTGCCCGCGTTAACGTTACCGGCACCGTTTTACCCGGCTGCAGGTTTTGCAGGCCGCTAATGTCAATCTGCTCTTCCCCGGTCAGGCCCAGCGTTTTACGCGTCACGCCCTGCGGGAACTCAAGCGGCAGGATCCCCATGCCGATCAGATTCGAACGGTGAATACGTTCGAACGATTCGGCGATGACCACCCGAACGCCAAGCAGGCGCGGACCTTTCGCAGCCCAGTCGCGGCTGGAGCCGGAACCGTACTCTTTACCGGCAATCACCGCCAGCGGCGTCCCTTCCTGTTGGTATTTAACGGCCGCATCATAGATCGACACAACTTCCGTTCCAGGCAGATGACGCGTCATGCCCCCTTCCACACCCGGCACCATTTCGTTACGAATGCGGATGTTGGCAAAGGTCCCGCGCATCATGACTTCATGGTTACCGCGGCGCGAGCCGTAAGAGTTAAAATCGCGGCGTTCGACACCCCGGCTTTGCAGGTAACGGCCTGCCGGGCTATCGGCTTTGATGCTCCCCGCCGGAGAGATATGGTCCGTCGTGACGGAATCCCCCAGCATGGCCAGGATACGCGCGCCGTGGATATCCTTAAGCGGCGCGGGCTCGGCCTGCATCTCATCAAAGAACGGCGACAGACGAATATAGGTCGAGTCATCCTGCCAGCCATAGGTATCCGAACCTGCAACATTGATGGCTTTCCATTCCGGCGTGCCTTCAAAGACTTCCGCGTACTCTTTGCGGAACATCTCGGTAGAGACCTTCTCAACGGCCAGCGCGATTTCTCGCGAGGATGGCCAGATATCTTTCAGATAGACAGGGTCATTCTTGCGATCGTGACCAATCGGATCGGTCACCAGGTTGATATTCATGTTCCCTGCGAGAGCGTATGCCACCACCAGCGGTGGCGAAGCAAGCCAGTTGGTTTTTACCAGCGGGTGAATGCGCCCTTCAAAGTTTCGGTTACCGGAAAGAACGGCGCCTACCGTCAGGTCACCCTGCTTGATCGCCGTTTCGATGGGTTCAGGCAGTGGCCCGGAGTTACCAATACAGGTCGTACAGCCGTAGCCCACGAGGTTAAAGCCCAGCTCGTCCAGGTACGGCGTCAGTTTGGCCTGAGCCAGGTAATCCGACACCACTTTCGATCCCGGTGCCAGTGAGGCCTTAACCCACGGCTGAGGTTTTAACCCAAGCTCGACCGCCTTTTTAGCCAGCAGACCGGCTGCCATCAATACGCTGGGGTTGGACGTGTTGGTGCAGGAGGTAATGGCGGCAATAACAACCGCGCCATCAGGAAGCTGATACTGATGCCCGTTCAGAACATAATCGACGGGACGATGGTCTTTCTGCGCCACGTTCACTTCCAGGGCATTGCTGGCGGCAAACGCTTTCGGCACGTCAGACAACGCAACCCGATCCTGCGGACGTTTCGGCCCCGCGAGGCTCGCTTCGACGCTTCCCATATCGAGTTCAAGCGTGCTGGTGAAAACAGGCTCATCGCCCGGATTGCGCCACATGCCCTGCGCTTTGGTGTACGCTTCCACCAGCGCGACCTGCTCTTCGCTGCGGCCGCTAAGGCGCATGTACTCCAGCGTGACGTCGTCAATGGGGAAAAAGCCGCAGGTGGCACCGTATTCCGGCGCCATATTGGCAATGGTGGCGCGGTCGGCCAGCGGCAGCGAATCCAGACCGTCACCGTAGAATTCAACAAACTTGCCCACCACGCCATGCTTACGCAGCATCTGGGTGACGGTCAGTACCAGATCGGTGGCGGTAATGCCTTCAGAGAGCTTTCCGGTCAGCTTGAAGCCCACCACATCCGGGATAAGCATGGATACCGGCTGGCCGAGCATGGCGGCTTCCGCTTCAATACCGCCGACGCCCCAGCCCAGCACGCCCAGACCGTTGATCATGGTGGTATGCGAATCCGTGCCCACCAGGGTGTCCGGATAAGCGACCCACTCTTTATCCTGCAATTCGCTCCAGACGGCTTTACCCAGATATTCAAGGTTCACCTGGTGGCAAATGCCTGTGCCTGGCGGGACCACGCTAAACCGACTGAACGCCTGCTGTCCCCACTTCAAAAATACGTAGCGCTCGTGGTTACGCTCCATCTCCAGACGCACGTTTTCGCCAAAGGCGTCATCATCACCGAAGTGGTCAACGGTGACGGAGTGGTCAATGACGAGGTCAACCGGGGAAAGCGGGTTAACTTTTGCCGTATCCCCACCGAGACGCTTAACGGCTTCGCGCATCGCGGCCAAATCAACCACGGCCGGAACACCGGTAAAGTCCTGCATCAGCACCCTTGCCGGGCGGTAGGCGATTTCTCTGTCGGCATGGGCCTTCTCAAGCCACCCTGCCAGCGCCTGGATATCATCGAGCGTGACAGAGTCACCGTCCTGCCAGCGCAAGAGGTTTTCCAGTAAAACTTTCAATGACTTGGGTAAACGCGAAATGTCCCCAAGCGTTCTGGCAGCCAGCGGCAGGCTGTAGTAGTGCCAGGTTTTATTTTCTGCCTGTAATGTGTCCTTACTGGCTTCGCGTAGGGTTAACGACATAAGCTCCTCCTTAATCACAGAGATGCCCTGACAATCATCAGGGCCGTAATTAAAGATAACACAAAGATATCGTAACGTTTTGATAACAACCCAAATTGATAAATTTAGGATGGTTCCAGCGCGGGGGAACAAAAAACCCCGCCGTAGCGAGGTTTTACAATTTAGTGGAGCGCCAGCCAGATGAGCTGACTCCAGAACAGAATCGACACGGTAAAAACGCCGATCCACGACCAGTATTTGTGAGACGTCATGTTATTCATCATAGGGACACCAGGCATTATTTATAAAAATTCCGAGGTCGTTCCTCAGTGCTATATTGCTGATGTGTATTTATTAAAGAGTACAAAAGCGCAGAGTCGATATTCAGACTATTTGCATCATTACGCAATAAACTAAATTATTGTTTTTTGGGTTCGTCTTCTGCGAACACATCAATAAAAGCCTGCTGCTGCGGCGTCAGTTTCCAGGACGCGGGTACAACAGTCGCAGGTGCTTTACGCCCTCTGTGGCCGCTGTCACGATGCTGACACATCTGTTTTACCGAAGCTGTACGTACCGTCACTGACATATTTAACCCCAATATTTCCAGGCCAGGAGAGCAACCACCACCCAAAACAGGGTAGAGACGAGAAAGACCGCCAGCCAGGCTTTACGCTTGAGCGCAGGATCCCTTTGCGGTTCTTCACTTCCTGAAGGCATTGCTAACCTCATACAATCGACATCGCTTATCATTTAGGACCAAACAATTGGTACAATTAATCATCTGTTGAGATAAATCCTAAAGAAACTTTAGCCGAAAAGCCAGTGAATTTACGCACTGGGAGGTATGAAATATTCAATCTTTTGACCAGAAATAAATAATTGAAAAGAAAAATTTGCGAAGGCGTAAATTAGTTTCTACTTTTGTCGCCAATTCACGACATTATAACCTTACGTATTAAATGGATAATGACATTATATGGCAGGGGAATCGCAGATGATGATAATTCTAATTTAGCTTTGAGAGGTTATTTCGGTATCTTTCCCTGGGGGAAAGATACCGGGTGTGATTATTTTTCGGGAAGTTTGATGTCTTTAAACATCTCTTCAATATCTTCATTTGAGCGTAATGCCACGGCGGTATCAACCACATCACGCGTTAAATGCGGGGCAAAGCGCTGAATAAAATCATACATATAGCTGCGCAGGAAGGTGCTGCGGCGGAAACCAATTTTTGTGGTGCTATGGCTGAAAACGTCGTGCGCATCAAGACGCACCAGGTCAGGGTCTGACACCGGATCCACCGCCATGCTGGCAATGACGCCCACCCCCAATCCAAGCCGGACATAGGTCTTAATCACGTCGGCGTCCGTCGCGGTAAAGACAATGCGCGGCGTTAATCCTGCCCGGTTAAAGGCCGTATCAAGCTCAGAACGCCCGGTAAAGCCAAAGGTATACGTCACCAGAGGATACTGGGCCAGCTCTTCGATAGTGACCGACCCTTTACCCGCCAGGGGGTGATCGGGGGTCACCACAATAGAACGGTTCCAGTGGTAGCACGGGAGCATGACCAGATCGTCATAGAGGTGAAGCGCTTCGGTGGCGATGGCAAAGTCTGCATTCCCCTTGGAGACGGCTTCAGCGATTTGCGTTGGCGAGCCCTGGTGCATATGCAACGAGACGCGAGGATAACGCTCGATAAAGCCTTTGATCACGCCGGGCAGCGCATAGCGCGCCTGCGTATGCGTGGTGGCAATATACAGCGAGCCTTTATCCGGCCAGGTATGCTCCCCTGCCACAGACTTAATCGCATCGACTTTGGAGAGGACTTCCCGCGCAATGCGGATGATTTCCTGCCCCGCCGGCGTCACCTGGGTAAGATGCTTACCGCTGCGGGCGAAGATCTGAATGCCTAACTCATCCTCCAGCATACGAACTTGTTTGCTGATGCCCGGTTGCGAGGTATACAACCCCTCGGCGGTAGAAGAGACGTTAAGGTTATGATTCACCACCTCAACGATATAACGAAGCTGCTGTAATTTCATGCCAGACCATCCGATTTAGCGCATGCGGTCAATCGCTTAAGACGATTTAATAATAAGAAACAGGTTAACTATAACCACTATATCATTTATAGCCTGACTGTATAGTACGGAACAAAAAATAATAACAAGGTAATAAAAAAGGGCCGGAAATCCGGCCCTTTCACAGGTAAGTTACGGTTAGGGAAGATTATTTCTTGCCTTCAACCCATTTGCCATCGACAAAGAAGGCTGACCATCCGGTCGCTTTACCCTCTTTCTCTGCCGCAACATACTGCTGCTTAGTTTTACGGCTAAACCGCACCACGGTTTTGTTGCCTTCCGGATCCTGCTGTGGCGCATCGGCCAGATAACGCAGTTTCTCCGGCAGACGATCGCGGAAGCGATGCAGCTCTTCCACCAGCGGCGCGCGGGTTTCACGCGATTTCGGGAAGGTGTTGGCGGCCAGGAAGACACCTGCCGCGCCGTCACGCAGCACGAAGTACGCGTCGGATTTCTCACACGGCAATTCTGGCAGCGGAACCGGATCTTCCTTCGGCGGAGCCACTTCACCGTTACGCAGAATTTTGCGCGTGTTTTTACATTCGTCGTTGGTGCAGGCCATGTACTTACCGAAACGCCCCATTTTCAGGTGCATTTCAGAACCACACTTCTCGCACTCCACAATCGGGCCGTCATAGCCTTTAATGCGGAACTCGCCCTCTTCGATCTCATACCCGTCACACGTTGGGTTATTACCACACACGTGCAGCTTGCGTTTTGGATCGATCAGGTAGCTGTCCATTGCCGTGCCGCATTTTTTGCAGCGGCGCTTGGCACGCAGAGCGTTAGTTTCCGCATCGTCACCTTCCAGCACGTTGAGAACTTCGTTCTCCGGCACCAGGTTGATGGTGGTTTTGCAGCGCTCTTTTGGCGACAGCGCATAGCCGGAGCAGCCGAGGAACACGCCCGTGGTGGCAGTACGGATCCCCATCTTGCGGCCACAGGTTGGGCAGTCGATGCTGGTCAGTACCATCTGGTTAGGCAGCATGCCGCCCTCTTCAGGGTCTTTCTCCGCTTTTTCAAGCTGGTCGGTGAAATCGCTGAAGAAGCTGTCGAGGACCTTTTTCCATTCCGCCTGATGGCTGGCAACCTGGTCGAGACTGTCTTCCATTTGCGCGGTGAAATCGTAGTTCATCAGCTCGCGGAAGTTGGCTTCCAGGCGATCGGTGACGATCTCACCCATTTTTTCCGCATAGAAACGACGGTTTTCAACACGGACGTAACCGCGATCCTGAATCGTCGAGATAATTGACGCGTAGGTCGACGGTCGGCCAATACCGCGTTTCTCCAGCTCTTTTACCAGAGATGCTTCACTGAAGCGTGCAGGTGGCTTGGTGAAGTGCTGAGCCGGGATCAGCTCAACCAGAGACAGTTCATCACCTTTGTTCACCGCAGGCAGCGTTCGATCTTCATCACCTTTACGCAGCGCAGGCATCACTTTCGTCCAGCCGTCGAAACGCAGAATACGACCGCGCGCCTTGAGACGGAAATCACCCGCCCCGACGGTCAGCGTGGTGGAGTCGTACTGGGCCGGGGTCATCTGGCACGCCACAAACTGACGCCATATCAGCTGATACAGCTTCTGCGCGTCGGCTTCCATATCTTTCAGTGATTCAGCGAGCACAGAGACATCAGAAGGACGAATCGCTTCGTGCGCTTCCTGAGAATTCTCTTTGCTGGCAAACTGGTTAGCGCTTTCCGGCAGGTATTTCTTACCGAAGTTGTCGCTGATGTAGCCACGCACCATGTTGACCGCGTCCTGACTCAGGTTAGTTGAGTCGGTACGCATGTAGGTGATGTAACCCGCTTCATACAAGCGCTGGGCCATCATCATGGTCTTCTTCACGCCGTAACCCAGACGGGTGCTTGCCGCCTGTTGCAGGGTGGAGGTGATAAACGGCGCACCAGGCTTGCTGCTGGTCGGTTTGTCTTCACGTTCCAGTACCTGATAGCGTGCCTTTTCCAGCAGCGCCACGGCGGCCATGGTCTGGTCGCGGTTTTCCGGACGGAAAGGCTTATCGTTCTGATGGCTTACCTGCAGCGGCAGAGCGTCACCGCCCGGCGTGGTCACATTGGCATCGACTTCCCAGAACTCTTCGGGCACGAACGCTTTAATTTCGCGCTCACGCTCAACAACCAGACGCACGGCGACAGATTGCACGCGACCTGCGGACAGGCCACGGGCAATTTTCTTCCACAGCAGTGGAGAAACCATGTAACCCACGACGCGGTCCATAAAGCGACGCGCCTGCTGGGCGTTGACGCGGTCGATATTCAGCTCGCCCGGCTTCTCAAACGCCTGACGAATCGCATTCTTCGTAATTTCGTTAAACACTACGCGGCTGTAGCGTTTGTCATCACCCCCGATCACTTCCCGCAGGTGCCACGCAATGGCCTCCCCTTCGCGGTCAAGGTCGGTTGCGAGATAGATGTGGTCTGCTTTTTCAGCCAGCTGCTTCAGCTCGTTAACGACTTTTTCTTTCCCTGGCAGCACTTCATATTGTGCATCCCAGTTATGCCATGGGTTAACACCCATGCGGTTGACAAGCGCGCTACGTTCATCCTTTTTAGGCTTTTTAGCCCCTTTGGTGGAGGTAGAGTCTGCGCTCTTTTTGCTGGCTGAGCCACTGGTCGGCAAATCGCGGATATGACCAACGCTGGACTTAACCACGTAGTCATTACCCAGATACTTATTGATCGTTTTGGCTTTTGCCGGGGACTCAACGATGACGAGAGCTTTACCCATATTCACCTTTACCTAATTTAATTCTTCCAGGAATACGCCGCACGTTGATTTCCCTTCCGCTGACGACGAGCCAATGATATTGCGACTGCGTCAGGAGATATCAACCCCTTTGTCTTACCGGGCGTTAAAGAAAAGCCGCCCAGGTGATTGAGTTCTCGGGTATTTTTCTCACATCTCGTGTAATTCGTGACGAATTCCCGGTTGAATGTCAAGCAATTCTGTTGCCAGAATGACGAAAGCGCACACTCTACCTGATAAAATTCGTTACGCAACTTTATTAGCATGCAAAAGCAAATCCTGCCAGCCAGGCCCCTGCAGCTTATCCCCTCACATTACAGGGAAAATTTGCCCCCAAAGCGCCCTCGGCGTAGACTATTGTCACTGTTTAAGGAGTGGATTATGCAGAATACGACCCAACCTATTGACCGAGCCTCTCTGCTTATCGAAGCAAACAAGCTTATTCGTGACCATGAAGATACGCTGGCAGGCATTGAAGCCACCGGCGTAGAGCAGCGAAATGGCGTGCTGGTTTTCAGCGGCGAATACTTCCTTGATGAACAGGGCTTACCGACCCCGAAAAGCACCGCCGTGTTTAACATGTTTAAATACCTGGCGCACACGCTTTCCGAGAAATATCACCTGGTCGATTAACGCAAAACGCGAGGCATAAGCCTCGCGTTTTTGTTTACAGCAGCGGTTTTTGTCCGCGCTGTAGCCAGCGGAGCAGCAGGCGGTCCGCGCTTTCTGCGGCACTGTTGGTAAAGCGGTCAAGGAGTCGCTTGCGCTGGGCAAAGCGGACGCCTACCAGTTCCCGGCCTTCCATCAGGTTGAGCAGCAGATCGTCACTGGTTCCGACTTCATCCACCAGCCCTTTCTCCTGCGCCTGAACGCCGTACCAGTGCTCACCCGTCGCGACCTGCTCAATGTCCAGCGTCGGGCGCATACGGTGCACAAAGTCTTTAAAGAGATGATGCGTTTCGTTGAGATCCTCACGGAATTTTTGACGCCCTTCTTCCGTGTTTTCCCCCAGCAGCGTCAGGGTGCGTTTGTACTGACCCGCCGTGTGAAGTTCGATATCAATCTCTTTATTTTTCAGGAAGCGGTTAAAGTTCGGGATCTGCGCTACCACGCCGATCGAGCCAATAATAGAAAACGGTGCGGCCACAATTTTGTCCGCCACGCAGGCCATCATGTAGCCACCGCTCGCCGCCACTTTATCTACGGCTACGGTCAGCGGGATCTGTTTTTCACGCAGGCGCTGTAGCTGAGACGCGGCCAGGCCGTAGCCATGCACGACACCTCCCGGGCTTTCAAGACGAACAACGACCTGATCCTGCGGCGTCGCCACGGCCAGAACGGCCGTCACTTCCTCCCGCAAAGAGGACACTTCATGCGCATCCATGCTGCCCTTAAAATCGAGCACGTAGACGCGGGGCGTGACCTTATCCTGTGGCGTATTGAGCTTCGCCTTTGCCTTTGCCGCTTTGGCTTCCTGTTTATGCTTTTTCTTCTGCGCTTTGAGCCACAGTTTCTGTTGATGACTGTCAAGCAGCGCCAGAGACATCTCTTCCTGCATCTCTTTATACTGCTCGCTCAGGCGGGTGATGCGTAACTCCCCACGCTGACGCTTGCGCTGCGTCAGGTTGACAATCAGAACGGCAACCACCGCAATGGCAATCACCACCGTCGCGATTTTCGCCAAAAACAACCCATATTGAGAAAGTAATTCCACGCGTTCCACCTTGATTTAACCACGAATCTTTCACGGCAGTGTACATCAGCCCTGCCCATGCGTCTCGCTCGTGACATTACCTCTGCGAGGCGCCTTCAGGAATCCCCGGTCTGGCGTTTAAATATTTGCAAATTGTTAATTTTACAGCAATGCGTCCTGTAGACTGATTGAATTATCAGGCGAATTCGGGCATAAAGCCGAAAAGTCACAAAAGAAGGCGTCTTTGAGTCACCGTGCGCCGAGGAGTCACCTTGCATTATCAACCGCAAAAAAATCTGCTGCAGAACCGCATCATTCTTGTCACTGGGGCCAGCGACGGGATTGGCCGTGAAGCGGCGCTGACCTACGCTGAGTATGGCGCGAGCGTCATCCTGACCGGCCGCAACGAAGAAAAACTTAAAGGGGTGGCGCAGGAGATTGAAGCCGCAGGTGGGATTCCTGCTCGCTGGTACACGCTCGATCTGCTCACCTGCACGCCCGCGTCATGTCATGAGCTTGCTCACCGCATCAGCACCCATTATCCGCGTCTCGACGGCGTACTGCATAATGCCGGCTTGCTTGGCGAAGTTCGCCCGATGGATGAACAGGATCCCGAGATCTGGCAGGAGGTCATGCAGGTCAACGTCAACGGGACGTTTTTCCTGACCCAGGCACTGCTTCCTTTATTACTCAAATCGGATTCGGGTTCACTGGTGTTCACCTCCTCCAGCGTAGGCCGTGAGGGGCGTGCAAACTGGGGTGCCTATGCCGTATCAAAATTCGCGACCGAAGGCATGATGCAGGTGCTGGCAGAGGAGTACCAAAGCCGCCATCTGCGCGTAAACTGCATTAACCCGGGCGGTACGCGCACCAAAATGCGCGCCAGCGCCTTCCCAACGGAAGATCCGCAGAAGCTGAAAACGCCGGCAGATATTATGCCGCTCTATCTCTGGCTAATGGGCGACGACAGCCGCCGCAAAACCGGGATGACCTTTGACGCCCAGCCAGGCCGTAAACCAGGAATATCGCAATGAGTGAAGAACGTCACCAGCAGCGCCAGCAGCGTCTGAAGGAACAGGTTGATGCGCGCGTCGCGGCCGCTCAGGATGAGCGCGGGATCGTCATCGTATTTACCGGCAACGGCAAAGGGAAAACCACGGCCGCATTCGGCACGGCGACACGCGCCGTCGGCCACGGACAGAAGGTCGGCGTAATCCAGTTTATTAAAGGTGAGTGGCCTAACGGCGAGCGTAATCTGCTTGAGCCCCACGGCGTTGAGTTCCAGGTGATGGCGACCGGATTTACGTGGGACACCCAGAACCGCGAAACCGATACCGCAGCCTGTCTGGCCGTCTGGGAGCACGCTAAAAGAATGCTGGCCGATCCTTCACTCAATATGGTTCTGCTGGATGAGATCACGTATATGGTCGCCTACGACTATTTGCCGCTGGAAGACGTGCTTAATGCACTGAAAGACCGTCCCGCCCATCAGACGGTTATCATCACGGGCCGCGGGTGCCATCGGGATATTCTGGAACTGGCAGATACCGTCAGCGAGCTGCGTCCGGTTAAACATGCGTTTGATGCGGGCATCAAAGCGCAAATAGGGATTGATTACTAAAGAAAAAAGCCCGGTGTCTTCACCGGGCTTTTACATTAACCGTTGTTATTACGGCTGCCAGAGCGGCGGTTGCTGCTCACCTGGCTGTGACGCTTCACCGCACGGCGAATCTGGTTCGCCTTCATGCGGCGACGATCTTTTTCCACCGCCACTTTAGAGGTGGTTTCCGGCGTCAGACCGACCAGCTCGCGCAGGTAGTTGGTCTGGGTCAGATCCAGTTCGGTATATCCCCCACGCGGCAGGCCTTTTGGCAGCAGGATGTCGCCGTAACGGACACGGATCAGGCGGCTAACCTGCACGCCTACCGCTTCCCAGAGACGACGCACCTCGCGGTTGCGGCCTTCGGTCAGGGTCACGTTGTACCACTGGTTGATGCCTTCCCCACCGGTAAATTTGATGGTTTTGAACGCCGCAGGACCGTCTTCCAGCTGAACGCCACGCGACAGGTCGCGCAGTTTATTCTCGTCAACCTGGCCGAACACACGCACGGCGTATTCACGTTCCACTTCACGGCTTGGGTGCATCAGGCGGTTTGCCAGTTCACCATCGGTGGTAAACAGCAGCAGACCGCAGGTATTCACGTCCAGACGACCAACGGCAATCCAGCGAGCGCCACGCAGTTTAGGCAGACGGTCAAACACCGTCGGGCGACCTTCCGGGTCATTGCGGGTACACAGCTCGCCTTCCGGCTTGTAGTAAGCCAGCACGCGGCAGATTTGTTCAGCAGACTCTTTCACGGAGATAAGATGACCGTCGATACGGATCTTCAGCCCCGGTACGATTTCTACGCGGTCACCCAGCGTGGCGATTTTACCGTCCACACTCACGCGGCCCGCTTCAATAATGGCTTCGATTTCACGGCGTGAACCGTGGCCGGCACGCGCCAGCACTTTCTGTAACTTCTCGCTCATTGAGCTTCCTCAGGTGTCGCCTTCACAGGCGTCGAATCAGGTCAAAAGAGGGCTGAGCCCTGCTTTGATGGCCGCGTAGTATATCTGCTTATACCATTACAAGAAAGGCTTTACGTCACCCACGCCTTCTCGAATCACTTCCGGTGCATCTTCGGTTAAGTCGACCACGGTGGTCGGCTGCTGGCCGAGATAACCGCCATGAATAATCAGCTCGACCACCTTCTCCAGACGATCTTTGATCTCTTCCGGATCGGACTCGGTAAACTCGCTGCCCGGCAGCATCAGCGAGGTAGAGAGCATCGGTTCGCCGAGGGTTTCCAGCAGCGCCTGCGCAATCGGGTTCGACGGCACGCGCATGCCGATAGTCTTACGCTTTTCCTGCAGCAGGCGGCGCGGCACCTCTTTCGTCCCTTTCAGGATGAAGGTGTAGTTACCCGGCGTGTTGTTCTTGATCAGGCGAAACGCCACGTTATCCACATAAGCATAGGTGGACAGCTCAGAGAGATCGCGGCACATCAGGGTAAAGTTATGGCCGTCCGGCAGCTGGCGAATACGGCAAATGCGTTCCATCGCCCCTTTATCTTCAATTTTGCAGCCCAGCGCGTAGCCTGAATCGGTCGGATAGACAATCACGCCGCCTTTGCGGACGATCTCCACGGCCTGGTTAATCAGACGTGGCTGCGGGTTGTCCGGATGGATATAGAAAAACTGACTCATACTTCCCTCTCTTCAATTTGCTGCGGCTGTTCCCAGAGCTGCCAGACCGGCTCAACGCCAGCAGGCAGCCAGAGCTTGCGCCCCAGTTCGATCCAGGCGCAGGGCTGATGGAAATCAGAACCCTGTGAGCCAAGCAGACCGTACTGTCGGGCATAGGTCGCGAGCTGCGCGCGCTCATTGGGCGCCTGCTGACACTGGGCGACTTCCATCGCCTCACCACCGTTTTCGGCAAAGTGCGCCAGCAGCCTTTTCAGCCATTTAGCAGAAAGATTATACCGCCCCGGATGGGCCAGCACGGCCTTACCGCCAGAATGATGAATCACATCAATAGCTTGTTTTATTGTACACCACTGTGGCGGAACGTATCCGGTTTTCCCGCGCGCCAGATACTTTTTAAAGACATCCGCCATCGTCGTGGCCTTACCCGCCTCTACCAGAAAACGGGCGAAATGACCGCGCGTGACCGCCCCGCCGTTCGCCAGCTTTTGGGCACCTTCCAGTGCGCCCGGAATATGCGCCTTTTCCAGACGTTCGCCGATCATCTCCGCGCGCTGGTTGCGGCGCGTTTTTTGTTCTTGCAAAAAAGCCGTCAGTGCCGGATGGTCTATATCGATGTTCAGGCCAACGATATGAATCTCATGGTTTTCCCAGACGGTCGAAATTTCGACACCGGAGACCAGATTAAGCGCCAGCCCGCTGCGGGCGATCTCGGCGCGCGCCGCCGGAATGGCATCCGTCGTATCGTGATCGGTTATCGCCAGCGTACCGACGCGCATTTCAACGGCACGATGAACCAGGGCTTCGGGTGTCAGCAGGCCATCAGAGGCCTGAGTATGGCTGTGTAAATCATAAATAATAGCGTAGGTGGTATCGCTCAAAGCACTTCCCATAACAGGTTGGAGACATCCGAAACCATCATGATACCGACTTATATCGAAATTCTGAAATCAAGGGTTGACAACACGCCATCGAACCAGTTAACTAGTACGCAAGTTCACACGAGAAAGGTATCTGAAAATGACAGCACATTTCACTCTGCACGGTTGGTGGCGTACTTCCTGATCATCGGGCAGTGTCACGCGTCTGCGAAATGCAAACAGATACCCGCCCGCTACCCAGCGGGCTTTTTTTTGAACAGAATAAATGAGAACACCAACATGCAAACAGCCAAACCCCATCTCGAATTGCTGACCTGCGAGGCGGCCTATCGCCACAACCCGACCGCGCTGTTTCATCAGGTGTGCGGGGCACGCCCGGCAACGCTGCTGCTGGAATCTGCGGACATTGACAGCAAGGACGATCTCAAAAGCCTGCTGCTGGTCGACAGCGCGTTGCGCATTACCGCTCTAGGTGACACTGTCACAATCAAGGCCTTATCAGACAACGGCGCCTCGCTGCTGCCACTGCTGGATGCCGCCCTGCCTTCAGGCATCGAAAACGAACGTCATCCAGAAATGCGTATTCTGCATTTCCCGCCGGTTAGCCAGTTGCTGGATGAAGACGCGCGCCTGTGCTCCCTTTCCGTCTTCGATGCCTTCCGCCTGCTGCAGAACCTGGTTACCGTTCCACACGATGAGCGTGAAGCGATGTTCTTTGGCGGGCTGTTTGCTTATGACCTGGTCGCCGGATTTGAAGATTTACCGGAAACCGAGCAGGGCAATCGCTGCCCGGACTATTGCTTCTATCTGGCCGAAACCCTGCTGGTGATCGACCATCAGAAACAGTACACCCGTATCCAGGCCAGCCTGTTCACGCCTTCGACCGCTGAGAAAAACCGTCTTGAGCACCGCATCGCGCAGCTTCAGCAGCAGATGACGGAAGCGCCACCTGCACTGCCGGTACAGCGGGTGGAAAAAATGACCTGCGATGTGAACCAGACCGACGATCAGTACGGTGCCGTGGTTCGCCAGATGCAAAAAGCGATTCGCGCCGGGGAAATTTTCCAGGTTGTACCGTCCCGTCGCTTCTCTCTGCCCTGCCCGTCTCCGCTGGCCGCTTACGACGTGCTGAAAAAGAGCAACCCCAGCCCGTACATGTTCTTTATGCAGGACAACGACTTCACGCTGTTCGGCGCCTCGCCGGAAAGCTCGCTGAAATATGACGCCACCAGCCGCCAGATTGAGATCTACCCGATCGCCGGTACCCGTCCGCGCGGACGTCGCGCCGATGGCTCGCTGGATCGCGATCTCGACAGCCGCATCGAACTGGAAATGCGCACCGACCATAAAGAGCTCTCCGAGCACCTGATGCTGGTTGACCTGGCGCGTAACGATCTGGCACGTATTTGCACCCCGGGCAGCCGCTACGTGGCGGACCTGACTAAAGTTGACCGCTATTCGTTCGTGATGCACCTGGTCTCCCGCGTGGTCGGTGAGCTGCGCCAGGACCTCGACGTGCTGCACGCCTACCGCGCCTGCATGAACATGGGCACCCTGAGCGGTGCGCCGAAAGTGCGCGCTATGCAGCTGATTGCCGCCGCCGAAGGGCGTCGTCGCGGCAGCTACGGCGGCGCGGTGGGTTACTTCACCGCCTATGGTGACCTCGATACCTGCATCGTGATCCGCTCCGCCTATGTTGAAGACGGTATTGCCACCGTCCAGGCGGGTGCCGGGATTGTTCTTGATTCTGTTCCGCAGTCTGAAGCTGACGAAACGCGCAGCAAAGCCCGTGCGGTCCTTCGCGCCATTGCTACCGCACACCACGCACAGGAGATTTTCTGATGGCTGACATTCTGCTGCTCGATAATATCGACTCCTTTACCTACAACCTGGCAGATCAGCTGCGTGCGAATGGCCATAACGTCGTTATCTATCGCAACCACGTACCGGCGCAGACCCTGATTGACCGTCTGGCCACCATGCAAAACCCGGTGCTGATGCTCTCTCCGGGGCCAGGCGCGCCGAGCGAAGCGGGCTGTATGCCGGAGCTGCTGACCCGTATGCGCGGCAAGCTGCCGATTATCGGCATCTGCCTCGGTCATCAGGCGATTGTTGAAGCCTATGGCGGCTACGTTGGCCAGGCAGGCGAAATCCTCCACGGTAAAGCGTCCAGCATCGAACATGACGGCCAGGCAATGTTTGCCGGGCTGCCGAATCCGCTCCCGGTCGCGCGCTACCACTCGCTGGTGGGCAGCAACATTCCCGCCGGGCTGACGATCAACGCCTCGTTTGAAGGGATGGTGATGGCGGTACGTCACGACGCGGATCGCGTCTGCGGGATGCAGTTCCATCCGGAATCCATCCTGACCTCCCACGGTGCCCGCCTGCTGGAGCAGACCCTCGACTGGGCGTTACAGAAGCTGGAGCAGACCAACACCCTGCAGCCGATTCTGGAAAAACTGTATCAGGCGCAAACCCTGAGCCAGCAGGAGAGCCACCAGCTCTTCTCCGCCGTGGTTCGCGGTGAGCTGAAGCCGGAACAGCTGGCGGCCGCGCTGGTGAGCATGAAGGTTCGCGGTGAAAGCCCGCAGGAGATCGCTGGTGCCGCCACGGCCCTGCTGGAAAATGCCGCCCCGTTCCCGCGTCCGGACTATCCGTTTGCCGATATCGTCGGCACCGGCGGTGACGGCAGCAACAGTATCAATATTTCAACCGCCAGCGCCTTTGTGGCCGCAGCGTGTGGTCTGAAAGTGGCGAAACACGGTAACCGCAGCGTGTCCAGCCGGTCAGGCTCGTCTGATTTACTCGCGGCATTCGGCATTAATCTCGATATGAACGCCGAACGTTCCCGTGAAGCGCTGGATGACCTGGGCGTCTGCTTCCTGTTTGCGCCGAAGTATCACACCGGTTTCCGCCACGCAATGCCGGTTCGTCAGCAGCTTAAAACCCGCACCCTGTTTAACGTGCTCGGCCCCCTGATCAACCCGGCCCATCCGCCGCTGGCGCTGATCGGTGTCTACAGTCCGGAACTGGTCCTGCCGATTGCAGAGACGCTGCGCGTGCTGGGTTACCAGCGTGCCGCCGTGGTGCACAGCGGCGGAATGGATGAAGTGTCACTGCATGCGCCGACGCTGGTAGCCGAACTGCGCGACGGTGAAATCCTGAGCTACCAGCTGGAAGCCGCTGACTTTGGTTTAACCCCGTATCACCAGGAAGCACTGGCCGGCGGTACCCCGGAAGAAAACCGTGACATTCTGACGCGCTTATTACAAGGTAAGGGAGAGGTTGCCCATGAGGCCGCCGTTGCTGCCAACGTCGCCATGCTGATGCGTTTGCACGGCGAGGAAGACCTGAAGGCCAACGTTCAAAAAGTTCTGGATGTACTGCGCTCCGGTGCAGCTTACGATCGCGTTACCGCACTTGCGGCAAGAGGGTAAAGAATGCAGACCGTTTTAGCGAAAATCGTTGCCGATAAGGCCATCTGGGTGGAAGCCCGCAAGCAACAGCAGCCGCTTGCCAGTTTTCAGAATGACGTCGTCCCGAGCAGCCGTCGTTTCTATGACGCCCTGCAGGGTGCGCGCACCGCGTTTATTCTTGAGTGCAAAAAAGCGTCTCCGTCTAAAGGCGTTATCCGTGACGATTTCGACCCGGCGCGTATTGCCGGCATTTACAAGCATCATGCGTCAGCCATCTCCGTGCTGACGGATGAGAAATATTTTCAGGGCAGCTTCGATTTTCTGCCGATCGTCAGCGGCATCGCGCCGCAGCCGATCCTGTGCAAAGACTTTATCATTGACCCGTATCAGATCTGGCTGGCGCGCTTTTACCAGGCTGACGCCTGCCTGCTGATGCTCTCAGTGCTTGACGACGAGCAGTATCGCCAGCTCTCTGCCGTCGCGCACAGCCTGAAAATGGGCGTGCTGACCGAAGTGAGTAATGAAGAGGAGCTGGAGCGCGCGATTGCGCTGGAAGCCAAAGTGGTAGGCATTAATAACCGCGATCTGCGTGACCTGTCCATTGACCTGAACCGCACGCGCCAGCTGGCGCCGCGTCTGGGATCTGGCGTCACGGTGATCAGTGAATCCGGCATTAACAGCTACGCCCAGGTGCGCGAGCTGAGCCACTTCGCCAACGGTTTTCTGATTGGCTCCGCCATGATGGAACATGACGATCTCAATGCGGCAGTACGTCGCGTGCTGCTGGGTGAAAACAAAGTCTGCGGCTTAACCCGCGAACAGGACGCCCAGGCCGCGTATGAAGCCGGAGCGATTTATGGCGGGCTGATTTTTGTGGATTCCTCCCCTCGCGCGGTCAGCGAAGAGCAGGCGCGTAAGGTCATCGCCGCGGCTCCGCTCAGCTATGTTGGCGTGTTCCGCAATGCAGATATCGCAGAGGTGGTTGAAAAAGCCGACGCGTTATCCCTGAGCGCGGTGCAGCTTCACGGCGATGAAGATCAGGCCTATATCGATGCCCTGCGCGCCACGCTGGCACCGCAGGTACAGATCTGGAAAGCGCAACGCGTTGACGATACGTTGCCCCCGCGTAACCTGAACCACGTGGACAAATACGTCCTCGATAACGGCCAGGGCGGAACCGGCCAGCGTTTTGACTGGTCTCTGCTGAACGGTGAAAAGCTGGACAACGTCCTGCTGGCGGGCGGTTTAAGCCCGGACAACTGTGTAGAAGCCGCGAAAACCGGCTGCGCAGGCCTCGATTTCAATTCAGGCGTAGAGTCCCAGCCGGGTATTAAAGATGCCAGCAAACTGGCCTCGGTTTTTAAAACTCTGCGTGCATATTAAGGAAGAGAAGATGACGACATTACTTAACCCGTATTTTGGTGAGTTCGGCGGGATGTACGTCCCGCAAATCCTGATGCCCGCGCTGCGCCAGCTGGAAGAAGCGTTTGTGAGCGCACAAAAGGATCCGGCATTTCAGGCTGAATTTACCGACCTGCTGAAAAACTATGCAGGCCGCCCAACGGCCCTGACCAAATGCCGCAACCTGACGGAAGGCACGAAAACCACGCTGTATCTTAAGCGTGAAGACCTGCTGCACGGCGGCGCGCACAAGACTAACCAGGTGCTGGGTCAGGCGCTGCTTGCGAAGCGTATGGGCAAAACCGAAATCATCGCCGAAACCGGCGCAGGCCAGCATGGCGTGGCCTCGGCGCTCGCCAGCGCCCTGCTCGGTCTGAAATGCCGCATCTATATGGGGGCGAAAGACGTTGAGCGTCAGTCTCCAAACGTTTTCCGTATGCGTCTGATGGGTGCGGAAGTGATCCCGGTGCACAGCGGCTCCGCGACGCTGAAGGATGCCTGTAACGAAGCGCTGCGCGACTGGTCCGGCAGCTACGAAACCGCGCACTATATGCTCGGTACCGCGGCGGGCCCGCACCCGTTCCCGACCATCGTGCGTGAATTCCAGCGCATGATCGGGGAAGAGACCAAAGCGCAGATCCTCGAAAAAGAGGGTCGTCTGCCGGATGCGGTCATCGCCTGCGTCGGCGGCGGATCTAACGCCATCGGCATGTTCGCAGACTTTATCGACGACACCAGCGTGGGTCTGATTGGCGTCGAGCCTGCGGGTCACGGCATTGAATCGGGTGAACACGGCGCGCCGCTGAAGCATGGCCGCGTGGGGATCTACTTCGGTATGAAATCCCCGATGATGCAGACCGATGAAGGCCAGATTGAAGAGTCTTACTCTATCTCTGCCGGCCTCGACTTCCCGTCCGTCGGTCCGCAGCACGCCTATCTGAACAGCACCGGTCGTGCGGACTATGTCTCCATTACCGATGACGAAGCGCTGGAAGCGTTCAAAACGCTGTGCCGCAGCGAAGGGATCATCCCGGCGCTGGAGTCTTCACACGCTCTGGCCCATGCGCTGAAAATGATGAAAGACAATCCGGAAAAAGAGCAGTTGCTGGTGGTCAACCTTTCCGGACGCGGTGACAAAGATATCTTCACCGTTCACGATATTCTGAAAGCACGAGGGGAAATCTGATGGAACGCTACGATAACGTATTTGCAGAACTGAAATCCCGCCAGGAAGGCGCGTTCGTTCCCTTCGTCACCCTGGGCGATCCGGGCCCTGAACAGTCGCTGAAGATCATCGACACCCTGATTGAAGCCGGTGCCGATGCGCTGGAGCTGGGGATCCCGTTCTCTGACCCGCTGGCGGATGGCCCGACCATCCAGAATGCGACGCTGCGCGCATTTGCCTCGGGCGTCACGCCGACCCAGTGCTTCGAGATGCTGGCAGCGATCCGTCAGAAGCACCCCACTATCCCGATTGGCCTGCTGATGTACGCCAATCTGGTGTTCAACCGCGGTATCGATGAGTTTTACGCCGAGTGCGCCCGCGTGGGCGTCGACTCCGTTCTGGTCGCCGACGTGCCGGTTGAAGAGTCCGCGCCGTTCCGCCAGGCTGCGATGCGTCACAATGTCGCCCCTATTTTCATCTGCCCGCCAAACGCGGACGATGAGCTGCTGCGCCAGATTGCCTCTTACGGGCGCGGTTACACCTACCTGCTCTCCCGCGCAGGCGTGACCGGTGCAGAGAATAAAGCCGCATTGCCGCTGCATCATCTGGTGGAGAAGCTGGCCCAGTACCATGCCGCACCGCCGCTGCAGGGCTTCGGGATCTCCTCTCCGGATCAGGTCACCGCGGCGATTGACGCGAAGGCAGCGGGTGCCATTTCCGGCTCTGCGATTGTGAAGATCATCGAGAAGAACGTGGACAAGCCCGAGCAGATGCTGGCCGAGCTGAAGGCATTTGTGACCGCCATGAAGGCGGCGACGCGTAAAGTCTGACCCCTCCACCGTCTGGCATCCCTGCCAGACGGTTAGCCTTTATTCCCCGCCATCAACAAAGGATGACGTTAAAATTGATCCTTTCGATATTTTCGGTGTGAATGGCTTTTCAAACCGTCGTGTAAGCGTATGATCTGGACTCTTTTTTATCTTTAATCCTTCTGAGTTCAAAGAATACCAAAAAACTCAAATTTATTCTGTGATTCAATAAGATAAGACAACTTTTCGGCATGTTTCTTAATGAATTTTACGCTGTGTGAACGCAAGTATTTTCATACACTTACGCCTTAGTTTTGGAGAAGGTTTTTTTTGACCGACTTTGCCATATTTCCCTGCAGGAAAATTTTTTATACAGTGTGCACACATTAACCTCATAAATTATCGCGACCTGCTTTCTGTCCACGCCGTTCGCAACCAGTTGGCCCGCATGCCCTGATTGAAAAAGCGAATAAACGTTGCGACATCCTGCACTTGCGTCTATCTGCCGGAGCACTGATCCACAACTAAGCGTGTGCGGTGTTAATAAGGGGTAATAAACTGTATTATGACCGTTTTCACTGGCAGCACAGAATCAAATCTGACAGTCTGCTTTGAGCGAGAAGCAGACATAAATCGGGCTAAAGATTTATGCATTATGGATGATTTATTCTTTGCATTAGAGCCTGTAAAGCGTACTAGCATCTTTGGTCGTTAAATCAGCCATCTCTGAACAGGCTCGCTGAAATCATCACATTACCTGTAATAAGCCGACAGTCATCTCTCTTTTTTAACTAACCCAGTTAAGAATCTCAACCTGAACCAGGACCAGCCGCTAACGATACTTATGCCACTCAGAATTAGCATTGCTCCTGAAATAAATCCTGGTTGTAGCTGTTCTCTCAAAATAAATACTGCTGTAATGACTCCAAATAAAGGCGTCATGAATGAGAGAACACCGAGCTGCGATGCCATGTATTTTCGCATTAAACTGTACCAGGCTAAATAACTCAAAAGGCCAATTATTACGCTTTGAAAGATTAAACTAATAATCCCGAAGGTTCCAGGTACAAAGTGATTTTGGCCGGAGAAGTATGAATAGGTTGATAAAACTAAAACACCCCCTGCGAGCTGAAAAAAAAGCGTATGAGAAGCCGGCGACTCACTAAGAGATGAGCATCGGACGAGTACTGTAGTGGCTCCCCATGAAAGGCCAGCAAATAAACCCATTATATCTCCTGCCAGAGCCTGGCCGGAACTATCCCCTGAAGCATTACCTGACAGAAACGCAAGACAAATCCCTGCAAATGTAATTGCTATCCCTATCCATTGCGGTGCACTTAGTCGTTCATCGCGCCTAAAAAACTGTAGCCCCAGAGCAGCAAAAATTGGTGCGGTGTATAGGAATACTGACATGTGCGATGCCGACGTATATCGCAGGCCTTCAGCAACAAAGAGGAATTGCAAACCAAAAAGTATGCCCACAGCTCCCCCGGGAACAACGCAAATAGCAAAGTTTCTTAGAGACGTTTTTTTTAGAATAAACATTAAACATATAAGGCCTGCAGCAGCTCCACTTCTGATTGCTACCTGTAGAACCGGAGAAATTTCATTGGCTACGCTTTTAATTGCAACCTGCTGAGTTCCCCAGATAAAGCACAGCGAGGTCATGACCAGTGTGGCAAAAGTGTCGATCTGTTTTCGCTCTATTGTCACTTGATTGTCCATCAAATCGATTTATTTAGGGTGCACTGGGCATTGTTTAACCCGCCCACTTCGGGCCTCATAATTTATGCTTTAGCATATAGATACATGATTGCACTGTCTGACCGGTTAATGTGGTTACCTCTACCGGAACACGTTCATATTCAGAACCTTCGAACTCATCAAGCATGTGCCAGTGATTTTGTAAATTCTCGGACGTGAAAAGAAAACCCTGTACACGGTTACCTGAATTATCCAGTACGATCCCCGGATAACCCATTTCTGCGCCCCAGCCTTTATCTACCAAAGAACCGCCAACGTGACCTTCCTGCCATGTCCCCCCGATATTCTCAAGGATATGAGCATTAGGCCGACCCGGGCCGAGTGTCCCGTAAACAAACAAACTTTCCATCGTTCCTCCGGTTAGCATTATGGAAATAAATAACATTCTTTGCGTAAAGTTTGATTGCGGGCCACTGGCCTGACAAATCATTTGTTCTCACAACACGCGTGAATTATTATCACGCATATGATGTACGATAGCCTTCCACCACTACAGACTCTGCGCGCTTTTGAAGCCACTGCCCGCCTCTCCAGCATGACGCTGGCGGCTGCGGAGTTGCACGTTACGCATGGCGCGATAAGCCGGCAAATCCGCAAGCTCGAAGAGCATCTGGGGTTAAAGCTATTTTTCAGGCTGACACGGCAGATCGTTCTGACGGAGCAAGGGGCTGAATTTCACCATGTGGTTACCCGTCTTTTGAGTGATTTAATGAGGGAAGCTGAGCGCCTGCGTGGAAGAAACCAGATGAAGAGTTTGCGTATAAGTACAACGGTTTCATTTGCCAGCAAGTGGTTAGCGCCGCGTCTCAGCCGTTTTAGGCAGAGATATCCTGAATTTGATATTGAACTGGATGTTACTGACATCAATGTGGATCTTAATGATGGTCAGGTAGATGCTGCCATTCGGTACGGCCTTGGCAATTATCGAGATGTTTCGTCTGAACGTATGTTAGATGAAACAGTTACCCCTGTCTGTAGCCCAGATTTTCTTAAGAAACATAATGGACTGACAGAGATCAAGGGACTTTTAAACTGCGTTCTTCTTCATGAGTATAGAATGCTGGCTAACTGGAAGGCATGGTTTGAGATGGCCGGAGAAAAAAATTATAGATGCCAGCAAGGGCCCTTATGGACTCTTGGCAGCATGGCGACAGAGGCTGCTATACGTGGCGAAGGTGTTGCTCTGGGACGCAGTGTTCTGATTGCGGATGATGTAGCTGCTGGAAGGCTTGTTGTTCCCTTTCCCCAGTACAAACTTAAGGCGGAGCGGGGATACGATTTAGTCTACCGTTCAGATGATCAAGATTCATTTAAAATATGCATTCTAAAACAGTGGCTCTCTGAAGAATTGAGCTCTATGAAAGATTGAATGCTGTCTAAAAAAGTCCGCTATTGGCACAGAGCGGACTGTCAGCCCAAGTTAAGCTCTGTGCAGTAACAGTGCCAGATCAAGTTTGAGCTAATACCCCCTTTTGCTATTACACTTCAGGCGGCGACGGCCAGCTGATCTCCTGATCATTTGTGAACACCAGGCGGTTTAGTTTCACCCGGTAGGACTTCCACGCCATCAGTTGATCCGCCTCCACTTTTGTGGCAATACCCAAATCGCTGGCATCCTGGAGTGGTGCAATTTTTTCCCCTGCCGCGGCGATCAATACTGAACGATGGGCTTCCGCCTGGTCGATTTTTTCCTGCCGGGTAAACTCGCGCGGAATTATTTTTTCGCCGTTCCACATCCATTCACCGTAAATATTCAGACCATCCGGCACATCGGCGGTATTGACCTCAGTTACCGAAAGATTCAACGGATAGAGGCGTGACGCGTCGGCATGGTATGATCGGATTACCCCTTTATCATCAAAACAAATTTTCAGCGTATCAGGCTGGAAGCGGGTCAAATGTAGATACCAGTCCAGACCATCTTCTGTTTGAAGATAAATCGCCTGAATCATCAGGTCGTAATATTCAGGTGTGTAAATCGTTAAATTTTTAAGTGTTAATGCCATACCATGTGTCCTATGCAGTGTGACCAATGACCATCCAGCCGACAGTCGGAACATATTTCTGAATGGGGCGGTAAAATAATGTATCGTTTACAGGTTCGTTACCCTCGGCGTTGTAACCAGTAAGGACACATCCAGCAGGCGCGCGCTGCCATGCATTTTTAGCAATGATGAATGACCCCTCGGCACCCAGCGCGACATCAGTGATGAAATTTGACTGCACCCAGTTAATTTCCGCCTTCGCCCCAAGCCGCCCAGTTAGCCAGTTTGACAGCCAACCGCCCCAAACAGAACCGTAGAGATTCCCGTCATAGCTCAGTCTCGCTCCATTCGGGCCCCACAAGATGTCACCGGTACGGGAGATAACAAAATCTCCGCCCCCCTCATTACCGTTATTTAGACGAAGATCGGAATTACGGTCTTTATAAATATATGCTCTCGGGGTGCCATCTTTATTTTGAAAAATAATATGCTGACGGTCGTCACTCTCGATGAAAACACTTGTGTTCGACGTAATTGAATTTGCAGTAATTCCCGCAGGGGCCTTAACTACATTACCTAAGGTTACAGCCCCGGTATTTGCATCAACATAAAAAGGACGTAAATTGTTATACCCGCCATTCGGATCACCTTTTTTTGTAAACATCAGGTAAAACGTTGTACCGTCAAAGCGGAAAAGGGTACTCACATCTTTCTGCTTTAAGCGGAGTGCGGTTGAGTCAGTGATAGAAAGAGTTCCCGCCATTTCGTCACCAGCGCGCTGCACAGCGCCGGTAATGCGTTCGTCATCCCCTGCCGCCACAGTGCCAGCTTTTGTCCCAACATCCAGAACTGCTGCCTCTTTCAGCCCAAGGTTTTTCCGTGCCCTGACTATATCCAGCACATCACTCAGGTTTGCATCCTGTCGCAGAAACAACCCATCGCCCGTTGAAACCTTCAGCTCGATATCAGCCGTTTCAGACACGGCGAGTCTAAACTGGAGTTTAACGCTGATACCACTTACTGGCTTCTCGATCGCGGCACAGTTCGCTACAGCATAAAGCTCGCCTGCATCGGTCAACAGCCCGACCTCCCTGACTACAAAGCCGCCCACATCGGCAGGCAGTACAAGCTGCGCAATAAACTGATTATCCTGTTCCGGTGAGACCTGCAATGCTGAAACCGCCGCACGATAAACTTCGCGAACAAGGGCTGTTAATGCCGGGTCAGGCTTAACCGGCTGGCCGTTACCATCACCTACTACAAAATCTTTAATTATGACGGGCTTCCCGGTCGCAGTAGACTGCGCCTCCAGTTCTTTGCCTCTGTTGGTCAGAATACTGTAATACTTCTCAGCCATGGCTAAACTCCTGCCTCAATATCAATATCAATCCAGGCGGTGACAGCACCGCCGGTGTAATAAGTTCCCATGGCGCCCAGATCGGCAATCACGTCAATAGAGGTCAACTGACTCCTCAGGTTCTTCGCTTTATCGACCTGCCGCCGGATACGCTGATACAGCGCGTCATCAACTTCCTGAAGGCTGTAAACCTCAATGCGGAAAGTGTAGGGAGCCTTACGTGGCAGATCCTCCCACCACTCCACCACGGTAGTTGGGAGACTGACAGCGCTCAGTGACCGCCTGACAGCGCCGGCAGTACCTCGATGCTGATGAACATATGCGGCATCCTTAATCACCTGCCGCTTTTCAGCCTCAGTCCAGGCGTCTTCCCAGGAATCAACCGAAAATTCCCAGGCAAGCCAGGGCAACAAATGCGCCGGACAGGTATCGGGGTCTTTCACCTTACGCACCATGCCCGTATCCAGCGCTGTGATCTGCTCCGAACAGGCCTGCTCCAGTGCCCGCTCTGGCTGGATGGCGAAGGGCGGTAGCAGGGAGCGAAATTTATCCACCGGACCCTCCTTTTCGGGTGACGTTTATCGCACTGCACCAGGGGGCCTGCCCCGCGGCTGCTTCCAGATCTGCGACCGGACTTATAAGCCTTACTCTTGTGACGCCGGGCTGCTGGAGTGCAGCGTAAATCGCGGAAAGCGGTACGAGGCCGTTTATGCGATGCGAAAGCCGGGTGTAGCTTGTCAGCGTGCTGATGGCATGTTCCAGCACCGTCTGCGCATCCGGTCCGTCTGGTATATCCAGTTCAGCCGTTACCTCATAGCTGACAATGGTGGCGCTTTTTACGCTTACATAATCAGTCAGAGGCCTGACCTCATCGGCGCTCAGTTCGCTCATCACTTTTTCTGTCAGGCTGAGGCTGGCCTCACCATTTCCGGTTCGCGACAGGACGTAGACGTCTACTTCCCCCGGTCGGTTATGTGTCTCCGGTCCGTAAGCATCCGCATCCAGCACATCGTTATCTGCTGATTTGGCATAGAAGCGGTATGCATTGCGCGCGCCTGCCGTATTCAGCTGTGCCCATGAAAGCTGTATACGCTCACGAAAAGCGTCATCATCTTCATAAACAGGATCGACAGGTGGCACAGCATTCGGATCTCCGGGATTTATCACCAGACGGGAAACGTTAAAGCCCGCGCCAATCTGGTCGAGATCGGCCCCTCTTGCGCTGGCAAGGAAAACTGCGCGTACCGCGTCATTGACTCGCTGAAACGCCAGAGCGAGCTGGTAGGCATTGATTTCACCCTGTTTAAACGCCGGATCAGATTCCACCAGCGCATCAAATACCGGATCCAGTTCGCGCAGGCGTGCCAGCCAGCGGGTAAAAATATCTGCAGCATCCGGAACCACGATGGCATCCGGCACCGCCAGGGCGGACAGGTTAATTACGTCATAACTACTTGCCATATATCGGTATGCCTCCGGTGCTGATAGGGAGATTGTTCTCTTTGTTGATCCCTTCAATATCCACCACACACCCCGTTTCAGTTGCCGGGAAAGAGACGACCACGCGCGTGACCTTCAGCCGGGGCTCCCATCTCGCCAGCGCCGAGGCGGTCGCTGCGATAATACGTAGCCGCGTAAGGTCATCTCGGGGGTTGTCCACCAGCGAAAACAGGTTGCTGCCATAATCACGGACAAGCACCCGACTACCTACCGGGGTTGAGAGGATGTCGCTGACCGACTGACGCAAATGGTCGGTACCGGACAGGCGTTTACCCGTCCAGCTGTTTACGCCGTTCATAGTATTTTTCCGTATCGGGTCCGCCGGGTGGCGGTACGTTAGCCGAAGTAATCCGGACCAGTTTTATCCTTGCTGCCGGATTTTTTTGAGGATTTCGCAGGCTTGCGAATATCAACCACCAGGTTGTACGTGTAGCTGAACCCGGCGGGTGTCAGGGAGTAAACCAGCGACTCCACCACCCAGGCACGATCTTCCCGCTCACCAAAGCCGGACGTGGATACGCCGGATTCTGCGGTGAGAGGGACATGTTCAGGGCGGCAAGGACCAGTAACCGTCATTTTTTGCTCATTGCGCTGTGCCTGCGTTTTTTTTGACCTTGCCTGCTGGTCAGCGGTGTCCTTCACCGGCTGTGTATACGGGTTCGCCATTGAGGGACCGTCATGTTCGACCGTGGTGGTTTTGGTCTTTCCGTCAGCTTCATCGTAATACCGAACGCCAATTTTACCCGAGGACTTGCCGCCACTGCCGGTGGCCTTTCCTGTCGAACTCCCCCGTTCACCTTCGTTATACGACCAGTTTGATACCTGTTCTGGTGTGATAACCAGAGCGCCGGTCTGCTCTCCGGAGGCTTTCGCGGTGGCACCCTGGCGCAAAAAAAGCCAGTAACCACCTGAGGGTTTGCTGACAGCGTTCCACGTTCGGGCAAGGCGGGTCAGCAGGTTCGCGTCGGATTCTGCAACCTGATCAACATGGTCAATGTGGATGTCGGCAAGCTCTGTGGCCACTTTCGGCACCAGACCGTTTTCGGTGGCCACGGTTTTAACCAGATCCGCAAGTCGCAGGTTATCCCAGCTGCGCGTTTTCTGGCTGAGCACATCGCCAGGCTGTTTCTGTGCATTCATGGGCGCGGCAGTGGCATAAATCTCAATACGACGTGGCGGGCCACTGCTGCCCACGCCGGACACCACAAACCAGCCCTTATCCACCAGTTGGTCGTTAAAACCCAGCGCCACGCGTAACCGTGCCCCTTTCACCGGCAGAGGCAACGTTTCGGACAGCAGCGTGATTTTCAGTTCATCCGCCTTTGCCGTAGCGCCGCCATAATCCGTCAGCGTCAGCTCCGACAGGCTTTGCTGCAGCGCGCGGGTAATATCTTTTCCCTCCGCGTTGATGCTGAAAGCAGGTGCATATTCCGGTTTAACAATCTGTTCAGTCATATTAATCCCACAGACTAAATGCAGAATCCTGAACCGGCGGCGCCAGATCAGGCAGGATGATAAAGAGGTCAGACGGGTAAACGGCGCCGATGTCAGCCAGTCCCGGATTCGCTTCAAGCACCTGAGTCACAATATAAGAAAGGTTTTCCGTGCCGTAATGTGTCGCACAGACTGCATCAAGCACATCACCGTCACGGGTTTGATATGTCGTCGGCATAATGTTTCAGCGTCATCGTCCAGTTTTTATTTCGGTGGCCACCGCCTGGCAGGAAACGGCTGGTTGTGTCGGAGAAGTCGATAACCACCCACCAGCCAAGCACATCCCCTTCGCCGCTGACCAGTTGTTGTGGCTTATTCTGATCTGCGAGGTCGAAGAGATCGTTGACGGCATCCACCCCCTTGCGGAAGAAAGCATGCGACTCCCCTTCAAGCCGAACCGTTCGCCCGGGCTTGCCGGTATACTGCAGTAAATCCTGTTTACCGATCCGCTCCTGCTCACTCCAGCGCCAACTGGCCTCACGGGTCAGTTGGCTGTACGCGGTGGTATCAATCGAAAAGGCAAAGTCGCCCAGCATCATCATCACTCGGGCGGCCTGTGCGCCACGGACAGCGCCTGACCGCGACTGTCCGAAGTCTTCATAGACCGGAACGATTTCACTCACCAGATTTGTCCTCCGTCCATCATGCTGCTGTTACCCGTAAACGCCGGGCTGGTTTTCGTCACCCCCTCGACCGCATCAGCTATACCCTGCTCGCTTTGTCCGGGTGCTCCGTTAATTTCGAAACGGTATTCGAATTTCCGGTTGTCAGTAAGCTGCCTTGCCTGTGGCTGCTGATCGGCTGTATCAAGGCGCTGGAGAAGTGCATCCCAGTAACCTCCGTCGCCGGAAGCCGACGCGCTATTACTCTGTGCCTTATCCAGGCCAAACAACGGTCCGCTGTTTTCCGGTGTCATATATTTATCCAGTGACTTATCAAAGCTTTCATTGTCATCACTGAAGATACCTCGCGTATCCCGGTACGATTTTTTCACATCGTCCGGCAGACCCGGTTTTTCTTTGAGCTGCTGTTCGAACCACTCTCCCTGGCCGTTACGCTGCGCCGTCATGCGGGCGATATCAACCGAGCCGGTCATGGCCAGCGATTTGAGAACATCACGCTGATCGCTTCGCTCATCCGGCAACAGCCAGGACAGTTTTTTCGCCAGCGCATACGCCACTTTCCCGACGAAAACGATCCCCTGCCCGAACGTCAGCACGCCTGGGTAAAGATCATTGCGTAGAAAACTGACGATGCGTTTGATCCCCCCGCCTTTAAACCACTCCGCCATATCGTCAGTCAGGCGTCGGATATCCGGCGCCAGTTCGTTACCGAGCTGGCCGGAGATTTCCGCCAGTGCAGAAGAGAAAACGGTCTGCAGATTAGTAATGGCACGATTGCCCGCCATCGCGCCTTCAGCACCCTCTTTCGTGACGAGGTTATACCGACGCTGCTCGTCCATCAGGTCGCGGTAACTTCTGCCTGACTGCTTGATCAGCATCAGCAGCTTGCTGGCCTCGCCGCCAAACAGCGAATCAAGCGCAAACGAGGCTTTCGACTCATCCTGCAGACTGAGCGCTCGCTCGACGATTTTTTCAAACTGCGCCATATCGCTGAGTCCGGCTAAATCTCCCGCCTTAAACCCGAGCGTTTCAAACGCATCCTGCAGTGATCCCTGTTTGCCGTTCTGCTTGTACTCCCCCGCCTTGTGCAGATACTCCTCAAACAGATCGCCGATATTCTCTCCGTTCATGTCGTACTGTTTTGCGAGGGTGTCCCATGCATCAAACGTCGGGATATCGACGCCATAGCTTTTCGCCACGCCGGCGCGTCTGGCCGTTTCCGCGTTGGTGGCCGCCGGGGCAATCAGAGTGCCCAGTGCGGAGGCCACAACCCCGCCGCCGCCGATCGCCAGTCCCGGTGCCACCATGCCGCCCAGTTGTCCGGCGATACCCAGACCGCGACGAAACAATCCTTTACCTGCCCCCTTAAATGACGCCAGCCGCTGCGCCTTCTGCATCTGCTGGTTTAGCTTCTGCTGTTCCGACTCCGTTTTACGGATTTCACGGGACACATCGTTGTAACGGCGTTTCAGATCGCCCAGACTCTGCCCGGCAAGCTTTGCTTTCTTAATTTCCGCCGCCAGCTTCGCCTGGTCTTTGGTCAGTTTTTCTGACTGCTTCCCGACATCCTTCAGGCTTTTTTGCAGACCGTTCGCTGAACGGCTCCAGGAGCTGTCGATATTGCCGCCAAAGGTAATGACGGCCTTAAGGTTCTGGCTTAATCCGGCCACGATTTACCGCCTCCACTTCGTCGGTGAGAAAATCAGAAAACACACTGAATGGCATGTCCAGGTATTCCGCCATGGGAAAATGCAGGCGCCGCCCGAGAAAGCGTATCGCCCGCATCAGGCCTCTTTCGGTCGATCCGCGGGCGGGAGCATAAAAACATTAAATGCGTCCAGCAGTTGCGCATAATCCGCCGCTGTGAGCTGCCAGATATCCTGCTCGCTGAGGTTGCACAATAACGCAATCATGCGCGCTTCTTTTTCTTCTTCACTGCCGTGGTCTTTGGAAAAAGCGATGCGGTCACGCACCAGCGGTTCGCGTATCGTCACCTGTTCGAGTAAGCCACCGTTCTCAATCGAAACAGGGGAATACAGTTTGATCACGCGGGTTTCACCGGGAAAACTCATAAATAATCCTTAAAAAGTAAAAACGGCCCGCAGGCCGTTGGTATGTTCAGTTGAAAAATCAGAGGCGGACCTTCGCCGCCAGTCCAGACAGTACATCAACACCATTCACCCGGCGCGCGAAGCGCTCGGTATCAATAGCAAAAAGCTCCCTGTCGTCTTTGGTCTGACGGTAATAGCTCACCGCGATTTCCACCGTGATGGCGTTCTCGGACAGACTGTCCTTGCCCCGCGCATCCGGCGTAACGGTCTGCACAAAGCCTTCGATCTCCTCGACGGTGCCAAGCGCGGTACCGTTCGCCAGATAGCCCTGATAGGCCGTAAAGCGCGGGCGGCTGCCGCTAACAAAACCGAAGGCGGTCAGCATGTCCGTATCCATACCGTAGAATTTCAACTGACAGGTCAGGGCCTCCATGCCGTCATCCACGGGGGACGGCGCATCCTGCGCGCCGGTACGCAAATCAGTTTTGACAATGGACAGTGTCGGTGGGGTGAATTCATGCGCCCCCTGTATGCGGACCCCCTGCCGGAAGAAGGTCCAGACGCGTAGTGTGTTTTTTTCGCTCATGCTGCCAGCATCTCCTCAAGCGCATAGTTGTTATTCACCCGGACGCGCAGGCTGATAAGCTCAGTCGGCGATTTCGGACCAAAGTCATAGTTGATGTACAGCACGCCCGCCGCCATGCTCTCAGCGGTGTTAAGCTCCTCATCCAGCCAGGCACGTCCGCCGAAGATGGCACCGAGCCCGACCAGCTGGCGCATATAGGCATTGATGGTGCCGATAATGTCATCGGCGTTTTCCCGGTCCAGCGGGCGGTCAACGTACTCCAGCATCGTTTCCTGGATACTGTCCTCGATGACGTCGGCGGTACGGCGAACAGATTCAAAGCGCCACTGCGGGTTGGTACCGCACAGGCGGTTCCCCCAGTGCTTAAACCCTGCACGGCGAATAATGGTGGACACGTTCTGCATGTTGAGCAGATTCGCATCACAGTTTTCATCGCCCAGAATGAACTCGTCAATCTGCTCCACGCCGAGGATGTTGTTAATGTCCTGGTTGGATTTACTCCACCACCAGCCCTTCTCAAAGTCGATACGGGCACGCAGCCCCGCCGCGAACGCAGAATACGGACGATAGACAAGTTGACCGTCAGCGTTGCTGACCTGCACACGCGGACGCAGCAGCTCGGTGCGGGTACCATAAGACTGGCGACGCTGCACAACCTCCTGCAGCGTGGCACCGGACTCACAGTCAACATACGCCACAGCCCGCAGCTTGCCGGCAACGGTTTCCAGCGCCTTGCCTACCGCATCATCCTCACTGAATCCCGGTGCGATGACGATACGTGGCTGGTACGTTGTCACGGATTTTGCCGACGACAGCGCGCCAATCCCGGCCAGCACCGCTGCACGTTTCTCAGCTTCATCTGCCCCCTCCGCCACACGCACTACCACGGTCAGGGCATTTCGCTGGTCGTTGATTTCCGTCAACGCCTGCTTAAGCGTGCCTTTGTTCCCAAGACGCGAGAGCATCGAGGTACCGACAATTGCCACCGGGGTATTCAGGGGGAATGGCTCATCCTCACCACCAGCGAGCTGCAGACTGAACGGTAAGACAATACCGCTACCGTCCCCCGTTGCGGTTACTTTCACGTCTGCGACTGCCCTCACGGCAGCAACAACAGTTGCGGGAGTAGCCGTCAGCTTGCCAGCTTCATTACAGCCAAGCGTGATAGTCAGCTTAAGCCCCGTAGCATCCCAGACGGCGGAAGTTCCCACCTCCGCTGGATCCCCCGCATCGGGAATACCGGCAACAGCTTCAACCACCACCACGTTTCCTGCCCTGCCGGCAATTTTCGCGGCAAAATCCACAACGTTATCCAGGATTGGCGTCCCCGTGCTGGCACTGGCTGGCGTACCGGCAGAGGCATCAGGAGCAGTGCCCACCAGGCCGATAATGGCCGTCTGGATCGTCATGACCGCGACCGTGCCGGATGTCAGTTCGATCGTTTCCACACCATGTAAATTCGACATTAATTTTCTCCAGGCATAAAAAAACCTGCTGATGCAGGTCACATTTTCTGATTAGGTTTCCCGGTCATGCCACCACTGTCTCCCCGGTGATCATGGTTATTGAACGTCTGACGGATCCCGCTCATTTTCCCGGTACCGTCCGAAATCTCCTGGGTCGCACCGATATTTCCGGCCACGTTCGTGTCGGCGTTTATCTGCGTTTTCCCCTGTACAGTCAGGGTATCGGTGATTTCCACCGGACCGTCGAGCGTGCCTTTCCCGATAATTTTGTAGGTACCGCCTTCCGCCAGGGTGATGGTCAGGGCATGCGCGGCACGGTCATAGCGGATCTCGGTACCGTCTCCGTAGCGGGTGATATGCTCGCTGCCGCTGCCCTCCGGTACCGGCAGACCGCCGGTATTCCAGCCGGGAAACACCCGGCCATTATTCAGCTCGCCCGCCTCCGACAGTACCGTAACCGCATCCCCGACCGCATACGGATTGGAGTCAGCCCGGTTAGTCCCCGAAAAGCCCTGGCAGAGCGGCAGCCAGGTAGTGGTGATGTCGCCCAGGTCCACCCTGCATTTCGGTATACCGTCATGCTTAACGGAATGAATAACCCCGCGCCGGACAATGTTTGCCAGGCGGCGCTGTAAATCGCCCTCGATATCACTCATCGGGTTTCGCCTCGTAAATCAGCTGATAATCGTCCACATGTGCCCGGCCGATATCTGGTGCCTTACCGAGCCAGACGGCATTCAGCGGGGCATTGATCTGCGCAAACGGATCCGCACCAAAGGCCGCTGACTGTGTGAAGGAAATGCGCCACACCAGGTAATCGTCCATGCGCGGATCAAACTCATCACGTGATGCATCGATAAACACGGCGGGCGCCAGACTGGTCAGGCCGAACAGCTGGCCGTCAATCCACTGGGTGATATCGGCGGCCGCCGTACGCAGGAAAATTTCCGGCCTGCTGACGCCCGCGCCAGCCGCATCCACCACCACATACAAATCGCAGGACAGGGTGACGTTGAGCTGTCCTTCGTTACCTCCGTCCTGCTCCCAGCCATTGATGGAGAAATACACCGCCGGAGTGGTCAGCCCGGTAAAGCGGGGCACGTTTTTTTCCGGGTAGGCATCGGCGTCGCGTACCCACGCAATGTTTTTCAGCGCGCCGGTGACCGCATCGTGATACTGCCCCAGCAGTAATGGCTCAGCCATGGTCCACCTCAGACAGATATTCGGGCTTTCACGCGCCCGCGCAGATCGGTTTCAAAATGATGCATAAAAATCTCCATCGCCTCGGCAAAGGCGTTATCTTCGATGTAGTTCAGCATCGGCTCATAAATATCGACTTCCGCTTCGCGGGTCCGCCGGGTATCAGGATCGCGAATAACCACCGTCCGCCTGTTCTCCCTGCGGGAGCGAGTCACCTCACCGTTTTCAAACGTGCGTGCAGAAAGCAGACTGCCCTTAGGCGTAAATCCGGCGTTTTCCGCCTGGCGTCGCGCTTTAATAAACCGCCCTGTGGATTTATCCCGCCGGGTATGGTGAGGCCTCACGCGGCCGTTTATCCGGCCTTTAAGGTCTTTCACCTTGATGGCATTCAGGCCGAACCAGAGACGAAAGTTATCCAGTTTTGACTGTGAAGCACGATCAAGACGAAAGGAAAGCAGGCGCCGGCGCACCAGGTCCAGACTGCGCGGCGCCAGGCCGTCCTTCATGTCAGCAACGGCTTTCTTGCGCAGGGTGGTCGCCGTACGCCTCAGCGCGCGGGAGTATGCTGCCCGAAACTGTTTCTGGGTGGCTCCGATCTGTTCCGCTATCCGCCAGATGGCATCCACATCGATATCGACGGGCAGGTTCCGTCGCAGTCTGGACTCACGTGCCATATCAGCTCCACTTGTTGATTTCCGGCTGCGGTTTGCCCGGGGCGCCATAAGCCAGGGTGACCCGGGTGCGGCCTTCTTCATCTGCACCAACATGCGTTACGCGGTAAGTGGTACCGTTAATTTCCACCTCGTGGTGCTTCTCAAGCCCCGCGATATCGGCAGTCATCGCGCTGAACGCCGGGGCCCGATCCTGAATCTGACCTCCGCCCGGTACGTCCACGGGTGCGTCTGGCGTCTCAAAAATCACGGTGACAGGACGCAACTCACTACCGATGGAGAGGATTGCCGGAACCTCTTCGGCAAATGCCCGGGAGATCCGGGCATCCGCGTTTAACAGGCGCTGGCGAAAGCGGTTCATCAATAACCCAGCCGTACCGGAACGGCATCGACATCGGCCGCGGCGGCTGCCCATGCCGTACCTGCCAGGGGATTCGGTGCAGCCTCCTCACCCGCTTCCACCGTCAGTTTACCGTCTGCCAGATAAAGCTTCTGACCAACAGTGACCGCTTCCGCAGCCTTTGGCAGAGTGAACACGCCGGTAGTGTGCAGCACGCCCCACAGCCCTGCCGGAATGTCATCATGAGCGACGCACACCAGCGCCCCCGAAAGCACAGCGTCCCCCGAATGAATATCGGTCACACCGGTATTCTGAAAATCAAGGGTATTACCGTCCTGCTGATAATTTCTCGCCATTTTTCTCTCCAGACAAAAAAGGAGCAGCACGTGCCGCCCCGGATATAAAAAAACCGTCAGAAGACGGTCGTTATTTTTTGGTGACTTTAACCATGCCGCGCCAGTCAAGTGGTGCCACACCTGCATCGATACGCACCTTAAACGCGGCGCCGTCAACGGTGAAGCCCTGCTGCTGCTCCAGATATGGGGTGTCGATGCCATCGAGATAGGCCACCTCAATGGTGTCACGCCCCTTCGCAGCCGTCAGGTAATAATCCGTAGGGCTGCTGTCATCCAGTCGGGCCTCTGAAAGTACCGTGGCGAAGTTCCGGATCGGGTTATCAATACCACTATTGACGTCAGCGCCCGGTACGCTGGCAGATTTGATCAACTGATTTGCTCGTGACTCAATAGCCACTGGCGTCAGCACAAACTCAGGACGGATATTAAGATGCCGCTCTCCGGACTTCTGTAACTTCATGGCCTTGCGAGCATTGTCCAGGCCATCAATGCTTAGATCGGCGGCAACAAGGTTGCCGTGATCGGCGTGGAACAGAGATTTACCGTCCGACATTTTCGGATTACTGGTCAGCACCGCCCAAACCAGATCGCCGATGGTGGCGCGCGCCGCGCTGCCCATCGCCATAGGGATACGGGTCAGCATATCCATGTCGTCGTTGATGATGGTCTGGCGGTCAATGCTGAACAACTCGCCGTAGGTCGCCAGGGCAATCGGCTCGCCGCGGTCTTTCAGGGTGACATACTTATATTCCGCCCCTGCACGCACCTTACGCAGGGTCGGGAAGGATTCCAGGCCGGCGCGGTGAGCAGTTTTGAAATCGGTCAGCGTGCCCTTGCGGGTCCACTGGTCAAAGGTTTCGCTGGCTTCATCCCAGCCCAGCAGCGCGGCTTTATGCGCCACATCCATCAGGATATTGCCGAAATCGCTGCTGCTGTGGGTGAACGCTAGGCCGACCATCGCCAGCGGCGCCGCGTGACCGGAAATGCCAATGCCGCGATCAACCAGCGAGGCACGCGCCAGTTCGCGCAGGGTGTAACCGTTGTAAGCGTTATCCTTCTCGGCCTTCGCATAGCCCGCTCGGGTCATTACTGCAGCGCGAATGGAATCACCGACCAGATTGCCGTTACCGGCATAAAGATGAATCGCGCCCGGACCAGCGCTCGGAGTGGTGCCCGCCGCCAGCGCCTGCAGCAGTTTATCGCGGGCTTTTTCAGCGTTGCAGGTGAAGTCGGCCAGGCATTCAGCCTTCAGCGTCGCGAAGGCCGGGAACGCCTCAAATACGGCTGATACGGAATTCACACGCTCTGCGTTCGCCGTCTGCATCTGCTGCTGCAGCTGCTGGGCCAGCGCGGTGATATCGATATTTGTCATCTGCGGTGCAGGCTGTTGTGTCGCTGGCGAGGTAAGGTTTGCCTGTACAGGAGCAGGTTGCGGTGGCTGATTCACCGGAGCTTCGGCGCGCGGCGTGAAAAGAGATTTAATCTGTTCTGGCATATTCTGGTAATCCTTCAGTTTATTTTCATTCACACAGGCCGCGGCCTGCAGTTCAGGTTCAAGCGTGTCGGCGAAACCTTTTTCCACCGCTTCGGCACCGTTAAGCCAGGTCTCCGCTTTCAGCATCGCTTCCAGCTCTTCCTGCCCCAGTCCGGTTTTGTTCATGTAGGCGCTGAGCATCAGGGCTTCGTTACGATCAAGCCATGCTGCGTAATCGCGCATGTCGTCAGAATCCCCGGCTATACCGCCCCACGGTTTGTGAACCATAATCCAGGCGTTTTCCGGCATGTGCACCGTGGCGCCCGGCAGGCAGACAATCATTGAGGCCATGCTGGCCGCCACGCCGTCCACCCAGATATCGATCTTCGCTTTCAGCCGAGACAGGGTGTTGTAGATGGCAAAGCCCTGCATGACATCGCCGCCGGGACTGTGGATATGCAGATCCACCGCGCTGGCCTCAAACACCCCGGCCTCTTTACAGTCAGTGACGAACTGCTGGGCAGTAATGCCCCAGCCGCCGATCACGTCATAAAGGAAGATTTCGACCCGTCCGGCAGCCAGCGCGCGGATTTCGTACCAGCACTGACCGTTGGCCGCATCGACACCGGCCAGGCTGGCGCGGGGGTTAATCATCATCGTCCGGCTCACGCCGTTTATCGTCTGGTTTTGCCGTTGCATCTGGCATCGCTCCTTTGTCGTTGGCGGCGTCGGAATCAAACACCAGCCCGTGTTTACGGTTAAATTCAGTTTCACGCAGTCGCTGGCGCTTAACCTCCTGAGGATTTTTCCCCCTGGCCCGCGCCCATTCCGCTTCGGTCCCCGCGCCGCCACGCACAATGGCTTTCCAGGCGTTCGCCTCTTTGCCCGGATCAATCCACGGCATCACCGGCCCGAGATAAAGTGCGTTATAGAGAGAATTCGGATCCACATCCGGCGGGACTTCAACGCCGCTCAGCAACGCCATCGCCAGCCATGCGCGGTAAACGGGCCGGCTGTGCTGGCCGACAAACCACTGCTGGAGGACGTTGTACCCTTCGAAGCTCTCCACCAGTTCCTGACGCTGGGAGCTGTAGGTGCCGTTATAGTCCCGGGCAATGCTGGAATAACTGCCGCGCGTACCGGCGGCCACGGCCCGCATCTGCCCGTTTCGGAATTCGTAGAGATGAACGTTCGGGCGGTTTGACTCCACCATGCCAAGGTCTTCGCCGGGGCGGAGTTCGTCATAAATCATGCCCGGCGCGATATCGAAGTGACGCTGCCCGCCGGGGGTTGAAAACTCACCGTCATCACCAAGTGACTGTGCATCCCCGCGCCTGATGTAAAAGCCCAGTGCAGCGGCAATACGGGCGGCCACGCGCTCGCTCTCTTCATAATCCTTGATGTCCGAAAGACGGGTAATGACTCCGTGGATCAGGCTGATACCCCGCAGCTGGTGCAGTCGCTTGCGCTGCGCCAGGTGAAGCATGTTGTCAGCAGAGACGGTTTTAAGTTCCGCGCTGAACCGCGTCATGTTCGCCGGATGATATTTGTAAACGCGGTAGCCGACGGGACGCCCCCAGTCGTTCACGATGATGCCCTGGCGAACCTGCTGGCCGGCTGTGCTGTTGAGGTTGAACGGCACAAAATCCGCCTCCAGCATTTCCAGCGAGAAGGGTACCGAGGTGGCATGCTGCAGGCCCGGCACATTCCCCCTTACCAATTGCGTGAACACTTCCCCGTCACGCAGCGCAGAACGCAACAGCAGGCGCTCGGCTTCCGGACGGGTAAACATGCCGGTCACTTCAGGACGCACGGACCACTCCGCCCAGAGCGCCGAAAGCTGCCCGGCGAAATCGGAATGGAGGTTTCCCTCCAGATCGAGGGGCTGGGGCTCAACATGGATACCGTGGGCACCGATAACCCGGTCTTCCATTTTGTCGAACAGGCCGATCACCAGATCGTGGTTTTCGTCGAGCCAGCGGGCCTGCTCCCGCAGGGACTGACCTGCAGCAAACACTGAGGTGTCCGCTGACTGGCTTTGTTTTTTCGCCTTGTGCAGGCGCGACGGGTTTGCCGCTTCATAAGCATTAAGCCGGAGACGGTCCCGCGCGCGTGCCGCAGCCCACCCGGGGGAAATAGCCCCCAGTGTTCTTTCAAGAATGCCCATAGAACGCCTTACAGAAAGTTAGCGAGTTTGTACGAACAGCCGCGGCGGTTGACCGCCCGCCAGCGCCGCTCCCAGTAATCAAGCTCGTCGCGCAACGCTTTCGGGTCGTGGTTGGTAATGGCGCGACCATTCACGCCTGTGAAAGAAATGCTCTTGCCGTCCAGCGAGTCCTGGTAGGCCTGACGCACCATCAGCAGCGTTTTCCAGATATCATCTTTCGTCACTACAACCAGCCTCCCTTACCGGAAGACCCGAGCCAACTGCCGGAGAGAGCTGTGTCCTTTTCAGGTTCAGCCTGGACAGGCGACTGAACAGTTTTTGTTTTTTTCACGGTTATCTCCCGGGGGCATTCCCCTTCATGAATATTTGGATTGAGATCCTGTGGCTCAGCCCATGCCGGCGTTTTTTCCCAGTCGCGAATTTTTTCGTACCCGCGTAGGACCGCCACGGCGTGGGCATAGCAGAACAGGTCAAAGGCTTCGTTGGCACCCTTGCCGGGTTTTCGCCATTTGCCATCAACACCGCGTTCTTCATAGGTCAGTTCCTCGTAGAACCACTCCCCCAGCCAGTCAGGAAAATGGATGTAACCGCCACCGGGGGTTTCGCGGTCCAGGTTGTTGCTGAGCTGGTCCTTAAGCAGGTCAGTCTGAAGCAGATACACAGGCACCTCCCCGCGCGCGTCGGCGCGACGGTCGCTGCGTTCGGTATTATTCGGGTGGGTTTTGGTAATGATTTTCTGACGCTTTGTGCTGTCGCCCTTAACCAGGTAAACACGTTTACCCAAGCCGTCTCGCCGACACTGTCGCCAGAATTTATACGCGTTGTCCGTCACGCCTTCTTCACCGCCGCTGTCGACCGCCATCGCCAGCACCGGCATACGCCGCGCCGGGTCTGACTGCAGCGCATAGGTTTTTTCCAGCACATCGGAGACCAGCAGCTGCCAGTCCTCCGGATACGCGCCCGGGTGGATCGGCTCCGCCTCGCCATGCTCATTGCAGCGGAGCGACTGGCGGATGTTGTAGCGATCCACCAGCCAGCGTTCACCGTTTTCGCCATAACCGATAATCTGCACGACGAAACGGCGCTTTTTGCCGCCCTGGACGTCAACGGCCGCCAGCAGGAAACGCACCTTAGGCGGGACCAGGCGTTTACCGTAATCCTCCGCCCGCTGCATCAGCACATCGGCGCGCCGCTGTTCGCTGGCTGCGCGCGGCAGGTATGGTAGCCCCCAGTCGGTATTGATTACCGCCTTGAGGGTTTCTTCGCTGCCAGTGGCCTCATACTCCTGCTCAGCTGTTAGCAGCTTGTACACCAGCTGCGCCCAGGTCTGATAAGCGGCTGCGGGTCCTTCCATCCAGAAACTGGCTATGCGCGATCGCCGCGGTTCGCCGGATACATTGCCGTCACGGTCAATACTCTGCCCTTCCCGCAACCAGACTCCTGCGCCGTTAAGCTCGCGCTTTTTATCCGCAGTGATAATGCCGCTGCAGTACGGGCAAAGCAGGTGTGCCGCCTCACTGGCTTTAACCGGATCCGGTTCATCACGGTAGCCGGTCATGGACTCCATCGCAGGCTGAAAATATTCACCGCAGTGCGGACACGGCCAGTACCAGCGGCGACGATCGCCACGGTTGTACAGGGAAAGAATACCGGTCGTCGGTGGCGCTTCATGAGGAGACTTGCGGCGCCATTTGCTGTCACGAATATCACGCCCCGGAGAACTCTCTACAAGCGTCATCCCGGCGGACATGAAGGTGGTTGTACGTTTGGAGGCCAGTGAGAAGCCGTCGCCCTCGCCATCAATATCCTCGGGGAATCGGTCATAATCCGTCAGCGCCACACACTTAAAATCTGATGACGACATGACATTGATGGATGGCCAGCCAATTTTCAGGAAGCTACCTGAAAGGAAATACTTATCGTGAACGTTGTTGTCATTACGCCGGGGGCTCAGGTTTTTTCTGACCTCCGGGCTGCAGCGAAATGTTCGGGCAAGACGCTTTTTTGAGTGCTCCTGCGCCTTATCCTGTGTCATTTGCACCAGCAGCATATCGGACGGATCACAGACGATGTTGTAAACCACCCATCCGTCAATCAGACCATTTGTTTTACCCGTTCGGGCAGGTCCGACGAATATCACGGCGTCGTATTCACGGGATGCCAGGCAGTCCATTGGCTCCAGAACATAAGGCGCCACCATCGGATCCCAGGGGACGGAATTACCTCCGGAGGTGGGGACACGCATATATTTTGCTACCGCCACTGATACAGGCATTCTGCGTGGCGCTTTAATTAGGTGTCCGGTATCACGTTTCAATGTGAGGGCGGTCGCCAGTGCCGACATTATTCCTCCTCCGGGATGTCCTCCTCTGCTTTTTCTTCGTCACTCATGACCCGCCGGGCAATTTCATCGCGGAGATCGTCAATAATGGACTGGACGCGGGAAACCGTTGCAGGATTAAGCGCACAATCGCGCTCAAGAATATCCGGCAACGTCTCAAGAACCTGAATCATGGCCTTCGCCATTTCGGCAAACTCACGTGCAACATCTGAAGCGGGAATAAGTTCCCCTACTTCCTGTTCAAACTTCAGCCTTTCACGCTCTGACTGATACCAGGCTTTACGGTCCTGAGGCTCCATTTCTCCTTCAGCTACCGGGGCAGGCATTTTCATCAGCTCAGCAAGGACATCCGTCAGGCCATACAGCTTCAGGTTGCTGTCGTTGCCACCTGCAGGACGGACATTTTTCAGCCTGGCTGACACAGTCTGGCGATGCACACCAGACAAGGCCGCCAGCTGGCTGACGTTAAGCTGCAGTCGCTTTAATTCATGATCCATGAATGGCTCCACTGGTGAACAAAAAACAAACAGAATCGACACCGGGAAAATTTTTATCCCGATGTTTCAATGAATTGAAGTGGTGGTGATGGTCGATAAAAATGCAAAAATTTGGCTTTTTCCGCGTGTCCTCGCCCCCTCGGTGTTCATAATCGCCAGGAGTACCTTTTACTTGTGAGATTCATTCTCATGTATGCTTTGACGCCAGTATTGCCGGTCCCTTGCTGATCGAGGCGGTTAGCCTCATTTCTCCAGCTGAAAATTAATTAACAAAAACGGTCAAATCTGGAAGTAAAGAGACTCTAAAAATGATTACCAACCACGTTCTGGAGCTTGATGTTAAAATCATGGCAAGCAAATATGGACTTACTAATTAGTGAAAATTAAGTTGTTAACTAAGGAGCTTTGGTCATGAGCAGTCGCCCACGGATAAACCAGTTTAATGTCATTTTTCCCGTAATCTGTACCTTACTTGGTGTAAGCATTACTGCGCTTTTGGGATTGTATGGAAACTATTTACAAACTCACAATGCCTCCAAAACAGCCTGCATTATTCGTTTAGATAAGCAGGAGTCACTATTGAGAGAAAAATATAATCAATTTATGGTTTCAGTTACTTCGTTTGGCTTTTCTCCTGCATTGACCAACCCAATGACCAGAGGCGACCTGAGAAAAGATATGTTACCCGTAGTTCAAAGCGCTACAGAAGTAATGACCTACGCCCCTCCTGAGCTGGGTTTAGTTGCGGCGAACGTTCTTAAGGCCTTTTATCTCGCAGACAGCGCTGGTAATAATCAAGAATTACAAGAGTCGGCAATTGAGCAGGCTGGACAAACATTTAAGGGAGCGTATAGCGCTTACATGAAGGCACTTAACACTCTAGATCGGCAACGGCAAGAGTGTGATTAAATTATGCGCTTTGGCTTTTAACTTTGTTCAGGCAGCAATTGACTTAGAGAGGATGTCTTTTCGCATCTGGTGGTCTCGAATGTCGATGTCGTGTAACGATAGATAATTTGTCAACTAACCTCCATCTTTCTGCATAAGTAAAATCTTAATTTTTTCCGCTTACGCTTGTTAATCTCATGTCGGATGCCAGGCTGTTTATGACTCTGATGAGGAGTTTGCCAACTCCTGGGAAACATCCATAAAAAGAGCAAGTGAAACTGAGACTCTGGTAGCCCTCCATGTGAGGGCATTTTTTTTTACATTGCTGCGCATCGCTTGTTAAATATCGAGTCTTTTCTACAATTTAACGGTGCTTTGCTATGTCAGGTAAAGCCGTCGTTCAGAAATACCCGTGTGCTCAAGGACGAGCCATCTCTAGTTCTTTCTTTCCTGCTCGATCTGCCTTATGCCAGCGAAATTATTGTTGCCCTTCTCAATCACGGCCAGTAGAGGCTTTATCCACAAAACAGCCTGGCAGTACGTCATTGAGCTCGCGGCAGCGGCACGATCATCGGCTGCGTCAGGTCTGTTGGTATCGGTGTGCATGGCGCTGGCACGTAAACGGTACGCGTATTCGAGCAGCCCACCAGCGACATCAGCAGGAACAGGCAGATCACAGGTCTTTTCACGGCGGAGAATCTCCCGGTATTCGATTACGGTTTCTTCGGTGCTGGTGTCAATCAAGGAGTTAAGCCTGTTGGCATGCTCTGCAACCTGATTGAACCGATTGAAGTTGAATGACTGTGTGGCGATCACCTGCCCCTGCAAAGTGTTGTCACTTCTCAGAACGTCGTTATCACTCTGCAGGCTGCTGGCATCTGAACAACTTTTAAAGAGTGCGACTGACAGGCCAACAATGATGACAATCGCGACTGGGAAAAGATTAAGTCTCACTGGTCTATCCCCCAGCATGCCAGAGCGCTTTCCTGATCGCGTCGTTCTACCTGACCATAGCAGCCATTTTTCTGGCCTTTAGTTAGACGGCAATCACGACCACCGTCTCTAATCCACCAGCGGATCGCTTCACAAGCTCCCTTTTTGTCACCGGCGTTAATGCGCTGGTAAAACGTCGATGGGAAACATTTACCAGGTCCGATGTTGTAGGGGCAGAAAGAAGCTATTCCCGCCTTCTGAGGTTCACTAAGCGGGATGTGAATATTACGGTCAACCCATGCCAGCGCCCTATCGCGCTCAATAGCGTTCACCTGATCACATTTGGCCTGCGAGAGAGTCATGCCCTTAACGACTTTCTTCCCATCAACCAGTGTCGCCCCCCGGCAAATTGTCCAACCCCCTGAACCATCCTGATAAGCTGTGGTGGTATTCCCCTCTTTCTCATCAAGAAATTTATCGAGAATTACTGTGGCCGGAGCTCCAGCGAGCACAAGCCCCAGAACAGCCGTACTCAGTTTAGCTCTGGTTTTCATTGCTCACCTCGGGCCTCTTTTCTTCTGTCATCTTTTACTTTGAAATACAGATTGGTCAGAAAGGTCAGTAAGCCGAACAGTAAACTTCCAATCACACCTATGGCCGCCCATTGTTCAGGGCTGTAACCATCAAGCAGCCTTTTAAACCAATAAAGGGCACTACCTCCTGACGCGCCGTAGGAGATGCCTGTAGTTATTTTGTCCATTCGATACATGCTCTCACCTCGCTCTATGCGGGTGCTGTCGTGAGAATAAAAAAAGCCCGCTTTTGAAGGCGGGCTAATGAGTTGACTATTTGTAAGGTAGGTGTGAGTAAGGCCTATGCTCAGGAGTGAAGCTGTATCGGCTGATTCACTATCGGTCCAAGAGAACCACAGGGCATTCAGTTACTTCCCACAACTCAAAGAGTAGCAGCAGTTTGCAAAACCATAAAAAAAGGCCTGCTTTTTATGGCAGGCTCTCAAGGAATTTGAAGCTTGTATTATTGTTTTCATGGTGCCGGGTGCCTCCCGGTGACTCTACCCCAGCAGCAAAGCCGCGCGCATACCTGCAGATAGCAGTTGACTGGAACGCCCTTTCGCTTAGAAAGGATTCACCACGCAAATAAATTACGTCTCATTCATTCCCACAGTCAATGATTGCCTGTCGCGAGACCTCTCAGAACGATGGAAAACAAAAAAGGCCGCCTACTGGCAGCCTTGTGAAAATAATTATAGTCACTTACATCTGAACGCTTCAGGGATAGATGGGTTTTCTCCAGATCGGCATGAAGGACACCACGATTGAACAATGTGCCTACCATCGCCCATATCCCTGAACCCAAAGTCTTCAGTTTTATAAAACACATGCACACCTGCATCTGCCGAGCACTTTGGGCAAGACTTATAGTCAACACCATTATGCACAGCATCTTGTGAATCGTTTAAAGAACATTCACAGACAGCACAAATACCCATACAGCTTCTCCTTGCGTTAACTGAAGGACAGCAATAGCAAAGCACTGTGGATATATCTTTGATAAAGATCGCTTTTTTGGAGTTGCAAGAGGTGCTTAAGCAGATTTCGAAGAGACTACTCTTAACAGCTTACGATATTTTTTGCGTACGCGTTAGTTTTTTCTTATGATGGTAGCAAACGAATTTCCCTGGATTAGCGATGAGCTTCAAAGACATCTTCCCATTTCTGACGTTCATTCTTGGCATTTTTTTTACAGGTCATATTGAAGGGAGAAAAGAAAAAGCAAGAATAAAAACACTTAAGAAAAATGTTCTTCTTGAACTTGAAGATGAGCTTTCTATTCTGGAAAGGTCGATCAAACTAACAAGTGAAAGCATTGATACTAGAATGATGAAACCGAACAATTTTCAGCATATCTCTCTCGGTAAAAGATTCAACCCTATCCTTTTGGAAAAAAACATTAATGATGTTTACTCTCATTTCAACAGGGATACAAGGATAGCTTTGAAAAATTGTTTACTACTAATGAATCAAATAAAAGAAAAATATAATTACGTCTGTGACAACTGGAAAACTGATAATATAAAATGCCGCGCCAAAGAAGAATCTATGCTTTACAGCATGTTGAGTCTTTACTATCTCTTAAACAAACTTAAAAATGAAAGGGATAGGTTCAGTCTCCCTGATATTCCTAACGATGAAATCGTAGATAGAGCAGCGGAGGCTTTACAAGTCCTCCGCCCGTTGAAGAAGAAGTAATTTATGCTTGTTCAACTAAGGACAATACTCCATTAATAAACCCCAAGGCCGTGTGGAGGTCTTTTCTTACTGTTCCGTCTGAGCATTTCCTTTTCTTGGCGATTGCTCTTAAAGAAATTCCGGCTACAAAGTGAACGATTATTAACTCGTATTCGTCAGGCTTGTACTTCTTAAGACGCGCGACACAACTATCAATCATTATCCCTTCATCGTCATCACATTGCAGGCGTGACTTTTTACCGTGCGGCAGTAATCCTTTAAAACCAGCAGCTATGGGTTGCCAGTCGACTCCACTGCTATCAGCTGCAGCCCAAGCCCCCCAGCGGTCCATTACCTCGTACATGTCACGCATTTTTCTCTCCAATTTTTTCGATAATTATCATTCCGGTTTCGCCCCATACTTTTGATGTCCGGGCGCCCCAAATGTGGGAATCATCCTCAAACAAGGCGTCCAACAGAGATTTTGTTAAGTTGTCCAGATCAGGCTTTTGTTGGTGGGGCTGGCCGTCCATAGCCGCACGCTTTTTCTTGCTCCAGCTCTGCGGCATCGGCAAAACGAAGGTGATATGGGTGCCGTTCTCCGGTACCTGAACTCCATGAAGGCGGGCTTCATCGTAAAACATGCGATAGCGCATCACCGGCGGACGCTGTTTCCACTTATCAGCGCGGGTCATGCGGGGTTTTCCGACAGGAGTGATGAGGTATTTAGGCATAGAACACTCCCAGCTCTAACTGCACCTGCTCCAGCAGCTGCAACTCGGTACCGAAGTTTCTCTCCCAGTGCTTACGGCCAGCATGAATGGCTACACCATAACCGCCGTTGCGATGGTGCATATGGCACAGAGGAATTGATTTCCGATGGTCAGCGCGCTGGCTTGCGCCCTGCCCGGTTCGGATGTGGTGGATTTCCGCAGGCGTTTCGCCCAAGTTCTGGTTTCTGCACACGATGCAGCCCAGTGCGGCCACACGCGAAAGATGGAGGCTATCTGCTTTCTTCATGCTGGACCACCAGCACAAGCAAAAACACCACGCGTAATCGTACGGTGAAGGTGATTCTGGGTAATACTCTGCGCCATGTTGATTCCTCAGGTTGGCGCAGTAATCAGTGGGTGTTCAGCCCGTTTGATTATTATAAATCAACACTTACGGCTTGAGAACCTTAAGTGCTTCTGGCAGGGAGTTAAGGTTGATTATCCGCTCATCATCACTGAGGATCCGCGCGGAAATTCGATTTCCTTCCCGGCGTATCAGCGTGCGTAAAGCATTATTGGTGACGAGGTAGTCAGTTATTTCGCCATCAGACAGATTTAAAACAAGCAATCCGTCTTTGGTTAAACCCGCGGCAAATTCGTTTAATTTCATGGGCACATCCCTAAAAATGGTTTCCCCTTCCGGGGGCGGTCCTTTATCTCCCTGCGCACTGATTCAATTAAAGGTTCCGCTAACCAGACGTCTTATAGGTTAGACAGAACAATTCGACGAAATTGTTCTGTCTAACCGATCGGCTTTAAGACACAGGAATCAGATCAGGTCTTTTAAATCACAGGCCGATTGTCAGTATCGGTCACTCGATTCAGGAGGTGCGTTACCACTCCCATTACGGTCGCATCATCCAGCGCATCGCCCTCGATAGCCTCTCCATCCTGAGTGATCAATGCCTTCCCCTGAACTTTTGCGAAGTCCAGACTGCCGCAGAACGAAATCAGGACGGTATCACCCATTTCCGGCTTTCTGGCGACGTTTATGATCGCGTACCCGGCTGATGTTTCGATGGTGCGGCAGTTGCCGTCATAGCCGCAAAGGCTGGTGAAAGTGAGCGTCTGTTCTGCGTAGTCTGCTGCTGGTGATGGAAAACCCATGATGACCACTCCTGACAATCAACTGTATGTTTATACAGTAACGCCATACAGAAAAATGATCAACGGATTAAGAGCACGAAAGGTTAAAGGATATTTGGCATTAGGCAAAAAAAACCCGCAGAAGCGGGCATTCCGAATGCTACGCAGCGAGGATATGCTGTATAGCTAAAAATGAGCGTTATCTAGATTAAAACTGGAATGCAGCTGATCTTAACCGCATGTTAACAAGATAAACTAATGAGTAAGGATGGCTGGACTGTCTATCTTTTTAGTAAAGATTGCGCACGTTTCACTGCGCAATGTTGACTCACCGTTGAAGAAATCAGCACTCGATCAAATAGTGAATTTTTTTTCTTATTTATTGACATATCTTCCAGGCCTTACGGTACGAGGACTTAGCCTTTTTTACCCTTTCATAAGGTCAATTCAACGACAAAAACAACCCTTGTACTAAAAAGATTCGTCACTAAAATATTATTTATGAAGCGATATGTAGTGTATGGATTAGTCATAAGATCCTACATGTAGTACTTATCCACAGAAGTTGTGAATAACAGACGGAAATGAAAAAACCCGGCTGTTTAGACCGGGTCTTTAAATCGGTAATCGGAGTTCGTACCTCCAGCTACCGTGCCAAATGTATCTGGCGACTGAAGTTAGCTTAAACAAATGCTCTGCATTCTTCAAGCCAGCAGGAACCCTCCTGAAGCTTCCTGAGCCGTTATGAAGAGTTTAGTGCATGATTTAGAAGCGAATTTTCAGCCCAGTAATTTTGGTGACTAGAAGGCCCCACCCAAACTAAAATTCGTGCCGAATGTATCTGGCGACTAGGTACAGCAACTGCAAAGGCAAGCCCAAGGGTGTTTGCGGCGAGGCACGATCAACAAAGAGGAAGCTGCATGGCACTGCTTCTTTTGTTCTTAAAACTCGTGCACCCGGTGACGGCCATCATTACGGCCTTGCTGGGATACTTCAAAGACCGCTAAACCTAAGCCCGGGAGGCTATGATGGTTGCATTGCTTTTGAAAATCGTACCGCCGATGTTCGTGATCATTAACGCGATCATCGAGTACGTAAACCAGCGCCCTTAAGCCTGGTTTTGAAAAAGGCCCGTAGTACTGGGCCTTTTCATCAATCTACTATTTTGATCCAGCCTTAAAACTTACAACGGAAGTAGGAAGCGTTTGCCATCAACTGCTCTTTGTTCTTCACTTTCCAGCCAGAGTAATTGCCGGTGGCACGCTTGAGCACGGTTTCAGCCAGGATTGTGCGGAAATCAGAGCGGCCGAAATTCGTGTTTTCGAATGCTGCATTGATCACCTCATCCGTCAGGTGTACGTCTATGGCGTTGCTCATGACTGCGCTTCTTTGCAAAGTTCCTCCACCAGCTTTTTCCATTTTTCACACAGGGTTTTATGGGCTTGCTTTTCATGATCTGGCGGAAATGCGAACCCGGCGCGAATACCAGGACATCCGTTAGAACAGCGTACCTCTGCCGAACCCCAGTTCATTCCCCGGCTGCGAACCCTCAGTGAAGGAGACATTCCGCATACAGGGCATTTCGGTAAATCAGTCATTCCCCACCCCCTCCAGCAGATGCTTATGTCGGCGCAGCTCACGAACGGCACCCTGAAGACGCTGTAGGTTAGCCAGCTTCGCTTTCGTGCGGCGGATTTCGGTTGAGATATAACGAGATGACGGAATAATCAGATCATCCGGACGGCTGGCGAAAGCTGGGATATCTCCGATAATTTCTACCAGGGTTTTGCTCTCCTGAACTGGTGCGGCTTTGGCTTCCCCTGCTGCTGGCTGCTGCTCTGGTTTGATTGCCGGTTCCCCCGCCAGGCTCCAGGTGATGTTTTTCCCATCCACATGGCGCAGGACCAGACCGTCCTTGCACATTGCCCCCAGAGAAGCATTCAGGGCTCGCGAACCTTTGCCCAGCTTTTCAGCGACCTGATTTGCGCTCATAGCTCCCTGGCCCTGCATTGCTGCCAATACCCTCTCCACCAGCGGCGATGGCTGCTTGGGTCTGATACGCTTCGGCTGATGCTCCTTCGCGGTACCGACCGACCACGACCCATCGAAGAAATCGCACAACCCCTCTTCCTTCTGCTCGCGAAGCATTTTCAGTGCCTCTACGGGCTCGATATCCAAGCGGGCTGCTACATCGAGGTAGGTTGCTTTACCCATTGCTTTCAGTGCGTCGATTACTGATTCCATAATTTTCTCCTCAAAATTTACTTAACAGGTCTCATGTGGCTAACGTTTCCGCGATAGCTATCCCAGTCAAAGTTCACCCAAATGCCGTTATCCATGCGCAGGCGATCGATAACCCTCGCCCCCAGGGTCTCCACCAGCGTGTCGTAATTCAGGTTGGTCAGAACGCCAACCGGGCGCATTGCGGCCAAGCGGCGATCGATAATCTGGTTCAACAAAACTTTCTCGCCGCGGCTGTCACGCTGAATGCCTACTTCGTCGAGCACCAGCAGATCCACTTTGCAGAGGTCATCCAGCAGCGCGGCTTCAGAACGCCCTTCGTCATAACAGGCCCTGGCGCGCAGGGTCAGGTCCGGCACGGTCACAATCAGAACCGTTCGCCCCTGTTTCAGCAGATAATTTCCGATCGCCGCTGAGAGGTGGTTTTTCCCCGTGCCGGGCTTTCCGGTGAAAACGAAGCTCGCAAAGCCGGTTCCAAAATTTTGCGCATAACTCTTTGCCATACTCAGGGCATGGCGCTGTCCATCGCCGTTCACCATGTAATTCGCGAAACTGCAGTTGCGGTGCAGGTTCTGGATCCCGGATCGCCCGAAAATTTTCTCTGCTCGTGCCTGCTGGTTGAGTTTGTCCACCTCAGCCGCACGTTTCTGCCCTTCCTCACGCTGCCAGGCCATCAGTTCTGCAGCGTTCTTGAATTTGGGTTCTACGCCTTGCGGAATTACGCGGCGAAGGCGATCGAGAATGGAACCTGCGTTTTGCATGCTTACCCCCTGAATCCTGGCGGAACGGTGTTATCTGGACGGGAGATCTGATTGATATCCCGTCCACCAGCCTGGTAATGCCCTGCGCCCGGTGCCGACAGGCGGATAATTAGGTCATCCCATTTTTCGCGGAGTTTGGCCGGGCATTTAACCTGGCGAACCCAAAACGTATCGCTCTGAACGCGCTTGAACATTTCACAAATTTGCTTGTGGCTACGGCCATCAAGGGTGCGCATCAGACGAACGTCATTCGCCCAGACCGTCCAGTTCGGCTCTTTCGGTCGAACGATCTCGCCGTCAAAGGAAGCGGCCTCCTCGTAGAGTTTCAGCACGCGCTTCCAAATCCATTGCGCACAGGTCAAATCTTCCTGGCTACCCCACTGGCGTTTCGCAGGGCTACAAACCACTGCTTCCGGGTGACGATTTAAAAATTCTTCTTTTGAAATCTTCCCGTCGGACTGCGAAGCATCCGGACGAGAATTATTTTCTGGTTCTTTGACTGGTTCAGAAGAGTGACTGATTCTGGGTGAATCTCCTTCACTATCCCCTGGTGAACGTGCTGCACCATCTGGTGAATTTCCTGCACCAGCCACTGGTGAATTTGCTTCACCATCCTGGTGAATCTCCTGCACTACCCTCGCACTGGTATTTGCACCGCTCAGGGTTAGTCGGTAGAAATTGCTGCCATTGCCTTTCGGCCCCGATCTGGTCTCTTTTCGCATCAGTCCAGACTCGCAAAGCGCGGCAACATGATTCATGACGGAACGACGGCTAATCTCACACTGATCAGCGATATGCTGATAGCTCGGCCAGCATTCGCCCTGGTCACTTGCGTTATCGGCCAGCTTAAGCAGGACCAGCTTACGAAGCGGGTTTCCTACCTTGACCTTCATCGCCTGAACCATAAGTTCCATGCTCATAGAACACCTCGATACAGCTGAACTAGGCTACGTTTGAACAAGCTGAAACCAGCTTCACTTTGACGCCGACCATCTGCGCCAGCGCGTCGATAGCTTCCAGAGTCTCTCGGCGGATTACCGGTTGCGGTTTACCGGTGAACACCGCATTGGTGGCTTCGATACACTCTTTGTTAACCCTTGCCGCCCGGTAGTGCATGCAGTCCTTCTGCGCCAGTTCGTTATCGATGGCGGTACGGATGGCATAGCTCAGGGCTTCCGCCTGTTTCAGGTAGTTAGGTGTATCGTTGCGGAACGCACGCTGAATAATCTGCTTGTTGTTGTGCAGCCGGCGCGCGTACTCGTCCGGATCCGAAACGTCATCCAGTGACTGAAGCAGATCGCCAAAGTGATGCGGGGTTATCAGCTGCGTTACTGTCTTCCAGCCCTTTTCCTGCGCCCAGGACTCCAGCTCACATGCCAGTTTTTTGATTTCCATCATTCAGACTCCTTAGGGGCTTTGGGGTTAACCTTGTGTTCATACAAAACTGAGTCGTACTTCAATGCACCACCCGTTAATTTTTCCAGTCGAGCGGCGCGTCGTTCAGGTACTAACTCCCCCCACTCACTGACAGAGGATCGAGCGATGTTGAGAGCCCTCGCCACGTTGGCTTTTTTCCCAAAGTGTTTGATTACATCTTCGGTTTTCATTTCGTTCTCCTTGGTAAGTTTTCCTAACTTTAAATGTTAAGGAAACAAGAGTCAATGCGCGTTAGGATTTCCGAACTATGAAAACGATCGGTCAGCGTATAAAAGAGCGGCGCTCTGCCTTGAAATATACCCAGCGCAGCCTAGGCAAACAGGCTGGGGTTGCTCATGTCACAATCTCTCAGTGGGAACGTGATGAAACCTCACCAAGGGGTGATAACCTCTTCAAGTTAGCTGCGGCTCTGGGTGTAGAACCTGGCTGGATCATCAAAGGTGATGACGGATACGAACCCGCCCCGGCAGAATCGTATCGGATGTTGTCACCACAACAGATTCAACTTCTGGAACTGTTTGAAAAACTTCCCAACTCAGAGAAAGAACAACACATCATCAATTTGCGGGACAAGGTCAAAGACTACGATGAAACGTTCAACGACCTGATAAAGACCAAAAGCAAAGAAGAAATCCTGCAGATCCTCAAAAATCTCGACATCAAATAAATTTCTCCGCGCCAGGCCGCATCAATAGCGGCCTCTTTGTGTTTTTTGCGACCTCATTGTTAGGTTTTGCGAAATTTATCCTTGACGTCTTGTTAGGTTTAAATAACAATCTGCGTTATCAAAACTTAACAGCAGTAATCAGTAAACGTTCCGCCTACCCGGCGATAAGGGTGAACAAAGCGAACAGGCAGGATGCCCACGAAGTAGCCGCCCGGGGCATATGAAGACCGGGATGATTCGCCAGTGTGAAGGGGAGAAAGCCGATGGATGAGAAGTTAGAAGCGCTTTTAGAAAAGATTGCGCGCCTAGAGCTGGCAGCCAAGCGAGGTTTGCAGATAAACGAAGAGATTAAGCCTTATTTAACACAAGGCCATGTGATCTCCATTGAATACTGCAATGGAACGCTGAAAAGCTGCGCTCTATTTCGCAAATGGATTAGCGAGTATTTCGGATCATCTGAATCGACTGCTGCTCAGACATGCCGTGATTCTGAACAATGACATCGAGCTCTTCACTCTCCGTCTCATTGTAAAAAGTTTCACTGCCCAGGCTGTGAAGATTGCCGGTAATGACGTGACCTCTTGCAACATCATACCCACCGAGCAACTCAGCGACTGTGAATTCTCCGATTTGGTCACGGATTACGATGTAACCAATGCGGTACTCATGATGTACTACGACTCCGCGCATGTAAGTTTCCTTGCTGGCTGTGTGAGAACTCCAGCATACCACCGAGCCTGAAGTGGTGAAAAGACAGGCAATAAAAAGCGCCCCTCAGGACGCTTCGCTCTTTAAAAATCTGTAACCCTCACTTTGGACCGGGATTAGGTGGTCTAGGACGAGGTGGTATGTGGAAAGGCTCAACTGGATTACTCATTTTGCATGCCACTTATTTTCCGCTTAGCTCTTTGGTTTCGGTGGTTTCGGCTTCGGAGGAACATGTCCGTGAACCGGATTCTGCTTGTTGCTCATCTTTAATATCCGTTAACTCATTTTCCAGAGGTAAATCACCAGCGCACCAAGCAATAATTTTTTCTTTAGTAGTTAAGTCGTATTTGGTAGTGACCCCATCAAAAATACAGGATCGGATGAACGCTGCTCGCTCAAGCGATTTCCAAGGGTTACTATCCGTATCTTGAATTTTTAGATATCTAGCCTGTAACTGTTCATCTGTAAGTGCATCTGATTCGATTAGCAGACGTTTGTAATGTCGGGCTTGCTCTTTAGATATGCCAGCCTCTTGACCGAACTGATAGACAAGCTGAAGAACAGATAACACGGCTACAAATAGACCAAAAACAAACAAATTACTGTAAGGTGCAAAAACTGAGAAACCGAGAACGATTAACACTAACGTAATTAACTTATCAATACGTGTTAACAACGTGTAATTCATCTTCTCTAAAACATAAGAGTAGTGAATGTAAAATTTATAATCGTCTCTGCTCATATTAACCTCAGTCCTTCTTCGGTGGTTTTGGTGGTGAAGGCGGCTTTTGCCTTAACGGCAAGTGTCTCTCCACATAATCATCAACTAATAGTTTCATAAATGTCCTTTTGCTGTTGGGGGTTACAGATTAACCGAATCCTTGTTGTTGGGGAATAGCAAGATCCACCGAGCCTGAAGTGGTGAAAAGACAGGCGCACTACATGGAAGCACATTCCACCCTTCCACTAATGGGGATTGGTTTGTTAGCTGGCGGAGTGTGCTTCCAGTTGTGGGCAATCGAAAATTGTAGATGGCTGTTAAAAACCTTCTTAGGGGATTCATTATGACAGACTTTAATCGTCAACCATCACGGCAACAGGCAGTCCGCCTTAACTGGTTTGAAATAAAACTTCGACAACTTTGTTATTTGCTGTCTCAGAAAGGCAACCCTGAACTCTGAAATTTTACTCGTCAAAACTGACGCAGTAATCCAACAGGTATTTAATCATAACAGTTAAAAACCGATGCCTTAAACGGCAGGGATTTTCACACCTTAAATTAAGGATTGTAAAATGAAAGCAATTATCTCAACCGTAGAAATGAACCTGGCTATCGTAAATAAAGACCTTGCCACCTTTAATATTAACGGTGCCATTTCTGGCGTTGTTCATCTGCCATCTTCAGGCTCTGTTACCGTTGTGCTTGACGGTGGCTACGTGCTGGGTGAGTTTCATTGCTCGATTTGCGCTGTTAAGCACCTTAGCTTGCTGTCTGTTAACTTCGCAGAAGCGCAGGACGCTTGTGGCATGTCTTATTACGATCACAAACGCCAACAACTCAACTGATATGGATGACATCATTTGTCATTGCGCTGTTTGCTGCCACGAATATAAAAAAACGGAAATGCATGAAAGGAAAACAGACATATACCCCTTTAAGCGCGCGATTTATTTATGTGAGCAATGCAATGAAAAAAGAGAAAGGCGTAACGCGTTAAAAAATGTAAAGCGCGTTATTCGTAAACCATATCGCTAAACATCACCCTCCTAAAATGATAGAGGTAATTATGCCTGTTGAATTAAAAGTTTTCGGCGGTGCTTATTTCCCAAAAGATAAAGCGCTGAAAAAGTTTCCTGACCTCAAACCGCTCGCGATTGCAGTCAGCGCCCTGAATAAAGGCATCGCAGAAGCTGTTATTTTTGGCAAATTTGCCACCGCATATCCTGAACACATTGACGACTTTTTTAAAGTCAAAATCTGGGAGCACCGCGAAGACCTGCCGTGCCCTGCCCTCGATGATTTCAGCCAGGACTTCTTCAGCACGGTCGCCACTTGGAATGTGAACGCTGGGGAGCCCGTCGCCGCCGCACGGCCCGAGGTCGACGAGAGCCAGAACCAGAGCGATGACCAGCAAGCCGAAGAGATGAAGTCTGTTCGTCTGCTGGACCAGCATTCCCGCGCTGCATGCCTGGCGCTTTTCGGACCTGTTGACCATATCACCGCTGCGCAGTATGGCCAGGTCGTCGATCTGATTAACGATGATGACGGATGTTTCCAGCGCGAGATGGCGGAGGCATTCACGAGAGAGCCGCGCGTGTTGGCGCTCAGCGCAGAACGCCAGGAAGAAATGCTGGCGTGGATCCGCAAAACCATGCTGGTTTCAACTCAGTGGCCAGAGATTAAAAAGCAGCTTACCAAGTGGCTGGATACTCCAGCTGCGAAGCGGGAATCGATAGATATCGATACTGAGGCAAAAACCGATGGCGGCGCCACGCTTGGCGGCGGAAATCAGACAGACCGCAGCCCCGATTTAGTCCACAACCTCGCAACTCTCCGCATAGAAACGGCGATGGGTGTCATTGCAGCAGCAATGGACTTCGATATTTATTCGATCCCGGTAGAAATCATGCGCCGTGCAAAAGAGATGGAGAGTAAGGGCGGCGATCCCCGCTTTTCAGCGTGGTGGTCTAAATTGCGCGTCACGCCCGGCATCCTGGATTATTCCCGCGCAGCTATCATCGCGCTGATAAAAACCGCCCCGGAAGACCTTTATCTGCGCCCTGTAGACCTGCGCGCATACATCAACCGTGAACTGGTCGAGTCAGATCACGCTAAACCAGATCCAAAAACCGTTGCAATCGCATGCGGTACCGTAACCACACACCAAAATGATGGTCAGGCCCAACCTGCTGTACAGGATAAAGCTGACTTACCAGCAGTGTGCCCGGGCAAAGCTGCGCAACTCGAAAAAGAACTCATCGAGACATTCGCTCAGAGCTCCACGCCAGAACAGCAGATCACTGATCAGCCACGGGTGGAGAACCTGGGCGGCGGCGTCTTCTCTGTCGATGCATTGTTAAACACAGCACCCTCAAATGAGGGTGAAAAACAGGAAGTACCGCTCGCACTAAGTGATCGCGAGATTGAAATCGCCCATGCATTAAACGAGCTGATGTCCGGGCGCACAAACATCGTTGACCGGGATGATATCGAAAAGCTCATTACCACCACGGGTAACGACATCGAGCATATTTTTCCGTTACTGATTGCAGATATCACCACGACTGAATTCTGCCTGTCGCCTGATTTCAGTGATGAAGAAGTACAGGATGTTGCCACTACGATACTTGAAAAGTGGTCAGACGATGTCAGCGTTCGCCAGAAAATTGCGCTTGATGCGATCGTTGAATACCGTCGTCCTGAACCACCAAAATCTGTCGTGCTCGATCCACCGGTCGTTACTGCAAAGCCGGATGCCGGACCCGAACTGGTAGCTGAAGCAAACGCGCCGCTTTCATCGATAACCTATCAGCAACAGCTGACCATTGCCGCACTGCAGGGCTTATGTTCCAACCCGGCATATTGCAATCAGTATGAGGAACTACCGGCTATGGCCGCCGGGCTTGCCCTCAGCGTGATCAACCATCAGGAAGGCTCCTGTGCGTCTGATTAACCGTAGTAAGGGAGACTGCATCGGCGGGCCAGCATGTGCCGCCGCGCTCAAATGCCATTTTGAGAAATATGGCGAGCATGGACGTCGTTACACCCAGACGATTTACACAGTGCGTGTCGGCGAACAAAAAGTGACGGTCGAAGTCGTCAACCGGAGCCGTAGTTATGTGGCGACGGCCATGACCCGAGCCCGCCATCTTCGCCGCCTGCCAGGGTTGGCTGATTCGTGAGATTCAATATTCGCCAGCTGCCGCACGTATGATTGCAGCTGGCTATCGAGAGTGATAGCTATGAGTGAACAAAGTCTGATACCGCTGCGGGACTGGAAAGCTCGCAGATTGCACTTCCCCATAACAATCACATGCCTGGTGAAACACGGGAAACTGGGATACATACAACCGAGACCGATTAAAATTGGAAATCGCTGGTGTATCGACGAACAAGCAATTTATATCGGACCAGGAGCGACGGGAGTCGAACCAGAAATTCACAGTGACGACGACGAAATATTGCGGGAGATCCTTAGCGATGTCACCAAGGCCACGAAAAAATAATGTATCAATTTCCGGGCTGTATGCCCGGTTTGATCGTCGCACAGCAAAAACCTACTACCAGTATAAAAACCCTTTAACGGGTAAGTTCCACGGTCTGGGCACCGACAGGGAGAAAGCGGAAAAAATAGCCATAACAGCAAATCAGAGAATTGCAGCAGCAGAAGCCGAGCATTATTTGCGTCAAATTGATGAAAGTCCTAAAGCAGCAGCCCAGCGCGGGATCAGCCTCAAAGCATGGATAGAACGTTATCTGAAGATTCAGAAACAAAGTCTGGATTCTGGCTCGCTATCGCTGAAACGCTTTAAAGAAAAAAAACGCATGGCAGAGTTGCTTTCCAGGCGGCTTGGCTCGCGGCCAATGAAGAGTCTGGAGGTAAAGGATTTTGCTGTGTTACTGGATGAATACCTGGACGCAGGACATGCCAGCAGCGCCCTCTGCAACCGGGTGGTGTGGGTGGATATTTTCACTGAAGCACAACATGCCGGAGAGGTCCCTCCTGGATGGAATCCACCAGCAGCAACAAAAAAACCTTCGGTGAAGGTTACACGTGCGCGCCTCTCTCTGGACGAATGGAAAAAAATACTGGAGCAAATACCGGAGGATCGGTACTCGCATAAAGCGATGCTGCTTGCTTTAGTCACTGGTCAGCGCCGGGAGGATATTGCGAACATGAAATTGTCAGACATTAAGGACGGCTATCTGTACATCGAGCAAAGCAAAACGGGGGCCCGCATTGCATTGCCGCTGAACCTTCGTTGTGAAGCCATTGGCTTATCTCTGGAGGATGTAATACGGAAGTGTAGGGATAGGTTTGTCAGCCCCTACCTATTGCACGGGAAGATGAAAACTAAGGCGAAACCTGTGAATCTGATTTTGGTTTCTAAAGAGTTTGCCGCGGCACGAGATGCAGCCGGTATCGTACCGCCAGCAGGAAAAACACCAACAACGTTTCACGAACAGCGCTCATTGTCCGAACGACTTTACCGCGCCCAGGGGATCGATACGAAAATTTTGCTGGGCCATAAAACACAGTCAACTACTGACAGATACAACGACGATCGCGGGAAGGAATGGACCAAACTTGTAGTTTAATTTTTCGCTGTGGGGCGTTTGGGGAGAGGATTAATTACTGATGGAGGTCATAAAAAAGGTAGGTATTTTGGAGAAAAGTTTTGGAGAGGTTTTGGAGAAAGAAAAAAAGTTATATATTCCAGCCTGTTAAATTCACTTACACCTTCTGAGTTCAGAGGCTTATTCATGTCATGGCAATCCTTCAAACAGGCTTACCTGGTTAAGTTCTGGTCACCGGTTCCGGCCGTTATCGCGGCAGGCATTCTCTCTACTTATTATTTTGGCATTACCGGTACCTTCTGGGCCGTGACCGGCGAGTTCACCCGCTGGGGTGGACAGCTGCTGCAGCTCGCAGGCGTGCACGCCGAAGAGTGGGGATACTTTAAGCTCATCCACCTCGACGGTACGCCGCTCACCCGTATTGACGGGATGATGATCATCGGCATGTTCGGCGGCTGCTTCGCTGCCGCGCTGTGGGCAAACAACGTTAAGTTGCGTATGCCCAAAAGCCGGATCCGCATTGTGCAGGCGGTTGTCGGCGGCATGATTGCCGGATTCGGCGCGCGTCTGGCGATGGGGTGTAACCTTGCCGCCTTCTTTACCGGGATCCCGCAGTTCTCGCTTCACGCCTGGTTCTTTGCCGTCGCCACGGCCATCGGCTCTTACTTTGGCGCAAAATTCACCCTGCTGCCGCTGTTTCGTATTCCAGTGAAAATGACAAAAGTCAGCGCAGCATCTCCGTTAACCCAGAAGCCCTCTCAGGCCCGCCGCCGTTTCCGCCTCGGGATGCTGGTCTTTTTCGCCATGGTGGCATGGGCGCTCTGCACCGCCCTGAACCAACCTAAGCTCGGTCTGGCGATGCTGTTCGGTGTGGGTTTTGGTCTGCTCATTGAACGCGCGCAGATCTGCTTCACCTCCGCGTTTCGCGATATGTGGATCACCGGGCGCACGATGATGGCGAAGGCGATTATCGCCGGGATGGCGGTCAGCGCCATCGGCATCTTCAGCTATGTTCAACTGGGCGTCGAACCAAAAATCATGTGGGCCGGTCCTAACGCGGTCATTGGCGGCCTGCTGTTCGGCTTCGGGATCGTGCTGGCTGGCGGGTGTGAAACCGGCTGGATGTATCGCGCCGTCGAAGGCCAGGTGCACTACTGGTGGGTGGGACTGGGAAATGTGATTGGCTCGACAATCCTGGCGTACTACTGGGATGACGTGTCTCCCGTCCTGGCCACCAACTGGGACAAGGTCAACCTGCTGAATACCTTCGGGCCTCTCGGCGGCCTGCTCGTCACCTACGCCCTGCTGTTGGTCGCTTTTTTACTGGTCGTCGCACAGGAGAGACGTTTCTTCCGCCGTGCGAGCGTTAAAACAGAAACGCAGGAGAATGCAGCATGAAAGAGATTGTGCCTGATTATCGTCTGGATATGGTTGGCGAGCCCTGTCCATATCCGGCGGTGGCTACGCTTGAAGCGCTGCCGCAGCTTAAGAAAGGTGAAATTCTGGAGGTGGTCAGCGACTGCCCGCAGTCCATCAACAACATACCGCTGGATGCGAAAAACCACGGTTATACGGTGCTGGATATCCAGCAGGATGGCCCAACCATTCGCTATCTGATTCAAAAATGATCGTTAAGGGCCTCGTCAGGGGCCTTTATCGTATTGAATTATAAGACATCTTGATCCACGGCAAAAACGTGATTTTTGACTTAAGTAAAATCTCATTTCCCTTTTGAAGGAGGTTTTCGCGGTTTGATGTATTTACGAGCTTTACTGGTTTTCGCCTTATTGATTCCCTTCCATGCGCTGTCCCTGAATTTCTCTTCTACCTTCCTGCGCCTTAATTGTCCGCAACGAGGACTTGTCGAGGTTATTCTGCACGTCTATGACCACACTCAGGAACGGTGGCGCGGTCATTTTGAAACCGGCGCGGGACACAAACGTGCGGGTGATACCGAAATTATCCCGTTTGCCAACGGCGATATTCTCTTCCATTCCCTGTCCAGCGACGCTTTCAGCTATTTATATGATGGGGAAACGATCCTGAGGCACTGCGTAAAGCTTGATGAGCGGCCGGTTTATCCGTCGTTTTGATGTGAACAAAGCAAACTGGCCACCCTGTGGCCAGTTTGACAGGGGATCAGAAACGATAACCCGCAGAGAACATAAACACCCACGGATCCAGGCGAGTATTGATACTTTGCTGCTGGCCGCCCGCCTTGAAGCGTACGTCCGTATCAATATCCATATACCAGACCGAGGCGTTGATCAGCCAGTCGCGGTTAATCAGGTAATCCAGACCGACCTGTCCCGCCATGCCCCACGAATCTTTCAGGCTGAGGTCCGTCAGACCCGCCTCTTTACCGGTATCGTTGAATTTCTCATCAAAGAAGGTGGTGTAGTTCACACCGGCGCCAATATATGGACGCACCTTGCTGCTTGAGTCGCCAAAGTACCATTGCGCCATCAGCGTTGGCGGTAAATGGTGAACCGTGGCGATATCACCGGTTGGTCCTAAACCGACGCGATGACGGAACGGCGTTGCGGCCAGAAGCTCAACGCCCACGTTATCCGTCGCCATCCAGGTAAAGGTTAAACCTAACTGGGTGTTATTACTGACGTTAAAACCGCCCATTCCCAGCACGTTATCCGATCCTTCAGTTGGGCGAACCGTAGCCGAACCGGCACGAATAAAGAATTCGCCTGCTTCATGCGCATACGCGCCGCCAGAGAGACTGCTTAATACAAGGGCTGCCACCGCTAATTTTTTCATATCCGCTCCATCGTTGTGGTTTTAATCGCGGATGAGAATATACTCACAAAAGGGTAATAAGTGATCTGCCACAGATCACATTAAAACCAGTAACTTAACATTCATTGATCTGGATTAATTTTTTGTTACGCATTCAAAACCAGTAAGTTGTTTCCATGTCAATTTTTGGCATTTCACGGTTACAAAATTTTCCCTTTTCCCCCTCTTGCTCTTCCTCTGGCGGCTGGATAATTTATCGCTCTCACAAGTTGATTTGATGCGTTCTTCTTTTGCAGGTGTGCCATGAGTGATATTAACCCGTGCATGACGTGCGGAGCCTGTTGTGCGTATTTTCGAGTCTCTTTCTACTGGGCCGAAGCCAGCGATGGCGGCGGTACCGTTCCGGTTCATCTTACCGAGCCGTTAACCCCCTTTCTGCGCTGCATGAGCGGCACGAACCAAAAGCAGGCCCGCTGTGTGGCGCTACAGGGTGAGCCTGGGGTCGCGACCCGCTGTTCCATCTATGAGGATCGCCCCAGCCCGTGCCGGGAATTTGCCATGTCGGGGGAAGATGGGCAGGTCAACGAAGCCTGTAACCGCGCCCGCGCCCGCGTTGGATTACCGCCGCTTTACAAAGATATGCTTTTCCATACAAGCCTTGATGCTGCCACAGCAGGTGCATCCGGTGTACAATTGCCGGCTAATTAACACCTGCAATACTCAAGGAGAGTGCATGTCTATCACGGCGAAGTCTGTCTACCGTGACACGGGAAACTTTTTCCGCAATCAGTTCATTACCTTTTTACTGATCGCGTTGCTTTGCGCCTTTATCACGGTGGTGCTGGGTCATGCGTTCTCACCGAGTGAAGAACAGATTGCCAGCCTGAGCCAGGGCGACCATCTTGCGGGTAGCGTGGGGTTGTTTGAGCTGGTGCAAAACATGACGCCGGAGCAGCAGCAAATTCTGCTGCGCGCTTCTGCCGCGTCCACGTTCTCAGGCCTGATTGGTAATGCGGTTCTGGCAGGAGGCGTTTTGCTGATGATTCAGCTGGTATCGGCGGGTCACCGGGTCAGCGCCTTACGGGCGATTGGTGCCAGCGCGCCGGTTTTACCTAAGCTGTTTATCCTGATCTTTTTGACCACCCTGCTGGTGCAGATGGGGATTATGCTGGTTGTGGTGCCGGGGGTATTACTGGCTATCGTGCTCTCATTTGCCCCGGTGATGGTCGTGCAGGATAAAATGGGTATTTTTACCGCGATGCGCAACAGCATCAGACTGGCATGGGCTAATATGCGTCTGGTGGCGCCCGCCGTGATCGGCTGGCTGCTGGCCAAAACGCTGCTGTTATTGTTTGCGCCGAACTTTGCGGTTTTAACGCCTAATGTTGGCGCCGTGGTGGCGAATACGCTGAGCAATCTCATTTCAGCGGTACTGCTCGTCTATCTGTTCCGCCTGTATATGTTAATTCGTCAGTAATCCCGAGGCGGGGGGCATCGCTGTCTCCCGCCCCGCTCAGAAGATGGAATCACAGAATGAAGCAGTTTCTTGATTTTTTACCACTCGCGGTGTTTTTCGCTGTCTATAAGTTGTACGACATTTTTGCTGCAACAAAAGCACTAATCGTTGTGACCGCCGTTGTGCTGATCTATAGCTGGATTCGCTATCGCAAAGTCGAAAAAATGGCGCTTATTACGTTCATCCTAGTGGCGGTGTTCGGTGGATTGACCATTGCCTTGCATGATGTTGAATTTATTAAGTGGAAGGTGACTGTTATTTATGCATTGTTTGCAGCAGCATTACTGTTCAGTCAATGGTTCATGAAAAAGCCTCTTATCCAGAGCATGTTAGGTAAAGAACTCACGCTGCCGCAGGTAGTCTGGTCGCGTCTGAATACTGCCTGGGCAATCTTCTTTATTCTCTGCGGTCTCGCTAATATCTATATCGCCTTCTGGCTGCCGCAGGATATCTGGGTCAACTTTAAGGTCTTTGGCCTGACTGCGCTGACGCTTATCTTCACGCTGTTGAGCGGTGTATACATCTATCGTCATATGCCGCAGGACGACAACCACTGATTACTGACTGACCAGAACGTCAACGACGGGCGTTCTGGTCTATTCTCTCCGCACGCGAATCATAGTAGCATCCCGTCTGAAGTCTTCCGTTACGAGTTAAAACAATGACAACAACTAACGCCCCTCAGGGCGAACTGGTTTTACGCACACTGGCAATGCCCGCTGACACCAATGCCAATGGCGATATTTTTGGCGGCTGGCTGATGTCGCAGATGGATATGGGCGGCGCAATTCTGGCAAAAGAGATTGCCCACGGGCGCGTGGTCACCGTGCGAGTGGACGGCATGACCTTCCTGCGCCCGGTTGCGGTGGGTGATGTGGTTTGCTGCTACGCGCGCTGCGTGAAACGCGGTAATACCTCCATTTCCATCAACATCGAAGTCTGGGTGAAGAAAGTCTCTTCTGAGCCGATTGGGCAACGTTATAAGGCCACCGAAGCGCTGTTTATTTATGTCGCTGTGGACAGCGAGGGTAAACCTCGTCAACTTCCACAGGCCTGATCGACAGGCAAAAAAAAGCCTCCTTTCGGAGGCTTTTTTTATTCCATCTGCGCCCCGCCGTTCAGGCGGAAAACAATATTGACGATCAATCCGCTACCCGGCTTGCCTGGCTCATAGCGCCATCTGCGCATGGCAGATTTCACTTCGCGCTCAAACATATTAGAAGGTTGCGCAGATAAGATTTCCACGTTATCCACGCGGCCATCCGCAGTGACATCAAATTTCACCCGTACACGGCCTTCAATACGCAAGGCCTGAGCTCGCGCCGGATACTGAGGCTGATTGCGGCTTACGGCTCGCGGGCCCGCTGGCGCGGTAACCGTTGGCTTTGACGTCGTTGCCGTATTGTTCATCACCGGACGTGAAGGCGCTGCATTTTCGACCGGCTGGGTCGCGCGCGGTTCAACCGGACGTTCCTCGCGTTTCGGACGCTCCTCAACCTTCTTCACCGGCTTTGGCTTCGGCTTAGGTTTTGGCTTCGGTTCAGGTTTGTGGATCACCACCGGGGCTTCCTTCGGTGGCTCCGGAACGGGTTCGGGTTCTGGCTCCGGTTCAGCCACCGGCTGTGGCGGCGGAGGGGCAACCTGCGGCGGTTCAAGATCCGCTGGCGATACCATCGTCACGGAAATCGGCTGCGCGGGCGCGGGCATTTCAATAACCTGATGAACCGAGGTATACAGCAGACCCGCCACAACGGCACCGTGAATCACGACAGAAAGCAGCGTCGGCCAGGGAAAGCGGCGAGGTAAATCAAGGGTCATCGAAGTCATAGTCATCAACGTTAAAAAACCGAACCCTGATTTTAAATGCAAATAGCAATCATATTCAATAAGACACTTTGCTCTGGCGCAACTTTAGGGCCTGAGAGGCCAAAAAAGGCGCATTCAGATCAGGGTATTAACATTGTTTTTATTTTACATTGCAGTCGATTGCCCTTTCACATAACGTAACTGACACTTTTACCGGTTAAGGAGCTTCGCCGTGTTTTACGTGATTTACTCTGAAGATGTTGCTGATTCGCTCGAAAAACGCCAGTCTGTGCGCCCTGCGCATCTGGCACGTTTGCAGTTGCTTCAGGATGAAGGCCGATTACTGACCGCTGGCCCCATGCCCGCAGTAGACAGCAACGATCCGGGTGCTGCCGGTTTTGCAGGCTCCACGGTTATTGCTGAATTTGAATCCCAGGAAGCCGCTCAGGCCTGGGCTGACGCAGACCCGTACGTTGCAGCGGGTGTGTATGCAAAAGTGACGGTCAGACCGTACAAGAAAGTGTTCTGATACCAAAGCGGCTCCGAAAGGAGCCTTTTTTTAGGCGCGATTACGCGCCTCTGTACCGGGTAAACTGCTGCTCTGTAATCAGGCTCCCCCACTGGTCGCCTTCCCACTCCTTTACCAGCGTAAACCCAAACGACTCGTACAGACGCCGGGCGGCGGTCAGCTTATTGAACGTCCAGAGGTGCACGGCAGAAAAACCGACACTGTCGCAGAACCGCATCGCTTCATTCAGCAGTTTTTTCCCCACGCCGTGTCCCCGACAGCCATCATCAAGAATAAACCAGCGAAGATGGGCTTCACCCGGCGCCAGATCCTCGCCATCGATTGCCACCGATCCGACAATTTTGTCGTTGAGCACTGCCAGCCAAATCTGGTTACAGGGCTTCTCCAGTCTTTCACTGAACTCGGCCAGCCCTGAAGCCACTTTAGCCTCGAAGAAGCGACCAAAGTTATGCTCCCGCGAATAATAGCTGCCATGCATTTCCGCGATACGGCCAATCATACCGGGGATGTACCCCTGCACTATCCTCAGCTCGTCGGGCTGCATATCGCTGCCCGCCTCGCGGCATGCCAGCAGCGCGTTGGCATAAAGGGAGAGCCCCTCAGAGATGGTCTGCTGCTGGGCAGGAGCAAGACGCTTTATTGCTGTGACCACGCGCTCATTGCTGAAGGCATTAATTTTGCTGACCGTCTCGTGACCTTTTGCGGTCAGCCTGAGGCTCTTCGCTCTCGCATCCTCAAGAGAAATGACTTCCTCGAGTTCGCCTGCGGCAATCAGGCGAGCCAGCATCCGGCTGACGCTGGACTTTTCCAGGCCCAGCAGTTGCACCAGCTGGCTCGCCGTCATCTCTTTGCGTAGAGCAATTTCGACCAGAGTATGGACGGCCGAAGGCGAGTAATTCGTTGAGGCCAGGGTAGACCCCATAAATCCTAACTCTCGCACCATCAGGCGCGAGGAACGTCGAATAACACTGACTACCGGGGTTTCGCTGTGCATGTTATGTCCTCACCATTTAGTTGTACTATACAAGTAAATGGTGAGGGATTGTCAAACAGAATAAAAAAGCCCCCGCAGGAGCATTTTTAAACGCTTCAACATAATGAAATAAAAGGATTTATTTCAGGTTATGTCCACATATTGACCACATCGATATGGGTAGCCCCGATAGCATTCCTTACGGGGCTTTCCCAAATGGGTACCAACTTTCAGATACCTACCTCTAACTGTCGCATAAATCTCATCATGTTTAAATACTCTTCTTTTTCAAGATCTGGATTGATGAAATAAGTCATCCCTCTTATGATAGCTGGACGCTTCTTCCCTTGATATTCAAAAACAAAGGAATTCATAACCTGAAATGTTATAGCTAAAACATCCGTTCCTAGATCATAGGAAAACCCTATTTCAGAAAATAACGAAGTCTCAACTTCATTCATCATGTAACAATATATTATTTTATTGAAATTCTTATCATTAATAATTGAATCAAGTACATCATCTTCAATGCGTTTGTTTTCCTTAAGTACTTCATAATTCCCAACAAAATGTTCAAACGTGTAATTAGCAAAATCCTGAACTTTTTTATGATCGTAAACATGAGATAAATCCAAAGCGACAAATCCAAACCTAGCTTGTTTGTCATTTACTCTTCTTTCAATTTGCTTTATCGCATTGCTAATATTTTCTTTCAATCGTTTAATGCTATGGATATACTTACACTCAATTGCAATCTCATCATCAACTATAACATCACAATCACCACTTAAGTCTATCTTTGCTTCTTGCCCCTTAAGAGCTTTAAAAAACCTAACTCCCGTTGATAACTCGAAAATAAAATCATTGTATTTCTCATTACTATCTGTTGAGTAATCAGCCTTCCCTTCTATAATTTTAATTAAGTTATCTTTATCATAATGAATATTGTTTTCGAAAAGACAATTTATCGAATTGTACTTCACAACCAATTCCGCAACTTTTGATAAAGAAAGAGAATCTAACTCTTCAATGTTTGATAAATCCTTTTTTAACTTTCCCAGCTTGGTATTGAGAATATTAGTTCTAGGTCTTACTTCAGCTAAAACACTTGAAAGGTTATTAAGAAGTTGTTCAAAGTCAGCTCTAGCACTCTCAAGTCCATGGCTGGTTTTCACTCCGGTCATACATATTCCTTAGCTATAATTAATTTTATTGGGAGACAGCATAATAAGCTATTAATTTGATTATAGAAAATACAAACCTATTCAAATACATAACCCTATATTTTACAATACCACAGAACATAATCAGATAAAAAAGCCTGCATCTTCGCAGGCCTTTGTTAGATTACAACCATTGAATATGTTGTTGTCCCGATGTTGTCGGATGCCGAGGCGCTGGGACTACTACCCGGCGATACGATGAAGCGCTCGACCGTCTCAGTGGTCACAAACGTCGCGCTGCAGTTGATGTTTGTGCACTGGTGATAACGCTCCTTGGTCGTGTCAGTAAAATATCGACTTGTGCGGGCGTGAGCGGCGAAATGGCATTTTGGGCAGTGAAACATGGCGAGCACCTCATTTAATTTCCGATGCGCTAATTTTACTCAACTTATCCTTACATAACAAATAGTTAAATGCATTTTACTACGTTAACTCTTCGCTTTCGTACTCCACGTCCGAAACCTTAACCTCAAGCTCTAAGCCCGTCGTGTACCTGACACGGTGAGCGCGCCGCTTTCGGGTTCATACTCTATAACCGCCCCGTCAGGAAAGGACACGTGAAGCGCATCAGGGGAGGCAGACGGCGCTGGATGGTCGTCAGAGAAAATGCCGGGCAGCACAAAGGCCGTATCGAGCTCGCCGCCGATCGCCAGCAAAAGCACCTGCTTGCCAACGGATGGAGCCCACCATACGCGCGAGCGACCGGCGCGGCAGGTCAGCCAGTTCAGCCAGGTGGTTTGCATGCCGCCGGTCTGGACACGACAAAGCCCGCGGATATTATCAATTTCAAGAATTACACCGATGCGAATCACGTTACGTAAGAGTCGAGCAAGTTCATTAAGACTAGATAATGTATTCATACCAAGAAGGATGCAGTAATGTGAGTTTTGGAACCATTCATCATGCTCCGCTAGCGCTCAGAACAACAAAAGCTACTCTCATTATGAAAACAAAGTAATTAATGGTGTCTTCTCAACCATCATTTGAGCTAAGCGCAAATATAAAAAATAATCATTAAGCAACTTGACCATGCACTCGTCATGTAAGAAAGTAACAAAAAAACGAATTGATAAGGAACTACCTTGGAAAACTCTAGAACCATAAAGAACTTGAAAGCAAAACTTATAAAAGAACTCCCTTTTTTCCCTGATACAGGCGAAACTAAAAATGAACTTGAGAAGCAGGGTCTTAACGGGATTTTAATAGCTTATCTCCATTGGAAAACAAGAGTGGTTCCATCTAGAAAAAGAAAGATTCAAATAGCCCCGGAAGTAACTAGTGATCCTCGCTGGAAAACGTTAAAGGCAGGTATAAATGGATTGTTTGAGAAGGTAAGAAATGGTGATGATTTGTTCCCCCATCTTTCATTGCGTGCACATAGATATGGATATACTCCCATTGAGAGAATTCGTAGTGGCGAAGTGGATCCATGGGCAGACAAAGATCAGATACTTAACACGAAAGGTTTCTATCATTTTCATTTAGATATGCAAATACAGCATACCGGGCTTGCAGTCAGATCTGATGATGTTTTGTTTGCTTTTGTATCACGAGATAAATTCCATGCAGTGGGCATATTCAACCATAGCGTGTTTGAAATGAAAGATGAGTCTGGAGAAATGCCTCCAGAAAGAAAAAGGATGTGGGATTTACATAAGAAACACGTTGAGATCGGAATGAAGCCTGGCACTATTTACATGAATAACCCTATTACAACATCAGGTCACCCATTAAATGTGATAAGGGTTAGTGATTTCTATACCGCAATAATAAGAGAGAATGACCCCAAGCTTCAAGACAGAGATTTTGTAAACAACTTATACCATCAAGGTAAAATGCAGCCACCTAAAAGATATAATCTTGAATGGATGTTTAATGGGCTGGACTTGATTATTTTTGATAAAAAAACAGATACTGCTTTCATTCTATATAAAGGCAGTATATAAATATAAGGAGTTGCATTAATGGAAATTAATACTAGCCACTTCCAATAACTTTTAACATTAGCGCCTCAACAAATCGCCCTTCGTCTTCACTTACTCCAAATAGCTGACGTTGCGGATATTTTAACGGCTGAGAGAATTCGTTCGGCCGGTCTTTAAGGCCGTACTGATGAACCCGCGCGATGCGCTGCACTTTGCCGGTAAACTCCACCACAGCGCTGTTTCCACTGCCAGTGGCTTTCATATAGCGGCTTGTGCGTAGCTTCTGGAACATCGCCCGTTTAATCCGCCCGGTTTTAGCCCTGAGCGGCTGACGCTTTCGCGCCTGATAGGGCGCCCCGTCTGGGGCTTTTTGCTGTTTAATACGTTGCTGTTGCGACTTGCGCAGCTCCTTTGCTATCTCCACGGCCAGCTTCCGCCGCGCTGCCGGCGACAGGGCAACAATCAGACCATTGAGCCGGTCGTCAAATGGCTTAAATTCATTCATCCCATATACTCGCCAGCTCTCCGTCAAGATAGAGCTCTTTTGGTGGGGCTACGGGCTCCGGCAGCGGCGGCTCAGGGGCATAGTTTACGTGCAGCGCGCCGTTTTCCTCTTTGATGAGGGTGCGCTCGGTTAGTTGCAGGCTGATGCTGATATCGACGCTGTCCCCGTCGTTCAAATCCATCTGGAAACGGTAGCCCTTTTTGCGCCCGTCATCGAGCGTGCAGATATCCGGCTGGTTTTCCCTGAGCCATACGGCCACAGGCACGAAAATCAGGTCAGGGTCGCCCACAAAGTCACACACGATGACATTCAGAGTGTAAATTTTCTCATGCGACAGCGAGGCCGCGAGCCGCGAATCGATATTCCACTCATCGGCAAAAATGCGCATCATTTCGGGGTTTGTTTCAAGCTGCGGGACGGCTTTAATCAGCGCTTCGCGCAGGCTGCGTGCTTTCTTCATCAAGTTTATCCTGACAGTCTTTGACGGTTTCAACCTGCAGCGCGCAGGCGGCGAGCGCGTGCTCAAGCCTGCGAATATCGGCGCTCAGGTCGCCATTAGTGGCCGGGTCGCTTCCCGGCATCGGGCAATAGCTCACCTTCGGGCAGGCGCTGTAAACAATGACCGGCGGAGACGCAACCGGCGCGGGTGTGCAGCCGACGCACAACATCAGGCAGCTCAGCGCTATACCAGAGGCGTAAGGTTTCATTCTCATTTATCAGCCTCGTAATGGTTTCTTCACGCCGCACGGCCATCGCACCGGCGGCCAGTAGTTCGCCGCGTAAACTGACCTGCGCGGTTTCATTTCGCCGGGCAACTCCCTGCGAAACGGAAAGCTGATTTTTCAGCATTCCGATCGCGGTTTTTTGTTCGGTGGCGACCCTGTTTGCCCGTTCAAACGAGCGCGTCAGGTTGCCGTTTTCATGACGCTGCCAGAGCACAACCGCCATCAGCGCGACCAGTGAAAACAACATCACTTTCATTGAATCCCCTGAGGCAGTAGGCACGCTCACGCGCGCGGCGATTCTCCAGCCCTTTGTTAACTTCGCCATTTACGTAAACCCAGCGGGTGATCTGGTCGCACGCCTGCGTCCATTGCTGGCGTTTGATAAACGAGACCAGCGTCGACCGGCAGGCCGCGCCGGTTCCCACGTTGAATGAGAACCTGACCAGCGCGTCGTAAACGTGCTGCGGAATTTTCACCGGCGCGCACACAGCCAGATGTTTCTCGACGTTCAGCACATCCGCGACGAGGTTCGCCGCCGCCTGACGTTCTGTGATTTCCCCTTTCGGCACAACGCCTGCAGTGTGGCCGATGCCTGACGTCCACACTCCCGCACTGCACTGGTAAGGCGTCAGGCGACAGCCTTCGAGGTCGGCAATCAGCGCCAGCCCCTCGGGCGAGGTGTTAAGCAGACGAAAGTCAGGCATCAGTGCTGCCAGCGCCAGCACGGCGGCCACACTGCATTTTTTAACGATTGATTTCACGAATAGCCCCTTTATCGAGTCCGAGCGATGTCAGATAGAGGTACGTCTTGCGCTTAAACCAGTAGTTCGTCAGCGCGGTAAAAATGGCGCATCCGCCGCCCACGTAAAGCGCCATTCTCTCGGGTGACATTGCCCCGAGATACGCCAGCGCAACCGCCAGCCAGTAGGCAATAAACGTGGTGATTTTCTCCATACTCAGTCCCATAGATTCACCGTTTCGGTTCTGGCCGCGCTGTCGGTCTCGGGCAGCTCTATTGCCGTGCCGTGCGGCAGGATCACGCCGAACTCGGACAGGCCGGGATTAGCCTCCAGGACGGTTTCGACCACGCCCTCAGTGCGCCCGTAGTACCGGGCGCAAATCGCGTCGAGGGTGTCGCCCTGCAGCGCATACGCTTTCATCAGATTTGCCCCACAATGCAGCGCGCTTTGTCCTGGATGCGCGCCACAGACCAGCGCATATCTCGCCACATTTCATCGATAGTGCTGTCGATGCTGTCAGTCTTTTTGTCGCCTTTGGCGGTCGCATCCACGCCGCGAAAACGCTCATAAAGCGTGGCCGTCGTCATCGAGCACACGGCGTTGAAGTAGTGGAAAACGCGCACGCTCTCGCCGTCGAGTCTGTCGGTCGGGACATCCGCCAGCGTGGCGTAACCGGCATCGAGCTGACTTTCGCGCCAGTCGCTCAGCTCCGCGTTAGTCTCCGCAATGGCGGTCTTAATCGCCCGGCGCAGGCGAACGGGGGAAACGGTCTGCTCCAGTCGCATTTCTTCCCGCACACGCTTCGGATCAACGTCAGGAAAAAACGGGGTGTTTTTGATTACCGGCTCGCTCACGCCCGGCGGCGGTATCACCACGCCCGGCACATCCTGCGGCTCTTTTTTTGGCTCAATAATCAGCGTCGTCATGACAACCTCGGGTAATGGGTGGGCGGTGGACGCCGATCGCAGTCAGGGAAATAAATACCCGCATTGACCGGCGTGCCGCCCGGCTCGGGGAGCGCTCGGTTAACCTGCGGCTTTTGCCGCCTTTGGTGGACGCCCGCGCCGTGCCGCCGGTTTAGCGGCAGGTTTGCGCGTGCGCGGTTTAGTCTTATGGGTTTTCGGTGCTGGTTCGGGTTTTGGCCTGAGCTGACGCTCTAACTGCTCGATATCCTTTTTCACCCCGATAGTGCTTTCTTACTGGATCGCACGCTGCAGGTGCGCCAGCGCCTCCGGCAGTTGCTCCGCATCACGCAGCACGTAGCCGGCGATTTTGTGCAGCTTCGCACGCACGATATCGGGCATATCTGCGCGTTCAGTCAGCGCGATAGTGTCGAGCAGGTTCGCCAGATTGGCCGGCTGTTTTGCCGTTAGCAGGCGCTGCGCGGCCAGCGCCACTTCTTCGGCCAGCAGGCACGGCGTCGGACGGCGACCGACCGGCATGGTGAGGCCGTAGGTCATAGCGTAACGGGCGATTTCCAGCGCCCCGGCGATATCGTCAGCATCGAGACGCCAAAGCATCACCGTCATGACGATGTCATCCTGTGCGCCTTTGCCGTTTGCGAGGACGCCAGCGACCCACGGCAGGTAAAACGGCAGCAGCTCGCGCTTTTTCGCGGCTTTGCGCTCTTTGGAGCTGATTTTTTTTAGCATGCGGTTGTCTGCGGCCAGCTTAACGAGCATCTGCTCATAGGCAGTTGCATTGCGCAGTGGGACGGCAGCCCGCTGCGCAGTTTCAGAGGCCGAGACCCGCATCATATGACGCGCTGCGGGACTCATCATGGCTTACTCTCCGCTTTCCGGTGCTGCAGGTGCGGTGAAGTCACCGAGCTTGATGTTTTCAATCAGGCAACCGGCGGCGTAAGCCTCGACCACATAGTCAACATTCATTGACTCGTAGTTTTCGATGCGGTCTTTCTTCGGGTTTTCGATGATGCTGCGACGGTGCGCGTCATCCATGAAGTAGATAGACAGGTTGTCGAGACGCGTGACCATCAGTGCATTTGCCGGGAAGTAAGGCACGCGCACGGCTGGCAGGTTGCCGATACGTTTCTGGCTGATGATGATGTCAGCGGCCAGCGACTCGGTGTTTTCCTGCTCTTTGTTGACGATCGGGAAATACTTATCTGCCATCAGCTTACGCCCGGTGATGACAACCAGCTCCGGGTCATCCTGATAAATCTCGTCAATCAGGTTGCCGGTGGCATCCATGACCAGCGCGTCGAGGTTCGCATAGTCGCCGTTTTTGCCCACGCGGATCACGTCGGAAATAACCTTGCCGTCCTCGTCGGTGATTTTGGACATCACGCGCGCTGGCGCTTCATTGCGGTACTTCTGCAGCCAGCCGATCGCCACGTCCTGCAGCAGTGGATATTTTTTACGGTCGGACGTCGCCGCGCGCTCGATGCCGTTGAAACCGGCCATGATGAAATCCAGCGACTGACGTTTGATGATGGCGTCACGGATACGAGTCTGGAAGTCTTGGAATCGCGCCCACAGGTCGAGCTGTTTATAGCGGATATGGAAGTCAAAGTTAATCTGGTCGCACTCGTATTTGAATGACTCCAGCGCGGTGAAATCAGCGGTTTGCCGGTGGCAAGTTCCGCATCCTTGAGCGTCACCAGTGGAAAGGTATGGACTTTGCCGCACAGGCCGAGGCCATCCGGGCGCTGACCGAGAAATATACCGTTGACTATATCGGCATCGATGCGACCGGCATCGGCCAGGGGGTTTACCAGCTCGTGCGCTCATTCTTCCCCGCGGCGCGCGCCATCCGCTACACGCCGGAAATGAAAACCGCAATGGTGCTGAAAGCAAAAGACACCATCAGGCGCGGATGTCTGGAATATGACACCGGTGCGACCGACATCACACAGTCATTTATGGCTATCCGCAAAACAATGACCAGCAGCGGCCGCAGCGCGACCTATGAAGCCAGCCGCAGCGAGGAAGCCAGCCACGCGGATATCGCGTGGGCGACCATGCACGCCCTGTTAAATGAGCCGCTTTCCGCCGGAAGCGGTATGCAATCAAGTTCAATTCTGGATATTAACTAAGATGAAAAAACGCCAAAAAAAACAGCCAAAACAGACCAGCATGACCGCCAGCGCGCCGCAGAAAATGGAGGCGTTCACCTTTGGCGAGCCGTCACCCGTTCTGGATCGCTGCGACATCCTCGATTATGTCGAGTGCATCAATAACGGCAAATGGTACGAGCCGCCGGTCAACTTCTCGGGACTGGCAAAAAGCCTGCGCGCAGCCGTACACCGCAGCTCCCCGATTTACGTAAAGCGCAACATTCTGACGAGCACCTTTATCCCGCACCCGTTGCCGTCGCGTCAGGACTTCAGCCGTCTTGTGCTTGATTATCTGGTGTTTGCAAATGGCTATCTCGAAAAGCGCATGAGCGTGACCGGCCAGCTCTTTAAACTGGAAACCTCCCTGGCCAAATACACCCGCCGTGGTGTAGAGGATGGCGTTTACTGGTACGTGTCGGACTATACGCACCCGCACCAGTTCGCACCCGGTTCGGTGTGCCATTTGCTTGAGCCCGATATCAATCAGGAGCTCTACGGGATGCCGGAATACCTGAGCGCGCTCAATTCCGCCTGGCTGAATGAATCCGCCACGCTGTTTCGTCGCAAGTATTACCAGAACGGCGCGCACGCCGGTTACATCATGTACGTGACCGACGCGGCGCAAAGCAGCACCGACGTTGAGGCGCTGCGCTCCGCGATGCGTGACTCGAAAGGGCTCGGGAATTTTAAAAACCTGTTTTTCTACGCCCCGAATGGGAAACCGGACGGCATTAAGATCGTGCCGGTGAGTGAAGTCGCCACGAAGGATGATTTTTTTAACATCAAGAAGGTGAGCGCCGCTGACCTGCTCGACGCGCACCGCGTGCCGGTCCAGCTCATGGGCGGCAAGCCTGAAAATATCGGCTCGATGGGGGATATCGAGAAGGTGGCGCGGGTGTTTGTGCGCAACGAGCTGACGCCGCTTCAGGAGCGTTTCAAAGAGATAAACGTCTGGCTCGGGATGGAGGTGATCCGCTTTAAGGATTACAACATCGAGACCGAGTAAACCCGCCCAAAATGCCGCCTACGGGCGGCACATCCTCAGTGCAAGCCAGACGCCGCACACGCGACGCAAGCGCCCCGACATGACCTTGACCGACTTCACAACACAGCGCGCCACCACGACGCACACAGACGCGTAAAATAAATCCTGTCACCACGTCTGGCGCGCAGTGCTATCCCCGCCTCGCCTGCGCGCTTAAGGGGTCGGTTTTAATGCAGTTGCATGATTAATCTAGACTCAAGCCAGCGCTACATTCACAAGCCATTAAAAGGAGAACTTTACACATGCAAAAAAATGCATGTCACGCATGCCAAGTGAAGAGCACCACCTATTTTAAATACTCAGAAATATCCACTCCGAATTTTTCAAGGTTTGCTTCCGCATGAAATAGAACGAAATTAAATTTTTTTGAAAGTTCCTCAAGCTTAGACTTTGTAGCAGGTGCGACCTCACTCCCAACGATAACCCCATCAATGCAACAATCTTCTAGCTGTAGTGCCCTGCCGAAACCAATATCATCTCCCTCTAATTGACAAAGACTTCTTAATTCATTTTCATGGCACCACTCTTTGTGCTTATACTTTGGGATCCTAAATAAAAGTTCATCATCCCTTACTTTCCTATAAGAATATGCATGATCCATTGAATTTATTTCAATCCCATCGCTCCCATATTCCACTTCATCAAGCCTTATGCGAGACTTAAGAAGTCGGTTACGATTATATATAATACAAAACCCTTTCATTCCTTGACAGTAATAGCCCCACATCAACCGACTATCGGGTTTTGTAGTAAACGAAGCTATCGCAACTATACTCCTGAAATCCTTTATGAAATCACCAAAGAAATCATAGACCCTAAACCGTTCAAGCATGAATAACTTTTCTTTTAAAATATTATCCGAATATAAATTATGCAAAAAATCCGTACTCAACACCTGTATGTGATCACATAGTGGACTATTTTTAGCAAAACATTTAATCCAGAGTGTAAACCACTCGCCTTCACTCAACTCACCCAATTCATTTCTATTACTTTTAGCATAAACCTCAAATGGATCATTGAGACTGCTAATTGCGGCATGCCAAATAACAGATTCAGATATTTCCTCTAAAGAATAATTTCTTGCAGTACCATCTTCAACTCTTGTCACATCAGGCCTATAACGAAATGCATGGGTATCTAATCCAACCCCCGCAGAAAGAAGAGAAGAAGGTAATGTACCTAAAGAATCGGACATGGCTAACTATCCTTGTGAATCGAAATGTGGAGAGACTAAATTGTCCCAATTACTAAATAATGGCAAGCAGGTTAGATAGAATATAAAGCAACATGCATAAACAGCGGATGGAGAATAACAATGATTTATTGACATTCGGCCATGTGCCAGGTCATGTCTGTATGATGGGCCACCTTTCATATTGAAGAGCAAATCGATTAACAAGACTATCCTTGGACCAAAAACATCTTCCATATAGCTTCTATTATTAGAGAGAATCTGAGATAGGCTTGTAGCCTCTTCAAAAAGCTGAGTATCAATTTTTGTTGTTTCTTTTTTATTTGATTCTAGTACCCAACGTACTGAGTTTTCAAGTTGGGGAATTAACAAATAACAAGCAGACATATAATCCCCTTGCCACAATCTATAAAATCCGAGAGAGAAAATTTCCGCGTGACCAGGAGGCACAAAAAGACTTTGAAAGGTTATTACATCGAATGAATTCTCATTCAATGAAAACTTATTCATAATATCTGTACGTATAACTTCAAACTCACCTCCAATATATATTTGATGATCAATTTGGCAACCTCTCAAGTAATTAGCACAAGCTTGTTCGTAAGAAATCTCATCTGACGATGAAATAGGTTTTCTGTACGCAACCAAGCGCCCCTTTTCATCAAGAACATCAGAACCCACCATACTAAGGAAAGCATATTCTTTAGCATCGCGCTTAGCTTTTTCTTTAAGATCACCTATATCAGGAACACTAAATCTTATAAGCATTCTTTTATATATTTCAGATAGTTTCAAATCAAGATAATCTTCTTTAACTTGCTTAACGACATCACTCAGATCTAGCGGAGATGAAAAAACATACATCTCATCATTTATTAATTCTCTCTCAACCTCTAACCTTGACCTTATATATGAAATTTTATCCCCCATGCCTCCAATACTTCTATACTCTCCTAGAGCAGTCCGCAACCAATGAACTTTATTCATAGCCGAATCAGCTTTATCATATTGGATCAATGTCAACTCAGCACATTTTATTAGGCATTCTTTGTGTTTCTCATTTAAATTTTTACGTAAAAAAAGCTCAGCGGAAAATGATAGTAACTTTTTAACAGCCTCAAAATACGCACTATGGTAATGGGTGTCAGCCATCACCATTCCATTATTAGCTAGAGATACGGCATCTATTATACTATATTTATATAGCAATCCCGAAAGTCTTAAGAATCCATTAAAAAGCTGTTTTTCAAATAGAATATCATAGAGTCGCCTTGCGGAATCAATAATAGGGTTATCAAAACCTTTCTTCTTTCCGCTGAGCATGGAAGCTAAAGTCAGACCTCGCTCAAGGGTATCAATAATGTCAAACAGACTTGAATCAATCGCACGGTAGTCAACAGTCAACTCATCGCAAACTTTATTGATAATTTGAGCATACGCGCAAACAGCTTTATGACCTGAATCTGAATCCCTGCGATTATTAAGCCATAAGACATCACACACCCGCGAGATAACAAAGGGATTATCTGTCTTATTTTTTATATGAGAAAGTATGCTTTTATATTCACTATCGAAATCAGAAGGTCGACTACCTCTTCGGCTATAAAGTAATAGCTTAGGTTCAAAACCAATTATGTCACCAGCGTGTGAAAAGCGAAAACTAAAAATAGCGTGTAAAAAATAACATAATTTCCAAGAGGATTCATCGTCAGAATCTTTATATTCTTTGGAGAGTGAACGAAAATAGGACTCCATTTCATAAGCAGAAAAATAATTTGGGGTGGCTAATATAGATGAATAATTGCTATTATCTACATCATCATTTGTAATATGAAAAACATCATCTTCCATAAGCAAACCTTGCGCAGCTCAAAAAATACGTTGCCACATATAATAGTTCTTCTCAGTAGGTTATGCACTCCCGAAATCAGACGGAAATCCTTTCCACTCATCATTGACACTCAAATTAAACCGTCCCCCACCGTAGACGAGCGCAGCCCCACGCGCCAGCGCCTGAAGTTCCCATCTCTTCGGTGTGATGCCCTTCTGCGACAGTTCGAAGAGGATGCGCGGAATCTGCGCCCGTTCAGCTTTCGTCATTCGCGCCGATGGCGCTATCTGGTGCGGTTTTAACGGCTCGCCGTTTTTTTGCTGGCGATTTGGTCGCGGTGGGTTGTGTTTTAACACACCTCTGAGTGCCGTCACGACTTCAGGGTCACCCCAGGCGATAACTCCGTCATCAACGAGATTCAACACCGCTGCGGCATGCTCAGACGGTGTAGGGGGCATAACTGGATCGCCATCCCCGGAGAGCTTTCCACAGTTATTGACAGGACTCCGAGGCGCGGCAGAGCCGCTTTTTAAGGTCAAAGGCTCAACGGCCAAAACCTTTGGCACGATTCGCCATTCGGCTGTACGGGTTACATGGACACGGTGAGCCCCGAGGTGAGGGGCATAAATCCCGACTATCCTCTCGATATCTTCCTCATAGTCGTTGACCTCATCCGTCACCTTACGGGCAACCCTTACGGCCTGAGCATCACGCGGCATGTTTGCCCCACCCTGCGCGATGATGTACCGCTCAAAGTCCCCTTCATCTGCAGCAACTCGCGCGGCTTCAACCCTGTCGTCAAACTCGCTGGCAATACTCACCCCGCGCGGCAGCTTGCGCAGTTCGCGGTAAGCGCCCATCGTCGGGAGACCAATCGGTTTAAACTGCGGGATGCGCCATGTAGACGCCCATGCGGTGACGGCTGCGGCCGTATCTTTCAGGGACTTGCCGGTGTCGTGGTCGAGTTGGCCGTCGAGCGCGTAGCCATCAATATTTTTGGCAATGTATTTAGCGATATAACCCGCTGCGCCGCCCCGATTAAGATGACGAGACTCAAAGCGCTGTTTTGCCGCTCCCTTTTCGTGTCCGTCCTCTTTGAGGGCATAACGACGCATGATTTCGTTAATGGATTTACGCTGACCGGGTTTGCAAAACAGCATCATGTGCCAGTGAGGCGTACCGTCGTGGTGCGGTTCGACAACGCGCATCCCGTACACCTCTAAATCGTTATCTTTGAACGCGGTACGCATCAGGCTCCAGATTCGGCAGAGATAGCGCTGGCCGTCTTTGGGTGTGAATGCAGTTTCGTTCCAGCCGTGATTGAGCTGCACCGTTTTGGTTTCGCCTTTGCCGACCTGTCGGGTCGGATGATATTTCGAGGGTGTGGTCAGGGTGATAAACATCCCCACATCACCGGCGTTGGCCGCGTAGCGCTCAATCCCGGCGATGGTGTTCATCAGCTCCATGCGGCGTATCTCAGGATTTGAAATACTCCCCATGACCTTGCTGATGAGGTCGATACGCTCGCCGGTTACTTTGTTTTCGAGCTCGCAGGATTTCAGGTATTCGAGATTAGCCTGGCGGCGCGCGTGAACATCGCGGATCGCTATTTTGCTTGCGTAAGGTGAACGGTCTTTGTTAACCTCACCTGCTGCGATGAGCAGCGCCTCGCGCCAGCGCATCCGCTGCGCCTTGAGCTGGTTGACCCACCACTCGTCTTTAATCAGTCGTGAAATAGCGGAAAAGGCCATGCGGATCGTCATCTGACCCTTACGGTATTTTTTCCAGTACATCGGGGTGATGTTTAATGCGCGAGCAATACCGGCCACTTGCCCGTATAGGTGCGACTGAGCTTCATCGGTGAAAAGTGTCTCTTTCCCGCCGTAAGCCTCCGCCCATGCGTCGCTTAACTCCTCGTATTTGCTCCAGAGCTGAGAGGCAATTCTGGCCGCAAATTTCCTGAGCGCTTTGTCATTCATATCGGGTAAGCGCGCATACTGGTCGCGCTCGGACAGAAACCCAATCGAGGCGGTTTCATTCATCCCGCACAGCTCATTAACACGCTCAAGACGTGGCAGCAGCTTGTGCTCAAACGTGTTTTTAAGGAAATACAGCCCACCTAAAGGGCTCTTTTTACGTCGGATGAAGTTATAACGCGATGTAAACAGCGTTTGCAGGAAAAACGGCAGACGGTCAATCCGGTTTAAAACACCTTGAACCTGACGGAGTTCGGCACGTGTAAGGGGTCTGTCGCGGCCAATGGCCTCTTTGGTGACGTTATTCTAGGGATAAGCACCAGCGAATGAATCACTAGTGCCCTTCAAAAATGGTGGTGGTGGCGAGGGGGCAACACGCCCCCGAGGTTCGTTGGACATATTATTTAAAAGCGTCCAGACATTGCTTCCCCATGCGTTCAATCCGAGCTTCCAAAGCTGAGAAGCCGGTAAGATCGCTGGTCAAAAGATCATGCAAAACCAAGCCTGAGATAAGCTTAGGGATAGTTGGGTAGTAACCCACAACGTCCAACCATTCCTTACCTTCATTCTTCCCGGATGTAGCGGTCTTTTTTTCCTGCAAAATGAATTGATAGCGGTCACTGGTGATGACGTATTGGTTATTAATCTCGATGCGTATGCTCATTTTTGCTTCCTGTTAACAGGGGTTAACCAGCTCTACCGAAAATTGAGTTGTGTAACTTTTCCGACTCCTGGCCTAATAACTCGATAATCTCGGTGCGATTAAGTTCTGACTTGCTGATGTACGCGATAAGCCCATCAAACTGAGAAGAGTAACGGGTCGCCAAGTCGCGCTGTGCCTCGCTTACTGCCTGCGCCATATGTGCCGAATACATCCCCCGCAGCGCTGTATTTTGTTTTTGCATTTGTCTATCTCCAGACAAAAGGAGTCCCCACGCTGTAAGGCGCGTAATAAAACGAATCCAGATTAATTAATGTAAATACTGCTCAGGTTTTACCGAGGTTAAAATAGTTGGTGCGTACTCAAAAAGGCTGAACAGCTCTCGTAGAGCGCGGAAAAGTTTGTCACGCCAGTAACAGTCCTCTTCATTCAAACGCCAGTGCGGCATCATAAATTCCTGCTCTGTCAGTCTCGCATGAAGAAACAATGAGCGCCTTTGGCTAACGGTTAGGCGACTGATAAAAATTGCTTTTGACTCGCCAAATTGTCGGCGCCGGGCAAATGCAGTTCTCAATTCATCAAGCGCACAAACAAGACGCTCACGATCGGCTTCGGTCATTTCCTCTAAGCGCATGACAGAGTGACGCTGTTTTAATTGTGCGTGGAAACAAACCGTAAGACGCTCCCGCTCCATCATCTGATTGTAAAAATCGCAAGTGTCCTGCCAGCGAGGCTGAGCCAGATACTTGCAGACCAGACCGCGAAGTGCTGTTGGTTGTTTCTGGATCACATCAAGTGTCATTACCGTCATAACCACAGTCCTCTCTTTTTGACCAAGCGACGAAGCTTCTCGATAACACCCTTCTTACGGGTTCGGATGATGATGCCCTTACGTCCACGACCGTGAGTGATAGTGAAGTTGGTAGGTTTAGGACTTTCTCTTCGAAGCAACTGTGCAATACAGCGAGGTTCACTATTCATACTGGCTCCCCTAATCCGAGCCACATCAGCCAACCATCACGAATTTCCTTCGGGCGGACAAGCAACACATGCGCTACGACACTCTTTCGCGACGCACTTTATGATTAACGGGGGCAACATCATCACACTGCAGAGGATCTGAGGTCATACGAAAATTGCGCAGACAATGGTCTATGCGCACTTCGCTCCTCAGTACCTGCAGGACGCTATTTCGCTTAACCCGTTGAAGGGTGCCAATGGTGGTCAGAGTGTCCACAATGTGTCCACACCCTAGCCGCTTTTTATGGCTTTTGACTGCTAGTAGTAAAACGTGAAGTCTTGTCTGGCGCGGCTTCCCAGTTACGCCAGACATTAAAAAGGCTCCCTCCGGAGCCTTTCATCAATCAATGCAGCGACGCCAATCTCGCCGCAAACCCGACAAACAACAGCCCTATCAGCCCGTTCCCCAGCTTTGCCAGTTTCTTTTTCGTTTTGAGATAACGCGTGACAAACGCACCGGAGAAGATCAGGAAGCTCATGTACATGAAGCTTATCAACTCAAGCGTCGTCGCGAGGATAAGGAAAGAGGTACCGGTGTTCTGCGCATTCACGTCGATGAACTGAACAAAGAACGATACGTAGAACAGAATCGCTTTTGGATTCGTCAGGCTCAGCACCAGCGAACGTTTCATGATCGTGCTGGCAGGCTCGGTGCCGCTTTCCTGAGCGTGATTCTGCCGGGTAATGACCGACCAGAGCATTTTGCCGCCCAGCCACAGCAGATAGAAGGCGCCGAGATAGCGCACGATATTAAACAGTACCGGCGTGGTCTGGATTAATGCCGCGACGCCCGCCCAGGCCAGAAACATCAGTACCGCATCGCCGATAAATACACCCGACGCGGCAAGGTAACCTTTTTTAACGCCGTGTCCAATTCCGGTTTTGAGCACAAACAGGGTATTCGGCCCCGGTACCAGCACGATAAAAAACGCGCCAACAACATACGTCCAGAAATTCAGTACGCCAAACTCCGCAAACACTTCTTCTCCCTCCTTTTGCTCAATACAGCAGGAGTAGCGCTGCAAATACGCTACTCCTAAAAATCAGACTCTATAAAATCATTGGGCACCATTACGGTGCCCTCATGGTACTCAGATATCCTGGACTGCGAACAGCAACGCGTTGCGATGCCGGGTCATTCCACATTTTCTGATGGCGTGAATACGCATATTGCGGCGGGATTGTGCTTCCAGCCAACGAGCCTTGCGACGACTCACCTGTCGCAACATGCGCCAGCGCCCTACTTCTGTTCTACTGCGCTTCATGTCTACAACTCTTTCTCTAACAGAGACGACATTATAAACCCATGCTGGCAGCAAACCAGCGCTTTTACCTGGCGTTTTTATTTGCCAGATGAATCCTGATGCGTACACTCATAACAATACGCTTTCAAAAGGATTTTTTTACCTATGACAACCTTCTACACCGTGGTGAGTTGGCTGGTCATTTTAGGATACTGGCTGTTAATCGCGGGTGTGACGTTACGCATCCTGATGAAGCGCAGAGCCGTACCCTCTGCCATGGCCTGGCTTCTGATCATCTACATCCTGCCGCTGGTGGGAATTATTGCCTATCTCTCTTTCGGTGAGCTTCATCTCGGCAAACGCCGCGCCGAGCGTGCCCGCGCCATGTGGCCCTCCACCGCAAAGTGGCTGAACGATCTGAAGGCCTGCAAGCATATCTTTGCCGAGGAGAACAGCAGCGTCGCCTCGTCACTGTTTAAGCTGTGCGAGCGCCGTCAGGGGATTGGTGGTGTTAAAGGCAATCAACTGCAGCTGCTGACCTCGTCCGACGACGTCATGCAGGCATTAATCCGCGATATCCAGCTGGCACGTCATAACATCGAGATGGTTTTTTATATCTGGCAGCCCGGCGGGATGGCTGATCAGGTCGCTGAATCGCTGATGGCCGCGGCGCGACGCGGCATTCACTGCCGTCTGATGCTTGACTCCGCAGGCAGCGTGGCATTTTTCCGTAGCCCATGGGCGGGCATGATGCGCAATGCCGGTATCGAGGTGGTTGAGGCGCTGAAGGTTAACCTGCTGCGCGTGTTTCTGCGCCGGATGGATCTCCGTCAGCATCGCAAAATGATCATGATCGATAACTATATTGCCTACACCGGCAGCATGAACATGGTCGATCCGCGCTTCTTCAAGCAGGACTCGGGCGTGGGCCAGTGGGTGGATTTGATGGCGCGAATGGAGGGGCCGATTGCCACCTCGATGGGCATCGTTTACTCCTGCGACTGGGAGATAGAAACCGGCAAACGCATTCTGCCGCCCCCGCCGGACGGCAATATTATGCCGTTTGAAGAGGCCAGCGGTCACACCATTCATACCATTGCTTCCGGGCCGGGCTTCCCGGAGGATTTGATCCATCAGGCGCTGCTGACGGCGACGTACTCGGCGCGTGAATACCTGATCATGACGACGCCCTACTTTGTCCCCAGCGATGACCTCCTGCACGCGATCTGTACCGCGGCGCAGCGCGGCGTCGATGTGAGCATTATTTTGCCACGCAAAAATGACTCCCTTCTGGTGGGCTGGGCCAGCCGGGCATTCTTTAGCGAACTGCTGGCTGCAGGGGTGAAGATCTACCAGTTCGAAGGCGGATTGCTTCACACGAAAAGCGTGCTTGTCGACGGCGAGTTAAGCCTGGTGGGGACAGTGAACCTGGATATGCGCAGCCTGTGGCTCAACTTTGAAATCACGCTGGTTATTGATGATGCCGGCTTTGGCGGCGATCTCGCGGCGGTGCAGGATGATTATATCTCCCGCTCGCGGCTGCTGGATGCCAGACTGTGGGTAAAACGTCCGCTGTGGCAGAGAATTGCCGAACGACTGTTTTACTTCTTTAGTCCGTTGCTGTAAAACGTGCCCAACGATGTTAAACAGGTAGTCATCATGGAAATGGATCTGAACAATCGCCTGACCGAAGACGAAACGCTCGAGCAGGCCTATGACATTTTTCTCGAACTGGCGGTTGATAACCTCGATCCCGCAGACGTGATCCTCTTTAATCTGCAGTTCGAAGAGCGCGGCGGTGCCGAACTGTTCGACCCCTCAGAAGACTGGGCTGAACATGTGGATTTCGATCTGAATCCTGACTTCTTTGCCGAAGTGGTCATCGGGCTGGCCGATGAAGACGGTGGCGAGATTAACGATATTTTCGCCCGTGTCCTGCTCTGTCGAGAGAAAGACCACAAGCTGTGCCATATTCTCTGGCGCGAATAATAAAAAAGGCTGCGATTGCAGCCTTTTTTATTTACTCCGGCAACGCACTTCCGCAGCGGTTACAAAACCGCGCGTTAAGGTCATGTTCACCCTGGTGACATGCCGGACATTTGCGCTGCTGCTTGCGGCTCTGAAATGCGCTGCTCATGTGCGTGGTAATAAGCCCGGTCGGAATGGCAATGACCGAATAGCCAATCAAAATCAGTACTGAGGCCACAATGCGGCCCAGCGGCGTATGGGGCGTGATATCACCGTACCCCACGGTCGTCACGGTCACTATCGCCCAATAAACGGACGCATTGAGCGTCGTGAAACCATATTTCGGTCCCTCTATCAGATACATCAGCGCGCCAAAAACGATCATGACGATGGCAATAAACGAGTAGAAGAGAATAAGCTGATGCCGCGCGCTGACGATAGCGCTCCAGAACACGCGCAGTGAGGGCATAAAGCGCAGTAATTTCAGAATACGTAATACGCGAATAACGCGCATCGCCCGCCAGGCAAAGACATAACTCAGGCTGATTTCCGGCCACAGCCACATGACGTAGAGCGGCAGAATGGTGGCTAAATCAATAAATCCCCAGAAGCTGAAAACATATCGGGCCGGGTTGGGCCAGGCAATTGCTCTGAGCAGATATTCAGCGGTAAACACCAGGGTAATCGCCAGCTCAAGCCAGACAAAGACATGCCATTCGTCAAACGTCAGGTGGTATTGCGTCCCGGCGCCTGACTCAATAAAGATGACCACCACGCTGAGGAGCGCAAATAAACCGCAAAGACCTTCGAAGCGTCGCCCGGATACCGTTTCAGGATCGAATAAAACATGATAAAGCCGCCGACGGGCTGACGTGAATAAACGCGACACAGTGACCTCGCAAAATATAAGGGCTGACATCATGTCAGCCCTTGCGATTATAACGGGTCTACTTTCAGGCAGGAAACCGCATGTCGGAAACTGCCTTCCAGAACCGGTCGCGTTTTTGCACATTCCGGCCCGGCCATTGGGCAGCGCGTGCGGAAGACGCAGCCCGACGGCGGGTTAATCGGTGAAGGCAATTCCCCTTCCAGAAGCTGGATGGTCTTATTCTTTTCCAGATCGGGATCGGGGATCGGCACTGCCGACATCAGCGCTTTGGTGTACGGGTGCAGCGGATTGTGGTACACCTCGTCATAGGTGCCCAGCTCCACGGCGTGACCCAGATACATCACCAGCACGCGGTCAGAGATGTGTTTCACCACGGCCAGGTCATGCGCGATGAAGATCAGCGACAGCCCCATTTCGCGCTGCAGCTTCTGCAGCAGGTTAACCACCTGCGCCTGAATGGAGACGTCGAGCGCGGAAACCGGTTCATCACAGATAATCAGCTTCGGTTCGAGGATCAGGGCGCGCGCAATACCAATACGCTGACACTGACCGCCGGAGAACTCGTGCGGATAGCGGTTGATGAGGTTAGGCAACAGCCCGACTTTCAGCATCATCGCCTTAACGCGATCGCGCACTTCCTGACGGGACATCTTCGGATGATAGGTCCGCAGCGGCTCGGCAATAATCTCACCGATGGTCATACGCGGGTTTAACGACGCCAGTGGATCCTGGAAAATCATCTGGATATCGCTGCGCACGTCGCGCCACTCGTCGGGTTTCATGCCCAGCAGATCTTTACCCAGCCAGGCCACTTTGCCGTCGGTGGCTTTCACCAGACCGATAATGGCGCGCGCAAAGGTCGATTTACCGCAGCCGGACTCGCCCACCACGCCCAGGGTCTCCCCTTCATACAGGCGCAGCGTGACGCCGTCCACCGCTTTCAGGGTCTTCGACGGCTGCCAGAACCACTGTTTACCGTCTTTGATGTCGAAATGCACCTTAAGGTCAGCAATCTCGAGCAGCACATTGCGTTTTTCATCTAATGCGTTCATACCAGCTCCTCCTGCGGCTTAAAGCAGGCGCGCAGGCGGCCTGGTGCAAACTCTTCCAGCGGCGGTGCGCTGTTGCAGATTTCCATCGCGTGCGGGCAGCGCGGCTGGAACGGACAGCCTTTCGGCAGGCGCAGCAGGTTTGGCGGGTTGCCCGGAATGGTGAGCAGGGATTCCCCTTCCGCATCGAGACGCGGTACCGCGTTCAGCAGGCCAATCGAGTAAGGATGAGCAGGCTGATAGAATACGTCACGCGCTTTGCCGTATTCCATGGTACGGCCGGCATACATCACCAGCACTTTGTCACAGATGCCCGCCACCACGCCCAGGTCGTGGGTGATCATGATAATCGCCGTGTTGAACTCACGCTTCAGCTCGTTCAGCAGGGTCATGATTTGTGCCTGAACGGTAACGTCCAGCGCGGTGGTCGGTTCGTCGGCAATCAGCAATTTTGGCCGGCATAGCAGCGCCATCGCAATCATCACGCGCTGACGCATACCGCCAGAGAACTCGTGCGGGAACATTCGCATGCGCTTGCGCGCTTCCGGCATTTTCACCGCATCGAGCATTTTGACCGACTCTTCAAAGGCTTCGGCTTTGCCCAGACCTTTGTGCAGCATCAGGACTTCCATCAGTTGCTCACCGACGCGCATGTACGGGTTCAGCGAGGTCATCGGATCCTGGAAAATCATCGAGATCTGCTCGGCGCGCAGCTTGTTCAGCTCGTGCTCCGGCAGGTTGAGGATTTCACGACCGTTGAATTTTGCGGAACCGCCAATCACACCGTTAGCGGCCAGCAGGCCCATTAGCGCAAAGGCGGTCTGGGACTTCCCGGATCCGGATTCACCCACGATGCCGAGCGTTTCGCCCGCGCGCAGGTTGAAGTTGAGATCGTTCACGGCGGTCACATCCCCGTCCGGGGTCTTAAAGGTGACGCGAAGATCTTTTACGTCCAGCAGAAGGTCGCTCCGCTGCTGCGCCTGTGGCGCGGTTGCCGTTTCAATCATTGTCATGACGGCGCTCCTTAACGGTCTTTCGGGTCGAGGGCATCACGCAGGCCATCGCCAATAAAGTTAAAACAAAACAGGGTAACGACCAGGAAACCCGCCGGGTATAACAGCAGCCACGGTGACACTTCCATTGAGTTTGCACCGTCACTCAGTAGCGCGCCCCAGCTGCTCAGCGGCTCTTGCGTACCCAGACCGAGGAAGCTCAGGAAGGATTCAAACAGGATCATGCTTGGCACCAGCAGTGATGCATAAACCACCACCACGCCCAGCACGTTAGGAACGATATGGCGAACCACGATATTCCCGGTAGAGACACCGCCGACCTGTGCGGCTTCGATAAACTCTTTGCGTTTGAGGCTCAGCGTCTGGCCGCGGACAATACGCGCCATATCCAGCCAGGAAACCATCCCGATGGCCACGAAGATCAACAGGATATTCTGACCGAAGAAGGTCACCAGCAGGATGACGAAGAACATAAACGGGAAGGAGTTGAGGATTTCCAGCAGACGCATCATCACCGAGTCCACTTTACCGCCAAGGTAGCCGGACAGTGAGCCGTAGAGCGTCCCCACGATCACCGCCACCAGCGCGGCAGCAATCCCGACCATCAGCGAGATACGCCCACCGATAGCGACACGCACCAGCAGATCGCGTCCGGAAGAGTCCGTGCCGAAATAGTGGCCAGACTCCATATCCGGCGCGCTGGACATCATGCCCCAGTCGGTGTCGAAATAGGTAAATTGCGACAGCATCGGCGCCAGGGTCACAAACAGTGCGATGATCACCAGAACCACCAGACTCGCCACCGCCGCGCGGTTGTGCATAAAGCGACGGCGCGCGTCCTGCCAGAGGCTACGACCTTCTACTTCCAGTTTTTCACTGAAGTTTTCCAGCGCCTCGCTGTTTTTCTTACTCAACATCATGGCGTGCTCCAGTTAGTAACGGATTTTCGGGTCGATGACGGCGTACAGAACATCGACGATTGCGTTAAAGAGAATGGTCAGCGCACCGACGAGAATGGTCAGGCTCAGCACCAGCGAATAGTCGCGGTTGAGCGCGCCGTTAACAAACAGCTGACCAATGCCCGGCAGGCCGTAGATTGTTTCGATAACCATCGAGCCAGTGATGATCCCGACGAATGCCGGGCCCATGTAGGAGAGCACGGGCAACAGCGCCGGTTTAAGCGCGTGGCGGAAGATAATCCGACGCATCGGCAGCCCTTTCGCGCGCGCGGTACGAATGAAGTTCGAGTGCAGCACTTCGATCATTGAACCACGGGTGATACGCGCGATACTGGCGATGTACGCCAGAGATAATGCCACCATCGGCAAAATCATGAACTTGAGTGCCCCGCCGTTCCAGCCGCCGCCAGGCAGCCACTTCAGCGTAATGGCAAATATCATCACCAGTAATGGCGCGACAACGAAACTGGGTATGACTACCCCGGTCATTGCCACCCCCATTACGGCATAATCCCATTTGGTATTTTGTCTGAGCGCGGCGATGACGCCTGCGGTGACCCCGAAAACGATCGCCAGAATGAATGCCGCAGCACCCAATTTCGCCGACACCGGGAAGCTGGACGCCACCAGGTCGTTAACGGAATAGTCTTTATATTTAAATGACGGTCCAAAATCCCCGTGCGCCAGCTGCTTCAGGTAGTTGAAGTACTGGGTGGAGATAGGAGCGTTTAAGTGGTATTTCGCTTCGATATTCGCCATGACTTCTGGCGGCAGCGTACGCTCACCGGTAAATGGACTTCCCGGCGCAAGGCGCATCATGAAGAAGGAAATCGTGATGAGAATAAATAGCGTCGGAATCGCTTCCAGACAGCGACGTAGGATAAATTTCAACATTGCCCGTACCTTCTGGCGTGTGCCTATATAATGTGACGTTGGTTAGACACCGTGGGGCGAGCACGCCCGCCCCACTCATTGCCATTAATGCTTGATAATATACAAGTTTTTAACGTAGATATTATCCATCGGGTCTTTACCGGTATATCCACCTACCCACGGTTTCACCAGACGGGCGTTAACGTAGTAGTAAACCGGAACGATCGCGGAATCTTTATCCAGCTGTTGCTCAGCTTTAGAGTACAGTTCAGTACGCTGTGCTTCGTCAGTGGTTTTCAGCGTGTCGGCGATCAGCTTGTCAAACGCCGGGCTCTTATAGTGCGCGGTGTTGTTTGAGCTGTCACTCAGCATGGTGTTCAGGAAGGAGGTCGGTTCGTTATAGTCCGCACACCAGCCAGCACGCGCCACGTCAAAGGTGCCCTGATGACGGCTGTCGAGGAAGGTCTTCCACTCCTGGTTCTCCAGCTTCACGTTCGCGCCCAGGTTCTTTTTCCAGATCGAGGCAACGGCGATAGCCAGTTTTTTGTGCAGATCGGAGGTGTTGTACAGCAGGCTAAAGGTCAGCGGCTTATCCGCGGTATAGCCCGCTTCGGCCAGCAGTTTCTTCGCTTCTGCGTTACGCTGTTCCTGCGTCTGTTTGAACCAGTCTGGCTCGGTCAGTTTTGCGCCATCGGTGTATGGAGGGGTATAGCTGTATGCCGGCAGATCGCCCTGGTTTTTCACTTTGTTCACGATGATATCGCGATCCAGTGCCAGCTTCAGCGCCGTACGAACGCGTACGTCGGTGAACGGTGCTTTCTGGTTGTTGATTTCATAGTAGTAGGTGCACAGGTACGGGTCGACGTGAACTTCTTTAGGGATCTCTTTCTTCAGTTTCTGGAACAGTTCAATCGGCATGTTGTTGTAGGTCATGTCGATTTCGCCGCTGCGGTAGCGGTTAACGTCAGTCACTTCGGACGAAATTGGCAGGTAGGTAACCTGATTAATAACAGTTTTCGCGTTGTCCCAGTATTGCGGGTTACGCTCAAGCACCATACGCTCGTTGACCACCCAGTCTTTCAGCTTGTAGGCACCGTTGGTCACGATATTGGCAGGCTGGGTCCATTTTTCACCAAATTTTTCCACGGCGGATTTTGGTACCGGGGAGACGGACGGGTGAACCAGCAGCTTATAGAAGTACGGAACAGGTTCGCTCAACGTGACTTCGAAGGTATTGGCATCGATCGCCTTAACGCCCAGATCGGTGATCGGTTTTTTGCCCGCGATGATGTCATCAATATTGGCAATATGGCCATATTGCAGGTAGCTCGCATACGGAGAGGCGGTCGTTGGATTCGCCAGACGCTGCCAGCTATAAACGAAATCTTCAGCCGTCACCGGCGTACCGTCGGACCATTTGGCATCTTTACGCAGATGGAAGGTCCAGACTTTGAAATCTTTGTTTTCCCATTTTTCTGCCACGCCCGGTGCCGGGTGGCCGTCTACGTCCGTTACCAGCAGACCTTCGAACAGGTCGCGGTTGACGTTAGACTCAGGAACACCTTCAATTTTGTGCGGGTCGAGAGACTGAACTTCCGCACCGTTGTTACGCACCAGCGTCTGCTTCTCCGCCAGCTGAACACCTGCAGGAACGTCCGCAGCCATTGCAGCGTTTCCCGCGATTAGCGCAGTTAAAATCCCCGCCGCTACCAGATTTTTTTTTGTGATGATGGACATTGTGTTGGTACTCCACTCATTATAATGACTGGCCTTCGCCAGCTGTGTAATCCCCTGTTGGGGCCTGTACAGCGCAGGAGTTTTTTTTGCTGCTGTCAGGTTCTTCTTTTACTGCTTGCTATCACCGACTTTTTTATTACTGACCGCTCGTATGGCCGTCTTGCGTCGATTCTTTACAGGCCTCCCCTGTTTGAGGCCTGCGCTGGATATCTGAGAAGAGAACTATATGAAAATAATTCTCATCTGATTGTTTTATGCTGCAAAATATTAGGCCGGAAAGTATCAAATGGCGTAAACGTGCGCCAATACATTTTGCAAATTTGTTAAGCAATTCTCTTTTACGGTGAGTACCGTATCGTTGAGGGCAGCCCTGCCAGACATCGAACATCAGTAAAACAACATGACATTCAATAGGATAGAGAAAATTTTCTCTACAAGCGCGTCGCTGCGCTATCATCGAGTGACTTTGTACAAAAATTTAACAACTGGTTATTATTTAGCACATTCGTCTAGGGGAATGTTGAAATTACTAATATCATTTCGGTTATCTCTCAGCAAGCCCAAGAGTATCATGTGAGTAAAATAACAGAGCGATCGAAGATTTTCTGTGCAGGCGGGTTGAGGCGTAATTAATAACCTATTGAAATACAAGCAATGAACATTATTAGTAGAATTTATTATGATATGTGAGCATTTCAACTTTAGTTATATGATTTGCTGATAATCACGTAAAAAAACGGAGCCGTCGCTCCGTCCTTTCATATGAAGTATTAATGCAATAAACCGGGGAAAATGCTTTTAATACCCGTGACGATGAATTCGATCCCTAACGCCATCAGTAACAGGCCCATGATACGCGTAATGACGTTGATGCCCGTTTGACCCAGTAAGCGCACCAGCCAGGGTGCCATGCGGAACACCCCCCAACAGCAGAGCGCAAAAATGGCAATAGCCACTGAAAAGCCAATCAGGTGCATCAGGCTATGGTAACGCGTTCCCCAGACGATGGTTGAACTGATGGCACCCGGACCGGCCATCAGCGGTAAGGCCAGCGGCACTACGCCAATGCTTTCGCGAATAGCGGTTTCTGACTTCTCTTGTTTATTCTGCTTATCCTCGCCCAGCTTACCGCTGATCATGGACATGGCGATGGTCACCACCAGGATCCCGCCGGCAATACGGAAAGAATCAATGGAAATCCCGAACAGCTGAAGAATCGTGTCGCCGAGAAAAAGAGAGGTCAACAATATGATCGCTACCGACAGGTTAGCGGTGAGGTTGGTTTTGTTCCTGGCCGCCGCTGTCTGGTAACTCGTCATACTAATGAAGACAGGAATGATCCCCACCGGGTTGACCAGGGCAAACAAACCAATAAAAAATTTAAAATACGTTGGAAAATCAAAGAGCGTTTGGATCACGTTTTGCTCCGCTTATACACATGCCCTGGACTGACAATTTGTCGTGAGAAATCGCGCTGAAGATACCCTTTTTATCAGCATACTTCACTTGAAATCTGTACCAAAACGTTATCATTTCAGGATGTTAAACATATGTATAATCAATGATAGCGCTGCTTCCAATACTTACGTAATTATTTAACACTGGAAAAATCAGCACGAAATAACCCTGCTGAAAGGTATCAGCTTGGGGGAAAATTGACACAGATCATGATTTTCGTACTCAGAAGTGAGTAATCTTGGTTACACCCCCAGGGAGGTCACCTGACAAAAAGGGATGATGCTAAGGTAAGGCTCTTTTAGTAAATTAGTGTGCTGACGCAGAAAGTAACTCTTTGTTTTACTTTGTGTTACGCAAGTCGTATCGGCTCTGTCTATACTGTGTGACGTATCGAGCGCTGGTTTACTAAAAGAGTTTAAACATTATCAGGAGAGCATTATGGCTGTTACTAATATCGCTGAACTGAACGCCCTCGTCGAGCGCGTTAAAAAAGCCCAGCGTGAATATGCCAATTTCACCCAAGAACAGGTTGATAAAATCTTCCGCGCGGCCGCACTGGCTGCTGCAGATGCTCGAATCCCTCTCGCTAAAATGGCCGTTGCCGAATCCGGCATGGGTATCGTGGAAGATAAAGTGATTAAAAACCACTTCGCTTCCGAGTATATCTACAACGCCTATAAAGATGAGAAAACCTGTGGCGTGCTGTCCGAAGACGACACCTTCGGTACCATCACCATCGCTGAACCTATCGGCATCATCTGCGGTATTGTTCCGACCACTAACCCAACGTCTACTGCAATCTTCAAATCACTGATTAGCCTGAAGACCCGTAACGCAATCATCTTCTCTCCACACCCACGTGCGAAAGACGCGACTAACAAAGCTGCAGATATCGTCCTGCAAGCGGCTATCGCTGCGGGTGCACCAAAAGACCTGATCGGCTGGATCGACCAACCTTCTGTTGAGCTCTCCAACGCGCTGATGCATCACCCGGACATTAACCTGATTCTGGCGACCGGTGGTCCAGGCATGGTGAAAGCCGCATACAGCTCCGGTAAACCTGCTATCGGCGTGGGCGCGGGTAACACCCCTGTTGTTATCGATGAAACCGCTGATATCAAACGTGCTGTCGCGTCTGTGCTGATGTCTAAAACCTTCGATAACGGCGTGATCTGTGCATCTGAACAGTCTGTTGTGGTCGTGGATTCCGTATATGACGCGGTTCGCGAACGTTTCGCCAGCCACGGCGGCTACTTGCTGCAGGGCAAAGAGCTGAAAGCAGTTCAGGACATCATCCTGAAAAATGGCGCGCTGAACGCCGCTATCGTGGGTCAGCCAGCCTACAAAATTGCTGAACTCGCAGGCTTTACCGTTCCGGCAACAACCAAAATCCTGATCGGTGAAGTGAAAGTTGTTGACGAAAGCGAGCCGTTTGCTCACGAAAAACTGTCTCCTACGCTTGCCATGTACCGTGCGAAAGATTTCGAAGACGCGGTTGAGAAAGCAGAGAAGCTGGTTGCCATGGGCGGTATCGGTCACACCTCTTGTCTGTACACTGACCAGGACAACCAGCCAGAGCGTGTTGCTCACTTCGGTCAGATGATGAAAACTGCACGTATCCTGATCAACACCCCTGCTTCTCAGGGTGGTATCGGTGACCTGTACAACTTTAAACTCGCACCTTCCCTGACTCTGGGTTGTGGTTCCTGGGGTGGTAACTCCATCTCTGAAAACGTTGGTCCGAAACACCTGATCAACAAGAAAACCGTTGCTAAGCGAGCTGAAAACATGTTGTGGCACAAACTTCCGAAATCTATCTACTTCCGCCGTGGCTCTCTGCCAATCGCGCTGGATGAAGTGATTACTGATGGCCACAAACGTGCGCTCATCGTGACTGACCGTTTCCTGTTTAACAACGGCTACGCTGACCAGATCACCTCCGTGCTGAAAGCGGCTGGCGTCGAAACTGAAGTATTCTTCGAAGTTGAAGCTGACCCAACTCTGAGCGTTGTACGTAAAGGTGCTGAACTGGCTAACTCCTTCAAACCAGATGTGATTATCGCACTGGGTGGTGGTTCCCCAATGGACGCTGCGAAAATCATGTGGGTTATGTACGAGCATCCAGAAACGCACTTCGAAGAACTGGCGCTGCGCTTTATGGACATCCGTAAACGTATCTACAAGTTCCCGAAAATGGGCGTAAAAGCGAAAATGATCGCGGTCACCACCACTTCCGGTACCGGTTCAGAAGTTACGCCATTCGCGGTAGTAACCGACGATGCAACAGGTCAGAAATACCCACTGGCTGACTATGCGCTGACGCCAGACATGGCTATCGTTGATGCGAACCTGGTCATGGAGATGCCGAAGTCACTGTGTGCGTTCGGTGGTCTGGATGCGGTGACTCACGCCCTGGAAGCTTACGTTTCTGTGCTGGCGTCTGAGTTCTCAGACGGTCAGGCCCTGCAGGCTCTGAAACTGCTGAAAGAAAACCTGCCAGCGTCTTACAACGAAGGCTCTAAAAACCCTGTAGCACGTGAACGTGTCCACAGTGCAGCAACCATCGCCGGTATCGCGTTTGCCAACGCCTTCCTGGGTGTTTGCCACTCAATGGCGCACAAACTGGGCTCACAGTTCCACATTCCTCACGGTCTGGCGAACGCCCTGTTGATCAGCAACGTTATCCGTTATAACGCTAACGACAACCCAACAAAGCAGACAGCTTTCAGCCAGTACGACCGTCCACAAGCCCGTCGTCGCTATGCTGAAATCGCTGACCACCTTGGTCTGAGCGCACCGGGCGACCGCACTGCTGCGAAGATTGAGAAACTGCTGGCATGGCTGGAAAGCCTGAAGGCTGAACTGGGTATTCCTAAATCAATCCGTGAAGCGGGCGTACAGGAAGCTGACTTCCTCGCTCACGTAGACAAGCTGTCTGAAGATGCATTCGATGACCAGTGTACTGGTGCTAACCCGCGCTACCCACTGATCTCCGAACTGAAACAGATTCTGCTGGATACCTACTACGGTCGTGAGTTCAAAGAAGGTGACGTTGCCGCTGTGAAAACAGAAGCCCCAGTCATCAAAGCTGACAAGAAAGCGAAGAAAAGTGCTTAATTGACAGCAGCAGATGAAAAACCCGCCTTAATGGCGGGTTTTTTTATGTCTGAATAATAAGACTGACGTTATTTTCTGTTGTCGTGCTGAATCGCCGTCAGCGAGCCTACAGACAACGCTTCTTTATAATGCTTACGGCAGACCGAAACATAGCGTTCATTGCCGCCTATCACCACCTGCTCGCCATCTGCATAAGGTTTCCCGGCCTGGTCGAGACGAAGCACCATGCTCGCTTTACGACCGCAGAAGCAGATCGTTTTCAGTTCGACAAGTTTATCCGACCAGGCGAGCAAATACTGACTCCCTTCAAAAAGCTCCCCGCGGAAATCCGTACGCAGGCCGTAACAGAGCACGGGGATATCAAGCTCATCGACCACCTCTGACAGGGCATGGACCTGTTCACGCGTCAGAAACTGGCTCTCATCGACCAGTACGCAGTGAATGGGCTGTGCCGCATGTTCTGCACGAATGTCTTCAAACAGATCGGTTTTCGGGTTAAACAGCCTGGCAGGCGACGAGAGCCCTATTCTGGAGCTCACCTTCCCTGCGCCAAAGCGATCGTCAATTTCAGCCGTATAAACAACGGTACGCATCCCGCGTTCCTGGTAATTGTACGAGGATTGCAGCAGCGCGGTGGATTTCCCGGCATTCATTGCCGAATAGTAGAAATAAAGTTGTGCCATTGGCCGTAAAACCCTAATCAATGTGTAATATTCCCGATGAGTCATTGTACCATATTTTGTCCGGTCATCAGCGATGCAGCGCACAGAGGATGCGGTTCAGTGCCGCGTTCAGTACCTTCTGTTTATGAAAATAACCCGTTAAAACATGAAGTAAACCCATTCAGCCACGCCAATATGTTATAAGTTAAGCCAAACATAACACTTCTTTTTATAGTGGAATCCCGGCCCTTTAAAATTCACTATTTATTAACTATTTCAGGCTTAACACCAGGGGTGAGAACTAATACAAAAGGCTGATATTTCTCCGCCGCAACTATAATTCCTGCGGGAAATGTCACAAAAAAAAGACGCAATCGACCGGGTTAAGCAGGTTCCGGTGATAACAACCGAGACAGCTGGGTCGTGGAATTTAAGTTAGCGTAATTAATAATAGCGGCATTATTTAGTATTTTTTGAATTCCTTACATTCCTGGCTATTGCACATCTGAATTTATGGCTCTATTATTAGGTCAACAAACCACCCCCCATTATAAGTTTGAGATTACTACAATGAGCGAAGCACTTAAAATTCTGAACAACATCCGTACTCTTCGTGCGCAGGCAAGAGAATGCACCCTCGAAACGCTTGAAGAAATGCTGGAAAAATTAGAAGTTGTAGTTAATGAACGTCGCGAAGAAGAAAGCGCTGCTGCGGCTGAAATCGAAGAACGTACTCGTAAACTGCAGCAATATCGTGAAATGCTGATTGCTGATGGTATCGATCCAAATGAATTGCTGAACAGCATGGCTGCCGCTAAAACCGGTACTAAAGCTAAGCGTGCTGCCCGTCCTGCTAAATATAGCTACGTTGATGAGAACGGCGAAACTAAAACCTGGACTGGCCAGGGTCGTACTCCTGCTGTTATCAAGAAAGCGATGGATGAGCAGGGTAAACAGCTGGACGACTTCCTGATCAAGGATTAATCGAGCCTCATTCAGAAAAATCCCGCATATTGCGGGATTTTTTTTAACCTAAATTTGTCACAAACATCCTCTTACACTCTGTCATAAAGCATTATTTAGCAATTTCATCGACTGTACTTTCAGACAGGTTTTCGGGAGTGTTATGGGCATAAAAAAACCGGTGGGCAACGCCTCACCGGTTTCGAACATTTACAACCGTGGCTTATTTCTTAATACCTACGCTCTCTTTGAGCCAGGTTTTAAATTCTTCGCCAAGGGTATTGTGACGGATACCATATTCAACAAACGCCTGCATATAACCGAGCTTATTACCGCAGTCATGGCTCTTACCTTTCATATGGTAGGCCTCAACGGTCTCTTTCTCGATCAGCATATCGATGGCATCCGTCAGCTGGATCTCATCACCCGCTCCTGGAGGCGTTTTAGCCAGCAGAGGCCAGATTTCAGCACTCAGGACATAGCGACCTACAACAGCAAGGTTTGAAGGCGCGACATCGGCTTTAGGCTTCTCTACGACGCCCACCATTGGCACACTCTCACCCGGCTCCAGGTTAACGCCTTTGCAGTCAACCACACCGTATGCCGTTACGTCTTCAACAGGCTCAACCATAATCTGGCTGCTGCCGGTTTCGTCGAAACGTTTGATCATTTCAGCCAGGTTATCCTGAGAAAGATCGGATTCGTATTCATCCAGAATAACGTCAGGCAGAATTACCGCTACAGGCTCATCACCCACGACAGGGTGCGCGCACATAACAGCGTGGCCCAGACCTTTAGCCAGCCCCTGACGAACCTGCATAATGGTGACGTGTGGAGGGCAAATAGACTGAACTTCTTCTAACAGCTGACGCTTAACACGTTTTTCCAGCATGGCTTCAAGTTCAAAGCTTGTATCGAAATGGTTTTCGATAGAGTTTTTAGATGAATGCGTAACCAGCACAATTTCAGTGATGCCGGCTGCGATACATTCATTCACGACATACTGGATTAATGGCTTATCAACCAGAGGCAGCATCTCTTTAGGAATCGCCTTAGTTGCTGGTAACATCCTGGTCCCCAATCCCGCTACCGGGATAACGGCCTTTCTGACTTTCGAATTTAGGGCAGCCATTCAAATTCTCCTGAGCTGTTCAAGTTTTGAACTTTTATGCAATAAATAACGCGTTGAGTATATCAGTCTCGCCCCGCAGTCCGGGTCTGAAAAGAACGCGTTGCCGATCAATTAGGATAAATACGCATGAAACCGGGCAGCGATAGTAGCACTCCCCGTAAAACACAGGTAAAGCAATCTTAAAATGACGATCCAATTGCTTATTCCGTGGACAACATTAAGCGTAACCGTCCTCCGGCGCCCCAAATTTGGCACTGCCACGAGGAACAGCGGTGGCTAATTTGATTAAGATACGCCGTTCCCAACGTCCCAAGCGGTACACCGTTACTCACCTGAATATGGTGTTCACCGGTATTCAGTGATGCATTGAGACCGGCTGAAACGAGGATCAGATTTTTTAAACCGCTATGGTAATAGCCAACCAATAGCGGGAACTGTCCAGGCAGATTGGCCTGACGAAAAAGCTGGTTTACCTGTTTGAGTAAACTGCCTAACTCAGGCAACCGTTGTCCCTGATGGGATAACTGTTCCTGCAACAAACCATTAAATAGCGCACGAAGAAGTAACGCCGCTAATACACCGTTATCCCCGGCCCGGGTGACATCCAGAGAATAAAACGCAAGGTCGGAATCTGACAGTGGCGCAATATCCAGCACCAGTCCTGGCTGGTCAGCGGCCACCAGCTGCCGATAATTTACGCGACAATGTGAAATAGTTTGCTGGACGGGTGGCTGGAGTTCTTGCAACAGTTTCGCCGCGGCAGGCGGATTACTCACCAGAGCGTCCCAGTCCTGGAAAAGACGCTCCTCTTCCTCTACCCGGGAATTAAACATATTCGGATAAAGGCACGCCAGGACCGTTTCTCGCAGCCGATGCAAATCCTTGACCGGCTTAAGCAGAATATCCTGTACCCCAAGACGTAATGCTTTTGCGATGTCCGCCATGTTCTCGGTGGCAGAGATCACCAGAATCGGCGTCTGATTGCCTTCGTTACGCAGATGTTCAACCAGCTTCAGTCCATTCATGCGCGGCATCGCAATGTCGCAAATCATCAAATCGGGCGTAATGCTGATCATTTTTTCCAGGGCGTCGATGCCATCTTCAGCCAGTGACGTCATTGCGCCTAGCGAGGATAACCACGAATCCAGTAGCGATCGGAAAACGGGCTCGTCTTCAACAATCAAAATGTGTTTTCCGGCCAATGGCTGCGTCATGGTTCCTCCCCTGGCTGACAGTAACTAAATAGTGGCATGCGATCGGCACTATCGCCTGTCAGATTTTGCTGAAGTAGTCAAAAAAAGGTGCTTAACGTGCGGTCTGCACAAAAGGCAACAATTCGTCCATTTTCTTTTCGACGGCTAACGAGCCCGCTGCGATGGCGGCCTCAGCCCGATGGAAATCAAGGGTAGAGATTTGCGGACAGTACGGCTGAATAAGAATATCCGGAGGATCGCCTGCCATACGGTTACGTTTAAGGCGGTTCTCGAGAACCTGAATTGACGTGGTCATGATTTCTATCGCCGTCGGCGCGGCAACCGAACGACGCGCGGCCAGACGCCCGATTCTTCCGCGCAGGCGTTCATGCCAGGCCAGTTTCTCGCCCTCAGCATCTTCGCTCTGGAGATTGACCGGCATGAGATCCTGTTGCATCAGGTGGGCATCGTGCTGCAAGTCGACGGCAATCACAATGTCCGCACCCATAGCACGCGTCAGAGAGATGGGAACCGGGTTAACGACGCCACCATCGACAAGCCAGTAACCGTTGTGTGGGACAGGCGCCATGAGTCCCGGCATACTGCAGGAGGCACGCACGGCAAGATGGATATCGCCTTCGGTGAGCCAGAGCTCGCGTCCTGTGCTGAGGTTTGTCGCGACGGCGCCGAAAGGCATCTGACAATCAGTGAAGTCTTCGAGAGGCATAACCTGGCGGAACTGGTTAAAGACGCGTTCGCCGCGCAGCAGTCCCCCACGCTGCCAGGAGAGGTCCATCAGACGCAGCACGTCCCAGTAGCTGAAGGAGCGCACCCATGTCTCGAGCTCCGGAAGCTTCCCGCACGCGTAAGCGGAGCCGACAAGCGATCCGATTGAGCACCCTGCAACAATATCGACGGTAATGCCCATCTGATTTAAGGCATTAATCACGCCGATGTGCGACCATCCCCGGGCGGCACCTGAACCCAACGCCAGCCCAATTTTAACCTTTCTCATTAGTCCTGTTTTACTTCCCCTGGATTCCTGACATAGCGTCAACGCAACGCCTCAGTTAACATAGTGCTACCCGAAGCGTTTTACGCCTTTATATTTTGTTCCAGGAAGAGAATCGTGTCTCAACTCTGCCCTTGTGGTAGCGCTCTGGAGTATAGCCTATGTTGCCAGCGATATCTTTCTGGCGATCAGGTTGCACCAGACCCGTCACACCTTATGCGTTCACGGTACACTGCTTTTGTGATCAAAGACGCAGACTATCTGATTAAAACCTGGCATCCATCCTGCCGCGCAGCCGATTTCAAACAGGACATCGAAGCCGGGTTTGCGAACACGCAGTGGCTCGGCCTCACCGTCTATGAGTCCTCTCCAGGCAGTCATGTGGATGAAGGTTACGTCAGCTTTGTTGCCCGTTTTACCGAGAATAATAAACCGGGTGCCATTATCGAGCGTTCCCGGTTCTTAAAGGAAAGCGGGCAATGGTATTATATTGACGGAACGCGCCCACAGTTTGGTCGTAACGATCCCTGCCCGTGTGGTTCAGGTAAAAAATTTAAAAAGTGTTGCGGGCAGTAATGCCTGACAACCCAGACTTCGCAAATACAAACAGGATTTCCCGGCGATGCAATCATTACAACGTAAAGTTCTGCGCACCATCTGTCCCGATCAAAAAGGGCTGATCGCACGAATTACCAACATTTGCTACAAACATGAACTGAATATCGTGCAGAACAACGAGTTCGTTGACCACCGTACCGGCCGCTTCTTCATGCGTACCGAACTGGAAGGTATTTTCAACGACACCACGCTGCTGGCCGATCTGGACAGCGCGCTTCCGGAAGGCTCCGTACGCGAGCTGACCCCTGCGGGCCGACGCCGCATCGTGATCCTGGTGACCAAAGAAGCACATTGCCTGGGTGACCTGCTGATGAAGGCCAACTACGGCGGTCTGGACGTTGAAATTGCTGCCGTGATTGGCAACCACGAGACGCTGCGTACGCTGGTCGAGCGCTTTGATATTCCGTTCGAGCTGGTCAGCCATGAAGGTCATACCCGTGAAGAGCACGACGATTTGATGGCGCAGGCCATTGAAGCGCATAACCCGGACTATGTGGTGCTGGCGAAATACATGCGCGTGTTAACGCCATCTTTCGTGGCGCGTTTCCCGAACAAGATCATCAACATCCACCACTCGTTCCTGCCGGCCTTTATTGGCGCGCGTCCATACCACCAGGCCTACGAGCGCGGCGTGAAGATCATCGGCGCGACAGCCCATTACGTGAATGACAACCTGGACGAAGGTCCCATCATCATGCAGGACGTGATTCATGTGGATCACACCTACACCGCTGAGGACATGATGCGCGCAGGCCGTGACGTTGAGAAGAATGTGTTAAGCCGCGCGCTGTATCAGGTGCTGGCTCAGCGAGTCTTCGTTTACGGTAACAGAACCATCATTCTTTAATCTTTCGGAAAATGAATTGATTAGCTTTGCGCCTTTACGGATAAAAAGCAGGCAAACAACTTCGTTTCCCTAAAGGAATGCTTTACAGGGGCGTCTCATTTGATATGATGCGCCCCGCTTCCAGCAGGAAGCAGGCCAGTAAAAAGCATTACCCCGTGGTGGGGTTCCCGAGCGGCCAAAGGGA